>Ga0207695_10000008_pt1 | contig 1058268 bp, 951 predicted proteins | sample KBSC54metaG_FD_184354 | JGI IMG/M metagenome (GOLD analysis project Ga0207695, IMG submission 184354) | Corn rhizosphere microbial communities from Kellogg Biological Station, Michigan, USA - KBS C5-4 metaG (SPAdes) (version 2) | ecosystem: Host-associated > Plants > Roots > Rhizosphere >... | reverse complement strand
GCCGTTCAGGCGCGTGGCCTTGCCATCGCGTCACTTCGGCAATGACGCGCAGCGGATCGCGGGAGCGATAGGACAGCGTCGGATTGCCGGGAAACTTCTTGTCCGTCACGTTCGGATCGTCCACGACAGGCCCGGTTGGCTCCACGACGTAGATCCGTCCCGGTCCGCTGCCCGCCGCGAGCTCCGCGCCCCAGATCGCCGCATCCAGCGTCGCCGCGAAATAGACCCAGGACAGTGGCTTGATATCGGTGAAGTTGGAGGGATGACCGACGACGATGAGGTCGCCGGGTTTCAGATCGGCGCGCGTGCCGTGTAAGAATGATTGCGCGAACGCAGTTGCGGCGAAAGACATGAAGCGAATCCTGGAATCGCGGGCTGGGCCTGAGAGCGACGTTGAATATGCGCTCCGCAAAGCAAAAAAGCAGCTAGTCCCGGTTGGCCGACACAAGCTATGATTGCGTTTGATCTGATGAGGGGAAGTGATGCGATTCCACGCCGGGCCGAGATTTGCACTGTTCTGCATCTTCTTTTTTGAGTCGCTCGTCACTCTGAGCGACATGGCGCGATCTGAAGTCCCGTTCACATTCACAATGCCGCAAAGCAAAGTGCTCGTGAAAATCTCCGACCCGTCGCTGCTTCCTGATGCGGCGGCAGTCAAGCCCAACTACTTCAAGCTCACGCGAAAGCAGCCTTTGCTGATCGTCAGCGGCTGGTTGGAGCCAGAACAGCAATACAAAGGATTCTCCGCCTTCTGGCAGAGCGAATCGCGCTCGCCGGCTTACGCCGGCGCGCGCGCGCCGATGCGGGTCGAAACGCTGCGCGACGGCGCTTGGGAGGTGGTGGCGTTCGACGTGGCCTTGCCGGGGGCGGTGCAATCCAATTTGCGCGCAGAGCGGGTCCACGCCGGCACGTGGATCGACCTACACCTGTCGACCATCGCCAGCGCCGAGGTTCCGGCGACGAAACTGCGGGCTGGGCTGCTGGTTGCGCTGCGACAAGTGCAGGTCGTGGAGAAGTGACATGGTGTTCGGTCATAGCAACCCAACGCGGAGCCCTCGTGTGAAGTTCATCGTCCCGGTCATCGTTGTCATGACCACCATTGGTGCCGTGCAGGCGCATAACCCGGGCCAGAAGGTGACGGCGACGAGTGCTGCCGTCGCATGCAGGTCATCGACGACGTTGAAAACTCTCGGCGAACTGATGGGGGATCCTCCTCGCTTTGCCGCATTCTGGCGCGAGCAGAAGGGGGCGGGGGAGTGTCGGACCTTTCCCGTAGGCACCGCGATGATCGTCGAGGAAGACCTCCGCGCTGGTCAAAAAGCGATTATGCGGGCGCATCCGGTGGAGGAGAAAGGGCAGTATTGGACCTACCCTTCGTATTTCAAGTAGGAATGAGCTTTGGCTCAGCGATGGCAATCATAACGCTACATGGGTTCGCTTCCGCCTTCGCTCTTCGAGCTACGGCGGACATGTCGCTCGACACATCCTGCGGGATCTAAAACTGATACCGTCTCAACCCGCCATCCACCGGGATCACCGTGCCCGTGATGTAGCGTGCCACCGGCGAGGACAGGAACACCGCGAGGGCGGCGAGGTCTTCCGGCTCGCCCCAATAGCCGACCGGAATTTCTTCCTCGGCAAAGCGCTCGCGATAGTCAGGAGCGTAGTTGCGGCGGATCTGCTCGCTCATGATGCGGCCGGGCGGGATGCAGTTGATGGTGATGCCGTGCTCGCCGATCTCGCGCGACAGGCCCTTGGCCCAGGCGTGAACCGCGGCCTTGGCCGCGAAGGCGGCATTCAACCCTTCCGGCTCGGACTTGCCGGTGATGTTGACGATGCGGCCCCATTTGCGTTCGATCATCTGCGGCAACAGCGCATGCGCGATGCGGCGGTAGCTGGTGAAGTTCAGCGCGATCGCCTCGTCCCATTTGCTGTCCGGCGCATCGACGGGCAGGGGGCGGCTGCCGCCGGCATTGTTGATGAGGATGTCGACATGGCCGAGCTCCCCGAGCGCGAAGGCGGAAATCTTCTCGGCGGCGTCCTTCGCCATCACGTCCTGCTCGAACGGCGTGATCAACCCGCCGCCAACCTCCGTCACCAGTTCGGCGAGCAGGTCGGTGCGGCGCGCCACGCCCACCACGCGCACGCCTTCGGCGGCGAGGCCCTTGGCGATGGCGCGGCCGATGCCGATGCTGGCTCCGGTGACAACAGCGGTTTTCGATTTCAGCCCGAGGTCCATGGTCACAAGCTCTCTTGTTTGCCTTTTTCGTTTTGGTGTTCGTTTGCCTGACGTTTGGCCTACGTTTTCCTGCCCTGTCCCAGGTGCGGCGATTTGCCCGACCGGGACGAGCAGTGGTAACCAAGGGCGACGGCGAAGGAAATACGAAAAAGAAAAGGCTTGGACGATGGTATGGGATCCGCAGCAATATCTGAAATTTTCCGGTCACCGGCTCCGGCCCGCGGTCGACCTGTTGATGCGGATTCCCGATGTCGGCCCGCGCACGGTCGCAGACCTTGGCGCCGGCGCCGGCAATGTCACCAAGCTGATCAAGGAGCGCTGGCCGTCCGCCGCGGTGACGGGCGTCGAGGGATCGGCCGAGATGGTTGCCGCGGGCCGCAAGGCCGCGCCCGACGTGGAATGGTCACACGAAGACCTCGGCCATTGGCGCCCGGCCAAGCAATATGACGTCGTCTATTCCAATGCCGCACTGCACTGGTTGCCCAATCATGCGGCGCTCTTCCCCTCTGTCATGGAGAGGGTCGCGCCGGGCGGTATGCTTGCGGTGCAGATGCCGCGCAACTTCCTGGCGCCGTCGCACGTGCTGATCGGTGAGACCGCCCTGAATGGACCGTGGCGGTCCAAGGTCGAACATCTCGTCACGCCGCCGCCGGTCGAAGGGCCGGCCTTCTATCACGATGTTCTGGCGCCGCTGTCGCAAAACATCGATATCTGGGAGACCGAATACCTCCAGGTCCTGGAAGGCGACAATCCGGTGAAGGAATGGACCAAGGGCACCTGGCTGACACGTTATCTCGACGTGCTCGAGGGCGACGAGAAGGCCGCGTTTGAGGCGGCCTATGGCGAGCGAGTCGCCAAGGCCTATCCGAAGAATGCCGCCGGGCAGACGCTGTTCCCGTTCCGGCGGCTGTTCATGGTCGCCCAGCGCAAAGGTTAATGCCCTTCGGCGATGCGACATAAGCGCTCGTTCCCGGGCGTGGGGCGGGCGCCGGGTTGCGCATGCGATCCCCCTCAAGTTAGCCTTGCTGCGGCATAGGTTCGCTGCGGCAAATTGGGCTTAGGTCTAGTTGTTCGGGGTTTGGATTGCTGCCACTACTGAAACCGTAAAACAAAAAAGAACCCGGTTTCCGAGGTTGTTGGGGAGGTCCTTCATGCGCAAACTGCTGCTTGCGGTCGCTACGGCCGCGCTCGCCTTGGCACCAGTTGTCGGTTCTGACGTCGCCTTGGCGCAGAGCCCTATCATCATCAAGTTCAGTCACGTGGTCGCCAACGACACGCCCAAAGGCAAGGGTGCGCTGAAGTTCAAGGAGCTTGCCGAGAAGTACACCGACGGCAAGGTCAAGATCGAAATCTATCCCAACTCCTCGCTCTACAAGGACAAGGAGGAGATCGAGGCACTGCAGCTCGGCTCGGTGCAGATGCTTGCGCCCTCGACCGCGAAATTCGCGCCGCTCGGCATCAAGGAATTCGAGGCGCTCGATCTGCCCTGGCTGTTCAAGGACGAAGCAACCTATTCCAACGCGATGAAGGGCACGCTCGGCAAGTGGCTGTTCCAGAAGCTGGAGACCAAGGGCATCACCGGGCTCGCCTATTGGGACAACGGCTTCCACATGGTGTCGTCGAATCGTCCGCTGATGAAGCCGGAGGATTTCAAGGGCCTGAAATTCCGTATCTCCGGCTCCAAGATTGCGGACCAGTATTTCCGCCTGATGGGGTCGATCCCGCAGATCATGGCGTTCTCGGAAGTCTACCAGGCCTTGCAGACCGGCGTGGTCGACGGCTGCGAGAACACCGCATCGAACTATCTGACGCAGAAGTTCTACGAGGTGCAGAAGGACATCACCGTGTCCTATCACGCGCATCTGCAATACGCCGTCATCGTCAATTCGAAATTCTGGTCCGGCCTGCCGCCTGATATCCGCACCCAGCTCGACAAGGCGATGGCGGACGCAACCGACTACACCAACCAGATCGCGCACCAGGAAAACGAGGACGCGCTGGCCGAGATCAAGAAGACGGGCAAGACCACACTGCATTATCTGACCGACGCCGATCGCAAGGCATGGCAGGAAGCGATGCAGCCGACTTACAAATGGGCCAAAGGCCGTGTCGGGCAGGAAGTGCTCGATCTCGTCGCCAAGGAACTCGACGTCAAGATGAACTGACGCGTTTTTCCGGGAGAATGATACCAACGGTCGGGAGTGAGTTCACTCCCGACCGTTTCGCATCGATAGGGGGGCTTTGATTTGCTGCGTGCGCTCAACCAGTTGCTCAATCATCTCGAAGAGTGGTTGATCGCGACGCTCATTGCGGCTGCAACCGGATTGATCTTCATCGCTGTCGTGCACCGCTACGGTGCCGGCGAATCGATCAAGCTGTCGCGATGGGCCGCGACGCACGGGCTGACCTGGTTGGCCGGCCTCTCGCAAGGTGTGTTCACCTTCCTGTCCGAGCTGGATCTGTCATGGGCGCAGGAACTCTGCATCTACATGTTTATCTGGATGGCGAAGTTCGGCGCGGCCTATGGTGTGCGCACCGGCATCCATGTCGGCGTCGATCTGCTCGTCAACCGCCTGCCCGAACATTCGCGCAAGCACGTCATCCTGTTCTCGCTGCTCTGCGGTGCGCTGTTCACCGGCATGATCGCCGCCTTCGGTGCCTCGTTTGTCGCCGAGATGTTCAAGACCGGCCAGCAGTCCAATGACCTGGAAGCGCCGATGTGGTTCGTCTACCTGGCGATCCCGCTCGGCTCCGGGTTGATGTGCTTCCGCTTCCTCCAGGTCTCCTGGTTCTATCTCTGGACCGGCGAGCTGCCGCATCATGACGAGACCCGTGTCGAGGGCGTGGAGGCCGATGTCTCGCCGGCATTGCATCCTCAGCCCGCCGGCGCTGCAACGAGGGCGGCCTCGCGAAAGGTCTCACCGCTCGGCGTGATCCTGATCATGGCGCCGATCCTGATTTTCGCGATGTGCCTTGCCGAAAAGTTCGGCGTGTTCGCGCTGCCGCAATGGATGCGGGCTGCGACGGTGTTCGGACTCCTGATCGCGCTGATGCTCACAGGCATCCCGGTGTCGATCGCGCTGGGCCTCACCGTGATGACGTTCCTGTTCACGCTGACCGCAGTGCCGATCGAAGCCGTTTCGATGAAGCTCTTCACCGGCATCGAAGGCTTCGAGATCATGGCGATCCCGTTCTTCATCCTCGCCGGCAATTTCCTCACCCATGGCGGCGTCGCGCGGCGCATGATCAATTTCGCGACCTCGCTGATCGGACACTGGCATGGCGGCCTCGGCCTTGCCGGCATCGTCGCCTGCGCGATGTTCGCGCTGGTCTGCGGTTCGAGCGTGGCAACCGTCGCTGCGATCGGCGCCATCGTCCTGCCGGAGATGGTTCGCCACGGCTATCCGATGCGCTTCGGCGCCGGCATCATCACGGTCGCCGGCTCGCTCGGCATCCTGATGCTGCCGTCGATCCCGAAGATCGTCTACGCCGTATCGACCAATACGTCGATCGGCGCGCTGTTCGTCGCGGGCCTGTTGCCCGGCATCCTGCTGACGACGATGCTCTGCATCGTCACATGGTGGCTCGCCCGCAAGCGCGACTATCCGCGGCTGCCGAAGGCGACCTGGGGCGAAACTGTCCACGCCTTCCGCGAGAGCGTCTGGGGCTTGATGCTGGTCGTCATCATCATCGGCGGCATCTATAGCGGCCTGTTCACCGCGACCGAGGCGGCGGCGATGGCTGCGGTCTATTCATTCATCATCGCCGTGTTCGTCTACAAGGCGATCAAGATGGCGGATGTGCCACGGGTGCTGCTGCGCGCCGCCAACACCAGCGCGATGCTGCTCTACATCGTCACCAACGCGGTGCTGTTCTCCTTCGTGCTCTCCAACGAGAACCTGCCGGCGATCTTGGCCGACTGGATCGCGGCACAGAACCTCGGCTGGGTCGGCTTCCTGCTCGTCGTCAACGTGCTGCTGCTGCTCGCCGGCAATTTCATGGAGCCGAACTCGATCATCCTGATCATGGCGCCGATCCTGGCGCCGGCGGCGAAGAAGCTCGGAATCGATCTCGTCCATTTCGGCATCGTCATGGACGTCAACATGGAGGTCGGCCTCTGCCATCCGCCTGTCGGCTTGAACCTCTACGTCGCATCGATGATAGCGCGCATGCGCATCACTGATCTGGCCGGAGCGGTGATGCCGTGGCTGCTCACCATGCTCGGCTTCCTCGTCATCGTGACCTACTGGCCCGATCTGACGCTGTGGCTGCCGCGGGTGCTGGGGATGCACTAGAGCTGGCTTCAAGAGCTTCAGCGACCGGTTTGGCCGGCCGCTGACTGTTGGAACCGGCGCACGAATGGGTATAGATGGCTCCAACCAGTCCAAGGGAGGAGCCGGCAATGACCGAGATTTCCAGCAACGAGCCGAAGGACGCAACGCCTTCCGTCATCGCTCAGCAAAACGCGATGCTGAATGCGCTGCCATTTTCCGACACGCGGGATTTCGACGACGCTGCGCGCGGCTTCCTCGGCACGATCGACAACGCGAAGATCACGAACTCGCAAGGACGGACGGTCTGGAGCCTCGAGCCCTATGGCTTTCTATCCGCCGAGCAAGCCCCGCCGACGGTCAATCCCAGCCTGTGGCGGCAGTCGCGCCTCAACATGCAGCACGGCCTGTTCGAGGTTGTGCCTGGCGTGTACCAGGTGCGTGGGCTCGACATCGCCAACATGACGCTGATCGAGGGCGACAGCGGCGTCATCGTGGTCGACACGCTGACCTCGATTGAAGGCGCACGCGCCGCACTCGATCTCTATTACAAGCACCGCGGTGAGAGGCCGGTCGCGGCTGTGATCTTCACCCACACGCATACTGACCATTGGGGCGGCGCGCGCGGTGTGCTGGAAGAGGACGCATTGGCCACCGGCCGCGTGCCGATCATTGCGCCGAACCTGTTCATGGAGCACTCCGTCTCCGAGAATATCATCGCTGGCCCCGCGATGCTGCGACGGGCGCAATATCAGTTCGGCCCGTTCCTGGCCAAGGGCGTGCGCGGGCACGTCGATTGCGGCCTCGGCAAGACCATGGCGGCCGGCGCGGTGGCGCTGCTGCGGCCGACCGACCTGATCATGGCGACCGGCGACAAGCGCGTGATCGACGGCGTCGCGTTCGAATTCCAGATGGCGCCGAACAGCGAGGCGCCGGCGGAGATGCACTTCTTCCTTCCGCGCTACAAGCTTCTGAACCTCGCCGAGAACTGCACGCATAATTTCCACAATCTGCTGCCGTTCCGCGGCGCCGACGTGCGCGATGCGTTGGCCTGGTCGAAATATCTCAACGAAGCCCTGCATCTCTGGGGCGGCAAGGCCGAGGCGATGTGCGGCCAGCACCACTGGCCGGTGTGGGGACATGAGCGCATCGACAGCATGATCCGCGAGCAGCGCGACCTCTACAAATTTGCGCACGACCAGACCATCCGCCTGATGAACCACGGCCTCAACGCCGCCGAGATCGCCGAGGCGATCCAGTTGCCGAAGAGCCTCGACGGCGCCTGGCACGGCCGCGGCTATTACGGTCACATCAGGCACAACGTGAAGGCGATCTATCAGAAATATCTCGGCTGGTACGACGCCAACCCGGTCAATCTCGATCCACTGCCGCCGGTGGAATCAGGCAAGAAGTATGTCGAGTACATGGGTGGCGCCGACGCGATCCTGACGCGGGCGGCTGCGGATTTTGACAAGGGCGAATTCCGATTCGTGGCGCAAGCGCTCGGTCACCTCGTCTTTGCAGAGCCCGACAATGCGGCTGCGCGCGCGCTGCTGGCCGACACGCTGGAGCAACTCGGCTATGCCGCCGAGAGCTCGACCTGGCGCAATGCCTATCTGTTCGGTGCCCAGGAATTGCGTTTGGGCATGCCGAAGACGCCGCCGCGCGCACCAATGCCGCGCGAGACGCTGGCGGCACTGCGCACCGAGCAGCTCTGGGACGTGCTCGGCATTCGCCTCAACGGACCGAAGGCTGAGGGCAAGCACATCGTGTTGAACTGGAGCTTTTCGGATACCGGCGAGACGTTCGTGCTCAACCTCGAGAACTGCGCGCTGACTTATACGGAAGGCGTGCAGGCCGAGAAGGCCGATGCCAGTTTCACGCTGGCGCGCGCGACGCTGGACGAGGTGATCGCGAAGCTGACGAGCTTCCCGGAAGCGGTGGCTGGCGGCAAGGTCAAGTTGTCGGGCAACCCGATGAAGCTCGCCGAGCTAATGGGCTTGATGGACGAGTTTCCGCGGATGTTCGAGATCGTGGAGCCGAAGCGGACGGTGGTGGTGTAGCTCTCTCGTCGTAATCTTCGCTCGTGCCCGGACGCAGCGCATCGCTTCTTCAGCGGTGCGCTGCAGAGCCGGGGCCCATGCTTCCGCGAGCTTGCCCCGGCGCGTGGGTCCCGGCTCTGCGCCGCAACGCCAAGAGCGTTGCAGCGCGTCCGGGACAAGAGAGTGGGGGGGTATTACTCCGCGCTGCTCACCAGCTTGATCCGCGGCGCCTGGGCCTCGGTCAGGCTGCGATACGCGGCGAGATAATCCAGCGCCATTCGCCGTGCCGTGAAGCGCTTCTCGAACTGCCTGCGGATCGCGGTGCGGTCGAGCTGGGCGAGACGGCCTACCACGCCCGAGGCGCTGAGGATGTCCTCGACCACGAAGCCGGTGAGGCCCTCGTCGATGATTTCAGGCACCGAGCCGCGGTTGAAGGCGATCACCGGTGTGCCGCAGGCCATCGCTTCGATCATCACCAGACCAAACGGCTCTGGCCAGTCGATCGGCAGCAGCAGCCCGAGCGCGCCGCTGAGAAAATCCGACTTCTCATGATCGCTGATCTCGCCGATGTAATCCACCAGCGGATTGCCTGTGATCATCGGCTTGATCAGCTCGTCATAATAATCCTGGTCGGCGCGATCGACCTTGGCCGCGATCTTCAGCGGGATGCCGCAATGCATCGCGATCTTGATGGCGCGGTCGACGCCTTTCTCCGGCGCGATGCGGCCGAGCACGGCGAGATATTCCTGTTTCGCCGGCTTCGGCGTCAGCAAATTCTCCGGCAGGCCGTGATGGATCGTCTTCACCCAATTCGCCTGCGGCACCGGCCGCCGCTGCGCGTTCGAGATCGAGATCACGGGCACCTTGGAAAAAGTGTCGAACACAGGCTGATGCTCCGGCAGATCGAGCCGGCCATGCAACGTGGTCAGGAACGGGGTCGGCTGCCGGTAGAACAGCGACCACGGATAATAATCGAGATGGAAATGGAGGAAGTCGAACTCCTCGTCGTCACACTTTTGCCGCACGCGCTCCAGCAGCACCATATGCAGCGCGTTGGGGTCGCGCACGGAACCGTCGAGGCGAAGCGCCCGCGGCCATAATGCATCCAGCTTTGCCGACGTTTGTGAGTCGCCGCTGGCGAACAACGTCACGTCGTGTCCCAGGGCAACCAACTCCTCCGTCAACCAATGCACCACCCGCTCGGTGCCGCCATACAGCTTGGGTGGAACAGCCTCCGTCAACGGAGCTACCTGCGCGATGCGCATCTCACCATCTCCTCTGCGATCATGAACGTTGAAACCCCCGCCGTGTATCGGGCACCGGCATGCCAACAAGGGAACGTTCCCGCAGTTGCGAAGTTCCTCCTAACAAAGGTTACTTATTCGACACATCGCGCGCGTGTCTCGATGCTGCCATCTGATCTTCTCAGATCGTCCGCATCCGCATGTCGTGATCACGCTGCCCGGGAACCGAGGCGAACTGGTCGATGTTCAGTCGATCAGCAAGAACAATTGTATTCATCACGACGGGGTCGAGTGTCACATGGATCAACTTTCTGGATATGCGCGCAGGCCATTTGCCTTTGTCTTGCGCTATCTGCGGCGACGATCGGCGTCACATCTCGTGATCCTGGGCGCCGTCGTTGCGGCCGTTGCCTGCTCGGTAGGCACGCAGTACGGAGTCAAATCCCTTGTCGACGCGTTATCGTCGGGAACTTCGCATGGTGGCAGCGTATGGCTGGCATTCATTCTGCTCATGTCGCTGATCGCAGCCGACAATTTTCTGTGGCGGATCGCGAGCTGGACCGCGAGCTTCACCTTCGTTCGGGTCACGGGTGATTTACGCCGTGACATATTTCGTCATCTGACTGGGCACGCGCCGAGTTATTTCTCGGACCGAATGCCGGGCATGCTGACCAGCCGCATTACCGCCACGTCCAACGCGGTGTTCACGGTCGAGAACATGTTTGTCTGGAACGTGTTGCCCCCGTGCATTGCCACAATTGCGGCGATCTTGCTCATTGGAACCGTGAGTCCGTACATGGCGCTCGGCCTGATCGTGATCGCGGGCGGCATGGTGGCTGCGATGTTCCGTCTGGCTGCGGCCGGAAAGCCGTTGCATGACGACTTCGCCGACAAGGCTGCCGCCGTCGATGGCGAGATGATCGACGTCATCAGCAACATGCCATTGGTCCGCGCTTTCTGCGGTATCGGCCACGAGCACGAGCGGTTCGATGCCACCGTGAGCCGGGAGGTCAACGCGCGCGGCCGCAGCCTGCGCTATCTCGAAAAGCTGCGGTTGCTTCATGCTGCCGTGACCGTGATCCTGACGGTCGCGCTGATGGCCTGGGCGATCACGCTGTGGCAGCAGGGCGAGGCGACCACCGGCGACGTCGTACTGGTCTGCACGCTCGGCCTTTCCATTCTCAGTGCAACGCGCGATCTCGCGGTAGCGCTGGTGGATGTCACGCAGCACGTGGCGCGTCTGACCGAGGCAATCGCAACGCTTCTGGTGCCGCATGAGCTCCGCGATCACCCGGAGGCTGAGCCGCTGGTCAAGAGCGGCGCCGCGATCGCGTATAACAACGTCACCTTCGGTTATCCCGGCGGTGAGAAGATTTTCGAGCGCTTCAGCCTGCGGCTGCAGCCCGGCCAGCGCGTCGGCCTGGTCGGCCAGTCCGGCGGCGGCAAGTCGACCTTGTTCACGCTGCTGCAGCGCTTCTACGACGCGGATGAGGGCAGCGTCACAGTCGACGGCCAGGATATTTCCATGGTGACGCAGCAGAGCCTGCGCGAGGCGATCTCCGTTGTGCCGCAGGACATCTCGCTGTTTCATCGCTCGATCCGGGAGAACATCCGATACGGCCGACCGAACGCGACCGACGACGAGGTGCTGCGCGCGGCGATCGCGGCGCGCTGCGATTTCATCGACAGCCTGCCGGAGGGCCTGGACACCATGGTCGGTGACCGCGGTGTGAAGATGTCCGGCGGCCAGCGCCAGCGTATCGCGATCGCGCGCGCCTTCCTGAAGGACGCGCCGATCCTGCTGCTCGACGAGGCCACCGCCGCGCTCGACAGCGAGTCCGAGGAGGCGATCCGCGAGGCGTTGACACGGCTGATGCGCGGTCGCACCGTGATCGCAATCGCGCATCGCCTCGCAACACTTCGCAATTTCGACCGGGTGATCGTGCTCAGGCACGGCAAGATCATCGAGGACGGCGCGCCTGACCGGCTGATGCAGGGCCACGGTCCATACCGTGAGCTGGTGACGCAGGAAATGAGCCGGCTCGCGAAGTTCGCCGCGTAGACCCAGCAGTTGCGTTGCGTTGGTCGCGTTCGAAAAACAAGCCGCAGGGGAGCAGCTCATGGCAGCCGAAGCCGCAACCAGGATCATCTCGGCGACGCAGACGTTGGAGACCGTCGCGGAGCAGCCGTTCTACATTCCGATGACGGGGCCCGCCGCGCGACCGCGGCGGTCCCTCAAGCACGACGACACCTTTATCGTGCTGGACAGTCATGGCGACATCGGCGCATCCGCCGGTGGGCCGGATGGCCTGTTCAACCATGACACACGCTATTTGGCGCGGCTGGAGCTCGTGCTCGATGATCTCCAGCCATTGTTGCTCGGCTCCAACCTGCGCGATGACAATTCGGGATTGACGGTCGATTTGACCAATCCCGATATCTACCGCCAGGGTCGTATCGTGCTGCAGAAGGACCTGCTGCACATTGTGCGCACCATCTTCCTGTGGCGCGGCACGGCCTATCAGCGCATCGGACTGCAAAACCACGGCGAGCAGTCGGCCGCCTTCGAGCTGACGCTGTTGTTCGACAACGACTTTGCGGATCTGTTCGAGGTACGCGGCGAGCGCCGGCCGCGGCGCGGCACCGGTACCAGCAAGCTGATCGGGCCGACGGACGTGCTGTTCGAATATCGCGGCCTCGACGATGCAGAGCGCACCACGGGCCTGCATTTCGATCCGCGCCCGACGCGGCTCTCGGTGAATGCCGCGACCTGGCAGCTCGAGCTGGATCCGCATGAATCGAAATCACTGTTCGTGGCCGTCTCCTGCAACCGGCCGCTCGCGGAGAAGCCGGCGCGCTTTTTCAGGGGGCTTTTGGCGCATCGCCGCGAGATGCGTCAGTCGACGATCGGCACGGCCAGCATCGAGACCTCCAATAACATCTTCAACGAGGTGCTGTGCCAGGCCATGGCCGACCTCAACATGCTGATGACGGAGACGCCGCAGGGGCGCTATCCCTATGCCGGCATTCCCTGGTACTCGACGACATTCGGCCGCGACGGGTTGATCACCGCGCTGCAGATGCTGTGGGTCGATCCGCGGGTGGCCAAGGGCGTGCTGCTGCGGCTTGCGCATTTCCAGGCCAAGGCGGTCGATCCGCTTGCCGATGCCGCGCCTGGAAAGATCCTGCACGAAATGCGGGGCGGCGAGATGGCGGCGCTACGCGAAGTGCCGTTCTCGCAATATTACGGCAGCGTGGATTCGACCGCGCTGTTCGTCCTGCTCGCGGGGCGTTATTTCGAGCGGACCGGCGACGAGACAACGCTGACCGAGCTATGGCCTGCGATCGAGGCGGGACTTGCCTGGATCGACGGTCCCGGCGATCCTGATCAGGACGGCTTTGTCGAATACCAGCGCGCGACCGAGAAGGGCCTTGCCAACCAGGGCTGGAAGGATTCCTACGACGCCATTTTCCATGCCGACGGCAAGCTCGCGGAGGGCAATATCGCGCTCGCCGAAGTCCAGGGCTATGTCTATGCCGCCAAGCAGCTCGCTGCGCGATGCGCGCTGCGGCTCGGCAAGCCCGACGTCGCGAAGAAGCTCGAGGCGGAAGCCAAGGCGCTTGCGGAGCGCTTCGAGCAGGCATTCTGGTCCGAGAAACTCGGGACCTATGCCGTCGCGCTCGACGGTCAGAAGCGGCGATGCGAGGTACGGACGTCGAATGCCGGGCAGGTGCTGTTCAGTGGCATGATCCGCGAGGATCGCGCCCGGCTCGTTGCCGCCGATTTGATGCGCCCGCACTTCTTCTCCGGCTGGGGCATCCGCACCGTCGCGCGCGGCGAGGTGCGCTACAATCCGATGTCGTATCACGACGGATCGATCTGGCCGCACGACAACGCGTTGATCGCGCTGGGCCTCGCGCATTACGGGCTCAAGCACTCGGTGGCCCATTTGTTCAAGGGCCTGTTCGACGCTGCCACTTACATGGATCTACGGCGGCTGCCGGAGTTGTTCTGCGGCTTCCGCCGCGAGAAGCGGCGCGGTCCGACGCTGTATCCGGTCGCCTGTGCCCCGCAGGCCTGGGCGAGCGCGACGCCGTTTACGCTGCTGGAGGCGGCGCTCGGCATCGAGTTCGACGTCGCGCGCTGCGAGATCCGCCTGCGCAATCCGCATTTGCCGGCGTTCCTGAACGAGATCATCTTGCGCGACCTAAGGCTGGGCGAATCCAGCGTCGATCTGCGCGTCAGTCGCCATGGCGGCGACATGGCGCTGGAGGTGCTGCGCACGCGTGGCCAGATCCAGGTGTCGATCGTGCTGGCGCACTAGCTTCGGGGGCCGAGGAGGGTTCATGCGTACCGCTGCATTGATGGTCCTGAGCATGGCGATCGTCGCCGGATTGACGATTGCCGTATCGCGCGCCGCGGAACAGTTGCCTGCCGCGGCAACCGAAGCGAATGCACCGCCGACGGCACAGCCGCCGGCCTCCGTGGTGCCAGTCACACCGAAGGACGCCGCGCCGCCGCCGTCGGTGACCATCATCGGCGCCAGCGACGCGCACGGCGTGCTCGGACGCGACGTGCGCAGCGCGGCGGACGAGGATATGGGGCATATCGTCGACGTCATCGTCGATCTTACCGGCCATGTTCGTGCCGCCGTGATCGATTTCGGCGGCTTCCTCGGCGTCGGCAGCCGCAAGCTCGTGGTGGACTGGAACGCGCTGCGGTTCGGCAAGATCACCAACAAGAAGGACAGTATCACGCTGGAACTGACCAAGGCGCAGGTCGCGGCCGCGCCCGAGTACAAGGAAGACACGCCGATGGTCGTGCTAGGCGCTTCCGGCAGTCTTCAACCGCTGCAAGCCATCCAGTGAGGAGGGGGGAGGGCTAACCGCCTGTGCTGTCGAGGAAGCCTGATCATCAGAAGCGTGAAGGACGCGTTGAACAGGACGACGTCGCCGTACCCATCCTTGCGGCCATTCCGGCTCCGTCGCAACGGAGCCTGCGGGGTCTCGACTGGTTCATCTTCTTCCTTGCCGACGTGCAGACCGGTTTCGGCCCCTTCATCGCGGTCTATCTGACCACGCAGAAATGGACGCAGGTCGAGATCGGCTTCGTGCTGTCGATCGGCGGCATCGTCGCCCTGATCGGCCAGATGCCGGGCGGCGCCATCATCGATGCTGCGAAATCCGAGCGGCTGGTGGCGGGCCTTGCGATCGCGACCATCGGCTGCTGCGCGCTCGCCTATGCCGCAATGCCGATCTTCCCGGTCGTGGTGGCGGCCGCGACACTGCACGCGGCGGCGAGCTGCGTGCTGGGGCCGGCGATCGCGGCGATCAGCCTTGGCCTCGTCGGTCCGTTCGCGATCGGCGAGCGGCTCGGCCGCAACGCCCGCTTTGCTTCGCTCGGAAACGGCGTCGCCGCCGCGGTGATGGGGACGGCCGGCTACCTTCTCTCCAGCCGCTCGGTGTTTTTGGTCACCTTCCTGCTGGCGATTCCGACCCTGATCGCGCTGTCGCGGATCAGGGAAGAGGAAGTCGACATCGCTCGCTGCCATGGCGAGATGCCGCGCGAGGCGCCTGTTCCAGGCGATACCAACATTTGGCACCTGATCCGGCAGAAGCCGTTGATCGTCTTTGCGCTGAGCGTGCTGCTGTTGCAACTCGCCAACGCCTCGATGATGCCGCTGATGGCGAGCGCGGTGACGGCGCGGTCGAGCCAGTGGGCGACGGTGCTGGTCGCCTTCTGCATTGTCGTGCCGCAGGCGATTGTCGCGCTGCTGTCGCCCTCGGTTGGGCGCAAGGCGCAAGCGTGGGGCCGGCGGCCGCTGCTGCTGATCGGGTTCGGCGCGCTGGCAATCCGCGGCGTGTTGTTCGCGACGGTGCGCGATCCTTATCTGCTGGTGCTGGTGCAGGTGTTCGACGGTTTCACGGCCGCGGTGTTCGCGGTGATGATTCCGCTTGTTGTGGCCGATGTCGCCTTTGGCACCGGGCATTTCAATCTGGCGCAGGGCATCGTCGGCACGGCGACTGGCATCGGTGCGTCCCTGAGCACCGCGCTCGGCGGCTATGTCAGCGACAAGTTCGGAAATGCCACCGCCTTCTTTGGGCTCGCGAGCGTCGCCGCGACAGGGCTTCTGCTGATCCTTTTCGTGATGCCGGAGACCCGCCGCACTAGCGTCGCGGCAAAAGAAATGGCCGGCTGAACCAAGTCAGCCGGCCACAGTGGGGGAAGAAACAAGCGATCAGGCGTCGAGATTGTGCAGGCGCTGGCGGTTGCGCAGCACGATTTGGCGGGCGCCGGAGAAACAGAGGATGCCCTGGCTGTGAAGCTGCGACAGCGCGCGCGACACGGTCTCCAGCGTCAGGCCGAGATAATCGCCAATGTCGCGGCGGCACATCGGCAGCGCCATCATGCCGGCCACGGCCAGACGACGATCCATTTCGAGCAGGAAGGTTGCAACGCGCTCCATCGCGGTTTTGCGTCCGAGCAGCAGCATGTGGTCTTCGGCGTGGCGCAGCTCGCCGGCGGTCATGGCCCAGAGCTTGCGGGCGACCTGCACGTCGGTGCCGGCGGCCTTCTCGAGGCTGGCGCGCTTCACCAGGCGGACATTGGTGTCGATGATGGCTTCGGCGGCAAGGCGGTGGTTGGCGCCGGATTCGAGGCCGAACACATCGCCGGGAAGGTGGAAGGTGCCGATCTGACGGCGACCGTCGGAGAGGAGCTTGTAGGTGCGGACCGCGCCCGACACGACCTGGTAGACATATTCGGCCGGCTCCTCCTCGCCGTAGATTTCCTCGTCCTTGCGATAGGAGAATTCGGTGGCGACCAGGCCAACGTGGCCGGTGATGGCGCCGAACTGGTCGGAGACGGGATAAACAGGGGCAATCTTGCCACCAATTTGCGTGTTGATCGCCTGGGTGTTGAGGGTCTGCGTCAGCATTTGCGCCATCTCCGTTGTGATGGCGCTTTGATACGCGGTATCAGGTGCCTCGAAAATTTCGCGAGATATCTTAAGGAGGGTTACCTACGTAGAACCCCGTAGGTCGGTTGGAAGGTCGGGATATCGGGGTTCTCACACTTCGGTGTCCGGGGAAATATTGGGTCACCAAGCCAGGTCCCGTTGTCGGAAGCGTTCACACCAGCGGAGACGCCCGATGACATCGAGATTTATTCCAGCTCTTCTCGCCGCCTTGCTGCTGCTTTCACTGGTCGCGCCGGCAGCAGCGCGGCCTCGAACCAGCATCATCGCAGACCGTTCGTATTCAAGCTCGATCGGAGGGCGTCAGATCGCAGCTCCGCCGTGGAGCGCGGCCTGCACGACCGATCACGGCCCCAGCGATTGCGGCGAGCCCATGTGGATTTACGGCCCGCGCAGCGAGATATCTCAGTACAAAAGCGCGTTCTGAGCCGATGCCTAGTTTCCGCGCCTGCGCTGGACGAGGTGGCGGATGCGCTTGACCAGGTTTTCCTCCAGAAGCGGCTTTAGAATCACGTCTTTTACGCCTGCGGCTGCTGCCCGGGCCGAGATATTGCCGTCGGGATAACCGGTGATCAGGATAACCGGGGTGTCGGCGTCGGACTGACGTAGCCGACCGGCGAGCTCGATGCCGTTAATGTCGGGCATCTTGTAGTCGATCACGTAGCAGTCCGCGCCGGATCGGCTTGTCGCATTGAGCAGCGCCGTGGCGTTGCGGAAGGTCCGCACTGCAAAGCCGTCGGTTTCCAGCAGGAAGCGCAGCGATCCCAGCACGGCGTCGTCATCGTCGACCACGTAGACGATGGGCTGTGCGGATGGTGCCTTTGGCGTCCGTTGAGGGTGCGAGCCGGTTTCGATCATTCTATTTGGCTAGCACAGCTCGAGCGGCCGCGATTGATTTGCCTCAATCCTTCAGCATGCCGGCGCGCATCGCCAGCCGGACCAGCTCCGAGAGGCTGCCCGCCTGCATCTTGGTCATGACATTGGCGCGGTAAACCTCGATGGTGCGCGGGCTGATGTCGTATTCGCGGGCGATCAGCTTGTTGGAGAGACCTGCGACCAGCCCTTCCATCACCTGCCGCTCCCTGGGGCTCAGAGAGGCGACGCGGGCGGCGATATCCTGCGTGAGTGCTCCGTCCTTCGCAGTTGGCTCGGCCTGGCGGATCGCCGCTTCGATCATGGCGATGAGACGATCGTCCTCGAATGGCTTTTCGAGGAAGTCGACTGCGCCGAGTTTCATCGCTTCCACCGCGAGCGGCACGTCGCCATGGCCGGTCATGATCAGGATAGGGAAGGGACTTTGCTGTGCCTTCATCCGTTTCAGCAACTCGATCCCGTCGAGACCCGGCATGCGCACATCGGACACCACACAGCCGAAACCAAGGCCGGGCAGAGCGGCCAGGAAGGCTTGCGCGTCGTCGAACAGGGCAACGCCGAAGCCGGATGAATCCAGCAGGAAGTCGAGCGAGTCCCGCATCGCCTCGTCGTCGTCGATGACGTAAACATGTCCCTTGGTCGTCATGGTTCAGGTCTCGTCTGCTGCTGGCAAAGTGAAGCGGAATGTCGCGCCGCCCGACGCGTTGCTCTCGGCCACCATGCGGCCGCCATGAGCCTCGATGATCGAGCGGCTGATCGACAATCCCACGCCCATGCCGGTCTCTTTGGTGGTGAAGAAAGTCTGAAACAGGTTTGGAATGACGTCGTCGCGGAAGCCCGCCCCGGTGTCTGATACTTCCACTTCAATCATATCGTCACCGACGCTTTTGTTCGTGACGACGAGTTCCCGCCGCGGCGATTGTGCCATCGCTTCCAGCGCGTTGCGGAACAGGTTGACCAGCACCTGCTGGATCTGCACCCGGTCGGCGAGGACGAGATCAGCGGCGGAATCCATGACGAAACGGAGCTGCACGTTCTGCTCCCGCGCGCCGGCGAGGCCGAGCGCGCCGGCTTCCTCGATCAATTTCGACAGGCTCTCGACCCGCTTCTCGGATTCGCCGCGAGAGACGAAGTCGCGCAGGCGGCGGATGATCTGGCCGGCGCGCAGCGCCTGCTCGGAGGCACGATCCAGCGCGCTCTCGATCTTCACAATGTTGGGATCCGTGCTGCCCGCGAGCAGCCGCCGCGATCCCTTCATGTAATTGCTGATCGCCGCCAGTGGCTGGTTGATCTCGTGGGCCAGCGCGGAAGCCATCTCGCCCATCGCCGTCAGCCGCGAGACATGGACGAGCTCGGACTGTAGCTCCTGGAGCCGCGCCTGGGTCTTCTGATGCTCGGTGAGGTCGCGGACGAAGCCGGTGAAATAGGGCTCGCCGCCCGACTGCATCTCGCCGATCGACAGATGCATCGGGAAAGTCGTGCCGTCGCGGCGCTTGCCGGTGACGATGCGGCCGATGCCGATGATGTGCGGATCGCTGGTTGAGCGGTAGCGCGCGATGTAGCTGTCGTGGCGGCCTCGGTCCGGCTCCGGCATCAGGATGTTGACGTTTTGGCCGATCGCCTCCTGCTCGGACCAGCCGAACAGACGCTCGGCCGCGGTCGAGAACAGCTGCATGATGCCGCGCCCGTCGATGACGATCATGGCGTCGGGAATAGTGTGCAGGATGGAGCGGAGGTGGCTCTCGCGCGTGCGCAGCGCTTCTTCGACCTGCTTCTCCTCGTCGATGTCGAGGAAGATACCGCTGAGATGGCGCGCGATCCCGGACTCACCCCGGATCAAACCGGCGCGGGCCCTGATCCATTGACCGCGGTCGGACGTTCCGGCAATCCTGAAGGAGACGTCGAAGCCGCCGCCGCGCTCGGAGACCTCCTTGATCGCAGCCTCGACGCGCGCGCGGTCCGCGGGCTCGAGACGCGACAGGAAGAGGTCGTAGCTCGCAGGCAGGCCCCGCTCGATGCCGAGCAGCATCCGCGCGGTCTCCGACCATTCCAGCTCCCGCGTCGTGAGGTCGAGATCCCAGGTGCCGACGCCGAACCCCTCGATCCGGACCCGGAAATGCTCGCCTCGGTGATCATCTGCCGGATGCGTTACACGGGTCGGCGACAACAGCGGGCTCCTCGTTTCCTGCGGCAGGTGCGGGCGCCGCGAATATACCAGCAATTTCGCCCAAGGCCGGCCCCGAGGCAAGTTCCGATCGCTGATTCCATTGGCGGATTTCCGGCAACCGGCTGGCGCCGATTTGATCTACCTCATCCTGCCCGGTCACGGCGACGCTAGATTCGCGCCAGTTCATTGCCGTTCGGAGATTCCCGATGACATACGCGACCGTGATGGTCAGCCTCGCGCTGGGTCAACCCAACCACGCTCGTCTTCAGGTCGCGGGCGAGCTCGCCGAACGCTTCGAGGCCACGCTCGTCGGGGTCGCGGCGGCGCGATTCGCGCCACCGCTTTACTTCACCGACGGTGCCGAGGCCCAACGCCTGATCGATCAGGAGGAGACCTCCGTCAAGCGGTGTCTGGCCGATCTGGAGACGGAATTCCGCGCGGCGACGAAGGCGCGCGGCGGCCGCGTGGAATGGCGCAGCGCTACGGATTTTCCTGCACGATTCGTCCTGGCGCAGGCGCGCTGTGCCGACATCGTCGTCGGCGGCGGGCATAGCCCGACATTCTCGGATGCCTTTTCGCTGGCAAGCCCCCGCGATCTGGTGATGCAGACCGGCCGACCGCTGCTGGCCGTACCTGACCGGATCGACTGGCTCGATTTGCGCAGCGTGCTGGTGGCCTGGAAGGACACGCCCGAGGCGCGCCGCGCGGTGGCGGACGCCCTGCCGATGCTGCGCAAGGCGAAAGACGTCGCCATCGTCGAGATTCCCGAAGAGGAGGACGGACGCTCGAGCGCAATGGTGCGTGTGAGCGATGTGGCCTCCTGGCTCGCGCGCCACGGCGTCACGGCAACGGCTCGTGTTCCGGAAGCCGCAGGCCGCGAGCCAGCCGCCATGCAATTGGAGAGAATCGCCGGCGACGTCGGCGCCGGCCTGATCGTCGCAGGTGCGTACGGTCATTCCCGCTTCCGCGAGCTGATTCTGGGCGGCGTCACGGAATCTCTGGTCACGCAAACCGCCCGCTGCGTGCTGCTGTCGCACTGACGCGAGGCGAAGACAAATCGATGAGGACGCGCCGTGTACAAATTCCTTGAGCAGACCGCCAGCAGCTACATGACGTGCAACGTCAAGACGGTGCAGCGTGATCACAATCTGCTCACGCTCAGCGAGATGTTCGAGCAGGATGATTTCAATTCCTATCCGGTCGCGGACGACGGCCAGGTCGTCGGCATCGTCACCAAGTTCGACATCCTGAAGTGCTTTGCCTTCACGCCGAGCCAGATGCTGCCGCGCTATCATGACCTGATGAGCCGCAAGGTCGGCGACGTCATGACGCCCGAGTTCATCTATGTCAGCCCCGACACGCGGCTGACACGCGTGCTCCAGATCATGGTCGAGCATCGCATCCGCAGCATCATCGTGCTCGACAGCCTGCAGAAGCTGGTCGGAATCATCGCGCGCGAGGACGTCATCGCGGCGCTGAAGGCGACCGCGGGCGATTGACGAACTATCCCTGAATTCTGCTCTCCCGACCTCCGTGATGCCACGGGGTGGCGATGCGCCTTGCGCTCCTCGGAGTACCCAAGCTGTTGATATCGCTTCCCGATCAGTGAAAGCCGCACATTAACAGAAATCCATCTGTCTTGATTTCAATCAATTCCCCGCGAGGGTGAATGTGGTTTCTGGCGGCGTGTTCTTTCAGAGAGAATCCGCGATGCCCCAGCCCTCCATCTCCAAAACCATGACGTCTGGCGAAAGCGGCTTGGCGCTCATCTTCGCGGTCACCGCCTTCCTGTGCCTGGTCGCCTCGGCCAAGGCGGTCGATGCGCCGTTCGCCTTCCACGCCGGACTGAGCGCGGCGGCGAGCCTGGCCGCGGTGTTCTTCATCATCAACCGCTACTACGATCGCCCGGCAGCGCTACCGCCTGCTGAGATCAATGGTCGTCCCAATTACAACATGGGCCCGGTCAAGTTCACCGCCGTCATGGCGATGTTCTGGGGCATCGCGGGCTTCCTGGTCGGGCTGATCATCGCCTCGCAGCTCGCCTGGCCTGCGCTGAACTTTGATCTGCAATGGATTCAATTCGGGCGGATGCGGCCGCTGCACACCTCCGCGGTGATCTTCGCCTTCGGCGGAAACGTGCTGATCGGTACGTCCCTCTACGTGGTGCAGAAGTCCTGTCGCGCGCGGCTTGCCGGCGATCTCGCGCCCTGGTTCGTCGTGCTCGGCTATAACTATTTCATCCTGATCGCCGGCACCGGCTATCTGCTCGGCGTCACGCAGTCGAAGGAATATGCCGAGCCCGAATGGTACGCCGATCTCTGGCTCACCATCGTCTGGGTTACCTATCTCCTCGTCTTCCTCGGCACGATCCTCAAGCGCAAAGAGCCGCACATCTTCGTCGCGAACTGGTTCTATCTCGCTTTCATCGTGACGATCGCGGTTCTGCATCTCGGCAACAACCCGGCGCTGCCGGTGTCCGTCTTCGGCTCCAAATCCTACGTTGCCTGGGGCGGCATCCAGGATGCCATGTTCCAGTGGTGGTACGGTCACAACGCGGTCGGCTTCTTCCTGACCGCCGGCTTCCTCGCCATCATGTACTACTTCATCCCGAAGCGCGCGGAGCGGCCGATCTATTCCTACCGGCTCTCGATCATCCACTTCTGGGCGCTGATCTTCCTCTACATCTGGGCCGGCCCGCACCATCTGCATTACACGGCGCTGCCGGACTGGACGCAGACGCTCGGCATGACCTTCTCGATCATGCTGTGGATGCCCTCCTGGGGCGGCATGATCAACGGCCTGATGACGCTGTCAGGCGCCTGGGACAAGCTGCGCACCGACCCCGTGCTGCGCATGCTGGTGGTCTCCGTCGCCTTCTACGGCATGTCGACCTTCGAAGGCCCGATGATGTCGATCAAGGTGGTGAACTCGCTCAGCCACTACACCGACTGGACCATCGGCCACGTGCATTCGGGCGCGCTCGGCTGGGTCGGCTTCGTCTCCTTCGGCGCGCTGTACTGCCTGGTGCCGTGGATCTGGAATCGCAAGGGGCTCTACAGCCTGAAGCTCGTCAACTGGCACTTCTGGATCGCAACGCTCGGCATCGTTCTCTACATCTCGGCGATGTGGGTGTCCGGCATCCTCCAGGGCCTGATGTGGCGCGCCTACACCTCGCTCGGCTTCCTCGAATATTCCTTCATCGAGACCGTCGAGGCGATGCATCCCTTCTACGTCATTCGTGCCGCCGGCGGAGCGCTGTTCCTGATCGGTGCGCTGATCATGGCCTTTAATCTCTGGATGACGGTTCGCGTCGGCGAGCAGGAAGTCCAGATGCCCGTCGCTCTTCAGCCGGCGGAATGAGGAGCTTTCCATGTCGTTCTGGACACGCCACCAAGTCTTCGAAAAGAACTCGATCGTCCTGATCGTCGGCATCCTGCTGGTGATCGCGATCGGGGGCCTCGTCGAGATCACGCCGCTGTTCTACCTCAAGAGCACGATCGAGGTGGTCGACGGGGTCAGGCCCTACACGCCGCTGGAGCTTGCGGGGCGCAACATCTACGTGCGCGAGGGCTGCTATCTCTGCCATTCGCAGATGATCCGGCCCCTGCGTGACGAGGTCGAACGCTACGGCCACTTCTCGCTTGCCGCCGAGAGCATGTTCGACCACCCGTTCCAGTGGGGCTCGAAGCGCACCGGTCCTGACCTGGCGCGCGTCGGCGCCAAATATTCCGACGACTGGCACGTGACCCATCTGACCAACCCGCGCGCGATCGTGCCGCAATCGGTGATGCCGGGCTATCCGTTCCTCAGCTCAACCGAGGTGGACCCGGATACGATCGGCGACCACATGCGCACGCTGCGGACTGTCGGCGTTCCCTACACCGACGACCAGATCGCCAACGCGGCCGCCGACATGAAGGCGCAGGCCGATCCTGACAATACCGGCACCGACGCCTTCACCAAGCGCTACGCCAAGGCCGTCGTGCGCAATTTCGACGGCAAGACGGGCACGCCGACCGAGATGGACGCGCTGATCGCTTACTTGCAGATGCTCGGTACGCTGGTCGACTTCAAGCTCTACAACGAGAAAGCCAATCTTCGCTGAGAAGGCATCCACCGATGAAAGCCATCCTGACACTCGATAATCTCGCGTCCGGTCTCGTGACCACGATCTGGACGCCGGTCTTCGTCGCGATCTTTCTCGCGATCATCGCCTACGCGTTTTGGCCCCGCAACAAGGCAGAGTTCGACGAAGCGGCCAGCCTGCCGCTGCGGGAGGAGTGAGAGATCATGACCGATCATCATGGCGAATTCGATTCCGTCACCGGCAGGCACACGACCGGACATGAATGGGACGGCATCAAGGAGCTCAACACACCGCTGCCGCGCTGGTGGGTGATCTCGTTCTACATCAGCATTATCTGGTCGATCGGCTACTGGATCGTCTATCCGGCCTGGCCACTGATCTCGAGCAATACCACCGGTCTGTTCGGCTACTCCTCGCGCGCCGAGGTCGCGGTCGAGCTCGCCAATCTCGAGAAGATCCGGGGCGACAAGATGGCGGCACTCGGCGCGGCCTCGCTCGCCGACATCGAGAAGGATCCGGCCTTGCTGGCGCTCGCGCGCGCCAAGGGCAAGACCGTGTTCGGCGACAATTGTGCGCCGTGCCACGGAAGCGGCGCGGCCGGCGCGAAGGGATATCCGAACCTGAACGACGACGACTGGCTGTGGGGCGGCACGCTCGACCAGATCATGCAGACCATCCAGTTCGGCGCGCGTTCCGGCCACGCCAAGACACATGAGGGCCAGATGCTCGCCTTCGGCAAGGACGGCGTGCTGAAGCCGGACGAGATCGTCACGGTGGCGAACTATGTGCGCTCGCTGTCGGGCCTCTCGACCCGTAAAGGTTATGACGGCGCCAAGGGTGAGAAGATCTTCGTCGACAATTGCGTCGCCTGCCATGGCGATGGCGGCAAGGGCAACCAGGAGCTTGGCGCGCCCAATCTGACCGACAAGATCTGGCTCTATGGCTCCGACGAGGCGACCTTGATCGAGACCATCAGCCAGGGCCGCGCCGGCGTCATGCCGGCCTGGGAAGGGCGGCTCGATCCCTCCACCATCAAGGCGATGGCGGTCTACGTCCACTCGCTGGGCGGGGGGAAATAGTCAAATGTTGTCAAACGGGGGCGAACAAAATTGCCCCCGTCTTGAGCTGGATCAATCGACGCGGCCGCGTCGGGTCTAGGTTTAATCGCACCTTTCCGAGACAACCATCGCGATGAACAAGACCGTGAACCCGAACGAGCTCACATCAGACGACGACGTTGGGCCGCTCTACGTAGCCCGCAAGAAGGTCTATCCCCAGAGCGTCCACGGCACCTTCCGTCGGATCAAATGGGGCCTGATGGCGTTTTGCCTTGGTGTCTACTACTTCCTGCCCTTCGTGCGCTGGAACCGCGGTCTCGGCGCCCCCAGCCAGGCGGTGCTGATCGATCTCCCCAACAGCCGCTTCTATTTCTTCTTCATCGAGCTGTGGCCGCAGGAGGTCTATTACTTCACTGGCCTTCTGATCGTCGCCGCAGTGGCGCTGTTCCTGATGAACTCGGTCGGCGGCCGCATCTGGTGCGGCTATCTCTGTCCGCAGACGGTGTGGACCGATCTGTTCTACGCCGTTGAGCGCTTCGTCGAAGGCGACCGCCGCGAGCGGATGATGAAGGACAAATCGGCTGGCGCGCTGACGCTCAAGCGCGTCTCCGAGATCGTGCTCAAGAACGCGATCTGGCTGGTGATCGCCTGGTGGACCGGCGGCGCCTGGGTGCTCTATTTCAACGACGCCCCGACGCTGGTGAAGGAGCTTCTGACCTTCCAGGCGCCTGTCATCGCCTATATCTGGATCGGCATCCTGACCGCGACCACCTTCGTCCTCGCCGGCTACATGCGCGAGCAGGTCTGCACCTATATGTGCCCGTGGCCGCGCATCCAGGCTGCGTTGACCGACGAATGGGCGCTGAACGTCACCTACCGCTACGATCGTGGCGAGAAGCGCACGTCGGTGAAGAAGGCGGCCGAGCTGCGCGCGCTCGGACAGCCGGTCGGCGATTGCGTCGATTGTTATCAATGCGTCGCGGTCTGCCCGACAGGCATCGACATCCGCAATGGGCCGCAGCTCGAGTGCATCCAGTGCGGGCTCTGCATCGATGCCTGCGACAACGTCATGACCAGGATCGGCCGGCCGAAGCGGTTGATCGGCTATGATAACGACGTCAACATCCAGCGCCGCCAGGAAGGCAAGGCGCCGATCTATCGCATCGTCCGCGCCCGCACCGTCGCCTACAGCGCGATCATCGCGGCGGTCGGCGGCATCATGGTCTATGTGCTGGCGACCCGCACGCTGCTCGACATCAACGTGCTGCACGACCGTAACCCGGTTGCGGTCAAGCTCAGCGACGGCTCGGTCCGCAATGCCTATACGGCCCGGCTTTTGAACAAGAGCGGACATGACCGCGTCATCGCAATCGATGTCGACGGCCCGGTCAATGCGACGGTTCATGTCGTCGGCGCGGACTCCGTGACGCCCGATCGGCCGATGATCGTGATCCCCCGTGATTCCACCAGCGAGCTACGTCTGCTCGTCACCGCGCCGGCCGAGACCAATCCGGAGAAGTCGATCCCGGTTCACTTCCATGTCACCGATATCGGGCTCGGCGAGGCCGCGTCCACCACCGACAATTTCGTCGCGCCGTAAGATCAGGAGACTGCCATGGCCAAGCCGCTGACCGGAACGAAGGTGTTCCTGATGCTGGTCGCCTTCTTCGGCGTCGTGATCGGTGTCAACGTCACCATGATGAAGCTCGCGATCGCGACGCTGCCCGGCACCGACGTCGACAGCCCCTATGCCGCGGGCCTTGCCTATGACCGCGAGATCTCGGCGGCACAGGACCAGGCCGCGCGCAAATGGAAGGTCAGTGCGCATATCGAGCGGCGGGCCGATGGCAATGCCGTGCTTCAGGTCGAGGCACGCGATGCGGCAGGGCAGCCGGTGACCGGATTGAAGTTCGGCGGCCGTCTGGAGCGGCCGACCGACAAGCGGGCCGATCTCGCAGTCGAGCTCGCGGAGGCCGGCACGGGCATCTACCGCGGCAACGCTGCCTCTGTTGCGCCGGGACAGTGGGACCTCGTCATCGAGGGCGATGCGAAGGGCGAGCGCGTGTTCCTGTCGCGCAACCGCGTGATCCTGAACTGAGGGCTCGCCATGCAGGTGACGCGCGATTTCTCTCACTACGTCCGCGCCGCAGGCGCGGGCCTCCAGCATATCGATCTCGCAGTCGAGGGTGTTCATTGCGCCGGCTGCATGGCCAAGATCGAGCGCGGTCTGTCCGCTATTCCCGATGTCACGCTGGCGCGCGTGAACCTGACTGACAAGCGCGTCGCGCTGGAATGGAAGGAGGGCGCGCTCGATCCCGCCCGCTTCGTCGATCGCCTCCAGGAGCTCGGCTACAAGGCCTATCCTTACGAGACCGAGAGCGCCGAGGCGACCGAAGTCGCGGAATCGCGCTTCCTGCTGCGTTGCCTCGGCGTCGCCGCGTTCGCCACCATGAACGTGATGATGCTGTCGATCCCGGTGTGGTCGGGCAACGTCTCGGACATGCTGCCGGAGCAGCGCGACTTCTTCCACTGGCTGTCGGCGCTGATCGCGCTGCCAGCGGCGGCCTATGCCGGCCAACCGTTCTTCCGCTCCGCCTGGCGCGCATTGTCGAACAAGACCACCAACATGGACGTGCCGATCTCGATCGGCGTGTGCCTTGCGCTCGGCATGTCCGTGGTCGAGACCATCCACCACGCCGATCACGCCTATTTCGACGCGGCGATCATGCTGCTGACCTTCCTGCTGGTCGGCCGCTTCCTCGACCAGAACATGCGGCGGCGGACCCGCGCGGTTGCCGGCAATCTGGCGGCGCTGAAGGCCGAGACGGCGGCGAAATTCGTTGGTCTCGATGAGATCTCGCAGGTGCCGGTCGCCGCGATCCATCCCGGCGACATCGTGCTCTTGCGGCCCGGCGAGCGCTGCGCGGTCGACGGCACTGTGATCGAGGGACGTTCCGAAATCGACCAGAGCCTGATCACCGGCGAGACGCTCTATGTCAGGGCGGAGCAGGGCACGCCTGTTTATGCGGGTTCGATGAACATCTCCGGCACGCTGCGGGTGCGGGTCTCTGCGGCGTCGGAGGCAACGCTGCTCGCCGAGATCACGCGGCTGCTCGACAACGCGCTGCAGGCGCGGTCGCGCTACATGCGGCTCGCCGACCGTGCCTCGCGGCTCTACGCGCCGCTGGTGCATGCGACGGCGCTGATCACGATTCTCGGCTGGGTCATTGCGGGCGCGAGCTGGCACGATGCGATCGTGATTGGCGTTGCTGTGCTCATCATCACCTGTCCCTGCGCACTTGGACTTGCGATCCCGACCGTGCAGACGGTGGCCTCGGGCGCGATGTTCAAATCCGGCGTGCTGCTCAATTCCGGCGACGCCATCGAGCGCCTCGCCGAAGCCGACCACGTCATCTTCGACAAGACAGGCACGCTGACGCTGCCCGACCTCGATGTGACGAATGCGGCCGATATTCCCGCCGATGTCTTCGACCTCGCCGGCCGCCTCGCGCTATCGAGCCATCATCCCGTCGCTGCCGCGGTCGCTCAAGCCGCTGGCGCGAGATCGCCGATCGTGGGCGCTGTCGAGGAGGCGGGGCAGGGCGTCCGCGCTGTCGTCGATGGCGTCGAGGTCCGCCTCGGCCGTCCATCCTTCTGCGGCGCCGAAGCGTTGCTCGTCGGCGCCATATTCGATCCCGAGGCTTCCATCGTGGCTTTCAGCAAAGGGACCGGAAAATTCATCCTCTCGGTGCGGCAGGGGCTGCGACCAGATGCGCAGGCCGTGATCGCAGCACTGAAGGACCGCAACATCGGCATCGAAATTCTCTCCGGCGACCGTGAGCCCGCGGTGGTCGCGGCGGCCCATGCGCTTGGTATCGCCGAATGGCGCGCCGGCGTCACGCCAGCCGACAAGATCGCGCGGATCGAGGAGTTGAAGCGACGTGGCGCCAAGGTGATGATGGTCGGTGACGGCATGAACGACGCGCCGTCACTGGCGGCCGCGCACGTCTCTATGTCCCCGATCTCGGCCGCGCATCTCAGCCAGGCCACCGCTGATCTCGTCTTCCTCGGCCGGCCGCTGGCTCCCGTCGTCGCTGCCATCGATTCCGCGCGCAAGGCGCTGCATCTGATGCGGCAAAATCTCTGGCTTGCGATCGGCTATAATGTGCTGGCCGTGCCGGTCGCGATCAGCGGCGTGGTGACGCCCTTGATTGCGGCGGCGGCCATGAGCGGATCGTCGATCCTGGTGATGCTGAACTCGCTGCGGGCTCGCAGCCGCACGCGGGAGAGAATGTGATGGAGATCCTGGTCATCCTGGTGCCGCTGGCGCTGCTGCTCGGAGGTACGGGCCTGGCCGCCTTCCTTTGGTCGCTCCGCAGCGGCCAATATGACGATCTCGACGGTGCCGCCTGGCGCGCCATTGCCGACGACGACCCGCCGCCAGAAGCGCCAGCAAAGCGTTGACGCATCCCTGGTTCCGCAAGCCTCTGCACTTCCTCCCTGACGATGGTTGCTAGACGGCCGATGGCCGTCGGGCGTAACAATGCGGGAGGATATTGCGTAAGGCTCTCGGGAGCAGGAGTGCGACGGGCATGCAGGGAAGTGCCGAGATGTGCAGGCCGGGCGGCCTGCCGGGACAGATCGTGCTGGTGCTGCAAGGCGGCGGTGCGCTCGGCGCCTATCAGGCCGGCGTCTACCAGGCCTTGCACGAGGCCGGCATCGAGCCTGACTGGGTGATCGGCACCTCGATCGGCGCCATCAATGCGAGCCTGATCGCCGGCAATGCGCCGGAGCATCGGCTCGCGCGCCTGAAGCAATTCTGGAAACGGATGGAGCAGAAGCCGGCCTGGCCGCTACCGCTTGGCATTCCCGGCTTCGACGACACGCTTGCATATTGGTCGACCATTGCCCACGGCATTGCCGGCTTCTTCCAGCCCAATCCGCTGGCGCATGCCGGCGAGGCCTTTCCGCTCGGTGCCGATCGCGCCGGCTATTATTCGACCGCGCCGCTGGAGAGCACGCTGCGCGAGCTCGTCGATTTCGGCCTCGCCAATTGCGGCGCGCCGCGTCTTACGGTTGGTGCTGCGCATGTCGGCAGCAGCCAGATGCGCTATTTCGACAGCCGCGACTGTGCGCTGACGGTGAAGCACGTGATGGCCTCGGGCGCGCTGCCGCCGGCTTTTCCCGCCGTGCGCATCGGCGGAGAGCTCTATTGGGACGGCGGCATCCTGTCGAACTCGCCGACGGAAGCGGTGTTCGACGACAATCCGCGCCGGGATTCGCTGATCTTCTCGGTTCATCTGTGGAATCCCGCCGGCGCCGAACCCACGACGATGGGCGAGGTGCTGACCCGGCACAAGGACGTACAATATTCCAGCCGGATCGCGAGCCAGATCGAGCGCCAGCAGCAAGCCCATCGACTGCGCCACGTCATAAACCAGCTTGCGGCGCGCTTGCCTGAGGGTGAGCGCGATGATCCCGCGGTGAGGGAGCTGATCGGCTATGGTTGTTCGACGCGCATGCATGTGGTGCGCCTGCTGGCGCCGCAGCTCGATCGCGAGACCCATACCAAGGACATCGACTTCAGCGCGTCCGGCATCAAGCAGCGCTGGGACGCCGGCTATGCACATACGAGGTCGGTGCTAGCACGCGCGCCGTGGATCGGCGAATTCGATCCGCTGGCCGGCGTGGTGCTGCACGAACATGTCGACGAGATGCCGCTGGCGGCTGAATAGCGCGCTTCATCGAAATGCCACAGGCCTTGCGGATTGTCAGAGGTCCGCAATCGAAAGGTCCAGCATTGGTCTCCGCGAATGATCTCGAATCCGCTCTCGACAAGGTCCGCGATCACGCGGCGGGACCCGTGGCCGGTGTGTTCGGCCCTGCCTCAGTGACGTGGCGGATCGACCGCGAAGCCGCCGTCTTTCTCGGCGCCGGCCGCGCGCTGCTGCTGCAACTGGCGCATCCCTGGGTCGCCGCCGCCATCGCCGAGCACTCGACGACCTTTGTCGACCCGATCGGCCGCTTTCACCGTACCTTCGACGTCGTCTTCGCCATGGTGTTCGGCTCGCTCGACCGGGCGCTGCTGTCGGCCCGGCAACTGCACCGGCGCCACACCATGATTGTCGGCAAGATGCCGGAGACGGTCGGCCCGTTCGCGGCGGGCTCGCGCTACTGCGCCAACGATATCCCGTCGCTGCGCTGGGTTCATGCGACGCTGGTCGAGTCCGCGCTGATGGCGCATGATCTGGTGCTGCCGCCGCTCTCGATCGAGGAGCGCGAGCGCTACTGGGCCGAGAGCAGGATCTATGGTGCGCTGTTCGGACTGACGGGCGATGATCTGCCGGCGGACTGGGCCGGTTTTGCAGCTTATACGGCGGAGGTGATGCAGTCGGAGACGTTGACCGTCAGTCCGGCCGCGCGCGAGATCGCCGCGCAGATCCTTGGCGGCGCGCGACCCTGGTTGCGGCCGCCGCGCTGGTATCGGGCGCACACTGCAACGATGCTGCCTGAGCGCCTCCGCGCCGGCTTCGGCCTTGCGCTTGACGAGCGAGACGCAAGGTCTGCCGAGACAGCGCTGCGGTGGATCCGGCGTGTTTATCCGATACTGCCCGACAGGCTGCGCTATGCCAGCCCTTACCACGAAGCCCAGGCGCGCTTGCGCGGCGAGCCACAACCGGACTGGATGACACGCTGCCTCAACCGCGCCTGGATCGGCCGGCCGCAGATGGATGTACGCGGGAAGGGGTGAGGGACTAATCAATCATCCGTGTCCCGGACAAGCTGCAACGCGTGAGCGTTGCGGCGCAGAGCCGGGACCCAGGAGCCACGGACTCCGTCGAGACATGGGCCTCGGCTCAGCAGCGCACCGTCGAAGAGACGCTGCGCTGCGTCCGGGGCACGAGAGAATGCGCTTCCTCACACCGCGGCCAGCCTCCGGTACAGCTTGTTGTAACTTCCCGCCGAGATGCTCCACGAGAACGACCGGCCCATGGCGCGGCGGCGCATGGTGTCGAGCTGGTCCTGGGCCATGAACGCGCCGAAGGCACGGCGGACGCCGCCAAGGAAAGAGTCGTGCGAGGGTCTCGAGAACAGGAAGCCGGTCTCGCCGTCGGTGATGGTCTCGGCGAGGCCGCCGGTCTGGTGGCCGATCGGCAACGAGCCGAAGCGCTGGGCATACATCTGGCTCAGTCCGCATGGCTCGAAGCGAGACGGCATCAACGTGAAATCGCTGCCAGCAAAAATACGCCGCGCCTGGGCGTCGTTGAAGCCGATGGTGACGCCGATGGCGTCGGGGCGGCGGCGATGGGCGTCGATCAGTGCCTGCTCGAGCGCGGGCTCACCGGAGCCGGTGACGACGATCTGCCCGCCGGCGTCGATGATCTCGTCGGCGGCCGACAGCACGAGGTCAATGCCCTTCTGGTGCACGAGGCGTGCGACGATCGCAAACATCGGCCCGCGCGAGACCGCGAGGCCAAACTGCTTGCGCACATAGTCCGCGTTGGCCTGCTTGCCGACCCAGTCGCCAGCGCCGAATTGTTGCGCGAGCTGGGCGCAGGAGCGCGGGTCCCAGCTCTCGTCGATGCCGTTGAGGATGCCGGTGAGCTCGGATGCGTCCGAGCGGACGCGCAGCAGGCCTTCGAGGCCGCAGCCGAATTCGTCCGTCGTGATCTCGCGCGCATAGGTGCCGCTGACGGTGGTGAGGTGCGAGGCGTAGACGAGGCCGGCCTTGAGGAAGGAGAGCTGGTCGTAGAACTCGACGCCGTCGATGTGGAAGGAGCTTTCGGGCACGCCGATCCGGCGCAGCGACTCCTTGGGAAAGAGTCCCTGATAGGCGAGGTTGTGGATGGTCAGGATCGACGGCAGCTTGGCGCCTTGCCAGGCGAGATAGGCCGGCACGAGCGAGGCTTGCCAATCGTTGGCATGGATCAGGTCTGCTGCCCAATTCTTGTCCAGCTTGCCCATGGCAAGCTCAGCAGCCGCCGAGGCAAAGCGCGCGAAGCGGATATCGTTATCAGGCCAGTCGTGCCCGGCCTCATCGCCATAGGGATTGCCGGGCCGGTCGTAGAGCTGTGAGCACAACAGCACATAGACCGGCAGGCCGTCCTTGGTCGCCGCACGGCCGAGCGAGCAGGCCGGCATTTCCGCAAAGGCCGGGCATCGCCCAACGATCTGAATATGCGTGAGTTGTTCGATGATGTCGCGATAGCCGGGCAACATGATCCGGATATCGGCAAAGGGCCGCAGCGCTCGCGGCAGGGCAGCAGACACGGCACCGAGTCCGCCGACGCGGACGAAGTCGTCCATCTCTGTCGTGACGAATAAGACCCTCAAGAACGACTGCCCTCTTCCGATCCCGATTGCTGCTATGCAAGATCGGGTCCAGTTGCCTCTGGATATCTTCGGCCCCCCGCGAGACGCATCGGTTCGGTAAACGCTTTCCTACTCAGCCGCCGCCCTCTAGGGTCGGCGCAACAACGATAGGGAACATCGATAGTTCCTGGATGACCCGAGGACGCAAGCAGGCATGCCGATAGCAGATAAGCATGAGCGGACGACGGCAAAGGCCTTCGCCGGCCTCAGGGTCCTGGATTTTTCGACCACCATCGCCGGCCCCCATTGCGCGCGGATGCTGGCCGACATGGGCGCCGAGGTCATCAAGATCGAGACCGACGGCGGCGAGACGATGCGGACCCGGCCGCCGCTGCGCAACGGCTGCAGCACCGTGTTCGGTCAACTCAATGTCGGCAAGAAGAGCGTCGTGCTCGACCTCAAATCCGAGGACGGCAAGGAGGCGGTCCGACGGTTGGTCGCGACCGCAGATATCCTGGTCGAGAATTTTCGCCCCGGCGTGATGCGCCGGCTGCGGCTCGACTACGACAGCCTCCGTCCGGTCAATCCCAAGCTGATCTATTGCTCGATCTCCGGCTACGGCCAGAGCGGGCCTTCGGCCGAACTGCCGGCCTACGCGCCGGTGATTCATGCGGCCTCCGGCTACGATATGGCGCATCTCGCCTATCAGCCCGGCCGTAACAGGCCGGACTATTGCGGCATCTATCATGCCGACGTCGTCACCGGCACTTACGGCTTCGGTGCGATCGCCTCCGCGCTCTATCAGCGCACCGTGACCGGGCTCGGCCAGCACATCGACGTTTCCATGCTGGAGTCGATGCTGACCTTGACGCTGACCGAATTGCAGAGCGCGCAATTCGCAGTGAAGCCGACGGCGCGGCCGATGTTCGGCCCAACCGAGACCGCCAACGGTTATGTCATGATCACGGTCGCGAGCGAGAAGACGTTCCAGGCCTTGATGGGTGTGATCGGTCGGCCCGAATGGGTCTCCGATTCCCGCTTCTCGTCCTACGCTCCGCGGCGAGAGAATTGGGCCGACATGATGGACGGCGTCGAGACCTGGTCGAAGCGGCTCTCGACCGACGCATGTCTTGTCGATCTCAGCGCTGCCGGCGTGCCGGCCTCGGCCTATCGCACCGTGTCCGAGGCGCTCGTCGATCCGCAACTCGCACATCGGCAAGCGCTTTCGTCGGTCGAAGACGGAGGCGGCCCGTTTCAGGTGCTCAATCTGCCGTTCCGGATGTCGGCCGCGGACACCACGCCGGCCACGACGATGGCGGTGCTCGGCGAGCATACGGATGCGTTGCGCGACGAGATTGGCCTCACCGATGCCGCGTCAATTCCGTCAGGCAAAACGGCCGTACTGGGGTAACCAACGGCTTCGTGTGGCAGCACGCAATGCGGCGTTGCGCGCGCTTGTCTTGTCACCATGTGCTGGCGTCAACTAGACAGGTCGGGTTTGTCTCGCCCCGCCGCCCATGGCATGGTGGCGAGACGAAAGCATGCCGGGAGGATTCCGATGAAGAGTTTCAAGGTCGCCGATTTCAAGGCGCCGCTGCAGGAGTTCGACGAAGCGACGCCGCAGCCGTCGGGCACGCAGGTGCTGATCAGGGTGAAGGCCGCCGGCGTCTGCCACAGCGATCTCCACATCTGGGAGGGCGGCTACGATCTCGGCCACGGCCGCAAGCCGCTGTCGCTGAAGGACCGCGGCATCAATCTGCCGCTGACCATGGGGCACGAGACCGTCGGCGAGGTTCTGGCGTTCGGGCCCGACGTGAAGCCGACCGATCAGGCTGGTCTCAAGCTCGGCGATGTCGGCCTCGTCTATCCCTGGATCGGCTGCGGCAAATGCGCGACGTGCCTTGGCGGTGACGAGAACATGTGCCTGACACCGCGCTCGCTCGGTGTCTATTGCGATGGCGGCTATTCCGACCACATGCTGGTGCCGCATCCGCGCTATCTGCTCAATCTGAAGGGGCTCGATCCGGCTGCGGCAGCACCCTACGCCTGCTCGGGCGTCACCACCTACAGCGCGCTGAAAAAGCTCGAACAGCATTTCGGTGAGCCGATCGTGATGTTCGGCGCCGGCGGTCTCGGCCTGATGGCTCTGTCGCTGCTCAAGGCAATGGGCGGCAAGGGCGCGATCATGGTCGACATCGACGCCAGGAAGCGCGAGGCCGCGGAGAAGGCCGGCGCGCTTGCGACCGTCGATCCCAAGGCGGGCGATGCGCTCGAGCAGTTGGCGAAGAAAGCTGGTGGGCCGATACGTGCCGTGCTCGATCTCGTCGGCAACGCCGCGACGACGCAGCTCGGATTCGACTGCCTGACCAAGGGCGGCAAGCTCGTCATCGTCGGCCTGTTTGGGGGCGGAGCGACCTGGGCGCTGCCGCTGATCCCGATCAAGGCGGTGACGATCCAGGGCAGCTATGTCGGCAACCTGCGTGAGACGCAGGAGCTGCTCGATCTCGTCCGCGCCAAGAACGTCGCGCCAATCCCGGTGACGACGGCGCCGCTCAACAAGGCCAACGACGCACTGGTGCAATTGCAGCAGGGTGCGGTGGTCGGGCGCACGGTGCTGACGCCGTAGTGACTTCCGTCATTCCGGGGCGATGCGAAGCATCGAACCCGGAATCTCGAGATTCCGGGCTCGGTCCTTCGGACCGCCCCGGAATGACGTCTGAAAATGCAGGAATGCTCTATGTCCGCAAATAACGCCTTCCACATTGCCGTGCTCGCCGGTGACGGCATCGGTCCCGAAGTCATGGCGCCGGCCATCGAAGTGCTCCGCAAGATCGAAAATAAGTCGGGTCTGAGCTTCCGCTTCACCGAGGCGCCGGCGGGCGCCAACAATTATCTCGCGACCGGCAAGTCGATGCCTGATAGCACTATCAAACTCTGCGAGGAGGCCGATGCGATCCTGCTAGGCGCCTGCGGCCTGCCGTCAGTTCGCTATCCTGATAATACCGAGATCGCGCCGCAGATCGAGCTGCGCTTCATTTTCGATCTCTACGCCGGCGTGCGGCCTGCGCGACTCATCCCGGGCGTGCCGAGCCCGATCGTCGGCGCCGACAAGCGCGGCATCGACCTCGTCGTGATCCGCGAGTCCACGGAAGGCCTGTTCGCCTCGATGGGCAAGGGCGTCGTCACCAATGAGGACGCGCGCGAGACGCTGGTCATCACGCGCAAGACCTCGGAGCGGTTGTTCGAGTTCTCCTTCCGCCTCGCCGAGCGGCGCAAGGCGCGCGGCAAGCCTGGGTCGCTTGCGTGTGTCGACAAGGCGAATGTGTTCAAGGCGTTCGCTTTCTTCCGCCGGATCTTTGACGAGGCTGCCCAGCGTCATCCGGGTGTGAAGATCGATCATCTCTATGTCGATGCCTGCTCGGCCATGCTGGTCAAGCGTCCCTGGGATTTCGATGTGATGGTGATGGAGAACATGTTCGGCGATATCGTCTCCGACATCACCGCGAGCCTCATCGGCGGTCTCGGCATGGCGCCCTCGGCCGATATCGGCGACAAATACGCGGTGTTCCAGCCGTGCCACGGCACCGCGCCCGACATCATGGGGCAGGGCAAGGCTAATCCCACTGGCATGATCCTGTCCGCGGCGATGATGCTGGACTGGCTCGCCGAGAAACACGGTGTCGAGAGCGCGGCAGAGGCTGGCGAAAGAATCGAGCGCGCGGTGGACCAGGTCTATGCCGACGGCCTCAAGCCGATGGAGTTCGGCGGCAGCAACGGCACGGCTGATATCACCAAGGCGGTGCTTGGGGCGCTGTAGCTAATCGCGCTGAGAAAAAGGGGCCTCGCGGGCCCCTCGTCATCTATCATTTACCAGCGGCGCCAGTGGCGATGGCCCCAGCCCCAAGGGCGTGGGCCGTAACCGTAGACGCGTCGCGGGCTGCCATAGTAGCCGTAGGCGCCGTAGTAATTCGGACGCCACCAGCAGCGGCCCCAGGCGTTGCAGACCATCCGCACCTGATCGACATTCGCCGCCGGGCCGCTTGCGACCTTGTCGGCCTGCGGAATGCCGTTCGGCATGGCCGCGAGCGCTTGCCCCGACGCCAGCGCGGCGCTGCCGAGCGCAGCCAGACCAAGAACAGCAAATTTGAGTTTCATCGCGATCTCCCTCGTTGAGGTCGGGAGATTCCTGCTGGTTCGACCGTCGCCGGCTTCACTTCCCCGAAAACTGCGGCTTGCGCTTCTCCATGAAGGCCTGACGTCCCTCGCGGAAATCGGAGCTGTCCATGCATGCCGTGCCGATCGCCTTGATCGCGTTCATGTCGCGCGCGCTTTCGTCTTTCAGCACTTCGGCGATGGTGATCTTGGCGGCCTTGATCGCGAGCGGCGCGTTCTGGGAGATCGTCTCGGCGATCGCCATGGTCTCGCCCCAGAGCTGGTCGTCCGGGATTACGCGTTCGACCAGGCCGATGCGTAGCGCCTCGGTGGAATCGATGCGCATGCCCGTGTACATCAGGAGCCGCGCCCAGGACGGGCCGACCAGCGACACCAGGTGCCGCAATCCGTCAAAGCCATAGGCGATGCCGAGTTTCGCCGCGGGAATGCCGAACTGGCTGTCATGCGCGGCGATCCTGATATCGGCGAGCATCGCGACCTGCATGCCCGCCGCCGAGGAAAAACCCTGGATGCAGGCAATGGTCGGCTTGGGGTAATCGGCCAGCAGCGCACGCTGGGCGGCGCTGCGCTTGCTGTACTCTTCGGACGCCGCCGCGTTGTGCCTGACCTTCTCGAACTGGCTGATGTCGGCGCCTGACACGAACGCCCTGCCGCCGGCGCCGCGCATGATGACGACGCGCACCGCATCGTCGTCGCGCAAGGACATCAGCGCCTCGCCGAATCCCTCCCACATATCGAGCGACATCGCGTTGCGCTTGTCGGGATTGTTGAAGGTGATCACGCCGACGCCGTCGGTGATCTGTGTGATGATCTTGCCGTCGGCGTAGGGAGTATGTTGGGACAGATCAGGCATCGCGCGCTCGCTCGTCGTTTGGCGAGCCGCAATGTGCGACCGGGGCAGGGCCCCGGTCAACCGCGGCGGGGATGCGCCCTTGCATCCGCCCGTGCCGCGATTGCATGCCTACTGCGCCATATGCGCGGTCAGCGGATGGTTGCCGGCGTTGCTGAAGAACGCTGCTTCCTCGGCTGTCGCCTCGAGCAGCTGCTCATCCTGGTTATAGACGTCGCTGCGGAACTGGATGGTCTGGTCCTTGGTCATCCACGCCGTGAGATAGATCCAGGCCACCGGCACCTTCTTGGCCATCGCGACCTCCTGATGCTGCCCGGTGGTGATCTCCGCATCGATCGCCGCGCGCGTCCATTTCGGCTGGTCCTTGAGCAGCCAGGCTGCGAGATCGCGCACATTGTCGACGCGCGAGCAGCCGTGGGAGTCAAAGCGGTAATCGTCACTGAACAGATTGCGCTGGTTGGTGTCGTGCATGTAGACCGAGTAGGAATTCGGCATGTCGATCTTCACCGCGCCGAGCGCGTTGAACGTGCCGTTCTGCTGGCGCACGGTGAAGTTCGGCGTGTGCGTGCCGGACCAGTCGACCGAATGCGGATCGATCGGATTGTCGTGGCCATCGAGCACCTCCATGTGCATGCGCGACAGATAGGTCGGGTCCTTGCGCATATGCGCGGAGATCTCGGTCTTGGCGATCGAGGAAGGCACTGTCCAGGTCGGGTTGAGCACGACGCCGGTGATCTGGGCCGTCAGCGTCGGCGAGGGTTTTTCGGTCTTGCCGACGATGACGCGATAGCGCCGCACCACGACGTCGTTTTCGACCGCCTCGGCAAAGGCGGCCGGGATGTTGACCACGACGTAGCGCTGGCCGAAGCTGAAATTGGTGTTTTCGAGCCGCTCGAGCGAGGCCTCGAGCTGGCGGATGCGCTTCTGCACCGTGACGTTCATCGCGGCAAGCGTGCGCGGCGTCATGATGCCGGTCGGCGCAAGACCGTGGCGGGCCTGGAACCGCTTCACGCCGTCAGCGAGGTCCTGGTCGAAGGCGCCGCTCGCCTTGTCGGCGGCGAGGTCACCGGTGAGGATCAGGCGCTTGCGGAGCAGGTCATCATTGGCGCCCTGGACGCCGAGCACGAACTTGGCGTCTGCGGGGATCGTCGGCCAGCCGCCGCGCACCGCGAGATCGGAATAGCTCAGCGCCGCGTCCTTGATCCGCTGGGCGGTGCCCTCGTCATAGGTCGGCTCATGCGTCAGCGCGAGCGCCGCGGCGGAGCGGCTCTCGGCGGTCGAGGCCGGCGCTGCCGCGGTTTTGGGAGCAGCGGCATGAGCCGGGTTGGCGGCTGCCGGCACCGTGCCGGACGGGGTGGCAGGCGAGGTGCTCGTCTTGGGGCCGGCCTGGCCCGTAGTCTCGGTCTGCGCGAATGCGGAGGCGCTGGCGAGGAGGCCTGTCGCGAACAGATTCATGGCAATGATCACGGCATGGCGTTTCGACATCTGTCTGGTTTTCCCCAAAGAGAACGTATTGTTCGGCGGCCCACGTATCCGGCGCCGATTCGCTGAAATCGGCGGGACGCTAGGGTAACAGGGTTACGGTCCTGCTAAGTACAGCGCAGCAAGGCCCCCGCGTGCGGCGCCGGGGCCCTCGATTTGGTCGCAGCAAGCCAGGGACGGGTTCGCGGAAATCGCGATCGTTGGCGGTCAAAAGCCAACAAAAGGGCAAAGAAAAAGGGGCGGCCAGGCCGCCCCAAGATACAAAGGTCGCGCGCGAATGGCGCGCAGACCAGATCTGATCCCGTCGATTTTGGTCGGCCAAGCCTCGCCCAATCCAGCCGCGCCCCCGCGACGCGGCGGATTGAACATCGGCCGTGAAGGCCGGACCTTCGACCGGCTCAGTCTTCGTTCGCTGCGATCGATTCCATCAGCGAGACGAGCTGACGCTGCACCGTCTGATCCTTGATCTTGCTGTAGGCGCGCAGCAGGCGGAGGCTGAAAGCCGAATCCAGGAACAGGAGGCTTTCGACTTCGCGGGCCTTGTTGTCGCCGTCATAGAAGAAGGTCACGGGCACATCGAGGGCGTTGGCGATCTGCTGAAGCCGAGCCGCGCCAACGCGATTGACGCCCTTCTCGTATTTCTGGACCTGCTGGAAGCTGACGCCGAGCTTTTCGCCGAGCTCGGCCTGCGAGATCTTCATCTCGACGCGACGCAGACGGATGCGCTTGCCAAGCTCGATGTCCGGCTTGCCGGCGCTGCGCTGCTTCATTCTCTTCGCCGCTGCTTTCATCTTTGTTCTCACTTTTGTTCTTCGGTTGAAAATCCCCCGAAGAGCTGGGTCAGGGGTTCGCCCATATACGAGTCCTTGAATTCATGCGGGTGCACGAATTCTTCCTTAAACCACGGGAAGCGAGCCGGATTGAAAGCCTCGATCAGCCAGTCAATCATGTGCCGCACGCGGGGAATCCGGCCACTACCAGGGTGGTAGGACAACCAGATATCCAGCGGTCGGTTCAATTCGACCTCCAGTGGAATCAACTTCCCGCCAAGCGCAATGGCGTAGCTCGGGAATACGCCGATGCCGGCGCCATTCGCGACTGCCCAATAGTTGGCGCTTGAGACGTTGGTCTTCATGACCAACAGGTCACGTTCCGGAACGCCCGGGAAGAAGCTCTCAAAGGTTTCCTTGGCGGCGATCTGGTCGGCGAATTGCAGCACCAGGCGATGCTTGATCAATTCGTGAGCCGAGCGCGGCGCGCCATGTTTTTCGATGTAGCTTCTGGAGGCCCAGAACATCAGGTGCATGCGGCCGAGCCGCACCAGCTTGACGTCCAGCGCCGAGGGACGCGACAAATGGATGGCGACGTCGGCCTCGTGCCGGCTGACGTCGGCCGAGCGCATCGCGCAATGCAGGTCGATCAGGACCTTCGGATAGGCCTGCTGGAATTCCACCAGCCGCGGGGCGAGCCAGAACGTGCCTAGCCCTTCCGTGACGGCGACACGGACCTCGCCGGTGAGGGCGTTGGCGGTCGAATCGCTGGTGCGCAAGACGTCGAAGGCGGCTGCCTCCATGCGCTCGACAGCGGAGACCACCAGCGCGCCTTCATCGGTCAGATGGGTGCCGTGGACGTCGCGGGTGAACAGGGTGGTGCCGGTCTGGCGTTCGAAATCGTCGATCCGACGGCGGACGGCGTTGATCGACAGGGACAGGCGCTCAGCCGCCGAGCGGAAACTGCCGCACCGAACGACTTCCAGAAATATGCGGGCCGCATCCCAATCGGACAGGCCGCTGATGTTTGTCTTTAGGCGTTCCTCCAGCGGAACGCCCCTTTCCGCCAAGGAGTGCATACAAGTCCCTTCGGCCCGGTAAACTGGCAGAATCTAGCGCAAACCACAACCACGACGGGTTGGGGAACGGTGAGTTTTGAACGTCATACTTACCGCGCCCGAAGTGGTATTTGAGTGTGCTTGAGGTTGGGAATCGGGCTAAGCTTGGCTCGGAAAAGGGGTACACGTGCGTTCCGTTGCGAGCCCTGAAATGGCTGCGGGATTGCCGGGTTCAGATGAACCTGATGGTGACGTGCGAAATGTTGCGCGCGCTCGTGCAGTGGATCAATCGCACCCGGTCATACGTTTTGCTTTTGACCGTGCCGACTTGCGCCGCGGCGCCGTGCCGCCTGGAACCGCGGTTTCGACGCGGAAACACATCGAAATCGTCTTCGAGGGCTTGGACTCCTCGTGCTATCCTTCGCTCTGTTTGGGGGCCGAGGGGATCGTATCAAGCATGTCTCGCAGCCCGAATTAACGGAAAGAACTCCGGTGTCGCATTCAGACGAACAATTGCAGTCGGTGCTCGAGACGCTCGAGGAGTGCCGCAAGGTTCTCAACGAGAGCAATAGCCGAGAGTCGGCTGAGCTGCTCTCGATCGTCATCCTCGACGTCAGGATGAAGCTCAAAGGAATTGACGGTGCCGACCTCAAGGCGCTGTGCGACGAAATGCTGCGGAGCGCTTCCAGCGAGCCGCAGCCCCCCTCCAAGCAGACGCAGGACCAGCCCCGGCGTCCGCTGCTCCGCGTGGTGAAGTAGCCGCGCCGCCTGATCTCGCTTTTTGGCGAGCTTTGTGCGCGTCCCGATGCCGTATCTGTGATCGCAGACGGCATCGGGAGGGGCCCTGGTTTGATCGCGCCTCTGTTGCGCATTCTCCGGCATCGGCTACACCAGAGCCGGTTCGGCTCCGGTCTCGCGCGCGTTCCCCGCGCGCTGCCCGAGGGCCCGGGATGGCTCCGACTGCATCATGCAAAATGTTTCGATTCCAGCGGCGCTGATTGCCGGTCTCGTCAGCTTCCTCTCCCCCTGCGTGCTGCCCCTGGTTCCGCCCTATCTGATCTATCTCACCGGCGCCACGATCGAGCATGTCGAGAGCGGCGAGCCGGACACGGCCTCCAAGCGCGCGATCATGATGGCGGCGCTGCTGTTCGTGCTGGGATTCTCCACGGTGTTCGTGGCGCTCGGCGCCAGCGCCTCGCTGATCGGCTCGATGATCCGCGCCTGGTCGGCCGAACTGTCGATCCTCGCCGGCATCGTCATCATCATCATGGGCCTGCACTTCCTCGGGCTGACGCGCATCGGCCTGTTGATGCGCGAGGGACGGCTGACTGCGCCAAAACCCGTTGGCCTCTGGGGTGCCTATGTGATGGGGCTTGCCTTTGCGTTCGGGTGGACGCCCTGCATCGGTCCGATCCTCGCCGCGATCCTCTCGGTCGCCGCTGCCGAGGCGACGATGACGAAGGGCGCCGGGCTGCTTGCTGTCTATTCCGCAGGCCTCGGCATCCCATTCCTGATCGCGGCGCTGATGATCGAGCAGTTCTCAAAACTGTTCGCGCGCATGAAGGGCCACCTCGTCAATGTCGAGCGCGCCATGGGCGTGCTGATGGTGATAACAGGCATCGGCTTCCTCACCGGTGCAGTCTCAAACGTCAGCATCTGGCTGCTGGAGACATTTCCGGCGCTGCAGACGATCGGGTAGGGCGCGCGGCTTGCCGAGGGCGGATGTGGGTGCGAACCCCAGTGATCTTCATCGCTGAAATCCCGTGTTCACCGCGTCTCGTCCAGCGCGCAGATCACGGTGCAGACGACGCCGCGCGGCAGAAAGTCGACTGTTGCCTCGCCGCCGAGCTGATCACGCGCGCTGCGTTCGATCAGGCGCGAGCCGAAGCCGCGCTGCACCGGTGCCGTCACCAATGGACCGCCGATCTCGGTCCAGATCAGTCGCAGCCGCGGCTTCGGCGCGTCTGCAATGACCTCCCATTCCAGAGTCACACGGCCGGTTTCGTTGGACAGCGCGCCATATTTCGCGGCGTTGGTCGCGATCTCGTGCACGATCATCGACAGCACGACCGCTAGTCGCGGCGACAGCGGCACCGCCGGACCGGCCATCCGGATGCGATCGGGATTTGCCAGCAGGAAGGGCTGCAACGCACGCGCGATCACGTCGCGCAGCTCGGAACCGGCCCACTTCTCCTGACTGAGGAGATTATGCGCTTCGGCAAGCGCCCCGAGGCGTCCCTCGAACTTTGTCCGCTCATCGCGGCTGGCGCTGCGAAACGTCTGCACCGCGATGGCCTGCATCAAGGCCAGCGTGTTCTTGACGCGGTGGTTGAGCTCCTCGATCAGCAGATCGTGCAGCATCTCGCCGCGCGCGATCGTGGTCGCCATCCTGACCGCGAAAGTGAGGCCGATCAGCAGCAGCACGCCGCCGATCAGGCTGGTGATCGCGATGTTACGCCAGAGCGGGGCGATCAACGAGCTTTCCGGAACGCCGGCAGCGACCGTCCAGCCGGTCAGATGCGATCGCGTATAGGCCGCTGCGAGCGCAATGCCGTCGAGCGAGATCGACGACAGCACCGCCTCGTTGTTGCGGAACATTTCCGTATAGAGCGAAGGCGAGGCGCGCTTGCCAAAGTTCTCGCTTGGGTTGGGCACGCGGGCGAACACCGTGCCGGTGGTGTCGAGCAGGGAGACCGTCCACTCCTTGTCGGGCCGCTGTCTCTCGACGAGGGTCTGAAAAACGCCGATGGGAGGACTGAAGCAGAGGTCGTAGATCACTTCGCCGTCGCGGAACACCGGAACCTCGACGGTGAGAATCTGCCGATGGCTGTAGGCGCCCATGAACAGGTCTGAATATTGCGGCATCCTGGTCGCAAACAATTTCTCCACGATCGCCATATTGCTGCGCGGCGGCAGGCTCGCTGCATCTTCCGTCGCGGAGGAAAACAGGATGCGTCCCTTGCTGTCGGAGATCAGCAACAGGCCGCCCTTGCCATATTGATCGAGGAAGCCGAGCGCGATGCGGCGAAAATTGGCGAAGTCGTCGTTCCGTAGCGAATTCGTGAGCGCCAGCACCTGCAAGCCACCGGTCATCCGCTGCACCTCGGAATCCAGCACCAGGCGCATGCTGCGCACGTTCTCCAGCACGCGGCGGGTCGCGTCGCTGCGGTCCTGCTTGTAATTGTAGAAGGCGATGCCGACCGCGAACACGATCAGCGGCAACATCGTTCCCGTGACCAGGAGAGCGAGCCGGACCGGCAGGGTGAGCTTTGACAAACGCGGACGTCCCGATTCCGGCGCATCTGCGCCGGATTATGATTTTGCAGAGAACCATACGGGCAGGACTTGCACGGCGCCACGGTTTTCGTATCAGGCGTGCCGGCCCAACGGGATTTTTGCAGCGCAGTTGCGGACGCCTCAGCTCATGCCGATGGCGGTGAGCAACAGGCATACGGCGTACACGGCCGCCAGGCTGAGCCCGGCAATCCGCGCTTCTCGATGTGATGTCATGCGATCAACTCCGGGAAACCATCACTCCTTCAACATCTCGAGAAAAGTGACGTTCCAGGCAGATAGGAACAAATTGCTACTTTTTCCCGTTTGCAAATCGACCGGACGCGGAACGTCCGGCAATTGGAGGAGGAGAGAATGAAGCTGAGGATCGCAACTGCAGCGTTGATGATTGCTGCGTTTTCGTTGCCCGCATTCGCGGCCGACGAATTCTACGTCGTGCAGGACGTCAAGACCAAGAAGTGCACGGTCGTCGACAAGAAGCCAACGGAGACGAGCATGACAGTCGTCAGCCCGTCGGGCACGATCTACAAATCGCGCACCGAGGCTGAGAGCGGCATGAAGACCGTCAAGGTCTGCACGTCAAACTGAGGAGAATGCAGATGCCAGTCTTGATCTTGTGGGCAGTGCCGGCTGTGCTGGTGGTCGGCGGTGGCATCTATCTGATCGGCCACTTCCACTAGGCCAAATAGCATCGGGCTCCGCGACGACTCGCGGAGCCCGATGCAACAAATGTTGTGAGCGTCAGAGATTGCTCTGGGTGATCGCGGCGTAGACCATGCTGCGCAGCTCACGACGGAGCGGATAGGCGCTCGATGGCAACACCTGCGTCATGAAGATGGTGATCAGTTCCTCGGCAGGATCGATCCAGAACGAGGTCGTGGCAGCACCACCCCAATTATATTCGCCGGGGCTGCCCGCGATCAGCGTTTCCGCGGGACGCATCGTCACCGCAAAGCCGAGACCGAAGCCGATGCCGTTATAGGTTGCCTCGGAGAACAGCGAACGCGACACGTCCGGTAGTGCCTGTCCGCCCGGAATGTGGTTGGTCGTCATCAGTGCCAGCGTCTTCGGCCCGATCAGCCTGATACCGCCAAGCTCGCCGCCGTTCAGAAGCGCACGACAGAAGGTGAGATAGTCCGCCATGGTCGAACAGAGCCCGCCGCCACCGGAAATGAGGGAGGGTGGCGACAGGAACGAGCTCTTGGTTGGATCGTCCTGGAGCGTCAGGCCCTCGCGGCGCTGGCCTGCATGCATGGTGAATCCGCCGCCTGGGTCGGCGTTGTAGCAGGCGGCGAAGCGATGCGCTTTCGAGGCTGGAACATGAAAATCAGTGTCGGTCATGCCGAGCGGATCGAGGATGCGCTGCTTCAAGAATTGCTCGAAGGGCATCCCTGAGATCTTGCCGACGAGATAGCCGAGCACGTCTGTCGCGACCGAGTAGTTCCAGGCCTCGCCCGGCGAGAACTCCAGCGGGATCTTTGCAAGGCTCTCGATCATGCTCTCGAGCGTGCCCGACTTCTCGACCTCGCCGATCTTCTCGGCGCGATAGGCGGCATCGACATTGGACCGCTGCTGGAACCCGTAGGTCAGCCCCGACGTGTGGCGCAGGAGATCGACGATCAGCATCGGCCGGGACGGCGGCCGGGTCAGGAAGTTGGGGTGGGTGCCGGCGACGAAGACGCCGAGGTTCTTCCATTCCGGAATGTACTTTGCGACGGGTTCGTCGATCGCGACCAGACCTTCTTCGACCAGCATCATGAAGGCGACGCTGGTGAGCGGCTTGGTCATGGAATAGATGCGGTAAATCGTGTCGTCCTTGATCGGCGCCTTGCGCTCGACATCGGCGAGACCCTGCACCGAGCTGTGGGCGATCTTGCCGCGGCGGTAGACCAGCAGATGCGTGCCCGGGAAACGCCCGGCATCGATGTAACGCTTCTTCAGATGGGCATCGACGCGGTCGAGCGCGGCCTTGGACATGCCCACGGATTCGGGCGAGGCGGGGGTAGGGGCGAGCATCAGTTCCTCCGGCAGTTTTGTCCTGCGTTGATAGCCGAAATGACGACCTTATTCCAAGCGGGTCGCGCTTAACGCGAGGCCGCCCGATGGTGTAGGCTCCCGCGTGGAACGCCCCCGGGGAGCCCCAAAGATCCCAATGGGCCAACGAGAAAATCCAGGGCAAACGCACAATGACCCAGTTCAACGAGACCGAACTCACCGAAGCCGTCGTCAAAAGCTTCGACAACACGCCAAATCCGCGTGCGAAATTCCTCCTCCAGGAATTGGTGAAGTCGCTGCACGATTACGTGAGCAAGACGGGTCTGACCTTCGCGGAATGGGAATACGCCATCGATTTCCTGACCCGCACCGGCCAGAAGTGCACGGACACCCGCCAGGAATTCATCCTGCTCTCCGACGTGATGGGCGTCTCCATGCTGGTCGACGCGGTCAACCACCGTGACCGCGACGGCGCCACCCAGACCACGGTGCTCGGCCCGTTCTATGTCGGCGAGCACAAGGTCACCCCTCATGGCACCGACATCTCGCCGAACAATCTCACCGGCGAGCGAATGTTCGTGCAAAGCCGCGTCACCGATCTCCACGGCGAGCCGCTTGCGAACGTGCCTGTTGACGTCTGGCATGCCGATGATGATGGCTTCTATGATTCACAGAAGGCCAATTACGACGAGATCGGCGCCTCCGCGCGTGCGCGCTTCATCACTGATAGCGATGGCCGCTTCTTCTTCCGCACTATTTTGCCCTGCAGCTATCCGATCCCGACGGACGGGCCGGTCGGCGAGATGATCGTGCAGACCAAGCGCCATCCGATGCGCCCGGCGCATGTGCATTTCCTGGTCAACGCGAAGGGCCACGAGCCGCTGATCACCCACGTCTTCATGGACGGTGACAAATATCTCGATTCCGACGTGGTGTTCGGGGTCAAGGACGACCTGATCGCGAAGGTCGAGCCGCGAAATGATGCTGATATGCCCGACGGCAGCAAGGCGAGCGGGCAATGGCACCTGATGACCTACGAATTCCACCTCAAGCCGGGCGGTGGCATTGCGCCGAAGCCGCTGGGGACGAAGGCGGCTGAGCCAGCCTGAGCGCAACTGGTCGTTCTTAGCGTGCGTGCAGCAGGGCGAGCAGGGCTACGACGATGCAAGCCAGTATCACGCTGGTCAGCTTCCAGAACTGCAGCGGGTTGCGCTCGATCAGCGGCGTGGTCCGCGTGTTGAGATAAGCCGGATTGGGGTTGCGGAGCTCGTAAGTGAACTCGAACAGGTCCTCGTGGCGCTTGTTTGGATCGGGATGTAGCGCCTTTTGCAACGCGCCATCGATCCAGGCAGGGACGGCCCGATCATCGTGGCTGGCCGGACGGTATCTGAGCTTCCATGCGTCCGCTCGCCCCCTGATGCGGGCGAGCTGGGGGCCATAGGGCAGACTTCCGGTCAGCATCTGGTAGCAGATGCTCGCAAGCGAGAACATGTCCGACCGAGGCGAGCCGCCTTCGCCGAGAAAATATTCTGGTGCCGTGTACTGAATCGTGCCGAGGATGTCGGCATCAACAGGATTGGGAGCCGCCTCGACGACGCCGGCGACCTTGACCGCTCCGAAGTCGATGATCTTCGCCGTGCCCGTCTTGTCGATCAGGACGTTGTCGGGCCTCAAGTCCTGATGCAGCATCTCCATGCGATGAAAGGCGCGCAAGCCCGCCGCGATCTGGTCGACGATACCGCGGACGGTTTCGAGGTCGGGGCGCGGATTGTCCAGCATCCATTGCCTCAGCGTCTGGCCCTCGATGAACTCGGTGGCGACGTAGAGGTAATTGCGTCGTTTGGACCGCGCGCGCGGCTTGAGGACGTGGGGGCTGTCGATCCGGCGCGCGATCCACTCCTCCATCATGAAACGTTTCAGATAGGCCGGATCGTCGCGCAGATCGATCGAGGGGATCTTCAGGGCGACCATCTCCTCGGTCTCGGTGTCGACGGCGAGGTAGATATGGCTGCGGCTGCTCGCGTGCACCTCGCGGACGATGCGATAGCCGTCAAACAATGCGCGCGGCTCCAGCAAGGGCGGCAGCGGCAGCTCGGCTGTCCCGCCGAAAATATCGACTGAGCCAACTTGCGGCACTTCGTCGATGCGCAGGATCTGCGCGGTGATGTTGTCGTTGCTGCCGCGTCGATAGGCCTCCTCGACGATGGCCCTTGCCGCCCCATCGAGATCGTTCTCGTGCGTTGCGAGTACGCCCGTGACGAAGCGATGATCGACGAATTCGTAGGCGCCGTCCGTCGCCAGCAGGAAGATGTCGCCTGGCTCGATCTGAATCGCCTGGTAGTCGATTTCGATCTGTGAATTGATCCCGAGCGCACGGCCGAGATAGGTCTGCTCCGACGAGACGATGACGCGGTGATCTTCGGTGAGTTGTTCGAGCGCCTTGCCGGCAATGCGGTAGACCCGGCAGTCGCCGACGTGAAAGATATGGGCCATGGTCGATTTGACGACCATGGCCGTGAAGGTGCAGACGTAGCCCTTGTCGCGATCATAGGCGTATTGGCTACGCCGCGTCTCCGCGTGCAGCCACGAATTGGTGGCTTCCAGCACGCGCCGTGCCGAAGTCTTCACCGTCCAGGATTCGGAGGTGCAATAATAGTCGGTCAGGAAGCTCTTGATCGCGGACTCGCTCGCGACCTGGCTCACCGCGCTGCTCGAGATGCCGTCGGCCAGCGCGACGGCGATCCCCTTCAGGCTCAACAGCGGCTCGGTCGGGATGAGCGCGCCGTGAAAGTCCTGGTTGACCGGCTTGCGCCCCTTGTCGGAGTGCTGCCCGATCGAAATCCTCAAGCCCCGGCCCATCCTCGCCACCAATGCAAAGGGAGCTTTACCTTAGCAGGCAAAGCTCCCTTGTCAGAAAGGCCCCCTCCCTTGAACAGCGATCGCTCAGGCCGCCGCGCGCGACCGAGCCTTCGCCGCCACCTCACGCTTCGGCTTCGTCAGCACGTGCGTGGCGTAGAGCGTCAATCCGGTGAAGGCGAGTCCGCCGACGAGGTTACCCAGCACGGTCGGGATCTCGTTCCAGATGAAATAGTCCAGGATCGAGAACTTGGCGTGCAGCATCAGTCCGGACGGGAACAGGAACATGTTCACCACCGAGTGCTCGAACACCATGTAGAAGAACACCAGGATCGGCATCCACATCGCGATCACCTTGCCCGGGACGGTGGTCGAGATCATCGCGCCGACGACGCCGGTCGAGACCATCCAGTTGCAGAGCATGCCGCGGATGAACAGCGTCGCCATGCCGGCTGCGCCATGCGCGGCGTAACCGAGGGTGCGGCCCTCGCCGATGTTGCCGATCGCCGCGCCGACCTTGTCGGGCTCCTGGGTGAAGCCGAACGTCGTCACGAAGGCCATCATGAAGGCAACGGTGAGCGCGCCGGCGAAATTGCCGACGAAGACGAGACCCCAGTTGCGCAACACGCCGCCGAGCGTGACGCCGGGCCGCTTGTCGATCAGCGCGAGCGGGGCGAGCACGAACACGCCGGTCAGAAGGTCGAAGCCCAAGAGATAGAGCATGGAGAAGCCGACCGGGAACAACAGGGCGCCGACGATCGGCTGGCCGGTGTTGACGTTGATGGTCACGGCGAACCAGGCGGCGAGCGCCAAAATGGCGCCGGCCATGTAGGCGCGGATGACCGTATCCCGGGTGGACATGAAGATCTTGGATTCTCCAGCGTCCACCATCTTGGTGACGAATTCCGAAGGCGCGAGATACGACATCATCAGTTCCTTTGTGCGCGTGAACCTCAGGCGCGACCCGATGACGGATCTTGCCTTGGTCAGCCAAATGAACTGCGCCCCGCTATCCCAATGGTCGTCGAAAGTTCGATGTCCTGGCGCACTGCAGTCATGGTTGACCTCATGTTCGCGAAGCAATCGATATGCCAAAGGCGTCAGCGTTCGCGATGACTCTCCGCGCCGGTTTCAGCGTCGCGGTTGCTGGACCTGCCTGGCGCGGATCCGCTTCTTCTCGCCGAGCACCTGATTGCGCTCATGGCGAAAAATCGGGCTTCTGCACAACTCTTGTGCGACGCACAATCAACAGGCGAATCAGCATTCAAGAATTGAGCGGCAAGCCAAAGATTGATGCAATTATGAGCGTGATTAAAAACTAATCAATTTTCATAATATGTTGATTTTACTGGAGTTTATTGGGGGCGCCGCGTTGGCACAGAGCTTGAATTACAGGTTCTGACGCCATCGACGCCGTCACAAGCAATCAACCAATCTGTGACACCGCCCAACCGGGGGCCATCCCCGAGCGTGCCTCTTTGCGTCTGCGGTTCGTCGGTGTCGCGCCTTCCTAGTGAAAGGGATTTTCCAATGAGGGAAGACAATCCGACCTGGATCTCAGAGTGGAGACCGGAAGATGAGGCATTCTGGAATTCGACGGGCAAGGTCGTCGCCCGGCGCAATCTGATCTGGTCGATCGTGGCCGAGCATATCGGCTTCTCCGTGTGGCTGATCTGGAGCATCGTCGCGACCAAGTTGCCGCAGGCAGGCTTCCACTATTCGACCGATGAACTGTTCCAGCTTGTAGCCGTTCCCGGCCTGATCGGCGCATTGATGCGCTTCCCCTATACGTTTGCCGTGACCACTTTCGGCGGTCGCAACTGGACCATCTTCAGCGCGGCAATCCTGTTCATTCCGACGCTGTCGCTTGCATACTTCGTGAGCCAGCCCGAAACGCCGTTCTGGCTGATGCTGCTGATCGCGTCGACCGCGGGCCTCGGCGGCGGCAATTTCGCCTCCAGCATGACCAACATCTCGTTCTTCTTCCCCGACCGGATGAAGGGCTCGGCGCTGGGTCTGAACGCCGCCGGCGGCAATATCGGCGTCTCCAGCGTGCAGCTCCTGACCCCGATCCTGATGACCCTCGGTGTCATCAACTTGTTCCAGGCAGCGCCCGTCGGTGGCGTCTATCTGCAGAACGCAGGCTTGATGTGGGTGCTGCCGATCGCGATCGCGGTGTTAGGCGCAATGTTCTTCATGAACAACCTGACCTCGGCCAAATCGTCGGTGAAGAACCAGCTCGCGATCGTCAAGCGCAAGCACACCTGGATCATGGCCTACATCTACATCGGAACGTTCGGCTCCTTCATCGGCTACTCCGCTGCGTTTCCGTTGCTGATCAAGACGCAGTTTCCGACGGTGACGATCTCGATCGCGTTCCTCGGGCCTCTGCTCGGCTCGCTGGCGCGTCCGTTCGGCGGCTGGCTGGCCGACAAGATCGGCGGCTCCGTCATCACCTTCTGGAATTTCATCGCGATGGCGGCGGCGACGATCGGCGTGCTCTATTTCGTCGGTCAGAAGGACTTCACGGGCTTCCTTGCGATGTTCCTGATCCTGTTCCTGACGACGGGCATCGGCAACGGCTCGACCTATCGCATGATCCCGTCGATCTTCCGCGAAGAGAACCTGTTCAAGGTGCGCGGCAAGGGCGATGCGGCGCGCGCGATGGCGTTGAAGACGGCGAGCATCGAGAGCGGTGCGGCGGTCGGCTTCATCGGCGCGGTCGGTGCCGTCGGCGGCTATCTGATCCCGAGCAGCTTCGGCAAGTCGATCGCTGCGACCGGCGGTCCGCAGGCCGCGCTCGCGATCTTCCTCGTGTTCTACGCCTCCTGTCTCGCCTTGACCTGGTGGTTCTACCTGCGTCGCGGTCCGCAGACTGAAGGCGCGCCAAGCCTCGCCGAAGCGCGCGTGTGACACTTGGCATGAAAACACGCTTCTCCCCGTACGCGGGGAGAAGCCGCTCTGATGACGTTTGACCCATGAACTTTTTCCGCAACGACGCGGACAAAGGCAGACCGAAACAGACAGGACAACATCATGACGCCCCAGCAGATCGCCCTCGTGCAGCAGAGCTTTTCCAAGGTCGCACCGATTTCAGAAGCAGCATCAAAGCTGTTCTACGACCGCTTGTTCGAAGTGGCGCCCTCCGTGCGCGCGATGTTTCCCGAAGACATGACTGAGCAGCGCAAGAAGCTGATGGGCATGCTCGCTGCTGTCGTCTCCGGCCTGTCGAACCTCGAAACGATTCTTCCCGCGGCGTCGGCGCTGGCCAAGCGTCACGTCGCCTACGGCGCCAAGGCCGAGCACTATCCCGTGGTCGGCGCGACCTTGCTCTGGACCCTCGAGAAGGGTCTTGGCGAAGCCTGGACGCCCGAACTCGCAACCGCCTGGACCGACGTTTACGGCGTGCTGTCCGGCTACATGATTTCCGAGGCCTACGGCCCAACGGCACAGGCCGCCGAATAGGAGATGCCTTGTGAGTGAACCGCTCGTCATCGTCGGTAACGGTATGGCGGCAGCTCGTCTGGTCGACGAACTCGCCAAGACTGCACTCGGCCGCTACGCGGTCGCCGTGATCGGCGAAGAGCCGCGGCTCGCTTACAACAGAGTGTTGCTCTCGTCCGTATTGGCCGGCGAAACCGGCTCGCACGAGATCGAGCTGCGGCCGGCAGACTGGTGGCGCCATCGCGGCGTCACCGTGCGCTACGGCTATCGCGTCACCGAGATCGACACCGGCCGCCGCGAGCTCAAGATCGCGGGCGAAGAGAGCATGGAATATTCCAAGCTCGTGCTCGCCGTCGGATCGACGCCGCTACGGCTCAACGTACCCGGCGCCGATCTCGCCGGCGTTCACACCTTTCGCGACACCCGCGACGTCGATCTTCTGCTGACGCTGGCAGCGGCAAAGAAGCGCGTCGTTGTGGTCGGTGGTGGCCTGCTCGGGCTGGAGGCGGCCTATGGTCTGGCCAAGGCCGGCGCGCCCGTGACGTTGCTGCATTTGATGGACCGGCTGATGGAACGCCAGCTCGACGGGCCGTCCGCCGATCTGCTCAAGACGCTGGTCGAGCGCAAGGGCATCCACATCATGCTCAATGCTTCGACCACCCGCATTCACGGCGACGGCCACGTCGAAGCCGTCGAACTTGCGGATGGCAGCCGGATCGATGCCGACGCCGTGATCTTCGCCGCCGGCATCAGGCCCAACATTGCGCTGGCCAAGGAAGCCGGCATCGCCGTCAACCGCGGCATCGTCGTCAACGACGAGATGCAGACCGCATCATCAGACATCTACGCGCTCGGTGAATGCGCCGAGCATCGCGGCACCTGTTATGGCCTGGTCGAGCCGGCCTATGAACAGGCGCGCGTGCTGGCGAGGCATCTCGGTGGTCGACCCGCGGCCTATCAGGGCAGCGTGGTCTCGACCAATTTGAAGGTGTCGGGGGTCAGCGTGTTCTCGGCCGGCGACTTCATGGGCGGCGAGGGCAGCGAGAGCCTCGTGCTGACCGACCGCAGGCGCGGCACCTACAAGAAGCTTGTCATCGCCGATGGATGCCTCACAGGCGCCGTGCTGATCGGCGATACCGGTGATGCGCTCTGGTATCTCGAGCTGATCCGCACCCGCGAGAAGATCGCCGGGATCCGCGCCGACATGATGTTCGGCCGCGCGCTCACGATTCCTTCCAAAGCGGCGTGACGGAGACTGGCTAAGATGACGGCGATCGATCCCGCGCTCCGCACGACCAAGACGACCTGTCCCTATTGCGGCGTCGGCTGCGGCGTGCTCGCGACGCCTGACGGTGCGGGTGGTGCGGCGATTGCGGGCGACCCTGACCATCCTGCCAATTTCGGCCGGCTGTGCTCGAAGGGTTCCGCGCTCGGCGAGACCGTCGGGCTCGAAGGCCGACTGCTCTATCCGATGATCCGCTGCAAGGGCGTGCTGGAGCGCGTGGCCTGGAGCGATGCGCTGGACCATGTCGCGCATCGCATGAAGCACATCGTCGCACGCGATGGCGCCGACGCAGTTGCGTTCTATCTCTCGGGCCAGCTCCTCACCGAGGATTATTACGTTGCCAACAAGCTGATGAAGGGCTTTGTCGGCACCGCCAATGTCGACACCAATTCGCGGCTCTGCATGTCGTCCTCGGTCGCAGGCCATCGCCGTGCGTTCGGCGCCGATACCGTGCCCGGTTGCTACGAGGATCTCGACCAGGCCGATCTGCTCGTCTTCGTCGGCTCGAATGCGGCCTGGTGCCATCCGGTGCTGTTCCAGCGCATGCTGAAGAATCGACAAGAGCGCGGTGCGCGGATGATCGTGATCGATCCGCGCCGCACCGACACCGCTGATGACGTCGATCTGTTCCTCGGTCTCAAGCCCGGCACCGACACCGCGCTATTCTCCGGCCTGTTGGTGCATCTCGCCGATAACGGTGCGCTGGATCGGGATTACATCGCGAACAACACATCGGGATTCGACGATGCGCTGGCGCGTGCGCGCACCATCGCCGGCAGCGTCACCGCGACTGCGCTGGCTACGGGTCTCTCCGAGCAGGACGTCGCCGCCTTCTTCAGGATGTTCCGCGACACCGAGCGGGTCGTCACGCTTTACTCGCAGGGCGTCAACCAGTCGGCGCAGGGCACCGACAAGGTCAACGCGATCCTGAACTGCCATCTCGCGACGGGACGCATTGGCAAGCCTGGCGCGTCGCCGTTCTCACTCACCGGTCAGCCCAATGCGATGGGTGGCCGCGAAGTCGGCGGCCTTGCCAATATGCTCGCCGCGCATATGGGCTTCACGCCGCCTGACATCGATCGCGTCAAACGGTTCTGGAAGGCGCCGCGCATCGCAACCCATGAAGGGTTGAAGGCTGTGCAGCTGTTCGAGGCCATCAACCGCGGAGAGGTCAAGGCGCTGTGGGTGATGGGCACCAACCCCGCGGTGTCGCTGCCCGATGCGGATTTCGTGCGCGAGGCACTGAAGAAGCTCGAACTGTTCGTGGTGTCGGAGAACGTGCTCTCCAACGACACGGTCGAGGCCGGACCGCATGTGCTGCTGCCGGCGCTGGCCTGGGGCGAGAAGTCCGGCACGGTGACCAATTCGGAGCGGCGTATCTCACGCCAGCGCTCCTTCCTGCCAGCGCCCGGTGAGGCACGGCCTGACTGGTGGATCCTGAGCGAGACTGCAAAACGTCTCGGCTTCGGCGACAGCTTCAATTACAAATCTGCCGCGGAAATCTTCCGCGAGCATGCTGCGCTCTCTACGTTCGAGAACGACGGCAGCCGCGATTTCGACATCGGCGCGCTGACATCGCTCTCTGACGAGGCCTTCGATGCCTTGACGCCGGTGCAATGGCCTGCGCGCGAAGGCGCAGTGCCAGGCGAGCGCTTCTTTGCGAGCGGCGGCTTCTTCACCAATGACGGCAAGGGCCGCTTCATCGCACCCGAGGTGCCGGCACTGCGCAGCGAGACCGGGCCGTCGCGTCCCCTGCGGCTCAACACCGGGCGCATCCGCGACCAGTGGCACACCATGACGCGCACCGGCCTGAGCAAGCGGCTCGGCGCGCATCTGCCCGAGCCCTTCGTCGAGATCCATCCTGACGACGCCGGCAAATATGGCGTCGCCCATGACGGCTATGCCCGCATCACCACCGACTACGGCCAATGCATCTTGAAGGTTGTCGTCAGCGAGCGGCAGCAGCGCGGCACTCTGTTCGCTCCGATCCATTGGAGTGCGATGAACGCCTCCCACGGCCGTGTCGGCGCGCTGGTTGCGTCGTTTACCGATCCGTTCTCCGGCCAGCCTGAATCGAAGGCGACGCCGGCTGCGATCGCGCCGTATGAATACGTCTTCCGCGGTTTTGCGTTGTCGCGAGAACAGCTCGATCTGCCGCCGAACCTGTTGTGGACCCGCGTCACGGTCGCGGGCGGCTTTGGCTATCTCTTCGCCGACAATGCGGATCTCTCCCGCTGGCCGGCCTGGCTCGACGGCCTCGCCGGTGAAGACGTCGCCGACTACCGCGATTTCGGCGGCGGCGTTTATCGTGCGGCCTCGTTCGTGGGCGACCGCATCGAGGCCTGCCTGTTCGTCGGCCCCGCACATGATGCCGGCGACTGGGAGGTGGTGAAGAGCATGTTTGCGGCCGATCGCGTCACCGACGATCAGCGCCGCATGCTGCTGTCAGGCAGGTCCAGCGAAGGCGCCGCCGCGACCGGCCCGATCGTCTGTGCCTGCTTCGGTGTTGGCCGCGGCACCATTTGCGAGACCATCGTATCAGGCGCGCGTACCGCCGCCGAGATCGGAGCCAAGCTCAAGGCCGGCACCAATTGCGGCTCCTGCATCCCCGAGCTGAAGCGCCTGATCGCAACGACTGAGGTCGCCCCGGCGAAAGAAGCCAAGCTCGCGGGCGCGGCGAGCTAGGCCCGGCTTCCGAAACCCATTTTGGGTATGCGCAGTCGCTGGGCCCGGCCGGCGATTGCCGGATTCTTAAGCAATTCCCGCTAACGTGCATTAATTTTTACGAATTGATACTCGTTAGGGCTGGTAACGCATGTTGAACGAGCTTCTGTTGGCGCGCCGCACTCAATCCGGCACGAGCAAATTCAACATCGGATTGCGCGCAAAGGTTCTCCTGCTCGGCGTCACCGGCGTGCTCATGGTGGGCGTGATCTATCTCGCCGGCCGGCAGATCGAGGACCGGAGCCGCGCGGTTGCCGATCGTTTTACGCAGCTGGAATCCCAGACGGCACGCTTGTCCGAAAGCCTGCTGCAGGGGCGCGAGATCGCGACCGGCTTCTTGCAGAAGCCGACCGACAAGAAGGTAGCCGCGCACGACGAAACGATGCGAGCTGCGACCGCCTACCTGACCACGGTCGAGGAGATCGCCGGCGCGCTGGCCGAAGATGATCCGCTGCGCAAGGCGCTATCCTTCCGTCCGGTCATCAATAGCTATGCCACCCGTTTCTCCAACGTCGTCGCGGCCCAGAAGCTCGTGGGCTTCAACGAGAATGACGGGCTGCAGGGCAAGCTCCGCGCGGCCGTGCATTCGGTCGAGAGCAAGCTCAAGACCTTCGACCGCCCGCGGCTGGCTGTCCTGATGCTGATGATGCGGCGGCACGAGAAGGATTTCATGCTGCGCGGGGAAGAGAAATATGGCGACGAGCTGACCAAGCGCGTCGCCGAATTTCTCCCCGAGCTTGCGAAATCCGATCTGCCTGACGATGCCAAGGCGGACATCAGGAAGCTGATCGACAGTTACAAGAGCAGCTTCCTCGCCTTCATGGCGGGCCAGAGCACGTTGAACGAGGAGGCCGAGGATCTGGCGCAGATCTATGATCGCCTGCGCCCCAATCTCGAGACCGTTCGAAATGCCGCCGGCAAGCGTCTCGACGCTGTGAAGGACGAGCTTCTGGCCGTGCAACGCTATGTGGTCTGGTCCATCGGCATTACCATTGTCGTGATGATTGCGACCGCGTTCTGGTTCGGACGCAGGCTCACCGCGCCGCTGACCCGCATGGTGCGGGCGATGGAGCATCTGGCGGACGGCGATCTCGATCGGCCGATCGAGCGGATCGACCGGCGCGACGAGATCGGCAAGATCTCGTCCTCGCTTTCCGTCTTCCACAACAAGCTGCTCGAAAACCGGCAGATGTCAGAGGCGCGCGAGCAGGCCAAGCGCGATGCGGAAGTCCAGCGCAAGCAGGGAATGCTCGAGATCGCCGATCGCTTCGAGGCAGCCGTCGGCAATATCGTCACTGCCGTCACCGCCGCGTCGTCTGAAATCGAGCTGGCCGCGAATGGATTGGCCAATACGGCCGAGGAAACCAATACGTTGTCGACAACGGTGGCTGCTGCATCGGGGCAGTCGTCGGCGAGCGTTCAGTCGGTAGCGGCTGCGTGCCAGGAAATGGTCACGTCGGTCGGCGAAGTGGGGCGCCGGGTCGCGAAGTCGCACGAGGTTGCGCTCGCCGCCGTCGCGCAGGCCAACCGGACCAACAGCCAGATCGATGCGCTCTCGCAGACCGCTGACCGCATCGACGAGGTCGTGCGGATGATCTCGGCGGTTGCCGGACAGACCAATTTGCTGGCGCTGAATGCGACGATTGAGGCCGCGCGCGCCGGCGAAGCGGGCCGGGGCTTTGCAGTCGTTGCCTCGGAAGTCAAAGCGCTCGCCAGTCAAACCGCGAAAGCGACCGAGGAGATCGGCCATCAGGTCACGCAGATCCAGTTGGCGACGCGGCAGTCGGTGGATTCCATCAAGGAGATCGGCGGCACCATCGAATCGATGGCCGATATCGCGTCCTCGATCGCGGCCGCGGTCGAACAGCAAGGCGCCGCCGCCGAGGCGATGGCGCGCGACGTTCAGCAGGCAGCCCAAGGTGCAACCGAGGTCTCGACCAGCGTCGAGAACGTCAGGCGCGGTGCATCCGAAACCGGCGCCGCCGCCGGTCAGGTCCATGGCGCGGCACTCGCTCTCCTCGACGAGAGCAAGCGGCTTGGCAGCGAAGTCGAGCAGTTCCTGGCGACGGTGCGTGCGGCTTAGGGGCCGAGGGAAGCTAGCTCTCTTCTCCGTCATTGCGGGCGAAGCAATCCAGACTATCTCTGCGGAAGGCGAAGATGTCGCGCTCTGCTTCATCTTGATCCAGGTCATCACGCGCTTGCGCAGTCCCGGCAAGATCCGGGCGGCGCAACCCGCACCGGATCTGCCGTGTCCGCCTTCCGCACCGACATCCACGTTCGCCCGTTCCTGATCGGCTTTCCGGCCGCGGGGCTTGTGCTGGGGTTCATCCTGCGCGCCACGGGACGGGACCAATGGAGTGACCTGGCCTGGGCGACCGCGACCCTGCCGGCGCTGCTGGCCCTGCTGGTCGAAATCGTGCGTCGACTGCGGCGCGGCGAGTTCGGCCTCGACATCGTAGCCGCGCTTTCGATGACTGCGGCGCTCGTGGTCGGTGAGGAGCTTGCCGCCGTCGTCGTCGCGCTCATGTATAGCGGCGGGCAATACCTCGAGGATTTCGCCGAAGGTCATGCGCGTCGCGAAATGACCGCGCTGCTGTCGCGCGCGCCGCGCACCGCGATGCGCCATCGCGATCACCAGCTCGAGGAGATCGATGTCAACCTGATCGAAGCGGGCGACCGGCTTCTGATCCGCCAGGGCGAGATCGTGCCGGCCGACGGCACGCTCGCAAGCCCGTTCGCCGTGCTTGATCAATCGGCGCTGACCGGCGAATCGCTGCCGGTGCAGCGCACGGCCGGCGAGGCCCTGATGAGCGGTGCGAGCAACGCCGGTGAGGCCTTCGACATCGTGGCCTCGCACCCGGCCGCGCAAAGTACCTATGCCGGCATCGTCCGCCTGGTCGAGGCAGCGCAGCGTGCGAAGGCACCAATGGTGCGGCTCGCCGACCGCTATGCTCTGGTTTTTCTCGCTGCGACGCTGGTGATCGCCGGTGGCGCCTGGGCATGGACCCGGGATCCGATCCGCATGGTCGCCGTGCTGGTGGTGGCGACGCCGTGTCCGCTGATTCTCGCCGTGCCCGTCGCCATCGTCGCCGGTCTGTCGCGCGCCGCGCATCACGGCCTTCTTGTCAAGGGCGGCAAGGTGCTGGAGACGATGGCCCGCATCCGCTCGCTGGTGGTCGACAAGACCGGCACGCTGACCGACGGCAAGGCGCGAGTGATCGCGATTCATCCGACAACGGGCTTTTCCAATGACGACGTGATCGGGATCGCGGCCTCGCTGGATCAGGCCTCGAAACACGTCATCGCGCAGGCGTTGGTCGCCGAGGCGCAACGGCGCGGCCTCGCGTTGACGGTCCCGCTCGAGCTGGCCGAGACGCCGGGCGAGGGCATCTGCGGCACGCTGCGGGGACGACGTGCGGCGGTCGGCGGTCGCGGCTATGTTCGCGCACAGTTGGAGAAGGGCGGCGAAGGGTTTGAGCCGGCAGAGGCGCATGAGCCGCCGGGCTCGGTCGTGGTGTGGCTCGCAGTCGACGGACGACTTGCCGGCCGCATCGTGCTCGCCGACGAGTTGCGCGCAGGCATCGCGGCGTTGCTGGCACGGTTTCGTACGCTCGATGTCGAGCGCATCGTGCTGGCGACCGGCGATCGCCGTGACGTCGCCGAAGCTGTGACCGCCGGCCTCGGCCTGGATGCCGTGCGCGCCGAACTGACGCCGGACCAGAAAGTCTTGGTTGTGCTCTCCGAACGCAAGGCGGGCCCGGTCATGATGGTCGGGGACGGCGTCAACGACGCGCCGGCTCTGGCGGCGGCCGACGTTGGGGTGGCCATGGGCGCGACCGGAGCGGCGGCGTCGGCCGAAGCTGCCGATGCGGTGCTGCTGGTCGACAGCCTCGACCGCATCGTGCCGGCCATCGAGATCGCGCGTCGTGCGCGCTATATCGCGCTGGAAAGCGTCTATGCGGGCATCGGCCTCTCGACACTCGGCATGGTCGCCGCGGCCTTTGGCTATCTCACCCCGGTCCAGGGCGCGCTACTTCAGGAGGCGATCGACGTGGCCGTGATCCTGAACGCGCTGAGGGTGCTGCGTTCGCGGTGACGGCGGACATGCGCCATATCGTCACCAATCGACGTCCCCTGCATTGTGCCCTATGCTGCCTCGCAATTCCCAGTCCAACAAAACAACAAACATGATGTACCTGGAAACGCCGCCGCGTCTGATCGGGACCAAAATCTTCTCCGCCATGCCCGACACTTTCCGCCGCAAGGGCGTGCGGACGGATTGGGCCGATGCCAACCGGCCGGGTGTGCCGACCGATAGCTTCATCGAGGGACCGTCCTTCGACAAAGACGGCAATCTCTACATCGTCGACATTCCCTTCGGCCGCATCTTCCGCATCGCGCCGGATGCGACTTGGTCGCTCGTCATCGAATATGAGGGCTGGCCGAACGGGCTGAAGATTGCGGCTGACGGCCGAATCTTGGTCGCAGACTATATGCACGGAATCATGGAGCTCGATGCCGAGGCCGGCAGTATCAAACCCATCCTCACCTCGCGCAATTCGGAATCGTTCCGCGGCTGCAACGATCTGCATCTCGCCTCCAACGGCGATATCTTTTTCACCGACCAGGGGCAGACCGGGCTGCACGATCCCCGCGGCCGCGTCTATCGCCTGACGGTCGGCGGCCGGCTCGACTGTCTCATCGACACCGGCATCAGCCCGAACGGGCTCGTGCTCGACCCCAGCGAGAAAGTGCTGTTCGTTGCCATGACGCGCGACAATGCAGTGTGGCGGCTGCCGTTTATGACGGACGGCAGCGTCTCGAAGGTTGGCCGGTTCTGCTCGTTGTTCGGCACGTCAGGCCCTGATGGGCTGACAATGGATGCTGCCGGCCGTCTGTTCGTCGGCCACGCCTCGCTCGGTCATGTCTTTGTGTTCGCGCCGAATGGCGAACTGATCGCGCGGATCAAATCATGCGCGGGACCCAACTGCACCAACGTCGCCATCGGTGGCGCGACGAAAGATCGGCTCTATATCACGGAGTCTGCGACCGGCAGTGTATTGGTTGCGGACATCGGTGGACTGTAGCGTGGTTCTTCGCCTCTCCCACGTGCGGGGAGAGGCCGCAGTTGCGCGAAGCGCAAATGCGGGTGAGGGGGGTCTCCGCGAGTCCGTCCGCAAGAGAATTTGCGGAAGCGGCCCCTCACCCCAACCCTCTCCCCGTAAGAACGGGGAGAGGGAGAGAAATATCAGAGATCGGAACCAACATGAACAAGCATCCCTTCGGCAAAACAGGTGAAAACGTCTCTGTCATCGGGCAGGGCACCTGGTATCTCGATCACGGCGATCGCAAGCGTGCGATCGCGGCGCTTCAGCGTGGGCTTGATCTCGGCATGAGCCATATCGACACCGCCGAGATGTATGGCGATGCCGAGCTGGTTATTGCCGATGCGATCGCGGGCCGTCGTGATGACGTGTTCCTGGTCTCAAAGGTGCTGCCGAGCAACGCCTCGCGCCGTGGCACCATCACGGCCTGTGAGCGTTCGCTGAAGCGGCTGAAGACAGATCATCTCGATTGCTATCTGCTGCACTGGCGAGGGTCGTACGATCTTGAAGATACCGTCGCCGCATTCGAGGAACTGGTGAAATCAGGCAAGATCAAGTCGTGGGGCGTCTCCAACTTCGATGCTGACGATCTCGACGAAATTCTCGAGGTCTCAGGCGAAGGCAAGATCGCCTGCAATCAGGTGCTCTATCATCTGAAGGAACGCGCGATCGAGCACGCGGTGATCCCGTGGTGCGAGCGGCATGGCGTCGCTGTCGTCGCGTATTCGCCATTTGGCCACGATGATTTTCCGGATGAGCGCAGCAAGGGCGGCGCTGTGCTGGCGCGCATTGCGGAGACACGTCGTGCGACACCGCGTCAGGTCGCGCTGAGCTTCCTCACCCGTGCGACTACGGTGGTCGCGATCCCGAAGGCGTCGTCCGCGGAACATGCCGGCGAGAATGCCGCCGCCGGTGATCTCGTGCTGACGAAAGAGGAGATTTCGGCGCTGGATGCGGCGTTTCCGCGCGGCCCGAAGCCACGCGGCCTGCCCATGTTGTAGTGCACAAACCCCCATTGTTAATGGAGTATTTACGCGCGCGGACCTGAGCGCATATCGGCATCCTGTTTTCGGAAGTTGTGAAAGCGGCTCATTTGTCGTTTTTTACGATCGTTCCCGAATCGTAATTTTCCCAGGTTCCAGCCGTGACGCCGCCCCCCGCCGCAGCCGCAAGGCTCGATAGTATTCCCATGCCCATGCCCGAGAGGAAGCAGGAGGCTCGCCGCGCGCCGGCGCGCGTCGATCATCCCTTCAAAGGCATCGCGTTGGTGCTGCTATCGACGATCTTCCTCGGCTGTTCCGACGTCACCTCGAAATATCTGTCGTCGAGCCTGCCGTCGATCGAGATCACCTGGATCCGCATGGCCACCTTCGCGCTGATGTTTACGCCGGTGATGCTGCCCGGTTCGCCGCTGCACGCGATGCGTACCGAACGTCTCGGCCTGCAGCTGATGCGCGGCACAGCGCTGCTCGGCTCTTCGCTGTTCTTCATCACGGGCTTGAGCTTTCTCCCGATTGCGGAAGCCTCCGCCACCGGTTTCGTCTCGCCGCTGTTCGTCACGGCGCTCTCGATCATCTTCCTGAGCGAGAAGGTCGGTATGCGCCGCTGGATTGCGACCGCAATCGGCCTGATCGGGGTGATCATCATCATTCGTCCTGGCTCGAGCGCGTTTCACGTTGCCGCGTTCTTTCCGATCGTCTCTGCGTTCTGCTGGGCTGCGGCATTGATCATGACGCGCATGATGAGCGGTCGCGAAGCCGTGGTCACCACCATGGCTTACTCCGCACTCACGGGCTTTGCGATCATGAGCCTGATGGTGCCGTTCGTCTGGGTGACGCCGAGCTGGAGCGCAATCGGGTTCGGCATCCTGATCGGCGTTGCCTCCACGGTCGGCCAGTGGATCATCGTGCTCGCCTATCGCTATGGCGACGCCTCGGTGCTTGCGCCGTTCTCGTACACGCAATTGCTGTGGGTCAGCATTCTCGGTTTCTTCATCTTCGGCGAACTGCCTGATGTCTGGACCGTCACGGGCGCGGCCTTCATCGTCGCCAGCGGTCTCTATATCGCCCATCGCGAGCGCGTCCGCCGCGCTCAGCTGTTGGTGCAAGCGGCGCGTTCTCCGAACCCCTGACGCAAGTTCACGCGTCCAACTTCGTGCTATCAACGGCTCCAACGATAGCGGAGGAGCCGGATGCGCGCTGCGATTTTCAGGAACGGTGAGATTGTCGTTGGCCAAATGGCGGAGCCGAAGCCCGGCCCCGGCCAGGTGCTGGTCAAGACGCTCGCCTGCGGCATCTGCGGCTCCGACCTGCATGCCCGCCAGCACGCGCCGCGGATGGCCGAAATGGCGAGAAAGACCGGGCGCGTGCCGATGGATCCGTCGCGCGACGTCGTCTTCGGCCACGAGTTCTGCTGCGAGATCATCGATTACGGCCCCGGCGCCACACGCAAGCTCAAGCCGGGCACGCATGTGTGCTCGCTGCCCGCGCTGCTGACGCCCGAGGGCATCAAGGGCATCGGCTATTCCAACGAGTTTGTCGGCGGCTATGCGGAGCAGATGCTGCTCAGCGAGCCGCTGCTGCTGGAAGTGCCGAACGGCCTTGCGCCGGAACATGCCGCGCTCACCGAGCCGCTCGCGGTCGGCGTTCACGCCGTCGAGAAGGCCAATATCCGCGGCGGCGAGGTGCCGCTCGTCATCGGTTGCGGTCCCGTCGGGCTCGCCGTGATCGCGGCACTGAAGATCAAGGGATTGCATCCGATCGTCGCCGCCGATTATTCGCCGGCGCGCCGCGCGCTCGCGGCCAAGCTCGGTGCCGACATCGTCGTCGATCCCAAGGTGTCGCAGCCCTATGCCACCTGGACCGAGCACGCGCAGATGTCGGAGGCGGAGAAGGCGGCGCGGCCGCCGTTCCAGGCCATGCTGCCGGCACTGAAGCCCGCAATCATCTTCGAATGTGTTGGCGTGCCCGGCCTGCTGCAGCAGGTGTTCGAAGGCGCACCGCGCGATGCCAAGGTCGTCGTGGTCGGCGTCTGCATGGAGAATGACAGAAACGAGCCCATGCTCGGCATCATGAAGGAGCTGAACGTTCAGTACGTGCTCGGCTACACGCCGGAGGAGTTTGCGGCATCGCTCCGTCTGATCGCGGAAGGGCAGGTGGACGCTGCGGCCATGGTGACGGCGGAGGTCGGCATCGACGGTGTCGCAAAGGCGTTCGCCGATCTCGCCAATCCCGAGGTGCACACCAAGATCATCGTGCAGCCGTGGAAATGACGGTCTCGTAGGGTGGGCCTATTCCGCCCACCCCGACGAAACCTCCGTCAATATTTCGACGGCACGTACATCTCCGGCGGGATCGGGCCGCGGTGATAGTCGGGATTGCGCACGCGCGGCGGCAGAACCACGGGCGTGTGGCCGACCTCCTGATAGGGAATCTGATTCAACAGATGCGAGATGCAGTTGAGCCGCGCGCGTTTCTTGTCCACGGCATCGACGATCCACCACGGTGAATCTGGCAGATGCGTGTGCTCCAGCATCGTTTCCTTGGCCTTGGTGTAGGCCTCCCAGCGGCTGCGCGCCTCGACGTCCATCGGGCTCAGCTTCCACTGCTTGAGCGGATCCTTGATGCGCATGGCGAAGCGGAACTGCTGCTCGTCATCCGTGATGGAGAACCAGTATTTGACGAGGATGATGCCGGAGCGGATCAGCATCCGCTCGAACTCCGGTACCGTCTTGAAGAACTCCTGATACTGCTCGTCGGTGCAGAAGCCCATCACGCGCTCGACGCCGGCGCGGTTGTACCAGCTGCGATCGAACAGCACCATTTCGCCGCCGGCGGGCAGGTGCGACACGTAGCGCTGAAAGTACCATTGTGAGCGCTCGCGCTCGCTCGGCGCCGGAAGCGCCGCGACGCGGCAGATACGGGGATTGAGGCGCTGGGTGATGCGCTTGATGACGCCGCCCTTGCCGGCGGAGTCGCGGCCTTCGAACAGCACCACGACCTTCTTCTTCTCGCTCTGCACCCAGTCCTGCAGCTTGACCAGTTCGCCCTGCAACCGCAGCAGCTCGCGGAAATAGAGTCTGCGGTCGACTGTCGGGTTGAGCACGTCGGTCTCGTCCAGGAGCTCGTCGAGCCTGCTGTCGTCGAGTTCCAACTCCAGCTCCTCGTCGAGGTCGTCGGCCATCTCTTGGATGATGCGCTCGCGCTTGGCCGTTTGGGAGGTGCGGTCGGATGCAGTCATGGCTCTCTCTTTCGGCGGGAATGCCGGTCGCCACGACCATCGGCGGGGTTTATTGCGTCCATGTGACACCGGCCGCCGGCCGGGCCGTCACACCGGCAGCGCGATCGAATATTTCACCTGGCTGAGCGCAAAGCTCGACTCGATCGAGGCGATGCCGTCGAGCCGGGTCAGCTTGGTCTTGAGGAAGGTCTCATAGGAAGCGAGGTCGGCGGCGACGACGCGCAAGAGATAGTCGCGGTTGCCGGTCATCAGATAGCACTCCAGCACTTCGTCCCATTTCGAGATCGCGCGGGCAAAGCGGTTGAGGTCCTCCTCCTTCTGTCGCGCCAGCTTGATCGAGATGAAGACGCTGACATGCAGCCCAAGCGCTTTCTGGTCGACGGTTGCGATGTAGCGCGAGATCACACCGCGCTCTTCCAGCAACTTGACCCGGCGATGGCAGGGCGAGACCGAGAGCCCGACCTTGTCGGCGAGTTCCTGCATGGTCAGCCGGCTGTCGGTCTGGAGATGGCTGAGGATCTTGCGGTCGATGGCGTCGAGGTCCGGCATTGGGATGAAACCTATGGATTTGATGATATTATTGGTATGATATCCCAATAGTGGCGGGTATGACGCGAAAAATTGAGAAATCCGGCGTCCCGCGCAGGCGTATCATCGTCGGACCAATTTCCCGGGAGCATTTGCCATGCCCGTTGATTCCGCCCGTCTCGATACGTTGACCGCGCTGGCCCGCAAGGCGCTGTGGCTGTCGTCATGGACCATCCACCACGCCAATCACGTTCGCTCGAACACCGATGGCCTGAAGGTCGGCGGCCATCAGGCCTCCTCGGCCTCGCTCGCGACCATCATGTCGGCGCTGTATTTTAGCGTGTTGCGGCCTGAGGATCGCGTCGCTGTGAAGCCGCATGCGAGCCCGGTGTTTCACGCCATCCAGTATCTGTTCGGCCGGCAGAGCCGCGAGAAACTCGAAAACTTCCGCGGCTTCAAGGGCGCGCAGTCCTATCCATCGCGCACCAAGGACGTCGACGATGTCGACTTCTCGACCGGCTCGGTCGGCCTCGGCGTCGCGCAGACGCTGTTCGCCTCGCTGGTGCAGGACTACGTCAAGGCGCATGGCTGGATGAAGGATCGCCGCGAGGGGCGGATGATTGCGCTGGTCGGCGATGCCGAGATGGACGAGGGCAACATTTTCGAGGCGCTCGCGGAGGGCTGGAAGCACGGCCTGCGCAACACCTGGTGGGTGGTCGACTATAACAGGCAGTCACTCGACGCCGTCGTGCGCGAAGGTCTGTGGGAAAAGTTCGAGACCGTGTTCCGCAATTTCGGCTGGGACGTGGTCATCGTGAAATACGGCCGCCTGATGCGCGAGGCTTTCGCCGAACCCGGCGGCGAGGCGCTGAAGCGCTGGATCGACAATTGCCCGAACGCGCTCTACGCCGCTTTGTGCTTCCAGGGCGGCGCCGCCTTCCGCAAGCATCTCCACGACGAGATCGGCGACCAGGGGCCGATCACTGAACTGATCGACAAGCGCAGCGACGAGGAGTTGCTGGCGCTGATGTCGAATCTCGGCGGTCACGACATGGCGAGCATGGTCGAGGCGTTCGAGTCCATCGATCACGATCGCCCGGTCTGCTTCATCGCCTACACCATCAAGGGCGTAGGCCTGCCGTTCCAGGGCCACAAGGACAACCATGCGGGCCTGATGACGGTTACGCAGATGGAGAAATATCGCGAGAGCCAGAACATCCGCCCCGGCCATGAATGGGACAAGTATGAAGGCCTCACGCAGGACGTCGCCGAGCTCGACGCCTTCCTCGCGCGCGTGCCGTTCAACAAGGATGGCCGCCGGCTGACCGCGCCCGTGATCGACGTGCCCGCCCAACTCGCGTTCAAGCCGGCGCCACAGATGTCGACGCAACAAGGTTTTGGCCTCGTTCTCAACGAGATCGCGCGCGGCGACAGCGAGCTCGCGCAGCGCATCGTCACGACGTCGCCCGACGTCACGGTGTCGACCAATCTCGGCCCGTGGGTGAACCGGCGCGGCCTGTTCGCGCGTGGCGAGAAGGCGGACTTATTCCGCAGCGAGAAAATTCCGTCCACGTTCAACTGGGACTTCTCGCCCAAGGGCCAGCATCTCGAGCTCGGCATTGCCGAGATGAACCTGTTCATCATGCTGTCGGCGCTCGGCCTGTCGCACCAGATCAACGGCGCGCGGCTGCTGCCGGTCGGCACGCTCTACGATCCCTTCATCGAACGCGGCCTCGATGCGCTGAACTATGCCTGCTACCAGGATGCGCGCTTCATGGTGGCGGCGACGCCGTCAGGCATCACGCTTGCGCCCGAAGGTGGCGCGCACCAGTCGATCGCAACGCCGCTGATCGGCATGGCGCAGGACGGGCTCGCCTCGTTCGAGCCGGCTTTCGTTGACGAGCTCGCGGTGATCATGGGCTGGGGCTTCGAGCACATGCAGCGCGATCCGGGCGAGGGTGGCTCGGTGTATCTGCGCCTCTCAACGCGCAGCATCGAGCAGGCGCAGCGGATCATGACGCCGGAACTGCAGCAGGGCATCACCGATGGCGCCTATTGGCTGCGCAAGCCCGGCCCCAATGCCGAGCTCGTGATCGCCTATACCGGCGCGGTCGCGCCTGAAGCGATCGAAGCGACCGGCTTCATCGGCGAAAGCCGCCGCGACATTGGCCTGCTCGCGATCACCTCGGCCGATCGTCTGCATTCGGGCTGGACCGCTGCGCGAAAATTGCGGCGCGATCGGCGCGGCGTACAGCACCTCAGCCACATCGAAAAGCTGCTGGCGGAGCTCACCCGCGACTGCGGCATCGTGACCGTGATCGACGGCCATCCCTCCGCGCTCGGCTGGCTCGGCAGTGTCCGTGGTCATCGCGTCGAGGCGCTCGGCGTCGAGCAATTCGGCCAGACCGGCACTATCGCCGACCTGTACCGCCACTACGGCATCGACGCCAACGCCATCATCGATGCGGCGGAAAGCCTCACCATTGGCGCGCCGATCGTTCATCGCAAGATGGCAGTGTAATTAGGGGTAACCGGGGCGATAATACGCGCCCCGGAATGTCGGCAGGGCCATCTTGCCACGTTCCCGCCATCGGCTCATATAACCTCCGTCTGCCGCAACGCTGGCCCCGCATATGGCGGGTTCAATTGCTGGCGCTTTCGTGCAAGGATGCCTGCCGAAACGCCCCCTCCAAGCCCCCAAGAAGAGGTTAACGATGGTCAATCGCATGCAATTCTACATCGACGGCGCCTGGGTCGATCCCGCCGTCAAGAAGTCCACCCCGGTCGTCAATCCGGCGACGGAAGAGGCGATGTACGATATTGCGCTCGGCTCCAAGGCCGACGTGGACAAGGCGGTTGCTGCCGCCAAGCGCGCCTTTGCGACGTTCTCCCAGACCAGCCGTGACGAGCGCGTCGCGCTGCTCACCAAGGTGATCGAGATCTACAAGGGCCGCCTCAAGGAGATCGGCGCCGCCGTCTCCGACGAAATGGGCGCGCCGCTGCCGATGGCGGAGAAGCTCCAGGCCGGCGCTGGCCTTGGTCATCTCATGACCACGCTCGACGTGCTCAAGAACTATCATTTCGAGGAACCCGTCGGCACCGCCATGGTGCTGCGCGAGCCGGTCGGTGTGGTCGGCATGATCACGCCCTGGAACTGGCCGCTCAACCAGATCGCCTGCAAGGTCGCGCCCGCGCTTGCCGCCGGCTGCACCATGATCTTGAAGCCGTCGGAGTTCACCCCGACCTCGGCTTTGATCTTTGCGGAAATCCTCCATGAAGCCGGCGTGCCGAAGGGCGTGTTCAACCTCGTCAACGGCCTCGGCCCCGAGGTCGGCGCTGCCATGAGCGAGCACCCCGACATCGACATGATCTCCTTCACCGGCTCGACCCGCGCCGGCATCGACGTCGCCAAGCGAGCGGCGCCGACCGTGAAGCGCGTCAGCCAGGAGCTCGGCGGCAAGTCGCCGAACGTGATCCTCGAAGGCGCCGACCTCACGAAGGCGGTGACCGGCGGCGTGATGCACATGTTCAACAACTCCGGCCAGTCCTGCAACGCGCCCTCGCGCATGATCGTGCCGCTGTCGAAGATGAAGGAAGTCGCTGCGATCGCGAAGGCTGTCGCCGACAAGACCAAGGCGGGCGATCCGCGCGCCGAAGGCACCACCATCGGTCCCGTCGTCAACCGCGGCCAGTGGGACAAGATCCAGGCGCTGATCAAGAAGGGCATCGACGAGGGCGCAACGCTCGTCGCCGGTGGTCCGGGCCTGCCTGAAGGCGTCAACAAGGGCTTCTATGTTCGTCCGACCATCTTCGCCGACGTCACCCCCGAGATGACGATTGCGCGCGAAGAAATCTTCGGACCGGTGCTGACGATCCTTGGCGCCAAGGACGAAGCGGAAGCCGTGCACATCGCCAACGACACGCCGTACGGTCTTGCCGGTTACGTCTCCGGTGCTTCGGTCGAGGACGCCAAGCGCGTCGGCCGTCAGATCCGCGCCGGCAACGTCAACCTCCAGGGCGTGCCCAACGACCGCAGCGCGCCGTTCGGCGGCTACAAGCAGTCGGGCAACGGCCGCGAGTGGGGCAAGTACGGCCTCGAGGACTTCCTCGAAGTGAAGGCCGTCGCCGGCTTCAACGCGGCGTAAGTTTTAGCGCCTGAACAAAATGACGCCGGAGCGGGAAACCGCTCCGGCGTTTTTCGTTTTTGCCGAGGCGTCTCGGCAGCCGAGGTGCCGTAGGGTGGGCAAAGGAGCGAAGCGACGTGCCCACCATTCAGAAGTGGTGGGCACGCTGTCGCTTTGCCCACCCTACGAGACCGGCGTTAGCCGCCGAGCGCGCCCTGCGTGTTCACATACAGCGCGTAGATCGACTGGCTCGCCGCCATGAACAGGCGGTTGCGCTTGACGCCGCCGAAGCAGAGATTGGCACATCGTTCTGGCAATGCGATACGCCCGATCATGACACCGTCGGGCGCGAACACCACCACGCCGTCGAGTTCGGGGTCGCCCATGCCCCAGCCACACCAGAGATTGCCGTCGATGTCGACGCGGAAACCGTCCGGCGTGCCGGGGCCGGCATCGACGAAGACGCGCTTGTTCGAAAGTTTGTCGCCGGAAGGTGAAACGTCATAGGCGAGAATTTTGCGGGTCGGCACGCCGCGGGATTCGATGAGGTAGAGGATTTTCTCGTCCGGCGAGAAAGCGAGCCCGTTCGGCCCGAGCACACCCTCGGCCACGATGGTGGATTTGCGGGTGACGGGATCGAGCCTGTAAACGTTCATGTCGATCTCGGGCTCGGACTTGTAGCCCTCGTAATTGCCGAGGATGCCGAAGATCGGATCGGTGAACCAGATCGAGCCGTCCGATTTAACAACGACATCGTTCGGCGAGTTCAACCGCTTGCCGTTGAATTGATCCATCAGCACGGTGATCTCGCCGTCATGCTCGGTGCGGGTCACGCGACGGCCGCCGTGCTCGCAAGTGACCAAGCGGCCCTGGCGATCCCTGGTGTTGCCATTGGCAAAATTCGAGGGTTTGCGGAAGTTCGAGACCGCGCCAGTCTCTTCCTCCCATTTGATGATGCGCTGGTTCGGGATATCGCTGCACAAGAGATACCGCCCGTCGCCGAACCAGACCGGGCCCTCCGCCCAGCGCAGGCCGGTCGCCAGCCGTTCCACGGCCGAGAGTTTCAACCAGTATTTTTCGAAGCGGGGGTCCAGTGCGCGAATGGCCGGATCGGGGTAATAAGTCGCCGGCCGCCAGCCCTGGCGGGCATCCTGGGTGTGGGACGATGCCTCATTCATGTCGGTTCTCTCGTTTCGTTCCCTCTGGACAATCCAGCTATCATTAGAGACACGTGACCGCAAATCGGTCGCCAAAGACGAGGAAAAACATGTCGCGTATCTTGATGACGGGAGCTTCGGGCGGGATCGGAACGCGCCTGCGGAAGCTGCTGCCGCCGATCTATCCGGACCTCCTGCTCAGCGACATTCGTCCGCCTGCGGATCTCCAGCCGAACGAAAAATTCAAGGCGGCCGATCTGTCCGATCTCGCGCAGTGCGAGGCGATCTGCGAGGGCGTCGATGGCATCATCCATTTCGGCGGCTATTCGGTCGAGGGCCCGTGGGACGACATCCTCCAGGCCAACATCATCGGCGGCTACAATCTGTTCGAGGCCGCGTATCGCAAGGGCGTCAAGCGCGTGGTGTTCGCCTCGTCGAACCACACCGTCGGCTTCTATCCGCGCCATCGCAGGATCGACACCGACGTCACGGTGCGCCCGGATGGACGCTACGGCGTCAGCAAAGTGTTCGGCGAAGCCGTGGGCTCGCTCTATGCCGACAAGCACGGGCTGAAGGTGACTTGCATTAGGATCGGCAATTGCGACGAGCGGCCGCTCGACCATCGCCGCATCGCGATGTGGCTGCTGCCGGAAGATCTGGTGCAGCTCTGCCGGATCGGCCTCGAGCATCCCGACATTCATTTCGAGATCTTCTATGGCGTCTCGATGAACGAGCGCGCCTGGTGGGACAACCATCGCGCCTACGAATTCGGCTATCGCCCGATCGGCCGCTCCGAGGATCACGTCGCGCACGCGATGGCCGAGCAGGCCAAGCTGAAGCCCGATCCGGTCGGCGACCATTTCCAGGGCGGCGCCTTCTGCAGCAACGAGTTCGACGGCGATACGAGCCGGATCATTGATTGGAATAAGCGGTAGGTTCGTCGATGTAGCCCGCGCTCTCGCCGCGATGCAGGTGTGCTCCCTCGCCCCGTTCTTACGGGGAGAGGGTTGGGGTGAGGGGCTGCATCTGCAAGTACGGTGAGAGTTGGCTTCGCAGCCACTCACCACCGTCATTGCGAGCGCAGCGAAGCAATCCGGAATCCCTCCGCGGAAAGACTTTGGATTGCTTCGCTGCGCTCGCAATGACGTGTTGTGGGAGTGATACTCGCCGACGAGCATGTGACTCGCGGAGACCGCCATTGATGTAGATCAACATCACGGTCACATCATCTGGCTCTCGATTTGTACGAACGCAATTCGAGAGTCACGACAATGAAATTCAAATTGTTAGTCGTCGCAATGCTCGCGATGCTCGCATCATCACCCTTGCGAGCCGCAACACTCAGCGACGCCGAGGCGACGTTTCTCGAAGAACTCGTCACGGCATCCGTGGTACTCGAGCAACGATGCGTCGGCTACGAGGCCGATGGTGCGGGCGGCGTTCAGCTCGGTGCGCGGTTGCTCGGCAGTCCCAATGCCGCGATGGCGATGATCGACGCGTATTCCGCGGCCATCAAGGCGCGCGATGGCGAGAGCTACGATCCAGTCAAATTCCGCCCCGAGGTGTCGGAGGCCGCCGCAAAGACGTTCAGGCGTGTCCGCACGGATTTGATCAAGGACCCGAAGGCGGCCTGTGCCGATTACGGCGATGCCGGCGTGGATCGCGGCCTGCTGCGACGCTACTGAACTGGTGACAAGCTTTGATTGACGGAGTCTGCTTCTAGGCTCGGCTCGCAAATCCCACGAACGTCGTCGCTTCATCGACTGACTTGCGCTCGGATATGACGGCATTGGCAGGAAAGCTGTGATCTGGCCAGCCCAGCGCGATGCTTTTCATGATCACCTGACCATCCGCAATCCCGGCGTGCTCGCGCACGACGGGGGATTGCATGATGCCCTGGCTATTGATCACGGCCCCAAGCCCCCGCGACCAGGCCGCGTTGACGAGCGCGGTCGCCACGGCGCCACAGTCGAAGGCCGTATCGTCGCTGGCGGCCAACTCGCGATCGTATGTGATGATCACGCAGACAGGCGCGTCGAACTGACGAAAGCCGCGCAGGACCCAGTCTTGCCGCTGTTGCTTGTCATCTCGCGCAATTCCCATGGCGCTGAACAACTGCTTGGCAACGCCAATCTGGCGTTCGCGATGCACGCCCTCGAATGCCTGGCCGGTTCGAAATTCGCGCGAGTGCGGCACGCCCGCCAGATTGCGCTCGGTGTTGCCCTGACGGATACGATCCAGCGGCGCTCCGGTGATGACATAGAAATTCCACGGCTGGGTATTCATCGACGATGGCGCGCGCATCGCCAGCCCCAGGATTTCCTTGATCAATTCCGGCGGGACAGGATCGGGCTTGTAACCGCGAATGCTTCGCCGGCCGAGAATGACATCATCAAATTCCATCTTGCGGCATCCTGAAATTGGCATGATGCCGCGTTCTCCCTCACGGTTTTGATCATGTCCAGCGCTTTCCGAGCAGCAAAAGCTCGGCCTTTTGCCGTTTGCCAGCGTCACGCATGTACCGGAGTTGGTTAGGGATCCGAAAGGCGCCTGCGCGGAGTATGGCGATGCCAGCGTGGACCGCGGCCTGCCGAGGCGGTATTGAACGGCGTCTGGAGTTAGCCGGCGGAGCGATCTCGACCGATCTTTTGCAATCGCGCGAAAGCTGCCCACGCCCTTGGATATTCGACGTCCTTTGGATCGATCGCGAGCAACGCGCGGCATGCCTCATTGATGTCGTCTGCCGAAGGACGCATCGAGGCGTCGGTCGACGCCTCCGCCTGTTTCCAGCGGTCCTCGACATCTTTCGCAAGTTTCAGTGCTTCGGACGGAGTTCGTTTCCGGGTTGGCTTCGCAAGCGCGTGATCCGGAGGGAATTTGGGCCATGCGGCGGGAGGCCTCTCGGCACGCCACTCGCTCTCCTTGGTACCCTCACGTGTGTTGGTAGCCTCACGCGTGCCGTTTGGATTTGGTGGCTGTTTATTGGCCGCATCCGGCGGAACGGTCCGGGCAGCCAGTTCGCGGACCTGCTGTTCCATCGTCCCACCCGATGACGATCCGCCCGCCGAAGGCGCGACCGTCGCCAGTACGGGCGCAACCGAGGTCAGTCCTTCAGGGGCGACTTTCTGTACGGCCTTTGCGACCGACGTCAGCCCGGGCGACACAGCCGACGGCTGCGGCACGACCTTGTCCGCTCCGGTGGGGCAGGGCCTGTATCCCGATTGAAACTGTGTGATCCGTCCGTCGTCGTCGATGCGGGCAAAATCGATAGCCACAGTGTAGACGAACGCGGCGTTGACGGATTGGCCGGACTTGTCCCTCGCGTTGACAGCGCCGCAGACATATCTCGCTGCGTCGGCCTCGACAGAGCGCAATGTCCCGAATTGAGCCGAGTCGGGATTGATCAGCGCATGCCGGACTGCTGCTCGGGCTCTCTTCTGATCTGTGGAAAACGCGCTGATCAGAACGTCTGGGTTGATGAAGTCGGGCTGATAGTACAGCCCATACTCAATGACGAAAAATGCTCCGCCGAAAGCCACGGCGATCAGGAGACCGGGTACATTCATGTGATTGTTCCGGGCAATGGAACCCGGCATGGTTGTTGTTTGTTACTGAAACCATTTGCGGTAGCATCCTCTAACGACCAGTTAATCGGTGAGCGACTGCGACGATTCGACCAGGAGATCGGCGGTTCAATTGCGTGAGTTCCGCCGGCTCCATGTCCGCGAGATTAGGCGTATTGACTGCTGCTGCGAGGATCATCCGCCCGCGTGAGCACTAGCGGTCTGTTTCGCCTGCAATCCGCGCCAGATAATCCTTCTTGCTGAACTGCATGTGATCCACACACAGCTGCGCCAACGCCCAGCTGTCGCGGCCTTTGAGCAGCTCGATCATCAGCTCGTGCTGGCGGCGCGACTGCGTGAGTCCGTCGCGGTCGGCGAGGTTCTTGGCGCGCATCGGCAGCGTCAGGTTCATGTAGTCCTGGAGGGAGCGCACCAAATAGGGATTGCCGCAGGCGGAGAACAGCGCGAGGTGGAAGGCGTCGTTGGCTTCGTGGATGCCGCGCAAGTCCCTCACGTCAGCCTTGACGCAATACTCGCGTTGCAAGGAGGTCAGTTCGTCGATCAGGCCTTGCGGCGCGGGCAGGGGTATCATCAGCGCGGCCTGCCGGGTCAGCATCTCCCTGACTTCGTAGATCTGGCGAACCTCTTCGGCGGAATAAAACCGCACGGTGGCGCCGACATTCTTCTCGCGGCGAACGATGCCGCGGCGCTCGGCATCCACCAGTGCCTGGCGCACGAAGTGCCTGGAGGTGCCGTAAGCCGACATCAGCGCGTCTTCGGTGAGCCGCGCGCCCGGCGCGAGGCGGCCGAAGATGATGTCCTCCTCGAGCCGGGCGACGACATCATCGGGATCGTCGCGCCTGACAGGCATGGCGTCTGCGGTGCGAATGTCGGACATGCCCTCGGCCTCCGGCGCCTGCCGGTACGCCTTGTGGAGCAGGGAGAGGTCGGATTGTCAATAATTTGTGTCTGCAGGCGACCTCAATGGCAGAAAGCGAGCCGATAAGGCCCAATCTTATTGACAATCGGGGGGCAGGCTGTAGCACAATGGCAGCTTAAGGAGTGAGTTGATGACGAGCGGTTTGCGCAAGGGTCTGACGAGCTATGGCGATGCCGGCTTCTCGCTGTTCCTGCGCAAGGCGTTCATCAAGGCGATGGGCTATTCCGACGATGCGCTGGAGCGCCCGATCGTCGGCATCACCAACACCTATAGCGACTACAATCCCTGCCACGGCAACGTCCCGCAGATCATTGAAGCCGCCAAGCGCGGCGTGATGCTGTCCGGCGCGATGCCGTTCGTGTTCCCGACCATCTCGATCGCCGAGAGCTTTGCGCACCCGACCTCGATGTATCTGCGCAATCTGATGGCGATGGACACGGAAGAGATGATCCGGGCCCAGCCGATGGACTCGGTGATCGTGATCGGTGGCTGCGACAAGACCTTGCCTGCGCAGGTGATGGCTGCGATCAGCGCCGACTTGCCGACCGTCGTCATTCCCGTCGGTCCGATGGTGGTCGGCCATCACAAGGGCGAGGTTCTGGGGGCCTGCACCGATTGCCGCCGTCTCTGGGGCAAGTATCGCGCCGGCGAAATCGACGACGTCGAGATCGAAGCCGTCAACGGTCGCCTCGCGCCGTCGGTCGGCACTTGCATGGTGATGGGCACGGCCTCGACCATGGCCTGCATGATCGAAGCCATGGGCCTGTCGCTGCCGATGAGCGCAACGATCCCGGCGCCGCATGCCGAACGTTTCCGTCTGGCCGAGGCGAGCGGCCGCGTTGCCGCCGAAATGGCCAAGACCAAGGGGCCGAAGCCGAGCGAGTTCCTGACGCCGGCGTCGTTTAAGAATGCGCAGGTGGTGCTGCAGGCGATCGGCGGCTCGACCAACGGCCTGATCCATCTGACCGCGATGGCGCATCGTTCGCCGCATCGGCTCGATCTCTCGGCGTTCGACCAGATCGGCCGCGAGGTGCCGGTGCTGGTCGATCTCAAGCCGTCCGGCGAGCATTACATGGAGCATTTCCATCACGCCGGTGGCGTGCCGAAACTGCTGGCCCAGCTTGGCGATCTCGTCGATCTCGATGCCAAGACGATCTCGGGCCAGACGCTGCGCGACGTTGTTGCCAATGCCGAGGATGTTCCCGGCCAGGACGCGATCCGCTCGCGCGACAATCCGATCAAGAAGGAAGGCGGCCTCGCCGTCCTGCACGGCAACCTCGCGCCGCGGGGCGCCGTGATCAAGCAGTCGGCTGCGAGCCCAAAGCTGTTGAAGCACACGGGACGCGCGGTCGTGTTCGAGTCCGTCGAGGACATGACCTTGCGCGTCGACGATCCCGCGCTCGATGTCACTGCCGATGACGTGCTGGTGCTGCGCAATGCCGGCCCGAAGGGGGCGCCGGGCATGCCCGAGGCCGGCTACCTGCCGATCCCGAAGAAGCTTGCGCGCAATGGCACCAAGGACATGGTGCGGATTTCGGATGCGCGCATGAGCGGTACCGCGTTCGGCACCATCGTTCTCCACATCACGCCGGAATCCGCCGTCGGCGGTCCTCTTGCGTTGGTGAAGAACGGCGACATGATCAGCCTTGATGTGGCCAAGCGCAGCATCGAGCTGCTGGTCGATGCCGCGGAGCTGGAGCGACGTCGCGCCGCCTTGAAGCCGGCTGCTGCTCCCGATGAAGTACGGCGGGGCTATGCCTGGCTGTTCAACGAGACCATCATGCAGGCCGACGAGGGCTGCGACTTCGACTTTATGCAGAGGACTGGGAAGAAGACTGAAACGGGCTGATCAATACTCAAGCCGAGACTGCCAAAGCGGCCGGCGATAAAACAGGGGGAGACGATGATTGCACGATCCTTGCGTGGGTTAGCGGCTGCGGCCGCCATGCTGTTCGTCACGGGAGCCGGGGCACAGGAGGTCAAGCATTATCGCTTCGCCTATGACCAGCCCCGCAACACCGGCTACTCCATCGCCGGCGACCTCTTTGCCGACAAGCTCAAGGAATTGAGCAAAGGCACCATGATCATCGACCAGTATCCGGGCGCGCAGCTGGGCCAGGAGCCGCAGGTGCTCCAGCTCGTGAAAGCCGGCGACGTCGAATTTACCATCGTTTCATCGGCCAACACCGCGACGATTACGCCGCAGGCGGGCGTGATGTCGCTGCATTATCTGTTCCGCGACGAACAGCATGTGGTCAAAGGCCTTGCGGACCCGAAGGTTTTCGACGCGCTCAAGGCCATGATCGAGGAGACCACGCAGGGGCTCCATCTCATCGGCACGGGCTCGCAGGGCGTGCGCCACATGTACTCCAAGAAGGAGATCCACAATGTCGGTGACATCAAGGGCCTGAAGGTCCGCGTGCAGGCGACTGCCACCGAGGACACCATGTTCCCGGCTTATGGCGCCCAGACCGTGCACATGCCGTTCGGCAGTGTCTACACGAGCTTGCAGACCGGCGTGGTCGACGTCGCCGAGAACAGCATCAACGTCTACCTCGTCAACAAGCACTACGAGGTGGCGCCGGTGCTGAACATCACCGAGCACGAGGCCAACAACGCGCTGGTGTTCGTCTCCGACAAGCTCTGGCAGAGCCTCTCGGCCGAGCAGAAGAGCTGGGTGCAGACCGCGGCCAACGAGATCAGCACCAAGGAGCCGGCGAAGGCGTTCGACCTCGAGCGCGCTGCGGCCGAGAAGCTGAAGAAGATGGGCGTCAAGATCGTCGACGTCGTCGACAAGAAGAGCTTCACGGCGATCGCCGATCCCTATCTCGACAAGCTCGCCAAGGAGCTCGGCCCGCACGCCGAGAAGATCAAGGATCTGATCCGGTCGATCAATTAGGTCGCGGTTTCCGTCATCTCCACGCGTCGTCCCGGCGAAAGCCGGGACCCATACTCCGCAGCGGTGCTTGGGGCACGGTGGCTGTCAGCTCGCTTTCATCACAACGGCCTGGGGCTATGGGTCCCGGCCTTCGCCGGGACGACGGGGGATAAATGTCCATCGCCGATAAACTGGTCCTGACGCGCCAGCGCCACCTGAAATGGCGCTGGCTCGACTGGCTCGAGCTCGCCCTGATGATCCTCTGCGGCGTCTTGTGCTTCGGCTTCTCGCTGTCGGTGACAGCCGACATCGTCACCCGCACCATCGGTCATCCCTGGCTGTGGCTGCAGGAAGTCACCTCGACGCTGTTCATCTACGCGATCTTCGTCGGCACTGCGGCTGCGACCCGGCGCAACGATCATCTCTACCTTACCGCGATCTCCGAGGCGATGCATGGCGCGCCCAGGGTCATCGTCGAGGTCATCATTCGCCTCATCGTGCTCGGTGTCGCGCTCTGCCTGATCTGGTACGGCTACCAGAATTACTTACGCGGCTTTGGCAGTTTTCGTTTGCCGTCGGGCACGCCGATCGCCTCGCTTTACGCGATTATCCCGCTGTCCGGCATCCTGGTCGGCCTGTTCACCATCGAGCAGCTCGTCAACGGCCTGCGCAACGGCTTCGATCATCCAGAGCCGCCGGATGAGGATGCCGCGCCCGCCGCGCCTGTTGTGACCGAAGCGCAGGTGAGGGCGCAATCGTGAGCGCACCTGTCGTCCTCGCGTTGATGTCGATCTGCTTCCTGTCGTTCGGCTATCTCGGCGTGCCCGTGCCGTTCTCGCTGATGGCCGGCGTCTTTATTGGAGCTGTTCTGTCCGACGTCTCGCTCGCCGCGATCATCCAGAAAATCTTCGACGGCGTCGATTCCGAGGCGCTGCTGGCGATCCCGTTCTTCCTCTTGGTCGGCGAGCTCATGAGCTCGGCCAATGTCGTCGTGCGAATAGCCAATCTCTCGGTGTCGCTGGTCGGGCACATCAGGGGCGGGCTGTCGCAGGTCGTGGTCGTCTTCAGCATGTTCTTCTCGGAAATGTCGGGCTCCACCACCGCCGATGTCGCCGTGATGAGCCGCGCGCTAGGCGGGCCGATGAAGCGCGAGGGCTACGAGCCCGCCTTCATTGCCGCGATCATCGCATCGGCTTCCACCATTGCGGCGCTGGTGCCGCCGAGCATCACCGCCGTCGTCTACGGTGCGGTCGGCAACGTCTCGATCGCCGGCCTGTTCATGGCGGGCGTGGTGCCGGGCCTGATGATCGGCTTCGGGCTGATGATCTATTGTTATTTCTTCGGTCCTTCAGGCCTGCGCAAGCCGCGCGCGCCGCTGCGACAGGTGGTGTTCGCCGCCGGCGATGCGGCGCTGCCGCTGATGATCCCGGTGATCCTGCTCGGTGGCATCCTGACCGGCTGGTTCACACCGACGGAGGCCGGGGTCGTCGCCGTGGTCTGGATCATCCTGGTCGTGATCCCCGCGCTCAACCGCGGGCATTTCAGGAAGATCCCGTACGATTTCTGTCTCGCGGGCCTGATCTTCTCGCTGCCGCTGATCACCATCGGCGCTGCCAACGCCTTTGGCTGGATGCTCGCTTACTTGCGCGGCGCGAGCTACATCGCCGAAATGATCACCTCGATCGCCGGCCACGATCCGCATCTGATCATGTTGCTGATGGTGCTGCTGTTCACCGTGGTCGGCGACTTCATCGAGCCGGTGCCGACCATCATCATCTTCATGCCGCTGGTCAACACGCTGACGGAGGCCGGCGACATCAACGGCGTGCATATGGGCGTGGTGCTAATCGCGACGCTCGCGTTCGGCCTGATCACGCCACCTTACGGGCTGGTGCTGCTGATGGCCTCGAAATTCGTCGGCGTCAGTTTTGCGAAAGCGTTACGCGCGGCCTTGCCGATCTATGTGGTGTTCTTCGCCACCATCGCGTTCGTGATCTATTTCCCGAGTGTGGTGCTGTGGCTGCCGCAGAAGGTGCTCCCCGAGTCGGTCGGCTGCTTCAAGTCACCGGCGGGGACAGGCTACATCTGTCCTAAATGACGATTGGCTCGACGCGCCATTGGGCCTCATCACGGACGTAGCGAAACGGCTTGCCGTGGCTGTTCTTGAAATAACTGCCGGTAAGCAAGTTGGCCATGCCCTGCATGACCGCGTCATGGCAAACGAACAGCAAATCGTCGTCGGGATGACGGTCGAGCCAGGTGGAGACGCAAGCGAGCGCGCGTTTCGTCATGGCGTCCCAGTTCTCGCCGTCCGCGGGCAGGATCGAGACAAGGCCTGTCGCGGAATTGACGCCGTGCTTGATCATGAGGTCGCGGACGGGGCGGCCTTCAAAGCTGCCGAAATCGAATTCGATGATGCCGGCATCGATCGTGAGCGGCACCGCGATGGCGTCCGCTATGATCTTGGCCGTTCGCGCCGCGCGCAGCAGCGGGCTTGCAACGATGCGGCTGATGCCGACATCGCGCAACAGCTCCGCGGCCTCGTGCGCCTGCTTGAGGCCATCCTCGTTCAGCGGATTGTCGGTGCGGCCCTGGAACAGTCCCTGCCGGTTCCAATCCGTTGCGCCATGGCGCAGGCCGCAGAACGAGCGCGATGGCACGCTCACTTGCTCTTGCTCGTGAATTTCTTCACCGCGACGCGGAAATCTTCCGTGTTCATCGCCATGATGATCTTGTGCTCCTCGGCATCGAGCTGCTGCTTCACTGGCGTGGTGGTGGCGGCATAGACCAGTGATTTGGTGCCTGATATCGCCGCGGGCGGATTCTGCGCGAGACGCTCGGCGAGCTGTCGCGTGGCTGCCTTCAACTCGGCCGCAGGAACAGTCTTTGCAACCAAACCCCACTCAAGCGCCTGCTGCGCGGTGAAATTGTCCTCGGCCAGGAAGATCTGCAGCGCGCGGCGCGAGCCGACCGTGCCGACAATCCCGACCGTCGAGCCGCCATCCGGCGACACGCCGATCTTGGCGTAAGCGGGCGTGAACTTGGCGTCGTCAGCGGCGATGCAGAGATCGGTGACGAAGGCGAGGCCCATGCCGGCGCCAGCGGCCGAGCCGTGCACGCTCGACAGCGAGATCTTCGGCATGCGCCTGAGAATCTCGATGAAGGCATGATAATGCTTCAACAACTCGCCAACCACGGGTGTCACCGTGTTGGCTTCGGCCGCAGCGCCAATCGTCTGCAGATCGCCGCCGGCCGAAAACGCGCGGCCTTCGCCCTCGATCACCACGACCTTGATAGCGTCATCGCCCTCGATATAGGCCGCGAGCTGTTCCAGCTTCTGCGCGATCGCCAGGTTGATGGAATTGAACCCGGTGGGGCGGTTGAGCGTGATGGTGGCAATCGCACCTTCAATCCGCAGCAGCGCCGGATCATCGGGCTTGGAGGCGGGAGCTGGCATCGGAAAAATCCCCGGCTGGAGGTTCGTTGCTGCAACTAAATCGCAGAAGGGCAGGGGTGACAATCCCTGGGCGCGAGTCCCCCGGCCACGCCCTGTCGACGCCCCCTTGCGCCGCGCGGAATGATCGGCTCAAATGGGGCGCCTTCGTTGAACGGACACGAGCGCCGGCTCCTCCTAGGCTAGCCAAGCCATCTTTAGCGAGAGGAGACGACGTGGGTACGCTCGTGTCTTGCGGAAATGGGCTGTCCAATGACTGACGGTCCGGTGATCATTGTCGGTGCCGGCCATGGCGGCTACCAGGTCGCGGCATCCTTGCGGCAGGCGGGCTTTTCGGACCGCATTTGCCTCGTCAATGACGAGGCGCATCTGCCCTATCAGCGGCCGCCGCTGTCCAAGGCCTACATCAAGGGCTCGGCCGGGCCCGAGAGCCTGATGTTCCGTCCCGAAAAATTCTACCACGACCAGACAATCGAGCTGATCGCCGGCCGCGCCGTCTCGATCGATCGCGCCGGCCGCAAGCTGCTGCTCGCATCGGGCGAGACGTTGCCTTACGGTCATCTCGTGCTGGCGACGGGCGCGCGCAACCGGCTGCTCGATCTGCCCAATGCCAATCTGCCCGACGTGAAATATCTGCGCATTCTCGACGAGAGCGAGGCGCTGCGGAAGATCATCCCGTCGAAGACGCGGGTCGTGGTGATCGGCGCCGGCTTCATCGGCCTCGAATTCGCCGCCACCGCGCGGATCAAGGGCCTCGAGGTCGATGTGCTCGAACTCGCCCCGCGCGTGATGGCGCGCGCGGTGACGGCGGAGGTCTCGGAATATTTCCAGGCCCGCCATCGCGAGGCCGGCATTCGCATTCACCTCGGTGTGCAGGCAACATCGATCGAAGCCGAGAACGGCAAGGTCACCGGCGTGTCCTTGAGTGACGGGCGGCATCTGCCCGCCGACCTCGTCGTGGTCGGCGTCGGCGTGCTGCCGAATATCGAGCTTGCGGCCGAGGCGGGGCTTCCCGTCGCCGCCGGTATCATTGTCGACGAATATCTGTCGACGGCTGATCCGAACATTTCCGCCATCGGCGATTGCGCGCTGTTCGCAAGCCCGCGCTTCGGCGGCTCGCTGCGGCTGGAGTCGGTCCAGAACGCCACCGACCACGCCCGTTGTCTCGCGGCGCGGCTGACCGGCGACAAGAAGGTCTATGACGGCCATCCCTGGTTCTGGAGCGACCAGGGCGACGACAAGCTTCAGATCGCGGGCCTCACCACCGGCTACGACCGCGTCGTGCTACGCGGCGATCCCGCGAAGAAGGCGTTCTCGGTGTTCTGCTATCACGGCGACAGACTGCTCGGCATCGAATCCATCAACCGCGCCGGCGACCACATGTTCGGCCGCCGCCTGCAGGCGATGGATCGCTCGATCACGCCGGAGCAGGCTGCCGATGAAAGCTTCGACCTGAAGGGCGCGCTGGCCTGATCAGTCGGCGCTGAGCACCGCCGCCACTTCCGCGGCCGTCGGCATCGACGGCCCCGCGCCCATGCGTTGCACGCTGATCGAGGCAGCCGCGTTGGCGAAGGCGAGGGCGGCGCGCAGCGGCACGCCATCGGCGAGTTGCGACGCCAGCGCGCCGACAAAACAATCGCCGGCGCCCGTGGTGTCGACCGCCTTCACGGCGTGCCCCTGCACCGCAAACTCCTCTTGGCCGGCGAGCGCGAGCACGCCGCGTTTTCCGAGCGTGATGCAGATGGTCTGGTCCGCGCGCGCCTGAAGTTGTCGTGCGACGGCGATGATCTCTGCGGCTTCGTCATCGTCGGAGAGCTCGTGGCCGGCGAGGAAGCCGAGCTCGGTCTCGTTGAGCACGAGAATGTCGACGAGCGCGAGCAGCTCGGCGGACATCTTTTGCGCCGGGGCCGGATTGAGCACGGTCGCCGCGCCCGCGCTCCGGGCGCGCTGGAAGAACGCGGCAATCGTCGGCAGCGGAATCTCGAACTGGCTGACGGCGACATCGCCTTTCGCCAGCGGCACATCAGTGACATCCTCTGCGCTGACGAGCCCATTGCTGCCGGGAATGACGACGATGGTGTTGTCGGAAGCCGCGACCGTGATGATCGCGGTGCCGCTATGCGTGTCAGCCTCGCGCACGGAGCCGACGTCCACGCCCTGAGCGATCAGGAACGTCCTCAGCTCGGCGCCGAACGCATCCGTGCCCAGCCGCCCGATCAGCGTGGTCTTCGCACCAAGCCTGGATGCCGCAACCGCCTGGTTCGCGCCCTTGCCGCCCGGAAAATACAGCACCTCGCGGCCCGCGACTGTTTCGCCGACCCTGGGGTGGCGATCGGCGGTCGCCACCACATCCATGTTGATGCTGCCGGCGACGAAGACGCGCCCCATGATATGCCCTTATAATCCCTAGACCCTGACTTCGAACTCGTGCCTGACTTTGGCGATGTCGACAAGGGTCGGCAGGCCGGCCTCGTTGCCGAGACGCTGGATCTTGAAGGTCGAGGCGGCCCGCGCAAAGTCGAAATGCTCGCGCCAGCTTTTGCCGGGATGGGCGAGGTACGAATAGACATAGGCGCCGTGGAACACGTCGCCGGCGCCGTTGGTGTCGATCACGCGCTCGCGCGGGATCGGCATCGCGGGCATCACCTCGACCGCGCCTGTTTCGTTGTACCAGAGCAGGCCCTTCTCACCCATGGTGATGCCGCCGATCTTGCAGCCGCGGCCCTTGAGGTAGTCGAGCATCTTCTCCGGCGTCAGGTCCATCTGCTCGCACAGACGCTCGGCGACGATCGCGACGTCGATGAATTCCAGCAGCTCGTGCGTATTGGTGCGTAGGCCGCCGCCGTCGAGCGAGGTCAAAATGCCGGCCTCGCGGCAGACTTTTGCGTAGTGGATCGCGGCATCCGGCTGGTGGCCGTCGATATGCAGCGCGCGGCAGCCGCCGAGATTGAGCATCGGAAAGGGATGGATGTGCTCGTCGTCGCGGCAGCGGACGATGGCGCGCTTGCCGTCCTTCGGCATGATGAAGGAGAGGGAGGATTGGTTCACCTTCCGCCCGTGCAGCGAGATCGCATATTTCGCGCACATGTCCTGGAACATGCGCCCGAGCCAGTCATTGGCCGCGGTGGCGATCAGGTCTGGCACGATGCCGAGCTTGGCGCAGCAGAACGCGGCGGTGACCGCGTTGCCGCCGAAGGAGACTGCGTAGTCCGTTGCCACGTGCTTTTCGTCGCCGGTCGGCATGTGGTCGGTGATGAAGACGACGTCGATATAGGTCTGTCCGATAAAGAGAGCCTGCATTTCTTGTCCGTGATGCGCTGGGTGGTCCCGGCCGGCGCAGTTACTCTAGCACCGGTTCCGCGCGGAGGACGCGGAAATTATTCGCAAAACCGCCCCGAAGCGCTTGAGGTCGGCATAGGGCCGGAATACGACCATGTCAGGCCCGTGCCAAGTCCGGACATTTGCCGTTATCCGGGCCATGGTTCCAGGTCGATCAAGAGGGACCAACATGATCACCGGCCTCGATCACATCGTCGTTCTGGTGAGGGATATCGGCGCGGCCAAGGCGGCCTATCAGACGCTGCTGGGACGTGCGCCGTCCTGGCAGAATTCCGGCGAGGGCGCCGACCGTGTGCTGTTCACCCTCGACAACATGACCATCGAACTGATGGCGCCGAGCGGCTTCACCGCGACCGCCGATCGGATGCGCGCGCTGCTTGAGGACCAGGAAGGCATGCTCGCCAGCCTGTGCTTTCGTGTCGCAGACATGGGCAAGATGCACCGGCGGCTGGACCGCGTGGCGCTGCAGCCGGATCCCGTTGCCGAGGTCGAGAGCAGCGACGACGTATCAGGTGCGGTCCTGCACTGGAAGCGTACGCGGGCTGCCACCGAACTCACACGCGGCGTGCGCATGTTCTTCCTCGAGCTTGCCGAGGAGCGTCCGAAATCGGTTGCATCAGGCGCCGCGCCGATCGAGGGGCTCGATCACGTCGTCGTCGCGACTGAAGATTCCGATCGCGCGGCCGCGCTCTATGGCGCACGGCTCGGGCTCGATCTCGCGCTCGACCGCTCGCATCACGATTGGGGCCAGCTGATGTTCTTCCGCTGCGGCGATCTCATCGTCGAAGTGGTGCGCCGCCCCGTCGCGGGCGGCGATCCCAGGCATGACCGTCTCTGGGGCCTGAGCTGGCGCGTCGCCGACATCGACGCCACCCGCGCTCGCCTGCTCGCCGCCGGCCTCGACGTCTCTGAAGTGCGCAACGGCCGCAAGCCGGGCACGCGCATCATGACCGTGCGGAACGGCACCTGCGGGATCCAGACCGTGCTCTTGGAGCGTTCGCCGAAGCCGGTAGAGTAGGGCGCCGCTCTCTCCATTCGTCATTGTGCGCGTGTCCCGGACGCGGTGCGGCACGCAGTGACGCTCCGCAGAGCCGGGACCCAGAAAGCCGCGCAACGAGCTGATGCATGGGCCCCGGCTCAGCAGCGCACCGCTGAAGAAGCGCTGCGCTGCGTCCGGGGCACGAGATCGTTCTCAAACGCCTGTGCGCGTGTTACACGCGTAGCAACAGCACCCAGCGAGACCCCCGGCTTGGCGAAGGCAGCCGCAAAGCGAACTCTGAAATGGCAGCGCGACCCCGAGGGGATGCGGCTGCGCATTCTCGAGGCTGCCAAGCAGGAGTTCTCCGCGCATGGGCTCGCGGGCGCGCGCGTCGATCGCATCGCGGCCAAGGCCGGTGCCAACAAGCGCATGCTCTACTACCACGTCGGCAACAAGGACGACCTCTATCTCGCGGTGCTCGAAGGCGCCTATGACAAGATCCGCAGCGAGGAGCGGGGGCTCGATCTCGAACATCTCGCGCCGCCCGAGGCGATCAAGCGGCTGATCGAATTCACCTGGGGTTACTTCCTGCGCAATCCCGAATTCCTGTCGCTGCTCCAGACCGAGAACCTCGCGCGCGCAAAACATTTGAAGCGCTCGACCAAGGTCAAGTCGATGCACTCTCCCTTCGTCGAGATGATCGGCACCGTGGTGCGACGCGGCGTCGAGAGCGGTGATTTCAAGGTCGCGGTCGATCCTGTGCAGCTCTACATCTCGATCGCGGGCCTCTGCTTCTTCTACCTCTCGAACTCGGCGACACTCAGCGTGATCTTCGGCCGCGACCTGCTGGCCAAGGACGCCAAGGACGAACGCCTCGCGCACATGGTCGGCCTCGTGCTGGCCGCGCTGACGGGGCAGTCCGCAGCACTGTTTGCGATCGCCGAAGTGCCGAAGTCGCGAAGCGCAGTGGCGCAGACGGTTTAGGGCTGCAATCGGCCTGCTTGTTCCCCAATCTCAGCTGCCATCGCCCGACTTGATCGGGCGATCCAGTACTCCGAGGCGATTTTGGTTGAACCGATAGGCCGCGGCGTACTGGATTCCCCGCCCTGGCGGGGAATGACACCGAGGGTGTGGCGCCACCACTGCATCCCATCAATGCCCGCCCCGGCAAAAGACGTCACAGCGCCCCCCCTAGACAGTATTTATCCAACGGGTTAATTTCTCCCGGAAACGAAAAAGACGACCGGGAGTGAGACGTGGCTGAAATGAAGCCGCAGAGTGCGGTGTCCAAGATGCTGAATGCGGCCTGGGTGCGGCCGTTTCTGTTCCTGGTGTTCATCGTCGCGGCCTGGGATCTCGCGATCCGGCTGTTCAGAATTCCCGCCTACCAGATCCCGTCGCCCGCCGACGTCGTCGCGGTGCTGTGGACCGACTGGCCGGAGCTGCTGCGCCAGTCCTGGCCGACCACCTATGCGACCGTCTGCGGCTTCGCCCTTTCCGCGCTGTTCGGCATTCCCGTCGCCATGCTGATCGCAGGCTCGAAGACGGTCGAAAGCTACGTCTATCCGCTGCTGGTCTTCTCCCAGTCCGTGCCGAAGATCGCGATCGCGCCGCTGTTCGTGGTCTGGTTCGGCTTCGGCATCATTCCCAAGGTGATCTCGGCGTTCCTGCTCGGCTTCTTTCCCGTCGTGGTCTCGGCAGTGCAGGGCTTCAAGTCCGTGGACACTGATATGGTCGATCTTGCCCGTGCGATGCAGGGCAGCCGCTTCCAGGTGTTTTGCGCGGTGAACTTGCCGCATGCGCTGCCGGCGATCTTCTCCGGCCTCAAGGTGTCGGTGACGCTCGCCGTGGTTGGCGCGGTCGTCGGCGAGTTCGTCGGCTCCAATTCCGGCATCGGCTACGTGATGCAGCGCTCGATCGGCACGTTCGACCTGCCGACGATGTTCGCAGCCCTCGTCATCCTCGCGCTGCTCGGCGTGATCCTGTTCTGGATCGTCGACCGCATCGAGAAGCTGGTCATTCCCTGGCATGTCAGCCAGCGCGAAGACGTGATTTTCGCCTCGTAACTTCAAGCAAGAACGGCCACCAACGGCCGAAATATAACGACAAGGGAGAGTGACGATGAAGCGGTGGATTGGGGCTGCATCTGTGGCGCTGATGGCGTTCGCGGTTTCGCCGGCGCAGGCGGCCGACAAGGTCGTGCTGATGCTCAACTGGTACGTCTATGGCGAGCACGCGCCGTTCTATTATGGCAAGGCCAAGGGCATCTATGCCGCCGAGGGCATCGACCTCGAGATCCAGGAAGGCCGCGGCTCGGCCGCGACCACGCAGGCCGTTGCCGCCAAGACCGCCGATTTCGGCTATGTCGACGTGCCCACCATGATGCGCGCCGCGATCAAGGGGGCACCCGTCATTGCGACCGGCGTGCTGCTGCAGACCAGTCCGATGTCCGCGATGGGCTTCGTCGACAAGAACATCAGGAAGCCGGAAGACATCAAGGGCAAGACGGTGGCGATCACGCCGGCCGATTCCATGACCCAGATCTGGCCGCTGTTCCTGAAGAAAACAGGCCTGAAGGAAAGCGACTTCACCACGGTTGCCGGCGACGGCCAGACAAAGCTCAACGCCGTCATCAACGGTCAGGCTGATCTCTTGCTCGGCTACGTCATGGACCAGTCGATGAAGATCAAGGACGCCACCGGCAAGGATGTATTCCCGATCAAGTTCGCCGACTACGGCATCAACATGGTCTCATCAGGCATCATCGCCAACACCGACTATGTGAAGGCCAATGCCGACCTCGTCCGCCGTTTCATGTCGGCGACGACGAAGGCGGTCGAAGCCGCCGAGAAGGAGCCGAAGGCCGCGGCGCAGTCGATCCTCGATGCCAACCCCAAGGGCGGCAAGATCGACACGCTGACCAAGGGCTTCGAGCTGACCATTCCGCTGTACCGAACGGCCGAAACCAAAGGCAAGCGGCCGTTCCAGGTCACCGACCAGAACATGACGGACTCGGTCAATCTGATGGTCGAATATGGCGGGCTCGATGCCAAGGCCAAGGAGAACCCGAAGGCGTTCTATACCAATGATTACCTGCCGAAGAGTGGATCGTGAAACCTGCGACAATCGTGAGCGAAGCCGTGCAGCCCGCCGCCCATCTAAGACTGGTGAGCGACCGGGCTGCCGGCGATAATTCGGGCATCACATTGTCCGGCGTGTCCAAAACCTACCGGACGCGCGACGGCGATGTGCCGTCGCTGCGGCCGCTCGACTTCCACATTAATGACGGCGAGTTCTTCGTCGTGGTCGGGCCTAGCGGCTGCGGCAAGTCCACGCTGCTCAAGCTGATTTCAGGGCTGCTCCCACCGACCACGGGCGAGGTTCTGGTCGAGGGCGAGAAAGTCACGAAGCCGCACGGCAATGTCGGCATCGTTTTCCAGAACGCACTGCTGCTGCCCTGGCGCAACATCCTCTCCAACGTGATGTTGCCGATCGACATGAAGCGGCTGCCGCGGGACGAATATCTCGCCCGCGCAAAGGCGCTCTTGAAAACGGTCGGGCTCGAAGGGTTCGAGAAGAAGCTGCCCTGGCAGCTCTCCGGCGGCATGCAGCAGCGGGCGTCGATCTGCCGCGCGCTGGTGCACGATCCCAAGATCATGCTGATGGACGAGCCGTTTGGCGCGCTCGATGCGCTGACACGCGAACGCATGAATGTCGAGCTGATGCGGATCCAGCGCGAGACCAGGAAGACGGTACTCTTGATCACGCATTCGATTCCGGAGGCCGTGTTCCTCGCCGACCGCGTGCTTGTGATGACCGAACGGCCCGGTGCGATCGCCGCGATCTATGACGTGCCGCTGCCGCGCCCGCGCTCGCTCGATGTGATGGCCGATCCTGTCTTCACCGAACTGGTGCAGCGCATCCGCAAGCATTTCTTCTCGCAAGGTTCGCTGGACTAAACCATGCCCCCGCGCCTGAAGCTGCGAGATATCGCCTTCTTCGAACGTCCCGTGCATTTCGCGCGACCGTTCCGCTTTGGCGCGGTGACCGTCAACGCGACACCGCAACTGTTCGTGCGGGTCGAGATCGAGGTCGAAGGCAAGGGCATCGCGGTCGGCGCCAGTGCCGAGATGATGGTGCCGAAATGGTTCGACAAGCGGCCGGAGCTGTCGCCGGCGCAGACGGTGGATGAGCTGCGGCGGTCGCTGGAGATCGCGCACGGTCTTTATCTGGCGCGGACCGGATTTCTGACGGCGTTCGATCTGCACGCCGCGTGTATCGGCGCCCAGGTAGCGACTTGCGCGAAGAAGAACATTCCGGCGCTTGCGGCGGCCTTTGGTCCCGCGGAGATCGACAAGGCAATCCTCGATGCGTTGCTCCGCGCCTCCGAGACTAATTTTTTCGACGGGATGGCCGGCAACATCGCTGGCATCGATGCGCGACTGTCGCCGGACCTGAAGGACGCTGATCTCACGAATTTTCTCGCCAACCGGAAGCCGCTGCCGCGTGTCGCGATCAGACATACCGTCGGCCTCGACGATACCGTCGAAGGCAAGGGCGGTGTCGCCGATCCGCATGAGAACGGCGGTGGGCATTACTTCAAGCTGAAGCAGGGCGGCGATCCATCGGTCGATGCCGCACGGTTGTCGCGCATCGGCAAGGAGCTCGACACGCTCGGGCGCGATACCAAGGTGACGCTCGATGCGAACGAGCAATACGCTGACCTTGCCGCGCTCCAGGCGTTGATCGGCCGGCTCGATCGCGAGCATGCACTACGTTCGATCTCATCGAGATTGCTCTATATCGAGCAACCGATGCCACGCGACATCACACGGCAATCGCCGCTTGGCTCACTGGCCGCGCGCGGTTTCATCATCGACGAGGCCGATGATTCCTACGATGCGTTCCCGGCGGCGCGGGCGCTCGGCTATCACGGCGTCTCCTCGAAATCCTGCAAGGGGCTCTACAAATCCGTCGTCAACGCAACGCGCGCGGCGAAATGGAGCGCGGGCGGAGATAAGTTCTTCATCACAGGCGAAGACCTGACCTGTCAGGCCGGCCTGGGCCTGCAGCAGGATCTCGCGCTTGGCGCCTTCCTCGGCATCACGCACGCCGAGCGCAACGGCCACCACTATGTCGACGGTTTTGGCGAGGCGCCGGCCGCGGAAGCGCAGGCCTTCGCGGCTGCGCATCCTGATCTTTACGCCGATGCCGGGCAGGGCATCCGGCTCAACATTCACAACGGCGATCTCCTGACGGGATCGCTTCATGGCGCGGGCTTTGCGACGTCGGTCCATCCGGACTGGTCGGCGCTTCGTCCGCTCGAACAGCCGAAATCACTGAGGGAGCAATTCGCATGACCAACCAACGCCTCGGCCTCATCATGAACGGCGTCACCGGCCGCATGGGCCTCAACCAGCATCTGATCCGTTCGATCGTCGCGATCCGCGAGCAGGGCGGCGTCCGGCTGAAAAATGGCGACCGCATCATGCCCGATCCGATCCTGGTCGGTCGCAGCGCCGAAAAGGTCGAGGCGCTGGCCAAGCGCTACAACATCACGCGCTGGACCACTGATTTGGATGCAGCGCTCGCCGACAAGAACGACACCATGTTCTTCGATGCGGCGACCACGCAGGCCCGGCCGGGGTTGCTGACCCAGGCCATCAATGCCGGCAAGCACGTCTATTGCGAGAAGCCGATCGCGACCAACTTCGAAGAGGCGCTCGACGTCGTCAAGCTCGCCAATGCCAAGGGCGTCAAGCACGGCACAGTGCAGGACAAGCTGTTCCTGCCCGGTTTGAAGAAGATCGCCTTCCTGCGTGATTCCGGTTTCTTCGGCCGCATCCTCTCGGTGCGCGGCGAGTTCGGCTATTGGGTATTCGAGGGCGGCTGGCAGGAGGCGCAACGGCCGTCCTGGAACTATCGTGACGAAGACGGCGGCGGCATCATTCTCGACATGGTCTGCCACTGGCGCTACGTGCTCGACAATCTCTTCGGCAACGTCCAGAGCGTGGTCTGCATCGGCAACACCGACATTCCCGAGCGCTTTGACGAGCAGGGCCAGAAGTACAAGGCGACTGCCGACGATTCCGCTTACGCGACCTTCCAGCTCGAAGGCGGCGTCATCGCCCACATCAACATGTCCTGGGTCACGCGCGTCTACCGCGACGACCTTGTCACTTTCCAGGTCGACGGCACGCACGGCTCGGCGGTCGCAGGCCTGACAGACTGCATGATCCAGGCACGGCAGGCGACGCCGAGGCCGGTGTGGAATCCGGACGAGAAGCGACTACATGACTTTTACGGCGACTGGCAGAAGCTGCCCGACAACGTCAGCTACGATAACGGCTTCAAGGAGCAGTGGGAGATGTTCATCCGCCATGTCTACGAGGATGCGCCCTACAAGTTCACGCTGCTCGAAGGCGTCAAGGGCGTGCAACTCGCCGAATGCGCGCTGAAGAGCTGGAAGGAGCGGCGCTGGATCGACGTCGCCCCGATCAAAGCCTGAGGAGGGGCGTATGAACAAGCCCATCCAGCCGATGTCGTCATTGTCGCTGAAACTGCCGAAGGCCGATCGTTCGATCGAAACCTACCGGCTCGCGGCCTCGCGCACGTTCCCCGCCAAGCTCGAGGGACCGCTGAATCGCATTGCATTCTCCGCCGTGCATACGGTCGTCGATCCCTTCGCCGACAACGATCCCTGGCTCTCAGTGGCCGTCGACTGGGACAAGGCCATCGCCTTTCGCGAGCACGTCTGGGACCTCGGCCTCGGCGTTGCCGAAGCCATGGACACCGCGCAGCGCGGCATGGGCCTGGATTGGCCGACCTCGCTGGAGCTGATCACGCATTCGGTGTCAGCCGCCAAGCGGCGCAACGCGCTGGTGTTCTCCGGTGCCGGCACGGATCATCTCGCGGTCGAGGACGCCAAGAGCCTCGACGACGTCATTCGCGCCTATGAGGAACAGCTCTCGGCGGTGGAGAAGGTCGGCGGCCGTATCATCCTGATGGCCTCGCGCGCGCTGGCAAAGCTCGGCCGCGGTGCCGACGACTACGCGAAGGTCTATAACCGTGTGTTGTCGCAGGTCCGCGAGCCCGTGATCATCCACTGGCTCGGCGACATGTTCGATCCGGCCCTGGCGGGCTACTGGGGCACCAGCAATCTCGACAAGGCGATGGACGTTGCGGTGGCCATCATCAACAACAACGCCGCCAAGGTCGACGGCGTCAAGGTCTCGCTGCTCGACAAGCAGCGTGAGATCGATATGCGCCGGCGCCTGGACAAGCGCATCAAGATGTATACCGGCGACGACTTCAACTATGCGGAGCTGATTGCTGGCGACGAGAAGGGTTTTTCGCACGCGCTGCTCGGCATTTTCGATGCGATCGCGCCGGCGGCGTCCTACGCGCTGTCGCGTCTTGCAGCCGGCGACGAAGCCGGCTTCCATGACGTGCTGGGGCCGACCGTGCCGCTGTCGCGCCACATCTTCAAGGCGCCGACGCGCTTCTACAAGACCGGCGTCGTGTTCATGGCCTACCTCAACGGCCATCAGGATCATTTCACCATGGTTGGTGGCCAGGAGAGCGCGCGCTCGATGCTGCATCTGGCCGAGTTGTTCCGGCTCGCCGATCAGGCCGGTCTCCTTGCAAACCCTGAACTGGCGACGCGGCGGATGAGGACCGTGCTGGCCTCGCACGGATTGGAAGACTGATGCGCGATTTCTCGTCCGACCATCGCTGGCTGTCGCTGAACACGGCGACCGTCCGCAAGCAGGGTGACCTCGTTCAAATCGTCGATGCCTGTGCGAAGCATGGCATCCGCGCCATCGATCCCTGGCGTGACCAGGTCGCTTCAGTTGGTCTCGATCGTGCGGTACGCGCCGTGCGAGATGCCGGACTCGAACTGTCCGGCTATTGCCGCGGCGGCATGTTCACCTCGGACGCATCGCGCCGCGGTGAAGTGCGCGACGATAACAGGCGCTGCGTCGATGAAGCCAAGGCGCTCGGCGCGCCCTGCATCGTGCTCGTCGTCGGTGGCTTGCCGCAATATTCACGGCCGGGTAGCGAGGCGTCGAAAGACATCGTCGGCGCGCGGACGCAAGTCGAGGAAGCCCTTGCTGAAATGCTCGACTACGCCAGGCAGGCGAAATTGCCGTTGGCGATCGAGCCGTTGCATCCGGCCTACGCGGCCGACCGCGCCTGTGTGAACACGACAAAGCAGGCGCTCGATATTTGCGACCGGCTGGACCCCGCCCGTAGCGGCATGCTCGGCGTCGCGCTCGACGTCTATCACATCTGGTGGGATCCCGAGTTGATGAGTCAGATCGCGCGTGCCGGCCAAGACCGGCTGCTCGCGTTCCACGTCTGCGACTGGCTGGTGCCGACCAAGGACATCCTCAACGATCGCGGCATGATGGGCGATGGCGTCATCGACATCAAATCCGCGCGCGCCGCCGTTGAGGCGCAGGGCTTTGCCGGCTTTTCGGAGATCGAAATCTTCTCCAACGACTGGTGGAGCAAGCCCATGGACGACGTCCTTCGTACCTGCATCGCGCGTCACAAGAGTGTGGTGTAGCCGTCCCGGCGCGACCCTCACGGGTTTGCGAGCCGTTGCGGCGCGTTGAAGCGCGCCTTCGGGCCCCTGCTCGGTGGGGTAAAAGGCTCGTCCAGGGTCGATTTCCTACAACCGTTTCGAATTGCTTGGGGGCAAATCTCGGTCCTGTAGGAAGCTAAGCCTAATCATGATGCTTAGGCCTCTAGCGTTTCCGCGTACTGCAGGGCAGGCCGCCCGTTGCAGCATTGGCCAATCTTCGCTTCAATCGTCTCTTACAGTCCGCGGACGGCATAGCCGGAAACAAGTCATCGAGGATCCATGGCATCAATCGTCATCGCCCAGGGCGGCGGCCCCACCGCAGTGATCAACCAGACCTTGTGTGGCGCCATCCTTTCCGCGCGCAGGCATGATCCGTCCGTGCGCATTCTGGGTGCGCGCTATGGCGTGCGAGGCCTCACGAAGGGGAACGTCGTCGACCTCACCACCATGCCCGAGGCCGAACTCCGCCGCCTCGGCAACACGCCCAATTCGGCGCTCGGTTCGACCCGCGACAAACCAGATTCTGGCGCTTGCTCTGATATCCTCGCGGCCCTGGACCGGCTCGGCGCCCGCGCCTTTGTCTATATTGGCGGCAACGACACCGCCGGAACGCTCGAACTGCTGCGGCGGCAGTCAAGTGGCCCCTGCCATTTCGTGCATGCTCCCAAGACCATCGATAACGACCTGATGGAGAACGATCACGTCCCCGGCTTCATCTCGGCCGCCGCCTTCGTCGCCAATGCTCTTGTCAGCATCGATCTCGATTTTCGCGCCATGCCCGGCATCTATGTGGCCATCGTCATGGGCCGCCATGCCGGTTTCCTCTCCGCCGCGGCCGCAGGCTGGCAGCAATCGCCCGACGATGCTCCGCATCTGATCTACACGCCGGAAAAGCCGTTCTCGGTGGTTCAATTCCTCGACGACGTCGATGCGGTTTACACGCGGCTCGGCCGCTGTATCGTCTCGATGTCCGAGGGAGTGCAGGACGAAGCCGGCCGGCCTCTCGCGGAGGCGCTGGCGGGCGCGGCCGTCGAGCGCGACGCCCATGGCAATCTGCAATTGACGGGCGGTGATCTCGGCATCGAGATCCAGAAAGCGCTGAAATCGCGTTTTCGTAAAGCGCGGGCGCGTGTCGACACGCTGGGCTATCTGCCACGCGCCTATATCGGCGTGATCGACGAAACCGACCGCAAGGAGGCTTTCGACGCTGGCGCATTTGCCGCGCAGAGCGCCTTGACCGGCAGCGGCTCGGTGGTGCTGCATTATGACGGCGCGCGTATCGAACCTCTGCTCGTGCCGCTCGATCGCGTGGCTGGCAAGACACGCCATATGCCCGACGATTTCCTTGTCGGCAGCAATACCGTTTCGGAAGAAGGACGGCGCTATTTTCGGCGGCTTCTACCCAAGCGGCCCGATATTTTCCTGCCGTTCGTGTGAAATTGCCGGAGAGAGCATTCTCAACATGAGGCTCTTAGCCCGCAGGATGGGTTGAGCTCTTGCGAAACCCATCGTCCTGATAACCAATGCAGTGTTTAGTCCCTCTTGTTCGACCCAACCGCTAGGATGAAGTAGGATGGGTTTCGCAAGAGCTCGACCCATCCGAGCTAAGCACCCTTGGCTGCGTGGCACCGCGTCCCGTATATTCCTTTGGGTCTCGGCTCCTGATAGAGAAGTGCGATGCCTGCATCCTACGCGATTTTCTGCGCCAACCCGCTTGAGCCCCGATCCGTGGAGCCGGACTTCTGCCTGGAGTTTGCGGGTGCGCGGAAGGCAGGTTTTTCGCCGATCTTGATCAATCATGATGAACTCGACCGGCGGGTCATTCCCGGGGATGCTCTTAAAAAGACCCGGATCGATGAACCGGGCGTCGGCGTATATCGCGGCTGGATGCTTCGAAGCGAAGCTTACGCGGGTCTGTTCAATGCACTTCTCGCACGAGGTGTGCGGCTTCTCACCTCGCCTGAAGAGTATGCCGCATGTCATCATGCCCCTGGATCTTACGCTTTTCTCAAGAGCTGGATGGCGTGCATGACTTGGGTTCCGCTGCCATCGATCGATGATCAGGGGGAGGTCCGCGCCTCGCTTGCGCCATTCGGGTCGTCGGCGGTGATTTTGAAGGACTTTGTCAAGTCACAGGCCGCGGGTTACTGGAGTGAGGCGTGCTACATTTCTGATGCTTCGGATCAGGATCGTGTGAGTTGCGTCGTTCGCCGCTTTCGAGAGCTTCAAGGAGACAGCCTCGTCGGGGGGCTTGTATTCAAAGCTTACATTCCCCTGCAGCCTATCGGCGCACCCGCCTATGAGTACCGCGCTTTTTTTGTTGGTAGACGGGTCGTGGGATGTTGGCCGCGTTCGGACCTAGCACGGGAATTGGGCGCTCCCCCATCCGAGCTGATGGCACAAGTTGCCGTGAAAGTTCCCAGCCCATTTGCATCGGCGGACTTCGGAGTGGACCAGAGCGGGCGTTGGTGGCTGCTCGAGGTTGGCGATGGCCAGGTTTCTGGTCTTCCCGGACCGGAAGCGGCGAGCCCGGTGTTTGCAGCGCTGGCGGACGAAGTCCGATTATTCGGTGAGCCGCGGCACTGAGATAACAACGGCGCGCTGGGACTTATCAGGTGCGTTGATCATTGCGGCGGAATGTCAGCGATTGGCCCATCAGCAAAGTGTCGACACCTCTCAGTGAGGTCCGCTTGGTGGGGGTAGAGCGGACTAACATTGCTCACTCTGAATCCTTCACATTCTGACCCTAAGCGGTCATCTCCGTGTCTAATTCCGTCAGCGAACCGCGTTCACTGACCTAGCTTTTTGATGCAAATCGGTTGGCCATTCGGGACAGGGGTGCAATCCCAATCCGGTCCGAAGCCGTTATTCGTCTTAGAAGTTGGAAACCAATAGAGGCCGAAAACGATGAGGCACAGCACAACGACGATGAATAGAATACCCATCACATCACCGCGCCTTGGATACGGCAGTGGCCATCTCATGACAGGTGTTCAGCCTCCGTCGCGCTTTTCGCATGCAATCTGGGGCGCCTCAATAACAACCTATAGGCGAAGCGCTCTTTCAAGTCACTTAAACGCTTAATTCAAATCGTGCTGATTATCGGCGAGAGTCGCCTGTTGGCCCATCGCGTCAGTTCGCGGTGGTGCCGAATTTGATCGCTACCAGGACATAGCGGACATTGGGCAAGCCCGCGGCCCCCTCACGAGAAATCCTGCGTCAGGACCGTCGCGAACTGCTCCAGCGCCCAGTCGACCTGGTCGCTGGTGATCACCAGCGGCGGGGCGATGCGGATGGTGTGCTCGTGGGTATCCTTGGCGAGGATGCCCTTGCCCTGGAGCGCCTCGCAGTAGCGGCGGGCGCGGCCGGCCTCGGGATGCAGCTCGACCGCCAGCATCAGGCCGCGGCCGCGCACCTCGCGGATCGTGTTGGCGCGGATGTCTTTCAGGCCTTCGAGAAAGCGCGCGCCCTGCGTGGCCGCGTTCTCGATCATGCCTTCCTCGACCAGCACGCGCATCGCCGCGCGCGCCACCGCGCAGGCCAGCGGATTGCCGCCGAAGGTCGAGCCATGTTGCCCGGGTCGCAAAGTCCCGAGCACGTCGTTGTTCGAGAGCACGGCCGACACCGGGTAGAAGCCGCCGGACAAGGCCTTGCCGAGCAGCGTCACGTCCGCCTCGATGCCCTCGTGCTGTTCGGCGAGCAGCTTGCCGGTGCGGCCAAGCCCGGTCTGGATCTCGTCGAGCACCAGCATCACATTGTTGGCGGTGCAGAGCTCGCGTACTTTCGTGAAATAGCCGGCCGGGGGAATGATGACGCCGGCTTCGCCCTGGATCGGCTCGACCAGAAAGGCGACGGTGTTTGGCGTGATCGCTTGCTCCAGCGCAGCGGCGTCGCCGAAGGGGATGATCTTGAAGCCCGGCGCGAACGGGCCGAAGTGCTTGCGGGTCTCGGGGTCGGTTGAAAAGCCGACGATGCCCAGCGTGCGGCCATGGAAATTGTCGGCGCAGACGATGATCTCGGCCTCGCCGTCCGGCACGCCTTTCACCTCATAGCCCCATTTGCGCACCGACTTGATCGCGCTTTCGACCGCCTCGGCGCCGCTGTTCATCGGCAGCACCTTGTGCGAGCCGGTCAGCGCCGCGATCTCTTCGTAGAACGGAGCGAGCTGGTCGTTGTGGAAGGCGCGCGAGGTGAGCGTCAGCCGGTGGGCCTGTTCCACCATCGCCGCCAGGATTTTTGGGTGGCAGTGGCCCTGGTTGACCGCGGAATAGGCCGAGAGGCAATCGAGATAGCGGTTGCCGTCGGTATCCCAGACCCAGACACCTTCGCCGCGCGACAGGACGACCCCGATCGGCGCGTAATTGTTGGCGCCAAAGCGTGCTTCCCTTGCCAGGAAATCTGTGACCGAGGAGCTCATTTTTCGTCACTCCCGTTGGGCGGCTCGGGACGTGCGTGATGCTGCCGATTTACCCCGGCGTGTCAAATAGTTCTGCACCTCCACCGGGAGTTTTCGACCAACCCGCGTCCTACTGTGCATGGGGTTGTTTTCGACTTTTTGTGTCGGCGGGGGCCTCAAGAGTCCTGCCGGCGATGCTCGATCTCGAGCGTGACCAGCCGCGCCAGCAACGTCGCTGGATAGAGCTGGCCGAAGATCGCCTCCATGTTGCACAGGCTGCGTGCGACGGGGTGGAGCGGGGCGACGTCGCCATAGCCGGTCGTGGTCATCGTGGCGAAGCTGAAATAGATGACGTCGCTCGCGAGCCTCGGACTATCCGTCACCTTCATGCTGACGAAGGCCACCGGATCCAGCGAGCCGATGAAGACGTACAGCGCGGAGAAGATCACGGCGACCGTCAGATACAACAGCACGGCGCCGATCACGCGATGATAGGTCACGCGCCCCGGCGCAAAGGTCTGGCGGGCCACGGCCCAGGCCATCGTCGTCCCCACGATGAACCACGACCCGGCAAACAGATTGAGGTCGAGGATCGATGGCGATCTGATCCGGAGGATGGCGCCAACCGTAATCATGCCGAGCGCGACCAGCATGCCGACGACCGCGACCGGGCTGCCTGAGATGACGAAGATGCCGACGACGAGCAACAACGCAAGAAACAGTTCGGTCACCTGAAAGGCGAAGAGGCCGAGCGCCTGCAATGGCGAGATCACGAACATCATGATCACCAGCAGCACCGTCAGCACCGTGAGGGCCGGATCGGCCCAGCGTTCGCGCAATTGATCGATCTTCATGACGCCTCAGCCGATCGAGCAGGGGACGCTCAGGAAACCGCGGAACCGCACCCGGCCCCCGCGCAACGGTTGGCCGCTCACGGCATAGTTCGGGAAGCGTGCCAGGAAACGCGAGATCGCAATCGCGCCTTCGAGCCGCGCCAGCGCCATGCCCGCGCATTGATGCGCACCGGTCGCAAAGGCGAGATGCCGGTTCGGCGTCCGCGCGACGTCGAAACGCTCGGGGTCGGGGAATTGCGCAGGGTCACGGTTCGCAGCGCCAATGCACAGCGTGACCGATGTGCCGGCTTCGAGCATGACGCCGCCAAGTTCGACCGGCTCGGTGGTCATGCGGTTGCCAAGCTGGTTCGAGCTTTCGTAGCGCAGGATCTCCTCGACCGCGGTCTTGATCATATCAGGGTTGTCGATCAGCCGCTGCTTCTGGTCGGGATTCCGATACAGCGCGACGAGGCCGTTGCCGATCAGATTGGTCGTGGTCTCGTGACCGGCATTGAGCAGGAAGATGCAGTTGTGCAGCAGCTCTTTCTCGGTCAGCCGCTCGCCGGTCTCCTCGCCCTGGATCAAACGGGTTAATACGTCACGATCCGGATTGCCCGGCCTCTCGCGCCGCCGCGCGACCAGCGTTTCGAGATACGTCAGGAAGTCCGTTACGGCCTTGTTGCCGCGCGTGGCCACTTCGGTCGATACGACTGGTTCGAGCGCACCAAGGATCGCCAGCGACCAGTCGCGCAGCGGCGCGCGCTCGTCATGGGGGACGTCGAGCAGATTGCCGATGACCTCGATCGGGATGGACGCGGCGAAATCCTCGATCAGCTCGCAACTTCCCTTGGCAGCGATGGCGTCGAGCAGCCCGTCGACCAGCTTGACGATGTCGCCCTCCATGCCGGCGATCGCGCGTGGCGACAGCGCGCCCATGATCAGGCGGCGTACGCGGGTATGCGCGGGCGGATCGTTGAAGACGAGGCTCGTGGTGTGGTGCTCGTAGAGCGGCGTATCGCCATATTTCGGTGCGAACTCGCGCTTCTTGTCCGAGCTGAACGACTTGGTGTTCTTGTAGGTGGTGACGAGGTCGTCATAGCGCGTCAGGAACAACGTGCCGCTCGCAAGCCGCTTGACCGGCTCGTTCTCCCGCAGTGCACGATAGGTCGGGTAGGGATCGTCGTAGAATTCGCTCGTCAGCTTCGCCAGATCGAAACTGGCCGCCAATTCTTTCGCATCTGCGTTCATGCGCCATACTCACCTGATGACACCGATATGCCGTTTTCGCTCTTTCGAGCTTTGCCGATCACCGTCTACAGTCATCTCGTGATTTGCAAGCCGACGGGACAGGAAAATGCACGCCCGCGCTGACGCTTCCGACACGGCCCCGAACTGGCCCGACGATATTTTCGCGACCTTGCAACGCTTCGATGTCCGGCAGGTGCCTTACGTGCCCGATGCCGGCCATTCGAAGCTGATCCAGCGCGTGCTGGCTTCATCGACGATGCGCGGCATTCCGCTGACGACGGAGGAGGAGGGTGTGGCGCTGCTCGCGGGCGCCTGGACCGGCGGCCAGCGTGGTGTGCTGTTGATGCAGTCGAGCGGCGTCGGCAATTGCATCAACATGCTGTCGCTGATCCCGATCCTGCGCTTTCCGTTTCTGACACTCATCACCATGCGCGGCGAGTGGGGCGAGTTCAATCCGTGGCAGGTGCCGATGGGCTCGACCACGCAGGGCGTGCTCGAACTCTCCGGCGTCAAGGTGTTGCGCGCCTCGAACGCTGCCGAGGTGCCCGCAGTGCTGGAGGCGGCTGCGGCCCAAGCCTACAACGCGCTCACGCCCACCGCCGTCCTGCTGTCGCAGCGCCTGATCGGCGCCAAGGTTTTCACCAAATGAGCAAGGCCAATCTCCTCGACCGCCGCCAGGTGGTCTCCGCGCTGCTTGCTGATCGCGAGGACGTGGTTGCGATCGGCGGCCTCGGTGCCTCCACCAACGACATCACCGCCGCCGGCGACCACGCCCGCAATTTCTATCTCTGGGGCGGCATGGGTGGCGCGGCGATGATCGGGCTCGGCCTTGCGCTGGCGCAGCCGAAACTGCCGGTGCTGGTCATCACCGGTGATGGCGAAATGCTGATGGGCATGGGGAGCCTGGCCACCATCGGCCTGCAGAAGCCATCCAACCTTTCGATCGTCGTGCTCGACAACGAGGCCTATGGCGAGACTGGCGGCCAGACCAGTCACACGTCGGCTGCAGCCGACCTGGTGGGCGTGGCCAGGGCCTGTGGCATCGCCGACAGCCGGGCTGTTACGACCATGGCCGAGGTCGAGGCCTTCGCCAAAGCCGTCCACGACCTCTCGGCGGGGCCACGCTTTGCCAATGTGAAGATCGACAGCGCCAACGTCGAGCGAATCCTGCCAAGCCGGGACGGGACCTACATCGTCAACCGGATCCGCGGCGACCTTGGCTTCCAGCCGATCTGACGTTAGCCCCGGTCCAGCGCTCCGCGGACGGCGCCCGCCTCGCGGCGGTAACCTGTGACCAATTTCCATCGGTTTCTCACGCACTTAGGTTGCGATGCAGCATTCGGCTTGACTTTTGCGTGGGTGAGTGCTTACTCACTAACATGAGCTCATTGCGTATGACGAGCGACCTGAGGCGTCAATTGATCCTCGGAGCCGCAAAACGCTGCTTTGCCCGACACGGCTATACCGGCACCACGACCAAGAGCGTGGCGGCCGCTGCTGCCATTTCCGAGGCGCTGCTGTTCAAGCATTTCCCGTCCAAGGCGGCGCTCTACGCCGAAATCCTCGCTGACGAATGTGAAGCGGACCCCGCGTTAATGGAGCTCCTCGAGCGGGAGCCATCGACGGCCACCCTGGTCGAACTGATCCGCGGCATGGTCCAGCATTTCCTGCTGATTGCCGACGGGCCCGATCAGGAAGAGGCCCAGCGCCTGCGACTGATGGCCACTAGTCATCTGGATGATGGCGAATTCGCTCGTTTGCTATATGCCAAGATCGAGACGCTGATCGGAGCGGTCTTCGTCGCCTCGCTCGAACGTGCGGTCGCCGCCGGCGATGCGCGGGCCAGCGGCAGTGAGCCGCTCAACCTGTTCTGGTTTGCGCATCACACGGTGATGACCGCGGCGCTGACCAGGCTGCCCTCCGTGCCTTGTCTTGCCTATGGCAGGGCGAACGATCTGGAGCGGCAGCTTTGTGAGTTTCTCCTGAGGGGTATCGGACTTAACGACGCCGCAATTGCTTCGCATTTGGGCCGCGATCAGGCCGCGGATGCGGACAAGACGGCGATTGCAGAAAGCGCATGACATGAACATCGTAACCGATCACAAGATTTCGGGCGAACCGATCGACAGCAAGGCTCCCAAGCGTCCGGTTCGGCCGGTGCTGTGGTTCATCATCGTCGGTACACTGCTGGCCGCGCTCGTCGGTGGCCTCGTCTGGTTTAATTATTTCCGTGGCCAGATGATCAAGCAGTTCTTCGCCAACAACAAGCCGCCGCCGACTTTGGTCAGCGCGGCGGAAGCGAAGTCCGAGGTGGTGCCGAACCTGCTGACCGCGGTCGGCAGTCTCGCCGCCGTGCACCAGGTCGACGTCACCGCCGACGTCAACGGCCGCGTCACCGAGATCAAGTTCGAACCGGGCGCCCATGTCGAGGCCGGCATGCCGCTGGTGCAGCTGTTCGACGGGCCGGAGCAGGGCGATCTCGCCAACTACAAGGCGCAGGCAACCGGCGCGCAGCTCGCGCTCGACCGCGCCAAGCAATTGGCCTCGCGCCAGTTCGGCCCGCAGTCGACCGTCGATTCCGCGCAGGCGACCTATGACCAGGCCATGGCCGGCATTGCCAAGACCGAAGCGCTGATCTCGCAGAAGCTGGTGCGCGCGCCGTTCTCCGGCGATCTCGGCGTCCGCAAGGTCGAGGTCGGACAATATCTCACTGCCGGCACGGCCATCGTCTCGCTGACCGATCTGTCGGAGCTGTGGGCCAACTTCACCGTGACGGAAAAGGACTCGGGCAACCTCAAGGTCGGGCAAGCCGTCCGGCTGAAGGTCGACGCCTATCCGGGCCGCACCTTCGACGGCAAGATCACAACGATCGAGCCGCAGATCGCGACTGACACGCGCAACATCCGCGTGCAGGCGACGATTGCCAATCCGGAGAAGATCCTGAAGCCCGGGATGTTCGTGACCACCACGGTGGTGCTGCCGGACAAGCCGGCCGTGATCACCGTTCCGGAGACCGCGGTCGACTACACGCTGTACGGCGACTCGGTGTTCGTGATTACCGAGAAGAAGGGTGAGGACGGCAAGACCAGCCTGAGCGCGGTTCGCACCTTCGTGCAGACCGGCAACCGGGTCGACGGTCGTGCTGAAATCGTCAAGGGCCTGAAGCCGGGCGACAAGATCGTCGCCGTAGGTCAGCTCAAGCTGCAATCGGGTGCTGCGGTCGCGATTTCGACCGATCCGGCCCCGCAGATCCCGGCCCAGCCGCCGCGCTACTGACAAGACACTCACGTGATCCGGCGTGGCCGGATCACGTCTCTTGAGACATAGAAATCGAGATCGCCGCGATGCGCTTTACTGATATTTTCATCAAACGCCCGGTCCTGTCGGTCGTTGTCAGCCTGCTGATCCTGCTGATCGGCCTGCGCGCGGCGATGGTGCTGCCGATCCGGCAATACCCGAAGCTATCGAACACGGTCATCAACATCACCACCGTCTATCCCGGCGCATCCGCGGACCTGATCCAGGGCTTCATCACGACGCCGATCGAGCAAGCGGTCGCTTCCGCCGAAGGCGTCGACTACATGACCTCGTCGTCGGTGCTCGGCACATCGACGATTCAGGTCTACATCAAGCTGAACTTCGATCCGAACCAGGCGCTCACCGAGGTGCTGGCCAAGACGAATTCGGTCAAATATTTGATCCCGAAGGAATCAAACGATCCGATCGTTACCAAGACGACGGGCCAGACCACGGCCGTGATGTATCTCGGCTTCTCCTCCGATGAACTGTCGGGCTCGGCGATCTCGGACTATCTGACGCGCGTGGTGCAGCCGGTGCTGTCGACCGTCGATGGCGTGGCCTCTGCGGACATCCTGGGCGCCCAAAATTTTGCGATGCGGATCTGGCTCGACCCCGTGAAGATGGCCGGCCGCAATGTGTCGCCGTCCGACGTCGCATCGGCGATCGCCGCCAACAACTTCCAGTCCGCAGCAGGCCAGACCAAGGGCTATCTGATCGTCTCGAACGTCTCGACGAATACGGGCCTGACCGATGTCAACCAATTCAGGAAGATGATCGTCAAGGCCAAGGACGGCGGCTTCGTGCGGATGGAGGACATCGCAACCGTCGAGCTTGCAGCGCAGAGCACCGACGCGAGCGTCGCCTTCAACGGCGAGCACGCGATCTTCATCGGCGTGCAGGCGACCCCGCAGGGCAACCCGCTGACGCTGGTCAAGGGCGTGCGCGCGCTGTTCCCCGAGCTTGAGCGCAACCTGCCGCCGTCGATGAAGATGAAGGTCGCCTACGATTCGACCAAGTTCATCCAGTCCTCGATCGACGAGGTCGAGAAGACGCTGGGCGAAGCGATCATCATCGTGATCGTGGTGATCTTCCTGTTCCTGGCCTCGTTCCGCTCCGTCATCATTCCGGTCGTCACGATTCCGCTGTCGATGATCGGCGTCTGTACCTTGATGCTGGCGCTGGGCTTCAGCTTCAATCTGTTGACCCTGCTGGCGATGGTGCTCGCAATCGGCCTCGTGGTCGACGATGCCATCGTCGTGGTGGAGAACATCCATCGCCATCTGGAAGAAGGGAAGACGCCGGTTCAAGCCTCGCTGGAGGGCGCGCGCGAAATCGTCGGTCCCGTCGTCTCGATGACGATCACGCTCGCGGCTGTGTACGCGCCGATCGGCTTCCTCGGCGGCCTCACCGGTTCGCTGTTCCGCGAATTCGCCTTCACGCTCGCGGGTTCGGTGATCGTCTCCGGCGTCATTGCTCTGACGCTCTCGCCGATGATGTGCTCGGTGCTGCTGAAGAATACCGAAGAGGGCCGCTTCTCCAAGCTCGTCAACAAGGTGTTCGGCGCGCTGACGCGCTGGTACGGGCGCAGGCTCGATCGCTCGCTCGACTACAAGGCAATCACTGGCCTGTTCGCGATCACGATCCTCGGGCTCGTCGGCTTCCTCTATATGCACACCTCAAAGGAGTTGGCGCCTGAAGAGGACCAAGGCATCGTGTTCGCGGTGACCAAGGCGCCGAAATACGCCAACATCGACTATGTCGATTTCTACGGTGAGAAGCTCGACAAGCAATTCCAGAAATTCCCTGAGACCGACCTGCGCTTCGTGCTGAACGGCATCAACGGTCCGCAAGGCGGTATCGCTGGCATGCTCCTGAAGCCGTGGGACGAGCGCAAGCGTTCGTCGATCGCGCTGAAGCCGCTGGTGCAGGCCGAGCTCTCCAAGATCGAGGGCGTGCAGGCTTTCGCATTCAACTTGCCGCCGCTGCCGGGTGGCCCGGGCGGTCTGCCGGTGCAGATGGTGATCAACTCGACCGCTAGTTTCCAGACGGTCTATGAGCAGATGGAGAAGCTAAAGGACGCTGCGCGCAAGAGCGGTATGTTCATCGTCTCCGACAGCGACCTTGCGTATAATCAGCCGAACGTGCAGGTCACGATCGACCGCACCAAGGCGCAGGATCTCGGCGTCAATATGCAGAACCTCGGCAGTACGCTCGCGGTTCTGCTCGGTGGCAATTATATCAATCGCTTCAATCTCGAGGGTCGTTCCTACCAGGTGATCCCGCAGGTGCCGCGCGGCCAGCGGCTCTCGCCGGAATCGCTGGGCGGTTACTATGTGACCACCAACAGCGGACAACAGCTCCCGCTATCGACCGTGGTCTCGATCAAGACCAAAACCGATCCGAATTCGCTGACGCATTACAATCAGCTGAATTCAGCAACGTTCTCGGCCGTGCCGATGCCCGGCGTGACCGTCGGCGCTGCGGTGGACTTTCTCGAGGGCGAGGCCAAGAAGATGCCGCAGGGCTTCAGCCATGACTATCTCGCCGATAGCCGGCAATATGTTCAGGAAGGCAACCAGCTCGCAGTCACCTTCGGCTTCGCGCTGGTCATCATCTTCCTGGTGCTTGCGGCGCAGTTCGAGAGTCTTCGCGATCCGCTGGTCATCATGATCTCGGTGCCAATGGCGATCGTCGGCGCGCTGATCCCGCTGTTCTTCGGCGTTGCGACCATGAACATCTACACCCAGGTCGGTCTGCTCACTCTGGTCGGCCTCATCACCAAGCACGGCATCCTGATGGTGGAGTTCGCCAATGAGCTCCAGGTCAACGAGCGGCTCGATCGCCGCTCGGCCATCGAAATGTCGGCCCGTATCCGTTTGCGGCCGATCCTGATGACCACGGCTGCGATGGTCACCGGCCTGATCCCGCTGCTGACGGCGACCGGCGCCGGTGCGGCCAGCCGCTTCTCGATCGGCCTCGTGGTCGTGGCCGGCATGTCGATCGGCACGCTGTTCACCCTGTTCGTGCTGCCGGCCGTCTATGTCGTGCTGGCGACCGACCATCGTGCTGCCGCCGATTCCGAGCGTAACAAGCAGGTCAACGAGGTCGACCTGGGCGCCAAGGTTCTGCGGCCAACCTGACCCAAGAGGGCAATTTGCGTGCAAAAGCGGCAACAGCCATCGCTGTTGCCGCTTTTTTTTGTCGCGCAGTATCTCGTAATATGATGGCTGGAGCGCCGCGGGGGCATTTGATGCGGGTTGTCGGATGAAGAGGCGTGAATTTCTGGCGGTGCTTGGCGGAGCGGTTTTGGCGCGGCCGGGTCTGGCGTCGGCCGATACGCCTGGCCGCATCTATCGTCTCGGCACCGTGACGCCGATTGTGCCAATCACGGCGGAAAGCCTTGGCGGCAAGATCCTGCTCAAGGTGCTTGAACAGCGTGGATTCAAGCTTGGTCAAAACCTGACCTTTGAAGCGCGGGGTGCGCTCGGCGATCTCGCGATGCTCCCTTCGCTGATAGCTGAGCTGAAGGCCAAGAACGTCGACGTCATCGTTGTCATTGGCTATCCGACTGCGATGGCCGCCAAAGCGGCTGGCATCGCCACCGTCGCGGCAAGCGGTGTCGGCGATCCCGTTGAAACCAGGCTGATCGAGAGCCTGGCGCATCCCGGCGGCAAGATCACCGGGATTTCGGACGTCGCCGCAACACTCAGCGCCAAGCGGCTGTCGCTGCTCAAGGAGGTGTCGCCAAAGTTGACCAAGGTCGCGATGCTTTGGAACAAGGACGACCTTGGCATGACCATGCGCTATCAGGCGTCGGCGAAGGCGGCCCAGGCGCTTGGACTGACCGTGCAGGCGCTCGGCGTGCGTGAACCCGACGATTTCGACGAAGCCTTTTCGGCGATGAAGGACGATCTGCCCGACGGCATCCTGATGGTGGCGGACGCGCTGACCATTCTCAACCGCGAGCGCGTGTTCGAGTTCGCCGCTGTCCGAAAGCTGCCGGCGATCTATGAATTCGACCAGTTCGCCCGCGACGGCGGCCTGATGTCCTACGGCGCCGATTCCTCGGAATCCTTCGAGCGGGCTGCTGCGCTGGTCGCCCGCATTTTCAACGGAGCCGACCCCGGCGATTTGCCGTTCGAGCTGCCGACCCGCTATCCCCTGGTGATCAATCTCAAGACGGCCAAGGCGACCGGGCTTGAAATTCCCCCCACCTTGCTGGCACTTGCCGACGAGGTCATCGAATAATCTTGTGCATTGCGGCGAGAGACAAGGTCCGGCCTTCTTGCTAGGCTTGGAGAAATGAGCATTTCCGTCCATCCCGACACGCCGCAAACCAGGACCCTGCCGAGCGCGGGCGGCGTCGCGTCCGCCGAGGCGGGGCGGGGGATCAGGAGCCGGCTGTTCACCAAATATGTCGCGCTGTTCGTCGCCGTGGTCGCCGTCGCCCTGCTGGCCAACGGGCTGTTCGAGGTCTTCTTCTACTATCGGGAGCACAAGGCCGCGCTGATCCGGGTTCAGCACGAGCAGGCCGAGGCGGCCGCCGCCAAGATCAGCCAGTTCGTCAAGGAGATCGAAAGCCAGCTCGGCTGGACCACGCAGCTGCCGTGGTCGGCGGGTTCGATCGAGCCGCGCCGGTTCGACGCGCTCCGGCTGCTGCGTCAGGTGCCTGCCATCACCGAGCTTGCCCAGGTGGATTCGACCGGCAAAGAGCGCCTCCGGGTCTCGCGGCTGGCGATGGATGCGATCGACAGCGGCATTGATTTGTCGAGTGATCCGAAGTTCACGGAAGCCGTTGCGCACAAGGTCTATTACGGGCCGGTCTATTTCCGCCGCGAGTCGGAGCCCTACATGACGCTGGCGCTGGCTGGGGCGCGGAAGGATGCCGGCGTCAGCATTGCGGAGGTGAATCTCAAGCTGATCTGGGATGTCGTGTCCCAGATCAAGGTTGGTGAGCACGGGCATGCCTATGTGGTCGGCCCGCAGGGGCGCCTGATCGCGCATCCCGACATCAGCCTGGTGCTGCGCAACACCGACATGTCGGGCCTCATGCAGGTGCGCGCGGCTCAGGCCGGCGGCGGCAACATGCCCGTTGCGCTGCAGGAAGCAGTCAACATCCAGGGCCAGAAGGTCTTGACCGCATCGGCTCCGATCGAGCCGCTGCACTGGACCATGTTCGTCGAGCTGCCGGTCGATGAGGCCTATGCGGCGCTCTATGCCTCGTTGGAGCGGCTCGCGATCGTGCTGCTTGCGGCCTCGATTTTCGCCGTGCTCGCCGGGATATTCCTCGCGCGCCGCATGGTTGGCCCGATCCAGGCGCTGCGCGTCGGCGCTGAGCGTATCGGCGGTGGCGATTTCGCCCAGCGGATATCGATCAAGACTGGCGACGAGCTCGAAGGGCTCGCGGACCAGTTCAACCACATGGGCGAGCGCCTGCAAGAGTCGTACGCGGATCTGGAAAAAAGAGTCGAGGTCCGAACGGCTGAACTGTCCGAAGCGCTCGAGCAACAGACCGCGACTTCAGAGGTGCTGGAGGTCATCAGTTCATCCCCGGGTGAACTCAGTCCGGTGTTCCACAAGATGCTCGAAAATGCGACGCGGGTCTGTGGCGCAAGTTTCGGTGTCATGAATATCTGGGACGGTGAAAGCTTCACGATTGCGGCTGACTACAACGTGCCGGCCGCGTTCGCCGCGTCGCGGCAGGATTTGGCAATCCATCCCCGTCCGAACAGCGCGCTCGCTGAAGTCGTCAGGACGCGTGAGGTCGTCCACGTTCACGATGTGCGGAACACGCCTGCCTATCTTGCTGGTGGGCCTTCCGTTCGCGCGATCTCGGACGTCGCCGGCGCCCGTACCATCGTCATCGTGCCGATGCTGAAGGAGAACGAGCTGATTGGCACGATCGCGGTCTATCGCAAGGAGGTCCGCCCATTCGCCGACAAGCAGATCGCGCTGGTTGAGAATTTCACCAAACAGGCGGTGATTGCGATCGAGAACGCTCGGCTGCTCAAACAGCTTCGTGAGCGCACCACGGAGCTGTCGCAGTCGCTCGACAATCTGCGTGCGGCTCAGGACCGACTGGTTCAAACCGAGAAACTGGCCTCGCTCGGCCAGCTCACGGCGGGCATCGCCCACGAGATCAAGAACCCGCTCAACTTCGTCAATAATTTCTCCTCGATCTCGACCGAGCTGATCGACGAGCTCAACGAGGTCCTGCAAGGGGCATCGCTCGACGCCAAGACGAAGGACGAGGTGGACGAGCTGACCGGCATGCTGCGCGGCAATCTCGAAAAGGTGGTGCAGCACGGCAAGCGCGCCGATTCCATCGTCAGGAACATGCTGCTGCACTCGCGCGAAGGCTCCGGCGAGCATCGGGCCGCCGACATCAACGCGATCGTGGAGGAGAGCCTCAATCTGGCCTATCACGGCGCGCGCGCCGAGAAGCCCAACTTCAACGTCACGCTCAAGCGCGACTTCGACCCCGCAGCCGGCGCGATCGATGTGTACCCGCAGGAAATCACCCGCGTCTTCCTCAATCTGATTTCGAACGGCTTCTATGCGGCGGCCAAGCGCAAGGAAAGTGCTGCGGACGACTTCGAGCCGACTTTGAGCGCCGCGACGAAAAGCCTGGGTGGCAAGGTCGAGATCCGGATTCGCGACAATGGCACGGGAATTCCGCAGGAAGTGAAGGAGAAGATGTTCAATCCCTTCTTCACCACCAAACCGGCCGGCGAGGGTACCGGCCTTGGCCTCTCCATGAGCCATGACATCGTCGTGAAACAACACGGTGGAACGATCGACGTGAGCACCGAGCCCGGCGAGTTCACTGAATTCATCATTACGCTGCCGCGTGCGACGCTGGCTGGCGGTACTTCCGGAGGCAAGACGTGAACGTTTACATCCTGGTCGTCGATGACGAGCCCGATGTCGAGGCGCTGTTCCGGCAGCAATTTCGGCGCGATTTGCGGTCTGGTCGTTTCCAGATGGAATTCGCGCCCTCTGCGCCCGATGCGCTGAAGCGCGCAGCCGACGTGCGAGACCCCTCCTTGATCCTGATCTTGTCTGATATCAACATGCCCGGCATGAGCGGGCTCGACATGCTGCCCATGGTGCGCGCCGAGCGTCCGGACGTTCCTGTCATCATGATCACGGCCTACGGCGATGCCGAGACGCGTCGCAAGGCGATCGAGCGCGGCGCCACCGGGCTCCTCACCAAGCCGATCGACTTCGCGCTGCTGCGCCAGCAGATCGACACGAGGCTCGAGCAGGCGGCATGACCCCAACCATCCTCTTCGTCGACGATGAGCCTGATCTCGAGGCGCTGATCCTGCAAAAATTCCGCAGGCAGATCCGTGACGGGCTCGTCGCCATCATGTTTGCGCGCGATGGCCTCGAGGCGCTGGAGTCGATCGAGCAGAATCCGCATGTCGACATGGTGGTCTCGGACATCAACATGCCCAGGATGGATGGGCTGTCGCTGTTGCAGAAGCTGCAGGAAGCCGAGGACAAGAAGTCGACCATCATCGTCTCCGCCTATGGCGACATGAGCAACATCCGCACCGCCATGAACCGCGGCGCGTTCGATTTTCTGACCAAGCCGATCGACTTCGCAGACCTCGAAGCCACGATCGAGAAGACCCTCCGCCACATCGAGATGCTGCGCGAGGTGCGGCGCCGCCAGGCGGAGGCCGAGCGGGCCCACGCTGCGCTGTCGCGCCACTTCTCGCCCGAGCTCGCCAAGCGCCTGGCGGAAGGCAGCGGCGGTGAGGGGATCGAGGTCCAGTGGCGCGACGTCGCCGTCATCTTCACGGATATCACCGGCTTCACCTCGCTGGTCGAGAGCGCGCCGCCGGAGACGCTGGGCGCACTCCTCAATGAATATGTCGGTGGAATGACCGAGGTTGTCTTTGCGCATGACGGCACCGTTGCCAAGATCATCGGTGACGCGATCCAGATTCTGTTCAACGCGCCCGGCGATCAGCCGGACTATGCGACGCGGGCGGTCGCATGCGCCCATGACATGGACGCCTGGGCGCAAGATTTTTGCGCGCGCCAGAGGGCCAAGGGCGTCAATTTCGGGATCACTCGCATCGGCATTCACGCGGGCTCCGCACTCGTCGGTAATTTCGGCGGCAACCGGTTCTTCGACTACACGGCCTATGGCGACACCATCAATACCGCGGCGCGGCTGGAGGCCGCCAACAAGCAGCTGGGCACTCGCATCTGCGTCAGCTCCAGTATCGCCGAAGCGGCGGCGAATTTTCAGGGACGTCCCGTCGGTGATCTGATGCTGCGCGGACGCAGCGAACCGCTGCGCGCATTCGAGCCGCTGCCGCAAGACAAATTCAACACGCCCACGACAGCACAATATGTTGAGGCGTTTGCCAAAGTGGAGGCGGGCGATGCCGCGGCGATGCCCGCCTTTGCCGCGCTGGTCGGGATGCACGCCGACGATCCGCTGGCCGGCTTTCACTTGAGGCGCCTGCTCAACGGCGCCAAAGGTATTCGCATCCAACTGGATTAGGGCTCGATATGACGCGTGAATTCTCCGCCGGGAATTACCGGTTCATTCCCTCCGTGTTCCAGTATTCAGCCGGCGCTGCCGCCGATGACGGCTACGAGATCGAACGCGTCAGGTTCGATCGTCTGGTGCCGCTGGCCGAAGGATTTGCGCTGGCTTCAAGGTACATCCAGGCGGCGGGGCGCCCGCTGACGGCCTTCTGTGCCTGCGAGCTTCGCTCGCCGGCAGCCTTCAGCGAAGAGGGCTTTCGCGCGTTCAATCTGCACTATGTGAAGACGCTGTCTGAATGGGGCATCTTCGACGGGACCACCAATCCGGTCGCGCGCAGCAATGTCTGTCCGGAGATCGATCCGCCGTCAGAGCCTTCGTTCTATGCGTTCTCCTTCACGCGCCCGACGAGCTCCAAAGCGCCGTCCTTCGTCATCGCCGGTGGCGCCGAGGCGCGCGAGGGCAGCGGCACCTATGTCGAGCGCACAGTGCGCTATCGCGATCTCAGTCCGGAGGGTTTGCGCGAAAAGGTACGGTTCACCACGACGTCGCAGATGGAGAGCCGAATGACGGCGTTCGGTTTCGGCTGGAAGGATACGACCGGCGTGCAGGCCTATTCCGTGCACGATTTCCACCACGCGCTAGTGGACGAGCTGGTTCGGCGCGGTGCGCTGCGCTCGGGGCTGACCTGGCACTTTGCGCGACCGCCGGTGGTCGATCTCGAATATGAGATGGATTGCCGGCGGGTGATGCGGGAGACGCTGATCTAACGCTGGCGCGGGTCGAGCGCGTCGCGCAGGCCATCGCCCAGCAGGTTCAGTGACAAGACCACGAGGAAGATCGCAAGCCCCGGCCAGATCGCCATCCAGGGCGCCTGGGTCAGGAAGCGCTGCGCTGCATTGAGCATGCTGCCCCAGGACGGCGCCGGCGGCTGTTGGCCGAGGCCGAGGAACGACAGGGCGGCTTCCGCGATGATGGCCGCGGCGATCGAGAGCGTGGCCTGCACCAGCAGCGCAGGCAGGATGTTCGGCAGGATGTGCGAGACCGCGATCCGCCAGGGCGGATTGCCGAGCGCGCGTGCCGCCTCGACATAGTCCTCCGCCTTGACGCTCAGCACCTGGCCGCGGGTCAGGCGTATGAAGACCGGCGTCGCCGAGATGCCGATCGCGATCATGGCGTTGCCGAGGCTCGGACCGAGGAAGGCCGCCAGCGCAATGGCCAGGATCAGGAACGGGCAGGCGAGCATCGCATCAGTGATCCGGCTGATCAGCGCATCGACAAATCCGCCGCGATAGCCGGCGAGAAGGCCAAGCGGGACGCCGATCCCCAGTGCGATCGCAACCGAGATCAGGCCCGCCATCAGCGAGGCGCGCGCGCCGTAGACGACGCGGCTGAGGATGTCGCGGCCGAGCTCGTCGGTGCCGAACCAGTGCGCCATCGTGGGCGGCTTGCGCACCAGGCTCCAACTGGTCGCGATGGGATCGTAGGGCACGATCAGAGGTGCGAGCAACGCGAGCAGGATGAAGATGGTGAGCACTGCGAGGCCAGCGACGGCGGCCTTGCGCTTGAACAGGCGACGCCGTGCCCGGCGTGCGGGGCTGTCGAGTTCGCCGGCATCTGCCACGGGATCGGCCGCAAGCACCACGTCGGTCATCGCCTAACCCCTCAGCCGCGGATTAACGAGGATATAGGCGATGTCGGCGATCAGGTTGAGCGTGATGTAGACCGTGGCGGTTACCAGCACCACGCCCTGCACGACGGCATAGTCGCGATTGAACACGGCATCCACGATCAGCTTGCCGAACCCGGGAATGGAAAAGATCTGCTCGGTCAGCACCGCGCCTGAGAGCAGCGTGCCGAGCTCGAGCGCGCCGAGCGTGATGATCGGCGTCAATGCGTTGCGCATGGCATGCTTCAGGATGACCGAGCGCTCGGAAAGACCTTTCGCGCGCGCGGTGCGGACGTAATCGCTTTCCAGCACCTGAAGCATGGCGCTGCGGGTATGCCGCATCAGGACTGCGGCAACAGCGTTGCCGAGCACGAAGGCCGGCATGATCGTGGCCGCCAGGCTCGCGCGCCAATTCTCGGTGAGCGGCACGTAGCCCGAGGCCGGCAGCCAGCCGAGCTCAATCGAGAACAGGAAGATCAGCATGATGCCGAGCCAGAAGTTCGGCGTCGAGATCCCCCACAGCGCGAAGAAATTGGCGCCGTAGTCCCAGGCCGTTCCCTTCTTCACGGCTGCTACGATGCCGGCGGGAATGCCGATCAGGAATGCGATGATGATAGCCATCCCGCCGAGCTGCAGCGTTACCGGCAACTTCTGCGCGATCAGTTCGCGCACCGGCATCTTGTTGCGCAGGGACTCGCCAAAGTCGCCGACGAGGACGCCCTTGATCCAGTAGGCGTACTGGACGGGGATGGGCTGATCGAGCCGGTACTGGTGACGGATCTGCTCGATCACCGCGGGATCGCGTTCTTCGCCAGCCATCACCAGCGCGGGATCGCCCGGCAGTAATTGCTGCAGCGAGAAGATGAGCACCGACACGAAGAACAGTGTCGGTACGATCTGCACGAGCCGGCGGGCGAGGAAGTTCAGCATCCTCTTGGCGTCATCTCAGCTTGAGGCCGACAACGCGCACGAGGCCGTCGGGCATCTGCTTGTAGCCTTCGAGCTTCGTCGTGTGCGCGATGATGATGCGGCGATGGTAGAGATAAAGAATCGGCTCCTCATCCTGGACCAGCTTCGCAAGAGGCTCATAGATCGCCTTGCGCTTGTCGCGATCGCTGTCGAGCCTGGCGCCCTCGAGCGCCTTGTCGGCTAGCGCGTTATTCCACGCGCCATAGTTCTGCGGGGCATCGCTGTGCAGGAAGATGTAGGAATTGCCGTCGGGATCGATGCGACCGCTCCAGGCGAGCCAGAAGGCCTGATAATCGCCGGCCTCGGCCTGCTTGAGTCCGGTCGCAAACTCGGTGACGCGGATCTTCATGTCGAACCCGGCTTCTGCGGCCATTGACTGGATCATCTGCGCCGGTGTTTCGTTTTCCGCGCCTTTCGGCACCAGGAAATCGACGCTGACAGGTGGTGTCACGCCGGCCTCTTTCAATAACGCCTTGGCCTTCTCCACATTGCGGGCGTGGACCGGATCGGCCTTTTGATAGTAGGGATGGTCGGGATTGACCCATTGGTTGCCGACCTGAAACTCGCCATTGAACACGACCTGGTTAATGGCGTCCCGGTCGATGGCAAGGTCGAGTGCCTGCCGTACCTTGGCGGACTGGCTGAGCGGTCCCTTGGCCTTGTCCTTGCCGATGTTGAGCGTGATGCCCTGATAGCCGAGCTCGATCGCGGTCGCGACCTTCAGTCGCGCGTCGGCCCGCACGTCCTTCAGATCAGTCGCGAACACGCGCTCGATCAAGTCGAGCCCACCGGATTTCAGATTGGCAAGCCGCACGGTGCCATCGACGATGGGCTGGAACACGATCTTGTCGATGAAGACGTTGTCCTTGTTCCAGTAGTCCGCGAACTTCTCGAACACGATGCGATCCTGCTGCACGCGTTCGACGAATTTGTAGGGGCCGGCGCAGACCGGGTGCAGGCCGAACTTGTCGCCGGCTTCCTTGGCGGCCTTCGGTGCCACCATCATGCCGGCGCGGTCGGTGAGCTGGGCCAGCAGCGGCGAGAATGGCGATTTTAGCACCAGCTTGATGGTGAGGGGGTCGACGACCTCGATATGGTCGACAGAGGCGAGCTCCGGCTTGCGGAACGAGCCGGGGAAGGTCAGGTGGCGTTCCAGCGAGAATTTGGCAGCCTCCGCATCGAACGGCTCGCCGTCGTGGAATTTCACGCCGGGCCGGAGCTTGATGATGAGGCCCTTGCCGTCATCGACAGTCTCGCTCGACAGCGCGAGCTGAGGCACGATGTTGAGCTTCTCGTCGATGTCGAACAGCTTGTCGCAGAATGCAGCGAATACGATGCGGCCAACGTATGTGCGCGCCATCGAGGGGTCGAGGATATCAGGATCCTCGGCAAGGCCGATGCGCAGCGTGGTCTGGGCCTGGGCGGCGCCAAGCGATAGCAGGAACACGGCCGCCGTTGCGGCGAGGCGAAACATCTTCATCGGACAGTCCCCATGATTCCGGCTACGTCGTTGGTGGCCTTGCACCCTGTATACCAACCCCGACGGGGTTCGCGCCTTCCGTCTTTCGGCTGAAAGCTGCGACTAATTTGCCGAGCGTCGGCGAAAACCCGGCCGTAGCGGGCAGAATACTGTCGGCCGGGGGAAGCTCGTTGATGCGATGACAGGCGGTGGCGTGGCCGGCGTCGGCCGCCAGCGCCGGCGCTTCGGTACGGCAGCGATCGATCACGAAGGGGCAGCGGGTGTGGAAGCGACAGCCCGCCGGCGGATTGAGCGCGCTCGGGATCTCGCCTTGAAGCAGGACTTTCGTCCGTTTGGCGTGAGGTTGGGGCAGCGGAATCGCCGACAGCAGGGCGCGGCTATAGGGGTGGCGCGGTGACGCGAATAATTCGTCGGCGTCCGTAGTCTCGACGATCTGGCCGAGATTCATCACAGCGACGCGGTCGGCGATGTGCTTGACCACGGCGAGGTCGTGCGAGACGAAGATATAGGCGAGGCCGAGCCGGTCCTGCAGCTCGCGCAGCAGGTTCAGGATCTGCGAGCGGATCGAGACGTCGAGCGCCGAAACCGGCTCGTCGCAGATGATCAGTTTCGGCTCGACTGCGAGCGCGCGCGCAATCGCAATGCGCTGGCGCTGGCCGCCGGAGAATTCGTGCGGATAACGCCGCGCGAGCCGAGGTTCCAGCCCCACCAGTCGCAAGATCTCCGCCACACGCGCGTGCCGCTGCGCAGGCGGAACGAGATCGTGCAACGCGAGCGGTTCGGTCAGGATCTGGCCGACGGTCATACGCGGATTGAGCGAGGCGTAGGGATCCTGGAAGATGATCTGCGCCTCGCGGCGGAATTTGCGCAGCGCAGCCGCGTCGAGGGAGAGAAGATCACGGCCGTCGAAGCGTACGCTACCCGCATCGGGCTCGATCAGCCGCAGGATCAGGCGGCTGACGGTGGATTTGCCGCAGCCGGATTCGCCGACCAGCGCGAGCGTCTTGCCGGCTTGAAGCGAGAACGACACGCCATCGACGGCTTTGACATGCGTTCGCGCCCGGCCGAACAGCGATCGCTCGGCGACGAAATGCTTGACCAGCCCGCTGACCTCGAGCAGCGCCATCACGACACCAGCAATTCGAGCGGCGAGCGGATGCAGCGCGAGAGGTGGCCGGGGCTGACTTCCACCAGCGGCGGCGGCGCCCTGGTGCAGGCCGCCAGCACAAACGGGCAGCGTGCGGCGAAGCGGCAGCCTGCGGGCGGCTGCGCCATATTCGGCACCATGCCTTCGATCGTCGCGAGCTGCTCGGCGCGATGGTCGAGGCGCGGGATCGAGCCGAGCAAGCCGACCGTGTAGGGATGCTGCGGCGCGGCGAACAATTCGTCGACCGGTGCGCGTTCGACGATCTCGCCGGCATACATCACCGCGACCTCGTCGCAGACTTCGGCAACGACGCCGAGATCGTGGGTGATCAGGATGATGGCGGCGCCGCTCGCGGCCTTCAGCTCGCGCATCAGCTCCAGGATCTGCGCCTGCAGGGTGACGTCGAGCGCGGTCGTCGGCTCGTCCGCGATCAGCAGCTGCGGATCGCAGGCGAGCGCCATTGCGATCATCACCCGCTGGCGCATGCCGCCGGAGAGCTTGTGCGGATATTCGTCGATCCGCCGTTCGGGCGAGGGGATGTGGACGCGGCGCAGCAGCTCGACCGCGCGATCACGCGCGCTCTTCCGCGAGCCGCCGCGGTGACGGAGAATCGTTTCGATGATCTGGTCGCCGATGGTGAAGCTCGGGTTGAGCGAGGTCATCGGCTCCTGGAAGATCATCGCGAGCCGGTTGCCACGGAGGTCCCGTAGCGTCTGGTCCGGGGTCTTGAGCAGGTCTAGCCCGTCGAAGCGAATTGCGCCCGATATCTCCGCGCTTTGCTTCGGCAGCAGGCCCATGATCGCCAGCGAGGTCACGCTCTTGCCGCAACCGGACTCGCCGACGAGGCCGAGCGTCGCGCCGTTGGCGACGCTGAGATCGACGCTGTCAACCGCGTGAGTGATGCGGCCATCGTCGCCGTGAAAGCGGATACGCAGATCCCTGATCTCGATGAGAGGGCTCGCGCTCATGATGATCTGGCGCGCGCTGCGGCGATGCTGGCGTCGATGACACTACGATCGGTGTTACCGGCCGGGTTCTGCCGGGTCGGCATCGACGGGCGGAAGTGGACCCAGAGTTCGTGGCTGACCTGTTCGAGCCGCTCGAGCTCGGCGAGCGGATCGGGATGATCGTCGGTGCGAATATCCAGCGCCGGCCATTCCTCCTCGCCGTGGATCAGCAAGGCCGCGGACTGCTTGCCGCGCTTGTCGCCGCCGGCGGCTTCCCCTGCGCGCATCGCCGCGAGCAGCCGGCGCGGGAAGGGCAGGCTGTCGTTGGCGAGGTATGTCTTCGCGGTTTCGGCGAGCACGTCGGGCCCTGCGAGCATATTGCCCGCGATTGAAAAGCCGCTGCCGCCAATGTGCCCGCACCAGTCGACGCAATCGCGACCGGTATGCGCGGCAATCGCGCCGCTCGCATCCATGATGTGGATCTGCCGGCTTTCGCGACCGACATCGGTCGCGAGCAGGGCGGCGAGTACGTCATGCGCGTTCAGGCCTTCCCGCAGCAGCTTGATGCCGTCGATCCCGTAATAAGGATTCACAAAGGCCTGAGTCGCGATGGCGCCGAGGCCCGCGGCAATATAGGGCACACGCGCGCCGACGGCGAAGAAGCGGGTCGCCACCGCAATGCCGAACTGGCCGGTGGCAGGATCTTGCGCGATGATCGACCAGGTCATGAGCTGCCTTCAGCGTCCTGCGGCATAGCCCTGCATGCCGCGCGGATTGGCGGCGGCGCGACGACGTACACCCACGCGTGAAGCCGCCGTCAGGCGGCCCTCCGACCAATCGGGGCCAACCTCGACGATATGTCCGCGCTCGCGCAGGTTCTCGATCGTCGCCTTCGGTACGCGATTCTCGACCACGAGCACGCCGGGTCGCGCGGTGCGCGGCCAGAATGAGATCGGGAAATGCTCGGAGTGCCAGGCCGGCGCGTCGATCGCCTCCTGGAGATTGAGGTTGCAATGGACGTGGCGCAGGAAGAACTGCGTGATCCACTGGTCCTGCTGGTCGCCGCCGGGCGAGCCCCAAGCGAGGTAAGGCTCGCCGTCGCGCAGCGCCATGGTCGGCGACAGTGTCGTGCGTGGCCGCTTGCCCGGTGCGAGCGAGCCGGGATGGTTTTCCTCCAGCCAGAACATCTGGGCGCGACTGCCGAGGCAGAAGCCGAGCTCCGGAATCACAGGCGAGGACTGCAGCCAGCCGCCAGACGGTGTCGAGGACACCATGTTGCCGGCCTTGTCGATAATGTCGAAATGTACGGTGTCGCCGCGCACCTCGCCGAAGCGTCCGACCGTCGGTTCACCGGCTCCGAGCGCGCCGACCGCTTCGCGCTGTCCTTCGGCGCGTCGCAGCTTGACCACGCCACCGAAGCCTTCGACGGTGCCGGGGACGAAATCGAGCGACGCCTTGTCGGTGACGAGCTTGCGGCGCTCGTCGTTATAGGCGTCCGACAGCAGCGTCGCGATCGGGATCTCGCTGAATTTGGGATCGCCGTAGAATTTTTCGCGATCGGCGAAGGCGAGCTTGGCGCATTCGATCTGGAGATGGATGAACTCCGGCCCGGTCGGGTCGAGCCCGTCGAGTGCAAAGCCCTTCAACAGTGCGAGCTGTTGCAGCGTCACCGGACCCTGGCTCCAGACGCCGGCCTTGCAGACGGTGTAGCGGCCGTAGTCGCAAGTAAGCGGCGCCTCGATCGTCGGCTGCCAGCGTGCCATGTCGTCGGCAGAGAGCACGCCGCGATGTGGGGAGCCGCTGACGTCCATCACTTCCTGGGTGCGGCAGAACTTGTCGATGGCTTCGGCAACAAAACCCTGCGACCACGATTTCCGCGCACGTTCGATCTCGGCGTCGCGGCCTCCGCCACCGCTCTCGGCTTCGTTCAGAATTCGGGTGTAGGTCGCGGCGAGAGTCTTGTTGGTGAAGAGCGTGCCGGGCCTCGGCACCTCGCCATTCGGCAGGTAGACCGCAGCCGAGGTCGGCCAGTGCTTGCGGAATAATTGCTCGACGGTCTGGATCGTGGCGCAGGCGCGCTCGACCAACGGATAGCCGTCGCGCGCATAGGAGATCGCCGGCTCCAGCACGTCGCGCACGCGCATCGTGCCGTAGTCGCGCAGCAGCATCATCCAGGATTCGAAGGTGCCGGGAACGCAGGCCGCGAGCAGGCCGGTGCCGGGCACCATGTCGAGGCCTTCGCTCTTGTAGTGCGCGATGGTGGCGCGGGCCGGCGCAGGGCCCTGGCCGCAGATCACTTCGGTGCGGCCGCGTTTCACGTCATGCACGATGACAGGTACATCGCCGCCGGGCCCGTTGAGATGCGGCTCGACAATCTGGAGCGTGAAGGCGGTGGCGACGCCGGCATCAAAGGCGTTGCCGCCCCTTTCGAGGATGGCCATGCCGACGGCGGTTGCGATCCAGTGCGTGGTGGCGACGACCCCGAACGTGCCCTCGATCTCGGGACGTGTTGTGAACGGATCGGGATTGACGTTGCTGGCCATGGGCTACCTCATTGACGGCGCGCGCAATTGATCACATCAGATGCTGGGATGCCAAATGCACAGGCCGCATGGCACGCACGCGTTATGCCGGGACCGGCGCGGTGTTAACGGCGTGGCAGGCGACGCCGTCGATCAGTGCCGGAGCTTCCTTGCGGCAGAGATCGTACGCGAGCGGGCAGCGCGGATTGAAGGCGCAGCCCGGGGGTGGATTGATCGGGTTCGGGATCTCACCCTTCACCGGAATGCGCTGGCGACCACTCATGGCGAGATCGGGGACGGCGCCCAAGAGCATCTTGGTGTAGGGCATGCGCGGGTTGGCGAACAGTTCGCGCCCCTCCGCGATCTCGACGATGCGGCCGAGATACATCACGCCGACACGGCTCGCCATGTGGCGGACCACGGCGAGGTTGTGGCTGATGAACATGTAGGTCAGGCCGAACTTGTCCTGGAGGTCGCGCATCAGGTTCAGGATCTGTGCCTGTACGGAGACGTCGAGCGCCGAAGTCGGCTCGTCACAGACGATGAACTCGGCGTTGGAGGCAAGCGCGCGGGCGATTGCGATGCGCTGGCGCTGGCCGCCGGAGAACTCGTGCGGGAATTTCAGACGGTCGTCGGGATGCAATCCAACAAGTGTCAGGAGCTCACCGACGCGGGCCTGGATGTCGCGCTCGCCCTGAATCAGGTCGAAAGCGCGGATCGGCTCGGAAATGATGGCGTCGACCCGGAAGCGCGGGTTCAGGCTCGCATAGGGATCCTGGAAGATCATCTGGATGCGGCGGCGCAGCTTTCGGCGCGCCTGACTCTGCCGCGGATCCGTCATGGAGACGCCGTCGATCAGGACGTCGCCGGAGCTCGGCGGCAACAGGCCGACGACCATGCGCGCCACCGTGGTCTTGCCCGAACCGGACTCGCCGACCAACGCGAAGGTCTCGCCCTTCTTGATGTCGAAGGTGACGTGATCGACCGCCTTGAGATATTCGAGCTGTCCGCCTTCGAGCATGCGGTTGAGCCAGGGCTTCGAGACGTCGAAGACGCGGCGCAGATTGTTGGCCTGGACGAAGGGCGTGCTCATGCCGCAGTCTCCGCCGGCGCCGGATCGTAGAGATGGCAGGCAACCGATTGCGTGCCGCGCGACAGCGGCTCTGGCCGATCGACCCGGCAGCGATCGAAGACGGACGCGCAGCGCGGATTGAACGAGCAGCCGCGCGGAATTGCCGACAGGCGCGGCATGGAGCCTGGAATCTGCACCAGGCGCTTGTCGTCGCCGGCAAGCGTCGGAATGGCGCCCATCAGGCCCTTGGCATAGGGATGCAGCGGGTTCCTCACGACGTCCTGCACCGGGCCGATCTCGGCGACACGGCCGGCATACATCACGGCGACGCGATCTGATGCTTCCGCGATCACGCCCATGTCGTGGGTGACCAGCATCACCGCGGTACCGTGGTCGCGACCGAGGCGCTTGATCAGCGAAATGATCTGCGCCTGCACCGAGACGTCGAGCGCGGTGGTCGGCTCGTCCGCGATGATCAGTTCCGGTTCGGCGCAGATCGCCAGCGCGATGACCACGCGCTGGCGCATGCCGCCGGAGAATTCGTGGGGATAGCCGTCGATCCGTTTTTCCGGCGCGGGAATGCCGACCTCTGCGAGCAGGTCGATGGCACGACGGCGCGCCGCCTGTTCTGACATATCGAGGTGGGTCCGGATCGTCTCCACGATCTGGTCACCGACCTTGTACAGCGGATTGAGCGAGGTCAGCGGGTCCTGGAAGATCATGCCGATGCGCTTGCCGCGGATGCGGCGCATCTCCTCCGGCGGCAGATTGTCGATCCGCAGGCCGGCGAGACGGATTTCGCCGCCGGCGATGCGGCCCGGCGGATCGATCAGGCCGATCACCGAGAGCCCGGTGACAGATTTGCCTGCGCCGGACTCGCCAACCACGCCGAGCACTTCGCCCTTGGCGATGTCGAGGGAGACGCCATCGATGGCGCGCAGCGTGCCGCGGCGGGAGGCGAACTCGACCTGGAGATTGCGGACGGAGAGAACGGGTTCGGTCATGTACGCTGTGTACTCATCGGAGTTTTGGGTTAAGCGCGTCGCGCAGCCAGTCGCCAAGCAGGTTGATCGACAGGATCAGGGCGGCGAGCGCGATTCCGGGGAATGCGACGATCCACCATTCACCCGCGAACAGATAGCCGTTGCCGATGCGGATCAGCGTGCCGAGCGACGGCATGGTCTCGGGCATGCCCGAACCGAGGAACGACAGCGTCGCCTCGGTGATGATGGCGAGCGCGAGGTTGATCGTCGCGATCACGAGGATCGGTCCCGTCGTGTTGGGCAGCACGTGGCGCAGCATAATCACGGGGGCAGGCAGGCCGATCAATTGCGCGGCGGCGACATAGTCCTTGTTCTTCTCGATCATGACCGAGCCGCGTACCGTGCGCGCATACTGCACCCAGAAGCTGAGGCCGATGGCGAAGACCAGAACGGCCAGCATGCTCATTTCGTCGAGCCTGTTGCCAAAGACCGATTTGGCGATGCCGTTGATCAGCAGCGCGATCAGGATGGCCGGAAAAGAAAGCTGCACGTCGGCGACGCGCATGATCAACCCGTCGACCGCGCCGCCGAAATAGCCGGCGGTCAGCCCGAGCAAGATGCCAATCGCGCCTGATAAGACCACGCCGAGCACGCCGACGAGCAGCGAGATGCGCAGGCCGTAAAGGATCGCGGATAGCACGTCGCGACCCTGCTCATCGGTACCAAGCAGGAATGGGCTCTGACCATCGGCGGTCCAGAGCGGCGAGATGCGCGAATTCATCAACTGGAGCTGCGCCGGGTCAAACGGGTTTTGCACCGACAGCACGGAAGCAAAGATCGCGATCAGGAAGAACAGCAGTGTCACACCCGCCGCGATCATGGTGATCTTGGAGCGGCGGAACGAATAAAACAGGTCGCTGTCGAGTGCGCGCTTGAACCAGCCAGGCGGGGCAGCACGCTTCTCGGCAGTGTGCGGAACGACGGCCTCACTCATGTCAATGTGCCCGGCTGACCGTCGAGCGCAGCCGCGGATCGACGATGGTGTAGAGGAGATCAACCACGAGATTGATGGTGACGAAGATCAGGGAGACCATCATCAAATAGGCCGCCATGATCGGGATATCGACGTTCTGAACGGCCTGCACGAACAGGAGCCCCATGCCCGGCCATTGGAACACGGTCTCGGTAATGATCGCGAACGCAATGACCGAGCCGAACTGCAGACCGGCGACGGTGATCACCGGAACCAGCGTATTGCGCAGCGCGTGGCCGAAATGGATCGCCCGTGTGGTCAGCCCTCGGGCGCGTGCGAAGCGAATGTAGTCGGTCCGCATGACCTCCAGCATCTCCGCACGCACGAGGCGCATGATCAGCGTCATCTGGAACAAGCCAAGCGTGATCGAGGGCATGATCAGCGCTTTCAAGCCGGACAGTGTCAGAAGGCCTGTCGTCCACCAGCCGATATGCACGACGTCGCCGCGGCCAAACGAGGGCAGCCAGCCGAGCGTCACCGAGAACAGGTAGATCATGAGAACGCCGATCAGGAAGGTCGGCAGCGAGATGCCGATCAGCGAGACGGCCTGGAATAGGTGTGTGAGCCAGCTATCGCGGCGCAGCGCCGAATAGACGCCCATCAGGATGCCACTGACCATCGCGAAGATCGTGGCAACGATGGCCAGCTCGAGCGTCGCCGGCATCCGCTCCATCAGCAAATTGGTGACAGGCAGACGGAACTGGTAGGACACGCCGAACTTGAACTGCGCAGCATTGCCCATATAGCGGCCGAACTGCACGATCACGGGGTCGTCGAGGCCGAGCGATTTGCGGATCGCGGCGCGTTCAGCGCCCGACGTATCCATTCCGACCATCTGGTTTACGGGGTCGCCGGCAAAGCGGAACATCGAGAACGCGATGATCCCGACGGCGATCATGACACCGATGGCCTGAATGGCTCGGCGCAGTGTGAAAGCGAGCATCTGTTCCTTTCACATCTCTTCAGCAGCACGCATCATCGCGTTAGCCCGAAACAGCAAGTCCCGGAAGCCCCATCTTGTCGGCGATGGCTTCCGGGACTTCACAAGATGTCGACACCTACTCGTCCTGCTTGGTGGCCCAGTAGAGCATGACCATGTTGTCCGCGCGCTGGGTCAGCTTGACTTTCTTAGACACACCCCAGGCAAGCGCTTGCTGGTGCAGCGGGATATAGGCCCAATCCTTCGCCGAGATCTCGAAGGCCTGCTTGATGAGCTGATCGCGCTTGGTCGTATCGGATTCCAGGAGCACCTTGTCGGCGAGCTCGTCGAACTGCTTGTTGCAGTAGCCAGCGAGATTAGCCTCACCGCGGTTGGGATCCTTGGGATCGTCCCGGCAGCCCATGATGTCATGCAATACGTTGTGGGAGTCGAGCGTATCCGGCGTCCAGCCCAGCATGTACAGCGAGGTCTTGTAGCCGCCGGGCTTCAGCACCTTGGCGAAATATTGGGCCTTGGGCTGCGCCTGCAGGTCTACCTTGATGTTGATGCGGGCGAGCATCCCAACGATGGCCTGACAGATCGCAGCGTCATTGACGTAACGATCGTTCGGGCAGTCCATCGTCACCTCGAAACCATCCGCATAACCGGCGTCCGCCAACAGCTTCTTGGCAGCGTCGGGATCGAGCTTCGGCCGGGTGAAGTCCTTTGAGAACGGGAAGATCTCCGGTGCGACCATCAATGCGGACGGCGTGGAGAGTCCGCGCATGACGCGGTTCTTGATCAGATCGACGTCGATCGCCCGGTAGACGGCCTCGCGGACGCGAACATCCTTGAACGGATTCTTGCCCTTGACGTTGGAATACAGGAGCTCGTCGCGCGCCTGATCCATGCCGACGAAGATGGTGCGGAGCTCGGGTCCCGTCAGCACCGTGGCGTTGGGGCTTGCCTTGACGCGCTCGATGTCCTGGACAGGAACCGGCTCGATCACGTCGACCTCGCCCGACAGCAGCGCCGCGACACGCGTGGCCGGGTTTGCGATCGGCGTGAAGATGATCTCCTTGAGATTATGTTCCGGCTTGCGCCACCAGTTCGGATTGGCCTTGAAGACGGTCTTCACGCCCGGCTGATGGCTCTCGATCGTGAAGGGGCCGGTGCCGTTTTCATGGAGCGAGGCATAGCTCGGAGTCGTTGCGGCTGCCGGCGTCGGTGCCACCGCATCGTTCGCCTCTGCCCATTTCTTGTCCATGATGTACCAGGTCGCCCACAGCGCCGTCAGGATGGGATTGGGCGAGCTCAGGATGAAATCGACGGTGTAATCGTCGATCTTGACGGCCTTGGCGTCGGCGGGAACGCGGCTCTGGAAATTCGAGCCTTTGGCCCGCACGCGCTCGGCCGAAAACACGACGTCATCGGCGGTGAAGGGGTCGCCGTTGTGGAATTTCACGCCCTTGCGGAGGTGAAAGCGCCAGCGGGTCGGCTCCGGCGTCTCCCAGCTTTCGGCGAGCGCCGGGATGATCTTTAGGTCCTTGCCGCGGGCAACCAGGCCCTCATAGACGTGGCCAAGATGCGCGCTGGTCGTCGACTCGTTGAGTGTGTAGGGGTCGAGCGATTTCAACTCACCCTGGTTGGCGTAGCGCAGCGTCTGGCTCGACGCCGGCGAGACCGCCAACGCAAGCGCACCGGCGAGCGTCGCCGCAAACAAACTTCGTCCGATAGACATTCTTGACCCTCTCCACTGCCCGCACCGTGATTTTTGATTGTTCGGCGAGGCTGATCGATCCATGTTGCCCAGAGTTCTCGACCCGTGCAAGCGCCATTCCAGCAAGGAACGCGCCAAGTTGCACCGCTGTGCAGCAATGCTGACCAACAATTTAGGGGAGAGAAGAGCATGGGCGACATTCGACTTTCGGCCGGTCGGAAGCCGAAAATGGGGTGGAAACGGCCCGCTGGCGCCCATTCGCGCCGAGCCATTTGATTGACCATATCCCTTGATTGCGCGGCGCCGCGTCAGGCCCCACGTCTCAGGTCGCTTGCGTCGCACACCATCTCGCGGCGATACTGTGTGACGCCGCTCGAATCTCCTCCGGAGGGGACATGAAAGTTAATATCGAAATCGACTGCACCCCTCTCGAAGCCCGCCAGTTCTTCGGATTGCCCGACGTGATGCCGATGCAGACCGCCGTGATGGACAAGCTGCAGCAGCAGATGATGAGCAATATCGAGAAAGTGTCGCCGGAATCGCTGATCCAGAGCTGGTTCACCTTCGATCCCAAGCTCGCCGAACGGTTTCAAGACATGTTCGTCACGATGGCCGGTCTGGGCGCCCCGCGCAGCAGCGACAAGAAGAAATAATGCCGGATACGCGCGACGCAGCGCCAGTCTCGGATCGGCTTCGTCCGCCGTCTCTTGGTCTGCTGCTCGCCGAGGCGCGCGGCCTGCTCGAATTCAACGCGAGCCTCCTGCTGTCGCCGCTGCTGATGCGCGCGCCCAGGGGCGATGGCCATCCCGTGCTGGCGCTGCCGGGTTTTCTCGCCAGCGATCTCTCGATGGCGCCGATGCGGCGCTATCTCGGTGAGCTCGGTTATGAGGCCCATGCCTGGCGGATGGGCCGCAATCTCGGTGGACTCGCGCGAATGCGGGATGCCTTGCGCACGCGTCTGGCCGAGATTCACGCCATCAGCGGACGAAAGGTCAGCCTGGTCGGATGGAGTCTCGGCGGCGTCTACGCCCGTGATCTCGCGCTTCAGGCGCCTGAGATGGTCCGCTCTGTCATCACGCTTGGCAGTCCCTTTGCCAATGATGTGCGGGCGACCAATGCGACCGCGCTCTACGAGGCGTTGTCCGGGGAGCGAGTCGAGGATTTCGCTGAAGTGCGCGAGGCGATTGCCGGCGACATCGAGGTACCGGCGACGTCGATCTATTCGCGCACCGACGGCGTTGTGAACTGGCGGACCTGCCTGCTGCGCCCCAACGAGCGGGCCGAGAACATCGAGGTGCATTTCGCGAGCCATATCGGGCTCGGGGTGAACGCAGCTGCGTTGTGGGCCGTGGCGGATCGCCTGGCCCAACCGGAGGGAGAGTTCTGGCCATTTGACCGGGCCGGGCCGTTTGCCATTGCATATGCCCCGCCAGAGCGGGCAGTATTGGCCTGACGAGAAGCGCCAAAAGGCACCAGTCAAATACAAGCGGAGGGAACTATGGCTGACGGTAAGAAGCTGTCGTCGCTGGACGCGTCGTTTCTCTATCTGGAAACACCTGAGATGCCGATGCATGTCGGCAGCATGGCGATCTTTCGCCTGCCCGATGATTACAAGGGCGACTTCTTCGAAGATTTCAAGGCGATGATCGTCTCGCGGCTGCATATCGCGCCGATCCTGAAGGCGCGCCTGGAGAAGGCGCCGCTCGACATCGATCATCCGACCTGGGTCGAGGACGATCAGTTCGACATCGACCGTCACATCTTCCGCGCCAGCCTGCCGGCGCCGCGCGACCGGGCCACGCTCGAGCGCATCGTCGGCTGGATGCATGCCAAGCTCCTCAACCGCGCACGCCCGCTCTGGGAGTTCTACGTGTTCGAAGGCATGAAGGACAACGAGGTCGGGCTCTATTCCAAGATGCACCATGCCGCCATCGACGGTGGCGCCGGTGCGGCCCTGACCAACATGATCTACGACATCTCGCCGATCCCGCGAAAGGTCGAACCGCCGACGAGCGGGTCGAAGCCCGGGCAGGAGCCGCGCGATATCGCGGCAAACCTGCTTGATTCGTACACGCAGCTGTTCAATCAGCCACTCGATGCCGGCAAGGCCGCCCAGAACCTGCAACTGCCGCGAACCGGGAAGAGCGACATCGGCTCGATCCTGTTCGACAATGCGATGTACCAGATCGAGAGCGCGGTGCGCTTTGCCGGCAACATCCCGACCATGGTCAAGAGCGTCTCCGACGTGCTCGGCAAGATTTCCGATCCGAAGTCGCGCGAGAGCCTCGCCAGCATGGTGTCGCCGCCGACCATGCTCAACAAGACGATCTCGTCGGAGCGTAGTTTTGCCGGCGTGTCGATCTCGCTGTCGCGATCCAAGGCGCTGGCCAAGCTGGCCGGTGGCAAGCTGAACGACGTGGTGCTGGCGCTCGCCTCCGGCGTGGTCCGCCGCTACCTCCTGCAATACGGTACGCTACCTGCGAAGTCGTTGACCGCCGCCGTGCCGATCTCGCTGCGCGAGGAAGGCAATACCGAGGCCAACAACCAGGTGTTCGGCATGATCTGCTCGATCGCGACCAACATCGAGGATCCCAAGGCACGGTTGGAGGCCATCATCGCGCAGTCCACCAAGTCCAAGGAGATGTCGCATCCGCTGCGGGCGCTGATGCCTCAGGTCTCCAACATCTCGATGCTGGGCACGCCGATCATCGTCCAGATCCTGGCGCTGCTCTACAGCCGCTCCGACCTGTCGGACGTGCTGCCTCCGGCCGCCAACATCACCGTGTCCAACGTGCCAGGGCCGCGGCAGACACTGTACGCGGCGGGTGCCGAGTTGCTGCACATTTTCCCGGTATCGATCTCGACGCATGGGCAGGCTCTCAACATCACCGTGCAGAGCTACCGCGACCAGCTGGATTTCGGCTTCATCGTCGGCGCCAACATCATTCCACACGTGCAGGTGATGTGCGACATGCTGCCCGAGGAATTCGCTGCGCTCGAGGCGGCCTACGCGCCGCCTGCGACCGACATCAAAGGCGCGGCCGAATAAAGAGTTGTCAGGACATTTGCAATGATTGAAATGCCGCCGCTCAAGTTCGTGCAGACGAACGGAATCCGCATGGGCTATTACGAGGCGGGTCCTGTCACCGACAAGCCGCCGGTGGTGCTGTGCCATGGCTGGCCCGAACTGGCGTTCTCGTGGCGTCACCAGATCAAGGCGCTGAGCGAAGCCGGCATTCGCGTGATCGCGCCCGACCAACGCGGCTACGGCGCAACCGATCGGCCCGAGCCGGTCGAAGCCTATGACATGGAGCATCTGACCGGTGATCTCATCGGGCTGCTCGATCATCTCAACATCCAGAAGGCGATCTTCGTCGGTCACGACTGGGGCGGCTTCGTCGTCTGGCAGATGCCGCTGCGGTATCCCACGCGCGTTGCCGGCGTCGTCGGTGTCAACACGCCGCACTGGGACCGCGCGCCGATGGATCCGATCGCGCTGTTCCGCCATCGCTTCGGCGATCAGATGTATATCGTCCAGTTCCAGGATCCCGCGCGCGAGCCGGACAGGATTTTTAGCAGCCGCGTCGAGCAGACGTTCGACGCCTTCATGCGCAAGCCGTTGGGGCGATCGCCGGCGAAATCAGACGAGGAGCCGATCGCGGGCGTCGGCGCCTCGTCGAAAACCAATCTGGCATTTCCGCAGATGATCGCGGCCTACGACGCCAAGGTTGATCCGCGCACGCCGATCCTGTCGGCGGACGAGAAGAAGGTATTCGTCGATACCTTCACGACAACCGGCTTCACTGGCGGCATCAACTGGTACCGCAATTTCACCCGCAATTGGGAGCGCTCGCAGGGGCTGGACCACCACATCAGCGTGCCGTCGCTGATGATTATGGCCGAGAACGATGCCGTGTTGCCGCCGTCGGCGGCCGATGGCATGGAGAAGCTGGTGGCTGACCTCGAGAAGCACCTGGTGAAGGACAGCGGCCATTGGACGCAGCAGGAGAAGCCGGAAGAGGTCAGTGCCGTCCTGATCGAATGGCGTAGAAGACGGTTTGGCTAGCTCGTCATTGCGAGCGGGGGGAAGCGTAGCAAATGTCATCGAAGAACCGTCTGGATCCGATTCCGCAGCCACCGACCAAGCCGGTGGTCGGCAACATGCTGTCGCTGGACTCGGCAGCACCAGTGCAGCACCTGACGCGGCTAGCCAAGGAGCTTGGTCCGATCTTCTGGCTCGACATGATGGGCTCGCCGATCGTCGTCGTGTCCGGCCATGACCTCGTCGACGAGCTCTCCGACGAAAAGCGCTTCGACAAGACGGTGCGCGGTGCGCTGCGCCGCGTGCGCGCAGTCGGTGGCGACGGCCTGTTCACGGCAGATACCAAGGAGCCGAACTGGAGCAAGGCGCACAACATCCTGCTGCAGCCCTTCGGCAACCGCGCCATGCAATCCTACCATCCGAGCATGGTCGACATCGCTGAACAGCTCGTCCAGAAATGGGAGCGGCTCAACGCCGACGAAGAGATCGACGTGGTCCACGACATGACCGCGCTGACGCTCGACACGATTGGGCTATGCGGCTTCGACTACCGCTTCAACTCGTTCTACCGGCGCGACTACCATCCGTTCGTCGAGTCGCTGGTGCGCTCGCTCGAAACCATCATGATGACACGCGGCCTGCCGTTCGAGCAGCTCTGGATGCAGAAGCGGCGCAAGACGATGGGCGAAGACGTCGATTTCATGAACAAGATGGTCGACGAGATCATCGCCGAGCGGCGTAAGGGAACTGACGCCCTCGACGACAAGAAAGACATGCTTGCCGCGATGATGACCGGCGTCGACCGCTCGACCGGCGACCAGCTCGACGACGTCAACATTCGCTACCAGATCAACACATTTCTGATCGCCGGCCACGAGACCACCAGTGGACTCTTGTCCTACACGCTCTACGCGCTGCTTAAGCACCCGGAGATTCTCAAGAAGGCTTATGACGAAGTCGACCGCGTCTTAGGTCCCGACGTCAACGCAAGGCCGACCTATCAGCAGGTGACTCAACTCACCTACATCACGCAGATCCTGAAGGAGGCGCTGCGGTTGTGGCCGCCGGCGCCGGCCTATGGCATCTCGCCGCTGAAGGATGAGACCCTCGGCGGTGGCAAGTACAAGCTCAGGAAGGGGACCTTCACCACGATCCTGGTGACGGCGCTGCATCGCGACCCCTCCGTTTGGGGTCCGAACCCGGATGCCTTCGATCCCGAGAATTTCAGCAAGGAAGCCGAAGCAAAACGGCCGATCAATGCCTGGAAGCCGTTCGGCAACGGCCAGCGCGCCTGCATCGGCCGTGGTTTCGCGATGCACGAGGCTGCGCTCGCGCTCGGCATGGTCCTGCAGCGCTTCAAGCTGATCGACCACCAGCGTTACCAGATGCATTTGAAGGAAACGCTGACGATGAAGCCGGAAGGCTTCAAGATCAAGGTCCGGCCGCGCGCCGATCGCGAGCGTGGTGCTTACGGCGGGCCGGTCGCGACCGTGGCTTCGGCGCCGAGGGCTCCGCGCCAGCCGACCACGCGGCCCGGTCATAACACGCCGATGCTGGTGCTCTACGGCTCCAATCTCGGCACCGCCGAGGAACTCGCGACGCGCATGGCGGACCTGGCGGAGATCAACGGCTTTGCCGTGCATCTCGGGCCGCTCGACGATTACGTCGGCAAGCTGCCGCAAGATGGCGGCGTGCTGATCATCTGCGCTTCCTATAACGGCGCGCCGCCGGACAATGCATCGCAATTCGTCAAATGGCTCGGCGAGGACCTGCCGAAGGATGCCTTTGCCAATGTCCGCTATGCCGTGTTTGGCTGCGGCAACAGCGATTGGGCGGCAACCTATCAATCGGTGCCACGCTTCATCGACGAGCAATTGGCAAAGCATGGTGCACGCGCCGTCTATCCGCGCGGCGAGGGCGATGCGCGGAGCGATCTCGACGGCCAGTTCCAGAAATGGTTCCCGGCCGCGGCCCAGGTCGCGACCAAGGAATTCGGCATCGACTGGAATTTCACCCGCACTGCTGAAGACGATCCGCTCTACGCGATCGAGCCGGTGGCGGTGACCGCCGTCAACACCATCGTCGCGCAGGGCGGTGCTGTCGCGATGAAGGTGCTGGTCAACGACGAGCTGCAGAACAAGTCCGGCGCCAATCCGTCGGAGCGCTCGACGCGCCACATCGAGGTGCAACTGCCGGCCAATATCACCTACCGGGTCGGCGATCACCTGAGCGTCGTCCCGCGCAACGATCCCACGTTGGTGGATTCGGTTGCCCGCCGCTTCGGCTTCCTGCCGGCCGACCAGATCAGGCTTCAGGTCACTGAGGGCCGCCGCGCGCAATTGCCTGTCGGCAATGCTGTGTCGGTCGGCCGCCTGCTCAGCGAATTCGTCGAGCTGCAGCAGGTGGCGACGCGGAAGCAGATCCAGATCATGGCCGAGCACACCCGCTGCCCCGTGACCAAGCCCAAGCTGCTGGCTTTCGTCGGCGAGGAGGGGAAGCCGCTGGAGCGTTACCGCACCGAGATTCTGGCGAAGCGCAAATCGGTATTCGATCTGCTGCTTGAATATCCCGCCTGCGAATTGCCGTTCCACGTCTATCTGGAAATGCTCTCGCTGCTCGCGCCGCGCTATTATTCGATCTCGTCTTCGCCATCGGTCGATCCGGCGCGTTGCAGCGTCACGGTCGGCGTGGTCGAGGGACCGGCGGCCTCGGGGCGCGGCACCTACAAGGGTATCTGCTCGAACTATCTCGCCAACCGCCGCGCGGGCGATACGATCTATGCGACGGTGCGCGAGACCAAGGCCGGCTTCCGGCTCCCCGACGACCCATCCGTGCCGATCATCATGATCGGCCCTGGCACTGGACTGGCGCCGTTCCGCGGCTTCCTCCAGGAGCGTGCCGCGCGGAAAGCAAAGGGGGCCAGCCTCGGTCCGGCCATGCTGTTCTTCGGCTGCCGTCATCCTGATCAGGATTTTCTCTACGCGGACGAGCTGAAGGCGCTGGCGGGTAGTGGCATCACGGAGCTCTTCACTGCGTTCTCGCGCGCGGATGGGCCGAAGACCTATGTGCAGCACGTCCTCGCCACGCAGAAGGACAAGGTCTGGCCGCTGATCGAGCAGGGCGCGATCATCTATGTCTGCGGCGATGGCAGCAAGATGGAGCCAGACGTGAAGGCGGCGCTCGTTGCGATCTACCGCGAGAAGAGCGGTATCGATGCGGCTGCGGCCGCCCGCTGGATCGAGGAGATGGGCACGAAGAACCGCTACGTGCTGGACGTCTGGGCGGGAGGGTGACTGCCCGCTCGATCGTGCTAAATCACTCCCATGATTCCCTGGGAAAAGATCGACATCGCCAAAATCCCCGGCTCCGACGAGGAGCTCCGCCTGATGCGGCGGGGCAAGGAGTTCTCCATCAAGCTCGGCACCAACGAGCTGATGAACAACCGCCTGTCGGGCTCGGAAGCCGCACTGGCAACGCTCGCGGCAAAGCAGATCGCGACGATGGCAAAGCCCGTCGTCCTCATCGGCGGCCTTGGCATGGGTTTTACGCTGCGCGCGGCGCTCACGGTGCTGGGAGCCAAGGCGAAGATTGTGGTCTCCGAACTCGTGCCGGCGGTTGTCGCCTGGGCGCGAGGCCCGATGGCGGAAGTGTTCGGCGACAGTCTTGATGATCCCAGGGTGAGCATCCGCGAGATCGATGTCGGTGAAATCATCCGGGCGAAGGCATCGGCCTACGACGCCATCCTCCTCGACGTCGACAACGGGCCGGAAGGGTTGACCCGGAAGGGCAATGACGCGCTTTACAGTGCGAGCGGGTTGGCGGCGGCGAAAGCGGCGCTGCGGTCGGGTGGCGTGCTGGCCGTCTGGTCGTCGGGGCCCAATCCCGCCTTCACCAAGCGCCTCGGGCGCGCCGGCTTCGATGTCAATGAGGTCGCCGTCCGCGCCACCGGCAGGGGCGGTGGCGCACGTCACGTCATCTGGCTCGCGAAGAAGGGCTAGAACATCGTGTTGTTGTTCGCCGGATTGTCCAGGATCGGCTGAACGACGTCCCAATGCTCGACGATCTTGCCGTTCTCCAACTTGAAGATGTCGACGATCGCGTTGCCTTTGGTGCCGGGTTCGCGAACCGCGTTGACGTGCAGGATGACATAGTCGCCATCGACGAACGAGCGCTTGATCTCGCTGTGCGAGTTCGGAAACTTCTCCCGCAGGAAGCCGATGAACTTTCGGAAACCCTCCGGGCCATCGGCGGCGTTCGGGTTGTGCTGGGTGTAGCGGTCGCCGACATAGGCGAGCGCTGCATCGACATCCTTCTGATTGAGACCCTTCTCGTAGAAGGCCAGCACGGCCTTGCGATTGGCCTCTTCCTGTGCGGTGCCGGCCATCGCGCTGCCGCCAGCGAGCGACAGCATGAGAACTGAAGCGGCGACCAATGTCGCCGACCGGATGATGAGATTCATGTGAGCTCCGAGAGGCCGCAGCCTCTGTCTTGCGATGAAGGAAGGTCTCTATAGCTTCCGCTTCGGCTCTCGTTAAGAGAGTAACCGGCAGCTCACATGGTCACCGAAAGGAGACCGACGATTTCGGCCTACGCAGCTTGTGCGGCTGCGCCATGCGCGTGCTTGTCGATGGCCCCGATGATCTCGGGCCAGAACCGCGCCGGCAGCGCGTGGCCCATTCCCTCGACCATCCGGAGTTTTGCGCCTGGAATCGAGGCCGCTGTGTCCTTGCCGCCTTCGGGACGAACCAGCGGATCGGCCGTGCCGTGGATCACGAGCGACGGCGTTTTGACGGCGTGCAGGCGCTCCTTGCGGCTGCCGGAGGCGAGCACGGCGCGGAGCTGCCGGCCGACGCCGGCCGGATTGAGACCGCGTGCGAACGTGCGTTCGGCGCGGCCGGCATCGAGTGCTTCCTCTTCGGGGAAAGAGCCGGCGCGCAGCACGATCCAGTTCCGGCAGAAGCGCGCGATGTACTCTTCCTTGCTGCGTGGCGGAGGCGCCATCAGCACAGCGGTCGCTTCGCGGGTCGGGGGCGGCAGACGTGGATTGCCTGTCGTCGACATGATGGAGGTCAGCGAGCGCACGCGTTGTGGAAACGACAGCGTGATCTCCTGCGCAATCATGCCGCCCATGGACGCGCCGACGAGGTGCGCGGACTTGATGCCGAGCGCGTCCATCAGGCCGACCGTGTCCTTCGCCATGTCGATCAGCTTGTAGGTCGCCGCGACCGGGATCTTCAGGAACCGCAGCTTCAACAGCTCAAGCGGCGTCAACCGCGCGCCTCCCGTGAGGTGGCTCGACTTGCCGATATCGCGGTTGTCGAAACGGATCACGCGAAAGCCGCGCGCGGCGAGTTGTTCGCAGAACCCATCGTCCCAATGGATCATCTGCGCCCCGAGCCCCATGATCAGCAGCAGCGGCTCGGCATTGTCGTTACCAAAAATCTCGTAGCAGATATCGATACCGTTGGCACGGATGGTCTGCGGCGGCTGATGGGGGGAGGCGTTCACAGGCGTGTTCCTTGGCTTCCAGGCAGGAATTGTATCGCATGGTTTGCCGTCGCAAAGAAGCCGTGCGTGCGACATCGCCCTGTCGCTTAGCCGTTGACCAGCCCGTCGCAACGGTGTGGTATGGCGACAAAAGAAGGGCGCAAGAAGCCCTCGTGACCTGGAGGACACCGATGACCGACAAGATCACCGACCCTGTCGCCCTGTGGCAGAAGATGGTTGGCGAGATGGAGAAGGGCTTCAACTCGTTCGCCACCAAGGCGATGGAGACGCCCGAATTCTCGCAAGCCGTGAACCGCGCCGGCGGCGCTGCTGCGGGTGCTCAGAAGCAGTTCGGCGATCTCATGGAGAAATACCTTCTCTCGATGAACCTGCCGAGCCGCGAGCAAATGACCGGCATCGCCGAGCGCCTGCAAGCCATCGAGGGGCAGATCGGCGAGATCAGGTCGATGCTGAACCAGATGGCGGCGGCGTCGGGTGGATCGCCGACCGATGCCGCACCGCGGCCGCCGCGCACCAAACGCCCGCCATCCGAAAGTGGAGGGCCAAAATGAACGCCTCGACGGGACTTGATTTCGCAGCAATCCCGGATCGCATCCAGGCCGAGGTGCAGCGCGCCATCCAGCGCAGCATCAAGGGTGTCGAATATTTCTCCAGCTCCGGTCCGACGCTCGGATCGACCCCGAAGGACGTGCTGCATTCGCGCGGTACGATGAGCCTCTATCACTATCGGCCGATGTCGGACGAGATCTACCGCGTGCCGGTGCTGATCGTGATGGCAACCACCAATCGCGGCTATATCCTCGATCTCGTGCCCGGCCAGAGTTTCATCGAGTTCCTCTTGAAGCGCGGCTACGACGTCTACATGCTCGACTGGAGCGCGCCGCGGCCAGAGGAGAAGAGCCTGCGGATGGAGGACTATGTCCTCGACTTTATCCCGGATTGCGTCCGCCGCGTGCAGGCCGATTCCGGCGAGCAGGATGTCTCTGTCATCGGCTATTGCTTCGGTGGCGTGCTGTCGCTGCTCTACGGTTCGATCTTCCCGGATGGGCCGATGAAGAATTTGATCTGCTTCACCACGCCGATCGACTTCCGCGAGATGAAGCTGTTCTCGAATTTCTCCGACCGCCGATATTTCGACGTCGACCGCCTCGTTGACAGCGTCGGCAACGTGCCGCCGGAGATGATCCTGTCCTCGTTCGAGATGCTGCGCCCGGCCTCGCGTGCGGTCAGTCAGATCCAGCTATGGGAAAACATCTGGAACGACGAGTTCGTGAAGTCCTACCGGATGTTCGACCGCTGGGCGACCGATACGTTGCCGCTGGCCGGCGAATATTTCCGCACGATTACCAAGGACCTGATGTGGGACAACAAACTCTACAACGACACCATGTCGGTCGGCGGCCGCGCCGCCAAGCTCGAGACCATCAAGGTGCCGTTCCTGCATGCGGTCGCCGAGCACGACCACATCGTGCCCTATGAGGCGGCAAAACATCTGATCGCGAAGATCGGCTCGGCCGACAAGGAAGAGGTGATGCTGAAAGGCGGTCACGTCTCGCTGGTCGCCGGCGCCAACGCGGTGAAGCGGCTGTGGCCGAAACTGGATTCCTGGCTGGGGACAAGATCGACATGAGTGAGCAGCGTTCCTATCCGCGTCACGCCAAGACCGACGCGGGCGAGATCGAGATCCGCCTGATGTCGCCGGCAGACGAAGCCGCCGTGCTCGCCTTCGGCAAGGGCCTGCCGACGCATGACCTGCTGTTCCTGCCGCGCAACATCAGCGAGCCGAAGGTGCTCTCCGCCTGGGTCAAGGAGATCGAGCGCGGTGCCATTCAGAGCCTGCTCGCGGTGAAAGACGGCAAGGTCGTCGGCTGCGGCACCCTGGTGCGCGACCCGCATTCCTGGTCGCCTCATGTCGGCGAGATCCGGATGGTGGTGTCGCAGGACGTCCGCGGGAAGGGGGTGGGCAAGGCGCTCTCGCAGGAGACCTTTGCGCTCGCGCTGGGGGCGGGGCTGGAGAAGCTCTCGGTCCAGATGACGGTCGACCAGCAGGCAGCGATCGCGCTGTTCGAGAGCCTCGGCTTCAAGGCGGAGGCGCTGTTGCGCGATCATGTCCGGGATGTCGCCGGCAAGACCCACGATATCGTCGTGCTTGGACACAACATCGCGCAGGTCCAGGCCCAGATGGAGGCCTATGGGCTGCCAAGCGCCGTCCAGCACTAAAAGCGCCGTCCGGCATTAGGGGTCTCGTCCGGCGACCCAAATCTCGAAATCAACCCCATGCACAGTAGGCGGCGGGCTGAGAAGGCGGCAAATTGCCTGCTGTTAAGGCTGTTCACGAAATCGCGATATCGCGACGCAACATGAATATTGCACCGCACAATTAACTATGCCATATAAGCCGTGCCCCGGGCCATTGAGGACGGGGTGAGCCCATAGCTCAACCCCTGAGGATGGAGAGACCCCCATGACCACCGAAACCAACACCGCTTTCGAAGGCTTCAAGGACGCATTCAAGAACATCCAGAATCTGGAAGTTCCCGAGGCCGCCCGCGAGTTCGTCAAGAAGTCCGCCAACACCGCCAAGGACCGTGCTGCCGAGGTGTTCGCTGGCTCCGAGCGCGTGACCGCTGCCGTCGAGAACGCGGTGAACGAGTCCGTTACTGAAGCCGGCAAGATCAGCCGCAACATCCAGCAGGCGATCTATGACGACGCCCAGGCGTTCTTCGCCGGCATCGACAAGCTCGCGTCCGCCAAGTCGTTCAGCGAAGCCGTCGAGATCCAGTCGAGCCTGCTCCGTGCCCGCGGCGAAGCGTTCGTCTCGCGTGCCAAGGCGACCACCGACTATCTCGGCAAGCTTGCTGCCAACGGTGCGAAGTCCGCTCAGGACAACTTCGCCAAGGTCTACAACAAGACCGCTTGATCCGGCGCCTTGAGACCAAACTGTATTTTAAGGCCCGCTTCGGCGGGCCTTTTGTTTTTTCTGCCACCGCCGTCATTGCGAGGAGCCCTTGCGACGAAGCAATCCAGAGTCTCTCCTTGGAAAGATTCTGGATTGCTTCGCTTCGCTCGCAATGACGGGGTACTGTGATGCAATCATGGACTCACCCGCCACCTTCTCCTTCGACAGTCCCGGCGACGCCGAGCGCGCGGCGGAACTGCGCCGTGTGAAAACGCTGGCGACGCTGGTGCTGGCCTCGACGCTCGCGCTGTTCGTTGTGGCGAAATGGCTGCTGCCGGTGCATCCCGTGTTCGGCTTCATCGCCGCCTTCGCGGAGGCTGCAACCATCGGCGGGCTCGCCGACTGGTACGCTGTCGTCGCGCTGTTCAAGCGGCCGCTCGGGCTGCCGATCCCGCACACGGCCATTATCCAGAGCAATCAGGCCCGCATTGCCGACAAGCTCGGAGAGTTCATCCAGGTGCATTTTCTGGAGGCCGGACCTGTCGAGGCCAAGCTCAACGAAATCGATTTCGGCTCCTTCGTCGCCGAATGGCTGCGCGATCGCAAGCGCAGTGATGATCTCGCGCGCTTCGCGCTGCGGCTGCTGCCGGAAGCCGTCTCGGCAACGGAAAGCTCCGGGCTGATGACGTTCATCATCCGCCGCATGTCCTCGCAGATTCAAGCGATCGACCTCGCGCCGCTCGCCGCCGGCACGCTGCGCGGCTTCGTGTCGGAGGGGCGGCACCAGATCCTGTTCGACGATCTCTTGCGCGTGATGCACGAGACGTTGAACCAGAAAGAGACGATGGCGATGATCCGCGAGAAGGTTCGCGAGGAGTTGCCGACCCTGCTCAGGCTCTATCGCGCAGACAAGTTCCTGGTGACCAAGATCGTCTCGTCGGCGACTGCCTTCTTCAACGAGGTGCGCAGCGATCCCAAGCATCCGTTCCGCGGTGAGTTCGACCGCATGGTGCTCAGCTTTGTCGATCGGCTCGGCACCGACCAGGCCTATATCGACCGTATCGACGGATTGAAGCGCGACCTGCTCGCAAGGCCGGAGCTTGCCGATCTCGCCCGCACCGTCTGGTCCAACGCGCGTTCCTTCATCGAGCGGAGCGCATCCGGCGAGACCCAGGTGCTGCAGCATCATCTCGCCGGCATGTTCGTGTCGGCTGGCGATGCGCTCGCCGGCGATGCCGAGCTGCGCGGCGAGATCAACAAGGGCCTGGTGACGGTGCTGCGCAGCTTCGTCGCCGACCAGAAGAGCGGCGTCTCGACCTTCATCTCCGACCAGGTCAAGGCGTGGGATATGGCGCAGCTGATTTCGCTGATCGAAATCAACATCGGGCGCGACCTGCAATACATCCGTTTCAACGGTTCGCTGATCGGCGGGCTCGCCGGTCTTGCGCTCTACTCCGTAGAATCCCTGCTCCGATTGTTGTGACTTTTGCGTCACGCCCGTTAGCATTAACGCGCGGGCCTATTGTCGGCCTTCGCTTCTCCAGCTTGAATGTTCGGAACCGGCCGCCTAGCTGATTCATGTTGCGCTGCGGAACGATCAAGAAGCCGGCGTATTGGAATTCATGCCCATTGCCGGCATCGCGGCCGGCGGGCTCTTCGGGAATTCTTGCCAAGGGGATCCATTGATGACCGCTACTGCCCAGACGCTGCGCCCGCCGTCCCGTACTCTGATGTTTCTTGAAGGGCGCGCGATCCATGAATTCGGCGCATTCCTCGGCGCACTGCCGCTGCTGAGCCTCGCGCCGCGTGGCGATGGGCATCCAGTGCTGGTGCTGCCGGGCCTTGTGGCCTCCGACGCGTCTACGCGCGCGCTGCGCAGCTTTCTGGCCGGCAAGGGCTATGCCGTGAGCGGCTGGCGCCAAGGTCGCAATTATGGCCTGCGCGAGGGTGTTCAGCACGCCATGGTCGATCTGGTCGAGGAGCTCAGCAACAAACACGGCCGCAAGATCAGTCTGGTTGGCTGGAGCCTCGGCGGCCTCTATGCGCGCCAGCTCGCCAAGATGATGCCCGAGCGCGTCCGCCAGGTGATCACGCTCGGCAGCCCCTTCGCGGGCAACCCGCGGTCGACAAACGCCTGGCGCGTCTATGAATGGGCCAGTGGCCGGAAGTCCAACGAGGTCGATCCGGAATTCGGCGGCGAACTCGCCGTCCCACCGCCGGTGCCGACCAGCGCGATCTTCAGCCGCACGGACGGCGTCTGCGCCTGGCAGGGCTGCATGGAGAGGACGGGCACGCAGACCGAGAGCATCGAGGTCGAGAGCAGCCATTGCGGCATGGGCCATCATCCCGCCGTCGTCTATGCGGTCGCGGATCGCCTCGCGCAGAAGGAGGGCCAGTGGCAGCCCTTCGATCGCGGCGGCTGGCGCAGCCTTGTCTATCCAGATCCGCATCGGTAGTGCGCTTCTTCATCTCGCCCCGCTTGCGGGGAGAGGTCGGATCGCATCGGAGATGCGATCCGGGTGAGGGGGACTCTCCGCGAATCCAACTCTCACCGACTTTGCGGAGACTCCCCCTCATCCCGACCTTCTTCCCGCAAGCGGGGAGAAGGAGAAGAGGCAGCCGTCGTTTCCGTCCATTGTCGCGCCCGCATCAAACGCGTATGCCTCGCGCATGGCGCATCCGCTCTCTCGCATCATCGACCAGCTCAAGCGTGAGCCGTCACGCACGGGCTCCATCGTCATCACCATGTTCGGCGATGCCATTGTGCCGCGCGGCGGCTCGGTGTGGCTTGGCACGCTGCTGGCGTTCTTCGAGGGACTCGATATCGACGGCAGCGTGGTGCGCACCGCGATGTCGCGCCTCGCTGCGGATGGCTGGTTGACGCGCGAAAAGGTCGGCCGCAACAGCTTTTATCGTCTGGCGGAGAAGGGCCGCGAGACGTTCGAGGCTGCGACGCGCCACATCTACGATCCGCTGCCGTCTGACTGGACCGGCCGCTTCGAGCTGCTGCTGATCGGCAATGGTGAAGACCGCGACGCATCGCGCGATGCGCTGCGCAATGCCGGCTTTGGCAGCCCGCTGCCGGGCGTCTGGGTCGCACCATCAGGCGTGCCTGTGCCGGAGGAGGCTGCGAATGCGATCCGGCTCGAAGTCTCCGCCGAGGACGACAGCGGTCGTCGCCTGCTCAGCGCGAGCTGGCCGCTTGAGCGCACTGCGGATGCCTATTTGAAGTTCATGAAAACCTTCGAGCCGTTGCGCGCAGCCCTCGCGCGTGGCACCGATCTGTCCGAGGCCGACGCCTTCACCGCGCGCATCCTGCTGATCCACTATTACCGCCGCGTCGTGCTGCGCGATCCGCTCTTGCCCGAAAGCCTGCTGCCGGCGGATTGGCCGGGCAGGGCGGCTCGGGAGCTCTGCGGCGAAATCTACCGCGCACTGCTTGTCCCTTCCGAACAATGGCTTGATGACCACGGAACCAACGAAAAGGGGCCGTTGCCGCCGGCCCGAAAGCTCCTGGAAAGGAGGTTTGGCGCCTGATTTATATGTTACAGAAATATCTTGCATGACGTAATTTTTGTTATATATTGCCTCTCAATAAATCGGGAGGAATGCGCATGTATACCCAGGCGCTGAATACGGCCGAGACCGACGATCGCGGTCTTGAGGACGCGACCAGGGCTGCGCAATTCCAGGCCCGCATCGATGCCGAGGAGCGCATCGAGCCGAACGACTGGATGCCTGCGGCCTATCGCAAGACGCTCACCCGCCAGATCTCCCAGCATGCCCATTCCGAAATCGTCGGCATGCTGCCCGAAGGCAATTGGATCACGCGCGCGCCGACCCTGCGCCGCAAGGCTGCGCTGCTCGCCAAGGTGCAGGACGAGTGCGGCCACGGGCTCTATCTCTACGCCGCCGCCGAGACGCTCGGCACCTCGCGCGAAGAGCTGGTCGACGCGATGCTCGCGGGCAAGGCCAAATATTCCTCTATCTTCAACTATCCGACGCTGACCTGGGCCGACATCGGCACCATTGGCTGGCTCGTCGACGGCGCTGCGATCATGAACCAGATCCCGCTGTGCCGCTGCTCCTACGGACCCTACGCGCGCGCCATGATCCGCGTCTGCAAGGAAGAGTCTTTCCACCAGCGCCAGGGTTACGAGATCATGCTGACGCTGTGCCGCGGCTCGGATGAGCAGAAGGCGATGGCGCAGGATGCGCTGAACCGCTGGTGGTGGCCCGTGCTGATGATGTTCGGCCCGCCGGATGCGACCAGCCAGCACAGTGACACCTCGACGAAGTGGAAGATCAAACGCTTCTCCAATGATGAGCTGCGCCAGAAGTTCGTCGATGCCACCGTGCCGCAAGCGCGATATCTTGGTCTCACCATTCCCGATCCCGGCATGACGCAGGATGCCGAAGGCCACTGGCGCTACAGCGAGATTGACTGGACCGAGTTCAAGCAGGTGCTCGCCGGCAACGGCCCGTGCAATCGCGACCGCATGGCCGCGCGCCGCAGGTCGCACGACGAAGGCGCCTGGGTGCGCGATGCTGCTGCCGCATACGCTGCAAAGCGCGCGCAGCGCCAGACCGCGCAAGCCGCGGAATAGGGAGGATCAATATGGCCACGCCGAACACGCCGCTGTGGGAAGTCTTCATTCGCAGCCGCAACGGGCTCGCGCACAAGCATGTCGGATCGCTGCATGCGAGCGACGCGACGATGGCGCTGCAAGCCGCCCGCGACATCTACACCCGCCGCGGCGAGGGCCTGTCGATCTGGGTGGTGCCGTCGACCGCGATTACCGCGAGCGACCCCGCTGAAAAGGGCATGATGTTCGAGCCGGCGGAATCCAAGATCTACCGGCATCCGACATTCTACGAGGTGCCGGACGAAGTGGGGCACATGTGATGCCTGCTGCCAACATCCAGGTCTCCGAGACGCCGCTGGTGCTCTACGCGCTGCGCCGTGCGGACGATGCGCTGATCCTCGGCCACCGGCTGTCGGAATGGTGCGGGCACGCGCCGATGATGGAAGAGGACATGGCGCTCTCCAACATCGCGCTCGACCTGATCGGCCAGGCGCGCGAACTCTACAGCTATGCCGCCAAGGCTGAGGGCAAGGATAACGACGAAGACAAGCTCGCTTATTTGCGCGACGTCCGGCAGTACCGCAATCTGCTGCTGGTCGAGCAGCCCAACGGCGATTTTGCCCAGACCCTGGTGCGGCAGTTCTTCTATTCGGCCTTCGCCGATCTCTATTGGCGCGCGATGATGGCCTCGCGCGACACGACGCTCGCGGCGATTGCCGCCAAGTCGGAGAAGGAGAGCGCGTATCATCTGCGCCATGCTTCAGAATGGATCATCCGTCTTGGTGACGGTACAGACGAAAGCCATCAGCGGGCGCAGGCCGCGATTGATCACCTCTGGGCCTTCACCGGCGAGATGTTTGCCGTCGATGACGGCGAGCGCGCCCTGATCCATGCCGGTATTGCCGTCGATCCTGGCACGCTACGCGGCCGCTGGATGACGACGCTGTCCGATGTCATGGGTGAAGCAACGCTCACGCTGCCGCAGAACGACTGGATGCAGCAGGGCGGCCGTTCCGGCCGGCACAGCGAGCATCTCGGTCATCTCCTGTCCGAGCTCCAATCGATGCAGCGCACCTTTCCGGGGCAGACATGGTGACCGTGCTGGAGCGCGACAGCGAGCTGCGCCAACGCGCCTGGGACGCTGCGGCGAGTGTGGTCGATCCCGAGATTCCTGTGCTGACCATCGCCGATCTCGGCGTGCTGCGTGATGTCACTGTCGATGGCAATCATGTCGAGGTCGCGATCACGCCGACCTATTCGGGCTGCCCGGCGATGAACATGATCGCGATCGAAATTGAGGTCGCGCTGGAGCGCGCCGGTTTCCATCGGCCGAAAGTCCGCACCGTGCTGTCGCCGGCCTGGACAACGGACTGGATGAGCGAGGAGGGGCGCCGCAAGTTACGCGACTACGGCATCGCGCCTCCGCAAGCCTCGAACTCGCGCCGCGCGTTGTTCGGCGAGCAGGACGTCGCATGTCCGCAATGCGGCTCAGGAAATACGGAAGTCTTGTCCGAATTCGGCTCGACCTCCTGCAAGGCGCTCTGGCGCTGCAAGGCCTGCCGTGAACCCTTTGATTATTTCAAGTGTCATTGAGAGACGCACGATGCCAACCCCACCGTCATTGCGAGCGCAGCGAAGCAATCCAGAGTCCCTCCGCAGAGATAGTCTGGATTGCTTCGTCGCAAGAGCTCCTCGCAATGACGGCGGTGGGGCCGATTCGGAGTATTTCTGATGTCAGCAGCCGCCCCCCGCTTTCATCGCCTGGCCGTCAACGATCTCCGCCGCGAGGCCTCCGACGCCGTCTCGATGACGTTCGCGATCCCGCGCGAACTCGCCGACGACTATGCGTTCAGTCCGGGCCAGTATCTGACGCTCCGGACGATGCTCGACGGCGAGGAAGTGCGACGCTCCTATTCGATCTGCTCCGGCCCCGATGACGGCGAGATCCGCATCGCCGTGAAAAAGGTTGATGGCGGCGCGTTTTCGAGCTGGGCCGCGGACGAGTTGAAACACGGCGACGAGCTCGACGTGATGACGCCGACTGGGCGCTTTGGCGTGGTTCCGCCTGCTGACGCCGGGCGTATCCATGTCGGCTTTGCCGCCGGCTCCGGCATCACGCCGATCCTCTCGATCGTCAAGGGCGTGCTGGCGCGCGAGCCGGATAGCCGCTTCTTCCTGTTCTACGGCAACCGCGAGACCGACAACATCATGTTCCTCGAGGCGCTCGAGGAGCTGAAGGACCGCTTTATCGATCGTCTCTCGATCTTCCACGTCATCTCCGGCGAGGAGCAGGACATTCCGATCCTGCATGGCCGTCTCGACGGCGACAAGGTGAGGGTGCTGCTGCGCTCGCTGGTGCCGGCCGACAGCGTCGACCACGTTTTCATCTGCGGTCCGACTGGCATGAGCGAGGACGTCGAGGTAGCGTGCCGCGGTCTCGGGATCGCGGCGGAGCGTCTTCATGTCGAGCGCTTCGTTTCCGAATTCGGCGGCAAGCCGCGCCCGAAGAAGATCGTGGCTCCCGATGCGCCGCCAAAGGCGATCGCGTCCCTGATCATCGACGGCAAACGCCGCGACGTGCCGGTCGCCGAGGACGAGGCGATCCTTGATGCCGCGCTGCGCGCCGGCGTCGATCTTCCCTTCGCCTGCAAGGGTGGCATGTGCTCAACCTGCCGCGCGAAACTGGTCGAGGGCGAGGCGCCGATGGACCTCAATTATTCACTGGAGCCCTGGGAGCTGAAGGCAGGGTTTGTTCTCACCTGCCAGGCGAAGCCTTCGTCCGAGCGGGTCGTGGTCGACTACGACCACGTTTGACAGTGTTGGCTATCAAGCAGAACATCATGACCAAGCATTTCGCCGGGAGAAGCGCGTGAACGTTAAAGCCGGCCTGTCACCTGAGGATGTTGCCCGCGTCTGCGCTGACGCCATGTGGGCGGAGGACGATGCCTCCAAGGGGCTCGGCATGGAGATCGTCGAAATCGGCCCGGGTTTTGCGACGCTCGCAATGACGGTGCGGCCGGATATGGTCAATGGCCAGCGTATTGCGCATGGCGGCTTCATCTTCACGCTCGCCGATTCTGCCTTCGCCTTTGCCTGCAATTCGCACAACGATCGTGTGGTGGCAGCTCAGGGGCAGATCACCTTCATCAAGCCCGGCAAGCTTGGCGATCGCCTGGTCGCAAAGGCGCGGGAAGTCACCCGCGGTGGTCGTTCCGGCATCTATGATGTGCGCGTCACCGCAGGCGATACCTTGATCGCAGAATTCCGCGGGCATTCGCGTGTCATTCCCGGCACGTGGCTGCCGTCGCAAGATCAATAAGCAGAAGAACACATCAAATGTGGGGGAGCGAGCATGGCTTCGACGAAGCCCAGGGAAGGCGGCCACACTTATAAGGCCGAGCTGGATGCGCATGAGCGCGCGTCACGCGACGAGATCATGTCGCTGCAGACGCAGCGGTTGGCCTGGTCGCTGAAGCACGCCTACGACAATGTCGCGCATTATCGCAAGGCCTTCGACAAGGCCGGCGTACGTCCGTCCGATTTTCGCGAGCTCTCCGATCTCGCGAAATTTCCGTTCACGGTGAAGACGGACCTTCGCGACAATTATCCTTTCAACATGTTCGCCGTGCCGCGTGAAAACCTGGTGCGCGTGCATGCCTCCTCGGGCACGACGGGGAAGCCGATCGTCGTCGGCTATACGCAACGCGACATCGACACCTGGTCGGAGGTGATGGCGCGCTCGATCCGCGCTGCCGGAGGCCGCACCGGCATGATCATCCACAATGCCTATGGCTATGGCCTCTTCACCGGCGGACTTGGTGTGCACTACGGGGCCGAAAAGCTCGGCTGCACGGTGGTGCCGATCTCCGGCGGCATGACCGAGCGGCAGGTGCAGCTCATCAACGACTTCAGGCCCGACATCATCACGGTGACGCCAAGCTACATGCTGGCGATCCTCGACGAGTTCAAGCGGCAGAAGCTCGATCCCAGGCAGTGCTCGCTCAAGGTCGGCATCTTCGGCGCCGAGCCCTGGACCAACGCGATGCGCGGCGAGATCGAGGATGCCTTCGACATGGATGCGACCGACATCTATGGTCTCTCTGAAGTCATCGGGCCCGGCGTCGCGCAGGAATGCATCGAGACCAAGGACGGTCTGCATATCTGGGAAGACCATTTCTATCCTGAAGTGATCGACCCCGTGACGGGGGCGGTGCTGCCCGATGGCGCGAAGGGCGAGCTGGTCTTCACCTCGCTCACCAAGGAAGCCTTTCCGGTGATCCGCTATCGCACCCGCGATTTGACACGACTGCTGCCGGGCACGGCGCGGCCGGGCATGCGGCGCATGGAGAAGGTGACGGGCCGATCCGACGACATGATCATCCTGCGCGGCGTCAACCTGTTCCCGACCCAGATCGAGGAGGTGCTGCTCGCGACCGATTGGTGCGGCGGCCACTTCATCCTGGAGCTCACCCGCGAAGGCCGGATGGACGAGCTGACCATCATCGCCGAGGCGCGCCCCGAGAGCTGGGACGGCCGCGGATTGGTCGACCACGCCGACCGGATCTCGACCCACATCAAGAACACGATCGGCATCAGCTCCAAGGTGCAGGTGGTCGCGCCGGCCACGCTGGAACGCTCGTTGGGCAAGGCCAAGCGGCTCTACGACAAGCGCCCCAAGGACTGACTTGAAGGATTGACTTGACGGATTGACTTGACCGCCTCCAAAGGCGACAAGGCCCGCGAGAAATCGCGGGTCTTTTCCATGTCGCCAGCCGAACTCAAAACCGTTGAGGCGCGTTGTGTCCGTCTCAACGCCAAGGCCGAGAACGCTGCGGCGATTGCGCCGACCACCGAGCGTCATACGCTGACGCGCGGTGCGAGCGATCTCCTGATCGAGGTGAAGGCCGCGGCGGTCAATCCGTCGGACGTGAAGGCTGCGACGGGGCTGATGCCCTATGCCGTATTCCCACGTACGCCAGGGCGTGACTATTCCGGCGTGGTGATCGACGGTCCGGCCGGCGCGATCGGCAACGAAGTATTCGGCTCCTCCGGTGATCTCGGCATACGTCGCGACGGCACCCACGCAAGCCATCTCGTCGTCGAAGCGGATGCCGTGGTCGAGAAGCCCAAGTCAGTGTCCTGGGAAGAGGCAGCCGGCATCGGCGTGCCCTTCGTCACCGCGATGGAAGGCTTTCGTCGCGCGGGCATTCCGAAGGCCGGCGAAGCCGTGCTGGTGTTCGGCGTCAACGGCAAGGTCGGACAGGCCGCGGTGCAGATCGCAACCTGGCAGGGCGCGCACGTCATTGGCGTCGTGCGCAAGGCTGAAGCCTATGAAGGGCACAGCAATGCGCCGATCGAGGTGATCGACGCTTCCGCGGTCGATGTCGCCGCGCGCGTGCGCGAAATGACCGGTGGCAAGGGCGCCGACATCGTCTTCAACACGGTCGGCGATCCCTATTTCCAGGCGGCGCACAAGTCGCTGGCTCTGCGTGGTCGCCAGATCCTGATCGCCGCGGTCGATCGCATCGTGCAGTTCAACATCCTCGAATTCTACCGGGGACAGCACACCTATGTCGGCATCGACACGCTCGGTCTGTCGTCGATCGCAACGGGGGCCGTACTGCGTGACCTCGGTCCGGGCTTTGCGAGCGGCCATTTGAAACCGTTCCCGATCAAGGCGAATGCGATCTATCCGTTCGAACGCGCGAAGGAGGCTTATGTGGCCGTCGCGGGCTCCTCGCGCGATCGCGTGATCCTGCGGCCATGAGGCTCGTCATTGCGAGCGCAGCGAAGCAATCCAGAGTCTTTCCGCGGTGGGAGTCTGGATTGCTTCGCTGCGCTCGCAATGACGAAGTGCGCGGAGAGCGCTGAGAACTACAGATGGAATCTACCCAACTCGTCATCCTCGCCGGCCTCGTGATCGGCCTCATCTACGGCGCTGTTGGCCTGCTCAGCGGCTTCTGCCTGATGAGCAGCATGCGCGGATGGCTGGCGGAGGGAGACGGGCGGCTGGTGCGGAGCTACGCGCTCGCAATCGCGGTCGCGATTGCGGCGAGCCAGTTCCTCGCCGGCAAGGGCATGGTCGATCTCGGCAAGTCGATCTACCTGCAACAGACCTTCTCGGTGCCCGTGCTGTTCCTTGGCGGCGTGCTGTTCGGCTATGGCATGGTGCTGTCGAATGGCTGCGGCTCGCGGGCGCTGGTGCTGCTCGGCCGCGGCAATCTCCGCTCGTTCGTCGTCGTGATCGTGCTCGCCATTGCGGCGCAGATGACGCTGAAGGGGCTGATCGCACCCGCGCGTATTGCGCTGGTGCAGGCATCCCAAACCACCGTCGGCATCAATTCGCTGCCCACACTGCTGACGACGTTCGGTGTCACTGAGGTTGTTTCGCGTACACTGGCTGCAGCCGTGGTCGCCGCTGCGCTGATCCTGTTTGCTTTCGCCCACCCGGCGTTCCGCCGCTCACCGGGCCAGATCGCGGCGGGTGTCATCGTCGGCCTTCTCGTTGCTGGTGGCTGGTACGTGACCGGCTATCTCGGTGCCGACGACTTCAGTCCGGTTCCAGTGACGTCGCTGACGTTCATCGCGCCGATCGCCGACAGCCTGCAATACGCCATGCTTTCGACCGGCCTGACGCTGAACTTTGGCATCGCAACCGTCGGCGGGGTCTTCGCCGGCAGTCTGGTGACTGCGCTTGCCACCGGCCGTTTCCATCTCGAAGGTTATTCCTCGCCGCGCCACATGCTGCGCTCGGCTAGCGGCGCCGCGCTGATGGGCATCGGCGGGGTGATGGCGTTCGGTTGCTCGATCGGGCAGGGGCTCACGGGCATCTCGACGCTCGCGCTGGGCTCGTTCATTGCGGTCGCCGGTATCCTGCTGGGCACGACGGCAGGCCTGCGCGGCCGCTTGCGCGTTCAGCCGCTCGCGGTGGCCTGACGGCGCAGCAGCCGGTCGCCCAGCGTCGCGAGACCGATGCCGGTCACGATCAGCGCGGCTGCAATCACAAGGCTCTTGTCGATTGGCTCGCCCAGCAGGATCGCAGCGCTGGCGATGCCGACGAGCGGTGTGCCGGTGGTGCCGAGCGCCGTGGTCAGGGCCGAGATGCTCTTGTTCACCATCGACATCGCCCAATAGGCGAGCGCTGTCCCGATCAGGCCGGAATAAAGGAACAGCAGGACAAGCTTGCACGACCATTCCGCATGCGGCAGGCCATCCGTGACCAGCGCGGAGCCAGTCAGAATGATTGTCGCAACCAGCACCTGCCAGATCAGAAGCTGGAGCGGCGAGGCGATCCAGCGATGCGCGCGGATGTAGATGATGTTCGCGGCCCAGGAGATCGCGGCCAGGATGACCATGCCCGCGCCGAGCAAGACGTTGGAGTTGGTCCAGTCGATCGAGGTTGGGTTCAGGATCACGGCAAGGCCGACCAGCCCGAGCAGCGCGCCGGCGAGCTTTGGTGCCGTCAGCGTATCTTTCCCGAGCAAGGGTGCGGCGATCGCGACCCAGAGCGGTGTGGTGTAGCCGAGCACGACGGCCTTGCTCGCGGGCAGGAAGCGCACGCCGGCCGCAACCAGGACGGAGAAGATCGTCATGTGCAGCAGCGCCACACTGAGGACCACCGGAATGTCGCGCCGCTCCGGGATGACCAGATTGTTGCTGAGGCCAAGGATCACGAACAATCCCGCCAGCGCGATCCAGCTCCGGATCGCCGACGCCCACAGCGGCGGAAGGAATTGAACGAGTTGCTTCGTCATCGACCAGTTCACGCCCCAGGCCAGCACGACGATGAGGAACAGGCCAATGGCCGTGCGGGGAGAGAGGGGTGAGTTCATCGCAAGGTCCTTGAAGCAGTCCGATCAGGTGGATAGCATCCCGGTTGGCACCTGAAAAAGTGCCAGATCAGAGAGAAATAAGGTGCCAGTTTCGGACAACATGATCGCCGGCCTGATCGAGTTGAACCGGGCCGACGATGAAGGGCTGGTGGCGCAGCTGACGAGCCAGCTGCGCGGCCTGATCGCGTCCCGCCGGCTCGCCAAAGGTCGCGCGCTGCCGTCAAGCCGACGGTTTGCGGGCGATCTCGGCGTGTCCCGCAACACCGTCACATACGCGTTCGAGCAGCTTGCCGCGGAAGGATACATCGAGGCATCGCATGGCCGTCGTCCTGTGGTGACGATCGACGGCGGTGGGAGCGTCGAAGGAACGGCCGCTACAGCATCCAGCGTTCGTTCCGCCAAGCCGCAGCTCTCGCCCTGGGCCTCGAAGCTCAAGCAGACCGATTGGCCGATGTCCTATCAGGCGCAATTCAAGCCGCTGCGTCCGGGGCATGGAGATGCGCGTGAGTTTCCGAACGAGGTCTGGGCGCGCTGCCTGCGCCGCAGTGCCGTGCGCGCCGGCAAGCGCGAGCTTGGTCCGGTCAATCGAACACGCCTGCGCGAGGCGCTGGCGCATTATCTGGCGAGCAGCAGAGGCGTTCGCGCCACGGCCGACCAGATCCTGATCCTGCCGAGTGCGCAGGCTGCGCTGACCCTGATCGCGGCTGTTCTCCTCACGCCGGGCGATGACGTCTGGGTCGAGGATCCCGGCTATCCCGGCGCTGCGGCGGCCTTCCGCGCGTCCGGCGCCCGTGTGACCGGCATGCGACTGGACGAGCAGGGCATGCAGCGGATGCCGGAAATGGCCGCGCCGAAGCTCATCTTCATGACGCCGTCGCACCAGCACCCGACCGGACGGCTGATGTCGTTGGCCCGCCGCACCGCGTTTCTCAGGTCAAGCCGGCTCGGCAAGACCTGGATCGTCGAGGACGATTACGATGGCGAATTCCACTATGACAGCCGGCCGGTGCCGGCCTTGCAGGGGCTCGATGCCCATGGCTGCGTGTTCTATGTCGGCACCTTCTCGAAAGCGATGACGTCGGATATCCGGCTCGGCTATCTCGTTGTGCCGGCGGCAATGGTCAGCACTCTGGAGATCGCGCAGCGGCACATCGGGCTGATCGCGTCCAGCCACATCCAGGAAGCGCTTGCCGAGTTCATCGCCGACGGACACTTTCTCGCACATCTGCGTCGGGTGCGCCGGCTTTATCACGCGCGGCGCGATCATCTCGTCGACGGACTGGAACGACATCTCGGCGAGGTGCTCTCAGTCGAGGTGCCGTCGGGTGGCATCCAGCTCGTTGCCCGCCTCAAACGAGCGCGTGCCGATCAGGCGGCAGTCAAGCGGCTGGTTGACGCCGGCGTTGAGACGCGCGCCTTGTCCAGCCTGGCGTTGGGCAAGCCGCGCGATCACGGTCTGCTGCTTGGCTTCGCGGCCTGGCGTGAGTCCGAGATCAGTGCAGCGCTTCGGACCATGGCGTCGTGCTTCTAGCGCGCTAGGTGATAGCCTTGGTTACGATGCGGATCTCCGAAGTCAGCGTCCGGTGCACCGGGCATTTGTCGGCGATCTCCATCAGTTTCTTGCGCTGCTCAGCATCGAGCGCGCCGTCCATCGCGATGTCGCGTTCGATCTGGTCGAGCATGCCGTCCCGCGTCTCGCACTCCTCGCAGTCCTTGGCGTAGATCTTCGAATGCTTCAGCGTGACGGTGACGCGGTCGAGCGGCAGCGATTTGCGATCGGCATAGAGCCGCATGGTCATGGAGGTGCAGGCACCAAGGCCGGCCAGCAGGAAATCATAGGGCCCGGGACCGGCATCCTCGCCGCCGGCGGCGATCGGCTCGTCCGCCACCAGATGATGCGGCCCGACCGTGACGATCTGGTTGAACTTGCTCTTGCGGGTCTCCTGAACCACGACCCTGCGCGGCTCATCCACTACATCCGGAGCCTTCGCGGGCTTGACTGTGTCGATGTAACGGCTCGCCCAAGCGGCAATCATGTCGGCCGCATAGAGTGCATCTGCCGGCTTCGTCAGCAGATGATCGGCATGGTCGAGCGAGACGAAGCTCTTGGGATGTCTGGCGGCAACGAAAATCTTGGTCGCATTGTCGATGCCGACAGTGTCATCGATCGGCGACTGCATGATTAGCAGCGCCTTATGCAGACCGGTGATATCAGTCATCAATTCGTGTTCGGCGATGTCGTCGAGGAATTCGCGCTTGATCCGGAACGGGCGCCCTGCCAGCGAGACCTCGACTTCGCCCTGCGCGCGGATGTTGTCGATGTGCTCCTTGAAGAGGCCGGTCACATGTGCCGGATCGGACGGCGCTGCGATGGTTACCACCGCCCTGGCCTCGGGAATCCTCCCGGCTGCCGCGAGGATCGCCGCACCGCCAAGGCTATGCCCGATCAGGAGGGTCGGCGCCTTCCGCGTCGTGCGCAGATGATCGGCCGCGCGCGCGAGATCGGCGACGTTCGACGAGAACGTCGAATTGGCAAACTCGCCTTCGCTGGAGCCGAGCCCGGTAAAGTCGAAGCGCAGTACCGCAATCCCCTTGGCAGCAAGTGCGACCGAGATGCGCTTGGCCGCCAGCGTATCCTTGCCGCAGGTGAAGCAGTGCGCGAATAGCGCGTAGGCCGTGGGCTCGCCGTTCGGCAGCTCCAGTGCGGCCGCGAGGTGATGGCCGCCTTCGCCCGTGAATTGAAAGCGTTCCGTCGGCATAGGCGTTCCCTCGTTCTTGCTTGAACTTAATCGCTTGAGTAGCGCTGCTCGGCCCAGGGATCACCGCGGTTATGATAGCCGCGGACTTCCCAGAAGCCCGGCGCATCCTCAGTTACGAATTCGATGGCCTGAAGCCACTTGGCGCTCTTCCAGAAATACAGATGCGGCACGACGAGCCGCACCGGGCCGCCGTGTTCTTCGCTCAGCGGCTGACCCGACCAGCTATGGGCGAGCAGCGCGTCCTCGGCGGCAAAGTCTTCCAGCGAAAGGTTGGTGGTGTAGCCGTCATGGGAGTGCAGCACGACGAAGTTAGCATCGTCGCGCGGCTGGCAGGCCGCGAGCAGCTCGCGCGTGGCGAGCCCTTCCCATTCATTGTCGTAGCGCGACCAGGTCGTTACGCAATGGATGTCGGAGGTGAACCGGTCCTGCTTCTGTGCGGCGAACTCCGCAAATGTCCAGAACACGGGAGTGTCGATCGCGCCATAGACATCGAGCCGCCAGCGTTCACGCGAGACCGGCGGCAAGACCCCGAGATCGAGCACCGGCCAGTCCTTGGTGAGGTGCTGGCCGGGAGGCAGCCGCTGGTCTTCCGGCCGCGTGATCCTGCCGGTGAGAAAGCGGCCCTCGCGCGCCCATTTCTCCTTGGTGCGGGTCAGCTTGCTGTCGGATGGCGTCTCGTCGGCCATAGGCTACTCGAAAATGAGCTACTCGTGGCGATGCATCGCGGAAGCATGCTTGGTGTCGCGCATGGTGGAATAGATGATCAGTGACAGGAAGATGATCCCAGCGAGATAATAGTAGAACCACTCCTCGTGCCCGATGGTCTTGAAATAGAGCGCAACCGCGGGCGCGGTGCCGCCGAAGATCGAGACCGTGAGGGCGTAGGGCACGCCGACACCGAGGGCGCGGACATTGGTCGGGAACAGCTCGGCCTTCACCACCGCATTGATCGAGGTGTAGCCAGCCACGAACAGCCAGGCACAGCAGATCAGGATGAAGGCCATGAACGGCGACTTGGTCTCCTTCAGCGTCATCAGCAGCGGCACGGTGGCGAGCGAGCCGGCGACACCGAAGAAGATCAAAAGCGGCTTGCGGCCGATCTTGTCGGAGATGGCGCCATAGATCGGTTGGAGCAGGGTCGCGAAGATCAGCGTGCCGAAGATCACGAAGGTGGTTTGGTCTTCCGTCAGCCCGACCGAGAGCTTCACGAAAGTCTGCATGTAAGTGGTGAAGGTGTAGAACGCCGCGGTGCCGCCGGCGGTGAGGCCGACCACCAGCAGCAGCTCGCGCGGATAGCGCAGCAGATTCGCGAGCGAGCCGGTCGGCTTCACGACCTTCTTGGCTTCCTCGAAGGCTTCAGTCTCGTGCAGATTGCGCCGCATCACCGCGGCAAAGATCGCGAGCGCCGCGCCGATCGCGAACGGGATGCGCCAGCCCCAGGCCTTGAGCTCGTCGGGGGTGAGGAAGACCTTCTGCAGGAGCAGCAGCACGATGATCGCGGTGAGCTGGCCGCCGATCAGCGTGACGTACTGGAAGCTCGAATAAAATCCGCGATGCTTGGGATCGGCGACCTCGCTGAGATAAGTGGCGCTGGCGCCGTATTCGCCGCCAAGGCTCAGGCCCTCGATGACGCGGGCGAGTGCGAGGATCACCGGTGCAGCGAAGCCGATCGTGGCGTAGGTCGGCGTCAGCGCGATGATCAGCGAGCCGAAGCACATGAAGACGACCGAGAGGGTCAGCGAGATGCGCCGGCCGTAATGGTCAGCGATATAGCCGAACAACCAGCCGCCCAGGGGCCGCATCAGGAAGGTCGCCGCGAACACCACGGCGATGTTCAACTGCTGGACGACGGGGTCGCTGCCGGGGAAGAAGGCCGGGGCGAAATACAGCGCGAACGCCGTATAGGCGTAGAAATCATACCATTCGACCAGATTGCCGATCGAGCCGATGAAGATGGCCTTGATCCGTCGCTGGGCGTCGGCGAGGTCGATATGGTCGGAGGCCGGTTGGGTTACTTGCTCTGTCACGTTCGGCCTCCCAGAAATTTATTGTCTGGGTGCCTACATCGCCTTTCCGAGCAGAAATGGCAACTGGCGGGGACCCCGGACAGTCCCCTGTGACCAGGTGACGGTCCCGGCTGGGTCGAGCCGGAAGTCCGGAATCCGCTTGAGCCACTCCTCAAGCGCGACCTGCATCTCCATCCGCGCCAGGTTGGAACCGACGCAGCGGTGGATGCCAAGGCCGAAGGCGGCATGGCGGTTCTCCCGACGATCGATCACGACCTTGTCGGCGTCCGGAAACATTTTTGGATCGCGGTTCGCGGCCGGGAAGGACAGTAGCACCATGTTGCCCGCCTTGACCGGGCAGCCCGAAATCGCGGTGTCCTTGACCACCTCGCGCGCCATTGTCACCGGCGAATAGGCCCGCAGCAGCTCTTCGACCGCGTTGGGGATCAGCCCCGGCTCGGCAATGAGGCGCTCGCGGTCGGCAGGCGTCCGGGCCAAATGCCACAGCGATGAGCCGATCGCGCTCCAGGTCGTGTCGATGCCGGCGATCAGGAGCAGCCGCAGCGAGCCCAGCACGTGGGACTCCTCCAGAGGCTGTCCCTCCTTGTCCTTGGCATTCATCAGATAGGAGATGAGGTCGTCAGTCGGCTTCGACTTGCGCTCCTCGATATGGGCCCTGAAATAGGCGCTCATCTCCTGCACGGCCTGGAGCAGCTTGGTCTCGTCCTTGATGCCGAGCTCCAGGATCATGTGGATCCAGTTGATGAAGAGATCGCTGTCGCTCTCGGGAATGCCGAGCATGTGCGCGATCGCCTGAACCGGGATGTATTTGGCGTAGCGCGCAGCCGCGTCGACCTTGCCGTCGGCGATGAACCCGTCGATCAGCTCGTTGCAGATCGCGCGCATCCGCGGCTCGAGCTTCTTCATTGCGTCAGGCGTAAAGGGCGGCAGCAACAATTGCTTGGCCGGCTTGTGCACGGGGGGATCCGAAGTGATCGGCGGGGCCGCGTTTCTGGCGACCTCGGGCCGGACGTCGCGGACGATGATGCGGCGCGAGGAAAAATGCTCGCTATCGTTGGCGATCTCGCGCACCGCCTCATAGGTTGTCGGCATGTAGCAGCCGAGAAAGCGCTCGGTGTGCACGACCGGGCTCGCGGCGCGCAACTCCTCCCAGATCGGGAACGGATCATCAGTCCATTGCGGATCGGTGTGGTCGAAGTCGTTGACCCAGTCGGTCACGGGCGGATGGGCGGCGGCGGGCTGGCTGACGTCGGACATGGCAAGAAGATCCCTTGAATATCCATTGGGGCTTGTGTTCGCTGAAGGCACGCAAAGGTGCGCGCGGGCAGGGCCGCGCTACTCTTCGATCACATCAATCGCAATTTCCGGGCAATTGGATTTGGCAAGCCAGGCCTTGTCTTCGAGGCCCGGCGGAACCGTGCCGTCTCCGGCCTCATGGGCGTTGCCGTATTCGTCGAGCTCGAACAACTCCGGGGCCAGCGCCTTGCAGCGTGCGTGTCCCTGGCACTTGTCGGGGTCGACGTGAACTCTCAGTCGTTCGGCCATTGAGGCTCCCTCGGTCGTATGCGCTTAGCCCCAAAGGGCGGCGCGTTCCTCTTGTGACTATTGTCTGCGGCATTTGCCGCTTGTTCTAAGTTATATGCTATTACATTCGCGACAGGCTTCCCCTGTCAAGCGCAAACTTATAGGCTTCGCTGTAACATGCGGTCACAACTCGCTCGTAAGCCCGAGAACACCTACCACCATGGCGATCTCCGCGACGCCCTGATCAAGGCCGCGCTGCGCGAGGCGGAGCAGGGCGGGGCGGAGGCAATCAGCATCAAGGCGCTGGCAAAGCAGCTCGGCGTCTCGCAGCCGGCGCCGTACCGTCATTTCGCTGATCGCGAGGCGTTGCTGACCGCAGCGACGGCGGAGGCATTCCGGCAGTTGAGTGCGATGTTGCGCGAAGCGATGGCGAAGCCGTCGAAGCAATCGAAATTGTCGCGCCTGGCGCAGGCGACGCTCGACTTCGGCCTGCGCCGCAACGGTGTCTACCGCTTGATGTTCGCCTCTCGCACCGTCTCGTGCGCGGCCAAGGGCAGCGAGCTGCACGAGGCCACGCGGGAGACGTTTGCGCTCGTGATCGAAGCGCTGGAAGCACCTGCGGTCGGCTATTTGCGCGAGCGGCAGGCCCTTAAGATCTGGGCGGCGCTGCATGGCGTGGTGATGCTGGCAGAGCAGGGCATGTTCACCGGCGAGGCCGCACACGCCACGCGCGAGGAGCTGGTCGAGGATTTCGTCAACGAGACCAAGGCCGCGCTCGCAGTCGCGATCAAGGACGCGCGGCGGCAGAAAAAGGCCGGCGCCTAGGCCGTCGCTTTCAGCAGGCTCATCAGCTTTTCGACCGCGCTGTCCGGTGTGGTGACGACCGGACGTCCCGTGGCTTCCGCGACCAGCGGCGCTGATGATGCGATGCTGAACTGGGCCAGCGCGATGACGTCGCAATCGCGCAGGTCCTTCGATGCTTCCACGATCAGCCGGTCATGCGTGGCGCGATCGCCCCGGTCGAGTGCCGCCAGCGCACCCTCGGCAAGTTTCGGCACGATCCGGACCGAGGCCGGAAACTCCGACGGCATCGACACCAGCGTCGGCGGGAAGGTCGAGAGCAGGCCGATCTTTTTGCCCATCGTCACCGCACGTTCGATCATCGCCTCGTTCGGCTTGAGCACCGGCATCGGCGTGTGCGCCCGCGCGACCGCCTCGATGCAGGGGCCGAAGGCCGAACAGGTGAACAGGATCGCGTTTACGCCGGTCGCGGCCGCATAATCGCCAAGCGCAAGAAAGCGCTCGGTCATGGCATCGTTGAGCTTTCCGTCGCGCGCCAGATCCGCCGACAGGCTGTCGTCGAGCAGGTTCATCAGCCGCGCTTCCGGCCACGCCTGCGCGAACGCCGCCTCGATCGGGGCGATGGAGTGCTTGAGGGCGTGGATCAGGGCGATGCGCATGGTTGTCTCATCTCCCTCGCCCCGTTCTTACGGGGAGAGGGTTGGGGTGAGGGGCTCTATCCGCGACGAAAATGAGAGTTGGATTCGCGGAGGCTCCCCCTCACCCGACCGCTGCGCAGTCGACCTCTCCCCGCAAGCGGGGAGAGGTGAAGCACCGTTTACTTGAACGGCACGGCGTACATCAAGCCGCCCTTGGTCCAGAGACCGTTCAGGCCGCGCTCGAGCTTGAGCGGGCTCGCCTTGCCGACGTTACGCTCGTAGATCTCGCCGTAATTGCCGGTGGCCTTGAGTGCCGTGACCAGCCATTTGTTGTCGAGCCCGAGGCGCGAGCCGAGATCGCCGGACGCGCCCAGCAAGCGCTGGATCGCGGGTACTTGCGACTTCGTCATCTCGTCGACATTGGCCTGCGTCACGCCGAGCTCTTCGGCTTCGATCAGGCCGTAATGCAGCCAGGTGATGATGTCGCTCCAGACTTCATCGCCATTGCGCGTGAACGGACCGAGCGGTTCCTTGCTGATGGTCTGCGGCAGCACGACGTAATCGGCCGGGTTCGGGGCCGCAGTCGTCACGGCACCCGCGAGCGCGGAGGCGTCCTGGGTCATGGCATCGCAACGGCCGCCGAAGAAGGTCTGGTACATGGTGTCGACGCGGTCAAACACCAGCGGCTTCCAGTCGATGCCGTTGGCGCGGCCGTAGTCGCCGAGCGTAACCTCATGTGTTGTGCCCTGCGCGACGCAGACGGTCGCGCCCTTGAGATCCTTCAGCTCCTTTACGCCGAGGTCCTTCTTCACGACAAAGCCCTGGCCGTCGTAGAAATTGATCGGACCTTGCCGCAAGCCCAGTGTGACGCCGCGCAAATACGTCTGCGTCGAGTTGCGGTAGAGCACGTCGATCTCGCCGGACTGGAGTGCCGTGAAGCGGTTCTGCGCGGTCAGCGAAACGTAACGCACCTTGTTGGGATCACCGAGCACGCCGGCGGCGAGCGCGCGGCAATAGTCGACGTCGAGGCCCTTGTAATTGCCTTGCGAGTCCGGCGCCGAGAAGCCGGCAAAGCCAGCGCTGACGCCGCACACCAGCGTGCCGCGGCTCTTGACCTGGTCGAGCGTTGCCGCCGACGCGATCACCGTCGATGCCGCGAGCACGCCCGCCGCGATAATCATTGTCCTCATCATGCTACTCTCCCCTCAGTGATTGACACTACGCAACACGCTGTCGACGGCCGTGCCAAGCTTGTCGACGATCTCTTCGATTTCATCGGCCGAAGCGATATAGGGCGGCGCCAGCAACACATGGTCGCCGCGGACGCCATCCACGGTGCCGCCGCCCGGATAGCAGCCGAGCCCGTTGGCGAAGGCTTCCGCCTTGATCCTCTGATTGAGCTTGATCGCTGGATCGAACGGAGTGCGGCTGGCGCGATCGGCGACGAGCTCGATCGCCCAGAACAGGCCACGGCCCCTGATGTCGCCGACATGGCGGTGATTGCCGAAGCGTTCGACTAGCCGCTGCTCGAGTTGTTGGCCACGCTGCTTCACCTGTTCAAGCAGATTGTCCTCTTTGATCACGTCCTGAACTGCGAGTGCAGCCGCGCAGGCGAGGGGATGTGCCAGATAGGTATGGCCGTGCTGGAACGCGCCGGAGCCCGAACGAATGCTGTCGATGATCTTGCCGCTCGCAAGCATCGCGCCGATCGGTTGATATCCGCCACCGAGACCTTTTGCGATCGCCTGGATGTCGGGCGCAACGCCTTCCTGCTGCCAAGCGTGCGTGGTGCCAGTGCGGCCCATGCCGCACATGACCTCGTCGAGGATCAGCAGCGCACCATGCCGGTCGCAGATCTCGCGCACAGCCTTGAAGTAGCCGTCCGGGGCAGTCACTGCGCCGGCGGTGGCGCCGACGACCGGCTCGGCCAGGAACGCTGCGACAGTATTGGGGCCCAGCCGCTGAAACTCGGCTTCGAGCTCAGCGGCCAGCTGCGCCACGAACTGCGCGTCCGAATCGTCCTCGTGCTTCTCATGATAGGCGAAGGCCGGCGTCACATGGCTGAACGCGGCCGATAGCAGCGGCGCATAGGGCGCGCGCCGCCAGGCATTGCCGCCGGCGGCGAGCGCGCCCAGCGTGTTGCCGTGATAGCTTTGTTTCCGCGCGATGAAATGCTGCCGCTGCGGCTCGCCGCGCTCGATGAAATATTGCCGCGCGAGCTTGATGCTGGCTTCGATAGCTTCCGATCCACCGCTGACGAAATAGGCGTAGGCAAGGCCGCCGGGCTCGTGGCCGACAAGCGTCTCGGCGAGTGCCTCGGCCGGCTCGGAGGAGAAGAAAGCAGTGTGGGCATAAGCGAGCGTGGAAGCCTGTTTCGCCATCGCCGCGATCACGCGCGGATGTTGATGACCGAGACAGGAGACCGCAGCGCCGCCGGAGGCGTCGATCACGCGGCGCCCGTCCTCGGCAAAGAGATAGACGCCTTCGCCGCCGATCGCCTTTGGTGGCGTCTCACGCAGCGAGCGATGCAGCACGCGGCTGGGGCGGGTGCTCATGGGTCAACCTTTCTCTGAGACGTAGGTGGAGGCCGCGGCGAGCCGCGCCTCGGTATCCTGAAGGCGCTTCTTGGCGGCCGTGCCGCCAAGAGAGAACGTCACCGCCGCCAGCGACTGCGCAATCGCGAGCGCACCGGTAAGGCTCGGGAAGAAGCCGGGCGAGGAAGCCGCTTCGAACAGCAGCGCGTGGTCGGCGCCCTCAGCCATCGGTGCGGCCACGCTGTCCGCGATTGCGATCAGCGTCGCACCGGCGTGGTAGGCGGCCTGTGCGACGCGGACGCTGGCATGCGTGTAGGGCATGAAGCCGATGACAATCACGGCTTCGCCCGGGCGGAATGCGCCGAGATCGAGATCGTCGGGGCCGGAGCTACCCACGATCTGCACCTGCTCCGGCCGGAACAGCCGGAGCTCGTAATTGAGTAATTCAGCGACGCTGCGGCAGCTGCGATAGCCGGTGATCCAGATCCGTTTTGCATCGTGGAGCGCCTGGGCCGCCGCGGCGATCGCGTGGGCTGAGATGCGCGGCAAGCCCGCAGCCTCGGCTTCGAGCTTGTCGGTGATGAGTGCGACATCGGCGTTCGGGCCGTGGCGGCGGCTCTTGGCGCGGCCCGAGAAGGGCGACGTCTGCGACGGCCGCCCCGCCTCAGTCAACGCAGCGCGCAATTCGTCCCAGCCGGAATAGCCGATGGCTTTCGCAAGCCGCGTAAATGCAGCGGGATCGGCGCCGGCTTCCGCCGCGAGATCGCGCATCGAGCGGGTGGTGGCGTCATATTCATTCGCCGCGACAAAACGCCCGACTTCCTGCAAGCGCAGGGGGAGCGATGGCAATGCAATGCGCAGTTCGCTCAATGGCGAGGATTTCGCTGATGCGGCCATGAAACATTTGTTGCATGGTTCTTGGTTTGGTGCAACAGTTGACGCAAGCTGCCGGAAATCGCTGTTTTCAGGAAGGATTTTTGTGCCGTGACCTCAGATGATCCCAGGCCGCCGCCGCAACGCAGCTTTTTCGGTGCGCTCGGGCCCAGCGAATTGAAGGGCTTGTTCTGGCAAATGCTGGTGGTCGGCATCGCCGTCGCGGTCGTCGTCTTCCTCTGGTCCAATACGGTTACGAACCTCTCGGCTCGCCGCATCACCACGGGCTTTGCATTTCTCGGCCGCGAGGCCGGGATGCCGATCGCCGACAGCCTGCTCACGTACAGTCCGAAAGACAGTTACCTCTGGGCTTTCGTCGTCGGCATCGCCAACACGCTACGCGTCGCCGTGATCGGCATCGTGATCGCGACCATCCTTGGCACGCTGATCGGGATCTCACGGCTGTCGGCGAACTGGCTGCTGTCGCGCTTGGCCGCCGTTTATGTCGAAGTCCTCCGCGACATCCCGCTGCTGCTTCAATTGCTGTTCTGGTACGTGCTGATGCAGGCGCTGCCGGCCGCACGCGCCGCGTGGCGACCGATCGAGGGGGTGTTCCTGTCCAATCGCGGCTTGATCCTGCCAGCCATTCCGCTTGGCTCGCAGCAGCTTTGGGTGCTCGGCACGGCCGCGCTCGGCTGCGTCGCGTTCTACGTCATTCGGCGCTGGCTGGTTGCGCAGCAAATGCGTGACGGCAAGCCGCGGCCGGCCTGGCCGTTTGCGCTTGGGCTCATTGTCGCGCTGCCGGTCGCGGTGTCGCTGTTGCTCGGCGTATCCTGGACAATCGAATGGCCGCAGCTGCGCGGCTTCAACTTTGTCGGCGGGCTGACGCTCGCGCCGGAATACTTTGCACTCCTGATCGCGCTCGTGACCTACACCTCGGCCTTCATCGCCGAGATCGTGCGCAGCGGCATCCAGTCGGTGCCGCGCGGCCAGTGGGACGCCGCCAGCGCGCTTGGCCTGCGCCGCAGCTTCATGCTGCGGCAGATCATCCTACCGCAAGCACTGCGCGTGATCGTGCCGCCGATGACGAGCCAGTATCTCAATTTGACCAAAAACTCCTCGCTTGCGGTCGCGATCGGCTACCAGGATGTGGTCTCGATCGCCAACACCACGCTGAACCAGACCGGGCAGGCGATCGAGGCGATCACGCTGATCATGGCTGTGTTTCTCACCATCAGCCTCGGCATCAGCTTCTTCATGAACTGGTTCAATGCGCGCATCGCGCTGGCGGAGCGCTGAGCATGACTGTCATCACCGACATGCCGGACCTGCCGCGCGCGGCCCGCCGTCCGCAAATCGGCAATCCGGTGTTGCGTTGGCTGCGCGCCAACCTGTTCTCGTCGATCCCCAATGGTATCCTGACGGTCGTTCTGCTGGCGGTGCTGGCGAAAGGCGCGTTCAGTTTCGTGCGGTGGGGCGTCGCCAATGCGGTCTGGCTCACGCCGGCCAACGACTCCAGCGCGTGCAAGGCGGTGCGCGGCCTCGGCGCCTGCTGGGCGATCATCCCCGAGAAGTACCGCTTCATCCTGTTCGGCACCTATCCGTTCGACGAGCAGTGGCGGCCGGCGCTGTCGGTCGTGTTGTTCATCGCGCTGTTCGTTCTCTCAACGCGTCGCGCGCTATGGCGGCGTGAACTGGCCTATCTCTGGATCGGTGCGCTGGCGCTGATCAGCGTGCTGATGTGGGGCGGGGTGTTCGGCCTGTCCTTCGTCTCCCAGGATCGCTGGGGCGGACTGCCGGTGACACTGATCCTGGCGACGTTCGGATTGGCGTTCGGCTTCCCGCTCGGCATCCTCGTGGCGCTCGGCCGGCGCTCAAAGCTGCCGGCGATCCGGTCGCTCTCGGTGCTTTATGTCGAACTGATCCGCGGCGTGCCGCTGGTGAGCCTGCTGTTCACGGCGAGCGTGATGTTCCCGCTGTTCATGCCCAGCGGATTCAACATCGACAAGCTGTTGCGCGCGCAGATTGCGATCATCCTGTTCGCGGGTGCTTATCTTGCCGAAGTGATCCGTGGTGGCCTGCAGGCCGTGCCGCGCGGACAGTACGAGGCCGCCGATGCGATGGGGTTGTCCTATTGGCGCAAGAACCGGCTGGTCGTCCTGCCGCAGGCGATCCGCCACGTCATTCCGCCGCTGGTGAACACCTTCATCGCGTTCTTCAAGGATACGAGCCTCGTGCTGATCATCGGCATCTTCGACCTGCTCACTACGGCCAAGACTGCGATCATCGATCCAGCCTGGCAGCAGTTTTCAGTCGAGGTCTACATCTTCGTGGCCGCGATCTATTTCGTCTTCTGCTTTGCAATGTCGCGCTATAGCCGCGGCCTGGAGGCAACGAGCGGACGATAGTGTCCCGGACGCGCTGCAGCGCGTAGCGTAGCTGCGGGGGCACGAGAGAGCGGTTACCTCACCTTGGGATCGATTGGCGTCTGCCCGCGAAGGCCCAAAATATCCTCGAGCACCTTTGCACCCGCGATCACCTGCGCATCTGCGCGCGGTGCGCCGACGACCTGCACACCGACCGGGAGGCCCGAGGCGGTGAAGCCGCAGGGCAATGACAGCGACGGGCAGCAGGCCAGCGTGATGGCGTAGACGATGCCGAGCCATTCGACATAGTTCTCGAACCTCTTGCCCGCGCATTCCGCGACATAGCGATTCTCGATCGGGAAGGGCGGCACGATGGTGGTCGGCGTCAGCAGGAGATCGTAGGTCTTGAAGAACTCGATCGCGCGCGCGGTCATGCCGACGCGCTGCGCTTCGGCGCGCGCAAGCTGCTCGACTGTGAGCTTGAGGCCCTCTTCGATGTTCCAGATCACCTCGGGCTTGAGCAGGTCGCGTTTGGTGCGCAACAGATTGGCCTTGGTGATCGCGAAATCGAAGGCACGCAGCACGTGGAAGCATTCATGCGCCTCGCGCCAGTCCGGATGTGCCTCCTCGACGATGGCGCCGGCCTCCGCGAAGCGTTCCGCGGCCTTGCGGGTGATCTCCTTGACCTCGGGATCAACCGGCGTGATGCCGAGATTGGGTGAGTAGGCGATGCGCTTCGGCTTCTTGCCCGAGCGCGCAGCCGACAGGAACGAGGTCGCAGGCGCCGGCAGCGACAGCGGATCATCCGCGTAATCGCCGCTCATGGCGTCCAGCAGCAGCGCGAGATCCTCGACATTGCGGGCCATCGGGCCGACGACGCCGAGATTGCGATCGATGCCCGACTTGGGAGTATGCGCGACGCGGCCGATGCTCGGTCGCATGCCGACGACGCCGCAGAAGGCTGCCGGGCTGCGCAACGAGCCGCCCATGTCGGAGCCCTGCGCGAGCCATGCCATGCCGGTGGCGAGCGCCACCGCTGCGCCGCCGGACGAGCCCGCGGCCGACTTCGACGTATCCCAGGGATTGAGCGTCGCGCCAAACACTTCGTTGAAGGTGTTGGCGCCGGCGCCGAACTCCGGCGTGTTGGATTTGGCGTAGACCACCGCGCCGTTGGCTTCGAGGTTCTCGACCATGAGGTCGGATTTGGCCGGAATATTGTCCTTGAAGATCGGCGAGCCCTGGGTGTTCAGCACACCCGCGACGTCGGTAAGGTCCTTGATCGGCAGCGGTAGGCCCGCGAGCAGCCCGCGCGCGCCGGCCGGCTTCTGCATCAATGTCTTCGCATGGGTCCGCGCGCGATCGAAGCACAGCGTCGGCAGTGCGTTGACCTGACCGTCGACCTCCTTGACGCGCTTCTCCACCACATCAAGCACTTCGAGCGGAGAAACGTCGCCGGAGCGCAGCTTGTCGACGACGGCGCAGGCGGTTTCGCGGATCAGGTCTTGAGACAAGTATTTTACTCCTATGATTATCGTGTCGTCATTGCGAGCGTAGCGAAGCAATCCAGTCTGTCACCGCGGATGCATTCCTGGATTGCTTCGCTACGCTCGCAATGACGGAGAAAGACCTAGCCCCAACCGGCGCTGATGCCGCCGTCGACCGTATAGATCACGCCCGACGTATAGCCAGCGCGATCCGACGCCAGGAACGCCATGAGGTCGCCGATCTCGCGTGCATGCGCGGGCCGACCGAGCGGCAGCCCTTTCTGGAATTCCTTGTAACGGTTCTCGTCGCCGAACTGGTGCTTGGCCCGCGTCTTCAGCAGCGTGACGTGACGGTCGGTGCCGACAGGGCCGGGATTGATGCCGACCACGCGGATGTTGTCGGCCAGACTTTTGCCTCCCAGCGCGCGGGTGAAGGCCATCAGCGCGGCATTGCCGGCGCTGCCGCAGATGTAATTGGCGTCGAACTTCTCTCCGGCCGCACCGATATCGTTGACGATGACACCGCCGCCCCTGGCTTTCATTTGGGCGTAGATCTGCCGCGTCAGGTTGATGTAGCCGAACACCTTCAATTCCCACGCGTGTCGCCAGGTGGCTTCGTCGATCTTGTCGATGGAGCCGCCGGGAATGTCGCCGGCATTGTTGACGAGCACGTCGATGTCGGCGGCCTCGTTGGCGAGCCGCGCGATGTCCTCGGCCTTGCGCAGATCGACGATGCTCGTCGCGGCATCGATCTGGTGTGCCGAGCGCAGGCGGTCCGCCAGCGCCTTGAGTTGCTCGCCGTTGCGGGCAGCCAGCAGCAGATGAGCGCCTTCTTCGGCAAACGCTTCGGCGGCGGCTGCGCCAATGCCCTTGGACGCGCCCGTGATCAGGACGCGCTTGCCACGCAAATGCAGATCCATGAGATGGTACTCGCAGAATGGGAGCTGGATGAAATCAGTAGGCGGTCGGCTGCGCCATGGTTAACATTGCAGTGCAGCGTTGCACTGCTGCTGAGTTTGGTCCATTGCAGTGCGGTCAAGAAGGCGGCGGCTGCCGGACCAACCAAGGACGTTCTCGATGAGCAAGAAACAATACCGGATCGCAGTCATTCCCGGCGACGGCATCGGCAAGGAAGTGATGCCGGAAGGCATGCGCGTTCTCGAGGCCGCCGCAAAGAAGCACGGTGTCTCGCTGCATTTCGATCATTTCGACTTCTCGTCCTGGGACTATTACGAGAAGCACGGCCAGATGATGCCCGACGACTGGAAGGACAAGATCGGCAAGCATGATGCGATCTTTTTCGGTGCCGTCGGCTGGCCGGCAAAGATTCCGGATCACGTCTCGCTGTGGGGCTCGCTGATCAAGTTTCGCCGCGAGTTCGATCAGTATGTGAATTTGCGCCCGGTGCGGTTGATGCCCGGCGTGCCTTCGCCGCTCGCCGGCCGCAAGCCCGGCGACATCGACTTCTGGGTGGTGCGCGAGAATACCGAAGGTGAGTATTCCTCCGTCGGCGGCCGCATGTTCCCCGACACCGACCGCGAGTTCGTGACGCAGCAGACGGTGATGACCCGCACTGGCGTCGACCGCATCCTGAAATTCGCCTTCGAACTCGCGCAGTCACGGCCGAAGAAGCATCTGACCTCGGCGACCAAGTCGAACGGCATCTCCATCACGATGCCCTATTGGGACGAGCGCGTCGAGGCGATGGCCAAGAAGTTTCCGGGAGTGAAGTGGGACAAGTACCACATCGACATTCTGACCGCGAACTTCGTGCTGCATCCGGACTGGTTCGACGTCGTCGTCGGCTCCAATCTGTTCGGCGACATCCTCTCGGACCTCGGTCCGGCCTGCACCGGCACGATCGGCATCGCGCCGTCGGGCAATATCAATCCCGAGGGCAATTTCCCGTCGGTGTTCGAGCCGGTGCACGGCTCGGCGCCTGACATCGCAGGGCAGGGCATCGCCAATCCGATCGGCGCGATCTGGTCGGGCGCGATGATGCTCGAACATCTCGGCGAGAAGGTCGCCGGCAAGTCGATCGTCGACGCGATCGAGCGCACGCTGGCTGAGCGTACGCTGCGCACCAAGGATCTCGGCGGCAACGCGGATACGACGGCGTGCGGCAGGGCCGTCGCGGATATGGTGGATTAAGGCCGCCAAATGGAAACGGCGCCGTCCCGGCTAAGGGACGACGCCGTTATATCTGCCGTGCTGCAGGTTAGCCCGCGATCTTCTCGATCGCGGTCTGCTCAAGTCCGAACTTTTTGCCGGCCTCAAGAATCTCCTGCCAGGTGGTCGGGTCGACCGGAATGCCTTCAGCGAGGCGCTTCTTCTTGGTCTCGCGTTCGGGCTCGCCCGCGATCTTCACTTTTTCGACGCCAGGGCCGGGAGGCGAGCCGGTGTGCCAGGCCACAAAACTCTCGACCTCACGCGCCAGGTTCTCGCCGGTGCCGAGCTTGGCCGGATCGATGATGATCGAGAGCATGCCGTTGAGGACGTTGTACTTGCCGTCAGATGGGCCCTTGACCACCTGTCCGCCGGAGAGCGCGCCGCCAAGGATTTCGCACACCAGCGCGAGGCCCGAACCCTTGTGCTCGCCGAACGGCAGGATGGCGCCGTAAGGTGGGATCACGGTGTAACGCGGATTCACGGTGGGCTTGCCTTCATTGTCGATGATGGTGCCAGGGTCGAGCTCGGCACCCTTGTTGTGGGCGACGCGGGTCTTGCCCTGCGCGATCCGGCTGGTGGCGAAGTCGAGCACGATCGGCTCCTTGCCCCGGCGCGGGATGCCGACACAGAACGGGTTGGTACCGTGGCGTGCATCGCTGCCGCCCCAGGGCGCGACGATCGGGCGTGAGATCACGTTGACGAAATGGATCGAGACCAGCCCGTGGTCGATGCACTGCTCGGCCCAGTGGCCGATGCGGCCGATGTGGTGCGAGTTGGAGAGGCCGACCAGGCACACGCCGTTCTTCTTGGCGCGCTCGGCCGCCAGCTCCATCGCTTCATGGCCGATCACCTGGCCGTAGCCGGTGAGGCCGTCGAGGGTGAGAAGGGGACCGGTGTCGAGCACGGTCTTGACGTGTGCGTTCACGGCAAGGCCGCCGTTGACGACGCTCTGCACGTAGCGCGGGATCATGCCGACGCCGTGGGAGTCGTGCCCCTTAAGATTGGCCTCGACGAGATTTGTGGAGACGAGCTCGGCTTCACGGTCCGTAGAGCCGCCAGCCTTGACAATGGCGCGGATGGCGTTGGTGAGCGGCTCTGCCTTGAAGGTGCGATAGTCGGCCATTGTTGTTGCTCTTATCCCTTCACGATCCGGCGGCAGTGAACCCAAGCCGCCTCAATCAAGTTTTCGCTGGCTTCCGGGGTGCGGAAGGCGGAATGCGCCGACAGCGTCACATTTGGAATCCTGGTCAGCGGATGGTCCGCCGGCAATGGCTCGATGTTGAAGACGTCGAGGCCCGCGTGACGGATATGGCCCGATTTCAACGCGTCGATCATCGCCTGCTCGTCGACGATGGCGCCGCGCGCGGTGTTGATGAAGACGACGCCCGGCTTCATTTTTGCGATTGTCTCGCGCGTGATCATGCCGCGCGTGTCGTCGTTGAGGAGCAGATGCAGCGACACCACGTCGCTTCTCGCCAGCAGCGTGTCGAGATCGGTGAACTCGACACCGGGATGGCCCTTCGGCGACCGGTTCCAGGCGATCACCTTCATGCCGCTGCCGGATGCGATGCGCGCGACCTCGGCGGCGATACCGCCGAAGCCGATCAGGCCCAGCGTCTTGCCGGTGAGCTGCATACCATCCTCGCGCAGCCAGTTCCCGGCACGCATCTCGCGGTCCATCATCGCGATGACGCGGGCCGAGGACCACATCAGCGCGATAGCTGACTCCGCGACGGCGGTATCGCCATAGCCCTTGATCAGATGCACGGAGATGCCGAGCTCGGCGAGCTCTTCCGGATTCATGTAGCTGCGTGCGCCGGTGCCGAGAAACACGACGTGCTTGAGGCCCGTGCACTTCCTGGCGACCTCGGTCGGCAGCTCGGTGTGGTCGACGATCGCGATCTCGGCGCCGTCGAGGATATCAGGGTATTGCTCGGGCTTGATATCGGGATTCCTGTGGATCCGCACCTTGGGATCACCGGGCTGTTCGAGCCGCTCCATGATCACGGCAAGGGCTTCGTTGGCGTCGACGAAAACTCCGCGCATATCTGTCTCCGATCAGGATGCGACGCCAGCGATCGCCAGCACAGTGTGCATCAGCACATTGGTGCCCGCGGCGCAGTCGGGCTGTGTCGCGTCTTCCAGCTCGTTGTGGCTGATGCCGTCCTTGCAGGGCACGAACACCATCGCCGCCGGCATGATTGTGTTGAGGTTGCAGGCATCGTGGCCGGCGCCGGACGTGATACGGCGCGAGGAATAGCCGAGCGCCTTGGCCGCGTTCTCGACTGCTGCGATCAGCTTGGGGTCGAAATGCGTCGGCGGCTTGCGCCAGACGAGATCGATCTTCACGTCGACCTTGCGGCGCGCGGAGATCTCGGCAATAGCCGCGCGCAAGTCGCGGTCGAGCGCATCCATTATGGTGCCATCGGCGCTACGGCAATCCATGGTGAAGGCGATCTCGCCAGGAATGACGTTGCGCGAGGGATTTGCGATCACGGCTTCGCCGATGGTGCCGACTGCGTTCGGTCCAAGCTTCTTGGCGATCGCTTCCATCGCCAGCACGATCTCGGAGAGCGTCGCCAGCGCATCACGCCGCAGCGGCATCGGGGTCGAGCCCGCATGGCTCTCGAAGCCGGAGATCTTGCCATCGTACCACAGTACGCCCTGACCGGAATCGACCACGCCGATGGTCTTGCCTTCGGCTTCGAGGATAGGCCCCTGTTCGATATGCAGCTCGACGAAGCAGCCGAGCTTCTGGAATCCGACCGGCTTGTCGCCGCGATAGCCGATGCTGTCGAGCGCCTGGCCGACGGTGGTACCCTCGATATCCTTGCGCGACAGGATGTCGTCGGTGGTGAAATCGCCGACGTAAGCGGCGGACGCCATCATCGCCGGTGCGAAGCGCGAGCCTTCCTCGTTGGTCCAGTTGACGACGCAGATTGGCGCTTCGGTCTCGATCCCGGCAGCGTTCAGGGTACGGATCACTTCCAGCGCGCCGAGCGTCCCAAGGATGCCGTCATACTTGCCGCCGGTGGGTTGGGTATCGAGATGCGAGCCGATGCCCACGGGCAGCTTCGACATGTCGCGCCCCTTGCGCAGGCCGAATTGCGAGCCGAGTGCATCGGTGTGAACCTCGAGCCCTGCGTCCTCACAGGCCTTTCGGAACCAGTCGCGAACCTGCTTGTCTTCGCTGCTGAGCGTCAGCCGCCGCACGCCGCCTTTGGCCGTCCCGCCGAATTGTGCGGTCTCGTGAATGGAGCCCCAGAGGCGGGCGGAATCGATTTGCAGGTTGGTCGCGGCTCGGCTCATGCGTCAGTCCATTCGTAATCCGTCATTCCGGGGCGATGCGAAGCATCGAACCCGGAATCTCGAGATTCCGGGTCTGGTGCTTGCGCACCATCCCGGAATGACGGGAAAGGTTGTCCGGCGCCTTTTTCAATGACGCGCCAGCGCGGGCGCGTCAACCGCGAGGCTGCTCTGCGCAATTTGACATGCAAGCTCGGCAACGCGCTGCACCGCGACGACGTCGGGGGAGGCGAGCCAGCTCGCTGTGAATGTCAGCGGCGCGATCGTGAGATCAGTATCGAGCAGTTGCAGCCGCCCGTCAGCGAGCTCGCTTTCGACGATCGCGTCGGGGATTACGGCGATGCCGAGGCCTTCCACCGCCATGTGGATCACGGTCGCAAGTGATGCAGAGGCGTGCAGGCGGATCGGCGGCAGCTCCGGCCGATCGAACACCTCACGCACGACTTCGTAGGGCCTCGTTTTGCGCGGGAAGGTGATGATCGGAAACCGCGCGATATCGGCTGAAGTTACCGGGCCGTGGCCGAGCCCGAGTGATGGACTTGCGAGAAAGCCGATCGGATAGTCGGCGAGCTTGCGATTGTGCACGCCCGAGGCCGACAGCGGTCCGACCACGAAAGCCAGCTCGATCTCCTGCGCGAGCAGGCGCGCGGTGAGGTTCGGCGTGATGTCGACTTCGATCTCCAGCGACAGGTTCGGATAGATCTCGTTGACGCTCTTCACCAGGCGCGGGAGCCAGGTGTGCACGATGGTCTCGGCGACGCCGAGCCGCATCACGCCGCGCATTGCCGAGCGATCGCCAATCTCGGCCATCATCTGGGCCCGCAGGCCGATCAGCTTTTCCGCATAGACCATCATCTGCCGACCGCTGGGAGTGGGCGAGGCCACGCGATGATCGCGGTTGAGGAGCTTCACGCCCATCTCGCGCTCGAGCTGGGCAATGCGCTGAGAGATCGCCGGCTGGGTCGTATTGAGCCGGGCCGCAGCACCTCGGAAGCTGCCAAGCTTCACAACCCAGAGGAAGGTTTCGATCGACCTGAAGTCCAGCATTGGAAGGATTTTCCCGATCGATAAATCAGCTTTATCGATATCGATTAAAAAGGACGATTAGACTTTATAGTATGCTTGATGTTGGCTAGGCTTGTCGAGTTCATAGGCAGGTCGATGAAATGACTGTTTTGGTGGCAGCGCAGCAAACTGAAACGCCCGACACGCTCCCGAGCCGCCAGGCTCGGCTCGCCTATCGCCGCGGTGAGGTCGGCTCTACCGCGGGGGTCGCCCCGGGTTTCGTTCAGGGCAATCTGGCGATCCTGCCGGCGGAATACGCTGGCGCCTTCCACCGCTTCTGCCAGCTCAATCCGAAGCCGTGCCCGATCATCGGCATGTCCGACGCCGGCAGCCCGCATATCCCCGCGCTCGGTGCCGATCTCGATATCCGTACCGACGTGCCGCGCTACCGCGTCTGGCGCGATGGCGAGGTCGTCGACGAGCCGACTGACGTCACCAAACACTGGCGCGACGACCTCGTGACCTTCGTGCTCGGCTGCTCCTTCTCGTTCGAGGAGGCGCTGCTCGACGAGGGCATGCCGATCCGCCACATCGAAGAGAATGTGCGCGTGCCGATGTACCGCACCAACATCGCCTGCGGCGCATCAGGTCCGTTCGCGGGGCCGATGGTGGTGTCGATGCGTCCGTTCAAGCCGGCGGATGCGATCCGTGCGGTGCAGATCACCTCGCGCTATCCCGCCGTGCACGGTGCACCCGTGCATCTCGGCCATCCGCATCTGATCGGCATCAAGGATATCGCCAAGCCGGACTATGGTGATCCCGTACCTGTCGCAGACGACGAGATCCCGGTGTTCTGGGCCTGCGGCGTGACGCCGCAATCGGTGATCAACGCGGCGAAGGTACCATTCGCAATCACACATTCGCCCGGCCTGATGCTGGTGACTGATTTGAAGAACAGGAACTTGGCCGTGATTTAGTGCAGCGCTTGCTGTTTCTTCGGGCTTTACCGCGTGCAACATTCGCTCCATCGATGACAACAATTCCTGGGAAGGGGACTGAGATGACGATGAACCGCCGTGAACTGATGCTGGGTGCAACTGCCGCTGCCGCGTTGATGCCGATCGCGGCGCGCGCGCAGACGAGCGAGGTGGTGATCGGCCTGACCTATCCGATGTCCGGCGCCAGCGCGCAAATCGGCGTCGATGCGCAGCGCGCGTTCGAGACTGCGGTCGATATCATCAACAACGATCAGGATTTCGATCTTCCGCTCGCCAAGGGCACTGGCCTGCCAGGCCTCGGCGGCGCCAAGATCCGCCTCGTCATGGCGGACCATCAGGGCGATCCCCAGAAGGGCCGCGCCGAAGCCGAGCGCCTGATCACGCAGGAAAAGGTCTGCGCCATCCTCGGCACCTATCAGAGCGCCGTTGCGGTGACCGTCAGCCAGACTTGCGAGCGCTACGGGATCCCGTTCATGTCGGCGGACAATTCCTCGCCGAGCCTGCATCGCCGTGGCCTGAAATTCTATTTCCGCGCCGCGCCGCATGACGAGATGTTCTCCGCCGCGATGTTCGACTTCCTCGATGCGATGAAGAAGAAGGGCGCCAAGGCCAACACGCTGGCGCTGTTCCATGAGGACACGATCTTCGGCACCGATTCCGCCAACGCCCAGATCAAGCTAGCCAACGATCGCGGCTACAAGATTGTCGCCGACATCAAGTACCGCGCCAATTCGCCGTCGCTGTCGGCCGAGGTCCAGCAGCTCAAGGCCGCCAATGCCGACGTGCTGATGCCCTCGAGCTACACCACCGACGGCATTCTCCTCATCAAGACCATGGCCGAGCTAGGCTACAAGCCGAATGCGATCGTGGCGCAGGCCGCGGGCTTCTCCGAGAAGGCACTCTATGACGCGGTCGGCGACAAGCTCGAAGGCATCATCACCCGCGGCAGCTTCTCGCTCGATCTCGCCGCCAAGCGGCCGATGGTCGGCAAGATCAACGATATGTTCAAGGCCAAGGCCGGCAAGGACCTCAACGACAACACCTCGCGCGAGTTCTCGACGATGATCGTGATGGCCGACGCCATCAACCGCGCCAAGTCGACCGACGGCGAAAAGATCCGCGCCGCGCTCGCTGCGACCGACATGCCGGGTGAGCAGACCATCATGCCCTGGAAGCGCGTCAAGTTCGACGAGATGGGCCAGAACAACGACGCCGATCCGGTGCTGCTGCAATATATCGGCGGCAAGTTCGTCACCATCTTCCCGGCGCAGGCGGCGGTGGCCGAAGCCGTCTGGCCGATGAAGTGAGGATGGAATCGGGGGCTCGCGGCTCCCGATCCTGATCTTGCGAAGTAAGACGGAGCCCGCGTCGGGACGGACAAGGGCGGGCTCGTCCTTTGCGATGCGCATTCGATGATGTCCCTCGGGCTGAGGGCTTTTTCTGGGGGCCAAGTTGCTGACAGTCGAAACAATTGTCCAAAGTCTTGCGAGCGGCCTCTTGATGGGGCTGCTCTACGGACTGATCGCCGCCGGTCTGGCGTTGATCTTCGGCCTGATGGACGTCGTCAACTTCGCCCACGGCGAATTCCTGATGATCGCAATGTACGTGACGTTCTTCCTGTTCACGTTCTTCGCGATCGACCCGCTGCTTGCGGCGCCGCTGGTGGCCGCGGCCCTGTTCGTGTTCGGGGCCGTGGTTTATCTCGTGGTGGTCAGGTTTGCGATGCGTGCGAAGGCCAATATCGGCATGGTGCAGATCTTTGCGACTTTTGGACTCGCGATCGTGATGCGTGGCCTGGCGCAGCTGTTCTTCACGCCGGACTATCGCAGCGTTCCCCACTCATGGCTCGGCAGCAAGACGGTGTCGCTCGGCGGCATCTTCCTGCCCGAGCCGCAACTGGTCGGCGCACTGGTGTCGATCGCAGCGTTCGGGGCGCTCTATCTGTTCATCAACCGCACCGATTTCGGTCGCGCGCTGGAAGCAACCCGTGAGGATCCCGGCGCGGTCGCGCTGGTCGGCATCGACAAGAACCGCGTGTTTGCGCTGGGCTGGGGTCTTGGTGCCGCGCTGGTCGGGCTTGCCGGCGCCATCATGGCGATCTTCTTCTACATCTATCCCGATGTCGGCGCGTCCTTTGCGCTGATCGCTTACGTCACGGTGGCGCTCGGCGGTTTCGGCAGCGTGTTCGGCGCCTTCGCCGGCGGCATCATTGTCGGTCTGGTCGAAGCCTCGACCGCGCTGATCCTGCCGCCGTCGCTGAAGTCGGTCGGCATCTACGCGGTCTATCTTCTGGTCGTCTTCATCCGGCCGCGCGGCCTGTTCGGGTCGATGTGATGGACAAGAATTTCATCGAGCGGCGCCGCCGCGACCTCATCACCGCCGCCGGACTTGCCGCCGTCGCCGCCGTCGTGCCGCTGTTCGTGAAGGACGTCTACGTCCAGAACATCATGGTGCTGACGCTGATGTACGCAGCGTTGTCGCAGAGCTGGAACATCCTGTCCGGCTATTGCGGGCAGATCTCGCTCGGCCACGCGCTGTATTTCGGGCTCGGCGCCTATACGACGGCGCTGCTGTTCACGAAGTTCGGCGTGCTGCCATGGTTCGGAATGATCGCCGGCGGCGTACTCGCGGCCGCCATCGCGATGGCGCTCGGCTATCCGTTCTTCCGGCTCGGCGGCCATTATTTTGCGATTGCTACGATCGTGATCGCCGAAATCGGGCTGTTGTTGATCCAGAATTGGGACTGGGCGGGCGCGGCGCTCGGCATCGATATTCCCGTACGCGGCGATAGCTGGCTGAAATTCCAGTTCGCGCGCTCCAAGCTGCCATACTTCTACTTCGCGCTGGCGCTGGCCTGCGTCGCCTGGTTCGTCACCTGGTGGCTGGAGGACTCCAAATGGGGTTTCTGGTGGCGTGCGGTGAAAGACAATCCGCAGGCGGCCGAGAGTCTGGGCGTCGTCGTGTTCAACTCCAAGATGGGCGCCGCCGCGGTCTCCGCCTTCCTCGTCGCAGTCGGTGGCAGTTTTTACGCGCAGTTCGTCTCGTACATCGATCCTGAAAGCGTCATGGGCTTCCAGTTCTCGCTGCTGATGGCGTTGCCGGCGGTGCTCGGTGGCATCGGCACGCTGTGGGGGCCACTGCTCGGCGCAGTCATCCTGATCCCGCTCACCGAGCTGACGCGCTCCTATATCGGCGGTTCCGGCCGCGGTGTCGACCTGATCGTCTACGGCACGCTGATCATGCTGATCGCGCTGGCGCGACCGCAGGGCCTGATCGGCCTGTTCTCGCGCCGCAAGGAGGCCTCGCGATGACCGCGCTCCTTGAAACCCGTGGCGTCTGGCAGCGATTCGGCGGCCTCGTCGCCAACAGCGACGTTTCGATCTCGGTCGGCCGCGGCGAGATCGTCGGCCTGATCGGCCCAAACGGTGCCGGCAAATCGACGCTGTTCAATCTCATCGCCGGCGTTCTGCCACCGACGCAAGGCTCGATCTGGTTCGATGGCCAGGACGTCACCAACCTGCCGGCAGCCGAGCGCTGCCAGCGCGGCGTCGGCCGCACCTTCCAGGTGGTCAAGAGCTTCGAGACCATGACCGTCATCGACAACGTCATCGTCGGTGCGCTCGTGCGCAACACCGTGATGCGCGTGGCACGCCGCAAGGCCTATGAGGTGCTGGAGTTCACCGGCCTTGCCGCGCGCGCCGATGTGCTCGCGAGCGATCTGGTGCCGGCCGAGAAGCGTCGCCTCGAGGTCGCGCGGGCGCTCGCGACCGAACCGAAATTGCTGCTGCTCGACGAAGTCCTCACTGGCCTTACGCCGACAGAAGCGCAGACCGGCGTGGCGCTGGTGCGAAAAGTACGCGATGCCGGCATCACCGTTTTGATGGTCGAGCATGTCATGGAGATCGTGATGCCGCTGGTCGATCGCGCCATCGTGCTCGATCTCGGCAAGGTGCTGGTCGAGGGCAAACCTAACGATGTCGTCCGAGATCCCAAGGTGATCAGCGCATATCTGGGAGATCGTCATGCTCAGCGTGCATGAAATCACGACCGCCTATCAGGGGCTGGTCGCGATCTCTGCGATCTCGATCGAAGTTCAGAAGGGCGAGATCGTCTGTGTCGCCGGCGCCAATGGCGCGGGCAAGTCGACGCTGCTGAAATCGATCGCCGGTGCCGAGCGTCCGCGCTCGGGCACCGTGACCTTCGACGGCAAGCGGCTCAATGGCATGGCGCAGCATCACATCACGGCGGCCGGCATCGCTTATGTGCCGGAGAACCGCCGCCTGTTCCCGCGACTGTCGGTGCGCGACAATCTCCGTCTCGGCAGCTACCTCTATCGGGGCGAGGCGGATCGCGAGAAGCCGCTCGATCTGGTCTTCAAGCTGTTTCCGCGCCTGTCCGAACGCCTCGAGCAGCGCGCCGAGACCCTCTCCGGTGGCGAGCAGCAGATGCTCGCGATCGGCCGCGCCCTGATGACGCGCCCGCGGTTGTTGATGCTCGACGAGCCCTCGCAGGGCATCATGCCCAAACTGGTCGACGAGATCTTTCAGGCGGTGAAGCTCATTCGCGACTCCGGCATGACCGTGTTGATTGTCGAGCAGCGGATGGCGGAGTGCCTTGAGATCGCCGACCGCGCCTACATCCTGCAAACCGGCCGCGTGCTGATGCAGGGCCCGGCAGCCGAGATCAGGGGCAACCCGGATGTGCGGAAGGCGTATCTGGGGCTGTAGCTAGACTGCAGCCGCAATCGCTGCCGCCATCCTGAGGTGCGCGCTCTTGCGCGCCTCGAAGGATGAGCCGCGAACGCCTGTCGCTCATCCTTCGAGGCTCACCTTGCGATGCGCTGCATCGCAAGGCTCACACCTCAGGATGACGGCAGTAGGTGGCTCAATGCTCGTGCCCATGCTCCGGCAGCGTCACCCCGAACACCTTCACCAGATCCTTCACCTGCTCCGGCGAAAGATGCCGTGGGTTCATCCCGCGGAGCAGCAGGTACAGCTTGGCCGTCTCTTCCAGTTCCTCGGTCGCGAATACCGCGGCTTCCAGCGTGTCGCCGGCGACGACAGGGCCGTGATTGGCGAGCAGTACGGATGAGTATTTCCCGGCCAACCCCTTGATCGCATCCGCGACCGCCGGATCGCCGGGGCGGTAATAGGGCACGAGCGCGGTGGCGCCGCATTTCATCAGATAATAGGCGGTCATCGGCGGCAGCACGGCGCGCGGGTCGATCTCGGGCAGCATCGAGAGCGCGACCGAATGAGTGGAGTGCAGATGCACGATCGCCCGCGCGCTTCCGCGTGTGTCGTAGAGCGCGGTGTGCAGCGGAACTTCCTTGGTCGGGGCATCGCCCGATACCAGTCGGCCCTGCTCATCCAGCCGTGACAGCTTGGCCGGATCGAGAAAGCCGAGCGAGGCGTTGGTCGGCGTCACCAGCCAGCCGCCGCCATCCAACCGGACGCTGATGTTGCCTGACGAGCCCGGCGTCAGCCCGCGCTCGAACAGTGACCGTCCGAAGCGACAGATATCCTCACGCAGCCTTGTTTCGTTGCTCGTTTCAGTGCTCATGGCCGTCATGCTCACTTGTCTCACGCTTTGGCAGCGCGGCCAAGCCGTGTTATTCGAGATCATGAGCTGCCGCAAAGGCGGCCCACCGGGAAACGTTCGCAAGGTCTAGTTGAAGGGTTAGCTGCATGTCCGCCTCCACGTCACAAAATCAGCGCATCGCCGTTATCGGGCTTGGCTCGATGGGATACGGGATGGCGACTTCGCTGAAGCGCGCCGGCCATAGCGTGACCGGCTGCGACGTTTCGGCCGATGCGGTGGCGCGTTTTGTGAAGGATGGTGGCGCTGGCGCCACGACGCCCGCGGAGGCGGCCAAGGGCGCGGACATCGTCGTCAGCGTCGTCGTCAATGCCGCGCAGACCGAAGCGATCCTGTTCGGCAAGGACGGCGTTGCCGAGACCCTGCCGAAGGATGGTGTCTTCATCTCCTCCGCCACGATGGATCCCGACGTCGCGCGGCGCCTCGCCAAGCAGCTGGAGGCGACGGGCCGAAACTACCTGGATGCACCGATCTCCGGTGGCGCGCAGCGTGCGGCCCAAGGCGAGTTGACGATCCTCGCGTCGGGAAGTCCGGCTGCCTTCGCCAAAGCGCGCCCCGCGCTCGATGCCATGGCGGCAAAGCTCTACGAGCTCGGCGATGCCGCGGGGCAGGGCGCGGCGTTCAAGATGATCAATCAGCTGCTGGCCGGCGTGCATATTGCCGCCGCGAGCGAAGCGATGGCCTTCGCGGCCAAGCAGGGGCTCGACATCCGCAAGGTCTACGAGGTGATCACGGCCTCGGCCGGCAATTCCTGGATGTTCGAAAACCGCATGCCGCACGTGCTCGACGGCGACTACACGCCGCGCAGTGCAGTCGAGATTTTCGTGAAAGACCTCGGCATCATCCAGGACATGGCGCGGACCGCCAGATTCCCGGTGCCGGTCTCGGCGGCGGCGCTTCAGATGTTCCTGATGACATCGGCCGCCGGCATGGGCCGCGACGACGATGCGTCGGTGGCGCGGATGTACGCGCAGGTCACCGGCGTCAAACTTCCCGGCGACAAGTAGAAGAGGATTCCAATGCCCCGTTTCGCCGCCAATCTCTCGATGATGTTCACCGAAGTGCCGTTCCTCGATCGCTTCGATGCGGCCGCGCAGGCCGGATTCACCGCCGTGGAATTTCTCTTTCCCTATGATCATCCGGTCGAAGTCGTCGGCGAGCGGCTCAAGCGCAACGGCCTGACCCAGGCGCTGTTCAACCTGCCGCCGGGCGACTGGAATGCCGGCGAGAAAGGGTTGGCGGCGCTCCCCTCGCGCTTCAATGATCTCAAGGCGAGCCTGGAGACGGCGCTGCCTTACGCAAAAGCCACTGGCGTCAAGCGCCTGCACCTGATGGCCGGCATCGCCAACCGCGGCGAGCGCGTTGCGATCGAGGCCTTTTACAAATCGGTGGCGTGGGCCGCGGAGTTCTTCGCGCCACACGGCCTCGATGTCGTGCTCGAGCCGATCAATGCCCGCAACGTGCCCGGCTACTTCCTCAACGATTTCGGCTTCGCACGCGATTTGATCCAGGAGTTGCGGCTTCCCAATCTGAAGCTCCAGTTCGACATCTATCATTGCGGGATCATCCATGGCGACGTCACCACGCGCCTGCGCGAGATGATGCCCATCATCGGCCATATCCAGATCGCCAGCATTCCCTCGCGTAACGAGCCCGATGGCGAGGAGCTGAACTATCCGTTCCTGTTCGATGAGCTCGACCGCCTCGGCTATGCCGGCTTCGTCGGCTGCGAATACAATCCGCGCGGCAAGACCAATGATGGTCTCGCCTGGTTCAAGCCCTATGCCGGAGTGAAGCCGTGACACTTGCATTGGGTTGCATCGCCGACGATTATACCGGCGCCTCCGACCTCGCGAACACGCTGAACCGTGCGGGCTTGCGCACGGTGCAGACGATCGGCGTACCCGCCGATGATTTGAATCTGCCCGAGGTCGATGCCGTCGTGGTGTCGCTGAAGAGCCGCTCGATCGAAGCGGGCCTTGCCGTGTCGCGCTCGCGCGCCGCCGAGACATGGCTGCGTGGCCGCGGGGCGAGCCACGTGCTGTTCAAGATCTGCTCGACCTTCGATTCCACCGATGCAGGCAATATCGGCCCGGTGATGGATGCACTGCGCGCCGATTGCGGCGAAGCGATCGCATTGGTCACGCCGGCCTTCCCGGAGACCGGCCGGACCGTCTACCAGGGCAATCTGTTCGTCGGCGCCGTGCCGCTGAACGAGAGCCCGCTCAAGGATCATCCGCTCAACCCGATGCACGATTCCAATTTGGTGCGTGTGTTGGCGCGCCAGAGCAAGACTCAGATTGGACTCGTCGATCTCGCGACGCTCTCGCGCGGAGCCGAGGCTGTGCGGGCCCGGCTTGCCGAACTATCAGGCAAGGGCGTCGGCGCCGCCATCATCGACGCCGTGTTCGACCGCGACCTCGAGACCATCGGCCTTGTCGCCGCCGATCATCGGCTGTCGGTTGGCGCCTCCGGCATCGGCCTTGGGCTCGCGCGCGCGCTCGTGTCGACCGGCAAGGTCAAGCCGGCCGCCGCAGGCAGTGAGCAGGGCGCCGCCGTCGGCGGACAGGTTGCATGCCTCGCCGGCAGCTGCTCGCAGGCCACCCTGCAGCAGATCGCGAGCGCCGAACGTGTCATGCCGGTGCTCCATCTCGACACCCAGCGTATTCTTACGGGGACAGGAGAGGCGCAGCGTGCGCTCGACTGGGCCAGTCCGCGCCTGGCCGAAGGTCCCGTGCTGATTGCATCGAGTGCGACACCGGCTGACGTCGCCGCCCTCCAGGCGCGTCACGGTCGGGACGCCGCAGGACACGCCATCGAGCAGACGATGGCCGACATTGCCGAGAGCCTTGTGAAATCAGGCGTGCGGCGACTGATCGTCGCAGGCGGCGAGACATCGGGGGCTGTCGTCGATCGATTAAATATCCCGGGATTTCTCGTCGGGGTAGAGATCGCCGCAGGTGTGCCGGTGCTGCGCGCGGTCGGGGCTGCGGCCGGCGAGATGCTGCTCGCGCTGAAGTCCGGCAATTTCGGCGGGCCGGAGTTTTTCTCGGATGCGATGAGGCTCATGCGCTGAGTGCAGAGCGTTTTTAGTTCCTCATTCACTTCTTTAGGGTTCCGTACCCGAACGGAGTCGTAGTTAACAGCTGCCAGTCGCTTTGTTGTTGGATGTCGGCACCGCTCCTTTGGTTTGCCCCGATTTCAGGACGCGTCACCGCGCCAACGCAAAGAGACCCGATATGCTCGCCTCCATCTCCATCCGCGCCAAGATCATCAGCGTCGTGGCGTTCCTGCTGGTCGCCATGACCGGCATGGGCCTGCTCGCCGTCATGAAGATGCGGTCGATGAACGCCAACACCACAGACATCACGGCGAGCTGGATGCCGAGCGTGCGGGTGCTTGGTGAACTCCGGGCCGCTGTCATTACCTACCGCAACGTGGTCCGCCAGCACATGCTGGCCGAAACCCTCGAGGACAAGCTCACCAACGAAAAAACGGCAGCGACCGTCAGCGAGATTCTGGCCAAGGCGCGCAAGGCCTATGAACCGATGATCACCTCGCCGGAAGAGCGGAAGCTCTACAACGATTGGGCCAAGCTCTGGGACGACTACAAGAAGGGCACCGAAGAGGTGATGGCGCTGTCGCGCAAGGAGGCCGGAAAGGTCCCGCATGAGGCGCAGGAGCTGAATACCAAGACCGTGAACAAGATCGGCCTTGCGTCGGACGAAGTCCTGGCCAAGGACATCGAGCTGAACACCAAGGGCGGAGACCAGGCCGCTCAGGACGCCGCCGACAGCTTCTATAACGCAGTCACGCTGCTCTCGATCATTCTCGGCACGGCCGTCATCGTCGGCATCGGCGTCGGCTTCTACCTCGTGCACGACGTCTCCAGCGGCATCAGCTCGATCATCCAGCCGATGCAGGCGCTGGGTCGCGGCGATCTCTCCGCCGAAGTCCCGCACCGCGGCGAGAAGACTGAGATCGGCTCCATGGCCGATGTGCTCCAGGTCTTCAAGGAAGCGCTGATCGCCAAGAAGGCCGCCGACGAGGCCGCCGCTGCCGACGCCGAAGCCAAGATCGAGCGCGGCCGCCGCGTCGACGGCATCACACGCGATTTCGAGACGATGATCGGCGAGATCGTCCAGACGGTGTCGTCGGCCTCGACCCAGCTCGAAGCGTCCGCCTCGACGCTGACCTCGACCGCCGATCGCTCGCAACGGATGGCAACCACGGTCGCGGTAGCGTCCGAAGAAGCCTCCACCAACGTGCAGTCGGTTGCCTCGGCGACGGAGGAGATGGCTTCCTCGGTCGGCGAGATCAGCCGTCAGGTGCAGGAATCGGCGCGGATGGCGGGCGACGCCGTCGGTCAGGCCCGTGCCACGACCGAGCGCGTCAGTGAGCTCTCCAAGGCTGCCTCGCGCATCGGCGACGTCGTCGAGCTGATCAACACCATTGCCGGCCAGACCAACCTGCTGGCGCTGAACGCCACCATCGAAGCCGCGCGCGCCGGTGAAGCCGGCCGTGGCTTCGCGGTGGTCGCCTCCGAAGTGAAGGCGCTCGCCGAGCAGACCGCCAAGGCGACCGGCGAGATCGGCCAGCAGATCTCCGGCATCCAGGCGGCGACCAACGACTCGGTCGGCGCCATCAAGGAAATCTCCTCGACCATCGAGCGGCTTTCGGAGATCTCCTCGGCGATTGCAGCGGCGGTGGAAGAGCAGGGTGCCGCGACTCAGGAAATCGCCCGCAACGTCCAGCAGGCGGCCCAGGGCACCCAGCAGGTCTCCTCCAACATCACTGACGTGCAGCGCGGCGCCACCGAGACCGGCACGGCCTCCTCGCAGGTGCTGTCGGCAGCGCAGATGCTGTCCAACGACTCGAGCCGGCTAAAGATCGAGGTCAGCAAGTTCCTGACCAACGTCCGCGCGGCGTAAGCCAAAAGACGAGACCATCCCGAAAGCGGCGCCTGCGGGCGCCGCTTTTTTACGTGGTTGAAGGCCGTCTCAGCCGTCCGGGAAGGGGCTGCATATCTGGAATGCGATTCCGCGGTGCGATAGCAGGGAAGTGACCGCGCGTGAGAGGCTGTCGTTGGCCATTTCTGCGGTGTTCAGGTAAATCGAGAGAGGGAAACCGTGGGGGCGTGTTCCCTGTCCCCCGTTTTGGAATTACCTGACGAATGATTGCTCTGGTTCGCATTGCCCTGAGCCGGCCCTACACGTTTGTCGTGCTGGCGCTCCTGCTTCTGATCATCGGACCGCTGGCAGCGCTGCGGACGCCGACCGACATCTTTCCGGATATCCGGATCCCCGTGATCGGCGTGGTCTGGCAGTACACCGGTCTGCCGCCCGACCAGATGTCCGGCCGCATCACCACGCCGTTCCAGCGGGCCCTGACGACGACCGTCAACGACATCGAGCATATCACGGCCAATTCCTATAACGGCTTTGGTATCATCAAGATCTTCTTCCAGCCCAATGTCGACATCCGTACCGCCAATGCGCAGGTGACGGCGATCTCACAGACGCTGATCAAGCAGATGCCGCCGGGTGCGACGCCGCCCCTGATCCTGAATTACTCCGCCTCGACAGTGCCGATCATCCAGGTGGCGCTGTCGGGCGACGGCCTGACCGAGCAGAACCTCGCCGACATCGGCATCAACAATCTGCGCACGCCGCTCGTCACCGTGCCGGGCGCGGCGATCCCGTATCCGTTCGGGGGCAAGCAGCGCCAGATCCAGATCGACCTCGACCCGACGGCGCTACAGGCCCGCGGCCTGTCCGGCCAGGACGTCGCCAATGCGCTGGCCGCGCAAAACCTGATCACGCCGGTCGGCACCCAGAAGATCGGCACCTTCGAATACAGCATCCAACTCAACAACTCACCGCTCAAGATCGACGAACTCGGCAATTTGCCGATCAAGACCGTCAACGGCGCGATGGTCTATGTGCGCGACGTCGCGACCGTACGCGACGGTAATCCGCCACAGACCAACATCGTTCATGTCGACGGCAACCGTTCGGTGCTGATGATGGTGCTGAAGGCGGGCGCAACCTCGACGCTCGACATCATCGCCGGCATCAAGCAGAAGGTGATCGACGTCAAGGACCAGCTGCCGGATGCGCTGAAGATCGGGTTCATCGGCGACCAGTCGGTGTTCGTCCGCGGCGCGATCGAGGGTGTTGCTTTCGAAGGCGTGATCGCCGCGCTGCTAACCAGCGTCATGATCCTCTTGTTCCTCGGTAGCTGGCGCTCGACCGTCATCATCGCGGTCTCGATCCCGCTCTCAGTGCTTGGCGCCATCATCATGCTGTCGGCGATCGGCGAAACGCTCAACATCATGACGCTCGGCGGTCTCGCGCTCGCGGTCGGCATTCTCGTCGACGATGCCACGGTGACCATTGAGAACATCAACTACCATCTGGAGCAGGGCAAGCCGGTCGAGCAATCGATTCTCGACGGCGCCAACCAGATCGTGACGCCGGCTTTCGTCTCGCTGCTCTGTATCTGCATCGTGTTCGTGCCGATGTTCTTCCTCACCGGCGTCGCGCGCTTCCTGTTCGTGCCGATGGCGGAAGCGGTGATGTTCGCGATGATCTGGTCGTTCATCCTGTCGCGCACGCTGGTGCCGACCATGGCGAACTATTTGTTGCAGGCGCATGTCCATCACGAGGGCGAGCCGCCGAAATCGCGCAATCCGCTCGTCTGGTTCCAGCGCGGTTTCGAGGCCAGGTTCGAGCGCATTCGCGGTGGCTATCACAACCTCCTGGGGCTCGCGCTGGCACATCGCATGGTGTTTGTCGCAAGCTTCCTTTGCGTGGTCGGTGCCTCCTTTGCGCTGGTGCCGTACCTCGGCCGCAACTTCTTCCCCGCGGTCGACGCCGGCAACATCCTGATGCACGTCCGCACCCAGGTCGGCACCCGCGTCGAGGAAACCGCCAACCAGCTCGCCGACGTGCAGAAGGCTGTTCGCAAGCTGATTCCCGCAGAGATCGAGACCATGACCGACAACATCGGCATGCCGATCTCCGGCATCAACATGACCTACAACAACACCGGTGTGATCGGTCCGCAGGACGGCGACATCCAGATCAAGCTCAGAGAAGGCCACAAGCCCACTGAAGAGCACGTGAAGGTGTTACGTGAGCAGCTGCCGCGGCTATTCCCGGGCGTCAGCTTCGCATTCCTGCCAGCCGACATCGTCAGCCAGATCCTCAATTTTGGCGCGCCGGCGCCAATCGACTTGCAGATCCGTGGCGCCAATCTCGAGGGCAATTTTGCCTATGGAAACAAGTTGCTCGCCAGGGTCCGCCGCATTCCAGGCGTTGCCGATGCACGCATTCAGCAATCGCCGAACTTGCCGACCTTCAACATCGATGTCGATCGCACCCGCGCGCAATATGTCGGTCTGACCGAACGAGACGTCACCAATAGCCTTGTGGTCAATCTCGCCGGTTCATCGCAGGTCGCGCCGACCTACTATCTCAACCCTGACAACGGCGTGTCCTATTCGATCGTGATGCAGACGCCGCAATACCAGATCGACTCGCTCAGCGCATTGCAGACGCTGCCGATCACCGCGGCCGGCGCCTCGCAGTCGCCGATCCTCGGCGGCATCGCCGACATCAAGCGTGCGACCTCGAGCGCGGTGGTGTCGCAGTACGACATTCAGAATCTCGTGCAGATCTTTGCGACGACCTCGGGTCGCGATCTCGGCGCGGTTGCAACCGACATCCGCCAGGTGATCGCCGATACCGCCAAGGAGGTGCCGAAGGGCTCGTCCGTGGTGCTGCTCGGTCAGGTGCAGACCATGAACAGCGCCTTCACGGGCCTCTTGTTCGGCCTGCTCGGCGCCATCGTCCTGATCTACTTCCTGATCGTGGTGAACTTCCAATCATGGTCCGATCCGTTCGTGATCATCACGGCGCTGCCAGCCGCGCTCGCTGGCATTGTCTGGATGCTGTTCACGACCCAGACCACGCTGTCGGTGCCGGCGCTCACCGGCGCCATCATGTGCATGGGCGTGGCGACTGCCAACAGCGTGCTCGTGATCTCCTTCGCGCGCGAGCGTTATGAGGAGCTCGGCGACCCCGTTGCGGCCGCGCTGGAAGCCGGCTTCGTCCGCTTCCGCCCGGTGCTGATGACCGCGCTCGCCATGATCATCGGCATGGCGCCGATGGCGCTGGGGCTCGGCGAGGGCGGCGAGCAGAATGCGCCGCTTGGCCGCGCCGTGATCGGCGGACTGATTTTCGCAACTTTCGCCACGCTGATGTTTGTTCCCGTGGTGTTCAGTATGGTACACAAGAAACAAGGCGCCAATGCCGCCGCCCCGTTGGAGACCCCGCATGTCGTCCACTGAACCCCGCTCCCCGGTGTCGTACCGGAAACTGGGCATTTTCAGCGTGGTGGCGCTGATTGCGGCGGGCCTCGTAGTCGGCACCGGTATTCGGGCCCGCGAGGACCAGGGCTCCAAGCTGAAGGAATGGACCGACGACCAGGCCGTTCCCAGTGTCGCGGTGACCCTGCCCAACGCCAAGGCGCTCAACTCCGCGATCGACCTGCCAGGCCGGCTGGAGGCCTATTACCGCGCCCCGATCTTTGCGCGCGTCTCCGGCTATCTGAAAAGCTGGAGCGTCGACATCGGCGCCCGCGTCAAGACAGGGCAGGTGATCGCCGAGATCGAGGCGCCTGACCTCGACCAGCAGCTGTTGCAGGCCCGCGCCGACCTCGCCAGCCAGCAAGCCAGTGCCAGGCTGTCGGAAGCAACGCTCAACCGGCGCAAGACTCTGGTCGCCTCCAACTTCGTCTCGGCGCAGGAGATCGACGAGCGTACGGCCGATCTCTCCAACAAGAACGCGGCGGTCAAATCCGGCCAAGCCAATGTCGAGCGGCTCGAAGCGCTCGCCGGCTACAAGAAGATCACCGTGCCGTTCGACGGTGTGGTGACCTCGCGTGACACCGACGTCGGTGCTCTGATCAACGCCGGTGGCGGTGCGGGTCCGGCGATGTTCGTGGTCTCCGACGTCACCAAGCTCCGCGTCTATGTCAGCGTTCCCCAGAACTACGTGCCGGCGATCAAGATCGGTGCCAAGGCGACCATCTCGCTGCCGGAATATCCGAACCGGACTTTCCCGGCCACGGTGGAAGCATCCTCGCAGGCGGTCGATGTCGCTTCGGGCACCACGCGCATGCAGCTTGGCCTCGATAATTCGAACGGCGAACTGATGCCCGGCGGCTATGCCAGCGTGAAGCTGAGCCTGCAGCGCGACTCCGCGCCGCTCAGCATTCCCGCCAGCGCTCTGATCTTTAACGGCAGCGGCCTGCGCGTCGCGACTGTTGGTGCAGACGACAAGGTGCAGTTCAAGACGGTGACCATTGCCCGAGACCTCGGCCGCGAGATCGAGCTTGCCTCGGGCATCGCGCCTGACGATCGCGTCATCACCGCACCGCCCGACGGCTTGTCTGATGGAGATGCGGTTCGCGTCGTCGGTGCCGGCGGCAAACCGGCGACAGCGTCCGAGAAGCAGGCGCCGAAGAGCTAAGCGCCGGTCTCTCGTGCCCCGGACGCAGCGCATCACGCAGGTGCGCTGCTGAGCCGGGGCCATTTCTCCTCATTGTACTGTTTAGCTCCCTGGGTCCCGGCTCTGCGGAGCGGCATTGCATGCCGCACCGCGTCCGGGACACGAGACTTACCCCACCCGCCACTCCGGTACGCCGTCCACGGCCATCGTGATCTCGCCTAACGAGCCGACCGGTGTGCGGTTCATGTCGAGCAGATGCGCCAACGTCGCGCTATCGCTTGCCTGAATCCGCCCCAGCGTGCGCCGGTCATCTGCTGTCCGCAGCATCACCACGCCGTGCTCGACATCGCCGCCGCGGCCATAGAGCACCGTGAAGCTCTCTACCTCGCCCTTGCCGCTGGCCTGATCGACGAACTCCGGCAACGCACGCTTGTTGCGGTCGGCCTCGCTCTGCACGCTCGTCTCCTGCGCCAGTGCCTCGCGCGGTGGTTCCTTCGACACGACCAGCGCATGATGCTTGGTGACGAAGCCGCCCTGGCCATAGAGCAGGCCGAGCTTGTCGCCTCCGCGCACACGCCGCACCATCGCGCAGGCGGCATGGGTCATGTAGGTGTTGAGCGGCGCGCCGAAGAAGGTGAGCCCGCCGTTCACGGTGGGCTGCACGTCATCACCCAGGCCAAGTGTCCGCCGCGCCATCTTGGGCACGCAAGGGAAGCAGCTGTAGAGTTCGATGGCGTCGAACTTCCTGCCGTCGCCGCCGGCGAGATCCATCACGGCTTTCAACACCGCATTCTGCGGATGGCTCTCGTAGAACTGGTCGCGCAGCAGATAGTCGCGCGGTTCTTCAGCTGAGGCGCCGCCGAGCGGATAGACCAGCTTGTCCTCTGCGATCCCAGCTGCGCGCGCCTTGGCCAGGCTGGTGAGCAGTAGCGCACCGCCCATGTTGACGCTGGGGTTGGCGACCATGAGCTTGTTGTAGGGCCACGCGATCAGCCTGTTATCTGCCGTCGGCGTCGTGATTTCCTCCGGCGCATAGCGCCGCTTCAGCCAGGCGTTCGGATTTTGCGCCGCGGCCTCGGAGTAGCGCGACCACAACGTTCCCGACTCCGCCATCGCCTCGTGCGGCGTCTGGCCCCAATGGGCAGAGGAGGCGGCTTCATAGAATGGATAGACCGTGACGGGCCGGAATACGCCGAGCTTCACCGCGAGCGGCTTCTGGAACGCGGCGCCGCGCTTGGGCTCCTCGACGTCGTGGGCGAACGGTGTCCATGGCAATTTAACGCCCGCGCGCTCGGCCTTGGTTGCCGTCGATTGTGCCTCCGCGCCGCAGACTGCGGCCACGGTGCATTCGCCTTGCGCGATGCGCTTGGCGGCCTCGTGGATGTAACGGATCGGGCTCTCGCCGCCGACCGGGCCGTAATAGCAATGCGCCGGCGTGATGCCGAGCCGCTGTGCCAGCAGCTTCTCGGGATCGCGGTAGCGCCAGCTCAGGAAGTTGACGACGTCGAGCGACTGCACCTCGCCCAGCAGCTTTGCACCGGCGTCGGTCTCGGCGCGCCGCAAGGACTGTTCGAGCAAATCGAGCGGTTCGAGGCCCTCGGTGATCTCCCTGGGGCGATCGATGATCTCGCCGATGCCGACGATGACGGGGATGCGGTCTTCGGGGATATTGGTCATTTCTTCTTGCTTCACGTTTCAGATCTTGGGCATGCCGCCGTCCTTCGAGGGCCGCTGAAGAAGCGGCCACCTCCAGCGACAATGGCTTCGCCATTGCGCGGGGATGACGGCTACGGGTGCAGCGTCATCCTGAGGTGCGAGCCGAGCGGTGCATCGCGCTGCTGGACGAGCCTCGAAGGATGGGCCGCACGCACCATTACTCCGCCACCAGCGCGTTCATGTGCTCGACGGCTTCGGCGAACTCTTCCTTGAACTCCTGCACCACAGCTCCCGCCGACTTCACGCTGTCGATCAAGCCGACGCCCTGGCCCACGAAATAACTGACGAGATCGCGCGCCTTGGCGTTGCCGCTCGCAGCAGCCCGATCGATCGAGTGGAAGGCGTCGCGGCTGATGATGCTCTGCAACGGCATCGGCAATGCGCCCGGGCTCTCGGGCGCGCGATCCCAGGCATCGGTCCAGACTGAACGGAGCTGCCGCGCCGGCTTGCCGGTGCGGCCCTTGGAGCGGATCGCGTCGCGCGAGGATGCCGCGATCATCTTTTCGCGGAAGATCTCGGAGGTCTCGGACTCGACGGTCGCAAGCCACACCGAGCCGGTCCAGGCGCCGGCGGCGCCCATCGCCATGCAGGCCGCCATCTGTCGCCCGGTCATGATGCCGCCGGCGGCGAGCACCGGCACGTCGCGGATCGGCTTGATCGCCTTGATCACTTCAGGCACCAGCACCATGGTCGAGACCTCGCCGCAATGGCCGCCGGCTTCGGTGCCCTGCACCACGAGGATGTCCACACCAGCTGCGACCTGGCGCAGCGCGTGCTCCTTGGCGCCGACAAGGGCTGCGACCGGCACGTTATGCCTCTTGCCCATCTCGATCATGGCTTTCGGCGGCACGCCCAGCGCATTCGCGATCAGCCGGATCGGATGGTTGAACGAGACTTTGAGCAGCTCCAGCGCGGTCGCGGCGTCAAACGGCTGTGGCTGGTTGTCGTCCACTTCAGTGGTGGCCAGCTCGATATCGTACTTCTTCAGGAGCTCGCTTGTATATTTGCGGTGCTCCTGCGGCACCCGCGCTTCGAGGCTCTTCCAGGTGACGCCCTTCTCGCCCGCCGTCGAGATGTTTTCGGGGATCAGCACGTCGATGCCGTAGGGCTTGCCGTCGACGTGATCGTCGATCCATTTCAGCTCGCGTTCGAGCGTGTCAGGCGTGTGCACGGTAGCGCCGAGCACACCAAAACCGCCGGCGCGGCTGACGGCCGCAACGACGTCGCGGCAATGGCTGAAGGCGAGCAGCGGGAATTCAATCCCCAGCATGTCGCAGATCGGCGATTTCATGGTCTTCTCCCGGCGGCCTTCGCGTTGCTCTTCTTGTTTTGCCTTGCGAGGGCGCTTGGACGCTAGCCCTTCGTTGTCGGCGATGCCATGCCGGATTTGGACGGACATCTTGCGCGTAGGCGTTGCGTCGTGGACGAACCATCTCGCGGATCATCAGCGGCGCAGGCCGGTGACAGGCTGGACTGCATGACGAAGGCCCGAGGCCCGCGCCGGACGCAGAGCCGGCAGGGCTTGTCATCGGCGATCCGCGGGCTAATTAATGCAGGCGCATCTTTCCGCCGGAGCCCTTCGCATGACTGACGCCCCCTACGTGCCGCCCAAAGTCTGGACCTGGAACAAGGAGAATGGCGGTCAGTTCGCCAGCATCAACCGTCCCATTGCCGGCGCGACCCACGACAAAGAGCTCCCGGTCGGCAAGCATCCGTTCCAGCTCTACTCGCTGGCGACGCCGAACGGGGTGAAGGTCACGGTGATGCTGGAGGAGCTTCTGGCCCTCGGCCACAAGGGCGCCGAATACGACGCCTGGCTGATCAAGATCGGCAATGGCGACCAGTTCGGCAGCGGTTTTGTCGACATCAATCCGAATTCGAAAATCCCGGCCCTGATGGACCGCTCCGGTCCGGAGCCTGTCAGGATCTTTGAATCTGCCTCGATCCTGTTCTATCTCGCGGAAAAATTCGGGGCTTTCCTGCCCAAGGAGATCAAGGCCCGCACCGAGGCGATGTCGTGGCTGTTCTGGCAGATGGGCAGCGCGCCCTATCTCGGCGGAGGCTTCGGCCATTTCTACGCGTATGCGCCGTTCAAGATCGAATACGCCATCGATCGCTTCGCCATGGAGGTCAAGCGCCAGCTCGACGTGCTCGACCGTCGCCTTGCGGACAACGAATATCTGGCGGGCAAGGAGTACACGATCGCCGACATGGCGGTGTGGCCTTGGTACGGAGCGCTCGCCAAGGGGCTGGTCTACGGCGCCGGCGAATTCCTGTCGGTGCAGGATTACAAGAACGTGCAGCGCTGGACGGATCAGATTGCGCAGCGCCCCGCCGTAAAGCGCGGCCGCATGGTCAACCGCGTCTCCGGCGACCCCGCCAGCCAGCTCCACGAGCGCCACGACGCATCCGATTTCGAGACCAAGACGCAGGACAAGGTCGCACCGGCGACGTAGCTCTCTTCTTCACCTCTCCTCGCAAGCGAGGAGAGGTGAAAGAGAGACGCGTGGCTTACGCCATGCTCAGTTCGTGGCGCCCCACCACCATCCAGTGCACCTCGTCCGGGCCATCCGCAAAGCGCAGATGGCGGACGTCCTGATACATCTCCGCAAGCGGCGTCCAGTGCGAGATGCCGGTGGCGCCGTGCATCTGGATCGACTGGTCGATGATCTTGCAGGCACGTTCCGGCACCATGGCCTTGACCATGGAGACCCAGACGCGGGCTTCCTTGTTGCCGAGCACGTCCATGGCCTTCGCAGCCTTGAGCACCATCAGCCGCATCGCTTCGATCTCGCAGCGGGCTTGCGCGATGATCTGCATGTTGCCGCCGAGATGGGCGATCTTCTTGCCGAAGGCTTCGCGGGTGAGGCCACGCTGCACCATCAGATCCAGCGCCTTCTCGGCCTTGCCGATTGTGCGCATGCAGTGATGGATGCGCCCCGGTCCAAGGCGGAGCTGCGAGATCTCGAAGCCACGGCCTTCGCCGAGCAGTATGTTCTCCTTGGGCACCCGCACATTGTTGAAGCGCATATGCATATGACCGCGCGGAGCGTGGTCCTGACCGAACACATACATGGGTCCGAGCACCTCGACACCGGGCGTGTCGCGCGGCACCAGGATCTGCGACTGCTGCTTGCTCGGCGCTGCGTCCGGATTGGTCTTCACCATCACGATGAGGATCTTGCAGCGGGGATCGCCGACGCCGGAGATGTAGTATTTCTCGCCGTTGATGATCCATTCGTCCCCGACGAGCTTCGCCGTGGTCGAGATGTTCTTGGCGTCGGAGGAGGCGACGTTCGGCTCGGTCATGACATAGGCCGAGCGGATCTCGCCGTTCATCAGCGGCTTCAGCCACTTCTCCTTCTGTTCCTTGGTGCCGACGCGCTCCAGCACCTCCATGTTGCCGGTGTCGGGCGCCGAGCAGTTCATGGTCTCAGACGCCAGCGGGCTCTTGCCGAGCTCGGAAGCGATATAGGCGTAGTCGAGATTCTTCAGACCCTGGCCGGTCTCGTCATCGGGCAGGAAGAAGTTCCAGAGGCCTTCCTTCTTGGCTTTGTTCTTGGCGACCTCGAGCACTTCGAGCTGCTTCGGCGTGAAGCTCCAGCGATCCTGCTTGCCTTCGCCGGCCTTGGTGAACTCGATCGACATCGGCTCGACCGTCTCGCGGATGAACTTCCTGACGTGATCGTAGAGCGGCCGGACCTGGTCCGACATGCGGAGGTCGTTGAGCTCATCGCCGGGATTGAGCGTGTAGTTAGTCGTGCGGGGAATGTAGGCGTGCTTTGTCATTGTTCCTCCCGTTTCGCTGAGACGTGTTGGCCGGGAGAATAGTCGCAGCCGGCTCAAAGCGCGAGCGCGTATTTTCTCACGCGAGCCATGCCATGTGATGGAATATCGCGGGCGTTTGAAATGCTGTTTGAATGGGGCGTAGAGAGGCGGCACGCGCGCGCCTCACTCTCCGCTGTCATCGCCCGGCGAAGACCGGGCGATCCAATATTCCAGAGACGGTCACGGTTGATCCGAGAAGCCGCGGCGTACTGGATGCCCCGGTCAAGCCGGGGCATGACAGTTGTAGTGTTGGCCGCTCAGCTCGGCATCCGATGCATCGCGCAGATCTTGTTGCCGTCGAGATCGCGCAGATAGGCGAGATACAGCTTGTTGCCCGCGCCCTCGCGGATGCCGGGCGGATTTTCGATCGGCGTTCCGCCTGCGGCGATGCCGGCGGCGTGCCATTTGTCGACCTGCTCGGGCGAGTTGGCGGCAAAGCCGATGGTGCCGCCATTCGCACAGGTCGCCGGCTCGCCATTGATCGGCTTCGTCACCGAGAATACGCCGGTCTTGGTGAAATAGAAGATGCGGTAGCCATCGACCTTGGCCGGGCGCACCTCGAGCGTGCTGAGCAGGCTGTCGTAAAAAGTCTTGGCCCTGTCGAGGTCGTTGGTGCCGATCATGATGTGTGAAAACATTTGCCCGTTCCCTCAGATTTGTCGCCCGGATGGAGCGTCGCGAAATCCGGGTCTTGCTTGTGCTCGTCCCGGACTGCGCTGCGCTCCATCCGGGTTAAGAAATCAGAATGCCGTGTAGCCACCGTCGATCACGAAGGTATCCGCGGTATGATACGACGACGCCTTGCTCATCAGGTATACCGCGATGCCGCCGAAATCGCTGGCTTCGCCGAAGCGGCGCATCGGAATCCGCGGCATCACATTGGCGACGAATTTTTCGTTGGCCATGATGCCCGCGGTCATGTCGCTCTTGATCCAGCCGGGCAGGATCGCATTCGCGGTGACGCCGTGGCGGGCGAGCTCGACACCGAGCGCGCGCACCAGCGCGTTGATAGCGGCCTTGGTCGCGGCATAGTGCTCGTTGCGCGCGGTGCCGAAGATCGAGGCGAGGCTCGAGGTCGCAACCAGCCGGCCGAAGGGATCACCCGCATTGGCGCGATCGGTCATGTGCTTCGCAGCGGACTGAAACGCGTGGAACACGCCGTCGAGATTGGTCGCAAACATCGTGCGCCATTCTTCCTCGGTGCGCTCGATGAAGGACCTGCGGCCGCCACCTCCGATGCCGGCATTGGCAAAGCAGCCGTCGACCCGACCGAAGGTGTCGAGCGTCGCCTTCATCGCGGCATTGACCGAGGCCGGATCGGTGACGTCGCAGACGCGGCTATCGACCTTGCCCGCGAGGCCCGCCATGCTCGCGGCAGCAGCCTTGTTCTTGTCAGCATTGCGGCCCCAGATCGAGACGTTGCAGCCCTGGCCGGCGAGTGCCTGCGCGATGCCGAGCCCGATACCGCCATTGCCGCCGGTGATCACGGCGACGCGGCCGGTGAGGTCGAAAAGGTTCATGGCGCGTTTCCTGTTTCTTGGCGAAGCTTTCAGATTTCTTGGTATCCGCGCGTCAGCCGGTGCGCGCAAGATCGTGCGATATGACGGTGGGGTATGCTTTTGTCACCATGGACAAGACCGCGCCAAAAATCAAATATGCGGCCCGGCAAAGCTAAATTCCGGCCTGCGAAACTGACGCAGGCCGCAACTGACGAGGACACGATGCAGTTCAAACACGTCACACTGGAATTCGATGGGGCGGTTGCGATCCTGAAGCTCGACCATCAGGAGGTGATGAACGCGGTCTCCGTCGACATGCTGGGCGGGCTCTCCGATGCGCTCGATGCGATCGAGGAGAAGAAGGACGATGTGCGCTGCGTCGTGCTGACTGGGGCGGGCCGGGCGTTCTGCACCGGTGCGAATCTGCAAGGCCGCAACGACCAGTCGAAGAAGACCAAGGCCGGCCTGACGCTCGAGACCGGCTTTCATCCGTTCCTGCGTCGCATCCGCAATCTGCATTGCCCGATCGTGACGGCGGTGAACGGCCCGGCCGCCGGCGCCGGCATGAGCTTCGCGCTGCTCGGCGACATGATCTTGTGCGCGCGTTCCTCCTACTTCCTGCAAGCCTTCCGTCGCATCGGCCTCGTGCCTGATTGCGGTTCGACCTGGCTGTTGCCGCGCCTGATCGGCAAGGCGCGCTCGGTCGAATTGTCGCTGATGGGCGAGCGCCTGCCGGCCGAGAAGGCGCTCGAATGGGGCCTCGTCAACCGCGTCTATGACGACGGCGTGCTGATGGAGGAAGCGACGAAGCTTGCGCGCGATCTCGCCAGCGGCCCGACCGTCGCACTGTCGCTGATCCGCAAGCTCTATTGGGATAGCTCCGAAAATTCCTTCGAGGATCAGCTCAATCTCGAATTCCAGAGCCAGCTGCGCGCCGGCGACACGCAGGACTTCCGTGAAGGCGTTGGCGCATTCCTGGAGAAGCGTCCCGCGCAGTTCAAAGGCAAATGATCGAGGCGGAGCTATCCCGCAGCGTCCAGCGCTGGTGTCCCGGCGCGACCGGTGTCACCGGCGCGGCAAAGCTGTCGGGCGGCGCGAGCCAGGAAACCTGGCGTTTCGACATCACGCATGCTGACGGGCCAATCGGCGCGATCCTGCGCCGTTCGCCGAAAGGTTATGGCGCAGCACCAACGCGCGCTGCAGGTCTTGCCGCCGAAGCACAGCTGATGCAGCTCGCCTTCGAGGCGGGTGTCCCGTCGCCGCGTGTGATGCATGTGCTGACGCCGGACGAGGATCTCGGCACCGGCTTCATCATGCAACGGGTCGAGGGTGAGACCATCGCGCGCAAGATTCTTCGCGATGAAGAGTATGCGGCGGCGCGACCGATGCTCGCGCGACAGATCGGCGGCGTGCTTGCGGGTCTGCACAGGCTGCCGCAGGATAAATTGCCCGAGCTGCGCAGCAGGTCGGCGACGCAGGAGATCTCGGAGTTCGATCGTGACTACCGTAGCTTGAATTGGCCGAAGCCTGTCTTCGAGCTCGCACTGCGCTGGCTGCGCGACCACGATCCCGGCCCGTCAGTTGAGACAACGTTGGTGCACGGCGACTTCCGCAACGGAAATCTCATCATCGGCGCCGGCGGTGTCCGCGCCGTGCTCGACTGGGAACTTGCCCATCTCGGGGATCCCATGGAGGATCTCGGCTGGGTCTGCGTGAACTCGTGGCGGTTTGGCGAGATCGACAAGCCCGTCGGCGGTTTCGGCTCGCGCGAGGAGCTGTTCGCAGGCTACGAGGCCGCTGGCCGCAGGGTCGATCCGTCGCGCGTGACATTCTGGGAAGTGATGGGCACGCTACGCTGGGGCATCATGTGCGGCGGCATGATGCAGCGGTTCCGCGAGGGTCCGGATCATTCCATGGAACGCGCGATGATCGGCCGCCGTGCTTCTGAAACCGAGATCGATCTGCTGCGGTTGCTCGCGCCGCGGGGAGGTTAGGCATGCAGGACGAACCGACACCGATCGAGTTGACCAAGGCTGTCGCTGATTTCCTCCGTAGCGACATCACGCCGCTGATCTCCGGTCACCAGGCGTTCAAGCTGCGTGTCGCCATCAATATCCTCGATCTCGTCATGCGGCAATTGACGCGGGAGGAGGGGAGCGACGCAAGCGAGGTGGAGCGCCTGCGCGCGCTGCTAGGTGTTGATGGCTCGGTCACGGAGCTTAACCGCGCGCTGGCTGAGCGCATTGCGAGGGGCGAGGTTGATCTCGCAACGCCGGGCTTGGTCGAGCATCTCTGGCAAACGACGATGGACAAGCTCGCAGTCGATCAGCCGAACTACGCGTCCTACAAGCGGGAGTTAGGACGACGCAGGTAGACCTCTCCCCGTCATTGCGAGGAGCCGCGACAAAATTGCGGAGCAATTTTGCGCTGATGCGACGAAGCAATCCAGACTGTTTCCGCGGATGCATTCTGGATTACTTCGCTTCGCTCGCAATGACGGACGGAGAGACCGGTTACTTCCCCTGCCATTTCGGCGGCCGCTTCTCCGAAAACGCCTTCGGGCCCTCGATGTAGTCCTGCGACGCGACCATCGCCTTCACCGCCGGGTACTCGCGCTGCTGTTCGATCGCCTGCTCCAGCGAGACCGCGAGGCCCTTCTGAATCGTCTGCTTGGACGCCCGGATCGACATCGGCGAGTTCTTGGTGATCATCTCCGCCCAGCGCAGTGCGCCCGCGAGCGCTTCGCCTTGCGGCACGACTTCGTTGACGAAGCCGAGCTCGTGGCCTTCCTTGGCGCTGACATGGCGCGCGGTGAGGATCATGCCCATGGCACGCTTCAGCCCGATCTGGCGCGGCAGGCGGTGCAGGCCGCCGGCGAGTGCGGCAAGGCCCACACGCGGCTCGGGCAGGGCGAAGGTCGCGTTCTCCGACGCAATGATCAGGTCGCAGGCGAGCGCAATCTCGAAACCACCGCCCATGGCGACGCCGTTGACCGCGGCGATGATCGGCTTGTCGCAGTCGAATCGCGCAGTGAGGCCGGCAAAGCCGCCCTTGTCCCAGCCACGCTTGCCGCCCGCTGCCTGCCACTTCAAATCGTTGCCGGCGCAGAACGCCTTGTCGCCGGCGCCAGTGACGATTGCGACCCATTGCTCGGGATCGGCGGCGAAATCGTCGAACACTTTTTGCAGCTCGAAATGTGCATCGGTGTGCAGCGCGTTGTAGACCTCGGGCCGCGATAGCGTGACGATCGTGATCGGCCCCTTGCGTTCCACCTTTGAGAATTTCAGCTCCATCGCGCGCTCCCGCATTTTCTTTCGAGGGAATATTGGCGTCATACTACCGCGCACGAGCGCCGGAGCACCATCGAATTGCGCTGATGCGCCTTGCGCAGCTGACACGTCTCGCGTTGCTTGACTTCATGCGGCTCTTCTCACCTTAATCGTGCGAAGCAAAAACGCGCCTAGCGCCTTAACGCAAAACGATAAAATCAATCCGGGAGAGAACCTGTGGATTTCTCATTGCCTGCCGATCTCGTCGCCTATCTCGAAGAGCTCGATCGTTTCATCGAGCGTGAAATCAAGCCGCTTGAACAAGCCGACGACAACATCCGCTTCTTCGACCATCGCCGCGAATGGGCGCGCACCGATTTCGAGAATGGCGGCTTGCCGCGGCACGAATGGGAGGCATTGCTGCGCAAGGCCAAGGATCTCGCGGATGCTGCCGGTCATCTGCGCTTTCCGGTAGCCAAGCAATATGGCGGCAAGGACGGCTCGAATCTCTGGATGGCCGTGATCCGCGAACATTTTGCCGCGAAGGGCCTCGGCCTGCACAACGACCTCCAGAACGAGCACTCCATCGTCGGCAACTTTCCCGTCGTCACCATGCTCGACCGCTACGGTCGCGACGACCAGAAGGCGATGATCGACGGATCGATCAAGGGCAAGTACCGCATCACATTTGGATTGACCGAGCCGCATCACGGCTCCGACGCCACCCACATGGAGACGCGCGCGGTGCCCGCTGTCAGAGACAACGTCAAGGGTTGGATCATCAACGGCGAGAAGATGTGGACGACGGGCATGCACGTCGCCACGCATTGCGCGCTGTTTGCGCGCACGTCGGGCAACGACGGCGATGCGCGCGGCATCACCTGCTTCCTGGTGCCGGCCAAGAGCCCCGGCGTGAAGGTCGAGGAGTACATGTGGACCTTCAACATGCCGACCGATCATCCCCGCGTCAGCTTTACGGATGTGTTTGTGCCCGAGGACGCGCAGTTCGGCGAGGTCGGCCGCGGCCTGTCGCTGGCGCAATGCTTCGTGCACCAGAACCGCATCCGCCAGGCCGCAAGCTCGCTCGGCGCTGCCGTCTACTGCATCAACGAGAGCGTGAAATATGCGCGCGAGCGAAAGCCGTTCGGCAGGGCGCTTGCCGAGAACCAGGCGATCCAGTTCCCGCTGGTCGAGCTCGCCACGCAGGCCGAGATGCTGCGCCTGTTGATCCGCAAGACCGCCTGGGAGATGGACCAGCTGAACGAGGAGCAGATCGAGCGCACGCTCTCCGACCGCGTCTCGATGTGCAACTACTGGGCAAACCGGCTTTGTTGTGAGTCGGCCGATCGCGCCATGCAGGTCCACGGCGGCATGGGCTACTCACGCCACAAGCCGTTCGAACATATCTATCGCCACCATCGCCGTTACAGGATCACCGAAGGCAGCGAGGAGATCCAGATGCGCAAGGTTGCGGGATTCCTGTTCGGGTATATGGGACCGGGGAAGCATTGAGCTTTGCCCGGTCTCGTAGGGTGGGCAAAGCGAAGCGTGCCCACGTTCCCTTGAATGCGGAAAAAGATGGTGGGCACGGCGCGCCGCGCCTTTGCCCACCCTACGGCACCGCGGCTAATTCACCCGCCGATCCTTCCCAGCCCAATACGGCTCGCGCAATTGCCGCCGCAAGATCTTGCCTGACGGATTCCGCGGCAAAGCCGGCAAGAACTCCACGCTCTTCGGCGTCTTGAAGCTTGCGATGCGCTCGCGGGTGAAGTTGATGATGTCGGTGGCGGTGGCCTCCTTGCCGGGCTTCATCACCACCACAGCCTTCACAGCTTCACCCCATTTCTCGTCCGGCACGCCGATCACAGCGGCTTCCGCGACATCAGGATGATCGCACAGCGCGCTCTCGACCTCGGCGGGGTAGATGTTCTCGCCACCGGAGATGATCATGTCCTTGATGCGGTCGTGGATGTAGAGGTAGCCGTCCTCGTCCATGTAGCCGGCGTCGCCCGTGCGCAGCCAGCCGTCGCCGCGCAGCGTTGAGGCGGTCGCTTCGGGCAGATTCCAGTAGCCCGCCATGTTCGAACCTGAGCGCGTTGCGATCTCACCCACCTCGCGTGGCGGCAGAGGTTTGCCGTCGGCATCGAGGATGGCGATCTCGACGCCCGGCAGCGCCTTGCCGGCCGAGCGCATCCGCTCGAGGCCCTCGATATGATCCTCCGGCGGCAGCGCGACGATGGTGCCTGTGGTCTCGGTCATGCCGTACATCTGCACGAAGCCACATTTGAAGACATCGATGCATTCCTTCAGCAGCGCAGCAGGAATGGGCGAGGCGCCGTACAGCATGTATTTCAGCCGCGAGAAGTCGACGGTCTTGGCGCGCGGCTGCCGCACCACGAATTGCATCGCGGCCGGCACCATGAACAGTTTCGTGATGCCTGACTGCTCGAAGAAATCCAGCACCTTGGTCGGATCGAATTCGCGTGCGATCACACCGCGGGCGCCGTGATAGAGCCCCATCACGCCCCAGCCGGAACCGCCGATGTGGAAGATCGGCATCGCGACCAGCGACACGTCGTCGGTCGACCACCGGTTCCATTCCGGCTTGTCCTCGGCGTTGCCTGTTTGCACCAGGTTGAGGAAGTTGGCGTGGCTCAGCATCGCGCCCTTCGGCTTGCCTGTCGTGCCTGACGTGTAGAGCTGGATCGCGATGTCCTTGGTGTCGATCGCCACCTTCGGATCGTCGCCGCTCTGTGCGTCGCGCCACGCGGCAAAATCCTGCCACTCCGGCGCGCCGCCTTCTGTGGTGATGACCGTACGTATGCCCGGCAATTGATCCTTGATCTGGCGAACCTGGGTGATGAACTCCGGCCCCACGAACAGCACCGGCGCCTTGCAATCCGCGACGATGAAGGTGACCTCGGGTCCCGCGAGTCGCCAGTTCACCGGGGCCATCACCACGCCAACCTTCATCGCGCCCATCAGTAGTTCGAAATAGAGGTCGCTGTTCTTGCCGAGATAGGCGATGCGGTCGCCTTTCTTCACACCCATCGCGATCAGCGCGTTCGCGACCTTGTTGGTCTTGATGTCGAACTCGGCAAAGCTGGTGACGCGGCCCTCGAATTCATAGGCGATGGTGTTGCCGCGGCTTGTCGCGCGCTCGCGCACCATGTCGGCGAGGTTCGCCAGTTTCGGTGATGCGGACATGTTTCTCCCGTGGTGCTTTGTTTTTAAGCCGCGAAGTGTGGCGGTATCCGCTGGTGAAGACAAGATGGCAGGATATAGAAGCGACGCTCTCTGAATGCGTCGTCCTGGCAAAACGCCAGGACCCATAACCACTAAACGCAATTTGGCGAAGACTGATCATTGCCAATCTTCGCCAAATTAGACCCGGTGGTAATGGGTCCTGGCGTTCGCCAGGACGACAGCGAAGAAGAGGCTAGCCCCGCTTCGCCCGATCCTTCTCGTTCTGCGCCATGATGCTTTCGCGCGCGGTCTTCCAGTCGTCGTCGCTCCAGTCACGCAGCTGATAGAAATTGCCGCCCATCGCGAGCGCTTGCGCGCCGTCCATGGCGATGGTCTCGCCGGTGATCCAGTTGCAGCCGCCCGAAATCAGGAACACCGCGAGGTTCTGCAATTCCTCCATGGTGCCGACGCGGCCCATCGGGTTCATCGCCTTGGTGCGCGCACCCGCCTCATCGCCCGGCTTGATGCGCTTGCTCATGCCTTCGGTCGGGATTTCGCCCGGCGCGATGGTGTTGAGGCGGATGCCGTGGCGGCCCCATTCGGTGGCGAGCGACATCGTCATGGCGTGGATCGCCGATTTGCTCATCGCCGAGGGCACCACATAAGGCGAGCCGTTGCGCACCCAGGTTACGGTGATCGACACGACATTGCCGGGCTGTTTCAGTGCGATCCAGCGCTTGCCAACCGCATGCGTCATGTAGAACGTGCCATGCATGACGATGTTGGCGATGGCATCGAAGCCGCGGGGCGATAACTCTTCCGTGCGCGAGATGAAATTGCCGGCGGCGTTGTTGATCAGATCGGTCAGCGGCGCATCGCGAAAGATCGTCTCGACCATCTCTTCCACCGCGAGCGCGTTGCGAATGTCGACGCCGTGGCTGGTGACGCGGCCGCCATATTGATCCATCAGCTCGATCGCGGTCTCGTCGCAGACGATCTTGCGGCGGCCGCAGATATGCACCTCGGCGCCGAGCTGAAGGAAGCGCGCGGCCATCGACTTGCCGAGGCCGGTGCCGCCGCCGGTCACGAGAATGCGCCGCCCAGCCAGAAGATTTTCCTTGAACATGGCTGTTTCTCCCGTACGGATTGTCAGTTAATTGGTCGATTGACTAAATCCGGCCGCCAGCTTTCTGTAAAGCGGCACCGAACAAGAACAGGGAGAAATCATCCATGGAAGAGCGCGTCTCGATTTCGATCTCGGAAGGCGTCGCCGACGTGCGCCTGGCGCGCGCGGACAAGATGAATGCGCTCGATCAGGCCATGTTCGAGGCCCTTGTTGCGGCAACCGGGCGGCTCTCGAAGGAAAAAGGCGTGCGCGTCGTCGTGCTCTCCGGTGAGGGCCGTGCCTTCTGCGCCGGTCTCGACATGGGGCGTTTCGCCGCTATGAAGGAGGGCGGCGGCAACGGAATTCCGGGTGGCGAAAATCGCGATCTCACCAAGCGGACGCATGGTCAGGCGAACTTCCCGCAACAGGCGGTATGGGGATGGCGCCAACTCCCGGTTCCCGTGATTGCCGCGATCCAGGGCGTCGCGTTCGGTGGCGGGTTCCAGCTCGCGCTCGGCGCCGACATGCGCTTCCTTGCGCCCGACGCGCGGATGTCGGTGATGGAAATCAAATGGGGTCTGGTGCCTGACATGGCGGGCACGCCGATCCTGGCCTCCCTCGTGCGCGACGACATCTTGCGCGATCTCACTTACACCGGCCGCATCTTCTCCGCGCAGGAGGCGATGACGTACGGTCTCGCCACACGCATTTGCGATGATCCGCGCGCGGCAGCCCTCGAAGTCGCGCGCGAGATCGCCGGGAAGAGCCCCGATGCGATCCGCGCCGCGAAGCGGCTGCTCAACAATCTGTCGGTCGATCCCGGTCCCGCGCTGCTCGCGGAGTCGGTCGAACAGCAGAAGCTGATCGGTAGCGCCAACCAGACTGAAGCTGTGCGCTCCAACCTGGAAAAGCGCGCGGCGAAATATGCGGACTAGTTCTCCGTCGTTCCGGGATGGTCCAAAGGACCAGACCTCAGGTGCGCAATTGCGCACCGGGGAACCTCGAGATTCCGGGTTCGGCTCTTCGAGCCGCCCCGGAATGACAACAGAACAACAAAGAAAAACAAAATGAGCGAAACGTCCCCATTCCTCGGCATCGTCTCCGGCAACCACCGCCGTAGCCACGCAGAAGTCGCTGCCCGCGCTGATCGCATCGCGTCAGGCCTCGCCAAGTCAGGCGTCAAGCAGGGCGATTGCGTCTGCATGCTCATGCGCAACGACATCGCCTTCCTCGAAGCCGCCTACGCCGCGATGCGGCTGGGCGCTTATGGCGTGCCGATCAACTGGCATTTCAAGCCGGAGGAGATCAACTACATCCTCAGTGATACCGGCACCTCAGTGCTGATCGGCCATGCCGACATGCTGCACGCCTTGCGCGATGCGATCCCCAAAGGCGTGACCGTGCTCAGCGTGCCGACGCCGACGGAGATCCTATCTAACTACAAGATCGATCCCGATCATCTGAAGACACCGGACTTCGCGATCGATTTCGAATCCTGGCTTGCGCAATTCGAGCCCTATGACGGCCCGGTCGTCCCGCAGCCGATGAACATGATCTACACCTCGGGCACGACGGGCCATCCCAAGGGCGTGCGCCGCAATGCGCCGACGCCGGAGCAGCAGGCGGCCGGCGAGCGGATGCGCGCGATGATCTACGGGCTGAAGCCCGGAGCCCGCGTGATCCTGCCGGGGCCGCTCTATCACTCGGCGCCGAATTCGTTCGGCATCCGCGCAGGTAAGCTCGGCGGCGCGCTGGTGCTGATGCCGCGCTTCGAGGCGGAAGAGTTTCTCGAGCTGATCGAGCGCTACAAAATTGACACTATCTTCATGGTGCCGACCATGTTCATCCGCCTGATGAAGCTGCCGGAGGAAGTCCGCAAGAAGTACGACGTCTCTTCGCTGCGCCACATCATCCATGCGGCGGCGCCATGTCCGGCGGACGTCAAGCGCGCCATGATCGAATGGTGGGGGCCGGTGATCTATGAATTCTACGGCTCGACCGAATCCAGCGCGGTCACCTTCGCGACGTCGGAGGACGCGTTGAAGAAGCCCGGTACGGTCGGCAAGATCTCGCCCGGCGCCGAGCTGCGCTTCGTCGGCGATGATGGACGCGAACTTGGCGTGGGCGAGATCGGAGAGATCTATTCCCGCATGCCTGCAATGGCCGACTTCACCTATCACAACAAGCCGGAGAAACGCGCCGAGATCGACCGCGACGGTTTCATCACCTCGGGCGATGTCGGCTATATCGACGAAGACGGCTACGTCTTCATCTGCGATCGCAAGCGCGACATGGTGATCTCGGGCGGCGTCAACATCTATCCGGCCGAGATCGAGTCGGTGCTGCATGCCGTTCCGGGCGTGCATGATTGTGCGGTGTTCGGCATCCCCGATGCCGAGTTCGGCGAGGCTCTGATGGCGGTGGTCGAGCCGCAGCCGGGCGTCACGCTCGATGCCGCCGATGTCCGCGCGCGGCTGAAGGCGTCGCTCGCCGACTACAAGGTGCCGAAGCACATCGAGATCCGGACCGGATTGCCGCGCGAAGATTCCGGGAAAATCTTCAAGCGCCGCCTGCGCGATCCCTATTGGGAGCAGGCGGGCCGCAAGATCTGACAACTCGACGAGAATCCGTAGGGTGGGCAAAGCGAAGCGTGCCCACGAAAATTCGCTTACGGAAACAGACGTGGGCACGGCGCAATCGCGCCTTTGCCCATCCTAAGAGACAACGGATGGGGAACATTTGTCATGACCGATACCGCAAAAGAAGTCCTCTACGAGGTCACCGATCACATCGCGACCATCACGCTGAACGCGCCGGAGCGCATGAACACGATCTCCGGCCCGATGCTGAACGATCTCGCGCGGCTGCTGACCGAGGCCAACGAGGACAAGAACGTCCGCGTCGTGATCCTCACCGGCAAGGGCAGGGCGTTCTGCGCCGGGCTCGATCTGCGCAGGGAGCGCGACGGCAACGGTCTCAGTGCGGCGTCATCGCCGACCACGATCAATCTGCGCAACACCCCGCCGACGGTCTTGCAGGCGATGGACAAGCCGACCATCTGCGCCGTCAACGGCGGCGCGGCCGGCTACGGCATGGATACCGCGCTCGGCTGCGACATCCGCATCATGGCGGAATCCTCAAAGCTTGCGGCTGCCTTCGTCAAGCGTGGCGTCGTGCCGGAGTCCGGCGGCACCTGGCTGCTGCCGCGCATGCTCGGCTGGGCCAAGGCGTCAGAGCTGATTTTTACGGGCCGCACGCTGAGTGCGCGCGAATGTCTGGAATGGGGTCTCGCGAACGAGGTTGTGCCCGACGCCGAGCTGATGAGGCGGGCCACCGCCATCGCCCGCGAAATCGCCGCCAACGCGCCGCTCGCCGTGCAGGCGTCCAAGCGCATGATGCGGATGGGGCTGAACGAGAATTTCCATGACCACGTCCACCACGTCTATCTCCAGCTCTTGCCGCTGTTCAAGACACAGGACATGGCCGAGGGCATGAAGGCCTTCATGGAGAAGCGCGAGCCGAAATTCGAGGGACGGTAGGCATCGCTGTCTTCGCAGCGACGGATTTCGTACCTATATGGATGGGGTCATTCACATCGGATCATCCCAAGGTTCTTAAACCCATGTCCCCCGTCTCCATTCTGCTCAACCTGATCTGGATTCTCATCGGCGGCGCCTGGATGGCATTCGGCTGGCTGGTGGCGTCAGTTATCATGGCCGTCACCATCATCGGCTTGCCCTGGGCGCGAGCGGCGTTCAACATCGCCATTTACACGCTGCTGCCGTTCGGCTCGCGCGCGGTGAGCCGCGACGAAGTCACCGGCATGAGCGATATGGGCACAGGCGCCCTCGGGGTGATCGGCAACATCATCTGGTTCGTGTTGGCCGGCTGGTGGCTGGCGCTCGGCCACCTCCTGACGGCGGTGATCTACGCCATCACCATCATCGGCATCCCCTTCGCCTGGGCCCATCTGAAGCTCGCCGGGATCGCGCTCTGGCCGATCGGCAAGGTGATCGTGCCGGCGTGACGCCGCTTCGGAGGCTTCGGCTTGCCAGGACTAAGCAGACGTTGCTGCGCTTGATCCTCATTGGGGGCTTCCGCGCCAGAAGTGGAAGCCGCGTTTCCCGTCAAATGTGGCTATTCCAGCGCGACATCAATCAGTTGGAATTCGCCGGCTTGGGCGTCGTGTCATAATGATCAAACTGCATCATGAAAACAGCGCGTCCTCGGCTCATAGAGCGCAAACTATCCGCGTAGCCGAGCATGTTCGCGAGCGGCACCATTGCGGTGATGACGTTGGCGTTGCCGCGCATGACTTGGCCCCGAATCTGGCCGCCGCGCGAATTCAGGTCGACGACGATAGAACCGGTGCAGTCTTCCGGGGTCACCACTTCGACCTTCATGATCGATTCTGCGCTCAATAAATCTACTCCGGGGTGAACCGAGCAAGCATGAATACAACCCGAGGTTAGCGCGGTTACCTTGAATCGTCTAGCGTCGGCTGAGTGGAGCGGGTCGTCTGGTTCTGCCCCAAAGCGGGCATTTCGGACAGCTCCTCAGTCATTGATTGTCGTTAATTTTGGCACGCATGGCCGCTATCAGCATGCGCTCCACGAGGCCGTCGAATTCGTACTTACCGATTGAATCGGTCACGGCAAGCTCATCGTAGGTCTTCTTGTATTGGCCCCACCAACCAAGACGTATTGCTTCATCATGAAGGACGCGCGCAGCAGCTTCGACCGCTCTTGCCGTCGGCCCGTCAATCAACGCAGCCGCGCATTTGCCGGCGCTCGCTCTCGTTAGCTGACCATTTGCCGAAAGTGCGAGTTCTAAGAGACGCTCTCTTAGAGCGGCGTCTGAATTGTAGTCGATGTCGTTGCGGGACACGATCAGCTTGGCCCAGCGTTCGACGTCATGTCGGTTCAAATCGCCGTCGCAATAACGGCGAAGGATCAACGCCAAATGCCTTCGCTCGAGGAGGACCAAAGGCACACTATCCTGCTCAAAACGGTCGAGGGTGGACAGGATCTCGTCCAGCGGCCTTTTAAGCTCAAGCAGCTCGTGAATTGCCGATTTTCTTTCCATGCAGAAGAGCCGTGCTTTGGACCAACGATTCAATTGTAACAGCCAAGGTTGCCGATGTCAGCTTCCGGCCCCGAAGGCGACGAAAACTCCGCTCCTCTCGTTGCGCCGGTTGTCGGCTACATGCACCCGCCGTTGCCACGCACACCATGCCTCGCGTTGCCCGACGGGCAAAACACGCCACATGCAGGTCAAGGAACAGGTTCGGAAATATTCTGATTGACCGAATTTTCATCTTCGGTTAAACCGCATTCATCCCGGCCCGTCAAAGGGACGTTTCGCGATCGTCACGATACGTAGGCCGGGAAGCGATGGACGCGGCAGCGCCGGCGCGTGACGGGATGGCAGGGCGGGCTACGCCTGTGAGCCGTCGCGATCCGCGGGATCGACACGGCACTGTCACAGCGTTCCTTTCGGCCTTGGGGGCGAGCACGCGCGAGCCTCCGAACGTTCGGGAGGGACGTCCGCGGACGGCAAAAGCGTGTGGTCCTGGCGCCCGGAGTCTGTGCGTCAAGGCTTGCGGCGGTGAAGCGGCCCGACCGGACCGCGCGCATCGGTCATCTGCAAGGCGACGGGGGCAATAGTGCATCGCTCCCCGGGGAGAGCGCGCCATAAGCCGTAAAACCATTGCGCAGGGAAGGCCGGGATGTCCCGGCGTCACCTGTGGTCGCCCCGCGTGCGTTTTTCGCGTGCGGACCCTGGGTGCCAGCCGGCACCCGGCCTTCCCTGCGCCCTTTGTTCTCGATGAGGGGCGCAACGGACAAAGCTTCGGGCGCCGGCGCCGCGAGATCGATGACGCGTGTGTGCGCCGCCACCAAGTTCATCTTGCACTGCGGCAGAAAAATATCGCACACTCCTCCCGCCCGGGAGCCATTGGGAGCTCTACAACAGGAGCGAGCCATGTCCCTCCAGACCGTACCATCCGACGCCGCCGATCAGCGATCCAACCGGCCTGAGGACGTCCAGGCACAGGAGGCGGATGCGCGGCTGCGCGACGATATCCGCCTGCTCGGACGCATCCTGGGCGACACGGTGCGCGACCAGGAGGGGGCTGAATTGTTCGACCTGGTCGAGCGCATCAGGCAGACCTCCATCCGGTTTCACCGCGACGAGGACCGGCTCGCCCGCCGTGAGCTCGAGCAGATTCTCGACAGCATGCCGACCTCCGAGACGGTGCGGATCGTCCGCGCCTTCAGCTATTTCTCCCACCTCGCCAACATTGCCGAGGACCAGAACAACATCCGTCAGATGCGCGCCCGCAGCGCCGCCAACGGATCCGGCGTGCTGGCGGAGACGTTGGCCAAGGCCAAGGCCGCCGGCATTGGCGCGGACGCGCTGCGCAGCTTCTTCAAGACGGCACTGGTCAGTCCGGTGCTGACCGCGCATCCGACCGAAGTCCGCCGCAAGAGCACCATGGACCGCGAGATGGAGGTCGCAGCACTGCTCGACCGCCGCGAGCGGGTCTCTTTGACCGCCGAGGAGGCCGCCGCCAGCGACGAACAGCTCCGCCGCGAGGTGCTGACGCTGTGGCAAACCAATCTGCTCCGACGGACCAAGCTCACCGTGCTCGACGAGGTCGCGAACGGCCTGTCGTTCTACGATTACACGTTCCTCCGCGAGGTGCCGCGGCTGGTCAACGCGCTTGAAGACCGGCTCGAGGAGAGCGGGGAGCAAGCGGCCAGCGAGCTCGCATCTTTCTTGAGGATGGGCAGCTGGATCGGCGGCGACCGCGACGGCAATCCCTTCGTCACCGCCGACGTGATGCGTGGCACGCTGCGGCTGCAGTCGAGCCGCGTGATGCAGTTCTATCTGAACGAGCTTCACGTGCTCGGCTCCGAATTGTCGATCGCGGCGCATCTCGCCGACGTCTCCGAGGAACTGCGGAACCTGGCGGAGCGCTCCCCCGACACCTCGCCGCACCGGAGCGGCGAGCCCTATCGTCTCGCGGTCTCCGGCATTTATGCCCGCCTGACGGCCACCGCCGAAAAGCTCGAGGTCGAGATCACCCGCCGTCCCGTCGGCAAGGGCGCGCCCTATGAGAGCGTCAGGGAGTTGAAGACCGATCTCGACGTGCTGCATCGCTCGCTGATCTCCAACAATGCCCGCGTCATCGCGCGCGGCCGGCTGCGGCTGCTGCGCCGTGCTGTCGATTGCTTCGGCTTCCATCTGGCGCGCCTCGACATCCGCCAGAACTCGGCCGTGCACGAACGCACCATCGCGGAGCTGATGGATGCCGCGAATCCCGGCATGTCCTATCTCGCGCTCGGCGAGGACGCCCGCATTTCGCTGCTGACCAACGAGTTGCGTTCGACGCGAGCGCTGGTCTCGCCGTTCGTCAAATACAGCGACGAGACGATGGGCGAGCTCAACGTCTTCCATGCCGCGGCCGAAGCTCATGCGAAGTTCGGCTCGGACGCCATCCCCCAATGCATCATCTCGATGTGCAAGGGCATGTCGGACATGCTCGAAGTGGCCGTGCTGCTGAAGGAGGTGGGCCTTGTCCATCCCTCCGGGCGCAGCGCCATCAACATCGTGCCGCTGTTCGAGACCATCGAGGATTTGCAGGCATCATCAGGCATCATGGACCGGATGCTGTCGCTGCATGATTACCGCCGCCTCGTCGACAGTCGCGGCAGCGTGCAGGAAGTCATGCTCGGCTATTCCGACTCGAACAAGGATGGCGGCTTCGTCACCTCGGGCTGGGAGCTCTACAAGGCCGAGATCGGCCTCGTCGACGTCTTCGAGCGCCACGGCGTCCGCCTGCGCCTGTTCCACGGTCGCGGCGGCTCGGTCGGCCGCGGCGGCGGCCCGAGCTACGACGCCATCGTCGCCCAGCCTGGCGGCGCGGTGAACGGCCAGATCCGCATCACTGAGCAGGGCGAGATCATCTCGTCGAAATATTCCAATGCGGAAGTCGGCCGCAACAATCTCGAGATCCTGGCGGCGGCAACCCTGGATGCAAGCCTGTTGCAGCCGAGCCAGAGCGCGCCGCGCCGCGAATATCTCACCGCGATGGACGAGCTTTCAAATCTCGCCTTCAAGGCCTATCGCGGGCTCGTCTACGAGACCGACGGCTTTGTCGATTACTTCTGGTCCTCGACCGTTATCAACGAGATCGCGACGCTCAACATCGGCAGCCGCCCGGCCTCACGCAAGAAGACCCGCGCGATCGAGGATCTCCGCGCGATCCCCTGGGTGTTCTCCTGGGCGCAGTGCCGCCTGATGCTGCCGGGCTGGTACGGCTTCGGCAGTGCAGTCGAGCAGTGGATCGCGGAGCACCCGGACAAGGGAATGCCGTTCCTGAAAGAACTGTACAAGGAATGGCCGTTCTTCCGCATGCTGCTGTCGAACATGGACATGGTGCTCGCCAAGAGCTCGATCGCGATCGCCTCGCGCTATGCCGAGCTCGTGCCGGACGAGGCCTTGCGCGAAAAAATCTTCGGCCGCATTCGCCGCGAATGGCATTCCTGCATCGAGACGCTGCTCGACATCATGGGCCAGGACCGCCTGCTGCAGGGCAATCCGCTGCTGGAGCGCTCGGTGCGCCACCGCTTCCCCTATCTCGACCCGCTCAACCACGTGCAGGTCGAGCTGTTGAGAGAGCATCGCGCGCAGAATCCGGACGAGCAGGTGCTGCGCGGGATTCAGCTGACGATCAACGGCATCTCGGCGGGGCTGCGGAATACCGGGTAATCCCTCCGTCGTTCCGGGGCGATGCAAAGCATCGAACTATGGTGCGCAATTGCGCACCTGGGAACCTCGAGATTCCGGGTTCGGCTCTTCGAGCCGCCCCGGAATGACCGCATAGAACTTACACCGGATCCCACGGGAAGATGTCAGCCGAGCGATCGAGCTTGTAGAACGAGCCCTTCAGCGCCGGCATCCCGTGTTCCGCGATCGACTGCGGTGTCCAGCCTTCGCTGCGATGGACCGAGCGCAGCGGGCGATTCTGGCTGAACAGGAACAGCTCGTTCATGCGCGCGCCAAAGATCTGGCCCGAGACATCCTTGGCTGCATCCGAGAGCAAATAGGCGCAGATCGGTGCGATCTTCTCCGGGCCCATCTGCTTGATCTTCTCGACGCGCGCCTTCTCGGCTTCGGTTTCGGTCGGGATGGTGCCGATCATGCGGGTCCAGGCGAACGGCGAGACGCAGTTCGAGCGAACATTGAAACGGCCCATGTCGAGCGCGATTGATTTCGAGAGCCCGATAATGCCGAGCTTGGCGGCAGCGTAGTTGGCCTGGCCGAAATTGCCGATCAGGCCTGAGGTCGAGGTGAAGTGCACGAAGGAGCCCGACTCCTGCTCGCGGAAAATGCGGGCCGCGGCGTGGCTGACGTAGAACGAGCCCATCAGGTGCACCTTGATGACGGCCTCGAACGCTTCCACGCTCATCTTGTGGAAGATCATGTCGCGCAGGATGCCGGCGTTGTTGACGATGCCGTCGAGCCGGCCGAAATGATCAGTCGCGGTCTTCACGATCTTGCTGGCGGGAACGGCTTCCGCGACCGACTCGAAATTGGGAACCGCGATGCCGCCGCGCTTCTTGATCTCGTCCACCACTTCCTCGGCGGGCGTAGCACTCGTACCGGCGCCGTCGGCGGCCCCGCCGGGATCGTTGACGACGACCTTGGCGCCTTCGGCGGCGCAGAGCAGCGCGATCTCGCGCCCGATGCCACGGCCTGCGCCGGTGACGATGATGACCTTGTCTTGCAGTGACTTGCTCATGTGGGTGCCTCCTGTTGTGTCTGTCATTCCGGGGCACGCGAAGCGTGAACCCGGAATCTCGAGGTTCCGGGTCTGGTCCTTCGGACCATCCCGGAACGACGAGCCATTACCTCTCGTTCGTAAACACGATCGTGCCTGAGGCGGCGAACATGCCGCCGACGCCGTGGCACACTGAAATCTTCGCGTTCGGCACCTGCGCCGGCGCAATGCCGCGCATCTGCCGCACGCTCTCCTGAAGCGCATACATGCCGTACATGCCCGAATGCATGTAGCTCAAGCCGCCGCCATTGGTATTGAGCGGCAGCTTGCCGCCGGGGCGGGTGTTGCCATCAGCGATGAATTGGCCGGTCTCCTCGTGCGGCATGAAGCCGAGATCGCCGAGGCCGAACAGCGGCAGATGCGCGAAGGCATCGTAGATCATCAAGTGATCAACATCCTTGTGCGCTATGCCGGCCTCCTTGAACGCGAGGGGGCCCGCGGTCTTGAACGCGCGTGAGGAATTGAACGTCTCCATCTGGCTGACCATCGGCGTTTCCACGCTCTCGCCGGTCCCCATGATGTAGACGGGCTTGCGCGGAAAGTCCTTGGCGCGATCGGCCGAAGTCAGGATCAGCGCGCCGCCGCCGTCGGTGACAAGGCAGCACTGCAGAAGCCGGAACGGATAGGCGATCATGCGCGAGTTGAGGACGTCGGCGACCGTGATCGGATCCTTCATCATCGCCCGCGGATTCTTCGCCGCCCATTCGCGCTGCACGACCGCGACCGAGGCGAGCTGCTCATGGGTAATGCCGTAGGTCTTCATGAAGCGCAGCACGGGAATCGGGAACATGCTCGGCGGACCGTAGACGCCGTAGGGCGCTTCGAACTGGCCGTTGAGGCTATCGGCTGGCGTCGAGCGCGGTGCCTTGCCGATCATCGACTTGCCGCTCTCGGCATGCGTGATCAGCACCGTCTTGCAGAGACCGGCCTCGATCGCCGCGGCGGCATGGCGGACGTGCAGCATGAAGGAGCAGCCGCCGACCGAGGTGCCGTCGACCCAGGTAGGCCTAATGCCGAGATAGTGGCAGACCTGCTGCGGCGTTTCGACCGCGGTGGCAAAACCGTCGATGTCGGACAGCTTCAGCCCGGCATCGGCAATGGCATTGAGCGCTGCGTCCGCATGAAGCTGGAGCTGCGAGGCGTTGGGGATGATTCCGAGTTCGGTGGTCTCGGCTGCGCCGACGACGGCAACCTGGTTCCTGCGCATGATCTATCCCTTCGCCGGACGGAACACGGGGAGGGTGATCTTGTCGTCGAGCGCCTGGAACGCGACCTCGAGCTTCATGTCGAGAGCGAGCGCCTCCGGCGTCTGCGGACAGTCGATGATGTTGCTCATCATCCGCGGCCCTTCGTCCAGTTCGACCACGGCGATCGCGTAAGGCGGCGTGAATCCGGGCGCGGCAGGGCGGTGGTTGATCACGTAGCTGTAGAGGAAACCCTTGCCGCTCGCCTTGAAGACGGAGACCTTGCGCGAGGCGCAGGACGGGCAGAACGGGCGCGGCGGAAAATAGACGTGCGCACAGGCATCGCAGCGTTGCAGGCGCAGTTCGCCAGCTTTCGCGCCGTCCCAGAAATGCTGAGTCTCCGGCGTCGGTTTCGGTCGCGCGCGCTGCGGTTCGGCCATCTCGGAACGCCCTCCCAAAAAGACAGGCTTGATGCCCGCCTGTTTCGATCTTGATGCGACAATCGACCATGATGCGTCAACGGTCCAGCAATGAGCATGCATGCCATCATGCGTACAATGCTTGTGTCGAACTGAGGCGGCGCATAGATTGCGCGCGCCAATATTCCGTGAGACAGACATGACCGATTTTCCGACACTGACGAAGCTCGCCGAGGACCTCGAAAGCGATCGCACCACCTCCCGAAAACTGGTCGAAGCCTGCATCGCCAGGATTGCGGATCCCGCGGGTGAGGGGCAGCGCACCTTCATTCACGTCGACAAAGAAGCCGCGCTTGCGACGGCCGATGCGATGGACACTTTGCGCAAGGCCAAGGCCGAGCCGTCGCGTTATGCCGGTATCCCGATCTCGATCAAGGATCTGTTCGACATCAAAGGCCAGGTGACGCGCGCCGGCTCCCGCGCGCTCGACGATTCCCCTCCCGCCGAACAGGACGCGGCGACGGTGGCACGGCTCCGCAAGGCCGGCTTCGTCGTGATCGGCCGCACCAACATGACCGAGTTCGCCTATTCCGGCATCGGCATCAATCCGCATTACGGCACGCCGAAGGGGGCCTGGAACCGCGCCGAGGGCCAAGGTCAGGGCCATGTGCCCGGCGGCTCGTCCTCGGGCGCCGCCGTCTCCGTGCTCGACGGCATGGCGCACGGCGCGCTCGGCACCGACACCGGCGGCTCCTGCCGCATTCCGGCGGCCTATAACGGCATCGTCGGCTATAAGCCAACGCAGCGCCGCGTGCCGCTCGATGGCGCGGTGCCGCTGTCGTTCTCGCTCGACAGCATCGGGCCGCTGGCGCGATCGGTCAGGTGCTGTGCCATACTTGATGCCGTGCTTGCGAACGAGCCGATCACAGCGCTCAGGCCGCGCCCTGTGAAGGGCATGCGGCTGGCGGTGCCGACCACGATCGCGCTGGACGATCTCGATGCGGCTGTGGCTGAAACCTTCGAGCGCGCGCTGAAATCGCTCGCCGATCACGGCGCCATCATCGAGCGCATCGAGATGACCGAATTCCACGACATCGGCCCGATGAACGCCAAAGGCGGCTTCGCGGCGTCCGAAAGCTATGCCTGGCATCGCTATCTCATCACGTCAAAGGGCGACGTCTACGATCCCCGGGTCTCCGTGCGCATCATGCGCGGCGAGGCGCAGAGCGCGGCCGATTACATCGACCTCCTCAACGAGCGCCGCTCGCTGATTGCCCGCGTCAATGCGCGCATCGCGCCCTATGACGCGCTGGTGCTGCCGACCACCGCCAACACGCCGCCGAAGATTGCAGATTTGGCCGACGACAAGGCCTTCACCACGCAAAACCTGCGCGCGCTGCGCAATTGCACGCTGATCAACATGATCGACGGCTGCGCCATCTCGCTGCCAGCGCATCGCGAGGGCGATGTCCCGGTCGGCCTGATGCTTGCTGGGGCGGGCGGATCCGACCGTCGCATCTTTGAACTTGCTGCCGGCATGGAGGCCGTCATTCGTGTTTGATCTGACTTTCACCGTCGATGCCCAGGACACCACCACGCCGCTGACGCTCGCGATCGACCAGATGGTCATCGCCGGTTGGACCGGCCGCGACGCGATCGCGCGCGACAAGCACATCGACGAACTCGAGGCCATGGGCATTGCCCGGCCGGCTTCGACGCCGATCTATTACCGCGCCTCGGCGCGGCGGCTGACGCTGGAAGATAGCATCGAATGCACCGGAGGCGACTCTTCCGGCGAGGTCGAGTTCGTTCTGATCGGCTGGCAGGGCCGCATCTTCGTCGGCTGCGGCTCCGACCACACCGACCGCAAGGTCGAGGCCTACAACGTCACCGTCTCCAAGCAGATGTGCGACAAGCCGATCGCCTCGACGCTGTGGGAGCTGGAAGAGGTCATCGGCCATTGGGACAAGATGATCCTGCGCTCCTACGCCACGATCAGGGGCGAGCGCGTGCTCTACCAGGAGGGTACGCTCGATGCGATGCTGCCGGTTGCCGATTTGATCGCGCGCGGCTTCGAAGGCGGAAAATTCCCCGACGGCTGCGCCATGTTCGGCGGCACGTTTGCCGCCAAGGGCGGCATCCGCCCCGCCGAGCGCTTCGAGTTCGAGCTGGAAGACCCCGTGCTGCAGCGGACGATCAAGCATGGCTATGACGTGGTGACGTTGCCGGTGCGGGGCTAAGGCTCTCTCCGCCGTCATTGCGAGGAGTTCGCGACAAAATTGCGAAGCAATTTTGCGCTGATGCGACGAAGCAATCCAGGTTCCCTCCGCGGGGGCACTCTGGATTGCTTCGCTCTGCTCGCAATGACGGGGAGATAGTCATCGGAAATCGGGTGGCGGCGGATGGGCGCACCTTGCGAAGGTAGTAGCCATGACAGCAACAGCACGCAAATCCCTCGATAGGCCATCCATCGACCTCGCCGCCCGCATCGAAGCCCTCGACTGGCCCCAAATCACTGCCGAGCTCGACACCCAGGGCTGCGCCGTCCTGAAGAACCTGCTCACCGCCGACCAATGCAACGCCATCGCAACTCTCTATCCCGACGACGCGCACTTCCGCAGTCGCGTCGTCATGGGGCGCCACGGCTTTGGCCGCGGCGAGTACAAATATTTCTCCTATCCGCTCCCCGATCTGATCGCGCAGTTGCGGCCGGCGCTCTACGCGCATCTGCAAGGCGTCGCCAATCGCTGGAACGAGGCGATGGGGATCGACATCCGCTATCCCACGGCGCACGCAGCGTTCCTGAAACGCTGCCACGAGGCGGGGCAGGCGCGGCCGACGTCGCTGCTGCTGCAATACGAAGCTGGTGATTTCAACTGCCTGCACCAGGACCTCTATGGCGAGCATGTGTTCCCGCTCCAGGTCGCGATCCTGCTCTCCGAACCCGGACGCGACTTCACCGGCGGCGAGTTCGTGCTGACGGAACAGCGCCCACGCATGCAGTCCCGCGCGGAAGTGGTGCCGCTGGCGCAGGGCGATGCGGTTGCCTTCGCTGTGTATCACCGGCCGGTGCAGGGGACACGCGGCACTTATCGCGTTAATCTCCGCCACGGTGTCAGCCGTATCAGGTCCGGCCAGCGCCATACGGTGGGTGTGATCTTTCATGACGCGAAATGAGCGGAGCCATTGACGGCTGATTTGTTCGATAGCGTTGCCGAGGCACAGCCGTCGCGCGAGGAAATCGCTGACGGCGCCGTGCTGCTGCGCGGCTTCGTCAGGCCGATCGGGAGCGAGCTGATTGACGCCGTGCGTGCCATCGTCGCGCAGTCGCCGTTTCGACGCATGACCACGCCCGGCGGCCATCAGATGTCGGTGGCGATGACCAATTGCGGCGAGCGCGGCTGGATCACCGATCACACCGGCTATCGCTATGATCCCATCGATCCCCGCACCGAAGCGCCGTGGCCCGCGATGCCGCCCGTGCTGCGCGATCTCGCACGCCGCGCGGCCGAGCAGGGCGGCTTCCAGAACTTCGCGCCCGATGCCTGCCTCGTCAACCGCTACGAGCCCGGCACGCGGCTGTCGCTGCATCAGGACAAGGACGAGCTGGATTATTCCGCGCCAATTGTCTCGGTCTCGCTCGGCCTGCCCGCGACCTTCCTGTTCGGAGGCCTGGCGCGCGCCGACAAGCCGCGCCGCTATCGGCTCGTCCATGGCGATGTCGTGGTCTGGGGCGGCCCGTCGCGGCTCGCCTATCACGGCGTGGCGCCGCTCGCCGAGGGCGAGCATGCGCTGCTGGGCCGTATCAGGATCAATTTGACCTTCCGCCGCACGCGCTGACGTTTTCTCGCTGGCCCCGCTCGGCTAAGCTCCGGGCCGGGAGGTGGCGGCATGACGACAGCACAGATATCGGCTGATACTGGGACTGCCAATCGCACCGGTCTCTATCTCGCCGCGCTGCAACTGGTGTTCACGCTGGGCTGGACCACCTACGTCATCTACCTGCCGAGGCTCGCCGCCGAGGTCGGCATCGCGCCATCGGCCGTGATCATCATCCTGATGCTGGACCAGGCGATCTTCACCATTACCGATACCGCGATGGGGATCCTCGCCGACAAGCTCACGCCTGCCATCGGCAGGCTTGGCTTGTTCGTCGGGCTCGTGACCGCGATCTCCTGCGGAGCGTTTCTCGCGCTGCCCTTCGTTGCCGGTGCCGGCGCATCTGCGCAGGGCTGGTTCATCGCGCTGATTGTGATCTGGGCGGTCACCTCGTCGGCGCTGCGCGCGCCGCCGCTGACTTTGCTGGGCAAATACCGCGCACGTCCGCAGGTGCCGTTCCTCGCAGCGCTCGCGATGCTCGGCTACGGCGTTGCCGGCGCGATCTCGCCCTATCTCGGCGTGGTGCTTCGCGAGCACGACGCGCGACTGCCGTTCGTGATCTCCAGCGTGGCACTGCTGCTGACCGCGCTGGCGCTCTCGCGGATCGAACATGTCGCTGCGCAGGATACGCCACCGCCCAAGCCCGAGGAGGCGGCCAAGCCGCTGGGCCTGACGTCCATCATCTTCATCGTCGCGACGGTCGCGCTTGCGCTCGGCTATCAGCTGCACTTTGCCATGAACAGCGCGCCGTTCTATCTGCGCTTTGCCAAGCCTGACCAGCTGCAATGGCTGATGCCGGTGTTCTGGATCGGATTCAACATCGCGATGTTTCCGGCGAGCCTCATCGTCAAGCACCGCGGTGGCCTGATCGTGATGGGCGCCGCCGGGCTATTCGGTGCGGCAGCGATCGCTGCTGCCGAATTCGCCGGCAGCCTCAACACGCTGATCGCTGCGCAGTTTCTCGCCGGTGCCGCCTGGGGCTGCATGCTGATGAGCGCGATCTCGGCTGCGCTCGCGATCGGCTCGACCGGCGCGGAAGGCAAGGTGACCGGCCTCGTGTTCTCAGCGCTGGCGCTCGGCACGTTTGCGCGGATGGCGGCGGTTGCCGGCGGCCTGCAAAAAATCCCTGATTACGCGCCGATGCTGCACTGGGCGCCGGTCGCCTGCTGGTCGGTCGCAGGCGCCGGGCTCCTGGTGATCGCGGCGGCGCGGCTACAGGGTGGTCCCCGCCTCAAGGCTTCGGCGGGTGGATGAACGCCCAGGGGCTGACTTCCGAATCCCTGGTGACCTCGACCGAGATCAGATACGGCCCGCCATGCGCCAGCGCCTTCTCCATCGCCCCCTTGAACTGGTCCGGCGCGGTGACGCGCGAAGATGCAACGCCAAAGGACTCCGCGAGCTTGACGAAGTCGGGATTGACGAGATCGGAGGCCACCACGCGGCCGCCGAAACGCTCACGCTGGTCGCGACGGACATTGCCGTAGGCGTTGTTGTTGAACACCAGTGTCACCACGCCGATGTTGAACTGCACAGCGGTCGCAAGCTCCTGCACGCCGAACATGAAGCCGCCGTCGCCGGTGATTGCCACCACGGGCTTGTCGGGGTTGGCGACCTTGGCGCCAAGCGCTGTCGGAAAGCCCGAGCCGAGCGTGCCCTGATAGCCTGAGGTGATGAAGGTGCGCGGTTCGTAGATCGGAAAGCCGTACCAGGAGGCGAAGCCGAACTGCGAGAGCTCATCGGTCACGATCGCGTTCGCTGGCAGCACCTCACGTAAAATGTTGAGATACACCATCTGCGGCTGGATGCGCTGAATCTCTGCCAGCGCGGTCGCAGTCGCCTCGCGGATCGCGGCGCGGCGGCCGGCGGTCTTGCTGTAGCCGGCCTTACTGACGGCGGCAGTGAGATCGGCCGTCGCGGCCTTGGCATCGGCGACAATGGCGGCGTCGGAAATGAACCGCCGCATCTCGACGGGATCGATGTCGATGCGGATGCTCTTCAATCCATCCGGCCGATACGGCCAGCGCGACATCGTCGGCAGCTCCAGCCGTGTGCCGATGCCGATCATCAGATCGGTCTTGGCCCACAACTTGTAGGCGGCGGCCATGGTGAGGCCGAGTTCATGCGCATTGGAGACGATGCCGCGGCCGCTACGGAAGGCGACCACGGGCGCATCGATCATTTCGGCGAGCTCGAGGATCTCCTCGCGCGCCTCGATCGCACCGCTGCCGACGAAGATCATCGGCGCCTTGCTGTTCTTGATCAGCGCTGCCGCCTGCTTGATCATATCAGGATCAGGCTGCGGCGCGGGCAGGGGCTCCAGCACTTGCGCAGCAGCGGTGTCGGCGCGCTGGGTGAAGATGTCCCAGGGCATTTCGACCGAGGCGGGGCCGCGACGGCCGGACGTCATCTCCTGGAATGCGCGCGCGACGGTGGTCGGTGCATTGCCGGGATGTTCGATGCGGTCGGCCCATTTCACATAGGTGCGCAGGGTTCCGAGCTGGTCCGGCATCTCGTGCAGATGGCCGCGGCCCTTGCCCAGGAACTGCGTCGGCACCTGACCGGTGACGCAGAGCACCGGCTCGTTGCAGCCGAACGCGGTGAGCAGTGCCGCGCTGGCATTGAGCACGCCGGGGCCGGGCACCACGCTGAACACGCCGGGCTTGCCGCTTGAGCGGGCATAGCCGAACGCCATGTAGCCGCAGGCCTGCTCGTGCCGCGCGCCGATCACCTTGAGCTGAGCCTGTTGGAAGGCGTCGAACAGGCCATAGACCTGCGCGCCGGGCAGGCCGAACACGGTGTCGACGCCATGGGCGACGAGCCCGCTTACGATTGCTTCGCCGCCGGTGAGGGTGGTCATTGCATCATTCCACTTCGATGGTTGCTCAGGCTTCGTCGACGACACCATTGCGCAACGTGCCGATGCCCTCGGCCGCGACCTCGATGACGTCATCAGGCTTCAGATAACGCGGCGGATCGAACCGCGCACCTGCACCGGTCGGCGTACCCGTGACGATGACGTCGCCGGGAACGAGCGTTGCGAAGGTCGAGATATAGCTGATGAGATAGCGGAACGGAAACATCAGCCGGCTGGTGCGGTCATCCTGGCGCAGTTCGCCATTGACGTGCGTGGTCAGCCTGACGTCGGCGATCTGCGCCTCCCTGGTGTAGGGCACGAGCCATGGCCCAAGGCTGCCGCTGGAGTCAAAATTCTTTCCCTGCGTGACATTGAACTTGGCGTGGCGCAGCCAGTCGCGCACCGAGCCTTCGTTGCAGAGCGTGAGCGCAGCGATGTGATCGAGTGCAGAGCTCTCCTTGATGTGCCGGCCGGGCTTGCCGATCACCAGCACGATCTCGCCTTCGTAGTCGAGTTGCTCGGAGGCGCGCGGACGCACCAGCGGCGTGTCGTGCCCGACGAAGGAGCGTGGGCTCCGCATGAACATGCTCGGATATTTCGGCGCGTCCTGGCCGTCCTTGTATTCGGCATTACGATCAGGATAGTTGACGCCAATGCAGATGATCTTCTCTGGCGCGGGCACCGGCGGCAGCCAGGTGATGTCGCTGACTGCGTGATCCGGCGCCAGGCCGGCGGCCTCTTCGGCTAGGCTTGCAAGCTTGCCGGCCGCGATCACTTCACGCAGCGTCGGATAGTCCTTGGCGTGGCGCGCCGAGAGATCGACGATGCCGCCCTCCAGGACGGCGCCGTAGCGGGTTGACCCTTTGACGGAGTAGGTGGCGAGGCGGGGAAGTTTCATTAGCGATCTCTCATGTCGTCCCGGCCTAGCGCGCAGTTGCGCACGGGGGCCGGGACCCATACCGCGGAATCTATTGATTGTATTCGGTAGGAGTACCGAACGCCGAGTCTTCGCAAAATTTCTCCCTGTGGTTATGGGTCCCGGCTTTCGCCGGGACGACAAGGAGAGAGGTCACCGGCATCAATCCGCCACCAGCACGTCGGCCACGAATTTCGGTTCACGCACGGCCTGGCCCGAGAATGACGAACCCTGCTCGAACCAGGAGCGCGGTGCCGGCGCGCCCCACAGCGTCTGGCGGCGCGGATCGCGCAGCGACCAGCGCAGCGGCTCGTGGTCGTGATCGCCCGTGAAGTAGTCGCTGGTGTAGAGCTCCAGGCGGTGCCCATCGGGGTCGCGGACGTAGAGGAAGAACGCATTCGAGATGCCGTGACGCCCGGGGCCGCGCTCGATGTTCTTCACAAAGCCCTGTGAGGCCATGACGTCGCAGAGATGGATGATGTTCATCGCCGTCGGCGTCCAATAGGCGAAGTGGTGCAGCCGCGGGCCCTTGCCGTTGGTGATGGCGAAGTCGTGGACGTTGCCCTTGCGATGCATCCAGGCCGCCGCGATGCGGCCGTTCGGGCCGTCCTCTTCGGCGTATTCGGTGAGCCGGAAACCGAGCCGGGCATAGAAGTCGACGGTGTCCTGCACCTCGGCCGCGAAGACGTTGAAATGGTCGAGCCGCTGCGGATGGCATCCCCTGTAGAGGTCATAGCGGCGCAGGAGGTGCGGTCGGCGGTCCATCGACGCATAGAGCTCGATCTGGAAGCCGAAGGGGTCTGTGAACTGCAGCGTGCGGCCCTGGAAGGGTTGGTCGACGAAGGCGGAGGCGAGGCCGTTCTCGGCGAGAAACTTGGCAGCCTTGTCGAGATCGCCGTCATTGCCGACCTTGAAGCCGAGCCTGTTGCAGGCGGGCGCGGCCGCTTTGCGCAGCACCAGCGAGTGATGCTGATGCTCCTCGGCGGCACGCAGGTAAACGACCTTGTCGTCGGCGTCCTCGACGTGGAGGCCGACGACGGTCTCGTAGAATTCGCGGCTCAACTTCAGGTCTGTGACGTCGAGCACGACGTGGCTGGAGCGGATGATGTTGAACGGCGGTTCAAAGATGTGCTGCGGTGCTGGCATTTGCGTTTCCCCTCAGGCTCCCTGTCATTCCGGGGCGGTCCGTCAGGACCGAACTATGGTGCGCAATTGCGCACCTGAGAATCTCGAGGTTCCGGGTTCGACGCTTCGCGCCGCCCCGGAACGACGGTGGTTCTAAATTCCCAGTTTTTGAATTTTGTGTGTGCCTCGCGCCAGCGAGACATGCTTGGTTTCCATGTAGAAGTCGAACGAGTAGTCGCCGCCGTCGCGGCCGATACCCGAGGCCTTCATGCCGCCGAATGGCGTCGGCAGATGGCGGACGTTCTCCGAGTTCAGCCAGATCATGCCGGCCTCCAGCGCGTCCGCAACGCGCAGCGCGCGGCCGACATCGTTGGTCCAGACATAGCCGGTGAGGCCATAGCGGATGTCGTTGGCGATCTCGATTGCGTCTTTCTCGTCCTTGAAGGGCAGCACGGTGAGGAAGGGGCCGAACACTTCTTCCTGCGCCACGCGCATCTTGCCGTTCGCGCCTGTCACCAGCGTCGGCTCGACATAATGTCCACCGCCTGGGCCGTCATAGGCCTTGCCGCCGACAGCGATGGTCGCGCCGTCCTGCCGTGCGACGTCGAAGTAAGAGCAGACCTTGGCAAGGTGCCGCTCGTGAATCAGCGGCCCGATCTCGGTGGCCGGATCGAGGGGATGACCGACCCTGAGCGCCTTCACGCGCGCGGTCAGCTTCTCGGTGAATTTCTCCGCGACGTTCGCCTGGACCAGCAAGCGGCTCGACGAGGTGCAGCGCTCGCCGTTGAGCGAGTAGATCATGAACACGACCGCATCGAGTGCGCGGTCCATATCAGCGTCGTCGAACACGATCACCGGGTTCTTGCCGCCGAGTTCGAAATGCACGCGCTTGAGCGTCGGCGCGCCCTGCACCATGATCGCGGACCCCGTCGAGCTCTCGCCGACGAAGCCGATCGCCTTGATGGCGGGATGCTCGGTCAGCGCCTTGCCAGCGTCCTCACCAAAACCGTGGACGGTGTTGAGCACGCCGTCGGGTACGCCGGCCTCCTTGGCGAGCTTCGACAGAATGCTCGCCGTCACCGGCGACCATTCGGCCGGCTTGTGCACGACGGTGCACCCCGCCGCGAGGGCAGGGGCGATCTTCCAGGTCGAGAGCATGAACGGCGTATTCCACGGCGTAATTACGCCGACGGGGCCGATCGGAACACGGGTCGAGACATTCCAATGCTCATCGCTCGGTGTGTTCTGGCCGTCGCGCGCCTCGGCGCATCTGTCGGCAAAGAATCGGAAATTCTCGGCGGCACGGATCGCGGCCTTGGCCATGAAGCGATAGGCCTGGCCGGTGTCGATGCATTCGAGCACGGCGATGTCTTCGGCGTTGTCCTCGATCGCATCGGCGACCCGATGCAGCAGCTTCTTGCGCATCGCTGGGCCCATGTCGCGCCAGGACTTGAAAGCGATGGCGGCGGCCGTTGCTGCTGCGTCGATATCCTCGGCATTGCCGCGAGCGACGCTTGCGAGCACGGAGCCATCGACCGGAGACTTCGTCTCGAAGGTCTGGCCGGAAATCGACGGCACGATCTTGCCGCCGATCATGTGACCGATGCCATCGACGCTGAGCTTCTTCAGCAGCGGCGCGACGCGGTCGCGATTGGTCTGGAACACATCGGCTTTTGGCGTGGGCTTATCCATGGGCGACTTCCACTTTCAGGGCTTCGTGGATGTTGTTGCGCTTCCAGCTGGTGTCCTTGTCGTTGATCTGCATGTCGAACGACAGAGCGAACTTGCTGGCGGTGAAAACAGGGTCGAGATGCTTCGAGAGTGCCTGGAAGATATGCTCGCCGGCTTTCTGGCGGGTGGCGAGATCGCGGCCTTCGCCAATCCGCAGTACCATGTCGAGGAAGCCGTAATCGCTGCGTGCGTCGGCAATCGCGTAATGCTCGCACCTGATGGCGCGAACGCGGATGCCGCCGAGCGGGAAGATGCCGGTCTCGACCGCCGCTTTGCGCACGACTTCGCAGACCGCGCCGATGTCGAGACGGTTATCGAGGTTGGCCGAATATTCGATCGTGAAATGCGGCATGGCGGTTTCACTCCCTCTGTATTCTTTTTGCTTGTCTCAAGCGAAGTAGCAGCTGACCGAGCCGTAGGCGCCATAATCGGCCTGGATTGTGTCGCCCTTGCGGGTTTCGATCGGACGGATGAACGATCCGGCGAGTACGACCTGACCGGGCTCGAGCGCGAGCCCAAGCGGCGCGATCTTGTTGGCAAGCCAGGCGACGGCGGTTGCGGGATGATTGAGCACGCCGGCGGCAAGGCCGGTCTCTTCCAGCTGGCCGTTCTTGAAACACAGCGCGCCGATCCAGCGCAGGTCCGCGTCCAGCGGACGGATCGGCCGGCCGCCGAGCACGATGCCGGCATTCGCCGCATTGTCGGCGATGGTGTCGTAGATCTTTCGCGTGGCCTTGGTCTTGGGATCGACACGCTCGATGCGCGTATCCAGGATCTCCAGCGCCGGCACGACGAAATCGGTGGCGTTGAGCACGTCGAATAGCGTGCAGTCGGGGCCTTCGAGCCGCTTGCTCATGACGAAGGCGAGCTCGGCCTCGACACGTGTTGCAATGAAGCGCTCGGTGGGGACGAGGCCGCCATCGGCGAAGAACATATCGTCGAGCAGAACCCCGGAATCTGGCTCGTCGATATTGAGCGCGCTCTGCATCGCCTTCGAGGTCAGGCCGATCTTGTGGCCTTTGACCAGGCGCCCCTCGGCGATCTTGATGTCGACCCACGCCTTCTGAATCGCGTAGGCATGGGCGATGGTGATGTCAGGAAAATCCTGCGAGAGCTGCCGGATCTGCACACGGGTCTTCTCCGCATGGTGCAGACGTTTCGCGCAAGCTTGGATATCGTCGTTCGAAAGCGCCATCGGTGATCTGCCAAATCGTGGTGCCCGGAGATACTTAACATGTTAAGTGAATGCGTCAATCGCAATTTGGGTTTGCTGCACTGCAAACTTTTGCGGTCTGAATGGGTCGCTTTGAAAGGGCTTCATGGCCAAGAAATCCACTGATTCCATCAACCCAAGTGCGACTGCCGCGCGGCAGGTGCCGATGCGCGACTTTTCGCGCTCGTTGCCGATGTCGCTGCTCCGGGCGCGCGAGGCGGTGATGCGGCAATTTCGCCCCAATCTGCGCGAGCACGGCCTGACCGAGCAGCAATGGCGCATCCTGCGCGCGCTCGCCGCGATCGAGGCCGCTGAGGTCACGGAACTCGCGCGCACCGCGTTTCTTCTTGGACCAAGCCTGTCGCGCATCCTGCGTGATCTCGAAGCGCGCAATCTGATCGAGCGCAAGACCGCGAAGACGGACCAGCGCCGCAGCATGGTCTCGATCTCGAAGGAGGGCGTGAAGCTGATGGCCTCGGTCGCGCCATCGTCGGAAGCGATCTATGCCGAGATCACGCAGCGCTTTGGCGCGCGCAGGCTTGCTGAACTGCAGGAGATGCTCGGAGAACTCGAACAAAGCCTTGCAGAACTAGGCGGTAGCAATGAGGCAAGTTCCGAGGAGTGAAAGCAGCTATGCGCTTGGACGCGGCAACAGCCATGGACATTGCCGCATTTTTTAGCTCAAAGTGCCGCCCAAGCTGATCCGTCCAAAATCGGCACCGGAAAGCAGGATCGCGCTGTTGCGGCGCTCGTCGTGGTGACGAAGATCCAGGCAACAAAGAAGGAAGGCAACGTGGCGAACAAGGTCAAGGAAATCTGGAAGTCGGGCAAGGCCGTGGTCAACGCGTGGCTGGCCATCCCCTCCGGTTTCTCCGCTGAGATGATCGCGCAATGCGGCTTCGACAGCGTCACCGTCGACATCCAGCATGGCGTGCAGGATTACCAGTCGATGGTGCAGTGCTTCCAGGCCATGGACAAGCACCCGGTCGTCCCGATGGTCCGCGTGCCCTGGAACGAGCCCGGCATCATCGGCAAGGTGCTCGACGGCGGCGCCTACGGCGTTATCTGCCCGATGGTGAACACGGCGCAAGAAGCCAAGAACCTCGTCTCCTATTCCAAATATCCGCCGCAGGGCGTCCGCTCCAACGGCCCGATCCGCGCTGGCATGTACGGCACCGCCGGCTCCTACCAGAAGACCGCGAATGCCGACACCATCCTGCTGCCGATGATGGAAACCAAGACCGCGGTCGAGAACATGGAAGCGATTTTCGATGTCGAGGGTATCGACGGCGTCTATATCGGCCCGTCCGATCTCGGCTTCTCCTACGGCCTCGAGCCCAAGCTCGATCGCTCCGAACCGGAGATTCTCGCGATCTACGAGAAGATCATCAAGGAGTGCGGCAAGCGCGGCCTCAATGCGGGCATTCATTGCAGCGGCGCCGAAGGCGCTGCGCGTGCCATCAACATGGGCTTCAAGCTCGTGACGCTCTCGAACGAGGTCGGTCTGATGACCACCTATGCCAAGATGCAGGTCAACGCGACCCGTAAGGATTCGGGCGGCAAGGCCTGATCTCCCCCTGTGTCCCGGACGCGGTGCGGCACGCAGTGCCGCTCCGCAGAGCCGGGACCCAGTCGCTAACGAAACACATGAACTGACACATGGGCTCCGGATCTGCAGCGCACCGCTTTCGCGCTGCGCAGCGTCCGGGGCACGATACTTGAAGACCTCAGGAGACTCCCATGACCATCAGCCCCGTCATCCGCCTGCATCCCGATGATGGCGTGCTGATCGCGCGCGCAAGCCTGCCGCCGGGGACAGTGGTGGCCGACGGCGTCACCACGGTCGAGCGCATTCCCTCCGGCCACAAGGTCGCGATCAAGCCGTTCGCGGTGGGCGAGGCGGTCATTCGCTACGGCCAGATCATCGGCTTTGCGACCCAGGCCATCGCGCCGGGCCAGCACGTTCACGTGCAGAACATCGGCATGGGCGACTTCGCCAAGGACTACGCCTATTGCGCTGACGTCAAGCCGACGCCGAATTTCGACCTGCCGGCGACCTTCGAAGGCATTCGCCGTCCGGACGGTCGCGTCGCTACGCGCAACTATATCGGCATCCTCACCTCGGTGAATTGCAGCGCGCATGTCGCAAGCCTCGTCGCCGACGTGTTCAAGAAGAATCCCTTCACCGGCGACAATCCGCTGGCCGAATTCCCCAATGTCGACGGCGTCGTCGCGCTGACGCACAAGACCGGCTGCGGCATGACGCAGAACGAGCCGCTGGCGCTGCTTCGCCGCACGCTCGGCGGCTACGCGCGCCACGTGAACTTCTCCCACGTCATCGTGCTCGGCCTCGGCTGCGAGGTGAACCAGATCGGCGGCCTGATGGAAGAGCAGAAGCTCGCCGGCCGTTTGCGCGCGATGGACATCCAGGAGGTCGGCGGCACCCGCAAGACGGTCGAAGCCGGCATCGCCTTCGTGCGCGAGGCGCTCGCCGATTCCAACAAGGTCAAGCGCGAGTCCGTGCCGGTGAGTGAACTGACTGTCGCCCTGCAATGCGGCGGCTCCGATGGCTATTCCGGCGTGTCGGCCAATCCGGCGCTTGGCGCTGCCAGCGATTTGATCGTGCGTCACGGCGGTACCGTGATCCTGTCGGAGACGCCAGAGACCTACGGCGCCGAGCATCTGCTCACGCGCCGTGCCGTTAGCCGCGAGGTCGGCGAGAAGCTCGTCGATCTCATGCGCTGGTGGGATGAATACACCGAGCGCGAAGGCGCCGAGATGAACGCCAATCCGAGCCCCGGCAACAAGGCCGGCGGTCTCACCACCATTCTTGAGAAGTCTCTCGGCGCGATGGCGAAGGCCGGCACCACCAATCTCGTCGACGTGCTGCGCTACGCCGAACCGGTGACGAAGCGCGGCTTCGTGTTCATGGATACGCCCGGCTATGATCCGGTCGCCGCCACTGGCCAGGTCGCCGGGGGTGCCAACCTCGTCTGCTTCACCACCGGCCGCGGCAGCGTGTTCGGCTGCAAACCCGCACCGTCGATCAAGCTCGCCACCAACACGCCCATGTACAAGCGCATGGAAGAGGACATGGACGTCAATTGCGGCACCATCCTCGAAGGCGAGGAGAGTGTCCAGGAGTGCGGCCAGCGTATCTTCGAACTCATCTTGAAAACCGCATCCGGCCAGCCGACCAAGAGCGAAAGCTTCGATTTCGGCAGCGCCGAGTTCGCGCCGTGGGTGTTAGGGGCGACGATGTAATCGCGCTTCTGCGGTATCAGATAACGGGCATGGCGCCTCCCTAAGTAATGATACGGAGGCGTCATTTGATCGCGCGAGCGCCCGTGCTCACGCCTGCTTAAGATTCTCTGCCGTAATCCTTTGGCGATGCGAGCTCGCTTCCCTTTGGGTGCGCTCGCCTTCGTGGCGATTGGACGACAGATGACGCGCGTGATACGGCCGACCGGCGTGGAAGATTTCCTCGGTGAGGAAGAGCTGATCGTGTCGAAGACCGATCTCAAGGGCCGCATCACCTACGCCAACGATGTTTTCGTCCGCATGGCCAAATATACCTATGCGGAGCTGATGGGCGCACCCCACAGCCTGATCCGCCATCCCGACATGCCACGCGCCGTCTTCAAGCTGCTGTGGGACACGCTGCAGTCCAAGCAGGAGATATTTGCCTATGTCGTAAACCTGGCGAAAGACGGCAGCCATTACTGGGTGTTCGCTCACGTCACGCCGACCTTCGACGAGCGCGGCAACATCGTCGGTTATCACTCCAATCGCCGCAAGCCGGATCCCGTGCAGGTAGAGCGCATCAAGCCGATCTACAAGACGCTGTGCGCTGAAGAGGCGCGGCACGCCAATGCCAAGGACGGCATGCATGCAAGCTTCGACGCAATGGTCGGGCTCCTAAAGCAACAGGGTGTTGGCTACGATGAATTTGTGCTCTCTCTCTAAGGCGCAGGGAGCGACCGCGCTCGCGTGTGTTCTTGCCATCGTTGCGTTCGCCCTCTCGCTTCTCGGCGTGACCGGACTCTCCGCTGTGGCCTTTCCCGGCGCGATCGTCGCACTGCTCGGCTACGCGGTCTGGTGTCAGCATCGCACGGCAATGGCTGTCGATGAGGTCGCCGATGTCTGCCGCAAGGCATCCCATGGCGATCTCGAAGCGCGCATCCTCAGCGAGCGCCAGGCCGGCCGGATCGGGTCGATCCAGAAGTCGGTCAACGACATGCTCGATATTGCCGATGCGTTCTTGCGCGAGGCCTCGGCGTCGATGCACTATGCCAGCCGCGGCAAGCATTTCCGCAAGATTCTCGCCCGCGGTCTGCCCGGCTCGTTCCGCCGCTCGGCCGTGGTGATCAATTCCGGGACCGACAGCCTCGGCCGCCGCGTGGTCGAGATCGCCGATCTCGCCAAGCAGTTCGGTACGCATCTCGACGGTGTTGCCGGCACGCTGATGGGCGCGGCGACGGATCTTGAAACCGATGCCGGCCAGATGGCCGCCGCAGCCGAAAAGACCAGCCGTCAGACGTCAGGCGTGCTCAGCGCGTCCGACCAGGCCTCGCGCAACGTCGCGACCGTCGCCAGCGCTGCCGAACAGCTCGCATCCTCGATCGCCGAGATCGGTCGTCAGGTCACCGGCTCGACCGCCAGCACGGGACGTGCGGTGGACGAGGCCAACCGCGCCGGCAACGAGATCCGTACGCTTGCGGACGCGGCGCTGCGGATCGGCGACGTCGTCAAGCTGATCAGCGAGATCGCTTCGCAAACCAATCTGCTCGCGCTCAATGCCACGATCGAGGCGGCGCGGGCCGGCGAGGCCGGCCGCGGCTTCGCGGTCGTGGCCTCCGAGGTCAAGAGCCTCGCCAACCAGACCGCCAAGGCGACCGAAGAGATCGGCGCCAAGGTCGGCGAAATGCAGCAGTCCACCACCAATTCGGTCGCGGCCGTCGAGGCGATCGCGCAGACCATCGCCGAGATCAACGGCATCACCGCCTCGATCGCGACCTCGATCGAGCAGCAGGGCCTTGCCACCCGCGAGATTGCCCGCAATGTCCAGGAAGCCTCGGCTGGCACCGCGCAGGTGTCCTCCAACGTGACCGGCATCAGCGAAGCCGCCGCCGACACCGGCCGCGTCGCCAGCCGCGTCAACAGCGCCTCCGAGCGCGTTCACGGCGAGGTCGAGACGCTCCGGCGCGAGGTGACGCAGTTCTTGCAGCGGCTGACCTCGGCCGCTTAAGGCCTTCGGGGTACCAACAGCGACGCGAAAGAGGTCGGCCCGCACCTTGCATAGGCACGGTCTGCCCGTTGTTAGTGCTTGATCGCATTGACGTCAGGTGTTCTGCTCAAAAAAGCTGCTGGAGCACCGTACCCCGTGTCGATCTACGTCGCATTACACCACGTCACGCACTACAAATACGACCGCCCGATCGATCTTGGCCCGCAGACCATCCGCCTGCGGCCGGCGCCGCATACGCGCACGCCGATCCTGAGCTATTCGCTCAAGGTCACTCCGGCCAACCACTTCGTGAACTGGCAGCAGGATCCGCTAGGCAATTGGATCGCGCGTTACGTGTTCCCGGAGAAGACGACCGAGCTGAAGATCGAGGTCGACTTCACGGCGCAGATGACCACGGTCAACCCGTTCGACTTCTTCGTCGAGCCTTACGCCGACAGCTTTCCGTTCGAATACACGAAGGACCTCAAGGCCGAATTGGCGCCATATCTCGAGAGCATCAAGCCTGATCCCGCCTTCGCAAAATATCTGGCGTCGATCCCGCGTGAGGCTCCGAACACCGTCAACTTCCTGGTCGATCTCAATCGCGAGCTCCAGAGCAAGATCAACTACGTCATCCGCATGGAGCCGGGCGTGCAGACGCCCGAGGAGACGCTGACCTCCCACGCCGGCTCATGCCGCGACTCGGCCTGGCTATTGATCCAGACCTTCCGCCATCTCGGCCTCGCCGCGCGCTTCGTCTCAGGCTATCTCATCCAGATTCGCCCCGACATCGATCCGATCGAGGGACCGCCGGAGGTCGAGAACGACTTCACCGATCTGCACGCTTGGGCCGAGGTCTATCTGCCGGGTGCGGGCTGGATCGGGTTTGACGCGACCTCCGGCATGCTCGCAGGCGAGGGGCACATCCCTGTCGCCGCCACGCCGCATTATCGTTCGGCCGCGCCGATCTCCGGCGGCGCCGGCTTCGCCGAAGTCGAGTTCGATTTCGACATGAGCATCCGGCGCATCCGTGAAGCGCCGCGCATCACAAAGCCGTTCTCCGACGACTCCTGGGCGCGGCTCAACGATCTCGGCGAGCAGGTCGATGGTGATCTCGCAGCTCAAGATGTGCGCCTCACCATGGGCGGCGAGCCGACCTTCGTCTCGGTCGATGATCTCGAAGCGGCGGAGTGGAATACCGAAGCCGTCGGCCCCACCAAGCGCGCGCTCGGCGACGACCTGATCCGCCGCCTGCGCACGCGCTTCGCGCCAGGCGGGCTGCTGCATTACGGCCAGGGCAAATGGTATCCGGGCGAAAGCCTGCCGCGCTGGGCGTTCGGCCTGTACTGGCGCAAGGACGGCGTGCCGATCTGGAAGAATGGCGACCTCATCGCCAAGATCGAGAACCCCAAGCGTGCCGTGACCGAGGACGCCGAGGATTTCATGGAAGGCACGGCGGCGCGGCTCGGGCTCGATCCCGGCTACATCATTCCGGCCTATGAGGACACGGCCTACTGGCTGCTGAAGGAGGCCGAGCTTCCCGTCAACGTCGATCCCTCCGATTCCAAATTATCCAATCCGGAGGAGCGCGCCCGCATGGCGCGGGTGTTCGATGAGGGTCTCCGCAAGCCGCGCGGCTACGTGCTGCCGGTGCAGCGCTGGAACGCGCCGCCGCGCTGGCGCAGCGAGCGCTGGCAACTCCGGCGCAATCATCTGTTCCTGATGCCGGGCGATTCCCCTCTCGGCCTGCGCTTGCCGATCGGTTCGCTCGGCCACGTCCCACCCAGTGAATATCCCTACATCGTCGAGCAAGACCCGATGGAGGCGCGCGGCAAGCTGCCGGTGTTCACGCTCCCGGAGCGCCCGAAATCGCCGCCGTCGCGGGTCGCGCCCGAGAAGCTCAATATATCCGTCCCGGTCCGCACGGCGCTGTCGATCGAGGTCCGCGACGGCGTGATCTGCGCGTTCATGCCGCCGGTCGAGCGCATCGAGGATTATCTCGAAATGGTCGCGGCGGTCGAAGCGACCGCCGAGGAGATGCAGCTCCAGGTCCATGTCGAGGGCTATGCGCCGCCGTTCGATCCGCGCATCGAGGTCATCAAGGTGACGCCCGATCCCGGCGTGATCGAGGTCAACGTCCAGCCGGCAAAGAACTGGCGCGAAGCGGTCGACATCACCGTCGGGCTCTATGAGGATGCTGGCAAGATACGCCTCGGCGCCAACCGCTTCCTGGTCGACGGCCGCCACACCGGCACCGGCGGCGGCAATCATGTCGTGATTGGTGGGTCTTCACCGCAGGATTCGCCGTTCCTGCGCCGGCCCGATCTGCTCAAGAGCCTCGTGCTGTACTGGCAGCGGCATCCGTCGCTGTCCTACTTCTTCTCCGGCCTGTTCATTGGTCCGACCAGCCAGGCGCCGCGCATCGACGAAGCCCGCCACGACAGCATCTACGAGCTCGAGATCGCGCTCTCGCATGTGCCACCGCCGGGCTATCAGGTGCCGCTGTGGCTGGTGGACCGGCTGTTCCGGCATCTGCTGGTCGACATCACCGGCAATACCCATCGCTCCGAGATCTGCATCGACAAGCTCTATTCGCCCGACAGCCCCACCGGCCGGCTTGGCCTGGTCGAATTCCGCGCACTCGAAATGCCGCCTGATCCGCGCATGTCGCTGGCGCAGCAGCTCCTGATCCGCGCGCTGATCGCAAAGTTCTGGCGTGAGCCGCAACAGGGCAAGTTCGTGCGTTGGGGCACGGCGCTGCATGATCGCTTCATGCTGCCGCATTTCATCTGGGAAGATTTTCAGGACGTGCTCTCGGAGCTGAAGAGCTCAGGCTATGCGTTCGAGCCGGAATGGTATCTGGCCCAGCTCGAATTCCGTTTCCCCGCCTTCGGCCGCGTCCATCATGGTGGTGTGACGCTGGAGCTGCGGCAGGCGCTGGAGCCGTGGCATGTCCTCGGCGAAGAGGGCTCGGCCGGCGGCACCGTGCGCTATGTCGACTCGTCCGTCGAGCGGCTCCAGGTCAAGGCTGACGGCTTCGTCGAGGGCCGCCATGTCATCACCTGCAACGGCCGCCGCCTGCCGATGACCTCGACCGGCCGTTCGGCCGAGGCCGTGGCCGGCGTTCGCTTCAAGGCCTGGCAGCCGGCCTCCGGCCTGCAGCCGACCGTTCCGGTCCACGCGCCGCTGACCTTCGACCTGATCGACACCTGGAACGGCCGCTCGCTCGGCGGCTGTGTCTATCACGTCGCCCATCCGGGCGGCCGCAGCTACGACACCAAGCCGGTCAACACCTACGAGGCCGAGGCGCGGCGGCTGGCGCGCTTCCAGGACCATGGCCATACGCCGGGACCAATGCAGCCGCCGCCGGAGGAACGCACAAATGAATTCCCGCTGACCCTCGACTTGCGGACACCGCTCCTGCAATGAGTATGATGGTGGGGCAGGGAGAGGCGCATGGGCGAGGGCGCGGCCGAAGGGGACAGGGCAGGTAAGGCGCAAGGGCAGCGCGAAGTCCAGCGCGAAGGCCAGCGCCGCCTCGCGCAATGGGTCCGCGACTATCGCCGTTTGCCCGGCATTCCCGACGAGTTTTTGGGGGCCGACGGTGCCCCGCGCCCGGTCTGGGGTCGCTTCTTCGAGGCTTTTGGCGCGCTTGCGCCAGACGACGTCGAGCGGCGCTTTGGCATGGCCGACCGCCATTTGCGCGAGGCCGGCGTCACCTACCGCGCGCCCGGCGAAACCGCCGACCGGCCCTGGTCGATCAGCCATCTGCCGCTGCTGATCGACGAGGCCGACTGGAAGCAGCTCTCCGCCGGCATCACCCAGCGCGCCGAGCTGCTCGAGCTCGTGCTGCGCGACATCTATGGCGAGGGGCGGTTGGTCGCCGAGGGCGCACTGCCCGCGGGCGCGATCGCCGGCAGCCCGGAATATCTCCGCCCCGTCTGCGGCGTGCCGCCGCCGGGCGGCCGCTACCTCTCGCTCTATGCCGCCGATGTCGGCCGTGGGCCTGATGGCCGCTGGTGGGTGCTCGGTGATCGCACGCAGGCGCCGTCAGGCGCGGGCTATGCGCTGGAGAACCGCCTGGTGCTGTCGCGCGCCTTCTCCGATCTCTACAAGTCGATGAATGTGCCGCGCGTGGCGCCGTTCTTCGAGGCGTTCCGCGACAGTCTTCGCGCACGTGCCGATCGCGACGAGCCGCGGATCGGCGTGCTGACACCAGGCAGTTTCAGCGAAACCTATTTCGAGCACGCGACGCTGGCGCGCTATCTCGGCTTCCTCTTGGTTGAAGGTGACGATCTCGCCGTCAGCGACGATCGCATCCACATCCGTACCGTCGCAGGGCTGAAGCGGCTCGACGTGCTTTTGCGCCGTGTCGATTCCAACTCGCTCGATCCGCTCGAGCTCGATGCGTCCTCGCATCTCGGCGTACCCGGCTTGATCGACGTGCTGCGCAAGGACGGCGTCGTCGTTGCCAACATGCCGGGCTCCGGTGTGCTGGAAGCGAGGGCGCTGCTCGGCTTCCTGCCGGCGCTCAGCCGTCGCCTGCTCGGTGAAGAGCTGAAGATGCCGCATATCGCGACCTGGTGGTGCGGCCAGAAATCAGCGCGTGACGAGGTGCTGTCCCGGCTCGACGACGTCGCGATCGAAGGCGCCTACCGGCGCGGTGTTCCCGGCTTCGACAGCAACGGTCCGGTGCTCGCAAGCGAGCTCGATGCGGCCGGACACAAGCGCCTGATCGACGCCATTGGCGCGCGCGGCATGGACTATGTCGGCCAGGAGGTGGTGCGTCTGTCCACCATGCCGGTGTGGGAGCAGGGGCACCTGACGCCGCGGCCCTTCGTGCTGCGCGTTTTCGCCGCCGCGACGCCTGACGGCTGGGCCATCATGCCCGGTGGCTTCTGCCGAATCGCCGAGCAGACGGATGCGCGCGCGGTGTCGATGGGCGACGGTGCGCGTGCCGCCGACGTCTGGGTGGTCTCGGAAAAGAAGGTCTCCACTGCATCGCTGCTGCCGGCGACCGACAAGGTGCGCATCCGCCGCATCGCCGGCGTGCTGCCAAGCCGCGCTGCCGACAATCTGTTTTGGCTCGGCCGCTATCTCGAACGTGCGGAGGCGACGCTGCGATTGGTTCGTGCGTTGGGTTCGCCGAGCGGGCCCAACAAGGGCACCGCGGCCTCGCTGCAATCGGCTGAACGGATCCAGCGGCTGCTGGTGACCTGGGGCGCGATCTCGCAGACCTCGCGCGCGGCGCCAGGGCGCATCGTCGCCGAAGCATTGCAGAGCCCCGATCGTTTCGGCTCGGCGCTGTCGCTGGTGCGCTCAGCCCTGCGCACGGCGACCTCCTTGCGCGAGCGGCTGTCGCCCGATGCCTGGCAGGTCATCACCGAGATGGCGGAGCGCCTGTCCTACGAGGTCGAGGACGACGACAGTGTGCTGAGCGCGGCCGAGCTGACCCTGCAGGAACTTGCGAGCTTCGCAGGCCTTGCACAGGAGAACATGAATCGCGCCGCCGGCTGGCGCTTCCTCGATGTCGGCCGCCGCACCGAGCGCGCCATCAATACCGCGCGCTTTGCGCGGCAGTTCGCTTATGACGAGGCCGGCGACGAGGATCTCGATATCCTGCTGACGCTGGTCGACTCCCAGATCACCTATCGCTCGCGTTATCTGCTGGCGCCGATCCTGGCGCCGGTACGCGACCTCGCGGTGCTCGATCCCTACAATCCGCGTTCCGTGGCGTTTCAGGTGACGACGCTGAACGAGCATATCGAAGCACTTCCCAGCCTGAAGGAGCATGGCCTGATCGAGCAGCCGCAGCGGCTCGCGGTGGCGGTTCGGGCGATGCTGGCCACTGCGGAAGCTGAAAAACTCGAAGTCAAAACCCTGTTCGCACTGGAGCAGGATCTGCTCAGCCTGGCTGAGGCGATCGGGCTGCACTACTTCCCGCACGGCACCAATGCGAGCCGTCCGGAAAAGCTGACGGGGCTGGCGTGATCTACGACATCAGGCACGTCACCACCTACGAATATGAAACCCCGGTCAGCTTCGCCCGCTGCACGCTGCGGCTCGAGCCGAAGAGCGGTCACGGTCAGGAGCTGATCTCGCACAAGGTCGAGATCCGCCCGCGTCCGTCGGAGCGCCATGTCCGTCGCGATTTTTTCGGCACGCTGACCGAAAGCGTCGTGATCGAGGCCGCGCATCGCAATTTGCGTATCGATTCGCGTTCGCGTGTCTCCGTCGAGCGGAAGCCACCGGCGCGCGATGCTGCGAGCCCGGCCTGGGAGAGCATCCGCGACATCGCCTTCGAGGCCACCAGCCTCGGGCCGTCCTCGCCGGTCGGCTATGTCTTTGCGAGCCCACTTGTGCCTGTTCTGCGTCTCGTCAGTGCCTATGCGGCGGAGAGCTTCAAGCCTGACACGGGTATTATCGCCGGCGCGGTCGACCTGATGCACCGTATCCGCACCGAGTTTCGCTACGACCCCAAGGCCACGGTGATCTCGACGCCGCTCAACGAGGTCTTCGACAAGCGCCATGGCGTCTGCCAGGATTTTGCCCATGTCATGATCGCAGGCCTGCGCGGGCTCGGCCTGCCTGCGGCCTATGTCAGCGGTTACCTGCGCACCATTCCGGCGCCGGGCCAGGCGCGCCTGCAGGGCGCGGACGCGACCCATGCCTGGGTGTCGCTGTGGTGCGGGGCTGAACTCGGCTGGATTGATTTCGATCCGACCAACGATCTCCTGGTCGCCAACGACCACATCGTGCTGGCGGTCGGCCGCGACTTCTCGGACGTGTCCCCGGTCGATGGCATCATCGTCGGCTCGCCGAAGCAGAAGCTCGGCGTCGCCGTAGACGTGCTGCTGGTGGAGTGACCGTAGTATCACCGATTCCCCTTTGCGACCGAATGCGTTCAAGTGCGGGAAATTTGTTTCATCGTGTTTCCTGGATGGACCAAACGGCGGTTCGTTAACACGCTGTTAACGCTACGCCGCGACATATTGGCTCACTTTCAACGCCACCGAAGCCGAGCTGATGGTCGACGGACTTGCATTGCTGACGGAGGCCGCCGAGCAGGTGGCGCTGTCGCGGATCCTGCGAAGTTTCAGGCCGGATCTGACGATCTGGCCGGTATCTGGGATCGATGAGCTCCGTACCATCGATGCCTCCGTTCTTCGCAACGCCCGCCTTGTTGCTTTCGCGTCCGGAATCGTCGTGCCTGCTGATCTGCTCGCGCGCTTTGGCCACGGTGCCTGCAATTTTCATCCGGGGCCACCGAATTATCCGGGCTGGGCTCCGGCGCATTTTGCGCTCTACGACCGCGCAGACACCTTTGGCGTGACCTTTCACGCCATGGCCGAGCAGGTCGATTCAGGCGCCATTCTTGACGTCGTATCGTTTCCAATTCCGCAAGGCTGCTCCGTGATGCGGCTCGGCGAACTCGCCTATGCGCATCTGCTGCAATTGTTCGAAGTGTGGGCCGAGCCACTGGCGTACGAGCCGTCGCTGAGGCCACGCTGTGCACAGTCATGGAGCGGCCGGACCAACACCCGCCGCAGCTACAGGCAGGCCTGCGACATCCCGCTGGATATTTCCAGGGACGAGCTGTGGCGCCGCATGCGCGCCTTCGGCGGCAATCATTACGGGATCGCGCCGGCGATCAATCTGCACGGTGTCACCTTCACGGCGGCACCTCCGGAGAGCACATGACGTCATCATCGATGGTCCTCGCCGCGCCTTTCACCGACCCGCCGAGCATATCCGATCTGCTGCGCACCGGGCGTGAGCACTACCGGCGCGGCGAGATCGGTCCAGCGATCTCCGTGTTCAAGGCCGGGATCGCGCTCGCGGCCACGGTGTCGATCGGCGTTGCCGTCGATGGCGTTGCCGATCTGCACGCCGCTCTCGCCAATGCTTTCATGCTCTGCGACGACATCGGCTCCGCGGCTGAGAACTACAAGGCGGCCTTGCGCGCGGCACCGCATCTCGTTGCGTGCTGGTGCAACCTCGGCATCGTCCATCAGCGCAGCGGCCTGATGCAGGAGGCGATTTCGCTTTACCTGGAAGCGCTCAGGCGTAATCCGGGTCATCGGCCGTCGCGCACGAACCTGGTCCAGGCGCTGATGGCAACGCGGCAGTTCGCGGTCGCGCGAACCCTGTTGCTCGATTTGATCGACGAGACGCCTGACGATGCCGAGCTCCGCAGCCAGCTCGGCAAGGTCTGCTTCGAGCTTGGCGAAACCGGCGAGGCGGTGGCGCAGTTCGAGCGAGCGGTGACGCTTGCGCCCGGACAGGCCGACAATTTCTACTGGGTCGGAGCGATCCGTCAGGCACGCGGCGAGCAGGAGCAGGCCGAGGTCGCCTACGCCCGCGCCGCGCAAGTGCATCCGATCCTGCGCAGGCAGGCGACCCAATCGCCGCCGGCGTTTCGGGTGCTGGCGCTGTTTGCGCCCTTCGTCGGCAACACGCCGGTCGAGTTTCTCTTCAAGGATTGCGCCTACCAGACCAGCATCCTGTCGCTGCTTCCTGGCAGTCAGCCTGATATCGCTTTGCTGGCGCAAGAAGCCGACATCGTCGTCAACCTCGTCTCCGACGCCGACCAGGCTCCGGAGGTGCTTCCTCTCGCCTTGGCCATCGCACGCAGCCTCGGCAAGCCTGTTGTCAACGATCCCGCAAAGATCCAGAACACGACGCGCGACGCCACGGCTCTGGCACTCGCCGACATCGAGGGTTGCCGCGTGCCGCGCACGATCCGCATCGCGGCCGGCGAGGGGCTTCCTGATGGCCTCGATCTCGCCTTTCCGCTGCTGGCGCGCCAGGCCGGCATGCATGGCGGCGACGTCTTCGAGAAGCTCGACGATGGCGCTGCGCTCGCCGTGTTCCTCACGGCGCATGCGGACCATGACCGCTACGTGATCGACTATATCGACTATCGCTCAACCGACGGCTTCTTCCGCAAGTACAGGTTCTTGTTCGTGGGCGAGGAGATCCTGCCCTATCATCTGGCGATCGGAGACGGCTGGAAGCTCCATCGCGATAGCACCGAGATGGTGCATCACGGCTGGATGCAGGACGAGGAGGAGCGCTTCCTCCGCTCGCCTGAAGAGCTGTTCGGCGCGTCTCATGATCAGGCGTTGCGAGTCATTCGCGACCGCATTGGTCTCGACTATTTTGGCATCGATTGCGGGCTCGACCCTGACGGCCAACTCGTCGTGTTCGAGGTCAACGCCTCCATGCTGGTGCACGACCAGAATCCGGAATTTCCTTACAAGGACCCGTACATCCGCCGGATCAAGCTCGCCTTCGACGCGATGCTCGCGCGCTTCGCGCAAGGGAATTGACGCCGCCGTCCGCAACGCGATGCAGCCGCTCCCGCGGAATCGCCCACGTCTTTCCTCACGAAATGAGGGCCTGAGGTCGGCCATTGGCCCGGCTGGAGCAGCCCCCGCATGGCCTGGCGACGGGGTGTGCCAGACTGTGACCGCAACCGTGATGTTGCGAGGCGGCACGGAAACACATTTACGTATTTTTGTTTCGGGATTTGGTCCGCCGCCCCAGATTGGGCTATGCTGAGCCCGCGTCGAGGGCGACAATTTGATTAGAGGTCGGGAGTTGGCGTGGGACACCACCGACAGACGGGGCTGCATCTATGATGACGTTGCCGAGACTGGCGGCTGAGACCCTGGAGAAGTTGCTGGGCCAGTTCATGCGTCGCCGGTTCGACGAGTCCTATGCCAGGGTGCTGGAGGGATCGACGCGCACGGCGCTCGAATGCATCGGCAACAGCGATGCGCTCTACCACAACATCGAGCATACGATGCTGGTGACGCTGGCGGCCCAGGCGATCCTGATGGGACGCAATCTCCATACCCACCTTTCCGCGGAGGACTACCTCCACGTCCTCATCGCCTGTCTTGCGCATGACATCGGCTATGTGCGCGGCCTGTTCGAGGAGGACGACGAAGACGGTTTTCTGATCGACGAGGCCGGCACCAAGGTGTCACTGCAACGCGGTGCATCTGATGCCAGTCTGATGATGTATCACGTTGACCGGTCGAAGCTTTTCGTGAGGCGACGGCTGCCGCCGATCCGCGGCGTGGATAGCGAGCGCGTCGCGCGCGCCATCGAGGGGACGCGCTTTCCCGCCCGCCAGGGCCAGGAATACGACGACGAGGCCTCGATCCTGCGCGCCGCCGACTTCATCGGGCAACTCGGCGATCCCAACTATCTGCGCAAGGCCAATGCACTCTATTACGAGTTCGAGGAAGTCGGCATGAACCGGCAACTCGGCTATGACTCGCCCGCCGACATCGTGAACCGATACCCGCAATTCTATTGGAATAGCGTCGCACCGCACATCCAGACCGAGATCGGTTATCTCAACAAGACCGAGATCGGCCGGCAGTGGATCGCCAATCTCTACAGCAATGTCTTCCGCGCCGAACGCGACATCACGCTGTCCGGACCGCAGAAATAGAGGCGGAAGATTTCAAGCGTCCCCGTGATCCAAACGGGCTGCTCGCGCGTTGAGTGAGCGTTGCCACTGCGGTATTGGACAGCCCACACATGGAGAAGTTTGGCAGGCTCGCGGCCTTTGTCGCCGCAACTGTCGGAATCGGCATAGCGGTCGGAACCATCAATCTTCCCGGCGAATGGTACGCCGCCCTGCACAAGCCACCGTTCAATCCGCCGAACTGGATCTTTGCTCCGGTCTGGTCGGTGATTTACGTCTTGATCGCGGTGGCCGGCTGGCGAACCTGGGAGAGGGAGCCACGCGGCCACGGCATGGCGCTCTGGGGCGCGCAGATGGTCCTCAACTTCCTCTGGTCGCCTGTATTCTTCTCCGCCCATCGCATCGATCTCGCGCTCGCGGTGATCGTGGCTTTGCTTGTCACGATTGCCGGATTCGTCGTCGCGCGCTGGCGCGCTGATCGCGCCGCGGCGATGCTGTTCCTGCCCTATGCGGCATGGGTGTCGTTCGCGACGCTCCTCAACGCAAGCATCTGGCTGCTCAATTGATGGCTAGCTTGCCTGCGCCACCGGACCACTGCTCGCGCCTTCGACGCAATCGCGCCGAACGGTCTCCAGCGTCCGTCGCAGCCAAGTCTTGATCGTGCCGACGGGCACGCCGAAGCGCTGCGCCAGCAGCAAGCGGCTTTCGCCGTCGAGATAGGCCCGCGACAACAACTGCCGGCGTTGATCGGGAAGTCGCTGGATAGCGCGGGCCGCGATCGGCTGAGCGAGGTCGTAATCGAACGGGTCTTCAGACTCGCAAACAGGCACCGCCAGCGCTTCGTCGAAATTCGCCGCCGGCACCTGCTTGAGCCGCGCCGCGTCAATCGCGGTGTGGCGCATGATCGCGCACATCCAGGTGATCGGTGAGGAGCGGCTTGGATCGAAGTGAGCTGCGTGCTTCCAGATCTTCAAGTAGGCATCCTGGAGCAGGTCGTCGAGGTCCGCATTGACAGGTGCAATTGGGCGCGCGGTCTTGCGCAGCTTGTTGCGTGTTGAGGCGAAGAGTTCGGTGAACGCGCGCTGATCGCCGCGCCCGACGCGGGCGAGAAGATCGCTCAGGCGCTCGATCATCGGATCCCGTGCCGTCAGCCTGTCGTAGCTCATCCCTCGTCCTCCAGCCTGATTTGCATAGAGAACGACGGCGCGGCGCCACTGGATCACATGAGGGCGCTCAAAGCCGCACGAAGGGCGAGATCAGCCGGCCGAGCCAGCCGTGCATCTGCAAATCCCCGCTCATCGCGACAAGGCACAGGCATGCCATGTCGCCGCCGACGATCGGCTGATGATCGACGTCGCCGTCGCCGAAGTCGAAATCACCCGCTCGGTAGTCGCCGCCCTCATGGCTGAAGCTGCCCTTGAGCACGAGCGTCAGCTCCGTCCCGGTGTGCGAATGCTCCAGCATGCGCGTGCCGGGCGCCGACCACAGCAGGAACGCGCGCGACTTGTCTGCACCGGGCAGGATGATCGGTTGCATCTTGACGCCAGGCGCCACGCGCCGGCTCTTGCCGAACCGGCAACGGAGCAGGATCTCCGGGAGGTCATCGTCGAGCAGCGGCACCGGTTGCGAAGCTTCCGGCGCCGGCGTTGACGCGGCCTCCGGCTCGTCGATCGCAGCCATGATCGTCGCGAACGCATCCACTGCCATGGCGACCGGAGCGACGTTTTCCAGCGCGGCACCGGCAAGCTGCTCGATCGCCGCGATGAAGCGCTGGCAGCGCGGGCATTGCGCGGCATGGACGCCGATGACGAGGCGGTCGGCTTCGTCGAGCCGGCCAGCGGCAAAATCGGCCAATAGATCTTCTGGGGGATGATGGTTGATGGTCATGTCAATCTTCCAAGAGATCCCTAAGCCGCGCCATGGCAAGCCTGATGCGAGACTTGACGGTTCCGAGCGGAAGTCCGAGCCGCTCGGCGATCTCGCCGTGCGGCTGCTCCTCGATAAACGACATCCGGATCACCTTGGATTGCTCCTCGGACAATCGCTGTAGCGCTGCCTCAACGCGCGAGACGTCGTCGCACCTGACCATCATGGTCTCCGGCGAATCCGCGACCTCGGGCGTCTCGTCCCGCTCTGCGCTCACTGCAGCCTTGGTCCGTCGCGCCGCCTGCCTCGCGGAATCGATGCGCAGATTGCGCGCGATCGTGAAGATCCATGCGGCTGCACCCGCGGATGCCGGGTCAAACTGGGCTGCCTTCCGCCACACCGTCAGCAGCGTTGTCTGCGCGATTTCCTCCGCAGCGTCGGCGGTCATCCCGGACTTGACCAGGAATCCCTTCACGCGCGGAGCAAAATGCTCGAACAAAAGCTTGAACGCGCCCCGATCGCCATGGGCCGCAACGCGTCCGATCAATTCAGCCCATTCCACTGTCGCCTTGGGCCTTTCGCCTATGAACTTTCGAGGATGATCCCGCCTGGGAGCCGCCGCAGGGGTGATACGCCACAGGGGTCTGCTTACAGCTCGAAGACCGGCGTTCATGGAGCCTCGGTTGACGTGTCACATCCTTAAACGACGGACATCGCGATCCGGATCACCTCCACGAGCTGATTTGTTGTACGTGCCCGGCTTGGCTGGGACAAGCACCGGTATCGCGCAACCCGGGTTCCCGCCCGCGGCAAAGCCTCGGTAATGGCTCACCGTTTCTTCATCGTACGGTCCTTTCGGCCCGGCTGGCTTCGTCTGCCTAAACCGGCGCTTAAGACGATGCATGGCTGGTTCAAGCTGCCGCTTTTCAAGGCCGGGCGGCTCGTTTAGGTGCCGCTAACTCTATCCGAACCTCGCCCTGATCCATTCGCGCCCCCGCTTCGTATCTCAGCCGTGAGAGGACATTCGAAATGTGGCAAGCCCTGACCTGTCTACCTGGCGAGCACGACCTGCGCTATGTCGCAGTCGCGGTGCTGGTCTGCGTGCTCGGGTCGCTGCTGTCCATGCGGCTGCTGGCGCGCGTCAGACGCAACACCGGCGCCCGGCGCTTCAACCTTCTGTTCCTGTCTGGCCTCGTTGCCGGTGGCACGGTGTGGACCACGCATTTTGCCGCGATGCTGGGCTACGACGCTCAGGTCGCGCGTGCGTTCGAACCCGGACTGACCTTCGCCTCGCTCATGATCACCGTGATCTTCGCCTGGGTCGGCTTCTTTGTCACAACGCGCACCCGGCTCGGGCCTGCGATCGAGGGCGGCGGCGCAATCTTCGGCCTCGGTATCGCGGCGATGCATTACGCCGGCATGTCGGCGTTCGAAATTCCCGGCGTGCTCGGTTGGAATTATCCGCTCGTTGCACTCTCTGTCGTGTTCGCGGCCGGCTTCGGCGCCGTGGCCGCCAACCGCATCGCGCGACCGATCACGCGCTTCTGCAAATATGGCGGCGCGCTTGCGATGATCCTTGCGATCGTGTCGCTGCATTTCACGGGCATGGCGGCCGTCACCGTGTACCCGGTCATTGACATGGCGGTGCCGCCGCAGGCGCTGTCGGATACGTTCATGATCACCAGCGTGATTGTCGGCATCAGCCTGATGATGGCAATGGCCGCGTCCGCCTATGCGATCGACCTGCAGGCCGCCAACGAGGCGACCGAGAGCTTCAAGCATCTGGCGATGCATGATCCGTTGACTGGCCTGCCGAACCGCAACGGCCTGGTGCAGCGCCTGCATGATCTGCTCACCGGGTCTGGCGACGACACCGCGCGCGTCGTCGTGCTGGCGATCGACCTCGACCGCTTCAAGGACATCAACGACGTCCACGGTCATATCGGCGGCGACCATTTGTTGCAGCAGGTTGCCCAGCGCATTGCCGGCCAGTTACAGCCCGGAGAATTTCTGGCGCGCACCGGCGGTGACGAATTCGTGGCCGTGAAAAACGACGTCTTCGCGCGCGGCGAGGCGGTCAAATTCGCCGAGCGTCTGCGCAACATCGTGCTCGACCCGGTCGAGTGGCAGCACCAGACCCTGGCGGTCGGCTGCAGCATCGGCGTTGCGTTGTTTCCCGAGCATGGGCAGGCCGGCGATCTGCTCATCCAGCGCGCTGATCTGGCGATGTATCGCGCCAAGAGCCTAGGGCGCGGCAAGATCTGCACCTATGAGCCCTCTATGGACGAGGCGAGCCGCGTCCGCGCCGAGCTCGCGATCGATCTCAAGCGCGCGCTCGCCGGCAACGAGCTCGAGCTGTACTATCAGGTCCAGAACGACACCAACACCGGCGAGATCGTCGGCTTCGAGGCGCTGATCCGCTGGAACCACCCGCAGAAGGGACGCATTCCGCCCGATGCCTTCATTCCGATCGCGGAGGAGACCGGTCTGATCATCGAGATTGGCGACTGGGTGATGCGGACGGCCTGCATCACGGCTGCGCAATGGCGCCTGCCGTTCAAGGTCGCGGTCAACGTCGCGCCGATGCAGCTCAATCACGAGCTGCCGCGACGCGTGGCGGAAATCCTGAACGAGACGGGCCTGGCGCCGTCGCGACTCGAGATCGAGCTGACCGAGAGCGGCATCATCGCCGACCGCCAGCATGCGCTCCAGGTTGTGCTGGCGCTCAAGGCGATCGGCGTCACCGTCGCCATGGACGATTTCGGCACCGGTTATTCCTCGCTCTCGACGCTGCAGGCGTTTCCGTTCGACAAGATCAAGGTCGACAAGAGCTTTGTCCAGGCGGTCGAGACCAGTGTGCATGCCGCCGCGATCGTCAAGGCGACGCTGCTGCTCGGCCGCAGTCTCAACATCCCCGTGCTGGCGGAAGGCGTCGAGACCACGCGTCATCTCGACTTCCTGCGTGAGGAAGGCTGCGACAGCGTGCAGGGCTATCTTTTCGGCCGGCCGATGCCGGTCGAGATCGTGACCCGCATGATCGACGACGAGAAGGCGTCGCGGCCGCATGAGGCCGATGCGCGAAAGGAACGCAGGTCGGTCGAGGCCGCCTGAGACCGCCGGTCAAACCTCTCGGCCATGTAGCTTCCAGAGCTCGTAAACAGTGTCCCAGTCGGGAATCCTGTCGGGAGCGTAGCCGAAGATCTTGCCGGTTCCGAGCTTGCGGAAGTTCTTCATCGCGCCGAGATGCGCGCCGCTGGTGACGAACTGGCGCATGCTGGCAAGGTCCGACCATGCCGTCATCGTATGGTAGACGCCATTCACGATCCTGCCCGACGTCAGGACGTTTCCAGGGGCACGCCGCGCCTGCGTGAAGGATCGAAGCGTTCGCCACCAGAACATCGGCAACTGCGGAATGCCCCTCGGACGAAATCCCGTCATTGAAACATAGACCATGTCGAACCCGCGATCGGTTGCGTTTTCATCGAAACGAATCTCGCGGGGGTGTGGATTGCCGATCGCGCCCGGTCTACGCTGAGGCCCTCCGCTGGGAGCCGCTGCATGCAACACAAATCGATCACGACCGATATCCTCGACATCGCCTATCTCGACTACGGCGCGTCGGACGGCTGGCCCTGCATCATGGGCCACGGCTTTCCCTACGATGTGAACGCCTATGCCGAGGCCGCGCCAATCCTCGCGCAAGCCGGTGCGCGGGTGCTGGTGCCTTGGCTACGCGGCTACGGGCCGACGCGGTTCCGGTCAGCTCAGACATTGCGCTCCGGCGAGCAGGCGGCGCTGGGTGCCGATCTCCTGGCTTTCATGGACGCGCTCAAAATCAAACGCGCCATCGTCGGCGGCTATGATTGGGGCGGCCGCGCGGCCTGCGTGGTGTCAGTGCTCCACCCCGAGCGCGTCGTCGGGCTCGTCTCCGGTAATTCCTATAACATTCAGAACATCGCCCGTTCCATGGAGCCGGCCTCGCCGCCGGAGGAAGCGGCGCTCTGGTACCAATATCTCTTCCACAATGAGCGCGGCCGCCGCGCGCTGGAGCACAACCGGCGCGGCTTTACCCGCCAGCTCTGGTCGATGTGGTCGCCGACATGGCAATTCGATGATGCAACCTTCGAGAAGAGCGCGGTCTCGTTCGACAATCCTGATTTCGTCGATGTCGTGATCCATTCCTACCGCCACCGCTATGCGCTGGTCGAAGGCGATCCCGCCTATGCCGCCATCGAGGCGAAGCTCGCAGAGCAGCCTGCGGTGCGCGTCCCCGCGATCGCAATCGACGGCGATAGCGATGGCGTCAATCCCGGCACTGCCCATCACGCACGCAAGTTCGAGGGCTCTTTCGAACGGCGCGTCTTCGCCGGCGCCGGTCACAATCTGCCGCAGGAGCGGCCGGCCGAATGGGCCCAGGCCGTGCTGGATGTGCGCAAGGCCGCCACCTGATCGCGATTTTCGCGATCGCAGGAACTTTTCGTCGCCGGCGCCGTCCAAATCCTGAGCCAGCGTCTTGAGCTGCCAGGGAGATGACCATGACCGAAGACAAGAAGCCGAGTGGACCCGATCTGACCAAGGGTGTGTCGCTGAGCGAGTTCAGGGATGGCAAGCTGCTCGGCCATGTCGGCGAGGAGGACGTGCTGCTCGTGCACGCCAGCGGCGAGATATTTGCCATCGAGCCGCTTTGCAGTCACTATCACGGTCCGCTCGCCGAGGGTCTTGTTGTCGACGACACCATCCGCTGCCCCTGGCATCACGCCTGCTTCGCCTTGCGCTCAGGGGAGGCGACGCGTCCGCCGGCGTTGAACGCACTGGCGGTGTGGGACGTCACGCGCGATCGCGACAAGGTCACCGTTCAGAGCAAGCGCGAGGCAGCCAAACCATCGGCGGCCCATCGCGGGGCGCCGACGTCCGAGAAATTCGTCATCGTCGGCGGTGGTGCGGCCGGCTTCGCTGCGGCCGAGACGCTTCGCCGCGAGGGCTTTGCCGGCGCTATCACCATGCTCAGCAATGACGGCGCGATGCCGGTCGACCGGCCCAACCTCTCCAAGGATTATCTCGCCGGCAGCGCGCCGGAAGACTGGCTGCCGTTGCGGGGCGAGGACTATTATCAGAACGCCGGCATCGACCTGGCCCTCAACACGAACGTCTCGGCAATCGATCCGAAGATGCGCAGTGTCATGCTCAGCAATGGCGACAAGCTGCCGTTTGATCGGCTGCTGCTCGCGACCGGCGCCGAGCCGGTCAAACTCCAAATTCCGGGCGCCGACCAATCGCATGTCCACACCTTGCGCTCCGTTGCCGACAGCCGCGCCATCATCAAAGCCGCAGGCAGCGCGAAACGTGCGCTGGTGATCGGCGCAAGCTTCATCGGGCTTGAGGTCGCTGCGTCCTTGCGTGCGCGTAAGGTCGAGGTCCACGTGGTCGCGCCGGAAGAACGCCCGATGCAGAAAGTGCTGGGGTCCGAGATGGGCGACTTCGTCCGCGCGCTGCACGAACAGAACGGCGTGATCTTCCATCTCAGGGACACTGTCGAGAAGTTCGAAGGTGTCCGTGCCGCGCTGAAGAGCGGCGCTGTGATCGAGGCCGACCTGGTCGTGGTCGGTATCGGCGTCAAGCCGCGCCTGGCGCTCGCCGAGCAGGCCGGCCTTGCCGTCGACCGCGGCGTCAGCGTCAGCGAATTCCTGGAGACCAGCGTGGCCGGAATCTTCGCGGCCGGCGATATCGCGCGTTGGCCCGATCCGCATTCGCGGCAAACCATCCGCGTCGAGCACTGGGTAGTCGCGGAGCGACAGGGCCAGACCGCCGCGCGCAACATGCTGGGGAAGCGCGAGCGCTTCGATGCCGTGCCGTTCTTCTGGTCGCAGCACTATGATGTGCCGATTAACTATGTCGGCCATGCCGAGAGCTTTGACGACATCGTGGTCGACGGCAGCATCAAGGACAGGGATTGCCTGCTGCAATACCGGAAGGACGGTCGCGTCCTCGCGGTTGCCTCAATTTATCGCGATCTCGATAATCTCAAGGCCGAGTTCGAGATGGAGCGGTCGCGCGCTTGAGCGCCGCTTAAGCGCGCGGTTGGGCCATCAGCAACTCGACGCAAGACCGCCTGGCGGAACTCCGCTGAGCTGACGTGCCGGCAAACGGCAGCACGGTGCGCGGTCACCTCGCGCGGACGATCATCACTGGGGAGAAACCATGAAAGCCGCTTTGGCCCTGGCCGCAGCGCTGGCTGCCGCCTTGATGTCCGCACCCGTCTCCGCGCAAAAATCCTACGGTCCCGGCGTCAGCGACACCGAGATCAAGATCGGCAATACCATGCCCTATAGCGGACCGGCCTCGCCGCTTGGCATCACCGGGCGGGTGCTCACGGCCTATTTCGACGAGATCAACGAGAAGGGTGGCGTCAACGGGCGCAAGCTGAACCTGTTGTCGCTCGACGACGCCTTCTCGCCGCCGAAGACCATGGAAGCGGCACGGCGCCTGGTGGAGGGTGACGGCGTCGCCTTCATCTTCGCGACCATGGGCACGGCGCCGAGCTCGGCGATCGCAAAATATCTCAACGGCAACAAGGTGCCGCAGCTGTTCCTGATCAGCTCGGCCTCGAAATGGAACGATCCCGCCAACATGCCGTGGTCGATGGCGCTGCCCTGGGCGCCGAACTACACCAGCGAAGCCGCGATCGACGTTGCTTATGCCCGGGCCAAGAACCCGAATGCGCGCTTCGCGGTGCTCTACCAGAACGACGACGCCGGCAAGGAATATTTTCGCGGTGTGAAGGAAGCGCTCGGCGCCGACGCGGACAAGGCCATCGCGATGGCGTCGAGCTTCGAGGTCGCCGACCCGACCGTCGACTCCCAGGTGTTGACGCTGGCCAACACCAAGGCCGACGTCTTCATGATCTACTCCGTGACGCCGCGCGCCTGCGCGCAGGCGATCCGCAAAGCGCACGAGGTCGGCTGGCAGCCGACGCGCTTCCTCGCCTCGGGCTGCGCCAACAAGGCAACCGTGATGGCGCCTGCTGGCCTCGATGCCGGCAAGGGCGTGCTCTCGCTCGGCTCGCTCAAGCCATTCACGGCCGAGCCGAAGGACGATCCGGCGATGTCGGCCTATATCGACTTCATGAAGCGGCACCTGCCTAATGCCGACATCAACAACGTCGCTGCGCTCTACGGCTATACAGTCGCCGAAGCGCTCGTGGTGGTGCTGAAGCAGTGCAAGGACAATCTGACGCGCGAGAACATCATGGCGCAGGCATCCAACCTGAAGAGCGTGCCGCTGTCACTGCTCCTGCCCGGCATCACGTTGAACACCACGCCGCAGGATTTCCGCCCGATCAAGGACGGCTATATGCTCCAGTTCGACGGCAACGACTGGGTGGTCGCGAGCGAGCTGCTCAAGGGGACGTGAGTGCGCGAGCGGGCTCTCTCTGCACGCTCGGTACCGTAGGGTGGGCAAAGGCGCACTTGCGCCGTGCCCACCACCGATCAATGATTGAGAGAGATGGTGGGCACGCTTCGCTTTGCCCACCCTCCGAGACCGGCGCGAAGCTCGACGAGCGGGGGAATAAAATGGACTTTCAACACTCCGCCCGTTCGCTGGAGCTTCAGGAGCGCGTCCGCCGGTTCATGCGGACGCAAGTCGAGCCGGTCGAGGAGCTCTATTACGAGCAGGTGAAACCGGAAGCCGCGCGCTACAAGACTCCGCCTGTGCTGCAGGATTTGAAGCGGCTGGCGCGGGAGCAGGGGCTCTGGAACTTGTTCCTCTCGGGCGAGCACGGCCCCGGCCTGACCAACCTCGAATACGCGCCGGTGAAAGAGATCATGGGCCGCATCCTCTGGGCGCCCGAGGTTTTCAACTGCTCGGCCCCCGACGTCGGCAACATGGAAGTGCTCGCGAACTACGGCACGAATGCGCAGCAGGAACGCTGGCTGAAGCCGCTACTCGAGGGCCGCATCCGTTCCGGCTTCTCGATGACCGAGCCACAGGTCGCCTCCAGCGATGCCACCAACATCCAGTGCGCGATCACGCGCGACGGCGACGACTACGTCATCAACGGACGCAAATGGTTCACCTCAGGCGCGATGAACGAGGATTGCGAGATCCTGATCGTGATGGGCAAGACCGCCCCGGATGATCCTGACCGCCATCGCCAGCAATCCATGATCCTGGTGCCGCGGAATACGCCCGGCGTCCGCATCGTCAGGGATATGCTGACCTACGGCTATGACGACGCGCCGGTCGGCCACCCCGAGATCGTCTACGAGAACGTCCGCGTGCCCGCCGAGAACATGCTGCTTGGTGAAGGCCGTGGCTTCGAGATCGCGCAAGGAAGACTGGGGCCCGGCCGCATCCATCATTGCATGCGGCTGATCGGCTGCGCGCAGCGCGCGCTCGAATTGATGTGCCAGCGCTCGGTGTCGCGCACAGCCTTCGGCAAGCCGCTCGCCGAGCAGGGCTCGGTGCGCGAGGACATCGCGCACTCCTTCTGCGAGATCGCGCAGGCGCGCCTGCTCACGCTGCAGGCCGCCGACAAGATGGACCGTGAGGGTAACAAGGCCGCGCGCGATCTCATCGCTGCGGCGAAGATCGTGGTGCCCAGCATGGCTGCCCGCGTCATCGACCGCGCGATTCAGATCCACGGCGCCGCCGGCGTCTCGCAGGACACCTTCCTGGCACGCGCCTATGTCTACGCCCGCTTCATCCGCATCGGCGATGGCCCCGATCAGGTGCATCTCGCCGCCGTCGGCAAGGAGCTGATCAAGCGTGGCGGCGTGATGGCCGGGTAAGGGAAGGCTGGATCCTTCCTGAAGAACAACCGTATGCAACGCGTTTCGTGGGATTGCGGTTTTCACGGAGATCGCGCCACGTGCGTTGCCCGTTGGGCGCGTAAGAGTCCGGGGGTCGAAACCCCTTACGCCATGGGGTCATGTTGCTGACTCAATCTCTGTCTTAGACGGCGACAACGAAAACACGATGCGGGAACCGCTCAGGTTCTCGTAACGGTTCCGCAGCCAAGGGTTGGTTGGCTCGAATCCGCAAAAGACCGGTGCAAGTTCAAAAACGCTTTCGCGTTTGCTTGGCCCTGGTCTGCTGCATCGGGAACCGAACGAAAAATCAAAGGAGAACTAATGGTGTTCCGCTCGAGCGCCGCGATGTGCGGCGCCCTGGTTGTGCTTGCCGTTTCTGTGACCGTTGCACGGTGCGAGACAAGTGGGGTTCAATCAAGCGCCGTCGTCGAAGCCGCCTGTGAGAAAGCGATCGTTGGCGCGGCGTCCACGTATAATCCGTTCAAGCCCGGCAAGGAGGAGGGCGGTCCGAGGACTGCCTCCGGAGAGCGCTATGATCCCGAGGTCTGGACAGCCGCAATCAAGACGAGCCTGCGTGAGAAGTTCGGCGGCGTCCAATTCGGGGCGAGGCCGAAATATGCGCTGGTCGAGGCCGTCGGCAAGAAGGTCATCGTCAAGATCAATGATGTGGGGCCGCTCAGGCCCGGCCGCATCATCGACCTCAACGAGCGGACGATGCGCCATTTCGATCCGGGCATGGAGCGTGGCGTGATTCCCGAGGTGACGGTCAGGCCGTTGTCCGGCGACGACTGGACTCCGGGTCCGGTTGGCTGAAAATTACCGACGGTGTGACGGCCCTGCTGCTTCGTTCTCATGGCGAAGCGGTCAATGCTCCGGCGGCGCGCGGTTGCAATAAAACATCGCGGATCAGCCGTTGTGTCGGCCCCTCGAAATAACGGTAACTCAAATACGAGGCCAGCAGCGTCGTGCCGACGAAAAGTCCGAAGAAGGCGCTGTCATAGATGGGAACCGGCGCCCGCATCAACGAAAGGCCCAGCATCATCGTCAACTGAATTGGGAACTGCAGCAGATAGCTTGAATAAGTCATGTTGCCTGCGGCCTCGATGACCTGCTGCAGACGGGTCGGCAAAATCACGTCTCGAGAAAGACTGTACAGCAGCACGGGGGTGCAGATCAGCATCACTAGAAGGCCTATCGATTCCAGATGGCCATTCGTGAACCAATATCCGAATAGAAGGAAAGCGCTGGCAGCGAGCCAGCTTGCGCCTTCGACCGCCAGGGGATGAATCGTTCGAGACGTAACGTGTTGCCGCGCCATCGCCGCCAGTCCGCCCGCATAAAAGAAGGCGAAGCAGTCTGCGATCTGTCCGGGAATCATCAGGCTGAAGGCGATGACGATCAGATTGAGCAGCCAGGACCGGGTCGCCAGCAACATCACGAAGAAAAAGAAATATACCAGTACTTCGACTGATATCGACCAGATCGGTCCATTGAAGCTGAGGCCTTCCTGGGTCGTGGCGTTGCTTGCCATCAACACCTGAAGAAGAAAATGGAGAGCATCATTGTTCTGGTACACAAAGAGGTACCCGGTGAGCTGGAAGTACAGGGGCTGAAGCGCGGCTACGAATAGAAGCGTCACGACGTGCAGCGGATAGAGCCGCGAGAAACGCAGGACGAAAAAACTCCATCCATCAAGCATTCGACCCGCGACCGCGTCGCGGTATTTCCAGAAGAAGATGAAGCCGCTAATGCACCAGAATATCCGGACCGCATACGGGCCGCTCTGGTAGAGCGGGCCGAAAAGCCAATAGATCGGAAGCTGATCCTGGACAAGACCCACTTCCCTGTCGCCCACGAAGGCGAATTGGCGGTAGTGGAAGATCAAAATGGCAAAAGCCGTCGGGAAGCGTAACAGCTCCAATCCCGGAAGCTTGTTCGATCGGGCAGCTGGTTTCATGTCGAGCCGCATGAGACCGATGCCCCCTTCAAAATGGCCTCATTCCAAATCTCATACCCGGCGGCGTTCAGGTGGACGCCGTCAATCGTGTGCGGCGTCGGCAGCGGCGGCAAGGCGGCAAAGGTCGCGCCGCCTCGGATGGCGATTGCTGGCAGAGCGGAATTATAGCTGTCGATGAGAGGCGTGGCTTTCGTTCGCGTCTCGGCAGAAAGACGAGGTGAGGCATCGAGCGGCGGAATCCCCAGCGTGATCACACGGGGCGACGCCCTCGAAAGCGTCGCCACCAGCGCGCCGTAGTTCGCTTCGAACTGCGGCAGGTCCCGCGCGGCCCCCAGCGCGTCGTTGATCCCCAGCGCGATCACGATAGCGGCGGCGGGCTTGCCGTCGAGAACATCCATCAGCCAGCCGCCCAAATCGCTCGTCGTCGAGGCCCCCTCCAGGCCGGCGTTGACGATGGGGTGGCCACAAAGTTCGCGCGGCAGGGTCGACGCTTCGACAATGCTGTCACCGAGAATAATGATGGGATTATCGACCCGGCTCAGCGTGTAATAAAGGATGTTTTGCCGGCTTCGACGGTGTGACTCGGAAAAGGCCTGCTTTTTGACAATGGAGGTTCCGACCGAAACGGCGCCGATCGCAAGGACTGCAAAGCCGACAAGTGTTCGGTTCATATACGCACTCGAACATACCGGTGGTTCAAACCGCGACGATAGACCGGTGAGGGTTAAGACAATCCGCCAACGATCAGCAAAATGAACGTGATCGACCCACAGCCGACATGTTGGGACTGTCTAGTCCTTGTCAATGTCCCATAACCGGCCTCGTATACACGCTCTCGTAAAGGCCAGTATGCTCTTCCTTCCAACCGCGCTTACCGACGAGGAACTGCCTCAGTTGTTCGTGCCCCTTTAGCCACAACACAGCGTCGATGTGATATTTTGCAAGCACGTCATCCCATGTGCGTTCATCGATCTCCCAGTGAACGAGCCTGAAATAGTCTTGCAGGAGTTCGTCGGGATAGGCGGTTGCGGCCCGCCCGTCCACAAACAGGGGGACTGATCCATGGGTGAGAAGGATCAGATATCCTCCTACGTTCCAGTGATTGAGCACACGCGCATGCGCGAGATGTGTTTGCAGGTATTCGGCATCTTGCTCCGACAGCATCTCGGGCAACGCCAGAGCCGGCTCGTTCTGGATGACAACGAGCGGTAGCACACAGGCAGCGACGAGTGAGGCGGTCAGGAGGGCCTGTTGGATTTTCAGCTGGGGTAACCGCTTGGGAAGAAGTTGATCGAGGTGCACAGCGACCGGGACCGCCGAAAACAGGAAGAAGAACGACATGTAGCGAAATTGATGAAACCCGAGGGCAAGAAACATCCAGGACAGAATGCGTGTTTCCAGCCGGATGCTGGATGACGCGCGGTAGCGAAACTCCAACGCGGCAAACGCCAGAATGTAGATCATTCCGGGAATGCTGCCCGGAAGTTCGATGTTGTGAGAGTACGGTAGCCATTCGCCAATATTGCCTTGGACGAAGTGGCCCAGGGTTTCTGCCACACCCTCGTAGATTCGCCAGCCCAGCGGATTCACAAACGTTGCGGCAAAACAAGCGCTGCCCACCAACATGATGGTCTTGAGCCTGTTCCAATCGCGCCGAACCAAAGCTCCGCCGCCAAACACGGCGAGGATCATGAAGCCGAGCACAAATCCGCCGTGGAGATTGACCCAGAGCATCATCAGCAAAGGCAGCCACAACAGCTTCGTCGACCGCAGACATTCGCGGTAGAAGATGACGCAAAACAGCATTGTCGCGACGTTCGGAGATGCCGCCAGGTAGATGTTCGGGGCAGCCTCGTAGGCAGGATACAGCAAGCATCCCAAGAAAACGGCGATGCAGGTCGCGAGAGCAGAAGCTCCGCTTGTCAGGCACGCCGACGTGAGATACCCGACGATCAGCGCGCCGCACGCCATGACCAGAGCGAGGAGGCCGCCATATCCGGAAAATTCAAAGATGAAGCTGGCGATGACATCCCACAGCCAGGAGAGGTTGAACCATTGCTTGGTTCCGAGCGTGAAGGCCCACGGGTCCTGGAACGGAACCCGCGCTTCGCTTCTGATCAAGTCACCAGCGGCAAGGTGCCAGCCCAGATCATAGTGGCCCAGGAGAAGTGAAGCGTTGGAGACATAGAAGACGCTCAGGAGCGAGATCAGGAATGCATATGTTCCCAGGACTCGCGATGACAGCAGGCTTTTTATGGTCGATCCTGCAAACGCCTCACGCAGCCACAAATTCCCAGCACTCATTCCGCACTTCCGCTTCCAAAGCACCGCGTACTTCTAACCGCGTGCAGGTCGTTACGCGCTGAGCTTTGGTTACGAGGGCACAGTCTAAAGTAGAGTAAAAATAGGTTGCGCAATCGGACCACTACACGCAAAAAGAATAGTTGGCTAATAGATCCTTTACGAAGCGCTCAGGCAGCCGGCAGAGATTCCACCGTTAGCTTCTGGTGGATATTGGACAACACTCCGCCCCACCTCAGGTGAGCTGCGTCGGTCCGGTGCAACCGGGCCGTAATCGGTCCGGCTTTCGTGCGCGGGAAGGGTCTCTCTCGCGAACTGACGCGACGGCTCGCGCCTACCTATATCCGCGTCGATGCAATTGAGCAGACGCCGCTGGCGCAGGGCCATGAGATCGGCGATCGGCTACGTCATCGCCAATGCGCTGGCGGCCGAGAATCTCAGGCTCGGTCGTAAGTTGTCGCCGATAGCGTCAATCCTGCTCTGGCAAGCCGCGACGGCTGGCGGCACACGGCTCTGCAGGCCTCGGCGCGCCTCGTGGAAATCGAGGTGGTGTCGGTTCCGGCCGTCGCGACATTCTGTCGTCGAAACCTCGTCATCATCTCTTCAAGATTCGCCGCTAGGGTTTGCCTCGACGGTTGGTTCGCCGGATGTACGCGGACTGGATCGCAAGCCTCGGCCTTCGCGCCGGGGCTTTTCGTTTTTTGGACCACGCAGCGGTGATACCGCCGCCATCCGTTGATCTGGATCAAGGAGGAAATGTCGCCTGGTGGCGCGATGCATCCTGTGGCGCACCGCTCGCATCATGCCGGAGCCCCTCATGTGGGTCCTGATGTACGTCTTTTCCTATTCGGTCAGTCCTGCCGCAACGAATGACAGGGCGGAGTGGCGGCTTCTGCCGACCGTCGTGTTCCAGGAGTTTTCAAACGAAGACCGGTGCAAGGCGGCCAAGTCGACGCTCGAGGCGAGCCTGGGTCAGGCAGGCGCGCGACTGAAGAGCGGCCTCGAGGATTTGAAAGCCTTGGGAAAAGCCGATCCCAGTCAGATCATCATTGCCTACAATGTGGAGTGCCTGCCCAAATAGGCCGACGAATTCTCCTGCGCTGAACCTGACGGCGAGCGGAAACTTCACGGGCCGACGCACCTATTTTGGCACAAACTGCACAGGCTTCCGGCGCCATCTTAGGTTAGTTTCGGGCATGGGCAGCGAACTTATGATACGCGTGGTGGCGATTGCGGCCGGTGCTTTCACCGTGGCCGCCGTCTCGGTGCTCCTGTTCAGCTCTTGATCTATCTCGACGCGGCTATTGCGTTCGGGCGTTCCCTGCAATGTGCAGGAACATCCGAACGGGGCGCAACGATGCAGCCGTGGACGCTACATGCGCTGGTTTGGGGACTGACCGCGATTGGCCTGATCGCCATCGCGTCCATGATGCTCTGAGGCCTAGCCTCCGAGATCAAACCGGCGGGCGCTAGCTGCGCTTTCTTCGCGCGTCGTGATGGCGGAGCGCGTCGTCGGCGGCGGCTTCGTCATGCGGTGATGGAGGGGCCCAAGGCGCGCGACCGCGCCGTCATCCCGCCTTGGCGATGCGGTTGTCCGCGCGCAGGTTCTGGAAGAACTTGTCCACCTCGCGTGACAGCGTGTCCGCGGTTGCGGTCAGGCTGCTTGCCGCCGTCAGCACCGAGGATGCTGCCGTATCCGTCTCGCCGATGGCGTCGCGGAGCGAGGTGATGTTGGCGACCAGCGTTTCATTGCCCTGCGCGGCCGATTGCGCATTGGAGGAAATCTCGCGCGTCGCCTGGTCCTGCTGGCCGATGGCGCCGGCGATCGCCGAGGTGACGTCGTTGATCTCGCGCACCGCGCCGCCGATCTCACGGACGGCGTCGACCGCGTTGCGGGTGGAGGACTGGATCATCGCAACGTTCTCGCTGATGTCGGCCGTCGCCTTCGCGGTCTGGCCTGCGAGTGCCTTGACCTCGTGCGCGACCACGGCAAAGCCGCGGCCGGCATCGCCAGCACGCGCGGCCTCGATGGTGGCGTTGAGCGCGAGCAGGTTGGTCTGCTCGGCGATGGTTTGAATGAGGGTCAGCACGCCGTCGATGCGCTGCGTGGCGGCGGCAAGGCTCTCGATCTCCGCGATCGATTTCTCGGTGCGCTGGCCGGTCTGCTCGACAGCGCTCGCGCTCTGTCGCACCTGGCGGCCGATCTCTTCGACGGAGGCCGACAATTCCTCGGCTGCACCCGCGACAGCCGTGACGTTGTGCGAGGCCTGCTCGGTGGCGTTTGCGGCCGTACCGGCGCGGCTGTTGGCATCCGCGGTGACACGCGTGATGGTCTGCGCGGTCTCGCGCATGACCGAGGCGTTGTCGCTCAGCCCACGCATGATCGCGCCGATTGCTTCGCCGAACCCTTCGACTGACTGTTCGATGTGACGCGCGCGCTCTTCGCGCGCCGCAGAATCCTGCGAGACCTGCGAGGCGAGCTTGCGGTTGCGCCCCATCGCGTCCTGGAACACTTCGATGGCGCGGGCCAGCGCGCCGATCTCGTCGGCACGGCCAGCGTGCGGCACCACGACATTCTCGGCGCCGTCGGCGACCTGCTTGATCGTGGCGGTGATCGCGGCAAGGGGCCGGGCGATCGAGCGGGCGATGATGATGATGCCGATCACGACCAGCACCAGTGCCATGCCGGCGAGGCAGGTCAGCACGAAGGACAGCGTGCGGTTCGTCTCGGTCTCGCGTGCGATCTGCCTGGCGCGCTCGGCATAGACCTTGGAGAGCGCCTCGAGATCCTTGTTCAGTGCCGAGCGGACGGCGCGGTTGGCGTCATTGTCGCCCCACTCGCGGCCAGCGGCTGCGTTGATCTCGACGCCGCGGCGGACCAGCTCCTTACGGAACTCGACGAACTGTTCGATGCGTTTCTTGAAGGTCGCGAACTGCTCGGCGTCGTCGGTCTTGACGATGCGCTCCCAGCCCTTCACGACGTTCAGGATCTGCTCGTTGAACTTGAGCAGGCCGTCGCCGTATTTCTTCACGACGGCCGGTTCGGTCGACATATAGACGCCGCGCGATTCCATCACCACCGCATAGACCAGCGAGTTGACGCGCTCGACGTTCAGGGCGGCGGCATTCGCGGTCTCGATCGCGCTGGTCAATTCAGAGCCGCGGCGGCTGTTGTAGTCGGACAGCATCGCGATCCCAGCGGTGAGCAGGGCGAACAGCGCGAAGATCGCATAGAGCTTGGTCGCGAGCGTGAAACGGCCGGCCAGACCAGCGGCATCTCGGTCAGTTTTCATGATTCTCATGGACCCGATTGGCGTGTGATATCGGCAAATGCAGCTGTGTATAATGTATACAACATTATACAGAAGGAAGGTGGACACGGCGTTAACGTTGACGTCTGGGCTGTGCGCCGAAGGTCGCAGGAAGTACGAACTATCTCAGTGGTTTGGCGACATCCTATCGGTTTCCCGGCGCTCCGCCCGGGGACGGAATGCCGCAAACAACGGCGTGCACAGGAACGGCCAAGCGCGTATTCCCAGAGGCAGCGCCGCCTTCAGGTTTGAGCTGAGGTCGGCCGACGAACCCGGAGGGGCTTTTGGTCTACCGCCACGCCATTGACGCCACGACCTACACCTTCCCCGATCTGCGCGACCTCCTCGCCAAGGCGACACCGCCGCGCTCGGGCGATCGGCTGGCTGGCATTGCCGCTGGGAGCGCCGAGCAGATGATCGCCGCGCGGATGGCGCTGGCCGACGTCCCGCTTGGTCAATTCCTCCAGGAAGCCATTGTCCCCTACGAGGCCGACGAGGTCACCCGCCTCATCATCGACAGCCACGACGCCAAGGCGTTCGCTCAGATATCCTCGCTGACGGTGGGCGCGTTTCGCGACTGGCTGCTGTCGGACGCCGCCACGCCCGAGGTTCTGCGCAAGCTCGCGCCCGGCATCACGCCGGAAATGGCAGCCGCTGTCTCGAAGCTGATGCGCAACCAGGACCTGATCCTGGCAGCGCGGAAATGCCAGGTCACGACCGCATTCCGCAACACCATCGGCCTGAAGGGCCGCATGAGCACGCGGCTTCAGCCGAACCACCCCTTCGACGATGCCAGGGGCATCACGGCCTCGATCCTCGACGGCCTGCTGCTGGGGGCTGGCGATGCCTGCATCGGCATCAATCCGGCCAGCGACGATCCCGCCGTGATCGGGCAATTGCTGCGGCTGCTGGACGAAATCATCGCCCGGCTGAAGATTCCGACGCAGGGCTGCGTGCTGACCCATGTGACCACGACGCTGTCGCTGATCGGTCAGGGCGTGCCTGTCGATCTCGTCTTCCAGTCGATCGCCGGCACCGAAGCGGCCAACCGCTCGTTCGGCATCGACCTCGCATTGCTGAAGGAGGCCCAGGCGGCCGGTCTGTCGCAGAAGCGCGGCACGGTCGGTGAGAACGTCATGTATTTCGAGACCGGGCAGGGCTCGGCGCTGTCGGCCAATGCACATCACGGCGTCGACCAGCAGACCTGCGAAGCACGGGCCTATGCGGTTGCGAGGGCCTTCGCGCCATTGCTGGTCAACAGTGTGGTCGGCTTCATCGGTCCGGAATATCTCTACGACGGCAAGGAGATCATCCGGGCGGGGCTGGAGGACCATTTCTGCGGCAAGCTGCTCGGCCTGCCGCTCGGCATCGACATCTGCTACACCAACCATGCCGAAGCGGACCAGGACGACATGGACAATCTCCTGACGCTGCTCGCGGCGGCCGGCGTCACCTTCATCATGGGGGTGCCCGGCGCCGACGACGTCATGCTGAACTACCAGTCCACCTCCTTCCACGACGCGCTCTATGTCCGTGACGTCTTCGGCGCCGCCCGCGCGCCCGAGTTCGACGACTGGCTGGTGCGATCAGGCATTGCCGGCGCCGACTTCCGGCTTGCAGGTGATGCAGGCCTCTTGCCCGATTTTGCCGCGCGGCTGATCGCGTGATGCGAAAAAAACTCGCGAAAACCCCGCCCACCGGCATGAACCGGGGAAACCATTGGCGCGTCTCACGAATTAGTTCGGTGCCACAATATTGAGGAATTCCGGTCGCAGCGTTACGCTATGTGTCTGGTAGCCTCGTCGGTACCATCAGTGGAACGTGGTTGGGGGAATTTCGATGCGCGCTGAAAGCAACGGAACGAGCCGGCATATTCTCTGCGTCTTCCCGCGGTACACGTCGTCGTTCGGCACCTTCGAGCACGCCTATCCGCTGACCGACGGTGTCCGCGCCTTCATGCCGCCGCAGGGCCTGTTGCTGCTCGCGGCCTATCTGCCCAAGGAATGGCAAGTCAAATTCGTCGACGAGAATCTCCGCAGCACCACCAAGGAAGAGTTCGAATGGGCCGAGGCTGTCTTCGTCAGCGGCATGCACATTCAACGCCAGCATATGAACGACATCTGCCGCCGCGCCCATGAGTTCGACCTGCCGGTCGCGCTCGGCGGTCCCTCGGTCAGTGCCTGTCCGGATTACTATCCGTCGTTCGACTATCTCCATGTCGGCGAACTCGGCGACGCCACCAATCAGCTGCTCGAAATCCTGTCGCGCGATATTTCGCGTCCCGAGCAGCAGGTCGTGCTGACGACCAAAGACCGCGTGCCGATGACGGAGTTTCCGATCCCGGCCTATGAGCTTGCCGATGTGAAGCGCTATTTCCTCGGCAGCATCCAGTATTCCAGCGGCTGCCCGTATGAGTGCGAGTTCTGCGACATCCCCGGTCTCTACGGCCGCAATCCGCGCCTCAAGTCGCCGGAGCAGATCATCGCCGAGCTCAACCGCCTGCGCGAATGCGGGATGACCGACACCGTCTATTTCGTCGATGACAATTTCATCGGCAACCGCAAGGCGGCGTTGGACCTGCTGCCGCATCTCATCGAATGGCAGAAGAAGACCGGCTACGTGATGCGGCTCGCCTGCGAGGCGACCCTGAACATCGCCAAGCGGCCGGAGATTCTGAAGAAGATGCAAGAGGCCTATTTCATCACGATCTTCTGCGGCATCGAGACGCCGGACCCGGACGCCCTGAAGGCCATGCACAAGGACCACAACATGATGGTCCCGATTCTGGAGGGCGTGCGGACCATCAACTCCTACGGCATGGAGGTGGTGTCGGGCATCATCATGGGGCTCGATACCGACAAGCCGAACACGTCGGACGCGCTGCTCGCTTTCGTCGAGGAGTCCCAGATTCCGCTGCTCACCATCAATCTGCTCCAGGCGCTGCCGAAGACGCCGCTATGGGATCGTCTCGAGCGCGAGGGGCGCCTGATCGATGACGAGGGACGCGATTCCAACGTCAATTTCCTGTTGCCGTATGACGACGTCGTCGCATCCTGGAAGCACGCCATGAGCGTCGCCTACGAGCCCGAGAAGGTCTATGCGCGCTTCCAGTATCAGTGCGACGAGGTTTATCCCCATCGTCTGAAGATGCCGGTGCCGGACGAGATGAAGACCTGGGCCAACATCCGCCGTGGCCTCATCATGATGCGCAACATCTTCTGGAAAGTCGGCGTGCTCGGAGACTACAAGCGCGTGTTCTGGAAGTTTGCGCTTGGGCGCATCAAGCGCGGTGACATGGAGGGCCTGATCGGCTGCACCATGATCGCGCATCATCTCATCACCTTTGCGCGCGCGGCGACGAGCGGCAAGCAGAATGCGTCGAACTATTCGATCCGGCTGCGCGAAGCCTCCGTTCCCGCCGAATGAGCGACAAGCCCGTTCCGGCGCGTCCGACCGTCGACCTCAGATCGTTCACGCCGGCGCGCGTCGCGCTCGGGCGCAGTGGCGCGAGCCTGCCGACCAAGCCGCTGCTCGATTTCACGCTGGCCCATGCCCGCGCCCGCGACGCCGTGCACGCCGTCTTCGATGCGCCGCATCTGGTGGCCGCGATGAGGGCGCTCGGGCTTTCCACGACCGAGGTCGGGAGCCGGGCCACCGATCGCGGAGATTATCTGCGCCGGCCGGATCTCGGGCGGCAGCTTGATGCCGGCTCCGCTGCGGCGTTGGCGGAGCGCGCCGCCGCGCCGTGCCAGCTTGCGATCGTCATCGGCGATGGCTTGTCGGCCGCCGCGGTCGATGCCCATGCGGTCGCGCTGGTGCAACGCCTGCTGCCGCGGCTAGGCGAAGGCGAGGCTGTCGCGATCGGCCATGTCGTCGTCGCCTCAGGGGCTCGGGTGGCGCTCGGTGACGAGGTCGGCGCCATTCTCGGCGCCCGCATGATCCTGATGCTGATCGGCGAGCGACCCGGCCTGTCGGCGCCCGACAGTCTCGGGGCCTATCTGACCTTCGCACCCAGGCCCGGCCTGACCGATGCCGAGCGCAATTGCGTGTCGAACATCCACAAGGCGGGGTTGAGCTATGACGAGGCGGCCCTCAAGATCGCCTGGCTCGTCCGTGAGGGGTTGGCGCGTCAGGTCACGGGCGTGGCGCTCAAGGACGAGAGCGCCGACCGCGCGCCGCGTCGAATTGGCACGGCTTTGCCCTGATAACGGGCATTCCGATAAAATCGCCGCATGTTGATCGATTCGGAGACCCTCGGCGCGCTTGCGAGAAGGGTAATTGACCTGCTAAACCGCTGCCGGCGATTTTCCGCGCATTTTCAAAGGGCAAGCCTCCCATTGGTATGGCGTTTTCAAGCCGTTCGCGGGGCGCAATAAGCTCACAGCTAGAGTCGATTTAGGAACTGGACAAAGCATGCTCGAAAAGCACCGCGAGAATGAGGTTCATGTCGACAAGGTCGAGCAGGGGCCTGCGTCCTCAATTGCCTTCGGGCTGGAGCGTCTCGGACTGATTGCGGTCCGGGCGCCGATCGTCTCCTGCATCATCCTGGTCGCACTCATCGTCGCCGCCGTGTTCGGCATCGAGCGGATCAAGATCGACGATTCGCTGTCGCAGCTGTTCCGCTCCAACACGCCGGAATTCCGCCAGTATGAAGCGGTGACAAAAAAGTTCCCGGCCGAGGAATTCGACGTTCTCGTCGTGGTCGAAGGCCAGAAACTCCTGGCGCGAAACAACCTCGAGAAGCTTCGCGACTTCGTCACCGACATGCAGCTCGTTGAAGGCACGCGCGGTCTGGTCTCGCTGTTCTCGGCACGCCAGGCGCCGGCGCCGGGCAAGCTGCCGGCGGCGTTGTTCCCCTCCGAGTTGCCCGAGGGGGCGGCCTATGACCAGTTCATCGAAACCGTCAAAAACAACGAGATCATCCGCGGCAAGCTGTTGTCGGAGGACGGCACGCTGGCGCTGATCGTGCTCTCGCTCGATCCGGAGGTGGTCGCCTCCAGCAAGCTCACCAAGGTCGTCGGCGACATCCGCGCGCTGATGAAGGAAGATCTCGGCGACACCGGTCTCAGCGTGCAGCTCTCCGGCGTTCCGGTGATGCAGCTCGAGATCCGCAACGCGGTCGAGCGCGACGGTCTCACCTACAACATCCTCGGCATTCTCGCCGGCTGCATCATCGCCATCATCTTCTTCCGCAAGATCTCGTTCATGGTGGTGGCGGCGTTCCCGCCGATGATCGCGATCCTGATCGCGCTGGGTGCCCTCGGCTGGGCCAATTTCAATCTCAACATGTTCCTGAACGTGATGACGCCGCTGATCATGGTGATCTCGTTCTCGGACTCGATGCAGTTGACCTTCGCCGCGCGCGACCGGCTGATCGCGGGGCAAGACAAGTTCACGGCATTCAAGAACGCGGTGCTGGTGGTCGGCCCGGCCTGCGTGCTCACGCATGGCACCGCCGGCATTTCCTTCATCGCGCTGCAGTTCTCCGACTCCGATCTGATCCGCAAGTTCGGCGAGGCGGGCCTCGCCGCAACCATCATCGCGCTGGTCACGGTGCTGTCGCTGGTGCCGGTGTTCGGCGTGCTGTTCGTGCGCAACGAGAAGCTCTTTGCGGTCAAGTTCCAGAGCGCTGATGCCGGCGTGCAGGCGCTGCGCAATTTCTGCTACTGGATCGCGGTGCGCATGGTCGGCCGTCCCGGCCTGTTCAGCCTGATCGCGCTGCTGTTCGTCGCCAGCCTGGGCGTCGTCTACGCCAATCTGCAGCCGCGCTACCGGCTTGCTGACCAGGTGCCGGACAAGCGCCAGGCGGTCGCCGCCAGCAACCGGCTCGATGCCAAGCTGACCGGTGCCAATCCGGTCAACGTGCTGATCCAGTTTCCGAAGGGCGAAACGCTCTATTCGCCGGAGACGCTGCAAACCATCGCAGACGTCCACGCAACCGTGGAAAAGGCGGCCGGCGTCGGCAACGTCTGGTCGCTGGAGACACTGCGCCGCTGGCTATCTGAAAAGGCCGGCAGCAGCGATGTCGCAACGCTCCAGGAATATGTCTCCGTCATCCCGGAGCATCTGGTGCGACGGTTCATCGACGCCCAGCAGGATGCCGTGGTCGTGGCCGGTCGCGTGCCGGACAAGGACTCCAGCCAGCTCTTGCCGATCGTTGACAAGCTCGATTCCGAGCTCGACGCCGTCCGCCAGAAGCATCCCGGCTACGAGGTCGCCGTCACGGGTCTTGCCGCGATCGCCGCACGCAACTCGGCCGGCATGATCGAGAAACTGAACCGCGGTCTCACCGTCGAATTCGCGCTGGTCGCGATCTTCATCGGGCTCGCGTTCCGCTCTTGGGTGGTGATGTTCGCCTGCATCCTGCCGGGCATCTTCCCGGTGGTGATGTCGGGAACGGTGCTGTGGGCGATGGGTGAGGGGCTGCAATTCGCCAGCGTCGTGGCGCTGACCGTCTCGTTCGGCCTTGGCCTGTCCGCAACCATCCACTTCCTCAACCGCTTGCGATTGGAGAGCAAGCCGGGCATCGGTTCGGCGCTCGCGGTGGAGCGCGCGACCGTATTGGTCGGCCCGGCGCTGATCCTGACAACGGTGGTGCTGGCCTGCGGTCTCGTCGTCACCGTGTTCTCGGATCTGCCGTCGCTGCGGCTGTTCGGCTGGCTCAGCGCCTTCTCGATGGTGGCGGCGCTGGTCGCCGACCTCTTCATCCTGCGGCCGACGGCGATGTGGCTGATCAATCTGCACGCCAAACTGCAAGGCCCCGACAAGCCGGCCATCTGAGCGGGCCGACAAATTTTCGTCAGCAAAAAAGCCCCGGCTCGTGAGAGCCGGGGCTTTGTTTTCGTTCGAGGCAGAGAGGGCGATCAGCCCTTCGTCATCGTGATGTTGACGCCGCGGATCTCGCCCTTGGACGAGATCTGCACCGTCTGCTTGGAGCCGTTGGTGCGCAGCGACAAATTGGCGGCGAAGCCGTTCGCCTCGACGAACACGTCGATCTGGCCGCCGCCGGCGGTGCCCTGCAGATTGCCGAAGATGTTGCGGTTGGACTCGCTCCAATTGCCGGAGATCCGCTCGCCCTGGCTGGTCACATCGCTGGTGAGGTCGAACTTGTAGCTGTCCGACGCGCAGTGCAGGGCCTGCTTGAGGCTGAGGCCGGTGCCGGCGACCTTGTAATCCGCCTTGCAGCGGATGTGCTCAGTCGAGCCGTCGGATAGCGACACCGTGCCGGTACCGCTCCACGCGCCATCGAAGCCGGCGAACGGCCCGGACGACTGAGCGTGGCTCGCCGCAACTGAGAAGAGCATTGCCGCGCCAATGCCGGCCGCCTTGATTGCCAGTTCAGATCGCCCAAAGAATTTCATCATCAATATCCCGTTTTGGAACGACGCCCGCCCGCGGCAGCGCGTCTCGCCACATCGAAAGTTTAGTGTTGCGAGCCTGTGTCAGGTTCAAGGGTCTGTGTCAGGTTCGAAGCCTATCCGTCCGCGATGTCAGGCTCGCGAAACGGGTCTTGCCATGATCTGGACCCGGATTCTCTCTGTTTCCATGTGTTTCCAGCCCAAATTGCCGGCGGGACAGATGCAGCGTTGCAACAGGTATGCAGTAAAACGCCACATGCCGGAATTATGACATCGTATCAAACCCTTACATCTGCCAATGAAGATCCAGGGAAGACCTGGTTTGGTCGGTGCGGCACCAATTTGGCCGCATTTACCAGCGCTTGTGGCCTTCTCCGGCGCCGCACATTTCCCGCGGCAACTTGCCATCAGAGCAATCCGTTCCCGTCGTCCGCCCTGTGCTGTCCGGGATTGGTGCGATTCTGCCGTCAGAATGAAGGAATACAATGCGTAAGCTTCTCGTCGCTCTCACCGTGCTGTCGGCAACCCTCTCCACGACTGCTTTCGCCCAGCAGGGCGGGCGTGGCACGGATGCCGAGCAGAAAGCCTGCACGCGCGATGTGCAGAAGTTCTGCCGTCCGGTCATCGACCAGGGCGATTTCACTATCCTGGCCTGCCTCAAGGAGAACCGGGCCAAGATTTCGCAGGCTTGCGACCAGGTCCTGAAGGACCACAACCAGTAAGCTCGGCCACTGGCCCACAAGGCGGCCTTGGGGCCGCCTTTTTCAGGCCTGACACGGCAGGGCTGCCATCGCGAGACAGGATTGGTTTTGCGGCCGTATTCCCCTATATGGGGGCCGCGGCGGCGTCGCCGGCATGAGCCCGCGCGAACGCAAAAGCCCTTCCTGTCCAAACGATTGTTGAATCAGCCCTCGATGACCTCTGCGAGCGAATTGCGATCCGGTAAGGGTGACCGCGACGAGAATTTTCCCGTCGCGTCCTGGATCATTCATCCGCGTCATCGCGCGCTGATTCTGGCCTATTACAATTTCGTCCGCACCGCCGACGACATCGCCGACCACGCGAGCCTGCCGGCGGACGAGAAGCTTCGCTATCTCGACCTGCTCGAGGCAGAACTGCTCGGCAAGGGCGAGACCCAGGCGGAAGCCGTCGCCTTGCGACGTGCGCTCGCCGAGCGCGGCATGGCACCCCGCCACGCGCTCGACGTGCTGATCGCGTTCCGCATGGACGTGACCAAGCTGCGCTACGAGAACTGGGACGAGGTCATCCACTATTGCCGTTATTCGGCGATGCCGGTCGGTCGCTTCATGCTCGACGTGCATGGCGAGAGCACCTCGACCTGGGCTGCGTCGGATGCGCTCTGCGCCGGCCTCCAGATCAACAACCATCTGCAGGATTGCGGCAAGGATTTTCGCGAGCTCAACCGCGTCTACCTTCCGCGCGATGCGCTGGCCGCTAGCGGTGCCTCGGTCGAGCAACTCGGATTGGCGGAGTCGCCGCCGGCGATGCTGGCCTGCCTTCAGGGGCTCGCGGTGCGCAACGAAGCGTTGCTGGGCGAGGGCAGGTCGCTGGCTGCGGAGATCCGGGACATTCGCCTCGGCGTCGATGTTGCTGTGATCCAGGCTTACGCCGATCGTATTGTGCGCCTGTTGAAGGTGCGCGATCCCCTGCGCGAGCGCGTGCATCTGAACAAGTTCGAACTGCTGATCTTCAGCCTCGCCGGCATGATCGGCGAAGTCGGCCGCCGCGCGCTCGGCCGCAAAGCCATCTCTAGTCCGGGGACCGCCCATGACGCTTGAGGCGACCGCGCCCAGCGCCAATTATGGCTCGTCCGCATCCGGCAGCTCTTTCTACGCTGCGATGCGTATCCTGCCGCGCAACCAGCGCGAGGCGATGTTCCAGATCTACAGCTTCTGCCGCCAGGTCGACGACATCGCCGATTCCGACGGCCCGCGTGATGAGCGGCTCGCTGCGCTGCAGGAATGGCGCAACGACATCGATGCGCTCTACCAGGGCAATCCGCCGCCGCGGCTGAAGGACTATGTCGCCTCGGTGAAGACGTTCGGCCTGAAGCGCGAGGATTTCCTGGCGATCGTCGACGGCATGGAAATGGATGTGCCGCAGGACATCCGCGCGCCCGACATGGCGACGCTGGATTTGTATTGCGATCGCGTCGCCAGCGCCGTCGGGCGTCTCTCGGTGCGGGTGTTCGGCCTGCCGGAGGAAGACGGCATTGAGCTCGCTCATCATCTCGGCCGCGCGCTGCAGCTCACCAACATCCTGCGCGACATCGATGAGGACGCAACGCTCGGCCGGCTCTATCTGCCGCGTGAGGCGCTGCTGCATGCCGGCATCACCTCCAACGACCCGAACCGTGTGATCGCCGAGCGCGCGTTGCCGAAGGTTTGTCTGCCGCTGACGCAGCGCGCGAAAGCGCATTTCGAGAAATCGGACGAGATCATGAACCGCAACAGGCGCCGCGCGGTGCGCGCGCCGCGGATCATGTCGAAATATTACCACGCCATCCTGGACCTCCTGATCGCGCGCGGCTTCAACGCGCCGCGCGAGCCGGTGCGTGTGTCGAAGGTCACACGCTTCGCGATCCTGCTCCGCTACGCTTTCATCTGATGCAAAACACAGCTCACATCATCGGCGCTGGAATTTCCGGCCTTTCCGCCGCTGTGCGGCTCGCCAATGCCGGCTACAAGGTCGCCGTGCACGAGGCGACGCACCAGGCCGGCGGCCGCTGCCGCTCCTATTTCGACGGCGCCACCAATCTCATGATCGACAACGGCAATCATCTGCTGCTGTCCGGCAACAGCCACGCGCGCGCCTATGCGCGCTCGATCGGCACCGAAGCAGGCCTGGTCGGTCCCGATAGCGCGCAGTTTCCGTTCGTCGATATCAAGACCGGGCAGCGTTGGCAGATCGATCTCGGCAATGGCCGGCTGCCGACCTGGGTGCTCGATGAGAGCAGGCGCGTGCCTGATACAGGTCTCACCGATTATCTCAAGCTGGCGCCGCTGATCTGGGCGTCGGAACAAACGCTGGTCGGCAATTCCATTCCCTGCGAAGGCACGCTTTATCATCGCCTGGTGCAGCCGCTGCTGCTCGCGGCGCTCAACGTCGATCCGCCCGAAGGCTCGGCTGGGTTGGCCGGTGCGATCGTGCGCGAGACGCTGCTTGCGGGCGGGCAGGCCTGTCGTCCGCTGATCGCCCGCGACGGCCTCAGCACGGTGCTGATCGAACCTGCCGTGAAATTCCTGACCGAGCGCGGCCACACCGTTCAGCTCGGTCACGAGCTGCGCTCCTTCGTCACCGCCGACGGCAAGGTCAGTGCGCTGAATTTCGGCGGCGAGGATGTGGTCCAGCTTGGCGCAGGCGATATGATCGTGATGGCGGTGCCGCCGCGCGCGGCGACGAGCCTGCTGCCGGGCCTGACGGCGCCGACCGAATTCCGCGCCATCGTCAATGCGCATTTCCGCTTCGAACCGCCGCCGGGTTCGGCGCCGATCCTCGGTGTCATCGGCGGCGTCGTGGAATGGCTGTTCGCGTTCCCGAACCGGCTCTCCGTCACCATCAGCAATGGCGACCGCTTCGTCGATATGCCGCGCGAGGAACTCGCGCAGGCGATCTGGAACGATGTCTGCGCGGCCGGCGGTGTCTCGGGTGAGTTGCCACCCTGGCAGATCGTGCGCGAGCGCCGTGCCACATTTGCGGCAACGCCGGCGCAGAATGCCTTGCGTCCCGGGCCGGTCACCGCGCTGAAAAACCTGTTCCTCGCCGGCGACTGGACTGCTACGGGATTGCCAGCAACGATCGAGGGATCGGTCCGGTCAGGCGATCGCGCCGCCGATCTGGTTTTGGCCGCAAAAGGATCCTGAAAAGCGGCCCTGACAGGCAATGGGCCGGTCATTTTCAATCGACTATCGGAGCAATCGAGCGACATGGATTCCGTGACCGCGACCAGCCGCGAAGCTTTGGAATCGAGCATTGCGTCAGCCACGCAAGGCGTGATCGGCTTCCAGCAATCCGACGGCCATTGGGTGTTCGAGCTCGAGGCCGATGCCACCATTCCGGCCGAATACATCCTGCTGCGTCATTATCTCGCCGAGCCCGTCGACACCGCGCTCGAGGCCAAGATCGGCAACTATCTGCGCCGCATCCAGGGCGCCCATGGCGGCTGGCCGCTGGTGCATGACGGCGAGTTCGACATGAGCGCCAGCGTGAAGGCCTATTTCGCGCTGAAGATGATCGGCGATTCCGTGGACGCGCCGCACATGGTGCGTGCGCGCGAGGCGATCCATGCGCGTGGCGGCGCCATCAACAGCAACGTCTTCACCCGCTTCCTGCTCGCGACGTTCGGCGTCGTGACCTGGCGTGCGACGCCGGTGCTGCCGATCGAGATCATGCTGCTGCCGTTATGGTTCCCGTTCCATCTCAACAAGGTCTCGTACTGGGCGCGCACCACCATGGTGCCCTTGATGGTGATCGCCGCGCTGAAGCCGCGCGCGAAGAATCCGCTAGGCGTCGGCATCGACGAGCTGTTCCTCCAGGATCCCCGCTCGATCGGGATGACCGCGAGGGCGCCACATCAGAGCAAGGCCTGGTTCGCGCTGTTCAGTGCGCTCGACAGCATCTTGCGCGTGGTCGAGCCGATGTTTCCGAAGCGCCTGCGCCAGCGCGCGATCGACGCCGCGCTCGCTTTCACCGAGGAGCGCCTCAACGGCGAGGACGGTATGGGCGCGATCTATCCGCCCATGGCCAACATCGTCATGATGTACGACGCGCTCGGCAAGGACGAGAACTTCCCGCCGCGTGCGATCACACGCCGGGGCATCGACAAGCTGCTCGTGATCAACGGTGACGAGGCTTATTGCCAGCCCTGCGTCTCGCCGGTCTGGGACACGACGCTCGCGGCGCATGCGCTGCTGGAAGCCGGAGGCGACAAGGCGGTGCCTGCGGCCAAGCAGGGCCTCGACTGGCTGATCCCGAAGCAGGAGCTTCAGGTGAAGGGCGACTGGGCGGTAAAACGGCCCGACGTGCGCCCGGGCGGCTGGGCCTTCCAGTACAACAATGCCCATTATCCTGATCTCGACGACACCGCCGTGGTGGTGATGTCGATGGATCGCATGCGCCGGGAGCACGGTGTTGCCGGCTATGACGCGGCGATTGATCGCGCCCGGGAGTGGATCGAGGGCATGCAGAGCGACGACGGCGGCTGGGCTGCCTTCGACGTCAACAACCTCGAATATTACCTCAACAACATCCCGTTCTCCGACCACGCTGCGCTGCTCGATCCGCCGACCGAGGACGTTACCGCGCGCTGCATCTCGATGCTGTCCCAGCTTGGCGAGACCGAGAAGACCAGCAAGCACGTCGCCGGTGGTGTCGCTTACCTGCGCAAGACCCAGCACCCCGAGGGGTCCTGGTACGGCCGCTGGGGCATGAACTTCATCTATGGAACCTGGTCGGTGCTCTGCGCCCTCAACATGGCCGGGGTTTCCTCCGCTGACCCGATGATCCGCAAGGCAGCCGGCTGGCTGGCCTCGATCCAGAACAAGGATGGCGGCTGGGGCGAGGACGCCGTCAGCTACCGGCTGGACTATAAGGGCTGGGAAGCGGCCCCCTCCACCGCCTCGCAAACGGCATGGGCCTTGCTTGCCCTGATGGCCGCAGGCGAGGTTGATCACCCGGCCGTCGCCCGCGGGGTGGAGTACCTGATTGCAACACAGAACGGAAAAGGACTGTGGGACGAGAGCCGCTACACCGCCACAGGCTTCCCCCGCGTGTTCTATCTGCGATATCATGGTTACCCGAAGTTCTTCCCTCTGTGGGCGCTGGCGCGATATCGGAACTTGCGGAACACCAACAGCAGGGTGGTAGGGGTCGGGATGTGACGACGGGGACGGGGGACTATCTGACCGTGGGGCAAGCCGTTGATCGGCGCCCGATATTGATCGTGACCGGTCTGGTCCAGGAGGCCCGCATTGCTGCCGGGCCCGGGATGGCGGTCATTTGCTCGTCGAGCAGCCCAACCCAGTTGCGCGCGCTTCTGACGGTGATGGACCCCGCCTCGATTCGTGGGGTGATCTCGTTCGGCGTGGCCGGCGGGCTCGACCCGACGCTGCGCTCCGGCGACGTCGTGGTGGCGACCGAGGTGCTCGCGGGCGATGCCCGCTGGGCGGCTGGTCTGTCGCTCAGCGGCGACCTCATCGAAAAGTTGACCTCCGGCCGCCGCCGTGTTGTGCGCGGCAGCCTCGCCGGTGCCGAAGAAGTGGTCACGGGCAGCTCCTCGAAGGCGGCGCTGCATTCCGAGACCGGCGCTTCCGCCGTCGACATGGAAAGCCACATCGCGGCCGCCTATGCCGCCGACGCCGGGCTGCCCTTTGCCGCGGTCCGCGTCATCAGCGACCCCGCCCACCGTGCGCTGCCGGCGCTCGCCCGCGCCGCCATCAAGCCGAACGGCCAGATCGACCTCGCCGCCGTCCTGCGCGGCATCGTCCGCAATCCGGCAACGCTCCACGCGCTGGTCTCCACCGGTATCGACTTCAACCGCGCGCTCCGTAGCTTGCGCGGTTGTCGGGATTTTCTGATCGGGACGGAATTGCTGGAGAGTGAGACGCTGGTGTCGAAGGCGGCCTGAGCGGGGGCTTCGAACTGACAAAAGAAAAGGCCCGGTCGCCATAGGCGTCCGGGCCTTTTCTTTTGAGTTGCGCGATCGTCGCCGTAAGCGATGAAGCGCCGCGTACGTGCCAGCGTGCCGATGTTCCTGACAGCGTTTGCCGCGGTCGCCAGCAGCGATCTCGTCGCAACGGTGCCCGCGTGGCTGGCGCAGCGCTTCGCGCCGATCTTCGGCTTGCGCGCACTACCCCCGCCTTTGGCCATTGAGAGTTTTCCGATCAGCCTCGTGCGGCATGCATCGACAAGATCCGATCCCGGATTGTCCTGGCTCGTCGGACGCACGCGGCAGATCGCCGATGCGTTGCGCTTGGAATGAGCCGCGACGGGTTTCAAGGCCGTTGATCCAAAGCGATTTGAGCGAGGTCGGCAGGCGTTGTCATGTTCGAGCCTGGCACAGGTGAAGCATTGGCAATCCCGTGCAATCTTGAGACGTTTCATGATGAGGAGCTCGTCGAGTATGGCGACGCTGCGTTGGCCAGCGAGTTTCAAGAACGATGGTTAGCGAATGACGGTGCCGCCCCGCAATATGGGCAGTGTATCGGATACAAAAAGCCGCTATTCCTTGGCGGTGCGGATGAACTTGGCAATCTGGAGATGTTTGATGTCGACGTTTACTGGCATCTGATGGCGAAATTAATCTCGAAAGTTAGGGGCCAGTAGAGCTCGATCATCCTACGTACTGGACTGCACCCTCAAGTGAGATCAAGGCTTCGCGCGTCGCATATGGCGTCCAGCTAGTGCCGCCCCGAAACAGCCAGCGTGGAATAATGCCACTGTTTTGCCCGACGCGTCAAACGATATTCGAAAAATACGAAGTCTCACGGATCTGAATCGCGACCGATAGACCGCGCGGTTGTTCACGAAAAACGAACGCGCGCCGTGATGCCGCGATCCTTGCCGGCGAACCGCTAAATTGCTCGACGCGGCAATGGCCTGACCAAAATAACCTGGCGCCGTTGCGCAACCGCGCCTCTACTGTGCATGGGGTTGTTTTTCACCTTTTGCCGGAGCGCGAGGAGGCGAGGGGCGTCGCCCGCGCTTCGCTTGGTTCTTCCGCGCCTCAAGCCAAGCAAAACAAAAGGCCCGATCGCCATCGGCGACCGGGCCTTGTTCGTTCGTGCCGACTGACGCGCTTACGCGGCCGTCGAAGCCTTGCGCGCGGCCTTCGCCTGCGCGGCGGCGGCTTCGTCGCGGCGGATGTCGGAAAGCTTCTTCTCAACCTGCTCCGAGAAGATGTACTGCGCCGGGCGCTGCTTCGACATGTCGATCTCCGGCGCCATCGGGCCCGAGGTCCTGATGCCGCGCAGCGACACCCACATCGCCTTGATCGGGTTGTTCAGCGCTGCGGTCGCAGCCGTCGGCTCGTAGCCGCAATGGGCCATACAGTCGGCGCACTTCTCGTACTTGCCGGTGCCGTAGGTTTCCCAGTCGGTGGTGTCCATCAGCTCCTTGAAGGTTTTGGCGTAGCCTTCACCGAGCAGGTAGCAGGGCTTCTGCCAACCGAAGATGTTGCGCGCGGGCATGCCCCACGGCGTGCACTCGTATTCCTGGTTGCCGGCGAGGAAATCGAGGAACAGGCCGGAATGCATGAAATTCCACTTCTTGCCCTTGCCCATCGCAAAGACGTCGCGGAACAGCTTCTTGGTCTTGGTGCGGTTCAGGAAGTGCGCCTGGTCCGGCGCGCGCTCATAGGCGTAGCCGGGCGACATCGAGACGCCGACGCCGAGCTCGACGGTGAGGTCGAGGAATTTTGCGATCTCCTCGGCCGGGTGGCCGTCGAAGATGGTGGCGTTGACGTTGACGGTGAAGCCGCGCGCCTTCGCCGCCTTGATCGCGGACACGGCGCGATCGAACACGCCCTGCTGCGACACGGCCTTGTCGTGATGGTCACGCAGGCCGTCGAGATGCACGGAGAAGAACAGATACGGGGAGGGCTCGAACAGGTCGAGCTTCTTCTCGAGCAGCAGCGCGTTGGTGCAGAGCGAGACGAACTTCTTGCGCGCGACGAGGCCGCGCACGATCTCGCCGATCTCCTTGTGGATCAGAGGCTCGCCGCCGGGGATCGCCACCATCGGTGCGCCGCACTCGTCGGCCGCGTCCCAGCACTCCTGTGCGGTCATGCGGCGGTTGAGGATCGCATCCGGATAATCGATCTTGCCGCAGCCGACGCAGGCGAGGTTGCAGCGGAACAACGGCTCGAGCATCAGCACGAGCGGATAGCGCTTGCGGCCCAGCATTTTCTGCTTGAGCAAATAGCCGCCGATACGCATTTCCTTGAAGAAGGGGATTGCCATTACACGTTTTCTTTCTGGGCTTGAAATTCGGGTAGGTCAGCTTGCAGCCAGTTGGGCCGGAAGCCTGAATTCGATGTTTTCCTCGCGGCCCGGAAGCACCGAGACCGTCACCGGTCCGATCCGCCGCAGCGCTTCGATCACGTCATCCACCAGCACCTCGGGCGCCGAGGCGCCGGCTGTGAGGCCGACGGTCCTGGCACCTTTCAACCACTCCGGATTGAGCTCGCGGCCATCGGCGATCAAGTAACTCGCGACCCCGGCCTCGGTGCCGATCTCGCGGAGCCGGTTCGAGTTCGAGCTATTGGCGGCGCCCACCACCAAAATCACGTCGACCAGCTTGCTCAAGTCCCTTACCGCAGATTGGCGGTTCTGTGTCGCATAGCAGATATCCCGGATGTCCGGGCCTTGAATATCTGTAAATTTGGCTTGAAGGGCCCCGATGATGTCCCTGGTGTCGTCGACCGACAGGGTGGTCTGGGTGATGTAGGCCACTGGCGTACCCGCCGGGAGCGCCAGGGCCTTGGCCTCGTCCACGCTCTGGACCAGCAGGACGGGGCCCGGAACCTGCCCCATGGTACCCTCGACCTCGGGGTGGCCGGCGTGGCCGATCAGGATCAGGGTACGGCCCCTGGTGATGTAGCGCTTCCCCTGATTGTGAACTTTCGTGACCAGCGGGCAGGTGGCATTCAGCACCGGAAGGTCCCGCGCGGCGGCCTCTTCCTCGACGCTGCGGGCGACGCCATGGGCGCTGAAAACGGTCACGGCCTTCGGCGGAACTTCCGAGAGTTCCTCGACGAAGATCGCGCCCTTGTTCTTCAGGCTCTCGACGACGTATTTGTTATGCACGATCTCGTGGCGCACATAGACCGGCGGGCCGTATTTCTCCAGCGCCCGCTCAACGATTTCGATCGCGCGCACCACGCCCGCGCAAAAGCCGCGCGGCTGCGCTAGATAAACTTCCATTGGACGCCCATCACGCAAGTTGCACCATCTAGCTCAATTGTCCCGGCGGCCCCGATACAGGATCAATGTTGCAATATCCGCACCATTGGATTCGTCACCGCGGTAACCGCCCACCCAATCTGGGCTCGGCGCATGCAGGCACAGCACTTTGTGTCAAAAAATCGGCGATAAGGAAAGGTGCCGTGAGCCGCAGAGTCCTGTCAAAGCCGATGCGGGGTATTATGGTACTTCGTATTGCAGAGGGCAATATGGCGACATTTCTGCTCACCCCTTCGTCACTTTACCGCCTCAACTGCCGGGCTATACCGGCCGCCCCGCACGATTTTGCCATGGTCTTTCACCGTTTACTTCGAACCTTGTTCCGGTGAGAACGACCCAAAACGGCAATAGGTTTCGCCCGGGAACTCCGCTAAACAGCGGGCGTTTTCGGCAAGCTGTTAACACTAGAAAGAAATGATGTGCTGCAGAGCGTAGTCGTTGCCATCGTCAGGGCCTGTACCCGGTTTGCCTCCCTCGTTGTCGTTCTCGGGCTCCTGCTGGCGGTGGGGGCGAGCTACTACACGTCCAAGCACTTCGCCATCAACACCGACATCAATTCGCTGATTGCCCAGAATCTGGACTGGCGCCAGCGTGACCAGCAGTTCGACCGCGCCTTCGACCGCGACGCGACGATTCTCGCGGTGGTCGAGGCCAGGACGCCGGAAATGGCCACCGCCGCGGCTGACGCGCTCTACGCCAAATTGAAGGACAACAAGACCGAATTCCAGTCGATGCAGCAGCTCGGCAGCGGCGAGTTCTTCGAGAAGAACGGCCTGTTGTTCCTGCCGGCCGAAGAAGTCGGCAAGATCACCGGCCAGTTCGAATCCGCTGCACCCCTGATCGAGATCATGGCCGGCGATCCCTCGATTCGTGGCCTGACCGGCGCGCTGGAGACCGGGCTTGCCGGCGTCAAGCGCGGCCAGGTCAAGCTCGACAGCACCGAGCGGCCGTTCAACCAGATCGCAGAGACGGTCGAGACCGTGCTCAACAAGGGCAATGCCAGCTTCTCCTGGCGCGAGCTCGTCAGCGACAAGCCGTTGTCGGATTCGGACAAGCGTGCCTTCATCGAATTCAAGCCGATCCTCGACTACAACGCGCTGGAGCCCGGCAAGGGGGCAACCGACGCGATCCGCAAGGCCGCGGTCGATCTCGATTTCGCGACAAAGTATCAGGCGCGGGTGCGGCTCACAGGTCCGGTGCCGATCGCCAACGAGGAATACGCCACCGTCCAGGAAGGCGCCGTCGTTAACGGCGTCGGCACTGTCCTCGTCGTGCTGATCATCCTGTGGCTGGCGCTGCACTCCTCGAAGATCATCTTCGCGGTGTTCGTCAATCTCTTCGTCGGCCTTGCGCTGACGACGGCCGCCGGCCTGATGATGGTCGGCTCGTTCAATTTGCTGTCGATCGCGTTCGCCGTGCTGTTCGTGGGACTGGGTGTCGATTTCGGCATCCAGTACAGCGTTCGCTATCGCTCGGAGCGCTACAAGCACAACGATCTCTCCGGTGCGCTGGTGCTCGCGGCGAAGCGCTCCGCGGTGCCATTGTCGCTGGCGGCGATGGCGACCGCCGCCGGCTTCCTCTGTTTCCTACCGACCGACTACAAGGGCATTTCCGAACTCGGCCAGATCGCCGGCGTCGGCATGCTGGTGGCGTTCGTCTCCAGCATCACCGTACTGCCTGCGATGCTGAAGCTTCTGAACCCGCCCGGCGAGATGGAGCCGGTCGGCTATGCCTTCCTGGCGCCGCTCGATTACTTCCTTGAGAAGCACCGCGTGCTGGTCGTGGGCGGCACGCTGCTGCTGGCAGTCGCCGGCCTGCCACTGCTCTACTTCATGAAGTTCGACTTCAACCCGATGAACCTGCGTAATCCGAAGGCGGAATCGATCGCGACCTTCCTCGACCTCCGCAAGGATCCGAACACCGGCGCCAATGCCATCAACGTGATGGTCACGTCGGAAGAGCAGGCCAAGCAAGTCGAAGCGAAGCTGGAGAAGGTGCCGGAAGTGTTGCGCGTGATGTCGCTCGACAGTTTCGTGCCGGAGGACCAGGAGCCGAAACTGAAGCTGATCGCGCAGGGTGCCAAGATCCTGAACCCCGCGCTCAACCCGGATCAGGTCGATGCCGCTCCGTCGGATCAGGAGAACGTCGAATCGCTGAAATCCTCGGTCGACAATCTGCGCCGGACTGCCGGTGATGCGAAGGGCCTCGGCGCCGTTGCCTCACGCAGGCTCGCGGACGCGCTCGAGAAGCTCGCCAATGCGGACGAGGCGACCCGCAACAAGGCGCAAGACGTGTTCGTGACGCCGATGAAGATCGTGTTCGACCAGCTCAGGAACGCCATGCAGGCTGGGCCGGTCACGCTGAAGTCAATGCCGCCTGATCTTGTGAGCGTCTGGAAGAGCAAGGACGGCATCATTCGCGTCGAAGCTCAGCCGAAGGGTGATCCCAACGACAACGATACGCTGCGCAAATTCGCGGCGGCCGTGCTTGCGGCCGAGCCGATGGCCATTGGCGGGCCGGTCTCGATCCTGAAATCAGGCGACACCATCGTGAAGGCCTTCATCCATGCCGGCATCTATGCGCTGCTGGTGATCGGTCTGTTGCTGTGGATCACGCTCCGCCGCATCGTTGACGTGTTGATGACGTTGGTGCCGCTTCTGGTTGCGGGTGCGGTCACGCTCGAGATCTGCGTGCTGATCGGCCTGCCGCTCAACTTCGCCAACATCGTCGCGTTTCCGCTGCTGCTCGGCGTCGGCGTTGCGTTCAAGATCTACTATGTCGTGGCGTGGCGGTCCGGCAGGACAAACCTGCTTCAGACCAGCCTGACGCGCGCGATCTTTTTCAGCGCACTGACGACTGCGACCGCGTTCGGCAGCCTGTGGCTGTCGAGCCATCCCGGCACATCCAGCATGGGCAAGCTGCTCGCGCTGTCGCTCGTGACGACGCTTGCCGCAGTGCTGCTGTTCCAGCCAGCCCTAATGGGCAAACCCCGCAATCTCAGGGAGTAGGCAGATGTCGCCGACAGCGTCGGCGGCGCCTTTCTGACCCGGCTTGGTCGCGGCGGCGCTCTTCGGAGCTGCCGTCGTGGGCGCAGGTGCCGTAGCTGACGGCGCTGGCGCAGCCTTTGGCGCCGTACCGGTGGTTTTGGGGGCACCCTTGGCCATTGCGTTGGCAGTGCTCAGGGGAATCGGCGGGCCAACGCGGGTCCAGGTCTCTCCGCCGCACAGGAAGCCGAGCACGCAGCCCTTGATCTCGAGCTGGTCGGTGCCTGTAGGCGTGATGGTCGCACTGTACATCTGACCATCCTTCGCGTTGTAGACCTGCCCCTCCCACTGTTCGGCGCCGGCCGTCTTCTTCATGTTGATCAGGATCGCCATGCCCAGCGTGGGCCTGTTCTTTTTTGAGACATCCGGGTTGTTCTCGTCGCGTCCGCCGGACTGCTTTTCCCAGGAAACAGCGCCCCACATGCCGCCATTGCATTGGGCGACGCGGACGTTGGCGACGCCATCGGCGACCCGCCAGTCGCCGGTGGGATCGGCGGCCAGCGCTGTTGTCAGGCTGGCGTAACCGCCTGCCAGTATTATTCCGGTGTAAATGGCCAAACGCATGAGTGTTCCTCGGCGATGCAACATGGTCTAAAGCTGTGCTTGCGAAGATGGTCCGAAAAAGGGCAAAAGGCCGCACAGACCCTTTTCCGTTTGCTGACCGTTTTCAGTTGACGAAGCGGCCCTCAACCGAAGTATGTAGCGGATGAACAGCCTAAATCCAGACATGTCCCAGTTGTTCGCGGACCGTCAGGCCCAGCGCAGCACCCTGCATAACCGGTACCTGAACGAGCAGTTCGTTCGGGTTCTCAAGACCATCGGCTACGATGTCGGCTTCCAGAAGGGGCAGGGGCAGTACCTCTACGACCGCGAGGACGCGCGCTATCTGGACCTCCTGTCCGGCTTTGGCGTGTTCGCGATCGGGCGCAATCATCCTGTCATGCGCGAGGCGCTCAAGAGCGTTCTCGACGCCGATCTGCCCAATCTCGTCCAGTTCGACGTCTCGGTACTTGCCGGCGTGCTCGCCGAGCGGCTTTTGAAATACGTTCCCTATCTCGACAAGGTGTTCTTCGCCAATTCCGGTGCCGAATGTGTCGAGGCCGCGATCAAGTTCGCGCGCGGCGCCACGGGACGCCCGGGCATCGTCTATTGTGCCCACGGCTATCATGGCCTGACCTACGGCGCGCTGTCGATCACCGGTGATTCGAATTTCCGCACCGGTTTCGAGCCGCTGCTGCCCGGCTGCACATCGATCCCGTTCAACGATCTCGCCGCGCTCGAGAAGGCACTGGCCTCGCGAGAGGTCGCGGCCTTCATCGTCGAGCCGATCCAGGGCAAGGGCGTCAACATGCCCTCCGACGAGTTCCTGCCGGGTGCGGCTGCGCTCTGCAAGAAGTACGGCACGCTGTTCGTCGCCGACGAGATCCAGACCGGCATGGGCCGCACCGGCCGCTTCCTTGCGGTCGAGCACTGGAACGTCGAGCCCGACATGGTGCTGCTGTCGAAGTCGCTCTCGGGCGGCCATGTTCCCGTTGGCGCCGTGCTGACGCGCAAGAGCATCTTCGACAAGATCTTCAACCAAATGGACCGCGCCGTGGTGCACGGTTCGACCTTCTCCAAGAACGACCTCGCGATGGCCGCGGGCATCGCCACGCTCGACGTGATGGAATCGGAGAAGCTGATCGAGGCCGCCGCCAAGCGCGGCGCCGAGCTTCGCCTTGCGCTCACGCGCATGGTGCCCGGCTACGAGCTGCTGAAGGAAGTCCGCGGCAAGGGCCTGATGATCGGCATCGAGTTCGGACCGCCGAAGTCGCTGCGGCTGCGGGCGTCCTGGAACGTGCTCGAGGCCGCCAACAAGGGCCTGTTCTGCCAGCTCATCACCGTGCCGCTGTTCAAGGATCACAAGATCCTGACCCAGGTCGCAGGCCACGGCAGCCACACCATCAAGCTGCTGCCGCCGCTCACCATCACCGAAGAAGACTGCAACTGGATCGAGCGCGCCTTCGACGACGTCATCGCCGGCAGCCACAAGGTCCCCGGTGCGATCTGGTCGCTCGGCAAGACGCTAGTGGACAACGCGGTGCGAAGGTCGGCGTAAGCCGATCTCTCAGGTCGCTTCCGGCTTGTTCACTGTCTCGAAGCGATCGAACGCTTTGCCGAGATCGCGTTTGGCGATCTGGATGTCGCAATCATTCTGAAGATTGAGCCATAGCTCGGCCGTCGTGCCGAGCGCCTTGCCGAGCCGAAGCGCAGTGTCGGCAGTAATTCCGGTTTGCTCGCTCGCAATCCGCTCGATGCGGCGCCTAGGTGGCTCAATGGGCAAAAACCGTATTGAACAGCGGTAGGACGTCGCCGTTCTTTTCGACTGCGAGAATTGCCCGATGTTGCGTGGCATAGAGGATCGGAATGTCCATCCAGGCTCTGCTTCGGATCAGAAGCGAATTGTTCGACGCGTCCTGTGGCACAGCGGACAGGCCGATCAGGAAATGCCTGTCGTCGATCCTGACCGCCAGCGCGGCAATGGGTGCGCCCTTGGCCTGCTCGTTGGCCTTCATCAGGAGGCCCATGACTTGCTTGATTCCGCCTGCCGCGAAACCTGGCGCGACATCGATCTGCACCGTATGCGTGGCGGGCAATGTGGGATCGAAATTACGCCGGATCGAAAGCGTCATTCGCAAATTTCGCGAAGGCACCTCGACGCTGCCGCGTATCGTGACGTCTCCTGATGGCGCGGAGGCATCGGTCGTTGGTTCTACCCGCCAGGTGATCTGTCCCTCTGCGCGATTACCTTTTGGATTGCTTAGGTCTTCCTCGTAGAGGACGGCTCGCATCGTGGTGGCGAGTCCGTCGCGGGCTGCTGCCGGCGCGGAAGCGGCGATCGTCCAAACGAGGGCTGCAGCGAGAAGGAGGCGGGGCATCATGTCGTTGAATTAGCAGCGCCCTGTTGCCATCGCAATCAAAAGTTGCGCCGCTACCCCTCCACATTCGCCTTCATCGCCGCCTCGAACTTGTCCACGAACTCGGTGAGCTCGTCGCCGCCGATGTCGCTGACGGCCCAGAAGTTCAGGCCGCGCTCGCCCCAGCGGCGGCAGTTGAAGCCCTGCATGGTCTGGGTCTTTGGCGGCCGATGCTCGGTGCTCGCGGTCTGCGCCACGAACAGGTTGATGACATGCTGCCGGCGCTTGTAGACCACCGCGCCGATAGCGCGCGCATCGACATAGTCGAGCCGGCCGCCGACCAGCGTGAAACCTTGCGCGGTGAGGTCGATCACGGGCGGTGCAACGTCGAGCTTGCCGTTGAACCAGGGCTTGACCGTGTGCTGGTCTGTCGAGACGACGTCGATGAGATGGCCGGCCTGGAGCGAGCGCAGATGAGCTGAGACCACCTCCGAGAGGATGCGCTGCTGATCGTCCTGGCGCAGCACCACAGCGACGACGCCGGAGGCAGCGAGCGCCGACACGGCCGAGCCCATCGCGAAACCGCGCAGCACCGAACGCCGGCTCGGCTGCGGTCGCGCCTGCGGAATCGATGCTTCGATGCGGGCACGCAAGGCCGCGGGCGCGCTGTAGCGCAGGTTGGTGTCGGCCAGCACGCGCTTCATCTCGCGCTGCGCCGCGAACTCGGCCGCGCAGGCCGAGCAGCCGGCGATATGGGCTTCGACCTCGCGCGCGTGGCCGGCATCGAGCTCGTTGTCGAGCAGCGCGTGAAGCAGGATGTTTGCTTCGTCGCAGGTCATTTCGAGTGCTCCTCTTCCGCCGTCCAGGCCGCGCGCAGCATGGCGCGGGCGCGGGCGAGGCGGGACATCACGGTGCCGACGGGTGCGCCGACGGCCTCTGCAATTTCACGGTAGGACAGGTTGTTGATCTCTCTCAGCACGAAGGTTTCCTTGAACGGCTCGGCGAGCGCGTCGATCATCTTGCGAATGGCGCCGGCGTCGCGGCTGCGCAGCACTTCGGTTTCCGGGCTCGCCTCGCTCTCTTGCCACATCGGCGTCTGGTCGGCGGCGCCGGGCGTGTCCTCGATCGCGGCGTGCTTGTGCGCGCGTCTGGCATATTCTGCGTTGCACACATTGCGCAGGATCGCGAACAGCCACGGCTTCATCGCCGGGCCGCGATAGCTGTCAAAGTGCTTCAGCGCGCGCAGATAGCACTCCTGCACCGCGTCCTCCGCGTCGGAGGCGTCGCGCAGCAGATAGCGGGCGAGCGTGTAGACGTCGTCGAGATAGGGCAGTGCCGCCTCGCGGAAGCGCTGCGCCTTCTGGAAATCGTCGCTGACGGGCATCGCCTCTCGCTTTGCCTCTTGCTGCGTTTGGTACGTCGTTTCGTGTTTCGCGTCGTTTTGGGGCTTGGCCGAAGGCACACGAGCCCGGCCGGCGTGGGACCACCGGCCGGGCAAGACAGAGATGCCTTGGTTGGAGACGTTACTCAACCTTGATCATCCCGGTCATGTGCGGGTGCAACGAACAAAAATACTTGTAGTCGCCCGCATCGGTGAAGGTGAACGTGAATTTGTCGTCGGTATCCAGGGTCTTGGACCGGAACTTGCCGGCCGACACCACGGTGTGCGGGATGTCGTCCCGGTTGGTCCAGGTCACGGTCGTGCCGATCTTGATCTTGAGCTCCGGCGGCTGAAAGACGAAATTGTCGATATGCACCTCCAGAGCGTTGTCGTCGGCACGGGCGATTGTGACGGGGAGCAGGATGGCCGCGGCCACAGCGACCCCGAAGTCGCGGCGATTAAGTGTCTTCATTTGTCAGCGTCCGATCAGCCTTGAATCAACCCTGGAGCGGCGTGTCGATGATCGCGAGCCGCTGCTCGTTCTGCTTGAAGTTGATGCTGGCGACGCCGAGCATCGAACGGAGCTTGGCATCCTCGACCTTCATCGGTCCGGGCGAGGGGGCGGCGCCCGGCGCGGGCTGGGGGAAGGCGGTCGAGCGCGCGGTGTGGAAGGTGACGTTGCCTTCGACCTTCTGCATGACCTGGTGGATGTGACCGTTCAAAACGGTGACCGAGCCGAAGCCCTTGACGTATTCGAGCGCGCGGCCACCGTCCTCGGTACCCCAGCCCCATTCGGGATAGACGGTCCAGAGCGGGATGTGGGCGAACAGGACAATAGGCGTGGATTTCGACTTGCCGCGCAGATCATCCTCGAGCCAGGCAAGCTGCTCGGCGCCGAGATTGCCGAGACCGCCGCCCTTGAGGTCGACGACGTTGACGAGGCCGACGAAGTGCACGCCGCCGGCGTCGAAGGAGTACCAGCCCGCGCCCTTGGTGCCGCGGCCGTAGCGCTCGCGATAGAACTTCACCTCTTCATCGAGGAAATCATGCTCGCCGGGCACGTAATGCACGTCCAGCTTGGACTGCGAGATGATGCGATCGGCGTTGTCGAACTCGGACGCCTTCGACAGATGGGTGATGTCGCCGGTGTGGATCATGAACGACGGCTTGGCCGGCATCGCATTGACCTTGTTGATGGCTTCTTCCAACGTTCCCAGCGCGTTGGGATTGGCCGGCTTGTCGAAGCCGACATGGCTGTCGCTGATCTGAAGGAAGGTCATGCCGGGCGCCGCAGCTGTCGCGGCCTCAGCGGAATCGATGATGCCGAGCGAGCGCGGCACGCCGCCCGTGATGGTCCAGAGCACGCCGGTGCCGGCCCATGTCATGCATTCCAGCACCTTGCGGCGGCTGACGCCGTCGTCCCCGTGATCGTGTCCGCTCATCGCACGTCTCCTTTGGCCCGGGATTGGGCCGTCTGGGAGGTGATTGGGGGAGGGGCCGGTTTATTCGCTGATAGCGATGACGTTTTCGTGAGGCGGGATCACATACGCCGGGATGGCCCGCCAGCGCGCAATTTGCCGCGCTGCGCCCGGCACTTAGGAGGCGAACGGGGATCTAGGCCGAAAATTCCCGGACCGCCCGCACAACGAGGGCGGGGGCTTCCTGTGCCACGCAGTGGCCTACGCCTTCGAAGACGAGGGCTCGGGCGTGCGGGATGAGTGCCATGGCGCGTGATGCCATCTCCTTGTAGATCGGCCCTGAGGTTTCGGCGGTCGTCACGGTCACAGGGCACTGGATTTCGCCGATCCAGGCGAAGGGATTGCCGCGAGCGTCGCCGACATAGACCTGCTGCATCGCCTCGTAGATCGGGTGGAGGATCGCGGCCTCGATCTCGGGGGTACAGCAGAGCCGCACCCGGCCATTGTCGAGCGTAGTGAAGCCGTGCCGCACATAGGCCCAGAGCGAGATTTCGCTCCAATCCGCAAACGCAGGCGCAGCCCGGTAGCGCTCGAAGACGGTGTCAGCGCTGTCGAACTCGGCGCGTCGGCGCAGTGCGCCCTGCACGCGGGACAGGGATTCGTCGCTCAGTCCGCCGGGGCGGGCAGCACGAGGGTCCATCACGGTCGGCTCCATCACGAACAAACGCGTGAAGCACCCTGGCCGCATCTTTATTGCCAGCAACAGATCGGTCGCGCCTGCGCTGTGGCCGATGCCGTAGACGCCGCGCAGGTCCAGCGCATCGACGACCCGGCAGATGTCGTCGGCATAGTCGAGAAAGTGATAGGCGCCGGGCTTGTGACTGGCGCCGTGGCCGCGGCGATCGAGGGCATAGACGGTGTAGGTCGATGCGAGATCGCGCGCGACTTCGTCCCAGACGTCGGCGACGAAGCCGGTGCCGTGCACCAGCAGGGCAGGCGGCTTTCCGCTCTCGCCCCATTGCAACATGGCGATTTCTGCGTCGGTGGGACCGATGGCAAAGCGATGCGGGATCATGGCGATGGGATGCTACTTCGCATCCTCCAAGATCATCGTTGCCCCCTTTTCCGCGATCATCGCGGTGGGCGTATTGGTATTGCCCGAGGTGATGGTCGGCATGATCGAGGCATCGATGACGCGAAGACCGCTGAGGCCGTAGAAGCGCAGGCGCTCGTCGACCACCGCCATGGGATCGTTTGCCGATCCCATCTTCGCGGTGCCGACGGGATGGAAGATGGTGGTGCCGATGTCGCCCGCGGCTTTTGCAAGCGAGGCCTCGTCGTCGCCGACAGTGGGGCCGGGCAGATATTCGCTCGGGCGATACTTTGCCAGCGCCTTCTGCTGCATCAGGCGACGTGTGGTGCGGATCGCGTCGGCGCCGACCTGGCGGTCGTCGTCGGTCGACAGATAATTCGGCGCAATGATTGGTTTCTCGTCCGGGCTCGCCGAACGCAGTCGCACCGTCCCGCGCGAGGTCGGCTGGAGATTGCAGGCGCTGACGGTGATTGCGGGGAAGCGGTGCAGGGGATCGCCGAACTTGTCGAGCGACAGCGGCTGCACGTGAAACTGGATGTTGGCGCGCGCGCGTGTTGCGTCGGAGCGTGTGAAGATTCCCAGCTGCGACGGGGCCATCGTCAACGGTCCGCGGCGGCGGAAAGCGTAGTCGAGGCCCATCAGGCCGCGGCGGAATAGATTGTAATAGGTCTCGTTCAGCGTCCGCACGCCCTCGACCTTATAGATCGCGCGCTGCTGCAGATGGTCCTGCAGGTTACGGCCGACGCCGGGCTTGTCCATGACGATGTCGATGCCGAGCGGCGACAGCCAGTCGGCGGGGCCAAGGCCAGAGCGATGCAACACCTGCACCGAGCCGATCGAGCCGGCCGAGAGGATCACCTCGCACCTTGCACGCGCCTCGATGACCTCGCCGTTCTGGATGAAGCGCACGCCGACGGCGCGGCCCTGCTCGATGATCAGACGATCGACCAGCACGTTCGTCTCGAGCCGCAGATTGGTGCGATTCAGCGCCGGCTTGAGGAAGCCGCGCGCGGACGACCAGCGCCGGCCACGCTTCTGGTTGACGTGGAAATAGCTGGTGCCTTCATTGTCGCCGGTGTTGAAATCAGGGATACGCTTGATGCCCATTTCTTCTGCGGCATCGCCGACGGCATCGAGGACGTCCCAGGATAGCCGCGGCGCTTCGATGCGCCAGCCGCCACCGGCGCCGTGATGCTCGCTTGCACCCAGGAAGTGATCCTCTAGCCGCTTGAACAGCGGGAGTACATCATCATAGCCCCAGCCGGTCATGCCGAGCTGACGCCAGTGATCATAATCGGCAGCCTGGCCGCGCATCGAGATCATGGCGTTGATCGCCGAAGAGCCGCCGATCACCTTGCCGCGCGGATAGGATAGCGAACGGCCGTTGAGGCCTGGCTCGGCCTCGGTCTTGAACATCCAGTCGGAGCGTGGATTGCCGATGGCGAAGAGATAGCCGACCGGAATGTGGAACCAGATCCAGTTGTCGTTGCCACCAGCCTCGAGAATGAGGACGCGGTTCTTGGGCTCGGCCGACAGCCGGTTCGCAAGTATGCAGCCCGCCGTACCGGCGCCCACGACAATGTAGTCAAACTCACCTTCGAGCCGTCTTGGCATTCTGCTTCCACCCGGATGGTCACTTAACGTTCCGTCCTAATAGGCAGACCGAGACGATCGGGACAAGCCCGGCCATGACCAGTGCACAGGGCGCCCCTCGATCCGTAGCAGTTAGGTGGACTGGCGCTTGCATGGTAGACAATCCCATATTTTCAACAAAGCTCGAGACACTCCATGCCCATCGTGAACCGCGTCGCCGACCTTCAACCCGATATCCAGGCCTGGCGGCGGGACATCCATCAGCATCCCGAGCTGCTCTATGATGTCCATCGCACCGCAGCATTCGTGGCGGATCGCCTGCGCGAGTTCGGCTGCGACGAGGTCGTGACCGGCATCGGCCAGACCGGCGTGGTCGGTGTGATCAAGGGCAACAAGCCGGCCGGCGAGGGCCTGAAGGTCATCGGCCTGCGCGCCGACATGGACGCGTTGCCGGTCGACGAGCAGACCAACCTGCCTTATGCCTCGAAGACTCCGGGCAAGATGCACGCCTGCGGTCATGACGGCCACACCGCGATGCTGCTCGGAGCCGCGCGCTACCTCGCCGAGACCCGCAACTTTGCCGGCGATGCGATCGTGATCTTCCAGCCGGCCGAGGAGGGCGGCGCCGGTGGTGCAGCCATGGTCAAGGACGGCATGATGGAGCGCTTCGGCATCGAGCAGGTCTATGGCATGCACAACGGTCCCGGAATCCCGATCGGCTCGTTCGCGATCCGGCCCGGCCCGATCATGGCGGCGACCGACGAGGTCGACATCAACATCGAGGGCCTCGGCGGCCACGCCGCACGTCCGCACAAGTGCATCGATTCCGTGCTGGTCGGCGCGCAGGTGATTACGGCCTTGCAGTCGATCGTCGCACGCAGCATCGATCCGCTGGAATCGGCGGTGATCTCGATCTGCGAATTCCACGCCGGCAATGCCCGCAACGTCATTCCGCAGACCGCGACGCTGAAGGGTACCATCCGCACGCTGTCGCCGGAGGTGCGCAAGCTCGTCGAGAAGCGCGTGCACGAGGTGGTGGCGGGCGTGGCGCAGATCACCGGCGCGAAGATCGACCTGCACTACAAGCGAAATTATCCCGTGGTGGTCAATCACGCCGCGGAGACCGTGGTGGCGACGCGCGTCGCCAAGCAGGTCGCGGGCGACGCCAACGTTCACGAGATGCCGCCGCTGATGGGCGGCGAGGACTTTGCCTACATGCTGGAAGCGCGCCCCGGTGCGTTCATCTTCTGCGGCAACGGCGACAGCGCCGGCCTGCATCACCCCGCCTATAATTTCAATGACGAGGCGATCGTGTTCGGCACATCGTACTGGGTCAAGCTGGTCGAGGAGCAGCTCGCGGCGTCGTGACGGACTGAGCCGAGGCACATATGAAAAAGGGCCCGTGCGATGCACGGGCCCTTTTTTGTTGGTGTGTCGAGGCTCAGAAGATGTGCGAGAACAGATAATAGAGCACGCCCGAGATGATCATCGCGGCCGGCAGGGTCAGCACCCAGGCCATGGCGATGTTGCGGATCGTCGCCCATTGCAGGCCCGATCCGTTGGCGGCCATGGTGCCGGCGATGCCTGACGACAGCACGTGGGTGGTCGAGACCGGCAGGCCATAGATGTCGGCGGCGGCGATGGTGGCAGCCGCGGTGATCTCGGCGCAGGCGCCTTGCGCATAGGTCAGGTGGGTCTTGCCGATCTTCTCGCCGACCGTGACGACGATGCGCTTCCAGCCGACCATGGTGCCGAGGCCAAGCGCGATGGCGACCACGATCTTCACCCAGCCGGGGATGAACTTCGTGGCGCTGTCGAGCGAGCCCTTATAGGCGTTGAGCACGGTGACGTCGGCGGCACTGAGCTCGGCTTCCTTGTCCTTCATCAGGAAGCGCAGCGCTTCCGAAGCAAGGTACATGTCGTTGCGGGTGTTGCCGACGAGGTCGGCGGGCACCTTGGCGAGCGAGCCGTAGGTCGCCACCTGCTTGGAGATGTCGCGCACCAGCACGGCGAGCGACGGGAACGTGCCGCCGTTGACTTCGTGCTGCGCGACATAATTGGTCACGGCAGGGCGCGGATTGCCGATCACATTGTAGCCGGCGGCCTTGCTTTCGATGATCTTGCTGGCGGCTTCCGAGTTCTGGCTGAACGCGACGAGCTGGCTCTCCGGCAGCGCGCGGTTGAGCGCGTAGGCGGTCGGCACGGTGCCAATCAGGATCAGCATGATCAGGCCCATGCCCTTCTGACCGTCATTGGAGCCGTGGAAGAAGCTCACCAGCGTGCAGGTGAGGATCAGGATGCCGCGGATCCACCACGGCGGCGGCTGGTCGCCCTTCGGCTCGCCGAACAGAGCAGGCGTGGCGCGCAGCAGCACGGTACGCAGGAGCAGCAGCAGGGCGGCGGCAAGCGCGAAGCCGAACAGCGGCGACAGCAGCAGCGCCTTGCCGATATTGGTGGCCTGGGACCAGTCGACACCAGTGGTGCCGCTGCGGCCATGCAGAACCGCGTTCATGATGCCGACGCCCATGATCGAGCCGATCAGGGTGTGCGAGCTCGAGGCCGGCAGGCCGAAATACCAGGTGCCCACGTTCCAGATGATGGCGGAGATCAGCAGCGCGAACACCATCGCGAAGCCGGCGCTCGAGCCGACTTGGAGGATCAGCTCGACCGGCAGCAGCGAGACGATGCCGAACGCGACCGCGCCCGAGGACAGCAGCACGCCGAACAGGTTGAACATGCCGGACCACACCACGGCGATGTGGGCGGGCAACGAGCGGGTATAGATCACGGTCGCGACCGCGTTGGCGGTGTCGTGGAAGCCGTTCACGAACTCGAAGCCGAGTGCGATGAGGAGCGCGACGAAGAGCAGGAGGAAGGGAGCGAAGGTCTTGACCTGGGCGCCGGCCGCGTCGACATCGACCCAGATGCTGTAGGCGACGAACAACAGCGCGGCGGCGATCACGCCCATATAAATTACGCCGGTGAGCGGATGGAATCCGCGATTGAGGTCTGGCCCCTTACTCAAGGCCGGCTCGATCGAGCCTGGCAAAGCAACGTCACTCATTGGAAATTCTCCTGTCCCAAGGACCCGACTTTGCGCGCGGCATGTGACAGGCAGTTGAAATGACGGGCAGGCACTTGAAATGACGTGAGTTCTCCACGGCTTGTTGCCGTGCATCCAAGGCGTCAGGCGGCGCGCGGGGCCTTCTTCTGCAACGCAGCGGCGATCTGCAGGTCTTCGACAAAGCGCTGATATTCCAGCGCCTTCGCTTCGGGATCGGGTAGCCGCAGCAGATAGGACGGATGCACCGTCACCAGAGCCTTGCGTCCGCCGGAGAGGTCTATGAGCCGGCCGCGGGTCTTGCCGATAGGTGTGATTTTGCCGAACACGCTCTGTGCGGCGGTCGCACCCATCGCCACGATCAGCTCGGGTTGGATTGCCGAAACTTCCCGCTCGTACCATTGCCGGCACGCTTTGATCTCCGGCGTTGCCGGTTTCTGATGTAGGCGGATTTTTCCGCGCGGCACGAATTTGAAGTGCTTCACCGCGTTGGTGACGTAGACCTTCTTGCGATCGACGCCGGCTTCCTGAAGCGCGCGGTCGAGCATCTGGCCAGCCGGGCCGACGAAGGGGTGGCCGGCGAGGTCTTCCTTGTCGCCAGGCTGCTCGCCGACCAGCATGATGGTGGCGTTGTCAGGACCTTCGCCGAACACGGTCTGCGTCGCGTCCTTGTAGAGCGGGCAGGCGCGGCAATGCGCCGCTTCCTCGCGAAGCACATCGAGATCGTTGGTTGCAGGTTTGCGTGTCATCGGGGCCTCCGGCCGCTTCTGAGGCTTGTTCGGATCGGTTGCGGCCTTGGAGATCATGGCGCCGGTCATGCGCTCGGCATCCTCGATCAGGGGTTTAATGATCGAGGCCTCGGGCAGGTTCCTCCAGTATTTCTTCGGCATCTCCGTCTGCATCGCCTTCACCTTCAGCCGCGCCGGATTGAAGATGCTGGCGTAGTAACGCCGCCAGGTTTCCTCCAGCCGGTCTTCGCCGGGTGCCTCGCTCTTGCTGACGCCGGGCGAGAACGAGAGCGCGTGGCCATGCCAATGCGCGCAGAGATCGGGCGTCAGGATCGACCAGGGCATGTCGGCAAAGCGCTTGGCGAAGAACGGTGCAGCGAGTTCGACGATGTGATGTTCCGGCTCGAACCAGGCGACGTAATGCGCTGCGCGTTCCCTGCCGATCTCGCGGAAGCGCACGAAGGCGTGCATCTTGTGCTCGTCGCGATGGACCGCGCGCGCCATCGCCGTCACCTGCGCGACATCAGGATCGGTCGCCACGTCGATAAGATCGTGATTGTCCTTCAGCCGAAACAGCAGGCGATATAGGATTGCAAATCGCTCGCGATCGCGATGCAGGATTGTTGATTTCGCGAGGTCGACGAATTTCGCGGATACGTTGAAAGTGCCGTCATTCACCTCGAGGATCGGCGACGGCGAAGGTGGTGCGAACAAATCGGCGTCGGCACCTTGCACGGCCCAGGTGACATCGGTGGGCTGCACATGATGAAGCACGAGGCTGCGTGCAGCTGTGCGCCAGCCGTCAAAATCGGTTTCGGTGTCGAGGGTGACGTACTGCATCAGAAGCCAAACCCCAGTTGCGTTGCTTTCGGCTTGAATCGTTCGATCAGCCGTGCCTCGTCGAGGCGATGCGGCGAGGGGCGGTGATCGCTAAGGATGATGAACGGCAGCGCCTTGTGCTTGGGTACGTGCAGCCGCGCGAGGTCGGAGAGGCGGATCGTGGTGACGCGCCGCGTTGCGATGATGCGTTCGACCGCCTTGGTGCCAAAGCCTGGGACCCGCAACAGCTCCTCGCGGCTGGCGCGGTTGATATCGAGCGGGAAGCGGTCGCGATGGCGCAGCGCCCAGGCGAGTTTTGGATCGATATCGAGCGGCAGCATCGCACTGTCATCGACGATCTCAGCAACGTCGAAGCCATAAAACCGCATCAGCCAGTCGGCCTGGTAAAGCCGGTGCTCGCGCAGCAACGGTGGCTGCACCAGAGGCAATGCGCGACTAGCATCAGGGATCGGGCTGAAGGCGGAGTAATAGACGCGCCGCAGCCGGTAGGAGCCGTAGAGATTGGCGCTGGTATGGAGGATGGTGTGATCGGACGCCGCGTCGGCGCCCACGATCATCTGCGTGCTTTGGCCGGCCGGTGCGAAGCGCTGCGGCTTCGCTTTCGTCTTCGCTGCGCGACTTTCCTCGGCTTCGTCGAGCTTCAGCCTCAGCCGGCCCATGGTGCGGCGGATCGCGCGCACGTCCTTCTCCGGCGCGAATTGCTGCAGGCTCGCCGCATCGGGCATTTCGATGTTGATGGAGAGACGATCGGCATATTTGCCGGCTTCCGCGATCAGCGCGTCGTCAGCCTCCGGAATGGTCTTGAGGTGGATGTAGCCGCGGAAGTGATGCTCCTCGCGCAATTTTCGCGCGACGCTGACCACTTGCTCCATGGTGTAGTCGGGGCTGCGGATGATGCCGGAGGAGAGGAACAGTCCCTCGATGTAATTGCGCCGATAGAAGTCCAGCGTCAGCTTGACGATCTCGTCGACGGTGAAGCGGGCGCGCGGCACGTTGGAGGAGGCGCGGTTGACGCAATAGAGGCAATCGTAATTGCAGGCGTTGGTGAGCAGCACCTTGAGCAGCGAGATGCAGCGCCCGTCCGGCGCGTAGGAATGGCAGATGCCCATGCCGGGCGCGGTCGAGCCCATGCCCTTGCCGTCGCTGGAATCCCGCTTCTCGGTGCCGCTGGAGGCACAGGAGGCGTCGTACTTGGCGGCGTCCGCCAGGATCTCCAGCTTGCGTTGCACGTCCATATTGAATCCCTTTGATTCCGCTGGCGAATCCGACGAAGCGCCAATTCGATTGACTCTTCGTGCGCCGTTAGCTTTATATTAGAACATATCATGAACAAATGAGCCAGCCGTTGGTTCTTCTTTCGAAAGCCACGGCATCAATTTTCTGAGGAGCGGCGAGCATGAGCGGCGCACGCATGAGCGCGCTTGCGACCTTGCGCAGCCAGATCGAACGGATCGAGACGGCGGAGGTCGTGCATCATCACGACCGCGTCGCGCTTGGTCACGGCGAGGTTGATCGCGCGCTAAAGGGCGGGCTCGCGCGCGCGGCGATCCACGAGGTGTTTTGCGAAGGGCGTCAGGGCGCGGCCGCAACCGGCTTTGTCACCGGGCTTGCGGGCCGCGTGACGTCGCAGCGCCCGCTGCTGTGGGTGCGGCAGGATTTTTCGGAACGCGAGACCGGTGCGCTGTCGATGCGCGGGCTCGCCGAGCTCGGCCTTGATCCGCGCCGCGTGGTGATGGTGCGCGCGGCTGACGTGGAAAGTGCGCTGCGCACTTCGGCCGACGCGCTTGCCTGCGATGCGCTCGGCGCCGTCGTGCTCGAGCTCTGGGGCGAGACCAGGCAGTTCGACCTCGTCGCGAGCCGCAAGCTGACGCTGGCCGCACAATCATCCGGCGTCACTGGGTTGATGCTGCGCATGGCTGCGCAGCCGCTGCCCTCGACCGCGGAGACGCGATGGATGCTGCGTGCGGCGCATTCGCCGCCGGGGCCAGCTTCAATGCCTGCGGCGCCTTGGAGTGCCTGGGGCGCGCCATGCTTCGATGTCGAGTTGTTGCGGAATCGTCATGGCCCGTGCGGCCGGTGGATCATGGAATGGAAATGTGATGAGTGCCAGTTCAGTGAACCGTCGGCGTATTCTCAGCCTGTGGCTGCCGCGCCTGCCCATCGACCGGATCCAGCGGTTCTTCGGCGCGCTGGGTAAGGCCAATGATCCCAGCATCGTCGTTATCAAGGAGAACAACGCGCTGGTGATCCATGCGCTGGATGAAGCCGCCGAGCGGCTCGGTCTGCATATCGGCCAGCCGCTCGCGAACGCGCGGGCGATGTGCCCGGATTTAAAAGTGTTCGACGCCGATGTCGTGGCCGATGCAAAGACGCTCAGCGACATCGCCGACTGGTGCGACCGCTTCACGCCGCTGGTGGCGCTCGATGCGCCGCACGGGCTGTTCCTTGATATCACCGGCTGCGCGCATTTGTTCGGCGGCGAGGCTGCGTTGTTGCAGACGCTGGTTCGCGCGCTCGCGCGTCAGGGCTTTGCCGTCAGTGGGGCGATCGCCGGCACTTCGGTTTGTGCGCGCACGCTGACGCGGCAGACGTCCGGTACCATCGTCGCCGATGGCGGAGAGGCGGCGGCGATCGATCGGTTTCCGGTGTCCGCGCTCGGTGCGGACGAGGCTATCACCACCGGCCTGCGCCGCGCCGGGCTGAAGACCATCGGCGATGTCGCTTCGCGCAGCGCCTCCGAGATCACGGCGCGGTTCGGCGCGCGATTTTCCACGCTGCTTGCGCATGCGCTGGGGCAGGGCGATGCGCCGATCAACCCGCGCAAGCCGCTGCCCGATTACATCGTGGAAAAGCGCTTCGCCGAGCCGATCGCGACCGACACCATGATCGCGATGACGCTCTCACGCCTGGCGGACACGCTGATTGCATCCATGGAAAAGCAGGGCAAGGGCGCGCGGCGGCTCGAGGCCGCATTCTTCCGCACCGATGGTGTGGTGCGCGCGATCATGGTCGAGACCGGGCGACCGGTCACGCAAAGTAAAGTCATCGACCGGCTGTTCCGAGAGCGTCTCGACGCGCTCGCCGACCCCCTCGATCCCGGTTTTGGTTTCGACATGGTGCGGCTGTCGGCAAGCCGCACCGAGATCGTGGTGCAGGAGCAGCGCGATCTCGATGCCCATGTCCATGACAATGACGAGCTTGCTGCGCTGATCGACCGCATCGCCGCGCGGATTGGGGGAAAGCGTGTTGTCGTGCACCTGCCGCAGGACACGCATATTCCCGAGCACGCCGTGCTGGCCGCGTCTGCCCAGCATCATCTCGCCGTCGCCGTGCAGGCCGAGTGGCCGGCACGCGTCGATAACGAGCCGCCGCTGCGTCCCCTCAGGCTGTTCGACCAGCCGGAGCCGGTCACCGTGCCGTTCGCGACCGTACCTGACGGTCCGCCGCATCAATTCACCTGGCGACGCGCAAAACATGCAGTGGTGCGGGTGGAAGGACCCGAGCGCATCGCGATGGAATGGTGGCGGCAGGACGGCAAGCAGTTGACGCGGGATTATTTCCGGATCGAGGATGCCGAAGGCCTGCGTTTCTGGATCTTTCGCGACGGTCTTTATGAAGGAGAGGTGTTCGACGCCGACGGCAAGCCCGCTCCGCCTCGCTGGTATGTGCACGGTCTTTTCGCATGAGCACATCAGCTTATGCCGAGATCGGCATCACCACGAATTTCTCCTTCCTGCGCGGCGGTTCGGATCCGCGCGCCTATGTGCATCAGGCCAGCAAGCTCGGCATTCCCGTGATCGGCATTGCCGATCACAATACGCTGGCCGGCGTGGTGCGGGCCTGGAATGAGCTCGATAATGACAAGGTGCTGCACAAGCCAAAGCTGCTGATTGGCGCGCGCATCGTCTTTAGCGACGGCACGCCCGATATCTTCGTCTATCCGCGCGACCGTGCCGCCTATGGCCGGCTGTGCCAGCTTCTGACCCGAGGCAAACGCGGCGACGACATCACGCGGATCGAGAAAGGCGAATGTCATCTCAGCTTCAAAGATCTTCTGGAATTTTCGGAAGGCCAACTCCTGATCCTGACGCTGCCGCATCGTTTTGATCCGAAGCAGGCGCTGGATGTTCTTGCAAAGCTCAAAGCAAGCCCCGCTGAGGGTGTGTGGCTGGCGGCAAGCCTGGTCTATCGCGGCGACGACCGGCGCCGTCTGGCGGGGCTCGACGATCTCGCCACAAAAGCAAAAGTGCCGCTGCTTGCGACCAACGAGGTGCTCTATCACGATCCCGGCCGCCGCCCGCTCCAGGACGTGCTGACCTGCATCCGGGAAAAGACCACGATCGAGGCGGTCGGGCGAAAGCTGGAGGTCAATGCCGAGCGCTTTCTGAAGACGCCTCGCGAGATGGCGCGACTGTTTCGCGATTTCCCTGATGCGATCGCGGAGACCATGCGCTTTTCCGATCGCATCGACTTCACGCTCGACCAGCTCAAATACCAATATCCGGATGAGCCGGTGCCGCCGGGCAAGACCGCGCAGGGGCATCTGGAGGACCTGACCTGGGCCGGCGTCGACACATATTTCGGCGGCAAGATCGACGACAAGCTACGTGCGACCCTGAAGAAGGAGCTCGCGCTGATATCAGAACTGAAATACGCGCACTACTTCCTCACCGTGCACGACATCGTTCACTACGCGCGTAGTGAAAACATTCTCTGCCAGGGGCGGGGCTCGGCGGCAAATTCGGCCGTCTGTTACGTGCTCGGCATCACCTCGGTCGATCCGACCAAGGTTGATCTCTTGTTCGAGCGTTTCATCTCCAAGGAGCGGCTGGAGCCGCCCGATATCGACGTCGATTTCGAGCATTCCCGGCGCGAGGAGGTGATGCAATATGTCTATCGCCGCTATGGTCGTCACCGTGCCGCTATTATCGCCACCATCATCCATTACCGTCCGCGCAGCGCCATCCGCGATGTCGGCAAGGCGCTGGGGCTGACCGAGGACGTCACCGCCGCGCTCGCCGACACCGTCTGGGGCAGCTGGGGCAAGGGCCTCAACGACATGCAAGTCCGGCAGGCCGGGCTCGATCCCAAAAATCCCATGATCAACCTTGCGGTCGAGCTTGCGACCGAGCTGATCGAATTTCCGCGCCATCTTTCGCAACATGTCGGCGGCTATGTGCTGACGCAGGACCGGCTCGACACCTATGTGCCGATCGGCAATGCCGCGATGGATGACCGCACCTTCATCGAATGGGACAAGGACGACGTCGATGCGCTCAACATGATGAAGGTCGACGTGCTCGCGCTGGGCATGCTGACCTGCATCAGGAAATGCTTTGATCTGATCGACCAGCACAAGGGCGAGCGTTTTGTGCTGGCGAGCGTTCCGCAAGACGATCCCAAGGTGTACGACATGCTATGTGCCGGGGAGTCGCTCGGCGTCTTCCAGGTCGAGAGCCGCGCCCAGATGAACATGCTGCCGCGCCTCAAGCCGCGGACCTTCTACGATCTCGTCATTGAAGTTGCGATCGTGCGACCAGGGCCGATTCAGGGCGACATGGTGCATCCTTATCTGCGACGGCGGAACGGCCTCGAGAAGGTGAGCTATCCGTCTCCGGCACTGGATAAAGGAGACAAAAACGAGCTTTACAATGTGTTGAACAAAACATTGGGCGTGCCTCTGTTCCAGGAACAGGCGATGCGCATCGCGATCGAGGCGGCAAAGTTCACCCCCGAAGAAGCCAACGGCCTGCGCCGCTCGATGGCGACTTTCCGGAATGTCGGCACCATCGGCCAATATGAGGAGAAGCTGATCGGCAACATGGTCGCGCGCGGCTACGATGCCAATTTCGCCAGAAGCTGCTTTGATCAGATCAAGGGCTTTGGCTCCTACGGTTTCCCCGAGAGCCATGCCGCGAGCTTCGCGCAGCTCGTCTATATCTCGTCATGGCTGAAATATCATCACCCCGACGCCTTCTGCTGTGGTCTCCTAAACTCGCAGCCGATGGGTTTTTACGCCCCGGCGCAGATCGTCGGTGACGCCCGCAAGAACGGCGTCGAGGTGCGCGAGATCGATGTCTCCTACAGCTTTGCGCAGAACACGCTGGAGAACACGGACGACAGATATTGTGCCGTCCGTCTTGGCTTCCGTCAGATCGACGGCTTTCACTGGCTCGATGAGGATGAGGAGTTTCTCAAATCGGAACAAGCGAAGCGGCAAGGCAAGGTCTATGTCACCCCGGAAGACTGGGCCGACCGCATCATCAAGGCTCGAAATCACCGCCCCTTCACCTCGCTCGAGGATTTTGCCCGCGACACCGGCCTGCCCAAGCGCGCGCTGATCCTGCTGGCGGACGCGGACGCGTTCCGCTCGCTTGGTCTCGACCGTCGCGAGGCGCTGTGGCAGGTGCGGCGTTTGCCCGACGATGCAGTGTTGCCGTTGTTCGAAGCGGCGACCGCGCGTGAGCAGCCGGACGAGCACGCCAAGCCATTGCCGGTGATGCCGTGTCCCGAACAGGTCGTCGCCGACTACCAGACCATCCGGTTGTCACTCAAGGGCCACCCGATGGAATTCCTGCGCGAGATGTTTGCGCGCGAGCGGATCGTTGCCTGCAAGGAGATCTGCCATGAGAACGAGCGGCGCCGCGTCCGCTGCGCCGGCGTGGTGCTGGTGCGGCAGCGACCGGGCAGCGCCAGCGGCGTCGTGTTCATGACGCTGGAGGACGAAACTGGCATCGCCAATGTCGTGGTGTGGCCCAAGGTCATGGAGCAGTACCGTAAAGAGGTGATGGGTGCGCGCCTCATCGAGGTTCAGGGCTATATCCAGAGCAGCCCCGAGAAGGTGACGCATCTGATCGCGCAGCGGATGATCGACCGTTCGCACGATCTGGTCGGACTCGCAAACGATGCCCTGAGCCGCAAGCATCCGGCGCCGGCAGGTGCCACCGTGATCGAGCCGCTCAACGACGACCGCCGCGACCACGCCGATATGCCGGCGCAAAAAATCCGCCACCCCCGCAACGTCCGCATCCTGCCGCCGTCGCGGGATTTTCATTGAGGCCCCGATGTCGTCCTGGCGAAAGCCAGGACCCATAGCCACAGGGAGCAGTTTGGCGAAGACTCTCTGTTGTTAGCAACTCGGCCAACAATTGCCCGTCGGGGTAATGGGTCCTGGCTTTCGCCAGGACGACATAACCTCTAGAAATTCACCCGGTTCGAGATCGCTCCATCCACCACGAGATTGGCACCCGTCGTAAACGCCGACGCCGGGCTTGCTAGAAACACCGCAGCGTTCGCGATCTCCTGCGGTGTGGCCATGCGGCCCGTCGGATTGCGCTTCATCGCGTCGTTGTAACGCTCGGGCATGTTCTTTTCGATCATGTTCCAGACGCCGCCCTTGAAGTAGACGGTGCCGGGCGACACCACGTTGACGCGGATCTTCTTCTTTGCGTATTGCCGTGCCAGTCCCTTGGCCATGTGGATCAACGCCGCCTTGATCGGGCCGTAGGAGCTGGCGAGATCGGCCTGCGCCGCCGAGATCGAGGAGATGATGACGAAGGCGGCATCGCCGCTCTTCTCGCCGCTGGCCTCAAGGAATGGTCGCGCCGCATCGAATGCATGCACGGCACCGAGCACGTCGAGCCGGAAATTCTGTTCCCAAGATGCGGGGTCGTGGCCTTGCGCCATCGCGCCGGCATTGGCGAACAGCAGGTCAATGCCGCCGAGTTCTTTGGCCGCGCCCTCGACCCACGCCTTCAGCGCCGCGCCGTCGGTAACGTCGACCGCGCCGCCGGTGGCGTTGATGCCGCCCGCCTTCAGCTCGGCCACGGTGGCCGCGACTTGTTCCGCATTGCGCGCGCACACCGCGACATTGCTGCCTTCACCGGCAAGCGTTCCCGCAATCGCCCGCCCGATGCCGCGCGTGCCGCCGAGCACGACGGCGTTTTTTGCTTTGAGACCGAGATCCATCGTTGGGTTTTCCTTTTTGTTGGTCGTCACGAGTGTAGCCGCGCGAGCGGAGAAAGTCGTCCCCTCACTCCGGCGCAGCTCCCACCGGCGGGCCGCCGGGCGGGCGATGCAGGAAGGTCAGTGACGCATAGGCGCCGGCCCAGGAGCCGATCGCTGCGAATGCGACATAGAAGGCGTTTTCGGTATAGCTGATCACGGCGTAGGAGGAGAGCAGATACCAGACCGCGCTCCAGTTCGCTGCCGGTACGCGCTTGCGTGCGATGACGGCCGAGGTGAACATCACATAGACCGCGTCGGTTGCCGCCGTTGCGATGAACACGGCGCCTGCGGTGAGGGGATCGATGGCGGCCATTGCATTCCTTCTTGTGCTGATGAATGGTCGCAAAAACGTAAGGGAGAGAAGCGGCCATGCAAAGCCCCTCCGATATTCTCAGAGAAATCTGGACCTCCACCGGCGGCGATGGCGCCGCGCTCGAACACATCAGGCTGACCGGCGAGGAGCCGCAAATCCCATCCTCGTTTCGTGTCGCTGTCGCTGGCCAAGCCGCGATTGCTGCGGCCGGTCTCGCTGCTGCCGAGATCTGGAGGCTGCGCAGCGGTCAGGCGCAGGACCTGACCGTGGACATGCGCCACGCCGTCGTCGAATGCCGCTCCGAGCGATATCTGCGCCTCGACGACAAGCCGCCGCCGCCGACCTGGGACGCCATCGCCGGCGTCTACAGGACCGGCGACGCCAACTTCGTCCGCTGTCACACTAATTTCAGGCATCACCGCGACGCTGTCTGCAAGGTGCTCGGCTGCGAGCCCGAGCGCGAAAAGGTGCAGGCCGCCTTGATGCAATGGAAGGGCGAGGATTTTGAAACCGCGGCCTACGCCGCCGGCGGCGTCGTTGCGCTGATGCGCTCTTACGACGAATGGTCTGCGCTGCCACAGGCGCGCGCGCTTGCCGAATTGCCGCTGATCTCGATCGAGAAGATTGGCGATGCTCCGCCAAAACCATGGCCGGAAGGCGATCGGCCACTCTCAGGTCTGCGCGTGCTCGATCTCTCCCGCGTCATCGCCGGTCCCGTCGCTGGCCGCACGCTCGCCGCGCATGGCGCGGATGTGCTCTTGGTCTCGGGGCCGGAGCTGCCCGCCATTCCCTGGCTCACCATCGACACCGGCCGCGGCAAGCTCACCACCTTCATCGAACTGAAGAGCGAGGCGGGCAGGGCGCAAATGCGCGATCTGCTGAAGGATGCCGATATCTTTTCGCAAGGCTACCGCCCGCGCGCGCTCGCTGCCCTCGGCTTTTCTCCGGAAGAGGCTGCGGAGATCAATCCCGGCATCGTCTACGTCACCCTGTCGGCCTACGGCCATGCCGGCCCCTGGGCCGAGCGGCGTGGATTCGATTCCCTGGTGCAGACCACGACCGGCTTCAACCACGCGGAAGGGAAAGCCGCCGGAATTGATGGTCCCAAGGAATTGCCGGCGCAGATGCTCGACCACGCCACCGGCTATCTGATGGCGTTCGGCGCGATGATGGCCAAGGTGCGCCAGGCCCGCGAAGGCGGCAGCTGGCATGTGCGTGTGTCGCTGGCGCAGACCGGACGCTGGCTATGGAATCTCGGCCGGCTTGATGATGGCCTGAGCATCCCGGATCTTATGGGCGAGGCCGTACATGCAGCGTTCATGGAAACGGTGTCATCTGGCTTCGGTACGCTGACGGCAGTGCGCCATTCGGCGGTCCTGTCGAGGACACCAGCACGATGGAGCCGTCCGGCCATGCCACTCGGCAGCCATCCGCGACAATGGCCGGCACGAAGCTGACGTGAAGCTGACGTGTCGCAAAATTTTAACGCAAACCGCAGGACGTGCAGCGTTTTTTAGGTTGTTTGAAATCCCAAATCGGCACTATTAGCGCGACCGATGAGGCAGTGGTCTGCCGAGATCGTCGCAGACATGACCGGGCCCCATGGTAGCTGAAAATACCAAGCGATTGCAGTTGCTTACAAAACGGCGGGTGATTGCATCCGTAGTTTTACTGGCGCTTGCGGGGGCCGGCGCCTACGGCTTCGTGTTTGCCGGTGCCAAGGACAAGAATCACTCTGAAGTCTCCAGCCAGTCGCGCAAGAACGCCCAGAATTTCATGCCGACGCCGTCCGAATGGGCGACGCTGACGATCGAGCCCGTCAACGCCAAGACCTTCCGCGCCGAATACGTCACCGAGGGCAAGGTCGCGGTCGATGAGGATCATTCGACGCCGGTGTTCTCACCCTATGCGGGGCGCGTGACAAAGCTGCTCGCCAAGCCCGGCGAGACCGTGACCCAAGGTCAACCGCTGTTCACAATCGAGGCCGCCGACACCGTGCAGGCCCAGAACGATTTCATCACGGCGATGACGTCGCAGAACAAGGCAAAGTCGGCGCTCGAGCTTGCCGATATCCAGTACAAGCGCGCCAAGGACCTCTACGAAGGCCGCGCCATCCCGCTCAAGGATTATCAGCAGGCGGAAGCGACCCAGGTCCAGGCGCAGAACGACATGCGTTCATCGATCACGGCGCTGGAGGCGGCCAACAACAAGCTGCGCATCCTCGGCTTCACCGACGAGACGATCAAGAAATTCCAGGACAAGGGCACCATCAATCCTGAAATCACGATCTACGCGCCGCTCTCGGGCACGGTCGTGCAGCGCAAGATCGGCCCTGGACAATATGTCAGCGCCGGCGCCAGCGATCCGGTCTTCGTGATCGGCGATCTCTCGACGGTCTGGCTCACCGCCTTCGTGCGCGAGAGCGACGCTGCTCAGGTCAGTGTCGGACAGGACATCTCCGTCAACGTGATGGCGCTGCCCGGCCGTCCGCTGACCGCCAAGATCAACTACGTCGCCGCTTCGATCGATCCCAATACCCGCCGCCTCCTGGTCCGCGCCACCATCGACAACAAGGACGGCCTGCTCAAGCCGGAAATGTTCGCCAACGTCACAATCTATTCGGCTGGCGACCGCGCGGCACCTGCAGTGCCGAAGCAGGCTCTGATTTACGAAGGCGACCAGGTCCGGATCTGGGTCGCGCGTGAAGACAAGTCGGTCGAACTCCGCCAGATCAAGATCGGTCTCATCAACGGCAACCTCGTCGAGGTGACCAGCAACCTGAAGCCCGGCGAACAGATCGTCGTCAAAGGCAGTCTGTTCATCGACCGCGCGGCCTCCGGTAGCTGATCGACGAGCCCCAAGAAACTGCGAAAAAACCTGAATGGACCGTCTCGTCGCCCTTGCCGTCAACCGGCGCTTCCTGATGGTCGGCATGTTCGTCGCCGTGTTCGTCGGCGGCCTGATTGCGTTCAATCAGTTGAACATCGAGGCCTATCCCGATCCGACCCCGCCGATGGTCGACATCGTCACGCAGAGCCCGGGCCTGTCGGCGGAAGAGATCGAGCGCTACATCACGATCCCGATCGAGACCCAAGTCGCGGGCCTGAAGAATCTGACGACCATCCGCACCATTTCGCTGTACGGCCTCTCCGACGTCAAACTGCAGTTCTCCTTCGCCTACACCTATGAAGAGGCGCTGCAGCAAGTCTTGAATCGCCTGGCGCAGCTTGCGCCGCTGCCGGGCAACGTGCAGCCGCAGATCTCGCCGCTCAGCCCGATCGGAGAAATCTTCCGCTATCGCCTGGTCGGCCCGCCGAACTACAGCGTGCTCGACCTCAAGACCATCCAGGACTGGATCCTCCAGCGCCGCTTCCGCGCCGTGCCCGGCGTGATCGACGTCACCGGGTGGGGCGGCAAGAGCAAGACCTATGAGCTGGAGGTCGACAACAACAAGCTGGTTGCCAACGGCCTGACGCTGCCACAGCTGCTCCAGGCGGTCAGTAATTCCAACGTCAATGTCGGCGGCAACACGGTCAATATCGGCCAGCAATCGGCCGTGGTGCGCGGGGTCGGCCTGATCAAGTCGATCGACGACCTCGCCAACACCATGGTCGCCCAGACCAACGGCAATCCGGTGCTGGTGAAGGACGTTGCCACCGTCACCGTCGGTCAGAAACCGCGCCTCGGCATCGCCGGCCTCGATGAATCCGACGACATCGTTCAGGGCATCGTCCTGATGCGTCGCGGCGAGCAGAGTACGCCGACCATCAACCGCGTCGAGCAGCTCGTTAATCAGATCAACGGCTCGACGATCCTGCCGCCGGGCGTGCGCATCGAGCGCATCTATGACCGCAAGGACCTGATCGACCTCACCACCCACACCGTCCTGCACAACATGGTGGTGGGCATCCTGCTGATCGTGTTGCTGCAGTGGATCTTCCTCGGCGATCTCCGCAGCGCCCTGATCGTCGGCGCCACGATTCCGTTCGCCTTGTTCTTCGCCGTGATCATCCTGGTGCTGCGCGGGGAATCGGCAAACCTGCTCTCGGTCGGAGCCATCGATTTCGGCCTGATCGTGGACGCCACCGTCATCATGGTGGAGGCGATCTTCCGCCGTCTGACCCAGACCACGCCACCGATGGATTCCGAGCAGATGTCGACCGAGACGCTGTTCGGCATGAAGAGCCACGCGATCCTGAGCGCCGCGGCCGACGTCTCGCGCTCGATCTTCTTCGCCGCAGCGATCATCATTGCGGCCTTCCTGCCCTTGTTCACGCTATCAGGCGTCGAGGGCAACATTTTCGGACCGATGGCGCGCACCTATGCCTACGCGCTTGCCGGCGGCCTGCTCGCGACATTCACCGTGACGCCGGCGCTGTCCGCGATCATCCTGCCGGCGCATGTCCATGAGACCGAGACCAAGGTCATGCTGATCCTGCACCGGCTTTACATGCCGTTGCTCAACTGGGCCGTCGCAAACCGCACCATCATGCTCGGCGCCGCGGTCGGCCTCGTGCTGATGACGGTTGCGCTCAGCCGGCTACTCGGCCTCGAATTCCTGCCCAAGCTCGAAGAAGGCAATCTCTGGATCCGCGCCACGCTGCCGCCGACCATCTCGCTCCAGGAGGGCAACTCCTACGTCAACGAGATGCGCAAGGTGATCCGCGCCCGGCCCGAGGTCGAGTCCGTGGTGTCGCAGCATGGCCGCCCTGATGACGGCACCGACGCCGCCGGCTTCTTCAACGCCGAGTTCTTCGCGCCGCTGAAGCCCGCGAGCCAGTGGCCCGGCACGCATGACAAGGAGGAGCTGACCGCCGAACTGCTCAAGCAGCTCGACGATCGCTTCCCCGGCGTCGAATTCAACTTCTCGCAATATCTCCAGGACAACGTCTCCGAAGCCGTCTCCGGCGTGAAGGGCGAGAACTCGATCAAGCTGTTCGGCAGCGATCTTCAGGCCCTGACCGATACCGCCAACAAGATCAAATCGGTGCTGTCGACGGTTCAGGGCGTCACCGACCTTGCGGTCTTCACTTCACTGGGACAGCCGACCGTGCAGATCGACATCGATCGTGCCAAGGCCGCGCGCTATGGCCTCGCGCCCGGCGACATCAACGCCACCATCAAGGTTGCGATCGGCGGCGACACTGCGGGCGATATCTACGAGCCGGGAAGCGACCGTCACTTCCCGATCATCGTTCGCCTCGCGCCGGAATATCGGCGCAGCGCGGAGGCGATCCAGAACATCAGGATCGGGGCGTCCGGGCCGAACGGCTCGATCACCCAGATTCCTCTCAGCGAGGTGGCCACCATCAGCCTCGTCTCCGGCGCCGCCTACATCTATCGCGAGCAGCAGGAACGCTATTTGCCGATCAAGTTCTCGGTGCGCGAGCGCGATCTCGGCAGCGCCATCCGCGAAGCGCAGCAGAAGATCGCGGACCAGGTGCAGCTGCCGCCCGGCTCGCACATGGAATGGGTCGGTGAATTCGGCAATCTCCAGGACGCGATCCGGCGGTTGTCGATCGTGGTGCCGATCTCGCTGGCACTTATCGCCGTCCTGCTCTGGTTCAATTTCGGCTCGATGACCGACACGTTGCTCGCCATGAGCGTGATCCCGATGGCGATCTTCGGCGGCGTGCTTGGCCTCTTGATCACCGGCACCGCGTTCAGTGTCTCGGCTGCGATCGGCTTCATCGCGCTGTTCGGCATCGCGGTGATGGACGGCATCATCATCCTCTCGCAGTTCAATCAGTTGATCGAAGAGGGCATGGATCGCATGAGCGCGGTGATCCGCACCGGCGAGTTGCAGCTTCGGCCCGTGCTGATGACCTGCGTGGTCGCCGGTGTCGGCCTGCTGCCTGCCGCGCTGTCGGGAGGTATCGGCTCGCAGGTGCAGAAGCCACTTGCGGTCGTCGTCGTCACCGGCATGATGCTGGCGCCGATCGTGATCCTGGTGACGCTGCCCGTGCTGATCTCGTTCTTCTCGCGCCGTGCGCGCTGACGCTGATCTCAAAAGCCGTAGAGCCCTGCCGGATTGTCGACCAGGATCTTCTTGCGCAGATTTGCATCCGGCGCCCACAGCGGAAGCTGGTTGAGCAGTCGGCCATCGTCGATCTGGTGGAACGGCGCCACGTCTGTGGTCTTGCGGCCCTCGACTTGCGCCGAATCCGGATGCGGCCAGTCGGTGCCCCAGACGATCCGGTCCGGGTTCGCTGTGATCAGTGCCCGCGCATACGGCGCCATGTCCTGATAATCGGGCGCGAGGTGCGACGAGCGATAAGCGCCCGAAATCTTCACATAAGCCTTGTCGGATTTGACCAGCGCGACGAGGTCGGCAAAGCCGGGCTGCTCGGGTCCGAGCGAGGCCTCGAGCCCGCCAAAATGGTCGAACACGGCCGGCACTGGTGAGGCCAGCACGAGATCCTTGATGGCGGATATCATTGCCAGCGTGGTGTAGAGCTGCACATGCCAGCCGCGCGGCTTCATGCGCTCGACGGCCGCAGTGAAGCGGGCGCGGCCGACGTCGGGATTGTTGATGCCGTCGGTCGCCATGTTGATGCGGATGCCGCGAAAGCCTCCGGCGTGCAGCGCATCGAGCTCAGCTTCCGTGGTCTTGTCGTCGATCACGGCGACCCCGCGCGCGGTCGCGCCGCGCGCTTTTATTCCGAACAGGCTGGCGGAATTGTCGGTGCCGTAGACGCTCGGCGTGACGATGACCACACGCTCGATATGCAGCGCCTTGTGCAGCGCTGCCATTTCGTCCGGGCTCGCCGGTCCTGGCGTGTAGACGCGCCCTGCGAAGAACGGAAACTTTTCCACATCGCCATGGATATGGGTGTGACAGTCGCAGGCGCCTGCCGGCATATCGAAACTGATCGGCGTCGCGGGCTGTGCTGCGCGCGCGTGAACTGTGTCGGTCATGGCTACTCCGGCGGCGAGGAAGGCGCTGAAGAATATCACATCAGCCCGGTAGTCGAGCCACGTCTCTGCATAGCTGCTCGACGAGCTCCGCAAGCGGCCGAGCGCCGTCGACGCGTACGACCGGGCAGGGCAGGCCGGCAACCCACGCCTCGTGCATTGCGAGGTTGCGGCCTTCGCGGTCGCCAGCTTCGTAATGCGAGGCCCATTCGACGAAGGCTTCGGTCTCCTCATGACGCCAACCACCCGGCGCGACGGCGTCAGCACCGAAATGCGCGGCCTCACGGGCCCGCAGGCGCTTCAACCGTAACTCGCGCGGCGCAATCACGAAAACGACGAGGTCGAAATACGCCACGAGCTCGTTGCCCCAGCCGGTGACCGATCCGCTCAGCACCCAGTCGAGACGCGACACGAACATCTCGCGCATCAGGCGGAGCCGATCGGCCGCGGGGCGCAACGTCTGGTAGGGCGGCGCCGTCGGCAGCCAGAAATAATCGTCGCTGTCGTGATGCGGGAGCGCCAGCCGGCCCGCCAGCGCGCGGCCGAGCGTTGTTACGCCGGAGCCCGAAGCTCCCGTCAGATGGATGCGGCGGCTCTGCATCGGTGTTGGCCGGAAGATTGCGAAAACTACTGCCCCGACGGCGTGCGTAAACCGTGCCAGGCGTCGCGGACCTGGTGGTAGTGCACTTCGGGCAGATAGTCCGGTGTGTTCAGGCTCAGCGTCTTGACATCGAGATGACCGACGGCGCTAAGCAGCGTGTAGGAGGCGATGACGCGATCGCGCAGCGCGCCGATCAGGCGGGCCCTGGCCTGGATCAGATCGGCCTGCGAGTTCAGCACATCGACGGTCGTGCGCTGTCCGCCGGCGGCCTCGCGCTGTACGCCCTGGAGCGCAACGGTCGCGGCCTTCACTTCGGACTCCGAGGCCGAGACTGCGATCTTGGCGCCTTCATTGGCGACCCAGGCGCTGACCGCAGCGGTGCGCGCTTGATTGCGCACCTGGTCGAGCACCAGTCTGCTTTGTGCAGTGACTTCCTTGGCCTGCCGGGTCTGCGAGGCGGCCTGGCCGCCGTCATAGATTGGCGCGGTGACACTGGCGACGATCGAGGCCTGGTCGGTGCCGAAGGTGCCCAGCGTCTGGTCGCTGTCGCGGCTGCGGCTGACGCTGCCCTGCAGGCTGGCGCTGGGCAGCAGCGCGCCTTCGGCGACGCGGATATTGGTCGAGGCAACATCGACATCGAAGCCCGCGGCCATCACCGCCGGATGCTCGCGGATCGCCATCGCGATCGAATCCTCGCGGGACTTCGGCAGATAGCGATCGACCACCTCGGCGGGGCGAAGCGCGGAGGGCGAATTGCCGATCACCTGCGAATAGGTCGCCTGACTTACCGCGAGCGCGACTTCGGCAGTATTCTGGTCGGCAAGGCCGCGGCTGAGGCGCGCCTCGGCCTGGGCGGTGTCGGTCGGGGTGACGTCGCCAGCGTTGAGGCGGCGCTGGGTGATGGAAAGCGTCTCGCGCAGGAAGGCGACGTTGGAGCGCTGGGCTTCGACCAGCGACTGGTTGGCGAGCACGTTGGTATAGGCGGTCACCGCGTCGAGCAGCACGCCCTGGCCGACATTGCGCAGTGCCTCGCGGCCGGATTGCACCTGGAGTTCTGCGACCCGCACGCTGTTGGCGGTGCGGAAGCCGTTGAACAGGGTCTGCGACACCGTGACCCCGATGGTCCAGGGCTTTAACGACGAGGTCTGGATGGTGTTGTCAGGAAGCAGGTTGCGCACCGCCTGCAGGCCGGCGCTGAGGCTCGCCACGATCTGCGGCCGGTAGCCCGCCAGCGCCTGCGGCACGTTCTCGTCGGTGGCGCGCTGCCTTGCGCGCTCGGCATTGAGTTGCGGGTTGGTCTGGTAGGCCTTGACCAGCGCCTCGGGCAGCGCTTCCGCAGAGGCTGCCGCGGGCAAGGCAAAGCAGAGCGCCAACGCGGTCCATGTCACCAGGACAGGACCCGCGCCTGATCGATGCCGCGTGATCACGCGACCAGCTCTGGCGCCACGCCCAATCATGTAATCCCGCAAAACCCCGGCTGTCCGCCCCCGCCGACGGCGGCTCTCTTAACTGTTTACCCAGCGCGGGTCCCGCAGGCAAACTGCCGCGGAGGAAACCCCCATGAAATCCGTGCTTGTTGCAGGTGCGTCACACACCGATTCTGCTTCGAATGCGCTATAGGGGACCCGTGGCGCCTTCCGATTCCGTCGAGCGCCTTCGCAATGCTGTCCGGACCCACGGATGATGCCGAAATTCTTCTCCGATCCCGATGCGCTCGCGGAGGAGATCATTCGCGACGTTGGAACCGATCTGGTGGTCGGCCTGCCGCTTGGCCTCGGCAAAGCCAATCATGTCGTGAACGCCCTCTATGCGCGGGCTAGCGCCGATCCTTACATCAAGCTGACATTGCTGTCGGCGTTGACCTTGGAAAAGCCGAAGCCGAAGGGCCTGATCGAACGGCGGTTCATCACGCCTGTCATCGACCGCCTGTTCGGTGGGTATCCCGATCTGGCCTATGCCGAGGCGCTGCGTGAAAAGCGGCTGCCGCCGAATATTGACGTCGTCGAGTTTTTCTTTCTGGCCGGACGCTGGCTGCACGTGCCGGCTGCGCAGCAGAACTACATCTCGGCCAACTACACCCACGCGGCGAGCTATCTTCTGGCGCGCGGAATGAACGTGGTGACGCAGCTGGTGGCCAAGCGTGTCGTGGACGGTGTGCCGCGCTACAGCCTGTCCTGCAACACCGACACGACGCTGGACGTGCTGCGCGAGCGCCGCGCCGGTCGTGCGTCGTTCAAGCTGATCGCGCAGGTGAATTCCGAGCTGCCGTTCATGCCGGGCGAGGGCGATCTTCCGGCCGGGGAATTCAGCGCGGTGCTGGAGAGTGCCGCGACTGATTTCCCCTTGTTCGCACCGCCGTCAGAGCCGATCTCCGATACCAAATACGCCATCGGCCTCAACGCCGCATCTTTGGTGCCTGACGGCGGCACTCTTCAGATCGGCATCGGGCAGATCGGCGATGCGCTCGCGCAGGGCCTGATCCTGCGCCATCGCGACAGCGCAGCGTTTCACGATCTTGTCACACGGCTGTCGCTTGCGCGACCGGCGGTCGCCCAAGAGGCCCGCTCCTTCGAGGCCGGCCTTTACGGTGTCAGCGAGATGGTCACCGAGGCGTTCATCGGCTTGATCGACGCCGGCATTCTCACGCGCGCCATCGACGGCGTCGTGCTGCACGGCGCCTTCTTTCTCGGCCCCAAATCCTTCTATCGCGCGCTGCGCGAGATGCCGCCGGACCAGATCGCGCGTATTCAGATGATGCCGGTCTCGTTCACCAACGAGCTCTACGGCGATGAGGATCGGAAGCGCCGCGCCCGCGTCGATGCGCGCTTCATCAACGTCACGATGATGGCGACGCTGCTGGGTGCGGCCGTGTCCGACGGCCTCGACGACGGCCAGGTCGTGAGCGGCGTCGGCGGGCAATACAATTTCGTGGCGCAGGCCTTCGCGCTCCATGGGGCGCGGTCGGTCCTGACGCTCGAAGCGACGCGGCAAGCGGGTGGTGCGCTCAAATCCAACATTCTCTGGCGCTACGGACACCAGACCATCCCGCGCCATCTGCGCGATGTCTTCATCACCGAGTACGGCGTGGCCGATCTCAGGGGGAAGTCGGACGCAGAAATTGTCGCAAGCATGCTGATCATTGCGGATTCACGCTTTCAGGACGAGCTCTCGCGGGTGGCGAAGGATGCCGGCAAGCTGCCGCGGGGCTATGAGATCCCGGCCGCCCATCGTGAAAATCATCCTGAAAGGATCATGGCAGCGCTGAAGCCCGCGCGCGACGCCGGCCTATTGCCCTCATTCCCGTTCGGCTGCGACTTCACCGAGGTGGAGCAGCGCCTGATCCCGGCACTCGAGATCCTGCAAGGCGCGCAACATTCATCGCGCCTGCTCGCCGGCTTGCTGTGGCAGGGATTGACGCAAAAGCCCGACGCGGCGGACGAGGCCTGTCTTGCACGCCTTGGCCTTGATCGCCCAAAGACCTGGCCGGAGCGCTTCTATCGCGCGCTCGTCAGCGCGGCCCTCGTGCAGAGTCGCGCCAGCTAGCCCTTACCGGTTCTTGTTCACCGGCTTACGCTTCTCGATGAAGGCGGCCATGCCCTCGGAGCGGTCTTCGAGGGCAAAGGTCGAGTGGAACAAATTGCGCTCGACGCTCATGCCCTCGGCGAGCGTAGTCTCGAAGGCGCGGTTGACCGCTTCCTTGGCCATCGCGACGGCGGGCCGCGACATCGATGCGATCTTTTCGGCGGTCGCCATGGTCTCGTCCATTAGCTTGTCGGCGGGCACGATGCGGCTGACGAGGCCACTGCGCTCGGCCTCAGCCGCATCCATCATACGGCCGGTGAGGCAGAGATCCATCGCCTTGGACTTGCCGATCGCACGGGTGAGGCGCTGGGTGCCACCGATGCCGGGGATGGTGCCGAGCGTGATCTCGGGTTGGCCAAATTTGGCGGTGTCGGCGGCAATGATGAAGTCGCACATCATGGCGAGCTCGCAGCCACCGCCGAGCGCGTAGCCGGCGACGGCCGCAATGGTTGGCTTGCGGCAGCGCGCGACGCGGTCACCGCCAATCGCAGCGAAGTCTTCGGAGAACATGTCGATGAAGCCCTTCGGCTGCATCTCCTTGATGTCGGCGCCGGCGGCAAAGGCCTTCTCGCTGCCGGTCACGACGATGCAGCCGATGGTGTCATCGGCTTCGAGATCGTCGACGGCCGCGGCAATCTCGCGGAAGACGCCGAAGGAGAGCGCGTTGAGCATCTTCGGGCGGTTCAGCTTGATGATGCCAACCCCGCCTTTGCTCTCGACGATGATGTGTTCGAACGTGCTCATGCTCCACCCACGCATTTGATTGAGCGGGCAATGTGCCCGCTGGCGCGGATGCCTTCAAGGGGGCTGGCAAGGGGGGCCGGAACGCGCCGATGGCGCGTCCCGCGTCATCAGGCCATGAACATCCGCGCGGCCGAGGCCAGCGTCAGCAATGTACCGACGCCAATGAAGATCTTGCCGATCAGGGAGCTCTGGTCCCAGGCCGAGCTCGGCTGGCTGCTCGCCATCACCGGCGCCGGACGCGGCTGCGCGTCGGTCGCTGCGATCACGGTTTTCTGCGCGGACGGATTGTCCTGTTGGAGGGCGCGGTCGAGGTCGTTGAGCTGGTCAGGCGCGACGACTTGGTTCTCGGCATTGGGGGCAGCGGGCGTGTCTGCGGCCGCCTGCACATTATCGTTGGCTCGGCCCGTCATGGCCGACGCTGCGGCGGCAGGAGGCGTGTCAGCACCGGCGACCTGCGCATTGGCGTTGGCAATTGCTGCCGGCATCTGGCTCGAGGCCGGTGCATCGTTGTCAGCCTTGTTATCAGCCTTGGCCTCGTCAGCCTGCGGCGTCGGGTCCGTGCTAGTCTTGTCGTCGGATTTCTGCGCTGTCTTGCTGCCGGTGTGGCCGCGAGAGGTTTGATGCCGCTGCTTGCTCGGCTTGGCCGCATCGGCCTGTTTGCTCGCGCTGTCCGGTTTGGCGCTTGCGGCAGAGCTCGGCGCGGCCTGCGCCGAGGCTCCAAACAGAAGTAAGAGTGCGGCCACAACAATCGATGCCGCGCGCCCGCTGGCTTTCATCATTCTGACGATCTCCCCAATTCGCCCGTCCCGGAAGCGAACAGAGACCCTGCTGCATGACGACAGCGGGGCAAAATATGGGAATCTTCGGGCCACACCGGGCAAAACCGGGGCAAACCGCTCGGGCGCGCCGGGCCGCCGGGTGCGACAGGGACCAATCGGTGTTATGAGCCCTGATGGAGTTTCGGCGGCTGCTTCGGGGCAGGTCCTGACGTCGATCACGACTTCGTGATCGACGGGCCTGCGGCGTAACAAATTGAAAGAGCGGCCGAATTGCAATGGTGAGGGGCGCGCGTGCGCGGACGTGAGGACGAATGGACCGGCCTGATGCGGTCGGCCATGGCAGGCGATGATGCGGCGTATCATCGCCTGTTGAAGGCGGTCACGCCGGTGCTGCGCGCTGCCGCGAGGCGCGGCCTGGCGAGGGCCGGGCAGCCTCCCGACCAGGCCGAGGATATCGTGCAGGAGATTTTGTTGGCGGTGCATCTGAAGCGGCACACCTGGGACAGCGAAGCGCCTTTCGCTCCCTGGCTGTTCGCGATCGCGCGCAACAAGCTGATCGATGCGCTCAGGCGCCGCGGCCGGCGCGTCTTCGTCAACATCGACGATTTCGCCGAGACGCTGCCCGGCGAGACGCCGCAGGAGTCGGCTTCGGCAGGCGAGGTGACGGCGCAGCTCAACACGCTGCCGCAGCGCCAGCGCGACGTGTTGCAGTCGATCGCGGTGGACAGCACTTCGATCAAGGATACGGCGACGAAATTCTCGATGAGCGAAGGTGCGGTGCGGGTCGCACTGCACCGGGGGCTTGCGGCCCTCACAGCGAAACTACGGGACCACTAGTCATGGACACCGATCAACTCATTCGCACGCTTGCGGCCGATAACGCTCACCGTGCGCCGCGCGTCGGCGCTCTGTTGACCATGGGGCTGCTGGTCGCGGCGCCGTTGTCGATCCTGATCTTTACGACATTCCTCGGTGTGCGCGCCGACGTGATGACCGCCATGCATAATCCGTTCTTCGACACCAAGTTCGCGGTCACGCTGTCGCTTGCGATCCCCGCGATCATCATCAGCCTGCATTTGTCGCGGCCCGAAGCTCTCATGCGCGGCTGGGCCTGGCTGCTGCTGCTGCCCGTCGGCCTGCTTGCGGTTGCGATCGGCAGCGAAGCGATGATGGCGCCGGCGATGCCGATGACGATGCGGCTGGTCGGCAAGAACTCCAGGGCCTGCATGATGGCAATTCCCGCGATGTCGCTGCCGCTTCTGGCCGGGGCATTGTTCGGCCTGCGCCATGGTGCGCCATCGCGGCCGGCCCTGGCCGGCGCACTCGCCGGCCTGCTGTCGGCCGGACTCGCCGCCACGCTCTACGCCTCGCACTGCACAGACGACTCGCCGCTGTTCGTCGCGACCTGGTACACGATCGCGACCGCATTGGTGACGGCGATCGGGGCGTTCGCGGGTTCTAAAGTCCTGAGGTATTAGGCCGCCGACGTCGTGTTCTGCATGCGGTGGAAGCGCAGCACCTGCTGTGCGGTGGAGCTGCGCAGGGCCTCGTAGGTATCGCGCAGCTGCAACGTGTCGGTCTGCGAGCCGCCCGAGAGCTTTTCGCGCATGGCGATGATCGCGCGCACGCTCGTCCATTGCATGCCGGCGACCTTGGCGAGGATCATCAGACCTTCAGTCCGGCTTTCGATCATCAAGTTCTCGGCGGTCTCGACAGAAACGCCGGCGAGGGCCGCGAGCCCGGCATTGGCCTCGTCGAACTTACCTTGCTCGGCGAAGGTCGCGACCTGGAATTCGTTGAGACGGCCGTCGTCGTGGAGTGACTTCACCAGTGCGCGCGCCATCTCGGTTTGTCGGCTCATCGCGGCGGCACGGACCCGCTGCGCGGCCTCCTGGACCACGCTCGACACCTCGTCGGCAAGTTCGGGATGGGCGGCTTCCAGCTTCCTGCGCACGCTCAACGACGCCTTCGCAATCAGCTTCAGATAGTGATGTCGCGGCAGGTCGGACCGTACGCCGATGCAGGTGGCAAGGTCGTCGTCACGTTCGGCACGTGTCACAAGATCAGTGAGGCTGCCCTCGGAGAGTTGCGCGCCCGGATTGCTGACCGTCGACTGCACGACGTCTTCGTTGCCGCGCGACACCAGTACGTCGGTGAGGGCCTCCGAGAGCACCCGCCGCAACGATATCGCCTTGAGGTGCGCTTGGCTCTTGTTGCGCGCGATCTCGATCAGGGTCGTCTCGTCGAGCCGTTCCGACTTCGTCAGCACGGGACCCGCGACCTCGATGATATCGTCGAGCGCCAGCGTGCGGATGATCTGCGGCGGCGCGGCCGCAATCGGCGCGAGGCGGTCGGCGAGCAGCGCCTTCGCCGAGGTTTCGATCTTCTCGATCAGACATTGGAAGACGTCGTCGAACACCCGGACATGATCGTCGGAATAGTCGACCGCATTGTTGATGAAGAGGTCGGTGACGCGGCGCAGCGTCTCGACCCGGCGTGCGACGGTGCCGTGCGCGAGCGTCGACTGCAATTCCTCGAGCAAATTCTCGGATGATTTGACGGTCTTGGATCTCATAGCCCTGTCCTGGAGCGTTCGGTCCGGCGGCTTGTCCTCGTGCCCCGGCAACAAATGGATTGGTCAGCTTGTAGCAATGCGGTTGCGCCCTTGCGCCTTGGCGGAATAAAGCGCGCTATCGGCGCGCGCGAGTACCGTGTCGGCAGTATCAACGTCGCGCAGCGTCACGACGCCGGCGGAAATCGTCACGCGCATGCCGGGCGAGAATGCGCTCCAGTCGAGTTCGGCGACGATGCTGCGCAACCGATCGAGCATGCGCGAGGCGGCTTCGCCCGCAGTGCCCGGCAGCAGCAGCAGAAACTCCTCGCCGCCATAGCGGCCGAAACGATCATCGGGGCGGATGTTGGCGAAGATGGTGATAGCGAAGGTCCGCAGCACCTCGTCGCCGACGGGATGGCCGTGGGCGTCGTTGATCCGCTTGAACCAGTCGAGATCGATCAGCGCGATGGCGCATGGTAGGGATGCCTGCCGCGACTTTTCGATCTCTGCGTCGAGAAGCCGCATGATGCAGCGGCGGTTGTAGGAGCCGGTCAGCTCGTCGAGCTCGGCGAGCTCCTCGATGCGCTGATAGGCGGCTTTCAGCTCGATGCTGCGCCGGTACAGGATCTTGCGCAGCGTGGCGCCGAACAGGCCGAGGAAGGCGCACTGGCCGATCACCAGCGCGAAGCACAGCATCGAGGCGATCCGCTGCAGCCGCGTCGCAACTGGCATGCCGATCGGCAGGTCCGAGCCGAGAAACACGGCCGCAAGCGCGATGGTTGCGATCGCCCAGGTCAGCATCGCCTGTGCCGAGGTCATGCGCAGCGTGCCGAACGCGAAGATCAGAAACAGCACGCTGATGAAGGCGATCCCGATCGTCGGCACCGACACCAGGAAAATGAATTGCAGCGCCATATGCGCCGAGATCTGGAATACGGTGAGATAATGGTCGTTGCGCTTGTCGCCGACACCGGCCTCCGACATCACGGCGAAGATGCCGATGATCATGACGCCGCCGACCCAGAACAGCGACGGTACGACGTTGTGGACGGTACCGTCGTAGGCGTAGAGCAGCAGAACGAAGGCGCCGAGCGAATAGCTGGCGACCTGGCCGATATACATTTGTCGGCGCTGCCGCGTCCGGCGCGCCGATACCTCGGGTGCGGCCGCCTCGGGCGTGAGGACGATATCCGCGACCTCTGCGGCATTCCTCTCCGGAAAGGACGTCGCGGCCGTGTTCATGGTCCCGCCAATGGTGGATGTCAGCCGAAAAAATCTACGTGGCAAGCCTTTAGGTTTGGTATCCTTTTGAACCGAATCCGGGGGACGCGGCGCGGGTGAGGGGGCTTCGATCGGCGCGGAATGGGCGGTCAGTTAGGCATCGCCGGCGATATCGCGGACCAAATCCTGCGCCGTGCGACATATTGTGCACAGGGCCGTACGATAGACGCGCTCGATCGAGCCATCCGTGCCGGCCTACGGCAAGTCCGCAAGAGAGTGTTTCCGTATTATGTTACCGTCTTGGAGCCGAATGGCCGATCACCGCGGGTGGGACAAGGAAATTGCCCGTATGTGTGGTAGATCACACAGACCTCCGTATGACTGCGGTAGGTTGAAGAATTTGATGCCTCCCGTCGAACCGTCCCCCGCGTCGACCCGACCTATCTTGCGAGACGGGCTTTGAGCGTGACACAGGCGGCTACGGACGAGGTCCTTATCGCCAGGATTGCTCAAGGTGACCGGCTCGCCATGCAGGTGCTGTACGGGCGGCACCACGTCAGGGTCTACAGGTTCGGGCTGAGGCTCGTGCGGGACGAGCAGACGGCGGAAGACCTCATCAGTGAGGTGTTTCTCGACGTCTGGCGTCAGGCCGGCAAGTTCGAAGGCCGATCCGCGGTATCCACCTGGCTTTTGGCAATCACCCGATTCAAGGCCCTGTCTGCGCTTCGGCGCAGAAAGGACTTTGAGTTGGACGACGAAGCCGCCAACGCGATCGAGGATTCGTCCGACGATCCCGAAACGGTGGTGCAGAAGAAGGATACCAGTGAAGCGTTGCGGGAGTGTCTGACGGGCCTCTCGCCGGACCATCGGGAAATCATCGACCTCGTCTACTACCACGAGAAGTCCGTGGAGGAAGTGGCCGAAATCGTCGGGATCCCGGAGAACACGGTAAAGACGCGCCTTTTCTATGCGCGCAAGAAATTGGCCGAACTGCTGAAGGCAGCCGGCATAGAGCGAGGCTGGCCATGATGGCTTTGAGCAAGAAGATGCTGGAGCAAGAGCCCGGTGAGATCGAGTTGCTGCTGCCGTGGCATGCTGCCGGCACGCTGAACGCGCGCGATGCCCGCCGCGTCGAGGAAGCGCTCGCCAGCGATCCGGAACTCGCCAAGCAATACGCGGCGATCCGCGGCGAATACGAAGAGACCATCCATCTGAACGAGAGCCTGGGTGCTCCGTCGGCACGCGCGATGCAGAAGCTGTTCGCCGCGATCGACGCAGAGCCTGTGCGGGCGACCGGTTCGCTGCCGCTCTCGGCGCGCATCGCCACCTTCTTCGCGAGCCTGTCGCCGCGCACGCTGGCCTGGTCGGCGAGCCTCGGCGCGATCGCGGTCCTGCTCCAGGCCGGCATCATCGGCGCCGTCTTGATGAAGACCCAGACCGCGACCTTCCAGACCGCATCGCTCTCGACCGGCGCGCCGATCACGCGCGAGCTCGGGGCAGCTCAGTCCGCGCGGGCACTGGTACGCTTCACGCCAGAGGCGCGCGTTGCCGACATCACCACGCTGCTCGACAGCTACCAGGCCTCGATCATCGGCGATGCCAAGGGCGGTATGTTCCGTCTTCAGTTCGACAAGGCGATGAGCCAGGACGAGCTCACCGCGCTGCTCGCCAGGATGCAGCGTGAGAAGTTCGTCAACCTCGCCGTAGCGGCGCCCTGAAGGCGCCTCTGCACCCATGATGCGCAAGTCCGAGAGTAAGTTACGCGCAGGGGCCTATGCCTCCTCGGTTGGAGCTTCGCTCCTGCTTGCCGCCTGTCTTGGTATCGACGTGGCGCATGCCCAGGCGATCATGCGCACGCCGACGATCAGCCTTCCCTCGCGTACGCCGACGATCTCTCCAAGCATCGCGGCAAGAGCCGTGAGTGTCGATCGCGGCCCACACGTGACGCCGACCGTTCACATAACGGCGCGGATGGTGCCGAACCCCGTGCAGCCCTATGCGCGCTACTCGCCGAACCTCTATCCGTCCTGTTCGACCGCCTATCGCGATGCCGATGGCGAATGTCTGGGGCAGCCGAACGGGGGCGGCGACGGCTCCGGAAAATCGGCCAAGAAGGGCTCCGGCAAGGGGCGGGGCAACGCGACGGCGCTTGCCATGACCTCGCGCAGCTTCGCTAATGAATTCGTGGCCGAGATCGACAGCGCGCTATCGCTGACCGAGGCCGACGAACTCGCCCGCCGCCACGGCTTGATCCGGGTGTCGTCCGAGAACTTCCCGCTGATCGGGGCCACGGTCGGCCTGTTTCGCATCACCGACGGCCGGCCCTATGAGACGGTCCGGCGCGAGTTTGCCGCCGACGGCAGCGTGCGCTCGCTTCAGTCGAACTTCCGTTACGTGCTTCAGGACCAGAAGCCGGCAGTCCCGGTCGAAGGCGATCCCGCGCAATATGTGCTGTCGAAACTGCGCCTGCCGCAGGCACACACGCTGGCGCACGGCGCCAATGTCACGGTTGCCGTGATCGATTCCGGCATCGACGCAAAACATCCCGAGCTTGCCAATTCCATTGCCGATGTCTTCGATGCGCTCGGCAGCAGCGAAGGTCCCCACGTCCACGGCACCGGCATCGCGGGCGCCATCGTGGCCCATGCCAAGCTGATGGGCAGTGCGCCGGAAGCGCGCATCATCGCCATCAGGGCCTTTGGCGGCACCTCCGGCGGTGCCGAGAGCTCGTCCTACATCATTCTGCGCTCGCTCAACTACGCCGCCGAGCATGGCGCCCAGATCGTCAATATGAGCTTCGCCGGTCCAAAGGACGCGGTGATCGAGCGCGCGATCGCAGCGACCGCCGAGCGCGGCCTGGTGCTGATTGCCGCCGCCGGCAACGCTGGTGCCAAGTCGCCGCCGCTCTATCCCGCGGCCAATCCCAACGTGATCGCAGTGAGTGCGACCGACCAGCAGGACAAGTTGTTCGCCGCCTCGAACCGCGGCAATTACATTGCGCTGGCCGCACCTGGCGTCGACATCTTCCTGCCGGCGCCTGACGGCAAATACCAGATGACGTCCGGCACCTCCTTCTCGGCGGCCTATGTCTCCGGCGTCGCAGCATTGCTGCTCGAGCGCAACTACGCCCTGAAGCCCGAAGCGCTGCGCATGACGCTGGCGAAGACTGCGCGCGACCTCGGTTCACCCGGGCGTGATGATCAGTTCGGCGACGGCGAGGCCGATGCGTTTGCAGCGGTGATGGCCGTTCCGACCGACAGCACGACGCCTGTGGCAGCTGCGTCAGGTACAACTAAACGTGAAGATGCCGAGAGGCGGCGCGACGACCCCGGCATCCGCGCGATCGAACAGCCCTCGCTGTCGAGTGCGAGCGATAAATCCACGGTTTCTCAGGCGGATAGGCCGGCGGCGCGATAACGCCTGCGACAAGATTGCGCGCGGGCCAAAGGTTAAAAAGTCCAGCGCCACTTTGAACGTTCAGCTCGCTGCCACGACCAATCTATGTGGGAGCGGTCATCCCTCCCCATCAGTCATATTAGGCGCGAGCGCCCATCCACCCCAAGCGCCCATATGGCTCGACCCGTCCGGTTGTCCCCCCGGACGGGTCTTTTCTTTTTGGCATCCGATTTCTTGAAGCGTCATGCGAGACCAGCTTGCGGTTGAACTCGCGAGCGCGTCGCTGTTGCGACCTGGCGACAGCATGGGGCAGGCCCGCCATGCCTGTGCGAGGCTTGACTCGCAAATCACTGAAAACTCCGCACGACTACGGTCTTTTGAGGCAAGAGACGCGTCGTTGCTGGACAAGTCAAAACTTTTCCACAAAATAATCACGTCGCGTCTAAATTGATTCGTGTGCGTTGCGTCGCGTCCGTAACTTTCTCCTGACGGGCTGGTTCATGACTCATCGCATAGAGGTTGGCCAAGAGGCCGGCCTGGGCTCAGCGAGCCGTGAAATTGCGGCGCGCTGGTGCGCTCTCGCCGAACAGCGGCTGGAACACCTCTCCGAAATGTTCGAGACCGGACGCTGGCGCCGTTACCATTCCGAACTCGCATTCCTCGAAAATATCCAGGAAGCCAAGCGTGCGGTCCAGACCTGGCGCGCCCTTGCGAATGGCGGGGACGTCGCCGCGGCCGCCGCGAGCGTGACCTCCGCCTTCGGCTGGTCGCCGGCGACGATGCCGCGCGTGTTTCCCAGGGAGCAGGCCCAGACCGTGCAGCCGAAGGCCGTGCACATCGTGCCCGAGACCGCCGTTCCGGTCAGGCTCGAGCCCACGCTGGACGTGCTCGCTGAAATCTTCGATGCACCGACTGCGCCGGTGGCTCCTCAGGATCCGGTTGTGCCCGTCGTTCCTCCTGCTCGGGTCGCTCCGACGATCAGGGTCGCTCCAGCTGAACGGGTTGCCCCGGCTGCGCCGCAGGCGTCGATCGCATCGCTCCTGCAGACTTTCACACCGCCCGCCGACGAAATGGTCGACGCCCCCGATGGCGTCGTCGAATTCACTTTCAGCCTCGACGGCATCGAAGCGAAGTATCCGCTGCTGCGGCATAGCTTCTAGGGACGGCGGTCCGCCGCGGCTTCTCTAGAGCCGTCATCCTGAGGTGCGACGCATGGGACGCAACGCGTCCCTGGGGAGCCTCGAAGGATGAACGGCCCGACTGTCAACTGCGCAGCTACCGCCGCACGGCGTTCCCGCCGACCACCACCTGCGCGAAACGCTGCGCGCCGTCTGCTGACAAGTCCGCCGTCACGGCACGCGCGTGCTCCAGGCCGACCACGGCGCCGCGCGGGGTTTCCGAGATCATGTTGTTGTTGACGAGGGCGGTGCCTGCGCCCGGGACGACGGAGACGCCGACGCCTGCCAGCGCCTTGCGGATCACGTTGCCCGTGATCACGACATCGCGCAGATATTTGCCCCAGCCGGCGACGATGCCGTAGGACGGCGCATTCTCGATCACGTTGCCTGTTACCGAGGTATCCGCCTCGATGTAGATGCCAACGCCGGCATCGTCGTCAGGCGCGGTGCCGATCGGCCGCTTCGGGATCAAATTGCGGATGATGTTGCCCTGCACCACCGCGATGCGGCCGCCTTCGTTGAAATTGCAGACGGAGACGCCGACGGCGGCGCCATCCACGGTGTTGTTGGCGATCACAGCGGCCTCGAACGCGAATTCGGAATAGAGTGCGACCTCGCGCACGTCGCTGACACTGTTGCCCGTGATGTGGATATTGGAGGCCGAGTTGCCGCGCACGGCGGAGTAATCGCAGTTCCTGATGCGGTTGCCGCGCACGATCACGTTGCCGGCGCGGAAGGCGTTGATGGCGTTGCCGTACTGCCCGGAGCCGCCCGGGCCGGCCTTGATGTCCTCGATGCGGTTATCGGCAACCAGCGTGCCGTCATCGCCGATCGCGGTGCGCAGGATCTCGATGCCGTTGTCGTTGGTGCCGACGATGGTGTTGCGGGATACGCTGAGGCCTCTCGCGTCGAATGAGACCACGGCCGTCACGGCGGTGTCAGTGAAGACATTGCCGGAGATATCGCCGGAGACCTGTTCGAGCCAGATACCACTGCCGCCTGAACCGGTGATCCCGCAATCGGTGATACGGACGTCGCGGCCGCCGAGGATGTGAATAAGTCCGCGCCGCGTCGGCAGCGGAATGCCGCCACCGTCGAAGGTGATGCCGCTGAGGCCGATGGCATCGGAGCCGTCGCTCTGGATTGCAGATGCGCCGCCGGTGAAGACGAGTTTCGTCGCACCACGTACGCCGATCAGTTGCGCTCCATTCGGCAGCCGCAAAAGACCGGTGCGATAGACACCGGGCGGCAGCGCCAGCGGCATCTGCGCGCGCGAGGCCTCGTCGATGGCACGCTGGAGAACGCGGGTCTGATCCTCGCTACTGCCGGGTCGCACGCCATATTGGGTCGCATCGCGGCCAAGCAGCGACGTCAACGGCGCTGCGCGTGCGGCGTCAGCAGGCATGGCCAGCGCGCCGGCGATGCCTGCGGTCGAAGCTCCAATGAGGTGACGGCGGTTGAGGTCCATGACGCGTCCTTCGGCGGACGCGGGGCGTGTCCGCGGAGATTAGGTAGCGCAGGGCGGCTCGCGTCGTCGGGATTGTTCGCGGTAGGGTTAAATGTTTACCGCAAAGCCTGCGCGTTTCGCGTCTTCCGCGCCAATTGCACCAGCTCCATCAGCATCGCCTCTCCGGCATCCACCAGTTCCTCCAGTGTGATCCGGGGCGCGCCTTTGCGCCGTACTGCGCCGCTGCGCGCGAGCAGGGGAATGTGGATGAACGCCGCAAGCTTCGGCCCATCCGCCCTGACGTTTTCGATCGCGCGCCAGCTCAGATAGTTGCAGAGATAGGCGCCGGCATCGCGCGAAGGCCGCGCGTCGATGCCGGTGTTGCGTGCGGCGCGCAGCAGCCTCGCCGTATGCGGGCCGAACGTCATGGTGTCCGCATGACCGGCGATGCCGCGCTTGCTGGAGCGGGTGTTGGCGGCATCCGGCCATAACATGGTGACGGCGTTGCGCGCGCGACTTTCGATGCGAAGATAAGGCGTGCGCGCTGCGAGGCCGAACATCAGCAGCGCATCCGGCTTCACCTTGTCCAGTACGTCAGGCAATTGCCGGTCGACTGCAGCGTAGGTCACCGGAAAGATATGGCGCGAGATCTCGACATCATCGAGCGCCGGACGGCGCAGCTGCGCCAGTCGCGCGACCAGCGGCTGCGTCGGATTGTATGGCGCACCGGGAAACGGGCCGAAGCCGGTGAGGAGAATGCGGAGCTTATCGCTCATTGCAGCAACTCCAATATCTGCTCGGCAGCGAGCGCGGGGGTGAGATGGCCGTTGGCAACTTCGGCCTCGATCTTCCTGACCTTGGTGCGCACGGACGCCTCGCTGCGCAGCCGCGACAGCATGCGTTGCTCCAGCATCGACCACATCCACTTCACCTGCTGGTCGCGCCGTCGCGCCGCGAACTCGCCGGATGCGTTCATCGCCGTGCGGTGATCCAGAATCTTCTGCCAAAGCTCGGTAATCCCGGTGCCTGATATCGCCGAATAGGTGATGACAGGCGGATGCCAATGTTCGGAGCGAGGGCTTAGAATATGCAGCGCACCGCGATAGTCGGCGGCTGTGATGTTGGCGCGCTTGAGGTTGTCGCCGTCGGCCTTGTTGATCGCGATCATGTCGGCGAGCTCGACCAGGCCCTTCTTGATGCCTTGCAGTTCATCACCGCCGCCCGGCAGCATAAGTGCGAGGAAGAAATCTGTCATGTCGCAGACCGCCGTCTCGGACTGGCCTATGCCGACGGTCTCGACCAGCACGACGTCGAAGCCGGCCGCCTCGCACAGCAGCATCGCTTCGCGCGTCTTGGCCGCGACGCCGCCGAGCGTGCCTGATGACGGCGAGGGGCGAATGAAGGCATCGTCGGACGCTGACAGCCGTGCCATCCGCGTCTTGTCGCCGAGGATCGAGCCGCCGCTCCGTGCCGAGGAGGGATCGACCGCGAGCACGGCGACCTTGTTGCCTTGCTCGATCAGATAGGTCCCGAGCGCATCGATGGTGGTCGATTTGCCGACGCCGGGCGAGCCGGTGATGCCGACCCGAACCGCCTTGCCGGTGTCGGGCAGGAGCATCTGCACGAGGTCGCGTGCCTGCGCCTGGTGATCGCCGCGCCGGCTCTCCACCAGCGTGATGGCGCGCGCCAGGGCCGCACGATGGCCGGCGCGGAGGTCGCGGGCGAGGGATGCGATATCAAGCGCGGTCTTCTTCTCAACCATGCCCTGCTTTACAACGGCGGACGCAGGCAGGCGAGGGTCCTCAGGCCTTGGAAAGTCGGGCCTTGGTAAATCACGCTTTCGTAAAACCAGCTGCCTTCATGGCCTGCCCCATCTGGCTATCCGCCTGGTCCATGAAGGTCGCAAACTGACCGGCATCACGCCAGACGGTGCCAAAGCCACGCCCGGTCATGAAGTCCTTGAACGCCGGCGAGTCGTACACCTTCTTCAGGGCTACGGTCAGCTTGTTGGCGATCTCCGGGGGCAACCCCCTGGGGCCGCCGATGCCGCGCCATGAACTGGTGGAATAGTCAACGCCCAGCGCCTCCTTCAAGGTCGGGACGTCGGGAAAGCTCGGATTGCGCGCGTGTGCCATGATCGCAAGGCTCCGTGCATGGCCAGCCTCGATGGTGGCGCGCGCCTCCGGCACCGAGCAAGTGGTGAGATCGATGCTGCCCGCAACGAGATCCTGCATCGCGGGGGCTGCGCCATTCGACGGCGACCATGTGACCTGGTTTGCCGGCAGTCCCATCGCCTGCATCCAGCCGACCAGCGCAAGATGCCAGATGCCGCCTTGGCCGGTACCCGACGCTTTGAACCGTCCCGGCGGCGCCAGCTTGATGGCCTCCATGAGATCCTTGACCGTCTTGTACGGAGAGGTTGTGGCGACCTGGATGCCTGGTGGGTCTTCGTTCATCAACGCCAGCGGCCTGAAATTCCGTGGCGTTAGATGGGTCACCGCCTGCCAATGCAGCATCGCGATTTCCACGGTGATCATGCCGATCGTGTAGCCATCCGGCGGCGCCGTGGCGATCTCGGCGTGGCCAACGACGCCGGACCCGCCAGTGATATTGACGACGTTGAACGGTTGGCCGAGTTCCTTCTCGAGCAGCGTGGCGACGATGCGTGCGGTCGCATCCGTGCCGCCGCCCGCACCCCAGGGCACGATCAAGGTCACCGGCCGCGCTGGATAGGCTTGCGCGCGCGCCGGTGAAAGGAAAGCTGATGTGGCTGCAGCCACAGAAGAGGCCGCGAAAGTGCGGCGCGTGAGTCCTGGCATTGATGTTCCCGGCATCGCCCTCGGGAATCGGGCTCGTGTCAGTGCAACATGTATCCAGCTTTGCGCGGATGTCGCAAGCGGCAGGTCCGCGGCGCCGCATGCACCGGGTTCCGACCCTATTGCTGCTCGTCGGCGTCAGCCTTTGGCCGCGTTCCGCCGAAGATGCGTGCACCTTCGGGCGTGAGATAGGGCTTCAACGTCTCCCAAGGAACAAATGCGATATACTGGCCCTCGGCGTAAGGGCCGACCGCATAGGGTGGGTAGTGGAAGGTGAGGCCGGAGCTCTTGCCTGCCTCGGTCGACGGTGCAAGCGTTACCGCGCCGATCTTGAGCAAGCTCGGCGTGAGATCCTTGAACCATTCTCCGGTCGCGGTCTCGCTGCTGTCACGCTTCTTCTTCTCGATCTTGAGCGAGGCGATCACGGCCTTCACCATCGCCTTCATGGTCGCGCCGCCATCGGCGGTCTCGCTGAAGAACGGGCGGATCGAGATGCGCTTGTTGTCGGACTTGTCCCAGAGGATGGTATTCACGTCCGTATTGGGATGGGCGCCATGGGTGTCCATGTAGTCGTCGCGAAGCACGCTGACATAGCGATCGGCAACGACCGAGCGGATCGAATATTTGCGCTCGAAATCCCAGCCGCCTTCCCTGAAGAATTGCGGATCCTCCTTGCGCGAGGCGGCGGCGTCAGCCGCGTTCTTGTCGAGCCATTTCTTGCCTTCGGCGAGGCAATCGGCAGCGAGCCCAGCATCGGCCTTGATCTTGTCGTCGAGGTAGACCCGCGCCTCAAGGTTCTTGTTCTTGACGATGGCGTCGGGCTTGGGATCGGCGGCGAGGGAGGGGGAGGCCAGGGCGATCGTTGCGACAGCGCACAGGATCGCGAGCAGCGCGGTCCGCGCATTTGGACGACGATATGTCACTTCAATATCCATCAATTCTATATCCGAGCCTCGTCGAGCGCTCGGATCTCTGCATAAGCGTAATGACCGCAAGATGAACCGGCGCAGAACGCGCGGTGCGAACACTTGGACGTGAAGATTGGTCGCGGCAGCACGACCGCCGGTTTGATAGCCAGAGCGGAAGTGCGGCGGAATTACTCCGCCGCCTCGCTATGCCCGAGCCGGGCGTTCAGCTTGCGGATCAGCTCCTCGGCCGCGTCCGCGATCACGGTGCCCGGCGGGAAGATCGCTTCGGCACCCGCCGCATGGAGCGCGTCGTAATCCTGCGGCGGCACCACGCCACCGACGATGATCATGATGTCCTCGCGGCCCTGCTTCTTCAGCGCGGCCTTGAGTTCGGGGACGGCGGTGAGATGGGCGGCTGCGAGCGAGGAGACGCCGAGAATGTGGACGTCGTTCTCGACCGCCTGACGGGCGGCTTCGTCGGCGGTCGCAAACAGCGGTCCGATGTCGACGTCGAAGCCGATATCGGCAAAGGCAGACGCAATCACCTTCTGGCCGCGGTCATGGCCGTCCTGGCCGATCTTGGCGACGAGGATGCGCGGACGGCGGCCCTCGGCCTCCTCGAAGGCGTCGATCAGCGCCTGAACCTTCTCGACCTGGTTGCCCATGCTGGACGCCTCCCGCTTGTAGACGCCGGTGATGGATTTGATCTCGGCACGGTGCCGGCCGAACACCTTCTCCATCGCGTCCGAAATCTCGCCGACGGTCGCCTTGGCGCGCGCTGCGTCGATCGCGAGCGCGAGCAGATTGCCGTTGCCTTCGCCGGCCGAACGCGTGATCGCGGCAAGCGCGGCATCGACGTCCTTCTGGCTCCGCTCGGACTTCAGTCGCGTCAGCTTGTCGATCTGCAAGCGGCGAACGTTGGTGTTGTCGACCTTGAGGATGTCGATGGGCGCTTCGTCCGATGGCTTGTACTTGTTGACGCCGATCACCGCCTGCTTGCCGGCATCGATCCGCGCTTGCGTCTTGGCGGAGGCTTCCTCGATGCGCAGCTTGGGCACGCCGGCCTCGATGGCCTTGGCCATGCCACCGAGCTCCTCGACCTCCTGGATATGGCCCCACGCCTTCGCTGCGAGGTCTCGCGTCAGTCGCTCGACATAATAGGAGCCGCCCCAGGGATCGATGATGCGGGTGGTGCCGCTCTCCTGCTGCAGGAACAGCTGGGTGTTGCGGGCGATGCGCGCCGAGAAATCGGTCGGCAGCGCCAAGGCCTCGTCGAGCGCGTTGGTGTGCAGCGACTGGGTGTGACCCTGCGTTGCGGCCATCGCTTCGACCGTCGTGCGCATGACGTTGTTAAAGACGTCCTGCGCGGTCAGCGACCAGCCCGATGTCTGCGAATGGGTGCGCAGCGACAGCGAGCGCGGATCCCTAGGATTGAAAGGCTTGAGCAGCTTCGCCCAAAGCAGACGCGCGGCGCGCAGCTTGGCGACTTCCATGAAGAAGTTCATGCCGATCGCCCAGAAGAACGACAGGCGCGGCGCGAAGCGGTCGACGTCGAGGCCTGCGGCAAGTCCGGCACGCAGATATTCGACGCCGTCGGCGAGCGTGTAGGCGAGCTCGAGATCCTGCGTCGCGCCGGCCTCCTGCATGTGATAGCCGGAAATGGAAATAGAGTTGTATTTCGGCATCTTCTGCGAGGTGTAAGCGAAGATGTCCGAGATGATCCGCATCGAAGGCGCGGGCGGATAAATGTAGGTGTTGCGCACCATAAACTCTTTCAGAATGTCGTTCTGAATGGTGCCCGACAGCTTCTCGGGTGCCACGCCCTGCTCGCCGGCGGCGGCGACATAGAGCGCGAGGATCGGCAGCACCGCGCCGTTCATGGTCATCGACACGCTCATCTGGTCGAGCGGAATGCCCGCAAACAGCGTGCGCATGTCGTAGATGGAATCGATGGCGACCCCGGCCATGCCCACGTCGCCGCCGACGCGCGGATGATCACTGTCATAGCCGCGATGGGTGGCGAGGTCGAAGGCGACCGAGAGGCCCTTCTGTCCGGCGGCGAGGTTGCGGCGGTAGAACGCGTTGGAATCCTCCGCCGTGGAGAAGCCGGCATATTGCCTGACGGTCCAGGGCTGGTTGACATACATGGTCGGGTAGGGGCCGCGCAGGAACGGCGCGATGCCCGGATAGGTGTCGAGGAAATCGAGCCCGGCCAGATCAGCCTCGCCATAGGCCGGCTTCACCAGAATGCCCTCGGGCGTCAGCCACGGCTCGGCGCTGCCTGACGGAGCAGCGGTTGCGGTTCGCTCAAAGGCGACATCGGCGAAATTGGGAATGCGGGTCATTCCTTGGAGTCCTCAAACCTGTGGTGATGCTCGATCAGCCGCTGCAAATTCTTCTTATATGCGGGATCATTCGATCGGCTCTTGGTCATCACACCGGTGCCGCTCCAAAGCAGCCGCGCCAGGAGGTTTCCGATATTCGCCTTCCACTCGATCAAGCCCAGCAGCATCTCTCCCAGCGCCTGAAGCATGGCATAGCCTATCATAGTCTCAATCATGATCCGGATGCTGATGGCTGACGATGGTCGCCATCTTCTCCGGTCCGTAGTTCTGCTGCGTGGTCTGGCTCGGCAGGTTGGAGATACCGACCACCCAGCCGAGGCGAGACTCAGATCCGTATTGCCGGGTCGGCACCAGGCGATCGGGCCGGTCGAAGGCGCCAGTCATGATCTCGATCCGCTCACCGTCGATGCGGCCAAAGCTCAGCGGGGTACCGCAGGCCCCGCAATAGCCGCGGTCGGCGATCGAGGACGAGCGGAAGAACGACGGCTGTCCCTTGGTCCAGGCGAAACTGGTGCGATTGACGTCGGCGAAGGAAGCGAATGGCGCGCCGCTCGCCTTCTGGCACATTCGGCAGTGGCAGATCGAGATCTTGTTCGGCGCCGCCGTCAGCGCAAAGCGCACCGCGCCGCATTGGCAGCCGCCGGTGAGAACGAGTTTGCTCGCGTCGGTCATGCCTGGTCCATCCGCACATAAGCGTCTTGAAGTGTGGTGAGTGCGTCACCGCCGGCGAATACGAAGCCCGCAACACCGGCCGCACGCAGGGCCGCCTCGGCTTCAGCCGGACGGCCTGCCAGATAGATATGTCGCGCGCCCGCCGTTTGCAGGGCCTTCGCCGCGCCTTCAGCCTGTTCCGCATAGACCGTGTCGCTGGAACAAAGGCAGGCGAGCGCGGCGCCGGACGCCTTGAAGGCTGCCGCCAGCTGAGCCGGATCGGCAAAACCCTCGCTGTCGATGGCCTGGATGCCGCCGGCTTCGAAGAAGCTCTTGGCAAAGGTCGCGCGCGCGGTGAAATCCGCGGGCGTGCCGAGATTGGCCAGAAATACACTTGGCCGTTTGCCGCGTGCCTTCAACGCTGCATCGGATTTGTTACGCAGCACCTCGAATGGCTGCGCGAGCCGGATCGGGGTGAGCGCGTCGAATTTGTGTTTGGCCTCGCCATAAGGTGCCAACACGATCGGCGTTGCCTGCAGCACGGCCGTCTCGCGCTCATGCAGGTTTGGAAATTCGCTGGCGCCCGTCAATACGTCGCGGCGCTTTGCGATATTGGCATCGCGCGCCTTTCGTGCGGCTGCGACCTTGCCCTGGAACAGGCCCTGTTGAAGCGCGGCGAAGGCGCCGCCGGCGTTCTCGCTCTCCTGGAACAGGGCCCAGGCGGCGTCGCAGAGCTGCGCCGTGAGCGTCTCGATGCCGCCGGATCCAGCAGCGGGATCGCTGACCTTGGCGAGGTTGCTTTCCTCGAGCAGCAGAAGCTGCGTATTGCGTGCGGCACGCCGCGCGAGTGGGTCGGGGAGCCCGAGCGCGAGGGTATGCGGCAGCACGGTGATCGCATTGGCGCCGGCAAGCCCGGCCGCAAACGTCGCGATGGTCGCCCGCAGCATGTTCACATAGGGATCGCGCTGCGTCAGCATGCGCCAGGCCGTATCGGCGGCAATGAACATTGGCTTCGGCGAGAGCCCGCATGCGGTCTCGACGCGCGCCCAGAGCAGTCGCAACGCGCGGAACTTTGCCATGGTCAGGAACTGGTCAGCATCCGCGGCAAGCCGCGCATAGACCATGCCCTGCGCCTGCTCCAGCGGGACGCCCGCGCTCTCGATCGCGCGCAGATAAGCAACGCCACATGCAAGTACGAAGGCGAGCTCCTGCACCTCGGAGCCGCCGGCATCGTGGATCACACGGCCATCGGCGGATGCAAACGGTCCCTTGAAGCCGAGCGCTGCGAGGCCCTTGATGCCGCCGGTGACAGCCGGAACGATCTCTTCCCAGCTATAGGGACTGGCGCCCCACACCGCGCAAGCGGCGAGCGGATCTAGCCCGAAGCGGATGTCGCAGGCGGCGGGTTCGATGCCGTTGCTCTTCACATATTCCGCGATATGGATCGCAGCCATCCGCGATTGCGGACCGACCTGAAGCTCGATGCCGATGCCTGCATCGAGATGAATGTTCTTCAGCACCTTTGCGACCGCATCGGCCGTCGGTTCCAGGCCGAAACCGTGGCTGCCAGCGCCGCCGGCGAACACGAGCGAGAGTCCAGTGGCGCCGTTCTCCAGGTCATTCAGCGCCTGCGCATTCGCGGCAACCGCATCGGGATGATCAATCCGCTGCATGATCTGCCACGGCGCCGCCGCGGGCCGTCCCGTCACCGGTGCGACGCCCTTGGCGCGCGGATAGAGCGGCTCGATCTTGAGGCCGTCATAAGTCTTGCCGACCAGCTTCTCGAACGGCGCGCCCTTGAGCACGCCGTCGACCAGCTTGCGCCAGTCCGCATCCGTCGCCTTGGGAAAATCGGCCGCCAGCGGCAGATCGTCAGTCACGGAGGTCATACGGCCAAGGGCTCCCAAACGTCTCTTATTCGCAGGCGAAATTGCCACGGCGGCCCGTTCCTGCAAACGGTTGTTTTTGGTTAACCGGTATCCGGAAGCCGCTCAATGCCTTGCGTTGAGACGCTGGCAAGGCCGTCACGCACACGAATGCCTGCTATCACGCGGTCTGGCGCGATTTCGGCCAGTGGCACCAGCACGAAAGCGCGCTCGAACAGCCGCGGATGCGGCAAGGTCAGGTCGGGCTTTTGGAACGACACGTCGTCGTAGGCGATCATGTCGAGATCGAGTGTGCGCGGTCCCCAGCGCCGATCCTTGTCCCGCGTGCGGCCGAATTTCTGCTCGACTTTCTGCATGACGAACAACAGCGCGTGCGGATCGAGGTCGGTCTCGATCTCGACGCAAGCGTTGATGAAAGGATCCTGGTCCTCGTCGCCCCAGGGCGGCGTCGCATAGTCCGACGAGCGCGCGACCATTGCGGCCTGCGCCATGCCGCAGACATGGGCGACCGCCTTGGCGAATGTCGCGCGGACATCGCCGACATTGCCGCCGAGGGCGATCAGCACGCTCGCCATGTCAGGGGTGCCGCGAGCGTGTCAGCATGATGCCGACGTCGTCGAAGATCGCGGCGATCGGCGCGTGCGGCTTGTGCACGGTGATCTTCACGGCGCGGATGCGCGGGAAGTGCGACAGGATGGCGTCGGCGACGGCGCCGGCCGCGCGTTCCAGCAGCTTGTAATTGGTGTTCTTGAACGCCGCAGTGGTGGTTGCCACGACATCGGCATAGGAGACGGTATCGACGAGACGGTCACTGCGCGACGGCTCCGACAAATCGGTATAGAGCTCGAGATCGATGACGAAGCGCTGGCCGACCTGGGTTTCGTGATCCAGCACGCCATGGCGCGCATGGATCGACAGGCCGGTGACGAAGATGGTGTCGGTCATTGCTTGCTCTCGATTGCGTTGGCCACCCGCAGGGCCTGCAAGGTCTCTGCCACGTCATGAGTCCGGATGATCTTAGCACCCTTTTGCGCGGCGAGCAGGTGCGCGGCAATCGAGCCGGCCAGCCGCCCCTTCGGCTCCGACGGCGATACCGAGGCGATGAAGCGTTTTCGCGAGGCACCAACGAGGATTGGCAGGCCAAACATGTCGAGTTCGCGTAAGCGCGCCAGCGCAATCATGCTCTGTTCGGCGGTCTTGCCGAAGCCGATGCCGGGATCGAGCACAATCTTGTCGCGCGCGATGCCGGCCTTTGCGGCGATATCCAGCGAGCGCAGGAAGAACGCCTTCATGTCAGCGACGATGTCGATGGTGGAATCGACGCTCTCGCGGTTGTGCATGACGATGACAGGGACGCCACGCGCAGCAATCAGCGGCGCCATGCCGGCGTCTCGCTGCAATCCCCAGACGTCGTTGGCAATGGCCACACCCTGATCGAGCGCGAAGGCCGTGACCTCCGCCTTCATGCTGTCGATCGACACGGGCATGCCGAGCGCAACGATGCCTGCCAGCACCGGCTTCAGCCGGGCCAGTTCGTCGGTCACCGAGATCGGCTGGGCGCCCCTGTAGGGGCGGGTGGATTCCGCGCCGATATCGATGATGTCGGCGCCGGCCTCGATCATGGCCCGCGCCCGTGCCAGCGCTTGTTCGGGCGCGATGAAGTCGCCGCCGTCGGAAAAGGAATCCGGCGTCACGTTGAGCACGCCCATCACCGCGGGCAGAGGCCGTTCCAGCAGCCTCCGCAGCGCATCTAGCCCGGCCGAGCCGGCCAGCGGGACGGATGGGGAGGGCGAAGCATTCATGCGGCCCGCTTTGCGCGGTCGGGGAGGGGGTGTCAAGACGGCATTGGCGGCGGTGCCGTGCCGGGCGGCGTCGATGTTGCGGCAATCTCGTGCATCAATCTCCGCTGTCGTCCCGGCGAAAGCCGGGACGACGGAAGGCCCTAATACGTAATCTTCGGCGGCAGTTTCTTGGCCTTGGCGATGATATCGCCGACCGACTTCTCGGAAGGAAGGATGCGGACGAGCTTCTTCCGATCGTTGGCTTCGCGCATGCTTTGCGCCAGCCTTGCCGGATTCCGATAGGCGAGTTCGCGTACCGTGGTGACGCCTGCGGCGCGGACCAGCCCCACCTTGGCCCGACCCATGCCGGGAATGCGCATGTAGTCGGAGACGTTGGCCCATTCCAGGAGTTGCTGTTCGCTGATGCCGGTCCTGGCCGAGAGCGCCTTGCGGCCCTTGGCGGTGCTCGCGGCTTCCAGCAGTGCGTCAGTGGTGCGGATACCCTGCGCCTTCAACTTGTTGGCGGCAAAGGCCGGCAGGCCCTCAATCTCGGAGATCGGATATGTCATGGTACTCGGTATGAAAAGCGAAGCTCAGGCGAACTGGCTAAGGCCCGGCGTCCCTGCGATGATCTTGCCCATCTGATCCGCTCCGATTTTGTCTCGGCCGAAGCGAAAAAGTTCACGGGCAATGGTCTGAATGTCGGACATGCCAAGGCCCAGGCCCATCAGCCGCGTGCCGATGGCCATCAGCCCGCCGCCCATCAGCCGCGACAGTCCGCCGCCGCTCTTGGACGCTTCGATCGCGCCTTCTGCACCAGGGATCTGGTCGATCAGGGCCTGCACGCTGTCGGACGGACCTTCGTTGCGAAGGAAGCCCAGGATAATGCCGACGGTCTTTTCGGCGACAGCACTATCTATGCTGGCGTTTGTCGCCAGCCGCCCGATCAGCTCGTCCATATTGGCCCGCCCCTCAGCCGGTTCACATGCCGGAGTATTGTTTCGAAAAATGATCTTGAGCCGGTGTGATGTGAAATACAAGCGATGAACGCACGCAACGTTCCGATTCATTCTCGAAGACGCGAAAGGTGTTGCAGCGATGCAAGAGCGGAGAAGAAATCAATGAAAAAATGCCGCGATGCGAATGCGCGCGTCCGACTTTTGGCGGATGCCACGCGCGCAGTCTCCGACAATGTCGCATGTCAACGGCGTCTTGAATGGTTTCAATCGGCTTGCGACATGCGTTAAACTACGGAACTGGTGGGCTTGAGTTTCGATACGCAAAACGAACAGATAGAATAGAGAGAATGATGACGGCGCAGGACAACAAGCTCGGCGATACCGACGACAAGATCTTTGTCGGCAAGGGAGAGGAGCTGGCTTGGCTGACATTGGCGCTTGCTAATCGCCACGGCCTCGTCACCGGCGCGACCGGAACAGGCAAGACGGTCACGCTGCAGGTCATGGCGGAAGGATTTGCGCGGGCCGGTGTTCCGGTGTTCGCCGCCGACATCAAGGGCGACCTCTCCGGTATCTCCGCGGTCGGGGAAGCAAAAGACTTCATCGTCAAGCGTGCCGCCGAGATGGGCCTGACATTCCAGCCCGACCAGTTCTCGACGGTGTTCTGGGACGTGTTCGGCGAACAGGGCCATCCGGTGCGGGCCACTATCACCGAGATGGGGCCGCTGCTATTGGCGCGCATGCTCGATCTCAACGATGTGCAGGAGGGCGTGCTCAACGTCGCGTTCCGCGTGGCTGACGACAACGGCCTTGCCTTGATCGACATGAAGGACCTGCGGGCGTTGCTCGACGCCATCGTGCCCGACAGCAGCAAGAAAGGGCCGGATGCGGAGGAGGATCCGCTCGCGCCGATCCGCAAAGCCGCCCAGGGTTTTGGCAACGTCACCAAGGCGACCGTCGGCACCATCCAGCGCCAGCTGCTGGTGCTGGAGAACCAGGGCGCCACCAAGTTTTTCGGCGAGCCTGCGCTGACTTTGAAGGACTTCATGAAGACCGACCGCGACGGCCGCGGCATGGTCAACATCCTCGTCGCCGACAAGCTGATGCAGAGCCCACGGCTTTACGCGACATTCTTGCTGTGGATGCTGTCGGAGCTGTTCGAGGAATTGCCCGAGGCCGGCGACCTCCCCAAGCCCAAGTTAGTGTTTTTTTTCGACGAAGCGCATCTGTTGTTCAACGATGCGCCGAAGGCGCTGATGGACAAGATCGAGCAGGTGGTGCGCCTGATCCGCTCCAAGGGCGTCGGCGTTTATTTCGTCACGCAAAACCCGATCGACGTGCCCGATCGCGTGCTCGGGCAGATGGGCAACCGGGTGCAGCATGCGTTGCGCGCCTTCACCCCGCGCGACCAGAAGGCGGTTGCCGCCGCCGCCCAGACCTTCCGGCCCAACCCCAAGCTCGACACCGCCAAGGTCATCATGGAGCTCGGCAAGGGTGAGGCACTGGTGTCGTTCCTCGAAGGCAATGGTACGCCGGCGATGGTCGAGCGGGTGTTGATCCGACCGCCATCAGCCCGTATCGGACCGATCACGCCGGAAGAGCGCAAGACGATCATGGATGCGAGCCCGGTGAAGGGCAAATACGACACTGCCATTGATGCCGAGTCGGCGTATGAGATCATCCAGAAGCGGATCGCGGGCACCGCTGTGACGGCCGACGGCCAGGCCGGCGGAAGCGGCGGCGGTATCCTCGGTCAGATCGGCTCGATGGTCGGCACCATTTTTGGCACCAATACCGGGCGCAACCGGCTGACGACAGGTCAGCGCATTGCGCGCGACGTCACGCGGACCGTCACCGACAAGGTGGTCGGCGGTGTCGTGGCCGATCTCGGCAAATCCGTCGGCGGCCAGCTTGGCGGCTCGGTCGGCCGTGCGCTCGTCCGCGGCGCGCTGGGCGGATTGCTCCGAAGGTAGGCAGCCAAGGACATTCCCGAAGCGGCTTTCTGCGCTGTCGTAGCTCACCTCGCGCCTACGGGCGGAGGGGGCAGACTTGCGGCTTGTGTCTGGGTAGACATATATCGCTCCTCTCCCGGCCGCAGATTGAAGGCATTGTGACCCCCACCCATTCGCCCAACAAACCCGGCATGCTCCGAGGCCTCTCGCTGCGCGCGCCGCTCGATCTGCTTTTCCTGTTCTGCTGCGTCATCCTCACCGCCGATGTTCTGGGTCCTGAGATCTTCGGCCGCGGCAAGACCAAGGATTATTCGCTGTGGTACTGGGCCGGGCAGCAGGTGCTGGATGGCGCGCCACTCTATCCAAAAGTCACCGAGCTGTTTGCCTATATCTACCCGCCGCTGCCGGCGATCCTGCTCGCGATCCCGAGCTGGTTCGGCAAGATCCCGCTCTATCTCGTGCTGTCAGTCCTGAATGGGGTGGCGTGGTGGTACACGGGCATCCTCTCCAATGCGATGACCGGTTCGGATCGCCAGCCCGGCCCCTGGCTCGAAGCGCTGCCGGCGTTCGCCACCGTGACCTTCGTGTTCGACATGTTCGATCTGGGGCAACCGAACCTGCTGCTGCTGGCGATGATGCTCTACGGCTTCTGGTGCCTTCAGCATCGGCGGTCTTGGTTTGCAGGCTTCATGTTCGCGCTCGCCACCGCCATCAAGGTGTTTCCGATTGCGGTGCTGCCCTATCTGGTCTGGCGGCGGCAGTGGGCGGCGGTCGTCAGCACGCTCGCTTTCATCGGCATCCTGCTCTACGTCGTGCCGGCACCGATCCGCGGTTTCGAACGCAACGCCGCCGACCTCGACACCTGGTACCAGGGCATGGTCGGATCGAGCTCGGAAAAGGGTTTTGGCCAGCGTGACGAGCAGAATTGGTCATGGGTCAACCAGTCCATCATTGCAGTGACCCACCGGCTGGTCAGGCCGATCAATTATAATCAAGAGGATCCCGACAAGCCGCCGCGCACGATGAACCTCATCGACGTCAGCTTCAGGACGGCGAACTGGATCGTGCTGACGATATCGGTCTTGCTGGGGCTCGGCTTTGTCGCGGTCCTGCCGAAGCAAGCGCAGCGAACGGCGCGATCAGACGCCGAGGAGCTCGGCATCCTGTTCTGCCTGATGACGGTGGCCTCGCCGCTGGCGCGACAATATTACTTCATGTGGCTGTTCCTGCCGTTCACCGTGCTGATGCATCGGGCCGCCTTCGACCTGCGTCCGCGGGTTCGGTTGGGAACCTGGCTTGCGCTTGGCGCTGCTGGCATTCTGATGTTGCTGTCGCTGCCGCCGTTTCCTAACGCGTTCCAGGCCTGGGGTAATAACCTTGCCGCCACGGCGGTCCTTGCCGTTACGCTCGCCTGGCACATCCGGCACCCGCCTGATGCGGCTAGCTCGAAGGCCGCAGCAGGGCTAAAATCACTGACAGCGTGAGACTCCAGAAAATTGGGAAATGCGACCATGGCCAATGCGCAGCTTCAATCCGTGCTCGACCACATCGACAAGGACTTCGACAACAGCCTTGAGCGCCTGTTCTCGCTGCTGCGGATCAAGTCGATTTCCGCCGATCCGGCCTTTGCCGGGGACTGCAAGGCGGCGGCCGAGCATCTGGCCAAGGACATCGCGAGCCTCGGCGTCGCGACCGAGGTAAGGCCGACCGCCGGTCATCCCGCGATCGTGGGCAAGATCAACGCGGGTGGTCGGCCGCATGTCATCTTCTACGGCCATTACGACGTGCAGCCGGTCGATCCGCTCGACCTCTGGCACCGCCCGCCGTTCGATCCCGTGGTCACCGACCATGCCGATGGCCGCAAGATCATCGTCGCGCGCGGTGCCGAGGACGACAAGGGCCAGGTGATGACCTTCGTCGAAGCCTGCCGCGCCTGGAAGAAAGTCACGGGCTCGTTGCCGATCGACGTCACCTTCCTGATCGAAGGCGAGGAGGAAGTCGGCTCGAAGAACTTCGTGCCCTTCATCGAAGCCAACAAGGACGAGTTCAAGGCGGACTATGTTCTCGTTTGCGACACCGGCATGTGGGACCGTAACACGCCGGCGATCACGACATCGCTGCGCGGTCTGCTCTATGAAGAGCTGAAGATCACGGCCGCCAATCGCGATTTGCATTCGGGCGTGTTCGGCGGCAGCGCCATGAACCCGATCCGCGTGCTGACCAAAATTCTCGGCAGCCTGTTCGACGACGACAATCGCATCACCATCCCCGGCTTCTACGACGGCGTGAAGGATCTGCCGCCCGATATCCTGGAGCAGTGGAAGAAGCTCAACCTCACGCCGGAGATGTTCTTGAAGCCGATCGGGCTGTCGATCCCGGCCGGCGAGAAGGGACGCCTGCTGATCGAGCAGGCCTCGTCGCGTCCGACCTGCGACGTCAACGGCATCTGGGGCGGCTATATCGGCGAAGGCTCCAAGACGGTGATCCCGTCGCATGCGTCCGCCAAGGTCTCGTTCCGCCTCGTCGAGGGGCAGGACCCGCAGAAGATCCGCGAGGCCTTCCGCGACTATGTGACGGCGCGGCTTCCGGGCGATTGCAAGGTCGAGTTCGGCGACCATTCCGCCGCGCCCGCCGTTGCGCTCGACTGGAACATGAAGCCGCTGGGGGCCGCGAGCAAGGCGCTGACCGAAGAATGGGGCAAGGAGACCGTGCTGATGGGCTCCGGTGCGTCGATCCCGATCGTGGCCGATTTCAAGCGGACGCTTGGGCTGGATTCGCTGCTGGTCGGCTTTGGTCTGGACGACGACAACATCCACTCGCCGAACGAGAAGTACGACCTCCGCAGCTTCCAGAAGGGCATCCGCTCCTGGGCCCGCATTCTCGCGGCGCTGGCGGAGGTGAAGTAAGCACCAGTGTCGTAGGGTGGGCAAAGGCGCACAGCGCCGTGCCCACCATCTCTCCATGATTACGAAAGAACGTGGGCACGCTTCGCTTTGCCCACCCTACGGCTCCGTCATCGTGACGGCTGCCGCCCCAAATAAAAACGCCGCCCGGAATTGGGCGGCGTTTCATTCCAAAACGTGCAGAGGGTGTTGAAGGCTACCCTACACGAAATCGGCAAAATCTCAAGAGCGGTAGCCCGGCAGCTCGCGGTCGAGCTTGCGTAGCAACGGCGGCCAGACGAGCTGGGTCGAGCGCAGCTCGGCGCGGTCGCGGTTGGCGAGCAGCTCGGTGTTCTTCTCGATCGCGATCTCCTCGACCGGATAGACCGGCGTGCCCAGCGCGCGGGTGCGCACCTGCATCGAGCAGGCGCGCTCGAGGTGGTACATGCGCTCGAAGGCGGAGGCGACCGACCGGCCGACGGTCAGCGTGCCATGGTTGCGCAGGAGCATGTGGTTGTGGTCGCCGAGATCCTTCTGCAGCCGCGGCCGCTCATCGTGATCGAGCGCGATGCCCTCATAGTCGTGATAGGCGAGGTCGTGGGTGACGAGCTGCGCGGTCTGGTTCAGCGGCAAGAGGCCCTCGGCGCTGCTCGACACCGCAGTGCCGTCCAGCGTGTGGAGATGCAGCACGCAGATCGCGTCCTCGCGCACCTCGTGGATCGCCGAATGGATGGTGAAGCCAGCCGGGTTGATACTGTACTCGCTCTCGCTGAGCTGGTTGCCGTGCAGATCGACCTTGACCAGGCTCGACGCGGTGATCTCGTCGAACATCAGTCCATAGGGGTTGATGAGGAAGTGATGGTCTGGGCCGGGCACGCGCGCGGAGATGTGGGTGTCGACCAGATCGTCCCAGCCATACAGCGAGACGAGACGATAGCAGGCGGCGAGATTGACCCGTTGCTGCCACTCGGCCTCCGTCATGTTGGACGGCACTTCCTTCAGGCGGGCTTCCGCTGGCGACATGGCTGATCTCTCCGAACTTCGTTGTTGCGGGGAGGGAGCCTAGTCTTGCAAATGGTTGGCAGCAAGGCGCGTCAAGCGCAGCAGTTCAGCGCAGCCTGCATGAGCGGGCTACGCTGGAGGAGAATTTTACGGCGCGGGGATCGACAGCAGGCTGGAAATGCTGCGGCCGCGGATATCGTAGACGCGGGCGAACACGACGTCGTCGCGCTTGATCTCGACCATGACAGGCGCGGTGAGACCCTTGCAATAGAACTCGCCGAGCGTCATGGCGAAATCGGCCGCATTCGAATCCCAGCCGATGGTGAAGTCGGGGCCGAGTGCGACCTGGGCCGGGCGCTGCGGACCGCACACCGCGACCTTCCATTTGCGATTGCGCGGCGGCACTTCCTGGCGCTCGACCAGCTGCTCGCGCAATTCGTCGGAGGCCTGCTTCAGCGCGAGGCCCCAATAGTCCAGCATGAAGCGGTCATCGGCGGCGCGCACCGTGCCGGCGATATGATTGAAGTGGGTGTATTGATAGGGATGCAGCCGGATCATCTCGGCGAGCGGCAGCGCGAGGCCGAAGCAGAACAGTGCGAGCATGGCCGGCTGCCAGGCGCGATGATTGGCACGCAGGCGCTCCATGGCCCAGGCGAAGGCGACGCCGCCGAGCACCGCCATCGGCGGGATCACGAAGACGAAATGGCGAATGCCGTTGTAGAGTGCGGGACGCTTCACCATCGCGATCGCGAGCGGCAGGGTGGCTGCCAGCGTCAGCATCAGCAGGATGGTCTTGCGGCGTGCCGGCACCTCGCGGCGCGGCAGCATCGCGAAAGTGCTGACCACGGCGCCGGCCATCAGCACCAGCATCACTTCGGGCAGCTGCAGCGCGAACAGCGTCGGCAGATACGACCAGGGCATGTCGGGTACGGACACGATCGCGCCGTCGAACATTTCCTTCCAGGGCTTCTCGAAGAAGTGCGAGAAATAGGTCAGGGCCTCGAAGGGATTGCCGGGCTCCATGATCGACCACGGCCAGATCAGGCCCATCACGAGATAACCAAGAGCAAGACCGGGCAGCAGCACGTAGACGACGTGGGCAAAACGCCTGATAGCCTCGCGGACGCCTTCAGCGCGCAGCTCCTCCAGGAACAGCGGGACGAAGCCGATCATCGCATAGACCAGCGCGAGGCCGCCAAGAATGCGCGAGCCGAGCGAGAGGCCTGCGCCAAGGCCGACGATCAGGATCGTGCGCGGCGAGGGATTTGGATATTCCTCGGCAAGCCGCACCAGGCCCAGCATCAGGATGATCATCGCCACCGCGAAGGGCGCATCCTTCGGGTTCATGAACATGTGGCCGTAGAAGATCGGGCAGAGCGCGAGCAGCAGCAGCGCGGCAAGGCCGGCAAGCGGTCCGCCGATACGGCGGCCGAGCCGCCATGTCACCGCAAGTCCGATCACGCCGACGATCGCGCCGACCAGGCGTCGCGTCTCGAACAGCTCGATCGGCAAAATCTTGTGCAGGAGGGCTGCGGCCATGTCGAAGCCGCCGCCATACATATAGAGGTTGGCGAAGGAGAGCGCGGAGGTATCCCTGAAGCCGGAGCCGAACATGCGCAGCAGCAGGTCGGCATATTCGGCGTGGGTGTAGTCGTCCCAGCCGAGCCCGTAGTCGCGGAAGGTCAGGCCTGCGATGACGGCGACGACGGCCAGCACCAGCATGGCGAGATCGTCGCAAGTCCGTTCAACCGAGCGCCCTTGAGGCGTGTCGATCGCCGAAGTCGTGATGGATGTCATGGCTATTGGTGACCCAGAATCCCCTCGTGGCCCTGCTTGTGCGCGCGGGCCTGCTCCCCGGACTCCCTATAGCGCAGTTCCATTACCAAGTAATTGGGCATTATGGCTAAATTCCTGATGCGACGCAGCAATTTCCGACAAACCCAGAGCACATGAGAGCTAGCGGACCGTTGCTGAAGGGAATGTGAATAAGTCCCTGATATCCTTCCCTTTAGGAACGGCGGCGACAGTTGGTCGTTGGCGCGGAACGCAGTATGACGGTATCGTGGCGGAACTGATGTCGCGCATGGATCCGCGACCGGGGGTGAGTTCGATGAGCTTGGCAATGTTGATCGCAGGGATTTTCGCCGTTATGGCGGGCTTCCTTACGGTCGCTTATGGCTTCGGCTACAGGGAATTCAGCGTCGGCAGCACGCTCATAACGAGCGGAACGATCGGCGTCTGCTCCGGAATGTTACTGATCGGCCTCTACATCGTGCTGCTGGAGCTGCAGGGCATTGCCCGCCGGCTCGCCGGTACCGCGGCGCCGTCGGAGATTCGGGTCAGGCCGGTGCTGCCGCCGGGCCTCGCCGCTCCCGGTGCGCCTGCGCTGGAGACCGCGCCAGCACCGCCGATGCGGGGCGAGCCCCCGCCTGCCGCGCCGCCATGGCAGGCCGAAGCGCCCTCGCTCCCACGGGCTGAGGCGCTGGCCGAGCCGGAAGCCCCTCCGTCGCCACCGGCAGCCCCTGAGCCACCGCGCCGGCGCAATTTGATGTTTGCCTCGAGCTCGCGCAAGGAGCGCGAGCGCGCCGAGGCGAAGGCGTCCGACGGCCTGCCGCCGCAACTTCACGCCGAGCCGGCCGAGGCCGCTGCGCCTGAGGCTCCACCCGCGAGCTTCGACGACGCCTGGCCGAAGCCCGAACGCGCGCGTCCGCCGGAGCCGCCCGCGGCGCGTCGCCCGCCGCCACCGCCGCCGCCGCGCCCGGCGTCGACCTTCGAGCCTGCCGCAACTCAGCCTGCCGGGCCTGCGTCTACGCCCGAGCCGCGGCCGGCGGAGCAACCGACCGTGACGGTGCTCAAGTCAGGCATTGTCGACGGTATGGCCTATTCGCTTTATTCCGACGGCTCGATCGAGGCGCAGATGCCCGAAGGCATGATGCGCTTTGCCTCGATCGACGAACTGCGCGCGCACCTCGACCAGCGCGGTGGCTGAAGATCTCACACTTCAAGTAAAGCCTCGCAGCTATTGTCGCGAGATCAGTAATCGGTTCATATCCGCCAGTCGTCGTATTTCGGCCAAACGTATTGTCGACAGAGAATACTTCACCGCCGCCTGTGCTGCGCGACGGAGCCGGATTGGAGAGAGGTCGCGCCCATGTCGGATGCCGCGGGTAAGAATTTCATCGAACTGACGGCGAGCATCGTCTCGGCCTATGTCGGCAACAACCCGACGCCGGCCGCCGAGATTCCGAACCTGATCAGCCAGGTGCACGGTGCATTGACGCGGGTGTCGTCGGGCCGCGTCGAGGTGCCGCTCGAGCCGGCAAAGCCCGCGGTCTCGCTGAAGAAGTCGATCGCGCCTGACTATCTGGTGTGTCTCGAGGACGGCAAGCGCTTCAAGTCGCTGAAGCGCCATCTGCGCACCCAGTACAACATGACGCCCGAGCAATATCGCGAGAAATGGGGCCTGCCGGCCGACTATCCCATGGTCGCGCCGAACTACGCGGTGGCACGCTCGCAGCTGGCGAAAAAGATGGGCCTCGGGCAGCAGCAGCGGAAGAAGGGGAAGTAGAGCCGCTCGCTCAGTCTCGTAGGGTGGGCAAAGGCGCAAAGCGCCGTGCCCACGAACTTTCTCTACTCGCGTTCAATTGGTGGGCACGCTTCGCTTTGCCCACCCTACGGATTTTCGCGGCGCGGTTAGAGCCGTGCGCTTCTCACGACGCGTCCGCGAGCGCTTCCTTCGCATCAGTCTTGATGCGTTCGACCATCGAGCGCAGGCCGTTGGAGCGCTGCGGCGTCAGATGGTCGCGGAAGCCGAACTCGTCGAACACGGAAATCGCGTCGGTGGCGAGAACTTCCTGCGGCGTGCGGCCCGAATAGAGCGCAAGCACGATCGCGACCAGCCCGCGTACAATGTGCGCATCGCTGTCGCCGCGATATCTCAGGATCGGCGCACAGCCGTCGCGATCGACGAGCTTCTGCAGCCAGACCTGGCTGACGCAGCCATTCACCTTGTTTGCGGCCGAATGCTCTTCCTCGGGCATCGGTTCCAGGGTACGGCCGAGCTCGATGACATACCGGTAGCGGTCGTCCCAATCGTCCAGCAGCTCGAAATTGTCCCTGATTTCGTCGATCGTCGTCATATCGGCCCGCGTTTGCTCGTCGGGACCAATATAGGGTCCCGACGCCGCGAAATCGATAGGCCAAGGCCCAATCTTGGTCCCGTCCAAATCAATACTTGGCCACGACCGGGGTGCCGTTGAAGCGATAATTGATGCCGAGCATCAGAAGATGGGCATTCTGCCGCACGTCAGAATCCGAAATGGCGGGCGTGCAAAGTTGAACGCCGCCGGATGCGGCGCAGCTGACGCCGCTGAGGTGAACGGACTTGGTGCCGAAGTCCAGATAATCGTACTCGATCTTGGCCGACCAATTATCGGTCAGGCCATGCTCCAAACCAAGCCCCGCCATCCAGCCCCAACGATTGTCGGACCCCGTCCGGTTGGCGGTAAAGGTAATGACCTGAGGGGCGGGACCCCCTCCGAACACCAGGAGGCCGGCATTGCTCGCCTGGGAAGCGCTTTCGCTGGCGTAGGCAGCGCCTCCCTTGGCGTAGAACAACGTGCGGTCCAACGAATCGGACGCAAAGCCGACGCGGCCAGCGAGTGTCGCGATGCCATCGATCCTCGTCGCATACCGATCCGTCAAAACGCCGAATTGCGGAATGGCGAGGGGAGGCCCTAAAGCCGCCACGGTCGTATTCTGGTGGTCGCCGCGCAAATCGGAGGCGTGATAGGCGCCTTCGACGCCAAGCACGAGACGGCCGGCCTGCCAGTTGTAGCCGGCCTGAACGCCGCCGATCCAACCTGTTCGCTTGTGAGAGCCGAGATCTGTTGGCGGTGGATTTGGATCGCTCCACTGGCTGTCGCCAATTCCGCCGCCGGCATTTGCGCCGACGTAAAATCCCGTCCAGCTGTACGCTGCCGGCACAACGGGCGGAGCCTTGTAGGCCGGGCTGGGATAAGCCTTCGGCATCATGGCCATCGCCGAAGTCGCTTCCTTCGGCTGTCCGCTTGCAGGCGCTGGGCCAGGGCGTCGAACATCGGCCGTGGTGCTCCGATGTCCCTGTTCAAGAACGCGCACGCGGTCGCGAAGGGCAGCGTTTTCGCTTTCGAGTTTTGCGTTGCGCTTATCGATGGCATCGAGACGCTGCAAGATGGCTTCGGACGAGGATGGTGATTGCGCTGAGGCCGCATTGCAGCCTGCCATAGTCGCCACGACAAAAGCGCATCTGAGAATGTTTTTCACGGGAGCCGCCTGGTTGCGTTCGAGGAGGATGTGACATCCTGACACGCATCATCATTCGGGAACCTGGCCGTTCCAACAAGGCCAACGGGCCTTAGTTTTCCTTTTCTGTTCTAGAGTTGCGGATGCGCAATACGACAAACGTCATACGTCCCGTCGGTGACCCGGTCCCGTCCAGCATACGTCGATCGAGATTGTGGCTGTGCGGCGAATGGCGCGCGGCCTAATTCGCCGTTGCCTCGGGTCCGTGCCATTCCAGCGCGAGATCGTCCTGGGTCAGCGTGTCGCGCGGCGCTGCGCTTGCGGCAGCATCGCCTTCACCGGCGACCGTGATCGAGCCGGTGTGGTCGGGCACCTTCTTGTCGTTCCTGTTGGTCTTCTCGGTCTTCTCGTTCTTCTCGTCGGTAATCTGCTCTTTCTTGTCGTTGATGATCTGGTAGATCTTGCGCGCGCCGTCCTGGGCCCGCTGGCCGATGATGGTCGCGGCCTGGCCGCCGACCTCGCAGGCTGTCGGCTGGCGCTTGCAGAACTGGCTCATGTCGGAGACGGCCGCGGTCGCAGCCTGCACCGCGTCGGCAGCGCCGATGTTCGGCAGCTTGTCCGATTCGGGTGTCTTGTCCCGCGGCAGGAGCACCAGCACCAGCCCGAGCCAGAATGTGATGCGGAGCAGAAAGCGCATCTTATCGACCTGTACGTTAGATCCCGCCGCGGAGATGTCCGCAGAGCGCGTGCGACCTAGCAACTGTCGATAAAGCGCAAGTGATTGCCTTCCGCTTAATTCGCAGAAAATTTACGCAAAAATCTTCGCGTTTGGAGGTCTCGTAAATTTTCGATTGATTCCGGTCACCGTGGTTGTCCGGACGGCAAATCCACCAATTCGAAACCATGAGGAGGACGGTGAAACCCTGTGTTCACCATCCCCGGTGATGACACCGCCAAATCGCTTAAAAATCTTTGCGATCACATGCTGTTCAGCGGCGAGCCGATCCGCCTTAGCACTCGTTTAAGGTCGCTCTGACACGGTGGCTCAACGACAAGGAGGCGTTCCGGCGCGTCTTTTGACGAGTGAGCCGAAGCGCGAGACCCGTGACAGTTTTGAGTATCATCCGCGATTGTCTCGATGCCCTGCTGCATCCCTCTGCGCGTTACGATGCGCTGACGCGTGCGCGCCATCGAGCCTTCATGGCGCCCCGGCTTCTCGGAAGCTTGGCCGCCTTTGCCGCATTTCCCGTTTATCTCGTCCTGCGTGGCGTGCCGAGCGCGATCGAGGTCGCGGCCTTCGCCTGGCTGATCGCGCCGATCCTGCTGTCCTGGTTCCTGTCGCGCACCGGTCGCTACGAAGGCGCCCATGTGCTGTCGTCGCTGGCGCTCGCGGGCCTGATCATGGCAATCGCCGCCACGACCGGCGGCATCGAATCGTTCGCCGCGATCTGGCTGGTCGTGGTTCCCCTGGAGGCAGCGCTGTCGGCCTCGCGCCGTGTCACGGCCTTTGCTTCGCTGCTCGCATTATCCTGCGCCGCCATTCTGATTCTGCTCAGCCAGCTCGGTTGGCTGCCGGCTGGTGACCTCAGCGCCGCAGAACGCGGTGTGATGATGGCGTTCGGCGTCGCTTCGGCGACGCTCTATGCCGCGGGTCTTGCCTTTGGCGCAGAATCGCTCGCGCGTACCAGCGTCACGCTGCTGTCGCGCGAGGAGGAGCGCTACCGTCTGCTCGCGCGCAACATGAGCGACGTGATTTCACGGCATCAACGCAACGGCGCGGTGCAGTTCATCTCGTCGGCGGCGGAAGCCATGTTCGGCATGTCCGTTGCGCAACTGCATGGCCATGGTCTGTTCGACCGCGTCCATGTTGCCGATCGTCCAGCCTATCTCACGGCGCTGTCGGATGCCGCGCGCGGCGACGTGCGCAGCGTCGAGTTCCGGGTGCGGCGTGAATCCACCGGTTCCGAGCGCGGACAGGTCGGTTTCATCTGGGTCGAGATGCGCTGCCGGCCGCTCGATCAGGATCTGGACCGCCAGAATCCCTACAATGAGATCACGCGCGAGGCCGAGGTCGTCGGCGTCATGCGCGACATCACCGATCGCAAGCTGTCCGAGCAGGCGCTCGACCAGGCCCGTAGCGCGGCGGAAGCCGCCGATGCGGCCAAGACGCGCTTCCTCGCCACCATGAGCCATGAGCTGCGCACGCCGCTCAACGCCATTATCGGCTTCTCCGACATGATCGCGCAGGAACAGACCTTGATGCTGGCAGCTCACCAGCGCAAGGAATATGCGGAACTGATCAACGCCTCCGGCCAGCATCTGCTGTCGGTCGTCAACGGCATCCTCGATATGTCGAAGATGGAATCCGGCAATTTCGAGATTTCGTCAGAACCGTTCGCGCCACGCGCCTCGCTGATGCATTGCTGCAATCTGTTGGCGCTGAAAGCGCGTGAGAACGGCGTCGATCTGATCACCGACGCGCCGCAGGATCTGCCCGTGATGACCGGCGATCCCAGAGCCTTCAAGCAGATCGTGCTCAATCTCGTCGCCAACGCCGTCAAGTTCACCGAGCGCGGCGGCCAGGTGACGGTCTCTGCGTCGGCATCCGCTTCGCAGCTGACGCTGCGCATCAGCGACACCGGTGTCGGCATCGCGCCCGACGATCTCAAGCGCATCGGCGCGCCGTTCTTCCAATGCGGCAAGACCTATGAGCGCCGTCACGAAGGCACGGGCCTCGGCCTTTCGATCGTGAAGAGCCTCGTGGCGTTGCATCTCGGCGAATTGACGGTACAAAGCAAGCTCGGCGAGGGCACTGCCGTCACCGTCAAGCTGCCGCTCGTCTACACGCCGCCGCAAGTGAAACCGGCCGAGAGCAAGATCGCGACGCTGGCGCCGGTGCTGCGACATGAAGTTCAGGACCAACCTGCCCTGGTGAAGAAAAGTGCCTAAAAAGTCTGCAAAGGACGGAGCCGCTCCGCGCCGCCGTGGCGCCAAAGCCGCGGTCGTGGATATCGAGACCGAGCGCAATCTCGTGATGCGCGTGCTCTTGCATAGTCCCAAGGACACGCTGGCCGGCCTCGTTGCGGCCGCCGCCGTCAGCGCCATCGTCGCGAACGCGCTGTTCCTGCAGACCGGCCGGCATCCGGCGCCGATGTTCGGCACCGTGATCAATCTTCCCGCGCCATCGTCCATGTCGCTGTCGAATCCGATGCCGCGCCCGCGTCCCGTCGGCGCTGACACGTCGCCGCTCGAGCCAAAGGCAACCGAGTTTCGCGTCGAGCCCAAACCTGCCGAAAGAGCGGCCGAGAAGGCGCCGGAGAAACCCACTGAGACGACCGCCTCGACGCCGCGCTCGGGCGATCCGATGACCAATCTGGTCATCAAGTCTACGTCACCGACGCCGGCACCGTCTGCGGTGGCGGTCGCGCGGCCGCCGGCGCCGATCCCGCAGCAAAGCCCGGCGGCACGTCGCCTCGCCGGCGTGCAGCGCGCGCTGTCCGAATACGGCTACGGCAATCTGAAGATCACGGGTACGATGAGCGGCGAGACCCAGTCCGCGATCCAGACATTCGAGCGCCAGCGCAAGATGCCCGTCACCGGCCAGGTGTCGGACCGCCTGCTGCGCGAGCTCGCCGGCGCGATCGGCCACCCCGTCGAATAGTCGTCATCGTTTGAAGAAAGCTCAAGGCTGGTGCTGATTGCAGCACTGGCCTATCGTGCGCGCATGCGTTTGAAATCAAGCATCTGGGTCTCTGCTTATTTGCGCCGGTGCCAGACCGAAGGCGTGTTCGGCGCGGTGCGCCATCGCGGCGCCGAGGAGGCGGGGGCGGTGTTCGTCAAAGTGTCGCTGCTCGACGGCAACGCGATGCTCTACGTGCCGGCGCCGCAGACCTCTTATGACGACGACCGTCCGGTCGATCGCTTCTTCGTGCCGCTTGCGCCGCAGCCGGTGCCTGAGCCTGCCGTGGAGGAGCGCCTCACCAAGGAACTCCGCTTCGATCCGGATGCCTGGATCGTCGAGACCGAGGACCGGGCAGGCCGGCATTTTCTGGATTTGGCGAAGACCTGATCCATCCTCACCGTCATTGCTCACAATGACGACGTGGAAGGATTAGCGCTCTGATCCGCCGCTGCCGGTCCGCACTGCAGGCGCGGAGCCGGGCTGGACACTCGGCCGTGACTGGCTGGACGTGCCGCGGGCGCGTTGGCGGTCGCTGTCATGCAGCGCGGGCTGGTACTTCGCGCGCGTGACGGCGAGCGTCGAGCCGCGCCAGGCGGCCAGCATCACCAGCGCGGAGCGGTCGCTGAGGCGGTCATAGAGCCGCGACAGGCGGTAGACCTCGTTCACGGAATTGCCGATCGCGGGCTTGAAGAACAGCAGGATGCGCTGGAAGTTCGGGCTCGGCATATCGAGCGCGCGCGCCACGATCGCGAGTGCCTCGCCGCCGGCATCGTCGACGATCTGGGCCGCGACGCGCGAGGGCAGGATCAGGGTGTCGCCGAGCTCGTAGGTGAAACTCTCGATATCGCCCGCAATCGCCGCCATCTCCAGGATCTGGATGGCGCGCTTGGCGTGCACGGTCGGAATGCGGGGCGCGGCCTTCAGCGGCGTCTGCGCCAGATTGTGCAGGATCAGCGCGCGCTGGCTCGCATCGGCGCGGAAGAACATGTCGTGGATCTCGGCCGCTTCGTTCGGCTGCATCGCCATATTGGCCGCCATGCGCGCTTCCGCGTCGGTCGGCGCGCGGGCAGGCGAGGGGGCGGGAGCGGCACGCGGGATTTCACGCGCGAGCGGAACCCGACGGCCTTCTTGCGCTGCGACCAGCCCGAGCTTCTGCAGCACCGGAACGGGCGTCTGCGGATAGATCGCGAGCCGCGCCTTGACGGCGGCGCGCGTCGCATCGTCGACCTGGTCGATCAGCCGCGTCGCAAGCTCGATGAATTGCCGCTGTTCGTCTTCGCTGTGGGTGCTGGACTGGACATAGAGGTCGGTCAACACGCGCAGCAAAGTGGGGCGAACATCCACGCCCTCGCGGCGGGAGAGTGTCATCAGCCCGTCGAATCCGGGAAACAGCGACTTGGTCATGGAGGCGTACGCAACTCGGAAAGAACTGTTGTCTCAGCCTATCAGGGGTTCCTTTAAAGGCTCGTTAAGGAAAACGAGATGTGAAGCAAACCCGCTCATTTCAAGCGATCTCGTGTCGTTGCGAGACGGCTTGGGCCGGCCCGTGCGGTTACGGTCCGAAGGCCATGTTTACATCCCGTTAACCATAAACTGATCCTAATGATCCTCATGTTGCAGGGGCGCGTTTGGTCGCGCGGCAATTGAGAGAGCTGACATGGGGACGATCATCGAATTTCCGGCCGGTCGCCGGGTGGGCGCGTCGGGGGACGTCGCACCGCGCGCGGACATGGGGACGATCTTGATCCTTCCCGTCATCCGTATCGAGCGCGAGGCGGACGAAACCAGCGGCGACCGTGGACCGGAAGCGGGCACTGCGCCGGGGCGCCGTCGTCGCCGCCGCTAAGTTCCGGCTTCTGCAATGCCGGACTCCATCCGCCAGATTCGCAAGCCCGTATCGGCCATCCTGCTGGCGCTGATGGGCGTGTCGCTTGCTGCCTGCAGCGGCGGTGATTTCGGCCGCACCCGCGCCGATATGCGCAGCGACGACATGCATCGCTGGCTCGGCACTGAAGTCACCGGCAGTCTCGGCCTGAAGGCCTCTCAATTCCAGCTCACCGACGAGGAGCGCCAGCTTCGCGACCTCGCCTATCCCATGATCGAGCCGCCGCTGTCCCGGCCGGCCTGGAAGAGCGTGTTCGGCGATTACAAGGCGCTGCCGTCGCCGTGGCGCCAGAAAATCGTATTCGACCGCACCATGTACGGGCGCACGCTGATCGACGAGCCGCATCGCTCGCACTCCTCGCGCTATGCGCAGCTGATCGAGGACGTGCGCAACGACATCACGCGTTTTGAACCGTTCTTTGCCTCAGCGATCCGCGTCATCGATCTCGACCGGAAGCGCGAGGCCAGCATGGCGCGCGTCTCCGAACTGTCGCCGAAAGAAAAGGCGGATGCCGTCGAGCGCATGCAGGAGAACTCGCTGATCGTCCAGTGGGTGCAACTGTCGCTCGAACAGCGCGTCTCGTCCTATCGCTGGGCGCTGGAGCGGCTGGTGATCCAGGCGCCCGACGGCATGGCCGCCGACGCCGATCGCCTGATCGGCGAACTCGCGGCGCAAACCACCAATCCCCCGGTGCAGTCGCAGCCGGCCTACGGCCGCGCGGTGGTGTCGAAGGGCTGAGCGCAGCTCGCCGCTACGGCCGCCTGGGCATGGCCCGCTCGAGAAACTCGAACAACCTGCGCCGGGAATCGTCGGTCACATCCTGACGAAAATGATAGGTGACGTGACTGCCGCGAGCGTCGATCTTGCTGAAGCCGTCCCGGTGCTGACAGTCCCAGCAATGCGTCGCCCCGGCATAGAGATGCCATTCGACGGGTGTGCCGCCTCGCTTCACGATTTCGAGCTTGTCGAGACATTCCTGCGCGGGCGTCTCGGTGTCTGCATCGCCCATCAGAATCAGAAGCGGTCGTGACACATCTTCATTGACCAGATCGTAGGGCGGCCGATCTTCCGGCGTGATGCGGAAACAGCCGGGATAAAAGCTGGCGACGGCCGCAAATCCCGGGCCTGACTTCAAAGCACCGACGTAATGAGGGCTGGCCGCCAGCAAGCCCACCATCGCGCCCCATGAAAAACCGACAAGCGCTACTCGTTGCGGGTCGACATAAGGCAATCGTCGCAGATCCTCGGCCGCTTGCAGCGCATCTCGCGCGCCGCGAAAGAAGTTCACGCCGTGTTGCGGACCGAAGCAGACGCTTTTGACGCTGCGCGGCCCCAGGCTGTCGACGACCAGGACGACGTAGCTGTGCGAGACGGCAGCGCGGGCCCACGCTACAACCGCGACGTTCAGTCCGCTGCACTGATGCAGGAGTACGATAGCTGGAAACGGACCGGACCCAGCTGGCTTGATCAGGGCCATCCGTGGTGAGGTCAGCCGGTCGACCGTTTCGGCGACATCAGGCAGAACGAGGTCAGGTGAGATTGTTGCTCCGCGGTAGATTGCTTCGGAATCCCAGACCGCCGCCTTCCATGCCTGTCCGTCCGCCGCGCTTGCGAGGTCGAGGCCGGCGACCAGGGCGACAGCGAGCGCGATCAGCCGGCATTGGTCCCTCCACCATGCGCGCCTGAGGAATCTGTGCCCTTGCCTGTCGTTAACCCCCTTGAACACTCCGTCCCCCTACCGATTGGTGATTGCCCTCCCGGGCAATAGGGGTAGGATTATCGCGTTTCTTCAAGCTATTTCACCCAAAGGTCCTGCGAGATGACCTTAGACGCCGCAAGTCCTTTTAAGGGCCGTCTGGACGTCACCCTGCCGCGAAAATTGCTGGTCCTCGCGATTCTGGTTGGATCGACCGGATCCGCTGCCGCGCTGACCAAGGAGGCGGCCCTCGAGAACTGCCGGATGACCGTCGGCAAGCCGATTGTGCAAGCCTGCATGCATGGGGGCGGCGGCGCCAATCTGGAAGCGTGCCGCGCCACGGCCTCTCCCAAGGTCAAGGCCTGCGTGATGGCAGCGCTCAACGCCGCCAATGGCCGCGCCAATGTCGCCGTCGAGCTTCCGAAGGAAGCCGCGCCCAAGCTCGATCCCGGCACGTCTTTGCGGAAGGACTTTGTCGCGCCGCCGCGCAACATTTCAGACATCACGGCGATTCTCGACGGCGAGAAGCCTGACGAGAAGATGATTGCGGAATTGAAGTCCGACGCCGATGCAGTGCCGACGGGCAAAGAGTCCCGAGAGGATCTTGCGCAGTTTTACTTTGATCGCGGCAATGCCCGGTCACAACTCGGCCGGCTCGCCGATGCCATCGCGGATGCCAACAAGGCTGTTGAGACCGGACGCGGGGCGGTCAGCCCCAATATGATGGGCCGGTTGGCGCAGCTCCAGTCGCTCCAATATTCTGTCGCCGGCGACCCCAAGCGCGCACTCGAGATCCTTCAAAGGCTGTTGCGGGAGTCTGTCGGCACGCCTGGCGCCAAGGGATATCAGTTCAATGCCAATCGCGCGGTGTCGTCGCTCCTCATTCAGATGGGCGATATCGCGCAGGCCGAAGCCTATCTGCGCCGCAGCCTGACGGGGATTCAGGAAGCGCGTACCAGCGGACTTCCGGGGTGGCGCGCGTCTTATGCCCGGTTTGGTCAGAGCTGGGAGGCCGAGATCGAGCTATCGCGCGGACAGATATTCGAGGCCAGGGGCCAGTTCGCCGAAGCCGAGGCCGCCTATCGCACTGCGGAGACGCGTAAGCGTGCCGGCAACAAGGGTGTTCTGGAGTCTGATAATCCGCCCGCCGAAACCGTCCTGTTGCAGGCGGTTGACACCACCATTCTGAATCAGGCGCGCGTGAAGGCGCGGCAGGGCAGGCTCGCCGAAGCCGAGGTCGACGCGCGCCGGGCGCTGCTGTCACGCCTGAAAGACACCGGCAAGTACAATCCGGTGACGCCGCGCTTCGTGATGGGACTGGCCGGAGTTTTGGTCGATCAGGGCCGTTACAGCGAGGCCGAGCAGCTCGGCCGAGTCGCGCTTGAGATCAACAAGACCGTCGGCGTGCCTGATGACTCGCAATCGACCGTGCAGCTGCTCTCGTCGCTCGCCGGTATTCTGAACCTGCAGCGCAAGAATGCCGAGGCCAACGACATGTTTGCGCGGATCGACAAGGCGGTTGCCAATTGGGATCCGCAGCGTCGCCAGGTCATCGAACTCAATCCGGCGCGTATTCTCGCGCTCTATGGTTCCGGGCAACTCGACGCCGGCATCGCTGCGGCCGAGCAACTCGTCAAGAAGCAGATCGGACGGGTCGGCGAAAACCATTTCGATGCCGCCTCGGCGCGCGGCACCCTGGCCGTAGGTTTGATGCTCGCGCGGCGTGATGCCGACGCCATCCGCGAGTTCAAGGCCGCCATCCCGATCATGATGGCGAATGCGAACGAGAACGCCGACGACGAGAACACGACCGTGGTGGCCGCGCGCAGTCAGCGGCTGCAGGCCATTGTCGAGAGCTATCTGCTGCTGCTCGCGCGGGCCGAGGGCAGCGGCGGCGCCGTCGGTGAAGAGACTTTCAGTCTGGCGGATGCCATCCGCGGCCGCTCCGTGCAGCAGGCGCTGGCGGCCTCCAGCGCCCGTGCCGCCGCCAAGGATCCCGCGCTGGCCGAACTCGTACGCAAGGAGCAGGATCTCACCAAGCAGGTCAACGCGCAGCTCGGTACGCTCAACAACGTCCTCGCCATTCCCTCGGCGGATCGCGACGAGAAGGGCGCGCAGCAGATCCAGGCGTCGATCACAGCCTTGCGCGGTGAACGCGACAAGGCGCGTCAGGAGATCAAGCAGAAGTTCCCGGTCTACGCCGATCTGGTCTCGCCGAAGCCGCCGAGCGTTGCCGAGATCCGGGCGACGCTGTCGGACAACGAAGCAATGTTGTCGTTCTATTTCGGCCAGAATGGCAGCTTCGTCTGGGCGGTGCCGAAGACAGGGCCGGTGGCGTTCGCTGCCGTCAAGGCCGGGATTGGCGACATCGAGACCAAGATCCGCAAGCTGCGTGAGGCGCTTGAGCCGCAGGCGGCAATGATCTCGGACATTCCGCCGTTCGATCTGAAGCTCGGCTACGAGCTCTATGAGCTATTGCTGAAACCGGTCGAGAGCGGCTGGAAGCCGGCCAAGAACCTGATCGTGGTGACCAACGGCGCGCTCGGCCTGCTGCCGCTGTCGCTGTTGCCGACCGCGCCGGCCGAGGTGGCCGCGGACGAGGATCCGCTGTTCATCGGCTATCGCAAGGTGCCGTGGCTGGCGCGGACCCATGCCGTGTCGACGGTGCCGTCGGCGGCGGCCTTGCGCACGCTGCGGCAGCTGCCGCCGGGCAAGCCGGGCCGCGGCGATCTCGTGGCGTTCGGCGATCCCTATTTCAACAAGGATCAGCAGGCCGAGGCGGAAAGCGCCGACGGCAAGGTCCAGGTTGCCGATGTCGGCGGCAATGTCACCCGCGGCGTGCCGCTGAAGCGTCGCAGCAGCCCGAAGCTCGAAGGCGTCGACAGCGCCGAGCTCGGCCTCTTGCCCCGGCTTCCCGATACGGCTGACGAGCTCAAATCCATCGCGCTGGCCTTGCAGGCCGATCCTTCGAAGGTGCTGTTCCTCGGCAAGAGCGCAACCGAGAGCGCCGTGAAGACGATGAATCTCTCCGGCTTCAGGATCATCGCCTTTGCCACGCACGGTCTCGTGCCCGGCGAGCTCAACGGTCTGACGCAGCCGGCGCTTGCCTTGTCGTCGCCGGCGGTGACCGGTGATAGCGGAGACGGGCTCCTCACGATGGAGGAAATTCTCGGCCTCAAGCTCGACGCCGACTGGGTCATCCTGTCCGCTTGCAACACCGGCGCTGGCGCAGGCGCCGGCGCGGAGGCTGCCTCCGGCCTGGGCCGGGCATTCTTCTACGCGGGAACGCGGGCCTTGCTCGTGACCAACTGGTCGGTGCATTCGCAATCGGCCCGGCAGCTGGTGACCGATCTGTTCAAGCGGCAGGCCGACGATCCGAAGCTGTCGCGCAGCGAAGCGTTGCGGCAAGCGATGATGGCGCTGGTCGATGGTCCCGGTTATCTCAACAGCGAGGGCAAGACCGACTTCGCCTACGCGCACCCGCTGTTCTGGGCGCCGTATTCGATCATTGGCGATGGCGGCGTACGTTAGGCGATTGGGAAGGTTGGAACGACAATGAAACGGTCGATTTTTTTCGGGCTTGTTGCGGCGGGTCTCCTGTTTTCCGGGCCGTCGCGCGCGACGCAATTGATCACGGAAGAGGAGGCCAAACTGCCGCCGCCGAAGGGTGCGGTGGCGGCCGACCGGCGCGGTATCCTGCGAGGTCCGAAGGTGGAGTTCGTCTCCCCAGGTGATTCCGTTGCCTCTCCCTTGAAGCTTCAATTGAAGTTCGAGTCGTTCGGCGGCGCCAAGGTCGATCCGGAATCGGTCAAGGTGATCTTCCTGCGCACGCCGAATGTCGATCTGACGACCCGGATCAAGCCGTTCGTCCAGGCCGACGGCATCAACATGCAGGACGCGGAATTGCCACCCGGCGATTACACCATGCGGGTCGACATCAAGGACAGTGATGGGCGACCGGGCACGGCCATCTTTACCCTCAAGGTCGCTCCCAAGTGATGTGTCCCTACTGCCAGGTCGGAAATGCGGAGGGCGCGCTGGTGTGCGCGTCCTGTTCGCGCGACATCGCCGTGCCCGCAACGCTGATCGCTGAGCGCGACGATCTCCTGCGCAAACGCGACCAGCTGCGCGATGAGCTGACGCGGGCGAGAGGCGAGGTCGAAGCCATCATGCTGCGCAGGAAGTCGCGGTAGCGATGGAGTGTCCGTTCTGCGCCGAGACGATCAAGGATGAAGCCATCGCGTGCAAGCACTGCTCGCGCGATCTGCGCGTCGTGCGGCCGACGCTGCTCGAGATCGACAACATCGTTGCCGAGCTGGACAAGCTGAGGCGCGATCTCGATCGCGTCAATGTCCGGCTCGAGCGTTACAAGAATCCGCTGCGCTATTTCGCGACGCATGCCGTTCTCTATGTCGTCATTCCGGCCATCCTGCTGACGATCGTGCATGTTCTGGTCACGATCACCTTCAACCTCTCGCCAATCCCGCTCCGGATCGCGTCGATCATCGTCCCGTTGCTGTTCGGGTTCGTCGCCTATCCTCTGCATCGGGTTTCGACGTTGGGGGCGTTCGTGCTGGCTTTGCTGCTCGCCAGCGTCAGCATCCAGGCGATGCTGACGGTGACCGGATTCCACGATGGAGTTCCGATCCTTCCCGAGGTGTGGGTCGAATGGCGCGAAGTGTTCGAATACGGAGCGAGCATCCTGCTCGCCTTCGTGTCCGGAAACATATTGGGAGTCGTCATCTTCCAGGTCCTGCCGCGCGTTCTGGGCCAGGGCGGGAAACCCAATGCCTTTGCCTTCAAGGTGGCCCGCCTGCTCGGCCAGCATGTCGGCGAGGAGCAGCTCCGCCGCCGCGCCCGCCTGATTCAGGACCTGATGCAGACCGTCGGCCCGCTCGCCGGCGTCGCCGCGACGGCCGTGGGCTCCATCTATGCCGGCCTGAAAGGCCTGCTCGGATAGCTTGTTCGTCGCGCCGCACCGGAGCAGAAGAAGTGGTCAGCCGTCTCGCGGCAGACGCGAGAAGCGGAAATTGCAATGGCTCGCGCCGCCCGCCAGTGTCTGCGTCCGGTCCAGATGAATGCCGCGTGTCGCATAGGCGTCAAAATCGAGCCCGCAAATATTCGGCAGGATCTCCTTGTCGCCATGGCGGCCTGCGAATTTGCAGAAGCCGCAGGCCTTGTAGTTGATGCCGAATTCAAAATTGTCGGCCGGGCCGGGTTCGATGAAATCATAGACAAAATCCTCCGGAAATTCGCTCTGATGGCTTTCGCTCACGCTTTTCGCCGCCTGCTGGCGCAGCAGGGTCTGGTTTTCCGGCGACATGAATTGGCGCCCCGCGGCGAGGCAGTCCGCTTCGGGCTCGCCAAGCAACTGCGCCTTATAGGCTTCCCGCTCGATCTCGCCGATGACTGCCAGCGGCACGCCATGCCGCCGCAGCACGCGGCTGATCGCCATGAAGCCGATCAGGCGCATGAAGAAATCGCTCATGCGGCTGGCGGTGCCGCCGACATAGGGCATCTGCGTGAGCACGATGGCGAATTCGTCCATCACCTCCCGTTTGATCGCATCGAGATCGATGAGATGCACGCGCTCGCGCAACATCGTCTCGGCCAGATCGACGCGCTGACGCATCGCCGCCTCCATGGCTCCCTGATGTTGCTCGTAGAAGGGATGGATGATCTCGACCATATGCGACCTCCCGATGTGGCGCGGCGACCGTAACCGGGGAGACCAGTCCGGCGCAAAGCATCATTCCTGCAGTTCAGCGCAAGAAAATCTATTGCAAGGTCGCGGCCCATCGGTGTCAAACTGATCGGCGATGACCTACGCCCTTCCGCCGCTCAACGCGCTCCGTGCTTTCGAGGCCGCCGCGCGCCATCTCAGCTTCAAGCTGGCCGCGCACGAATTGCATGTGACGCCGGCTGCCGTCGGGCAGCAGGTGAAAGCGCTTGAGGCACGCCTCGGCGTGCAGCTGTTCGAGCGGCTGCACAAGCAGCTCATCCTGACTGACGCTGGCCAGGCCTATCTGCCCGGGGTCTCCGAAGGCTTTCGCCACATTGCAGATGCCACCTCGCGACTGAAGCCTGATGGTACCGTGCTGTTGCAATTGGGCGTTCACGGCAGCCTTGATCTACGCCGCCTTGATCTGACGGCGTTTCGCGTTGCGCATGCGGAGATCGGTTTGCGCGTGTTGCAGCCCGCCGGTTTGCACGAACTGGTCGAGGGCAAGGTGGACCTGCTGATCGCCCGCGGCCTCGGCCGCCATCCGGGCTACCGTTGCGATCGGCTCAATGAGGGAGCGGGTCTCGGCGATTGGCTGATTGCGCCCGAGGGCACCGCGGATTGCCGGGAGATCGTCAATTTTCGCGACTGGCTGCACACTCAGGCGGCAGAAAGCCCGCGCGCAAACCGTCGCCCGCGACTGGTCGGCGGCGTCGGAAGTTGACGGCTGTCGCTGTGTTGCCCGATTGCCTGTAGCAGCAATCCCGAACTATTCGATCACCACGTCGGCGCGGCCGAGCAGCGACAGCGGCAGGGTGAGGCCGAGAGCTTTCGCTGTCTTCAGGTTGATATTCAACTCGACCCTGGTGCCCTGCATCACAGGCAGGTCGCCGGGCTTCTCGCCTTTCAGAATTCGCGCGACGTAGATCCCCGCAAGGCGATGCGTCTCGATGATGTTTCCACCATAGCTCATCAGGCCACCGAGCGCGGTGTATTGCGGATTGACGAAGATCGACGGTATGGCGTGACTGAGCGCAAGATCTGCGATCTGTTCGATGCGGCTGTTGGCGAAAGGATCGGCGACGATCACGAGCCCGCCGACCTGCTTCTGCCGCATGGTCTCGAAGGCGCTCGCCAGCGTGCGATCATCGCTCGCATCCAGGACCAGCAATTGCAGTCCAAGCTGCGGCGCTGTCGCTTCGAGGTCCTTCACCTGACGTCCGACCACGACGCCAGCCCGCTGGTTCACCAATACGGCGATGAGTTTGGCTGGCGGCAACGCCTCATGCAGGATTGCAAGCCGCTTGGGACCGGTCTCGAAGGTGAGGGCGGCAACGCCGGTGACGTTGCCGCCGGGATGATTCAGGCTCGTGACCAGACCGGCCTCGATCGGATCGGCGCCGGTCTCGAACACGATCGGGATCGTCGTCGTGGCCTGCTTCGCTGCAACGGCCGCCGGTGCGCTTCCCGGCGTCACTAGCACCGAGACCTTGCGGCGCACGAGGTCATCGACGAACTCGGGCAATTTGTCGAGCTTGCTGTCAGCCCAGCGAAATTCGATCGCAACATTACGGCCTTCGTCAAAGCCCGCCTCGTGCAGCCCTGCACGGAAGGCCTCCAGCCGGCTCGCCCAGGCGTCGGCCGATGCGCTGCCGACGTAGCCGATCACCGGAACGGACGCTTGCGCGCGCGCCACGAATGGCCAGGCGACCGCACCGCAGGCAATGGCCGCAAAATCCCGGCGCCTCATGTGGGTTTCGCGCCCCCGTTTGCGCGCGGCAAGGTGATCGTGAACTCGGTGAACGCGCCGGCTTCGGTCGCAAGGTCGATTCTGCCACCATGCTGCTTGACGATGATGTCGTGCGTCATCGAGAGGCCGAGGCCGGTGCCTTCGCCCGTCGGCTTGGTCGTGAAGAAGGGATTAAAGATCTTTTCCCTGATGTCGGCCGGAATGCCGGTTCCGTTGTCACGGATTCGAATTTCGACGGTGTTGCCGGCATTTCTGGTTGCCGCGCTGAGCATTGGCTCGAACGCCGTGCCATGGGCCTCCTTCTTGCGACTGATCGCGGCGTAGAAGCCGTTGGAAAACAGGTTGAGCAGCGCCCGGGTCAGGTCCTGCGGGTACATGTCCACCGCGCCGGCGTGGGGATCGAGATACTGCTCCAGAGTGATGTTGAAGTCGGATCGTTCGGCCCGCGCGCCGTGATAGGCAAGGCTCAGGCTCTCGGTGACCAACGCGTTGAGATCCTGCGAACGGCGCTCGCCGGAGCCTTCGCGCGAATGCTGCAGCATGTTCTTGACGATGGAATCGGCGCGCTTGCCGTGCTGCACGACCTTGCCGAGATTGTCTTTCAGGAGTCCTGTCAGCTCGTCGACCTGCTCGCGCCCCGGCTCGGTCAGGTTCTCTCCGGCCAGCACTTCCTTGAGCTCATCCGTCAATTCGCTTGAAAGCGCCGAGAAATTATTGACGAAGTTGAGCGGGTTCTTGATCTCGTGGGCGATGCCGGCGGTGAGCTGGCCGAGAGAAGCCAGCTTCTCGGTCTGTACCAGGCGGTCTTGCGCGGTTCGGAGGTCCTCGAGCGACTCCGAAAGCTCCTGCGTGCGCGCCTGCACCTCGTCGAACAGCCGGACGTTCTCGATCGCGATCACCGCCTGATCGGCAAAGGTCCTCAGCAACTGCACGTGATGCTCGGCGAACTGGCCGGGCTCGATCCGGGTCGTCGCTATCAAGCCGATCGACACACCCTTGTTCATTAGCGGAGCGAACAGCATGCTGCGAAAGCCCCTCGCGCGGCCGATATCCCTGATCTGGTCCGTTACGGCCTCGACATCGGGAATTTGCGTGACCTCGCCGGACTGCGCCATGAGAAACGGCGCGAAATCCGTGACTGGCATAGGAAAGGTCGACGTCAGGACTTCATCCGCCTCTGATGTCGTCGGCGTGAACGCTTCGAGATGCGCCTGTCCGTCGATGAAACGAAACACCGTGCTGGAAAAGCCGCCGACAAGGCCCTTGGCCCTGGTTGCAATCGCCTCGAAGACCGGCCGTGTGTCCGTCGGCGAACTCGCGATCACGTTCAGAATATCCGACGTCGCGGTTTGCCGCTCCAGCGCCTCCTTGGTCTCGTTGAACAGCCTGGCATTCTGGATCGCAATCACCGCCTGGTCGGCAAATGTCGACAGCAACTCGATTTGCTTGTCCTTGAATGGACGTACCTCGGTTCGGCGCAGCAGGATCGCGCCGATGCTCTCGTCGCCGCGCAGCAACGGCACCGACAGAACGGTCCGAATGGTCGAACCGGTCGCTTGCCCCATCACTCTGGCGTCCGGAAATGCGGCGCCTTCGTCGGAGAGCATGTCGTGGACATGCACCGGCTTCTGATCAACAAACGCGCGACCGGCCGTCCAGTTGCGGCTGATCGGCCATTTGCCGACCCTTGAGGCGATCGGGCCGGAATGTGCGCTGAAGCGAAGGCTCTCGCCCTCTTTCAAGAGGGCAACGGCATCGTCAGCTTCGCAAAGCTCGCGGGCGCTTTCGACGATCGCCTCCAGCACCGGGTTGATATCGGTGGGCGAGGAGGCAATCACCCTGAGAACGTTGCCGCTCCCGGTCTGGTACGCCAGCGCCTCGGTCAGATCGTGCGTCTTGGCCTGCACCTCGTCGAACAGCCGCGCGTTCTCGATCGCGATCAGGGCCTGGTCGCGGAAGGACTCCGCCAGCAGGATGTCTTTGGCGGCGAAAGCGTTGGTGCGTGTTCCCGCCATTGCCAGCAGGCCGATGCATTCGCCATGGCGTAGCAGCGGCAAATACAGCGCGGAACGAATGCCCAATCTGTCCTGAATTGCGCGCTCGAACTCCGGCAACTCGATTGCCGACCAATCCGGCAAATGCAGGGTCTGTTTCCCGATGATCGCACGCGATGGAAAATTTGCCGCCGGATCGATTGGAACGGGTGAGCTGTTGAGGATCGGCATCTGTCCGTCCGGCCCGCACCAGGACACGGTCCAGAAGCTCTCGTCGTTGCAACGTTGAATGAAAGCTCTGTCACACCCGAGCAACCGTACAGCAGTTTGTGCAATGGCCTCAAAGACTGGTTGTACATCGGTCGGCGACTGACTTATCACGCGCAGGATATCAGACGTCGCAGTCTGCCGTTCGAGCGCTTCCTTTGTCTCGTTGAACAGCCGCGCGTTCTCGATGGCGATCACGGCCTGGTCGGCGAAGGTCTGGATCAATCCGATCTCTGCCGCCGTGAAGGGTTTCTTTGGCCGCCGCGTGACGACGAGCGAGCCGATGCCGCTATCGTGGGAGATCATGGGCGCATACAGTACGGTCATGCCGCCGATCTCTCTCACGAGCGCCCGTTTGTCCTCAGGCAGGTCCGTCTTGTCGGCGAGATCCGGAAAGTGGACCGGTCGGCGCTGCGCGATCGCCATGCCGGTCGAGCTTCCCTTGAGCGGCATCGTGTCCGTCCCCCACTCTCCTTCTCCGGGGCCACGTCGCGCGACACCCTTCACCCTGTCACCTTCGACCAGATAGACCGCTGCGTCGTAAGGTTTGAACAGGCGCTGGCATGATTCCAGGATGGCGTCGAACACCGGCTGTAGATCCGACGGTGATTTGGCGATGAGCTCCAGGACGCGGGATGCCGCGGTCATCTGGGCGCGCAGCTCCGCAACCGATGCGGGTTTGCGCCGCTGCTTCTTTGCCGCGGTCTTTGTTACCTTGCGACTGCGCTGCTTGCGCGCACCACTGACCGCCGCCGAACGACGCGCCATACTGATCCCCGACCCGTGATGGGGCATATTATCGCCAAATCGCCGTCCGGGAAGGCGGTTTATGGATCGAGCGAGCTGACGTAAGCGGCGAGGGCGATCATGTCGTCTTGCGACAGCTTTTCGACAGTCTGTTTCATCGGAGCGCTTGCGGCTCCCGATCGGCTGCCGTGCTGGAATTCGTAGAGCTGGCGCATGATGTAGGTTGGCGATCTCCCTGCGATCCCCGGGATAGCGTCGACGCCCTTCAAGTCCGACCCGTGACAGAGACTGCAAGTTGCAGTCAGTCCCGATCCGCCAGTCTTCGCCAGCGTCTCGCCCTTGGCCAGGCTCCCGACCGGGACGTAGGCCGTGAATGTGGCGCGTGGGTCGCGAAGCTCGAACTGATTGACATCGTCGGGCATCTCGACGATGCGCTGACCGAGCGGTTCGACGCCTCCATCCGGAGACCTGACGTAAAACAGACGCGACGCGCCGGTTTTCGGGATCGTCTCGGTTTCGACGACCTTGATGATCGGCTTGCGCTTCAGCGCGGTGAAGTATTCCGCGGCGGCCAGAATGTCGGCGTCCGTCATGCTCTTGACCGAGGCCAGCATAACTTGCGTGGACAACCTCTGAGGGCCGGACATCACTCTCGCTCCGCTTTTGAAGTCGGCAATCTGCTGAACGAAATACGCAACAGGCAGACCGGCGAGGCTTGCATTCTCAGGGCCGCCGGTGCCCTCGACGCGATGGCACGCTCCGCACGCGCGAATCTCGGGCTTGCGTCCGTTCGCGACGATGTCCGGCATCGCCGGATGGGTGTCCGGATGCCAGTCGAGCGCGGCGAACAGATCCCGCGCCTGTTTCCAACTGAACGCGGCGCTGCTGCCCGGAAGCGTATTGGGCGTGTCGGTGGGCGTGGGTACCTGGACGGTCGGGTCCCACAGGAAGGCCCACGCTGGAAGCCCGTCAGGCGCCAGGGCGGCGGATGAACCGGTGCCACCTTGTGCGAATCCGTCGCCACTGACGGAAAGTGCGATTGCCAAGGGCATCAACGACCACAATGAAATTCGTTTCAAGAAGAGCAAAACCACCTCCTGGAAATCCCGACCGATCCGGACGGGCGGGTACATCTGAAAAACGGTGGACGACACGTCGGGCTGCCGCCCTTACGATGCGCGCTCCAGGCGCGCATCGATCTCGTGGCGAAGCAGGCTGAAATCGATCGGCTTGGTCAACAAGCCTGCCGCCCCCAGCTTCGTCGCCGTCTTCATCGTCTCGTCGTCACCATAGGCGGTGATCATGATCACGGGCACATTGGGCCGTGCCGTCTTCACTTCAGCCAGCATCTCCAACCCGCTCATGCCCGGCATGTTGATGTCAGACAGGATCAGGATCAGCGACGGATCGGCGATGGCCCTGACCTGCTCGAGAGCCGCCTGCGCCGAATTGGCAAATTCCATCACGAACCGGCTCGCGCGCAGATCGCGCCGGAAATGCTGACGGAACATGCTTTCGACATCAGGCTCGTCGTCGACGACGAGAATGAAGGTGCTCACCGTATCTTCCGGGGATTCGTGGTGCCGAGTCGCCGCGACCCCGGAGTGCTCTGCGCATGCCATGATTTGCAAGGTCGAAGACTCTCATCGCTCGGCGTTTCGACGCCGGTCGGGCGGTGTTTGCCGAATCCTGCTCGTTCGTCCTCGTATGAAGAGTACGAGCTTCTTCACGCTTTCGCTGACGATCTTGAAGAGCATCATGAGCCACGTGGCGAGTGCGGCACACCACAGCAAAACTTCTACCGTTTCCGGCATGCAATTCCTCCAAAAATGACTTTTCAAATACGCAGAAGATTACCGAACAAAGCGCCGACCACAAATCAGTCTCATGAAAATCCTCCAGGCACCGGCAACCTAGCCGTCCTGGGCGCGACGCGTCCGGAAAACTTTGCGCATATTCCGGGAAGTCGAAAAATGGTCGTGGTGGGCTGGCCGGCAGCCACACGGCAAGCTGCCGGGCCACGTCCTCGCCCGGCCGTTGCGGATCTGCACGCAATGCGAGCTATGGCTGCGCCTTGATGGGTCTGATTGCTAATCCGCAGCCGTAGCAGCAAGCGGCCGAGCTGCGCCCTCGGCCCGGCGCTTCGTCCATTCGGGCATCACGGCGAGACTGGCCGCATCGTGCAGATACATGCCGACGGCCAGGCCGCGGTCGTAGCTCACCCAGTGGCGAGGAAGGATCTCGATGCTATGGCCGCCGCGTCCCACGATCCTGACGAGACCCGCCGCTTGCGCGGAGTCCATCAGATTGCGGACGTGGGTGCGGGAAACGCCTAATCGCTGGGCGACCTCCATATAGGGAATCGCTGCGGCGGGATCGCTCGCATCCATGGCGGCCTTCAACAGTGCATTCTGGATCAGCGGCCCGGCGGCGTGAGCGAAAAACAGCAACGTGTCGGGCAGCGTCATCATGAGGCGCGCGGCGACGGGATGAAGCGGCAGAGACACGCGACAATGGAGAACGTGGTAAAGGGGATCTCGCGACAGTGTCGGGCTGTAGTCGTGATCAGGGTATAGGATGGCGAGCGGGGCAGTATGCGCCGCAAGCCAGTCGGCGTGATGCGCGCGCAGCTTCTCCGTGGTCGCAAGCAACCGCACGCGCCCGTCTTGCGGCGCGCGGCGCCGCTCCATGAATCCGACCTCGCACAGCCGCTCCAGCAGATGATCCACCTGCCGCCCGCTCGCATATCCGAACATGGCCAGTTGCTGCTTCAGGGCTGCGACGGTGAACCAGGTCTCGCGCCGCGACGGATCCTGCGCGGCTTCGAGCACCGCCGCATTGTGAAAAACAAAAAAACGTCCTGCCTGAAGCAGAAGCCGGACCAGAAATTGGTCGCCTTCGTAGACCGTGGAAAAGCTCTTGAGATAGGCGTGCCGAGCCTCCGGCAGCCTGGGATGGTTCAGGATGTCCTCGAAGCTCAATCGCAGCGGGCGCCCGATGAGGCGCTCGAGTTCGTCTCTTTCCAAGGCTTCCCCCAGTCTTTCCCCAACTGGAAAGTATAAGGCTAGGCCAATCTGCGCAATGTTTTCCAAATGCCGGCAACCGTCGATTGCGCGAATGCCTTGTTGCGCCGCTCAATATCTCAGTCTGGCGAAAGCCAGAACGGTGCGTCCGTCGGCCGGCATGATGTATCCGGAGCCGCTCGCGTAGGGCACGAAGGTGCGGTGATCGGCGAGATTTTTCGCGGTCACGCCGATGCTTCCGCGATCCGTCTCATAGGCGATCTTGCCGTCGAACGTGACGTATCCCGGTGTGAAATAGATGTTGTCGAGTGCCACGGCCTGCGCGGAGGCAGCGTAAAGGCCGGCCCCGAACGCGACATTCTGCAACCATCCATCCTGGACCTTGTAGTTCACCCAGAGCCGGCCGGAGTCGCGCGGCACGCGCTCGAGCACGGTGCCGGGCGCGTAGAGCTGATCCTGGATGACAATGGCTTTCACATGCGCGTAGCTTGCTAGGATCGAAAGGCCCGCGAACGGCTGCCAGGTCAGGTCCGCATCGAACCCTTCTGCGCGCTGCTCGCCGACTTGCGTGGCGAGGAAGAGGCTGCCCGGCAGCAGGTTCATGACATTGCGCCGCGTGTTGGTGAACCATGCCAGCGTGCCGGCAAAGCCGGACGGCAGCGCGAGCTTCAACCCGGCCTCGGTCTGCTCGGCCTCCTCGGGCTTCGGCGCCCCGGCGGCATTGAAGAAGGGGACACCACGGTAACCTTGCGAATAGTCCGCGAAGGCCGATACGCCTTTCACGAGATCGACCACGGCACCGAACCGCGGCAGCGGCTTCCAGGCATTGGTGACGAAATCGCTGCCCGCCACCGTGTCGGTGCCGTGAATATAGACATTGGCGAGACGCACGCCCGCGAGCAGATGCAGCCGCTCAGAGATGTCCGATTGCCACTGCGCCGTCAGCCCGCTGTTGACGTAGAGGTTGTCAGAGTTGATCGCGGGGGTGGTCGGTGAGGTATAGGCGGGAAAAACCGGATTGGCGAAGTCGACGAGGCCGGCGAAGCCGACATCGTCGCGGATCTTGTCGGCGACACGGTCGCTGTCCGCCCCAAACAGAACCGTATTCCTGGTCGGCCCGATCGCGAATTTGGCAACCGCGTTGGCGTTCGACGCAACCTCGCGCGTGTCGATCGGCAAATGGAAACTGAGAAAGGGGAAGGTTGAGCCGAATAGGGGCGTATCGGTGCCGAGAAAATGTCCGAACTGGTCGAGGCGCATCTCGCTGATACGGGTCGTGGCGTTGGCCGACCAGATGGCATTGAACTCGTGATCGAGACGGAGCGTCACGCCGTTGTAGGTCGTCCAGCTGCGGCCGAGATCGGCCCGGTCGGGAAACAGCGTCGGCGGAATCGTGAACAGGGACCGGTCGAGCGTGCCGGCGCCGGGCAGTCCGGTGTAGTTCTGGAACGAGCGCGACGAGAAGCTGCCCTGGATGGTGAGGCGCGTGCCGTCATTGTCGTTGAAGAGAAGCGTCGGATTGAACGCGTAGCGCCGATGCTCGATCACATCGACGAAGTCGCCGGATTTCTCGAACTCGCCGGTCATGCGGAACAGCGCCGTGCCCCCGCTCGTGACGGGCTGGTTGACATCGAACCAGGTATTCCCCAGCTGGTAACCGCCCGCCGTAACGCCGATTTCGACGAACCTGATATCGGTCGGCAGCTTCGAAACAGTATTGATGATGCCGCCGACAGGGCCGATGCCGCCCTGATAGAGAATGCCGGCCGGGCCTTTCAGCACCTCGATCCGCTCGGTGTTGACGAGCGAGGTGTTGTCGCCGCCGTCATAATAATTCGGCAGGCCGTCGACATAGCGGTCGGCCGGAAAGCCGCGCACCTTGTAGGCATAGCCTATGAAGGTGTTGGCCGACATCGGCGTCACGGCCGAGATGTTGCGCAGTGCATCCATCTGCCCGAGCGGTTGCTGGTCATCGAGCACGGCGCGCGGGATGACCGCAACGGCCTGCGGAATGCGCTCGATCGGTGTGTCGGTCATCGTTGCCGAAGCCGATGTGAGCGCGCGGTACCCGCTCACCGGCCCGGCCGTGGTCTGCGTCGCGGCCGGTCCGCCGTTCAGCGCGACGCCATCGGGGAGCGCCGGCACGTTGGCCCGTTTCGCCCCAGGCGCGGCTGGCGCAGCCACATTAGCTGGTTTGCTAGGCTTGTGCCTCTCTGCGCGTTTACGGTTGGGATATACCGACACTGGCGGCAGCCGCATCGGCGGCGCGACGGCGCGATGCGGTATTTGATCAGCGGGCACGTCTTGTGCCGCGACCGGACCGATCTGCCCTGCCGCGATCAGTGTCGCGAAGGCCATCCGCCGCGCCGCGCGTACGGACATGCGCACGCCACGCCGATCCAGGGCGACCTGACAGCCGCCTGAGCCCGAGACCTGATCCAAAAAGCTGCCCCACCCCCGCTACATCTGGAATGTATAAGATCGAGGGGAACCGTGCAAATCAGTCAGGCAAGGTCAACACCCAAAGGGTGTGATCGATCATTATTTCAGCGCATGGGTGGTCGCACCAATCATCGGCCGCGCCCTGATCCTGCGAACATGTCAGCGAGCGGCGTGCCACAGAAGGGGCAGAAGCGGATCGCGTTTTCGAGGTCGGCCTCGCCGCCACCCTGCATGGGTGTTCTCGCGACCAGCAGTTTGAGTTGTCCGTTCTCGACAAAGAAATGTCGACCAGCCGGAAAAGTCAGCGCGGTCGCGAGGTCCTTGCAACAGACCGTGAGGGTCTCAGGCTCCATCGGCGCTCTCCTGGAAACGGACATTTCGGCGTATCAAGTGCGAGCGATCAACGGTGCAGGCGCCTGATCGCGTCGATGTCCATGACGAAATTGTCGTTGATCGCAACGATGCTGCACGTCGCCTGGACCAGGAAGCCGCAGCGTTCGAGTGCAACGCGCGCCGCTTCGTCTTCGGACTTGAGCGAGCCGCCAAACGCGTATGCGACGTGGCCGCTATCGCCCATGGCGATGGCTTTTGGGCCAGACGCCGGAGAATAGAAACTCTCGATGGACTTGCGGCTGGTGTCGAAAAAGATGCCGGGCTCGCCTGTGGCCAGCGGCTTCTCGCTTGCGTGACTGAACCACGGCGCAGGCGGAATATCCAGAGGCGCTTCCTTCCACACCACCTTTCCGTCGACGGCGTAGACGAAGCACATGGTTTGCGCCGAGCCGAGGCAGGCGCCGAGGACACGCGTTCGGGCCTCCTCGGCGCTGCCCCGTCCCCACGTGGTCCAGTAGCGGCCGGCAAAGGAAATCGCGAGCGCCGTATGGTCGGGCTTGTTGCTGAGATCCTGTTCGATCTGCTTGCGATATTGATCGCTGACGAAGGGCGTTTCGGACGGTCGAAATTGCGGCCCTGTCAATGCGTAGTCGGGCCCGGTCACATTTTGCGAGAGCGGCCGTGCGGGCAGCGCGCGAGGTATGGACTCCATGAGGGTGCGATCGACGACCAAGCCGTTGCCAAGTGCGACCACGCGACAGGGAGAGTGGGTGATGTAGCCGCATCGCTGCAAAACCACGCGCGCGGCTTCATTGTCCGTGTCGGCTCTGCCGGTCATTGTCCACTGCCAGTCGGGTCCGACGGCAAGGGCCTTGCCGTGAATCTCGCCATATATCCGGGCGGCCTTGTCCCGATCATTGATATGAATGGCGGCGATGTCCTGGACGTTCAGGGGGCGGGCGTCGCCGGGGTTCGGCGAAAACCAGGGTTCGATCGGAAGAGGCGGCGGCGGTTCATCCCAACTGATCCGGCCGTCGATGGCATAGACGAAGCAAGCCAGCCTGTTGGCGCTCAGGCATTGCGCCAGTGCGATGGTGCGGGCTTCCAGAGCGGAGTGTCGTCCCGTCGCCCAGTAGGAGGCGCCGTCGAACGAGAGCACCAGCGCTGAATGGATAGGCTTGCCGACGAAGCCGGCCCTGATCTGTGCGCGGCACTGATCGCACAGGAAGGGGACTTCGTCGGGATTGAACGGCGTACCCAGCAGGGTCCGAGCCAGAACGGATTGCTGCTGAGGTGTGGGAGAGAGCTCGAGCTTTCCATGCAAGTAGAACTCCCCGATGATCGACAAGGAGAGCTCGGGCAGCTGGCCGTGTTTGGTGGTCTCGTAGACGTCCGAGCTGATCCTGCGGAAGATCGTCCCGATCTCCTCGGGGGCCTTGATGTTCTCGAGGAAGGCCGTCGTGTAAGGACTGTTGCGGCCATCGCCATCCTCCGCCGTCTGTCCGGCCTGGGTGGCGTAGGCGACGATCATGCCTTGCGCGTTGTCAAGCTTGGCCAGCCAACGAGCTGCGGCGCTCGCCCGGTTCGCGCCGAGCGAGCGCCGCAGCTCGTTGGCGAAGGGGTTGTCGCGACAGGCATCGAGCACGAGAATGCGCAGATTCTTGGCCTGCTGCAGATCGGCAACGATGTCGTCAAGGCGCACCAGGCGTCGCAGGTCCGCCACATCAGTCAACCGCGTGTCGATCGGCGCCAAATAATTGACCCCTCCGAACTGAAGCGCGTGGCCGCTGTAATAAAGCAGCGCAATGTCGGCGTCGCGTGCCACGCGCGAGAAGCGGATCGCCGCCTCGTCCATCCCGGCCCGGTCGAGATCGGTCGCCACGATCGTTTCGAACCCGACGGATTTGAGCGCGGTCGCAACGTCGGAGGCATCGTTCACGGGATTGGTGAGCCTGGGAACGTTGCGATAGGCGCCATTGCCGATGACCAGGGCTACTCTCGTATCGGCGAGGCAACGGTCTGCGATCGTCATAGCCGGGAGCGGAAACATCGCAACGATGAGCATCGAAAGGAATGGCCGGATCTTCATCCGTATCTCCTGCCGAGAAAATGCTTCGCGTAAGTCAAACGGAGGTCGTAAAATGGATTGCGGTCTACGGCACAGTCGGCACTGCGGACATCATAACGGCGACTGCCGTGGTCGGTCCAGTCATGTTGTGCCGGCTCGGTTGTCCACACCCACGATACGCAGTAGCGATTTGCGGATCCAACCTACTAGCGATCGATAATTTGCCAACGCGCACCCGCACGGCTTTGATCGCGGCATGGGCACGAAATCACGCGAGGTCATCTGGAGCGGGCGGATCATGGGTGCGGAGATTTCCGCCAAGCATGCCCGCGAGGAAGCGAAGAAGGCCGTGCGCGAGGCCGATCGCGCCGAGGCTGAAGCCTGGTCGGTTCGCATGGAAGGTTACGGTGGTCCTGCGCAGCCCTCGCCGACATTAGGGCAATGCATCAATGGCGGCATGGGCTGGCTCGAGGTCGAATGCGTCAGGTGCAAGACACGCGCGAGCCTGCCGCTCGATGCGATCCGTCGTCCCCGTGATACGCCGGTCTGGAAACTGGAGGCGTCGCTGAAGTGCCGCTCATGCCTGAAGGGACGATTCGCGCCGCCCGTGCACATGATCAAGCTGACCGCAACGCGGAGCATCACGCCGTACAAATGGGTGCATCCGACCGAGGAGCGTTAAAGCCATGATGGCAGAGTGCCGCCCGAAGTGCCAAAGCGGCGCGACGTTCTCGGGTCCTGTTCGGACAGGAACATTTGCCGGGTTGCAGGCGTTTTAACCACTCCCTTTGAGTTCCCAACAATGAAAACGACATCCGTCGGAGATTCCCGCAGCCTCGAACTGCTGGTCAACGCGATTGTCGACTACGCCATCTTCATGCTCGACATCGACGGCGTGGTCCGGACCTGGAACAAGGGAGCCGAGCGCCTCAAGGGGTATGCTGCCGACGAAATCATCGGAAAGTCGTTCTCGAACTTTTACACACCGGAAGATCGGGAAAAGGGTTTGCCGGATAGAGCGCTGGCGACAGCCTCCGAGACGGGTCGTTTCGCCTCCGAGGGCTGGCGTGTCAGAAAGGATGGCCGACGCTTCTGGGCACTCGTCGTTCTCGACGCAATTCGCGACGAGGAAGGCAGGCTGGTCGGATTCGCGAAGGTCACGCGGGACATCACCGAGCGACAGCAGGCTCATGCCGATCTCCTGGAAAGCGAAAGGCGATATCGCCGGCTTGTCGAAGCTGTGGTCGACTACGCCATCTTTCAGCTCGATCCGTCCGGTCAGGTCGCGACCTGGAATCCCGGGGCCGAGCGCATCAAGGGCTATCGGCCGGAAGAAATCATCGGCCGTCATTTCAGCACGTTCTACACGCCTGAGGATATCGAGAAAGGGGTGCCGACAACGGCCCTGGCGGAGGCATCCGAAAAAGGACGGTTCGAAGCGGAAGGCTGGCGCCTGCGCAAGGACGGCACGCGCTTCTGGGCCTCCGTTGTCATCGACCGGATCACTGACGAGAGCGGCGCGATCATCGGCTTTGCGAAAGTCACGCGCGATCTCACCGAGCGCAAGCAGACGCAAGACGAACTCCAGCGCGTCCAGGAGCAGCTTATTGCATCCCAGAAGCTGGAGGCCGTCGGGCAGCTCAGCGGCGGCATCGCGCACGACTTCAACAACCTGCTGATGATTGTTCTGGGAAACCTCGAAAATGCCGAACGCAACAGCCGAAACCTCGGCGGGCCCAATCTTCACCGCGCGCTGGCGAATGCGAAGCGTGGCGCTCAACGCGCTGCGGCGCTGACGAGCCGGTTACTGGCTTTTTCGCGCCGCCAGGCTCTCGATCCCAAGCCGATCAACCTCAACGGCTTCCTGAGCGGCCTGCAGGAATTCCTGCAGCGCACGCTCGGCGAGCGTATCGAGGTGCAGACAGTTGGTGGTGCCGGCCTCTGGCAGATCGAGGTGGACGTGAACCATCTGGAATCGACGATCGTCAATCTGGCGATCAATGCGCGCGACGCGATGCCGAACGGCGGAAAGCTGACCATCGAGGCGACGAACGTCTCTGCCGACGAACATTATTCGCGCGCCAACCCGGAGGTCGCGGCCGGCCAGTATATCGTGATCAGCGTGAGCGACACGGGCTCCGGCATGACCGCCGAAGTCCTCAATCATGCGTTCGAGCCCTTCTTCACGACGAAGGAGCCGGGGCAGGGGACCGGTCTCGGTCTCAGCCAGGTCTATGGCTTCGTCAAGCAGTCAGGCGGACACGTGAAGATCTACAGCGAGGTGGGAGAGGGGACCAGCATCAAGATGTATTTCCCCCGCTACTTCGGCAACATGCCGCCCGCTTTGGACGAGACCGACGACTTCATCGCCGAAGCCGCGAGCGTCGAGATCATTCTCGTCGTCGAAGACGATGCCGATCTCAGGGGTTACGTGTCGGACGTGCTGCGGGATCTCAACTACAGGGTTCTATCTGCCGGCAGTGCCCAGGCCGCTTTGACCATCCTGTTGCAGGAAGACCAGCAGGTGGATCTCCTTCTGACCGACGTGGTCATGCCCGGCATGAACGGCCGCGAGTTGGGAAAGCGAGCGCAGCAGATCAGGCCGCATCTGAAGATTCTCTACATGACGGGTTACTCGCGCAACGCGGTCGTTCACCAGGGACGGCTCGACGAGGGTGTCGAACTCCTGGAAAAACCGGTCACCCAGGCAAAGCTGGCGCTGAAGGTGCGCGAGATTCTCGATCGGCGACATCCGGGTGGATGATCCGGGCGAGACCGCACGCGAAGCATCAGGCCGTATGATAGGGCGCATCCGACGAAACGTTGCTCTGGATGGACGCACGCCAGCTCTCTCAACACGACCGTTTCACGGCGCCTGCTTCCGCGGTCGTCAGCGGCCTGCCGCTTCTGTCGATGTCGCCGCGAAAGGTGATCGCCATTCTCGCCGGCGCATTCCGTCACCGCTTCGTTGCCTTTGAAGTCCCGGTGACGGATTTGAGCTGGCGCAGGTCGCTCGACGCCTCCGCGAGCAGCCAGTCACGAAATGTCGCAATCTTCGGAAACGACGCGGTCGCCTTGGGGCAGACGATCCAATAGCTCTTCGACAATGGCACCGACTCCGGGAAGGGCAGCGCCAGCCGACCGTTGATCATATCCCAGGCCCCCAATGTCGTGCGAGCCAGGGCGATACCCTGGCCGTTGATGGCGGCATCGATGACCATGCTGGCACGATTGAGCACCGGACCATGCGTGACTTCGGCGTCGTCAATGCCGACGCCGCGCAGCCAATTTGCCCAGTCGGATCTGCTGTCGAGGTGGATCAGGGGAAATCTCAGGATGTCCGCGACCCCGCCGATGCGGCGGCGGCCCGACAGCAGCTTCGGACTGCACACGGCGAACAGCCGCTCTGTGCAGAGCCTTGTGGCATCGAGGCCCGGCCAGTTTCCGTCGCCATGGCGAACCGCAAGATCGACCTCTTCGCGCGCAAAGTCGACGTGGTGCATCGTCGCCGAGATGCGGAGATCAATTCCCGAATGCGCTTCCGCGAAATGGCCGAGCCGATGCACCAGCCATTTGGCGGCAAAATCCGGGGACGTGCTGACCGTGAGCACGCCTGCGTTCTGCCGTTGCAACAGCCGCTCCGTGCCGGTGGCAATTCGATCCAGTGCATCGCGGATCACCGCGAGATAGTCGCGGCCCGCTTCCGTGATGATCAGGCGCTGGCGCTCGCGGTTGAACAGCTTGATTGCGAGCTCCGTTTCAAGCGCCTTGACCTGATGGCTGACCGCACCTTGCGTGACGCACAGCTCCTCGGCGGCTCGCGTGAAGCTCTCGTGGCGGGCTGCGGCTTCGAAGGCCTTCAGCGCGTTCAGCGGCGGCAAACGCGGGCGCATCGCGAACCTTCCCGAGCGACTTCATGAGAAAAACTAGGGCAGGCCCGAGAAAGGATGCTTTGCGGACTTTGCCCTGCCGGCCCTATGCAAGCGGCGACGACACGAAATCATGGGAGTTGGAGGCAAGAAATGTCAATACCCATTGCCGATCGCGGGTTTCCGGCGCGAGTTCGAAGCAGCGGGACGGCCGCGGATCATAAACAGAATTCATGGCAGGCGTTGATCGGCAGGTGGCTTGCCCGCATCGACCGGATAAATCAGCGCGACGACCTTCGCGCGATTGCCGACAACCCCCATCTCCTTGCCGATCTCGGGCTTACCCGCGACGACGCATTAAAGCAGGCGAATAAACCGTTCTGGCGCTGATCGCGCCCGATCGACGGCAAGCCAACCGAGAGGAGAAAAGATGTCCGAGGCCATCGTTTACGGTTTTCCCCGCAGCACGTTCGTCAACATCGTGCGGCTCGTGCTCACCCACAAGGATGTGGCGTACCGGTTCGAGGACCTCGAGCCCGTGATGGGCAGGAGCAAGCATCTCGCGCTGCATCCGTTCAATCGGGTCCCGATCTTTCGCCATGGCGATTTCACCGTCTACGAGACGCGCGCGATCGTCGGCTACATCGATGAGGCGTTCGCAGGGACAAGGCTGACGCCGCCGGACCCGCGGGCACAGGCTCGCATGAACCAGTGGATCGGCGTCGTCGATTCCTACGTCTATCCCTACATGATCTACCACGTGACGCACGAGCGGCTGGTCTTTCCCGAACTCGGGATTGCGTCCGACGAGAAGGTGGTGGCGCACGCGCTGCCCAAGGTCGATGCCGCACTCGCGGTCGTCGAGCGCGAGCTCGCCGATGGCCGGAATTGTCTTCTCGGTCCAGACCTCTCGATCGCGGATTTCTATCTTTTGCCGAGCACCTTCGCGTTCAGCCTGACGGAGGAAGGCAAGGCCATATACCCGAAATATCCGGCCTTCTGTCGATGGCGGGAGCGTATGGAGAGCCTGCCGACGACGCAAAAGCTGCGCGCGATCCTGCCGCCGCGCGAGCCCATTGCGCATGCCCGTGAGTGGGCGAACTCGCACCGCCCGAAATATTGACCAAGGCCTCAGTTGGTGCTGGGAGGCAGATCGATTTCCGCGGCATGGTCGCGGAATTTTCGTGTGGTTTCGATGGTGCGGGCGGCATAGCCGTGACGGATCACGGGTTGTCGCTCCTCGGTTCGCTGGGGCACCTTTTTGTGTGAGCAGTGATTCCTCGGGACGGGCCTCGGTCACGAATGCTTGAGCGCCATCGGGGGCATGTTTCCAAGTACAAAATATGCTAGGGAGGTCATGTTCCCGGCCCGAGAGGCAAGTCGCTTTCGATGCAGTTCGTCCGTACCATCCTGGCCTTTGCCATCGCCATATCGCTGGCGATGTTGCCGGTTGGCGCATCCGCGGCTGGCCTTGCGATGTCCGCGGACGACATGCAGATGGTCGTGCAGATGGGCGGCGATGCCGACATGCCGATGGACGATTGTTGTCCCGACATGAAGGGACCGAGCTCCCACACCGGCGGCTACAAGTGCGGAATGGGCTTCTGCTGCGTCGGCGGGATCATCGCGCTTGCCGACATCAGGCCGGTGGCCTTTGAATATCTCGCCGTTGCTGCTGGCGAGATGGTCCTCCCTGAGGATCAGGTCACCTCTTCCCGCGGCGGCAGTCCTCCCTTCCGACCTCCTCGAATCTGATCTCGCAAAGCCAGAAGACGCGAGCGGCCTGGCTGCTCGCGACGACGACTGACGTGCGCGCCATGCGCCACGGCGGAAGATCAATTCATGAGGACTGGACAATGCTTGCTAAATTCAAGACCGCGGCTCTCGCCGCCACCCTTTCGCTTGCCGCATCCGCTGCGATGGCGGGCGCTAACGACTACACCTTCGAACCGGTCAAGGCAGAGATGAAGAAGGGCGAGGACGTCACGCTCGCCGTTCGCCTGACCAACAAGCAGACCGGCAAGCCAGTGTCGGATGCGGTGATCTTCAAGGCCCGAGTTGATATGGCGCCGGACGGGATGGCCGAGATGGAGTCGGCCGTTGCGCCGCTGCCCTCCAAGGAGCCGGGCGTGTACGCCTTCAAGACCGACCTGCCAATGGCGGGCCGCTATCAGATGACGCTGTCTGCGAAGGTGCAGGGCGAAGCTGAGACCGTGAACGGTAAGGTGATCGTTACGGCGACCAAGTGAGTGCTCGGGCGTTGCCCGGCAGCGCCTGAGATTCCCTTTCCATTCACACGGACGCGCGCTTCCTGGCGCGCGGAGACACGCCATGAAAACGCTGCGCCTTCTGACAGCTCTCGCGCTAAGCTCTGGCCTCGCCTTGGTCGCTTACGGCTACTTGAACGGGGAGTTTGCGCCGAGCGCAGCAGCCTCCGACCGAATTCCACTTTACTACCGCGATCCTAGCGGAGCGCCGCTCTGGTCCGCGGGTCCGAAGAAGGATGATCGCGGGCGGGACTACCTGCCGGTCTACGACGACGATCAGGCGATCGCGCCGCAAACCAAGGCGCCGCAGCAGGCGGGGGCCTCGCGAAAGATCCTCTACTACCGCAACCCCATGGGCTTGCCCGACACCTCGCTCGTGCCGAAGAAGGATTCGATGGGGATGGATTACATCCCCGTCTACGGAGGCGATGATACGGACGATGGCATCGTAAAGCTGTCACCCGGCAAAATCCAGCGCACGGGCGTGAAGTCCGAGCCGGTCGAGCGGCGTTCGATCCGCGTCTCGGTGAAAGCGCCCGGCACGATCCAGCTCGATGAGCGGCGCGTCTCTGTGATCGCGATGCGCGCCGAAAGTTTCGTGCAAAAGGTCGCCGACGTCACCACCGGAACCCGCGTGAAGGCCGGCCAGCCGCTGATGGACATCTACAGCTCCGCGGTCGCATCCGCTGCGGCGGAATATCTCGCGACGATCACCTCCAAGGTGGTTGGCGGCGTAGAGATGTACGGCCGCGGTTCGCGCCAGCGTCTGGTCAATCTCGATGTGCCGGAGCCTGTCATTGCAGAGATGGAGAAGACGCGGGTCGCGCCCGTCACCATCATCTGGTCGGCGCCGCGTGACGGAATCGTGCTGGAGCGCAACGCGATCGAAGGCATGCGCGCCAATCCCGGCGATATCCTGTTCCGCATCGCAGACACCTCGATCGTCTGGGCGCTCGTCGACGTCGCCGAGCGCGATCTCGGCACCATCACGGTCGGGCAGTCGGTTACGGTCCGCGCGCGCAGCTTTCCCGGCCGGACATTCACCGGCAAGATCGCAATCGTCTATCCGCAGGTCAATCGCGACACACGCACCGTTCGCATCAGGATCGAGCTCGCTAATCCCGATGCGATGCTGCTGCCGGACATGTATGTCGATGCCGACATCGACACCGCCGATGCCATGCCCGTCCTTGTGGTTCCTGAGAGCTCCGTGCTCGACACCGGTAGCCGGCAGGCCGTTCTCGTCGACAAGGGGGAGGGGCGCTTCGAGCCGCGAGAGGTCAAGCTTGGTCGTCGCGGCGGCGGCTATATCGAAGTGCGGGACGGACTTGCGGATGGCGAAGCGGTGGTCACGTCCGCCAACTTTCTGATCGATGCGGAAAGCAATCTGAAGGCGGCGCTGAAAGGTTTTGCCGAAGGTGCGCCGCGGGCAACCGACGCCGGCGCGATGGGTGATCATAAATGATCGCCCGCATCATCGCCTGGTCGGCACGCAACCTCCTGCTCGTGTTGTTTGGCACGGGCTTCGCGGCCGCTGCTGGCCTCTATGCTCTTGTTCACCTTCCGCTGGATGCGATCCCCGATCTCTCCGATACGCAGGTCATCGTCTACACCGAATATCCCGGCCAGGCGCCGCAGGTGATCGAGGATCAGGTCACCTATCCGCTGACAACGGCAATGCTGACCGTGCCGAAATCGAAGGTGGTTCGCGGCTTCTCCTTCTTCGGCGTGTCATTCGTCTACGTGATCTTCGAGGATGGCACCGACATCTACTGGGCGCGCTCGCGCGTCATGGAATTCCTGAACGGCGCGTCATCGAGACTTCCGACCGGCGTCACACCGACCATTGGGCCCGACGCGACCGGCGTCGGCTGGGTCTATCAGTACGCGGTGATGTCCAAAGAGTTGAACCTTGCGGACACGCGCACGATCCAGGACTGGAACTTGAAGTTTGCGCTGGCCAAGGCCGAAGGCGTTGCCGAGGTCGCCAGCGTCGGCGGCTTCGTCAAGCAGTACAACGTGGTGCTCGATCCACAGCGGATGCGCGACCGCGGCATCAGCATGCAAAAGATACGTGAGGCGATCCGTGCCAGCAACGCTGATGTCGGAGGTCGCACTGTCGAGCTCTCCGAGTTCGAATACGTCATTCGCGGCAAGGGCTACATCAAGAGCATCAACGATCTCGGCAATATCGTCCTCAAGACCAGCAACGGCACGCCGGTGCTGCTGCGCGACGTCGCGAATGTCGAGCTTGGGCCCGACGAGCGGCGGGGTATCGCCGAGCTCAACGGCGAGGGCGAGGTCGCCAGCGGCATCGTGTTGCAGCGGTTCGGCGTCAACGCCCTCGACGTCATCGAGAACGTTAAGAAGCGGTTCAAGGAGATCGCGAGCAGCCTGCCGAAATCGGTCGAGATCGTGCCGGTCTATGACAGGTCGAACCTGATCTATGCGGCCATCGATACTCTCAAGCACACGCTCTTTGAGGAAAGCATCGTCGTCGGGCTCGTCTGTATCGTGTTCCTGCTGCACGTCCGCAGCGCGCTCGTCGCGATCCTGATGCTGCCGGTCGGGGTGCTGATGGCGTTCGGTGCCATGAAGCTGCTGGGGCTCGGTTCCAACATCATGAGCCTCGGCGGCATCGCGATCGCGATTGGCGCCATGGTTGACGCCGCCATCGTCATGATCGAGAACGCCCACAAGCACCTCGAGCGCGCTAAGCCGGATCAATCGCGCATCGAGATCCTGATCGATGCTGCGTCCGAGGTCGGCCCGGCGCTGTTCTTCAGTCTGCTTGTCATCACAGTATCGTTCATGCCGATCTTCACGTTGGAATCGCAGGAGGGGCGGCTGTTCAGCCCGCTGGCGTTCACGAAAACCTTCTCCATGGCCGCTGCGGCCTTGCTGTCGGTCACTCTGGTGCCGGCGCTGATGGTGATCTTCGTCCGCGGCAGGATTGTCCCGGAGAGCAGGAACGTCATCAATCGCTTTCTGATCTGGATCTACCGTCCCGTGATCAGGGGCGTGCTGCGCGCCAAGACGCTCGTGATCCTGGCCTCGCTCGCCGTGCTCGCGGTGACACTCTGGCCGGCGCGCCAGCTCGGCACTGAGTTCATGCCGGCGCTGAACGAGGGTACGTTGCTCTATATGCCGACGACGTTGCCCGGCATCTCGATCACCAAGGCGGCCGAACTCATGCAGATGCAGGACCGCATCATCAAGTCGTTCCCCGAAGTCGCCTCGGTCTACGGCAAGGCAGGACGCGCCGCCACTGCGACCGACCCGGCGCCGACCGAGATGTTCGAGACGGTCGTCAATCTGAAGCCGAAGGAGCAGTGGCCTTCCGGCGTGACTATCGACAGCCTCATTGCCGAGATGGACAAGGCGCTCCAGTTTCCCGGCGTATCCAACGCCTGGACCATGCCGATCAAGGCGCGCATCGACATGCTCTCCACCGGCATCCGTACGCCTGTCGGCGTCAAGGTGATGGGCACCGACCTCGTCGAGATCGATCGGCTGGCCAAGCAGATCGAACGCGTCATCAAGACGGTATCAGGGACGTCGTCGGCCTACGCCGAGCGCGGCATCGGCGGCTACTATCTCGAAATCGTGCCCGATCGTGAGGCGCTCGCCCGCTACGGCCTCCTGATCCAGGACGTCCAGGACACCATTGCGGCCGCGCTCGGCGGTCAGACCGTCACAACGACCGTGGAGGGCCGGCAGCGCTTCACGGTGAACATGCGCTATCCGCGCGACCTCAGGGACAACCCCAAGGCCATTGCCAGCGACATTCTGGTGCCGATGCCGTCGGGCGGCGCCGTGCCGCTCGGCGAGGTAGCAAAAATCGAACCCGCGCGTGGGCCGACGTCAATCCGGACCGAGAACGGCCAGCTTGCGACCTACATCTACGTCGACATCAGGGATCGCGACATCGGCAGCTACGTCGCTGACGCGCAGCGTGCGGTAACTGAAAGCATCCAGTTTCCCGCCGGGTATTACGTGGTCTGGAGCGGTCAGTATGAATATCTCCAGCGCGCCGCCGCCCGCCTGAAGATCGTGGTGCCGGTGACGCTGACAATCATCTTCCTGCTGCTGTACTTGAATTTCCGCGCCATGACCGAAACCCTGATCGTGATGCTGTCGCTGCCGTTCGCGCTGGTCGGCGGCATCTGGATGATGTGGTGGCTCGGATTCAATTTGTCGGTTGCCGTCGCGGTCGGTTTCATCGCGCTGGCGGGCGTTGCGGCCGAGACGGGTGTTGTGATGCTGATCTACCTCGATCATGCCCTGAAGGAGGTGAAAGCCAGGTGCGGCGCCGAAGGGAGACGGCTCACACGCGGCGATCTCCACGATGCCATCATGACGGGTGCGGTCGAACGCGTGCGGCCCAAGATGATGACTGTGGTCGCCATCATGGCCGGACTGCTACCGATCATGTGGAGCACCGGCGCCGGATCGGAAATCATGCAGCGCATCGCGGTGCCGATGATCGGCGGCATGATGTCATCGACGTTGCTGACGCTTGTCGTGATCCCCGCCATCTTCGGCCTGGTGAAGGGGCGGGGGCTTCCTCCCGGTGAGCGGGTGGAGCTTCGCGACGACCGCGCCATGCATCCCCCTCAGGCCGCCGAATAGGTCGGTAGCGATCCTCTGAACGAGGCTAGAGGAACGCCACCAGTCCGACGGACGACGCCGTCAGGGAGACCAACGCCGCGCCAAAGATCATCCACAGCATGTCGAGCTTGGTCGTGAGCAAGAGCACGAAGCACACGATCGCGATGGTCCAGGTGATCAAACCCGTCGTGACCGAGCGGGATCGCCGCGGCGAGCAACAGGCCGGCACTCGCAATGACGATCGTTTGCAGGATCGACTTGACGCGCGGATGCTCCATCCGTCCTAGCGCAAACGACAGCGCGAACTCCTCTTCAGTTACCCAATGACGCTTGCTGACGATTTCGCCGTGAATGACCGCCGTTGTGGCGCTGCCGCCGCCAAGCGTGAGATTGGCGTAGCGGCCGAAGACGCTGGCGATATCTGAGAGAGATCATGGGCAGCCACGACGGTTGAGGCGCTGTGCGCGCCGAACTCTGTTGGAGCCATCATCCGTCGTGTCGGAGTGCTTCACGATCCGCTTGCGGCGGGCCGTGGGGCTGGATCGATGTAATCAAACGCGTTTGGAGCTGTCCAGCGGAATCGAGGGCTCACCAATGCGAAGGCAGGCGGGTCAGCTGTCGTACTCTGGCTGGATCGACGCGAGCCGGCTCAACTCCGGTGCCAGGGGATGTCGGTGCTTTCGCGTCCGGCTGGACTGCAAATGTTTCGCGCATCCAACGGGGCCAGCGCTCCAAATTCAAAATTGAGTTTGCTGCTGCGGCGGGAATGAGGATCGCAGCGGACAGCAGTGTTTCCTTGATCACGACTGTTTCCTTTGAGCATGAAAAAACCCGCGGCGGATTTCTCCGTGCGGGTGTTACGAATTTTTCGATGATGCCACTATGCCAGTGTTTTGCCCGACGGGTCAAGCGAATTTCGGTAAAACAGCAGTTCGATGTGTGACAGGCCGGCTGCCTACGCTCGGTTTCCAAGGCGCCGCTCACCGTCGCGCCGATGCGGGGTATTGAGGAGCGTTAGTCCAATAGTTTCAATACCCCCGCTACTGTGCATGGGGTTGTTTTCGCGCTCTTGCTTCGCGTGGGCTCAACGCCAGCGCGTCAGCGCCGGCCGCGCGGCGTCTCTGCCTTCGCCGGCGCTTCCGTTTGCGGCGCGCAGGTCGCGGCTTGCAGCGTGGCCTGTGCCTGCGGCATCAGGCCGGGCTCTGCGGCGAGCGCCTTCATCACGATCAGGCCCGTGGTGCTCGGGGAGTCGATGATCAGACGGTCGGCTGCGGTGACCTCTTCGTCCTCGGGCAGCGCGTTGTGCTGCGCTTCCGTCATCAGGTCGAGCTCGATCACCTTCTTGCCGGCGGAGCGGTCGTTGATGGCGTAATAGGCGAGCTCGTTGCGGGTGTAGAACGACACCGACGTGTAGGCCTGGCTTACCGGCACGGTGAGCTTGATCGGCCCGCCTGCGAGATCGTAGCGGCAGATCGCCAGCGCGAAGGCCGGATCCATGAAGGGCATCGGCGAGGTGTTGGGATCGGCCAGCGGAAGCTGCGTGACGCCGTTGAGCTTGGTCATCGGCGTCAGGCGCGAATAGGCGTCTTGCGTCGCGATGCGCGGCAGGGCAAGCACGCTGACGAGATGGACCACGAGGCCCAGCACCACGCCCGCGACGATGGTGAACGCCAGCCGGATCATGAGCAGCCCACCGTTGCGATGGTGGGCATCGGCGCGTCGCGCTTGGTGCGCGTGGCCACGCCAACCGGTGTGTCGTAGAGGCGGAACATCAGCGCATAGCGCTCGATGCCGCCGGTCGGCAGCCAGTTGCCGGCGCGCGAGCGCGCGGCGATGTGGATCTCGAACGAGCCATCGGACTGGCGGACGATTTCCTGGCTGGTGAAGCCGTAGCGCTGCAGCGAGTTGGCGACGAGATGGCCCTTGCGGTCGTACAGCGTCAGCGTCCAGAACCGCGCCGGCGGCGTCACGCCTGACACGACGACGTCGCAGCGGCCGTCGAGCGCTTTCTTCTTGTCGTCGGCGGTTGCGGTGAAGGCGACGCCGTCGCCGGTGCCGATCGGCAGCTCGCCGTTGCGCACGATGGTGGCGCGCGAATAGGGATCGACGTCGGCGGTGCCGGTGCGCGGACGCGCGGTCCAGGCGCCGATGGTCAGCGCGCCGATCTCGGTGCCGCGCGTCGTCGTCATCCATGTCGCGCCGACGCCGACGACGGTCGCGAGCAGGAGGGCCGTCAATGTGATCAGGAGCAGCCGCACGGGATCAGATCAGTTCTTGCGCGGGGTGGATGCGGTTGCGTTCTCCTCCGCCGCATAATTCTGCGGGAAGGCGAGCGCGCTCGTCGATGACGCCGGCTTGCCCGGCTGGCTGTTGTTATCGGTCGATTTGGTCGCGGTCTTGGCCGCGTCGTCGAGCATCTTCTCGACGCGCACCAGGATGTCGGCGCCGCGCTTGGTCAACACCGGCGGCGGACCGGGTTTGGTCTCCAGCACCTTGGGTCCGGCATTGGCCTGCGCGTTGGCGTCCCTCGGCTGCGGCGGCAGCTTCTGGCCCATGCCGATGCCGGGAATCTCCCGGACCTCGACGCCCTGATGCGCGGCGACCATGATGTCGTGCCAGGTCTGCGCCGGCAGCGAACCGCCGGTCATGCGATTGGTCGGCGAGTAGTCGTCATTGCCGTACCAGACCGCGCAGGTGAAATTGCCGGTGTAGCCGACGAACCAGGCGTCGCGATACGCGTTCGTCGTGCCGGTCTTGCCGGCGGTCGGAATGCCGTCGAGCGCCGCGCGGCGCGCCGTGCCTTCGCTGACGACGTGGCTCATCATGCCGGCCATGTCGGCGGCGATGTTCGGCGGGATGGCCTGCCGCGGCTTCGGGCCGTCGCGGTCCCAGCGCCAGACGAGATCGCCGGCGCCGGTGCGCACTTCCAGCACCGAATGCGGCGTCACGGCCTTGCCGCGGTTCGGGAAGGTTGCGTAGGCCACCGCGTGTTCGAGCACGGTAACTTCGTCCGAGCCGATCGGCAGCGACGGCGTGTCGGGCAGCGGCGCCTTGAGGCCGAAGCGGCGCGCGACCTCGACGATCTTGGCGCGGCCGATCTTGGCCGGGTTCGGCGCCTTCGGTTGTTCCTTCTGGCCGATCGCGATCGAGAGCTTCACCGGCACCACGTTGATCGAGCGCGTGATCGCCTGCGTCAGCGTCACCGCGCCGGAATAGGAATGGCCATAGTTCTGCGGGCACCAATTGCCGATGCAGACCGGGCCGTCGACCACGATCGAGTTCGGCGTGAAGCCGTTCAGCAGCGCGGTGGTGTAGACGTAAGGCTTGAACGACGAGCCGGGCTGGCGATAGGCGTCGACCGCGCGGTTGAACTGGCTCGCGCCGTAATCGCGGCCGCCGACCATGGCACGGACGCCGCCGTCGAGATCGGACACGACGGTCGCAGCCTGCGTCGCGTGATAGTCGCGGCCGAACTGGCGCAGCTGGTTTTCGATCGCGTCTTCCGCGGCCTTCTGCACGTTGGTGTCGATGGCAAGGCGAACGACGAAGACGCGCTCGGTGTAGGATTTCGGGAAGGTGTCGACGAGCTTGCGCATCTCGTCGAAGGCGTAGTCGAGATAGTAGTTCGGCGACGCCTCGTCGCGGCGGTCGACCGCGAAGGCCGGGTTGCGGCGGGCGCCGAACACCTGGCCCTCGGTCATGAAGCCGGCATCGACGAGATTGTCGAGCACCACGTTGGCGCGGGCACGCGCCGCGGGCAGGTTGATGTGGGGCGCGTATTTCGTCGGCGCCTTGAACAGGCCGGCGAGCATCGCCGCTTCCGCCAGCGTCACGTCGCGCGCGGATTTGTTGAAATAGAAGTGGGCAGCGCCGTCGACGCCGAAGGTGCCGCCGCCCATATAAGCGCGATCGAGATAGAGCTTGAGGATCTCGTTCTTGGTCAGGCGCCATTCCAGCCAGACCGCGAGGAACGCCTCGTTGATCTTGCGCTCGATGGTGCGCTCGTTGCTCAGGAACAAATTCTTGGCGAGCTGCTGCGTGATCGAGGAGCCACCCTGGCGGACGCCGCCGGCCTGGGCGTTGGTGACGAGCGCGCGCGCGGTGCCGGCGATGTCGATGCCGAAATGCTCGTAGAAGCGGCGGTCTTCGGTGGCGAGCGTCGCCTTGATCAGGACGTCGGGAAAATCTTCCAGCGGGATCGAGTCGTTATGCTTGATGCCGCGGCTGCCGATCGGGTTGCCGTAGCGGTCGAGGAACGTCACCGCGAGGTCGGACTTCTTCAGCCAGTCCTCGTCCGCGGTTTCGCGGAAGGCGGGGATGGCGAGGATCAACATCAGCACCATGCCGCCAAGGCCGAGGGTCGCGGCCTCCGACAGCGGCTCGATGAACACCCAGCGCTTCCACCGCCCGATATAGAAGCGGTCCATGAAAGTCGAGTAGCGTTCGTAGAGCTCGCGGATACCCTTGGCCGAGGAGAACAGCGAGGAGTCGATGCGCGCGTCGAGGTCCAGGAAGAAGTTCCTGATACGACTCTTCCAATTGGATGGTGTGTTCTGGACCACCTAGAACCCTTGAGACTCGCTTCGACAGCGTTCAAGCACCCGGCCGGGGCGGCATCGAGACGTCTTGCGGGATTGTTGCGGCAAACCCAAGGCGCCCGTTTCGCGCACCGCGGGGGACTCGCTGTTCTTCTAGCCGAGCGGGGCCTATAAACCAATGGTCAGGCTCGCAATTTTGAACAACAGGCCTAATTGAACCCCGGTTCATTACGGGCCTTGCGGAGGCGTTCCTTGCAGCTTGACGGCCGCGCGCCCTAGATGGCGCGGGCCCTAGCTCTTTCGAATCGTATGAGGCGCATGACCGCAGCTCGCAAACGACCTTCAGATCAGGATGGATTCTTCTGGAAAACCAAGAAGATGGAGGACATGTCGCGCGCCGAATGGGAAAGCCTGTGCGATGGCTGCGGCCGCTGCTGCCTGAGCAAGCTCGAAGACGAGGATACCGGCGAGATCTACTACACCGATGTCAGCTGCAAGCTGCTCGATTCCTGCACGGGCGGCTGTAAGGACTACACGAATCGTTTCGACACTGTTCCGGACTGCGTTGTCATGACCCCGGAGAAGGTCCGCACCTTGCCTTGGCTGCCGCCGAGCTGCGGCTACAAGCTCGTGGCCGAGGGGCGCGATCTCTATTGGTGGCATCCGCTGATATCAGGCGATTCAAATACGGTGCACGAGGCCGGCGTCTCCGTGCGCGGCCGGGTTGGGGGCACCGAGGAGGAGGTCCCGGACGATCAGCTTGAGAATTTCCTGGTGCAATGGCCAGCCCAGTTGCCCAAAAAGGCCCGCCTGAAGCGACGCCCCAAGGACTGATCCGTCGGTATTTCCAGATCACTTGTTCGGGATGACCCGGGGGCGGGATGCACCCATGCGCCGCAGTGCCTGCCTCGGAAGAACTTTGCTGTCTACATTGGCTTCATAGAACGAATCCTTCGCGGCTTTGCGCCGCAACACGCTCGATCTGACAGCCCGAGATGAATCAGTTCACACGGCAGAGCAGCCAGTCTGCCGACCTCCAGACATTGCCCGACGACATCGCCGAGGAACTGACCCGCCTTCCAGGCGAGGTCATGAGCGTCAGTGACGCGCCCCCGATCTCGCCGACGCCGCCGCTGTCCTCGGATGAGGTCCGCACCATCGTCATCAGCCTGATGCTGACGATGTTCCTGGCCGCCCTCGACCAGACCATCGTCGCCACCGCGCTGCCCACCATCGGACGCCAGTTCGGGGATGTCTCGAACCTGTCCTGGGTGATCACCGCCTATCTGCTCGCCTCGACCGCCGTTGCGCCGGTGTTTGGAACGCTGAGCGACATCTACGGCCGCAAGGTCATGATCATCGTGTCGTTGAGCCTGTTCATTGCCGGCTCGATCCTGTGCGCGATCGCGCCGAGCATGTCGATGCTGATTTTGGCGCGCGGTCTCCAGGGGCTTGGTGGCGGCGGCATCATGCCCGTCGTGCAGACCGTTATCTCCGACGTCGTCTCCCCGCGCGAGCGCGGCCAGTATCAAGCCTATTTCTCCAGCGTCTGGATGGTCGGCGGCATTCTTGGTCCCGTCATCGGCGGCGTGTTTGCCGAGCATCTGCACTGGTCGATGATCTTCTGGATCAACCTGCCGCTCGCAGCTGCCGCGTTGACGATGCTGCTGCCGAAGATGAAGAAGATCCCGGTGTTCCACCGCAAGCGCAAGGTCGACTGGCTCGGCGGTGTGCTGCTGATGGCGTCCGCCGTCGTCTTCATGCTGGTGCTGACCTGGGGCGGCACGCGCTTCCCGTGGCTTTCACCGACGGTTCTATCGATGGTGGGCGGCGCGGTCCTGCTCGCGATCACCTTCATCTGGCACGCGCGCCGCGCGGACGAGCCGTTCTTACCGCTACCGCTGCTTGGCGGATCGGTCGCGCCGTTCGCGCTGACCGCCGGTGGCTGCGGCCTCGGCGCCATCACCGGTCTCACCGTGCAGCTCCCGCTCTATTACGAGTCGGTCTATCACCTCAGCGCCAGCGAGGCCGGCCTTGCACTGATCCCGCTTGCGGCAGTCTCGACGGTTGGCGCGGCCGTCGCCGGCCGCACCATGGCGCGCGCCAAGCACTACAAGCGCGTCGCCATCGTCGGCACCTCCTGGGCCGCGATCTGCGCGCTCGGCCTCACCGTCACCACGCTGCCGCTGTGGGGATTGCTGACGCTGATGGCTGCGTTTGCGCTCGGTCTCGGCACGACCTTCCCGGTCTGCGTGGTCTCGCTGCAGAATTCGGTGGACCGCCCGCTGGTCGGCACCATCACCGGCGCGATGAACTTCTTCCGCTCGCTGATGTCCTCGTTCACGGTTGCAGCGTTCGCCGCCATTTTGCTGATCGCGCTCGGCGCCGACATTCCGCTGGCCGGCGAGCATCACGCCGCAGGCAGCATCCCGGCGATCCCGACCGAGGACATGCGTCACGCCTTCCGCTACGTCTTCGCGGCTGCGACCGCGCTGATGACCACGGCCGCGCTCTGCCTGATCATGATGGAGGAGCGACCGCTGGCCGGTCCTTCCGCCACGCAACCCGTCGAGATGGCGGAGTAGGGCTCTCCTTACGTTCCTGGTCGCGAGACCTCGGTCTCCTTGCTGGTGATGAACTCCAGCAGCACCGGCACGCCTTCCCTGGTCTTCTGGATGCAGCGCTTGATCGCCGGGATGATATCCTCCGGCTTGGTCACCCGTTCGCCATAGCCGCCGAAGGCGCGCGCCATCGCGGCATAATCGCCGGAGATGTCGGTCGAGCGATATTTCTCGGTCGAGATCGGCATCACCTTCAATTCGATCGCCATCGAGAAATTGTTCAGCAGGATCGACATGATCGGGATGCGCTCGCGCACGGCGGTCTCGAAATCCATGCCGGTAAAACCAATCGCCGCATCGCCCCAGACGTTGATGCAGAGCTTTTCGGGCTTTGCGAGCTTGGCGCCCATTGCAAGCCCAAGGCCGTAGCCGAGCTGCGTGGTCTTGCCCCAGCCGAGATAGGAGAGGGGTGTCACCGCTTTCCAGAACGGCGAGAGCTGGTCGCGCGGGCTGCCGGCATCGTGGGTGATGATGGTGTTGTTGATGTCGACCGTGTGCTGCAGGTCCCACAGCACGCGATAGGGGCTGAGCGGCGCATCATTGCTGGTGAGCTTCGGCATCCATTTCGCCAGCCACTCCGTGTGCGAGGCCGCGATCTCGGCGGCGACTGCGGACGCATCGCGATCGGCGGTGACGGTCTTGTTGATCTCCTCAAGCAGCGCATCGAGCACGAGGCCGGCGTCGCCGACGAGGCCGATCTTCGCCTCGACATCCTTGTTGAGATGGTTGGGATCGAGCGTGGAGTGGATGATGGTCTTGCCTTTCGGTATGGCGACGCCAAAGCTGGTCTCGGTGAAGGAGCAGCCGATGCCGAAGATCACGTCGGCCTCAGCCAGAAACGTCGGCACCGCGCGCGGCACGGCGAGGCCACCCGAGCCGAGCGAGAGAAGATGCGTTTCCGGGAATGACGATTTCCCGCCGAGACTGGTGGTGACGGGAATGGCGAGGCGCTCCGCCAGTCGCTTCAGCTGCGGCCACGCCTGCGCGTAATGCACGCCCTGGCCGGCATAGATCACCGGGCGCTTGGCATTGACGAGCAGGGCGGCCGCCTCCTTCACATGCACGGGATCGGCGCCGTAACGCGTACGCAGCACCGGCGTGTAGTTCAGCGGCTCCGGCACCTCCTCGTTCCACATGTCGGCGGGGATCTCGACGATCACAGGTCCGCCGCGGCCGTTCTTCAACCTGGTGAAGGCGCGTCGAAAGATGTTGGTGACCTCGGCGGCCAGGATGATCGGCTCCGAGGATTTCGAGAACGGCTTCATCGCTTCGCTGGAATTGAAGTTCGGCTCGATATGGGCGAGTCGGCGCTGATAGCCCATCGGCAACACCAGCACGGGCACGGATTCGCCGAAGCACTGTGCGACACCGCCCATCGCATTCTCCGCGCCTGGCCCGTGCTGCATGCAGAACGCACCGATGGTGCGGCCTGACGTGACGCGCGAGATCGCATCCGCCATATGCACGCCGACGCGCTCCTGGCGCACCATGACGGGTCGGATCTCAGCCTTTGCCGCGTGCTCGATCAGATGATTGACGGGATAACCGCAGAGGATCTCGATCCCCTCGCGCCGCATGATTTCCGCAATGGCGGTGCCGAGCTTCATGGCGTCTCTCTCCTCAGGCAAAGCCGGTTGATCCGGCCGATTGGAGAAGAGAGGATCAGGAAATGCGCAAACGGTAAAGCGCGGGCGGGCGAAAGTCGCGGTAGGTCAGCCATGCGGTGCGCTGGCCGACCTTCACGGCCATGGGCGGCAATACCTGCGGCCGATCAGGTATCTCATTTGCAGTTCTTGCAAATGTTCAATTTCCGCTTCAGCGCCTCGTCTTCCTGATCGATCGTTGACTGTGCGTCGCCATTTCCATCCCGAGCGGAGCGTGATCTCGCAGGCGCAGTCACCTGACTAGGTGTGTCACTGTCGTCGTTTCTGGCACTGAAGCCATCGTAGTCGGCGGCTGAGTTTGGCGATGCCGGAAGCCCACCGATGACCGGTGGCGAAGGCTCTCGGCGGGACGATGCGGGCGCGCGACGATCGTTCGCCACCGCGGTCGGCTCCCTCTTGGGCTTGGCGCTCTTGGCGTTACCCTGCGGCGGCGATGCATTGGGCGGGGTGAGCGAAACCGGCGGCGACGCCGCACTCTGTGCTTGCGCGCTGTCCTGCGACCAGGTGCCAGCCAGGATGAGGCCGAGAGCCAGGAGTGTCGCGAGTCTCATCGGTATCCTTCAAGGCAGCTTGGGGGCGCCGATGGATAGCATGACTCGGGGGCGCTGTCTCGATTGCGGGCGCAGCGAAGCAATCCAGAATCTTCCGCAGAAAGACTCAGGATTGCTTCGCTGCGCCTGCAATGAGAAGAGGCTAGCCTTACTTCGTGGCCGCGCTGATCGAGTTGAACTTGTTGCTGAGGAGGACGCTGCCGGTGTTGGTCACGACGGTGACGATGGCGAGCGCGATGCCGGCGGCGATCAGGCCGTATTCGATCGCGGTGGCGCCCTTTTCATCGGCAAGGAAAGACCTGAGCAAAATCATCGCCAACTCCTCTTCATCCGGTCCAATGTAGGCACGCGTCGTTATTAAAGTGGTAAAATGATCGACGGGCACTTGCGCGCGTCAAAATGCAGGTTCGGCCGACTGGCCTGTGCCATGTCTTAACGTAACAGCCGTTAAACGAAGGTTTCATTATCCATTCAAATGGACGGCAGCGGGCCACGCTCAACTCGTGGTGGTGCGCCCTGTGGCGCCCTTGCGGGGCCGTCCCAGCACGGCCGCGAGGCGTCCGAACAGATAGCTCACGACGCGCGGCTGGGTCCGCAGCGCCGTATCGGCGATCCGCTCTTCCTCGGCCGTGTCACTCACGATGCCGATGTAGTTCTTTCTGGCGTCCTGCTGCGGCACGGAGGTGCGAACCCTGGCTCAATCGATGGCGGACCTTGGTGCGCGCAAAGGCAATCAGCGGTTAATTTTGCGTCCCGTAAGAATACCCAGGTGCGGCGAGATGGCGTCGTGGTGCCGAAAACGACCTGCCGCTTAAGGGATTGTTGAGGCTGTTCGTCAACCCTTCGGCAAGCATGCCGATCACGGCTCATCAGCGCCGGCTGTCCGCATTCAACGCACGCAGCATGCCGATGCGGGCGAACAGCAGCCAGCCGCCGCCGGTCTCCGCTGCGTTGATCAGCATCTCGATGGCCGTCTGCCAGCGCGGTTCTTGCTGCTCGGCTTCGGGCAGCGTCATGATGAAGTCGGCGGCCTCCTGCAGCGTGCGCAGCTTGCGTCCGCCGCGCAAGCCGATCGGATCGGCGAACGGCGTCGACCAGGGCATGCTACGCCGCTCGATCGGAGAGGGGAGACGTCACGGCGCGTCAGTGATGCGATGCCGTCAGCCGGCCTTCCTCGTTCGGGGCGTGGTGCGCACCGGCTTGTCGGCCTTCTTGGGCGCGGTTTCCTTGGCTGCTGCGGCGTCCTTGCCGCCCTTGCCGGAAATCGGCAGCAGCATCTCGCGCTGGCCCTCGACGCGCTTCTTCGGCTTCTTGGCCTTGGTCGCTTCCTTCGCTGGCTCCTTGGCGACCTTCGCTGCGGGCGCCGCGTCCTTCTCGTTCGCGAGGCTCTTCTTCAGCGCGTCCATCAGGTTGATGACGTTGCCTCCAGCCTTCGGCGTGGCCTTCGCCGCGATCGGCGCGCCGGCGCGCTTCTTGTTGATGAGATCGATCAGCGCGGTCTCGTAATGATCCTCGAACAGCTCGGGCTCGAATGCGCCCGACTTTTTCTCGACGATATGCTTGGCGAGGTCGAGCATGTCCTTCGTCAGCTTCACGTCCTGGATGTCGTCGAAATATTCACTCTCGCTGCGGACTTCGTAGGGGTAACGCAGCAGCGTGCCCATCAGCCCGCTCTCGAGTGGCTCCAGCGCGATGATGTGCTCGCGATTGGTGAGCACTACGCGGCCGATTGCGACCTTGTCCATGCTGCGGATGGTCTCGCGGATCACCGCAAAGGCGTCGTGGCCGACCTTGCCGTCGGGCACGAGATAATAGGGGCGGATCAGATAGCGGCTGTCGATGTCGGTCTTCGGCACGAACTCGTCGATCTCGATCGTGTGGGTCGAGTCCAGCGCGATGTCGTCGAGCTCGTCCTTGGTGACCTCGATGTAGGTGTCGGTGTCGACCTTGTAGCCCTTGACGATGTCCTCGGAGGTCACCTCGTCACCGGTCTCGGCATCGACCTTCAGATATTTGATCCGATGGCCGGTCTTGCGATTGATCTGGTTGAACGAGACTTTCTCGGTATCCGACGTGGCCGGATACAGCGCGACCGGGCAGGTCACGAGCGAGAGACGCAGAAAACCCTTCCAATTGGCGCGGGGGGCCATGGGCTACTCCAAACGCAACGGGGACAGACCTATGAGGATACCATCGGGGAACAGCGAATCATACACAAGTCGGTGCGGAATCTAGCAACTGCGTTAACCAGTCGCTGACTCCTCAGGGGCGGCCAGATCCGCGGGGGAAAAGCCGGAACATCAAATCGGATCGGGCGTTGGCTCAGGACATGAGGCTGCGAGGAGGTCGCGGTCATCCGAGGCGGAATCCAGAGATTGAGGTTTCCATGGCAACCACGCGCGAGGACCGTCAGATCGTCGAAACAGCCACGGAGGCACGCCAGGGCGAACCTGGACCGTCGGTGGCAGCGCTGCTCGCCATCTCGACCGGGCTTGCGATCCTGATTCTTGCGGTCATCTGGTTCGTTTTCTTCCGGACCTGACGGAAAACTGACGGGCTCATCCTTGGGAAGGGTGGTCCTTCCGTATAGCCGCCATAAGCGGCACATTGCGCCCGCCATGCCGCCGGTTCGTCCGGTGGCCTGGCGGGCGCAGTCGCGTTTGTCGCGAACAAATCGTATATGACTAAAAAGTAACGCGGCCAGTTCCCCACGTTCATATTCAGTTCACGCCGGAATTGATCATCTCTGGCGATCAATCGTGCAGTCTATTTCTGGAGAGAAGCGTGCGCTTGCTCGTTGTTGAGGACGACCCCGATCTCAATCGCCAGCTCACCAAGGCGCTGACGGACGCCGGCTACGTCGTCGACCGCGCCTTCGACGGCGAGGAGGGACACTATCTCGGCGACAACGAGCCGTACGATGCCGTGGTGCTCGATATCGGCCTGCCCAAGAAGGACGGCATCTCGGTGCTGGAGGCCTGGCGCCGCAACGGCCGCACCATGCCGGTCCTGATCCTCACCGCGCGCGACCGCTGGAGCGACAAGGTCCAAGGCTTCGACGCCGGCGCCGACGATTACGTCGCAAAGCCGTTCCATCTGGAGGAGGTGCTGGCGCGGATTCGCGCGCTGCTGCGTCGCTCCACCGGCCATGCCCAGAGCGAGCTGAGCTGCGGCCCGGTGACGCTCGACACCCGCACCGGCCGCGTCAGCGTCTCAGGCAATCCGGTCAAGATGACCTCGCACGAATATCGGCTTCTGGCCTATCTGATGCATCATTCCGGGCGCGTGGTGTCGCGCACCGAACTGGTCGAGCATCTCTACGACCAGGACTTCGACCGCGACTCCAACACCATCGAAGTCTTCGTCGGACGCATCCGCAAGAAGCTCGACGTCGACATCATCCAGACCGTCCGCGGGCTGGGCTATCTGCTGACCCCGCCGGCATCAGGCGCCTGAGCGCTGTGGGCTTGACGGGCGGCCCGACACGGGCCTTGGTCCTGATATGACCGCGGACGCCATGCCACCACCTCGCGCCTCCGGGATCATTCCGATGCCCGCCAGCTCGCTTGCCAACCGTCTGTTCCTGTCGGCGACCGCCTGGCTCGTGGTGATCCTGGCCATAACAGGCGTGGTGCTGTCGTCGGTCTACAAGAACGCCACCGAGCGCGCCTTCGACCGCCGGCTCAACCTCTATCTCCGCACCCTGATCGCGGAGGTCGCTACCCCGGATGAGCCGCCGGACCGCCAGTTCCAGTCGCTTGGCGAGCCCCTGTTCGAGCTGCCGCTGTCCGGCTGGTACTGGCAGATCACGCGCACCGACACCGAGAAGCCGGAGGTGCGCTCCTCGCGCTCGCTGTGGGACAAGAAGCTGCCGAAGCTGGAGGACCAGGGCACCGAGCTCACCGCCGCCGGCATTCGTCTCGCTTATGTCGACGGGCCGGAGGGGCAGAATTTGCGCATGGTGGAGCGCCCGGTCGATCTCGGCGCGGATGGCAAGTATCTCGTCAGCGTCGCCGGCGACGACACCGAAATTTTCGACGAGACGCGGAGCTTCGACTACTACCTCGGCGGCACCTTCACAGCACTCGGGATCGTGCTGCTGCTGACCACCGTGTTCCAGGTTCGCTTCGGTCTCGCGCCGCTCAAACGCATCTCGGAATCCATCGCCGACATCCGTTCGGGCAGGGCCGAGCGGCTCGAGGGCGAATTCCCGGTCGAGATCGCGCCGCTCGCGCGCGAGACCAACGCGCTGATCGATGCCAACAGGGAGATCGTCGAGCGCGCCCGCACCCATGTTGGCAATCTTGCGCACGCGATCAAGACGCCGCTGTCGGTGATCGTCAACGAGGCCGGAACGCACGCGGCCGATCCGTTCGCGGCCAAGGTGATGGAGCAGGCGGATGTGATGCGCAATCAGCTCGCCCATCATCTGGAGCGGGCCCGCATCGCGGCCAGGGTCTCGGTCGTCGGCACCGTGACGGAAGTCGCGCCCGCCATCGAAGCATTGCGGCGGACCATGGAGAAGATCTACCGCGGCCGCGGCATCGCCGTTGAGACCAAGGCCGATCCGTCGGCAAAATTCCGGGGCGAGCGCCAGGATTTGGAGGAGATGGTCGGCAACCTCGTCGACAATGCCTGCAAATGGGCGGCCTCGCGTGTCTTCATCGAGGTTTTGGCGGAGGCACCGACCGAGGCGGGCGTCGGCCCCAGGCTCCGGCTCATCGTCGATGACGACGGACGCGGCCTCTCGGAGGCTGAGCGTGCCCAGGTCTCCCGCCGCGGCCAGCGGCTCGACGAATCCAAGCCGGGCTCGGGGCTCGGGCTGTCGATCGTGACCGACCTTGCCGCCCTCTATGGCGGCAGCCTCTCGCTCGGCAGCGCGCCTATCGGGGGCTTGCGGGCCGAGCTGGTGCTGCCCGGAATATAATCCTCTGATCTGGCACGATTATTTGCGCTTCCGGGCGAAACCGGAGGTATTCGGAACGACTTCCTCAACGGCTTCTTAAGGCGCCCCCACCTATGATCGGCGAGGGACGCATCCTACGTCCGCCTTTTTACCGTGCATTACCCGGGCGCATGAGCCAGACATCGATCGAGCGGCTGAGGGAATATCTCGCGCAGCTCCCGCCGCAGGCGCAAGCGCTGCTGATGCGGGAGTTCGAGCGCGCGCTCGAGCGCGGCCAGGACACCGCTGTTGCGACCCTCGTGCTCGAGCAACTGCGCAAGATCGTGCGCAAGGTCGAGGCGGACGAGACTCCCCCGCCGCGGACCGACGATCTGTCGCGGCTGTTGTTCCAGGTGTTGGAACCATTCCTGGTGGAGGCCGGCGCCCCGATCCGGGTCGGCCAGGTCCGCCGCTCCTCGTTGCATCCAATCTGGCAATGGCTCGGCCGCGACGGCGCCCCTGACAAGATCAACGAATTCGAAGTGGCGCTGGCGCACATGCCGGCGACAGACAGTTCGGGGCAGGTCGAGGCACTGGCAGCCAAGCTCCAGGCTGTTGCAGCGGACGCAATCTTCGAGCTGACGGGGCCGGGCGGCGGCGACAAGTCGCGCGCGCTCGCGCGGGTCGGTCCGCCCAACGTGATCGAAGACCTCTATTCGATCGGCGCGGTGCTCGCGGTGCGCGAGGCGATGGGTACGCTGAATGAAAAGCTGCCGCGCTTCCTGCGTACGTTCGGCGATTCCCAAATCGCCTCGGTGACGGCTGCGCTCAACATTCCCGTGCTGCAGACGCCGCAGATGCTGCCTTTTGCGCTGTCGGTCGTAGTCCAGCGCATGACTGCGCCGTGGCAGATCATTCGCCTTGCCATCAAGATCGCCGCGTCCGACGACGAGATCCGCGTGGCAGCGACGCCTTATGGCGTCGCCGTCACAATGGCGCTGCACGATCTGTCGCGCGTTGCGGCCAATTTGCGCATGGACATCAAGCGCGGTCATTTCGAGACCGTCGCCGACAATCTGAAAGCGCTGCACGACGGCGTGCGCGGTCTGCGCACCGAGCTTGATCTGCGCAACGATTCCGCCTGGGGCAAGCAGCTGACCTCGATCCGGGCCGACATCTCCAACGCCTTGCAATCGGAGATCGACAGCGTTCCCGGCCGCGTTCGCCGCATCCTGCGCCAGCGCCCCGAGAAGGACATTCCGCCGGGTGCGCGGGTCGACACGACTGAGGTCGAGGAAACCGTCGCGCTGATCGACTTCGTGGCGACCTGCCGCAACTATGCGAGCGAACTCGCGATCAACGAGGTGACGCTGCGCACCTATTCCGACCTGCAGCAATATGTGGAACGGTCGACCGAGCAGGCGGTGCAGTCGCTGCGCGGTGCCGATCACAAGGTTCGAGCCTACCGCCAGCAGCAGGTGCAGGCCGCGATCCGCTTCTGCCAGGTGCTGTTCGGCGACGATTACGCCTCGCTGATGAGCCGCGCTGCAGAGAACGCAGCGACAGGCGAGCGCAAATCGACGCGCGCCAGCTGATTCAAGAGTATCGCCACACTATCACAATTTGTAGTTGACGATGCCGACTGCGGGCCCTACGGTCGCCGTGCAAGCATTTGGAATTCTATCTGTGGGCGCATGAAACCCATTATCAGCTCCATTGAAATCGAAAACCGCGTCATTGTTGCCAAATATCAAAGGCTGATGGTCGGCGCGAAGGTGGTGCTGGTTGAAAAGGCGAGCGGCCGGCAGCTGCCAGAGACCGTCACCAGGGTCGCGTCGCCCGTTCCCGTCGGGGCCCTGCGGATCAGGCTGCCTGACGCCATCGAGCCGGGAACATACTTCCTGAAGGCTCTCAACGGGCACGGCGAGGACGCCGCGCAAAGCACGGACTTCGAGATCGGCTAAGCTGTTGGATTTTCACCGTTTCGGGACTGTGTGAGGTCGCGCGGAATTGACAATTGTCAATTGCCGCATCATCCGGCCGTGGTGTAAAGCCACCTATAGGCGCGGTTCGCGCGCCGCCGGAAGCTTGCCTGATGACGCTATGGTTCGTGTTCGCGCTGATGACGGTCGCGGCGATATTCGCCGTGCTCTGGCCGCTCGGGCGTGGCGGACGTTCCGACAATCAAGGCAGCGAGGTCGCGGTCTACAAGGATCAGCTGGCCGAGATCGAGCGTGACCTTGCCGCAGGACTGATTGCCGCGCCGGAAGCGGATGCAGCACGTGTCGAGATCAGCCGTAGACTGCTCGCCGCTGCCGGCAGCGAGTCTGCGCTCGCGCCGACATCGAATCTCAAATGGCGCCGCGCGGCCGCTGTGCTGGCGCTGGTCGGTCTGCCTCTGGTCGCGGTCGCGATCTATGTTCCGCTCGGCTCGCCCGCACTTCACGACTTCCCGCTGGCGCAGCGGGAACGCGCCGGCTCCTCCAAGATGGCGCAGTCGCTCGAGAACCTCGTCGAGCAGGTCCAGCAACATCTGGAGACGAATCCGACCGATGGTCGCGGCTGGAACGTGCTTGCGCCGGTGCTGGAACGGCTCGGTCGCTTCGACGAGGCCGTGCGCGCCTATCGCAATTCGATCACCTATAACGGCGAGAGCGCGGAGCGCCGCTCCGATCTCGGTGAGGCGATCGCGGCGGCTGCGAGCGGCGTGGTGACAGCCGAAGCCAAGGCTGAGTTTGAGCGCGCGCGCGCGCTCAATGCCGACGATCCGAAGGCGAACTATTTCCTCGGGCTCGCGGCCGAGCAGGACGGTCGCAAGGACGACGCGGCCAACATCTGGCGCGCGCTGCTGGCGAAGGCGCCGGCGGATGCGCCGTGGCGGCCCCTGGTGCAGACCTCGCTCGCGCGGGTCGGCGGTGGCGGCGTGACGATGCCGGCGCTGTCGGACGAGACCATCGCAGCGTCCAAGGAGATGAACGACGGCGATCGCAACGCGATGATCCGCAGCATGGTCGAGCGTCTCGCCACGCGGCTCAAGCAGAACGGCGACGACGTCGAGGGCTGGCTGCGTCTGGTGCGCGCTTATCTCGTGATGGGTGATCGCGACAAGGCGCTTGGCGCCTCGACCGACGCTCGCCAGGCCGTCGCCAACAACGCCGAGCGGCTGCGCCAGCTCAACGAAGGCCTTAGGACTCTCGGGCTAGACGGATGACAGTCACAGGACGGGACGAGCAGAGAACGGATACGCCATGACGCGCAGGCAGCGACGTATGACCATCATCGGCGGCTCGCTCGCCGTGCTCGCGCTTGCGGCCGCGCTGGTGCTCAACGCACTTCGCGACTCCATCGTGTTCTTCTCGACACCGACCATGGTGGCCGAAAAGCACGTCCAGCCCGGCAAGCGTTTTCGTCTCGGCGGCCTGGTGCAGCCGGGCTCGCTTCAGCGCGGCGACAATCTCGCCGTGACGTTTGAAGTCGCTGATGGCGGCGCCAAGCTGCCGGTCGCCTACAAGGGCATTTTGCCCGATCTGTTCCGTGAAGGACAGGGCGTCGTCGCCGAAGGCGCGCTCGATGCCGCTGGCGTGTTCAAGGCCGACACCGTGCTCGCCAAGCACGACGAGACCTACATGCCCAAGGACGTCGCCGATGCCCTGAAAAAGCAGGGGCACTGGAAAGACGATTACGGCAAGCCGGCGGCGACGACGGCGCAGGGTAATTCGCAAGGAGCGGTGCGGTGATCGCGGAAGCCGGACATTACGCGCTGGTGCTGGCGCTCGCGCTGGCGCTGATCCAATCCTTCGTGCCGTTGATCGGTGCACGCCTGCGCGATCCCGCGCTGATGAACGTGGCACGCTCCACCGCTCTGGCGCAGCTCCTGTTCGTCGGCGCCTCGTTCATTGCGCTCGTGACGTTGCATGTGAACTCGGACTTCTCCGTCGCGAACGTCTACGAGAATTCGCACTCCATGAAGCCGTTGATCTACAAGATCACTGGCGTCTGGGGAAACCATGAAGGCTCGATGCTGCTGTGGGTGTCGATCCTGGCACTGTTCGGCGGGCTGGTCGCGGCTTTCGGCAACAATCTGCCGCTGTCGCTGCGCGCGCATGTGCTGGCCGTCCAGGCCTGGATTGCGAGCGCGTTCTATCTTTTCATCCTGATCACCTCCAATCCTTTCCTGCGCATCGTCAATCCGCCGATCGAGGGCCGCGACCTCAATCCGGTGCTGCAGGACATCGGCCTCGCCGTGCATCCGCCCATGCTCTATCTCGGCTATGTCGGCTTCTCGATCTCGTTCTCCTTCGCCATCGCTGCATTGCTCGAGGGGCGCATCGATGCGGCCTGGGCGCGCTGGGTGCGGCCGTGGACGCTGGTCGCCTGGATCTTCCTGACGCTTGGCATCGCGATGGGCTCTTACTGGGCCTATTACGAGCTCGGCTGGGGCGGCTGGTGGTTCTGGGATCCGGTCGAGAACGCCTCGTTGATGCCGTGGCTCGCCGGCACCGCGCTGCTGCACTCGGCGCTGGTGATGGAGAAGCGCAATGCGTTGAAGGTCTGGACGATCTTGCTGTCGATCCTGACCTTCTCGCTGTCGCTGCTGGGCACCTTCCTGGTGCGCTCGGGTGTCATCACCTCCGTGCACGCCTTCGCCAACGATCCGACCCGGGGCGTGTTCATTCTCCTGATCCTCTGCGTGTTCATCGGCGGCAGCCTGTCGCTGTTTGCGGGGCGCGCGACCTCGTTGAAGCAAGGCGGCCTGTTCGCACCGATCTCGCGCGAGGGCGCGCTGGTGCTGAACAATCTGCTGCTGACCGTCGCCTGCGCGGTCGTGCTGTTCGGCACGCTCTATCCGCTGGCGATGGAAGTGCTCGCTGACTTCAAGATGTCGGTGGGCGCCCCGTTCTACAATCTCTCTTTCGTCCCGCTATTCGTGCTCTTGCTGCTCGCCGTTCCTTTCGGGCCGATGCTGGCGTGGAAGCGCGGCGATCTGCTCGGTGTCACCCAGCGGCTGCTGGCGGCGGGTGTCGCAGGCCTCGTGGTAATCGCCATTGTCTGGGCCTGGACGCGCGGCGGCAGCGCGCTGGCGCCGCTGGCGATCGGGCTTGGTGTCTTCGTCATCGCCGGCTCCGTGACTGACATGGCTGAGCGAACCGGTCTGTTTCGCCTGTCGTTTGCAACGACGTTGCATCGCGCGCGCGGCCTGCCGCGCTCGGCGTGGGGCACCGCGTTCGCGCATGCCGGCCTCGGCGTCGCGCTGATCGGGATTGTCTGCGAGACCACCTGGAACAGCGAATATATCGCGACGATGAAGCAAAACGACGTTGCGCAGGTTGCCGGATATGATCTCAAGCTCGACGGCCTGCTCGAACGGCAGGGACCGAACTACCGCGAGATGATCGCCCAGTTCAACGTCAGCCGCGGTGGCGAAGCGCTCAGCGTGATGACGCCATCGAAGCGGAGTTTCACCACGCGCGGCTCCTCCACCACGGAAGCTGCGCTTCTGACGCGCGGTGCGAGCCAGCTCTACATCTCGCTCGGTGATGTGACAGCCGAGGGCGCGATCGCCGTGCGCATCTATCACAAGCCGCTGGTGCTCATGATCTGGTGGGGTCCCGTGCTGATGGCGTTCGGCGGGATGCTGTCTTTGTCCGACCGGCGCTTGCGTGTCGGCGCGCCCAAGCCGGCGCGGGCCAAGCAGCGCCTGCAACCGGCGGAATGACCCGATGCGCCGGATGATGGTCGCGATCGTTGCGCTGACGCTGCTGGCTGTGCCGGCGGTACGCGCCGTGCAGCCTGACGAGATCATGTCAGATCCGGTGAAGGAAGCCCGTGCGCGCGATCTGTCGCGCGAGCTGCGCTGCATGGTCTGCCAGAACCAGTCGATTGACGATTCCGATGCGCCACTCGCGCGCGACCTGCGGCTCCTGGTGCGCGAGCGGATCGCGGCCGGCGACAGCAATTCCCAGGTGCTCGATTTCCTGGTCGCGCGCTACGGTGAGTTCGTGCTGCTCAAGCCGCGCTTCGAACGGAAGACCATGCTGCTCTGGCTGCTCGCGCCGCTACTGCTCGCCGGTGGCGGCCTTGCACTGTGGCGACAAAATCGCCGCCGCGCCCTAAACAGTGCAGATGTCCCGACGCCGCCGCTGACGCCGGACGAAGAGGCGAAGCTCGCGGCGCTGATGTCCGACGACGCAAAGTCCTCCTAGCCGATCTCGTGATGCGCAGGACATGACAGGCTCCGCAACGGACGCTTCGACGCGCGTCGCCGGAACCCTGTTAAGTTCCTGTAAGATCGCGATTTTCGGCCTGCGTTAAACTGCCGCATCGTCAGGCCCCCTTCATTACAAAAGTTTAACCCCGCAGCCAGCCCACGGTAAGGCTGCAACCCCCATCTTCAGGTCCGTAAGGTGCCGCCATCAGGCACCACATGGATTTCAAGGCCCCCCTGGAGACCTCTGCATGAGCGACCGTATCGACCTCACCAACCTTCCGTCCTATCGGCAGTCCCGCCGTTCGGTGTTTTCCGCCCGCAGGATCGCGCTGATGGCTTCGGTCGTCGCCGGTCTCGGCATTGCGGTCCACGGCTTCAGCCCGTCGACGTCGCCGGCTGACCTGTTCTCCACCCCCGCGCACGCGCAGGTCAACAACGAGGTCAAGAAGGTCGAGCGTCCGATCGGTTTCGCCGACATCGTCGAGCGCGTGAAGCCCTCGGTGATCTCGGTGAAGGTCAACATCAAGGAGAAGACGGCCAGCAGCGACGATGGCGACGACGCGCAATCGCCGTTCCAGCCGGGCTCGCCGATGGAGCGCTTCTTCCGCCGCTTCGGCGGTCCGGATGGATTCCCCGGCCAGAAGGGTGGCCGCGGCCGCGTCGTGCAGGGCCAGGGCTCCGGCTTCTTCATCTCGGCTGACGGCTTTGCCGTGACCAACAACCACGTGGTCGACGGCGCCGACAAGGTCGAGGTCACCACCGACGACGGCAAGACCTACAGCGCCAAGGTGATCGGCACCGACCAGCGCACTGACCTTGCCCTGATCAAGGTCGAGGGCGGCTCGAACTTCCCGTTCGCCAAGCTTGCGGACAGCAAGCCTCGGATCGGCGACTGGGTGCTGGCGGTTGGCAATCCCTTCGGCCTCGGTGGCACCGTCACCGCGGGCATCGTCTCGGCCAGCGGTCGCGACATCGGCAATGGCCCCTATGACGATTTCATCCAGATCGACGCGCCCGTGAACAAGGGCAATTCGGGCGGTCCGGCCTTCGACACCAATGGCGAAGTGATGGGTGTCAACACCGCGATTTATTCGCCCTCCGGCGGCAGCGTCGGTATCGCGTTCTCGATTCCCGCCAACACCGTGAAGAGCGTGGTCGCCCAGCTCAAGGACAAGGGCTCGGTCAGCCGCGGCTGGATCGGTGTGCAAATTCAGCCCGTCACCTCCGACATCGCCGACAGCCTCGGCATGAAGAAGGCCGAAGGCGCGCTGGTGGCGGAGCCGCAGAAGGACGGTCCGGCCGCGAAGGCAGGCATCGAGTCCGGCGACGTGATCACGTCGGTCAACGGCGAATCCGTCAAGGATGCGCGTGAGCTCGCCCGCACCATCGGCGGCATGCCGCCCGGCGCGTCCGTGAAGCTGAACGTGCTGCACAAGGGCCAGGACAAGGTCGTGAACCTCACCCTTGGCCAGTTGCCGAACACGGTCGAGGCTAAGGCCGACACCGATAACGACAACGGCAAGGGCGCCAGCAAGGGCACCGACGTGCCGAAGCTCGGCATGACGGTTGCGCCCGCCAACTCGGTGGCCGGTGCCGGCAAGGACGGCGTCGTCGTCACCGAAGTCGATCCGAAGAGCGCAGCCGCCGAGCGCGGCTTCAAGGAAGGCGACGTGATTCTCGAAGTCGGCGGCAAGAGCGTGAGCACCGCTGGCGACGTCCGCGACGCCATCAACATGGCGCGGACCGACAACAAGAACAGCGTCCTGATGCGGGTGAAGAGCGGCGGCCAGTCGCGCTTCGTCGCCGTGCCCATCGCCAAGGGTTGATAAGGGCTGATAGGGCCAAGCCTCAGGAGGCTTACGAGATGAAGGGTGTCGCCGGCATCAGTCGCCCCCGCCGCCGGCACTCTTCGGGGGAGCAGCGCAACGCTTGCTCCCCATGCCTACCTTCCGGTGGAAATACGCCCCCCTCCGTCGGAAGGCCTAGGGCGGTGAGGTCCCCCCAGCTTCACCGCCCGCCCTTTTGCCTAGTCGGGTCTCGTTCACTTGGCTTGCATGCGATTGCCGCTCGCGCCATGTTTAGAGAAGGTTGACCTCCTTGACCGCCGCCGAACGCACGATGCGCCTCCTCATCATTGAAGACGACCGCGAATCCGCCGACTACCTCGTCAAGGCGTTTCGCGAAGTCGGCCACATTGCCGACCACGCCGGTGACGGCGAGGAAGGCCTTTCCATGGCCGAGAACGGCGATTACGACGTGCTGGTGGTCGACCGCATGCTGCCCAAGCGCGACGGCCTGTCGCTGATCGGCTCGCTGCGCGACAAGGGCGAAACGACGCCGGTGCTGATTCTCTCCGCGCTCGGCCAGGTGGACGACCGCATCAAGGGCCTGCGCGCCGGCGGCGACGACTATCTGCCCAAACCTTATTCATTCGCCGAACTCCTGGCCCGCGTCGAAGTGCTGTCGCGTCGCCGCGGCGGCCCGGTCGAGGATACGCTCTACCGTGTCGGCGATCTCGAGCTCGATCGGCTCTCCCACCGCGTTGCCCGCGGCAAGGACGAACTGACGCTGCAGCCGCGCGAATTCCGCCTGCTCGAATATCTCATGAAGCATGCCGGCCAGGTGGTGACGCGCACCATGCTGCTGGAGAACGTCTGGGACTATCATTTCGATCCACAGACCAACGTGATCGACGTGCACATCTCGCGGTTGCGCTCCAAGATCGATAAGGGATTCGAGCGGCCGCTGCTGCACACGATCCGCGGCGCCGGGTACATGATCCGTGACGGCATTCGGTAAACTGATCCGCACGACGGCATTCCGGCTGACGCTGGTCTATCTGTTTTTGTTTGCGATGTTCGCAGCGTCGCTGCTCGGCTATTTCGCCTGGAACACGCGGCGGCTGATCACCGAGGAAATCACGCAGACGGTGAACTCCGAGACCTCGGAGATCAACGAGATCTACGGCCGCCGCGGCCTGCTCGGCCTCTCGCGCGCCATCGAGTATCGCTCGCTGCGTCCGGGCGCCAATCTTTACCTCGTCACGACGCCGAGCGGGCAGGCTATCGCCGGCAATGTCGGACAGCTGGCGCCCGGCGTGATGGGAACGATGGGCTGGTCGGAAACGGCCTACCGGCGCATCGAGGACGCGGATGACCGCGACCATCGCGCGCTGGTGCGCGTCACCGAGATGCCGAACGGCTTCCGCCTTCTGATCGGGCGGGACCTCGACGAGCGGCGACGGCTGTTCAGCATCGTCGCCAAGGCCGCGCAATGGTCTATCCTGATCGTCGTGGTGCTCGGTCTCGGCGGTGGAGTCTTCGTCGCGCGCAGGGTGTTGACGCGCATCGATGCCATGTCGGGTACCGCGCATCGCATCATGACCGGCGATCTCAGCGAACGCCTGCCGGTGGGGCGCAGCGGTGACGAGCTCGACCGTCTCGCCGAAAATCTCAACTCCATGCTGGAGCGGATCGAGGCGCTGATGGCGGGGTTGAAGGAGGTCTCCGACAACATCGCCCACGACCTCAAGACACCGCTGACGCGCCTTCGCAACCGCGCTGAGGAAGCGCTGGCCAAGTCAGGCTGCGAGGCTGATTATCGCGCGGCGCTGGAGCGGACCATCGAGGAATCCGACGGGTTGATCCGCACCTTCAACGCGCTGCTGATGATTGCGCGCGCCGAGTCCGGCCAGGCGCGCGGCAACATGGATGATTTCGACGCGGCCGATGTCGCGGGCGGCATTCACGAGCTCTACGAGCCGCTGGCCGAAGATGACGGCATGACCTTGAAGGTCAAGACGCAGACGGCGCCCCTTCACGGTAATCGCGAGTTGATCGGCCAGGCACTCGCCAATCTCGTCGAGAACGCGATCAAATACGGCAAGCCTGATGCGGAAACCGCGGGAACCGTGGTCAGCATGGATGCGCGCCAGATCACGATCGAGGCGAAGCGCGAAGGTGATCAGGTGCTACTGATCGTCACCGATCGCGGACCCGGGATTCCCGAGGTCGATCGCAAGCACGTCGTCGAGCGATTTGTGCGGCTGGAGGCGAGCCGCACCATGCCGGGCTCCGGCCTCGGCCTTAGCCTGGCCTCCGCCGTCGCCACATTGCATGGCGGCGAATTGCGGCTGGGCGATGCCCAGCCCGGTCTCGTCGCCACGCTGGCGCTGCCGGCGCGCGCGGGGGCCGGTGACAGGGTTGCTCCTCCAATACCGGATGTGCCACAGAAGGTGGCATGAACCAATCCGCGCCGGGAAACGCGGACAAGCATGGTGAGAGCCTGGCCACGCGCTTTGTGGAGGCTCCCCATATTGCCGCTTCCACATCTGACGAACGACGCTTTGACAATTGGCTGGCCGAGCTCGAGCCGGCGCATTTGGCCCGTTTGGAAGGGCTGCTGTCCCATTCTTTCACGCGCAGAATCCTGGCCGGAATCGCGGAATTCTCGCCTTATTTGTTCGATCTGGTGCGTGCCGATCCGCTGCGCCTGATCCGATTGCTCGAATGCGAGCCGGATGGGCATCTTGCGGCGCTCATCGCGGAGGCGAGGGGCGCTGTTCTTGCCGCATCCGACGAGGCCGAGGTGATGCGGCTGCTTCGTCGCATGAAGGCGGAGGCGGCGCTTCTGATCGCGCTGTGCGACATCGGCGGCGTTTGGCCGGTGATGCGGGTGACCGAGGCGCTGACCGATCTCGCGGTCTCCGCGGTGCAGGCGGCGCTCCAATATTTGCTGCGACAGGAAGCCGCACGTGGAAAGATCCAGCCGCCCAATCTGGAAGCGCCGGAGATCGGCTGCGGCCTGATCGTGCTCGCGATGGGCAAGATGGGCGCCGGCGAGCTGAACTATTCCAGCGACATCGATCTCATCGTGTTCTTCGATCCTGACGCCACGACGCTGGCGCCTGACATCGAGCCGCAGCCGTTCTTCGTCCGCGTCACGCAAGGCATGGCCCGCATCCTCCAGCAGCGCACCTATGACGGCTACGTCTTCCGTGTGGACCTGCGTCTGCGTCCCGATCCGTCATCAACCCAAGTGGCGATCTCGCGCGATGCCGCGCTGAACTATTACGAGCGGGAGGGGCGCACCTGGGAGCGCGCCGCGATGATCAAGGCGCGCGCCTGTGCCGGCGATCCCAAAGCGGGCGCGGCGTTGCTCGCCGAAATCGCGCCCTTCGTCTGGCGCAAGCATCTCGACTTCGCAGCGTTGGCCGACGTGCACGACATGAAGCGGCAGATGCAGACCTATCGCGGCCAAAGTGACATCGCGGTTGAGGGTCACAACGTCAAGGTCGGCCGCGGAGGCATCCGCGAGATCGAGTTCTTCGCCCAGACCCAGCAGCTGATCGCCGGCGGCCGCCATCCGGAATTGCGGGTGCGGCCGACGCTTGACGCGTTGAACATCCTCGCTGCGCGCAACTGGATCACATTCGTCGCGCGCGACGAGCTGACCACGGCCTATGAATTCCTGCGCCGGGTCGAGCATCGTCTCCAGATGATCGCCGACGAGCAGACCCATGCGCTGCCTGAGGACAAGGAGGCGGTCGAACGCTTCGCCTGGTTCTTCGGCTATGACAGCCGCGAGGCGTTTGCGCGCGACTTGTTGCGTCAACTCGAGATCGTGCAGGGGCATTACGAAAAGCTGTTCGAGGGTGACGATCCGACCGGTACGGCAAGCCTGCCCGCGATCGACTATCGCGCGGGCCCCGACGATTCGCGCCTGCTCCAGCACCTGACGACGCTCGGCTTCAAGAAGCCCGCTGCGGTGGCGCAGACCATCTGCGACTGGCTCACCGGCGACTACCGCGTGTTCCGCAACGAGCAGACGCGTAACGCCTTCATCGAGTTCGTGCCGGCCCTGATCGACGGCCTCGCACATGCCGAGGAACCGGACCGCGCGGTCGTCGCGTTCGACCAATTCCTTGGGGCGCTCCAGCGTGGCGGCCGGCTGATCACGCTGCTCGGCCAGAACCGCGACCTCGTCGCACTGGTAGCGCTCGTGCTTGGCGCGGCGCCCCGGCTTGGCGAGATGCTGGCGCGGCAGCCGCAGCTGATGGACGGCCTGATCGATCCCCGCTTCTTCGGCGCGATGCCGGATCGTCGGGAATTGTCGGCGCGGCTTGCGGCCACGGTGCAGGATGCAGGTTCTTACGAGGAGTTTCTGGACCGTCTGCGCCTGTTCGGCCAGGAGAGCCTGTTCCTGATCGGCACGCGCATCCTCTCGGGCACGGTCTCGGCGCAGCAGGCGAGTACAGCCTTCGCCGACGTCGCCGAGGGCGTCGTCCACACCGTGCACGGGCTCGTCGCGGATCGCTTCGCCGCCCAGCACGGCAGGATCAAAGGGCAGGAGACCGCCATCATCGCGATGGGCCGGCTCGGCAGCCGCGAGATGACGGCGTCCTCGGATCTCGATCTGATCCTGCTCTACGATTTCGACAGCGACAATCCCGATTCCGACGGTGAGAGGTCACTCCAGGGCGCGCATTATTTCGCGCGCTTCACCCAGCGCCTGATCAGCGCCTTTACGACCCGTACGAATTACGGCGTGCTCTACGAGATCGACATGCGGCTACGGCCGTCGGGGCGCGCAGGTCCCGTGGCATCGAGTCTCATTTCGTTCGCGGACTACCAGGCCAACGAGGCCTGGACCTGGGAGCACATGGCGTTGACGCGCGCACGCGTGGTGTCGGCATCGCCTGAGTTCACCGCGCGGATCGAGAGCATCATCCGCGAGGTCCTGACCCGTCGTCGCGACCCCTCGATCACCACCAACGATGTCGCCGACATGCGCCGCGCGATCGCGCAAGAGAAGGGCGAGACCGATCATTGGGATCTGAAATATGCCTCAGGTGGCATGGTCGACATCGATTTCATCGCGCAATATCTCCAGCTCGTTCATGCCCATGACAAGCCTGACATTCTCGAAGTCAGCACATTGCAGGTGCTGGAGAATGCCGCGCGGCTGGGTGTGCTGCCGCAATCGGAAGCGGAGATCCTGCGCGCCGCTGCGCGCCTCTATCATGATCTGACGCAGATCCTGCGGCTCTGCGTCAGCGACCGCTTCAAGCCGGAAACGGCAGGCACGGACCTTCAGCGCGTGATGGCGCGTGCCGGCGATGCGCCTGACTTCTCCTCGCTGGAGGCGCGCGTGAAGGAGACGCAGAGCGAGGTGCGAAGAGTGTTTCGGCGGATCCTGGAAGGTGGCACGCCGTAGGCGGTAGCATCCATCTGCGTGGCCGTCTGTTGCAAGGTCTCAGGGCCCGCTTTTCGCTTCGACGTCAAGGCTCAAAGGATGATCGGCGGAGGATGCGCCGATGGATATCTTGTAGCTTCCAGCGTCGACGACCCAGGCATTGGACCGCTCGCTGAAGTTCGAAAATGCGCGCTGATCGAGGACAAAGGTGACGACCTTCGTTTCTCCGGGTGCGAGGTCGACTTTGTCGAAGGCACGGAGCAGGGCCGTCGGCTCCGCCGAGGCCTCGGGATAGGTGATGTAGAGTTGGGGAACGGCAGCGCCTTTGACGCTGCCGGTATTCGTGACCTTGGCGCTGACTGAAACGCCCGGGCTTCCCTTGAAGGTCGCATCCTTCCCTGCAACGCCGATCCTGAAATCGGCATGGTCCACGACGATGTCGCTGAAAGCGAACGTTGAATAGGAGAGGCCATAGCCGAAGGGAAACAGCGGTCGCGGGGCATTCGCTTTGTTGAAATAGCGATATCCGCTCTCAAGACCTTCGCGATAGAGCGTCACACGATCGACACCGGGAAACTGGGACCTGTCGGCGGTCGGCAGGTTCTCATCCTTGACTGGAAAGGTGACCGGCAATCGGCCGCTCGGATTGACGTCGCCGAACAGGACCGCGGCCATGGCGGCCGCGCCCCTGGTCCCGCCATACCAGGCTTCCACGATCGCCGAGGCGTGTTCCAGCCAGGGCATGGTGACGGCGCTTCCCGTCGCCAGCACCACGATCGTGCGCGGATTGGCACGCAGCACGGCTTCGATCAGACGGTCCTGGTCGTTCGGAAGGCTGAGGGTCGGGCGGTCAAGCTCCTCCGACTCCAGATCCCTGACAAATACGATCGCGACATCTGCCGCCGACGCGGCGCGTGCGGCATCGGCGATATCGGCATCGATCGAGTCTGCCGGAGGATACCAACCAATCTTGAGATTGCCGGCGCCCGCGAAATGGACCTCGATATCATGCGGCCCGGCGGCCAGATCGAGGCCTCCCTCGGCGATAGCCTCTCCCTTGTCCTTGGAGAGGACGCGCACCCCGTCGATCGAAAGCGTGACGGTTGCGTCCGCTACCGTATCGAATTGATAGCGGCCGGCCACTTCGGCCAGCAGCTTCGCGCGCCAGATTGCGGAGACCGTTCCTTTAGGTGCTGGCTGCGATGTGGTGACCGTCGCGGAAAACTGGCTTCCCTGGCTCACGCACAGGCAGCTGTCGATGCGGGACTCGATCGTCTTTCCGTCGCTGTCGTAATAGCTGGCCTGCGCGCCCCTCGCGGCATCGTCCAATGTGCGCAACGCAGCTGAAGGCAGTTGAGGGAAGCCTCTCGCGGCGGCAATGCCGTAGATCGGATCGACACCGGCTTTGAAGACGATCTTGGCGTCGGGGACCCGCGCCTTGATGGCGTCAAGGAAGCTTGCCTTCCCCACGGGAGATGCATTCGTCGGTCCGCCATGAATGTGCAGGTCCGTGGCCGCCGCGCCGATAATTGCGATTGAGCGCAATGATGGATTTAGCGGCAGGATGCCGTTGTCATTCTTCAGCAAAACGATCGACTGCGCCGCAATGTCCTGCGCCTGCCGACCGCTTTCGGCAAGGTCGGCCCCGACGCGCTGCGGCGGATCGTCGAAGATTCCATATCGGATCATCGATGCGACGATCCGCACGACCGCGGCATCGACGTCCCGTTCCGGAAACTCCCCCTTGGCGATGGCGGCAATCAAATCCTTGCCGTAATACTTCTCCGACCGGAATTCCTGATCGACACCGAGCGACAATGACCGCATCGAATGTTCGGCGCCGGCGTCGGTGCGAACGATCCCGTCAAACCCCAGTCGCTTGCGCAGCACTTCCTGAAGCAGCTCTGTGTCGTTGCAGGCGTGCACGCCATTGATCCTGGTGTAGGCGCACATGACCATGGCGACGTTGGCGTCCTGAACCACATCCTGAAACGGGAAGAGGTGAAGCTCCTCCAGAACCTTGCGCGACAGCCGCGCGTCGGTCGTTCTGCGATCCTGCTCGACGGTGTTGACGGCAAAGTGCTTGGCGTCCGCCATCACGGCATTTTCCTGAACGCCCAGCACGTATTGCGTGCCGATGGCGCTTGTCAGCCAGGGCTCCTCGCCGAACGTCTCGTGGGCGCGGCCGTGCCTTGGGTCTCGCTGAACGTCGATGTTGGGACCGTGGATGACGCCGTATCCCAGTGCCCTGGTCTCACGCCCCAATATGCGCCCATAGGATCGCGCGGCGTCGCGCGAGAACGTGGCTGCCAGCGCGACGGACGCCGGAAGTTGCGTGACGTCGTTGCTGCCTTGCCAGATTCCCGCGGGAGAATCGCCCTGGACCATGTCGGGGATTCCGAGGCGCGTATTCCCCTTGACGTAGACCTGCCATTTTTGGCCGTCGATCTCACGCGTCCCGTAGCCGTAGAGCAGTGCGGATTTCTCCTCCAGGGTCATCTGCCTGACGAGCAGTTGTGCGCGCTCACCCGCGCTGCGGCTGCGATCGAGCCATGGCCGGTCGTCGGCAAGCGCCATGCCGCCCGCCCAGCTTAGCCCAAGGGCAAGCCACGTCGCAGCCGTCAGGTGCATTGCGATGGGACGAAGCCGGATATTGCCAGACATGAAATATCTTCCTCTTGGCGGGTACCAAAAGGATGGGGCATTCGGTCGAGAAAAGGAAGTGCAGGCCGAGGCCCGGCCCGTGTTCAGTGCGCTTCTGGGACGGAAGTCGTCTGCTTGAGCGAGGTCAAGGCCTCGAGAACATTCGGTTCGAGGCCCGCGCCGCCGGTATCGAGATGAGCGAAGATCGCGCGCTTCATCCGGGGATCCCAAAACTTCTTGATGTGGTCGGCGATGCCAGGCACGGCCTTGTCATGGCCCTGGCTGCGGAAGAAGGTGCCGATCTGGTTGGCCATGTAGACGAGACGGTCAGGCGACGACATCGATGATCTCCTGTCCACAGAGAGCCGTGACGCGGCCCTGGTGCGTGAACACTTCAAACCCGTCGCTGCGGGCGATTGCAATCAGCGTGATACCGGCAGCGGCCGCGGTGCGGACCGCAAGCGCGGTGGGGGCGGAGACTGCGACCATCACGGGCGCGCCAATGGCGGCTGTCTTCTGCACCATTTCGACCGAGACGCGGCTCGTCAGCAGCACCATGCCGGCGCCTGCGGTCGTCCGGCTGCGTGCCAGCGAACCCGCGAGCTTGTCGAGGGCATTGTGACGACCGACGTCCTCGCGCAAGGCCACGATGCCATGCGAGGATGACCAGAACGCCGCGGCGTGCACCGCGCGGGTCTGCATATTGATCGACTGCAACGGGGCGATCGCCTGCATCGCCGTCATGATCTGCTGCGGCGTGAAGATTTGTCCCTGCGGCACGACGGCCGCTGGCCGGATGGCTTCGGCGATGGAGTCGATGCCGCAGATGCCGCATCCGGTGGGGCCGGCAATGTGGCGGCGACGTTCGCTGATGCGTGCGGCGTTGTCCTGCTCCAGCCACATGCGCAACTCGATGCCGTCGTCGAGCCTGATAACATCGAGCGACTTGATGTCGTCGACCGACTTGATGACGCCTTCGTCCAGGCTGAAGCCGACGGCGAAATCTTCGAGGTTTTGCGGCGTTCCCATCATGACGGCATAAGTGCCGCCATTATAGGTCAGCGCCAGCGGCGTCTCCTCGGGGATCAGCCGCGTGCCCTCCGACGCGACACCGTCGCGCCAGATCTCGCGGTCGATGGCCTGGACCGGCACGTGCATGCCGTTACTCCGCCGCTTCCGCCGGCACGACGCGGCGGGACTGTTTCGCCTGCTCGTCGTAGCTCTTCTGCCAGTCGGACGGGCCGTTCGACGGCGAGATCTGCACCGCCGTGACCTTGTATTCGGGGCAATTGGTCGCCCAGTCCGAATATTCGGTCGTGATCACGTTGGCTTGGGTGTCCGGATGGTGGAAGGTCGTGTAGACGACGCCCGGCGACACGCGGTCGGTGATCTCTGCGCGCAACGTGGTTTCGCCAGCGCGGCTCTGCAGCCGCACCCAGTCACCGTCGCGCACCCCGCGCGTTTCGGCGTCGTGCGGATGAATCTCCAGCATGTCCTCGGCGTGCCAGACCACGTTCTCGGTCCGCCGCGTCTGCGCGCCGACATTGTACTGGCTGAGGATGCGGCCCGTGGTCAGGAGCAGCGGGAATCGGGGGCCGGTGCGCTCGTCAGTCGCGATATATTCGGTGACGATGAACTTGCCCTTGCCGCGGACGAAACCGTCGATATGCATCACCGGCGTGCCCTCCGGCGCCTTCTCGTTGCAGGGCCACTGCACCGAGCCGAGCTCGTCGAGCTTGGCATAGGAGACGCCGGCGAAGGTCGGGGTCAGCGCCGCGATCTCGTCCATGATCTCGGACGGGTGGCTGTAGTTCATCTCGAAGCCCATTGCCTTGGCGAGGCCGATCGTGACCTCCCAATCGGCCATGCCGTTCTTCGGCGACATCACCTTGCGAACGCGTTGGATGCGGCGTTCGGCATTGGTGAAGGTGCCGTCCTTCTCGAGGAAGCTCGAGCCGGGCAGGAACACGTGGGCGTAATTCGCGGTCTCGTTGAGGAAGAGGTCGTGGACGATGACGCATTCCATCGCCGACAGCGCCGCAACCACATGCTTGGTGTTGGGATCGGACTGCAGGATGTCCTCGCCCTGAACGTAGAGCCCCATGAACGTACCTTCGATGGCGGCATCGAACATGTTGGGAATGCGCAGACCCGGCTCGGGGTTGAGCTTGACGTCCCACATCGCCTCGAACTGCTCGCGCACGGCATCGCCCGCGATGTGCCGATAGCCAGGAAGCTCGTGCGGGAACGAGCCCATGTCGCAGGAGCCCTGCACGTTGTTCTGTCCGCGCAGCGGGTTCACGCCGACGCCGGGACGGCCGATATTGCCCGTCGCCATCGCGAGGTTGGCGATCGCGATCACCGTGGTCGAGCCCTGGCTGTGTTCGGTGACGCCGAGCCCGTAATAAATCGCGCCGTTGCCGCCGGTCGCGTAAATGCGAGCGGCTTCGCGCAATGTCTTCGGATCGACGCCGGTCAGAATGGCCGTCGCTTCCGGGCTGTGCTTGGGTTGGGCGACGAAGGCAGCCCATTCCTCGAATTCGGCCCAGTCGCAGCGCTCGCGCACGAAGGCCTCGTTGACGAGGCCCTCGGTGACGATGACATGCGCCAGCGCGGTCACGACCGCGACGTTGGTGCCAGGCATCAGCGGCAGATGCAGCGCCTTCACATGCGGCGATTCCACCATCTCGGTGCGGCGCGGATCGATCACGATCAGTTTTGCGCCCTGGCGCAGCCGCTTCTTCAGGCGGGAGGCGAACACGGGATGGGCCGAAGCCGGGTTGGCACCAATGATGACCGCGACGTCGGTGTCCTCGACCGAGTCGAAATCCTGCGTACCGGCAGAGGTGCCGAACGTGACCGAAAGACCGTAGCCGGTTGGCGAGTGGCAGACGCGCGCACAGGTGTCGACATTGTTGTTGCCGAAGCCGGCACGGATCAGCTTCTGCACCAGGTAGGTTTCTTCGTTGGTGCAGCGGGACGAGGTGATGCCGCCGATGGCGTCACGGCCGTACTTTTTCTGGATGCCGCGCATCTTCGCTGCGGCAAACGAGAAGGCTTCGTCCCAGGACACTTCCTTCCAGGGATCCTCGATCCGCTCACGGATCATCGGATTGAGGATGCGTTCCTTGTGGTTGGTATAGCCCCAGGCGAAGCGGCCCTTCACACAGGAATGGCCGCGATTGGCCTTGCCGTCCTTGTACGGGACCATGCGCACGACTTCCTCGCCGCGCATCTCCGCCTTGAAGGTGCAGCCGACACCGCAATAGGCGCAGGTGGTGACGACCGAATGCTCGGGCTGGCCGATCTCGATCACGGATTTCTCCGTCAGCGTCGCGGTCGGGCAGGCCTGCACGCAGGCACCGCAGGAGACGCATTCGGAGCCGAGGAAACTCTCGCTCATGCCCGGCGAGACGCGACTGTCGAAACCGCGGCCGGAGATCGTCAATGCGAAGGTGCCCTGAACCTCTTCGCAGGCGCGGACGCAGCGCGAGCAGACGATGCACTTGGATGGATCGTAGGTGAAGTACGGATTGGATTCGTCCTTCGGCATCCAGGCGGCGTTGACCTCGCCATGGGATTTCGCGAAGACGTGGTTCTCGCCCTCATAGCCGTAACGCACGTCGCGCAAGCCCACGGCGCCGGCCATGTCCTGCAATTCGCAATCGCCATTGGCGCCGCAGGTGAGGCAGTCGAGCGGATGGTCGGAGATGTAGAGCTCCATCACGCCCTTGCGCAGCTTCTTTAGCCGCTCGCTCTGGGTGTGGACGACGAGACCGTTCATCACAGGCGTGGTGCACGAGGCCGGCGTGCCGGCGCGGCCCTCGATCTCGACGACGCAGAGACGGCAGGAACCGAATGCATCGACCATGTCGGTCGCGCACAGTTTGGGGATCTGGTGGCCGGCATCCATGGCGGCGCGCATGATCGAGGTGCCCTCGGGCACCGTGACCTGGTTGCCGTCGATGGTCAGCGTCACCATCGTTTCCGATTTGGAGCGCGGCGTGCCGAAGTCGATTTCTTCGATCAGAGACATTGTCGTTCTCCTATTCCGCGGCCTGAAGCGTGGTTGGGGCCGGGACGAAGTCCTCCCGGAAGTGCTTCAATGCGCTGAGCACGGGATAGGGCGTGAAGCCGCCGAGTGCGCAGAGCGAGCCGAATTTCATGGTGTTGCAGAGGTCTTCGACGAGCGCGAGGTTTTCGGTGACGCGCTCGCCGCGGATGATCTTCTCGATGGTCTCGACGCCGCGGGTCGAGCCGATGCGGCAGGGCGTGCACTTGCCGCAGGATTCGACGGCGCAGAATTCCATGGCGAAGCGCGCCTGCTTGCGCATGTCGACGCTGTCGTCGAACACGACGATACCGCCATGGCCGATCAGGCCGTCGCGCGCGGAAAAGGCCTCGTAGTCGAACGGGGTGTCGAACAGGGCGCGCGGGAAGTAGGCGCCGAGCGGGCCGCCGACCTGCACGGCGCGGACCGGGCGACCCGTGAAGGTGCCACCGCCGATGTCGTCGACAAGTTCGCCGAGCGTCACGCCGAACGCTGTTTCGAACAGCCCGCCCTGGCGAATGTTGCCGGCAAGTTGGATCGGCATCGTGCCGCGGGACCGGCCCATACCGAAATCGGCGTAGGCCTTGGCGCCCTCGGCGAGGATGAAGGGAATGGCTGCAAACGACAGCACGTTGTTGATGACAGTCGGCTTGCCGAACAATCCATGATGTGCCGGCAGCGGAGGCTTGGCGCGCACGAGGCCACGGCGGCCTTCGAGGCTCTCCAGCAGCGACGTCTCTTCGCCACAGACATAGGCGCCGGCGCCGACGCGCACTTCCATGTCGAAGCTGTAAGTCGAGCCGCCGATCTTGTCGCCGAGATAGCCGCCACGCCGCGCCGCGACAATGGCCGCATTCATCGCCTCGACCGCATGCGGATATTCGCTGCGGATGTAGATGTAGCCCTTGGTGGCGCCGACGGTGATACCTGATGTCGTCATGCCCTCGATGACGAGAAAGGGATCGCCTTCCATGATCATGCGGTCGGCGAATGTACCGCTGTCGCCTTCGTCGGCATTGCAGACGATGAACTTGCGGTCAGCCTTGGCTTGCGCGACCGTCTTCCACTTGATGCCGGTCGGGAAGCCGGCGCCGCCGCGCCCGCGCAGACCCGACGCCGTCACTTCGTTGAGGATCGCCTCCGAGCCGAGCGACAATGCACGCTCGAGGCCCTTGTAGCCGCCGTGGGCGCGGTAGTCCTCGAGCGAGCGCGGGTCGATCACGCCGCAGCGGGCGAAGGTGAGGCGGGTCTGGCGCTTCAGCCAGGGGATTTCGTCTGCGATGCCGAGCAGCAAGGCGTGCGGTCCGTTGCTCGCCATCGATTCGAACACGGAAGCGACGTCCTCCGCGCTAACAGGGCCGTATGCGACTCGGCCCTTGGGCGTTGCGACCTCGACCATCGGCTCCAGCCAGCAGAGCCCGCGCGAGCCGGTCCTGACGATCTCGACCGGCAGGCCGCGCTTCGTCGCGATCTGCTCGAACGCGACTGCGATGTCATCGGCGCCGACGGCAACCGCAGCGGCATCGCGAGGAATGAAGATCTTCATGCTCATCGCTGCGCCTCCGCAACCAGTGCATCGATGCGCTTCTCGTCGAGGCGGCCAATGAGGCGGCCATCGAGCATTGCGGACGGCGCGGTCGCGCACAGCCCGAGGCAGTAGATCGGCTCCAGCGTGACGCGATCATCTGCTGTGGTATGGCCCAGGGAAACCCCAAGCTTCGCTTCGGCGCGTGCGGCCAGCGCATCGCCGCCGGCAGCCTGGCAGGCTTCCGCGCGGCACAGCTTCAGCACATGGCGGCCGGCCGGCTTGTGGCGGAAATCATGGTAGAAGGTGAAGACGCCGTGGACTTCGGCGCGCGACAGAGTCAGCGCCTGCGCCACCATGGGGATCGCCGCCTCCGGCACGTAGCCGAACGCTTCCTGAAGCGCGTGCAGAATGACGAGCGTTGCGCCTTCCTGGCTGGCATGTTCGGCGATGATTTCAGCGCCGCGCGTCTCGTCCCAAGGCTCGTAAGATGGCTCGTAAACCGCTGTCATTCTTCGTTCTCAGATTGAGCGTCCCTGCCGCGCAAACTATTTGGAATCATTCGAAGATCAATAAAGCTGTCTCATGCTGCGATTGCGAATTCAGATCGATTGAAAAGCGCAATCGATCGATACGATGCGGTAATGAAACTTGTATCGTCTGCCGGTTTTTGCGTGTTGGTGCAGGCCTGGCGTGCTAGCTTGTATGCCACGACAGAATTCGAGGGGACGGACGGTTGCTCGACAAGCTTGAACTGCTGCTGGCGCTGGCCAAGGAACGGCATTTTGGACGGGCGGCAGAGGCTTGCGGCGTCACCCAGCCAACCATGTCGACCGGGCTGAAGCAGCTCGAGGAAATCCTTGGCGTGATGCTGGTCCAGCGCGGGTCCCGCTTTCAGGGCTTTACCCCCGAGGGTGAGCGGGCGCTCGACTGGGCGCGGCGGATCGTCGGCGATGCCCGGGCGATGCGCGACGAGATCAACGGATTGAAGCATCAGCTCTCCGGCGAGATCCGCATTGCTGCGATTCCGACGGCGCTCGGCATGGTCGCGTCGCTGACGACGCCGTTCCGCGCGCGACATCCCGAGGTGCGTTTCAGCATCCGCTCGACGACCTCCTCGGAGGTGCTGGGGCTGCTCGAAAATCTGGAGGTCGATGCCGGGCTGACCTATATCGAGAACGAGCCGATCGGGAAGGTGCGCACCATTCCGCTCTACAACGAAAGCTATCGCCTGCTCACCGCGCCCGACGGGATGTTCGGGGACCGCGAAACGGTGACCTGGAAGGAGGTCGGGCAGGTGCCGCTATGCCTGCTGACACCTGATATGCAGAACCGTCGCATCATCGATCGTGCACTGCGCTCGGTCGGCGCTGAGGCGACGCCGACACTGACCTCGAACTCGCTGCTGGTGTTGTTCACCCACGTCAAGACCGGCCGATGGGCGAGCGTGATGCCGGCCAAGCTCGCCGAGACACTCGGCCTGTCCGACAAGGTCCGCACGATTCCCATCACCGACCCCGAGGTCAATTACAGCATTGGCCTGGTGATCCCGCAGCGTGACCCGATGACGCCGCTGATCGCGGCGCTGGTCAATGTCGCGCGCGAAGTGGCGCCGACGCTGCAATCCTGATCTTTAAGCCGCCGCGGAAATCCCGGACGCCGCCTTGACGGCGTCGCGCGGCAGCGTCACGCGGACGACGGTGCCGACTTCCAGCTTGGAGCGCAGGCGCATCGAGCCGCCGTGGAGTTGTGCCAGCGAGCGGGCGATCGCAAGGCCCAGACCGGAGCCGTGATAGGTCTTGGTGAGCTGGCTCTCGACCTGCTCGAAGGGACGTCCGAGCCGTGCCAGTGAATGCGGCGCGATGCCGATGCCGGTGTCGGCAATCATCAGAACGATCCGGTCGTCGAGCTGCCGGCTGCGCACCACGATGCGTCCGCCGTCGGGCGTGAACTTCACCGCGTTGGAGAGGAGGTTAACGACGATCTGCTTGGTCGCGCGGCGGTCGGCGACGACGGCGATGGATTTCTCGATATCGGCATCGAGCGTCAGGTTCTTGTCCTGGGCCCGGCCGGCGACGACACGCAGGGATTCCGCCAGCGTGCGCGACAGGTCGAGCTCTTCCATGTCGAGCTTCATGCGGCCGGCCTCGATCTTGGACATGTCGAGGATGTCGTTGATGACCTCGAGCAGGTAGTGACCGCTGGTCAGGATGTCGTGGCAGTATTCCTCGTATTTCTCGCTTCCCAATTCGCCGAACATGCCCGAGCCCATAATCTCGGAGAAGCCGATGATCGCGTTCAGCGGCGTGCGCAACTCGTGGCTCATATTGGCGAGGAATTTCGACTTGGTCTGGTTGGCTTCTTCGGCGCGGGTCTTTTCGCGCTGATACTTCTCCGCGAGATCGGCGAGTTCGATGGTCTGGCGCTCGAGCGCCGCCTGCGAGCGCTTGAGGTCGATGACGGTGGCGCGCAGGCGCAAATCGTTGTCGACGAGCTTCTGCTCGTGCTCCTTGATGCGGGTGATGTCGGTACCGACCGAGACGTAGCCGCCGTCCTTGGTGCGGCGCTCGCTGATGTGCAGCCAGCTGCCGTCGTCGAGCTGGGCCTCGAAGGTGCGCGCGCCGGGGCCTTGGGCAGCGGTCTCGTTGTGGCGGGTGCGGACCTCCGGCATGCGGCCGACTTCCAGCACGGTCTCATAGGAGGTGCCGGGGATCACGGCCGTATCGGGCAGCTTGTGCAGGCGCTGGAAGTGCGAATTGCAGAGCACCAGGCGATCGCTCGCGTCCCACAACACGAAGGCTTCCGGAATGGTCTCGATGGCATCGCGCAGGCGAAGGTCGGCTTCCACGGTGCGCTCGGCAAGGCTCTTCTGCTCGGTGATGTCGACGGCGATGCCGATCAGGTGCATGCCGGAATCGCTGGCGCCGCGGGTCCGCTCGCAGCGGACACGAAGCCAGATCCAGTGGCCGTCGACATGCTGCATGCGGAAGGTCTGGTCGATGTGGTCGATCTTCTCGGAGATCATCTGGTCGGCGATCTCGAACAGGTCGATGTCATCAGACTTCACCAGCGCGTTGACCTCGCCGAAGGTGAGGAGCTCGTTGCGGCCGTCGAGGCCGAGCATCGAGAACATCGACTGCGACCAGAAAATCCGGCCGCGCGACAGGTCCCAGTCCCACAGGCCGCAGCGGCCGCGGTTGAGCGCGGTGTCGATCCGGCCGCGCACGGCGTCGTTGATGAGGTCGCCTTCGCGGGCGCGGGTCGACTGCCAGTGGAAGGCAAAGCCGAGGATCAGGACGACGAAGCCTGTCGTCGCCGACAGCGTCACGGACAGCGCCGCGTCCGAGCCCCAGATCGGCTCATTGCGCTCCTGGATCACGGTGACGATGCCCGGCAGCGACTTGATCGGCCGTGCAGTGGCCATCGCGGCGTTGCCGTTCGGCAGCGTCATGTCGGTGACGTTGTTGTCGCGCGGCGGTGCGGCGAGCAACTGTGCGGTGGTGATCGCATCCAGCAGGCGATCGTTGCCGGCGGGATCGTTGTCGATCGGGATGCGGGCAAGGATGCGGCCGTTGACGCCGGCCGAGGTGACGACGACATGCCGGCCCGACACCCTGGCCCGGATCGGGATCATGTCGGGCAGCAGCGTCGGCATGTTCTCGATGTTCTTCTGCCGCTCCGCGCGCACCGCGGTGACGCGGTCGATCCGCTCGGCGAGCAGTTCGGCGAGTGCCGAGATGTCGTTCTGGATCACCAGACGCTTCTGGCGCGTCTGGTCGACGACCTGGACGAATGCACCGAGAAAGATCGTGATGAGGAAGGCGATGATGAGCGTCGGTACGGCACGGCGCAGCGCCGGCTCCGCAATCAGGAGCCGATGATAGGCAGGTTTCGCGATCGATTGCGCCAATCCTTTGATCGAATCGGATTGGACGCACGCGTTCGCGGCGTCTGCACGCGCCATGCCTTCGGCCCCCTGAAAACCAGCTTACGAGTAGTATCGAAAGCAGCCCCACGTCGCTTTCGAATCACAGCGATTTGAATCCACTTTGCGCAGGCTGTCGAGAGTCAACGAAACGTTAACGCGAAATAATTCTTATCCCACGGAGAGTTTGCTCGCCTAGGTCCCGCAAACTCACGTGCATGATGAGTCCGAAACGAGAACGCGGGACTCCGCGCACGTTGCGCGTCACACGCGCGGAGGTTCGGCGTGGCTGATGACGCGCTTCACGCTAGGGAACGCGCGACGCAGCCGACGTTCGATCGCATCGACATGTTCGTGCACCTTGATCACGCTCATCGACGGTGTGGCGCGGCAGTGGAAGTTGACGATCTCGCCGGCGTCGGTGTTGCGGACACGCACATTGTGGATGTCGTGGATCTCGCCGCCCGCGGCGTACTCGGTGAGTGCCGCCGCGATGGTCTGCACCCTCTCAGGCGCGGCATCGACGCCGAACGGCAGCTCCGGTTCCAGCGGCTCGATATGGACGTCGACCTCGACGTCCGCGCCGAACTCCTCCTTGATGTTGTGCTCAAGCGCATTCGCGACGTCATGGGCGGCGTCGAGCCGCATGTCGGCATCGATCTCGAGGTCGATGCTGACGATCAGCTTGCCACCGAGGTCGTGCACCGTGACGTGGTGGACGGCGAGGCCGGAATTGTGCGCGATCACCATGATGCGGTCGCGGACAGTCTCGTTGTCGCGGGCGACGGGCACTGCGGCGAAGGTGAGGTCGGCATCGCCGAACGCCTTGGTGACGGCGGCCTGCGCGTTGCGCTTGATCTCCTCGACGCGGTCGATCGGGTAGGTCCTGGGCACCTTGACGATGCTGTCGATGAACGTGGTGGCTCCGACCATGCGAACGCGCAGGCGCTCGACGCCGATCACGCCGGGCACGCCGCGGATCGCGGCGGTGGCCTTCTCCAACGCTCCCTCCGGTGCTCGGTCGAGCAGCGTCTGCACGGTCGAGCTGGCCATCCGCAGGCCGAGCAGGGCAATCATCACGGCCACGGCCGCGGCCGCGGCGGCGTCACCCCACCAGAAGCCGAGGGCTGCGAGGATCAGGCCCACGATGACGGCACACGAGCCCATGACGTCTGACGCAAAGTGCAGCGCGTCCGCGGCGAGCGCTTCGCTTCGCGTCTCCCGGGCCGCACGATGCAGGGCGCGGGCGCGCCAGAGATTGACCACGATATCGATCACGAGCACGACGAACGGCACGGCCGAGATGGTCGGCGGCGCGGTTCCCTCGCGCAGGCGGCTGTAGGACTCGACCAGGATGCCGCCGGCGAGCACGTAGAGCAGGGCGGTGACGCCGAGCGCGGAGATGCTCTCCAGCTTGCCGTGACCATAATGATGCTCGTCGTCGGCCGGCTTGTCGGAGACCCGCACCACCGCCCAGGTGATGATGGTCGCGACCAGGTCGATCGAGGAATGCAGGGCCTCGGAAATCAGCGCCAGCGATCCGATCGCGATGCCGACCACGAATTTGGCCGCCGCCATACCGCCGCTGGCCAGGATCGAGATCGCCGCGACCGATGTCTTGTCATGTTGTCCGCTCATGCCGGGGGATTTAGCAGGGCGGCCGTGAACATCAAGCGACGATCCACAGAAGTAGTCGCGAGTAAGTTGCAGGAGCGAAACTGTTGCGAATGCTTCTGAATTGAAGGGTGGCTACTTGTCCTTGCTCAACCCTAGTAGGGTGGCCTACGGGACCGTCGCCGGAGCGACCGCTACGGCAGCGTCACGACAATCTTTCCCAGATGCTTGTTCGCCTCCATGTGCTCGAATGCCTTGTCGATGTCGCTGAACGCGTAGACCTTGTCGATCGGCAATTGGAGTTTTCGCGCCTCGACCGCGCCCCAGATGTCCTTCCTGACCTCCTCGAAGATCGCGCGGACCTCCTCGATCGTGCGGGTGCGGAACGTGACGCCGATGTAGGAGATGCGACGTGCGGCATGGAGGTCGAAGTTGAAGTCGGCATGGGTGCCGCCGAGCCGGCCGACATTGACGATGCGGCCCAACACCTTGGTCGCGGCGAGGTTCTGGTTAGCGACCTTGCCGGAGACCTGGTCGACGATGAGGTCGACGCCTTCGCCATTGGTGGCCTTCAGCACCTGCTCGACCCATGTGGGGTCGGAAGAGTCGACAGCGAGGTCGGCGCCATAGTCCTTCAGCCGGCCGCGCCGATAGGCATCGGTCGATGATCCGATCACTAGCTTCGCGCCCTTGAGCTTTGCAATTTGCATCGCCATCAGGCCGACGCCGGAACTGGCGCCCTGGATCATCACGGCCTGACCCGGCTGCACGCCGCCGACGGTGACGACGGCGTTGTGCATGGTCGCGAGCGCGACGGGCAGGGTGGCGGCCTCCTCGAAGTTCATGTTCGAGGGCGCGCGGAACAGCCGGCCGTGATCGGCGAGCGTATACTCGGCGAACGCCGCGCCGCCCGAGCCCATGATGCGGTCGCCGACCTTCACACCCTTCGCGTCCGGTCCGAGCTCGGCGACTTCGCCGGCCCATTCCATGCCGAGCACAGTGCCGGCGCCGCCGGCCGCGCCATGCGCGTGGCCCTTGCGCATGCCGGTGTCGGCGCGATTGAGTCCACAGGCACGGACACGAACCAGCACTTGCGTGCCTTTAGGTTTCGGTTGAGCGACATCGGAAATCCGAGCGCCATCAGGACCGTAGACGTAGGCTTTCATGGATTTCTCTCGTTTCTTGCAGTGATTATACGGCGGCTTGCGCGCTTGATTGAGCGATCATGCCTTCGAGCCGGCTGCGAATGATCGCCTCCGCTTCGCGCACGATGCGGGAGATGAGCTCGCCGCAGGTCGGGATGTCCTGGATCAGGCCCTGCACCTGGCCGGCCGACCAGATGCCTTCGTCCGAATTGCCTGTGGCATAGACCATCTTGCCGCGGGCCCCGGCAACGAGCTCGCGGATGTCCTCGAACTTGGCACCTTCCTTCTCCATGGCGACGACCTTGGTCGAGATCTCGTTCCTGGCGACGCGCGAGGTGTTGCGCATGGTGCGGAAGATCAGCTCGGTCTCGCGCTCGTCATTGGCGACGATCTTCTCCTTGATGAGCTGGTGGATCGGGCTTTCCTTGGTCGCCATGAAGCGGGTGCCCATGTTGATGCCCTCGGCGCCGAGCGCAAGCGCCGCGACGAGGCCGCGCGCGTCGGCGAAGCCGCCCGAGGCGATCATCGGGATCTTGACCTTGTTGGCGGCGGCCGGGATCAGGATCAGGCCGGGGGTATCATCCTCACCGGGGTGGCCGGCGCATTCGAACCCGTCGATCGAGATGGCGTCGGCGCCCATCCGCTCGGCCGAGAGCGCGTGGCGGACGCTGGTGCATTTGTGCACGACCTTGACGCCGTGCTTCCTGAACTCGTCGACATGCTCCTGCGGCTTGTTGCCGGCGGTCTCGACCACCTTGATACCGGCTTCGATGATGGCGGCGCGGTATTCGGCATAGGGCGGCGGCTTGATCGCCGGCAGGATGGTGAGGTTCACGCCAAACGGCTTGTCGGTGAGGTCGCGGCAGCGCGCGATCTCCTTGGTCAGGTCCTCTGGCGTCGGCTGGGTCAGCGCCGTGATGAAGCCAAGCGCGCCAGCATTGGCGACGGCGGCGACCAGCTCGGCACGTCCGACCCATTGCATGCCGCCCTGGACGATCGGGTGCTCGACGCCGACGAGTTTGGTGAACCGTGTCTGCAACATGATGTTTCCCCCGCCTGCGTGGCAGGCTCTGCTTTTCAGTTGATGGGGGGAGGATGCCGCCGGGGTCAGGAAATGTCTATTGCGCCACCGTGCGGTGAGTCATGCAGGTGGTGGGGGTGATTCCGCGCGGCGGACTATTGGGGCGCGGCGCGGCCTCAACACCGTCATTGCGAGCGCAGCGAAGCAATCCAGACTGCCCCTCCGGAGGGATTCTGGATTGCTTCGCTGCGCTCGCAATGACAGGGAAGACTACTCCGCCGACAGCCGCACCACCTGTCGGCCGCCGTTGATTTCCTTGAGGCTGTTGACGAAGTTTTCCGGGCGCTGCCAGCGATTGGGGACCTTCAGTCCCATGTACTCGGCGATGTCGCCGATGAAGCCGGTGCAATTGGTGGTCTCGGCGTTCCAGACCGGCGAGCTCGCCTGCAGCTTCTTGATGTAGGCGAACACGCGCTTGGCATCGGCTTCGTTGAGGTAGACGCGATAGTTCGCGGTCAAATAGTCCGGATCGAGATCGCCGTAACTGGCGCCGGTCTCGGACGGCACCCAGGTGAAGTAGCCGAGCACATAGCTCCACGTGTCACCCGCGGGCGTCAGGCCCGCGACCTCGACGGCGCGATCGCTGGTCTTGCCGTACCAGACGAAGGCATGGCCCCAGCTCGCCGCCGTCCGCGCGCGGAAGTCGACGTAATAGGGGCCCTTCTCCGCGCGCGCGACCGAGCGCCGCGTTGCCTGCGGTGCCGAGCGCGACGCGGTGTCGGATGAGACAAGCGCACTGGCATCGGCCATGCGCTTGTTCGCGTCGTGCTTGGTGTTTTGGGCCGAGGCCGATGGCATCGCGCACGCGATCATGGTCGCGAGCACGAGGCCCGCGAGGATGCAGGATCCTGATCGATCAAACTTGTTCGTCACGCGATGCCCCTCGATTGTCGGCTGCTTGCGCAGATCCTGCGCGTCGTTCAGTAGCGCGCAGCGACGGGGCCCGGCGCCTTGCCGATCGGGGCCTTGCCAACCGGGCTCTTTCCAATCGGCATCTTGCCGATCGGAGCCTGCTCGGCCGGATAAACCGCAACAGGCTGGCGACGCGGCAGATCCGCAGCGTTGGCAGCCGTCACCAGAGCAAGCGTCGCACCCAGAACAAAGATAATCTTCTTCACAGTCATACCCCTAGAAGGTTTGGTCCAAACACGGCATCGCCGTGCCCCCAGACACGCCTTCCACAAGGGCGGCCGAATGCGTCCACAGTGCGGCACATCAGCGACATGTTGGGGGCATCTCTCGGGCAGGCGAACGATGCGAATTGTGTCGAAATGTTTCGGCGCAGGGCGCGCGCTTCAGCGGTCGGCGCTCAGGCGGAAATGCATCTCGATCCCAGTGGGCGATCCATCGCTTGCAGTGCGCCAGGGCGAAAAGCCGGGCGTCGGATCCGGATCAGAGGGAAGATCGATCGACCAGCGCTGCGTGGTGACGCCCGGCAGTGTCAGGCTGACGGCGCGATGGCGCGTCTTGTACATCAGCGAGGCCGTGGAAATGATCGCCCGGCGCTCGCCGTCATGCGCGCGCCAGTTGGGCGGCAGCATCGGGTTGGCATATCTCGAGCCTTCCTCGACCTGGATCTGCACATCCTCCTCGTTGTCCGGCAAGGTCATGCCGGCGGGCAGGCGAAACTCGACCTGAAGCGTCATGAAGCCATGACTGAGATTGGGCGAGCGGATGAGTGCGTACCATCCCCACCAGCCCAGGATGGCCACGATCAATACGACGGTGACGGCAAACGGGAATGAGAGCCGGGTCGCACGATGTGGCGCGGCATCGGCGGCTTGCGCAGGAGGCGCGAGGTCGGAGGTTTCCGCAGGCGGCTGCGGGCTTGCGTCCCGGACCAGACCGAAACGCACGAACAGCCAGACGCCGGCGATCAGGCCAACCACGCCGCCGATCGGGCCGATGTCGAAGAATGCCCCCATGGCGATGCCGCCATCGCGGTCCGGCCCAGCGAGCATGACCACCAGCGCGGCAAGGCCGGACCAGCCGGCGAGCGCGCCGAGGACACCGGACAGGAAACCGAGGATGATGCGCATGTGCTGATAGTCGCAGCCAATTCAATTGCGGTTCGAACGGGTCAGCGTTTTCATCCGATCCGGTTCAGACTGTTGCGGATGGTCGAGAAGATGCCGCCGATGTCCTTGCGCAGCGCATCGAGGGCGTTGAAGTTCTCGAAGATGCGGGCGAGCCGGTCTTCGACCTCGCGCTTGCTCTTGGTCAGGGCATCGACGCGCGAGGTGAGGGTGGCATGGCCGTTGTCCTCGATCTCGCTGACGGTCCTGGCAAGGAGATCGCGGGTGACGCTGACGTCGGCGATCATGGCCTCGATGCCGAACACCGGGGCCTTCAGCGGAACGAGATCGGCCTGCGATTTCGACAGCTCCGCCTTGAAAGCGTTCAGCGTCGTCAGTGTCTCCTGCAATGCGCCGAGGCGCTGGCGAGACTGAAGGACGAAATCGTTCAGCGCGTTCTGGCGATCGGCAAGCGTCTTGCCATCAGGATCGGTCTCGACCTCAGTGAGCGAGCGTTCGAGCTGTGCCCGGCGTTGGCCCAGCTCCTCAAAGTCGAGCCTGACAGCTTTCAGAATGTTGGCGCTGTCGTCGATACGGGCCAGGCGCTGCTCGATCTCGTTCTTGTTGTTCGACAGCATCTCGACGCGGGCGCTGAGGGGGGCCTCGCCGCCGGTCTCGAGCTCGTCGATGCTCTTGGCGAGACGGTCATGGCTGAGGCCGAGCTCGCCGATCAGCGCGTTGATACCGGCGTCGGATGAGCGCAGCGGCACCAGCTCGGCATGGGATTTCGCCAGATCTTCCTTGTACTGGTTGAGCCTCGCAAATGTGTCCTGCACCGCGTTGACCCTGGATAGCAGCGTCGAAACGTCACCGGCGATGGCCTTCAGTCGATCGGCGAGATTGTTCTTGCGGTCGTCGGTCTCGAGATCGAGCAACGCGCGTTCGAGCTGGTTCTGGCGGTCGCGGATCTCGGTGAAAACAGGCTCGACCGCGCGGCGTTGATCGGCGACCTTGCCGACCGTCTCGCGCAGCGCCTGCTGGCGGCGGCGGATTTCGGCGAGCTGGTCGTGCATGTCGGTGGACTGGTTGCGGCCCTGTTGGAGCAGCGCGCGCTGCTCCGTCTCGCCCAGCTTGTCGTGCAGCGCGGACACAGCCTCCCGGGGATCGCTCTCGATCAGGTGCTGGACGGTGGTGTCGAGGTGGTTTTGCAGGGCATGGGCGACGACGACGTCTTCCCGGGTCTTCTTGAGACGATCACGCAGGCTGTCGAGGCGTCGATCCTGCCGGGACAGCCGCCAGGCCGAGGCGCCGATCAGCGCTAGCCCAACCACGACAATCGCGCCGGCCGCGATCCGCTGCGGCATGGGCAGAGCGGCAAAGGCGGCGGGCAAATGGGTGATGTCGAGACCAAACGCCTGCGGGGCGAGAAACGCGATGGCGGCGAGCAGGATTGACCAGGCAACCAGGAAAAACAGCCACATCGTGATGTCCTCACGCCGGCACACATTTTCGCCATGATTGCTATTGGAGAGCGGAACCGAGATCAAGGGGCGGGCGCTCGGCGGCACGTGCCGGACGGCGCGATCCACAACCGGGGCGTCGGTCAACCGATGCAAGGCGCGGTGCCGGTTGCCGGGTATTTCCGACGTGGGCATTCGTGGCCCGGATGCAGCGCAGCGCAATCCGGGTTAGGGCACTAGCAACGCGCGTCGAAGCGAGCTGGCGCGCCTCGGTCTATTATTTCCTGAGGAAGTTCGAGCGCATCTTGTCGGCGAACTGGACCACGAAGATCGCGGCGAACGCGAGAGCAAAGTACAGAACCGTCCACACGAGCGCATAACTGGCCGTCGTCATGGCGTCCTCCCCGGCATCAGAAATAGATTGCCAGGGAGAATAGCGGGGCTCGCCACGGCGCAATTTGCGCAGGGTCAATTTTGCCGCGCTGCGGCGAAAATGACCGGCGAGGCTACAGCCGAAACTCGTTGGTCAGCTCGCCGATGCCGTCGATCGCGACCGTCACCGTGTTGACTGGCTCCTTCATAACGCCGACGCCGACTGAGGTGCCGACGGCAATGAGGTCGCCGGGCAGCAGGGTCATATCGTGCGAGATCTTGCTGACGAGCTGTTGCGCGCTGAAGATCATGTCGGAGATCGGATAGTTCTGCCGCTCTGCACCATTGAGGATGGTGCGGACGGTGAGGCTGGCCGGATCGAGACCGGTCGTGATGACAGGGCCGAACGGGCCGTAATCGTCGATGCCCTTGGCGCGGGCCCATTGGGGAAAGGTGGGATCGCTGGTCAGGATGTCGTTGGCGGTGATGTCGTTGACGCAGGTGTAGCCGAAGATGAAGCGGTCGGCTTCATCAGGCGAGACGCGGGCGCAGGTCTTGCCGATGACGATGCCGAGCTCGCCTTCATAGGTCGTCTTGCCGTCGTAATAAGAGGGACGTCGGATCACGGCGCCTGGCGTCGTGATGGTGGTGGTGGCCTTGAGCAGATAGAGCGGCTCCGGCGGCTCGGGCTGATTGAGCTTCGCTGCAAGCGCGTGAAAATTATTCCAGAGCGCGACGATCTTGCTGGGCGCGCAGGGCGCGAGCAGCTCGACCTCCGACAACGCCAGTGTCTTGCCGGTGGCGGCGTTACGGCCGAACATCTCGCCTTCGTGCACGCTGATGCCGGATGTGGTCAGCGTGCCGAAGCCGGTGGTGCCGGCGTAGCGGAATCGGAGCCACTGCTTCATCTCGTTCGCCATCACGCCACCGCCAGTGCACGGGGATCGGTGGGAGCCGAGACACCGTCATAGAGGCCGGCGATGCGGGCGCGCTGGGTCACCATCGCCAGAACGGAGTCCAGCGCCGGCGTCGGGATCTTGGTCAGGCGGCCCATCTCCTGCACCACGGTGACGAGCGGGTCGATCTCCATCGGGCGGCCGCGCTCGAGATCCTGCAGCATGGAGGTCTTGTGGGCGCCGACCTTGCGGGCGCCCTCGATGCGGCGCTCGACGTCGACGCGGAATTTGACGCCGAAGGTTTCGGCGATGGCTTGCGTCTCCACCATGATCGCGCGCGACAGCGAGCGCGTGGCCGGATCGGTGCAGATCACGTCGAGCGTCGCATGGGTCAGCGCGCTGATCGGGTTGAAGCAGACATTGCCCCACAGCTTGAGCCAGATCTCGTCGCGGATGCGGTCGAGCACCGGCGCCTTCAGGCCGGCCGCAACGAAGAGGTCGGCGAGGCGCTGCACGTCCGACGTAATCTCGCCGGAGGGCTCGCCAAGCGGAAAATTATTGCCGTAGACGTGACGGATCACGCCGGGCGCCTCGAGCTCGGTCGCGGGATAGACGATGCAGCCGATCGCCCGCTCGGCGCCGAGCTCGCGCCATTGCCGGCCGCCGGGATCGATGCTCTCCAGTGTCGAGTTCTCGTGGTCGCCGCCGTGCTTGTGGAAGTACCAATAGGGGATGCCATTGACCGCGGTGACGATGCGGGTGTGGGGCCCGAGCAGCGGCTGCATTTTCTCGATCACGCCGGTGATCGAATGCGCCTTCAGCGTCACGATGACGTAGTCCTGCACGCCGAGATCGGCGGCGTTGTCGGTGCAGCGGGGATGGACGGTGTGCTTCTCCTCGCCGGAGAGCAGCGTCAGGCCGCTCTCGCGCATCGCGGCGAGATGTGCGCCGCGTGCGACCAGGCTCACATCGGCGCCTGCGCGCGCGAGCTGCACGCCGAGATATCCGCCGATCGCGCCGGCGCCGTAGATGCAGATCTTCATGAAATCCTCGCGAGGGGTACCGGAATTTTGGGACGAAAGATCCGGTCCGGCTCGGAGTGGTCCGAGCCGGGGCCGGTAGTCGCAGGGGAAGAGGTCGCCGCTTTTAGGCTGCTGCTTGCGGCGTGCCGTTGATCGCCTCGTCCATGGCAGTCGCGATGTCGCGCATGCTGATGACGGAGACGAGGCTGTAATCGTCGATCACCGGCAGGTGCCTGATGTGATTCACGTTCATCAGATGCCTGACGTGCTCGATCGTGTCAGAGGAGGTGCAGGAGACCAGCTGCTGCACCGAGACGAGCTGCGAGACCTTGACGTTGACCGCGTTGGCGCCGTGCTCGGCGACCGCGCGCACCACGTCGCGCTCGGTGAACATGCCGACTGCGGTGTTTCCTTCCGAGCGGACCACATCCTTCACCACCAGCGCGCTGATGTTGTTGGCCCGCATCAGCTTGGCGGCGATACCCACCGTTTCGTTCATTCGCACCGTGACAACGCGCGGCGTCTTCTTGCGCAGAATGTCTCCGACCAGCATGGCAACCTCCCTGGGTGAACGATGAGGCGAGTGTGGTATACATAATGCCAATCGTCAAGCGCTGGATTTGGTTGATCCGAAAAATCTTGCGGCAACATTGCTGACGTTTGTCGTCACGACCGAAAGCAGCAGCCAAAGAAAAAGGGGCGCATCGCTGCGCCCCTTTTTGACTGTCGTACCGGTGTGTGGCTCACGCCGTTCCGGTCTTGGCTCTGGTCTCGGTATTAGCCGTCGCGGTGTTGGCCCTCTCGGCTTCGTTGCCCAGGATGAAGGAGCGGCGCAGCGGCTTGATCACGAACAGCGCCATCAACGCGGCCGTCGCGTTCAGGGCCACGGCGACCACGAACACGGCCTTCCAGCCATAGGCCGTCGAGATCACGCTCGCGAGCGGGACGAGCAAAGATGCGGTGCCCTTGGCGGTGTAGAGCATGCCGTTGTTGGTGGTCGCGAACTTCGAGCCGAAGGTGTCACCGCAGGTCGCGGGGAACAGCGAGTAGATTTCGCCGAACACACCGAAATACACCGCGGTGGCGAGCACGAACACGATGGGAACGTGACCATAGGCCGACAGCGTCAACAGCATGAGGGCTGCGGTGCCGAAGGCGATGAACATGGTGTTCTCACGGCCAATCGTGTCGGATACGAAGCCGAAGAACGGTCGGCCGAAGCCATCGAAGATGCGGTCGAGCGAGATCGCAAACGTCAGCGCCGCCATCTGGAAGCCGGCGAGCGTAACAGGCGTGTCGGCGATCTTGAAGTCGTGTGCGATCGGTGCGATCTGCGCCGCGGTCATCAGACCGCCGGAGGCGACCATCACGAAGACCAGGTACATCACCCAGAAAATCGGGGCGCGCAGCACTTGCGGTGGGGTGAAGTCGATCTGGGTCTGCGGCAGATTGAGCTGCTTCTTCTTCGGCGGGATCGACAGCCGGGGCGGCTGGATGAAGAAGGCGAGCAGGAGCACGATCACGCCCTGGCCGATGCCGAAAGTGAAGAACGCGCTCTGATAGCCGCTCGCCACGATCATTTTCGCAATCGGCACCACAGTGAGGGCCGCGCCCGCGCCGAAGCCCGCGGCGGTCGCGCCGGCGGCGAGGCCGCGGCGATCGGGAAACCATTTCAGCGCATTGCCGACACAGGTGCCGTACACCGCGCCCGCGCCCATGCCGCCGAAGACGGCCGCCGTGTAGAGCAGGGGAAGCGAGTCAGCGTAGGAGTTGAGCACCCAGGACAGCGTGATCATCACGGCACCGAACATGATGACGATGCGCGGGCCATACTTGTCGACGAACCACGCCTCGACCGGCACCAGCCAGGTCTCGGTGACCACGAAGATGGTGAAAGCGAGCTGGATCGCGGCGCGGCCCCAATGGTGCGCCTGATCGATCGGATCGACGAACAGCGTCCAGCCATATTGCAGGTTGGCAATCATCGCCATGCAGACGATGCCCATGCCGAGCTGGAGCCAACGGAAACCTGTGCGAAGGGGCGCAGCCGTGACGGCGCCATCCGTGCTGGATATCATCAACAACCTCCCAAGCGCCTGTCTGGTCACGACACGCGCCGCCCATTTGACGGAGTGTCGCAAATATTGTGACTTATGGTCGCAAGCGCAGAGGCGAGCTTGGTATACCATATTCCAGAATGCAAGCCCTATCTTGGGAGGGAGCCCAAGAAAAGTGCAGGGTTCCTTCGGGTTTGCGGTATTAGGGTGTATTCGGATAAACGAAAACGCCCGACTGTGAGGCCGGGCGCATCCGCGAGATGGCTTCGTGTGCGCGAGATCAGATGGTCGATTGCGCGACCACGACCTTGCGCCAGGGCTTGAGCACCATGATCGCCAGCAGCGACGCCAGGATATTGGCGCCGGCAGCCAAGATGAACACGTTGTCCCAATGGCCTGATGTCTGCTGCACATAATTCGCAACCGGCACCAGCAGCGCGGCGGTGCCCTTCGCCGTGTAGAGCAGGCCGGCATTGGTGGTCGCGAACTTCGCGCCGAACGTGTCGGTGCAGGTCGAGGGGAACAGCGAGTAGATCTCGCCCCAGGCGAAGAACACGAAGCCCGAGAGCAGCACGAACCAGAGCGGATCGTGCCCCCAGAGATAAAGCATCCAGATGCCGACGCCTTCCATGCCGAAGGCGATGAACATCGTGTTCTCGCGGCCGATCATGTCGGAGATCCAGCCGAAGAACGGACGCGTCAGGCCGTTGAGCACGCGGTCGATCGTGGCCGCGAACGTCACCGCGGTCATCGTCACCGCCATCAGCGTGACCGGAACGTTGTCGACCTTCCAGTCGGCAGCGATCGGCTTCAGGTTTGCCGTCACCATCAGACCGCCGGCGCCGACGATCACGAACATGAAGTACATCAGCCAGAAGATCGGCTGACGCAGAACTTCCGTCGGCTGGTAGTTGCGCCGCGACTGCAGCAGCGCCGCATTCGCCACCACGCTCGGCACCTGGCCCGCCTTGGGCGCCAGCAGGAAAAAGGCGAGAACGCAGACGATAATGCCCTGACCGAGGCCGAAATAGAGGAAGGCAGTCTGGAATCCGGAGTCCTTGATCATGGCCTGGATCGGCGCGACTGTGAGCGCGGAGCCTGCACCGAAGCCCGCCGCCGTGATGCCCGCCGCGAGACCGCGCTTGTCGGGAAACCATTTCAGCGCATTGCCGACGCAAGTGCCGTAGACGCCACCGGCGCCGATGCCTGCGATGATCATGCCGAGATAGAAGCCGTTGAGCGTCGTGGCGTGCGCGTTGATGGCCCAGCCCAGCGCGCAGAGCACGCCGCCGACGAGCACGACGAGGCGCGGACCGTATTTATCGACAAACCATCCTTCGACCGGCACCAGCCAGGTCTCGAACAAGACAAACAGAGTAAAGGCCCACTGGATCGAGGCGCGATCCCAACCGAACGTCTTCTGGATGTCGGGGACGAAGAACGTCCAGCCATATTGGTAGTTGGCGATCATCACCATGGCCGCTACGCCGATCGCCAATTGCGCCCAGCGATACGTGTCGCTGACGCGTGCAGCCGCGGGAGCCGTTGTTGTTTGCACCATGTCCGTCATGAATCCTCCAATAGCGCTTCTGTTTTTTTGAGCGAGCGTTGGCGGCATTCTTGTATTCATTATGCCAAGCTTCAAGCGCGCGCGGCCCATTGTGCGCTTATGACGCAACCTCGTTTGCGGGCTGCGCGAATGTGCCTGATCACAAATAGAAATGGCCCCGCGGAGCAGGGCCATTCTTCAAAAGTAGGAGTTCGCTGGTTTTACAACCGGCGCGACAATTCGACGCGCGGCGGCCCTGAGTGTCGCTTACAGTCCGAAGCGGGGGAGGTCGCCGTTCTGGTTGGATATCTCGGCGCTCGCCATCAGGAAGCGGTCGACGGCGGCCATGAAACGGGCGAACAGCGAGGCGGAGGGCGCGAGCGCGACGGAAGCAGTCTTGGACATCGGAATTCCCTTTCGTAGGACAGTCAGTATTGCTGCCCCATTTCGAAGGTTGTTTTATGTATACCAGATGCCAATGTCTATGCATGCCATTGCATAGCAGTATGATAATTACCGCATTGCAGCATAATGCTTCGTTAAATCGGGCCATTCGGGCCTCAAAACACGCCGTTTCAATCCCAAAATGAGCCGGTGGACGGCCCGGCCTACTCCGGATCGGGCCTCAGCCCGGCTCTTGGCACCGCAGTGCAAAACGGCTAGTGGTTCGCCCCCTTTCCAGCATCAGAGTGGTTCATGTCGAGCGCCTCGCCCGCCGTCTCGATCGGCATCGATTTTGGGACCAGCAACACGGTCGTCGCGCTCGCGGCGGACGATCGCCGGGTCGAGGCCATCCGGTTCGAGCATGGCGGCCAGCGTCACAGCACCTACGTCTCGGCGCTGTGCTTCTGGGAGGATCGGCCGGGCGCTGGCGCCCAAGCCGAAGGCGGCCCGTGGGCGATCGAGCAGTTTCTCGAGGGACGCCACGTCTATCGCTTCCTCCAGTCGTTCAAGACCTTCGCGGCGAGTTCGAGCTTCAATACCACGCAGGTGTTTCGGCAGCGCTTCAAGTTCGAGGATATCCTGGCGGCGTTCCTGCGCACGCTGGCGCGGCATGGCGGTGACAGATTCGGCTTCGAGGCGGCGAACATCACGGTCGGACGTCCCGTGCGATTTGCCGGCGGCAATCCGGATGACGACCTCGCGATGCAGCGCTACCGTGATGCGTTCGAACGTCTCGGCGCCGGCCACGCGCGCTATGTCTATGAACCCGTGGGCGCGGCGTTCTCCTTCGCCCGCCGGCTGGAGCGCGACGCCACGGTGCTGGTGGCGGATTTCGGCGGCGGCACCAGCGACTTCTCGGTGATGCGCTTCTCGCGCGCGGGCGGCCATTTGCGCGCCGAGCCGCTCGGCCACGCCGGCATCGGCATTGCGGGCGACACGTTCGACTATCGCATTGTCGATCACGTCGTCTCGCCGCGGCTCGGCAAAGGCTCGAGCTTCCGCTCGTTCGACAAGGTGCTGCCGATCCCGAATGCCCACTACACCAACCTCGCGCGCTGGCATCAGCTGGCGCTGATGAAGAGCAATGGCGATCTGCGCGAGTTGCGCGAGCTGGCGCGCACCGCAGTGAAGCCGGCGATGCTCGAGGATTTCATCACCATCGTCGACCTCGATCTCGGCTTCTCGCTGTACCGCGCGGTGTCCGACGCCAAGGTCGCGCTGTCGGCGAAAGACGAGGTGGACTTCCGTTTCAAGGGCGGCGGCGTGGACATCGGCTCGACCATCACGCGCAAGAATTTCGACAGCTGGATCGCCGACGACATCGCGCGCCTCGGCGCCACCGTCGACAAGGTGCTGGGCGAAGCGGGCATCACCGCGCGCGAGATCGAGAAGGTGTTCCTGACGGGCGGCACATCCTTCGTGCCGGCCGTGCGAAAACTCTTCGCCGACCGGTTCGGCAACGAGCGGCTGATGTCGGGCGACCAGTTCGAGTCGATCGCCTATGGCCTCGCCCTGATAGGACACAGTCCGGAGCCGGATCGCTGGACCGCGGATGGCGGGCTGAAGAAGGCGAGTGCGTGAAGCGCCCGCCTTGCTCGTCCAGCGCTATTGATTGATCTCCGGCTCGACCAGTCGGGCAAGGTTCTGCAGCGATTGCTGCCAGCCGAGATAGCAGGCCTCGACCGGAATGACGTCGGGGAGGCCGGACTGCGTGATCTCGACCTCGGTCCCGACGAGGACTTTCTTCAGCGTCACCGTCACCTGGATTTCGCCTGCTAGGTTGGGATCGTCGAACTTGTCGATGTAGCGGAGACGTTCGCCGGGAACGAGCTCGAGATATTCGCCGCCGAAACTGTGGCCATTGCCCGTCGTGAAGTTGCGGAAGGACATCTTGAACGTGCCCCCGACTTTTGGCTCCAGATGGTGCACGGTACAGGCGAAGCCGTCGGGCGGCAGCCACTTCGCCATCGCGTCCGCCTCCAGGAAGGCGCGATAGATTTTCTCAGGGCTGGTCGTGAGAACGCGGTGCAGGCGAACAGTTCCAGGCATGATCAATTTCCTTCGTGAGTTGATGGGCCTGAAGCCGACGCTTATTGCCCATTCATGGCCCAAGGACGATGACGGCAGTGTCGATCCGACAGGGGATCGCAGATTTTTTCATCGCGCTTGTTCCCTGTGTCCGCCGGTCTTCACCGTGGCTTGATTGGATGTCAACCGGGAAAGACCAAGACTCAAATTTTACGAGCTTCAGCAATCAAGACTTGACCGACACCAAGCCAGGTCCCCGCCGTTAAAGTCGCTTTAATCCCTGCGTTGCAGTCTCCGGTGCGGCCAAAAGCAGAGGTCTGAGCATGACATGGGTCGAGCGCCAGGTACGCAACACGAGCTTGCGTCAGCTCGGCGCATGCCTTCTGCTGTTCGCGTTTGTGGCCTTCTCCGCGCAGGAAGACGGACAGTATCTCGGCAACTACGCCAGAGGCGTCGTTGCGATGTCGCAAGACCAGGTGCGCGCGGTGAAGAGTCTCCCGCAACTGTCGCCCAACTGGGTCGCGCTGCAGGCCGATAAAGTCGTTCCGACCGGCGTCTATGCCCGGGGCAAATATGACCACGACATCTTCTCTGTTGCTCAGCTCGGTGATCGCTTGCTCCTGATCAAGGCGGATCCAGAACGCGTTCTCGACGCGAGAGCGCTGAGCGGCGGCCTGGTTGCCGCCGACATGGAGACAATCGACCGGATCGGTCGCCTCGCCAAGCGGAGTGGCGATGCCGGCGCGGTGTTCCTCCCTGTCATGCTCGACACGGAGAAATACGCCTCCCCCGCCGTCGCGGCCGCGCTGACCTTGATTGTGGTCCCATTGGCGCTCGCCTTCTGGATCGGCTGGCGAGCACTACCGCGATTGATGACGCCATCATCGCATCCCGATTTGCGTGCGGTCTGCGGGCAGTCGGCCAATGTGTTGGAAGACCTCAGCGCGCGGCTGCAGCAGGACATTGCGACAGCCGGATCCGTCTTGAAGCTGCGCGGCCACGTGCGGATGACTGACACGCACGTGTTGCAAAGAGGCTGGTTCAGGTTCCGACTGATGCCGCTGTCGGACATGCTCTATGCCTATAGCATGACGACTACGACACTGGCGTACGGTGTGATACCGATCGGCCGCTCGCATTCGCTGATGCTTCACTTCTCCAATCAGAAGATGCGGGCTTCTACCTGGAAGGCGCAGACCGCTGAGGTCATGGAGCATTTGGGGAGAGTGGCGCCATGGGTGTTGCTCGGCTACGCGCGTGAAATCGACAAGGCGTACAAGAAAAACAGGTCTGGGCTCATTGACCTCGTCGCGGCGCGGCGCACGCTAGTCGCAGCCGGTTCGCAATAGACGAGGCTGCATTCCGGGCGGCTGGTTGTTTCCAACTTATCGATGCACTGGCGCCAATCAGCAAATTTCACCCGGATCCGCGCTTTGCGTCCATGGCGGCATGCATCTTGTTTCGCGCAATGATGGCGTCGCGGACCATGTGGATGTGTTCGCGCAGTGTATAGGCTTCGCTCGCGAATCCCGTCGGCGTGTGAAGTCTGGCGACCGCGTCCTCGATGCGCGTCAGGTCGGACAGCCATTTGTCGATCGGCAAGTCGCCCGTCCGCGCAGCAACGTCTCGCTCGAGCAGGACCAGCTCGCCGTACCAACGGAAAATGCGCGACCGGACGTGCCAACGCACGATCTGAGGCAAATAGTGGAAGAGCGGAAACAGGATCGCGGCGAGCGGCAACAAGACGATGATGGAACGCTCGCCCAATGCCGCAATCCAGAACGGCAGATACTGATAGAGAATGGTGCGCCCGAAGCGCCGGTGCTGGTCGGCATCGGTCGAGACGGCCAGATCGACCTGGGTTGTGCTTGGAAATTCGCCCGCGTCCTCGAAGAGGCCTTGCCTGCCGTGAATCTCGCGCGCGGCGTCGATCAGCAGATGCGTGATGGCCGGATGAAGGTCCTTGCGCCCCGCCAGCATCTCCTTGGTGCCAATCAGATCGATCTCTTTCTCCGGAATATTGTCGGCCAGGTCGATGACGCCGGGCGGCAGTTTGAGCGTGCTGATGAAGTTGAGCCGGCGGCGATAGGCCTCGGCCCTGCTGTAGTTCAAAAGGCTCAGGGACGGGTCGCGAAGCGCATTCCAGACGGCGGGATTGTCCGCTCCGTCGACGAAGATGGCGGCATCGACATCTCCCGAGCGCAGTGCAAGCAGAGCGGCGAGATTGCTGAGGGGCTGCATCGTGACGTTATCGGGCGAGAGGCCGTTGAGCTCGAAGATGGAGTCGCTGAGTGAACGTGCCCCGCTGCCGGCGACGCCCACGGCAACCCTGCGACTGCGCAATTCGTTGACGTAGTTCAGCGGCTCCGTCTTGCGGTAAAAGATCCACAGCGGCACGTAATAGAGGCTCGCGAGCATCACGACGTTGCTCGTATCGGACGTTCGTGCGAGGCCGCCTTGCGTGAAGCCGATATCGACGCCCGATTTTGGATCCTGTAGCAGTCTCAGATTATCCGCCGGGCCATTGGTGATCCTTTCTTCCACCGTGACGCCGGATCGGGCCAGGATTTCGACGTAGCGTCTTGCATGCTGGTGCAGCAGGCCGTCTTCGAGCCCGGACGCAAGCACGATGTGACGCGATGGCGCGGTCTCGAGAACATAGGCGACGGCCAGGATCGTCACCGCGATCGCTGCCAGGACAATCGTCGCCAGGCCCAGACGGCTGCGCGGCGGGAGCAATGCGAGGCTATGGAGTTTCACGGGCGTCCCATGTCGTGGTGCCGAACGGAGGAACGTTGGAAGCAGGCGCGCCTCCTTTTCGCGAGAACAAGCTGAATTGCCCTGTTGTCACAGGAACTCTGCCGCCGTTGCGGCTGGCTTGACCTAGATCAAGGGTGTCGGGTCGCACCGGCTTCATTGCGAAATGCCGTGCCTGCAATGGCCAGGTGAACACGGATTGGAGGCCGTCGTTGACCCGTTATCTCGTCGCAGCGTTGCTCATGTGAATTGCGATCGTCCCAATCGGCCCGGCTTCGGCAGAATTTTCCTATCGTGCCTCTACCACCTCGCCATCCTCCTTCACAAACCGGCCGACAGGATTGTCGAGAAGATCGACGACAGCTTCCGAGGGCCGGCACAGGCGCGTGCCCTTTGGCGTCACCACGATCGGCCGGTTGATCAGGATGGGATGTGCGAGCATCTGGTCGATCAGCTCGTCATCGGACCATTTCGGATCGGCCAGACCGAGGTCCTTGTAGGGTGTACCTTTCTCGCGCAGCAAGGCGCGGACCGAGGTCCCCATCTCAGCGATCAGCCGCTTGAGCGCGTCGCGAGAGGGCGGCGTCTTGAGATACTCGATGATATCAGGCTCGATGCCGCTCTGCCGGATCATCGCCAGCGTGTTCCGCGAGGTGCCGCAGTCGGGGTTGTGGTAGATCGTGACGCTCATCTTGTGGTCTCCGCGATAGGGACGGGGCCGCGTGCCTTGGAGGCGCCGAGCAGCCAGTTCATCAACAGCATGCCGGCGAACGCACCGCAGAGCTCCGCGAGGATGAAACCGGGGAGGTCAACGGGCCGGATACCCGCAAAGGTATTCGTCAGCGACCGCGCGATGGCCACGGCGGGATTGGCGAACGATGTCGAGGCTGTGAACCAGTAGGCCGCGGTAATATAGAGGCCGACCAGCCAAGGCACCGCCGCCCGCTGAAACCGGATGCCGGCGAGGATCGTTGCGACCAGCCCGAATGAAGCGACGGCTTCGGCGAGCCATTGTGGGCCTCCGGTCCGAACCTTCGTCGACAGATCGAGCAAGGGCAGGGCGAACATCAGATGCGCGGCCACCGTGCCGGCAATGCCGCCGGCGATCTGCGCGATCACATAGAGCGCAGCCTCGTTCACCGGCAGCTCGCGCTTGCCGGCGAAGACGAGCGTCACCGCTGGATTGAAGTGCGCGCCGGAGATGGGGCCGAGCACCGTGATCAGGACAACCAGAATGGCGCCCGTTGGCAGGGTGTTGCAGAGTAGCGCGAGCGCAACGTCCTTGGTCAGCGTTTCCGCCATGATGCCGGAGCCGACCACGGTGGCAACGAGAATGCCGGTGCCAAGTGCTTCTGCCGCAAGGCGCCGAGGAACGTCGAACGTTTCCATTAGCGGGCGCGCTCCCTTCGCTTTGGCGAGCAGCAGGATTGCAGGGTTTGAACGACGGGCTCGCAAACCTCGGGCCGGCCGCCACAGCAATCCCGCAAAAGGAAAACTGCGACGTCACGAAATTCTGCGAGATTGGCGCGGTAGATGATCGACCGGCTCTGCCGCTCGAAGGTCACGAGGCGCGCGCGCGTCAGGATCGACAGATGCGCCGAGAGCGTATTCGGCGGGACTTCCAGCAGACGAGCGAGATCGCCGGCCGCAAGGCCGTCAGGCTCGTGTTTCACCAGCGTCCGGAATGCTTCCAGGCGGGTCGATTGGGATAGGGCGGCGAGCGCCAGAACGGCTTCTTCGGATTCCATATATCCAGATTTATGGAATTATCGGGAGTGCGTCAATCGGGAATCCCAATCGCTGTTATTTCGAATATTCTAGAAATACAGTTGACGTCGGATACTGGCTGGCGCATGTTCCGCGTCATGAAGATCGACGACGCAGCAGCCCGACTCGAAGCGCTGGGTAACCGGACCCGGCTCCAGATTTATCGCGCGCTGGTCCGGGCAGGACATTCCGGCATGCCGGTCGGTCGCTTGCAGGAGAAGCTGAAGATTCCCGCATCGACGCTGTCTCACCACATCAAGTCTCTGGTCGCGGTGGGGCTCGTCAGCCAGGTCCGCGAATCCACGACCCTCGTTTGTCACGCGAACTTCGACGCGATGCGGGGACTGGTGGATTTCCTGGCGGCGGAGTGTTGTGCGGACGAAGTCGGGTGCGGGGCCGCTCAATCGGCGGCCTGATTTTTTTGCCTGCTTGTTCGATGATTCTAGAATGATGGGAGTAACGAAATGAGCGACGGAAAGACGGTAGCCATCATCGGGGCAGGTCCGGTCGGTCTTGCAGCCGCCGCGCACGTGTTGGAGCACGACATGTCACCCATCGTTTTGGAGTCCGGGCCGGAGGCCGGACACGCGATCCGCCAATGGCAGCACGTCCAGCTGTTCTCACCCTGGGAATACAATGTCGACAAGGTCGCCGCGCGTCTGCTCGCGCCGACGGGCTGGAATTCGCCGGACCCTCACGCCTATCCGACCGGCGGCGAGCTGCTCGAGGGATATCTCAAGCCGCTCGCGACGCGAACGCGATTGCGCGAAATGATCCGCACGTCCAGCCGCGTCTCGGCCATCAGCCGTGTCGGCTTCGACAAAGCGAAGACGAAGGGCAGAGCGCTGGCGCCTTTCGAAATCCGCTACCAGAACGGCAAGGGGCCGGAGGTCCTTCGCGCTGATGCCGTGATCGATACGTCAGGCACGTGGTTCTCTCCCAATCCGGCCGGCAGCAACGGTCTACCGGCGATCGGCGAGGCGGAGCGTGCTGACCGCGTCGCCTATGGCATGCCCGACATACGGGGTATCAATCGTTCAAGATATGCCGGCAAGACGGTTGCGGTCCTCGGCGCCGGCCATTCCGCAGTCGGCACGTTGATCGATCTCGCGCGTCTTGCCGACGAGGTGCCGGGCACGCAGCCTGTGTGGCTTGTGCGCGGCGCTGATCCGGCAAAGGCTTTCGGCGGCGGGCGCAACGACAAGCTTGCGGCCCGCGGCGAGCTTGGGAGTGCCTTTGCCGCGCTCGTGACCTCCGGAAAAATCAGGGTCGAGACCGAATTCGGTGTCACGCATCTCTCTGAGTCCGAAGGTCGCCTGAAGGTCTCGGCAGGCGACGGCTGCGGCGCGCCGAGTGTGGTCGTGGACGAACTGATCGTGTCGACGGGCTTCCGTCCCGACTTTTCGTTTCTGTCCGAGCTGCGCCTGCGGCTCGACCCGGCCATCGAGGCACCCGTCGCGCTCGCACCGCTGATCGATCCCAACGAGCATAGCTGCGGCACCGTGCGTCCGCACGGCGCACGCGAGCTCACACATGACGAGCCCGGCTTCTATCTCGCCGGCATGAAGTCGTACGGCCGCGCGCCGACCTTCCTGATGATGACGGGTTATGAGCAGGTCCGTTCGATCGCAGCCGACATCGCCGGCGACAAGAAGGCCGCAGCGAGGGTCGAGCTTGTGCTGCCGGAGACCGGCGTGTGTACGCGCGGCGGCGTCGAGTCCGCCGGGGCGGGATGCTGTGGTGGTCCGGCGAAGGAAGAGGCATCGGCATGCTGCGCCGCAGACGAAACGGCGAAGAAGGCAGGCCGCGCGGGGTGCGGTTGCTCATGAAGCAGGTCCCTGCGGGTTCGCTCGCGGTCGTCGTTGCGCTCGGCACCGCGCAGACCATTGCGTGGGCGTCGAGCTATTACCTCCCCGCCATCCTGGCTGCGCCGATTGCCCACGATCTCGGTCTTGCACCGACTTACGTGTTCGGGGCGCTGTCAGGTGCACTCGTTGTCTCCGGACTGCTCGGCCCACGCGTCGGTCACGCCATCGATACGTTCGGAGGGCGCAGCCTGCTTGCCGTCTCGAACCTCGTCTTTGTGGCAGGCTTGCTCCTCCTGTCTGTAACCCATGGCGTTGCGCTGCTGATCGCAGCGTGGCTGTTACTCGGGGTCGGCATGGGCATGGGCCTCTATGAAGCGGCCTTCGCCACGCTGGCCCGCATCTACGGCACCAATGCGCGGCGAACTATCACCGGCATTACCCTGATCGCGGGATTTGCAAGCACGGTCGGCTGGCCGCTTACAACGTGGCTAGCCTCGGAGTACGGCTGGCGCGTCGCCTGTCAGCTATGGGCGGTGATTCATATCTGCCTTGCACTGCCACTCAATCTTTCGCTGCCGCGCGCCGTCCCATTGGACCAGCAAGCCCTACCGAGTACGGGCGCGAGCCAGCAATCCGGGCGCCAGAGCGAGACCGTCGCGATGGTCCTGCTGGCTTACATGTTTGCAGCAGTAGGCTTCGTCAGTTCCGGTATCTCGGCCATCCTGCCGACCATGCTGGTTGCCTTCGGGACGACGCCGGCGCAGGCCTTGTTCGCGGGCGCGTTGGTTGGGCCCGCACAGGTCGGCGCCAGGCTTCTGGAGGCAGGGTGGCTCGGCCGGTTTCATCCACTGTTGTCGGCGAGGCTTGCAACACTCATGAATCCGATCGGTGTCGTTGCGCTGGTTGCGGGCGGGCCCATCCTCGCGTCGGCCTTCACGGTCCTGTATGGCGCCGGCAACGGCATCATTACCATTGCCCGTGGTACGCTCCCTTTAGCAATCTTTGGACCGGTGGGTTTCGGACGGCGTGTCGGTATGATCTCGCTTCCCGCCCGGGCAACCGGTGCATTCGCGCCGCTTGCGTTGGGGCTCATGGTGGAGCATTTCGGCCGTAATGCACTGTGGATCAGTGCGCTGGCCTCGATCTCCGCGTTTGTGGCGCTGCTCTTGCTGCGTGCGGATCGGACGGCATGAAGATGCGTCGGATGGGAGGAGAACATTCGTAGCTTGAGCGGTTGGCCGTTGATTGCGGTCATGTGCATCGGCCAGGTCGGCAATCTTCTACCGCACGTGACTCTCTCAGCGAATCTGGCGCAGCATTTGATGCCGGCGTGGGGGCTTTCCGCCGCCGAAGGTGGGCTGATGGCGAGCGGCTACGCGTTCGGCTACATGCTGGCAGTGCCGGTGCTGACGACTTTGACCGATCGCATCGATGCGCGGATCGTGCTCCTGTGCGGATCCATCGTCAGCGGACTTGCAACGCTCGCATTCGGCATCTTCGCGGATGGCTTCTGGTCGGGGACGATCATCTGGTCACTCGCAGGCCTGGGGTTTGCCGGCGCCTACATGCCGGGGCTCAAGGCGCTGACGGACCGATTGCCCGCTGGCGACTCGTCGCGGGCGGTGACGCTGTACACGTCGAGCTTCTCGGTGGGTGTCGGGCTTTCCTTCCTCGTTGCGCAAGTCCTGGCGGATCTTTGGGGTTGGCGGATTGCCTTCTACGTCACCGGCATCGGCCCCATTGCGATGGTGATTGCGTGTCTTCTGATCGAAGGGCGTCGCCCAACGCCAAAAGCGGGGAGGCTGTTGAACTTCGGCCCTGTTTTCTCCAACCGCGAAGCTCTCGGCTATATCTTCGGTTATGGAGCTCACTGCTTCGAGCTCTACGGCATCCGCACCTGGCTGGTCGGGTTCTGGACCTTCGTCGTTGCTCGTCAAAGCACGCCCACGTGGCTGTCGCCCGTGCTGATGAGCTTCTGCTTCGCCGTGGTCTCGATGCCGGCGAGCATCCTTGGCAACGAGGCCGCATTGAAGTTCGGACGGCATCGCGCCATCACGGTCGTGATGATTGCGTCTGCCTGCGTTGCGATCGTCATCGGTCTCAATGCCAGCGCGCCCGCATGGGTTCTTGCGTTGCTGCTGATGATTTATGGCCTGACCGTTCCGGCGGATTCCGGCGCGTTGACGGCCGGCATGTCGGCTGCGGCCGTCTCCGAGCATCGTGGCGCAACGCTGGCTCTGCATTCCACCGTCGGCTTCGGGCTTTCAGCCCTCGGTGCGTGGGGGACGGGCGTCGCGCTCGACGCCGCTGGCGGACCGCAAAGTGCGCGTGGCTGGCTGCTGGTGTTCATCGTTCTCGCAGTTGGAATTTTGTTGGGACCATTGGCGCTGCTTTGGGCGCGCGGCGCCGGGGCCCAAACGCGTCCGTTGGGCGTGGGCCCAAAGTGAAATAAGGCCCTGCGAGGCTTCATGAACTTGGCGGCGTGCGGGCTAGCGTTGGAAACAATACTGATCCTCTCATCATGGCAGCCTCCTTGTGGGCATGAAAAAACCCGCGACGGATTTTTCCGCGCGGGTCTGACGAACTTTCGATGATGCCATCATGCCACTGTTTTGCCCGACGGATCAAGCAAAATTCGAAAAAGCGCAAATCTCCGACCAGGCCATTGATATCGCTGTGCCCGGCTACTGTGCATGGGGTTGTTTTCGGCTTTTGGTGCCGGGCATGCGACCGCACGCTCTGACCGATACAAAAAGGGCCGCCTCGATGGGCGGCCCTTTCGTCGTGATCGATATGCTCAAGCTTACTCGGCGGCCTGCTTCTGCGGCGGGTCGAGCGCACCGGACTTGTGGGCCTCGTCGACCTGATGGTCGTTGAAGCCGAGCACCGTGCGCAGGATCTCATCGGTGTGCTCGCCGAGCAGCGGAGAGCGGGTGACGTCGCTCGCACTGTCCGACAGCTTGATCGGGTTACCGACCGAGATGTACTTGCCGCGGGTCGGGTGATCGACCTCGACCACGGTGCCGGTGGCGCGCAGGGACTTGTCTTCCGCGATTTCCTTCATCGACAGGATCGGGCCGCAGGGGATGTCGTCCTTGTTGAGGATGTCCATCGCCTCGAACTTGGTCTTCGTCATCGTCCACTGTTCGATGCGCGAGAAGATCTCGTTCAGCCGCGGCAGGCGGGCCGGGGGCTTGGCGTAGTTCGGATCGGTCTTCCAGGTCGGCTCGCCGATCACGTCGCAGATCTTCTCCCAGACCGGGGCCTGGGTGATGAAGTAGATGTAGGCGTTGGGATCGGTCTCCCAGCCCTTGCACTTCAGGATGCGACCGGGCTGGCCACCGCCGGAATCGTTGCCGGCGCGCGGCACGGCATCGCCGAACGGAATGCCTTCGCCGAACTGGCTGTATTCCTTCATCGGGCCGTGCTCGAGGCGCTGCTGATCGCGCAGCTTGACACGGCAGAGGTTGAGCACGCCGTCCTGCATCGCGGCGGTGACCTTCTGGCCCTTGCCTGAATGCGTGCGCTGATAGAGCGCGGTGACGATGCCGAGCGCGAGATGCAGGCCGGTGCCGGAATCGCCGATCTGCGCGCCGGTGACGAGCGGAAGGCCATCGCGGAAGCCGGTGGTGGAAGCGGAGCCGCCGGTGCACTGCGCGACGTTTTCATAGACCTTGCAGTCTTCGTAGGGGCCGGGGCCAAAGCCCTTGATCGACGCGACGATCATCTTCGGGTTGATCGCCTGGATCTTCTCCCAGGGGAAGCCCATGCGGTCGAGCACGCCGGGGCCGAAGTTTTCGACCAGCACATCGCACTTCTTGATGAGCTCGGTGAGGACTTCCTTGCCCTTCGGGTTCTTGGTGTCGAGCGTGATCGAGCGCTTGTTGTGGTTGAGCATGGTGAAATACAGGCTGTCCACGTTCGGGATGTCCTGCAGCTGGCCGCGGGTGATGTCACCCACGCCCGGGCGCTCCACCTTGATCACGTCGGCGCCGAACCATGCGAGCAGCTGCGTGCAGGTCGGTCCTGATTGAACGTGGGTGAAGTCGAGAATGCGAACGCCCTCGAGCGCTTTGGTCATTGTGTTGCTCCGTACTCTGTCTGCCCCTGCGAACCACAGGGAATAAAGGGGTGAGGGGGGACTTACTTCTTCTTCTGCAGAACGCTCTGCGGATTGAGGTTGCCGATGCGGCCGCTCTCCGAGCCTGCGGCCGGATCGATCACCGCGTTGATGAGCGTCGGCTTGCGGGACGCCATCGCCTCGGCGACCGCGCGCTTGAGCTCGTCGGGCGAGGTGGCGTTCACGCCGACGCCGCCGAAGGCTTCCATCATCTTGTCGTAGCGCGCGCCCTTGACGAAGACGGTCGTCGCGGGATCGGCGTTGACGCTGTTGACGTCAGTGCCGCGATAGATGCCGTCATTGTTGAAGATGACGACGCAGATCGGCAAATTGTAACGGCAGATGGTCTCGACCTCCATGCCGGAAAAGCCGAAGGCCGAGTCGCCTTCAACCGCGAGCACGGGGTGGCCGGTTTCGAGCGCGGCCGCGATGGCCTGGCCCATGCCGATGCCCATCACGCCCCAGGTGCCGACGTCGAGGCGCTTGCGCGGGCGGTACATGTCGATGACGCCGCGGGCGAGGTCGAGCGTGTTGGCGCCTTCGTTGACGAGGATCGCCTCAGGGTGATCCTTGATCACGTTCTTCAGCACGCCGAGCGCGCCGTGGTAATCCATCGGCGACTTGTTGTTCATCAGCTTCGGCGCCATCTTGGCGACGTTCTCGTCGCGCTTGGTCACGATGGCCTTGGTCCATTCGGCAGGCGGGGCGGTCCAGCCAGAGCCCATCGCCTGGTTGAAGGCGGAGACCACCGAGCCGATGTCGCCGACGACGGGCGCGACGATCTCGACGTTGGAGTCCATTTCCTTCGGCTCGATGTCGACCTGGATGAACTTCTTCGGCGCTTCGCCCCAGCTCTTGCCCTTGCCGTGCGAGAGCAGCCAGTTCAGCCGCGCGCCGATCAGCATGACGACGTCGGAATCCTTCAGCACCGTCGAACGCGCAGCGCCAGCGCATTGCGGATGCGTGTCGGGGAGCAGGCCCTTGGCCATGCTCATTGGCAGGAACGGCACGCCGCTCTTCTCGACGAAGCTCTTGATCTCTTCATCGGCCTGCGCGTAGGCCGCACCCTTGCCGAGGATGATGAGCGGACGTTTTGCGTTCTTCAAGACATCAAGCGCACGCTTGACCGAAGCGGGCGAGGGGAGCTGCGCAGGAGCCGCGTCAATCACCTTGACCAGCGACTTCTGGCCGGCATCTGCGTTCATCACCTGGCCGAACAATTTTGCTGGAAGATCGAGATAGACGCCGCCCGGACGGCCCGAGACCGCGGCGCGGATGGCGCGGGCAAAGGCGATGCCGATGTCCTGGGCGTGCAGCACGCGATAGGCCGCCTTGCACAGCGGCTTTGCGATCGCGAGCTGGTCCATTTCTTCGTAGTCGCCCTGCTGGAGGTCGACGATCTCTCGCTCCGAGGAGCCCGAGACCAGGATCATCGGGTAGCAGTTGGTGGTGGCGTGCGCGAGCGCGGTGAGACCGTTGAGGAAGCCGGGCGCGGACACCGTGAGGCAGACGCCGGGCTTCTTGGTGAGATAGCCGGCGATGCCTGCGGCGTAACCGGCGTTCTGCTCGTGACGGAAGGAGATCACGCGAATGCCTTCGGCTTGCGCCATGCGGCCCAAATCCGTGATCGGGATGCCCGGCACATTATAGATGGTGGTGATGCCGTTCAGCTTGAGCGCGTCGATGACGAGATGGAAGCCATCCGTCAGCTCCTGCTCGGTGCCCGGTGCTTCGGACTTGGTCGCGGTGTTCAGCATGGGCCTTGTCTCCCTGGTCTCAAGATGCGGGGCGAATGGTTCGCCCTTCTGGTGAACGATGCTAGGTGAAGAGTTCCTGACCATGCGCTTCCACGTAAGCGGCAAGGCCAAGGGTGTGGTCGCGGGCACGTTTCTCGGCGAGCTCGGTGTCGCGCGCCTCCAGCGCTTCGATCATGCCGAGATGCTCGGGCAGCGATGTCGCGGTGCGGTCCTTGCGGCCGATCGTCAACTGGCGATAGCCGCGTACGTGCAGCAAGAGGTCGTTGGTGAGATCGACCAGCACTGGGGATTCCGACAGCGAGATCAGCGACTGGTGGAAGGCGATATTGGCCCGCGAATATTCCTCGACGTGATCCTCGGGCAGGCGGTCCTTGCCGAAATCCTTGAAGAAGTCGCGCAGCGCCGTGATGTCCTTCTTGCGTGCGGTGGTGGTAATGAGGCGCGCGGCCATGCTCTCCAGCGCCGCCCAGGCGCGGATCATGTCGACGATCTCGCTCTTCGTCCGGCGCACCACCATGATGCCGCGGCGCGGTACGGTCTTCACGAAACCGTCCTGCTCCAGCATCGCGATGGCTTCGCGGATCGGAGTGCGGCTGACACCCAGACGTTCGGACAATGCGCGCTCGTCGAGCATGACCGGCTCGGGCGTCGAATAGATGTCCATCTTGAGGATGGCTTCCTTCAAGGCGTCATACGCCTTGTTCTTGAAGCTACTCTCCGGGGCAATACGAACGATTGCGATGTCTGCCTCGGCCATGTTCGGCAACGCCTTGGTTGGTTTCCGCAATGACACGACGATTCTCCTCCAGTGGGAGTCGTCTTTTACAGGAATATTTATCGGAAAGTTTTTGGCATACCAAATACCAGAATGTCAAGCTTGCTATTTTTTGCGGCGTTATAGGTGGTGCCCTGACTTGACAAGTTGGCTCCTGGCATACCAAATGCCATCGCTAGCCATTTTTGATCCAAGCTGGCGGAGTAATCAAGGCATTTTGCCGCGCCGTTCCGCCAGGCGGAACAGAGTGCGGCGATGGCAAGTATCACGGCAGTCGCATCACGCGCGCTCTGCCAAGCAAGAACTGAAGGTCAAGGGAGAAGCTCATGTCCAATTCCAAAGACGTCGTCCGCAAGGTCCTTGACCAGGTCAAGGCCGACAACCGCAGCAGCCTAACCGCCCCGGAAGGCAAGGTGGTCTGCGACGCCTACGGCATTCCGGTGCCGAAAGAGGGCGTGGCGAAGTCGGCCGGCGAGGCCGGCAAAATGGCGTCCACGATGGGTTTCCCGGTGGTGATGAAGATCGTCTCGCCGGATATTCTCCATAAGACCGAGGCGGGCGGCGTCATCGTTGGCGTCAAGACGGCGCAGGATGCCGAGAAGGCCTACGAGACCATTCTCGGCAATGCCAAGAAGTACAAGGCCGATGCCAAGATCGAGGGCATCCAGGTGCAGCAGATGCTGGCCGGCGGCACCGAAGTCATCGTCGGCTCGATCACCGACGGCTCGTTCGGCAAGCTGGTGGCCTTCGGCCTCGGCGGCGTGCTGGTCGAAGTGCTGAAGGACATCACCTTCCGCCTCGCGCCCGCGACCAAAGAAGACGCTCTGTCGATGCTCGATGGCATCCAGGCACACGAAATCTTGAAGGGCGTGCGCGGCGGCGAGCCGGTGAACCGCACGGCGCTCGCTGACGTCATCGTCAAGGTCTCGCAGCTCGTCACCGATTTCCCTGAGATCGTCGAGCTCGACCTCAACCCTGTCTTCGCCACCGCCAAGGACGCGATTGCCGCCGACGTGCGCATCGTCGTCGACTTCGCCTATGTGCCGAAGCCGAAGCCGCGTCCGACTGAAGAAATCGTCGCCGCGATGAGCCGCATCATGCAGCCGAAGGCGGTCGCCGTGGTCGGCGCCTCCGCAGAGGACGGCAAGATCGGCAATTCCGTGATGAAGAACCTCATCAACGGTGGCTACAAGGGCGAGATCTATCCGATCCATCCCAAGGCCGCCGAGATCCTCGGCTACAAGGCCTATAAGAGCGTCAAGGACGTGCCGGGCGTGATCGACACGGCCGTGTTCGCGATCCCCGCGAAGTTCGTGGCCGCCGCGCTCACCGAATGCGGTGAGAAGAAGATCCCGGGTGCGGTCCTGATCCCGTCGGGCTTTGCTGAAGCCGGCGCCCCTGAGCTGCAGGCTGAGATCGTCGAGGTCGGCAAGAAGTACGACATTCGCCTGATGGGGCCGAACATCTATGGCTTCTACTATACGCCCGCGAATCTCTGCGCGACCTTCTGCACCGCTTACGACGTCAAGGGCTCGGCGGCGCTATCGTCGCAGTCCGGCGGCATCGGCATGGCCATCATCGGCTTCTCGCGCTCGGCGAAAATGGGCGTGTCTGCCATCGTCGGCCTCGGCAACAAGTCCGATATCGACGAGGACGATCTGCTCGCCTTCTTCGAACAGGATCCGAATACGGCGATCATCGCGCAGCACTGCGAAGACCTGAAGGATGGTCGCGCCTTTGCAGAAGCCGCCAAGCGCGTCTCCAAGAAGAAGCCGGTCGTCGTGCTCAAGGCCGGCCGCACCTCGGCCGGCGCGAAGGCGGCCTCGTCGCACACCGGCGCGCTCGCCGGTAACGACAAGATCTATGAAGACGTGCTGGCGCAGTCCGGCGTGATCCGTGCTCGCTCGCTGCGGCAGCTGCTCGAATTCGCCCGTGGCGTGCCGGTTCTGCCGACGCCGAAGGGCGAGAACGTGCTGATCATCACCGGTGCGGGCGGCTCGGGCGTGCTGCTGTCCGACTCTTGCGTCGACAACGGCCTGTCGCTGATGTCGATGCCGCCGGATCTCGATGCGGCGTTCCGCAAGTTCATCCCGCCGTTTGGTGCGGCCGGAAATCCTGTGGATATCACCGGCGGCGAGCCGCCGATCACCTATGTCAACACGGTGAAGCTCGGCCTGTCGGACGAGCGCATCCACTCGCTGATCCTCGGCTACTGGCACACCATCGTCACGCCGCCGATGGTGTTCGCCCGCAACATGGTCGAGGTGAAGAAGGAGATGGAGGCCAAGGGCTTCGTCAAGCCGATCGTGGCCTCGCTCGCCGGCGACGTCGAAGTCGAAGAAGCCGCCGAATATCTCTACCAGAACGGCATCCCGGCCTATGCGTACTCGACCGAACTTCCGGTCGAAGTGCTCGGTGCCAAGTACAAGTGGGCGCGCGGCGCGGGCCTGCTCTGAGACGTAGACTTTCACCTCTCCCCATAAGCGGGGAGAGGTGATAACTGTCAGGTCGCGATGAGCAAGAACGTGATCCGGCGCAAATCCATCGAGCCGCGATCGGCATCAGAGGCCGATCGTGACGGCGGCGTGCAGTCTGTCGACCGCGCGCTGTCGATTCTCGAGACGCTGGCGGAGGATGACGAAGGCTATCGCCTCAGCGATCTTGCCGTCCGCACCGGATTGTCGGCCTCGACCGTGCATCGCCTGCTGGCGACGCTTGAGAGCCGCCGCTTCGTACAGTTCGACCGCGCCGAATCCAAATGGCATGTCGGCGTGCGCAGTTTTACCGTGGGCGCGAGCTTTGCGCGGCGGCGAAATTTCTCCGCACAAGCGATTCCCTATTTGCGCAAGCTGCGTGATCTCACCCGCGAGACTGCCAATCTTGCGGTCGTCGACGACGAGTTCATCATCGTGCTGACCCGTATGGAGAGCCGCGAGATCATGCGCTCGCTGACCAAGGTCGGCGGTCGCGTCGCCATGGTCACCTCAGGCGTCGGCAAGGCGGTGCTTGCAACTTATTCCGACGAGGACGTCGGCGCCGTCATTCGTCATCACGGCATGCCGAGGCTGACCGAAAAATCCATCGTGAGGCCGGGCGACCTCTTCAAGGAGCTCGCGATGGTGCGCAAGCAGGGCTTTGCGGTTGACGACGAGGAGGCGCAGATGGGCCTGCGCTGCGTTGCTGCGGTGGTCTACAACGCGCTCGCCGAGCCGCTCGCCGCGATCTCGGTGTCCGGCATGACCAGTCGCATCACCGACGAGCGACTGCCGGAGGTCGGAAGGATGGTGCGCGAGGTGGCGGCGGAACTTACGGTGGCGCTCGGCGGCGTCGTGCCGGAGCCCAAGACATCCTGAAGCCCGTGCGGTGCTTAGTGGCTAATCGAGCACCGCCCTGATCACGTAAAGGTACAGACCGAAGGTTGCGATCGAGGCGCTTGCCAGCGCGAAGCCGCTGGCGATTGAGAGCCGTTCGAGCTGAAACGTCTTGCTGTTGGACAGATAGCGCTGGAGCGCAAACAGCAGGAACGGAATGCCGATCAGGAAGGATTGGAAGTAGAGCGCCAACCCGAGGCCAACAAGCACGCCGATCCACCCTACGATCTGCGCGAAGCTACGGTTCACCGATCCGATCAGCGCGTTCAGGATCAATCCGCCGTCGAGCGGATAGATCGGCAACAAATTGGCGGCGTTGATGATCGCGAACATCTGTGCGGCCTGGAGCAACTCTGGCGAGCCGTTCGCGCGATACATCGCGAAGAGCCCGATGGTCGGGATGAGGCTGAAGCCCGGTCCCATCAGGGCGATGAAGCCGAGGCGGCCTTCGGTGCGGTAGGCGGTCTTCGGAACGGCAGCGCCGCCGAAGAAGGGGATCAGGTAAATGCCGCGAACGCCGACACCGGTCATGAGCATTGCCGTGACATGCCCGGCCTCGTGGATGGCGACGACGATCGCGAGCAGCAGCCCCTCACGCCAACCGAACAGATAGCAGAAGCTTAGAAGTGCCAGCACCGAGAGAACCAGCCCGTGATTGGCAAGCGCGGCGATACGGCTGTGCGTGCCGACTTCCGCTTCGCATTTCTGCTTGATCAGGGTCGCCATCCGCCGCAGGCCGAGCGGATAGATGATGCGGTCACGAAATGCGCGTGCCGTCAGTTCGCTCGACATGGTGAGCGTTGTGCCTTGTGCGGTTGCCTCGATCTTGAATCCGGATTTGGCGTTGCGGCCACCCTCCGGCGGCACCGACAGTTCATGTGCCACCACCTCTGAAATGATGACACCCTGGACCTCGTCACGCATGAGTTCACGGCTGACGGTCTGGCCCCTGGGCTGTCCGCTGACGAGGATGCGCGTCAGCCACAGGCCATCGCTGTCCGGAATGGGTTCGCGCGACAATTCGAGCAAGGGCGGCCCGTCGAGCACAAGGTGGTCGGCGGTGCTGATCCGCCAGACCGCATCGCGCGGCGCGTTGACGAGGACACTGACTTCCTGGCTGAGCCGGTTCTGTGCCCGCAGTGCGTCGACAAGGCCTTGCAACGCATAGAAGGCGATCCGGAGTAATTCGATCGGGAGTGCGAGGAGTCTGAGCATGGCCTGAGTTGGTCGCAGCGGTGCGGGGGAAGTTCATTTGAAGCTGTATCTGATGAGGAAGGGCGGCGGTAGCGGCACTGTGCTATGTTCCCATGGCCATCGGTGGGCCGTGACAGCCATTTGACGGTTGCCGATGATGCCCAATGCGTAAGCAGAAGTGCCGTTTTAATTGAGTTGCCCCTCCTGCCGGAGGGCGCAACCATTGTCCGACGATCCACGCCCGCCGGGAGTTCCGATGACCAGACTCACCCGTTTTGCCGTCGCCCCGCTGCATGCGATGACGCGCCGTCTCGCCGATGTCGCCTCCGCGCGCGTGGCGCCCGACCTCGTCATCTCAGGCGCGCGGGTTCTCTCCACCTATTCGGAGCGAATCCATCCGGGACGGGAGGTTTGGATCGCCGGCGGCCGCATTGCGGCGGTGAAACCATCAGGTACGGCGAAGAAGGCCTGGAACGACGTCGCGGTTTTTGACGCCGCCGGCGGCATCATCGCGCCAGGATTGGTCGATCCGCACATTCACATCGAATCCTCGATGGTGACGGCCTGCGCCTATGCCGAGGCCGCGCTGCTGAACGGCACCACCACCATCTTCTGCGACAGCCACGAGATCGGCAATGTCATGGACGTTGCTGGCGTCGAGGCGATGTTGGAAGACGCGCGCGAAGCCCCGCTCTCGATCTTCTTGACGGTGCCAAGCACCGTGCCGGCGACCTCGGCGGAGTTGGAGACCGCGGGCGGTGACCTCACGCCCGACAAGATCGCGGGCCTGTTCGATCGCTGGCCAGAAGCCGTCGGGCTCGGCGAGAAGATGGACTTCGTGCCGGTCACCATGGGCGACGAGCGTAGTCACGCAATCCTCGCCGCCGCTTTGAAGCGCGGGCGGCCGGTCTCCGGCCATGTCTATGGTCGCGAATTCGTCGCGGCGTATGCAGCAAGCGGAGTCACCGACACCCACGAGGCGATCGATCGCGATATCGCCGACGATCTGCTCGATGCCGGCGTCTGGGTCTTCCTGCGCGGTGGCCCGCCGACGACGCCGTGGCACTCACTGCCGCAGGCGATCCGGACGATCACCGAGCTCGGTGCATCGCACAAGCGCACGGCGGTCTGTACCGACGATCGCGATGCCGACGATCTCCTGCTGTTCGGTCTCGACTGGGTGGTGCGCGAAGCCGTGAAGGCGGGGATGTCGCCGGAGCAGGCTTGGTCGATGGGTTCGCTGCACGGCGCCACGCGCTTCAACCTCGAGGGCGATATCGGCGGCCTCGGCGGCGGCCGGCGCGCCGATCTCGTGCTGATGGACGACAATCTCAAGCCTCAGTCGACCTGGTATGGCGGTGAGCTGGTGGTCGAAAACCGCAAGATCACGCCGCGTCTCGATCAGGCACTGTCGCAGCGTTATCAATATCCCAAGGCCGCCTACGTCACCGTGAAGCTGCCGGAGAAGCTGAAGCTGACGCCGGAGCTGCCGACGAAGGTCTGCACGGTCAACGCGATCAAGACCGCGCTGCCCGGCATCACGCTGATCCATGAGAAAATTGCGATCGAGCCCGCCAAGGACTGGCCGCAGCTATTCGCGCGCTATGGCCTGTGCTTCGTCACCGTCGTCGAGCGCCACGGCAAATCGGCTGGCAATGTTGCCTATGGTCTCCTCAAGGATTTCGGCCTCAAGCGCGGCGCGGTTGCCTCCAGCGTCGGCCATGACAGCCACAACCTCATCGTCGCCGGCACCAACGAGCCTGACATGCAGGTCGCAATTGCTGCGATCAAGGAGCAGCAGGGCGGCGTCTGCGTCGTCGCTGACGGCAAGGTGCGGGCGTTTGTTCCGCTGCCAATCGCGGGCCTGCTCTCGGACAAGCGAGTCACCGAGGTGGCCGAAGAGGTCAAGGTGCTGAAGAAGGAATGGGCCGAGGCCGGCTGCACCATTCCCTACATGGGCTTTAATCTCATTCCGCTATCTGTCATTCCGGAAATTCGTATCACCGACAAGGGCCTGGTGCTGGTGCCGCAGATGGAGCTGGCGCCGCTGTTCGAGTGAGTTGCTTTCACCGATATCTCAGCCTAACTGTTTGAGAGACCCTCGATTTTTCCGCGGCTGCCACATCGTGGAAAATAAAACTGATCTCGTTGAGATCGTATCCTGCACACCCGATGATCTCGCTCGCTGACGTAACCGAGGGAGATCCGATATGGCGAAGATGCGAGCCATTGATGCGGCTGTGCGTATCCTGGAGAAGGAGGGTATCTCGACCGCCTTCGGCGTTCCCGGGGCCGCGATCAATCCGCTTTATTCGGCGCTGAAGAAGCGCGGCTCGATCCGCCACATCCTCGCACGCCATGTCGAGGGCGCCTCGCACATGGCCGAGGGCTACACGCGGGCCAAGGCGGGCAATATCGGCGTCTGCATCGGCACCTCGGGGCCGGCTGGCACCGACATGATCACCGGGCTTTATTCGGCGATCGCCGATTCCATTCCGATCCTCTGCATTACTGGTCAGGCGCCGCGCGCGCGGCTCTACAAAGAGGATTTCCAGGCAGTCGACATCGAGTCGATTGCGAAGCCCGTGACCAAGTGGGCTGTGACGGTGCGCGAGCCGGCGCTGGTGCCGCGTGTGTTCAGCCAGGCGTTTCACGTGATGCGCTCGGGCCGGCCGGGGCCGGTGCTGATCGACATGCCGCTCGACGTGCAGCTCGCCGAGATCGAGTTCGACGACGAGACCTATGAGCCGCTGCAGGTCTACAAGCCGACCGCGACGCGCAAGCAGGTCGAGAAAGCGCTGGAGATGCTCAACGCGGCCGAGCGGCCGCTGATCGTCGCGGGCGGCGGCATCATCAATGCGGATGCTTCGGATCTCCTGGTCGAATTCGCCGAGATCGCAAATGTCCCTGTGGTCCCGACGCTGATGGGGTGGGGCGCGATTCCTGATGATCACGTGCTGATGGCCGGCATGGTCGGTCTTCAGACCAGCCATCGCTACGGCAACGCGACGATGCTGGAGTCCGACTTCGTGCTCGGCATCGGCAATCGCTGGGCCAACCGTCACACCGGTTCGGTCGAGACCTACACCAAGGGCCGCACCTTCGTGCATGTCGACATCGAGCCGACCCAGATCGGCCGCGTGTTCAATCCTGATCTCGGCATTGTCTCGGACGCCAAAGCTGCGCTCGAACTCTTCGTCTCGGTCGCCAGGGAGTGGCGACGTTCCGGCAGGCTTCGCGAGCGCCAGGCGTGGCCCGCGGCCTGCCGCGACCGCAAGAAAACGATGCTGCGCAGGAGCCATTTCGACAACGTTCCGATCAAGCCGCAACGCGTCTATGAGGAAATGAACAAGGCGTTCGGCCGCGACACCACCTACGTCACCGTGATCGGCCTGTCGCAGATCGCAGGTGCGCAGTTCCTTGGTGTCTACAAGCCGCGTAACTGGATCAACGCCGGGCAGGCGGGACCGCTCGGCTGGACGCTGCCGGCTGCGCTCGGCGTGCGTGCGGCGTGCCCGGATCGCGACATCGTCGCGCTGTCGGGCGACTATGACTTCCAGTTCCTGATCGAGGAGCTCGCAGTCGGGGCGCAGTTCAATCTGCCCTACATCCACGTCGTCGTGAACAATTCCTATCTCGGCCTGATCCGACAGGCCCAGCGCGGCTTCGACATGGACTATCACGTCCAGCTCTCCTTCGAGAACATCAACGCGCCGGAGCTCGGTGGCTACGGCGTCGATCACGTTGCCGTCGCCGAAGGCCTCGGCTGCAAGGCGATCCGCGTCACCGATCCCAAGGATACGCAGACAGCGTTCGCTACCGCGCGTGACTTAATGAAGAAGCACCGGGTGCCCGTGGTGGTCGAGTTCATCCTGGAGCGCGTCACCAATATCGCGATGGGCACCGAGATCGACAACGTCGTCGAGTTCGAGGAGGTGCTGGACCTGCCGCTCGATGAGGTCGGGACCACCAGGCCCGGCGTGCTGCAGCCGGCAGAATAGGGGACCCATCATGCCGAAATTCGCTGCCAACCTCACCATGCTTTTCAACGAGATGCCGTTCATCGACCGCTTCGCCGCGGCGAAAGCGGCAGGCTTTGCCGGGGTCGAATATCTCTTCCCCTATGATTTCGACAAGGCGCAGTTGCGCGAGCAGCTCGAGGCTCACGGGCTGACGCAAGTGCTGCACAATCTGCCTGCCGGTAATTGGGGCGCCGGCGAGCGCGGTATCGCGATCATGCCCGAACGTGCTGCCGAATTCCGCGACGGCGTGTTCCGTGCCATCGACTATGCCAGGGCGCTCGATTGCGATCAGCTCAACTGCCTCGTCGGCATCGCGCCCGCCGATGCCGATCCGCGGGAGCTTCAGGAGACATTGGTCGGGAACCTTCGCTTCGCTGCTTCGGCGCTGGCGCGAGAGAACATCAAGCTGCTGGTCGAGCCGATCAACACGCTCGACATTCCCGGCTTCTTCCTCAACGGCACCGAGCAGGCGATCCAGCTGATCTCCGAAGTGCGGTCGAACAATCTGTTCGTGCAATACGACATCTATCACATGCAGATCATGGAGGGCGATCTCGCCCGCACCATGCAGGAATATCTGCCGCAGATCGCGCACATCCAGCTCGCCGACAATCCCGGCCGGCACGAGCCCGGTACGGGCGAGATCAATTATCCCTTCCTGTTCCGCCATCTCGACGCGATCGGATATCGCGGCTGGATCGGCTGCGAATACAAGCCGCGCACCACGACGCTGGAAGGCCTGTCCTGGCATGCCGCACAGACTTTTGAGACCTGAGGACATCTAGACATGATCGACATCGGCTTTATCGGACTTGGTACCATGGGACGGCCGATGGCCGGCCATCTTCTGGCCGCGGGACATCGCGTTCTCCTGCATGACGTCGCGCCGGTTTCGCCGGAGCTGATCGCAGCTGGCGGCATCGCTTGCAAATCAGCGAAGGAGGTTGCGGAGGAGGCAGACGCCGTCATCATCATGGTGCCGGATACACCGCATGTCGAAGCCGTGCTGTTCGGCAAGGACGGCGTCGCAGATGGCATCTCCAAAGGCAAGATCGTGGTCGACATGAGTTCGATCTCGCCGCTGGCAACCAAGGAATTCGCAAAGAAGATCGAGGCACTCGGCGCAGACTATCTCGATGCGCCCGTGTCGGGCGGCGAGGTCGGTGCGAAGGCTGCGAGCCTCACCATCATGGTCGGTGGTCCCGAACGGGCCTTTGGAACCATGAAGCCGATTTTCGACAGGATGGGCAAGAACGTCACGCATGTTGGCGCCAATGGCGATGGCCAGACGACCAAAGTCGCCAACCAGATCATCGTTGCGCTGACGATCGAGGCGGTGAGCGAGGCGCTGCTGTTCGCGTCCAAGGCCGGCGCCAATCCCGCGCTGGTGCGCAAGGCGCTGATGGGCGGCTTTGCCTCGTCGCGGATTCTCGAAGTGCATGGCGAGCGCATGGTGAAGCGCAATTTCGATCCGGGTTTCCGCATCGAGCTGCACCAGAAGGATCTCAACCTCGCGCTCGAAGGCGCGCGCGCGCTCGGCCTGTCGCTGCCGAGTACTGCAGTGGCGCAGCAATTGTTCTCGTCCTGCACCGCGCATGGCGGCAAGGGCTGGGATCATTCGGCCATGGTACGCGCGCTCGAAATGATGGCAGGGCACGAGATCGGCGCTCGCTGAACTGTTACGCAGTAACAGTCTCCAGTTTTGATGCGCGTTTCATCACGCGGGAACCGGAACAATGCTCCGGCCCCGCGGTTGATGGCGCATCAACAACACTGGAGAGTGTGGATATGAAGACCCGTCTTGCGATTTCGTTGGCTGCTGCGTCGCTGCTGGCGTCGAGTGCAGCCTTTGCTCAGTCGACGACCGAACAGGGCGCCAGGGACGGCGCGCGTGCGGGCGGCGACATCGGCGGTCCGATCGGCGCGATGGTCGGCGGCACGGTTGGTGCGGCTGTCGGCGCTGGTCTGGAAATTCCGAACGCAGTGCTGGGCGGAATTCCACGCGATGATTCCGTCGTGGTTCAGGAGCGCGTCGTAGTTGGCGAGCCGCTGCCCCCGACTGTGGTATTGCGCCCTGTGCCGAACTACAGCCAATATCGCTATGCGGTCGTGAACGAGCGCCGCGTGATTGTCGAGCCGCGCACGCGCCGCGTCGTCAAGATCATCGACTAATCTGCTCAACGCCAGGCGTTCGAAACAGAGGCCCCGCGGAGTGATGTTCCGCGGGGCTTTGTCGTCAGTGAATGTTAAAGCGGTTCGCGCACGCCAAGGCCGTGCATGAAGCGCTCGCGGATTTGCACGGGATCCCGGCGGGTGGTGCCGACGCCAGGCTTGTCGTCGATACGCAGCGCGATCAGGCTCGGCTCATCGCTCGTCATGGCCTGATCGAGCAGCCGCTCGAAGTCCTCTTCGTCCGCGGCCCAGGCGCTGTTGGTAAGCCCCGAGCCCAATGCGATGGCAACGAGGTCGGCGACACCGGCGGCTGGCGTCGGCTGTGCGCCGGTGATCTGGTAGATGCCGTTGTCCATCACGATCATGATCAAGTTCTTTGGCTTCAAAGTCGCGATCGTCGAGAGCGCGCCGAGTTGCATCAAGAGTGAACCATCGCCTTCCAGCGCAAATACGCGCCGATTAGGCTGCGCGAGCGCCACGCCAAGGGCGATCGGGAAGGCGAGGCCCATGCTGCCCAGCATGTAAAAGTTCTGCGGGCGATGGCCGGCGGCCCAGAGATCGAAATTGGTGTTGCCGATGCCGCCGATCACCGCTTCCTCGTGCTTGAGCTTTGCGATCAGGCGCGAGGTCACATCGAAGCGGTTCATCACCTTGGTGTTGCGCGTGGTCATGACCGGGCTCACTTGTCAAAAACCTTGCCGCCGGTGAGCAGCGGGTTGAGGATCAGCGCCACCGGCGCCTGCGTGGTGACCGCCTGCTTGATCGAGCGGTCGGCGATGAACTCGAGTTCGTCCAGCCGGGTGATGGTGTGATGCTCCAGGGCCAGCGAATCCAGCACCGGGCGCATGGTGCGGCAGACCAGCGACTGGCCGTAATTGAACTCGCCGAGCGTGCCGCGCTCGGACACGAACATGATCAGCGGGATCTGGTAGGGCACCGCGAGCGAGGCGAGCGTGTTGGCGAGCGTCGCAAAGCCCGAGGTCTGCATCAGGACCGCGCCGCGTCGCCCTCCCATCCAGGCGCCCGCGACGATGCCGACGGCCTCTTCCTCGCGGGCGGTGGCAAAGGTGGCGAAGAAGGGATCGGCGTGCAGATTCTTGATCAGCGGCGTCAGCACGCGGTCGGGCACGTAAGGGATAAGGCTGATCTCGTTCCGCTTCAGGGTTTGCAGGACGATGCTATGCCAGCTTCTATCGCCAGCTGCCGGTCCAGCCTGGGACGAGGTCTGCTGCTCCGCAGTCGCCATCGCGTTCTCCCTTGCGCCACGCATGTTTCTTCTTTGTCCGTCGCGGCGTTTTGCCGAACTTGACGGAGCGGGCGGGATTGTCAACATGTCCGGGCCGGCACCGTGATCTGCGCCAGACGGCCTGCCGTAGCCGGCACCGCCATGCCATAAGCGGGATAATGAAAAAACGGGAGGGACGCTAGGCGGGGCGCGCATTGCGCTGACCTTGCGGGTCTCCATGAGAGAGCCGGAAGGGTCCTGATGTCGGTCAACAGCAAGCGTGTCTTCTACGTCAAATACCTGGCCAACCCTGTTTATATCGACATCCTGAAGGCGCGGCCCGACGTCCGGCTCGACCGCATCGAGAACGAGAGCCCCGAGGATTTCTACGGCCCGATCCTGAGCGCGGCCCATGTCTACCAGATTGGCGCCGCCCGCGACGAACTGGCCCCGCATTTCCATGTCGATGCCGCCTTCCTGAAGCGCACGCCGAACTTGCTGCTGGTCTCCAGCAACGGAGCGGGGTTCGATCCCGTCGACGTCGAGGCCTGCACGGATGCGGGCGTGCTGGTCGTGAACCAGTCCGGCGGTAATGCGCATTCAGTCGCCGAGCACGCGCTGGCGATGATGTTGACGCTGTCCAAGCGCATCATCCAGTCCGACCGCAAGCTGCGTCGGGAGTCCAATGTCAACCGCAACGAGCTCGTCGGCAACGAGATCGAGCACAAGACCGTCGGCATCATTGGCCTCGGCAATGTCGGTCGGCGCATCGCCGCGCTGTGCAAGGGCCTTTTCGGCATGACGGTGCTTGCCTTTGACCCCTATCTCTCCAAGGAGGTGATGGCCGAGCGGGGCGGCGAGAAGGTCGAGCTCGACGAACTCCTGCGCCGCGCTGACTTCGTCTCGATCTCATGCCCCCTCAACAAGGGCAGCCGCAACATGATCAGCGTGCGCGAATTTGGTCTGATGCAGCCGCACGCCTATTTCATCACCACGGCGCGCGGCTTCATCCATGACGAGGACGCGCTGTTCGGCGCTTTGCGCGACAGGCGCATTGCCGGTGCCGGCCTCGACGTCTGGTCCAAGGAGCCGCCGCCGCCAGAGCATCCACTGCTGCAGTTCGACAATGTGCTGGCGAGCCCACACACCGCGGGCGTGACGATCGAGGCCCGTCAGAACATGGGCCGCATCGCCGCCGAGCAGGTGCTGGAGACGCTTGATGGCAAGCGGCCGCCGCGCATCATCAATCCCGAGGTCTGGCCTGTTTATGCCGAGCGCTTCAAGCAGGCGTTTGGCGTGACGCCGGAGTAGGGCGCGCGCTCCGATCGTTGGTTACGTGGATGCAAACGGATTACAGCGGATTTTACTGATGGCGTGAGTGAACGCGTATGACTTGTCCTGTAGATCAGGAGTCATGAGCATACTCTCGATAGCGACGTCAGGACTTTCTGCTGCGAGTTTGCGCGTGAACGTGGCCGCGAGCAACATCGCCAATTTTCGCACCACCGGCCCGCTTCCTGCGTCCGACGGGAGCACATCGGCTGGTGCGGCCAGTTCGAGCGCGAGCTTTCCCGCCGCCTATGTGCCGTTGCAAGTCAATCAGGTCGACCAATCGAGTGGGTCGACGCCAGGTGGTACGAGTGCGAACGTGTCGACAGTTTCGCCGAGCTATACCGCGCAATCCGACCCAACCGCTCCCTTCGCAAATCAGGAGGGGCTGGTCGCGGCGCCGAACGTCGACCTCGCCAACGAGTTCGTCCAACTGGCGACCGCCAAGTACAGCTACATCGCCAATGCGAAGGTCATTCGGGCCTACTCCGAGACTGAAAAGACCCTGCTCGACATCATGACGTGATAGCGAACCGGCGCCTGGATCGGCAGCGGGAACCTCGTCGGGGCTTGATCCACCTCAAAATCTCCTTCCCCCGTTCGGCCTAAATGGGATTAGATTGCTGCCGGGGCAGCAGGGAGGTCCCATGTCAACTTATGTCGTCAGGTTCATGAAGGACGTGCTCGGCCAATACGGCCGGGAGATCGAGGTTTGCCAGGGCGCGCTCGAGATCGACGCCGCCGACGAAGACGAAGCGAGGGAGCGGGCGAAGGCGAGGTTTTGCAAGGACCAGGCGTTGCATCACTGGTCGCTGCATGCCGATCGCATCCAGGTCAGACCGGCTGACTTTCCCTCTTGAGACCTAGCGTCCGGGTGCGGCAAGCGATGGCGGCGCGGTGATGCCGGCGCCGAGCGAACGCTGCACCATGGTGGTATCAGACCAGTGGCCGTGCCGATAGGCAACGCCGCAGAGCAGGCCGACGCGCGCAAATCCAAACTTCTCATGCAAGGCCAGCGAGGGCGCGTTGTCGGCATCGATATAGCCGATCAACTGGCGGAAGCCAGCCGCCGCACACGCGTCGATCAGCTCCTGAAGCAACAGTCGTCCGACCCCGCGGCCGAGATGCTCGTGATGGACGTAGATCGAGTGCTTGGCCGTGTAGCGATAGGCCGGGCGCTTGCGAAATAGCACCGCATAGGCATAGCCGACGACCTCGCCGCGATATGTCGCGACCAGATGGGGCAGGCGGGTCTGTTTCAGATTCTTGCGCCGGTCGCGAAGATCGTCCGGTTCCGGCGCGCCGGTTCCTTCGACGTCCCGCGGCACGCCATTGCGGACGTGATGGCGGTAGATCGCCAGCATCGCCTCGACGTCGCTCTCGCGCGACGGCCGGACCAGGACCGGCTCGTCATCGGTGCGTGCAACCGCTGTTTCGTTCATCGGCACCTACTCGGCAACGACGTATGTATAAAGCCCGATGCGCCCCCTCGCATCGACCTCCTTGTAGACGCCCTGAATTTCCACATCGAAGCCGGGGAATGTGTTGAAGCAGGTCTCGAACATCGTGAGATAATCCACCATGGGCTTGGCGCGTTCCGTCAGCCGCTCGCCGGGGACGATGGTAGCAATCCCAGGCGGATAGACCACGAAGGGTGTGGTGGCGATGCGGCCGGCAATCGCCTCGATCGGCAGATAGTCGACATCGTTCTTGAACAGATAGCGCGCGGCATCGCGCGGCGACATCGCGATCTCCGGCATGTGCTCAGGCATGAACTGCCGCGCCTGGAGTGCGCTAACGTCGGCAGCGCGGAAGAAGCGGTGCATCTCGTTGCAGAGGTCGCGTAACCGCACGCCGGCGTAGCGCGTCTGCCGGCGCTGGTAGAATTCCGGGATGGCGTCGGCCAGCAGCGCATTGTCGTCGTGCAGCTTCTTGAAGGCGACGAGGCCTGATATCAGGGTGCCGGCCTTGCTCGCCTCGACGCCGGGCGTGAGCAAGAAGAGCAGGGAGTTGAGGTCGTTTTTCTCCGGCACGATGCGGTTTTCGCGCAAATACTGCGCGACAACAGGCGCAGGAATGCCGTGTTCGGCGTACGCGCCGGTGGCGCGGTCGAATCCGGGAGTGAGCAGCGTCAGCTTGTTTGGATCGGTCATGGCAAACCCTTCGGCCATGCCGGGGAAGCCGTGCCAATTGCTGTCGGGACCGAGATGCCAGAGGGCAGGGTTGGTCGCGAGCTCGTCGGTCGAGAGCGTCTCCCAGGCGACATTGTGCGCGGCGCCGGGGCGGCTGACGTCGGGGATGGCGACGCGATCGGGAACGAAGGGCTCGAAGAACCAGCGGCGGTCCTGATTCTGCTCTTTCTCCTCGAACTCCCGGCGCATTGCGCGGATCTTCTTGCGCAGCTCAATGCCGAGGCGAATTGTATCGTCCCACAGCACCTCGCCAGAGCGACCCTTCATCATCTGCGCGCCGACATCGAGAGAGGCGAACAGCGGGTAGAAGGGAGAAGTCGAGGCGTGCTGCATGAAGCTTTCGTTGAAGCGGCGGTGCTCGACGCGCCGCTTCTGGCCGCGGATGTGGCGGTCCTTGATGTGGATTTGCGAGGCCTGCGAAAAGCTCGCGAGCTGCTTGTGGGTCGACTGAGTCGCGATGATGCCCGGCGCCTCCGGCGGAAGGTTGGCGAGGCCCATGGCGAAACGGCCGGCATAGAGCGGGTGGAACTTCATGAAGCCGGCCCAGGCCTCGTCGAACAGGATGTACTCGCAGAGATGGCCGATGCGCTTCAGGATCATTTCGGCATTGTGGATCGTGCCGTCATAGGTGCACTGCTCGACCACGGCGACGCGGAACGGCCGCTCCTTGCGCCAGGCATCCTTGTCCGTCACCAGCGGGTGATTGCGGATCGCCTCGCGCAAGGCCTTTTCGTCGAGCGCGTCCCAGCGCATCGGGCCTATCAGGCCCCAGGCGTTGCGGGTGGTCGGCACATAGACGGGGATGCCGCCGCCGATCATCAATGCACCGTGATGGGCAGCCTTGTGATTGTTGCGGTCGAACAGCACCAGGTCACCGTCGGTGACGAGGGCGCCGAGCGCCACCTTGTTCGACGTCGAGGTGCCGTTAAGCACGAAATAGGTTTTTTCCGCGCCAAAGATCTGCGCGGCTTCCTTCTGTGCTTTCAGCGCTGGACCTTCATGGGTGAGAAGGTCGCCGAGATCGAGTACGGAGTTGTCGAGGTCGTCGCGGAACACGGATTCGCCGAGATGCTCGACGAAGACCCGGCCGATCGGGCTGCGGTTGTAGAACACGCCGCCATTGTGGCCCGGGCAGGTCCAGAGCTGGTTGCCTTCCTCGGCATAATCGACCAGCGCACCAAAGAACGGGGTTTTCAGCGTCTCGGCATATTGTTTCAGCCGGCTGATCAAATTCTTGGCGATGAAGGGCGGGGTCTCCTCGGACAGGAAGACATAGCCATCGATGAAGTCGAGCAGTTCGACCGGCAAGTCCTCGAAGCGCTTGCGGCGGATCAGCAGGATGATCGGGAAGTCGAGGCCGCGGCGGCGCATCAGGTTGATCAGCGCCGAGGTCTTGCCCTCCAGCCCCTTCTTGCCCCAGTCCACCACCATGCAGCCGATCGCGGCATCGGTCTGCACCGCGATTTCGGCGTCCTCCAGCTTGCGGGCGCGGACCACCTCGAAGCCGGAGCGCTGGATTTCCTCGATGATCTGGTTGAAGCGGACGCCCTCGAGGTCGTCGGCGTCGAAGACAGGTGCGGCAAACAGGAAGTTGAAGCGCTTGAAATAGTCCATGGCGTGTCCCGAATGTGCGGAGACGGACAGGTCTCTGCACATTCGGTGACAGTTCTATGACAGGGGTCCGGCCGCTGTGGAGCGGAGCGCTTCAGCTTGCGGCGGCGATGATCATCCGCTTTCGCCCGAAATTCGCCACCGCCGTCTCCGGAACGCCGAAATTATTGGCCAACAGATGCCGCGGCGCCTTCGCCAGCCAGTCGGTCAGGCTGCTTTCGCGATAGGCGCCGTTGTCGAGCACACCGACGATTTCGGCGTCCTCCTTGCCGATGTTCTCGATCGAGTGGCCACAATTGCGCGGAATGTAGGCGCAGTCCCCGGGCGACAGCTCGGCAACGGCCACGCGCTTGTCGAAAGCGAACAGAGTCACGCGGGTGCGTCCCTTCAGCACATAGTGCCATTCGTTGGCATCGGTGTGCCAATGCGGCTCGTGCATCGCGCCGGGCTTGAGCTTGAGGACCAGCCCGGTCATTCCGCTCGACACCGGAAACTCCTTGGCGGAGGCGACGTAGAGCTGGCCGCCGGCCGTGCTGACACGCGGCTTCTGGGCCATCAGCGCGAAACGGTGGGTCCGGTCCCGATCCAGCGGCCGCGCCGTCTTCGCCTGCGGACCATCGAGCGCCAGCACCTCGCCTTGCATGATGTAGGTCTCGGCCTTCGGATTCGGGCTGAACGCCTCGGTGGAAACACCGAGAGCCTGGGACAAGGTCGGCGCGTCGTAGCGGCTCATCCAGTCGGTGATGCCGAACGTGCCGTGCTCGGAATAGAGGCCGTCATCGAAGGCGAGAATGGCGTGACAGGGCGTGGATCCCAACGTCTGGATGGCATGGCTGTGGCCGGTCGGGAAATACCAGAGATCGCCGGGCCCGAGGTTGGCGATTTCAAGCTGGCCGTCGGGGTCGACCACCGTCACCTGGCAATGGCCGTCGACGACATAGGCCCACTCGGCCGAATTGTGCCAGTGCATCTCGCGCGCGCCGCCGGCATTCATGAAGAGATGCGCGCCGGCGATGCCGGTCGCGAGCGGAAGGCCTCGGGCCGTGACCTCCCGTGCCCAGCCTCCCGATGTGGCCTTGATCGGGCCCTTGTCGAGCGATGCGGTGAACACGACAGGATCACCGGATTTGCGTGGAATGGTCTTCAGGAACTCGGATGCGGGCGCGACGTCGTAGCCGGCGGCATGCCCGTCGGGCGCGGCGAACGCAGATTTGGCGGCGCCTAGGACGCCGGCACCAAATGCAACAGATTGAATGAAGAGACGGCGGTTTGATTTGAACATCGGAGACCTCAAAACCGAAAGGTTGCATGAAACGGATCGCGAAAACGGCCATGCTGCACACCTTCATTGGTCCGATGAGGCGCCTGTTGCGCCTCAACCGTTCGGCTGAATCGGCCTCAATTATCTTTGATGGCGGAATGTATGCGACTGTGAAGTGGTGCGCTTGACGGCGCGACCGCGAGCCGGAAACGACTCGGCTACCGCTTCGTCTCGCCGAACACCACGGTGGGCACCGCGCGGTTGACGACCTCGCGCAGTGCGAAGCTGGATTGCACCCGCGCGACACGCGGCAGGCGTGACAGCTCAGTGCGGTGGATGCGCTCGAAATCCTGGATGTCACGTGCGAGCACAATCAGGATGTAGTCGTCCGTGCCAGACATCAGGAAGCAGCGGACGACCGAGGGGCATTTCACCACCTCCGCCTCGAATGCCTTCAGCGCCTCGTCGCTCTGGCTCTCGAGCGCAATGCGCACCAGAACCGTGGTGGTGAGGCCGAACTGCGCCAGGTCCAGCGCGGCCTGGTAAGCCTGGATGTACCCGTCGTCCTCAAGCGTCTTCTGCCGCCGTGCCAGCGCGGTGCTGGAGAGGCCGACCTTGTTGGCGAGCTCGGTATGGCTGGCGCGCGCATTGGTGGTGAGTTCCGCGAGAATCGCGAGATCTTTCCGATCGAGGGCCAAGGTTTCGTTTCCAGCGTGAAAGGACGTTTGCGCGCCGGAAACCGGCGCGGGGAGGTCAAAGCTAGCGGATATTTGCACGAAACCAAACCGGCCACGTCGCTACGATCCCAGGGTGAATCAAAAGGAGCTGAGGATGCGTGTCGGTGTGCCCAAGGAGATCAAGGTGCAGGAATATCGCGTCGGGCTTACCCCGGGCGCCGTCCGCGAATATGTCGCGGCTGGGCACCAGGTGACGGTCGAGACCGGCGCAGGCACAGGCATCGGTGCCTCCGACGAAGTATATCAGCGTGCAGGGGCTTCCATCGCTCCGAATGCGCGCGATATCTTCGCCAAGTCCGATATGATCGTGAAGGTGAAGGAGCCCCAGAAGAGCGAATGGGCCCAGCTCCGCGACAGCCAGATCCTGTTTACTTATCTCCATCTTGCGCCGGACCCCAATCAGGCCAAGGGTCTGCTGGCTTCCGGTTGCACTGCGATCGCCTATGAAACCGTCACCGACGCGGCCGGTCACCTCCCGCTGCTCGCGCCGATGAGCGAAGTCGCCGGCCGTCTCGCCATCGAGGCCGCTGGCGCCGCGCTCAAGCGATCGGCCGGCGGTCGCGGCCTGCTGCTCGGCGGCGTGCCCGGCGTGCAGCCGGCACGCGTCGTGGTGCTTGGCGGCGGCGTGGTGGGAACGCAGGCCGCGCGCATGGCCGCGGGGCTTGGTGCTGAGGTCACTGTGATCGATCGTTCGATCCCGCGCTTGCGTGAGCTCGATGACCTCTTTGCCGGCCGGGTACGGACACGCTTCTCGACGATCGAGTCGGTCGAGGAGGAGGTATTCGCCGCCGACGTCGTGATCGGAGCGGTGCTGGTACCGGGCGCGAGCGCGCCAAAGCTCGTCACGCGAGCGATGCTCAAATCGATGCGGCCGGGTGCGGTGCTGGTCGATGTCGCCATCGATCAGGGCGGCTGCTTCGAGACCTCGCATGCGACCACGCATACGGACCCGACCTACGAGGTCGACGGCGTCGTGCATTATTGCGTTGCCAACATGCCGGGTGCGGTGCCGGTGACGTCGAGCCAGGCGCTGAACAACGCGACGCTGCCGTTTGGTCTGTTGCTCGCCAACAAGGGCTTTGCAGCGGTGCTGGAAAATCCTCACTTGCGCAACGGGCTGAACGTGCACCGCGGCCGCATCACCAACAAGGCGGTCGCGGAGAGCCTCGGGCTGGAGTTTGCCCCCGTCGAGAGTGGCCTCGCGGCGTAGAGCCGCGAGGCCTACGCCATCGTCAACCTGTATTGCCTCAGATCGGGATCGTGCGTCATGCGCCAGTAATCCACGAACCGCCATGGCATCGCGGAAAATACGCGGCCGCTGGAGTTGCGGTAGTAGGTGCTCATGCCCGGATGGGTCCAGATCATCGCCTCGTGCTCGGTGTCGACCTTTTGGACGTAGTCGCCGAGCACGTCCGGGCGAACGTCGATAGCGGCCACATCGTTCTCGATCATGTCGACAAGGCAGGCGGAGATGTAGCGGCTCTGACACTCCGACTGGAAGATGACGCTGCCGCCATGAGCCGGACCCGAGTTCGGGCCAAGCATGCAGAACAAGTTGGGAAAATCGGGCACGGTCAGGCCGAGGAACGCGGTCGGATTGTCGTTGGCCCAGGTTGTGCGCAAACTCTTGCCGTCGCGGCCGCTGATGTTGAGGCGCGCGGCCATCTCCGTCACCTTGAAGCCGGTGGCGACCACGATGATCTCCGCGGGACGGTGCTCGCCATCGGCGGTGATGATTCCGCTTTCGTCAAAATGGTCGATCGCGTCGGTGACGAGCTCGACATTGTCGCGCGTCAACGTCTTGAACCAATTATTGTCGAGCAGGATGCGCTTGCCATAGGGCGGATAGGTCGGTACGCATTTTTCAACGAGGTCGGGCCGGTCCTTCAACTCGGACAGAATGAAGTCGGTCAGTTCCTGGCGATGCCGGTCGTTACCCTTGTTGACGGCGCGCTCGGGATGCGGCCAGGCGGGGTCCTTGCGCAGGAACGGCAGCAGGCCGTCGCCATACCGCCAGAACATGTTGAAGCGGTACCACTGAACATAGAATGGCAGATGCGCGAGCAGCCAGCGCGCGCCCTCGCTGATCTGATCCGCATAGCCCTTCACCGGCCGCGCCCATTGCGCGCTGCGCTGATAGACCGTGACTGAGGTGACGCGGCCTGCAATCGTCGGCACCAGTTGCATCGACGTCGCGCCGGTGCCGATCACGGCGACATGCTTGCCGTCGAGATTAATGTCGCCGGACCATAGCGCCGAATGCAGGATCGTGCCCTTGAAGCTCTCTTCGCCTTTGAAGTGCGCGCGCGAGGGATCGTTGAGCTGGCCGATGGCCGAAACGAGCGCGGTGGATTCGAAGGTCTCTTCGCCGCTCGTTGTCTTTAGCGTGGAGATCCAGCGCCGCTTGCTCTCGTCCCAGCGCGATGCCGTCAGCTCGGTGTTGACGCGCAGATGCTTGCGGATGCCGTATTCGTCCGCGACCTTCAGGAGATAGCCGAGCAATTCCTCGCGCTGGCAGAAATAGCGCGTCCATGCATTGCCCGAGCCGAACGAATAGGAATAGGAGTGGTTCGGCGTGTCGACGCCGCAGCCGGGATAGCGGTTGATCCACCAGGTGCCGCCGAGCTCGGCATTCTTCTCGACGATGGTGTAGGGGATGCCGAGATGGCCGAGTGCGACGGCAAGCGCGATGGCGCAGACGCCGGCGCCGACGATCAGCACGTGCTGCTTGCCGAGCTTCTCGTCTGAAGGCCGCTTGGTCCAGCGCGCCTCGCGCGGGACAAAGCCCATTTCCTCGCGCATCAGCGGCGCATATTCCGGCGCGACGTTCTCGCCGAGGCAGGCGCGCATCATCTTCAGCAGCAGCTCTTCGCCGGGATCGGTGACGACCGGCTTCGGCACACCGTCGGCAAACAGATTCACCGCTGCGGCGCGGATCTCGTCCCGGATCTCGCGGGGCACGCCGGCCTCGGGATCGGGGATGAGGCGGATGTCGCGCTTGGGCAGATAGGGTGGTTCGAGCCAGCGTTCGTCGCCTGTCATGTGCACGAGCACCATGAGGAGACAGCGGATGTCGGCTTCCGCGATGGCCGAGGCGAGGTCGAGGGGCTTGCGAGGAGATTCGATGTTCATCGTCTTCTTCTGATCTCCGGCGATCCAGCAACGAATGAAGGACCTGCGGGGACGACGGTAGTCGACAGGCTCGGAATCGTCCATGCGACCGGTTTCCGGCCGTGTTCCGGTGCCCGAATAGGTACGAAGAAGAAAACTATTGTCTCGGGACCGCTCCGCGGAAGGAGTTTCCCCTTCGGGGGGTAAAATAGCCAATCGCTTCCATTGCCGTTTGGGGCCGAAACGACGACATTTCCATCAGAAATTGATGGATTGACGACCATGGAACGCACTGGATTTGAGCCTTTCGGCGAGCAATTGGTGTCCGCAACGGACAGCCAGCCGCAGTCGCGTGCTTCCAAGATGTTGCTCCGGGCTGGCACCGGCGTGTTCTGGACGCTGGTCGCTGGCATTGTGCTCGCGCGCGCCGCGTTCTTCGAGCCGGGTGTCTACGACAGCTTCAGCCATGTGGCTTCGCTCGCCAAGAACCTGCTGTTCTGAGCCTGATTATTCCGGGCTGGGGACAGAACTTCTCTCGGCCCTGATATGCTGAAAACTTATTCCCCAAGCCGATCGTCGTGCGTATAAATCTTTCTCCCTGGGGAGAGATTTGTGTCGCAGAATCAAGCATCCAGCCCGGCCGACGCTAAGCCGACCACTGCCGCAAGCCGTATTCTCGCGCTGATTCCCGGCATTCTCCTATGTATCGCCGTCGCCGGCGTTTCGGCCCTGCTGGAACGGGCCGAACTCGGCGTGTTCGAGCATCCCTATGTCGAAGCGCTGGTGATGGCGATCCTGCTTGGCATGGCGTTCCGCAGCTTCTGGAAACCCGCGCCGCGCTGGCAGGCCGGCATCGCCTTCAGCGCCAAACAGCTGCTGGAAGTCGCCGTCATGCTGCTCGGCGCATCGATCAGCTTTGCTGCCATCGCCGCCTCAGGCATCGCACTTCTGGCGTCGATCGCCGCGGTCGTCGTGATCGCGCTTTCCTTCTCTTTCGGCCTCAGCCGCATGCTTGGCCTGTCGACCCGGCTGTCGATCCTGATCGCCTGCGGGAATTCCATCTGCGGCAATTCCGCGATCGCGGCGGTCGCGCCGATCATCGGCGCCAACAGCGACGAGATCGCGTCCTCGATCTCCTTCACCGCGATCCTCGGCGTGATGATGGTGCTGGGCCTGCCGCTGCTGATCCCGCTGTTGCAACTCACTGCCACGCAATACGGCATCCTTGCGGGCCTCACGGTCTACGCCGTGCCGCAAGTGCTCGCGGCGACCGTGCCGGCGGGTCTGATCTCGACGCAGATCGGCACGCTGGTCAAGCTGATGCGTGTGCTGATGCTGGGGCCCGTGGTCGTCGGTCTCTCGCTGATTGCCTCGCGCTGGCAGACCGGCGCCAAGAAGACCAATGTCGGATTCTTCCGTCTGGTGCCGTGGTTCATCCTCGGCTTCCTCGTGCTCGCGACCCTGCGCTCGCTGGAGATTGTGCCAGGCACGGTGGTTGGTCCCGTGACGAAGATCACGAGCTTCCTCACGGTGGTGTCGATGGCTGCGCTGGGCCTCGGCGTCGACGTGCGCGTGCTGGCGAATGTCGGAGGCAGGGTGACGGCGGCGGTGACGCTGTCGCTGATGCTGCTGCTCGGCATCAGCATCGCGCTGGTGCATTGGTTCAAGTGATTGAAGCAGAACTGCCGTAGCGTGGGCAGAGCGAAGCGTGCCCACGCATTCTTTGCGATCGAGAGAGGTGGTGGGCACGGCGCAAGGGCGCCTTTGCCCACCCTGGCAGACCGTGGTCCGCGGAAGCAGGACAGCTAGATCAGATCACATCCGCCAGCGAGTGCCCGTGCAGCTCGATGCTCAGCCCCTGCATGCCCATGTCGTTGATCTCGCCACCCATCGCCTTCAGGCTCTCCTCGCGGATCAGCGACATCAGCCCGCGGCGCAGCGCCAGGAATTCCGACGACATCATCATCGATTGCTGTCGCGGCCGCTCCAGCGGGATCGGGATCTCCGCCTTGATCGAGCCAGGGCGAGCAGTCATGCAGTAGACGCGGTCTGACAGGAAGATCGCTTCATCGATATCGTGAGTGACGAACAGCACCGAGATCTTCAGCCGCTGCCACATGTTGGTGAGGATCTGCTGCATGATGACCCGGGTCTGCGCGTCGAGCGCGCCAAAAGGTTCATCCAGCAGTAGCACCTTCGGCCCTGTCGCGAGCGCGCGGACGATGCCGACACGCTGCTTCATGCCGCCGGAGAGCTTTTCCGGATAGTGTTTTTCGAAAGCTTCCAAGCCGGCGAGTCCGAGCAGCGTCCGCGCGGCGCGTTCGCGCTGCGAGCGGGGCATGCCGCGCATCTTCAGGCCGAACTCGACATTCTCGCGCACCGTCTTCCACGGAAACAGCGAGTATTGCTGGAACACCATGCCACGCTCGGCGCTGGGGCCGTTCACGCGCTCGCCGTCGACGGTGACGATGCCCGTGGTCGGCTTGAGGAAGCCCGCAACAGCGTTGAGCAACGTCGACTTTCCGCAACCGGACGGGCCGACGATCGAGACGAATTCGCCGGGCTTCACATGGATTTGCGTGTCCGTAACGGCCTGAACAGGCCCCTCGATGCTGTCATAACTGAGGGAGAAGTTCTTGACCTCGATATGGCCTTTCGGTTCGCTCGGCAAAATCTCGCTCATCTCGTCGACCTCCATGGCATCACCAGCCGTCCGGCGCCTCTGATCAGCACACTCGATCCCAATCCGAGGACGCCGATCGCGATCATCCCGAGCGCGATGTCGGGGTACTGGACCAGCGAATAGGCTTCCCAGGTGAAGTAGCCGATGCCGTACTGACCCGAGATCATCTCGGCCGCAATCAGCGACACCCATGCGACGCCCATGCCAACGGTGAGGCCGGTGAAGATATGCGGCAGGGACGCCGGAAAATACACCTCGCGGAAGATCGAGCGCTCGCGTGCGCCGAGGCATTGCGCGGCACGCACCAGCACGGGATCGACCAGCGACATGCCGTGGAGCGTGTTGACGAGGATCGGGAAGAACGAGCCGAGGAAGGTGATGAAGACGATGCTCTGTTCGTTGGTCGGCCACAGCATGATCGCCATCGGCACCCAGGCGATTGCCGGGATCGGCCGCAGCACTTCGGCGACGGGGAAGATGATCTCATGCATCAGCTTGAAGCGGCCCATGATCAGCCCGAGCGGCACGCCGACGATCGCCGCGAGCGAAAAGCCGATCAGGATGCGCCGGCAGCTCAAGACAATGTGCAGCAGGAATTTGGGATCGTGGATCGCCTTGGTGAAGCTCGCATGGACCGCGAGCGGCGAGGGCACGTTGGTAAAGCGCACGAAGAACACGACGCGATAGGTCGTCAGCAGGTGCCAGACCAGCAGGAAAGCGAGCAGCGAGATGATGCCGATCGCGATTGCGCGCAAACTTTCACGATTGAGTCGGTACCAACGCAGCGCAAGCGTGCCGAAGGAGGGCGGTGTTGCGGGCGGAGTCACGGCGGAAACGGGACCCGCATCTGCGATTGCCGGCATGCTGTCCTCGGTATGTCTGACGAGGGCGGGGCTGCTCACGTCCTGCCTCCGCTGACTGCCGCCTTAACCGCGTCGTCGAAGCCGAGCACCTTGCCGCTGATCTTGGCGGCGTAGGCCTCCGCGTCCTTCTTCAGCAGGAACGGCGCGACGTCGCCATTGCCAACGGCGAAGAAAGCCTGATCGGCGAACAGCTTGATGCCACGAATTGTGTCGAAGACGTAGGCGACGTTGATCTTCTTGCCCTTGGTCTTGAAGTCGGCGTAGGCCCCGAGCGTGCAGGCGGCGGACGAGAACGGCATGATGCCTGTTTCATCGACCCAGACCTCGCCGGCCTTGCGCGGATCGGTGATCGGCTTCTTGCAGAATGCATCTTCGCCTGTGATCTCGTAGTTCCTGGTGCTGCCAAGCTGCGCGTCATAATCGAGCTTCATCTCGGCGTAAGCCTTGCGGATGTAGCTGTCGTCGACCCATGTCTTGGGATCAAACTCCTTCATGCGACCGAGATTCTGCAAAACCTTGACGTCCGCGGTCGCTGCATCGATCAGTGCCGGCTTGACTGTGGGGTCGGTGGTCATGTTGCCGCTGGGACCGAGGAAGATATAGACGACCTCCTTGTTGATGCCGGTCCATTCCTGGATCTTTTCGGACGCAAGCTTGGGATCGTCTCGTAGCCATTGGTTAGCAGCGATCAGCGCCTTGAAGTAGGCGACGACGACCTCAGGATATTTCTCGGCAAAGTCAGTGCGGACAACGATACCGTGGAAGGTCGGCATATTGGTCTCGACGCCGTCAAAGATCTTTCGCGCGAAGCCGCGGAACGGCAGCAGCTCGGCGAAGGGGACGAAGTCGGCGTGGGCGTCGATCTTCTTTTCCTGGAGATTGGTCGAGCCGACTTCAGGACTCTGGCTGACGAGCTGGAAGAAATCGGCTGTATAGCCACGATCCTGCATCGCCTTCAGCACCATGCCGTGTGCGGCGGAACCGAAGGGCACGCTGACCAGCTTGCCTTTGAGATCGGCGAGGTCGTAGTAGGGCGAATCCTTGTGAACGACGATGCCGTTGCCGGAGCCGGAGAGGCTGTAGGCGGTAATGCCGATCAGCCGGCTCTTGCTCTCGGGATTGCTGTCGAACGTGAAGCCGTTCACGATCAGCGGATAGTCGCCCATCATGCCGATCTGCAGCTTGTTCGCCATCATCGCATTGGTGACGGGTGGACCGGACGTGAAGTTCTGCCACTCCAGCTCGAACTTGATGTTGGCGTATTTGCCTGACGTCGGCAGATATTTTTCGAGGAGATGGAGCTGACGGATGACGACGCCCGCGGTCACCGTGTTGGTCGTGGTGTCCTGCGTCCCGATGCCGAGGGTCACGGTTTCCGCCGAGGCCGGCTGCGCGAGGATTAGCGCCAGCGACGTCACCGACATCGCGATCGAGAGCGTGGGAAGATGGCGGACCATTCTCATCCTCATCAGGTTGGATGTGCTGTGGTTGCCATGATTGGGGGAGGCCGCGAACAGGGCAAATCCGGAATGGTTGCTGCAGTCGATTAGTTGCCGGGAAAAGCTGATTGCATACTCCTTGGGCAGTCCTGCACTATAAAGCCGCTTGCCTGTGCACCGGCCTTACTCGCAAGTTCTCTTAGTCAGATGCGTGGCCGCGCATCTCCTCCAGCACGTCGGTCCGGCAGACCACGATCTGCGAGCGCTTGGTCAGGACGATTCCCTTCTCCTGCATGCGCTTCAGGCTGATCGTGACCCATTGCCTGGTAGCGCCGACCATGTGGGCGATGTCGGCATGGGTAAAGGCGGCAGCGATCACCCGACCATCGGCATCTTCGACGCCATAGAGATCGACCAGATGCAGCAGCAGATGCGCCAGGCGCTGCGTGATCGAGCGCGTTCCCAGCATCTGCGCCAGCGCCGAATAGCATTTGCCTTTGAAGGTCAGGCCCTCAATCAGACCGATCGCGAGGTTCGGAATCTCTACGGCAAGGGACCGCAGTTCCTTTCCGGGCAGGTGCACGACGCTGCAATTGCTGGATGCGACGCCGGACCATTGATGCACGGTGCCCTCGAACACTTCGGGCCCGCCGACGAAATTGCCGACATGCCAATATGCCAGCGTGATCTCGCGTCCGAGCGGGGAGGTGTAGAACACGCGGATGCGGCCGCTTTCGATCAGCCAGATGCCGTCATGCTTGCCGCCTTGGCTGAACAGCGTCTGGCCGCGGTTGAGCACCTTTCGCCGGCCCTGCTTCAGCACAAGTTCCCGCTCGCGCGGGGTGAGCTTGTCCATCAGCGGCGGCGGACCGCCGATCCATTGCTGGTTCTCGGTGAGCAGCAGCGAGGAACCGCCGGCCGACCGGACTACCGGGGGGGCCGCCCCGCGAACCGCATTCGCCGCCTGCAACATCGTCTGCCTCCGGAACGTTCAAATCGTTCTAAAGGGAGCAATGTCCGTGCCAGATGGCGGAAAGCGGGCGCCTAGCGCCCTGCCAGGCTCAGCAGATAGGGCTTTGGGTAAATCCCCCTGTTATGCCCATCCGAAAACGAAATGTTTAGCCCATAACCGAGATCGCCGATCTCGGTGATGGCGATGCCCGGAAATGCGCCGGGGAAGCGATCGTCGAAACGGGCCCGGGTGCAGTGGGCGCACCTGCAGGAGAGGCGAAGTTTTTCGGCGGGCACGCTGAGTGCGTCGCCCTCGGTCGTCAGGACGAGAAGCGTCGCAAGATCGGCGCTCGCTTCGTATCCAGTCACGGTCGGTGCCACCAAGGTCATGGTCATGACGAACCTCCGGCTTCTTTCTATGCCCGTGCGAGCACGCGCGAATAGCAACTAATTGCCAGCGCCGGCTTGGTTGCGTGCCTTCTCTTCAATCATTGCCCGCGAAATACGAAACTAATCGACCGGGAATTTCACTTCCGAATTGCCGGACTCCCGTCTCTCCGAAACCTTGTGCGTCATCGATGGCCAAGGAGAGACCATGAGCGCATTTCAGAAGGAAACGGTTTTGTCGGTTCGCCACTGGACCGATTCCCTGTTCAGCTTCACCGCGACGCGCGACCCCGGCTTCCGTTTCCAGAACGGCCAGTTCGCAATGATCGGCCTCGAGGTCGAGGGCAAGCCGTTGATGCGGGCCTACAGTATGGCGAGCGCCAACCATGAGGAAGAGCTGGAGTTCTTCTCGATCAAGGTGCAGGACGGCCCGCTGACCTCGCGCCTGCAGAAGATCAGGGAGGGGGACATCATCCTGGTCGGTCGCAAGGCGACGGGCACGCTGATCACCGGCAATCTCATTCCGGGCAAGCGCCTGCTGCTGCTTTCGACCGGCACGGGCCTCGCGCCGTTCGCGAGCCTGATCAAGGATCCCGATGTCTACGAGAATTACGAGACCATCGTGCTCGCTCACGGCTGCCGCCAGGTCTCGGAGCTTGCCTATGGCGAGCACGTCGTCGACGGATTGCGCAATCACGAGTTCTTCGGGCCGCTGATCCGCGACAAGCTCGTCTACTACCCGACGGTCACCCGCGAGCCCTTTCGCAATCGCGGCCGCATCACCGATCTGATCGCGTCCAACCAGCTGTTCGACGATATCGGCCAATCAGGCCTCGATATCGAGACTGACCGCATCATGCTGTGTGGCAGCCCGGCGATGCTTGAGGAGCTTCCCGCGATGTTCTCCGCGCGCGGTTTCGTCGAGGGCAACCACAGCCAGCCCGGCCATTTCGTCATTGAAAAAGCCTTCGTCGAGCGCTGAGGCGCAAATCGCGTCCCAGCGACAACTAATTGCTATCGCCGGAAAGTCACCTGAACAAATCTGACGCAAAGGCGCCGGACACTCGGCGAACCAGGAGCAAGTGATGGCACTAGATCAGATCGTCGACGGACTTTCGGAGGTTTCCTGCGATGTGCTGGTGATCGGCGGTGGCACGGCCGGCCCGATGGCGGCGCTCAAGGCGAAGCTGAAGAACCCGAAAGCCAATGTCGTCTTGCTCGAAAAGGCCAATGTCAAGCGCTCCGGCGCGATTTCGATGGGCATGGACGGGCTGAACAACGCCGTCATCCCTGGCTACGCGACGCCGGAGCAGTACACCAAGGAAATCACCATCGCCAATGACGGCATCGTCGATCAGAAGGCGGTCTATAAATACGCGCAGAACTGCTTTGACATCATCGAAGAGCTCGACAGCTTCGGCATCCGCTTCCTGAAGAACGAAAACGGCGACTACGCTGTCAAGAAGGTGCATCACATCGGCACCTATGTTCTGCCGATGCCGAACGGCGAGACCGTGAAGAAGGCGCTCTATCGCCAGCTCCGTCGCGCCCGCATTCTGATCTCCAACCGCTACATGGCGACCCGGCTGCTGAAATCATCCGATGGTCGCATCGCCGGAGCCATCTCCGTCAACACCCGCACCGCCGAGATCCTGGTAATCAAGGCCAAGGCCGTGATCCTCTGCATGGGCGCCGCCGGCCGTTTGGGCCTGCCGACCTCCGGCTACATGTTCGGCACCTACGAGAACGCCGCCAATTCCGGCGACGGCTATTCGATGGCCTATCACGCCGGTGCCGCGCTCGCGAACCTCGAATGCTACCAGATCAATCCGCTGATCAAGGACTATAACGGCCCAGCCTGCGCCTATGTTGCAGGTCCCTTCGGCGCCTTCACCGCCAACAACGAAGGCTCGCGCTTCATCGAATGCGACTACTGGTCCGGCCAGATGATGCTGGAGTTCTACAACGAGTTGCTATCGGGCAAGGGCCCTGTGTTCCTCCAGCTCAAGCATCTCCATCCGGACACGATCTCGGAGATCGAGTCCACGCTCCATAAAGTGGAACGCCCAACACGTGGTCTGTTCCAACAGGGACGCGGCGTCGACTATCGCAACGACTCGATCGAGATGCACATTTCCGAGATCGGCTTTTGCTCGGGCCATAGCGCTTCCGGCGTGTTCGTCGACGACAATGCCCGCACCACCGTGCCGGGCCTTTATGCCGCGGGCGACATGGCGAGCGTGCCGCATAATTACATGCTCGGCGCCTTCACTAACGGCTCGGTCGCCGGCATCGACGCGATGGAATTCGCCAATAATCACGATTTCGCAGAGTTCGATGCCGCCGATGTCGCCAAGGAGCGTGACCGCGTGATGGCGCCAACCAGGCGCGAGGACGGCATTCCGCCGAACCAGGTCGAGTACAAGACCCGCCGTCTGGTCAACGACTATCTCCAGCCGCCGAAGGTCACACGCAAATACGAGCTCGGCATGCGCCGCCTCGCCGAAACGCGCGAGGACATGCAGGAGCGCATGATCGCACGCAACGCGCATGAACTGCTCCGTGCGCTCGAAGTGCAGTCGATCATGGACTGCGCCGACATGGCCGTGCACGCCTCGCTCTACCGCGAGGAGAGCCGCTGGGGCCTCTATCACTGGCGCACGGATTTCCCGGAGAAGGACAACGAGAACTGGTTCTGCCACACACTGCTGAGCAAGCAGAATGGCAAGATGACGAGTGAGAAGCGCGCCGTCGAGCCTTATGTCGTGCCGATCGCCGACGACGAGAAGGATCTCTACGACAAGCAGCGCATCCGCGCCACCGCCTGATCCACCGCACAAAACCAATAGGAGACATCAAATGCCTCTCGCGTCCTATCAGACATCGGTTCCGGTGGTCGTCGACGACGCCAAATGCATCGCCGACAAGGGCTGTACCGTTTGCGTCGACGTCTGTCCGCTCGACGTGCTGCGCATCAGCGACATGACCGGCAAGGCCTACATGGCCTATGACGAGTGCTGGTACTGCATGCCCTGCGAGGCCGATTGCCCGACCGGCGCCGTCACCGTCAACATTCCCTATCTGTTGAGGTGATCATGTCGAGCCCGTTCGAATCCTACGACGATCTCGAAGACGCCGACGAGCGGCTCCAGGCGGCCGATCCCGCCGAGCGCCGTGTCGCCATCATCGCGCTCGGTCATTCCGGTGATCCCGCGGCGGTCGCCCATCTCGCCAATATGGTCGCCGATCCCGATGCCGGCGTACGCCAACAGGTCGCGATGGCGCTCGGTGAGTTCGATGGGCCGGAAGCCGCAGGTGCGCTGGTGAAGCTATTGGTCGATCCGGAGCGGATCGTGGCGGCGGCTGCGGCCGACAGCATGGCCGAGTTCAAGGATCCCGCTTGCGCCGACGTCATCCTGCCGCTGGTGAAGCATGCCCACGCCTTCGTGCGCATGGGCGCGCTGCGTGCGCTGAAGGAGCTGCGCTGCAAGGATACGCTCAAGCCGGCGTTGGAAGCACTGCAGGATCCTGATGCTGCCGTGCGCGTGCAGGCGATCGGGGTAATCGGCTTTCTGAAGCTGGAGGAATCCATCCCCGCGCTAACCGCGTTGATCAACGATCCCGATGCGCATGTCCGCCGCGCCGCCGTCAGCGCGTTGGCGTTCTCGCAAATGAAGCCTGCGGCCGAGACGATCACGCGTGCGCTGAAGGATAGCGACTGGATGGTTCGCGAGATGGCCGCGGAGACGCTCGGCCTCAACGTCAACGGCTCGCTCGCCGCCGACCAGCTCGTCGGCGCGCTCACCGACGAGTTCTGGCAGGTGCGGCTGAAGGCGATCCGCAGCCTTGGCAAGATGAAGATCGAGCGCGCGGTGCGTCCGATCGGCAATTGCGTCAATCACGACCAGGCAAATTTGCGGAAGGAAGCCGCGGCCGCACTGGGCGAGATCGCTCATCCCGACGGCGAGGCATTTCTGGCCGTCATCGCCGATGATGCCGATCCCGATGTGCGCAAGAACGCGCGCTGGGCGCTGCAGCAGATCGCGGCCCGGAAGGCGCGGGCAGGGGCATAGCAGCGGGGCAGGGGCATAACGGCGTGGCGCGGTGCCGCGCTGGACTTCCCACGCCAGACGTTTATTGGTCTTCGCCAATGGGATCGGCGGCTTGCGACGGCAGCCGATCCGAAAAACAGCGAGGACGCCGGCCATGACGAGTTTGACCGTTAAAGACCTTCTCCCCGAGGACGGAACAAAGGGAACGCTGGTCGGTCGCGTCTGGTTGCCGCAGGCGAACGGTCCAGCCGTGGTCGCCGTGCGCGGCGATGGGGTCTTCGACGTCACCGCAAAGTTTCCGACCGTCAGTGCGCTGTGCGAGGAGGACAATCCGGCCAAGGCGCTTGCCGCGACCAAGGGCGAGCGCATTGGCGATCTCGACGCCATCGTCGCCAACACCGCGCCTGATGGACGCGACCCCAAGAAACCGTGGCTGCTGGCGCCGGTCGATCTCCAGACCCTGAAAGCCGCTGGTGTCACCTTCGCGATCTCGATGCTGGAACGTGTCATCGAGGAACGGGCCAAGGGCAATCCGGCCTCGGCCGAAGCGATCCGGAAGGAAGTCACGCGGCTGATCGGTGACGATCTGTCAAAACTCAAGCCGGGCTCGGACCAGGCGATGCATCTGAAGCAGGTGCTGATCGACCAGAACGCGTGGAGCCAATATCTCGAGGTCGGCATCGGTCCCGATGCCGAGGTCTTCACCAAGGCGCCGACGATGTCGTCGGTTGGCACCGGCATGGATGCCGGGCTTCATCCGAAGTCGACTTGGAACAATCCTGAGCCCGAACTCGTGATGTTCGTCTCGAGCCGAGGCCAGATCGTCGGCGGTGCGCTTGGCAACGACGTGAATCTGCGCGACTTCGAGGGTCGTTCGGCGCTGCTGCTGTCGAAGGCCAAGGACAACAACGCGTCGTGCTCGATTGGTCCGCTGCTGCGTCTGTTCGACGATACCTTCACGCTCGACGATGCGCGCAAGCTCGACATCAGCCTGAACGTGAAGGGCGCGGATGGCTTCGTTCTCGACGGCCATTCCTCGATCAGCATGATCAGCCGTGATCCGACCGATCTCGTCGGGCAGACGATCGGGAAGGTGCATCAATATCCTGACGGGTTCGTGCTTTTCCTCGGCACGATGTTCGCGCCGGTCAAGGATCGCGACGCGCCGGGGCAGGGCTTCACCCACAAGCGCGACGACATCGTCACCATCGCTGCGCCCCAGCTCGGCAAGCTGATCAACCGCATGCGAACCAGCGACGAATGCGAGCCGTGGACGTTTGGCATCGGCGCACTGATGAAGAATCTAGCGCAGCGGAAGCTGATCTAGTTTCTTCGTTTCGCTCTGCGCTTAGCGCTTACGTCATGGCCGGGCAGCAGCGCGAAGCGCGTCTTCGCGCTAGATGTCCCGGCCATCCACGTTTTGCAGGACGATGAACGTGGTGCCCAGGCCTTCGCCGCGCTGAAAGCCGCGGAGGCGGCACAAGCCCGGCATGACGAACGCGTGCGTTTGCACCAGCGTCGACCTCCGCAAATCTCGATCTTCTTATAGTTGTAAAATCACAAATATTCTCGTTTGGAATGTATTTCAGGTGCGCCGGCAGTACGTCCACAACGTTCACCCAAATAGTCAAATAATATGACTATACGGGCCAGAGCTTCCGTGATTTAGTCCCTTCCGCCGCCTCGAAGGCCGGCCTGAGGGTGCCATGATACCGAATTGGCGCCTCGGATAACATTTTTTGGGAGACACGCCTGATGAACCTCAAAGCCCTTTTTGCGGCCAGCGCCACGGCCGCCTTGTTGCTCGCGCTGCCGGCGAATGCCGCCGAGCTCACCGTCGGCTTCTCTCAGATCGGATCTGAATCGGGCTGGCGCGCAGCCGAGACGTCGGTCTCCAAGCAGGAGGCCACCAAGCGCAAGGTCAATCTCAAGATCGCCGACGCGCAGCAGAAGCAGGAAAACCAGATCAAGGCGATCCGCTCCTTCATCGCGCAGAACGTCGATGCGATCTTCCTCGCGCCCGTGGTTGCGACCGGCTGGGATGCAGTGCTGAAGGAAGCCAAGGAAGCCAAGATCCCGGTCGTGCTGCTCGACCGTGACATCGATCCCTCGGGCAAGGATCTCTATCTCACCGCCGTCACCTCGGACAGCGTCCACGAAGGCGAGGTCGCCGGCGACTGGCTGGCCAAGACCGTCGGTGACAAGGCCTGCAACATCGTCGAATTGCAGGGCACGGTCGGCGCCAGCGTCGCCGCCAACCGCAAGAAGGGCTTTGACACTGCAGTTGCCAAGCACGCCAACCTGAAAATTGTGCGCAGCCAGACCGGTGACTTCACCCGCGCCAAGGGCAAGGAAGTCATGGAAAGCTTCATTAAGGCCGAAGGCGGCGGCAAGAACATCTGCGCCGTCTACGCCCACAACGACGACATGATGGTCGGCGCCATCCAGGCGATGAAGGAAGCCGGCCTCAAGCCGGGCAAGGACATCCTCACGGTGTCTATTGACGCGGTGCCTGATATCTTCAAGGCGATGGTTGCCGGCGAGGCCAATGCCACGGTCGAGCTGACGCCGAACATGGCGGGTCCGGCCTTCGACGTGGTCGCGGCCTTCAAGGAAAAGGGCACCGTTCCGCCGAAGTGGATCCAGACCGAATCCAGGCTGCTTACCGCCACTGACAATCCGCAGAAGGAATACGATAGCAAGAAGGGCCTCGGTTACTGAGGCGGGCGTCTCGCCGGACCACGCCTTGTGGTCCGGCACCCCCTTCGCAATCGTTGCGCGAACGAATAGGCTGGGCGTCCGCAGCATAAGCGGGCGCCGCCGGGAGTGACGTCGTTATGGAGAACAGCCTTGATCCTGCTCCGTCCCTCCTGGAGGTGCGCGGGATCAGCAAGAGCTTTGGTGCGGTGCGTGCGTTGCAGGAGGTGGACTTCACGCTTCGCGCCGGCGAGATCCATGCTCTGCTCGGCGAGAACGGCGCCGGCAAATCCACGCTGATCAAGGTCGTCACCGGCGTGTTTCCGCGCGACGCCGGAATGGTCAGGCTGGGCGGCGAGGAGGTCGCGCCGCGCTCGTCCAAGGCGGCGCTCGAGGCCGGCATTGCCACCGTCTACCAGGAAGTCAATCTGCTGCCGAACCTGTCGGTGGCGCAAAATTTGTTTCTCGACCGCCAGCCGATGCGCTTCGGCATTGTGCGCGAAGGCGAGATGCGCCGTCGCGCAAAGGCGCTGCTTGCGGATTTCGGGCTGGACATCGACGTTGCCGCGCCGCTCGGCAATTATTCGGTGGCCATCCAGCATGTCACCGCGATTGCGCGCGCCGTCGATCTTTCCGCACGTGTGCTGATCCTGGACGAGCCGACTGCGAGCCTCGACCGCCATGAGGTCGAGATCCTCTTCGGCATCATGCGCCAGCTGGCCAAGCGCGGCATTGGCATCGTCTTTGTGAGCCATTTCCTCGACCAGGTCTACGAGATCTCCGATCGCATCACCGTCTTGCGCAACGGCCGCTTGGTCGGTGAGCGCGAGACGGCCTCGCTGCCGCGGCTCGAATTGATCCGGATGATGCTCGGCCGCGAACTGGCCGAAACCACCGGCGCGCGGGCGGCGGTGAGCGACGGTCCGCCGCGTGAGGTCTGCGCGAGCTTCGAGAATTTCGGCAAGGCCGGCTATCTCGCTCCGTTCAACCTCGAGCTGCGCCATGGCGAGGTCGTCGGCCTCGCCGGGCTGCTCGGCTCGGGGCGGACCGAGACGGCGCGCCTGGTGTTCGGTGCCGAGCGCGCCGATGGCGGGCAGGCGAAAGTGGAGGGCGCTTCCGTGCGGCTCCAGTCGCCGCGCGATGGCGTGCGCCACGGCTTCGGCTACTGCCCGGAGGAGCGCAAGACCGACGGGATTGTCGCCGAGCTCACCGTGCGCGAGAACATCGTGCTCGCGCTTCAGGCCAAGCGCGGCCTGCATCGGCCGCTGTCGCGCCGAGAGCAGGATGAGATCGCGAAACGCTACGTCAAGATGCTCGACATTCGTCCGCCCGATCCAGAGCGGCCTGTCGGCCTGCTCTCCGGCGGCAATCAGCAAAAAGCTCTATTGGCGCGTTGGCTCGCGACGTCGCCGCGGCTTCTGGTGCTGGATGAACCCACGCGCGGCATCGATGTCGGGGCACATGCCGAGATCATCCGCCTGATCCGTGAGCTCTGCGACGACGGGTTGGCGCTGCTCGTGATCTCTTCCGAGCTCGACGAGATCGTAACCTATTCCGACCGTGTGATCGTGCTGCGCGACCGCGCTCACGTCGAGGAGCTCTCGGGCGAGGCGGTCGATGTCACCAACATTCTCTCGGCCATTGCGGCTGATGGCGCCGCGATGCAAGAGGCCCGGGCATGACAGCGTTGTTGCCGCGCCGCGGCCTTGCCCAGATCCTGGCGCTGATCGTCATCCTCGCGGTCGACCGCGTGGTGTCACCGCAATTCTTCGACCTGCGCCTGCAGGACGGCCGGCTGTTCGGCAGCCTGATCGACGTGCTTAATCGCGGCACGCCGGTGGCGCTGCTCTCGCTCGGCATGGTGCTGGTGATTGCGACGCGCGGTATCGATCTCTCTGTCGGGGCGGTAATGGCAATCTGCGGCGCGATCGCCGCTAGCCTCGCCGATAGTCATAGCCTGCCGGTGGTGCTGGCGGCCGCACTCGGTGCTGGCCTCGTCTGCGGATTGTGGAACGGCTTCCTTGTCGCCGTGCTCGGCATGCAGCCGATCGTCGCGACGCTGATCTTGATGGTGGCGGGACGCGGTATCGCCCAGCTCATTACCGAGGGGCGCATCGTGACCTTTAGCTCGCCGGATCTGGTCTGGCTTGGCAATGGCGCCATCCTCGGCGTCCCGGTCCCGATCGCGATTGCGGTTGGCATGCTGCTCCTGACCTGTGCGGTGGTTCGCGGCTCGGCGCTCGGGCTCCTGATCGAGGCGACCGGCGGCAACGCACGGGCGAGCGAGCTTGCCGGCGTCGGCACGCGTGCGATGATTTTGGCTGTTTACGTCTGGTGCGGTGTTTGCGCCGCGCTTGCCGGCGTGATCGCGGCGGCCGACATCATGGGGGCGGATGCCAACAATGCCGGCCTCTGGCTCGAGCTCGATGCGATCCTGGCCGTTGTCATCGGCGGGACGTCGCTGTTCGGCGGGCGCTTCAGCCTCATCCTGGCGGTGTTGGGGGCGCTGATCATCCAGACCATGAACACCGGCATTCTGCTGTCAGGCTATCCGCCGGAGTTCAACCTGCTCGTGAAGGCCGTGGTGGTTCTCGCGGTGCTGCTGCTACAATCGCCAAAGCTGTCCGGCTTTGCCGGCATCATGGCGCGGCTGCGGAGGACGAAATCATGAAAGGCCTGCCGCCCGTCCTGATCACGGCGATCGTACTCGTCGTCGGTTTCGCGGCCTGCGCCGTGCAGTTTCCCAACATCGCCTCCACCCGCGTGGTCGGCAATCTTCTCACCGACAATGCTTTCCTTGGCGTCGTCGCCACCGGCATGACATTCGTCATTATCTCCGGCGGCATCGACCTGTCGGTCGGTTCGGTGATCGGCTTCACCACCGTGTTCGTCGCGCTCGTGATCGAACGCTGGGGCGTGCCGCCGCTGGTCGCCTTCGTCGCTATCCTCGTGCTCTCGGCCGGTTTTGGTGCCGCGATGGGCGCCATCATTCACGTGTTTGATCTGCCGCCGTTCATCGTGACGCTGGCCGGCATGTTCCTCGCACGCGGCGCGAGCTTCCTGCTCTCGACAGAATCGGTTCCGATCACCGCGCCTATCTATTCGACGGTGTCCGATTTTGCGTTGCGCATGCCGGGCGGCGGGCGGCTGAGCGCCGTTGCGATCATCATGCTCGTCATCGTGATCGGCGGCGCACTACTGCTGCATCTCACCCGGTTCGGTGCCAATGTCTATGCGCTCGGTGGTAACAGGGCGACCGCGAGCCTGATGGGCGTTGCGGTCGGCAAGATGACGGTAAAAATCTACATGCTGTCGAGCCTGCTCGCGGGCATCGCCGGCATCGTGTTCTCCTTCTACACCAGCGCCGGCTATTCGCTCTCCGCCGTCGGCGTCGAGCTCGACAGCATCGCCGCCGTCGTGATCGGCGGCACCTTGCTCACGGGCGGGCAGGGCTCGGTGATTGGCACCTTCCTCGGCGTGCTGATCCAGGGCATGATCCAGACCTACATCAATTTCGACGGTACGCTGTCGAGCTGGTGGACCAAGATCGCGACCGGCGTCCTGCTGTTCGCCTTCATCGCACTTCAGCAGGGCCTCGTCGCGCTGGCGCGCCGACCTGCGGCGAAGCGCGCGGGAGCCGTCTCATGACCTCGCGCATCGTCGTCATTCCGACACCACGGGCTCATTCCAACCACGCCGAGGTGGCCCGCTCGATCGGCGTCGACATCATCGCGGGCCGCTATGCGGAAGGGGTGCGGCTGCCGGGTGATGCCGAGCTGACGGCGATGTTTGGCGTGTCGCGGCCGGTGCTCCGCGAGAGCGTGAAGACGCTGGTTGCCAAGGGACTGCTCACCACCAAGGCCCGGGTTGGGACCGTCGTGCGTGGGCGCGCCGCCTGGAACATGTTCGACGCCGATGTGCTCGCCTGGCATCTCGACGCCGGCATCGACAGGCGCTTTCTCAACGAACTTGCCGAAATACGTCTTGCGGTCGAACCGCGCGCGGCCGCGCTTGCGGCCAAGCGCCGTTCGGAGGACGACATCGCCGAGCTTCAACGCAGCATGGACAGCATGCGGCAGGAAACGTCCGAGTCCGTTGGTTTCGCCGAAGCCGACCTCGCCTTGCACCTAGCGGTGGCGCGAGCGTCCGGCAATCCGTTCATGCGCTCCATCGGGCATGTGATCGAGGCTGCCTTGCGTACGGCATTCATGCTCAGTGCACCTGCCGGATCGGAAGACCGCGAGATAACTTTGCTCTGGCATCAGAAGATTGTCGATTCGATCGCAGCCGGTGATGTCGACGCTGCAGCCGAGGCCATGGCCTTCGTCATCCACAATGGCATGCGCCGGCATAAGGGAACGGGGGCCGAAGCGGCCCCAATGGCGGCTGCAGAATCTGGAGAAAGTTCGTGACAGATCTTCGTATCGCCATCGTCGGCTTCGGCAAGATCGCGCGCGATCAGCATGTCGGTGCGATCGCCGCGACGTCAGGCGCCATGCTTGCCGCCGTTGCCAGCCGTAATGCGTCGCTGCCGGGCCTGCCGCATTTTGCGACGATCGAGGAGCTGCTGGAGAAGGGCCCGGAGATCGATGCGGTGTCGCTCTGCACCCCGCCGCAGGTGAGACGCGCCCAGGCCGCCGTGGCGCTCGCCGCCGGCAAGCATGTCATGCTGGAGAAGCCGCCGGGCATTGGCGTCGCCGAGCTCGATCCGTTGATCGCGATGGCGGCGAATGCAAAGCGGACCTTGTTTGCGACCTGGCATTCGCGCCATGCGCCGGCGGTCGAGCCTGCCCGCGCATGGCTGGCGACGCGCCGCATCAAATCGGTGCATATTACCTGGAAGGAGGATGTCCGCGTCTGGCATCCCGGCCAGGCCTGGATCTGGGAGCCGGGCGGGCTCGGCGTGTTCGATCCCGGCATCAATGCGCTCTCGATCCTGACCCGCATCCTGCCAAAGCCGGTGTTCGTGACCGCGGCCGAGCTTGCCTTTCCGGCCAATTGCCAGTCGCCGATTGCCGCCAATTTAACTCTGACCGACATCAGCGGCCTGCCTGTTACGGCCGAGTTCGACTTTCGTCAGACCGGTCCGCAGAGCTGGGATATCGTCGCGGAAACCGATCAGGGGCAGATGACGTTGTCACGCGGCGGCCGGATTATGGCGATAGACGGCAAGGTTGTTGCCGACGCGCCCGATGAGGAATATCGAGAACTCTACCGACACTTCGTCAAGCTCGCGGCATCAGGCGCGAGCGATGTCGACCTGGCACCGCTTCGCCTCGTCGCCGACTCGTTCCTGCTTGGCAAGCGTAGTATCGTCGAACCGTTTGTGGACTAGACATGGTGGGCGCGAAAGTAACAAAAGACGTTTTCGGAACGTTGCCGGACGGACGCAATGTCGAGCGTATCGTCCTGCGCGGGGAGGGCGGGTTTGAGGCCGGCATCATCACCCATGGCGCGGTGATCCAGGCGCTGATCGCGCCGGACGCCAGGGGTGGCACCGACGACGTCGTGCTCGGCCATGACACCTTTGCCGGTTATATCGCCGAACGTAAGTTCTTTGGCGCCACCGTCGGCCGCTACGCCAACCGCATTGCCGGTGGCCAGTTCTCGCTCGATGGCGAGACCTTCCAGCTCGCAATCAACAACGGACCCAACGCGCTGCATGGCGGTCTCGACGGCTTCGATCGGAAGCTCTGGGACATTGCCGCGATCGACGACGGCGCCAGCCCTGGGGTCACGCTGACCTACACCAGCCCGCATGGCGAGGAGAATTATCCCGGCAAGCTCGATGTGCGCCTGACCTATCGCATCACCGGCCCGACCGAGCTGTCTCTGACGATGGAGGCGCGGACCGACCGACCGACCATCGTGAACCTCACCAATCACAGCTTTTTCAATCTGGAAGGCGCCACGTCAGGTGCGTCCACGCTCGATCACAGGCTGACGGTCAAGGCCGAACATTTCCTGGCCATCGATCCCACCGCCATCCCGCTGCCGGAGCCGCCGCGCAGCGTGGCGGGTACGCCATTCGATTTCCGCGAGGCCCACTCCGTCGGCACGCGCATCCGCGAGAACGATCAGCAATTGCGCAATGGCAGGGGCTACGACCATACGTATTGCCTTGCGCGCGACGGGAAGCTCGCGCTCGCGGCCCGGCTGGAGGCACCGCTTTCGGGGCGGATCATGGAGCTGTTCACCGACCAGCCCGGTTTGCAGGTCTATTCCGGCAACTATCTCGACGGCACGATCTCGGGCAAGGGCGGCAAGCTGATCCGGCAGTCGGACGCGCTGTGCCTGGAGCCGCATATCTGGCCTGACGCGCCGAACCGGCCGGATTTCCCGAGCCCGCGCCTCGATCCCGGAAGCACCTATCGCCATCACACCGTCTATCGCTTTGCGGTGAGGTCGTAATGATGGACGAGGTGCCGACCTCCGTTCTCTGGGATCATCCCTGCCATCTTGGCGAGGGACCGACCTATGATGTCTCCACCGATACCGCCTGGTGGTTCGACATTCGCGAAGGCCGCCTGTTCGAGGCGAATCTCGGGAATGGGGCGATCCGCGTCCACGCGCTTGGCCGGATGGCGAGCGCGCTTGGGCGGATCGATGCCGAGCGCCAGCTGGTGGTCGCGGAGGATGGTTGTTACATCCGCACACTCGCCGATGGCGCGATGGCGCTATTCTGTCCGCTGGAAGCGGATAATCCCGCGACACGATCCAACGATTGCCGCGTCCACCAGTCCGGCACGTTCTGGATCGGCACCATGGGGCGCAAGGCCGAGCGAGGAGCGGGTACGATCTACGCATTGCACCGCGGCAAGATCTCGACGCTGTTTCCGGGGATCAGCATTCCAAACTCGATCTGCTTCTCGCCGGATGGTGCTACGGGCTACTTTACTGACACCGCGCGCGCCGTGCTCTATGCGGTGCCGCTCAATCCCGACACGGGCCTGCCGCGCGGCGAACCGGAGGTGTTGCTGCGCCACACAGGCGTCGGGGGGCTCGACGGTTCGGTGTGCGATGCCGACGGGAAGATCTGGAACGCCTGCTGGGGTGCCGGCCGCGTCGACGTCTATTCTCCGCAAGGCGAGCGCTTGCGCTCGCTGCTTGTGCCGGCCAAACAGTCGAGTTGTCCCGCTTTTGTCGGCTCCGACCTGTCATGCCTCCTTGTCACCTCCGCCTGGCAGGATATGGATGCGGAGGCCCGCGCCGCCGATCCACAGGCCGGTTGCACTTTTCTGCTACAAGCTTCCGCGCGCGGTCGCGCGGAGCCAGATGTGAAGCTCGCATAGGAGATCCGAAACCGACCTCTACCCACGTACTGGACGACCTAAGAAAACAGTCTGACACCCAACGGGAGTGAAGCATGTTGAAATTGAAGACGACATTTCTCGCAATGGCGCTGGCCGGCGCCGCAACAATGGCCACTGGCCTCACGGCCTCCGCGCAGGATAAGGCAACCGTCGGCATCTCCATGCCGACCAAGTCCTCGGCGCGCTGGATCGACGACGGCAACAACATGGTGAAGGTGCTGAAGGAGCGCGGCTACAACACCGACCTGCAATACGCCGAAGACGACATTCCGAACCAGCTCTCGCAGGTCGAGAACATGGTGACCAAGGGCGCCAAGGCGCTCGTGATCGCCGCGATCGACGGCACCACGCTGTCCGACGTGCTCAAGCAGGCCAAGGCCAAGGGCATCACCGTGATCGCCTATGACCGCCTCATCCGCGGTACGCCGAACGTCGACTATTACGCGACCTTCGACAATTTCCAGGTCGGCGTGCTCCAGGCTGAGACGATCGAAAAGGGTCTCGGCCTCAAGGAGGGCAAGGGTCCCTTCAACATCGAGTTGTTCGGCGGTTCGCCCGACGACAACAACGCTTTCTTCTTCTACAACGGCGCGATGAGCGTGCTGAAGCCCTACATCGACAGCGGCAAGCTGGTCGTCGCTTCGGGCCAGATGGGCATGGACAAGGTTGCGACCCTGCGTTGGGATCCCGCCACGGCCCAGGCTCGCATGGACAACCTGCTCAGCGCCTACTACGGCAACAAGAAGGTCAACGCCGTGCTGTCGCCCTATGACGGCCTGTCGATTGGCATCATCTCGTCGCTGAAGGGCGTCGGCTACGGCACTGCGGATCAGCCCATGCCGATCATCAGCGGTCAGGATGCCGAAGTTCCCTCGATCAAGGCGATGATCCGCGGCGATCAGTATTCGACCATCTTCAAGGACACCCGCGATCTCGCCAAGGTGACCGCCGATATGGTCGACGCCGCGCTTGCCGGCAAGCAGGTCACGGTCAACGACACCAAGACCTACGAGAACGGCGCCAAGACCGTGCCGTCCTACCTCCTGAAGCCGGTCGTGGTGTATAAGGACAACTGGGAGAAGACCCTGGTTGACAGCGGCTACTACAAGAAGTCGCAGTTCCAGTAAGACACTCGACTTTCCCTCTCCCCGTTCGCGGGGAGAGGGATCTAACCGATGGGACGCAACGCGATGACCGCCATGCTGGAGATGCGCAACGTCAGCAAAAGCTTTGCCGGTGTGCAGGCGCTGCGCGAAGTCAATTTCTCGGTCGAGGCCGGCCAGATCCACGCCCTCGTCGGCGAGAACGGCGCCGGTAAATCGACCTTGATGAAGGTGCTGAGCGGGGTCTATCCGGCGGGCAGCTACGAGGGCACCATCGTCTTCGAGGGCGAGGAGCGCCGCTTCCGCGACATCAACGATTCCGAGGCACTCGGCATCATCATCATCCACCAGGAGCTGGCGCTGATCCCGTTGATGTCGATCGCGGAGAATATTTTTCTCTCACATCCGCCGTCAAAATTCGGTGTGATCGATCGTGACGAGGTGTACAAGCGCACGCGTGATCTGCTGGCGCAGGTCGGCTTGAAGGAGTCGCCTGATACGCTGATCACCGATCTCGGCGTCGGCAAGCAGCAGCTGGTCGAGATTGCCAAGGCGCTGTCCAAGCGGGTCCGGATGTTGATCCTGGACGAGCCGACCGCGAGCCTGAACGAGGCCGACAGCGCCGCACTGCTCGAGCGGCTGATGAAATTTCGCGAGCAGGGCATCGGTTCGATCCTGATCTCGCACAAGCTCAATGAGGTGGCCAAGGTCGCCGACCACATCACCGTGCTACGCGACGGACGCACCGTCGACGGTATTGATTGCCGCGCAGAGCCGATCCAGGAAGACCGCATCATCCGCAGCATGGTCAACCGCGACCTCGCCCATCGCTTTCCGGAGCGCAAGCCCCAGATTGGCGAGCCCGTGCTCGAGGTTTCGAACTGGTCGGTCTATCATCCCATCCATCCCGAACGGCAGGTCATCAAGAACGTCAATTTCGGCGTGAAGCGCGGCGAAGTCGTAGGGATCGCCGGGCTGATGGGCGCCGGCCGCACCGAGTTCGCGATGAGCCTGTTTGGCCGCTCCTGGGGCACCAATATCAGCGGCCGGATCACCCTTGAGGGGCATGAGATCGCCCTGACGAGCGTAGCGGCCGCGATTGATGCCGGCCTTGCCTATGTTACCGAGGACCGCAAGCAGCTCGGCCTGATCCTGGCCGATGATGTCCGGAAGAACATTACGCTCGCGAGCCTCGACCAGGTTGCGCCGGGGCGGGTGATCGACGACATTGCCGAGCTGAAGGTCGCCAGCGACTACCGCAACCGCATGCGTATCCGCTGTTCCGACGTCTACCAGGAGGTCGGCCAGCTCTCCGGCGGGAACCAGCAGAAGGTCGTGCTGTCCAAATGGCTGATGACCGACCCCAAGGTGCTGATCCTGGACGAGCCGACACGAGGCATCGATGTCGGTGCCAAATACGAGATTTACTGTATCATCAACGAGCTTGCGGAGGCCGGCCGCGGTGTGGTGGTAATCTCTTCGGAGATGCCCGAGCTGCTCGGCATCTGCGATCGCATCTGCGTCATGAACGACGGTGCCTTCGTCGGCGAGTTTCCGGCCGCTGAGGCGACACAGGAAAAGATCATGCGCGCCATCATGCGCAACGAACGAAGCAACGGTAACGGCGCGGTCGAGGCCGCGGAGATGGGAGGATCGCAGCCATGACCGACAAAACGGTTTCGCTGCCTGAGGAGCGCCGGCACGGCAGCTTCATCAAGAACAATCTGCGCAACTACGGCATGCTGATGTCGCTGGTCGCGATTATGCTGTTCTTCCAGGTCATGACCAGCGGTACGCTGTTGCAGCCGCTCAACCTGACCAACCTTGTGCTCCAGAACAGCTACATCGTCATCATGGCGTTGGGCATGCTGCTGGTGATCGTCACCGGCCACATCGATCTCTCGGTCGGTTCGGTTGCGGGTTTCGTCGGCGCGGTCGCTGCTCTCCTGATGGTGAGCTACAAGGTCGACTATACGCTCGCCTTTATCATATGCCTCGCGGTCGGCGCGGCCATCGGCGCCGCGCAGGGCTATTGGGTGGCCTATTTCAAGATCCCATCCTTCATCGTGACCCTGGCCGGCATGCTCGTGTTCAAAGGGCTCGCACTTGCGGTGTTGCAGGGCCAGTCGCTCGGACCGTTCCCCTCGACCTTCCAGAAGTTGTCGTCGGGCTTCATTCCGGAGATGCTGCCTGAAGCAGCAGCGGGTACGCTACATCCAACGTCGATGCTGATTGGTGCGTTGCTCGCGCTGGGGCTGGTCTACGCCAGCGCCAAGGGCCGCGCGCGCGAAGTGTCGCACGGTATCGAGGCCGAACCCTACGCATTCTTCCTCGGCAAGAGCGTCGTGCTGGCCTGCGCTGTGTTGTACTTCACCTATCTGATCGCGACTTATCGCGGCCTGCCCAACGTGCTGGTGATCATGAGCGTCCTGATTGCGCTCTACGGCTTCGTCACCCGGCGCACCGTCATCGGCCGGCATATCTACGCCGTTGGCGGCAACGCCAAGGCGGCCGGCCTGTCGGGCATCAAGACCGAGCGGCTGACCTTCTTTACCTTCGTCAACATGGGCGTGCTGGCCGCGCTCGCCGGTCTCGTCTTCGCCGCGCGCCTCAACACCGCGACGCCCAAGGCGGGGCTGGGCTTCGAGCTCGATGTCATCGCTGCCTGCTTCATCGGCGGCGCCTCGGCCTATGGCGGCGTCGGCCGCGTCGGCGGCGCCGTGGTCGGCGCCATGATCATGGGCGTGATGAACAACGGCATGTCCATCCTCGGCATTGGCATCGACTACCAGCAGGTCATCAAGGGCCTGGTGCTGCTCGGTGCTGTCTGCATCGACGTCTATAACCAGCGGCGGTAGCCGCGCCGGCGGTACCGTAGGGTGGGTTACCCACCCTACGATCTACTGCGTCGTGAACAGCACCATCGCGATGGCGACGGAGAGGCTCACGGCTGAAACCGTTGCGACGGTCGAGAGCACGCCCATCCTTCGCAGTGCGATCGCGAAGATGATGATGATGGGGGTCGCGGTCATCAGTCCAAGTTGAGCTTCGCTCATCGCTATTCGTCACTCCGCGGAATGCTGAGACGGTTCTTATCGCGCTCCGGCATCTCCCAGTTTGTCCTGCAACAAATTCCGAACTGGAGAGGCGAGCTAAGGCTTGCCGGTGTCCTGATCCGGAAGAGCAGATGTCAGCAGCCGAATGCGAGCAACAGGGAACCGGTTGGGGAATTCTCGAAGATCTCCCCGGCGATCCCATGATTTGGGTGCTGATCTTCAGCGAGCTTGTTGCCTTCGGCCTGTTTCTCGGCGCCTTCATGGTCGCGCGGGCGATCCATCCGGCAATGTTCGCGGCAGGGCAGGCCGAGCTCGATTCGAACCTCGCTGGCCTCAACACGATCGTGCTGGTTACCAGCGGCTGGGCTGCGGCCCGGGCGACGAGATCCGCGCGCGCCGCTGAGAAGCGCACATCGCGCCGCTGGCTTCTGATTGCGATGGCGCTCGGCGGCTCGTTCATTGCGATCAAGCTCGCCGAATATTCCGGAGAGATCGGTCGCGGCATTGGCCTGGAGACCAGCACCTTCTTCACACTCTATTTTCTCCTGACCGGTTTCCATCTCCTGCATGTTGGTCTCGGCATCGTAATTCTGGCCGTCATATGCCGCCGGGCCGAGATAGTCGGCGTCGAAACGGGCGCTGCGTTCTGGCACATGGTCGATCTTGTCTGGATCGTCATGTTCCCGATCCTCTACCTGGTGCGATGATGGTGCCGGACCGTCTCGACGTCACCTTGATCGTGCTGATCGGCCTTGCGCTCGCGACCCTGCTGGTACCGCCGCTGCTGCCGCGGCCGCTGCTCGCCAACGCTCTGGTCCTCGCTCTCGCCGCCATCAAGGGCCGCCAGATCACGCTCGATTTCCTCGATCTGCGCGTCGCGCCGGCGCTCTGGCGCGGACTCGTCAGCGCCTGGATCATCATCCTCGTGCTGTTTGCCTGGCTGGCCTCCGCGGCAATTGCCCTGATTATCTGACGTCGCCAACACTCGCGCTCATTGCGCCGCGACAAAGACCCGTCCACGCCGACAGGCAAAATACAGCATCACTGCTTTCTCACGACAGGACCCACACGGAAAGGACTGGCAATGGCTGAACGCCTAACCAAGTCGGCGGCTCGAAATGTCTTCTACGGCGGCTCGGCCTTCTTCTTCGCAATCTTCATCGGGCTGACCGCGCACAGCCACTACTACATGGTCACAAAATCGACCGACGCATCCACGCTCACCACGTCGGTCGCACGCGGCAAGCATGTCTGGGAGCGCAACTCCTGCATCAATTGCCACACGCTGCTGGGCGAGGGTGCCTATTTCGCTCCTGAAGTCGGCAACGTCTGGGATCGCTGGGGCGGCAAGGAGGATCCGGCCGGCGCGCGCGAGACGCTGAAGGCCTGGATGCAATCACAGCCCTCGGGCGCGGAAGGGCGACGGCAGATGCCGCAGTTCAACCTGAGCGACCAGGAGCTCAACGATCTCGCCGACTTCTTGCAATGGGTCAGCACGATCAAGCGCCAGGACTGGCCACCGAACAAGGCCGGCTGAGGCGCCCATATTCCTCTTTCAAGACAGAGAGAACCCGAGATGAAATACCAAACCCAGAAAGTCGCGATGCTGTATTTCTACGGCGCGTTGACCTTGTTCCTGGCCCAGGTCCTGTTCGGCCTGCTCGCCGGAACCATCTACGTCCTGCCCAATACGCTGTCGGTGCTGTTGCCGTTCAACATCGTCAGGATGATCCACACCAATGCGCTGATCGTGTGGTCGCTGATCGGCTTCATGGGCGCGACCTACTATCTGCTGCCTGAAGAAACCGAGACCGAGCTGTTCAGCCCGCTGCTCGCCAAGATACAGTTCTGGATGTTCTTCTGCGCGGCGGCCGTGGCCGTGGTCGGATATCTCTTCCACTACCACGAGGGGCGCGAATTCCTCGAGCAGCCCTTCATCATCAAGGTCGGCATTGTCGTGGTCTGCCTGATGTTCCTGTTCAACGTCACGATGACGGCGCTCAAGGGTCGCAAGACCACTGTGACCAACATCCTGCTATTCGGCCTGTGGGGTGTCGCGATCTTCTTCCTGTTCGCCTTCTACAATCCGGCTAATCTTGCGGTCGACAAGATGTACTGGTGGTACGTCGTCCATCTCTGGGTCGAGGGCGTGTGGGAGCTGATCATGGCCTCCGTGCTCGCCTACCTGATGATCAAGCTCAACGGCATCGACCGCGAGGTCGTGGAGAAGTGGCTCTATGTGATCATCGGCCTTGCGCTGTTCTCCGGCATTCTCGGCACCGGCCACCATTTCTACTGGATCGGCGCGCCCGGCTACTGGCAGTGGATCGGCTCACTGTTCTCCACGCTCGAGGTGGCACCGTTCTTCACCATGGTGATCTTCACGGTGCAGATGACATGGAAGGCCGGCCGCAAGCATCCGAATCGTGCAGCGCTGCTATGGTCGGTCGGCTGCTCCGTGATGGCGTTCCTTGGCGCCGGTGTCTGGGGCTTCCTGCACACGTTGTCGTCGGTGAATTACTACACTCACGGCACCCAGGTGACGGCCGCACACGGGCATCTCGCCTTCTTCGGCGCCTATGTCATGCTCAATCTGTCCGTCATGGCCTACGCGATCCCGCAGCTCAAGGGACGGGCGCCCTATAACCAGTGGCTGTCGATGACGAGCTTCTGGATCATGTGCACGGCCATGATGGTGATGACGTTCGCGCTGACCTTTGCCGGCGTGATTCAGGTCCATCTCCAGCGCGTGCTCGGCCAGAGCTACATGGACGTGCAGGATCAGCTCGCCTTCTTCTACTGGGTGCGGCTTGGCTCCGGCGTGTTCGTTGCGATCTCTGCGCTGATGTTCGTCTGGGCGGTGCTGGTGCCGGGTCGCGAGAAGTCCGCGATGATCCCGGGCGCGTGGCAGCCGGCCGAATGAAGAAGATCGGCGGCCCCGAGAAAATCGCGGCCGCCTGCCCAACGATTTCCGGAGAAGCACCATGAAAGCAGCTCTTCACGCCGTGCCGGCCTCGGCGCCCGCGCTACCGGCCTATGTCCCGAGCGGTAACGAATGCGCGTTGTTCGAGCATGCCTGGCGGAATCGTCTGCCGGTTTTGCTGAAGGGGCCGACCGGCTGCGGCAAGACGCGCTTCGTCGCCCATATGGCGGCGAAGCTGGGATTGCCGCTTCACACCGTCGCCTGCCACGACGATCTCACGGCTGCCGATCTTACTGGCCGATTCCTGCTCAAGGGCGGTGACACCGTGTGGACCGATGGTCCGCTGACGCGCGCGGTGCGGGAAGGTGGCATCTGCTATCTCGACGAGGTCGTGGAGGCGCGCAAAGACGTCACCGTGGTGCTTCATCCGCTCACCGACGACCGCCGCATCCTGCCGCTGGAGCGGACCGGTGAGGAGCTCACGGCGCCCAATAGCTTCATGCTCGTGGTCTCCTACAACCCCGGCTACCAGACGCTGCTCAAGGCGCTGAAGCCTTCGACGCGGCAGCGCTTCGTTGCCATTGAGTTCGGCTTCTTGGCCCCGGAACAAGAGATCGCGGTGGTGGCGGCCGAGAGCGGATTGGCACCTGCTGCCGTGCGGCCGCTGGTCGTGCTGGCCGGGCGGTTGCGCGCCCTCAAGGGCCATGATCTGGAGGAGGGCGTCTCGACCCGTCTTGTCGTCTATTGCGCCACCCTGATTGCGGCTGGCGTGTCGGTCGCCGACGCCGTGCTCGCCGGCATGATCGAGCCCTTGACTGACGATGCAGATGTCAAGGCGGCGTTGCTTGACGTCGCGCGCGCCGTGATCTCCTAAAGGGGCTGCAAGATGCTCGATTTCCTCGAGCTGGAAGAAACGGTCGGCCGCGCCTGGCATCGTCTTGTCGGCGGCACCGCGAGTTATCCTGTTCATGCCGACCACGCGGCGTCGCTGGCGGAGATCCGCCCCCGCATCGCATTGATGTTTCGCGCGCTAGGTGGAGAGACTGGCGTTCAGATCGCGAGCGCCAGCGCGCGCCGGATCGGCCACCGGCTCGGATGGCGGCAGCGCATCGGGCTCGGCGACGAACGCATCGACCAGCCGGGGCGGGATGCCGCGACGATCTTCTTGCCTGACTGCATCGCGATCTTCCCTGATCGCGAGCTGAATGCCGCATTGTATCGCTGGCTCGCTGCATGGTTTGCGTTTGCGCCCACTGAAGCGATTGGCGAGGCCGATCCGCTGCGACGCGATCTCCTGATGTTACGGCGAGCCAGCGAGATCGCGGTGCTCGTGCTGACGGAATGTCCCGGTCTTGCCGAAGATTACACCCGGCTCGCAACGGCCATGGTGATGGCGCGGCCTCGCCGGCCGTTGCCGCGCGTTGAACACGACGTCGATCAGATCGTGCTCACCTTGCTTGGCGCGGCTACGCCGCCAGCGGGCACGCTCTGGTCGGCCATGACGGGCACGGGATCGTTGCCGGACAAAGCTCCGCCCGGATACCACCCCGTGCTGCCATGCCCGTTATGGGGCGATTGCTGGACGCGTGAGCTTGCACCCGCGGGAGCGCAGGACGACGAAGCGGCGGGAAGCACCGCAGCCACGTCGCCCGACGATCGCAAGCGTTTTGCCGTCCGCGAACGCGACGATGGTGCCAACCGCCGCGATCCTTTCGTGCTCAACCGTTTTGAAAAAATCCTGGCGATGGCTGAGATGGTCAATGTCGATCGCCCGGCCGACGACACCGAGGACGAGGACGCGCAGAAGGCCGCCGATGATCTCGACGAGATCACACTCGGACGCCGCAGCGGCAAGCCCGCGACGCGGCTGAAATTCGATCTCGACCTGCCGCCTGAGGCGCTCGATGCCACCCGGTTGGATGCGGACGTGACCTATCCCGAATGGGACTATCGCAGCCTATCCTATCTGCCTGATCATTGCCGCGTGCTCGCGGGCGCGGCGTCCGAGCAAGGTGAGACCTGGGTGCCAGACGAGAGCATGCGCCGGCACATTCACCAGGTTCGCCGCCGCTTCGAGGCCCTGCGTCCGCGGCACGAATTGATGCGCGCGCAAGCCGATGGCCATGACCTCGATCTCGATGCGCTGGTGCGCGCACGCTGCGATCTCCGGGCCGGCAGTGGTGCGCTCGATCGCGTCCATGTAGCGATGCGGCCGCAAGGGCACGATCTCGCGGTCACGCTGCTGGTCGACGTCTCGCTCTCGACGGACGCATGGGTTGATGGTCATCGCGTGCTCGATGTCGAGAAGGAAGCCCTGCTCGTGCTCGCTCACGGTCTTTCTGCCTGCGGCGATCATCACAGCATTCAGACGTTCACCTCGCGCCGCCGGAATTGGGTGCGGCTCGAGACCGTCAAGGCATTCGGCGAGCCGATGAGCGGAGCGGTCGAGCGCCGGATCGGCGCGCTCAAGCCGGGCTATTACACGCGGATCGGGGCCGCGGTGCGCCACGCCGCCGCCGAACTCGCGCGCCAGCCACAGCGCAAGAAGCTGCTGCTCGTTCTCACCGACGGCAAGCCGAACGATGTCGATCACTACGAGGGACGCTTCGCGATCGAGGACACCCGCAAATCCGTGCAGGAGGCGCGGCGGCTCGGCATCGCCGTGTTCGGCGTCACCGTCGATGCGACCGCGCAGTCCTATTTTCCGACGCTGTTCGGCCGTGGCGGCTACGCCATCGTCGGCAACATCCGCCGGCTACCCGCCGCGTTGCCAGCGATTTATCGGCAGGTAGCCCATTGAACCAGCAGGACGAAACCCGCGGCATCGTCTTCCCCTCTGAACTATTGCCCATCATCTGGGTATATGATCGAATGTCCGGATGGACCAAAGCCGGCCAAGACCCGACCTGATCATATTTGATTGCGACGGCGTGCTCGTCGATAGCGAGCTGCTCAGCTGTCGCTGCCTGTCCGAAGTGCTGGCCGAGTTCGGCCTTCAACTGAGCGTGGAGCAGGCGCTCGAACTCTTCCTCGGACGCAGCAGCAAGGCTATCGAGCAGCATTATGGCGATCTCGGGTGCGCCCTGCCGGATGATTTCTTTCCGTGCCTGAAGGCGCGCGTGCTCGAGACGTTTGCGGGTGCGCTGAAGCCAATCCCGGACGTCGGCACCGTACTGGCTGACCTGAGGACACCATGCTGTGTCGCATCGTCGAGCGACCTCGATCGCGTCTCGCTCTCGCTTGACGTCGCCGGCCTCGCGCCGCATTTCGGCGACCGGCTCTATACCGCGCAGATGGTCAGGCGCGGCAAGCCAGCGCCGGATCTGTTTCTCCATGCCGCCGGGAAGATGCAGGCCGATCCCGCGCGCACCCTGGTGATCGAGGACAGCGTCAGCGGCGTGCAGGCCGCCAAGGCAGCCGGCATGATGGTCTGGGGATTTGTTGGCGGTAGCCATTATCGCAGCCGCGACGGTCGCGCTATATTGTCCGCCGCCGGAGCCGATCGGGTCTTCGCGCAGATGAGCTATTTCTGGGAGGCGTGAGGCCGCATGGCCGCCGAGAACGAAAAATCCAGGCTCGACGACGCCGCGCGCGCCGGCTGGCTCTATTTCATTGCCGGCCACACCCAGGACGAGATCGCAAAGATGCTCCAGGTGTCGCGCGCCTCGGCGCAGCGACTGGTGTCGCTGTGTCTCGCCGAGCGGCTCATCACGTTCCGGCTCGAACATCCCATCGCTGCCTGCATGGAATTGGCCGCGCGGTTAAAAGAGCGGTTCGACCTCCGGCATTGCGAGGTGGTGCCGGCTGATCCCGCAGCGCCGCAGGCCAATGCCGGCATCGCCGAGCGCTGTGCCAATTTGCTGGACGCGACGCTGCGCTCGGAAACGCCTGTGATCGTCGCGCTCGGCACGGGGCGGGCGGTGCGTGCCGCGGTCGAACGCGTCACGCCGATCGATAGGCCGAATCACCAGATCGTCTCGCTGGTCGGCAACATCTCTGCTGACGGTTCGGCGAGCTTCTACGATACCGTCGGCCGGCTCGCCGACCGCACCGGCGCGCGGCATTATCCGATGCCGCTGCCGTTCCTGATGTCGTCGGAGGACGAGCGCAACAAGATGGTCCGCATTGAGCCGATCGCGAAGGTGAAGGCGGTCGCGGCCAAGGCGGACCTGCGGCTCGTTGGCATCGGCCAGATGGACCAGAAGGCGCAGGTCCATGTCGACGGCTTCGTCACCCGCGACGAACTATTCGAGATGATGCGGCAGGGCGCCATCGGCGAGATCACCGGCTGGGCCTATGATTCCAAGGGCCGCTTGGTCAAGGCCGGCACCAACAAACGCCTCACCAGCATTCCGCCGGAGGTGCCGGCGAAAACCACAACGATCGGCGCTGCAATCGGCATGGCCAAGGTGCAGGCAATCGCTGCGGCGTTGAACGGGCGCCTGATCAACGGCCTGATCACAGACGAGACGACGGCAAGGGCGATCCTGGAGCGGTAGGCGCGCTGCAAAGGCGTCGGGACCGCGCTCCCTCTCCCGCTTGCGGGAGAGGTGAAAAGCCAGCGTCATTCGTTTCGATTCACAACCATCTCTCTCCCGCACCGCAGCACTCATAAGTTGCCGGATTGCGGCCGCGCCTGCTTGACAAGCGCGACACCTCGTCCGAACATACGCTCAACGCGTGGGCATATGCTCAAAACGCGAGTTGAGGGAGGACACCGTGAAACACGTTCTGGGCGCCGTCTGCGGCGCGTCTGTACTGCTTGCTGTCCCTGCGATGGCCGAAACGACCCTGACGATCGCCACCGTCAACAACGGCGACATGATCCGCATGCAGGGTCTGACCAGCGAATTCACAAAGGCCAACCCCGACATTTCCGTGAAATGGGTGACGCTGGAGGAAAACGTGCTGCGCCAGCGCGTCACCACCGACATCGCCACCAAGGGCGGCCAGTTCGACGTGCTGACCATCGGCACTTACGAGGTGCCGATCTGGGCCAAGAAGGGCTGGCTGGTGCCGCTCACCAATCTCGGTGCCGATTACGACGTCGCCGACCTCCTGCCGAAGATCAAGGACGCCGTCTCCGCCGACGGCAAGCTCTACGCCGCGCCGTTCTACGGCGAGAGCTCGATGGTGATGTACCGCACCGATCTGTTCGACAAGGCCGGCCTCAAGATGCCGGAAAAGCCGACCTGGGATTTCGTCATCGACGCCGCCAAGAAGATCACTGACAAGAACGCCGGCACATATGGCATCTGCCTGCGCGGCAAGGCCGGCTGGGGCGAGAACATGGCGTTCCTCTCGGCGATGGCCAACTCCTACGGCGCACGCTGGTTCGACGAGAAATGGGAGCCGCAGTTCAACACGCCGGAATGGAAGACGACGCTCACGACCTACGTCAATTTGATGAAGGACGCCGGTCCTCCCGGTGCGAGCTCGAACGGCTTCAATGAAAATCTGGCGCTGTTCAACGCCGGCAAGTGCGGCATGTGGATCGACGCGACGGTCGCGGCGTCCTTCGTCACCAACCCGAAGGACTCCAAGGTCGCCGACAAGGTCGGCTTCGCGCTCGCGCCCAACACCGGGCTTGGCAAGAACGCCAATTGGTTATGGGCCTGGAACCTCGCGATCCCCGCCGGCTCCAAAAAGACCGAGGCGGCTGAGAAGTTCATCGCCTGGGCAACCAGCAAGAACTACACCAAGCTTGTGGCTTCGAAGGAAGGCTGGGCCAACGTGCCGCCGGGCACGCGCACCTCGCTCTATACGAATCCTGAATACCTGAAGGCCGCGCCCTTCGCCAAGATGACACTGGCCTCGATCGACGCGGCTGACCCGAACAAGCCGACCGTGAAGCCGGTGCCTTACGTCGGTGTGCAATATGCCGCGATCCCCGAATTCCAGGGCATCGGCACGCAGGTGGGGCAACAATTCTCCGCCGCGCTGGCGGGATCCATGACGGTCGATGCAGCGCTTGCTGCCGCCCAAACCGCCACCGAACGCGAGATGAAGCGCGCCGGCTACATCAAGTAAACCCGAGCTCTCCCTGAGCTCAAACTCGCGGCCATCCACTCCTTGCGCGATGGATGGCCGCCTTCTTCCCGAGGTTTTATTTTGACGCGTTTTCTTTCCGCGAAGCGGTCTTCACTTCGCTCGAAAGCGCTCTGAGGGAGAGCCTGAGGATGGCAACCCGGCAAACGCAGTTCCTTGCGCGGTCGCTCCTGAGCCCGGCCGTCGGGCTGCTCTTCATTTGGATGATCGTTCCGCTCGCGCTGACGCTCTATTTCTCGACGCTGCATTACAGCCTGCTTGATCCCGGCTCGGAATCTTTCGTCGGGCTGGAAAACTTCCGCTACTTCCTCACCGATCCCGCCTTCCTCGCTTCGCTCCAGAACACGCTGGTGCTGGTTGGCTCGGTGCTGGCGCTGACGATCCTGCTCGGCATTCCCTTGGCGCTGCTGATGGACCAGCCCGTGATCGGGCGCAATTTCGTGCGGCTGATGGTGATCGCGCCGTTCTTCGTGATGCCGACGGTGAGCGCGCTGGTCTGGAAGAACCTTCTGATGCACCCGGTGTCCGGCCTGTTCGCCTGGCTCGCCAAGCTGGTCGGCCTGACGCCGATCGACTGGTTCACCGACGCGCCGCTGTTAGCCGTGATCCTGATCGTGGCCTGGCAATGGCTGCCGTTCGCGACGTTGATCCTGCTCACCGCGCTGCAATCGCTGGACGAGGAGCAGAAGGAGGCGGCCGAGATGGATGGCGCGAGCGCGCTCTCGGCTTTCATTTACATCACCCTGCCGCACCTCGCGCGCCCCATCACTGTGGTGATCCTGATCGAGACCATCTTCCTGCTGACCGTGTTCGCCGAGATCTTCGTCACTACCGGCGGTGGGCCGGGCCTGCAGACCACCAACATCGCCTTCCTGATCTATTCGCAGGCGCTGATCCAGTTCGACGTCGGCAGCGCCTCGGCGGGCGGCCTCGTCGCGGTGGTGATCGCCAACGTCGTCGCCTTCTTCCTCGTCCGCATCGTCGGCCGCAACCTGGAAGCCTAGAAATCATGGCGCGCAAGTCAACGACGCAGCGGGTGGTGGTCTCGACAATCGGGGCGTGGTTCTTCGGCTTCCTGATCTTCTTCCCGATCCTGTGGATGGTGCTGGCGAGCTTCAAGACCGAGCTTGAGGCCTTCGCCATTCCGCCGTCTTTCCTGTTCTTCCATTGGACGACGGAGAACTACGCGACCGTGCAGGAGCGTAGCGACTATCTGCTCCACGCGATGAACTCGATCATCATCGCCGGCGGCTCGACCTTGATTGCGCTCGTGATTGCAGTCCCCGCAGCCTGGTCGATGGCGTTCTCGCCGACCAAGCGCACCAAGGACATCCTGCTCTGGATGCTCTCGACCAAGATGATGCCGCCGGTCGGCGTGCTGGTGCCGATCTACCTGATCTACAAGACCTTTGGCTTGCTCGACTCCCGCATCGGTCTCATCTTCATCCTTTGTCTCGGCAATCTGCCGATCGTGATCTGGATGCTCTTCACCTATTTTAAGGAGATCCCGCGGGAAATCCTGGAGGCCGCGCGCATGGACGGCGCCACGATCGGCCGCGAGCTTGTCTACGTGCTGACGCCGATGGCGATCCCGGGGCTGGCGTCGACCATGCTGCTCAATCTGATCTTGGCCTGGAACGAGGCGTTCTGGACATTGAACTTGTCGACCTCGAACGCTGCGCCACTCACCACGTTCATCGCGTCCTATTCCAGTCCGGAAGGACTGTTCTGGGCCAAATTGTCAGCGGCTTCGACGCTGGCGATCGCGCCCATTCTCGTCCTCGGTTGGTTCAGCCAGAAGCAGCTCGTGCGCGGGCTCACCTTCGGCGCGGTGAAGTAAAGGGGCTGCCGGATCATGGGTCAGATCACACTTCAGGGCGTGCAGAAATCCTTCGGCCCCGTGCACATTATCAAGGGCGCCGATCTCGACATCGCCGACGGCTCGTTCGTCGTGTTCGTCGGTCCGTCAGGCTGCGGCAAGACCACGTTGCTGCGATTGATCGCAGGCCTCGAGGACGTCACCGGTGGCGCTATCCTGATTGATGGCAAGAACGTCGTCGACACGCCGCCCGCCAAGCGCGGATTGTCGATGGTGTTCCAGTCCTATGCGCTCTATCCGCATATGAGCGTGCGCGGCAATATCGGTTTCGGCCTGAAGATGGCGGGATTGCCCAAGGACGAAATCAACCGCAAGGTCGAGGCGGCCGCCGCGACGCTGAATCTCTCGCCCTATCTCGACCGCAAGCCGCGCGAGCTCTCCGGCGGCCAGCGCCAGCGCGTGGCGATTGGACGTGCCATCGTCCGCGAGCCCAAGGGGTTCCTGTTCGACGAGCCGCTATCCAATCTTGACGCGGCGTTGCGCGTGCAGATGCGCATCGAGGTGACGCGGCTGCAGAAGCAGCTCGGCACTACTGCGATCTACGTCACCCACGACCAGGTCGAGGCCATGACCATGGCCGACAAGATCGTCGTGCTCAATGCCGGCAAGATCGAACAATACGGCTCGCCGCTGGAGCTCTATGAGCGGCCCGCGAATCTGTTCGTCGCCGGCTTCATCGGCTCACCCAAGATGAATCTCGTCGCAGGCGAGAGCGCCGCGCAGAAGGGCGCTGCTACCATCGGCGTACGGCCGGAGCATCTCAAGATCGAGCGTGACGGCGGCGGCGGCTGGCAGGGAACGATTGCGGTCGCCGAGCATCTCGGCAGCGACACCTTTCTTTATGTCGACGCGGGGCCGCTCGGCATGCTGACCGCGCGCTACATCGGCGAACTCAGCCTGCACGCCGGCGACCGCGTGTCGCTGGTGCCGGACCCCGCACGCATTTATCGCTTCGACGCAAGCGGCAATGCGATCAGGAACTAACAAGAAACGGGAATACGACCATGTACCTGGAAAAATTCAAGCTGAGCGGCAAGACCGCATTCATCACCGGCGGCGGGCAGGGCATTGGCCTGGCCTGCGCGGAGGCGCTGGCCGAAGCCGGCGCCAAGGTGATCATCGGCGATCGCGACAGCAAGGTCGCCGGCGACGCCAAGGCCAGCATGAAGGCGAAGGGTTATGACGTCGAGACCGCGATCATGGACGTCACCGACACCAAACGCGTGGCGGAGGTTGCCAACGATCTCGTCGCCCGCCACGGCAAAGTCGACATCCTCGTCAACAATGCAGGCATTGCGCGCAGCGAGACGCCGGCAGAGACCGTGACTGACGAGCACTGGCTCAACGTCATCGACGTCAACCTCAACGGTACCTTCTGGTGCTGCCGGGAATTCGGCAAGCACATGCTCAAGGCCAAAAGCGGCGCTATCGTCAATGTCGGCTCGATGTCCGGCTTCATCGTCAACAAGCCGCAGGAACAGAGCTTCTACAACGCCTCCAAGGCCGGCGTGCACCATCTGACCAAGTCGCTGGCCGCCGAATGGGGCGCGCGTGGCATCCGCGTCAACGCGGTCGCGCCGACCTATATCGAGACGCCGCTCAACGCCTTCGTGAAGAGCAACGCCAAAATGTACGATGCCTGGATCGGTGGAACCCCTATGGCGCGGATGGGGCAGGTCGAGGAGATCGCCTCGGTCGTCCTGTTCCTGGCATCCGAGGCCGCGAGCCTGATGACCGGCAGCATCGTGCTTGTGGATGGCGGCTACACTTGCTGGTAGGCTTGCGTCAAAATTGACGAAAGTTTCCGGGAGCGACAATGCCGCGAGCGTATATCGGCGTCGATGTAGGGACCACGAGCACGCGGGCAGGAGTGTTTGACGAGGCGGGAACGCTGCTTGCGACCGCCAAGCATCCGATTCGGGTCTGGCACGACGCCGGTGACATCGTCGAGCAATCCTCCCATGACATCTGGCAGGCCTGTGTCAAATCGGTGCGGGCGGCGATGGCGGAAGCCGCGATCGACCCCGACAGCGTCGGTGGCATAGGTTTCGATGCGACCTGTTCCCTGGTGGTGCTCGATCGGCAAGGCGAGCCGGTCACCGTCAGCGCCTCCGGCGACAAGCAGCGCAACGTCATCGTCTGGATGGATCATCGCGCCACCGCCGAGGCTCGGCTGATCAACGAGACCGGGGATGCGGTCCTGCGCTATGTCGGCGGCTCGATCTCGCCCGAGATGGAGATGCCGAAACTGTTGTGGCTGAAGCGGCACCTGCGCGCCAGCTTTGACGCTGCCGAGCACTTCTTCGATTTGGCGGACTATCTGACCTGGCGCGCGACCGGCTCGCTGCAGCGCTCGACCTGCACTGTCACCTGCAAATGGAACTACCTCGCGCACGACGGCGGCTGGAGTGCGCCGTTCTTCCAGCGCATCGGCCTGTCTGATTTCGTGAGCGAGAAATACGCGCGCATCGGCACCGAGATCGTCGCGCCCGGCACGCGGCTTGGCGCCGGGCTTACCCGCGGGGCCGCCGCCGATCTCGGCCTGCCCGCGGGCACGCCGGTCGGCGCCTCCCTGATCGACGCGCATGCCGGCGGCATTGGCGCCATCGGGGGCCGTGATGGATCGGGTGGAACGACAGATGTCACCGACCGCCTCGCCTACATCATGGGGACGTCGGCCTGCATCATGGCGACGACGAAAGAGCCGTGCTTCGTGCCGGGCGTCTGGGGTCCTTATTATTCCGGCATGGTGCCGGACTTCTGGCTCAACGAGGGCGGCCAGTCGGCCGCCGGCGCGGCGATCGACCATCTTCTCAAATCGCATCCCGGTCATGCCGAGGCGAGTGCGGCGGCGAAAAGCGAAGGTGTCGATCTCATCGAACTCCTCGAGCGCCGCATCATCGCGCGCGCCGGCGATGCCAGCCGCGCCGCATTGCTCGCCCGCGATGTTCACGTGCTCCCTGAGTTCATTGGCAACCGCTCGCCCTATGCCGACCCTGATACCCGCGCGGTGATCGCGGGTCTTGATCTCGATACCGATGTCGGCTCGATGGAGCGGCTGTTCATCGCCGGCCTCTGCGGCCTTGCTTATGGCCTCGCCGAGGTAATCGAAGCCTTTGCCGCGCATGGTGTGCATGCCGGCATCATGATCATGGGCGGCGGGGCGAGCCGCAGCCCGCTGGTGCGGCAGATCATGGCTGATACCACCGGCCTTACCGTCGCCTTGCCGCAAACCAAGGAGCCGGTGCTCTTGGGCGCCGCGATGCTCGGCGCGGTCGCGGGCGGTGCCTATGCCTCAATCGGTGAGACCATGGCAAAAATGTCGGCGCTCGGGCGCAAGAGCGAACCGACTGCGCCCGATATGGCGGGATTTCACAAGAAGAAGCGGGAGGTGTACAAGCTGCTGCGCGAGGTCGATCGCCGCAGCCGCGCGGCAATGCGCGACATCGCCAAAGGTTGAAGGTCATGTTGATTTCCTGCGGCGATGCGCTGATCGATTTTGTACCTACTAAAAACGCCGACGGCCGCGAAGCGGTGATGCCGGCGGTTGGCGGCTCCTGCCTCAACGTCGCCATCGGAATCGCGCGGCTCGGCGCGCCCACGAGTTTCGTCGGCGGCATCTCGACCGACCTGTTCGGTCGCATGATCGCAGACCATGCCGCTGCGTCAAATGTCGAGCTTAGCCTTGCCACCCGCAGCGATCACCAGACCACGCTCGCTTTCGTCCGCATTGTCGCCGGTGAATCGCATTACGCTTTCTATGACGCCGAGACCGCGACGCGGAATTGGACGTTTCCGCGGGGGAGTATTCCGTTCGATAAAGTCGAAGCCGTTCATGTCGGCTCAACCACACTGGTCAACGACCATGGCGCCGCCGAAACGAAGGCTCTGATCGCCGACGCGAAGGCGTCGTCGACGATCTCTTTTGATCCGAATTGCCGGCCCAATCTGGTCAAGGACAAGCCGGCCTATCTCGCTCGCATGGCCGAGTTCGCGGCCAGCGCCGATCTCGTCAAGATGTCGGATGTCGACTTCGCGTATCTCTACGGCGAAGAGCCGTATCAGCAGCGCGCGAGCGCGATGCTGGAGCAGGGCTCGAGCCTTGTCGTCATCACCCGCGGTAACAACGGCGCCATCGCCTGGCAAGCAAAGACAGGGCAGATCGAGGTCGAGGCGCCCAAGATCGAGGTCGCCGACACCATCGGCGCCGGTGACAGTTTTCAGGCCGCCTTGTTGTTCGCCCTGCACAAGCAGGGCCGTCTTGCCCGGTCGCAACTGAAGGGCATCAGCGCTGACGAGCTCCGCCGCGCGCTGTCCTTTGCCGCCAATTGTGCCGGCCTGACCTGCACTCGCCCTGGCGCCGATCCGCCCTGGAGCCACGAAATCAGCTGGAGCTGGTAGCGCATACGTCCCGGCCTAGGGATGTCCCGGCGGACGGTGGCCATGCGTCTGCCGAAATGGACAGCGCCGACCCCCGCTGGCAAGGTCCGCGCGTCCCGACGCGAGCCTGTTACCATGAGCAACGATCTCTGTTTCCTTTCGGCGACCGAACTGCGAGAACGTATTACCAGCAAGAAGGTGTCGCCGGTTGAGGTCATCAGCGCCGTGCTCGCGCGCGCCGAGTCGCTCCAGCCCAAGCTGAACTGCTTCATCACGCTTTGTGGCGACGAAGCGATGGCAGTTGCGCGAGAGGCCGAGCGTAAAGTAATGGCGGGGGAGCCGCTTGGCCTGTTGCACGGGCTTCCTGTTACGGTCAAGGACATCGTCAACACCAAGGGCGTGAAGACCACCTTCGGCGCCGTTCCCTACAAGGACAATGTGCCCACCGAGGATGCCGTCGCGGTCGCGAAGCTGCGGGCAGAAGGCGCGATCCTGATCGGCAAGACCACGACGCCGGAGTTCGGCAGCAAGTGCCTGACCGATTCGCCCTTGTTCGGCCGCACGCGCAATGCCTGGAGTGCGGAGCGCTCCTCTGGCGGCTCCAGCGGCGGTGCGGCGGTGGCGGTGGCGAGTGGCATCGCGCCGCTGGCGATCGCGACTGATGGCGGCGGCTCGACGCGTATTCCGGCTGCCTGCAACGGCGTCGTTGGCTTAAAGCAGAGCAACGGTGTGATCGCGCACAGCCAGGCGCTCGACGCCTTCGGCAACCAGACCTATGTCACGCCGACCACGCGCACTGTCGCCGATACCGCGCTGATGATGCAGGCGATGGCGGGCGAGGACGCTTGCGACCCGTGGTCGATCGGCATGCCCATGCCCGATTTCATCGGCACTGCCGCTCCGCGTGGCGACCTGCGCGGGCAGAAGATCCTGTTCTGCGCCTCGCCGCCGGGACGTCCCGTGTCGTCCGATGTCGCCGCGGCCTTCAAGGCGAGCCTCGATCGGCTCGCGAGCCTGGGTGCCGAGCTCGAAGAATTCTCCGGCGAAGGTTACGACGTCGAGCCGATCTGGCGTGCCATCAACCACACCGTTTGGCGTTCGCGCTTTTCCAAGCTGGTGGCCGAGCATGGCGATGTCCTGAGCGAAGCCTTCGTCAAGCAGATCGCGCTCGCGACCAATGTCAGCGGCGTTGACTACCAGGAGGCGATGTTCGCGCGCACGGCGCTGTTTCGTCGCGTGCAATCCCTGCTTGCGCGTGGAGACCTGCTGGCGATGCCGACCATCACCCGCACGGCCTTGCCGATCGATCAGGACCTGTTTGGCAAGATCGAGATCGACGGACAGCAGTTCGACAGCGTCCGGCCGCACTGGTTCCCCTGGACCATGCCGTTCAACATGACCGGCCATCCTGCTATCAGTCTGCCCTGCGGGTTCGGCCGCGACGGCCTGCCGATCGGGCTGCAGCTCGTCGGCCGCTTCCGGGCGGACGCGGAATTGCTGCGCGTCAGCGCGCTGTTCGAGGCCTCGCACGACCTTCTCGCCCGCCGGCCGGAATGAACGGTGGACGGCAAAGGGCTTGCGTCCGGCGTCCGGACATGTTGATCGTGCCGCTGATGAGCCCTGACCCTGAGCGCGCATGAGCGTTTTTGTCCTCCGACGTGTCCTGACATTGCTGGCGACGCTGGTCGGCGCTTCCGTGATCATTTTCCTGGTGCTGGATGCGCTGCCGGGCAACGCCGCACAGATGCTGATGGGCGCCGATGCGTCGGCTGACGCGGTGCGCGCGCTCACCGTCAAGCTCGGGCTCGATCAGCCGCTGACTGTCCGCTATCTCCTGTGGATCAAGGGACTATTCGTCGGCGATCTCGGCAATTCCTATGTCTACGGCACGCCGGTCGCCAGCCTGATCGCGGAGCGGATGGTGCTGACCATTCCGCTTGCGATCATGTCAATGCTGATCACGGTCGTGCTGGCGCTCTCGGCCGGCATCTACACCGCAGCCAATCACAACAAGCTCGGCGACGTCGGCGTGATGTCGCTGACCCAAATCGGCATCGCGCTGCCGAACTTCTGGTTCGCGATCCTTCTGGTGCTGCTGTTCGCCGTACGGCTGCAATGGCTTTCCGCGGGCGGCTTTGCAGGTTGGGATGACGGCATCTGGCCCGGCGTCAAATCGCTGCTGCTTCCATCGATCTCGCTCGCCGTGGTGCAGGCGGCGATCTTAGCACGTGTCACCCGCTCGGCGGTGCTTGAAGTTCTGCGCGAAGATTTTGTTCGCACGGCGCGCGCGAAGGGCCTCGGCAAGCGCGAGGTGCTGTGGAGCCACGTGCTACGCAACGCCATGATCCCCGTGATGACGGTGATGGGCCTGCAATTCGCCAATCTGCTTGCCGGCACCATCGTGATCGAGAACGTATTCTATCTGCCGGGTCTCGGCCGGCTGATCTTCCAGTCCATTGCCAACCGCGACCTGATCGTGGTGCGCAATTGCGTGATGCTGCTCGCCGCCATGGTCGTCATCGTCAATTTCGTGGTCGACGTGCTCTATGCCTTCATCGATCCTCGCATCAAGGTGCACGACCTGTGAGCGCGCAGCTTTCCACTCCGGTTGACGCGCCGGTCGCAACGCGCCCCTTGCCTGCAAAGACCTTCTGGGGTCGTGCGCTACGCCATCGCAGCTTCGTGCTGGGCGGTGCGCTTAGCCTGCTGGTGGTGATCGCGGCGCTGCTGTCGCTGGTGTGGACGCCGTGGTCGCCTTATGAGATCGACATCGCCTCGAAGCTTCAGCCGCCGTCGACCGCGCACTGGTTCGGCACTGACTCCTTCGGCCGCGACATCGTCTCGCTGCTGCTCGCCGGCGCGCGCTCCACCATCCTGGTTGGGGTCATCGCCGTCAGCATCGGTCTCACCTTCGGCGTCTGCCTCGGCTTGATTGCGTCGGCCAAGCGCGGCTGGACCGAAGAGATCATTATGCGCTTCTCCGACTTCACCTTCGCTTTTCCGGCCGTGCTCTCGGCCATCATGCTCGCCGCGGTCGCGGGGCCGGGCATGGTGACCTCGATCATCGCGATCGGCATCTTCCAGATTCCGACCCTGACCCGGCTGACGCGCGGCTCGGCGAATGCGATTTGGGCGCGCGAATTCGTGCTGGCGGCGCGCGCCTCGGGGAAGGGCGCCTTCCGCATCACCATCGAGCACGTCCTGCCGAACATCCTGTCGATCCTGATCGTGCAGGCGACAATCCAGTTCGCGCTCGCCATTCTGGCCGAAGCCGCGTTGTCCTATCTCGGCCTTGGCACGCAGCCGCCGCAGCCGTCCTGGGGCCGCATGCTGAACGATGCGCAGACTATGCTGTTCCAGTCGCCGATGCTTGCGGTCTATCCCGGTGCCGCGATCGCGATCGCGGTGCTCGGTCTCAATCTGCTCGGCGACGGATTGCGCGATTTGCTTGATCCCCGACTGGCGCGGGAGCGGTGACGATGGTTGATCCCGCAACCCTGATCGAGGTCGACAATCTCGGCGTCCGCCTCAACACCAGCCGTGGCCCGGCGCAAGCCGTGCGCGGTGTCAGCTTCGCGCTCAAGCGCGGCGAGACGATCGGTCTCGTCGGCGAATCCGGCTGCGGCAAGTCGGTCACGGCGCTGTCGCTGATGGGATTGCTGCCTGATAGTGCGGTCGTCACCGGCAGCATCAAGCTTGAGGGTCAAGAGCTCGCGCGGTTGCCGGATGCGGATTACTGCAAGCTGCGCGGCAACCGCATCAGCATGATCTTCCAGGAGCCGATGACGGCCCTGAATCCGATGCACACGATCGGCCACCAGGTTGCCGAGCCGCTGCGACGTCACAAGAAATATTCCGCTGCACAGGCGCGCAAAGAGGCGATCGCTCTGCTCGACCGCGTCGGGCTGCCGGATCCCGCAAGACGTATCGATGCCTATCCGCATCAGTTCTCCGGTGGCCAGCGCCAGCGCGTCACCATTGCGATGGCGCTTGCCTGCGAGCCCGACCTGTTGATCGCGGACGAACCAACCACGGCGCTCGACGTCACCATCCAAGGCCAGATCCTTGATCTCATCGCCGACCTCGTCGAGGAGCGGGGCATGTCGATGATCCTGATCTCGCATGATCTTGGTGTCATTGCCGAGAACGTGCAGCGCATGATGGTGATGTATGGCGGCACCGTCGTCGAAAGCGGGCCGACCGACGAGGTGTTCCGCCGCATGGGCCACCCCTACACCCAGGGCCTGTTCCGCGCGCGTCCGCGGCTCGGTGCGCGCAAGGGGACGCGGCTGACGACGATCTCGGGCACGGTGCCGGAGCTCGCCGATCTGCCTGTTGGCTGCGCTTTCGCCGATCGCTGTCCGCTGGTCGAGGACATCTGCCGCGCGGCGCTGCCGCCGATGGTCGAGGTCGGCGCTGGCCACGTCGTACGCTGTGTGCGCACCGATGTCTCGATGGCTGCGAATGTCGGGGCGCTCTTCGCATGACGGCAGCTCCTCTTCTCGACGTCAAAAATCTCGAGCAGCGCTACACGCTGCCGCGCGAAAGCCTGTTCAGTCCGCCCGGCCACGTGCGCGCGCTCAACGGCGTCAGCGTGCAGGTCCAGGCCGGCAAGAGCCTCGGCATCGTCGGCGAGTCCGGCTCGGGCAAGTCGACCTTCGCGCGCGTTGTGATGGCGCTGGAGCGGCCGACTGCGGGCGAGGTCACGCTGCTCGGTCGTGACCTCAACCGCATCTCGTCGGATGAATTGCGGCGCGCGCGGCGTGATTTCCAGATGGTGTTCCAGGACCCCTATGGATCGCTCGACCCGCGCCAGACCATTGCGCGCATCGTCGCCGAGCCGCTCACCGTGCTTGATGACGCCGACCGGACGACGTTCCGCGCCCGCGTCTCGGCGGTGCTGAAGCAGGTCGGCTTGCGCGAAGCGGACATGGAGAAGTACCCGCACGAGTTCTCCGGCGGCCAGCGCCAGCGGATCGCGATTGCGCGCGCGCTGATCACGCAGCCGAAGCTGATCGTCGCGGACGAGCCGGTCTCCGCGCTCGACGTCTCCGTGCAGGCGCAGGTGCTGAACCTGATGCAGGACCTGCAGCAGCAGTTCGGTCTCAGCTACATCCTGATCAGCCACGACCTCGCGGTGGTCGATTATCTCTGCGACGAGGTCGCGGTGATGTATCTCGGCCGGGTCGTCGAGCAGGGGCGCCCCGAAGATCTGTTCGAGCACTGCGCTCATCCCTATACGCGGGCGCTATTGGATGCCGTGCCGAAGGCGCGTGCCGGTGGCGGCCGTCGGCGGCGCGGGGCCCAGGCGATCGCCTCGCAATCGGCGGCTGCGGCCGGATGTCCCTATGTGGCGCGCTGTCCGCTCGCCGACCAGCATTGCCGCGAGGTTCCGCCCTTGCTACGCAGGGTGGGCGAGGGACATCTCGCCGCCTGCCACAAGGCGGAGGCCGTGATGGCATTGCCGCAGGCGGGCATGGAAGGCTAAGGTCGGGTACGGAATTGGTGTAGCCTCACATAGAAGAAGGCCGGGGAGTTTGGGCATGTTGAAGAAGCTATCGATCGTCGCTTTTGCCGCAGCATTGGCTGCGGCGCCGCTGCCGGTGCTGGCGCAGAGCAAGAAGGACAGCGTCGTCATGGGCATGACGCTGGAGCCACCGGGGCTCGATCCCACCAACGCGGCTGCCGCTGCAATCGCTGAGGTCACGCTCTACAATATCTTTGAGACCCTGACCAAGATCAACGAGGACGGCTCGGTCTCCCCGCTGCTCGCCGAGAGCTGGACGGCCTCGCCCGATTTGAAGACTTATACGTTCAAGCTGCGCAAGGGCGTCAAATTCCAGAACGGCGAGGCCTTCGATTCGGCCGCCGTGAAATTCTCGTTCGAGCGCAACGCCGCCGCGAACAGCACCAACAAGGACAAGAGCCTGTTCCAGGCGTTCGAGAAGGTCGACGCGCCCGACGCCGACACGATCGCTCTCACGCTGAAATATCCGGAGCCGAACTTGCCGTTCCTGCTGGGACAGGCGAGCGGCTCGATCGTCGAGCCAAAGAGTGCTGCGACCAACGTGACGCAGCCGGTCGGCACCGGTCCGTATCAGTTGGGCGCCTGGGTCAAGGGCTCCTCGCTCACGTTGAACAAATGGGCCGACTATCGGGGCGCCTCCGCGATCAAGCTGTCGAAGGTGACGATCCGCTTCATCGGCGATCCCGCCGCGCAGATCGCCGCGCTGCTGTCCGGCGACGTCGACGCGTTCCCGCGCGTCACCACCCGCGGCGTCGCGCAGTTCAAGAGCGATCCGCGCTTCACCGTGCTGGTCGGCGGCTCCAAGGCCAAGACCATCGTCGCCATCAACGAGAAGAAGAAGCCGCTCGACGACGTCAGGGTACGCCGCGCGATCCTCGCCGCCATCGACCGCAAGGCGATGATCGACGGCGCGGTCGAAGGCTTCGGTACGCCGATCGGCAGCTTCTACACGCCGGGCTCGCTCGGCTATGTCGACGCCACCGCCGTCAACCCCTACGATCCCGAGAAGGCGAAGAAGCTGCTGGCTGAAGCCGGCATCACCACGCCGCTCGAGCTCAGCCTGAAGCTGCCGCCGCCGCCTTACGCGCGGCAGGGAGGCGAGATCCTGGCGGCCCAGCTCGCCAAGGTCGGAATCGTCGCCAAGATCGAGAACGTCGAATGGGCGCAGTGGCTGTCGCAGGTGTTCGCCCCCAACGGGCCGCACAATTACGACCTCACCATCATCTCCCATGTCGAGCCGTTCGATCTCGTCAAGCTGACCGAGCCCGACTTCTACCTCGGCTACAACAGCGAGACGTTCAACGCTCTCTACAAGCAGATCGTGTCGACGCCTGATGAAGCCGGCCGTGCCAAGCTGCTCGGCGATGCCCAGAAGATGCTGGCGACCGACGCGGTGGCAGGCTTCCTGTTCCAGCCGCAATGGCCGACCGTCATCAACAAGAAGCTGAAGGGCGTCTGGAAGGAAGTCCCGCAGTTCGAGAATGACTTCTCGGCCTGGTCCTGGGAATAGGCGCCGCGTCCTCACGTCGAGACGATCGTTTCAGTCATGGCCTCTTCCCACCGGGGAGAGGCCATTCGTTTGGCCGCATCGAAACCGAATCTGAAAAACAACCCCATGCACAGTAGAAGCGGGATTGAATCGCTTGACTAAAGTTCGGTCTTACCGAAATGGCTTGCTCCGTCGGGCAAAACATTGGCATAATGCCAGGATCGGAATTTCCCGGCACGCGGCCGACTAACAATTGTTGGTTCGCCGTCACAGCTCGCGTCCATCAGTATTCGCACGCGTGGCTCGCGCTGGAAGCGGCTGGTCCCCGGCGTCGCACAACCCCGGCAGCGCACAACCCTTCGTCTACTGACGATTCGTCCTGCACTCTATGAGTGCGGAAATGCCGAAAAGCGATAGCTGTCCGATGTGGCCGGTACGATCTATTTAACGAATTGCCTCTAAATTCATCACGATTTTTTCATCGCGCGTTACTTCGACGTTTTACCGGTGTCGCAAATGGCACCTCTCCCGGGGGACATTCTCATGCCGACGCAGGGCTCCTATCGCTCGCAATTTTTCATTGCGACGATCGCATCGGCCGCACTCGGCGTTGTCGGTTTCGCGACGATCGGTTTTGGCGCCGCTGTGGTCGGCGAAAGCCGGAAGGTCGAGATCACGCAGAAGGCGCCGAGCGGCGTCGACGCGCTCAAGGCGCTGTATCGCAGGCCCTCGACGATCCCGTTCCCGAAGGACAATCCCTTCACGCCCGACAAATCCGCTCTCGGCAAGAAGCTCTATTTCGATACCCGCCTGTCGGTGACATCAGCGCAATCATGCGCGAGCTGCCATAGCCCGGGCTTCGGCTGGGGTGACGGGCTTGCCGTCGGTGTCGGTCACGGCATGGCAAAGCTCGGCCGTCGCTCGCCGACCGTCGTCAATGCCGCCTGGAGCGCGATCTACATGTGGGATGGCCGTCTGCCGACGCTCGAAGCGCAGGCGCTCGGCCCGATCCAGTCGCCCGGCGAAATGAACATGAAGCTCGACGATCTGATGGCGCGGCTCGCCAGCATTCCCGAATACAAGCCGATGTTCGAGACGGCCTTCCCAGGTGAAGGCATGAAGCCGAAGACGCTGGCGCAGGCGATCGCGACCTATGAACGTACGGTCGTCTCGGAGCGGGCACCGTTCGACGCCTGGATCGAAGGCAGCGAGAAGGCGATCTCCGACGACGCCAAGCGCGGCTTCGCCCTGTTCAACGGCAAGGCGCAATGCGCGGCTTGCCACGAAGGCTGGAATTTCACCAACGAGGGCTTCCAGGACATCGGTTTGCCTAGCAAGGACATCGGTCGCGGTGAATATCTGCCGGCCGTCATCAAAATGCAGCACGCGTTCAAGACGCCGGGCTTGCGCGAGATCACCCGCCGCGGCCCGTACATGCACGACGGTTCGCTCGCCACGCTCGAAGCGGTCATCGACCATTATGACCACGCTGGCGTCGATCGTCCAAGCCGGTCGGATCTGATGCGTCCGCTCGAGCTGACTGCGCAGGACAAGGCCGATCTCGTCGCATTCCTCAAGACGTTGACCAGCGAACTCGACCCTACGGCAGTTCCGGTCCTCCCACGCTAAAACCCAAGGGATATTCACATGCGCACAACAGCTCTTTTCACCTGTGTCATCGTCGCCGGCTTTTCGGTCGGTGCCTATGCCGCGACCGAAGTGATCCATCAGCAGGGCCGCGCCTTCTCCGCCGAGAGCGTCACGGTGAAGAAGGGTGAAGCCCTCACCTTCCTGAACGACGATACGGTGCCGCACAACATCATGTCGGCCAGCAAGGGCAACGAGTTCAACCTGGGTTCCCAGGCGCCCGGCACGCAGACGGATGTGTCCTTCAAGGAGTCAGGTGATGTGCAGGTGATCTGCGCCATTCATCCGCGCATGAAGATGATGGTCAAGGTGATCGACTAGGATTCTTGTTTTGATGCGTTTTCCTCACGCGAACCGGTACCCACTTCGCTCGAAAACGCTCTAGCCAAAGCGCCGGAGATTGATGATGTTGATACGCTACAAGATTTTCGGTGCCTTTAGTGTCGTGCTTCTCCTGGCCTGCGGCATCGCGTTCTACGGTATTCGCGCCATCGGCAGTTCCGGGGACATGGTGGTCCGTCTCTATGACGGCCCGTTGATGGGGATCAACCACGCGCGTTCCGCTCACGCGGCGCTGCACGAGGCGCGGCTGGTGCTCCAGCGCGCCCTGGTTGCGGGTAGCTCCAGCGAAACGGTCGCAAAGTTCGAGTCGTTGATCCGCGACAGTGTCGAGGATCTGAAGGTGGTGCGTGAGCGCGCCGCCACCCCCAATGTTGCGGCCGCACGCGAGAAGACTGAAACTCAGCTCAAGGACTGGTCGACTGCCGCGCTGAAGATCCTGAAGCCGCAGCCCGGCGGCGCGACGGAGATCCCGACCAGCTTCCTGCTCGCGCAGCAAGGCGATCGGCTGATGGCCTCGATCGACGATCTCGTCGAGCTCGTGGCCGCGTATGGCTATGAATATCGCATGGCGGCGGAGAAAGACGTCGAGGCGGCCCGCACGACGATGCTGTCGGTTGCCGTGGGAACCGTCGCGATCGGGTTGATGATCGCGCTTGCGTTCACCTACTCGATGAGCCGGCCGATCTCGGCTGCGGTCCGGGTTGCCGAACGTGTGGCTGCCGGGAATTTCACCGATGACATCGCAGTGCGTCGCAGAGACGAGCTCGGCCGTCTGCTGAAGTCGCTCGCCGTGATGCAGGCGAGCCTGAAGACCCGCGCCGATGACGATCTCGCGTTGATTGCCGCCAAGGACCAGAGCAGCGCGGAGCAGTCCGGTCATCGGCAGCGCCTGGAAGCAGAGATCGATGCTTTCCGCTCCGCCTTCAGCGAGGTCATGAGCAACACCGCGCGCATGACCGGCGAGTTGACGGATACGGCACAGGGGCTTGCCTCCGCCGCGCGCAACGCGGGCACGCAATCGAACGAGGCGGCGTCGACCGCAAAGGACACCTCCGCCAACGTCCAGACCGTGGCGACCGCTGCAAGTCAGCTCGGCCAATCCGTCCAGGCGATCACGTCGCAACTCGCGGATGCCACCACCATCGTGCAGCGCGCCTCAGGCATGGCAGAGGCGGCCAACCAGACGATCGGCAGGCTCGCCAGTGCGGCCCAGCAGATCGACGAAGTCGTCGGCTTCATCAGGACCATCGCCGGCCAGACCAATCTGCTCGCGCTCAACGCCACGATCGAAGCGGCGCGGGCCGGCGAAGCGGGCAGGGGCTTTGCGGTCGTTGCCTCCGAAGTGAAGGCGCTGGCGACGCAGACGGCGAAAGCGACCGAGGAGATTTCGAGCCAGATCACCGAAGTGCAGTCGGCGACCCGCGAGGCGGTCGACAATGTCGGCGCCATCGCGTTGATCATCGGCGATATCGACGGCTTCACTGGGCGGATCGCGGCCGCGGTCAGCCAGCAAAATGCGGCGGCCGGCGAGATCTCCAGGAATATCGGACAAGCGGCCTCCGGCACGGCGCAGGTCGCGCGCAGCATCGCCGGGACGGCCGAGGCGACCGACAACGCCAATCGCACGGCCGACGTTGTTCTGGCCACCGCGCATGATCTGTCCAGTCAGGCTACGCAACTGCGGTCGTCGGTGGATAGGTTCCTGTCCAATGTGGCGGCGTAGGCTGACACGGGGATTACCGCCGCTCCAGATTTGTTCGAGCTTGTCTACGAGCAGGGACCGGACATTGGGTGTGTAAGCTCGGCTGAAGTGAGCGGACACGCGGCCAACGCGCAGGAATGCCGCGTTGTGATCCTCAACCGACATATCGAAATCAAAAAGACCGGAGAGGCCGAGACGACAAGCACCGCGGCTTCAACTACGGAAGTCCAGATGTCGCCGTAAAGGGATTGAACCCACGTTCCGCGAGGGCAGCCCATGAAGCTGCGCCCAGATGTGGCAATCGGAAATAGAGTCGTGGCTTGGCCGGGTCGGTATCCAACATGAACCCAGTCGGTAACGCGCGGACATCAGTGGCATAGAACCCGCCATCCGGCGACCTCTGGGATTCGATGACAGCGATCAACGATTCCGCTCTCTCGGTCCTGCCGAGCAATTTCAGCAAGAGAGCCATTTGGCTCGTCCCTTCGGTCCACACACCGTCTCGGTCTTCACCGTAGGAAAAGCCCTTATCGACGCTCATTCGCTGTTCGGCGGTCATGATTGCCGAGGCAAATTTCTTGGCCGCTCCTGATAGCGCCGTTAACGGCCAGACTTGAGCATCAAGCGCCAAAATCGGATTGCGCGTGACGCCGTCTTCAGCGGTCCCTGCGGCGAAACAGGCGCATGCCGGATCCCACATCGTATCGACGAAGCGCTCAGCAACTGTTGCCATATCACGCCAGCGCAAATCGCCGGTGCGGGTTGCAAGAAGGCCAAACGCGGCGGCGAGGTCGGTATTGTGTTCGGTTGATTTCCATGTCCGTATGTCGGGCGTCGGCTCGTGCCCAAACGTACCGCCCGTGAAACCGCCAGTGCCGCGCGCGTCGGCCCATTGCGCGACCCAGGTGCCAAGCCGTGCCGCACCATCGCGGAACCGAGGGCCGGTGTTCACATCATCAATCGACAGCAACGCCAACATGGCCCATGCCATGTTACCGACATCGCTGCCCACCTGATATCGATCTTCCAACCACTTGTTCTGCGAGATGTCCCACCAACCCGGAAGTTTGGCAGAACCACTGACCACCACACCGGCGGCGTATGCGTTCCGGAGCCGCCCATCATGCCAGGTGCGGTCGTTATCGATGACCCAGAGGATCGCCGAGCCAATGCGAGACGCCTTGTCTCGCTCGCCGCAACCGACCAAAGCGATGGCGGCTGCCGCATTGTCATAGAGGTAGGCGGCGCCATGGAGAGGTCCGGATTCGACGGTCGGATAGCTGGGCAGGAACAACGGCCCTGATGGCGATGCCTTATCGATCAGGCCGGCGAGGTATCCGCACGCCGACGCTTCCGGTGTTGCTTGAGCCCGGAGTGGAGCGGCGACCACAATGATTGTGAAGGTCGCTACGATCCATACGAACGTTGCTATTCGGCCCACTTGCTGTTCTCCGGGTGGACGATGATCCTATCTATACCCGTCGGGCGATGTCTTGAAGTGGGCGATCTGCGAAGTTGCGCCTCGCGTGCCGGAGTTCGCTCATTGAGGCAGAGCGGCCCAGATTTGCTCAAACAGGGTTCTTCGCAGTTTGACCCGTTTCGGACATTGAGGGCGACGTTGGAAACTGTTCAGCTACGCCAGTCCGTGACTAGAGCAGAGGAGGCAAGCCATGGCAGAGAGCGAATTATTCACGAAGGGTCTCGAAACACGAAGACAAGTGCTCGGTGCGGAGTACGTGGACGCGAACCTTGCGGGTTCTGATGACTTCATGATGACGTTTCAACGCGCCGTCACGGAATTGGCTTGGGGTTATGCGTGGAGCCGCCCCGGGCTTGACCAGAAGACACGGAGCATCCTGACGCTTGGAATCCTAGCGGGGCTCGGCCGCTTTCAAGAGCTGGGCATTTACACGAATGCCGCGATTGCCAGCGGTGTAACAGTCGATGAGATTAGGGAAGCCTTGGTTCAGATTACTGTCTACTGCGGGACCCCCGCGGGCCGCCAAGCATTCTTAGCAGCGCATGAGGCTCTAAAGTCTCCTAAGGACTGACACGTCCCTTGACGAACCGCTGAAATCCCAGCGGGACTGGTTGCGCGCGCCGACGATGTCATCGAATAGCAGGCCCGGTCCGCTTCTGGACCCGAAGCGGACGATGTCGCTCAAGAGGGGGATGACCGCGGCCATTGAGCCTTTCGAGAATTATCTCACGAAACTCCTTCAACCTTTGGCTGACGCCTCTAGTCGCACGCAACGAATTTGTGCCAGAATCCAATTGTTGGTTGGAGATCGCTGGGGGACAGGAGTGGGTGTCGTCGGACAAATGGCAGACGACGGGAATGGGGCGCCTCAGGCAGTGGCCGACGACACAGTCTCCACGCGGCAATTGATCGAGCCGATTTTCACGAAGACCATCTACGTCGCTTTTGTCGTCTCTGTCTTGTTTGTCCTCCTTGGGGCATCGGGCATCTTGGCGCGATTTGCTGAACAGACGAGGTGGCTGATTGCCGGATTGGCCCCAGTCTGGCCGGCCTTGCCGCCTCAATATGAGATCGTGTTCAGGATTCGCGGCCCAGGGCATGCGGTTAGTTTTGCATTCATGAGCGTCGCCCTGTGGATGTGGCCGGTCGTTGCTGCAGCGGCATTTCTCCGGGCGCATGCGAAGCGACGGGAATCGGTACTTCCGATTTCGCGGAAGGAGAAGGGACAGTTTCTCATTCTGCTGCCGATCGCCGTTTTCTTCCTGTTGGCCGATACGACACCTTCCGACACGTTCCCATTGGCCCGATTTCGGGCCGATCAATGGGGTTTCTTCTACTTCCGTTCTGTTTTTCTCTTCACGGTAACAGCGGCTGTTCTGGCCATTCTCATCTATGTGATCGGCCGCATCGTTCTTGAACGGCACTGGAACCGTTCGACCTAATCTTCCTTCATCGAAAGTCGGGTGCGGGCCACTGGTTTTCACGAGCACCAAACCGGCAATGCGTCCGCATCTGGGCCCTCAGCAGACATGCACCTGTGCACCTTCGACGTCGGCTCTTGCGGGGACGTGGGCTTCGTGACGCACGGCTCTGCACATACGAAGCGGCGCACCGTCTGAATCCAATGCGCCGCTTGTTTGTTCATGCAGCCTTGGCATCGACGCTGCTGATCCAGTTGCGGGCCAGCGTCACGTCGGCCTGCGAGAGTTGATGTCCCGCCGGCAAGACCTTGTGGTCGACACCCGCTCCCGCTTCCGACAACAACGCTGCAAGCTTTGTCGAATTGCTCGACGGCACGATCGGATCAGCCTGCCCGGACAGAAGCAGAACCGGTTTGCCGGCGAGATCGGCCTTCGGCGGATCCGACAGCGGCACCATCGCGCGCAGCAGCACCGCGCCGGCGAGCACCTCCGGCTGCAGCAGCAACAGCGCGGCTGCGATGTTGGCGCCGTTGGAGAAGCCGACTGCGATGGGCGCGGCGATGCTGTATTGCTTCCGGGCATCGGCGACAAAATCGCCGAGCTCGCGCGCGCGACGGCGCACGTCCTCCTCGTCGAACACGCCTTCCGCAAGACGGCGGAAGAAGCGCGGCATGCCGTGTTCGAGCACGCGGCCGCGCGGCGAGAGCAGTGCCGAGCCTGGTGAGATCATCTTGCCGAGGCCGAGAAGATCGTTCTCGTCGCCGCCGGTGCCGTGCAGCAGCAGCAGCGGAGGGGAGCCCGCACTGGTCGCGGGCTCGAAGCGATGGATGAACTCGGTCATGATGCGGTTGCTTCCAGGCTCGGCAGCACGCCCTCGATCTGCTTGCGATGCTGTTCGAGGAAGCTCGGCAGCTTCAGGTCGCGTCCGAGCGTCGCGACGGGCTCGTCGACGGCGAAGCCGGGGATATCGGTCGCGATCTCGAACAGCACGCCGCCGGGCTCGCGGAAATAGATCGAGCGGAAGTAGTTGCGGTCGCGCTGCTCGGTCGGGTGCAGGCCGTGATTGCTCACCAGCTTTTGCGCCATCTTGCCCTGCTCGGCATCGTCAGCCGCGCGGAAGGCGATGTGATGCACGGAGCCGCCACCCTGATGGCCGCGCAGGAAGCCCTTGGCCTCATAGATGTCGACGACGCTACCCTGGGCATCGCCGGGCGCCTTGAAGCGGATCACCGAGCCTTCGCGCCCCGTCTCCTTGAAGCCGAACACGTCGGTGAGGACGGCAGCCGTCTTCGCCGCGCTGTCGAGCAGCAGGGTCACGCCATGGAAGCCACGGATCGCGTGTTCGACCGGCACGTCGCCATTGCTCCAGCCGGGCTCATTCTCGGCGCCTGATATGCCGACAAGGGCCAGCGCCATGCCGTCAGGATCGGTGAACGGCAGCACGGACTCGCCAAAGCGCTTCTCGAGCGCCTCATAGGCGATGCCCTTCTCGATGAAGCGCTGGGTCCAATAGCCGAGCGAGCGCTGCGGCACGCGGAAGGCGGTCTGATGGGTCTCGCCGACGCCGCGGCGGCCGGGTGCTGCACCGGCCCAGGGGAAGAAGGTCAGGATGGTGCCGGGGCGGCCAGTCTCGTCGCCATAGTAGAAGTGATAGGTGCCGGGATCGTCGAAATTGACCGTCTTCTTGACGAAGCGCAGGCCGAGATCCCTGGTGTAGAAGCCGAAATTGCGGATGGGGTCGCCGGCAATCGCGGTGACGTGGTGCAGTCCAGACATTGTCGTCCTCCAAAAATTCGGGGAGCGGGTGCTCTCTGGCCGGAAATATTGTTCCGCTTTGGATTGGAGACAATCCATGTAAATATGACGTCTATGTCTACGATTTGGAAACAATCGCTGGAGCCGGCCCTTGGATAAGGTCTCCAGCCTCCGGGCGTTCGTGAAGGTGGTGGAGAGCGGCAGCTTTGCCGAGGCCGGCCGGCAGCTGCGGCTGTCGCGCTCGGCGATCAGCAAATACATCGCCGACCTCGAAGAGAGCCTCGGCGTCCAGCTCCTGAACCGGACGACGCGGCACGCCAGCCCGACCGAGAACGGCCAGCGCTATTTCGAGCGGGCGGTGGTCATCCTTTCGGAGATCGAGGCGGCGGACCAGGCGGTGGCGCAGGCCCAGTCGGCGCCACGCGGCCTGCTGCGCGTCAACGCACCGATGTCGTTCGGCACGATGCGGCTCGGGCCCGTGCTCGCGGACTTCATGGAAACGTATCCGGAGCTTCAGCTCCAGATTGTGCTCAGCGACGATCTGCTCGATCCCGTGCAGGACGGCTTTGATGTGACGCTGCGGATCGCGGAACTGGAATCGTCGAGCTTGATCGCACGAAAGATCATGCCGGTGCCGCGCATGATCTGCGCCTCGCCGGACTATCTCGCGCGTCACGGCACGCCCAGACATCCGCAGGATCTGCGCGCACATGCCTCGCTGACCTACGGCTTCCTGTTGACAGGCAATCAGTGGAAGCTGTCAGGCCGCGACGGCGATCACTGGATCCAGCCGGCCTGGTCGCTCTGCGTCAACAATGCGGAAGTGCTGCGCGATGCCGCGATCAAGGGCAGGGGGCTCGCGCTGCTGCCGGAGTTCATCGCCGCGGAGGCGCTGAAGAAGGGCGAGCTGCGGACGGTGATGGATGACTATTCTGCGCCGCCGCTGGCGCTCTATGCGGTCTATCCGCCGACGCGGCATCTATCGGTGAAGGTGCGACTGTTCATCGATTTTCTGGTGGAGCGGTTTGGGCGGGAAGAGGCGGGTGCGCGGCGGCACTGAGGCCAATGCCGCTCAGAGCGGCATGCCGCAACGCTTCCTGCAGGTCCCGTACGGCAGCTTTTCCCAGAGGCCCTTGGCTCTCAGATCTTTCTCGCAAGCCGAGCGACACGCCTCGCCTGTGGGTTTTACAGCTTTCTTCTCAGTCTCGGCATTCGCAGCCATCGAAACTGATGCCGACGTCAGGATTGCGAGAACGGTCCACGTTGTTGCCCTGACAAAATGCATGAGACGCCGCCTCTGTTGTTGGGCCCAGTAGGAGCTGCTGCCTAGCCGTGAAGTTGCGAATTGAGGCCGTCCCACTTCCCTTTGCGTCTGGTTGCCTCGAGTGCGCCGCTCTGCGAATTGCGACGAAACAGAAGGCCCCGCTCGCCCGAGAGTTCCTTGGCTTTCAGCACGCGGCCATCTTCCAGGAGGATGCGCGCGCCTGCCGTGATGTAACAGCCGGCTTCGACGATGCAATCGTCACCCAGTGAAATGCCGATACCGGCATTGGCGCCGATCAGGCAGCGCTCACCAACCGTGATCTTCTCTTTCCCGCCTCCCGACAGCGTGCCCATGATCGAGGCGCCGCCACCAATGTCGCTGCCACTTGCGACAACCACGCCGGCGCTGATCCGGCCCTCGACCATGCAGGGACCGAGCGTGCCCGCATTGAAATTGCAGAAGCCCTCATGCATGACGGTCGTGCCAGGAGCCAAATGAGCGCCGAGCCTGACGCGATCCGCATCCGCAATTCTCACGTCGGCAGGCGTCACGTAGTCGGTCATGCGCGGAAACTTGTCGATGCCCGCCACCTCAAACGCGAGGCCGCGCTTTCGCGCCAGAAGTCGCGCGTCCGCGACACGCGCGGGTTCACAGGGACCTGATGTCGTCCAGGCCACGTTGGGCAACAGACCGAAGATGCCGTCGAGGTTCAGGCAATTGGGCTGGACGAGCCGGTGGCTCAGGAGATGGAGGCGCAGATAGGCGTCGTGCACATCCGTCGGCGCGGATGCAAGGGAGGCGATGTCTGTCCTGATGGCAACGATGTCGACATTGCGGATGTCGTCGTGCCGCGCATATCCGTCGGCCGTCTCGCCCAGCGATTTGACGATCTCGTCGTTGGTGAGCCGGACTGTTGCCGCCTTGCCGGCCTCCGCAATCAGGGTCGGCTGGAGGAACCACGAATCCAGCACGCGGCCATCCGCGGCAATCGTCGCAAAGCCTTCGCCGCGCGCACCCTTCAGCTCCGTCGTCATTTGAATTCCTCCCACTCGGTCCTACGCGTAAATACGCGAGTTATCGCCGGGGGAAAAGCCGAACTGAGACATTTCAGCCCGGTTCGGCGCTGGAATCGCATTTCTAATGCGACCCGACCTTTCCCTTCGGCAGAGGCGAGGGCGCTGCTGGCGCGAGCAGATCGTCGAGCGCGCTCATCGAGACTTCTCGAAGGGCTGCGAGCTCGCGCGCCGCATCCTGGCACTCCACAGGTGACATCGACGGCGCCGCCTGCTCGATGTCGCGACAGCGATCGAACAGTCCGACGAGGCCGAGCGCACTCGCCGCGCTGCCGAGCTGATGCGCGAATCGCGCAAGCTGTTTGTGATCGCCGGCTGCCGCTGAAACAGTCATGTCGGCGATCAGCTTATTGCCTGTTTCATTCAGCAATTGATGAAGCTTCGCGATCTGCTTCGCACCGAGCAGCTCTTTCTGGTCGTCGAGAAAGTGCCGGTCGATCAACGTTCCGGCTGCAAGGGGCGCATCGGTTGCCTCATGCTCGGCCTCGTCTTCGATCGCCTTGCGAAGTGCGTTGATCAGGATCGGCTTGCTGACGACCTCAGTGATCCCGGCGCTTGCGAGCCGCTCGCGGGTTCTGCGCGACACGTCGGCGGTCACGACGACGATGCGCGGCATGGGCTGAAGCGGGAGCTGTCGAATGCGCGCGGCCGTTTCGACGCCATCCATGTCGGGCATGTGCAGATCCATCAGGACGATGTCGAATGGCTGGCTGTCGGCGAGCGCAACGGCGGCTGCGCCATTCCGTGCGATCGTGGCGCGGTGGCCGAGCCTGAGCAAGATGGCCTCACCGACCTCGCAATTGACGGGATCGTCATCGACCAGCAGCACGCGCAGCTGCCGCGACGGCGGCGGAGGCGCGCCTTGCGCAATGCCGCTTGCTGCCCGACCGAGCGGGACGAGAAGCGTAAATGCGCTGCCGGTGCCAGGCGTGCTCTCCACCGTCAGTTGGCCCTCCATCAGCCGCGTCAGCCGGCGCGCGATCGCAAGTCCAAGGCCGGTGCCGCCGAACCGTCGTGCGATGCTGTCGTCGGCCTGCACGAAGTCCTCGAAGATCCGCTCGTGCATGTCGGGCGCGATGCCGATGCCGGTATCACGAACGATGACGCGGAGACGGACACGATCGTCATGCAGCGCGATCGTCGCACTCACCCTAATTCCACCGCTCGGGGTGAACTTGATCGCGTTGCCGATCAGGTTGAGCAGGATGCGATTGAGCCTGACGGGATCGCCGTGCACGGAGGTGTTGACCGCCGCGTCGCAGGCGAGGTCGAATGTCAGCCCCTTGCGGGAGGCCTGCGGACGCATCAGGTCGGCGGCCGTCTCGATCAGCTGGTCGAGCCGGAAGTCGCGCGTCTCCAGCGTCTCGGCACTGGCCTCGAGGCGGGCATATTCGAGGATGGCGTCGACCAGTGCGATCAGCGTTTCTCCGGAGGCGGCGGCGGTCGCGAGGTGGCGGCGTTGCGCCTCGCTGAGCCTGCCGTCGTCGAGCAGCTGCAGCACACCCATGACGCCGTTGAGCGGCGTGCGCAGCTCGTGGCTGACCACGGCGAGGAAGCGCGATTTGGTCTCGTTGGCGACAACCGCGACGCTGCGCGCGCGCTCGGCCGCATCGTGCTCGGCAAGGGCGTGATCGCGTGCTTTCTCCAGCTCGGAGGTGCGCTCGATCACCTTGCGCTCGAGGGTGGCGTAGGAGTCGCGCAAATGCGCGGCCATCCGGTTGAATTGGTCGCCGAGGGCCTCGAGCTCGTCGCCGGTCTTGATGGCGAGGCGCAATTCGAGGTCGCCGCTGCCGATCCGCCGCGCGCCCTGGCTCAGCATCTGGATCGGCACGGCCATGCGCCGGCTGAGCCACAGCGACACCAGCGTCGCGAAGGCCAGAAGGACGATCAGCAGGAACGTCGAGCGCCCGATCGAGGCGTAGATCGGCGCATAGGCTTCGGTGAGCGGAAGCTCCACGAACACCAGCCAGCCGAGCGAGGGAACCGTGGCATAGGTCGACAGCACGGGTTGTCCGGAAAAATCCTTCTTGACCAGGCCGCCTGACGGCGGGCCGACGCCGTCGAGCGCGGCGCGCACATCGGCATGCGAGGAGAGATCGCTGCGGCGCAGCGCCGGCCACAGATCGGGATGCGCAATCAACACACCGAGGCGATCGACCACATAGGCCTTGCCGCTGTTGCCGACCCTGATCCCGGCAACGAGGTCCCAGATGAAACGCAGATTGACCTCGGCGATGACGACGTTGGGCGTGCTGCCGGTCCCGCGCGTGGCGATCGTCATGAACGGCTCGGTGTCGCCGAAAAAGTAGACCGGCCCGTAATAGGCCCGGCTTTCATTGGCACCGCGGAAGGCGGCAAAGGAGGACTGGTCGACCTGGCTGCCGATCCTGTCCGCGACGCGGCGGGACACGCGCACCTGCTCGCGGCCGCGTGAATCGAGCTGGGTGATTTCGGCGATGGCGGGCGAGAGGCGCAGCAGGCGGATGGCGTTCAGGCGCACGTCTTCGTTGGTCGAAAGCTCCGGCGGCAGGCGCGACAGCCATCTGACCTGGTTCTCGATCTGGCTGACGAACTGGCCGATCTGGATAGCGGCGCTTGCAGCCTGTTCGCGCTGGGTCGCCGCGAGCAGCTGCTTCTGCTCGCGATAGGAGAACCAGACGTCGAAGCCGGTGTTGATGGCGAGCGCGGCAAAGGTGAGGGCGACGATCGCGTAGAGATATTTGCGGAACAGCCGTCCGGGAGGCGTCCGCAAATGTCCCTGGTCGATCTCTTCGGTCACTCGCGAATCTCGTCGGCGCGCGCGAGCAGCGTGAACGGGATCTTCAGTCCGAGCGCGTTGGCGACGGTACGGTTGATCAACAGCTCGTATTTCCGCGGCGATTGCACCGGCAGATCGCCGGCCTTGGTGCCGCGCAGGATCAGATCGACGTAATCAGCCGCGCGCACTTCCAGCGTCGGCCCGTAGCTCATCAGGCCGCCCGCATCCATGAAGTAGTGAAACGGATAGATCATGGGCACGCGATATTTCGCCGTTGCCGCGATGATCGCCGCCCGGTTCACCACCAGAAAGCTGTCGACGAGCGAGACCATCGCCGCTCTCGGTGGCTCGGAAAAGCGGGCGATCGCGCCATCGATCTCCGATGGCGTACTGATCGGCATGAGAACCACAGTCACGCCCGTGGCCGCCGCCTCCTGCTCGAGGGAGTCCAGGTAGAAGCGCCCGGCGCCCGGGGCGCTCGCCGGATTGAACAGGACGCCGACGCGCTGGAGATCCGGCACGGCCTCCTTGATCAGCTGAAGCCATTTGCCGCCCATCTCGGCGGTGCTGCTGGTGAAGCCCGTAACATTGCCGCCGGGATGAGCGAGGCTTTGGACGAAGCCATTGCCGACGGGGTCATTGGATGTCGCGAAAACGATCGGGATCGTTTTGGTGGCGGCGATGACGGCCGCGGTTTCGACCGTCGAGCCGGTCATGATGACGTCCGGGTTGAGATCGATGATCTCTGCGACGGCAGCTTTCGTCCTGTCAGGTCCGCCGAAGCTGGAGCGGAGCTCGAAATGGTAGTTGACGCCTTCGACCCAGCCTCGTTGCCTCAGGCCAGCAATGAGCCCACCCAGCCGCGTGGTTGCAAATTCGGTCATGCTTCGTTTAGTCAGATCGTCATCGAGCGGCAGGCTGGTGATCGAGGCGACGATCTTCAGGCGATCTGACGTTGCGCCAAGCGCAAAAAGGCCCGCGGCAGTTGCGCCCGCGAGCCGAATGAAATCGCGGCGGACCAACGCAGGCACAACGCGGGCAGGAGCAGGCCGTATCGTCATGAAATATTTCGCAAAAGTTGTCCCTGCGATGTGCATAACGCGAAAGGCCGGCGACCACAATTGATGAAAAAATGCACCTGTGAATGTTCATTCGCAGCCGCGGGGCAGCCCGATCCAGCGGCGCGACCTAATTACCGCCGCAACGTGAACTCGTCCGGGTTGCGCCGATGCTCCCACTTCGCCCGCTCGAGCTCGGGCTGGTCGCACTCCGCCTCGGGATAGCCGATGCAGAGATAGGCGATGAATTTCCAGGAGGCGGGCACGTCGAGCACGCCGTGGATGCGCTCCGGGTTGAGGATGGAGACCCAGCCGATCCCGATGCCCTCGGCGCGCGCGGCGAGCCACATCGCGGTGATCGCGGCGACCACCGAATATTCCGTCGTCTCCGGCATGGTGGCGCGGCCGAGGCCGTGGCCGATGTCGCTCGCCTTGTCGGCAAAGATTGCGAGATGAGCTGGCGCCTGTTCGAGGCCCGAGAGCTTGAGCGCGGCATAGCGGTTGGCGCGCTCGCCGGAATAGCAGTTCAGCGCGTCGGCATTGCACGACTTGAAGTCGTCGATCACGGCGCGGCGTCGCGCGACATCGTCGACGGTGACGAAGCGCCACGGCTGGCTCAGGCCGACCGACGGCGACAGACAAGCCGTTTCGATCAGCCGCGCCACGGCGCCGTCAGGCAGCACGTCGGTGCGAAAGCGGCGTACGTCGCGGCGCCATACGAACAGTTCGCGCAATTGCCGGCGGAAGGCGTCGTCGAACTCGACCATCACTCATCCTCCCCCGTGCAGGAAGGCGGCGACCAGCAGGATCAGGATCTCGCCGACCTGCTCGAATGCGCCGAGGATGTCGCCGGTCTGTCCCCCGATCTGGCGGATGGAGAGCCGTGCGAGAGTTAGTCCTGCGAGCGACAGCAACACCAGGCCGACCAGCGCCTTGGCCGGCCCCAGCGCAAACGCAAGCGCCAGCGTTCCAACAGCGAAGGCAACGGCAACGCTGCGGCCCGGTGGCGACCCTGTGCCGGCGGAGAGCCCGTCGGGACGAGCCGGGGGCACCAGCGACATGAATGCAGGCACGCCGGCGCGGGCTGCTGCATGCGCCGCGCAGAGCGCCAGCATCACGGCCCAGGGATTTGCGATCGCAGCGAGTGCGCTCCAGCGCAACCCGAACGACAGGATCAGCGCGCAGACGCCATAGCTGCCAATGCGGCTGTCGCGCATGATCTCGAGCTTGCGCTCGCGTGTGCGCCCGCCGCCGAGGCCATCGGCGGTATCGGCGAGCCCATCCTCGTGCAGCGCGCCTGTGACGAGGGCAGTCGTGGCGAGCGCGAGCAGGGCGGCAAGGTTCGGTGGCAATCCCAACCGGCTGGCGACCTTGTAGACGAAGGCGCCTGCGAGTCCGACCAGCAGCCCCGCAACCGGCAGCGCCCAGGTCGCGCGCGCGATGGCGCCGTCGGCCGCCGGTTTCGGCGAGGCCACCGGCACGATCGTGATGAAGGACGCTGCGATCCTGAGATCGGCGACGACGTCCTTCAGAATGTCGGCGCGCGGCATCATTTCAATTTCATCGGCAGGCCGGCGACGACGAACTCGACTTCGTCGGCGGCGGCCGCGATGGTCTGATTCATGATCCCAGCGGCGTCGCGAAAGCTGCGCGCCAGTGCGTTGTCGGGCACGATGCCAAGCCCGACTTCGTTGGTGACGAAGACGACAGGGCTCTCGAGGCGAGGCAGGGCGGCGGCGAGCGCGCTCACCTCGCGTTCCCAGTCGCGCCCGGCATGCATCAAATTGGAGAGCCACAGGGTCAGGCAATCGACGAGCCGTGCGCCGCCGCGATCGGTTGCGACCAGCGCGGGCACGAGATCGAGCGGCACCTCGCGCTCGGTCCAGTCGGTTCCGCGGCGCGCGCGATGTTTTGCGATGCGCGCCGCCATCTCCGCGTCAAGCGCCTCGGCCGTCGCGACATAGACGGGCTGCCCCGGGAAAGCACGCGTGCGCGTTTCCGCACGCTTGCTCTTGCCCGATCGCGCTCCGCCCGTGATCAAGATGACGGCCATGAAGGTCTCCTGTGGGCCTGACTAATCACCAAACGCGGCCAAAGACAAAGCCGAAATCGGGCGGCCGGGGGCTTGCGCTCGCCGCTGGCTTTGCGCAACAGGGGCGGGACAGGAGGCAGGGCGTGGGATTTGCGGGCGCGATGGTGGTGGCGATGGTGGTGGATGCCCTCACGGGCTGGCCGTCACCCCTGTTCGCCCGGATCGGCCACCCCGTGACCTGGTTGGGCCGGCTCATCAGCGCGATCGACGCCGGCTGGAATCGCGAATCCGATCCGCCGGCGTTCCGCCGCGCTGCGGGCACCGCCAGCGCGCTTCTGGTGATTGCGCTCGCGGCGGTGCTTGGCTGGGCGCTTCAGTGCTTGCTTCCCCCGGGCTGGATCCAGGTCGTGCTGATCGGCGTCCTTGCCTGGCCGCTGGTCGCGCTGCGTTCATTGCATGATCATGTTGCGGCCGTCGCAAATCCCTTGCTGAGCGGCGACATTGCCGGCGCGCGTGAGGCAGTCTCGCGCATCGTCGGCCGCGATCCGGCCGCGCTCGACGATCCCGGCATTGCACGCGCCGCGATCGAAAGCCTCGCGGAGAATGCGTCCGACGGCATCGTGGCGCCGATCTTCTGGGGCGCGCTGTTCGGCTTACCTGGCATCCTCGGCTACAAGGCGATCAACACGCTGGATTCCATGATAGGCCATCGCAGCGAACGGCACGAAGCCTTCGGCTGGGCGGCCGCCCGCATCGACGATGTCGCCAATTTCATTCCGGCGCGCCTGACCGGATTTTTGTTCGTGCTGCTCGCGCCGCGGCGATCCGAAGCGCTGTCCAGCATGACGCGCGATGCGCGCCGTCACCGTTCGCCCAATGCGGGCTGGCCTGAGGCGGCAATGGCCGGCGCGCTTGGCGTGCGACTCAGTGGTCCCCGCATCTATCACGGCAGCGCGACCGACGAGCCCTGGCTCAACGAAGGCGCGCGTGATCCGCTCGCCGCCGATATCGTCGAAGGACTGAATGTCTACCGCCGCGCCATGCTATTGCTGGCCGGCGTGCTTGCGATCCTGGCTTTCGCGTGAAAGAACGGGGCATGCGCGAGCACGGTGGAAATCTCGATCTGGCCCAGCAGCGTTTTGGCGGACGCGCGGAAGACTGGATCGATCTGTCGACGGGGATCAACCGGCTACCTTATCCCGTGGGCGAGATATCAGCGCATCATTGGCAGGCGTTGCCGTCACGCTTCGAGATCGAATCCCTGCATCAGGCGGCGCGGTACGCCTATCGCGCAGATGCGCCAATCGTTGCGATAGGCGGCGCGCAAGCCGCCATTCAATTGCTGCCGCAGCTTGCGCCGGGTGGCCGGGTTCGCATCCTCGCCCCGACCTACAACGAGTACGCGCCCGTTCTCTCGGCTGCGGGATCGGAGGTCGAGGAGGTGAGGCAGCTCGATGCGCTTGCGGGGGCGAACCTCGCCATCGTCGTCAATCCCAACAATCCCGACGGCCGCCGTCACGCGCCGAAGGATCTGCTCGCACTGCTGCCGCGCGTCGGCCACCTCGTCATCGACGAGAGTTTCGTGGATGCCGTTCCCGAGCTCTCGCTGGCATCGGAAGCGGGCCAGCCGGGGCTGCTGATCCTGCGTTCGTTCGGAAAGTTTTATGGTCTTGCCGGCCTGCGGCTCGGCTTCGCAATCGGCAACGAGGCCGACATCACGAAACTCGCGGCTGCATCAGGTCCATGGCCAGTGTCGGGCGCGGCGATCGCGATCGGCTGCCGCGCCTTGCGCGATGATGCCTGGGCCAAGGCCACATCGGCGCGGCTTGCGCAGGACTGCGTACGTCTCGACGGCATGGTGCAGTCGCAAGGCTGGCGCCTCGTCGGTGGCGCATCACTGTTTCGTCTCTACGAGATCCCCGACGCGCTGGCTGTGCAGGAGAAGCTGGCGCGCGCGCAGATATGGTCGCGCGTGTTCGCGCAGAAGCCGAGGTGGCTGCGGCTTGGGCTTCCGGGCGCAGAGGCCGAGTGGTCGCGCCTCGCCGATGCCCTAGCGCGCTAGTGCGAGCAGGCCTTCGACGTCGAGATGCTGTTCGATGTGATCGGCCAGCGCATCGAGCGCGCTCTCAACTCTCGCATGATATGGCTCTTCGCCTGCGGGAATATCCAGCTTTGCGAGGAATGCCTTGCGAAACGCGTCCGACGTGAACAGGCCGTGCAGATAGCTACCTTGCACGCGCCCATCGCGGGAGATTGCGCCCTCCGGCTCGCCGTTCAGCTTCGCGAACGGCCGTGCGCGGTCCGCTCCATCGGTTTGGCCGATGTGGATCTCGTAAGCCTGGATCGGTTGATCCGTCGCCGCGTGCACGGCCGCAACACGCGTCAGCGTCTTCTGCGGGCTCATCACGGTTTCCACATCCAGCAGGCCGAGGCCCGGCGTATCGCCCGCGGGTCCTTCGATTCCCTCCGGATCGGAGACGCTGCGCCCGAGCATCTGATAGCCGCCGCAAAGACCGAGCACATGGCCGCCCCTGCGGTGATGCGCGAGCAGATCGATGTCCCAGCCTTGCGCGCGCAGGAAGGCGAGGTCGCCGCGGGTGGACTTTGAGCCGGGAATGATGACGAGCCTGACGTCGCCAGGAATCGCTTCACCCGGCCGCACCATCACGAGGTCGACTGAAGGCTCGAGCTTGAGCGGATCGAGATCGTCGAAATTGGCAATCCGCGACAGCGCGAGGCAGGCGACTTTGAATTGGCCGGGCTTGCGTGCATCACTGAGGCCGAGCGCATCCTCGGCCGGCAGCTCGCCAGCACGCGCGAACCAGGGCAGCACGCCGAGGCCACGCCATGCGGTCTTTTCCGCGATCAGCTTATAGCCGTCGTCGAACAGCGTAGGATCGCCGCGGAACTTGTTGATGACAAAACCCTGGATCATCGCGGCATCGTCAGGATCGATCACGGTCTTGATGCCGACGAGCTGGGCGATGACGCCGCCACGGTCGATGTCGCCGACCAGCACGACGGGAACATCGGCCTTGCGCGCAAAACCCATATTGGCGATGTCGGCCTTGCGCAGATTTACCTCCGCTGGACTGCCAGCGCCTTCGACCAGCACCAGATCCGCGCGGGCCTTCAGCCGCTCAAAACTCTCCAGCACCGCACCCATCAGGGACGGCTTCATCGCCGCATATTCACGCGCCCGCGCGGTCGCGATGCGTTTTCCCTGCACGATCACCTGCGCGCCGACATCGGTCTCGGGCTTGAGCAGCACCGGATTCATGTCGGTGTGTGGCTCGACGCCGGCGGCGAGCGCCTGCAGAGCCTGGGCGCGCCCGATTTCGCCACCGTCGACGGTGACGGCCGCGTTGTTCGACATGTTCTGTGGCTTGAAAGGGAGCACGCGCAAGGCCCGCCGCGTGAAGGCGCGCGCGAGGCCGGCGACGATGAGCGACTTGCCCACGTCCGAGCCGGCCCCCTGGATCATCAATGCGCGCGCCATCGACTTCAGAACTCGACGCCGGCCTGCGCCTTGATGCCGGAGCGGAACGGGTGCTTGACCAGTGTCATCTCGGTGACGAGGTCAGCGATCTCGATCAGCTCGTCCTTGGCATTGCGGCCGGTGAGCACGACATGCGTCATCGGCGGCTTCGAGGTCTTGAGGAAATCGACGACTTCGGCGATGTCGAGATAGTCGTAGCGCAGCGCGATGTTGATCTCGTCGAGCACGACCATGCGCAAGTTCTCATCGAGGATGAGTTCCTTGGCCTTCTCCCAGCCCGCACGTGCAGCGGCGATGTCGCGGGCGCGGTCCTGCGTCTCCCACGTAAAACCTTCGCCCATTGCGTGGAACTGGCAGAGCTCGCCGAAATGGCCGGCGAGCAGGCGCCGCTCGCCGGTATCCCAGGCGCCCTTGATGAACTGCACGACCGCGCAGGGAAAGCCATGGGCGACGCAGCGCACGATCATGCCGAAGGCGGAAGACGACTTGCCCTTGCCGGCGCCGGTGTGGACGATGATGAGGCCCTTCTCGCCGCTCTTGGTCGCCATGATCTTGTCGCGGGCGACCTTGATCTTTGCCATCTTGGCGGCGTGCTTCGCGTCGGTCTTGGCGTCGGTTTCGTCGGCCGTCTGGGTATCCGGTTCAGGCGTCATCTGACAGGGTCCTTCGGCTTGACAAGAGGCGGCCGGGGGCAAATGGTGGCCCGGCGTTGGTTCCTGTCCTATGACAGGCGAAGAGGGAATGCGATAGGGTCCGAATCGGCAAGATTTGGGTCCAAAATGCAGCCGCCCCCGCGACCGTGACCGGAGAGATGCCCGAAGCCACTGATCCACCTTGCGGATCGGGAAGGCGGGGATCGAAGGGCGAAAGCCCTGCTCCGCAAGCCGGGAGACCTGCCAGCGCGGACGATTTTTGGACCGGCGGACGGGGTGTTCCGCGACGGGGAAACGGGGCCTTCGCAAGAACGCTCCGTGGGCCTCTTCGCTTCCCGCCGATACTTCTGGAAGAGGCGATGACCGTCACACTGCATGTCTGCATCACCTGCAAAGCCGGGCAGACGCTCGGCGAAGGCGAGACCGCACCCGGCAAGCGCCTGCATGGCGCGATCCTCGACGCCGGCGTGCCCGACGGCGTGACCGTGGTTCCCGTCGAATGTCTGTCGGCATGCAACCAGGGCTGCTCTGTCGCGCTCAGCGCGCCCGGCCGCTGGTCCTATGTCTATGGCCGGCTCTCGGATGCCAACGCGCAGGACGTGGTCGCTGGCGCTGCCGCCTATGCCGCTGCGCCCGACGGGCTCGTGCCCTGGCGCAGCCGTCCCGAAATCTTCCGCAAGCAATCGCTTGCGCGCATTCCCCCCATCGCCGCGTTGCCGGAGGCCGCCGAATGAACTCGCTCGCAAAAGTCCCTGTGACTGTGGTCACCGGTTTCCTCGGCTCCGGCAAGACGACGCTGATCCAGCACCTGCTCAGCAATCCCAATGGCAAGAAGCTCGCGGTGCTGGTCAACGAGTTCGGCAGTGAAGGTGTCGACGGCGAGATCCTGAAGTCGTGCGCCGATGCGAACTGCCCGGAGGAGAACATCATCGAGCTCGCCAATGGCTGCATCTGCTGCACCGTGGCCGATGATTTCATTCCGACCATGGAGAAGCTGCTTGCGCGTCCCGTGAAGCCCGATCACATCCTGATCGAGACCTCGGGTCTGGCGCTGCCCAAGCCGCTGCTGAAGGCGTTCGACTGGCCGGAGATCCGCTCGCGCATCACCGTCGATGGCGTGATCGCACTCGCCGATGCGGAGGCCGTCGCCGCCGGCCGGTTTGCGCCGGACCCCGATGCGGTGGAGGCGCAGCGTGCGGCGGATGAAAATCTCGATCACGAGACGCCGTTGTCGGAAGTGTTCGAGGACCAGATCGCCTGCGCCGATATCGTGCTGCTGACCAAGGCCGATCTCGCCGGCACCGCCGGCGTTGAGGCCGCCAAGGCCGTGATCACCGCCGAGATGCCGCGTCGCGTGCCGATGCTGCCGATCACGGACGGAGCGATCGATGCGCGCGTCATCCTCGGGCTCGGCGCCGCCGCCGAGAACGATCTCGCCGCGCGTCCGTCGCATCATGACGGCGAGGAGGACCACGAGCATGATGACTTCGCTTCCGTCGTGATCAACCTTCCTGAAGTGACCGACGTCGATGCGCTCGTTGCATCGGTGCAGAAGCTCGCGCGCGAGCAGAATGTGCTGCGCGCCAAGGGCTACATCGCGGTCGCGGGCAAGCCGATGCGGCTGCTGCTGCAGGCGGTCGGCGAGCGGGTGCGCCACCAGTTCGACAAGCCCTGGGGCGCGGGCGGCCGGCAGTCCAAGCTCGTCGTGATCGGCGAGCACGGCGATATCAATGAAGCCGCAATCAAGGCGGGATTGGGAGTCTGATGCACGTCGTCTTCCGCGAGAGCCGTGGTCTGGAGGAGACCGCGACGCCAAGGGACATCGGCCAGGACCCGGCCGATCTCGTGGTGCTCTCGTACTCGGATTCCGATCTCGCCGCGTTCGCGGCCGGCTGGCGGCGGGGCCGCAACAGCCTGCCGTCGCTGCGGCTCGCCAATCTCGCGGAATTGCGGCATCCGCTCTCGGTCGACACCTATATCGAGCGCACGCTGTCGCAGGCACGCGGCATTCTGGTGCGCCTGATCGGTGGCGAGTCCTACTGGGCATATGGGCTTGCGGCGCTTCAGCAGCTTGCGAAAGATCGCGGCATCGTACTGGCTGTGCTGCCGGCCGATGGCCGCGATGACATCAGGCTGGATGCATACTCGACCTTGCCGATCTCGACGTTGCGTCGATTGAAAGTGCTTTGTGACACCGGCGGTCCTGTCGCGGCGCAAGCCGCGGTCGCGCAGCTTGCGCTAGCCTCGGGCCTCTACGCCGGACCTGTTGTCGGCGAGATGGCCGTGCCTGAAATGGGCTTTTACGATCCTGCACATGGCGTGATCGCGGGTCCGACGCAGAGCCGGGATAGGGCGAGCGCGCTGGTGACGTTCTATCGCTCCTATCTCACCGCCGCGGACACTGGCCCGGTCGATGCTTTGATCGTCGCATTACGCGAGAAGGGGTTCGATGCCTATGGCGCGTTCGTCACCTCGCTGAAGGCTGCGGGCGTTGCGGACTGGCTGCGCGCGCATCTTGCACAAAATCCTCCGGCCGCGATCGTCAACGCGACGGCGTTCTCGGCGATGGGCGACGACGGTGCGACGCCGTTCGATGCCGCGTCGTGTCCCGTGTTCCAGGTCGCGCTGTCGTCGGCACGGCGCGAGGATTGGGCGGAGTCTTTGCGCGGGCTCTCACCCGGTGATCTCGCGATGCATGTGGTGCTGCCGGAGGTCGACGGCCGCGTGTTCACCGGCGTCGTGAGTTTCAAGTCTGCAGCAGAGCGCGATCCGGATTTGCAGTTCTCGCATCTCGCCCACAGGCCTGACGCGGAGAGGGTGAATTCCGTTGCGGCGCGCGTTGCGGCCTGGCGTCGCCTCGCGGAGAAGCCGGCGGCCGCGAAGCGGCTGGCGATCGTACTGTCGAACTATCCGGGTCGTCCGCACCAGATCGCGCATGCCGTCGGCCTCGATGCGCTCGCGTCAGTCGAGGCGTTGGTGTCCGATCTCGCCGGGGCTGGCTTCGATGTTGCACAAGTTGGTTCGCTCGGCGAGACGCTGCTCAAGCAACATCTCACCTGGAGCGCCGCTGACTATCGCGCGGCGCTGTCGCGTCTTCCGCAGAGTTTGCAAGACGATCTCGCGCAAGCCTGGGGCGCGGCGGAGAACGATCCAAGCTGCCGCGACGGCGCGTTCCACTTCGCTGCAATTCCGTGTGGTAGTTCGATCATCGCGGTCCAGCCGGAGCGCGGCGATGCGACCTCGCGCGATAGCGACTATCACGATCTCGCCCGCACGCCGCGCCATGCCTATGTCGCGTTCTATCTCTGGCTCCGCGAGCAGGGGTGTGATGCCGTCGTGCATATGGGTGCGCATGGCACGCTGGAATGGCTGCCGGGGAAATCCGTGGCGCTGTCCTCGAATTGCTGGCCGGAAGCATTGATCGGTGATCTGCCGTTCATCTATCCCTTCATCGTCAACGATCCCGGTGAGGCTGCGCAAGCCAAGCGGCGTGTTGGTGCCGTCACCATCGGCCATCTGCCGCCGCGGCTTGAGCAATCCGCGGTGCCGGAAGGCCTGCGTCGCCTTGAACGCCTGCTTGACGAGTATTCGACCGCCGACGGTCTCGATCCCGCCCGCCGCCAGCGCCTGATCTCTGCGATCCGCGACGAGGCGCGCGCGGCGGGACTCGAAGATGATCTCGGTCTCGATGCGAAGGCCGCGCCGGCCGAGGCGATCCCGCGCATCGATCGCTTCGTCTGCGATCTCAAGGAAAGCCAGTTCGGTGACGGGCTGCACGTGTTCGGCCGCGGCACTTGTGGCGAACCGGAGCGTGATGCGCTGCGTGCCGCGCTCGCCGGTCAGCGCGTTGCGCCGGGTCCGTCTGGCTCGCCTTATCGCGGACGTCAGGACGTGCTGCCCACGGGGCGCAATCTCTTTGCCGTCGATCCGCGCGCGGTGCCGACGCCGTCGGCGCATGCGCAGGGGATAAAACTCGCCGAAGAGCTGCTGCGCCGCCATTTGCAGGATCACGGCGACTGGCCGAAGGGTCTCGTGGTCGATCTCTGGGGCTCGGCGACGATGCGCACCGCCGGGGAGGAGTTCGCGATGGCGCTGCATCTGGCCGGCCTCGCGCCGCGCTGGGATCACGCATCCGGTCGCGTGACCGGTTATGACATCATCGCACCTGCCGAGCTTGGTCGTCCTCGCATCGACGTGACGCTGCGCGTGTCGGGCCTGTTCCGCGATGTCTTCGCAGGCCTTGCGCAATTATTCGAAGCAGCTGCCGAGGCGCTTGCCGCGCGCGAGGACGAGGGTGACGAAAATCCCTATCGCCATCGTGCCTCCCGCGTGTTCGCGCCGCGCCCCGGACAATATGGCGTCGGCCTCTCGGCGATTCCCGATGCCTTCACATCAGAGACACGCGATGCCGCGGGCGAAGCCTGGTTGTCGGCATCGTCATGGGCGTTCTCCGCCGATGGCGAGATCAAGCCCGATCGCTCCGGTATCGAGCAGCGGCTCGCTTCGGCCGATGCTTTCGTCCACACCCAGGACCTGCCGGAAACCGACCTGCTGCTCGCCGCCGATTACGCGGCGCATGAAGCGGGCATCGCCGCGGCCGCGGCGCATCTCGGTGTATCAGGACCATCGCTCTATCACCTCGACACGACGCGGCCCGATGAGCCACATGCGCGTACGCTGACCGAGGAAATCTCCCGCGTTGTTCGCGCCCGCGCGGCCAATCCCGCCTGGATCGCCGGCATGATGCGCCACGGCTTTCGCGGCGCGGCCGAGATCACCGCGACGCTCGAACACATGGCGGCCTTCGCACATCTCGCGGGCGCCGTGCCGCCGCATCTGTTCGATCTCTATTATGACGCGACGCTCGGTGACGCCGAGGTCCACGCCTTCATGGCGCGCGAGAATCCGGCGGCGCTGGCTGCGATGGAGATTTGCTTTACGCGCCTGCACGAAGCCTCGCTTTGGCGAACGCGCCGCAATTCGATTGCGGCCGCGCTGAAGGAGGCATCATGAGCGCAGCTTCGGTGAAGGGTTGGTGCCCCGGTGCTCTCCGGCCGATGCAATCGGGCGACGGGCTCGTGGTTCGCGTGCGCCCATTCGGCGGCCGGCTCGATGCGGCGCAGACGGCCGGGCTCGCGCATCTCGCCGAACGCCACGGCAATGGTCTGATCGACGTGACCAGCCGCGCCAACCTCCAGATCAGGGGCGTCAGCGAGACCAGCCACAGGCTTCTGCTTGATGGGCTCGCGCAGTTGGCGCTGCTCGACCCCGATGCCGAGGCCGAGTCGCGGCGCAACATCCTGGTCACGCCGTTCTGGCGTGAGGGCGACGAGACCCAGGCGCTCGCCGCCGAGCTCGAGGAAGCGCTGGCGGAGAGCGAGCTCGAGCTTCCCACGAAATTCGGCTTTGCCATCGATGACGGCAAGTCGCGCGTGCTCGCGGAAAATTCCGCTGATGTGCGGATCGAGCGTGACCCTACCGGCGGCCTGCTGGTGCGTGCGGATGGTGCCAGGCTCGGCCGCATTGTCGCGCGCGGCGAGGCTGTAGCGACTGCTCTTGCTGTTGCGCGCTGGTTCGTCGCGTCAGGCGCCAGGGATGGACGAGCACGCATGGCAGCCCATCTCGCCGCCGGTGCGGAGTTGCCTGAGGGCTTGCGCGGCGAGGCTGAGCCTGCGCCCATCATGGCCGCCGCGCGTCCAGGCCTTTATCCGCAAGGCGCCATGGTCGGCATCGCCTTCGGGCAGATGCCGCATAGGACGCTCACTCAGCTCTCCGGTTGCGGGCATGCACTGCGGATGACGCCGTGGCGGATGGTCCTGAGCGAAGGCAAGCAGACGATGCCGACCGCCTCAGACCTGATTACCGAGGCCTACGATCCGGCGCTGCGCGTCATCGCCTGCAGCGGCGCGCCGCGCTGCCGCGAGGCTCATGCCGACACCCGTGGGCTGGCGGCGGCGCTGGCACCGAACATCGGCGGAGTCGCGAGGCTACACGTCTCGGGTTGCGCCAAGGGCTGCGCCCATTCCGGCGCGGCGGCGATCACGTTGGTCGCGACGGCTACCGGGTTCGATCTCGTGCGCGGCGGATCGACCCGCGACGCACCGATCCTCCGCGGGCTCGACCGCGACGACATTATTCGCGATCCCTCCATCCTGATGGGAGGGCACTGATGCCGCATACTTACGAGACCGATGGTGCGGCGATCTATCGGCAATCCTTCGCCACCATCCGGGCTGAGGCCGATCTGGCGCGCTTCACGCCTGATGAAGAGCAGGTCGTGGTGCGGATGATCCACGCCGCCGGCATGGTGGGGCTCGAGGCGCATATCCGCTTCACTTCAGGCATGGCGACCGCCGCACGCGCGGCCTTGCAGAAGGGCGCACCGATCCTGTGCGATGCGCGCATGGTCTCGGAAGGAATAACGCGCGCGAGATTGCCTGCAGCGAATGCCGTCATTTGCACGCTTGGCGACGAGGCCGTTCCCACGCTCGCGCAGTCCATGCGCAACACGCGCTCGGCTGCGGCGCTCGAATTGTGGCGGCCGCATCTCGATGGAGCCATCGTCGCGATCGGCAATGCGCCGACGGCGCTGTTCCATCTGCTCAACATGCTCGAAGACCGCGACTGCCCGCGGCCCGCGGCCATCATCGGCTGCCCCGTTGGATTCGTCGGTGCAGCCGAATCCAAGGCCGCGCTGATGGCAGATCCGCCCGTGCCGGCGCTCACGGTCGAAGGTCGCTTCGGTGGCTCCGCGATTACGGTCGCCGCCGTGAATGCGCTGGCGAGCCGGAGCGAATAGAGATGGGACGCATCATCTGCTGCGGTCTCGGCCCCGGCAACCCTGATCTGATGAGCGTGCGCGCGGACCGGACGGTGCGTGGCGCGAAGCACGTCGCCTATTTCCGCAAGAAGGGCAGGCCCGGCCAGGCGCGGCGCATCGTCGAGGGCATGCTAGCCGCCGACGTCACCGAATATCCCATGGAATATCCAGTGACGACGGAGATCGCCTTCGACAGTCCTGACTACGTGCAGCTGCTCGCGGGCTTCTACGACGAATGGGGCGAGCGTCTGGCGCGGCTTTCGCGCGCGGTCGACGTCATCGTGCTCTGCGAGGGCGACCCTTATTTCTACGGCTCCTTCATGCATCTGCACACGCGCCTGCAAGGCCGCGTCGAGATCGAGGTGATCGCGGGCATTCCCGGCATGGTCGGCTGCTGGAACGGTGTGGGTCAACCCATTGCGCTCGGCGACGACGTGACGACGGTACTGATGGGCACGCTTCCCGAGGCTGAGCTCGAACGCCGCATGCGTGATTCCGATGCGCTCGTGATCATGAAGACCGGCCGCAATCTTGCGAAGGTGCGGCGCGCACTCGAATCCGCCGGTCGCCTCGACGGCGCCTGGCTGGTCGAGCGCGGCACCATGCCGGGCGAGCGGGTGGTGCGGCTCGCTGAGATCGACGCCACTGAGTGTCCCTATTTCGCGATCGTGCTTGTGCACGGCAAGGGCCGGCATCCGGACGCAGCCGAATGACGGGAGCCCTGACCATCGCGGGCCTCGGCCCCGGCAGCGATGCGCTGATCACGCCGGAGGTCTCCGCCGCGCTCGCCAGCGCAACCGATATCTTGGGTTATGCGCCCTATGTCGCGCGCGTGTCGCCGCGAGTTGGTCTCACGCTGCATCCGTCGGACAACCGCGAGGAGTTGCAGCGTGCAGCCGAGGCGCTGCGGCTCGCCGCGAAAGGCGGGCAGGTCGTGGTTGTCTCCTCCGGTGATCCAGGTGTCTTCGCGATGGCGTCGGCCGTGTTCGAGGCGCTGGAACGGGCGCCACAATATCGGGAGCTGCCGATCCGCGTGTTGCCTGGCATCACCGCGATGCTGGCCGCGGCCGCACGCGCTGGTGCGCCGCTGGGCCATGATTTCTGTGCGATCAATCTCTCGGATAATCTGAAGCCGTGGGCGGTGATCGAGAAACGGCTGCGGCTCGCTGCGGAGGCTGATTTTTCGATCGCGATGTACAATCCGCGCTCGGCGAGCCGGCCGGAAGGATTTGGCCGTGCGCTCGCGGCTTTGAAGGAAGCCGGCTGCGGCGAGCGCCTTGTGATCTTCGCCCGCGCGGTCAGCGCCGCTGACGAGAAGATCGTGACGGTCACGCTGAACGAAGCCACGCCCGAGATGGCCGACATGCGCACGCTCGTCATCGTCGGCAATTCCCAGACGCGCCGCGTCGGCCGCTGGGTCTATGCGCCGAGGCAGGTGCGATGACCGAGCCACTGCATCACCTCATCGACGCTCTCGACCCTTTGGCGTTCGGGCAATGCTGGTCGCGTGATCATGATCACGGGCAGGCCGAGCATGCGCGCGGCGTCGATCTTCGCCCGCGCGCCGTCGCCGCCGGAATTGCGGGCGACAATCCAATCGATGCCGCGCGAGCGCATCATCTCCAACTCGCCCTCGAGCGTAAACGGCCCGCGCGACACGATCACATCGGCTGCGAAGGGCAGGGGCGCTTCCGGTGGGTCGACGAAACGCAGCGTGTAGGCATGCTGCGGCTTGCTCGCGAACGGGGCTATGTGCTGGCGGCCAATGGCGAGAAACACGTTTGCCGGCGCCTCCGGCAGCGCGGCGACTGCGGCGGCGACGTCGGAGACTTCAACCCAGACGTCGCCGGGTGCCTTGGTCCAGGGCGCGCGCTCCAGCGCGATCAGCGGCGTTTTCGTTTCCGCGCAGGCTTCGACGGCATTGCGGCTCATCTCGGCAGCAAACGGATGCGTTGCGTCGATCACGTGCGTGATGCCTTCGCCGCGAATGTAGTCAGCCAGCCCGCTCACGCCGCCAAAACCGCCGATGCGCGTCGGCAGCGGTTGATCAGCGGGCGCGCGGGTGCGGCCGCCATAGGAATACACGGCATCAAGCCCAGCGCGCGCGATTTCCGCGGCGAGCAAGCTCGCATCGGCAATTCCGCCCAGAATAAGGGCGCGCATCATGGCTGATTCCTTGGCTGATCCCTGGCTGACCATCATCGGTATCGGCGAAGATGGCCTTGCCGGGCTGTCCGATGCAAGCCGAAAGGCGTTGTCCAAGGCGGAAACCGTGTTCGGCGGTGAGCGTCATCTCGCACTCGCAGATGTCGGATCCCGCGGTCGCGCGTGGCCGGTGCCGTTCGACGCAAATGTCGTGCTGAGCTGCCGCGGTCGGCCGACGGCGGTGCTGGCTTCAGGCGACCCGTTCTGGCATGGCGTCGGCGCGAGCCTCGCCGAAAAGCTCGATGGCGACGAATGGATCGCGCATCCGGCACCGTCGACCTTTTCGCTTGCGGCCGCGCGCCTAGGCTGGCGACTTGAGGCCACGACGTGCATCGGCCTCCATGCGGCGCCGTTCGAGCGTCTGATGCCGCATCTGGTGCGAGATGCGCACATCATCTGCCTGATGCGCGACGCAGCGGCGGTCGGCGATCTCGCGAAATGGCTGACCGAGCGCGGATGGGGCGCGTCACTGATGTGGACGCTAGAAGCGCTTGGCGGGCCACGGGAATACACTGACCAGCATCGCGTCGACCTCTTTACCGGGGGGCTCGCCGCTGATCTGGTTACGGTGGCGGTGTGGGCGAGGGGAACACAGGGCATTCCCCGCAGCTCGGGCCTGTCAGACGATCTGTTCGTCCATGACGGCCAGATCACCAAGCGGCCGGTGCGCGCGCTTGCACTGTCGGCGCTGGCGCCGCATCCGGGCGAGCGGCTGTGGGATATCGGCGCCGGCTCAGGCTCGATCTCTGTCGAATGGGCGCTGTGTGGGGGAGCCGCGACGGCCATCGAGGTTCGCGAGGGTCGCGCCGCGAACATCAGCAGCAATGCGGCGGCGTTCGGATTGGCGCATCGGATCACTGTCGTGACGGGGAAGGCGCCGGAAGCGCTCGCAACGCTTGACGCGCCCGATGCGGTCTTTGTCGGCGGCGGCCTCGATCGCGCAATGTTTGACGCTGTCTGGTCGCGGCTTCCATCGGGCGTGCGGCTGGTTGCACATTCGGTGACGCTGGAGACGGAGGCGCTGCTCGGCGAGCTGCATCAGCAGCATGGCGGCGAGTTGATGCGGGTCGAGATCGCGCATGCCGCTCCGCTCGGCCGCTATCGCTCGTGGGAGGCGGCGCGACCGGTGGTGCAGTGGAGTGCGGTCCGATGAAGGTTGCCGGGCTAGGGTTCAAGACGGATGTGACGCTCGCCTCGCTGCGCGAGGCGCTTGCGGCGGCGGGCGGTCCCGACGGTCTCGCGGCGGTCGCAACCGTCAGCGACAAGGCTGATGCTGAACCGCTCAAGCAGCTCGCGCAGGAATGCGGTGTGCCGATCAAAAGCGTTCCGGCCGATGTGCTCGCGAGCATCGACACGCCGACGCAGTCGCAGCTCATCATCGAAAAATTCGGCACGGGATCAGTCGCGGAGGCGGCGGCGCTCGCCGCGGCGGGGCCTCGCGCTCGACTGATCGCGACACGCGCGGTCTCGCAGGATCGCACCGCGACGGCGGCGATCGCCGAAGGAGACGGCTCATGACGGTGCACTTCATCGGCGCCGGGCCGGGCGCCGCCGATCTCCTGACCCTGCGTGGGCGCGATCTGATCGCGGCCTGTCCGGTCTGTCTCTATGCCGGCTCGCTGGTGCCCGAGGGCGTGCTGGCGCATTGCCCGCCCGGGGCTCGCATCGTCAACACCGCGCCGTTGTCGCTCGACGAGATCATCGCGGAGATCTCCGCCGCGCATGCGGAAGGCAAGGACGTCGCGCGGCTGCATTCCGGTGATCTCTCGATCTGGTCGGCGATGGGCGAGCAGCTTCGCCGTCTCCGCGCGGCCGGCATTCCTTTCACGGTCACGCCGGGTGTTCCGTCGTTCTCGGCAGCCGCTGCCGCCCTTGAGGCCGAGCTGACGCTGCCCGGTCTCGCGCAGTCAGTCGTGCTGACGCGCACACCGGGCCGCGCCAGTGCGATGCCCGAGGGCGAGAAGCTCGCAGCCTTCGCCGCGACCGGCGCGGTGCTTGCCATCCATCTGTCAATTCATCTGCTCGATAAAGTTATCGCTGAGCTGATGCCACATTATGGTGCGGACTGCCCGGTTGCGATCGTCTGGCGCGCGAGCTGGCCGGACCAGCGCGTTGTGCGCGCGACGCTGGCAACGCTCGATGCCGCAGTGGGTGCCGAAATGGAGCGCACCGCGTTGATCCTGGTCGGCCAAACGCTTGGCGCTGCGGATTTCGACGAGAGCCGGCTCTATGCCGCCGACTACGACCGCCGCTATCGGCCCGTGGGCGCCGAGCCGCGCTTTCCGGAGGCGACGTAATGTCTGATGGCCTCGTCATCTCCGCCCCAGCTTCTGGCGTCGGCAAGACCACGTTGACGCTCGCGCTTGCGCGCGCCTGGCGCAATCGCGGCTTGAACGTCCAGTGCTTCAAGAGCGGGCCTGACTATATCGATCCAGCCTTTCATGCGGCCGCGACGGGTCGCGCCTCCGTCAATGTCGATAGCTGGGCGATGGACCGTGCGACGATTGCGCATCTCGTCAGCCGTGGCGCGGATGCCGACATCGTACTCGCTGAGGGCTCGATGGGCCTGTTCGACGGCGTCGCTGCCCGCGGTGTCTCCGGCACCGGTGCCACCGCCGACATTGCTGAGATGTTGGGTTGGCCGGTGGTCCTCGTGATCGACCCGTCCGGACAGGCGCAGACGGCGGCGGCGATCGCAGCGGGTCTGCGCGATTATCGCGCCGGCGTGCGCCTTGCCGGCGTCGTGCTCAACCGCGTCGCGAGCCCGCGTCACGAGGACCTCGTGCGGCGAGCTCTGAACGACATTGGTATCGCCGTGTTCGGCGCGTTGCCGCGCCATGCCGAGATCAGCCTGCCGAAGCGGCATCTCGGGTTAGTTCAGGCCGAAGAGCAGGCCGAGATCGGCAAGCTGATCGACGAGGCCGCGCGCTTCGTCAGCGAGCATGTCGATCTCGATGCGGTGCTGCGCTCGGCTGCGGCCTGGTCTCCCCAACCGGCTGAGAATGACCTCAACGTGACGCCGCCCGGCCAGCGCATCGCGCTCGCCCGCGATGCAGCGTTTTCCTTTGTCTACCCGCACATGCTGGAAGCCTGGCGCGCGGCAGGCGCGGAGATCTCGACATTCTCGCCGCTCGCAGACGAGACGCCTGATACCAATGCCGATGTGTGCTGGCTGCCCGGCGGGTACCCCGAGCTTCATGCCGGCAAGATCGCCGCCAATGCACGCTTTCGCGCCGGCTTGCGTGATTTTGCCAAGACGCGGCCCGTGCACGGCGAATGCGGGGGGTATATGGTGCTCGGCACGGCTTTGACCGACGCCGACGGTATCAGGCATGAGATGACAGGCCTGCTCGGGCTGGAGACGAGCTTTGCCAAGCGCCGCATGCATCTGGGCTATCGTCTTGCTGCGCTTGCAGCGCCGATGCCGGGGCATCAGGCCGGTGCACGTCTGCGCGGCCACGAATTTCACTATTCGACCATCGTCGCGCAGCCCGATACGCCGCTGGCAGTCGTGCATGATGCCACCGGTGCGGTCATCGCCGAGACCGGCTCTCGGCGTGGACACGCCACCGGCACATTTTTCCATCTGATCGCGGAGGACCGGTGAGCGGCTTCGTCTCCTTCATCTCCGCCGGCCCCGGCGATCCCGAGCTTCTCACGCTCAAGGGGGCCGCGCGGCTGCGCGAAGCCGATGTCGTGCTCTATGACGATCTCGCATCGGGTGCGATTCTCGATCTGGCACGGCCCGGCGCCAATCTCGTCGCGGTCGGGAAACGGGCCGGGCGGCCGTCGACCAAGCAGCATCACGTCAACCGGCTCCTGGTTGATTATGCCGCGACGGGTGTCCGCGTCGTGCGGCTGAAGTCGGGCGATGCCGGCATTTTCGGCCGGCTCGAAGAGGAGCTCGAGACGCTGCGCGAGGCCGGCATCGGCTATGAGATCGTTCCCGGCGTCACCTCGGCCTGCGTCGCTGCCGCGCAAGCCGGCATTCCCCTGACGCGCCGCCACACCTCGCGCCGGGTGCAGTTCGTCACCGGCGCCGATGTCACCGGCGAGCTGCCGCCAAATCTGAACTGGGCGGCGCTGGCCGATCCCGATGCAACGACGGTGGTCTATATGGGCCGCCGCACGTTTCCAGCGCTTGTCGCAACGTTGATCGAGCACGGTCTTTCACCGAGCACTCCGGCGCTGTTCGCGGAATCTCTCGGCCGCGCCGATGAGCGGCTGGTGCGCACCACAATCGCAGAACTCGCCGAGCAGCTTGCACGCGGTGGCGCCGCCTCGACGGCGGCCGTCATCATGTTCGGCGCGCTGGCGGAGGGGTCGTCATGATGACGCTCTCTTTGATCGGCATCGGCTGCGGCGATCCCGGGCAGCTCACGCGCGCCGCGATTGGCGCGATCAATGCCGCCGATCTCGTCCTGATCCCACGCAAGGGAACGGCAAAATCCGATCTCGCCGATCTCAGGCGGACCATCTGCGCCGATGTGCTCACCAGCAGCACCACGCGCATTGCCGAGTTTGATCTGCCCGTGCGCAACGTAGCGGAAACCGACTATCGCAAGGGCGTGGATGATTGGCACGATGCGGTCGCCGCCACCTGGTCGGAGACGATCGAAAGCCATCTCGGCAGAGACGGCAAGGTCGCGCTGCTGATCTGGGGCGATCCCTCGCTGTACGATTCCTCGCTGCGCATCGCGCGGCGCCTCGACCCCCTGCCTGATATCGAGGTCGTGCCCGGCATCACCTCGATCCAGGCGCTGTGCGCGGCGCATGCGCTGCCGCTCAACGACATCGGCGAACCATTTCTGGTGACGACGGGGCGGCGCTTGCGCGAGGGCGGCTGGCCGCAAGGCGTCGACACCGTGGTGGTGATGCTCGACGGCGGCACGGCGTTTCAGTCGCTCGACCCTGATAGCCTTCATATCTGGTGGGGTGCCTATCTCGGCATGGCCGATCAGATCATCATGTCGGGCGCGTTGGCCGAGGTGGGCCCGCGTATCGTCGCAACGCGGCAAGAGGCGCGCGAACGGCACGGCTGGATCATGGACAGTTACATTCTCAAGCGCAGGCCATAAGCGAGGCAGCATGCTCCCTGATTGGATCACTCAAAAGTGCCCCGAGATCTCCGTCACCCATCGCGAAGCCGCGATTGCGCGACAGGGGCAACTAACGAAACCGACCGGCGCGCTCGGCCGGCTCGAGCAACTCGCGATCGAGCTTGCGGGCCTGCAGGCGACCGAACGCCCTCGCGCCGCGCGCGTGCCGATCATCATCTTCGCCGGCGATCACGGCATCGTCGCGCAGGGCGTGTCGGCCTATCCGCAAGGAGTGACCATCGCGATGATGGCGAACTTTGCGTCCGGCGGTGCTGCGATCTCGGTGCTGGCGCGCGAGCTTGGGTCGACGCTTGAGGTCGTCGATGCCGGAACGCTGGCCGAGGAAGCGATGCCGGGCATTGTCACAGACAAGCCGCGCCGCGGCACCCGCGATTTCAGCGTCGAGGCTGCGCTCACGCCCGCCGAGTTGGCGTTCGCTTTTGAGGCAGGGAAGCGCGCAGTCGCGCGCGCGGGGGCCAATCAGCCCGATCTCCTGATCTTCGGCGAGATGGGCATCGGCAACACCACGACCTCGGCGGCGATGGCCGCGAGCCTGCTGGGCATCAGTGCTGAAGAAATCGCAGGTCACGGCACCGGCGTGGATGCCGCCGGTCGTGCGCACAAGGTGCGGGTGATCGAGGCTGCGATCGCGAGTTACCGCGTGGCGGGAGCTTCGCCCGAACAGATCCTGTGTGCCGTCGGTGGTCTCGAGATCGCGGCGATATCAGGCGCGATCATTGCCGCCGCGCAGGCGCGTATTCCCGTCCTGATCGACGGATTCATCGTGTCGGTTGCGGCCCTTGCGGCGGTGCGGCTCAATCCGTCGTGCCAGCCGTTCCTGTTGCCGTCGCATCAGTCGGCAGAGCAGGGACATCGGCTGGTGCTGCGCGCGCTCAACGTGCAGCCGCTGATCAGCCTCGATCTCAGGCTTGGTGAGGGATCGGGCGCGGCGATCGCGCTGCCGCTCGTGCGATCGGCTTGCAGCCTCCACAACGACATGGCGACGTTTGCCCAAGCCAACGTCCCGGATCGGCCTAGCTGATCCGCTGGTTGACCGAGACGACGCGCCAACCGGTTGCGAGACGGTCGATCCGGGTCAGCGACAGCGGATCGATCACGAAGCGCAGGGCGGCTTGTGGCGTCAGATCGAGTGCGATGCAGAGCGCGGCGCGGATCGTGCCGGAATGCACCACGAGCGTTGTGTGGTCTCCGCCGATCCGCGTGAGGCCCTGCCTGACGCGGCCGACCTGATCTTCGAAACTCTCGCCGCCGGGCGGCCGTCCGTGCGCGGGATCGTTCCAGAATTGCGCATAGGCCTCGCCACCGGTCGCAGTGAGCTCGTCATGCCGCCGGCCGGTCCATGCACCAAAATTTTGCTCGCTGAATTCGGCCACCAATTCAGGCTCCAGCCTCAGCGCACGCGCCGTCTCGACTGTGCGTCGCGCCGGACTGGCATAGCTCACCGCATCTCGCGGCAGGCGCGCGCGCAGCGCCTCCAGCCGCGCGTGATCGCGCAGATCGGCCGGCGCGTCATCCGCGTGAATTGTCCCCGCGACGCCGTCGACGGGGGCATGTCGTATCAACCAGAGGAAGGTCTCGCCTTCCATGCAGATCTCCCAGGAGAAGTTGGCGCCTGTGGCAATATCGCGCAGCAGACACATTGACTCTGTCTTCGCCGTAATCCTAGATGGCTTTGACGGTTTCCCCGAGAGGGGATGAAAAGGGAATGCGGTGCGGGGACGCTGTCCCCAATGCCGTAGCTGCCCCCGCAACTGTAAGCGGTGAATCCTTCGTCAGAAGCCACTGGGTCCTCGGTCCCGGGAAGGCGACGAAGAGGTCACGACCCGCGAGCCAGGAGACCTGCCGTCAGCCGTGGTCACACGCGAAGATGTCGGTCGGGGAGTACAGACATTCGGCTTCATCGGAAGGCTCATGGGCCGGAAGATGACACCTTGGTTCGCGGTGACGTGCCACTGACGTCACACCGAGGTCCAGGACCGTGTCTTTTATCCGTATCGTACGACCGCGACGCATTTTGCTCGCGTCCGCTGCTCTCACATCGTTTGCTGCTGCCGATATTCCCACCGCCTTGGCGCAGCAGGTCCGCGAACCCCTGCCAGCGGTGGAGGTGTCGCCGCCACAGTCCCGTAAGCCCGCTAAACCGGCCGGTCGGGACACGGCAAATACTCGCCGCACGACAGCGCGCAGGCTTGCCGCCGCAGCAGCCGCGTCAAAACCGGTCGTGCCGATCCCCGCAGCGCCAACACCGCTCAACAGCAACGCGGTCGCCGAAAGCGCCTCGCGTCTCGGTCTGACGGTGCGCGAGACGCCCGCCACCGTCGAGGTGATCTCTGCCGAGACTATCCGCGAGCAAGGCTATCGCACTGTCTCCGACGTGGCTCAGGGCGCGGTCGGCGTCACCGCCGGCGACAATCCGGCCGAGCCCTCGGCCTTCTCGATGCGCGGCTTCACCAACAGCCAGATCAACACGCTCTATAACGGCATCAAGATCGGTCCGCAGAACATGACGTCGCGGGTCATGGACACGGCCAATCTCGAAGCCGTGGAAATCCTGAAAGGCCCGGCCTCGCTAATCTCGGGCGAGGGCGCCGCTGGTGGTGCGATCAATTTCGTGTCCAAGCAGCCGCACACGGGGCCGATCCGGAACGAGGCGGACTTTTCGTACGACTCCTTGAATTCCTTCCGCGCGCATTACGGCTCCGGCGGCAGCACCAACGTTCAAGGTCTGGATTATCGCTTCGACGTCAGCCGGTCCTCGCTCAACGGCTTTGCCGACGACACCAACACCAAAACGCTCGACGTCTCCGGCCAGCTCAACTACCGCATCTCCGACAATCTCAAGGTCTGGGGCGCGATCGAATATCGCGAGGATCGCTCAAAAGCCTATTGGGGCGCGCCGCTGGTGCCGGTCGCTTTCAGCGGCTCGCACGCCACGGCGGGTATCGTTTCCGGGAGCTATGTCGCCTCCAACGGATCGAACCTCGGGCCGATCACGATCGACGACCGCACCTTCAACACCAACTACAACGTTCTCGATAACAGGAACGTGGCACAGGAGGTCTGGCTGCGCGGCGGCTTCGAGCTGAAGCTGGCGCCTGACCTGACGTTGAAGAGTCAGGCCTATGCCTACGGCGCCGAGCGTAGCTGGTTCAACAACGAGGTCGAGGCATTCACCACGGATCCCGCGCACCTGAACACCGTTGATCGCAGCCGTTTTTACGTCGCGCATAGTCAGCGTCTGGTCGGCAACATCACCGACCTGACCTGGGATGCTGATATCGCAGGTTTCGACAATCGTCTTGTCACGACGCTATCGTCCAGCTATCTCGATTTCGTCAGGCCGGGCGCGGCAAATTTCCCGGAGGACTTCGTCTCGGTGGTCGATCCCAACCGCGGCTTCTACGGCCTGCTCACGACCAAGCAGCAGACTGCGCGGATAGACAACGAGGCACTGTCGTTCGAGGACCGGCTGAAGATCACGCGGACCTTCTCGCTGATTAGCGGCCTGCGCATCGAGCATATCGGACTCGACCGCAACTCGACCGACGTCGCCGGTCTGGAGAACGCGGGCTTCCCGTTCTCGAAGGCGTGGGCGCCCGTTACAGGACGCATCGGCTATACCTGGGAAGCCGTTCCGGGCCTGACCTTCTTCAGCCAGTACGCCACCGGTGCCGACATTTCGGCCAATAACATCTTCCTGCTTGGGCCGACCCAGAACCTGGACCTGACCACCGCGCGCACCTATGAGACCGGCGTGAAGCAGGTGCTGTGGGACAACAGGGCGGAGTGGTCGTTCTCGGCCTATGACATCCTGCGCAAGAACGTTTATGCCGCGGCCGGCGGCATGACGCTCAACATCGCCGGACGGCAGGAATCCAAGGGTGTCGAGCTCGCGGGATCGATCCGCCCGATCGAACCTTTGCGTCTGTGGGGCAATATCGCCTATGTCGACGCGCGCTATGCCGACTACGATTTCGTTGGCGGCTCGTTCTCGGGCAATACGCCGCCGAACGTGCCGCGCATTGTCGCCAATGCCGGCGCGTCCTGGCGCTTCGCGACGTCCTGGCCGGTGGAGCTCGGCATCGTCGGCCGCCACGTCGGCGATCGCTACAACAGCGACGCCAACACCGTGACCATGAATGCCTATACGGTCGGCGACGTCTACGCTTTCGTCGACATCCCCAAGACGGTGTTTGCCGCGGTCGATCAGGCTCGTCTGACCTTCCGGGTGCGCAACTTCACCGACAAGCGCTACGCGATTTGGGGCGATCCGTTCTATCCCGACCAGATTCTGCTGGGCACGCCGCGGACCTACGAGATCTCCGCTGCGTTCAAATGGTAGGGCGCTGATCACATGATGGGCGCGATCGTCCTGCTGCACCGTTGGTTCGGGATCGCGTTCTGCCTCCTGTTCGCGATGTGGTTTGCGAGCGGGATTGTGATGCACTTCGTTCCGTTTCCGTCACTGACGGAAGCGGAGCGGTTTGCCGGGCTTACGCCCGTGCAGGACCATGCGGCGATCATGCCAGTTGTCGATGTTGTGGCCGCGAGCGGGATCGCGGATGCCACCCGCGTGCGGCTGATCCAGCGGAGCGACGGGCCGGTCTATGTCGTATCAGGGCCGTCGGGCGTGCGGGCTGTCCATGCTTCGGATGGAGCGGACGCATCAGTGCAGTCTCTCGACCTCGCGCTCGCCATTGCCCGAGATCACGCCCGCAGCCGCGGGTTCGATGCCGCCCACGCCACGATCATTGCGCGCGCGGACTACGATCAATGGAGCGTGCCGAACGGGTTTGATCGCCATCGGCCTCTGTTTCGTGTGGCACTCGACGATGCCGCTGGAATGGAAATCTATGTGTCGTCGCGCGCCGGCGAGGTCGTGCTCGACACGACCCGCAGCGAGCGTGGCTGGAATTGGGTCGGCAGCGTCGTGCACTGGATCTATCCGACGGTCCTGAGGCGCAATTGGGCACTGTGGGATCTGACGGTCTGGACCCTGTCGCTGCTCGCGTCGATTGTCGCGTTGCTGGGCGCGGTGCTTGGGATCATCAGGATCAAAGTACGGGGAGGGGTGCTCGGTTCACCTTATCGCGGCTGGCACGCCCTGCATCACATCATCGGTCTTGTATCGACGGTTTTCGTGCTCACCTGGATCTTCAGCGGCTGGCTCTCGATGGATCACGGCCGGCTGTTCTCGCGCGGCGGGCTGACCCCGGCTGAGGCCGGTGTGACGAACGCTGTGCCGGACTGGAGGACAGTCCCGTCGGCTCGTCGGGAGCCGTCGACGGCCCGGGAAGTCGAATGGTTTGCCTTCAACGGCGATGTCTACCGACGCGAGCGGGTGGATCTCGACAGGCAGGTTCTGGTGCGATCAAATCGCGAGAAGCAGGGCAGCCTGAGTGTGCAGGAGGTCGGCGGCTTGATGACGAGGCTGGCCGCTGGCTGCGACACGCCGCTCGCGCTCGCGGGCAACGACGACTATCCCGCGCAATCCGCCATCGTCGGTTCACCCGTCTACCGCTCTCGCTGCGGTGACGTCTGGTTTGATATCGACAGTGCCGATGGCGCCGTGCTGCAACGCCTCGATGCCTCGCGGCGAGGTTATCGCTGGTTCTACAGTGCGCTACACACGCTCGATTTCCCTGTTCTCATGATGCATCCGCGCCTGCGCGATGTCCTGATCGTCGGACTTTGCGCGCTGGGGCTGGTGTTCTCCATCACCGGCATCGTGATCGGCTGGCGTCGTTTGCGCCTGTCGTTCTGAGTCGCTCCTCGCGCATACCTTCCGCGCGCGGCTGCGGTGCCTTTGATGCCGTTCCGCCAGCCGCCTTTCAGTGTAGCTCTGCGCCCACCAAACTGGCGGCCTTCTCACGATCGCTACTACAAGGTGCGTCACGGGAAACCGTGGCGCGCCCTTCTATTTTGTCACAGCACGCGCGGATAGCGTGACGATGCACATCATCGCGGCGAGCATCCAGAATGCTGCCGGCAAACCGACGACATGGGCGATAAAGCCGATGCCGGCAGGACCCACCAGAACTCCGGCGTAGCCAGCGGTGGTGATCGACGCCACGGCCAGCCCCGTGGGCATCGCGGTCTGCCTGGCGGCCCCGCGGAACAGCACCGGCACGAGGTTCGAGGCCCCGAGGCCGATGAGCAGGAAGCCGATGATGGCAATGGCCGCGCTCGGTGCAAGCAGCAGCACCGCAAGACCTGCGACTGCGAGCAGGCTTCCTCCGACCAACGTCGTGCGATCGCCGATACGCGCCACGACGGCGTCGCCGCCAAGCCGGCCGACGGTCATTGCGATCGAGAACACGATATAGCCGATCCCGCCTTGCGCCTCGCTGACGAGGCGTGCGCCGATGATGAGTAGCGCGCCCCAGTCGAGCATCGCGCCTTCGATCAGGAAGGTGACGGCCGCCAGCAGCGCCAGCAGGAGCACGATGCCGTGCGGCAGCACGAACAGCGGCCCCTCCTGGGCCTGCGCCGAGCGCAGCAAGCGCGGCGCGGCGAGCGCCATCGCGATCAGCATCAGGACCGAGCAGATCAATGCGCATGCGAGCGGGCCGAGATGGAACGACAATAGCGCTGTCATCACTGCGGATCCGGCGAAGCCGCCAATGCTGAAGAGCGCATGGAAGCCCGACATCAGCGGTATTCCTGCCGCGCGTTCAACCTCGACCGCGTGGATGTTCATGGCGACGTCGATGGAGCCGAGCGCCGCGCCAAATACGAACAGCGACAGCGCCAGCGTCATGGGCGTGCCGGCGACCACCAACAGGGGCAGAATCAATGCAAGGCCAACGCCGCCCGCGATGATGATTGGCTTGGTGCCGTGGCGTGCGCTCAAGATGCCGGTTGCGAGCATTGAGACGACCGAGCCGATACCGAGACTGAGCAGCAGCAGGCCAAGGACGGCGTCATCGACCGCGAGGCGCTCTTTCGCGAAAGGCACCAGCGGCGCCCAACAGGCGAGGCCGAAGCCGGCGACCAGAAACGAGAGGCGCGTGGCGAGCCGCGTCGCCGGTCGGTCGGCTGAAGTCATTTCATGAAGCTCCGGGAGGGGAATGGCGGGCGAGGTGGCGCGGAGTTTATCAACCCGAGGCGCGGACGGAGGTTCCGCATGCCATACTTCTAGCGTCATCCCAAGGGCAAAGCACAATGCTGTTAGGACGAAGAATAGGGCCGAACGGCATGAAAGCTGCTTGGGTGGAAAAACGGCGCAAGGCTGCGTTATGCTGCAGGCGCCGCCCTCGGGAGCTGTGATCTCCAAGCCTCGCCAGGAAAATTGAAAAGTCAGGAACTCGCTGATGCGTATCGTCACTGTTGCCGCGGCCCAGATGGGCCCGATCCAGAAGGCTGACAGCCGCGAGACCGTGGTCAGGCGCATGATCGCGCTGATGGACGAGGCGAAAGCAAAAGGCGCAGACCTGATCGTCTATCCGGAGCTGGCGCTGACGACGTTCTTCCCACGCTGGTACGTGGAGGACCGCACCGAGTTCGACAGTTGGTTCGAGCGCGAGATGCCGAACGCTGCGACCAGGCCGCTGTTCGAACGTGCCGCGCAGCATCAGATGGCGATGAATTTCGGCTACGCCGAGCTGACGCCCGACGGCCATCACTTCAACACGGCGATCCTGACCGACAGGTCCGGCAAGATCGTCGGCAAATATCGCAAGGTTCATTTGCCGGGCCATGTGGAATACGAGACCCATCGCTCGCATCAGCATCTTGAGAAGCGCTATTTCGAGCCCGGCGATCTCGGCTTCAACGTCTGGCGCGAGCTCGGCGGCATCATCGGCATGGCCATCTGCAACGATCGCCGCTGGCCCGAGACCTATCGCGTGATGGGCCTGCAAGGCGTCGAGATGGTGCTGATCGGCTACAACACGCCGTCGGTGAATGCGGAGCGAAGCGAGGAGGGCCTCGAGAAGCGCCTGTTCCACAACCGCCTGTCCGTGCAGGCGGGCGCCTACCAGAATGCGACCTGGGTGGTCGCGGTCGCCAAGGCCGGCGTCGAAGACGGCAACCCATTGTTTGGCGGCAGCCTGATCGTCGATCCCAACGGCGAGATCGTCGCTGAAGCGAAAACGGAAGAGGACGAGCTTCTGGTCCACGCCTGCGACCTCGACGCCACCATCTTCGGCAAGACCACGATCTTCAATTTCGCGCAGCATCGGCGCATCGAACATTATGGCCTGATCACTGGCCGTACCGGCGCGGTGCCACCGCCGCAGAAGTGACGCCGACCGCCTCCTGTAAGCTGGCGTGTTTTTATGGAGTGCCTCATGACTGAACCCACCTACGACCTCATCATCCGCGGCGGGCGCGTCGCCACCACGACCGATGTGTTCGAAGCCGATGTCGCGATCTCCGGCGAGACCATTGCGGCGATCGGCCGCGGGCTGCCGCCCGCCAAGCGCGAGATCGACGCGCGCGGCAAGCTGGTCCTGCCCGGCGGCGTCGACAGCCACGCCCATATCGAGCAACGCTCCGCCGCCGGCATCATGAATGCCGATACGTTTGAGAGCGCGACAGTGTCGGCGGCCTTCGGTGGCACAACCACGGTGATCCCGTTCGCGGCCCAGCACGTCGGCATGAATCTGTCGCAGGTCGTCGCGGACTATCACGTGCTCGCCAAGAAAGGTGCCGTGATCGACTACGCGTTTCACATGATCATTGCGGATGCGACCAAGGAAACAGTCGAGGAGCATATCCCCGCGCTGGTGAAGCAGGGGCATGCGTCGATCAAGATCTTCATGACCTATGATCGCCTCAAGGTCGACGACGAGCCCTTGCTTGACATCCTGCTTGCCGCGCGCCAGTCCGGCGCGATGTTGTGCGCCCATGCCGAAAATCACGGCATCATCGCCTGGATGGTGAAGCGCCTGCTCGCGCGCGGCTACACCATGCCGAAGTACCACGCCGTCAGTCATGCGCGTGTGTCGGAGGCGGAGGCCTTCACCCGGCTGATCGGCATGGCTGCGCTGATCGACCAGCCGATCATGATCTTCCATGTCTCGACCGCCGAGGGCGCGAAGGTGATCCGCGATTCCCGCGGGCAGGGGCTGAAGGTGTTTGCGGAGACCTGTCCGCAATATCTGTTCCTGACGGCCAATGATCTCGACAAGCCCGGTGCCGAAGGTGCGAAGTGGATGTGCAGCCCGCCGCCACGGACCCATGCGGACCAGGAGGCGCTATGGCAGGCGCTGTCGCTCGGCGATCTCCAGACCATCTCGTCGGACCACGCGCCGTATCGTTACGACGAGACCGGCAAGCTGCGCGCCGGTCCCAACCCGAACTTCAAGCAGGTCGCCAACGGCCTGCCGGGACTGGAGCTGCGGATGCCGCTGTTGTTCGATGCGATGGTCTCGAAGGGCAGATTGGGCCTCGAGAAGTTCGTCGAGTTGACCGCGACAGCGCCGGCAAAAATCTACAATCTGCATCCGCGCAAAGGCTCGATCGCTGTGGGAGCCGATGCCGACATCGCGATCTGGGATCCCAACCGCGAGACCGTCGTCGCCGACGAGATGATGCACGACCTTACCGGCTACACGCCGTTTGCAGGCCGCAAGCTGAAGGGCTGGCCGGTGTCAGTGCTCTCGCGCGGCCGCGTTATCATCGACGGCGACAAATGTCTGGCGAATGCCGGGAGCGGACAATTCCTGTCACGCAGCGGCGGCGAGGCCGCGAAGCCGACCGGCCGGCTCGTCGCCGACATGGATCCAGAGCGGAATTTTGGGGCGAAGTTGCTTTGATCCTGGATGCTAGGCGGCTGCGTCCATGCTGCTGCGCAGCGATGGCGGAAAGTCGATGAGATCTGGCTTGGCGAAGGCGCGGCCAGTGGCATACCATTTGCACGCTAATGGGTTCGATTTCACCTGCCCTTGGCCAATGAACGGCCGGCACCACGGCATGACTGGGAGGATTTTATGGATCGCAGGAGCGTATTGAAGGGACTGGCCGGGGCTAGCGGCTTGGCACTGACCGGCGGCCTGTCGGCCCCGGCGATCGCACAAGGCGCGGCTGCCCGCACCCTGCGCTTCGTGCCGCAGGCCAATCTCGCCAATTTCGATCCGATCTGGGGCACGCAATATGTCGTGCGCAATGCGGCAGCGCTGGTCTGGGACACGCTCTACGGCGTCGATTCCCAGCTTCAGCCGCAGCGCCAGATGGTTGAATCCGAGGAGACCACCGACGATGGCAAGACTTGGACCTTCAAGCTGCGGTCCGGGTTGAAATTCCATGATGGCACGCCGGTGCTGAGCAAGGACGTCGTTGCGAGCCTCAATCGTTGGGCCGCGCGCGATCCGATGGGCTTGATGCTCAAGGCGATCCAGCAGGAGCTCACCGCGGTCGACGATCGCACCTTCAAATGGGTGCTGAAGCAGCCCTTCCCGAAGCTGCTCTACGCGCTCGGCAAGAACAACGCACCGGTCGCCTTCATCATGCCGGAGCGCATCGCGCAGACCGACCCGTTCAAGCAGATCACGGACTATGTCGGCTCCGGGCCGATGAAGTTCGCCACGGGCGAGTGGGTCCCCGGTGCCAGGGCGGTGTTCGAGAAGTTCGCCGACTATTCGCCGCGGCAGGAGAAGGCGTCGTGGCTCGCTGGCGGCAAGCAGATCCTGATGGATCGCGTCGAATGGATCGTGATGCCCGATCCGGCGACGGCGGCGGCTGCGTTACAGAACGGCGAGATCGACTGGTGGGAGAACCCGATCGCGGATCTCGTTCCGGTCCTGAAGAAGAATAAGAACATCAGCGTCGATATTGGCGATCCCCTCGGCAATATCGGTTCGTTCCGGATGAATTTCCTGCATCCGCCCTTCAACGACGTGCGGGCGCGGCGCGCGGTGCTGATGGCGCTGAGCCAGGAAGACTACATGCGCGCGCTCGTCGGTGACGACGATACGCTGTGGAAGCCGCTGCCTAGCTACTTCACGCCGGATACGCCGCTCTACACCGAAGTTGGTGGCGATATCCTGAAGGGCAAGCGGGATTTTGACGCAGCCAAGAAGCTGCTCGCCGAGAGCGGCTATTCCGGCCAGCCGGTCACGTGTCTGGTGGCGCAGGATCAGCCGATCACCAAGGCGTTTGGCGATGTGACCGCTGACCTCTTGAAGAAGCTCGGCATGAATGTCGACTTCGTCGCGACCGATTGGGGCACGGTCGGCTCCCGCCGCGCGCAGAAGACCCCGCCCGGACAAGGCGGCTGGAACATGTTCCACACCTGGCATGCGGGCGCAGATTGCATCAATCCCGCGCCTTACACCGCCATTCGCGCCAATGGCGACAAGGCCTGGTTCGGCTGGCCCACCAGCGCGGGTACCGAAAAGGAGGTCACGGCCTGGTTCGACGCCAAGAACCTCGACGAGGAAAAGGCCGCGGTCGGCCGGCTCAACAAGGCGGCATTCGAGGACGTCGTCTACGCGCCGACCGGCTTCTTCCTCAGCTATACGGCGTGGCGCAAGAACGTCTCCGGTATCACCAAGGGGCCGCTGCCGTTCTTCTGGGGTGTATCGAAGACCGCATGATCGCACGCTGAAGCCAGATGCTCTCCTATATCCTCCGTCGCGTCGTCGCGACCTTGCCGGTGATGGCAATCGTCGCGCTGTTCGTGTTCAGCCTGCTTTACATCGCGCCGGGTGATCCCGCCGTGGTGATCGCGGGCGACCAGGCGAGCCCGGAGGATGTGGAGCGCATCCGACAGAGCCTCGGCCTCGACCGTCCCTTCCTGATCCAGTTCGGGAGCTGGGTCTGGCGCATCCTCCACGGTGATCTCGGCACCTCGATCTTCACCAATCTGCCGGTGTCGACCATGATCGGGCAGCGTCTCGGGCCGACGCTGTCGCTGATGATGATCACACTGCTGCTCACCATCGTGATCGCGGTGCCGCTCGGCGTGGTGGCGGCGTGGAAGGCCGGCAGCTTCATTGATCGGGTCATCATGGGTTTTGCCGTGTTTGGCTTCTCGTTGCCGGTCTTCGTGGTCGGCTACGTCCTCGCCTATGTCTTCGCGCTCGAGCTCGAATGGCTTCCGGTGCAGGGCTATACGCCGCTGAACCAGGGCTTCTGGCCGTGGCTGCAGAATTTGATTCTGCCCGCGATCGCGCTCGGCTGCGTCTATATCGCGCTGGTCGCACGCATCACGCGCGCCGCCATGCTCGAAGTGTTGCAGCAGGACTACATCCGCACTGCCAAGGCCAAGGGCCTCGGGCAGGGCGGTATCCTGTTCATTCACGCGCTGAAGAACGCGGCCGTGCCGATCGTGACCGTCATCGGGCTCGGCATCGCGCTCCTGATCGGCGGCGCCGTGGTGACGGAAAGCGTGTTCGCGATCCCGGGGCTCGGCCGCCTCACCATCGATGCGATCCTGCGGCGTGACTATCCCGTCATCCAGGGCATCGTGCTGCTGTTCAGCTTCGTCTACGTCCTCGTCAATCTGATGATCGACGTCACCTATACGCTCGTTGACCCGAGGATCCGCTATTGACCGATGTTTCCGTCAATTCGCACCCGCTGCCACCCGGCCTCGTCCTCGCGCCGCAGCTGCCTGAGATCCTCCGGCCTGTTACCATCAGGCGCGGCTTCATCGGGTTCTTGCGCGGCCATCCCACCGTTGCGATCGGTGGCGCGCTGCTACTGGCGCTCGTGCTGATCGCGGTCTTTGCGCCATATCTCTGGACGGTCGATCCGACTGCGCTCGCGCCCGCAAAACGCACGCGCGCGCCGTCGGCGGCCTACTGGTTCGGTACTGATGCGCTCGGCCGCGATATCTATTCGCGCGTGCTGTTTGGCGCGCGGGTCTCGCTCACGGTCGGGTTGTCGGTTGCGATCTTTGCCTCTGCGGTCGGTCTCGCCATCGGCATGGTCTCGGGCTTCGTCCGCTGGGCCGACGGCATCCTGATGCGATTCATGGACGGCTTGATGTCGATCCCGCCGATCCTGCTGGCGATCGCATTGATGGCGCTGACGCGCGGCAGCGTCGGCAACGTCATCCTGGCGATCACCGTCGCAGAAATCCCGCGCGTCTCGCGACTTGTCCGCAGCGTGGTGCTGTCGCTGCGCGAGCAGCCTTATGTTGACGCGGCGGTTGCTTGCGGCACGCGCACGCCGATGATCATCCTGCGTCACATCCTGCCCAACACGGTTGCGCCGATGCTGGTGCAGGCAACCTATATCTGCGCCAGCGCCATGATCACCGAGGCGATCCTGTCGTTCATCGGTGCCGGTACGCCGCCCACCATTCCGTCCTGGGGCAACATCATGGCCGAGGGCCGCGCACTGTGGCAGGTCAAGCCCTACATCGTGTTCTTCCCGGCGGCCTTCCTCTCCGTCACCGTACTCGCCGTCAATCTGCTCGGCGACGGCCTTCGCGATGCGCTCGATCCGCGCATGGCCAAGCGTCTCTGACCGAGGCTGATCGCGATGGCGTTGCTCGAAGTCGAAAACCTCCAGACCCATTTCCGCACTCCCAGCGGTATCAACCGCGCGGTGGACGGCGTGTCCTTCCATGTCAACGAAGGCGAGACGCTCGCCATCGTCGGCGAATCCGGCTGCGGAAAATCGGTGACCTCGATGTCGCTGATGCGGCTGATTCCGGAACCTCCGGGCAGGATCGCGGGTTCGATCCGTTTCGCAGGGAAGGACTTGCTGCAACTGCCCGATCGCGAGATGCGGGCCATCCGCGGCAACGACATCTCGATGATCTTTCAGGAGCCGATGACCAGTCTCAACCCGGTGCTGACGGTTGGTCGCCAGATCCGGGAAACGCTGATGATCCATCAGGGCCTGGATAAACAGGCCGCCGAGGCGCACGCGGTCGAGATGCTGGCGCTGGTCGGCATTCCCGAGCCGAAGCGACGCGTGCGCGAATACCCGCACCAGCTCTCCGGTGGCATGCGCCAGCGCGTGATGATCGCGATCGCGCTGGCCTGTAATCCAAAACTCCTGATCGCCGACGAGCCGACCACGGCGCTCGACGTCACCATCCAGGCGCAGATCCTCAAGCTGATGCTGGACCTGAAGCGGCGTGTGGGCGCCGCCATCATCCTGATCACCCACGATCTCGGCGTCGTCGCCGAGATCGCCGAGCGCGTGATGGTGATGTATGCCGGCCGCAAGGTCGAGGAGGCGCCGGTGGCCGAGCTGTTTCGCTCGCCGCGTCACCCGTATACGCAAGGCTTGCTCGGTGCTGTGCCGAAGCTGGGCTCTTCGCTATCAGGCACCACGACGCGGCTCGCCGAAATTCCGGGGCAAGTGCCTGATCTGCGCAAGCCGATCACCGGCTGCGTCTTTGCCGGCCGCTGCGCGCAGGCGACTGATCTCTGCCGGCAATATGCGCCCGGGCTCGAAGAGAAGGGGCCGCGCCACATCGCCGCCTGCCACCACGCCGCCAAGGGAGCCGTCGCGGCATGAGTACCCCGCTGCTCCAGGTCAACGACCTCAAAAAACACTTTCCGGTCAAGAAGGGCCTGTTCGGGCGCCAGACCGAATTCGTCTACGCGGTCGATGGCGTATCGTTCGAGATCGCGCGCGGCGAGACGCTGTCGCTGGTCGGCGAGTCCGGTTGCGGCAAGTCGACGGTCGGTCGCGCGATCCTGCGGCTGTTCGATGTGACGTCAGGCCAGGTCATCCTCGACGGCCAGCGCATTGACGATGCGCATCCGAGCACCATGCGCCAGATGCGACGGCGTGTGCAGGTGGTGTTCCAGGATCCCTTCTCGAGCCTCAATCCGCGCATGCGCGTGCGCGACATTCTCGCCGAGCCGATCCGCAATTTCGGCCTAGCCAAATCCGCCGCCGATCTCGAGACGCGCGTAACGGCGCTGATGGACACGGTGCGCCTGCCGCGCGAGGCGCTGAACCGCAGGCCGCACGAGTTCTCCGGTGGCCAGCGTCAGCGCATCGGCATTGCGCGGGCGCTCGCGGCCGAACCGGAGCTCATCGTCTGCGACGAGGCGGTCTCCGCGCTCGACGTCTCGGTCAAGGCGCAGATCGTCAATCTGTTGCGGGATCTTCAGCGCGAGTTCGGTCTTGCGCTGCTCTTCATCAGCCATGATCTCGCGATCGTCGAGCACATGACCCACCGCGTCGCGGTGATGTATCTCGGTAAGATCGTCGAGGTCGCGCCGCGCCGGGAGATCTTTGCCGCGCCGAGGCATCCCTACACCAAGGCGCTGCTCTCGGCGGTGCCGCTGCCGGAGCCGGGCGCCAAGCGCAATCCCATCGTCCTCGGCGGCGACGTGCCGAGCCCGATCAACCCTCCGAAAGGCTGCCGCTTCCACACCCGCTGTCCCTTCGTGTTCGATCGCTGCCGGACGGAAGAGCCGCAACTTCGTCCAGCCGAAGACGGGCAATGGGTGGCCTGCCATCTGGATGCGCTGCCGGCGGGGTAGAGAGCTGCGTCATCGCGCTGGCCCGCACGCGTGGCACCGAACTCTGCGGTAAGAGAAAAGGGCCGTCCTGTGGGGGTACAGGGCGGCCCTAGGAGGCTCGGTGGCCCGGGAGGAAGGGCACGAGCCGGCGCATGCGGCAGGGCGCTTACGCCAAGACCATGACAAAGACCATTGTCATGCGGCCGTCCCCGCAAATCGGTCGCCGTCCCAGGATCGACGGCGGCGCGACAGCGCTTCAACGTCAGGCCGCTCGTTCCTGGCGCCTGCACGCCATCGCGCCGGTGTCTGACCGCTGATGCGCTTGAACACGGTCGAGAAATGCGCCTGGGTGCTGAACCCGACGGCAAGTGCGATCTCGGCCAGCGAACATGGGGTCGTCGTCAGCAGCGATTGGGCGTGCTCGATCCGGTGATTGAGAAGGTATTCGCGCGGTCGATATCCGGTGGCTGCGCGGAACTGCGCGGCGAAATGCATCCTGGAAAGGCCTGCAACGCCAGCGAGCTCGGACAGGCTGATGCTGCGTTCGAAGTGAGCGGCGATATGTTGTTCGACGCGCCGCAAGCGCCATTTTGGCAAAGCATTGATCTTGGCTCGCAAACTGTCGGGGCGGCCTTCGTGTTCTTCCGGGTCGACCGCAAGGTCGATTCTGATGTGAGCGGTCTGCAATTCGGTCAGCATCGCTTATTCTCTCAAAGCTTCACGGTGTTCGCTGTGACCACTGGACGCGGATGGCATGGTGACAGGATAGGCGCGTGCCGGCCTGGACGCCCGTTAGGATCTGTTAGATTCTGTAAATGCCGACGACCCGCGGTCATCAGTTAAGGAAGTTCCAACTTGAGCCAATGTTTCGGCGACTTGGGCGCTACTCGAAGGCGGCGTCGAAGATCTCGACGTCGATCAGCACGGGCTTGGCAATCACGGTGCCATCGGGCCGTTGCGTCAGCGTACGCCGAAGGGTTGGAACCACGATGCCGCTGAAATTATCGTGGGCCCACGAATAGTGCGCGACACGTGCGCCCAGGAGATCGTGATCGGTCCGCCGCTGCAAAGCATTTCCATCGAAGTAGAACACTTGCTCAGACGCAAGATTGATCAGACTCGCGGGCAGTTGCGCGCGAAGGCGCCGCCACGTCTCATTGTTCTCGCGCCACGGCGGCAGTTCCTCGACCACGACGTCAGGTCGGGCGAGGAGGAAAGGGGTGGTGAGATAGTTCCATATCTGGACGCCGCAGAAGAACACCAGATGTAGTTCGTCCGCCAGCGCATGCGCGCCGTTGCTGGGAAAGGCGAGGCTCGGGTTGCGCCAGGTCCGTAGCACCTGTCCGTCAAGGTTTTCGATCGTGATCGCGTCCGGCGCGAACGCGCCTGACTGTTCACCGCCGGTGATCCCGGTGAAGCGGACCGATTGTGTCCGTGTCGATCCCTCCGCGGTGACGTCCTTGAATTCCCGGGCATGCCCGGCGTCGCCGAACAGTGCTCCGCCGACGGACAAATGCAGTGTGAACCGGCTCAAGCTGTTCCAGCGGGCGAGACTCCCGGAGGCGTCGATCGCATCGTCAAGAAGTGCCATGTCTCACTGCATCCACCATGAATGGGATCAGCATGGCGGGGCGCGAGCGGCTTGGCGTGTTAGAAGTTGTTAGGAGTTGCAAGAGCCCGACAGGGTATCCCGTTGAAGATGCGTCTATTTCGGAGTGTCTGCCGGTGGCGGACGTGCGACTGCACAGCGTGTTGCCCTCCAAAAAGACACTTCAGGCGCCCAAATCAAGAGGCGTCCCGGGCCGCCCTTCCATCGGTGCGAAGCGCCGTTGGACGACCAGCAAACGAACAAGGAGAAACAAGATGATCCGCAAGGCAAAAGCAGTTTGGCAGGGCACCGGCCGTGATGGCACCGGTCATCTGTCGAGCGAATCCGGCGTGCTCGCCGCGACGCCGTATTCGTTCAAGACCCGTTTCGAGAACGAGAAAGGCACCAATCCCGAGGAATTGATCGCAGCAGCGCACGCTGGCTGCTTCACCATGGCGCTGGCGTTCGGCCTCCAGCTTGCCGGATTCACGCCGACCGAGCTGTCGACCGAGGCCGCGGTCTCGCTCGAGCCGGAAGGCAAGGGCTTCAAGATCAGCAAGTCCGCGCTCACCCTGCGCGCCAAGGTTCCCAATCTGGACGATGCCGGCTTCGCTCGCATTGCCGGCGAAGCCGAGAAGAACTGCCCGGTCTCCAAGGTTCTCAACGCCGAAATCAGTCTCGACGCCAAGCTGGTCTAGTCGCACCCCTTCGCATAAATTGGCCATCCGGTTCGTTCGCGAAAGATCGGGCCGGATGGACTTCTCTGGCACCTTGGGAGCTGACAGATGACGACAGAGCGCGCGGTTTTGGCTGGAGGCTGCTTCTGGGGCATGCAGGATCTCATCCGCAGGCAGCCAGGCGTGATTTCAACGCGCGTCGGCTACACGGGCGGTCGGGTAAAGAACGCCACCTATCGCAATCACGAAGGTCATGCCGAAGCGATCGAGATCATGTTCGATCCTGCGAAGACCAGCTTCCGGACCATGCTGGAGTTCTTCTTCCAGATTCACGATCCCACGACGCCCAATCGCCAGGGCAATGATCTCGGAACGAGCTACCGCTCCGCGATCTTCTACACGTCGGACGAACAGAAGCGCATTGCCGACGATACAATTGCCGATGTCGAAGCCTCGGGTCTGTGGCCTGGCAAGGTGGTGACTGAAGTCGCTCCCGTCGGCGAATTCTGGGAGGCCGAGCCTGAGCATCAGGATTATCTCGAACGCTTTCCTGACGGCTATACGTGTCACTTCATCCGGCCGAACTGGAAGCTGCCGCGACGCGCGACTGCCGTGGGAGGCTAGGTCCGGGCCAAGCGGTTCGGTTACGCCCGCAATTGCGCGATCAGGTCGCGAGCGATCCGCGTATCGGCGATATCGGATCCTTCGGTCAGCGCGCTGGAGGCCTTCTCCAGGATAGGCAGTGCCTCTGCACGCCGATCTTGTCCAACCCAGAGCTGCGCAACGCTGATCGCGCAGCGCAGTTGCCAGAAGTTCGCGCCTTGCTGCGTTGCCAGGTCCATGGCGTCGTGAAAGCACGTTTCGGCGGCTTCCGATTGCGGCGTCTCCCTGAGCATCAGCTCCCCTTTGATGCGGAGCAGTTCCGGCAGATACCAGCGTTCCTGCCTGTCGTTGCAACGCGCCAAGGCGTCCTCGATCGTGTCAAAGCCCTGATGGACCTGGTTGGCCTCTCCGAAACAGGCTGCAAGCTCGCCGAGCAGCGGAAGAAACCGCGGCAGAAAGCGCGCATCGCCGGCGCGATTGAGCTCGTCGCGCAGCAGTGGCAAGCCGGTCTCGACATCCGTGCGCCTGGCGACGATCAAAGCATTGAAAGCCCGCGCCCACAGGCTCCAGAGCCTGATAGCGTGGCGATCGGTATGTTCGAGCAACTCGGCCCCATAGCGCTCGGCGGCCTCGTAGTCGCCGGCCAGGAAGGCAATCGGACAGGCGGCTTGCCCCAGAACGCTGCAGAAGGTCAGCGCATGGCCGTTGGCACGGCCCTCATGGATGTTCTGTTCGGCAAGCGCCAGAGCCTGATCTGCATGACCCTGGAGCCACAGAATGCGTGCGCGAAAGTATTGCGTCGATATCCGCAAATCGAGCGGGAAGATCTTCGGCTTCTCGGCCAGCACATGCAGGGACGCATGCACCCGATCGATACGGACCCGCGCCTCGCGTTGGTCGCCGAGATAATGCAGCACGACGGCGGAGAGCCGGTCCGCCAGCATGAGGTCCGTCTTGTCAGGCGAGCTCGCCGCAGCTTCGGCGAAACGGTCGGCAAGCGCGCGGGCCTTGCCGAACGCTCCGTTGTTGAATTGATCGATGGACAGGCCCCAGAGGGCCCGCAAGCGGAAATCCTTGTCGTCGAGCTTGTCGGCCAGCTCGAGCGTGGCCTCGAGGATCGGGCGCGCCTCGCGCGCCCGGCCTTCGCCGTACATCAGCGACCAGCCAAGCGCTGCCAGGAGCTGCATGCGGACGCGCTCCTCGCCATGATCTCCCAGCGCGGCAAGCGCTGACCTGGCGCGCTCGCGACACTCGGCAAACAACGAAAGGCGGATCCAGAGCGTGACCGCGACCGCCGTCAGTGCGATGCCGAGCTGCGTGTCGCCATCGGGCGAAAAGGCCCAGTCCAGCGTAGCACGCAAATTGTCCAGTTCGGCGCCGTAGGTCCCAAGCCAGTCCGACAGTGGAGCGGAGGTCTCCGCCTCGGCGCGCTCGAACAGGTCGCGAAAATATTCGGCGTGGCGCTGCGCGATCCGCTTCGCCTCGCCAGCCTCGTTGAGCTTGCCGAGTGCGTAGGTGCGCGTGGTATCCAGCAGCCGATAGCGCAGCGTTCGCGCGCCCGATGGTGCGATCAGCGATTTCGTGACGAGATTGTCGATCGCCTCCATTGTTGCTGCGGCGCTGAGCCCGTCGCCCGAGGCGACGGCGGCAGCAGCCTCCGGCGTGAACGGCCCGGCGAAGACGGACAATCTTCGCAAGATGGCGCTCTCCGATGCAGGGAGGAGATCGTAACTCCAATCGAGCGCGGCGCTGAGCGTCTGGTGCCGCGGGATGGCGGTGCGTCGTCCGCGCCATTGCAGGGAAAAACGGCTGTCGAGGAGAGAGGCCGTACCGGCAATGCCATAGGCATTGACACGCCCGGCCGCGAGCTCGATCGCGAGCGCGATGCCGTCAAGGCGGCGGCAGATGTCCGCCACCAGCGGAGCTTCTTCCGCGCTGAGTTGAAAGGGTCCGGAGCTCTGCGCGATACGCTCGACAAAGAGCTGGGCTGCGGGATAAGCGAGGATTTCGGCCACGGCGAGATCGTCGCGCCGGGGCGGGCAATCCAGAGGAAACAGCCGAAAGATCCGTTCGCCTTCGCCGCGAAAGGATTCGCGGCTCGTTGCCAGCACATGCAATCGCGGTGCCTCCCGAACCAGGCGTTCGACCAGCGGTGCAAGGCTCTCCAGCAAGTGCTCGCAACTGTCGAGGATCAACAGAGTAGGCCTCGCCTGGAGATGGGTCAGCAGGGCCGGGATGGGATCTTCCGCATTGATGGACAGCCCGAGCGTCGAGGCGATGGTGATTGCGGCGAGCTCGGGCTTCCTCACCGGTCCGAAGTCGACAAAGAATACACGTCCGTCGAAATGGGCGAGCCGGCGATGGCCCACGGTCACAGCCACTGCAGTCTTGCCGATGCCACCTGGGCCGACCACAGTGACAAAGCGATGCGATGCGAGCCCGGTCGAAATCTTCTCGATAACGTCGTCTCGCCCGATCACCCTGGCGAGCGGAGCGGGAAGGGAGCGGGGCAGAGGGACATCTATCGCGGGAGCAGGAAGCGCGGGAGTGACCTGGGCGAGCGATGCGACGAAGCAATAGCCGCGCCCGGGGACGTTGACGACATAGCGGGCCGACTTGCCGGTGTCGCCGAGTGCCTTGCGCAGGGCCGCGATGTGAAAGCGCAGGCTGCCATCGTCTACGTTGACATCGGCCCAGACGCGTTTGACCAGCTCTCGCTTGTCGACGACTTCACCGGGCCGCTCGGCCAGGAAGATCAGGATGTCGAGCGCGCGGCCTCCGACATGAAGATGCGCGCCGTCCTTCTCCAGGAGACGGGACTTCGGAAACAGTCGAAATGGCCCAAAAGAAATGGCCGAGTCTTGGTTGTTGTTGTCTGGCACGCGCCATCGCCCCCTCGGGGGGAGTCAAAATTCGTTGGCTTTGTTTACCAGAACGAGGCGTACAGTAAACTGGACGAAAGCCGCAAAGGCGGCAGCGGCGGCAATCGGCCGATTGCGCGTAATTAAAATATCTCTTTCATGTGAATGCGTTATGACGATGTCGGTCCGACGCAGCCGGGTTCAGTCCCGCGCAGTCCGCATGCCACTCATCGGCGGCGCCGCCATTGACGATCGTCTCATCCTGCTGCGTATGGAGTTTTGGGAGCCGGTCCCGCCTCTGATCAAAAGCTTACGACGTTCGGAACAGGACATGCCTTCCCTCTCGCGGCGAGAATTCGTCAATGCGGCCACCTTTGCAGCCGCGCTCGCTGGAATTCCACGCAGTGCAAGCGCCGCCGACTACCCGTCGCGTCCCATCAGGCTCGTGATTCCCTATTCGGCCGGCGGCTCGGGTGATCAGATCGGGCGTCCCTGGGTCGAGAGGATGTCATCTCAACTGGGTCCGGCCTTTGTCGACAATATCGGCGGAGCGGGTGGGGCGATCGGGACGACTGCCGTCGCGCGCGAGAAGCCCGATGGCTATTCGCTGCTGCTGGGCAACGGCAGCACGCAGGTCATCATTCCACTGACGACGCAAAATTCTTCGTATGCCGTCGGTGATTTCCGGGCGATTTATCGGCTGATCAGCAGTGCGCTCGTTTTCGCCGTCCATCCCTCGCTGCCTGCGACGGATCTGCAGGGCCTGATCGCCTATGCGAGGAGCAATCCCGGCAAACTGTCCTACGGGACGCCCGGCATCGGCACCGGCAATCACCTCGTGGGCGAGCTGTTCAAGCAGCAGGCGGGCGGGTTGGATATCGTCCACGTCCCCTATCGGGGAATCTCGCAGGCGACCAACGACGTCGTCAGTGGCCAGATTTCTCTCGTCGTCGCCGTCATGTCGGTTCAACTGCAACAACTGAGCCGGGCAGGCAAGGTACGCCTGCTTGCGGTCACGACAGACAAGCGCTTGAGCGGCGCGCGAGAGATCCCGACCGCGATAGAATCGGGCATGCCTGATCTCCGCTATGAGGGATGGTTCGGCCTGTTTGCACCAAAGCAGACGGAGGACGCGATTATCGACCGACTCGCGCAGGCGACACGCGTAGCTATGGCAGATCCCGCGCTCCAGGCGAATTATCGCGCACAGGGCATGGAGCCCGATAGCGATTCGAGCCCGGATGAATTCCAGCGAATGGTCGATGTCACCGCGGCAAGCCTTGGTCCCGTGATCAAATCGATTGGGCTCAAGTCGCTGTAAGCGCGACAGCAGCTCAAAACCGCTTGGCCATGTCGGCTAGCCGGCGGTGGGCCGTCGCGCGCGCCGCCTGGATCGGTTCGGTCGGGCCAGCCGTTGGGCCGATCGGCACGAAGCTGATATCGCTGACGCCGATGAAGCGGAGCGCCTCGCGCAAATAGGGCGTTGCCATGTCGATGCGGCCGCGGTTCATGCCGGTGGCAAAGTCGCTGCCGGAGGCGAGGATCACGATGGTCGGACGGTCCTTCAGCAGCGGACGATATCCCTGCGCCGGATCGAAGCGGAACGTGAGCCCGGGCTGGATGATGATGTCGAACCACTGCTTCAGCTTGTAGGGGATGCCGAAATTCCACATCGGCGTCGAGATCAGCACGCGGTCGGCCAGCGAGAAGCGCATCGCCATTCGCTCGGCTTCGGCAAAACTCTCGCGCTGTGCGTCGTTGAAGGACTGCGATTTCATCCGCGCATATTTGGCCTCGACGATGGGGCCAACAAATTCCGGCATGCGCTCGCGCCAGAGATCGACGACATCGATGTCCCAATCAGGGCGGGCCTGGCGAAAGCCGTCGAGGAAGATGCGCGCGCCGGCACTCGACTCGGAGTCGGCGCGCGGCGAACAGGACAGATGCAGAAGCTTTGCCACCACTCATCCCAGCGCTCTGATGACGGCATCTGCCCGGGTCACGACCGCGACGTTCTGCATGGCAAAGTTGATCGAGGCCGAGTGCCAGTCGGCATTCATGGTCGAGCAGCAGTCCTCCGGCACGACCATGAAATAGCCCTTGTCGGCGCCCGTGCGGGCGGTGTGTTCGACCGACATGTTGGTCCAGGCGCCAGTATTGATGATCATGTCGCGGCCGGTGGCCTTGAGAATGGTTTCGAGACGCGTCCCCTCCCAGGCGCTCATCCGCATCTTCTCGACCACGAAATCGCCCGGTCGCGGCTCCAGCCCTGAGACGGGTGCCGCACCCCAACTTCCGCGCACCATCGCCTTGCTGTCGACGAGCCCCTCGAACAGTGGCGCGTTCAGCGTTACGCCGGGCGCGCCGGGCTCGACCACGAACCAGACGTGGATGATGACGACGCCTCGCGCCCGAGCGGCTTCAGCGAGGCGGCGAACGTTCTCGACGACGTGTTGTTGCTTCGCATGACCAGGTGCACCGGACTCGGCGAAGGCCCCGCCGTCCATGATGACGTCGTTCTGGAGGTCCTGGATGATCATGGCGCAGCGATTTGGATCGAGCCGGATCTCGCCATCAGCAAGGATCGGGGCTGCGGCTGTGGGGCCTGCGCTTGCCGCTCCGCCGCTGCTGCGTCTGCCGCTCATATAGGGCTCGTGGCGCGGGCCGGTCTTGGTCGGGATGGCATAGACCGAATGCGTCGAGGTCAGATAGAGCGTACGGAAGTCAGGTCCGCCCCAGGCGAGGTTGGCGACAAGCTCGGGCACACGAACTTTGCCGAGCAGCTCGCCGCGCGGCGAATAGACCCAGACGCCGCCGGGCGCGGTGACCCAGACATTGCCGTGCTGGTCGCACTTCATGCCGTCGGGCAGGCCCGCCTCCAGTTCGGAGCGGATGCCGCTCGCGAACACGCGCGCGTTCGACAGCGTGCCATCGGCATTGACGTCGAACACGCGGATCAGCGCCTGCACGGTGTCGTTGACGTAGAGCAATTTTTCATCGGGCGAGAAGCATAGCCCGTTTGGCTGGTCGAACAGCGTTCGATCCACCACGAGCTTGGGCTCGCTGCCGGGCACAACACGATAGACACCCTGGAAACCGAGCTGACGCGGCCGCTCGACGCCAAAGACCGGCATTCGGCCGTACCAGGGATCGGAGAAATAGATTGCGCCTGACGAATGGACGCAGACGTCATTGGGGCTGTTGAGCTCCTGTCCGCCGAAGTGCGAGGCCAGCACCTCGCGCCGTCCGTCCGGCCGCTCGCGGATCAGCGATGAGGTCGCGTGCTCGCAGACGATCAGATTGAGCTCGGCGTCGTAGGTCATGCCGTTGCACTTGTTCGACGGCCGCTTGACCTCGGCGACGCCGCGCCGTGCATCCCAGCGCCGGCGCACGTCGCCCGGCATGTCCGAGAACAGCAGGTAATGATCGACCGGATGCCAGATTGGTCCTTCCGTGAACTCAAAGCCTGTGCCGACCTGCGCGACCGGCGCGTAGGGGTCGATCAGGGTCTCAAATTCGGAGCGCAAGGTGACATGGGTCATCGGTTGGTCCTCACATCGTTTTAGGCTGGGAACCAGTTGCGTGCGGGCAGGGACTGCACGATCGGGCCGGGGACCTGGTCGTGCAGCCGGCCGACGACGGTGCCGCCTTCGATCTTGGCGGGGCGATCATGCACCGGCAGCAGATAGCGCGAATTGCTGAGCAGCTTTTTGATCGACGCCTTCTCGGCGCGTTTGCTGGTGCCGTGATTGCCGGTGGTGCGCGGCTCCGCGTCGTGAATCTCGTTGAAAGGCGTGACGATCTGGTCGTTGAAGTCGTAGATCACGTCGCCACAGATGGTGGCGATGCCGTCGGCTGTCTCGACAATGATGTTCATCGAGCCCTCGGTGTGAGCGTTGGCCGCGTCGCAATAGACGCCGGGCATCAGCTCGACGGGGCCGGTGATCTCCAGATCGAGGAAACGCAGCGCACTCTTCGTATGCAAGCGGTCGATCAGATGCTTGATGTCAGGCGCCGGATATTGCGGATGCATCAGGCCGGAGACGGAGTATTCCAGCTCCTTACGGTTGAGCACGACGGTCGTGTTCATCGGGAACAGATCGTCCTTGCCGGCGTGGTCGATGTGCAGATGGGTGTGGCAGACGAAGCGCACGTCGCCCATGCGCACGCCGTGGCGGGCAAGCTGGTTCTCGATCATGTTCTCATGGTACTGAAGGCCGCGCATGCCCAGCGTTTCCATGATCTGGTTGGAGCGATAGCCGGTATCGACCACAACGGGATATTTGCCGCCGAGGATCAGAAAGCCGAGTGTGAGGACGCGGCGGGTGCGGCCGCAATCACGGCCGAGCACGAGAAAGCTCGATTCCAGTTCGATATCGCCGTAGTCCAGAATCTTGATCTCCAGCGCCATTCGTTGCCCTCCCTGTGTTCTTTCTTGTCTGTCAAAGCCGATAGACGCGCGTCGCGGTGGTGTTGAAAATTGCGTCCTGTTGCTTCGCGCTCAGCGGTGCAGCCGCCGCACGAAATGCATCGACGAGCTCGCGATAGCTGGTCCACAATTTCTCGATTGGAAAATTGGAGCCGAACAGGCAGCGGTCGGCGCCGAAGATCGCGACGGTGTCGGCAACGACAGAGGCTATATGTGCCGGATCGTTCCGGTGAGTGAAGGTACCGAGCCCCGAGAGCTTTGAGACCACGTTCGGGCATGCCGCAAGTCGCGCCATCCCGGCGCGCCAGGCCGCGCGGCCTGCCGGCGAAAGGTCTTCGAGCATGCCGGCGTGCTGGAGGATGAAGGTCACCTTGGGGCAGGATTCAGCGAGCTGCGCTCCGTCAGGCATCTGCGGTGTGAAGAGCTGGAGGTCAAAGCTCCATCCGTAGTCAGCGAGCCGCGCTACGTTGCGTCGGACGATAGGGTCGACGCAGAGATCAGGCTTCGCCGCGAAGCGATAGAGTGGGTTCTCATGCCAGTGCAGCTGCATGCGCACGCCGCGCATCAGCGGATAGCGCTTCAGGCGATCGAGCTGCGGGCGGACGTCGTCGACAGCGAAATTGGCGTAGGCGACGATCGCGTGCGGCCAGCCGTGCTCGTTGGCGGTCTGCTGCACCCAGGCGGTTTCGTCCTCGAAGCGGTCGTTGGCCCAGTTGGTCTGAACGTAAACCGAGCGGGTAACGCCAGTGCCCTTGAGGTCGTCGAGATATTCCTGGATTGGGTAGTCGCGGCGGATGGCCTCGTAGGGTCCGAAGATACGCGGCTGCATCGGGCCGACCAGCCAGGGCAGGTCGGCCTGCCGCCAGATATGGTGATGCCCGTCGATCATATCGGTCACGCAACTCTCCTTCGTCCCAACGCCAGGACGTGCGCGACGATCGACGCGCTCGATCCGCCGTCGACGAGGTCGTCGACGAAGCGTTCGATGGCGACGAGCGCCTCGGTCTGCGGACGGAATCCTGGGCTGGTTGCAAGCGGTGTCAGCCAGCTCACGCGCCAGGCCCGCCGCGACAGTTTGGCGACGGCATCGCGCAGCGCATCGAGCGCGCCACGCTCCAGCCCATCCGAGACCACGACCACCGCTGCGCCGCGCGCATAGCCGCCGAAGCGGGGTACTGCGAGGAAGGCCTGCAGCGCATCGCCGATCCGGGTGCCACCATCCCAGTCGCTGACGAGATGGGCGGCCGCGCTCAGCGCTTGCTCGCGGCGCTTGACCCGCAACGCGCGGGTGACACGGGTGAGCCGGGTGCCGAAGGTGAAGACCTCGACGTTGGGCGCGGCCTGCACCAGTGCATGCGCCAGCTTCATGTTCTCTTCAGTCCGGCTCTTCATCGATCCGGAGACATCGATCAGCAGCAGGAATTTACGCGGGCGCTGGCGCCGCTTCATGTGCCCGAGCCGCAGGATCTCGCCGTCGCTTCGGACGGAGTCGCGCAAGGTGCGGCGAAGGTCGGCGAAAGGACCGCGGCGCGCGCGCATGCGGCGATGGCCTCGCCGCCGCGGCAGGCGCCTTGGCGCCTCGCGCGCCAAGCGGCGGAGTGCGTCGGTGGTGGAAAGCTGTGCAAAGCGACGCTCGACCAGCGCCTCGGTACGCGTCGCGGTCAGGCCGGACTCATTAGCCTCGTCGGCGAGCAAAGGCTCCTCGTCGCCGCGACCTTCTTCCTGGAGCCGGACCGTCTCGTCGTCCTCGCCGTCGTCGGTGCGTTCGATCGCTTCGCTCCCTCGGAAATGCAGATCGAACAGCCGATCGAAGGTAGCGCGGCGCTCGGGCGGCGGGGCAAGGGTGGCCAGTGCAGCTTGCCGGATATCCCTGAGGTCACGCGGGCCGAGCAATTCGATTGCGGTGAGAAACGCGGTGGTCTGCTCCGGGGCGACCGCGAAATTGTTGACGCGCATCAAGGCGACAAAGGAGACGAAGATGCGGGCGGCGCGCGGCAGCTGTAGCTCGGTGCTCATGCCGTCGCCTCCGCGAGCATCGCGTCGAGCCGCGGCGAGATGAAATGCAAATCTTCCTCGTCCTTTAGCGCCACGCCGATCGAGCGCCTGAAGGCGTCGGGCCAACGCGCACCGCCCTTGTTGAGGAGCGTCGCGGCCTCGGCCCAATCGACGGCTTCCGCGATGCCGGGCGCCTTACTCAGCGGTTCGCGCCGGAGTTTGCCCACCGCTGCGACGACAGCGCGCGCGGTGGCTTCGGCGACGCTGGAGGCCCGCAGCATCACGATGCGAGCTTCGCGCTCTTCGGTGGGATAGTCGATCCAGTGATAGACGCAGCGGCGGCGCAAGGCTTCGTGCAGATCTCGCGTTCGGTTCGAGGTCAGAACGACCACGGGGCGCTCCGTGGCGCGGACCGTGCCGCGCTCGGGGATCGAGATCTGGAAGTCGGAGAGGAATTCGAGCAGGAAGGCCTCGAACTCCTGGTCGGCCCGATCGATTTCGTCGATCAAGAGCACGGTGGAATCTGGCGCGCGCAAGGACGCCAGCATCGGACGTTCGATCAGGAACGTCTCGCCATAGATGTCGATACTCTCGTCGCCGGCCTGGCGGATCGCGAGCATCTGGCGGGGATAGTTCCACTCGTAGAGCGCCGCGGAGGCGTCGATCCCCTCGTAGCATTGCAGGCGGATCAGGCGACGGCCGAGCACCGCAGCGATCGCTTTTGCGGCCTCGGTCTTGCCGACACCCGGTGCGCCCTCCAGCAGCAGCGGCTTACCGAGGGCGAGGCCAAGATAGGCTGCGGTCGCAAGCCCCTCGTCGGCGAGATAATAAGCCGCGCGCAACGCTCTCTCCAGCGCCTCCGGGCTATCGATGCCGACGATGTTGCTGCGGACCGCCATCGACAAATCCCCTAGCGTCGGGCCTGCGGCCGGGCGCCACCCTGGGCCTTGATCGCGCGCAGAACCTTCTCCGGAGTGATTGGCAGATCGTCGATGCGGACGCCGACGGCGTTGAAGATCGCGTTGGCGACCGCCGGCAGCACCGGGTTGGCACACATCTCGCCTGGACCTTTCGCCCCGAAGGGGCCGTCAGGGGCAGGGCGTTCCAGCACAGCGATATCGTGCGGACAGATATCGCCTGGGCCGGGCATCAGATATTCGACGAAGTCGCGCGGGCCGTGAACGGGCTCGGGATAAGCGGGCTCTGTCGTCTCGTAGAGCGCGTGACTGACGCCCATCCAAGCGCCGCCAACGAGCTGTTGCTCGACGAGGCGCGGATTGAGCGCGCGCCCGAGCTCATAGGCAGAGTCCATCCGGACCATCGCAACTTCCCCGGTCTCATCATCGACATCGACCTCGGCGACGAGGCAGGCGTGCGCATAGCAGGTGGCAGGCGACATTTCGCCGGTCTCCGGGTTCACTTCGGAGAGCGGCACAAGAAAAATGCCGCGGCCTGAGATCGTCTTGCCCTGCTTGAATTGCGCGGCGATCGCGACGTCCTTGGTCGAGATCGAGCGATGCGGCGCGCCCTTGACGTGGATGTTGCCGCGGCCGTCGGTCTCGAGATCGGCGGCGTTGACCTCCAATTCCTCGGCGGCGGCTTCCATCATCACGCCGCGCGCCTCGCGGGCGGCTGCCATCACTGCGTTGCCGACGCGGTGGGTGCCGCGCGAAGCGAACGAGCCCATACAATGGGGGCCAGTGTCGGAGTCGGCCGTATCGACATAGACGTCTTCGACCGGCACGCCCAGCGTCTCCGCGCAGATCTGCCGCGTCACCGATTTCATGCCCTGGCCGAGGTCGATGGACGACAGCGCCACCGTAAACTTGCCGCTCGGGTTGGAATGCACCAGCGCCTGGCTGGGGTCACCGCCGAGATTCATCCCGATGGGATAGTTGATTGACGCGATGCCGCGTCCGCGATGTCGGGTCATCTAGCGCCTCCTGGTGCCGAAGACGGAGGAGAAGCGAGCTGCACCGTGCGAGGGCGCGGCCGGGCGCGGTGAGGGCGGCGGCGGAGCGGGTGGCGGTGGATCGCGTGGTGGCTCGCGCGTGACGGTGGGTGGCAGGCGGTCATAGCTGGTTCGCTGCTGGACAGGCAACGACGGCCTTGCGCGGGAGTCCGCTGGGGTTGGCGGGATGACGGCACGGCTGCCGCCGCCGTCCTTGCGCGAGGACGCGCGCTTGTAGTCCTCGCGGATCGGCCATTTGGCTTTTTCGGCCGCGACCTGGACGCATTCGATCAGCGCGGTGTTCTTCGCCTCGCGCCGGTGCGCCTTCATGTCGCCGTCGCGGTAGGCGTTGAGGATCCGGAACTCCATCGGGTCCATGTTCACGAGGTTCGCCAGCTTGTCCATCTGGCACTCGATGGCAAAATCCATCGCGGTGACGCCGAAGCCGCGCATCGCGGTTGCCGGCGTGCGGTTGGTGAAGACGCAATAGACGTCGCCATAGACGTTCGGGATGGTGTAGGGCCCGGGCAGATGCGCGGCACATTTCACGGCAGCGTAGCTGGAGAGCCGCGTATAGGCGCCGCTATCGAAATAGGCCCGGATCTTGCGCGCGACGACGCGGCCGTCGCGCATCACGCCGTCCTTGATGTAGATGCGCTCGGCGCCGCGCGGCGGGCCGTATTGCATCTCCTCCTCGCGCCCGAATACGTAGCGGACGGGCTTGCCGGTCAACATCGCGCCGAGGATGGCGAGCGGCTCGGTCAGCGTGTCGACCTTGCCGCCAAAGCCGCCGCCGACGGTTCCGCCAATGAAGTGGAAGGTGTTCGATGGTACGTCGAGGATTTTGGCGCAGGTGTCGACGGAGAAGAACAGCGCCTGCGTCGAGGTGTAGACGACGTAGCGGCCGTTGGTATCGGGAGCCGCGATCGCACCGTTGGTCTCGGTCGGCGCGTGCTCGATCGGCGACATCTGGTAGCGCTGCTCCAGCACGTGATCGGCAGTCGCCAGCGCCGCGTCGGCATCGCCAAAGCGCAGCCTCTGATGGTCGTAGGTCTCGTGATAGGTGAAGGTGTTTTTTGGATAGGTCTCGTTGACCACGGGCGCACCTGATTTCAGCGCATCCTCGACGTCGAACACCGCCGGCAGCGGCTCGTAGTCGACCTTGACCTTGGCGATCGCCTCAAAGGCCTCGCGCTCGCTGTCGGCGACGATTGCGACGATCGGCTCACCCTTGTAGCGGACCTTGTCGACGGCTAGCGATGGCTCGTCGTCCTTGCCGAAATTGATCAGGCTGAGGAGCGTGTTGAGATTCACCGGGACGTCGGCGCCGCGGATAATCCGGCGCACGCCAGACGAGCGCTCGGCCTCTGACGTGTCGATGCGGCGAATGCGAGCGTGCGCCTGCGTCGAGCGCACGACCTTCAGATGCAGCATGCCTTGCAATTTGTGATCGTTGAAATAGCTCGACGTACCCGTGACATGGCCAAGCATGTCCTGGCGCTGAGTGCCCTTGCCGATTTCCTTCAGATTATCGTCGCGCTCGTCGGCGAAAATGTCCTTGCGCAGTTCCAGCATCGTCGCGTTTCCTTACGCACTGACCCGGCCGCCAGCGGCGGCGAGGATGGCATTGATGATCGGCTCGTAGCCGGTGCAGCGGCAGATGTTGCCGGAGATGGCCTCGATGACCTCGTCGCGGCTGGGTGAAGGATTGCGGTCAAGCAGGGCTTTTGCGGCCATCAGCATGCCCGGCGTGCAATAACCGCACTGGGCTGCAAAATTGTCGGCGAAGGCCCGTTGTAGCGGGTGCAGGTTCGGGCCTTGCTTCATGCCGTCGAGCGTCTCGATGGAGCGGCCGGCGACCGTCTCCGCCAGCGTCAGGCAGGACAGGTGCAGCTCGCCGTCAACAAGCACGCTACAGGTGCCGCAGCCGCCCTGGCCGCAACCAAATTTCGGCGTCATGTCGCCGATCAACTCGCGCAGCGCGACCAGCAGATTGGTGCCGCCGTCGACGAAGATCGCGACGTCGCGGCCATTGTGACGAAATTGCAGAGGTATCTTCGACATGGCTCTATTCCTGTCCCGACAGCAGGCGGCGCAGATGGACGCCGACGATCTCGCGGCGATACCAGGCGCTGCCGAGCGCATTGTCGGACGGCGATGTTCCTTCAGTGGCGGCCGATGCGGCGGCCGCGATGGCGGTGGGATCGAGTGAACGGCCCTCGAGCGCCCGTTCGGCGGCGCGGGCGCGGATCTGCGTCGGCGCCATCGAGCCCAGCGCGATGCGGGCACCGGCGATGCGGCCGCCAGAGATCGGCAGATGCGCGGCAAGCGTGATGACCGAACCGCCTTTCGGCTTGATGCGGGCGATCTTGCGATAGCGGAATGCCTCGGCGCTTGCCGGCCGGGTGCAGGAGACTGACAAGACCAGTGTTCCAGCCTGCCGGTCGCGCGCCTGCAAGAACTCCTCGATCGGGATATCGCGCGCGCCGAAGCTGCCTTGCACGGCCACGGTGGCATCAAGCGCCAGCAAGGCGACGGTAAAATCGCCATAGGGATTTGGCGCGAAGAGATTGCCGCCCAAAGTTCCCATGTTGCGTACGGCGGGGCCACCGATCGAACGGGCGGGCGCATGCAGGAAGCCGAGATCACGCTCGGCGAGAACGCGTGCGAAGGTGATGCCGGCACCCAGCGTCACGCGCGGGCCGGATGCGTCGATCCGGGTCAACGCCTGGTCCTGGGCGCGAACGACGGTCGAGATCGTAATATCGCCCTCGTTCAGCGCGCGCATCACCAGCGTGCCGCCGCCGAGATAGCGCGCGTTGCGGTCCGAGGATAGCGCACCGGCCGCCTCGCTCGCGCTTGCAAACGTCTTCACTGTCACGGCCATCTAGGCGGCCTCCTTGAGATGCCGGCGGATTGCTTCGAACCCGGCTTGATAAATGTCTTCGGCGACCATGTGGGTGATGCGGTCGCGGTCTTCAGGCTTGGTCGTGAAACGCGACTCCCAATGCCAGAAGGTGCGGTCGCCATCAGTGACCGGCAGCAGGCGGACATGGGCGACGTAGTTGAACATCGGGATAGGCGTATCGAGCAGACAGTAGCTGAAGCTTTGTTCGAGGTCGGACAGGGCCAGCAATTGCTCGCGGAGCTCGGCGCCGTCCTTAAGCTTGAACCGCCTGATGCAACCGATCTTGTCCGAGGAATGCGCGCGCTCGATCGAGGAGGTCGCGACCGCCGGATGCCAGCGATCATGCCCGTTGAAATCGCGCAACATCGCCCACGCCGCATCGGTCGGCGCGTCCAAGACGGTACTTTTGACGATATGCGGCACCAGCGTCAGCCTCCGAACACGCGCTTCAATGCGTCAAAGCCGCCCTGAAACACACCGCCGCCGATATTGCCGACGAGCTCGGTCTCGCGCTCCGGTGCGCAGTCGAACTCGGCGGTCCATTCCACGAAGGTCTGGTCGCCGTCGGTGACGGGCGTCAGCCGCAGGGTCGCGACGTAGTTCTCGACGCCCATCGGGGATTCCAGGATCGAGTAGGTGCAGAACATGTCGTAGTCGGACAGGCCGAGCAGCTTTTCACGGATGCGGTCGCCATTGCGCAGGCGAAAATCTCGCACACATCCGATCTTGTCGGAGGGCTCGCCGCCCTCAATCCGACTTTCGGCAATCGCGGGATGCCAGTTCGGCAGGCCGTTGAAGTCGCGCACCCGCGCCCAGACGCGATCGTTGCGCGCGTTGACGACGGTGGATACGTAGACGCGGGGCATGGCTCAGACCTCAGCTCTTCTTCCGCGGACCGCGTTCGGCCGGCGGTTCGCTACCTTCAGCCGAGGGTGCGGGGGAAGCAGCCGGCTTGTCGCCGCCACCACCGCCCTTGCGCGCGGACTCCTTGATGCCCTGCATGTCGCGGGCTTCGCGGATCAGCCCCGGCATCTTTGCGAGGGCACCGCCTTCGATGCCGATGTCGGCGAGGAGGGAATCGATCAGCGGCGCCTGAACGCGATAGCGCAGCGCAGAGTCGATCACTTCGTCGGTGGCGCTGCGACCGCCATTGCCGCCGCCGCCGTTGCCGTTGAGGCCGTCGACCTGGAGGATGCGGATGCCCTCGATCTTCTCCATTGGCTTGACGCTCTCGCGCACGATGCCTTCGATCTTGTCGAGCAGCTTGCGGCGGAACAGCGAGTAGCGTGCCTGGTCGGTCAGCACGTTCTCGGCTTCGTTGAGCATCCGCTGCGCTTCGGCCTCGACGGCTGCGCGGACACGTTCGGCATCGGCGGCAATCCGGGTTTCTTCGGCCTGCTTCTCGGCGAGCAGCACCTCGACCGTCTTGCGGCGTTTTGCGATTTCGCTCTCGCGCGCGGTGATGACGCGTTCGGTGGCTTCGGTGGCGCGCATGCGCGCCTCCTCTGCCATCGCCTTGGCGGCAGACTCTTCGAGCGACTTCTGGTGAATGGCGATTGCCTTCTCCATCAAGACCGTCTCGACCTCCTTCTCGCGATTGACCTCGAGCTTGCGCAGCTCGCGCTCGCGGCCGACGCGGGCTTCGTCGAGGCCACGGTCGGAGGCGATGCGCGCGCGCTCCACTTCCTCGCGCGAGGCGATCTCGGCCTCCTGCAGCGACTGCACGCGGGCGACCTCGAGTTGCTCGATCGAGCGGCGACGCTCGAGGCGAGCGGCTTCGAGCGCCTGCTCGCGGGAGACGTCGGTGGTTTCGATCTCCTTGCGGGCGACGATCTCGGCCTGCCGCACCTGACGGTCGGCATCGATCCGCTCGGACTTTTTCGCCGAGAGGGCGATGACGCGGTCTTCGTCCGCGATCTCGATGGCCTTCTTCTGCTCGATGTTGAGCACCTCACGCTTCTTGGACGAGGTGATCCGCTCGGCTTCGAGTGCCAGATCGACGACGATGCGCTGACGTTCGATGGCGTCGCGTCGCTTCAACTCAGCGGCTTCCAGAACGCCGGTGCGCTCGATCTCCAGCGAGCGGGTGTCACGCTCGGCCTGGATGCGCTCGGCCGCGACCGCCTTCTCCTGGGCGATACGGGCCGCCTCGATTGCCTCGCGCGAGGCGATGTCGGCTTCCTCGAGGGCGCGGTTGCGGGCGATCTCCAGCGAGCGAACACGCTCCTCCTGGGCAATGCGGGAGGCTTCGGTGGTCTCGCGCGCGGCGATCCCGGCGACTTCCAGGGTCTGGTTGCGCTCGATCTCGAGCTGCCGCGTGCTCTGCTCGGCGGCGATCCGCTCGGCAGCAATTGTCCGCTCGCGGGCGATGCGGGCGGCTTCGACCGCGCGCTGCGCCTCGATCTCGGCCTCCTGAATGGTCCGCACCTGCTGGATCTCCAGCGCGCGGGTGCGCTCGTCGGAGGCGATGCGCTCGACATTGACGATCAGGGTCTGCGCGATGCGGGCCTTCTCGGTGGCTTCGCGAGCGGCAATCTCGGCTTCGTCGACGGCGCGGGTGCGCTCGATCTCGCGGCGCCGGGTTTCCTCTTCGTTGGCGATGCGGGCGTCGGTGATGACGCGGTCCTGTTGAATTCGGGCCTTCTCGATGGCCTCGCGCGCGGCGATTTCGGCTTCCTCGACGGTGCGCATCCGCTCGATCTCGCGCTGGCGGACCTCACGCTCGGAGGCAATCCGCGTGGTGTCGATCGAACGCTGGTTGGCGATGCGGGTCTTTTCGATTTCCTCGCGGGCCAGGAGCTCCTTTTCCTCGATGGTGCGAGTGCGCTCGATTTCCTTCTGACGGGTTTCGCGGTCGGACGCGATCCGAGCCTCCGCGATCGCCTGCTCATTGGCGATCCGCGCGCGCTCAATGGCTTCGCGCGCAGAGATTTGGGCCTGCTCGGCCTCGGTCTCGCGCAGGGCGCGTTCGCGGGCGACCTCTGTACGCTGGAGTGCGCGGCGCATCTCGATATCGCGTTCCTGCTCCAGTCGCGCGGTCTCGCTTTCGCGCTCGATTTCGAGCGCCTGCCGCTCGGCCTCCAGATTGCGTGTGCGGATCTTGATCATCGAGTCCTGCTCGATGTCGTTGCGCAGCTTACGCCTCGCTTCGATGTCCTCCATCAGCCGCGTCAAGCCTTCGGCGTCGAAGCGGTTCGAGGGGTTGAAGAATTCAAGGTCGGTCTGGTCAAGATCGGTGATGGCCACGGACTCGAGCTCGAGGCCGTTCAGGGCGAGGGCTTCGGCTGCGTTGGTCTTGACTCGCGCGACATAGTCGCCGCGGCGCTCGTGCATCTCTTCCATCGTCATTTCGGAGGCGACGGAGCGGATCGCCGAGATGAATTTGCCGGCCAGCAGCGCGTGGAGCTGTTCCGGCTCCATGGTACGGCGGCCAAGGGTGGCGGCCGCAATCGAGACGGCTTCGCGGGTGGCCTGGACGCGGACATAGAAGTCGGCCTCGATATCGACGCGCATGCGGTCACGCGTGATCACCGCGTCTTGCCGCGAGCGCACGATTCCCATCGGCAGCACGTTCATGTTGACAGGCGTGTAGTCGTGGATGAAGGGCAGCACGAAGGCGCCGCCGTTGATGACCACCCGTTCGCCAAGGAAACCGGTCCGGACGAACGACACCTCCTTGGAGGAGCGGTGATAAAGCCAGTTGACGACATAGACGCCAACCACGATCACGATAACAGCGACGATCAGCCAGAGGATGAGCTCGCCGACCAGGATCCCTGACATGTTTCCCTCCCTCGATCTTGCAGGCGTTAGCGCGCGCTGATCGCCTTGAATTTGCGTACTTGTTCCGTCAAAGCCCGCTCCACTGGCAGCCGCTCCATCGAGGAGGCGCCGTAGAAGCCGTGGCAGTAGCGGGTGTTCTTCATGATGAAATCGGCATCCGCGGGATCCGCGATCGGGCCGCCATGGGCGAGCACGAGGATGTCCGGATTGACGCTGAGCGCGGCCGACGCCCAGGTGTCGACCCGCGCCGGACAATCCTGCAGTTTCAGCGCGGTCTGCGCGCCGATCGTGCCGCCGGTGGTGAGCCCGAGATGGCAGACGATGATGTCGGCGCCGGCGATCGCCATCGCGGCGGCTTCCTTCTCGCTGAAGACGTAGGGCGTCGTCAGCAGATCCTTCTCGCGCGCCTTGGCGATCATGTCGATTTCGAGCGCGTAGGACATGCCCGTTTCTTCAAGGTTGGCGCGGAAAATGCCATCGATCAGCCCGACGGTCGGAAAGTTCTGCACGCCTGCAAAGCCGAGGGCCTTGAGCTGGTCGAGGAACACATCCATGTCGCGGAACGGATCGGTGCCGTTGACCCCGGCTAGCACCGGCGTTTTGCTGACCACGGGCAGCACTTCGCCGGCCATCTCAACCACGATGGCATTGGCGTCCCCATAGGGCATCAGCCCCGCGAGCGAGCCGCGGCCGGCCATGCGGTAGCGGCCGGAATTGTAGATCACGATGAGATCAACGCCGCCGGCTTCTTCGCACTTGGCGGACAGGCCGGTGCCGGCGCCGCCGCCGACGATCGGCTCACCGCGCTTCGCCATCTCGCGAAACCGCTTCAGAAGTGCTGCGCGTTCAAACCGGGCCATCGGTCACCTCGCTGCTCTCCGGCGCGCCCCGGCACGGCCGAACAACGTTCGGAACGCACTCACGATGGTCGAGGCGAAGTCGGGATCGTTGATGTTGTGCTTGACGCGAATGAGTTGGCGGTTGCCGGTCGCACGTACCGTGCGCTCCAGCGCGCGGAACAGGGCTGCGTCGGCTTCCGGGTCCCAGAACGGCTGACCGCGAGCATCGAGCGCGGAGACGCCGCCCTCCGGCAGGAAGAAGCGCACCGGTCCGTCCATCTGGTTGAGGCGCTCGCCGATCCAGCGGCCCATGCGCTCGTTTTCTTCCGCTGTGGTCCGCATCAGCGTCACCTGCGGATTGTGGACGTGGAATTTGCGGCCGCGATAGCGCTCGGGGATGGTGTCGGGCGCGCCGAAATTGACCATGTCGAGGGCACCGACCGAGCCGATATAGGGCAGGCGGGTGCGGACAACAGCGCCGAAACGATCCTCCGTCGCCGGAAACACACCGCCCATCAGGAGATCGCAGATCTCGGTGGTGGTGAGATCAATCACGCCGGCGATCTGGCCGGAGTCGACGAGTTTCTCCATCGAACGGCCACCGACGCCGGTGGCATGGAAAACGAGGCATTCGAAGTCAGCGCGCAGGTCGGCTTCGATCCTCTGCACGGCAGCCGTGGTGACGCCGAACATGGTGATGCCGACCGATGGCAAGCCTGCCGCTCGCTCTTTGGTCTCGCGCTGATCGAGGCGGGCCTTGACCATGCCGGCGATCGCGTTGGCGCCGTTCGACAGCACCGCGCGCGAGATCGAGTTGAGGCCCTGCACGTCGGTGACCGAGTACATCATGGTGATGTCAACCGGGCCAACATAGGGCGCGACGTCGCCGGAAGCGACCGACGAGATGATCAGCTTTGGCACGCCGACGGGGAGGGTGCGCATCCCAGGTGCGACCAGCGATGCTGCGCCCGAACCTCCGGCCGAGATCACCCCTGCGATGTTGCCTTGTCGCTTGATCCAGTTGGAAAACGCATCCGCCATCGCCGTCACTGCGGCGCCGCGGTCGGGGCCGAACACGGCCGAGCCGCCGCGGCCATGGTTCAGCGCGATCTCCTGTGCCGAGACGTCGCACGTTGCCTGCTTGCCGCTGGTAGAGACGTCGACGAGGCGCGTGCGGAGGCCAGTCTCGGCGATAATATCTCTGATGAAGCGGAGCTCCGTTCCCTTGGTATCGAGCGTTCCGACAACCAGAACTACCGGTGGGCCTAGGCTCTGAGCGGCGACCGGGTCACGCTTGCGCCGCGCGGTGTCGTCGAGACGCGCGACCTGCGTCGACAGTGTGCGAGCCGCCGCTTCAATCCGTCCGATCGGAACTGGCTGCGACCAGCGCGTCGGCAGGGTTGGGTTGGAGACATAAACGCGGATCGGGCCGCCGGTCCCTGCGGGCTGAGGGGTCGGCTTTGCTTCGCCGCCGGCAGCCGGCACATCGGTGTCGGGCTCCAGTTCGGCATGAAGTCCGACGCCGAGCAGGCGTTGCTGCAACTCGCGGTCGGCGGACAGTCGAGCAGAGTCGATAATGCGGTTGATGCGGCCATTGACCATGATCGCGACATTGCGCGAGATCGCGGTGGCGACACCGATGTTCTGCTCGATGACGAGCACGGACATGTCGCCGTCCTCGCCGAGTTGCAACAGCATCTCCTCGACTTGGGCGACGATGACGGGTGCGAGGCCCTCGGTCGGCTCGTCCATGATGAGGAGCTGCGGATTGGTCAGCAGCGCGCGTGAGATCGCGAGCATCTGCTGCTCGCCGCCGGAGAGCTGGCCCCCGCCATGGTCCTTGCGTTCGGCAAGGCGCGGAAAGGTGTCGTAGATGCGCTCGACAGTCCAGGCGCCGGAGCGCATACCGCCGGCAAGTCGCAAATGCTCATCGACGCTGAGCGAGCGCCAGAGCCGGCGGCCCTGCGGCACGTAGCCGACACCCAACCGTGCGATGTGCGCGGGCGGTCGCCGGGTGATGTCCTCGCCGCGTACGCGGATCGAACCGCCGCTCACAGGCACCAGGCCCATGATGGCCTTGCACAGCGTGGTCTTTCCCATGCCGTTGCGGCCGACGACGGAGAACACGCCTGTTTCGAGCGAGAGGTCGACGCCCTGCAGCGCGTGCGAATGGCCGTAATAGACGTCGAGGCCCCGGACCTCGAGCGCTGCCGGGGAGCGGCGGGCATCACTCATGGCCGCCTCCGAGATAAAGCTCCTGCACTTCAGGGTCGGACTGGATCTCTTCCGGCGGGCCCTCCTTGAAGATGCGGCCGTTGTGCATCATCGTCACACTCTCGACGACGCGGAGTGCCACATCCATGTCGTGCTCGATGATGATGTAGCCGATATGCGCCGGCAGCGATGTCAGGATCTCGACCAGTTCGGCGCGCTCGGTCGGCGATAGGCCGGCGGCGGGCTCGTCGAACAGCACGAAGCGGGGGGCACCTGCGAGCGCCAGCGCGATCTCGAGCTGGCGTTGTTGGCCGTGTGCGAGTTCCGCAACGCGCTGATCCTTCACGGCGCCCAAGTGCACCGCTTGGACGAGGCCGTCGGCTGCGTGCATCAGCGCATCGTTCGGCCCGGGCCGAAGGAACGAGAAGCGCCCGCGAGAGACACCGCGACAGGCGAGGTATACGTTGTCCTGCACCGTGAGGCCTGGGAACAGTGCGGAGATTTGATAGGTCCGCCTAAGCCCGCGGCGGATGCGCTCATAGGGCGGGAAGTGCGTGACATCTTCGCCGAAGAAGCGGATCGTGCCGGAGGAGGGCGGAAAGTCGCCGGTGATGCAGTTGAACAGCGTGGTCTTGCCGGCGCCGTTGGAGCCGAGCACCGCACGCCGCTCGCCGGGGCGCACGGTGATTGTGACGTCGGTCAGTGCCGCCAGCGCACCGAACAGCCGCGTCACGCCGCGCAGCTCGAGCGCTGCACCGGCGCCGACGGCCGAGAGGCGCTGGGCGACGCTATCCATGGCCGCGCCCTCCGCCCGGGCGATCCGTTTGTCCACGTTGGCTGTGGCGCCAGCGTTGCCACAGGCCGATCACGCCATCTGAGGACCAGAACACGATGGCGAGGAAGCCGAGGCCGATCAGCAGCCGGAAGCGATTGCCATCGAGTCCGATCTTCACCAGGAAATCGAGCGCGAAGGTACGCAGGAGGACGAAGACCAGCGCGCCGATATAGGGGCCGACCGGCCGCGTGATGCCGCCGACGACGGCGATGATGAGGACGTCGATGCAGGCGCCGACGCTGACGGAGCCTGGCGAAATCTGGCGATAGTTCCAGACCTGGAGCACCCCGGCGAGGCCCGCGATGAAGGACGCGACCGCATAGGCCGCAATGCGGTGCGCATTGACGTTGAAGCCGAGCGCGGCCATGCGGCGCGGATTGTCGCGTACGCCCTGCAACGCCAGGCCAAACGGCGCGCGCGAGATGTAGTCGACGGCGAAATAGCAGAGTGCGGCGACCGCGAGCACGACGTAGTAGAAAGGAATATCCCAGCGCCAATCGACACCCCAGAAATGTGGCGTCGAGACGTTGTTGATGCCGGTATGACCGTTGAAGATCGCCCAGTTCTGGTTAGTGAAGTAGTAGAAGGCAGCACCGATCGCGAGGGTGATCATGATGGTGTAAATGCCCTCGGTGCGCACCGCGAGTGCACCGCCAAGCGTGCCGAAGATGGTCGCCAGCGTCAACGCCATCGGCACCGCCAGCCACCACGGCCAACCCAGGCTGATATTGGCGTTGCCGCTGACGCCGAATACCGCGACCATATAGGCGCAAAAGCCCGCAATGGTGAGCTGCATCAGGCTGACCATGCCGCCATAACCGGCGAGGAACATCAGGCTGAGCGCGATGGTGCCGAGGATCAGCGTGGTCGCAAAAATCTCGATCAGGAAGAAGCCATTGGCGATCAGCGGCATGATCAGCAGGATGACCGCTACGATCCAGGCCGCGGGATTGTTGATGTCGGGCCAGCTGCGCGCGGCCGGGCGCTGGGCAGGAGAGGCGGGGCTGCGGACCTGAACGCGCGCATCGTGGGTGACGGACATGTCAGCGCCTCGCCAGCAGGCCCTGCGGCCGCAGCGCCAGCACCAGCACCATGATCAGAAAGGTTACGACGATGGCGTAGGTCGGGATGTAGACCGAGCCGAGTTGCTCGGCCAGGCCGATGATCAGCGCGCCGAGCGCCGCACCGGGAATCGAGCCCATGCCGCCGACGATCACGACGACGAGCGAGGCGAGCAGGAAGCGGATGTCCTCGCCGGGTGACAGCGACTGGAACGTGCCGCCGACGACGCCCGCGATGCCGGCAAGCCCGGCGCCGAGTGCGAAGACGAGCACGAAGACGATCTGGATGCGAACGCCGGTCGCGGCGAGAATGTCGCGATCGTCGACGCCGGCGCGGATGATCATGCCGATGCGGGTGCGGTTGAGCGCGAGCCACATCGCGATGCCGATGATCACGGAGGCCAGGAAGATCACGAGCCGCACCAGCGGATAGCGCAGGTACACCGGCTCACCCGAGGATTTCACCGCAGTGATCAGCGGCAGATCAATCGGACCGATCAGCCAGCTCGGGGTCTGGATCTGGTAGAAGTCGCCGCCGCAGGCCCACAGCATGAGGTCGGCGAACACGATGGAGAGCCCGATCGTCACCATGGTCTGGCGCAGATCCTGCCCCTCCATGCGGCGGAAGACGAGAACTTGAAGCAGGACGCCGACCAGCGCAGTCAGGATGAAAGCGACGATGAACGACAGGATCCAGGAGCCAGTCGAGGCGCTGATGGCGTAGCCGACATAGCCGCCGAACAGATACAGCGAGCCGTGCGCGAGGTTGACGTTCCGCATCAGGCCGAAGATCAGCGTGAAGCCGCTGGCGACGAGGAAATAGAGTCCGCCGAGCGTGATGCCGTTGAAGACCGCATTGAGGAAGACCCGCTTGCGGCCGATCGCGTCTTCGAGGCCAGGCGGCCAGACCGCGAAGATCAGCCACAGGGCCACTGCGACGGCGATGATGACAATCAATGCCCATACGGGATGGCGTTCGACAAAGCGGGTCATAATCGCCGCCTCGTCGTCACGTCCCTCCAACCCTCTGCTTGCAGGCGAGGTGAGGGGGCACGCAGACCGTTGCCGGCCGCAAGCCCTTCCATGAATGTACGCTCCCTATCGACCGCGATCCTCTTGTCGGGACTGCGTTCGGCACATCCTAGTCGGGCTGCCAGCGAGGCGTTTGATCGTGAGTATCTTTTCGCGCGTCCGTCAGCCGCGCAAAACCTTGGCCGCGCGACGATAATCGGTCGGCGCCATCCCGACATTGGCGGCGAAGAATCGTGTGAATCCGCTCTGCGACGAGAAGCCGAGATCGAAACCGATATCGGCAATCGGCGCTTCGCTCGCGACCAACGCCTCCAGCGCCTGCTCCATCATCAGGGTGTTGAGATAGAGATGAGGCGTGACGCCGGTCTGGGTGCGGAATAGCCGATAGAAATGCGGCCGCGACAGCCCGGATTCGCGCGCTATGGTATCGAGCTCGATCTCCGCGCCGGGGCTCTCCGACATCATCTTGATGCACTTGCGAACACGGAAATCCGTGACAGAGCCATTCAAACGCGGATCGCGCGCCATCTCGGCTTGCTGCCAGCTTTCGTCGTAGCAGATATCGATCAGCCGCCGCAGCTCGCCATCGAGACTATTCAGCGAGGGTGCGCCGCACACAAGAGCGGCCGCGTGCCTGATATGCTTGTCCAAAGCAACCGATCGTGTGAACTGCGTGCGACCAAAGCGTAACCGGTCGGCGCCGGGCGCGTCGGGCGCAAACCATTCCGCACTGACGTAGAGCACGAAGAAAACGGCTCCCACATCGAGATCGGACGGCAGGAAATTATGCGGCTCCCATGGGTTGACCGCGACAACGGAACTTTCGGTGAGCTCGTAACGTCCGTCGTTGACATCAATGCACGCAGAACGGCCGCCGACATGGAAGATCAAATGACCTTCGCGATGCGCGTGAATGTTGAAGGGGCGGTTCAATTGATAGACCGTCGCCCGGCCAAAGCGGCCGTGAAAGACGGCGAGCGCTCGGCTCATGCCTTCCCTCCGAGAAGCTTTTGTCTTTTTTGCAGGGTTCAACAACCAGGGAGAGAATGCAAGAGCGCACGTGTCGCGCTCTTTGCAAATCTCTCCCGGTCAGTCATCACGTCGCTGATGCGACTACGTCAGTACTTCTTACATTCCGGTACTGTACGGCTTGGCAAACCGATCTTGGCAAACACGGCGGGGTCGTAGCCCAGCGTCTGGTTCACGTTCGGGATCACCTTCACGACCTTCGAGAACAGCGCGCCTTTGCCGTCATCGACGACCTCGGTGACAAAGTTGGTGCCGATCGCCTGGCGATTGGCGTCAAGTTTGATCTTGCCGTTGGGCGCATCGAGCTCGATCTTCGCCAACGCGGCCTTGTACTTGGACTGGTTGTCGCTGAGATCACCATTGACCTGACGCAACGCCAGGATCAGCGCCATGGTCGAGCCGTAATAGTTGGTGGCGAGCAGCGATGGGCTCGGGAAGCGCTTGGCCGGCGGGAAGGCGTCCTGATAATCCTTCACGAACTTCTGCCAGCCCGGATCCTCCCAGGTGTCGGCCTGGCCGCTCGCGGCCAGCGTGCCGACCAGCGCGTTCTTGGCGTTGCCCTTGGACGACAGGATGGTCTGATCGATCATGATCGAGCCGCCCATCAGATGCGCCTTGCCGCCAGCCTGCTGATACTGGTTGAGGAAGTTAACGGCGTCGGCACCGCCGAGGCCGAGGTAGATGGCGTCGACATCGTCGGGCAGCGCGGCGATGACGGAGGCAAAGTCCTTGGTGCCGAGCGGCACCCATTGCCGGTTGGTGACTTGTCCACCTGCGCCGCAGAATTCGAGTACGAGGCCGAACACCTGGGTGTAGATGAAGGAATAGTCCTCGCCGACGGTCGCGATCTTGCGATACTTTTTCTCCTCATAGGCGTATTTGCCGAGGCCGACCTGCCACTGTGCGCCGTCCATGTTGTAGCGGAAGAAGTTCGGGGCCGGATCGACATAGGTCGTTTCCTGGGCGCCCGAGGCGGCGTTGATGAAGGTCAACTCCGGGTGGGTCTTTGCGAAGTTCTTGACGGCGATGCCCTCGTCGCCCGAGAGCGGTGAGAGCAGGATCTGCACCTTGTCCTGTTCGATCAGCTTTCGCACCGCGCGCACGGCGGAATCGGGTGTCGCGTCGGTCGAGGCGATGACGAACTCGAGTTCCTTGTCGCCGATCTTCTTGCCGAGCACATTGAGCGCGGTTTGGAAGCCGCGGATTCCATCCTCGCCGAGCACGGTGTAGGTGCCTTCAAGCGTCGCGGTGACGCCAACCTTGATCTTCTCCTGCGCGAAGGCGGTGCCCGACAATAGCAGGCTGCTCAACGCGATCAGTCCTAGACTGCTTTTCAACATTGCTCTCCTCCCTGGGTCGTTCTTGTCGCTGTTTTTCACCGCAGCCTTGCGCGTCCGCCGCACGATGTGGCGTCCTTGCAGGAACGACGGTTCTTCGACGGTTTCTTGGAATGAAAGCTAACCGAACTCGGATGCAGCGCACGCGTCGCAGCCGTGTGCCGCTTAACGGGCAGTCTCATTTTGAATGGTGCGTCGCAAATCGTTCCGCGGTGCAATAGGCGAGATCATCGCGAGATGGTTGAATGGCGCGCGGAATGGTGAGCCGGGCCTGCAGGAGGATGACCGTCGTGAGCAAACGTCTCGGCATGATCACGCCATCTTCCAATTCGGTGTTGGAGCCTGTCACCAGCGCGATGCTGCATGGTCTTGACGGCATCACCGCGCATTTCTCGCGCTTTCGCGTCACCGAGATTGCGCTCGATGCTGCCGCGCTGAGCCAGTTCGATGCCTCAGTGATGTTGCCTGCGGTCGATCTGCTGGCCGACGCCAAAGTCGATGTGATCGCTTGGAATGGCACCTCTGCAAGCTGGCTCGGCATCTACAGAGACAGGAATCTTTGCCAGGCGATCACGGCGCGCACTGGCGTGCCGGCGACCACCTCGACACTCGCCTGCATTGACGCTGTCCGCACGCTCGGTGCCAGACGCATTGGCCTTGTCTCGCCTTATTCGGATGACGTGCAGCGGCGGATCGGCGATGTCTGGGCCGAGGAGGGGATTGCACCGCATGCGGAGCGTCACCTCGGCCTGCGCGACAATTTCTCCTTCGGCGACGTCACGCCCACAACGATCGCGGACATGATCCGCGCAGTCGCAGCCGAGGGGGCCGACGCGGTTGTCATTCTCTGCACCAACCTGGATGGGGCTGCCGTCGCGGCCTCTCTCGAACAGGAGTTGGATATCGCCGTGCTCGATTCCGTTGCCGTCACGCTATGGCGGACAGTCGGTCTCGCGGCCGGCGATATCAGGGCTCTTGCTCCATGGGGGCGCATCTTTCAGGCATCCGTGTCCTGATGTGAAGACAAAATATACCCCGTGTGCGCTGTGTTCCCCGAGCCTCTCAGACCCAGCCGCCATCGACGATGTAGTGCTGGGCGGTGCAGGCGGAGGCCTCGTCGGAGGCGAGGAAGAGGGTGACTTTCGCGACCTCGTCTGGCACCAGCCGGCGCTTCAGGCACTGACGCTGCTGCAGTTCGACCTCGCCGGCCGGCGTCATCCATTTCTCGAGTTGGCGCTCGGTCATGATCCATCCGGGTGCGATCGCGTTCACGCGGATGTTGTAGGGACCATAGTCACGCGCGAGCGAGCGCGTCAGGCCGATCACGCCTGATTTGCTGGCGGTGTAGGCCGCCATGCCGCCTTGTCCGGCGATCCACGACACCGAGCCGAAATTGATGATAGCTCCGGCATTGGCCGCCTTCATGTCTGGCAACACGGCCTGCGACGCAAAGAATTGGTGCTTCAGGTTCACCGCGATGCGGTCGTCCCAATATTCAGGCGTCATCTCCTCCGTGTTGTGCCGTTCGTCATGCGCGGCGTTGTTGATCAGGATGTTGATCGGGCCGTGCGCTTGACGTGCCTCCGCGACGCCAGCGCGCAGTGCCGAGATGTCGGTCAGGTCGACCTGCTGGAAATGCGCGGCTAGTCCCTGATCCGACAACTCGCGCGCCAGGCGCTCGCCTTCTTCGACCTTGATGTCAAAGAATACGACCCTGGATTTCTGCTCCGCGAACCGTCGTACGATTGCAGCACCAATTCCCGCCGCACCTCCGGTGACGAGCACGACCTTGCCGGCGAGGTCGGAATAAATGGCAGCCATGGGACCCTCTCAGTTTGTTGGCGGGCGACGCGACGGGCGGCGCCCCGACTCTTTTCCGGACCTTAGCCATTCCGCTCGTGAGGTGCATAGGTCAGAATTTGTGTTGCGTACCTCAAAAATTGAAGGCAGGATTGCAGTCAAAGAATAAGAGCTGATCGGGAGGATGAGATGAGGCTGCTCGCCAAGCTGGGACTCGCCGCTGCCGCATGCCTGCTTTGGGCCAATTCCGCGTCAGCCGACACGACCGTCAAATGGCTGCATATCGAGGTCAACCCAGCCCAGGTGAAGATCTGGGAGGAAGTCGCACGCAGCTACGAGGCATCGCATCCGGGCGTTAAGGTCGAGATGCAGTTCCTCGAGAACGAGGCCTACAAGGCCAAGTTACCGACCATCCTGCAATCCAAGGACCGGCCACACATCATCTATAGCTGGGCCGGCGGGGTGCTGAAGACGCAGGTCGAAGCGGACGTTCTGGAAGACATCACCGATTCTGTGAAGAGCGGCGGCTACAGCGATACGATCGCACCGGCATCGCTCGCCGCCTTCACCCGGAACGGCCGCGTCTTTGGACTTCCGATCTCGCTGTCGCAGGTCGGCTTCCTCTACAACAAGGATTTGATGGCCAAGGGCAATGTCGATGCAAGCAAGATCAAGACGTGGGACGATCTGCTCGGTGCGGTGAAAACGCTGAAGGCCGCGGGTGTGACGCCGATTGTGGTTGGCGGTGCCGATAAATGGCCGCTGCATTTCTACTGGACGCATCTCGCAGTGCGCGTCGGCGGCAAGCCGGCCTTCGATGCAGCGCTGAAGGGTGAAAACGGCGGCTTCGCCGGTGAAACTTTTCAGAAATCCGGCGAGTTGTTCAAGCAACTCGTTGATCTGCAGCCGTTCCAGAACGGCTTCCTCGGCTTCAAGAACCCGCAGGCCGTCGGCTATTTCGGTGACGGCAAGGCCGCGATGATCCTGGCCATCTCGTCCTTCTATCACACCCAGCGCGCGCTCGCCGCCGACAAGGTCGGTCTCAGCGACGACAAGCTCGGCTGGTTCGATTTTCCGGTCGTACCTGGCGGCAAGGGTGAGCCGTCAGACACGCTCGGCGGCATCACCGGCTGGCTCATCACCAAGGGGGCGCCCAAGGAAGCCACCGACTTCCTCAAGTACTTTATCTCCAAGGACGTGCAGGCGCGGCTCGCCGCCGGCAACTTCATCGTTCCCGTCGTCAAGGGCGGCGAAGCGGGCCTCAACAGCGCCTTCATGAAGCAGATCGCGGCCAATCTGGCGAAGTCCAACTATCATCAGAACTTTTATGACCAGAGCCTCGGCCCCTCGGTCGGCCGCGTCGTCAACGACGTCACGGCAGAAATCGCGGGCGGCAGCATGAGCCCGCAGGACGCTGCGAAGGCCATCGAAGCAGCGTACAAGCAGGGTAACTGAGGGTGGCGCGGCGGATCGCGCTCGCCTCGTCGATGGGCGTTGCCGGCGAGACAGCACCACAGGTCGCGAGCCGCGGCCCGGGCTGGGACGGCCGTTTCACCGTCCTGATCCTGTTCCTGCCGCCGGCATTGCTGCTGTTCACGCTGTTCGTAGTGCTGCCGATCGGCGAGGCGGCCTGGTACTCGGGCTTCAATTGGAATGGTTTTGGCAAGCCGACCCACTGGATCGGATTTGATAATTATCGCTTTGTGCTGGAGACGCGCGCGTTCTGGCTCGCGCTGCGCAACAACGGGCTGATTGTCGCTGTCTCGCTTGCGATCCAGCTGCCACTCGCGTTGACGCTGGCCTTGATGCTGGCCGAGAAGTTTCGCGGCGCTGTGGCGCTGCGCATGCTGTTCTTCATGCCCTATATCCTGGCCGAGATCGCGACCGGGTTGATCTTCAGTTTCGTTTACGATGGCGACTACGGCCTCGTCGCCTCGATCTGGCGCACCTTCGGTGCCGAGCCACCGCACCTGCTGGCCTCGACCGACACCGCGATGCTGGCGGTTCTGATCGTGATCGTCTGGAAGTATTTTGGCTTCCACATGATGCTGTTCATCGCAGCGCTTCAGAGCCTCGACAAGAGCCTGGTCGAGGCGGCGCGGATCGACGGCGCAACGCGTTCGCAATCCCTGCGCCATGTCGTCATTCCCTTGCTCTATCCGACGATCCGGCTCTCGGTGTTCTTCGCCATCGTCGGTTCGCTGCAGCTTTTCGACCTCGTCATGCCGCTGACGCGCGGAGGCCCGGCGGATTCCTCCAACACGATGGTGAGCTTCCTCTACAACAACGGCATTTCACGGATGCGGGTCGGCTATGGCAGCGCCATCGGCGTCATTCTGTTCGTGATCTGCGTAACCTTTGCGTTTACCTACAAGCGATGGTTCATGCGCGATGAATAATGCCGAGGCCACCCGCGCGCCGTTCGATCCTGCCGTGCTGTTCAAGACGGCGTTCCTCGCTATCGTCGCCATCTTCGTGCTGGTACCGCTGCTCGCGACCTTGCTCGGCGGCTTCAAATCGCTGGGCGAACTGCGGGTCAATCCGTTCGGCTTGCCCCGTCACTGGGAATGGCAGAATTATGCCGACATTCTTTTCTCCGGGCGTTACTGGCAGCTTCTGCGCAATTCGCTGATCATCTCGACGCTCACGGTGACGTTGACCCTCATCGTTGCTTCGATGGCGGCGTTCACCTTCGCCCACGTCAAGTTTTTCGGCAGCTCGATGTTGCTGAGCTATCTGACGCTCGGCCTGCTGTTTCCGGCCGCGACCGCTATATTACCGCTGTTCATCAAGGTGCGCGATCTCGGGCTGCTCGATACCTACTTCGGCGTCGCGCTGCCGCAGGTGGCCTTCAGCCTTGCCATGAGCGTGCTGCTGCTGCGGCGCTTCTTCAAGGATATTCCCTATGAGCTGCTGGAAGCCGCGTTGGTCGACGGCTGCAGCTACATCAAGTTCTTCCGCTACGTGACGTTGCCGTTGTCGCGGCCGATCCTGGCGACGGTCGGCACAATCACCTTCGTCAACAGCTGGAATGCCTATCTGCTACCGCTGGTGATGCTCAACACCGATGCGCTCTATCCCTGGCCGCTCGGTATCATGGTCTACCAGGGCGAATATTCGTCCGAGTGGCACCTGATCCTTGCCTTCATCACACTCACCATTTTGCCGACGATCATTCTGTTCCTGCTGGCGCAGAAGCACATCGTTGCCGGCCTGACGGCAGGCGCGGTCAAGGGATAGCCAAGACTTCACGGAGAAAAAAATGAGAAAAGTCGGCGTCGGAATCATCGGCTGCGGTGTGATCAGCACCGCCTATATCAAGGCAGCGCAGCGCTTTCCGGTCATGGAAGTGAGGGCGTTGGCCGACATGCGCAGCGATGTCGCGGAGCGGCAGGGTGCCGCCTTCGGGCTACCGGCGATGCGGGTCGACCAACTCCTCAAGCGCGACGACGTCGAGATCGTCATCAATCTCACGGTGCCGCTTGCCCACACCGATGTCAGCCTCGCGGTGCTGAACGCCGGCAAGCACGTTCACTCCGAGAAGCCGCTCGGCATCAACGTCGCGGAAGCCCGCAAGGTGATGGATCTGGCCGCGCAAAAGGGCCTTCGCGTCGGCTGTGCCCCTGACACATTCCTCGGCGGCGGGCACCAGACCGCGCGCAAGCTGATTGACGACGGCGCGATCGGCACGCCCGTGGGCGGAAGCGCCTTCTTCGGCTGCCCCGGTCACGAGCGTTGGCATCCGGCGCCGGGCTTCTACTACTTGCGTGGCGGTGGGCCGATGCTGGATATGGGCCCGTACTACATCACCGATCTCGTGCAGCTCTTGGGCCCGGTCGCCAGTGTGATGGGCTCAACCGCCCGCCCGAGATCCGAGCGCCTGGTTACCAGCCAGCCGATGAACGGCACCCTGATCCCGGTCGAGGTTTCCACCCATGTTGCGGGAACGCTGGAATTCGAGAGCGGGGCGGTGGTCTCTGTTACGATGAGCTTCGATGTGCCGAAGCATCGCCATGCGCCGATCGAGATCTATGGTGACAAGGGCAGCATGCTGGTGCCTGACCCGAACCGCTTCGGCGGCGAGGTACAGGTCGCGAAGACCGGCGGCGAATGGGAAACGATGCCGCTGACGCACGGTCATGTGGAAGGCGAGTTCCGGTCCATCGGCGTCGCCGACATGGCGTCCGCCATCTTGAACAACCGGCCGCATCGCGCCAGCGGCGCGCTGGCTTTCCATGTGCTGGAGGTGATGGAGGCGTTCCAGGTCTCCGCTGACGAGGGACGCCGCGTCAAGATCGAGAACCGCGTCGAGCGGCCGGCGATGCTGCCGGCCGGACGTGAAACCGGACAGATCGACTGAGGAAATGACCATGCGCAAGGCTATGATTGTATGGGGCGGCTGGCCGGGACACGATCCTGATCTCTGTGCGTCGATGATCCGCGGCTGGCTGAAGGCGGAGGGCTTCGAGGTGCGGATCGAGACGACGACGGAGGCATTCGGTGATCCCCGGATTCATGATCTCTCGTTGATCATCCCGATCTACACCATGTCGAAGATCGAGAAGGCGGACGCGCTCAATCTTTGTGCTGCGGTGCGTGGTGGTGTCGGGCTCGCCGGCCACCATGGCGGCATGTGCGATGCGTTCCGCGATTCTGTGGACTACCAGTTTCTGTGTGGCGGGCAGTGGGTTGCACATCCCGGCAACATCATCGATTACAAGGTCGACGTGACCAAGCCCGACGACCCCATCATGAAGGGCCTGAAGGATTTCGAGCATCGTTCCGAGCAATATTACATGCATATCGATCCCGCCATCGAGGTGTTAGCGACCACGACCTTCACCGGCGAGCACGCATCCTGGATCGATGGCGTGGTGATGCCGGTGGTCTGGAAGAAGCGATATGGCGCGGGCAGGGTGTTCTATTCCTCGCTCGGTCATCGCGCCTATGAGCTCGACGTGCCGGAGATCCGGACGTTGATGACCCGCGGCATGCTGTGGGCGGCGCGCGAATGACAGCCGGCGCGACGCAGCCGGCGCTTCGCGCCACGCTGGAGGACGTCGCGCGCGCGGCGGGCGTTTCGCTCGCTACTGTTGATCGCGTCGTCAACCGGCGCGAGGGTGTGCGCGCCAAGACCGTCGCGCGTGTCGAGGCTGCGGTGGCCAAGCTCGGCTACCGCGCGGACGTTGCGGCCGCACGGCTTGCGCGCGGCCACAGTTTTCGCTTCGCGTTCGTGCTGCCGTCCGGCAGCAACAGCTTCATGACCAACCTGACCGAGCAGGTCCAGCGCACCGCGGACTGGCTCGCCGGCCAGCGCGGCTTCATCGATATCCTCCATGTCGACGTGTTCGATCCGGATGTGCTGGCCGGGGCGCTGGAAAGCTTGTCGCCGGCCTACCGGGGTGTCGCGGTCATCGCGCTCGACCATCCCAGGGTACGCGCCGCGATTGACGAGCTCACTGCGCGCGGGGTCGCCGTCGTGACCCTCGTGTCGGATGCGCCGAGTTCGCGCCGTCTGCACTATGTCGGTATCGACAATCCGGCTGCGGGGCGAACCGCTGCAACGCTGATGGGGCGCTTTCTCGCCGCCCGCGAGGGGAAGGTTGCGGTGATCGCCGGGTCGTTGTCGCTACGCGATCACACCGAGCGGCAGTTCGGATTCCATCAGATACTATCCAGCGAGTATCCAAACCTCGCGACATTACCTGTGATCGAGGGCCGTGACGACAGTGAGCGGACGCGGGAGCTCACCGCAGCGCTGCTCGCACGTCATGCCGATCTCCGCGGCATATATTGCTGCGGCGCCGGAAACCGCGGCATCGCCGATGCGCTCGAGGCGTCCGGTCGCGCGCGCGAGGTGGTCTGGATCACCCATGAGCTGACCCAGTACACGCGGCGTTTTCTGGTCCTCGGCACGCTGGATGCCATCATCAACCAGGATCCCGGCCACGAGGCACGGTCGGCGGCGCGGGTGCTGCTCGCCCATTGCATGGAAGAGCCGATCAGCTTCGATCAGGAGCGTATCCGGATCGACATTTTTCTGCGCGACAATCTTCCGTAACGGCCAGTTCGTCTCAGGAGACCGGCTCGTGGGGTTATTGAGACGGCGTCGCGTCTGGCATTTCAAATCTTGCGTCTCGGCAATCCGATATTTCGGGTGGTCGCCTCTGTCGGTTTTCCGGGGCTTCAGACAAATCCGGCCCGGATGTTCTCGCGGAAACAGCCAGCTAGCCGATAAAACCCAGCAAATTGAACGACATCGCTCAAAATGCCGTACTTTTCCCGTGGGCTGGCATGAATGCTGCTAAATGTCCTCCAAAAGAGCGACAGCTCCAAAAAATTCGCAGCGCGAGGGGACATTAGATGCCAGCCACCATTCAAATCACGACCTAAAGCGATCAGGATGTCGTTCGGGATTGCGTGCGTCCGCGTGAACGCGGAGCCGCAATGAACGCCGGTGCTTGACTTCGGCTTGGCTTGCAATGGAGACGGCAATGAAAATCGCGGGCGCACACGATCTGGATCCGCAGGAAACCCAGGAATGGCTTGATGCCCTGTCGGCGGTGCGAGGGCATCGCGGCAATGAGCGAGCGACGTTCGTCGTCAATACGGTAATCGATGCTGCGCGCAGCGGCGGTCTTCCGATCGAGCAATCGCTGACGACGCCCTATTGCAACACGATCCCGGTCAGCCAGCAGCCACCGCTGCCGGGCGACCGTGCCATCGAACACAAGCTACGCTCGCTGATCCGCTGGAACGCGCTGGCGATCGTGCTGCGCGCCAACAAGGAAAGCTCCGAACTCGGCGGCCATATCGCAAGCTTCCAGTCGGCGGCTACGCTCTACGACATCGGCTTCGGCCATTTCTGGCACGCGCCGACCGAGGGCCATGGCGGCGATCTGATCTTCGTCCAGGGCCATTGTTCGCCCGGCATCTACGCGCGCGCGTTCCTCGAGGGGCGGCTGAGCGAGGAGCAACTGCTCGGCTTCCGTCAGGAGACTGGCGGCAAGGGCCTGTCGAGCTATCCTCATCCCTGGCTGATGCCGGACTTCTGGCAGTTCCCGACGGTGTCGATGGGGCTGGGACCGCTGATGGCGATCTACCAGGCGCGCTTTCTGAAATATCTCGAGAACCGCCATTTGGCCGAGACTGCGAATCGCAAGGTCTGGGCGTTCATGGGGGACGGCGAAACCGACGAGCCGGAATCGCTCGGCGCGATCTCGCTCGCCGGACGCGAGAATCTCGACAATCTGATCTTCGTCATCAACTGCAACCTGCAGCGGCTCGACGGCCCGGTTCGCGGCAACGGCAAGATCGTCCAGGAGCTCGAAAGCATCTTCCGCGGCGCGGGCTGGAACGTCATCAAGGTGCTGTGGGGCTCGGGCTGGGATCGCCTGCTGGAAAAGGACAAGAGCGGCCGGCTGCTCCAGCTCATGGACGAATGCGTCGACGGCGAATACCAGGACTTCAAGAGTAAGAGCGGCGCCTATATCCGCGAGCACTTCTTCGGCAAGTACGAGGAAACGAAGCAGCTCGTCGCCGACATGAGCGACGACGAGATCTGGCAGCTCGCGCGCGGCGGCCATGATCCGGAAAAGGTCTTCGCCGCCTACACCGCGGCCGTGAACCACAAGGGCCAGCCGACGGTCATTCTGCCGAAGACCGTCAAGGGTTATGGCATGGGCGAATCCGGCGAGGGCCAGATGATCGCCCATCAGGCGAAGAAGATGACGCAGGACGCGTTACGCGGCTTCCGCGATCGCTTCCAGGTGCCGGTCGCCGACGCGGACCTGGCCAAAGTACCTTTCCTCAAGCTGCCGGAAGACAGCCCGGAGATGAAGTACTTCCGGGCTCAGCGCGAAAAGCTCGGCGGGAGCCTGCCGCAGCGCCGGCGGACATCCACGTCCTTGCAGATTCCGCCGCTTTCGACGTTCCAGCGGCTGCTCGAAAACTCTGGCGATCGCGAAATCTCGACCACAATGGCGTTCGTGCAGATGCTCGGTACCCTCGTGCGCGACAAGGCGATCGGCAAGCACATCGTGCCGATCGTGCCGGACGAATCCCGAACCTTCGGGATGGAAGGCATGTTCCGGCAGCTCGGCATCTATTCGTCGGTCGGCCAGCTCTACCGTCCCCAGGATGCCGATCAGCTGATGTATTACCGCGAAGACAAGAGCGGGCAGGTCTTCCAGGAAGGCATCAACGAAGGCGGCGCGATGTCGAGCTGGATCGTCGCGGCGACGTCCTACTCGACGAACAACGTGCCGATGATCCCGTTCTATATCTACTACTCGATGTTCGGTCTGCAGCGCGTCGGCGATCTTGCCTGGCTCGCTGGCGACATGCGTGCGCGCGGCTTCCTGCTCGGCGGCACTGCCGGCCGCACCACGCTGAACGGCGAAGGCCTGCAGCATGAGGACGGCCACAGCCATGTACTGGCGGGGACCATCCCGAACTGCGTGTCCTATGATCCGACCTTCGCCTATGAGGTGGTCACCATCATCCGCGAAGGCATGCGCCGCATGTACGAGGCGCAGGAGGACGTCTACTACTACATCACCCTGATGAACGAGAATTATCCGCATCCTGCGCTTGCCGATGCCGGCAAGGGCGCGGAGGAGGGCATTCTCAAGGGGATGTATCTTCTCAAGGACGGTGGCGAGACCGCGAAGAAAGGACTGCGTGTCCAGCTCGTCGGCTCCGGCACGATCCTGCGCGAGGTGATTGCGGCCGCCGACCTGCTCAAGGCCGACTTCGGCATCACCGCCGACATCTGGAGCGCGACCAGCTTCAACGAGCTGCGTCGCGACGGCATGGCGGCGGAGCGCTGGAACCTGCTGCATCCGACCGAACCGCGTCGCAAGAGCTGGGTTGAATCGCAGCTCGAAAATCATCCCGGGCCGGTGGTCGCGTCCACCGACTACATGCGCAACTATCCCGATCAGATCAGGGAATATATCCACGCCGCCGGACGCCGCTACGTCGCGCTCGGTACCGACGGCTTCGGTCGCAGCGACTATCGCGTCAAGCTACGGAAATTCTTCGAGGTCGACCGGCACTATGTGGCGGTCGCGGCGCTCAAGGCCCTGGCTGACGATGGCGCGATCAAGCCGGCGATCGTCGCCGAGGCGATCGCCAAATATCAAATCGACGCCGGGCGCGCTGCGCCGTGGACCCTGTGATCAGCGGAACCGAGGGCAGAGCGATGAGTGGTCTGATCGATATCAAGGTTCCCGACATCGGTGATTTCAAGGACGTTCCTGTCATCGAAGTCTTCGTCAAGCCAGGCGACAAGGTCAAAGCCGAGGATCCGCTGGTTGCGCTGGAGTCCGACAAGGCGACCATGGAGGTGCCGTCGCCCCGCGACGGCGTCGTGAAGTCCGTGGTCGTCAAGGTCGGTGACAAGGTCAGCGAAGGCGTCGTGATCGTGCAGTTCGAGGGTGCGGGCGCCGAGCAGTCCGACGCGCGTCCGGTCGTCAGCGCGCCACCGTCGCCGACCAGCGCTCCGGCGGGCGTTGCAGAGGTGCGCGTCCCTGATATCGGCGACTTCAAGGACGTGCCTGTCATCGAGATCTTCGTCAAACCGGGCGACAGTGTGAAGGCGGAGGATCCGCTGATCGCGCTGGAGTCGGACAAGGCGACGATGGAAGTGCCGGCGCCGCTTTCGGGCACCGTGCGCGAGATCAAGGTGAAGACCGGCGACAAGGTCAGCGAAGGTGCGATCATCCTCGTGCTCGCGACGGGTGGCGGGGCCGCGGCGTCCGCTCCCGCTGCTGCTGCATCGGTACCCGCAGCGGCGACACCTGCCGCAGCTCCTGCGACGCAGGCAGGCCCGGTGGACGAGAACGCCTTCGCGCTCGCCTATGCGGGCCCCGCAGTCCGCAAGCTCGCGCGCGAACTCGGCGTCGATCTCGGCAAGGTCAAGGGCTCAGGCAATCACGGCCGCATCCAGCGCGAAGACGTCGAGGCCTTCGGCAAGGGTGGCGGGGCTGCGTCTGCCAAGTCGCAGGCCGCGGCAGGAAGCGGAGGTGGCGTCGGCGGCATCGATCTCTTGCCCTGGCCCAAGATCGATTTCGCAAAGTTCGGTCCGGTCGAGCGCAAGGAGCTCGGCCGCATCAAGAAGATCTCCGCGGCCAATCTGCACCGCAACTGGGTGGTCATCCCGCACGTCACCACCCATGACGAAGCCGACATCACCGAGCTCGAGCAGTTCCGGGTGAAGATGAACAAGGAGCTGGAGAAGAGCGGCGTCAAGCTTTCGCTGCTGCCGTTCATGGTGAAGGCGGCCGTTGCGGCGCTGAAGAAGTTTCCGGAGTTCAACGCCAGCCTCGACGGCGACACGCTCGTCTACAAGAACTACTGGCACATCGGCTTTGCGGCAGACACGCCGAACGGCCTGATGGTGCCTGTCATCCGCGATGCCGACAAGAAGTCGATCCCTGATATCGCCAACGAGATGAACGCGCTGGCCAAGCTGGCGCGGGAGGGCAAGATCAAGCCGGACCAGATGCAGGGCGGCACCTTCTCGATCTCCTCGCTCGGCGGTATTGGCGGCATCTACTTCACGCCGATCATCAATGCGCCCGAGGTCGCCATCATGGGCGTCTGCAAGGGCTACTGGAAACAGCATTCGGCCGACGGCAAGACCTGGACGTCGCGGCTCACCTTGCCGCTATCGCTGTCCTGGGATCACCGCGTCATCGACGGCGCGGCAGCCGCGCGCTTCAACGTCTACTTCGCCAACGTGCTCGCCGATCTGCGGCGCGTGCTGTTCTGAGATCGGGGGAAAGCAGCATGGCCCAGCAGATCGAAGTCAAGGTTCCCGATATCGGCGACTTCAAGGACGTCGCTGTCATCGAGGTTATGGTGAAGCCCGGCGAGACCGTTGCGGTCGACACCGGCCTCATCATGGTCGAATCCGACAAGGCGTCGATGGAGATTCCGTCGTCGCATGCCGGGACCGTCAAGGAGGTCAAGGTCAATGTCAACGATAAGGTCAGCGAAGGATCTGTGATCCTCGTGCTGGAGACGACTGGGGCTACGGCTGCACCAGCGCCTGCGGCGGCTCCAGCTTCAAAACCAGCCGCCGCGCCGCCGCCGGTTGCGCCCGCCGCAGCGATCCATTCGGGCAAGGCGGATATCGAATGCGACATGTTGGTGCTCGGTGCCGGCCCCGGCGGCTACTCGGCGGCTTTCCGCGCCGCCGACCTCGGTATGAAGACTGTCCTGGTCGAGCGTTACGAGACACTCGGCGGTGTCTGTCTCAACGTCGGCTGCATCCCCAGCAAGGCGCTTTTGCACACCGCATCCGTGATCGACGAGGTCAAGCATCTGCCTGATCACGGCATCACCTACGGCGCGCCGCAGGTCGATCTCGACAAGTTGCGCGGCTTCAAGGACGGCGTGATCAAAAAGCTGACCGGAGGTCTCGCCGGCATGGCGAAGGCTCGCAAGGTCGAGGTCGTGACCGGTGTCGGTGCTTTCCTTGATCCGCATCATCTTGACGTCGTTGTCGCTGGCGGCAAAAAGACGATCAAGTTCAAGAACGCGATCATCGCGGCCGGCAGCCAGGCCGTGAAGCTGCCGTTCCTGCCGGAGGATCCCCGCATCGTCGACTCGACTGGCGCGCTGCTGCTCAAATCGATTCCCAAGCGCATGCTGGTGATCGGCGGCGGCATCATCGGGCTCGAAATGGCGACGGTCTATTCGACGCTCGGCGCGCGGATCGATGTCGTCGAAATGCTTGACGGCCTGATGCAGGGCGCTGACCGCGACCTGGTCAAGGTCTGGGAGAAGATGAACGCCAAGCGCTTCGACAAGGTCATGCTTAGAACCAAGACGGTAGGAGGCAAAGCGACTGACGCTGGCATCGAGGTGAGCTTCGAAGGGGAACAGGCACCTAGCGGGCCGCAACTCTATGACCTCGTTCTGGTCGCGGTCGGCCGCAGCCCGAATGGCAAGAAGATCGGCGCCGAAAAGGCCGGCATTGCGGTGACCGACCGCGGCTTCATCAATGTCGACAGGCAGATGCGCACCAATGTGGCGCACATCTTTGCGATCGGCGACATCGTGGGGCAGCCGATGCTGGCGCACAAGGCCGTGCACGAAGGTCATGTGGCTGCCGAGGTTGCGCACGGCGAAAAGTCATATTTCGACGCGCGGCAGATTCCATCCGTCGCCTATACCGATCCCGAAGTTGCCTGGGCCGGCAAGACTGAAGACCAGTGCAAGGCCGAGGGGATCAAGTTCGGCAAGTCGGTCTTTCCCTGGGCGGCGTCGGGCCGCGCCATCGCCAACGGCCGCGACGAGGGATTCACCAAACTGCTGTTCGATACCACGACCCATCGCGTCATCGGCGGCGGCATCGTCGGCACACATGCGGGCGATCTCATCAGTGAGATCTGCCTTGCGGTCGAGATGGGCTGTGAGCCCTCGGATATCGGCAAGACCATTCATCCGCATCCGACGCTTGGCGAGTCCATCGGCATGGCGGCAGAAGTCTTCGAGGGCCACTGCACCGATCTGCCGCCGCAGAAGAAGAAATAGCGCGGCCTGCCAAGACAGGACACAAGGCAGGGCACAGCGAGATCCGATCAGGGAGGAGACACCATGTCTGGAGCGACCGTCGCGACGTCAGGGGCGATAGCTGCACCGCAGAAGAAACCGTTTTACCGGATTCTCTATGTTCAGGTGCTCGTGGCCATCGTGCTCGGTGTCATTGTCGGCTGGCTTTGGCCGGATCTCGGCAAGAACGACTGGATCAAGGCGATGGGCGACGGCTTCGTCAAGCTCATCAAGATGGCGATTGCGCCGATCATCTTCTGTACGGTCGTCTCCGGCATTGCCCATATCTCCGAAGTCAAGAAGGTCGGCCGGGTCGCGATTAAGGCGTTGATCTATTTCGAGGTCGTTTCGACCTTTGCGCTGGCGCTCGGCTTGATCGTCGCCAACGTGCTGCGCCCGGGTTCTGGCTTCCAGGGGCAATCGAACGCCGCGGCGGTTGCGGGCTATGCCAAGCAGGCCAGCGAGATGAAGTCGGTGGACTTCGTTCTGCACATCATTCCGGACACGGTCGTCGGGGCATTCGCGCAAGGCGAGATCCTGCAGGTGCTGCTGTTCGCGATCCTGTTCGGCTTTGCGCTGATGGGGCTCGGTGAACGTGCGCATACGGTCCGCTCGTTTGTGGACGACGTCGCCCACGCGATGTTCGGCGTGATCTCGATCGTGGTCAAGGTTGCGCCGATCGGTGCGTTTGGTGCGATGGCCTATACGATCGGTCGTTATGGCCCGCAGGCGCTCGGCAATCTCGCCGGCCTGATCGCGACCTTCTACCTTACAGCGTTCCTGTTCGTAGTCGTTGGGCTCGGCATCGTTGCCCGCATCGCCGGTTTCTCGATCCTTAAATTCCTCAAATACATGAAGGACGAGCTGCTGATCGTGCTTGGGACCTCGTCCTCAGAGAGCGCGCTGCCGCAGATGATGGAGAAGCTGGAGAAACTCGGATGCTCCAAATCCGTCGTGGGCCTCGTGGTGCCGACCGGTTACTCTTTCAACCTCGACGGCACCAACATTTACATGACCCTTGCGACGCTCTTCATCGCCCAGGCGATGAACGTCGAGCTCTCCTTCGGCGAGCAGCTGACGATTCTCGTCGTCGCCATGCTGACCTCGAAGGGGGCATCGGGCATCACGGGCGCAGGCTTCATCACGCTTGCGGGAACGCTCGCGGCCGTCCGGCCCGAACTGCTGCCGGGCATGGCGATCGTGCTCGGCATCGACAAGTTCATGAGCGAGTGCCGCGCGCTCACCAACCTCTGCGGCAACGGTGTCGCCTGCGTGGTGGTGGCATGGTGGGAGGGCGAGCTCGACCGCGGGAAACTGAATTCCGGGCTGGATCGGAATATCGACCTGACGGACTTCGAAACCGCCGTCACCGAGGGCCGCGGTCTCTGACGGCGGCGCGACGTAAATGGCCATTCGTTCATATCAGACAAGAACGGGGAATTGATCATGACGGACGTAGTAATTGTCTCGGCGGCGCGCACGCCGGTTGGCTCCTTCAACGGGGCATTGGGCTCGTTGACCGCGCACGAACTCGGCGCTGTGGCGATCAAGGGCGCCCTTGCACGCGCCAAGGTCGCCCCTGAAGAGGTCGACGAGGTGATCCTCGGCCAGGTCCTTTCCGGCGGTGAGGGCCAGAATCCGGCGCGGCAGGCCGCGATGGCCGCCGGCATTCCGCAGGAGAAGACGGCCTGGGGCATGAACCAGCTCTGCGGCTCTGGCTTGCGCTCGGTGGCGCTCGGTCTGCAGCAGATTGCCAATGGCGATGCGAAGGTCATCGTTGCCGGCGGCATGGAGTCCATGTCGATGGCGCCGCATCTGTCGCACCTGCGGGGCGGCACCAAGATGGGCGACGTGAAATTCGTCGACTCCATGTTGAAGGACGGCCTCATCGACGCGTTCCATGGCTACCACATGGGCGTTACGGCCGAGAACATTGCGGCCCGATGGCAGATCACCCGCGAGGAGCAGGACGCCTTCACCACTGGCTCGCAAAACAAGGCTGAGGACGCGCAGAAGGCTGGCCGGTTCAAGGACGAGATTGTTCCCGTCACCGTCAAGACGCGCAAAGGCGATGTCGTCGTCGACCAGGACGAATACATCCGTGTCGGCACCACGCAGGACGCGCTCGCCAAGCTGAAACCGGCGTTCAACAAGGAAGGCTCGGTGACCGCGGGCAACGCCTCGGGTCTCAACGACGGTGCGGCGGCCCTTGTCCTGATGAGCGCCGATGAAGCCAAGAAGCGGGGTCTCACCCCGCTTGCGAAGATCGTGTCCTGGGCGACGGCGGGTGTCGACCCCGCGGTGATGGGCTCGGGCCCGATCCCGGCGTCGCGCAAGGCACTGGAAAAGGCCGGCTGGAAGGTGAAGGACCTCGACCTCGTGGAGGCCAACGAAGCCTTCGCGGCGCAGGCGATCGCCGTCAACAAGGACATGGGCTGGGATCCGTCGATCGTGAACGTGAATGGCGGTGCCATCGCCATCGGCCATCCGATCGGTGCGTCAGGCGCGCGTGTCCTGACGACGCTGCTGTTCGAGATGCAGAAGCGTAATGCGAAGAAGGGGCTTGCCACGCTGTGCATCGGCGGCGGCATGGGCGTTGCCCTGACGGTCGAACGCTAGAAGGCGACAGCCGGTCGTCAGGGCCGGAGCAACAAGAGCGCGGGCGGCTCCATGTCGTCTGCGAACGACGGCGGCTGGCTGGCTGCCGTCGAATGCAGATTGAACTGAATTGATCAGGATCAGGAGGAGAAGATGTCCAGAGTTGCAGTGGTGACCGGCGGTACGCGAGGCATAGGTGAGGCGATCTCGATCGCGCTCAAGGGCGCCGGCTACAAGGTGGCGGCAAGCTATGCCGGCAATGACGAGGCGGCCGCGAAATTCAAGAGCGAGACCGGCATCAACGTCTACAAATGGGACGTCTCGAACTACGATGCCTGCGCCGCTGGATTGAAGCAGGTCGAAGCCGACCTCGGCCCGGTGGATGTGTTGGTCAACAATGCCGGCATCACCAAGGACGGCATGTTCCACAAGATGACGCCGGAGCAATGGTACGCCGTCATCAACACCAATCTGAATTCGCTGTTCAACATGACGCGGCCGGTGTGGGAAGGCATGCGCGAGCGCAAGTTTGGCCGCGTGATCTGCATTTCCTCAATCAACGGCCAGAAGGGGCAGATGGGCCAGGTCAATTATTCCGCCGCCAAGGCCGGCGACATCGGCTTCGTGAAGGCATTGGCGCAGGAGGGAGCCCGCGCCGGCATCACCGTCAACACGATATGCCCCGGCTATATCGCCACCGAGATGGTCAAGGCGATCAACCCCGACGTCGTCGCGAAGAGCATTCTGCCGCAGATTCCCGTCGGTCGCCTGGGCGAGCCGAGCGAGATCGCGCGCGTCGTCGTGTTCCTGGCATCGGACGATGCGGGCTTCATCACGGGATCGACGATCTCGGCGAATGGCGGTCAGCACATGGTCTGAGCCAATCGGGGCTTCAACCAGCGGCACGAATAACGGCGAGGGGCGAGGTTGCTCGCCTTTCGAACGCAAGAGAGCAAGTTGGGGAATAGGATGGACCACGACCAGAGTCTCAAGGAAGCCGCACTCGAATATCACCGCCTGCCGACGCCCGGGAAAATCTCCGTGGTGCCGACCAAGGCGATGGCTACGCAGCGTGACCTGGCGCTGGCGTACTCACCCGGTGTGGCGGAGCCTTGCCTGGTCATCGCCAAGGATGAGTTACAGGCCGACGTGCTGACCGCGCGCAGTAACCTCGTTGCCGTCATCACCAACGGCACTGCTGTGCTGGGTCTGGGGAATATCGGCGCGCTGGCCGGCAAGCCGGTCATGGAAGGCAAGGCGTGCCTGTTCAAGAAGTTCGCCGGCATCGACGTGTTCGATATTGAGCTCGCCGAGGAAAACCCTGATGCGTTGGTCGACACCATCGCGCGGATGGAGCCGACCTTCGGCGGTATCAATCTGGAGGACATCAAGGCGCCGGAATGCTTCTACATCGAGAAGAAGCTCCGGGCCCGGATGAAGATCCCGGTCTTCCATGACGATCAGCACGGCACCGCGATTATCGCCGCTGCCGCAATCCTCAACGGGCTGAAGCTCGTCAAGAAGGACATTGCCGACGTCAAGCTGGTGTGTTCCGGCGCCGGCGCCGCAGCGCTGGCCTGCCTCGACCTGATCGTCAGCCTCGGATTGCGCCAGGACCGGATCATCGTGGCCGACGTCAAGGGCGTGGTCTATGCCGGCCGCACCGAGAGCATGGATGAGAACAAGGCGCGCTATGCCGTGACGACGGACGCGCGCAAGCTGGACGACATCATTGCGGACGCGGACATTTTCCTCGGCCTGTCTGCAGGCAGGGTGCTTACGCCCGAGATGGTCAAGAAGATGGCGCGGGATCCGCTGATCTTCGCCATGGCCAACCCGATCCCCGAGATCATGCCGGAGGATGCGCTGGCGGTTCGCCCGGACGCCATCATCGGGACCGGACGCTCGGACTACCCCAACCAGATCAACAACGTGTTGTGTTTCCCGTTCATCTTCAGGGGCGCGTTGGATTGCGGGGCCACCACGATCAACGAGGAGATGAAGCTCGCAACGGTGCGTGCGCTGGCGGACCTCGCCATGGCCGAAGTCCCCGAGGTGGTCGCCACCGCCTACAAGGGAGAGGACCTTCGTTTCGGGCGCCACTATCTCATTCCAAAGCCGTTCGATCCGCGTCTCATCGAGATGATCGCGCCGGCGGTGGCGAAGGCGGCGGCCGATACCGGCGTTGCACGGCGTCCAATCGCCGATATGGATGCCTATCGGCAGAAGCTCAGCCGCTTCGTCTACCAATCCGGCAACGCGATGCAGCCGGTGTTTTCGATCGCCAAGGGCAGCGGAAAATCCCTCATTCTGGCGGAAGGCGAGGACGAGCGCGTGCTGCGGGCCGCGCAGGTCATCGCCGACGAGCGGATCGCAAAGCCACTGCTGCTTGGCCGTCCCACCACGATCGAGCAGCACATCAAGGCGTTCGGTCTCCGCCTCAAGCCCGGCCAGGACTGCGAGATCATCGATCCGCACGATGCCGAGGTCTATTCCAAATGCGCCGACGTCTATCATACGCGCAGGAAGCGCGATGGCGTCTCCGCGGCGCTGGCGCTGTCCGAAACACGGAGCAACGCGACGGTGCTCGCGTCCATCCTGCTCGAGCGTGGCATCGGTGATGCGATGCTGTGCGGCGTGATCGGACGGAACGCCGACCACCTGGCTGCGATCAAGAACGTGATCGGAACGCGGGACGACGTCCGGACGCTCGCCGTGATGCAGATGCTCATTCTTCCGCACCATCAACTGTTCATCTGCGACACGCACTGCAATCTCAATCCGACCGCCGAGCAGGTTGCCGACATCGCGTTGCTGGCGGCAGCCGAAGTCAAGCGTTTTGGTATCACGCCGCGCGTGGCGCTGCTGTCGCATTCGAGCTTTGGAAGCTCCGCGGTGCCGGAAGCGCACAAGATGCGGGAGGCGCGCACGATCATTCGCGAACGCGCGCCCGAACTCGCGGTCGAAGGGGAGATGCGCGGCGACGCGGCGCTGTCGCAGTCGGTACGCGACCACGAGTTCCCGGACTCCTGCTTCACCGGACCGGCGAACGTGCTGGTGATGCCCAATCTCGATGCGGCCAACATCTCCTACAATCTCCTGCGGATGGCGGCTGGCCAAGGGCTGACGGTTGGCGGCATCCTGCTCGGGGCGGCAAAGCCGGCGCATATTCTCACGCCGTCGTCCACGGTGCGGCGCATCGTCAACATGGCAGCGGTCGCGGCGGCGGACGCTATCTCGGAGCGAGAGTAACTTCGGAGAAACGCGATACAACGGCTGTGAACACGATCGCTCGAGGCCATCATGAGTAAGCCGCAGTCGCAAGCACCCCGGGTCGTGATCGTCGGAGGCGGGGCCGGCGGGTTGGAGCTCGCGACCCGCCTCGGCGACAAATACGGCCGCAAAGGCAAGCTCGAGGTCACGCTGATCGAGCGAAACCGCACGCATGTCTGGAAGCCGAAGCTGCATGAGATCGCGGCCGGGAGCATGGACCTCTCCGCGCACGAGGTCGATTACCTCGCGCAGTCCTACTGGCATGGCTTCCGTTACCGCATCGGCGAGATGATCGGGATCGATCGGGATCAGCGCCAGGTGCTCGTCGCGCCCTATCTCGACAGTGAAGGCCGTGAGGTGACGCCGAGACGGACCATCGACTACGACGTTCTCGTCGTCGCGATCGGCAGCCAAAACAACGACTTTGGCACGCCCGGCGTCGCTGATCACGCGATCAAGCTGGAGTCGCAGGCGGACGCCAAACGCTTCCACGAACGGATGGTCAACGCGTGCATCCGCGCCCATGCGCAGACATCACCGCTTGGAGCACATCAGCTGAAGGTCGCCATCATCGGCGCCGGCGCGACCGGCGTCGAGCTCGCGGCCGAGCTCCACAGGACGACGCGCGAGGTGGTCGCGTACGGCCTTGATCAGGTCGATGCACAGAAGGATATCAGCATCACGCTGATCGAGGCGGCGGACCGGGTGCTTCCGGCGCTGCCCGCGCGCGTCTCGCGAGAAACCGAGAAGCTGCTCGCCAAGCTCGGCGTCAACGTACTGGTTGGCGCCAAGGTTTCTGAGGTCGCTGCAGACCATGTCAGCCTGATGGATGGGCGGACGATCCCGGCCGAGCTGATCGTCTGGGCCGCTGGTGTCAAGGCGCCCGATGTCCTGAAGGACATCGCGGGGCTCGAAACCAACCGCATCAATCAGCTGGTGGTTCGACCGACCCTGCAGACAACGCGCGATGACGGCATCTTTGTCATCGGCGATTGTTCGGCCTGTTCATGGGGCGATCGTGGCCTCGTGCCGCCGCGGGCACAGGCAGCGCATCAGCAGGCATCGCATCTCTATTCCCAGATTCCGCGATATCTACGGGGCGAGCCGATCAGGGACTACCGTTACCGGGACTTCGGCTCGCTGGTGTCGCTTGGCGAGTTCAGCACGGTCGGCTCGATGATGGGGGCGCTGGTCGGCGGCGATCTGGTGTTCGCCGGCATTTTCGCGCGGATGATGTACCTGTCGCTCTACAAGATGCATGAGAACGCATTGCATGGCCCGTCGAAGGTGGCACTGGACACGCTGGCGCGTCTGATCACGCGGCGCACCGAGCCGCATGTGAAGCTGCACTGACGTGGACAGGCCGCGACGAAGCAGGAGGGGATGCTGATGGACGTCGTGATGCTCGCGCGCATGCAATTTGCCGCCAATATCACCTTCCATATCCTGTTTCCCTCGATTTCGATCGCGCTCGGCTGGGTGCTGCTGTTCTTCCGGCTGAAGCACCTGCGCGCATCCGAGCCGCAGGAAAAGCTGGATTGGCTCCGCGCTTACCGTTTCTGGACCAAGGTCTTCGCGCTGACATTCGCGCTCGGAGTGGTCAGCGGCGTCACCATGAGCTTCCAGTTCGGCACCAACTGGCCCGGCTACATGGAGCGCGTCGGCAATATCGCCGGACCGCTGCTCGGATATGAGGTGCTGACAGCATTCTTCCTTGAGGCGGGCTTTCTCGGCGTCATGCTGTTCGGTCATCGCCGCGTCGGCGAGATCATCCACCTGGGATCGACCTTCCTGGTCGCGATCGGCACGCTGATGAGCGCATTCTGGATTCTGGCCCTGAACTCATGGATGCAGACGCCGGCCGGATATGAGATCGTCGACGGGCAGTTTCATGCCCGAAACTGGCTGGAGATCGTCTTCAACCCGTCATTCCCGTACCGCCTCGTCCATATGATGCTGGCGTCGTCGCTGACCTGCGCCTTCCTGCTGATCGGGATCAGCGCCTGGCAGCTCCTGAAGGGCGTCGCAACGTCCAGCGCATCGCGCGTGTTACGGACCGGGCTCGTGTTTGCGGCGCTGGCCGCACCGGCGCAGATTGTGGCGGGTGATTTTCATGGCCTCAACACGCTCAAGCATCAGCCGCAGAAGATCGCGGCCGTCGAGGGCATCTGGGAGACGACGCGCGGCGCCCCGCTGCTGCTGTTCGCAATCCCGGATGATGCCGCCCGAACCAATCGCTTCGAGCTGCCGATTCCCAAACTCGCGAGCCTGATCCTCCGGCACGATCCCGATGGCGAGCTCAAGGGATTGAACGAATTTCCATCGGCTCATCCCCCGGTGCTGCCGTTGTTCTGGTCGTTCCGGATCATGGTGGGAATGGGCGTCCTGATGCTGCTGGTCAGCTGGTTTGGCGTGTTCAGACATTGGCGCGACGGTTGGGATTTTGCCCGGATGCCGCGCCCGCTGCTCACACTGTTCGCGGGGATGACGTTCGCGGGCTGGGTTGCGACTGTCGCCGGATGGTACGTCACGGAGATCGGGCGCCAGCCGTTCATCGTGTCAGGGCTCATCCGTACCAGCGAGGTGACGTCACGGGTCCCGTCATCCAGCGTCGCGTTGACGTTCGTCATCTACGTCGTGGTCTATCTGGGACTGCTGGTCGCCTATGTCGGCGCCCTGAAATACATGTCGGAGACGGCGGGCAAGCCTCCGGGGATGACTACGCCAGAGGGTTTCACAACCGAACCGAGCCAGTATCAGGGGCGGGGAGAATTCGCATGATGTCGATGTCGTTCGACGAACTGCTCCCACTGATCTTCATCGGATTGATGGGTGTCTCGCTGCTGATCTATGTCGTGAGCGACGGCTATGACCTCGGGGTCGGCATGCTGATGCATCGGGCGACCCCCGAAGAGCGGGACACCATGGTCGCTTCCATCGGGCCGTTTTGGGATGCCAACGAAACCTGGCTTGTCCTCGGCGTCGGTCTGCTGTTGGTGGCCTTCCCGAAGGCGCACGGGCTGGTGCTGTCGGAGCTGTATCTGCCGACCGCGCTGATGCTGGTTGGCCTGATCCTGCGCGGCGCTGCCTTCGACTTCAGGGTCAAGGCCAAGACCAACCGGAGGGCGATGTGGGATCGCATGTTCATCGGCGGATCGATGCTGGCGTCGCTATGCCAGGGATGGATGCTCGGCCGCTATATCAGCGGCTTCGGCGAGGGCTGGAATTATCCGATCTTCGCCGGTGCGATCGCGGTCGCGCTGCCGATGGCCTATGCGCTGCTCGGCGCGACATGGCTGGTGATGAAGACGGACGGCCAGCTACAGGAGAAAGCGATTACATGGAGCAAGATCGCCTGGCCGCCGATGGTCATAGGCCTGATCCTGATCTCGATGGCAACGCCGTGGATCAGTGAGACGGTGCGGGTCCGCTGGTTCGCCCTGCCTGCGATGATCGCGGTGGCGTCGATCCCGATCACGGCCGGCGTGGCGCTGGTGACGGTACGGTTGCTGCTGGGATCGCCGGCGGTCCGCGGGTCGCTGTGCTGGTTACCTTTCGCGCTGCTGGTGTTGGTCTTCTTCCTGAGCTTTCTCGGCCTCAGCTACAGCATCTACCCGTTCGTGGTGATCGACCGGCTCACGGTCTGGCAGGCGGCCAGCAGCCCGGAATCGCTGAAGGTCATCCTGATCGGAGTTTGCGTCACGCTGCCGATCATCATTGGTTACACCGGATTTTCCTATCGCGTATTCCGGGGCAAGACCATAGAGTTAGACTATGCGTGAGGGGGCGTCAGTGGTGGCCGGCGCTCCGCGGTTGGTCCTGGTTCCCGAGATGGCGGAGCTTTCATCCCTGCTGAACGTCAAGGCGAGTTCCGACGTCGGTCCGGTCACGCCAGTGTTCTCACGTTGGTTGTTTCGTAGCGCCGTAGCGCTTGCGCTGGTCGCCGGGGCATCTTGGCTTGGATACACACTGGCGCTGCAGCGGGGGCTCGACCATCTGCACGTCGCAGCGCAGCAACCGCTCGCGGTCGAGGCCGTCAGGCTCGACGGCTATCTGTCGCGTTTTGAGTATCTGCCGTCGCTGCTGGAGACGTCGCCCAGCGTGTTCCGGCTGCTGGGTGCTCCCGACGATCCTGCGCTGCAGCGAGCCGTCAGCCTGTACCTGAAGTCGATCAATCTGCTCGCGGGCGCCGACAATCTCTACGTCCTCGGCATCTCCGGGGCCACCCTGGCTGCGGCCGATTTCGACCAGCCGGGCACTCCCTTCGGCGAGAACTTGTCGTACCGCCCCTATGTCAGCGAGGCGCTTGCGGGTGGACGCGGAGCTTTCTTCGGTGTGGGCATCACGACGGCACGCGCCGGCTACTATCTGTCCTACGCCCTGAAGGATAGCGGCGCAACGAAGGGCATCGCCACCGTCAAGGTCAATCTGGATTCGTTCGAGCGTGCCTGGCGCGACAGCGATAACGACATTCTGCTGGTCGACGAGCGTCAGGTGACGATCCTCGCATCCCGTGATCAGTGGCGTTATCGCCCGATGGCCCCCCTGTCGCAGCAGATTCGTGAGGACATTGCCCGATCGAAGCCCTACGGCAACCACGATTTGGCGCCGCTCGGCTGGAAGTTCGTCGCGCAGTCTGAAGGCGGCGCGGCACGGATCATCGCCGAGAACGGCACCGCCTACACGGTCAGCGAGCTTCCGATCAACCGCGGTTTGTGGAAACTCGTTTTCCTCCACGACGAGGCGCCTGTCCGGCAGACCGCACTGATCATTGGCGTGATATCTGGGCTAGCCGCCATCGTTGCAGTGTTGGCGCTTGGTCTGGTCGAGCAGCGCCGGCGGGAGATCAAGCAGCGGCTAGCCAGCCAGGTAGCCTTGCAGGCCGCCAACGATATGCTCGAGACGAGGGTCCAGGAGCGAACTGCGGAATTGGGGGCGGCGCAGGACGAGCTTGTCCATGCCAGCAAGCTGGCAGCTCTCGGCCAGATGTCGGCCGGCATTGTGCACGAACTGAACCAGCCGTTGGCAGCGCTGCAGACCGCAGCTGATAATGCGATCCTGCTCGTCGATCGCGGGTCGATTGGCGATGCCCGCGGCAATCTCACCCGGATTGGCGAACTCGTGCGACGGCTCGGCCGCTTGACCAGCCAGCTGCGGGTGTTCGCCTACAAATCCAGCAAGCCCCTTGATGCGGTGTCCGTCGAACAGGCCGTGGCTGAATCGCTTAAGATATTGTCCGCGCGCGTTAAGGAGGGCGGTGTTTTCGTCACGACCGACCTCGATGCCAGGCTCAGCGTGATCGCCGACCAGACCCGGCTCGAGCAGCTGTTGTGCAACATCGTGGCGAATGCGCTGGATGCGGTGGAAGGCGTCGAGCGCAAATCGATCCTGATCCAGGCGACGCAGGAGGAAGGGCAGACCGCCCGTTGCCGCATCGCGATCAGCAACAACGGTCCAGCCATTGCGCCCGACGTGCTACAGCGCATGTTCGAGCCGTTTGTCACGACCAAGCCGGCGGGAAAGGGGCTCGGCCTCGGCCTGATGCTGTCGAACCACATTGCGCGCTCCTTCGGGGGCGAGCTGCATGCGCGAAACCTGGCGCCTGGCGGCGTCGAGTTCGTCGTACTGCTTCCATTGGCCGAGATAGCAGAGGCTGCTTCGCATGGGCGGTGACCAATCGATTGGTGTGATCTACGTCGAGGACGATGACGACGTCAGGATTGGCGGTGTCCAAGCGCTCGAGCTTGCGGATTTTTCCGTATCAGGATTTGCCTCGGTCGAGACCGCGACCCCCGTGGTTCGCGCCGACATGCCCTTCGTCGTGGTTTGCGACGTTCGTTTGCGCGGCAAGAGTGGCCTCGAATGGCAGGCTGATCTGCGGAGGCTCGATCCGGATCTGCCGGTGATCCTGATCACCGGTCACGGTGATATCTCGATGGCCGTGCAGGCGATGCGCAATGGTGCGTACGACTTCATCGAGAAGCCATGCTCCTCGGAGCAACTGATTTCGGTGGTGCGCCGCGCGGCCGAGAAGCGTCGGCTGACGCTCGAGGTGCGCTCGTTGCGATCGGCCTTGGCGGACCGTCAGGGCATCGAGGCGAGCCTGCTAGGTCGCTCGCCACAGATCCAGGAAGTGCGCCGTCTCGTCTCTACCCTGGCTGCGACCAATGTCGATGTCACGATTTACGGTGAGACCGGAACGGGCAAGGATGTCGTTGCGCGCTGCCTGCACAATCACAGCGGTCGCCGCGGCGGCAACTACGTCGCGGTGAACTGCGGCGGCTTGCCGGAATCGCTTGTCGAGAGCGAGCTGTTCGGCCATGAGGTCGGCGCCTTCACCGGTGCGACTCGTCAGCGGATCGGCAAGATCGAGTACGCCGATGGAGGGACCTTGTTCCTCGATGAAATCGAGAGCATGCCGCTCAGCGTGCAGGTCAAACTGTTGCGGTCGCTGCAGGACCGTTCGATAGAGCGGGTCGGGACCAACAAGCCGATCTCGGTCGATTGCCGTGTCGTCGCCGCGAGCAAGTCCAATCTGCTCGAGCTCAGCGAAAAGCGGCTGTTTCGCGCCGACCTCTACTACCGCCTCGGGGTCGCGTTCATCGAGTTGCCGCCGTTGCGTGAGCGGCGAGAGGATATTCCTCTCCTGTTCGAGCATTTCACGTTGGACGCCGCTCGGCGGTTCGAGCGCGACGCGCCGATCCTGGACGACCAGACCTTGTCTCACCTGCTGGCCTATTCGTGGCCTGGCAACGTCCGCGAGCTTCGTAACGTGGCCGACCGCTTCGTGCTTGGCGTGCTCGACGGAAAATCAATCAATAAGTCCGGCTTTGGGTTGGCCGATGTATCGCTGCCGCGGCAGCTGGAGAACATCGAGCGCTCGATCATCGAGGATGCGCTGCGTCGCAAGCAAGGCGACGTGCAGGCAACCGCCACACTTCTGAGCATTCCGAAGCAGACGCTCTACGACAAGATCAAGCGCCTATCCATCAACGTTGACGGCATCAGGGAGGGCGCAACCGTGCGCTCACTTTCCTGACGATTGCGCCGTGACGTGAGGGAATCTCCGGCGCGCGCGGGAGCAACGGGTGCCCGACAGAAGCGGCGTAATGATCCAAGAACGAAGTCATCGATCTTGAGCAGTGAGGGAACGTCATGACGCGACCGTTCAACATGCCCGACGAATTCATCGAGGGCTTCCAGAAGGCGGGAGAAAGCCTGTGGCGATCGCTTGGCTGGATGCCGGCAAAGAACGGTCATGACGATCCGAATCCGGGTTCGGCTCTGGATTCATCGCAACGCTTCGCCCAGCTGCAGGCCGAGCATTTGACGCGCCTGTATCAATTCACCGAGCATGTCCTGAGATCGGCGGCCGGGATCCAGAGTGAGACAGGCGTCGAGCCCGGTCGGGGTGATCGCAGATTCAACGCCGCCGAATGGCGGGATAATGCGGCCTACAGGCTGCTGAAGCAATGCTACCTGCTGAACGCGCGGTATTGCACCGACTTCGTGGAAGCGCTCGATTTGGACGAGAAGGAGAAGCACCGCCTGCGCTTCTTCACGCGTCAGCTCGTCGAGGCGATGAGCCCGACCAATTTCATCGCAACCAACCCTGATGTCATCAAGCTTGCGACCGACAGCGACGGTCAGAGCCTCAAGGCCGGCCTCGACAATCTGATGAATGACCTTGGCAGGGGCAGCCTCACGATCACCGACGAGCGCGCGTTCGAGGTCGGAAAAGACGTCGCGGCATCGAAGGGCGCCGTGGTCTTCGAGAACGATTTGTTCCAGCTGATTCAATATGAGCCGACGACCGGGCAAGTGGCGGCGCGGCCTTTGCTGATCGTGCCGCCCTGTATCAACAAGTTCTATATTCTCGACCTGCAGCCGGCCAATTCCTTCGTCCGGTTTGCGCTCGAGCATGGCCTGACCGTCTTCATGGTGTCCTGGCGCAATCCAGATGCGTCCTGCGGGCACTTCGGATGGGACGATTATGTCGAGCATGGTGCGATGCGCGCGATCGACATCGCCAGATCGATTTCAGCCGCCGACAAGGTCAACGTCGTCGGCTGGTGCGTCGGGGGGACCATCCTGTCGTCCGCGCTCGCGCTGCTGCGGACCAAGGGCGACGAGTCGGTCGCGTCAGTGACCTTGTTGACGACGATGCTCGATTTCCGCGAGCCTGGCGATCTCGGGGTCTTCGTGGACGAGGAGGGCGTACGCCAGCGCGAGCAGACGATCGGCAAGGGTGGCATCTATCGCGGTTCGGAGCTCGGATTCGTCTTCCAGACGCTCCGCTCGAAGGAACTGATATGGCCGAACGTGATCAACAACTACCTGAAGGGAAAAGCGCCCGAGCGTTTCGACCTCCTGTTCTGGAACGCCGACGTGACCAATCTGCCGGGTCCGATGTATTGCTGGTACATCAGGAACATGTACCTGGAAAACAATCTTCGGGAGCCGAACAAGCTGATGATGTGCGGCACGTCGGTCGATTTGGGTCGAGTCGATCTGCCGGCCTATGTCCTGGCCACCGTCGAGGATCACATCGTGCCGTGGCGTTCCGCTTATCGCACGACCGGCCTGTTCAGCGGCGATACCCGCTTTGTGCTCGGCGCCAGTGGGCATATCGCCGGCGTAATCAATCCCGCGTCGAAGAACAAGCGGAGCTACTGGATCTCGGACGCCAGGTGCGATGATCCGGCAGCATGGCTGTCGGGCGCGGAAGAAAAACCGGGCAGCTGGTGGAACGACTGGATCGGTTGGCTCAAACCGCAGGCGCTGGAGCAAGTGCCGGCCCGAACGCAACTTGGCAGCAACCTTTATGCACCCGGGGAAGCTGCACCCGGCCGATATGTAAAAGCCAGGGCTGAATGACAGGTGTCGGTTTCGCCCAGGGGTGACGCTCCAATTGCGCCCGTATGCGATGCTCTTTGCCCGTCGTAAGTCCGGTTCTTGCGCAATTGCCGGGCAGGCAATTGAAAGCGTGGCTCGAAGGTAGCCAACGCAAACGACAACGGCTCTCGTTCGAGATGCCCCGGCGAGATGTGCCGTTTCCCTGTCAGATCCCGCAAACCGCAAGCCATCTTTGATGTTGAGCAGGTCCCCGCCGGGACGCTGCTGATCGCGCCGACGTTCGCGACGGCAACGAGGCGCGATCGGGGCCGCGGGTCATTCGAACCCGCTTCCGAGGCGTTCTGGCTTGACAGGCCGCCTGGATGATAGAATTATAACAACATAAGTTGCAAAAATAACAATATGTCACCATCGTACCAGCGTCTTGCGGGGCCGACGGGAGGAAAGTTTGGAATTGTCCGGTTCGGTTACAGCAGAACCTCGGCCGTCGACCTCGCTTGTGATGGTTGGTGCCATCAACAAGCGCTTTGGCGGCGTGCGAGCGCTGCGCGACGTCAACCTCGAGGTCCGGGCCGGCGAGGTGCACGCGCTGCTGGGCGAGAACGGCGCCGGAAAATCCACGCTGATCAAGATCCTCAGCGGCGTTCATAGCCTCGACAGCGGTACGATCACGATCGCCGGCAAGCCGGTGGAGTTCGACAGCCCGGCGAAGTCGCGCGAAGCGGGGATCGCCGTCGTCTATCAGGACCTTAGCCTCGTTGAATCCTTAAGTGTTGCAGACAATTTGTTGCTCGGTCGTGAACCGCGGGCAGCTTTTGGCTTTGTGCGGCAGCGTGCGTTGATGGCGAGGGCGGAGGCGTTCCTGAGGGAACTCGGCATTCCGCTGGACACGCGAGCGACCGTCGGTTCGTTGCCGTTCGCCTACCGCCAGATGACCGAGATAGCCAAGGCGCTGATGGGCGAGGTTCGGCTTCTGATCCTCGACGAGCCGACGTCCTCGCTGACGTCGGATGAAGTCCGGATTCTGTTCGATGCGATCGGCAAGGCGACGCGGCGCGGGGTCGGTGTGATCTATGTGACCCACCGGCTCAACGAGGTCTTCGAGATCGCGCAGCGGGTGACCGTGCTGCGCGATGGCGCCAATGCCGGCACGTTCGTCACCGCCGAGACCGACATGAAGCGGCTGGTGAACGCGATCGTCGGGACAGATCGATCGGCATCGATTGGCGCGCGCGCCGCGCCTGCCGTGACGCGCGAATTGGATCCGTCGCCGGTTCTGTCATTGTCTGATGTCTCCAATGACCGGCTTCGCGCCGTCGACCTTTCCTTGCTCAAGGGCGAGATCCACGGTCTCGCCGGATTGATCGGCAGCGGACGCACGGAAATTCTGGAGACGGTGTTCGGCCTTCGGCCGCTCGAGAGCGGCGCAATCGAAATCGAAGGCCGGCGATGGTTGCCGAGCGGACCTGCCGACGCGATCGAGCGGGGCGTGGCTCTGGTACCGGAGGATAGGCACGTCCAGGGCCTGGTTCTCGACCATTCGATCGAACGAAACGTCACCTTGCCGCGGATTCCCCATTTCTCACGCTGGGGCTGGATGCAGCAACGCGCCGCAGCCAGACGTGCGGAAACAGCGGTCGCAAGGCTTGCGGTCAAAGCGCAGGGCGCCTTCAGCCTGGTCAGAACGCTCTCCGGCGGCAACCAGCAGAAGGTCGTGTTCGGAAAATGGAATGATCCGCGGCCGCGCGTGTTGCTGCTGGACGAACCGACAGTGGGCGTCGACGTGGGCGCACGCGAAGAGATCTATGCCGTGATCCGGAATGCCGCCCGCGACGGCAGCGGGGTTCTGGTCGTCTCGTCAGATCTCGTCGAGCTGATCGAACTCTGCGACCGCATCTCCGTGATCGTCAATGGGCGTGTCGCTCGAACGCTGTCGCGCGGCGAGATCGATGACGCCGAAGAGTTGCACCATCTCCTCCAGTTGTACCAGGCTTCCGGGCCCGGCCTATCGCAAGAGCTTTCCGTATGACCGAACTCACTGCGCCCAACGTCGTCGCTGCGTCGACCCGGTCAGACCGGCGCCGCAGGATTCTCCAGAATCTGCTGCGGGGCGAGCGGCCCTACATGCTGTACATCGCCTTCGTGATTCTGCTGGTCGTGTTCAGCCTATCCTCACCCTGGTTTCTCTCGGTCGACAATTTCCTGAACATCGGACGCCAGACGACGCTTGTGTCGATCATCGCGGTCGGCATGACCTTCATCATTATCGCGCGTCAAATTGACCTGTCGGTTGCCTCGACGCTGGCGCTGTCGGGGATGGCGGCTGCTCTCGCGATGAGCCAGATCAACAACAGCTGGATCGTAGGCGCCGTGGCCGGGCTCGGCACCGGCGCGCTGGTCGGACTGATCAACGGCATCCTGACCACGCAGCTGTCGATCCCGTCCTTCCTGGTGACGCTTGGCTCGCTGAGCATGGCGCGGGGATTGGCGATGATGGTGACCAACACCAAGCCCGTCATCATCACCAACGAGACCTATTTCGCGATCTTCGGCGAAGGCACGTTCCTCGGCATACCTGTTCCGATCGCCTGGACCTTGGCGGCGATGATCGTCGGCATCCTCCTGCTGCACTACAACGTATTCGGCCGCCGCATCTATGCGGTCGGCGGCAACCCCACCGCGGCGCTCTACTCAGGCATCAACACCAAACGAATCACGACGGCGGCGTTCGTCCTCACTGGCACGCTGGCGGGACTCGCTGCGCTGGTGCTGTCTGCACGTTCGCATGCCGCGCGGCCCGACGTCGTCCAGGGTATGGAGCTCGATGTCATCGCGGCGGTGATCCTCGGTGGCTGCAGCCTGTTCGGCGGGCGCGGCTACATCCTGGGAACGCTGTTTGGCAGCTTGATCATTGGCACGCTCAACAACGGCCTGGTGCTGCTCGGTGTGAGCTCGCCGATGCAGCTCGTGATCAAGGGCGCAATCATCGTTGCCGCGGTTGCTTTCACCAAACGCTAGTCGAAGTCAGGCGCGGCGCATGAGCCAAAATTCATCGCGCTGCGTGGGTAGGGGCAAGGTCGCTGGCCCTCCGGTAATCGGCGACCAAAATGGAGGAAACAATGAAACCAATCTTGCGACAAGCCTTGCCTTTGACCGTGTTGATGGCCGCTGCGGCGGTCGCGACTGTCCCATCAGCTCGCGCTGAAGTGCCCGCGACTTGCGTCAAGGGTGTCGATCTCGCGACGCTCGGGCCGAAATCGATCGTCGGCCAAGGCCCCCACGGTGAGAAGGCGGCTTCACCCGAAGTGCTCGCGCTGTCTGAAGCAGACGTCGCGAAGATCAAGGAGAAGAACTTCAAGGTCGGCATCTCGATGCAGACGGTCAACCTCGACTGGTCCCAGCTGCAGATACAGGGCATTACCGATACGCTGAAGAAGTACGGCGTGACGGTGACGGGCGTCGCGTCCGCCGAATACCAGGTCGACAAGCAGATCGCCGATATCGAGAACACCATCCAGCAGCATCCGGACGGCATCATTTCGATTCCGGTCGACTTCACCGCGACCGCGCCGACCTACAAGAAGATCGCCAAGGCCGGCATCAAGCTCGTGCTGATGGACAGCATCCCGACGGGTCTGAAACATCCCGAGGAATATGCCACGATGGTCTCGGCGGATAGCCAGGGCAATGGTCAGATCGCAGCGCAGATCCTGGCGTCCTGTATGCCGCAGGGCGGCACGATCGGTCTCGTCAATTTCGGCGTCGACTATTTCAGCACCAACGAGCGCACCAAGGGCGTGCGGGAGTGGATGAAGGCGAACCGGCCTGACATCAAGATGAAGCAGGTTGATTTCACCGACCCGCCGAAGGTTTCGCAGATCGCGGGCGATTTCCTCACCGGCAACCCCGATGTCAAGGGACTATACGCGGTGTGGGATCAGCCGGCGCTCGACACGCTGAGCTCGATGCGGGCCCAGGGCATCGATATTCCCATGACGACGGTCGATCTCGGTTTGCAGTCGGCGATCGAGATAGCCAAGGGTGGTCCGCTGAAGGCGACCGGCTCGCAGCGTCCCTATGACCAGGGCGTCGCCGAGGCAATGGCGATGATGAACGCGCTGCTGGGCAAGGAAACGCCCGGCTGGGTCGGTGTGCAGTCGCTGCCGGTGACTCAGTCGAATGTGCTGGAATCCTACAAGACCGTCTTCAAGAAAGATCCGCCGGCCGAGCTGACGGATGCCTGCAACAAGGCAAAGCCAGCCTGCAACTGAGCGCGTTGTACCGGTGCGCGGTCCCAAGGGATCGCGCATCGTTCCGCACATCTGATCCGGGCGCGCTAGTCTCCGTCCGGATCAGGTTGCGCTGGTGACGTATTCGACGGGAAGGCCGCGGAAGTGCTTGCGCGTGTCTGACGGAACCGAGCCACCGACCATGATCCGCGAGAACGAGGTGACGTCGGAGAAGAATGCCGGTTTGAGACTGCCGAGCTTGCTGGCGTCGACGACCAGGATGCTCTCCATGGCGGCGGCAATGGCAGCCTGCTTGATGGCGACTTCGTGAAAATTCGAGCAGCTCGCGCCGCGGGTCCAGTGCAATCCGCCTGCGGAGATGAAAGCCTTGTTGACCCCGAGCCGCCGCAGATAAGACAGGCCGTCGTCCGACGAGAACGACTGCGACGACGGATGGTAGAGCCCGCCCATCAGCATCACCTGCGTCGCCGGCCGGTGCGTGACGATTGAGGCGACGTTCAGCGAATAGCAGATCACCGAGAGTGGCATGTCCTCGGGCAGGCAATCCGCCAGCGACTGCATGGTGGTGCCGCAGTCGATGAAGATCGTGTCGCCTTCCTTGATCGAAGCGGCGGCGGATCGGCAGGCGAGGCGCTTGTCCTGCGTGTGCTGGTCGATCTCCTGCTCGAAGGTGTACTTGATCCCTGTCGGCGACGCCGCGTTGACGACGTAGCCGCCGAGCAGGGCGAGCGCCGCCTCGGGTCCGGCGAGGTCGCGCCTGACCGTCATCTCCGACACCTTCAGCAAGTCCGCGGCGTCCTTCAGATGCAGTGCGCCGCTGGTCTCGACGGCGCGACGCAGCCGTTGCAGCCGCTGGACGCGGGACTCGCTGGAGCGTGCGGTCGGTGTTTCAGCCATTTTCGTCACCGAGCTTGCTTATCCGGTTGACAATGATCTTACAATGATGTGAGTTTAGCAACGTCAATTTGTTACAATAATAACATTCGATCCGGAGGGCGAAGCTCCGACGGGCGAGGGATGGGAGGATCGCATGTTGCAATCGGCACATTCAGTCTATCTGGCGCTTCAGCCGATTCGCTAGCATCGCACGGCGTACCGATGACGCAGGGCGTCTTGATATCAAATCCATCCGCAGTGCCGGTGCAGCCACATGCACGGGATCACAATCACACGCATGCCATCGCGCGCAACACCGGCCGTGCGCTCGAGATGGACTGGGTCGACGAGATCAGGATCAATCTGTCCGCTGCCGAGCGCCGCGTTGCGAGCCTGCCAGGTCGACGCACTGTCAAGAAAGACGCGCAGGCGGCGTGGCTGCTCAAGGCGCTCACCTGCATCGACCTGACGACGCTCAACGGCGACGATACGACCGAGCGTGTGAAGCGGCTCTGCGCCAAGGCGCGCGCGCCGCTACGAAGCGATCTTCTCGAAGCCCTCGGCTTTGCCGGACGCGGGCTGCATACGGGGGCGATCTGCGTCTATCACCGCTTCGTCGCGACCGCGGTCGAAGCGCTCGACGGTTCTGACATTCCGGTCGCTGCGGTCTCGACCGGATTTCCTGCGGGCCTCATACCACACGATCTGAAGCTCAAGGAGATCGAGGCGTCCGTCAGGGACGGTGCGCAGGAGATCGACATCGTCATCACGCGCGAGCATGTGCTGACCGGAGATTGGCGCGCACTTTACGCCGAGGTCCGGGATTTCCGCGCCGCTTGCGGGGAAGCGCATCTCAAGACGATCTTGGCGACCGGCGACCTCAAGACGCTGCGCAACGTCGCCAAGGCCTCGATGGTCTGTATGATGGCCGGTGCCGACTTCATCAAGACCTCCACCGGCAAGGAAGGCGTGAACGCCACGCTGCCGGTGACGCTGGCGATGCTGCGCATGATCAGGGTCTATGAGGAGCGCACCGGTTTCAAGATCGGCTTCAAGCCGGCCGGCGGGATCTCGACGGCGAAGGACGTGCTCAACTACCAGTTCCTGATGAGGGAAGAGCTGGGACGCTCGTGGCTCGAGCCGGATCTGTTCCGCGTCGGTGCCTCCAGCTTGCTCGCCGACATCGAGCGCCAGCTCGAGCATCACGTCACCGGCCGCTACTCGGCCTTCAACCGTCACCCCGTGGGCTGAGCATGAGCGTCGTACATTACTATGAGACCATGGATTATGGTCCGGCTCCCGAGGCGGACGGTGAGGCGCGGGCCTGGCTGAAGCGGCACGACGCGACATTCGGACATTTCATCGCTGGTAAATTTGTTGCTCCGGGATCGGGCAAGCATCTGTCGACGATCGAGCCGGCCACCGGCAAGCCCCTGGCCATGATCGCGCAAGGCGTCGCTGCCGATGTCGAGGCCGCCGTCGGCGCCGCGCGCTCGGCGCAAGCACCGTGGGCCAAGCTCGGTGGTCACGGTCGTGCCCGCCATCTCTATGCGCTGGCGCGCATGCTGCAGCGTCATGCGCGACTGTTCGCGGTGCTGGAAGCGATCGACAACGGCAAGCCGATCAGGGAGACCCGCGATCTCGATGTGCCGCTCGCTGCGCGCCACTTTCTCTATCACGCGGGCTGGGCGCAATTGCAGGAGCGCGAATTCGCAGACCATGTGCCGATCGGAGTGATCGGCCAGATCATCCCCTGGAATTTTCCGCTGCTGATGCTGGCCTGGAAGATCGCGCCCGCGCTGGCATCGGGCAATACCGTGGTACTGAAGCCCGCGGAATTCACTTCGCTCACCGCGCTGCTGTTTGCCGAACTGGCGGCGGAAGCGGGCCTGCCGCCCGGCGTGTTGAACGTGGTGACGGGTGATGGCACCACCGGTGCGTTGCTCGTTGAGAACCCCGGTGTCGACAAGATCGCCTTTACCGGATCGACCGAGGTTGGTCGCTTGATCCGTCAGTCCACGGCGGGCACCGGCAAGTCGCTGACGCTTGAACTTGGCGGCAAGTCTCCCTTCATCGTGTTCGACGATGCCGACATCGACGGCGCAGTGGAGGGCGTGGTCGATGCCATCTGGTTCAATCAGGGGCAGGTCTGCTGCGCCGGATCGCGGTTGTTGTTGCAGGAGGGCATCGCTGAAACCTTCCGCAAGCGCCTCATCCGTCGCATGGAGACGCTCCGCGTGGGATCGCCGCTCGACAAGGCGATCGACATGGGCGCAGTGGTCGCGCCTGTCCAGCTCGAGCGGATCAAGGCGCTCGTCGAGACCGGGGTCAAGGAGGGCGCCGAGAAGTATCAGGCGCCCGGAGCGATCCCTACAGAGGGCTGCTTCTATCCTCCGACCTTGCTCTGGAATGTGCATCCGTCCTCGACCGTGGCGATCGAGGAGATTTTTGGGCCGGTGCTGGTCGCGATGACGTTCCGCACGCCCGACGAGGCCGTAATGCTCGCCAACAACACGCGCTATGGTCTTGCTGCCAGTGTGTGGAGCGAGACCATCGGCCTCGCGCTCGATATCGCGCCAAAACTTCAGGCCGGCGTGGTCTGGGTCAATGCGACCAATTTGTTCGACGCCAGCGTCGGCTTCGGCGGCTATCGCGAGTCCGGCTTCGGACGCGAGGGCGGCCGGGAAGGCCTCACCGAATATCTGAAGCCGAAGGCATGGAGCGGACGGAAGCCGCGAGCCAAGCTGCAGCCGCTCCCTAAAGTCGCTACTGAGCGTGTCGGGTTTGGTACGCCATCGATCGATCGGACGGCAAAACTGTTCGTTGGTGGCAAGCAGGTCCGCCCCGACGGAAATTATTCGCGCGCGGTGCTGTCACCGAAGGGCAAGCACCTCGGAGAGGTAGGCGAGGGCAATCGCAAGGATATTCGCAACGCGGTTGCCGCCGCACGTTCGGCCGAGGGGTGGGCGCGGGCGACGGCGCATAATCGCGCCCAAATCCTCTACTACCTTGCCGAGAATCTGTCCGCGCGCGGCGACGAGTTCGCGCAGCGCATCGGTGACATGACCAGCGTTGCGCCCGCAAAGGCGCGCGCGGAGGTCGAGGCGAGTATCGAACGGCTGTTCAGCTATGGGGCCTGGGCCGACAAATTCGAGGGGACGATCCATGCGCCGCCGCTGCGCGGCGTGGCACTCGCGATGCACGAGCCGATCGGCGTGGTCGGGGTGGCCTGTCCGGACGAAGCGCCGCTGCTCGGCTTCATCAGCCTGGTGGCACCGTTGATCGCGATGGGCAACCGTGTCGTCACTGTCCCGAGCGAACGGCATCCGCTGGCAGCAACCGATTTCTATCAAGTGCTGGAGACGTCGGATGTGCCGGCAGGTGTCGTCAATATCGTGACGGGCGAGCGCGATGCGCTTGCCAAGGTCCTTGCCGAGCATGACGACGTCGACGCGCTCTGGGTGTTCGGCTCTCAGGAGGCCTCGGCTGTGGCGGAACGACTGTCGGTCGGCAACCTCAAGCGCACGCTGGTCGACCACGGGCTGGCGCTCGATTGGTACGACAGGGCGGCGAGCGAGGGTCCGATCCTGCTCCGTCACGCGGTGCAGGTGAAGAACATCTGGATCCCTTATGGGGATTAAAGACGTCACCTCGCGGTGATACAGGTTGGCATCCGGACCATCAGAGTTCGGACGATTTTGAAGACAAGGGAGGGATACAACATGCTCAAGGGCATCAATCCACTGCTCAATGCCGACGTGCTCTATGCCTTGCGCGCTATGGGGCATGGGGATCGCCTCGTCGTGTGCGATACGAATTTCCCCGCTGACTCGATCGCGCGGCAGACCGTGTTTGGTGAGCTGCTTCGCATCGACAATGTCAGCACGGCAAAGGCGATCGAAGCCATTCTCTCGGTGATGCCGCTCGATACCTTCGTCGACGATGCGGCGATGCGCATGGAGATCGTCGGCCAGCCGCAGGAAGTGCCGCCGGTGCAGCGCGAGGTCCAGGCAGCGGTCGACCGCGCCGAGGGGCGCTCATGGCCGCTGGTCGGGGTCGAGCGCTATGCTTTTTATGAAAAGGCCAAGACGGCCTATTGCGTGATCGCCACCGGCGAGCGGCGCTTTTACGGCTGCTTCCTGTTTTCCAAGGGCGTCATCGCGCCGGACGGAGAGTGACGACCATGGGCAAGAGTGGCGTCGCAATCCTCGGCATTTTCGTCGTCGATCTGGCGTTCCGGGCCGGCAACATGCCCGCGATTGGTGAGACGATTGCGGGCTCGGGATTTGCCATGGGACCGGGCGGCAAGGGATCGAACCAGGCCGTGGCCGCGGCGCGCGCCGGCGCGGACGTGACTTTTATCTCCCGCATTGGCCGCGATGCCTTCGGTGACCTTGCCATCAAGACGTGGGAAACCGAGGGCATCAAGCCGCGCGTGGCCAGGACTGCGGATTCCCCGACCGGCGCTGCCTTCATCTATGTTCATGAAACGCGTGGCGACAACGCCATCATCGTGGTGAGTGGTGCGGCCGACGGCCTCAGCCCTGATGACGTCGACGCGGCGGCGGAGGCGATCCGCAGCAGCCGCGTCTTCGTGACCCAGCTCGAACAGCCGGTCGCGGCTGCGCAGCGCGGGCTCGAGATCGCACGCTCCGCCGGCAGCATCACCGTGTTTAACCCGGCGCCGGCGGGCAAATTCGACGATGGCCTGTTTGCCTTGTGCGACTACGTCGTTCCCAACGAGACCGAGGCCGAGGCGCTCACCGGTATTGCGGTCAGCGATCTTGCGGGTGCCCGCCGCGCCGGAGATGCGCTGCTGGCCAAGGGCGCCGGCACTGCGCTGATCACGCTCGGTGAGCGCGGGGCGCTGTTTCACGCGCGAGATCGCTCGCTGCACGTGCCGCCGTTCGCCGCCGGCAAGGTGGTCGAGACGGCCGGTGCGGGCGATGCATTCGTCGGGGGCTTTGCCGCAGCGCTGGCGGGCGGCGCCGATCCATTGGACGCGGCACGCTTCGGCTCGGCGACAGCAGGGATTTCGGTGACGCGCGCCGGCACCGCGCCTGCGATGCCGCAGCGGGCTGAGATCGAAGCCCTGTTGAAGGGATGATCTGCTGATGATGCGGAACGATCCGATCAAGCATGTCTTCATCTGGCCGGCGGTGCTCGTCGTGCTGGCGATCTCGATCTTTCCGTTGATCTATTCGTTCACCACGAGCTTCCTCAGCTATCGCCTGATTCCGCCGATCCCGCCCCGCGTGGTGTGGCTCGGCAACTATGTGACGCTGTTGCAGGAGCCGCGCTTCTGGAACGCGATCCTCACGACCACGCTGATCGCCTTCATCGCGGTCGGCTTTCAATACGTGATCGGCTTCGGGGTCGCACTCGCCCTGAACGCGCGCGTGCCGGGCGAACGGCTGTTTCGCGTGGCCTTGCTGCTGCCTATGCTCTTGGCCCCGGTCGCCGTCGCGCTCGTGGCCCGCATGATCTTCAACCCGACCATGGGGCCGCTCAACCAGTTTCTCTCGATGTTTGGCCTGGCGAACCTGCCGTTCCTCACCAATGGACATTGGGCGCTCGGCTGTATCATCGCGGTCGAGATCTGGCAGTGGACGCCCTTCGTCATCCTGATGATGCTCGCAGGCCTGCAAACGCTGCCTGAAGATGTCTACGAGGCCGCTGAGCTGGAGAATGCCAGCGCCTGGCAGCAATTCTGGGGCATCACCTTTCCGATGATGTTGCCAATCTCCGCCGCCGTCGTCTTCATCCGCCTGATCGAAAGCTACAAGATCATGGACACCGTGTTCGTGATGACGGGCGGTGGACCGGGTGTCGACACCGAGACCCTGACCCTGTTCGCCTATCAGGAAGGCTTCAAGAAGTTCAATCTCGGCTACACCTCGGCGCTGAGCTTCCTGTTCCTGATTGCCATCACCATCATCGGCGTGACTTATCTCGCGCTGCTGCGCCCGCATCTGGAGAAGCACCGATGAGCGGGCAGGGCCTCACCGGACTGTCGACCTGGAGCCGCCGTCTGGTCGCACTCGGCGTTCTCGCCTGGTGCCTGATCACGGCGTTCCCGCTCTATTGGGTGGTGGTTACCGCCTTCAAGACGCCGCCGGGCGTGGTCGGTGGCCCGACCTACATTCCCTTCGTCGATTTCACGCCGACGCTCCAGCCCTTCATCGATCTCTATCAGGGCATCCGGGGTGAATTCTTCCGGACGTTCCTGAACTCGACCATCGTCGGACTATCTGCGGCGGCGATCGCGACTGCGGTCGGTGCGATGGCCGCCTATGCGCTGGTGCGGTTCGAATTCAGGGTGCGGCTTGGCGCCGGCCTGATCTTCTTCCTGCTCGCGCTTGGCGGCTATCTGCTCTTCAACAATAATTTCGGATTCACCCGGGCGCAGGCGCTGCTGCTTGCATTCCCGATCGCGCTGGTGGTTGCCATCATCGCCAACCGCCTGCCGCTGCCGGGCCCGATCCTCGGTAATGAGGACATCCTGTTCTGGTTCGTCAGCCAGCGCATGTTCCCGCCGATCGTCACGGCCTTTGCGCTGTATCTGCTCTACAGCGAGATCGGCCGACTCGGCTTCCAGCTGATCGACAGTTATGTCGGCTTGACGCTTTGCTACGTCGCGTTCTCGCTGCCCATCGTGGTCTGGCTGATGCGCGACTTCTTCGAGGCGATCCCGATCGAGGTCGAAGAAGCCGCGATGGTCGACAACGTGCCGAGCTGGCGCATCTTTCTCGGCATCGTGGTGCCGATGTCGATGAACGGGCTGCTGGCGACCTTCATGATCACGCTGGCCTTTGTCTGGAACGAGTTCCTGTTCGCGCTGTTCCTGACCAATTCCAAATGGCAGACGCTGCCGATCCTGGTGGCCGGACAGAACAGCCAGCGCGGCGACGAATGGTGGGCGATCTCGGCCGCGGCGCTCGTCGCCATCATTCCGATGATGATCATGGCGGCCCTGCTCAGCCGCATGATGCGGTCGGGCCTCCTGCTCGGGGCAATCAAATAGCAAAAACTCATCGAGGCAAAGCCCACTTAGGGAGGGACTGGACGATGTTGCGACGGACGTTTCTGATGCTGACCACTTCGCTTGCTTTGGCTTGTGCCGCGAGCCACGCGAACGCGGCCTGTAGCCCGGATTATTCCGGCGTCACCCTGACGGTGGCGTCGCAGACCGGACCGTATATCGCTTCCGCACTCAAGCTGGGCGCGGATGAATGGACCAAGAAGACTTGCGGCAAGGTCAATGTCGTCGAGTTTCCGTGGTCGGAGCTCTACCCGAAGATCGTTACGTCGCTGACTTCGTCGGACGCGACCTTCGATCTCGTCAGCTTCGCACCGGCCTGGTTGCCTGACTTCGTGCCCTATCTCAGCGAGATGCCGAAGGCGATGCAATCAGGCAAGGATTGGGACGATGTCGAGCCCGCCTATCGCGAAAGGCTGATGGTGTGGGAAGGCAAGATCTATTCGCAGTCGATGGACGGCGATGTTCACACCTACACCTATCGCGCCGACCTGTTCAGCGATCCCAAGGAGAAGGACGCGTTCAAGGCCAAGTACGGCTACGATCTGGCGCCGCCGAAGACCTGGAAGCAATATCTCGACATCGCCGAGTTCTTCCAGCGTCCCGACAAGGGGCTTTGGGGCACGGCGGAAGCCTTCCGTCGTGGCGGCCAGCAGTTCTGGTTCTTCTTCAGCCACGCAGCCGCCTACACCAACAACCCAAATTATCCGGGCGCGATGTTCTTCGACCCCGAAACGATGGATGCCCAGATCAACAATCCGGGCTGGGTGAAGGGGCTCGAAGAATATATCCGCGCCTCCAAGCTTGGCCCGCCAAATGCGCTGAACTTCTCGTTCGGCGAGGTCAACGCAGCGGTCGCTGGCGGCCAGGTCGCGGAATCGATCGGCTGGGGCGACACCGGTGTGATCGCGGCCGACCCCAAGCAGTCGAAGATCTCAGGCAAGGTCGGCTCCGCGGTGCTGCCAGGCTCTGATGAGATCTGGAACGCCAAGACCAAGAAGTGGGACAAGTTCCCGGCAGTGCTGCCGGCGCCGTTCATGGCGTTCGGTGGGTGGCAGGTTGCTGTGCCGAAGGTGGGCAAGAATCAGGAGGCGGCATGGGATTTCGTCAAGACGCTGACGAGCCCCGAAGTCTCCGGCCAGGCTGCGATCACAGGCGGTACGGGTGTGAATCCTTACCGCAAGTCGCACACCGCGAATCTGGAGTTGTGGAGCAAGATCTTCTCGCCGCAGGAGGCCAAGGAATATCTCGGCGCGCAAGCTGACTCCATCAACGGCAAGAACGTTGCGCTCGACATGCGTCTGCCCGGCTATTTCTCTTACACCGAGGTCGTGGAGATCGAGCTTGGCAAGGCGTTGGCGGGCCAGACCACGCCGCAGGCCGCACTTGATGCGGTTGCGAAGGAATGGAATCGCCTGACCGACGAGTTCGGTCGCGCGAAGCAACTCGCCGCCTATCGTGCGGCGATGGGTCTTCCGCCCAAGAACTAACGTAAGAACTAACCTCCGCTGAGACTTCCCCGGATGATGCGTCAGCATCGTCCGGGTCTTGTTAGCCGTCGATTTAAGAGGACGGAAAAAGGATTCCATGGCGCGCGTCGAGATCGAGAACGTCAGCAAGGCATACGGGCCCTACAAGATCATCGAGGGGCTCGATCTGAACGTCGCCGACGAGGAGTTCGTCGTGCTTGTCGGCCCGTCGGGCTGCGGCAAGACCACGACGCTGCGCATGATTGCGGGATTGGAGACCGTCACCGGCGGAACCATTCGCATCGGCGACCGCGATGTGACGCAGCTGCGTCCGGGCCTGCGCAATTGCGCGATGGTGTTCCAGAACTACGCGCTTTATCCGCACATGACGGTGGGCGAGAACATCGGCTACGGCATGAAGGTGCGGGGCGAGTCACGCGCCGGCATCGCGAAAGCGGTTCAGGATGTGGCGCGGGTTCTCGACCTCGAGCAATATCTGGATCGCCGCCCGAAGCAGCTCTCCGGCGGACAGCGTCAGCGCGTGGCGATCGGCCGCGCCATTGTGCGCAGCCCGGACGTGTTTCTGTTCGATGAGCCCTTGTCGAACCTCGACGCCAAGCTTCGCATCGAGATGCGGACGGAGATCAAGGCATTGCACCGTCGTCTCGCCAAGACGATCGTTTATGTCACACACGATCAGGTCGAAGCCATGACCATGGCCGATCGCGTCGTGGTGATGAATCGTGGCCGGATCGAGCAGGCGGCCGATCCGATCACGATCTACGAGAAGCCCAGCAATCTCTTCGTCGCGGGCTTCATGGGCGCCCCCAGCATGAATTTCATCCATGGCGAGATTGTAGCTCGCGACGGTGCGCTGCTCTTCATCGAGCCGTCCGGGACCGCGTTGAAACTGCCGAAATCCCGCGAGGCGGCTTATGGCGGTGTGGTTGGCAAGCCCGTGGTGCTTGGCGTCCGTCCCGACCACGTGCTGCGGCAAGATGCGCCATCGGGCTCTTCCGTTCGATTGATGGTGAAAGACGTGGAGCCGCTCGGGCCCCATACGCTGGTAATTGGAACAGTCGGCGCGTTTCCGTTCACGGCGCAGATGCCGGTCGGTGTCGCTGCGGCGCCGGATCATGTCATTGACGTCGCTCTCGACCTGGAACGGACGCATCTTTTCGACAAGGTTTCAGGAGCCGCCATTTCTTAGTCTGCGGCTCTGGGCGGTATGGGCAATCGCTCATCGAACGATCATATCGACTGCTACCGTCCAGGCCTCGCGATAAGAATTGAGGCCGGCAATCGAAATCGGATCGACCGGGCACGGCTCCACGATTTGGTAGGAGGGAGGCCACTGGGCGAGCATTGCAGCGCCGCGTGCCGTGCCCGCGGCGTCTTCTGCCCTGAACACACGCTGCGTCGGCCGTAATGCGCCGAGCGTCTGACAGAACGGAAGATTGCCGGCGAACGTGCCTTCGACGATGAGATCTCCGCCGGTTGCTCCCATCCGCGTCAGCATCAGATCGCTGACCAGGGCACAATAGAGCGTCGCAAGGGCGGTTCGATCGTGCGAGGCGACTTCGCCGCGGACCGCGCCTTTGGTCGTCGCGTAGGGTCCGCCCTGTCCAGAGAAGCACGGCAGCGCCATTGCGCCCGAGGCGATGACGCGCTTGATCGCGTCAAGATCGGCGTTGTCGCCGCCCTCCGCGATCAGGGCGTATTCGCGTCCACCCATGAAGCGTCCGCAGGCAATGGGGCGGCCCAGTGCGTCGACATTGGCGAGCGTATCGTCGCGCGGATCGAGCTGATCGAGCGAAAGGCCCACGGACATCAGGATCACCCAGGTGCCAGTCGACAGCACGGTGAACGGCGCCTGGCGCGAGACGAGGTAGGGCAGGAGTGAAGCGTTGGAATCGTGGATGCCGCAAAAGACCGGTGTATCAGGCGCGAGCCCGGTTGCGGCGGCGATGTGAGGCTGAATCGGACCGAGCGGATCGAAGGCGCGGCGCATCGGTGGCAGCAAGTGGTGGACGTCGAGAGGGCCGACGAGGCTCGAAACCTGTCCCTGCCGCGGTGCCCAGAGATCCGTATGAGCGCCGATAGTGGTGACTTCGGAAACCGCGACGCCGCTCAGGCGCCAGGCCCAATATTGCGGATAGCCGACGAAGTGCCTCGCCCTGGCGAAGAGGTCCGGACAACGCCATTTCTGATAGGCGAGCTGTCGACCGAGATTGAGACCGGCGGGCAGTTTCGGCGACAGGCTCTCCGAAAAGGGCGGGCGCAGTCTGGCATAGTCGGGCTCGATCGCTTCTACGCCAGCGAATTCGTAGTCCATGACCGGAGCGGCGAGGTCGCTCTCGCCGATCAAGGCTCCGGCTGCGCCATGCGCGGTCGGAACGATCGCGTTGATCTGATGCGCGCGCGCGGCTTCGCGAAGCGCGTCAAGAAAGAAGTTCCACGCGCTCTCAACGTCTTCCTGCGGATAATGCGGTCCGGGCAAAACCAGATTGGGCGTCGACTTTTCCCAGAGGAGCCGACCGTGGTCGAACAAAGCAAGCTTGGCATTGGTCTTGCCGATGTCGAGGACTGCGACCGTTTGGCTCATCGTCAACTCAAGGCAGTTGGAACATCTCGACATGCAACGTCGCCGCCGTGCCAGGACCGGCTTGTTGCAGCCATGACGGCGGAGGCCAGCGAGGTCGCCCGACCGCGCTCTGCGGCCGGGCGACGAGTTCAGATCAGAAGTCGAAGTCCTTGATGTTCTGCTTCGTAAAGATGAAGGGCGAGCCAAGCAGGATCTCGCTGCCATTGACCACGTTCAGCTTGCCGAGCTTACCCGCGTCGACCGAGGTCGCGCCGGGCTTCAGGCTGCCGTCGACCACGGCGCGCATCACGTAGGTCGCGGCGTAGCCGAGATCGACCGGATTCCAGAGCACGACCGATTTGACGCAGTCCGTATTGACATACGGTTTCATCGCGTTTGGCGTGGCGAGACCGACCACTGCCACCTTGCCGCAGAGCTTGGCCTTGGTCACGGCTTCCGCCGAAGCGGGCGTCGCGACCGAGGTCATGCCGAACAAGCCAGCCAGCTTGTCGCCATGCTTGTTGATCAACGTCGTCGCCTGGTTGAAGGACAGATTGTTGTCCTCCTGCGCCTCGACCGTTTCCAGCCATTTCAGCTTGGGATGGCACTTCTGCGTATAGGCCCACATCTCGGCAATCCAGCGTGCCTGGTTCGGCGTCGTGAAGGTTGAGGTGACGATCGCAAAGCTCCTGTCCTCGCCGGCCTCCTTGGCCATGGAGTCGACCATCGACTTGGCGATACCGTTGAACTCGGCCTGGTTGATGAACCATTCGCGCGCATCCGGCGACGAGTTGGCGTCGTAGCCGACGACGTGGATGCCCTTCGACAGTGCTTTCTTCAAGACCGGCGCGATCGCCACCGGATCGTTGGCCGCGAAGAGAATGCCGTCGACGCCGCTGGTGATGTAGTTGTCGATGAACTTGATCTGCTCGTCGATCTTGGCTTCGGTCGGGCCGTCGGTTTTCACCGTGACATTGCCGAGTGCCTTGGCGGCGTCTTGCATGCCTTTCGTCGTCGCGTTGAAATAGCCGATGCCGATCAGCTTCGGCACGTCGACCAGCGTGATCGGCTTGCCGGCCTTGTCGGCTGCATTGGTTGGCTTGCCACCGTCATAAGGCTTGGCCGCCGGCGCGGCATTGGCCTCGCCGGCCGAACAGGCCAACGGATTGACCGGCAGGTCGTCCGCACCGTCCCATCTCTTGTCCGCCGCGGAGGCGGTGCCCGCCAGCAGTGTCGCGCCGAGGAATGCAGCAGCTAATCCGAGTTTCATTTTGTTTTCCTCCCATGTTGAAGCCGCTTTTTTGCGGCCATTCACGCCATCATACGCCCTCGCGTCGCCGCTGGAGCGAACTCGCCACAAGAGTTGAAAGAATGAGGACCGTGCCAATGACGACGATCGTCGCATCGCCCTTGACGCCGGTCAGGGCCAGCCCGTTTTTCAACAGTTGAATCATCGCGAGGCCGATCACCGTGCCCCAGATGGTGCCGACGCCTCCAAATATGCTGGTGCCACCGAGCACCACCGCCGCGATCACGTCGAGCTCATAGCCAATCCCCATGTCCGAGCGGGTCGTGGTCACGCGCGAGATGAGAACACAGGCAGAAATGCCGGCCATCAAACCGGATAGCGTGTAGATGATCAATTTGACACGATCGACCGGCAAGCCAGAGAAGCGCGCGGCGGTCTCGTTGTTGCCGATTGCATAGAGCGTGCGGCCGAAGGTGGTGCGGTCAAGAACGATGGCCGAGACCAGGATCGCGATCAGCAAGAGCCAGAGCTGTGCCGGCACACCGAAGAGGTTTTCCTGTCCGACAAAGTAGAACCAGTCCGGGTAGCCGCGCACTGAACGCGCCTGGCTGATGCCCTCGGCCAGCCCACGGTAGAGGGCGAGCGTCGCGATGGTCATGATCAGCGGCGGCACCTTCACTTTGGTGATGACGATCCCGTTGAGAAAGCCCGCCGCGGCGCCCACAAGAAGCGAGAAGCCAATCGCCAGCGGCAAGGGAAGGCCGAATACCTTCCAGGAATAGCCGAGCAGGATCGCGCAGAGCCCGACGATGGAGCCGACGGAGAGATCGATGCCCCCGGTGATGATGATGAAGGTCATCGGCAGCGCAATGAGCCCGACCTCGGTCGTCAGCCTGCCCTGGTTAAGCAGATTGTCGAGTGTGAGGAAGCGATTGTTCAAGCCCCCCAGCCCGATCAGCGCGATGAGCAGGATCACCGCGAGCATTGTCTCGTGGCGCAGCAGCCACCAGGGCACGACACGTTTGGCTGCCTGCGGGAGTGGGATCTCGCTCATGGCGCTCATGCTCCGGCCATGCGCCGGCGCCGCAGAATGTCGGCGATCACGGTCACGAGGATGAGCACGCCTTGGACCGCGCGGATCCAGTAGGGCGAGACGTCGGTAAAAACCAGCGCGCTGGCGATCTCGGCGATCAGGACGGCGGCAAGGGTCGAGCCGACCACCGTGCCAACGCCGCCGAGAATGCTGACGCCTCCGACGACGGACGCGGTGATGATCGTCAGCTCGAGATTGGGCGGCACGGTCGACTGGATGACGCGCAGCTGTGTCGCGTAGAGCAGGGCAGCAGCCCCTGCGAACAAGCCGTGCAGCGCGAAGACCATGACGATGGTACGGGGCTGCGAAATGCCGCAGAGCCGCGCCGCTTCGGCGTTACCGCCGACAGCGTAGATCGCGCGTCCCGAGGCCGAATAGCGCATCCACAACGCGGCCAGGATCGTCACCAGGATCATGAGAACAACCGGAAACGGCAGCACGCCGAAGAATTCGATGTCGGCAAGATGGAAGCTGTCGGGCAGATCGGTGATCCATTTGCCCCCGGTGACGCTGATCAGGCCGCCTTTGAGGATCGACAGCATGCCGAGCGTTACCACGATCGCCGGTATACGCAGATAAGCGATGATGACGCCCTGCAAGGCCATCACGACGACGCCGGCGACGAGTGCTGCCAGCCAGGCGACCACGATTGGTGCGCCATTCACAGCCAGAGTGCCGCTAATCGTCGCCAGGACGCCGATCAGCGCGCCGACGGAAATGTCGATGTTGCCGGAAACAATCACCATCGACATGCCAACCGCTGCGACGGCGATATAGGCGTTACCGAGCAGCACGTCGGAAAGATTGCGGACGGCCAGAAAGCGCGGATTGTAAAGGCCGACGGCGATGGCGAGGGCGATCACCGCGATCGCAAGCAAAGCCTCCTGCGAGGCAAGAGCCCTCAGCCGCCGTCGCGGAGTAGCTTCGGCGCCGGCCAAGGTCACCGCCGTCATGCCGCTTTCTCCGCGTTTTCATGACTGCCCATCATCGCTGCGCCGACCGACTCCTGGGTTGCTTGTTCGCGCGAGAATTCGGCAACGATACGGCCTTCGCGCATCACGAGCACGCGGTCGCTCATGCCGAGCACCTCCGGTAGCTCGCTTGAAATCATCAGGATGGCGAGCCCCTGGGCCGCGAGTTCGCCCATCAGCCGATGGATCTCCGCCTTGGCGCCCACATCGATCCCGCGCGTCGGCTCGTCGAGGATCAACAGCTTCGGCCCGTTGGCGAGCCACTTGCCGAGCACGATCTTCTGTTGATTGCCGCCGGAGAGCTTGCCTGCGGTCTGCTCGAGCGAGCTCGTCTTGACCGCAAAGCGCTTGACGCCGTCGTCGGCGAGCTTGCGTTCGGCACCGCGATCGATGAAGCCGCCGAAGGCGACCTTGCCGAGCGCGGCTAGGCTGAAGTTCTCGCGCACCGTCATCGGCCGCACCAAGCCCTGCGTGCCGCGATCCTCAGGAACATAGGCGACGCCCAAGGACCGCGCCTGGGCCGGCGAGCGAATGTCGACTTGCTGCCCGGCGATCCGGATTTCGCCGGCATCGGCCGGCGTGACGCCGAAAATGGTTTGCGCCAGCTCGCTGCGACCCGAACCGACGAGGCCAGCGAGACCGACGATCTCGCCGGCGCGCACCGTCAGCGAGACACTCCTCGTCAGCGGCCGTCGTTCGAGACCCTTCACCTCCAGCACCGGCTTGCCGATCGGGACCGTGACCTTCGGGAACAGGCTGTCGATCCTGCGGCCGACCATCAATTGCACGAGCCCGGCCGCGTCCGTCTCAGCGACGCGCCTGGTTGCGACATGCGCGCCATCACGCAGCACGGTAACACGATCGGCGATTGCAAAAATCTCATCGAGCCGATGGCTGATATAGATCACGGCGACGCCGCGGGCCTTCAGCTTGCGCACGATGTCGAAGAGCCGCTTTACGTCGTACTCGGTCAGGGCCGCGGTTGGCTCGTCCATGATCAGGATGCGCGCATCCTGCGACAGCGCGCGCAGGATCTCGACGCGCTGGCGATTGCCGACGCTGAGGGAACCAACGACTCGGTCCGCCTGCAGATCATGAATCTCGAGCGAGGCGAGCAGCGCATTCGTCTTCTTGTGCATCGCCTGCCAGTCGATCCTGCCGAGGCCGGCGCGCGGCGCATGCCCCATGAAGATATTTTCGGCAACCGAGAGCTCCGGAAACAGCAGCAGTTCCTGATAGATTGTGGCGATGCCGGCGCGCCTTGCATCGTCAGGCCGCGCAAGGTCGACCGGCTTGCCGTCCACGAGCACCTCGCCGCGATCGGGCTGGAATACGCCGGAAACAATCTTGATCAGCGTCGACTTGCCAGCACCGTTCTCGCCGAGCAAGGCGTGGACTTCACCCCTGGCAGCCTCGAACGAGACGCCGGACAGCGCCCGCACGCCTGGAAAGGACTTCTCGATCGCGCGCACTGACAGAAGCGGTGTCGCGGGAGTTTCACTATGCGTGTCCGTTGCCATGATCACGCCGCCACAGTGGTTTGAGTGCTCGCATCGACGAGAATGACGCGGACGTCGTGGCCGCGCAGCATGTCGAGTGCGTCGTTCGGCGCGTCAGAATCGGTGATCAGTGTGTCGATGCGCGAGAGCGGGCAGACGACAAGGCTGCCGCGCGAGACGAATTTCGAGGAATCGGCCAGCACGATCAGCTTGTCGGCTCGCTTCAGCAGCTTGGATTCGGCGCGGGCGAGCAGGGGATCGCCCTCGATCACGCCGAGCGGACCGATCGAGATCGCACTCATGAACATCCGCGTCGCCGAGTAATGCTGGATCGCATCCTCCTCGAAAGGCGAGACGATCATGCCCTGCTCACGATAGACCTCGCCACCCGGCAAGGCGACGCGGCATTTCGACGTGTGGATCAACGCGTCGGCGAGCAGATAGGAATTGGTCAACACTTTCAGGCGGCGCTCGCGCAGATATTCGCCCATCTGATACGTGGTCGTGCCGCCATTGATGATGATCGTGTCACCGTCGGCGCAAAGGCCGACTGCCACTTTCGCGATGGCGCGCTTGGCGTCGATGTTGAGCGTCTGGCTGACGTCGAAGGAGCGCGTGGCAAGCGAAAGGACGTCGCTCGGTGCGTTGGCGGTTTCCGGCAGGGCCTCGAGTCCGCCGTGCACCCTGATCGCGACGCCTTGCTCGGCGAGCCTGGCGAAGTCGCGCCGTATCGAGGCTTCGGACACGCCGGTCGCGCGACAAGCGTCGGCAATGCGCAGCAGCGACCGCTCGCGCAAGAGCGCCTTGATGACTTGCCAGCGTTCCCGCTCGTGCACGTCGCCCTCCCTTTTGTCTGCAAGTAGGTCACGCTCTCGACAGGCGGTCAACTGTAATCCGTCATATTCGATCAATACCGCGCTGCATCAATCATATTGCGTCGCAGTACTGAGCGTCGGTGATTGACCTTGATTGAATCTGTGGCCTAAGCTGCTCGGAGATCAAGAACACGGAGGATGCGTCATGAGCGAGGTTGCGGCCACGCCCCTGCCAAATCTATGGGACGACGCGCTCGCCGCCGGGCTCGATGAAGCCGGTCAATTGCTCTACCGCTCGAATCTGCTCGGGGCCGACCTGCGCATCACCAATTTCGGCGGCGGCAACACCTCGGCCAAGATCGAGATGAAGGATCCGCTGACGCGCGAGAACGTGCGTGTGCTCTGGGTCAAAGGATCAGGCGGCGACATCGGCTCGATGAAGCGCGATGGCTTTTCGACGCTGTACCTCGACAAGCTCGAGAGTCTGAAAGGCCTCTATCGCGGTCTCGCCCATGAGGACGAGATGGTCGCCTTGTTCAATCACTGCACGTTCGATCTCAATCCGCGGGCGACGTCGATCGATACGCCCTTGCACGCTTTCGTGCCGCACCGGCATGTGGATCACGTCCATGCCGACGCGGTCATCGCCATTGCCGCCTCTGAAGACGCCGAGCGCCTGACTGGCGAAGTCTTCGGCGGCAAGCTGGGGTTTCTGCCTTGGCAGCGGCCGGGTTTCGATCTCGGCTTGAAGCTCGGCGAGATGGCTGCGCGTCATCCCGACTATGTCGGCGTGGTCCTCGGTGGCCACGGGCTCTTCACCTGGGCCGAGACGTCGAAGGCCTGTTACGAGAGGACCCTGCGTGTGATTCAGCAGGCCGCCGATTGGCTTGCCGCACATGAGCAGAAGCCGGCCTTCGGTGGTGCCAAGGTCCAAACGGCCACACCGGAAAAACGCCGCGCGATTGCCGGCAGGTTGATGCCGCTCATCCGTGGCAAGATCTCTGCCGACGAGCGCAAGATCGGTCACTTCACCGATGCGCCGGAAGTCCTGGAGTTCGTCAACTCCAGCATGCTGACGAAGCTGGCGCCGCTCGGCACCTCCTGTCCGGATCACTTCCTTCGCACCAAGATCCGCCCGTTGCTGCTGCCTTACGATCCCGTGCGGGACAATCTCGACGAGGTCATCGCCGGCCTCGACGACGTTCTCGCTGCTTATCGGCGCGACTACGCCGCCTATTATGAGCGCTGCAAGCACCCTGACACCCCGGCCATGCGCGATCCCAACGCGGTCGTGTATCTCGTGCCGGGGATCGGCATGTTCACCTTTGCCAAGGACAAGGCGACGGCGCGCGTTGCGGCCGAGTTTTACGCCAACGCGATCAACGTCATGCGCGGCGCCTCGGGCGTCAGTGCCTATGTCGGCCTTGCCGAGCAGGAGGCCTTCAACATTGAATACTGGCTGCTGGAAGAGGCCAAGCTCCAGCGCATGCCCAAGCCGAAATCACTCGCCGGGCGGATCGCCTATGTGACCGGTGGAGCCGGCGGCATCGGCGGAGCAACCGCGCAACGGCTGCTCGGCGAAGGTGCTTGCCTTGTCGTTGCGGACATCGACGAGAAGGCGCTGAACGAGGGCGTCGCGGCGATCACGAAACGCCATGGCCGCGACGCGGCCATCGGCGTGAAGCTCGATGTGACCGACGAGGGGGCAGTGGTCGCTTCGTTCGAGGAGGCCGCGCGCGCCTTTGGCGGTGTCGACATCGTCGTCTCGAATGCAGGGATCGCCTCGGCTGCGCCGGTCGAGGATACCAGTCTTGGACTGTGGCAGAAGAACATGGACATTCTCGCCACTGGTTATTTCCTCGTTTCGCGCGAGGCGTTCCGGCTGATGCAGCGTCAGGCTATCGGCGGCGCCATCATCTTCGTGGCCTCGAAGAATGGCCTCGCCGCATCTGCTGGCGCTTCGGCCTATTGCGCGGCCAAGGCGTCAGAGATCCATCTCGCCCGCTGCCTGGCGCTCGAAGGCGCAGTGCATGGCATCCGCGTCAACACGGTCAATCCGGACGCAGTGCTGCGCGGTTCGAAGATCTGGGAGGGCGAGTGGCGCCAGCAGCGTGCGGCGTCCAACAAGGTGAGCGAAGATCAGCTCGAGGAAGTCTACCGTCAGCGTTCGATGCTGAAGCTGTCGGTCTTCCCGGAGGATATCGCCGAGGGTGTCTACTTCTTCGCGTCCGATCTTTCGTCCAAATCGACCGGCAACATCCTCAATGTCGATGCCGGCAACGCCCAGGCGTTCACGCGATGAGCACGCCGTTCTCGATCAGCGCGGATTTTATCGGCGAGCACAATGCGCGGCTCGAAAGTGCGACCACAGAAGACTATGAGGCGCTAAAGCGAACGCTGGCGCGTCACGGGATAGATGCGGACGCGCTGGTAAAAAAGGTCATGGCATTCGGCGTCGCCATTCCGACCTGGGGTGTCGGCACAGGGGGCACACGATTCGCCCGATTTCCGGGGCCGGGTGAGCCGCGCAATGTCTTCGAGAAGATCGACGATTGCGCCGTGATCCAGCTGATGGCGCGGGCGACTCCGACGATCTCGCCGCACTTCCCGTGGGATAAGGTCGACGACTATGCTGCCTTGCGCGAACAGGCCACGAGCCACGGCCTTGCCTTCGACGCGGTCAACTCGAACACCTTCCAGGATCAGCCGGGGCAAGAACTTTCGTACAAATTCGGCTCGCTGTCGCATACCGATGCGCGTGTGCGCGCGCAGGCTATTGCCCACAACGTCGAATGCATTGAAATCGGCCGCAAGCTCGGCTCGAAGGCGCTGACCGTCTGGATTGCCGATGGATCTAACTTTGCCGGCCAATCGAATCTGACCAAAGCACTCGACCGCTATGTTGATGCGGCGGGCGAGATCGTCGCGGCGCTACCCGCCGACTGGCGGGTGTTCCTTGAGCACAAACTTTACGAGCCGGCGTTCTACTCGACCGTGATCTCGGATTGGGGCACGAGTTTTGCTGTCGCGCGGGAGCTCGGGCCCAAGGCGTATTGCCTGGTCGATCTCGGGCACCATGCGCCGAACGTGAATATCGAACAGATCGTTGCCCGGCTGGTTCGTTTCAACAAGCTCGCGGGCTTTCATTTCAACGATTCCAAATACGGCGACGACGATCTCGACAGCGGCTCGGTCGAGCCGTTCCGGCTGTTTCTGGTCTTCAACGAGCTGATCGACGCCGAGCGTCGCAAGGCGGAGGGCTTCGCGCCCGCTTATATGATCGACCAGTCCCACAACGTGACCGATCCGATCGAGAGCCTGATGCAATCGGCGATGGAATTGCAGCGCGCTTATGCGCAGGCACTGATCGTCGATCGCGCAGCACTCGAAGCCGCGCAAGAGGCCAACGACGCGCTCGGTGCGCATCTCGAATTGAAACGCGCGTTCACCACCGATGTCTCGCCGTTGCTCGCCTTCGCCCGCATGCGGGCCGGCGGAGCTATCGCGCCAATCGCGGCCTATCGTGCATCCGGCTATCGGGCGCAAAAGGCGAAGGAGCGTCCCGCCAGCGCCGGGACGTCGGCGGGAATTGTGTAGGTGATGATTCGACCGTCTGAAAAATCGGGTCTTACATCCGCACGACTTCGCCGCTTCGAACGCTGGTGTCCGCGGCAAAGACGATGCTTAGCGAGTTGATCGCAGCCTCGTGATGTTCGGACAGATCGACCTCGCCGCGGATCGCGCCGAGAAAAAGTTGCTGCTCGCGTTCGCAGAGCTGCTGGTGATCCGGCTCATCCTCGGTCGAGAGCAGTTCGTCGGGTTTTGCGAAGCGGCCGTCCAGGTTGCGCGCTGCGTGATGGATACGGAGTGCGTTGGTCTGCGTATGCGTGTTATGGTCCGCCGAGCTTGCAGTCCCATCGGCGACTTCCCTGGCAACAATCGATACACTGCCGCTGGGCCCGATAATATCCTTCACGAAATGAGCGGTCTCGCTCATCATCGGTCCCCAACCAACCTCGTACCAGCCAACCGATCCGTCTTCGAACACGATGTGAAGATGGCCGTAATTGTACATGTCGGGCGCGATTTCGTCCGTGAGCCTGGCCCCGACCGCGTGCACCGCGATCGGCCGCGAACGCGTCACCTGGCACATGATGTCGACATAGTGCACGCCGCAATCGACGATCGGCGACGTCGACCGCATGAGATTTTTGTGAACCTCCCAGAAGGAGCCCGCCGATTGCTGGTTGAGGTTCATGCGCATCACGAGCGGCTTGCCGAGCGTGCGGCCGATCTCGACCAAGCGCGACCATGCGGGATGCACGCGCAGGATATAGCCGATGAGCAGCGTCTTTCCGGCCGTACGCGCCGCGCTGACGACCTGTCGTGCGGCCTCCAGCGTGTTGGCCAGCGGCTTTTCGCAGAAGACATGCGCACCTGCGGCGAGTGCCTGCAAGGCCATGGCGGCGTGATGCTCCGTGTAGGTGCAGATCGCGACAGCATCTGGACGCAGGTTGGTGAGTGCCTCCTCGAAGCTGTCAAAGCGCGGAAGGGAGGGAAACTCGGCCTCGAGATCGTTGCGTTCGGCTGCGCGAGAGGTGCAAAGGCCGACGAGCTCAAATCCCTCGACCGATCTGTAGGCGCGGGCGTGGCTGGTTCCCATGGTGCCGAGGCCAACCACGAGAACGCGAACTTTCTGTGCGGTCGAGATGGAGGGCGAGGACATGGCTCAATCGGTCCCTCAGTCAGATGTTGGCTGCCTGTTTGTCATGTTTGGCATCGTCGGCGCTTGATCGACCCTCGATCCAGGTTTCCAGCACGCGCAAATCGTCATCGAGGTGTACGAGGCTCGCGAGATAGCCTGGCGCGATGCGGCCCAGTTCCATGCCGCGCCGCAGAAACGTCGCCGGAACGCGGGATGCCATCGCGAGGGCGTCGGCGAGATCGAGACGCACGACGTTGACAGCGTAGCGCACGGCTTCGTCCATGGTCAGAATGGAGCCCGCGAGCGTTCCATCCTCGAGCCGCAGATAGCCGTCTGCACGGGTCACGCGGCGGCCCTGCAGATCGAACTGATCGGGGCCGCCGGCCGCCGGTGGCATCGCGTCGGTAATGAGCATGAAGCGGTCATGTCGTTTGGCGGCGAAGGCCATACGCAAGTTTGCCTCGTGGACATGGTGACCGTCCGCGATGATTCCAACGAAAGCCTCGTCGAGATCGAGCGCCGCGCCGACCATGCCTGGCTCGCGTCCGACGGGCGCACTCATCGCATTGAAGAGATGGGTGAATGCCCGTCCGCCGGCTTTAACGGCAGCGCAAGCCTCCTCGTAGCTTGCGTTGGAGTGGCCGAGCGAAATGAGCACGCCGTGCTGCGCGAGTTTGGCGATGTTCGCGGCACCAACCCGATTGGGTGCAAGCGTCAGCATGACGGCGCCGCAGTTCGCCTCGGCGATCGTCGCGATGTCGATCGGCTCGAGATCGCGGATAAAACAGAGCTCGTGTGCGCCCTTGCGGAGCGGATCCAGGAACGGACCTTCCAGATGGATACCGAGCGTTGCCGGAGTCAGTTGTCGTGCCTCGCGCGTCGCGGCGATTGCCGCCGCCATCACCTGCGGCGTATCGGTCACCAGCGTCGGCAGCAGCCCCACGGTTCCATACTTGCGATGAGCTGCGGCGATTTTGGCGATGCCTTCAGGCGTTGGGTCGTCGTTGAACAGGACGCCGCCGCCGCCATTGACCTGCACATCGATGTAGCCGGGTGCGATTAGGCCGCCCCCGAGTTCGCGCACGGAGCCCTGAGGTCTCTCGGCGTGAGGGACGATTGCTGCGATGCGCGCGCCTTCGACGACGACCGCATGGTCGTCGAGAAAACGTTCGCCATCAAAAATCCGCGCTCCGGACAGAACGATCATCAGACGGTCTCCGTCACCTTGCGCAGATTGCGCGGGCGGTCGGGATCGCGCCCAAGCCGCAGCGCAAGCGCCTCGGCAAGGCGGTAGAAGCGGTGGATCATGACGATCGGCTCCAGTAGCGTCGCCTCGACTTTTGCGGCCGCGAGACGATCCGTCCCGTCGGTACCTCCGGACTCGATCGCAATCACCGTCGCGCCGGCACTTCTCAGCGTCGCAAGTGTGGACAGCATGCCTGCGCGCGCTGCGTCGGACGGCAGAAAGGCGATAATTGGAAAGCCCGAGGTCACGAGTTCGGCCGGGCCATGCAGGACCTCGGCGGCGGAATAGGCCTCGGCGTGGATCGCACAGGTTTCCTTCAGCTTCAGCGCCGCTTCGGTGGCGATCGCAAGCGTCGCACCGCGACCGAGGACGAAGGCGCTGTGCGCATTCGCCAGTTGGTCGAGCGTCGCGGCGGGCGGTGGCGCCGATTGTCCGCGCAGGATTTCGGGCAGGCCGCTGAGGGCGTCCGCGAGCTGTCGATCTTCGGACCAGGCCGCGACGAGGCTCGCGCCCGCGACCAGACCTGCGACCATCGATTTGGTTGCCGCGACGGAACGTTCCACGCCGGCGCACAATGGCAGCAGCACTCCGGCCTCTTGCGCGAGCGGCGAGGCCACGTCATTGACCATTGCGATGGCCAGCGCGCCGCCCCGTCGTGATGCGCGCTGCATTTCGACAATGTCCGGGCTGCGACCCGACTGGGAGATCGCGACGGAAGCGCTGCCTTCGAGCCGTATCGGCGTACGATAGAGCGTCGCGATCGATGGGCCGATGGAGGCACAAGGCACCCCCAAGACAATCTCGGCGAGGTATTTCAGATAGAGTGCGCAGCAATCCGACGACCCGCGGGCGATGGTCGCGATGAGGGGCGGATCGAGGCCGCGCAGGCGTGCCGCAAGCTCAGTGAGCCGCTCCGCATTTTGGGCGAGCTGACGCGCGACCGCATCACCCGCCTCACCGATCTCCTGAAGCATCAGGGTCGTCATCGGTGCGCCTTTCGGGCCGGCGGCGAGAGCGTGAGTTCGGAGACGAAATCATAGGCGTCGGCGCGGTACCAGGATTTCGTGAATTCGACGCAGGATCCGTCAGCGAGATAGGCGATACGCTGGATATAGAGCGCTGGGCTGTCGGACGCGACGCCGAGCAATTCCGCATCCGTATGATCCAGGAGTGTAGCACGCAAGCGTTGCAAGCCTCGGGTCGGCCTGAAGCCGCGTGCCGAGAGTGCTTCGTAAAGCGAGGGGCCGACCGAATCCAGTTCAGGAAGAAAGCGTATGGGTACGGCGGCACGCTCGATCGCCATCGGCGAGCCATCTGCCAGGCGCAGTCGGCCGAGCCGGAACACGCGCTCGGTCGGCCGCACCCCGAGCATCATTGCCTCTTCCGGCGTTGGCAGGAATACGCCGCGCTCCAGCTCGCGCGAGCTCGCTTCCAATCCGCGCAGCCGCATGTCTTCCGTGAAGCTCGTGAGGCGCGAGGAGGGCTGTTCGACACGCGGCGTTGCGCGATGGATGAAGGTGCCGGCGCCGTGACGGTGGAACAGCACGCCTTCGGCGATCAAATCGGCAATCGCCTTGCGCAGCGTCGTGCGCGATACGTCGAGCAGCTCGCACAATATCCGTTCTGCCGGAAGCAATTGCGTCTCCGCAAAGCGTCCGGTCTCGATCTCACGCCGAAGTGCGTCGACCACGGCACGATACAGCTTTTGGCCCGGCGCCGTTTCGATCGTCATGGACATGCCGCGTCCTCCGCGAGCGTTCCGCCGGCGAGGAGAATCGCGCCGTCGACCGCGTCGCGCCGCGGCTGGGCGAGGCGCTTGGCTACATCTGACGGCAAGAAGGGGCGCAAGGGCTCGCCGAAGCCGCCCGCGAGCGCAATGCGCTCTGCGCCGAGCGCGTTCAGCGCGTTCGCAAGCGCCGCTATCGCGCTGGCAGCTTCGTCGACGATCTCGCGCGCGCGCATGTCTCCGGACCTGGCGACGTCCAGGATCTGTGGAGCGAAAGCGCCGTAATCGCGGGGCCTCGCGTCCGCGGCCCAGCGACTCATCCGTAAGGGATCGCTGCCGAAATGGCTCCCGAGCGCTTGTGCCAGCCCGCTCATCGGCTCGAGGCCATCGATCGCGCGCAGCGTTGCGCGTAGCGCCGACTCGCCAAGGCGCGCAGCAGATCCGTCGTCGCCAAGCCAGAAACCGCGTCCGCCGATGATCGTCGTCCGAGCCCCCACGCGAGCGATGCCCGCCGAGCCCGTGCCCGCGATGATCAGGCCGCCGTCGCCAACGCCATTGGCTCCAACGCAGGCGGCGACAGCATCGTTGACGGCGACGACGCGTGCAAAGCCGGGCAGGGCGCCAGCGACACGCTCCGCTTCATTGTCGTCCGAAAGCCCCGCAAGACTCAGACCGACAGCGATCTCCTGCCGTGGCGCACCGGCACTGATCGCGGATTCGATGGTTTCGCGCACGACCCGCATGGCTTCGTCGAAATCGAGATAGATGTTCGAAGCCGGCCCGAGGCCGCGCCCGAGCTCGCGGCCTGACGAGTCCCGCAATCTCGCGCGGCAGCGGGTCGCGCCGCCGTCTACGCCGAGGAAGAACTGGGCCGTCGCCAAGGAGCCTCCTAAAAAATTTCTTAACGCCTCTAGACAAGTGGTATGTCACGTGGCTAAAACAAATACAAGAGGTATCTACCAGTGGTATTCACGATGTCGGTACTACCGAGCTTGGGACACGAAGAGAGGTGGCGTGACACCGGCCGCGTCGGGATGGTCGATGAGGCAATGTTCTTCGAGGCTATGCTCGCGTCCTACCGCCGAGCGATTGCTTCGGTCGCAGCTGCCTCAGATGACATCCGCGCCGCCGCGCTTCGGCTCGCTGCGATCTGGCGAGCCGGCGGACGGCTGATCTATGCCGGTGCAGGCTCTTCCGGTCTCGTTGCCGCTGGAGATGCAGCCGAGCTTCCCGGCACGTTCGGCCTCGATGAGAGCCGTATCGCGATTGTCCTGCCCAGCGGAACGACCGAGCCGTTCAACATCGATGCCGCCGCGGAGGACAATGCTGAAGCCGGTATGCGCGCGATGTCTGGGTTCGGCGATCTCTCTCGCGATGCCGTGATTGTCGTCTCGGCGAGCGGCTCGACGCCGTTCACGGTCGCGGCAGCTGCAGAGGCCCGCCGCCGCGGCGCCTTCGTGATCGGGATTGCGCATCGTCCAGGCTCGCCCTTGCTCACTGGCGCCGATGCGTCGATCCTGCTCGAAAGCGGGGAGGAGGCGCTGCGCGGCTCGACACGGCTCGCGGCCGGAGCGGCGCAAAGGGCCGCGCTCGGCATGCTCTCGTCATTGATGGGGCTCGAGCTCGGTCACATCCATCAGGGGCTGATGGTGAATCTGAAAGCCGACAATGCGAAATTGCGCGAGCGCGCGCGCGGCATCGTCGCAACAATTGCTGGCGTCAGCGATGCCAAAGCGGAAGCGGCGTTGGGCGAGGCGGGCGGCGAGGTCAAGCCAGCGGTGCTTATTGCCCACGGCATCGCCAGCATGAGCGAAGCCATCGACTGGCTCGCTGCTGCGGACGGCCGGATAGACGACGCGTTAGCACGCGCGAGAACTGATGAAATCAAGGGCGAAGGCCCGAACAAGGGAGCGTAGCATGAGACGGACATTCAAGGCCGCAATGGGTGCTGAGGTTGCCGCGTTGGCGTTGCTCGCAGGGCTGGCGTCAGCCCAGGCAGGCTCATTGAAGATCGAGAGCTGGCGTAATGACGACGCCGACATCTGGAACTCCAAGATCATTCCCGCCTTCAACAAGCACTATCCTGATATCAAGATCGAATTCGCGCCGTCGGCGCCGAAGGAATACAATGCCGCCCTCAACGCGCGGCTCGATGGCGGTACCGCCGGCGACCTTATCACCTGCCGTCCGTTCGACGCCTCGCTCGCGCTCTATCAGAAACATCAGCTCGATAGCGTCGACGGCATCAAGGGGATGGACAATTTCTCCGATGTCGCGAAGGCCGCATGGCAAACCGACGACGGCAAGACCACCTTCTGTGTTCCGATCGCCTCCGTTATCGCCGGGTTCATCTACAACAAGGAGGCCTTCGCCAAGGTCGGCGTAACCGAGCCAAAGACGCTCGACGAATTCCACGCGGTACTCGAGAAATTCAAGAAGGACGGGACCTATGTCCCGCTGGTGATGGGCACGGCTGACCAGTGGGAGGCCGCGACCATGGGATTCCAGAATGTCGGTCCGGACTATTGGAAGGGCGAGACGGGCAGAGCCAATCTGATTTCCGGCAAGGAGAAGCTCACCGACGCGCAATACGTCGCGGCGTTCAAGGAGATCGCAAGCTGGGCGCCGTATCTCGGATCGGGCTTCCAGGCGCAGACCTACGCTGACAGTCAGAACCTGTTCTCGCTCGGCAAGGGCGCAATCTATGCGGCTGGCTCGTGGGATATCTCGACGTTCCGTGGCCAGGCGAAATTCGCCATGGGTGCATTCCCGCCGCCGCAGCCGGCTGGCACGACGGATTGCTATATCTCCGATCACACCGACATCGCGATGGGCATCAACGCAGCGTCGAAGAACAAGGAAGACGCCAAGAAGTTTCTGGAATGGCTGGCGACGCCGGAGTTCGCAACGATCTACGCCAACGCGCTGCCCGGCTTCTTCCCGCTCGGAAAGACGCCGGTGAAAGTCGACGACGACGTCGCGGCGACGATGGTTGGATGGCGCCAGACCTGCAAGTCGACGATCCGCAACTCGTATCAGATCCTGTCGCGCGGCACCCCGAACCTTGAAAACGAGCTTTGGAACGTGTCGGCGCAAGTCGTCAACGGTAAGCTCACGCCTGATGCTGCCGGCAAGCAACTGCAGGACGGACTCGACAAGTGGTACAAGCCCGCCAAGTGAAGCCAGTCCCTCTCTCCGCTCTTGCGGGGGGAGGGACTCTTCTTGTTCGATAGTTGCTAGCAAGCTCCGCTAGCTCGCGGCACAGCCGCCGGCGCGGAGAGGGACGATAACACACGCTAGGTTCAATCTCTTTTGTCATGCCCGAGACGGTCTCGAACATCACCGCCCAGATGCCCCGCGTAAAACTCGCGGGCCTTCTGCTGTTTTTTCTCGGGCCGGCAGTCGCGATCTATACTGTATTCTCGATCTATCCGCTCGTCGCGACGATGACGCTCTCCACCTATACGAGCGATCCGTCCGGCGCCCGCTCTTTCGTCGGGCTCGCTAATTTTGCGACGCTGCTCGGCGATGTGCTTTGGTCGAAGCCATTCTGGAATGCCTTGGGAAACAATTTGATATTCTTCGCCGTGCATATGTGCGTGCAGAATCCAGTCGGTATTGCGCTCGCTGGGTTGCTGAGCCTGCCGGGTCTGAAGCTTAGGGGATTTTACCGCACAGTCATGTTTCTGCCCACGATGCTTTCGGTTGTCATCGTCGGCTTCTCCTGGAACCTGATCCTGTCCCCGCTATGGGGCGTGGCTTCCGGCGCGTTGAAGGCCGTGGGCCTGGGCTCGCTGTTCGCTCCCTGGCTCGGACTCGAATCGAGCGCGCTTGTCATGCTGTCCCTCATTTCCGTCTGGCAGTTCATCGGCATCCCGATGATGCTGATCTATGCCGCACTGCTCAACATCCCCGAGGAGTTGATCGACGCGGCACGCGTCGATGGGCTCGGACAGTTCCGCATCTTCTTTCACATCAAGCTTCCGCTCGTCTTGCCGACGATCAGCCTGGTCTCGGTTCTGACCTTCGTTGCCAACTTCAACGCTTTCGATCTGATCTATTCGGTCAAGGGCGCGCTTGCGGGGCCGAATTTCGCAACCGACATTCTCGGCACCTTCTTCTACCGCACCTTCTTCGGCAATCAGCTCCAACTCGGCAATCCGACGATGGGCTCTGCGGTCGCGACCGTCATGTTCTTCATCATCCTCGTTGGCCTCTGCTTCTATCTCTTCTTCGTGCAGCGGCGCATCCGCCGTTACGCTTTCTGAAAGGGGCGGCGGGATGACGACGGAGCAGCGCGCAAGGAGCCTGGGCGTCCATCTCGTCCTGATCGCCTATAGTCTGCTGGCGGTCGGCCCGATCCTGCTCGTGGTCATGAATTCATTCAAGGTGCGCAGCGCCATTTTCGGCAGCCCGCTTGCGCTGCCGGACGCCACAACTTTCAGCCTTGTCGGCTACGAGAAGGTTTTTCGTTCCTCTCATATTCTCACCTACTATTCGAATTCGCTGATTGTGACTCTCGTCAGCATGGGGCTCGTGCTGCTGTTCGGCGCGATGGCAGCCTGGGCGCTGACCGAATACCGCTTTCGCGGTTCGACGGTGCTAGCCCTGTTTCTGTCGATCGGCATCATGGTGCCGATCCGGCTCGGTTCCGTCGCGATCCTCAATATGATGCGATCTGCCGGCCTCAACGACACGCTGACGGCCTTGATCCTCGTCTACGTCGCGCAAGGCCTGCCGATGTCGATCTTCATATTGAGCGAGTTCATTCAGCAGATCCCCAAGGACCTGCGCGACGCGGCGCGCTGTGACGGCGTGCCGGAAACCCGCATCTTCTTCGAGGTGGTCGCGCCTCTGCTGCGCCCGGCGATCGCGACGGTCGCTGTCTTCACCATCGTGCCGATCTGGAACGACCTCTGGTTTCCATTGATCCTGACGTCGAGCGATTCGACCCACACGGTGACGCTCGGCGTCCAGCAGTTTCTCGGCCAATACATCACCGACTGGAATTCCGTGTTAGCGGCACTGTCGATGGCGATCCTGCCGGTCGTCGTGATCTACGTGATCCTCTCGCGTCAACTCATCTCAGGCCTCACCTCCGGCGCAGTCAAATAGGTTGTCAGAATGGCCAATCTGAGTATCGAGCACCTCAGCAAGCGCTACGGCGCGACCACGGTGCTCAACGACGTCAACCTGAGCATCGAGGATGGCGAGTTTGTCGTTCTCGTCGGGCCATCAGGTTGCGGCAAGTCGACGCTTCTGCGGATGATTGCCGGCCTTGACGGCGCATCGGGCGGCGACATCCATATCGCCGGCAAGCTTGTCAACACACTGGCGCCCGCAGAGCGCGGCATCGCGATGGTGTTCCAGTCCTACGCGCTCTATCCGCACATGAATGTGCGCAAGAATATGACGTTCGGCTTGAAGTTCACGGGCGTTCAGCCGACAGAGCGCGAGCGGCGCGTCACCGAAGCGGCCCGCATGCTGCGGCTCGACGAGCTGCTCGAGCGTTATCCCCGCGATCTTTCCGGGGGGCAGCGTCAGCGTGTTGCAATCGGCCGCGCGATCGTGCGCGAGCCAGCCGTTTTCCTGTTCGACGAGCCGCTCTCCAATCTCGATGCGTCCCTGCGCGTCTCGACGCGCGTCGAGATCGCGAATTTGCACCGGCTGCTGAAATCCACGATCGTCTATGTCACGCACGACCAGGTCGAGGCGATGACGCTTGCAGATCGGATCGTTGTGATGAACAAGGGCTGTATCGAACAGGTCGGCAGGCCGCTCGATCTCTACTACGCGCCCGCCAATCTGTTCGTCGCCGGCTTCATTGGTTCGCCCGCGATGAATTTCTTTGAAGCCAGGGTTGGCAGCGTAGAGGGCGGATGCGCCCGTGTGGCGGGACCTTGCTTTCGCAGCTTCGATGTGCCGGCGACCTCGTTGAAAGTCGGTGACGCGCTGACGGTCGGGGTACGTCCGGAGCATCTTGCCCGCGGCGCCGACGGCCCCTTCGTTGCCGAGGGCGTCGTCGAGCTGGTCGAACGGCTTGGCGAGGCCTCGTTCGCGTATTTGCGCCGCCTCGACGGCAAGATGTTCATCGTAGAGATCCGCGGCCGTCAGACGCCGGCGCCCGGCGAAACGGTCACAGTCGTTGCGGCGGCTTCCGACGTGCATGTCTTTGACGCCTCGGGCCTGCGCGTTGCTACACACGCCGATGAACGGTGCGATACCAGGTGCGAGCAGGCTTGACGGCGCGATCGTTCAATCATGACAAATGTCGTACGCTATCTGACCCATCCTCAGGTGAATATCGATCCGACGATCCCCGTTCCGCGCTGGGGTCTGAGCGAGGTTGGGAAGGCGCGCACGGATGCCGTGACGATCACCGGACCGCTGTCGGGTACCACGCGGGTTATCTCCAGCGGAGAGCGAAAGGCGATCGAGACCGCTGAGATCATTGCGGCAAAGCTGGGCGTCGACGTCGAGGTGCGCGAGGCGATGCATGAAAACGACCGATCGGCCACGGGTTTCCTCGTCCCCGACGAGTTCGAGGCGGTAGCCAATCAGTTCTTCGGGCAGCCCCACATCAGCATTCGCGGCTGGGAGCGAGCGGTCGACGCCCAGTTGCGCATTGTCGAGGAGGTCGAGCAGGTGCTGGCGAGCGACACGCCGGGTGATGTGCTCTTAGTCGGCCACGGCGGCGTCGGTACTCTCCTGTACTGCCATTATTCCGGTTTGGAGATTGCACGCGCCCACGACCAGCTCGCTGGCGGCGGTTGCTTTTTCGCGTTCAGGTCGCATGATCGTCGCGTGCTGCATGCGTGGCGTCGCCTCGAAGAGCTGTAATTTTCCGCAAGCAACATCCCGCTTCGACGATCCATGTTCGACGATCCATGGAATTATTGAAGCGACACGTTCCAGCCAGCACGCCATCACTCCGTGATGCACGTCTAAGGAACGGGACTGGGCAATGCACCACCGGCGAAATGCGCGGCGAGATTGTCTCGCATCAGCTGGCCCATCGCCTTGCGGGTCTCGGTCGTGCCGGAGGCGTGGTGAGGCTGGAGTAGCACGTTAGGGAGATCGAGAAATCGCGGGTCCAGCTTAGGCTCACCCTCGAACACGTCGAGCGCCGCCGCGCCGAGTTTGCCGCCGCTCAGTGCCGCGATCAGCGCCTCCTCGTCGATGTTGGAGGCGCGCGAGACGTTGATGAGGAGCCCATCGGGGCCGAGCGCTTCGAGAACATCGCGTCCCACGATGTGCCGGGTTGCTGCCGAGGCAGCGAGCGTGACGAACAGAACATCCGATCGTTCTGCGAGCGCAACAGGATCGGCGATGAAGCTCCAGTCCTTGCCATGAGGCTTCGCCGCGACATCGGAATAGGCGATGTCCATGTCGAAGCCGGCCAGCCTGCGAGCCACTTCAAACCCGATCCGGCCGAGGCCGAGCACGCCGGCTCGCTTGCCCCAGACCCGTGTCTTCAAGGGATAGAGTCCCTTGGCCGCCCATGAGCCGTCGCGCACCCAGCGCTCGGCGCCATTCACGCCGCGCCATTGCGCGAGCATCATCGCGATAGCAAGATCAGCCACGTCCTTCGTCAGTACGTCGGGCGTGTTGGTCACGTGGATGCCGCGTTTCCGGCAGCTGTCCAGATGCACCGCATCGAAGCCGACGCCGTAGATCGAGATGATCTCCAGTTTCGGGCAGGCGGCGATGAGCTCGGCGTTCGCACCAAGCTCGCCGCGCGTGGCGATGGCGCGGACACGCGGACCGACCTCGGCGAGGAGGGCCGGCCGGTCGCTCGCCTCGAAATAGCGATGCACGGTGTAAGCTGCGTCGAGCGGGACCTGATCCCACTCCGGATAGGGGCCCATCTGAAGGACTTCAGGCTTCGACATGCGGACGCTCCTCTTTTGGGCACGAACTTGACACTGGATGTTATCGATAACATAGTGCGATGGAAAATGGATGTCGAGATGCAAGAAGAGGAAGCAGGGTGGCAATCAACTTGTTCGATCTGAAAGGGCGCCGCGCCCTGATCACGGGATCTTCTCAAGGTATTGGTTTTGCACTGGCGCGCGGCCTGTCCGAGGCCGGCGCTGAAGTTGTCCTCAACGGGCGTGACGAAGCCAAGCTCGCTGCTGCCGCCAGCACTATTGCGGGCGCGCGAACGCTCGCCTTCGATGCCGCCGACCACGCCGCGGCGCGCGTAGCCGTCGATCGCTTCGAGGCCGACATTGGACCGATCGACATTCTCGTCAACAATACAGGTATGCAGTACCGGGCGCCGCTGGAGGAGTTCCCCGCGGACGCATTTCAGCGCCTGCTGCAAACCAACATCGCATCGGTCTTCAATGTTGGTCAGGCCTGTGCGCGTCACATGATCGGACGGCGCGCCGGCAAGATCATCAACATCGCTTCAGTACAGACCGCGCTCGCGCGCCCGTCGATCGCGCCCTATACGGCAACGAAGGGCGCAGTCGGCAATCTGACCAAGGGCATGGCGACCGATTGGGCCAAGCACGGCCTTCAGGTCAATGCCATCGCGCCCGGTTATTTCGATACGCCGCTCAATGCCGCACTGGTCGCGGACCCCGCATTCTCGGCCTGGCTCGAAAAGCGCACGCCGGCGGGGCGATGGGGCAAGGTCGAGGAGCTCGTCGGCGCCTGCATCTTTCTCGCTTCGCCCGCGTCCTCGTTCGTCAACGGACACGTGCTCTATGTCGACGGCGGCATCACAGCTTCGCTCTGAAGCCCGCCATCGAAGCCATCCACCGGTTACCTGCGGAGTGTCGAAATGCCCCGTTCAGTCGCATTGATCGGCGCCGGCGCCATGGGCGGCGCGATTGGAACTCGACTTGTCGAGACCAAGACCCGTCTCCTGGTGTTCGATCTCGATCCTGCAAAGGTCGCTGGTCTCATTGAAAAGGGCGCGGTTGCAGCCGCCTCTGCCGCAACGGCCGCGGCTGAAGCGGACGCAGTGATCCTTAGCCTCAACTCGCCCAAGATCGCGCGAGCCGCCGTCTTCGGACCGGCAGGCGTCGCGGAGGGCGCACGTAAAGGCATGCTGATCATCGACATGTCCTCGATCGATCCGCAATCAACGCGCGAACTGGCGAAGGACGCATCCGCAGCCGGCCTGCGTTGGGTCGATAGCCCTCTGTCAGGCGGCGCACCAAAGGCCTTGATCGGTCAGTTGACCTGCATGGCCGGCGGCGACGCCGCCGATGTCGCCGAGGCACGGGCGGTACTCGCTGAGGTCGCCTCGAATTTCACGCATATGGGCCCGAGCGGCGCGGGACAGACCACCAAACTGATCAACCAGGTCTTGTGTGCGCTCAACTTCGTCGCCGTGGCCGAGGCGACTGCGCTGGCCGAGGCCTCCGGCGTCGATGCGGCCAAGATCCCGCAAGCGCTGCGCGGCGGCCGGGCCGACAGCGCCATCCTGCAGGAATACATGCCGCGCTTCGCCGCGCGCGACTATCGTCCGACTGGGCGCATCGACAACATGGTCAAGGATCTGAACGGCGCGCAAGATCTGGCGCGGCAGACGGGCATCGCGATGCCGATGACCGTCGTCTGCGCCGAGATCCATCGCCTGCTGACCGCGATTGGCTGTGGTGCGATGGATCAGGCCGCGCTGATGGAGTTCTGGGCGGCGCGAACGCCGCCCGCCTGAGAGATTCAGGAAGGCCCGTGCGCGTTGACGAAGATCGCGTAGAGCGAGGTCTGCGCGGTGATGTAGAGCCTGTTCCGTTTCGGTCCGCCGAAGGTCAGGTTGGAGACGATCTCAGGCACGGGAATGCGTCCGATCAGCGTGCCGTCCGGCGCGTAGACCGCAACTGCGTCGGCCGTTGACGTCCAGATGTTGCCGTTCCCGTCGACGCGGAATCCATCGTAGAATCCGGCTGGAGAGGTCGCGAACAGGCGGCCTTCGCCAATCGCACACCCACTCGATGCAACGTCGTAGGCGCGAATGACGGCTGGCAAGCCGGGCACGTGAGTCGCGCCGGTCTCGGCCACATAGAGCAGCCGCTCGTCGGGCGAGAAGGCCAGTCCGTTCGGTTTCACCATGTCAGTCACGACAGCGGAGAGCGCGCCGTTCGCCGGATCGAAGCGATAGACATTGCTGGCGCCGATCTCGCTCGGGCCGGCATGCCCCTCATACTCGCTGTCGATGCCGTAGGTCGGATCGGAGAACCAGATCGTTCCATCCGACTTGACCACGACATCATTAGGAGAATTGAAGCGCTTGCCTTCAAAGCGCTCGACCAGACCGACCCATCGGCCGTCGGGCTCGAGCCGCGAGATGCGACGGCCGCCGTGCTCGCAGGCGATCACGCGACCGAGAGCATCGCGCGTGTGGCCGTTGTGATAGCCGCAGGGGCTCTCAAACACCGAGACCGAACCGTCGGTCTCGTCGAAGCGCAGCACGCGGTCATTGGGGATGTCGGACCACAGCAACGACTTGGCGGCCGGCACGTAGACCGGGCCCTCGGCCCAGCGGCTGCCGGTCCACAATTTCTCGAGCTTGGCGTGTCCAATGATCAGCGCCTGGAAGCGCGGATCGAGGATGTCGTAAGTGCTCACCGTGTCATATCTCCGCGATCAGTCGGTCGGCAACGCGAAGTCGTCGGCCTTGAAGACCGTGTGGAAGATCGTGCCGTCGAACATCTCGGTGAGCCCCTTGGTCACTTCGCGGCTCTCGAAGCGAACCGGCGAAGCCAGCGCTTCCTCGATGGCCGCGTGGGAGGGATAGCGGATCGCGAGCACCATCTCGTAACGCTGGGCATCGCTGTCGCTCTCCTCCTGTCGCAGCACGCGAACCTCCTCGGCGCCGGGAAAGCGCGTCCACAGCGGCACGAGCTTCTCGCGAACATAGGCGGTGAATTCGGCCTCGCGTCCCGGCTTGATCCGGCCACTGAAGAAAGCACAACGGATATACATCGGCATTCGCTCGTCTGTCTGATGGAGTGGAAGAAAAACCGGCGGTCAGCTTGTGACCGACCGCCGAGGGAGCACGATCATCGTGCTCGGGGAGGAGAGGGGAAGTTTACTGGAGACCCCAGGCCTTCTTGTAGGCGTCGCGGTAGCCATTGCCCGGATCGAATGTGTTGGTCGGGCCGCCGTCGAACTCGACATTGGCCTTGGTCACCACATGCAGCGGCGAGACGTAACCCGACCACTTCTCTCCGCCAATGGCACGATTCAATTCGTCGACGAGCTGCCAGCCCTGAAGGCTCAGCGGCTCGGCCACGGTAACCGCCTGGTAGGCGCCGGACCGGATGCGCTGATAGGCGCTTTCGGAGCCGTCACCCGCAGCGACGTTGACAGGCGCGCCGGTGCCCTTGATGCCGGCGGCAGAGAGCGAGGGCGCCATGAAGTCATAGTAGAGATCGTTGATCGCCAGCGAATGCGTCCAGGCGGCACCATGCTTCTGCAATAGCGAAGTGGTGAGCTGCGGCATGCGCGTCGAGGTCTCGGCGATCGGTGTATCGACCCATTCGAGGACCTTGCCGCCGAGCGCCTCGATGACCTCTTTCATCTTCTTGGCCTTGGCGATCGCGATCTCGTAGGTCGAGTCGGTGAAAATGATCACGCCCGGCTTGCCGCCCGCGTCGACGAAGGCCCAATTGGCCGCGGCGGTGGAGACCGCCATCGGATCGGTCGTCACGTTGGCGAAGACGCCGGCCTCGGATACGGGGCCGATGACAGGCGCTGCATGCCACGACACCATCGGGATCTTGGCAGCCTTGGCGGCTTCCATGCCCGGCTTCTGCTCGACCGCGTCGAAGCCGCAGATGACGAGGCCGTCGGGCTTCAACGTCATGGCCTGGCCGAAGGCGGCGGTACGGCCGGAGACCGAGCCGGCGCCGTCAAGCGTGCGCACGGTCCAGCCGGCGGCCTTTGCAGCTTCTTCGATGCCCTTGGTGACGCCGAGCACGCCGCCGTTCTTCATGTCGGAAGCGAGCACGACGATGGTCTTGCCCTTGGCGATTTTCGGGGCGGTGGTCGGACCATCCCACTTGTCGACCTTGGAAGCATATTTGTCGACGAAGGTCTTGGCGTCCGCGAGCGGGTCGGCCTGGGCGGTCGCGAGACCGAATGCGAGCCCGGCGACGACGGCGCCGGTTCGGATCATCGAATGCAACATAGAGCGTTCTCCTTGGTGTGATGCCGTTTCGTTTTTCACCGGCTCTCGGCCGGACTTGCCGTTGTGAACGGCTCATCGCCGGCCACGAACTCTGTCGATGATGTGTTCTAAGCTTTGCGATCGGGGGCGCCGGCCGGGACCTTCGCAACGGCACCGCGCTTTCTCTGCGCGTAGCCGGCCATGCCGATCGCGGCGAGCAGCGTCAGGCCGTTGAAGAGCGGTTCGACCCAGAAGGAACCGCCGAATTGCTGGATGCCGGCAATACCGACCGCGAGCACCGCCACGCCGATGATGGTGCCCCAGACGTTGACGCGGCCGGGCTTGATCGTCGTCGAGCCGAGGAAGGCGCCGACCAGTGCGGGTAGCAGATATTCGAGGCCGACGCTCGCCTGGCCGATGCGCAGCTTCGAAGCGAGCAGGACGCCGGTGACTGCGGTGAGGATTCCGGAGGCCATGAAGGCGCCGACCGTGAAACGCTGCACCGGAATGCCGTTGAGTGCGGCTGTCTTCGGGTTGGCGCCGATGGCGTAGATGTAGCGGCCGATCGGCAGATATTCGAGCATCAGCCACATCGCCACCGCGAGGACGAGCACATAGAAGCCCGTGATCGGCAGGCCGAAAACCATCGTCCCGTTGAGGGCGAGGAAGCCATCAGGCAGCATGGCGACGACCTGCCGGCCGCCAGTGTGCCAAAGCGCCAGTGCATAGAGCACCGTGCCGGTGCCAAGCGTGGCGATAAAGCTGTCGATGCGCGCGATCTCGACCAGCAGGCCATTGAGAAGGCCGGTGAATGCGCCGAGGCAAACGACGACAAGGACTGCGATCGGCCAGGGCAGGCCGAAGGCGGTCTGCAGGCTGATCACCAGGATATGCCAGAGCACGATGCCATAGCCGACCGTAAGGTCGATCTTGCCGGCGGCCATCGGGATCATCGCCGCGAGCGAGAGCATGGCAATGATCGACTTGTCGGAAACGATCGAACGCAGATTGAGAAGCGTCGGAAACGTGTTCGGCAACAGGATCGAGAACAGGGCGATCAGCGCGACCGTGATGATCGGCAGACCGTAAACCGGCAAGAGGCGCGTGATCTTCTGTGACAACGACGCGCCGGCGAGATCGGCGCGCGTCGGCTCCAGTGCATTCGATTCGATCGAATTCATTCCCATGCGTTCCTCCCGGCGGGCGCCTTGCGTCGGCCCCGTGCGAATTGTCCGTTACGCGGCCTCGGAGGCCGAGGCGGCGGTAATCAGGGCTTCCGTCGTCAGAGCATCACCGGCGATTTCGGTGATGATCCGGCCGCGGTTGAAGACGAGCGCGCGATGGCAGATATGCGCGACTTCCTCGAAGTCGGTGGAAACGACGACGACTGCGAGTCCCTCGGCAATGGCACGCGCAATGAGCCGATAGATCTCCGCCTTGGCGCCGACGTCGACGCCGGCGGTCGGATCTTCGGCCACCAGCAACTTGCGGCCCGTCGCGAGCCAGCGGCCGACGACGACCTTCTGCTGGTTGCCGCCCGAGAGCCCCTCGATAGCGAGATGCGGATCATTGGGCCGCAAGCCCACCAGGGCGCCGAGCTTGACCGCCTCTTCGGCCTCGCGCCGCGGCGCAAGCACATCGAACAGGCCGCGGCCGGAGGCGCCTGGATTGAGAAAGACATTTTCGCGGATCGACAAGGATGCTGCGATCGACTCCTCCGTTCGATCGCGAGCAACCAGACCAATACCGCCGCCCATGGCGGTCACGGGGCTGGATAAATCCGGCGCCGAGCCGTCGATGAGGATCTCGCCGCGATGCGCCACGGCGCCAAACAGCGCACGGCCGACTTCCTCCTGACCGGCGCCACGTAAGCCCACGAGCCCCAGGAGTTCACCCTCGCGCACATCGAAATCGACCGGCCCGGCCTTTGGTGTGATCAATCCCCGCACGGTGACGCGGGTCTTGCCGGAATGGGAGGTGGCCTTCTCGAACATGTCGAGCAGGGGCCTGCCGACGATCAGTCGCACCAGATCCTCGGGCGAGGTCTCGCTGATCGGCTTCTCGCCGACGAGCAGGCCATCCCGCAGAACAACGACGCGATCGGCGATGCGGAAAATCTCGTCGAGCCGGTGCGACACGTAGATCATGCCAACGCCCTGTTCGCGCAGGCGTCGCAGCGCCGCAAACAGCCGCTCCACCTCATCGGCCGGCAAGCTCGCCGTGGGCTCGTCGAGCACCAGGAAATCGCAATTGACGACGAGTGCGCGGGCGATCGCGACGAGCGACTTCTCGGTGCGCGACAGGCTCGACACCCGCGTGGTCGGATCGATATCGCAGCCCACCAGCGCCAGCGCCCTGGTGGCGCGCGCCTCGGCGCCGCGCCAGTCGATCAGGCCGAACGGCCGGGTCCGTGGAAAGCCCTGGGCGAGACCGACATTTTCGGCGACCGTCATCCATTCGACGAGGCCTAGATCCTGATGGATGAAGGCAACGGGCTGGTGCTCGGCACGGCCGCCGGGTGCGTGGTGATAGGGTTCGCCTGCGATCGTTACCGCTCCGGCATCCGGGCGATGGATGCCGCCGAGCACCTTGATGAGGGTTGATTTACCGGCGCCATTTTCGCCGAGCAGAGCGACGATTTCGCCTCGGCCAACGTCAAAGCTCACACCTTTGAGCGCGCGAGTGCCGCCGAACGACTTGACGATCCCATCAAAGCGCAGCGCACCCGATGCCATCCGGTTCTCCTCCCGAAATCGCCAGCCGATCGCGATCGGTTGGGAGAAACTCCCGACCGATGACCCAGGCGCCTTGGCCATCGCGATCTATTATGGCGTCATATTTGTTATCGATAACATGTACCCGGTCGGGCGCCGCTGTCAAGCCGAGCTCAAGTGCTTTCGCGCTCGATCACCTCGAACGGCACGATCGACGTCTCGGGCCCTGGTCTCCGACCACCCCTAACGTCGTCGATGGCGCGGAGCATGACGCGGCCGGCCTCCAAACCGATATTGCGGCAATCAACCGCGACGGTCGTGATCCGCGGCCAGGAGCAACGCGAGACCTCGAAATCGCCGAAGCCGGCCACCGCGATCCGGCCGGGGACCGACCAGCCGCGGCGATGGCACTCCATGATGGCACCGAACGCAGACAGGTCGGAGACGCAAACGGCGGCGTCCACATCAGGCCATTGCGCGATCAGATGGACGATGGCCTCACCGCCCTGTTCCATCGAGATCGGAGGATTGCCGAATGAGATGGTGCGCCCGACGGGCAGGCCGAGCTCTTCGACGGCGCGCTTGTAGCCCAGGCGGCGATCGGCGCCGCGCGTGTCGCGTCGGCTTGCGCCGCCAATGAAGGCGATGTTGCGATAGCCCTTCTGGTAGAGCCGATGCACGAGTGCGCGCGAAGCTTCAGCGTTGGAGAAGCCGACGACGTTGTCGATCGGATCGGACGGCAGGTCCCAGGTCTCGACCACCGGAATGCCGGCTGACAGCAGCATGCGGCGCGCCTTCGGCGTGTGCCTTCCGTCGGTGACGATGATGCCGTCGGGCCGGCGCGTCAGCATCGCCCGCACGAGCTGCTCTTCCTTATCCATGTCGTAGTCGGTGTAACCGAGGAGCATCTGGAGCCCCTGGCCTTCGATCGCCTCGGTGATGCCGCGCGCGGTGTCGGAGAAGTTGGAATTGTTGATGGAGGGGATCAGCGCCGCCACGAATCCTGTCCGCTTCGAGGACAGCGCGCCTGCGGACAAGTCGAGCACATAACCGAGTTCTTCGACGGCTGCGAGGATCCGGGTTCGAGTCTCGTCGGAGACGGCACCGTCGCTTTTCAACGCGCGCGAGACGGTCATTGCGGAAACGCCCGCGCGCGCTGCCACCATCGCCATGGTCGCCGCCCGTTTCGGACCCTTCTTGGTCTTCGTCGGAGTTTGCTTCATCTCATGCGATCTCTTCTGGCGTGTTGCCGGATCAAAGCCAGTACGCCCTCCGCTGCGTGAGAGGGAGACATTGCTTACGATATCGATAACAATTCGTCCCGCAATGGTTTTGATGGCGGCCTTTGGGCTATTAGCGGACCGTCGCGAAATTGCGTACGACGTGATGATCGGGGAGAGGCTCGTACAGCCGGTGGCTCACCGGCAGACGCCCGCCGAATGACTGAAAAAGCAAAATGTGCCTCACATCCGGCAATCGTTGGAACGAACCTGCGCGCTCGGCAATGCAACCAGGCGCCACATGAGCAAGCGCAACGCCATGCCGATGTGCGCGCCGATCCCTGGGCCTCGGCATCCGAGCCGTTCTTGCCGGAACGATTGCGACGGAAGCCGACCGATCCAATCAATCGTCGCACCGGTCGACATCCGACGGATTAGCAATCCCGACGTCGTGTTGGTCGCCAGAACGTTGCGCCCAGTGCCGGGATGACCTGGCGCGGTCTGTTTCGCCCGGTGTCAACGCCGCACCGTAAAAATATTTCGCTTTACCGAAATTCGGATATAGCGTAGAAGTCGCTCATCCCGGCTTATCCTTGAGGGGCGATCTCGAGTCGTCTTGATTGCGAGCCGGGTTTGCGGTGGATGCGGGCAGCGTTGGGCGCGAGAGGTGCGGGCAGGGCGGGTAGTCCCTGTGAGCCCGAAACCACGTGTCGACGAACGGCGCTGTCGGGTTCGTCTCGCCTGCAATTTCCCGGCAACGTCGACAAGGCCGGGGAATATTGCGGCGAACTTGCGAACCGCGCGTACGGCAAAACCGTGTGGTCCTGGCCGTCGTCGCTACGGTCAAGCTTTTCGCGGAGGTGTCAGCGAGCCCAACCGGGCGGACGGCATCGTCAATTCGCGGGGCGAGGGAGGCCAGAAGGAATTCGGCTCCCGGGAGAGCACGGCATAAGCCGTCAAACCACTGCGCAGGGAAGGCCGAGTGATTGGCACCACCTGTATGCTGCTGTGCGGTTTTCCTGCGCTACATCTTCGCGCAGCGGACCGCGGGTGCGAGGTCAGCACCCGGTCTTCCCTGCACCCTCTTGGAGAGGAGGGTGGAGCCACCAGGCAAAGCTCGGGCGAAATCCGTCGCGAGGCTACGGAGCTGTGTCTGCTCTGAAGTGCATGCTGGCGGGGCGGCCCTTGCTCCGCCATTTCTGGGGGCGACTGGACAATCCGGAATCCTTCCGGAGCGTAGTATTCAGTTCGCGCAGCGCGCCTCGAGTGCATCGACGAAGGCGCGATCCCATCGGCCCTCGCGGATCGCATCGATTGTACCGTGTTCTTTTTGCTCCTGCGCCAATGCCTTCTCGATGACCGTTGCGGCCAGGGACGGTGGAAATGCGAGGAGGCCGTCCTGATCGCCTACAATGATGTCGCCTGCGTTCACGGGCATACCGCCGACCGTGATCGGGACATTGATCGCTCCGGGACCATCCTTGTATGGACCACGATGGGTCACGCCGCGCGCGTACACAGGAAAAGTGCGCTGACGAATCTCCGCGACGTCGCGAATGGCGCCGTCGAGCACCATGCCGGCGAGCCCGAGCGAGGCTGCACCGAGTGTCATGATGCCGCCGACCAGTGCGTTGCAGAGATCACCGCCGGCATCGACCACCATCACGTCGCCGGGACGACAGAAGTCGTAGGCACGCAGGATGGCGAGATTGTCGCCGCCGCGCGTCTTCACCGTCACCGCAGTACCCACCATCGGTGACGGCGAGTGATAAGGGATGAGCCCGACGCTGCCGCAATTGCGGTGAAGCTGATCGCTGAGCAGGGCGACAGCGATGGTCCGCAGTTTTGCGATCACCGCGGGATCGACTTGCGGAGCCGAGGGATTCTTGACGATGCCGTTGTTTGACATGAGATGCCTTCGATCGGGATGTTAACGGAGTTCGGAAACAGCGTGAGCGATGCGGTTGGTGCCGTCGTCGAGCACTTCGAGCGACGCGGCGATCGAGATGCGGAAATACGGGGACAATCCGTAGGCGCTGCCTTGAACCACGGCGACGCCAACGCTTTCGAGCAGGTACATCGCGACGTCGCTGTCGGTTTCGAGGCGCGCACCTGCCGGAGTGCTCCGACCGATCAAGCCAGCGCAATTGACGTAGAGATAGAACGCGCCGTCGGGCGGCAGGCAGCTCAAGCCGTCGATTTGGTTGATGCGCGTCAGCATGCGATCGCGGCGCGTGCGATAAATCGCGACGCTTTCGGAAACGAAGCTCTGATCGCCATTGAGCGCTTCAACAGCGGCGGCCTGGCTGATCGAGCAGGCGTTGCCGGCCGCCTGCGACAGCAGCGTGTTCAGGGCACCAATCAGATCGGAGGGTCCGGCAATCCAGCCGATCCGCCAGCCGGTCATCGCGTAGGTCTTCGACACGCCGTTGATCGCAAGCAGGCGGTCCGCCAGCTCGGGTGCGGCGTTCAGCAGGTGCGGCGTTGCGCGACCGTCGAAGCGGATGTGTTCATAGATGTCGTCCGTCATGACCAGAACGTGGGGATGCCGTGCGAGAACGTCGGCGAGCTGGCGATATTCCTCAGCCGAGTAGCTTGCGCCCGTCGGATTCGATGGCGAGTTGATGATCAGCCATCGCGTCTTGTCCGTGATCGCAGCTTCGAGCTGCGCCGGCGAGATCTTGAAGCCTTGGCTTTCCGGGCACGCGACAATCTTCGGTACGCCGTCGCAGGCGATCACCATATCGGGGTACGACACCCAGTAGGGGGCCGGGATGATCACCTCGTCGCCGGCCTCGATCGTCGCCTCCAGTGCGCTGTAGATGCCGCTCTTGCAACCGTTGGTGACGATGATGTCGGAAGGGGAGTAGACGAGATTGTTCTCGCGCTTCAGTTTCGCGGCGATCGCCTGGCGCAGGTCGAGGGAACCCGGCAGCATCGTGTAGCGGGTTGCACCCTTGTCCATTGCCTTCGAGGCCGCGGTGCGAATGTTTGCGGGCGTATCGAAATCCGGCTCGCCGACGACCAGGCTGACGATGTTCCTGCCCTCCCGCTTCAGCGCAGTTGCCCGATCGGCTGCCGCCGAGCTGGGCGAGGGCTTGATGCGCCTGACGCGAGCGGAAATACGAGGATGGTTCATAGCGATTGACCCTGGCTGAGCGAGGTGCGACGCTAGAGACAGAGCCGGGCGCTGGCCAACACGAGTTCAATCTGGCTTGATAGGAATATCTTATGGATGCTCTGCTCCGGTCTGGAGCGGAAGGCAGTCTGAGGAGACGACGTGAATCTCAGGCGACTGCAGTATTTCGTGAAGATCGTCGACGTCGGCAGCCTGACGCAAGCCGCCGATGTCCTGCATGTGGCGCAGCCGGCGCTCAGTCAACAGCTCGCAACTCTCGAAGGCGAAGTGCGTCAGCAGCTTCTCGTGCGCACCAAGAGCGGCGTGGTGCCCACCGAAGCCGGTAAGGTGCTGTATCGCCACGCCCAGCTCATCCTCCGGCAATGCGATCAGGCGCGCGCCGACATGAATGCGGCCGCGAAGAACATCTCCGGCGCCGTGGCCGTCGGACTCGCGCCAGGGACTGCCGCAGCCGGGCTGGCCCTTCCGCTGCTGCGCGCGGTGCGCGCGCGGCATCCCGGCATTCTGCTCTATTTGAACGAGACCTATGGCACCACACTTTCCGAGCTCGTGATGAATGGCCGCATGGACCTGGCGGTTCTGTATGGCGGCAAGACCGCCGTCCACGGCCTTGCATTCCAGCCGCTGCTGCGAGAGCCGCTTTACCTGGTCGGCCGCGGCAGCATGGTGGCGCCGCCGGCCGAAGTGCCGCTCGCGATGCTCGTTGACACTGACCTTTACCTCGCGCGCCCCTACAATGTCGTCCGCAAGATGGTGAACGACGCTTTCGCGGCTATCGGCAAGGTGCCGAAGGTCGTGGCGGAGATCGAATCCGCAAGCACCCTGACCGCTGTGATTTCCGACGGGCTTGGCGCCACTATCCTTCCCGAATCGATGGCCCGGCAGGTCGTATCGTCTTGCGACGCCTGGCAATCGTGCATCATCGATCCGGTGATCGAGGCGCCCCTGGCGCTGTGCCAATCCGACCATTTGCCGCTGTCCGAACCGGCGCAGGCGATCAAGGAAATCCTGCTGGAGCTTGTGGCCGGTCTGCCAGGAAACCTCGTTGCGCTTGATGAGCGGCCTCAAAAGGCGTCATAGCGCTCCCTTATAGGGGCAAAGCCAATCCGTCTTGGTCGGCAGGAATCGATAGCGCTAGCGTCGAGGCCGGCGTTGCACGTGCAGGGCCACGACCCCGTATGGGTGGCGGAACATGGATTTGGACCGGATCAAGACCCTGATCGATGCGATGGCTGCGTCTGATCTGAACGAGATGGAATTCAGCGAAGATGGCTGGTCGCTCAGGCTGGTCCGTCGGGCCCAGCTGAACGAATTGGTTCGGGCACCGGTCAGCACGGCCCCGTCCACGCACGCCAGACAGCGGCCGACTCGCGCCGAACCCGATGAAGTGCGGAAGAGAGAGGCGAACGTCGCAGCGCCCTTATTTGGAATTGTTCATCTGCAACCGGCGCCCGACGCCCCCGTCTTCGTTTCGGTAGGACAGGCCGTGACGGCCGGAACGCCGCTCTGTGTCATCGAGGCGATGAAGATGTTCCACGAAGTTCGCGCGGAACAAGACGGCACGGTGTCGGAGATCCTGGTCGCGTCCGGCCAGGAGGTCGAAGCCGGCCAAGAACTGATGCGGTTCGCGAGACTCCATGTTTGAATCGGTGCTCATAGCCAACCGGGGAGAAATTGCCCTGCGCATCCAGCGGACGTGCCGGCGTCTCGGGCTGCGAACGATCGTGGTCCATTCCGAGGCCGATCGGGAGACACCATATGTGCGTCACGCCGACCAGGCTCTGTGTATCGGACCCGCAGCGGCAGCGCAGAGCTACTTGAACCAGAGGGCGATTCTGTTTGCGGCAGAGGTCAGCGGAGCCAAGGCGATCCATCCCGGCTACGGATTTTTGTCCGAGAATGCCGACTTCGCCGAGCAAATTGAAGCTGCGGGCCTGACGTTCATAGGTCCGACGGCGGCGAGCATGCGCGTCATGGGTGACAAGATCGCCGCCAAGCGCGCCATGAGAGCGGCAGGCGTTCCGTGCGTCCCAGGTCCCGATGCGGCCCTGACCGAGGATGTTGATGTCGTGCGCGCGGCGGCGCGCGAGATTGGCTATCCCGTGATCCTGAAGGCCGCCGGCGGGGGCGGCGGTCGCGGCATGCGGATGGTCGAGAGCGAGAGCGGCTTGCGCGACGCGTTGCTCCTGACCCGGGAAGAAGCGCGGCGGGCGTTTGGCAACAGCGAAATCTATGTCGAGAAATTTCTCGGCCGCCCGCGCCACGTCGAAATCCAGGTGATCGCCGATACGCACGGTAACGCGGTCTGGCTCGGCAGTCGCGATTGCTCGCTACAGCGGCGACATCAGAAGGTGATCGAGGAGGCGCCGGCCCCGCTGATCCGGGATGCTCTGGTCCGCGAAATCGGCGAGCGTTGTGCGGAGGCTTGCCGGCAGATCGGCTATCGCGGCGTCGGCACTTTCGAATTTCTGGTCGAAGATGACGCGTTCTACTTCATCGAGATGAATACGCGCCTTCAGGTTGAACATCCCGTCACCGAGATGACCACCGGGATCGATCTTGTCGAGGCTCAGATCCGTGTGGCGCAGGGTGAAAGGCTGCCGTTCAGGCAAGGCGACATCGCCTGTCGCGGTCATGCCTTCGAGTGTCGTATCAATGCCGAAGATCCGGACAGCTTCGTGCCTTCACCCGGAGTAATCGATACCTGGCAGATGCCGGGTGGACCTGGCGTCCGCATCGACAGTCACGCGAGTGCCGGTTACCGCGTGTCGGCGTATTACGACTCGCTGCTCGGCAAGCTTATCGTGCACGGCGCGACGCGCGACGAGGCGTTGGCGCGGTTGCGGGTGGCGCTCGACGAGGCGCGGATCGAGGGGATTGCAACGAACCTGCCGCTACACCGGCGCCTGGTTGCCGATCCCGATTTTATCCGCGGTGGTGTTGGTATCCACCATATCGAGACGAAGCTTCGCCGGAGTGGGCCGCCATGACGACGGATCGGCCTCGCACAAGCCTGCTCGGGACGACGGCCCTGCTGTTCGAGGCGCCAGGCGAGACGACGCTCGAAACGCAGCGGCGGATCTGGGCCATGGCGCACGACGCTGCCGGCTTTCCCGGCGTCCGTGAGGCTGTGCCGGGTATGAACAACCTCATGCTGGCCTTTGTCGAGCCGCCGCGACGACCGGAAGAGATCAAAAAAAGGCTCATCGAACTCTGGAACGTCGTCGAGCCGCTTCCAATCGCCGGGCGCTGCATCGATCTGCCCGTCGCCTACGGCGGCGAAGCCGGGCCGCACATGGCCGATGTCGTTGAACACACCGGCATGAGTGTCGATGAGATCGTTGAACGCCACAGCGCGCCAACCTACACCGTGTTCGCCCTCGGAAGTCACCCCGGCTACTGCTATCTCGGCGGCATGGATGCGCGCATCGCGACGCCGCGCCGCAAGGTGCCGGTGCTGAAGATTCCGGGCGGAGCCGTGTCGATCGGCGGTAGTCAGACCGGCGTGTCTGCCTCCGACGGACCCAGCGGATGGAACACGATCGGCAGTACGGAGGTCGCATTCTTCGATGTGAATCGCAGTCCGCCCGCGCTGCTTCAGCCGGGTGACAGCATCCGCTTTAGGGCTGCTCGGGTGCTGCGATGATCAAGATTCTGGCAGCAGGCGCGCTTGCAACGGTTCAGGATCTCGGCCGTACCGGCGGGCTCAATCTTGGCGTCGGGACATCGGGCGCCATGGATCCTCTCGCGCTTGCCGGAGGCAACATCCTGCTGCGTAACGAGGAGAACGCCGCCGCCATTGAGATCCCGGTTTTTCCTTTCAAGGTTCGTTTCGAGCGCTCGACCGTTTTTGCCGTCACCGGCGCCGATTGTGCGGCAATGATCGATGAGACGCCGGTATTGCCGTGGTGGGCGCATCGCGCCGAAGCGGGGCAGGTGCTGTCGCTTTCGTTTCCCAAGCAGACGACGTGGCGCGCGACCCGCGCTTATCTGTGCATCGCGGATGGCGTTGACGTGCCGGCCGTGCTCGGCTCGCGCAGCACGCAGTTGAGAGGTTCGTTTGGCGGCCACGAGGGGCGGCCGCTCCGCGATGGCGACGAACTGCCGACCGGCCGTTCGAATGGCCGAGCCACTCCCGGATTCGGCCTGGTCCCGCCCGGGCTGGCGCTCCCGCTCGAGGCCGACGGCGTGCCCGCCGTTCGCGTCTTGCCGGCCGCCGAGTACGACTGCTTCACCAGTTCCTCGCACCAGGCCTTGTGGTCGACGGCCTGGAAGATCACCGCGCAGAGCGACCGCTATGGCTACAGGCTTGCCGGCCGTGAGCTCAACCCACTGCGTCCGCTGGAATTGCGCTCGCATGGCATCGTGCCCGGCGTCATTCAGGTACCACACGGCGGCCAGCCGATCATCCAGATGCGCGACGCACAGCCCTCCGGCGGCTATCCTAAAATCGGCACGGTGATTGAGGCAGACCTCTGGCGTCTCGGCCAGGCTCCGATCGGGAGCAGCGTTCGCTTCATCCGCTGTAGCTGGGATCAAGCGCTGGGCGCCTCGGCGGATCTCCGCCGCTGGCTCGCAAATGCCCGTCGTCTCATCGAGCTTCACTGCGGCGAAGGGGGAGGCCGATGAGCAATCCTCTCGATCGGGTCGACCAGTTGAGCGTCTGGCTCAAGGAAGCTGATCTCGCGCTGCTCGAGCTGCGCGGGCCGAGTGCCACGTTGCGCCTGGTGAACGATGGCGCATCGGTGCGCGTCGGTGAGGGCGAGGAATCGCCGTCCGTCGACGTGCCGTCGATGACCGTCCGCGCTCCATCGCCGGGCATCTTTCTCGATCGTCACCCGCTTCACGAGCGCGCGATCGCTTTGGTCGCCGCCGATGTCCGGGCTGGCGACCCTCTCGGCTTCCTTCAAATCGGGCCTCTGCTTTTAGCTGTGCCTGCGCCCCGGGGAGGAACCGTGATCGATGTGCTGGTCGCGCACGGCGCGATGGTCGGTTACGGCGCGCCGCTGTTCGTAATGCAGCCGATTGAAGGTGAGGCACAATGAAGATCGATCTCAACGCCGACATGGGCGAAGGTTTTGGTCCGTGGCCGATGGGCAACGACGAGGCGTTGCTAGACCTCGTGTCTTCGGCCAACGTCGCGTGCGGCTTTCATGCTGGCGATCCGCTGATCATGCAGCGTACGGCGGAGCGCGCCAAGGCGCGCGGCGTCGACCTTGGGGCTCACGTGGGGTTCCCGGACCGTCAGGGATTTGGTCGGCGCGTGATGCAGATCGACACCACCGAGCTCGCCGCCATGGTCACCTACCAGCTCGGCGCGCTCGATGGCATCGCGCGGACCGTCGGGCATCGCGTCACGCATATGAGCTTTCACGGCGCGCTAGGCAACATGGCCGCCGCCGACGCCGATCTTGCCAGGCCATTGGTTCGTGCGGTCGCCGCGTTCGATCCCAATCTCCTGATCGTTTCCTCGAGCAGCCGCGCCATCGAGGGCGCGGCGGCGCAGTGCGGTATCAGGGTCGCCACGACGTTCCTGGCTGACCGGGCCTATGACGACGAGGGCCTGCTGGTCTCTCGGGCAAAGCCCGGTGCGGTCATTCACGATGCCGGTGCGGTCGCCGGGCGCGTCGACCGTCTGCTGCGTGACGGAGTGGTCATTGCCGCCAGCGGCAAGGCGCTCGCGATGCCGGCCCAATCGATCCTGCTGCACGGGGATACTCAGGGCGCCGTCGGGCTGGCACGCGCGATTCGGGCCTCGATCGAGGCTGCAGGCGGCGAGATCGTGCCGGTTTCCCGGCTTGTGCCGGGCTGCGGCGGCGCGGCTGGGTGATCATAAGGGGACCTTATCCCACCACAGTTAATCCGTCTTGGCGGGGAAGTTGCGCGATCGTTTAGCGTGTTGAGAAGGTGAGGACCAGATGCCATTCTCCGACTACAGGACTGCTCTCGTCACCGGCGCCTCGTCGGGTATCGGCCTGGCGGTCGTCGAGCGCCTGGCGCGTGAGGGCCTGAAGGTTCATGCGCTCGCGCGCAGCGCCGATGCGCTGAAGGCGCTGGCAGATCGCACCGGTTGCATCCCGCACGCGATCGACGTCAGAGATATTGGGGCCATCACCAAGCTTGCTCAGGGCATCGAGGTCGACGTACTCGTCAACAGCGCGGGCGTCGATCGGCCGAAGAAGTTTCTCCAGGCTGATGCGGAGGACATCGATCTCCTGGTCGACGTCAACCTGCGCGCGATCCTGCATCTCTGTCGTCTGCTCGTGCCGGGCATGGCTCAGCGCGATCGCGGTCACGTGGTGAACATCACGTCGATTGCGGGTGCTTACAACTTTGCGGGCAACTCGAGCTATCACGCCACCAAGGCGGCCGTCAGTATGCTGACCAGCCAGCTCAGGGTCGATTGCTTCGGCAAGCGCGTGCGGGTTACCGAGATCTGCCCCGGCCGGGTTGCCACCGATATCTTCGCCCATGTCCACGGCAATAGCGCCGAAACCCGTGCGAACTTCATCGACGGCTTTGAATTGCCCGAGGCAAAGGACATTGCCGACGCGATCGCGTTTGCGATCGCCGCGCCGGTGGCCGTGAATGTCGGCTACATCGAGATCACACCGACCTTGCAAGTGCCGGGTGGCTTGTCGACCACTCGTCCCGAGGGCTCCCCAAAAACCATTCTCCCGACCTAGATGAGGGGCGCGCGATGAAGGGCTTCGACCTCATGGCCGTCCTGCTCAATCCGGAGTTCAGCCGGATGCTGGTCCATGGGGTGAAGATGACCTTCATCATCTTCATTGGCTCATGGCTTCTGGCGATGAGTCTTGGCATGATCCTTCTTGCGGTCCGGATGCTGCCGAGCCGGATCGCCAGCGGTTTTGTCGCGATCTACGTCTCCTACCACCGCAATGTGCCGACGCTGGTGCAGCTCATGCTCTGGTACTTCGGCATTTCGAGCCTGCTGCCGGACTCGATGCAGATGTGGCTCAGCGATCACAATGGTGAAGCGGTGTTCGCCATCGTTGCCTTGGGGCTGTGCCAGGCCGCGTATTTCAGCGAAGATCAGCGCTCCGGCCTGCGTGCCGTGTCGGCCGGGCAGTGGGAAGCCGCCCGCGCCCTGGGACACAGCTACGTTGGCGCCATGGCCTACATCCTGTTGCCGCAGGCCGTTCGCAACGCGATGCCGGCGCTGGTGAGCCATACGGTCTCGCTATTCAAGAATTCCAGCCTGGCGATGGCAATCGGCGTCGCCGAGTTGACCCACGCTGTGAAGGAGGTCGAGAACCAGAGCTTTCGTCCGTTCGAGACCTACCTGATTGCTACGGTCATCTATCTCGTCTGCTCGCTGCTGCTGATGTGGCTTGGCTACTATCTGGAGCAACGCAGCCGCCTGGCCGGAGTGGTCTGATCATGTCGCTGCTGCAGGGTATGGTCGAGATCGTCAGGGACAACTGGCTGTTGCTGCTGGTCGGCCAGTATCCGAACGGTCCGCTGGGCGGCATCTTGGCCACGATCATCCTCTCTGTCCTGGGCATCGGGTTGGCGTTTCCGCTGAGCGTCCTGATGGCACTGGCCGCCCTGTCGCCGTGGCGCGCGCTACGCTGGCCGGTCATGGCCATCGTCTATGTCACTCGCGGCGTGCCGCTGCTGCTGATCATCCTGTGGGTCTACTTCGTGCTGCCGGTTCTGATCGGCCACAACGTGCCGGCGTTCACGACGATGCTGGTGACGCTGGTCGGCTATGAAGCGGCGTTCCTGAGCGAGATCGTGCGCGCCGGTATTCAGGCGTTGCCGAAAGGCCAGACTGATGCCGCCCGCGCGCTCGGACACAGCCATCTCGGCACCATGCGCTACGTGATCCTGCCGCAGGCGCTGTTCAACATGCTCCCGAGCATCCTGAGCCAGTTTGTCTCGACCATCAAGGAGACCACGCTCGGCTACATCATCAACGTCCCCGAGCTCACCTTTGCGGCCGGCCAGATCAACAACCGCTTACTGACCAAACCGTTCGAAGTCTACTTCATTCTGGCCATCAGCTACTACGTCGTTTGCTGGAGCCTGACGCTGGTCATCAGCGTGATCGAGCGGCGGATTGCCGCCCGACGTACCACGAGCCCGGCCGCTGCCGGCGTGTCTGCACTGCCTGCCACACCCGCAGGCGCACCAGGGGCATGACCATGTCGAACGAGACTCCACCCGGTGATGCGGCTGCGATGATTCAATTCGTCGCCGTCCATAAATTCTTTGGTTCGCTTGCCGCGCTTACCGACATCAACGCCGAGGTCAAGAAGGGCGAGGTGGTGGTGGTCTGCGGACCGTCCGGTTCGGGCAAATCGACGCTGATCCGCACCGTCAACCGGCTCGAGCCGATCCAGTCGGGCTCGGTGCTGTTCCAGGGCCAGGACGTCCACGCCAGGCTTCGCGCCTCGGCGCTGAACCAGCTCCGCAGCCGCATCGGCTTCGTGTTCCAGAACTTCAACCTGTTTCCGCATTTGAGCGCGCTCGACAACGTCATGCTGTCGCCGATGAAGGTGAACGGCGTCAAGCGCAGCGAGGCGCGCGAAAATGCGGCTCGGCTGCTGGACCGCGTCGGGCTCTCGGCCAAGGCGCTGAACTATCCTGCCCAGCTTTCGGGCGGGCAGCAGCAGCGCGTCGCGATTGCGCGTGCGTTGGCCATGGAGCCGCCGGCCATGCTGTTCGACGAGCCGACCAGCGCGCTCGATCCTGAGATGGTGGGCGAGGTGCTTTCGGTGATGCGTGGTCTTGCGCGCGATGGCATGACCATGATGTGCGTAACGCACGAGATGAATTTCGCGCGCGATGTTGCTGATCGCGTCTGGTTCATGGACGCCGGACGGGTGCTCGAGACCGGCGCGCCGGGCGACTTCTTCCGCTCGCCGCAACACCCGCGCGCGCAGCGATTCTTGTCGGACCTGCATAGCCGATGACGATGCCAACTTGGTGTGACCAACCGTGAGGAGAGTACGTATGTCTTTCAAGACCCGTTCCATCGGCCTTGCTGCCGCGATCGCAGGCCTTGCCGTGATGGCGTCGGCGGCGTGTGCCGACCAGCTCGCGGACATCACCCAGCGCAAGGAGCTGCGCTGCGGAACCTTCGCCGACGTGCCGCCGTTTGCCGCACCTGACCCCAAGACGCGCGAGATGGTCGGCTTCGACGTCGACCTCTGCAAGGCCATTGCCAAGCGCTGGGGTGTGAATGCCAGCGTCACGCCGCTGTCGGTCGAGGCGCGCGTGCCCGAGGTCAAGCTCGGCCATGTCGACATCACCGTGGCCAACCTGGCCTATACGCTGGGCCGCGCCGAGCAGATCCAGTTTTCCGATCCATACTATCTTGCCAAGGAGATGCTGGCGGTGAAGGCATCGGACCCCGGGACAAAAAAAGCCGACTTCAAGGGCAAGCGGCTATCGTCAACCAAAGGATCGACGTCGGAACTGGCGATCAAGATGAACGAGTCCGACCCGCTGACGTTCGTCGATACCGGCTCGGCTTTCATGGCGGTTCAGCAGAACAAGGCGGTCGGCATGGTCGCTAACACCATGACCATTACCAAGCTCGTCGCCCAGTCCAAGGAGGCCGGCCAGCCGCTGAAGATGATCGAGGAACCGATGGTGCTGCAGCCGATCGGCATCGGCATGAAGAAGGACGAACCGACGCTGCTGGCCAAGATCAACGAGACCTTGCTCGCGATGGACCAGGCCGGTGAGATCAACCAGCTCTGGGACAAGTGGCTCGGTCCCACCACCGAGTTCAAGATGACCCGCACCGATAAGGTCGCGCCTCTCAGCCAGCTGAAGTTCACGCCGCTCCCATGAGCCGTGAATTGGCGCCATTCACATCGACTGGAGCAGCTTTATCCCAGCTCGGCTTCGAGCAGTACTGTCCGGCTGGCAATGCTCTGCGGCGTGATATGCTCGGATCTGGAAGAATTGTTGCGGTCCTACCCCGATCTCGAGCCTCGGGATGAACGGCCGGGACTCTTCCGCGGCGAGCGCGTGCTATCGCGCAGCATCAGCTTGGCGGGAAGCTTGATGTCCTTCCGCAGTCCCGCCGTGCCGGTCGCCATCAGCGCAATCAGTTCGGCCGCGGCGGTGGCTCCGAGCTCGCGGCGAGGCTGGACGATGGTCGTCAAGGTCGGCTCGCAATAGTCGGCATAGGCAATGCCGTCGAAGCCGACGACGGAGAGGTCGTCCGGAATCTGGAGGCCTGCCGTGTGCACGGTCTTGATCAGGCCGATCGCCATTTCGTCATTGGCTGCAAACAATGCGGTCGGACGTGCTGCCGGCTCGAGCGCCAGCAACGCCTGACCGGCCTGGACACCGGTGCGGAAGGTGAAATCGCCGGGGAGAACTAACCCCGCATCGGACGCAATCCCCGCCTCGCGCAAGGCCTGCCGATAGCCTTCGAAACGCTGCTGCTCGAGAATGTTGGATTTGGGTCCGGACAGATAGGCGATATTTGTGTGGCCCAGTTCGACCAAATGTCCCACCGCCTCGCGCGCCGTGGTGACATTGTCGATGGTGACCTGCGGGAAGTCTTCGCGGGGGATGTACTCGCAAGCCGCAACCAGCGGCACGCGCGCGTCGCGCAAATCGCGGTCGGGACTGCGTATCACGTGGCCACACAAGAGTAATACGCCGTCGGCCTGGCCAGCGCAGACGAGGTCGACATAGCGCGCCTCCTTCTCGGGCGAGCCGGCCAGATTGGCAATGATGAGTCCATAGCCGGCCGCCGACAGCGTGTCGTCGATGCCCTGTAGAACCTCAGCGAAGAAGGGGTTGGCGATATCAGGCACCGCCACCAGCACGATCATGGTCTTGCGGACGCGCAGGTTTCTTGCGGAAATATTCGGCGTGTAGCCCGTGTCGCGCACCGCGGCGAGCACCCGCATGCGCGTCTCCTCGGTCACCAGTGCGGGGCGCGCCAGTGCGCGGCTCACGGTTGCGACTGAAACCCCGGCGACCTGTGCAACGTCCGCGATCTTGGCCGCAAGCTGGCGTAACTTTCTGGTTCGTTTGGCCATTCGGTCGCCGTTGCGTCGTCCTTGCAAAATCCGCAGGCCGTGTTAGCATCCAATGTAATCGATTACATGGCTCTGTAAAGACCCCACCAAGGGGCGCGAGCCGAGGAGCAAGAAGCCCACAAAGGGCAAACCCTGGGAGGGAACGATGAAGCGTGCACTTCTCGCATCGGTCACGACTGCTGCCATAATGTTAGCCTCACTGCCCGTCTCCGCCGAGGAGATGAAGGCCGAGGTCATCCACTGGTGGACCTCCGGCGGCGAGGCCGCCGCAGTAAAGGTGTTCGCCGATCAGTTCGCCAAGGTCGGCGGAACCTGGATCGACAGCGCGGTGGCCGGTGCTGCCAATGCTCGAAATGCCGCGATCAGCCGCACGGTTGCCGGCAATCCTCCGACGGCGATGCAGCTCAACACCGGCAAACAATTCGACGAACTGGTGGAGGGCGATCTGCTTGCCGACGTCGACGCGATTGCCACTGAGGGTAATTGGAAGGGCGTCATGCCCGCCGCGATCGTTGCTGCGGCGACCCGTAACGGCAAGATGTATGCGGTGCCGATCAACATCCATGGTCAGAATTGGCTCTGGTACAACAAGGCTGTGCTCGCCTCAGTTGGCGCCGCCGAGCCCAAGACCTGGAATGACGCCCTTGCCATTCTCGACAAGCTGAAGGCTGAAGGGAAGGTGATCCCTCTGGCCTTCTCGGGCCAGAAGAACTGGGAGCAAAATCTGTTCAACGCGGTCATGATCGGCGTCGGCGGCGCGCAGATGTGGACTGGCCTCCTCGGCAAGCGCGACGTGTCGCTCGCCGGAAGCACCGAGTTCAAGGCGGTCGCCGTCACCTACAAGAAGCTCAAGGACTATGTCGATGCCGGCGCGCCCGGCCGCAATTGGAATGATGCGACCAACCTCGTCATCCAGGGCAAGGCCGGAATGCAGATCATGGGCGACTGGGCCAAGGGCGAATTCGTCGCGGCGGGCAAGGTTGCCGACAAGGATTATGGCTGCACGGTGCTGTCCAATGGCAACGGCGGCTATGTGATGGGCGGCGACGTGTTCGTATTTCCGAAGGCGAAGGACCCATCCACCACCAAGGCGCAGATGACCTTGGCGAGACTGATGCTGACGCCCGAGACCCAGATCCAGTTCGCGCTGAAGAAGGGCTCGATCCCAGTGCGTAGCGATGTCGATACGTCCGCGCTCGACGCTTGCGCCCAAAAGGGCATGCGCTATGTCGCAGACAAGGCCCAGCAAATGCCGTCCGGAGACATGCTGGCGCCGCCTGCGCTGACCGGCGCGCTGCAGGATGCCATCTCGCAATATTGGAACACCAATATGAGCGCCGATGAATTCTCCGCCAAGGTCGTTGCGGTGTTGAAGTCCCAGGAGTGATGCTTCACGAGAACGCGGCCGACAAATTGTCGGCCGCGTTTCCAGCCCGTCGATCCCTCTCCAATCCGGCGATGCTATGCGTCTTTCGCTGAACTCTCGACTTTCCGCGGTCTCCGCGCTCTTGCCGGCGCTGCTGGTGATGGTCGTCGTCTATATCGGCTCCACCAGCTGGACCGTCTGGATGTCGCTGACCAACTCGCGCATGCTGCCGAACAATAATTTCGTCGGGTTCCGGCAATATCAGATATTGCTCGGCAACGATCGCTGGATCACCTCGGTCAACAACATCGTCATCTACGGCGTGCTGCTGGTTTCGCTCGCGCTTCTGATCGGCTTCCTGCTGGCGGTTGCGATTGATCAGCGGGTGCGCGCCGAGGACACGATCCGCTCGATCTATCTCTATCCTTATTCGATGTCCTTCGTCGTCACAGGCCTGGTCTGGCAATGGCTGCTCAACCCGACGCTGGGCATCCAGCATGTGCTGCGCAGCTGGGGTTTCGAAAGCGCTACTTTCGACTGGATCGTGCGGCCCGAGACGGCAATCTATTGCCTGGTCATCGCGGGCGTCTGGCAGGCTTCGGGGCTGGTGATGGCCATCATGCTCGCCGGCCTGCGCGGCGTCGACGAGGAGATCTGGAAGGCGGCGCGGGTCGACGGCTTGCCGAAATGGCGGGTCTACGTATCGATCATCATTCCGATGATGGGTGCGAGCTTTGCGACCGCCGCGGTATTGTTGTCGACCGGCGTGGTGCGGCTCTACGACCTCTCGGTATCGATGACCAATGGCGGGCCGGGCATCGCCTCCGAGGTGCCCGCCAAATTCGTCATGGATCATTTGTTCGAGCGCGCCAATATCGGTCTTGCGACGGCGGCTGCCACCACCATGCTGATCACGGTGATTGCGGTGGTCGCGCCCTATCTTTACTGGCGCGCGCGCAAGGGAGAGGTGCGATGACCGCAGTTGCAGCGTCCTTGCCTTCCTCGCGGCGGAGCAAGCGCATGACCCCGGCACGCTGGGGCCTCTATGCCTTCATCTTCATCACGGCGCTTTACTTCCTGCTGCCGCTCTATGTGATGGTCGTGACCTCGTTGAAGCCGATGGCGGAGATCCGTCAGGGCAATCTGTTGGCGTTGCCGGTGGCTCCCAACATCGATGCGTGGATCAAGGCCTGGACCTCGGCGTGCACCGGACTGACCTGTCAGGGTATCAAGGTCGGCTTTCTCAACTCGTTGCGCATTCTGGTGCCGTCAGTCGTCATCTCCATCCTGGTCGGCTCGCTCACCGGCTATGCGCTGTCGCTGTGGCGAGTCCGCGGGGCCAACATCCTGTTCGGCGCGATGATGGTGGTCGCGTTCATTCCGTATCAGGTGTTCATCTATCCTCTGGTTCGCGTGTTCTCCTTCACCGGGCTCGGGCAGTCGCTCCTCACCATCGTGATCATCCACACGATTTTCGGCCTTCCCACCATGACGCTGCTGTTCCGCAATTATTTCTCGTCGCTGCCGGTCGAGTTGTTCAAGGCCGCCCGTGTCGACGGTGCCGGCTTCTACCAGATCTATGCGCGGATCATGATGCCGATGGCCACCCCGATGATCGTGGTTGCGGTGATCCTGCAGACCACCGGCATCTGGAACGATTTCATCCTGGGGCTCGTCTTCGCCGGCCGCGACAATCTGCCGATGACGGTGCAGCTCAACAACATCGTCAATTCGACGCAAGGCGAGCGCGCCTACAATGTTGACATGGCGGCAACATTGTTGACCGCGCTGTTGCCGCTTGTCGTTTATTTCGGCTCCGGCCGCTGGTTCGTGCGCGGCATTGCCGCCGGCGCCGTGAAAGGCTGACGCAGTATGCAGAAATCGAGCGTCGACATTAGCAGCCTGCAGATCGGCTTTGGCGGTCTGAAGGTGCTGGAGAATCTCAATCTCCAAGTCGCGGCGTCGGAGTTCCTCGTGCTGCTTGGACCATCCGGCTGCGGCAAATCCACATTGCTCAATGCGATCGCCGGGCTGATCGACGTCAAGGGTGGCGAGATCCATATCGGCGGCCGCGATGTCACCTGGGCGGAACCGAAGGATCGCGGCATCGCGATGGTATTCCAGAGCTACGCGCTCTATCCGCGCATGAGCGTGCGCGGAAATATGTCGTTCGGACTGAAGGTCGCGGGCACGCCGCAGGACGAGATCGAGCGCCGCGTCGGCGAGGCCGCGCAGATGTTGCGGCTGACCAATCTCCTCGATCGCCGCCCCAGCGAGCTCTCCGGCGGCCAGCGCCAGCGTGTCGCGATTGGACGAGCGCTGGTACGCCATACCGGCGTCTATCTGTTCGACGAGCCGCTCTCCAATCTGGATGCCCAACTGCGCGCCGAGCTCAGGGTTGAGATCAAGCGCCTGCATGCACGCCTCGGCGCCACCATGATCTACGTGACGCACGACCAGATCGAGGCGCTGACGCTCGCGGATCGCATCGCGGTGATGCAGGGCGGTGTGATCCAGCAGCTCGACACGCCGAAGAAGATCTATCGCGAGCCTGTCAATCGCTTCGTCGCCTCGTTCGTCGGCTCACCCGCGATGAACTTCATTCCCGGGCGGCTCGCGCGCGACAGCGAGGTCGCATTCATCGCCGGCGAAAATCGGCTCAGCCTGAACGGATATGCCTTCCGCAGCCAGCCGACCGACGCGCCGGCCGTTCTCGGCATCCGGCCCGAGCACATCGAGGTGACGGCGTCCGACGATCCATCCTCCGTGTCCGCGCGCGTCGAGATGGTCGAGCCGATGGGCGCAGACACGCTGATCTGGTGTCGCCTGGCCGACAACACGGCCTTCTCCTTCCGCCACGACGCCGACACGCAGGTGGGTGTGGGAGACACGCTCAACGTCCGGTTCCCCGGTGAAAACCTGTCGCTGTTCGACGAGACGAGCGGGCAGCGCCTCTAGATCTTCCACTCTGCCGAAAGCGAAACATGACCAAGCCGATCGACCGATTCTCCATCCAGCTATATTCTGCCCGCTCCATCACCCCACTCGAGGCGCAGTTCGCGCTACTGTCCAGCCTCGGCTACACGATGGTCGAGCCCTGGGGCGGGCTATTCAACGAGCCCGAGACGCTGAAGCGGCTGCTCGAACTCCACGGCATGACTGCGCCGAGCGCCCATGTCGGCCTCGACCGGTTGCGCGGGGACGCGGTCGGCGCGGCGAAGATGTGCAAGGCGCTCGGCATCGAGACCATCTTTGCGCCAGCCCCGCCATTGGGCGAACGCGAGGGCGGAGAGAAAGAGTGGCGCAGCATCGGGCGCGAGCTTGCCGAGATCGGAAAGGCGGTAACCGGCGAGGGGCTCAAATTCGGCTGGCACAACCATCATTGGGAATATGGCCGCAGCGACAGCGGCAAGACCTATCTCGAATGCCTGTTCGAGGAGGCCCCCGACCTCGTCTGGGAGGCCGATCTCGCCTGGATCGTGCGCGGTGGCGGTGATCCCGTCGCCGAGATCAGGAAGCATGCGCAGCGCCTGGTCGCCTGCCACATCAAGGATCTCGCACCGTCGGGACAGTGCGCTGACGAGGACGGCTGGGCCGATCCCGGCCACGGTATCATGGACTGGCCGGCGCTGCGCGCGGCGATGACGGAGGCCGGGGTCTCCCTGTTCGTCGCTGAACACGACAAGCCGAACGACGTCGCTCGCTTCGCGCGCCGCGCGCGCGAGACCGTTTCGTCATGGTCGTGACGGGGAGCGGATCATGAGCAAGCTCGGAGTTGGCATCGTCGGATGCGGCAACATCTCGACGATCTACATGCATAACATGCCGAAATTTCGCGATCTGAAGCTGGTCGCGTGTGCCGACTTGCGGCCTGAGGCCGCGCAAGCCCAGGCGGCACAGTTCGGCATCGAGGCGTTGTCGATCGAAGCGCTGCTGGCGCGCCCCGATATCCAGATCGTCGTCAATCTCACCACGCCGAACGCACATTATGGCGTGAGCCAGGCGGCGTTTAACTCCGGCAAGCACGTGTTCGGCGAAAAGCCGATCACGGTGGAAGCCAACGACGCCGCGAGCTTGGTCGCGGAGGCGGCGCGTCGCGACTTGAAGATCGGCTGCGCGCCCGATACTTTTCTTGGCGGCGGCGGACGGCTGGCGCGCGAGCTCATCGATGCCGGTCGGATCGGCAAAGTGCTTTACGGCACCTGCTTTCTAATGTCGCATGGCATGGAGCACTGGCACCCCGATCCAACCTTCTTCTTCAAGCCGGGCGGCGGACCGATCCTCGACATGGGGCCCTATTACCTTGCGGCCCTCATCAATCTGTTGGGGCCCATTGCGCTGGTGCAGGGACGTGCGAGCGCCGGCTTTGCCACGCGGCTCGTCACCTCGAAGGGGCCGATGAACGGTAAGACCGTCGCGGTTGAAACCCCGACGACGGTCATGTCGCTGCTGCATTTCGAGTCGGGCGCTGACATCGTCTTTGCGATGAGCTGGGACGTCTGGAAACACGGGCATCCGCCGATCGAGCTTTACGGCACCGAAGGCTCGCTGCGTGTGCCCGACCCCAACTTCTTCGGCGGCGCGGTGCAATACACCGAGAGGGGGGGCGACTGGATCTCGGTCGCAGCCGACGAACGGCCGTTCGGCAAGCCCAACTGGCGCTCGCCGAATTGGGCCGATCACATGCCGAACCAGGCCAACTATCGTTGCCTGGGCGTCGCTGAACTCGCGAGTGCGGTGCTGCGCGGCACGCCACACCGTTCCTCCGGCGCGCTGGCAAGCCACGCGCTCGAAGTGATGCACGCGATCCTCAAGGTCGGCGTCGAAGGCGGCGAGATCGCGGTGCGCTCGCGCGTCGAGCGGCCGGCGCCACTGTCCGATGTCGACGCGACGGCGTTGTGGGCCGGGGAGACGTTCTGAAGCGGGACGGTCCTTCCGATGTCATTGCCCGTTCCTGACATTGGAATGAAATGCCCGCTCGGTCTCCCGGAACCGGCAAGGGGAGGCGAGCTTTGGTGAGGTATCAAGCCCAGCGGACGCGCGTTGCTGGAGCGTCTGGGGGAGAAGGAAGCATTCGATGAAGATGATCAAGGGACCCGCGATATTCCTGGCTCAGTTCGCCGCCGACGAGGCACCGTTCAACTCCTTCGAACAGATCTGCGGTTGGGCTGCCTCGCTCGGCTATGAGGGGGTTCAGATTCCAAGTTGGGACGGGCGGCTCTTCGACCTGAAAAAGGCCTCGGAGTCGCAGGACTACGCCGACGAGGTGAAGGGGATCGCGGCGCGCCACGGGCTTGCGATCACCGAGCTCTCGACCCATCTCCAGGGCCAGCTCGTTGCGGTTCACCCAGCCTATGATGCAGCATTCGACGGCTTCGCCGCGCCGGAAGTGCGTGGCAACGCCAAGGCCCGCACCGAGTGGGCCGTCGACCAGGTGAAGCGCGCGATCCTGGCCTCCAGGCGGCTCGGGCTCACTGCACAGGCGACCTTCTCAGGTGCGCTTGCCTGGCCCTATGTCTATCCGTGGCCGCAGCGTCCGGCCGGCCTAATCGAGACCGCCTTCGACGAACTCGCCAGGCGCTGGCATCCGATCCTCGACTATGCCGAGGAGCATGGTGTCGATCTCGCCTATGAGATCCATCCCGGCGAGGACCTTCACGACGGCGTCTCCTATGAGATGTTTCTCGAGCGAGTGAAGGGCCACAAGCGCGCGAACCTGCTCTACGACCCCTCGCACTTCGTGCTGCAGCAGCTCGACTATCTCGACTACATCGATATCTATCACGAGCGCATCAAGGCCTTCCACGTCAAGGACGCCGAGTTCAACCCGACCGGTCGCCAGGGTGTCTATGGCGGCTTTCAGAGCTGGGTCGACCGTGCCGGCCGCTTCCGTTCGCTCGGTGATGGCCAGGTCGATTTCGGTGCGGTCTTCTCGAAGCTCACGCAATACGACTACGACAGCTGGGCGGTGCTTGAATGGGAATGTGCGCTGAAGCATCCCGAGCAAGGCGCGCGCGAGGGCGCCGAGTTCATCAAGAGCCATATCATTCGCGTCACCGAGAAGGCCTTTGACGATTTCGCAGGCTCCGGCACCGACGACGCAGCGAACCGCAAGATGCTCGGCATCTCCTGAGCGAGGAGAAGAGATGACTATCGAAGCAAGCAATAAAGCCGGCGGTCACGGTCGCATCCGGCTCGGCATGGTCGGCGGTGGCCAGGGGGCCTTCATTGGCGCCGTCCACCGCATCGCCGCTCGCATCGACGACCAGTTCGAACTTGTCGCCGGCGCGCTCGCGTCAGATCCGGCACGAGCCAAGGCCTCGGCGCGAGAGCTCGGCATCGCCGACGATCGCGCCTATGGCTCCTTCGAAGAGATGGCAAAGGCCGAAGCCGCGCGAGCTGATGGCATCGAGGCGGTCTCGATCGTAACGCCGAACCACATGCACAGCCCTGTCGCGAAGGCCTTCCTTGAAGCCGGAATCCACGTCATCTGCGACAAGCCGCTGACGACGACCGTCGCCGAGGCCGAGGAGTTGGTGGCGCTGGTCAAGAAGACGGGCAGGGTCTTCGTGGTGACGCACAACTACACGGGCTATCCCATGATCCGACAGGCGCGGGCCATGATTGCGAACGGCGATCTCGGTGAGATCCGTCTCGTCCAAGCTGAGTATCTGCAGGATTGGTTGACGGAGCGATTGGAGGCCAGCGGCCAGAAGCAGGCAGCCTGGCGCACGGACCCCGCCCGTTCCGGCGCCGGCGGCTGCATCGGCGACATCGGCACTCACGCCTATAATCTCGCCTGCTTCGTCACCGGGCTAGAGCTCGACGAGCTGCTCGCCCAACTCTCGACCTTCGTCGAGGGGCGGCTTCTCGACGACGACGTTCAGATCCTTCTCAAGTGGAAGGGTGGCGCCAAGGGCATGCTGTGGGCGAGCCAGGTCGCCGTCGGCAACGAGAACGCTCTGACGCTGCGGGTCTATGGCAGCAAAGGCGGCCTGGAATGGGCGCAGGAGAATCCGAACCATTTGTGGTTCACGCCCTACGGCCGCCCCAGGCAGCTCCTGACCCGCGGCGGAACCGGCACCTTGGGCGAGGCCGGTCGGGTCACCCGAATTCCCGCGGGCCACCCCGAGGGTTACCTTGAAGGCTTCGCAACAATTTACGCCGAGGCCGCGCGCGCCATCCGTGCGGCAGGGGCTGGCGAAAAGCCGGATCCCGAGATCATCTTTCCCACGGTTGAGGACGGCCTGGCAGGCGTGAAATTCATCGATGCCGCGGTGAAGTCCTCGGCATGCAAAGGCGCTTGGGTTCGGATGGCGTAACCGCTCCGGCTTCACGGAGAGCGATGCAAGATCCTGGGCTTGGGGAGCGGCAGTGATGTCGGCGAACGAAAAATGGATTCCAATGCCATCAAAAGTACCGCGCAGCACGGGCGTCCCTTGCTCTCGTATGCGATGAGTCCTGCGTCAATGAATCCGAAAGGCGATTTTCCCTTATGAGCGCCCGAGCCGCTAGGTGGAGCGATCGAATTGCGGTTGCCAGCGCAACAGATACGACTGGAGCGAGCGTACAGCGATCGCGAGCAGGATTCCCACGAACATCATGACGAAGATGGCGACCATCATCTCGCTCGCATTGGCGCGCGCCTCGGCCTCTATGATGAGCTTGCCGAGGCCCCGTTCGGCGCCGATGAATTCGCCGACGATGACGCCGATCAGCGCAAAGGAGACCGCCGGCAGGAGCGACGCGAACACCCAGGCGAGCGCGGAGGGAATGACGACCGTGCGCAGCACGGTGAATTCGCTGGCGCCCATCAGGCGGGCAGCCGCGATCTGGTCCCGGTCGACGGCACGCGCGCCCTCGAAGGTATTGAAGAATACCACGAAGAACACGACCAGCCACGCGGTCGCGATCTTGGAGAGATCGCCGAGGCCGAAGATGAGGATGACCAGCGGCACCAGCGCAATGCGCGGTATGGAATTGAACGCCACGATGTAGGGACCGAAGACGCGGGCGAGGAAGTCCGAACGGCCGAGCGCCAGGCCGGCTGCAATTCCGCTGGCTGATCCGAACAGGAATCCCCACCAGGTGTTCTTCAGCGTGACCAACGTGGCAATCCAAAGATTGTTGTCGTTGCCCTTGATGCAGGCGGCAAAGCCGCCGGCATCAGCCAAGCAGCCAAGCCGCAAGAAGCTCTGCCAGATCAGCGACGGCTTGGCGACGAAATAGGGGTCGAGGATCTTCGGCACGTAGGCCTTCGGTAGTAACGCCTTGCTCCATTCAAAGCCCCACTGCCAGACGATGAGCACGAACGCAAGGATCGCGAGCTGCCAGAACAGGATCACGGTGCGGCTCTTGGGCATGGTCAGCCGGCCCTGGTGCGGCGGAATTCTTCGCCGAGGGAATGCCAGATGTGGGAATAGAGGCGGCCGAATTCGGCGGTCTCGCGCAAGGCGACGGGATCACGCGGCCGGGGAATGGAGACGTCGAAATCTTCCTTTAGCCGGCCGGGTCGGGCCGAGAGCAGGATGATGCGACTCGCAAGCGTCAGCGCCTCGCCCAGATCATGCGTCACGAACAGCACAGTCTGCCGCACGCGTTCCCAGATGTCCAACAGCGTCTTGTGCATCTCGAGCTTGGTATGGGTGTCGAGCGCTCCGAACGGCTCATCCATCAAGAGAATTTCGGGCTCGAGGATCAGTGTGCGCATCAAGGCAACGCGTTGGCGCATGCCGCCGGACAACATGCGCGGAAAGCTGTGCTCGAAACCCGTGAGCCCGGCCTTCTCGGTCGCCAAGGCGACACGCCGGGCGCGCTCGGACTTCACCAGCCCCGCAATTTCGAGCCCATAGCCGATATTCTGCTCCACGGTGCGCCACGGAAACAACGTGTCGCGCTGGAAGACATAGCCGACCCTGGGGTTGACCTTGCCTGTCTCGACGATGTCGTCGTCGATCAGGATGCCTCCGCCGGAACGCGGTAACAGTCCCGCGACCATGTTGAGGATGGTGCTTTTGCCGCAGCCGGATGGACCGAGCAGTGCAACGAATTCGCCCTGCTTGACGTTGAAGGACACGTCGTCGACCGCTACGAACTCGTGACCGTTCGCGTTGAAGCGCTTGACGAGGCCTTGCACTGCGATGCGGGTGCGCGCGGCCGCGGCGTCATCGTCGGTTCTCTCGCGCGCGAGGCTCGACCTTGGCGCCGCCGTCATTTGTATTTCGCCTTTGCGGCGCCGAGGAAGCTCATGTCGACGATGTCGTCGTATTTCGTCTCGGGGATATCGGTGCCCTTGCGGTACCAGGGTTTGGCGCCGCGCTCGAACGAGGCCTTGTCGATGCTGCCGTCATAGGCCCAGGTCGACTTGTCGAAGCCCAGCTCCGCGCTGACCGCATCCGGATCAATGCCCGAGAAATATTTCGGCGCGACCAACGCCTGCACCTCGGCAAGCGGCGCCGCCTTCACGTAAGCCATGGCGCGATAGATTGCGTTGACGAAGGCCTGCACCATCTCCTTGTCCTGTTCGATCGTGTCCTGGAGCGCGTAGATCACGAGCACGGGCAGCGTGCCGCCGAAGTCCTTCTCGAACACGCCGGCCTTGGACGTATCGTAGATCGTCTTGCCAAATCCCTTCTTCTCGACTTCGACGATCCAGCTCGGCGGCGCCATGATGGCATCGAACTGCTTGGTTTGGAGCGAGGGAAACATCGTGCTCGGCCCGCCGCCGGCGACCCAGTTCACCTTGTCCCCGAGCCCGCGCGCTTCGAAGACGTAGGTGCCAAACACCCAGGTGCCCGAGCCGATCGCGGTGGCAGCAACGATCGGCTTGGCGCCGTCTCGCTTGTACTCCGCGAGTTTCTCGACCGATGTGATGCCGCTCTCGTAAAGGTCCTGGCGCACCATGATGTTGGCGTAGGAGCACACCATTTCGGTCGCGAGCAGGATCTTGCAGGACTTGCCGCGCGCGCTGAGCTGGAGCGGATGGCTCGCGTCGCCATGCGCGAACAGCGCCTGTCCGGCCGCTAGCGTCTGGCGACCGAACGTGCCGGCGTTGCCGGTGACGAGCTTGGGGTCGAGCCCTTCGTCTTTGAAGTAGCCCTTCAGCTCCGCGATCATGCCGACGGCATAGACGGGCGAGATCGGCCCAAAGGCGAGTGAAACCTGCTTGGCCTCGGCGAACGATCGTCCCGGCAGCATCGATGCGCTGGCCAAAGCGGAGCCTGCTATCAGCACCTGGCGCCTTGTGATGTTCATTTGCTCCTCCCTTTATTTTTTTAATCTCGCCAAGTGTTAGGACGGCGCGATCTTGATTGTTCCTGCTTGTCGCAGTGTTTCGATATCACCCGGCGAAAGTCCGATCTCGCGCAGGATCTCGCTCGTTTGCTCGCCGATCTGTGGTGGATCGTAGCGGTTGGGCAGGCGGCGACCGTCCATGGAAATCGGCAGCAGCGGCGTCTTGGCCTCGCCGCCGTCGGGCAGGCGAATGTTAGTCAGTCCGCCGGATTGATTGAGATGCGGATCATCGAAGAGATCGCCGGGCTTGTTCACCGGCGCGTAGGGCAGATCGAGCTGCTCGAGCCGCGCGGCGAGATCGGTCTTGTTCCATTCTTTGAAGATCTTCGCGATTTCGGGGATCAACCAGCCGCGATGATCGACTCGGTCGTTGCTGGTCGCAAAGCGCGGATCGGCAAGCCAGGCTTCGCGATCGAAGGCACGGCAGAACGCCTCCCATTGCTCTTCGCCGACGATGGTGACGAACAGCTTTGAGCCGTCCCTGGTATCGAAGAGATCGTAGACCGGCCAGGGACTGTCCTTGATCGAATAGGGAATCGAGGGCTGACCGGTGACGACTTCGCACATCATCGCTTGCGCCATCAGGAACACGTTGTTCTCGTACAATGCGCTCTGGATGTAGCGACCTCGACCGGTGCGCTGCCGTTCGGCCAGCGCAGCCTGGATCGCGATTACGCCGAACATGCCGCCCATGATGTCGTTGACCGAGGCGCCGGCGCGCATCGGCCGGTCCGGCAGACCGGTCATGTAGGCGAGACCGCCCATCATCTGCACGACCTCGTCGAGCGCGAGGCGATTCTCGTAAGGACCGGGCAGGTAACCCTTCAGCGAGCAATAGATCAGGCGTGGCGTAAGACTGGCGACGCTCTCGTAGTCGAGGCCGATCCGCTTCAACAAGCCGGGCCTGAAATTCTCGATCAGGACATCGCTGGTCTCGATCAGCCTGCGTGCGATCTCCTGGCCCTCCGCGGTCGACGTATCCAGCGCGATGCTGCGCTTGTTGCGGCAATAGGTGGGGAAGAAGCCGGCAGCGGGGCCCTTGAAATAACGCGTGCGGTCGCCCTTGGGCGGCTCGACCTTGATCACGTCAGCGCCGAGGTCGGCGAGGATCAGCCCGCAGCTCGGGCCCATCACCATCTGGCTGAACTCGATGACGCGAAGTCCGGCCAGCGGACGAAGCTCGGACGTCGTCTCTCGCGCCGCCGCCGTCATGCGGCCCTCCGGAGGACCTTTGGGATGCCGGCTTCGTGCAGATGTCCTGTCAGGTGTTTTGACGGAATATGGCGTGCGAGGATTTCGCGCGTCAGCATCAGGCGGTCGAGGTCGATGCCGGTGGAAAGGCCCATGCGTTCCAGCATGAACACGAGATCCTCGGTCACGATGTTGCCGCGCGCGCCCGGCGCGAACGGGCAGCCGCCGAGGCCGGAGACTGCGGAGTCGAAACGGCGGATGTCCGCTTCGAGGCCAGCGACGGCATTGGCGAGCCCTGCGCCGAGCGTGTCATGCAGATGCAGCCGTAGCGTCATCTGCGGTCCGATCTCGTGCCGCACCGCCTGCACGATCTGACGGATCAGTTTGGGCGTCGCATAGCCGACGGTGTCGGCAAGTCCAATCTCGTCGGCGTGGGCCTCGGCAAAGGCGCGTGCAACGCGGCACACGGCGGCCTCGCTGATTTCGCCTTCCAGGGAGCAGCCGAAGGAGGTGGAGATCGCGCCCATCAACAGCGGCCGTTGATCTACGGGGCGGGCATCGATCGCGGCGCGAACCGCGCGAAAGCCGTCGAGCTGCTCTTCCACAGAGCGGCGGACATTGGCCCGATTGTGGGTCTCGCTGGCTGAGATAACGAAGTAGACGGCGTTGACGCCGGCGGCAATCGCGCGCTCGGCGCCTTTAGGGTTCGGCACCAGCGCACCGATAGTCGCTGTCTTGTGCGTGAGTGCATGCGCCGTCACCGCATCGACGTCGGCAAATTGCGGCACGACCTTCGGCGGCACGAAAGACCCGGCATCAATCTCGCGCACGCCGGAGGCAGCGATCATGTCGATCAGCGCGCATTTGGCTTCCGTCGGAACGAAGATGTCCAGGTTCTGCAGACCATCGCGAGGAGCGACCTCGCAAATATGGACATCAGGCTCGCGCGCCATCTGGCTCTCCCTGTATTGTATATTGTTGCGTAAAAGAACAATCCGTGGAACAATCTGTCAAGCCCAAACTTTGCGTGCACTGCAATGACGACGTCCGACAGTTCCCGACAGCGCGCTGCCAGAAACGGCGGTTCCGAGCGTGCCGAGCATCTCGCCGGCCTGATCATGGCGCTCGCGCGTCGCGAGGGCATGAAGGCCGGCGATCGCTTGATTGAACAAAGGCTTGCGGATGCGCTCGATCTGTCACGCGCGCCGATCCGGCTCGGCCTCAAGGCTCTGGAAGCTGCGGGGCTGGCACGCGGCGAGCCGCATCGCGGTTTCGTGCTGGCCAAGAATCCGAACAGTGGTGCGGCCCAGCCGGCGCTCGCGGCCGTCAAGCGCGGCGAGCAGGTTTACGCAGGCATCGCGGGCGACGTGCTCGCGAGCCGGATGCCGCTTGATGTCACCGAGGCGGAGCTGATGCGCCGCTACGATCTCAGCCGCGCCGAGTTGCAGCGGCTGCTCGACCGCATTGCGGCCGAGGGGTGGATCGCGCGGCTGCCGGGATATGGCTGGCGCTTCGCGGAGACCGTATCCAGCCCCGAAGCGCAGGCCAAGGCCATGGCGTTTCGCGCGGTGATCGAACCGGCGGCGATCGCGCAGCCCGACTTCCTGCTGTCGCAGGAGGTCATCGCACGTTTGCGCGAACGGCAGCAGCGCGTGTTGGAAGGCGAGCTTGAGAAGATGACGATCGGCGAGATCTTTCACTCCGGCTGCGAGTTCCATGAAGAGATCGTCCGCGGCGCCGCAAATCCCTTTTTCGTTGAAGCGCTGAGGCGCGTGAACTCGATCCGGCGCCTGTTCGCCTATCGCAGCTTCGCCGATCGTGACGGCATGCGCAGGCACGTGCGCGAGCATCTGCGCTTGCTCGATCTGTTGGAAGCGCAGCGCTATGCCGAAGCGGCGGAGCTGATGGCCAAGCATCTGCAGCGCCCGCTCATCGCAGGCTTGTCCTGAGGCCAGATCCGCGGCGGCAGTGTTCGACCGCCGCGGGATGCGAGATCTACGCCTTCAGGCCCGCATCCCGCGCGCGCACTGCGGTGGCGAGCGCAAAAAAGCCGCCGGGGGAATCGCCGGTCAGCGCGCTCTCTGCATTTACCCTGCAAATACGCTTGCGCCGCTATCTGCGCAACTGACCCGTTCGCGGAAGAAGCCGAAGAGTTCGCGGCCAATCCCTACATGGGCCGTTGAGAGATCGGATTGCGCGCAGGCTCGCACGGCCCACTCGCTCGGGTTGACGAGCACGTCAAGCCGACCAGTGACGGCGTCAAGCCGAATGACGTCGCCATTGCGAATTCGTGCAATCCCACCGCCGTCAGCTGCTTCAGGAGTCACGTGAATGGCCGCGGGAACCTTACCGGAGGCGCCCGAAAGCCGCCCATCTGTGACAAGCGCGACTTTGAACCCGCGATCCTGAAGCACGCCAAGAAGCGGCATCAGCTTGTGCAGCTCCGGCATGCCGTTCGCCTTCGGACCCTGGAAGCGTACCACTGCGACTACATCACCCGCGAGTTCACCCGCGGCGAAGGTGCGTTGTAGTTCCTCCTGGGAATGGAAGACGCGAGCGGGAGCTTCGATCACATGGCGCTGCGGTACGACCGCAGATGTCTTGACGACCGCGCGCCCTAGATTGCCCTTCAGAAGCTGAAGGCCGCCGGTTGCTTGGAACGGGTCAGCGATCCGACGAAGCACGCCGGAATCGCCGCTTCCAGCCGGTCCGTCCTGCCACGTCAACGTGCCTTCGGCGTCAAGCCGCGGCTCTTGCAGATACGCATCAAGTCCGGCGCCGCAAATGGTCAAGACGTCGCGGTGCAGCAGCCCAGCAGCCAGCAATTCCCGGATCAAGAAGCTCATCCCGCCGGCGGCGTGAAAATGGTTCACGTCTGCGGAGCCGTTGGGATAGATGCGCGCGATCAGCGGCGTCACCTGCGCGAGGTCGGCGAAATCGTCCCAGGTCAGGGTGAGGCCGGCCGCTGCAGCCATAGCAACCAGATGCAGTGTCATATTGGTTGAGCCGCCGGTGGCATGCAGTCCCACGATGCCGTTGACGAACGCGCGCTCGTCGAGCACGCGCCCGATCGGTATGTATTGATTGCCGAGCGAGGTGATGTCCAATGCTCGCTCGGTCGCCGCGCAAGTGAGCGCATCGCGCAATGGCGTGTTCGGATTCACGAAAGATGAACCCGGCAGCTGCAGGCCCATGATCTCCATCAGCATCTGATTAGTATTGGCGGTCCCGTAAAAGGTGCAGGTCCCCGGGCCGTGATAGGCCTGCGCCTCCGCTTCCAGCAGAGCTTCGCGACCGAGTTTTCCTTCCGCGTAAGCCTGCCGGATTTTCGCTTTTGCGTCGTTGGCCAGACCCGAGGTCATCGGACCGGATGGAATGAAGATCGCGGGCAAATGCCCGAACGAGAGCGCGCCGATAACGAGACCCGGCACGATCTTGTCGCAAATGCCTAGAAACACCGCGGCGTCGAAGGTTTGATGCGACAGCGCGATCGCGGTGGACAGCGCGATGACCTCGCGCGAAAACAACGAGAGCTCCATTCCCGCTTCGCCTTGGGTGATGCCGTCGCACATCGCGGGAACGCCGCCTGCGACCTGGGCAACACCGCCTGCTGCTCGCGCGCTCTGTCGGATGAGTTCGGGGAAACGCTCATAGGGCTGATGCGCCGAGAGCATGTCGTTGTAGGCCGTGACGATTCCGAGGCTGGGAACGTGGCCATTCTGCAGCAGCTTCTTGTCGTGCCCCCCGCAAGCCGCGAAGGCGTGGGCCTGGTTGGCGCATCCCAGCCGCCGCCGCACTGGCGTGCTCGCCGCGTCAGCAATGCGGTCGAGATAGCGTGCTCGGCGGTCTTGACTGCGCCGAGCGATGCGATCAGTCACTTCGGCGACCCGCGCATGGACCTTTGCTTCAATCGTCATACAAGCCTCCTGATTGCCGGTTGAGCATCGGCGATAAGCTGCTCCGTGGTCACGGAGCGTCTTCCATCCATGTTCGACTATCGCGCTCGATCAACGCGACGGCGGCGGAGGGGCCCCAGCTGCCGGCGACATAGGGGCGGGGGATTTCATTCATCTGACTCCACGCCCGACGGATCGGGTCGATCCAGCGCCATGCCGCCTCGACTTCATCCCGGCGCATGAACAACGTTGCGTCTCCGCGGACCACATCCATCAATAGTCGTTCGTAAGCGTCCGGTACCGAGACGTCGAATGCTTCCGCAAAGCTCATGTCGAGGGGGACATATTGCAACCGCATGCCGCCCGGTCCCGGCTCCTTGATCATGAGCCAGAGCTTGATTCCCTCGTCGGGCTGCAGGCGGATCACGAGCCGCGTCTGCACAGCCTTTCCCGAATTCGAATTGAAGATCGAATGTGGAACTTTCCTAAAGGTCACGACGATCTCGGAACTGCGTTGCTGCAACCGTTTTCCGGTGCGCAGGTAGAAGGGAACGCCGGTCCAGCGCCAATTCGCAACGGCCGCCTTGACCGCAACGAAAGTCTCGGTCGAGCTTGGGCCATCGGTGATTTCTTCCGCATACCCCGGAACCGCGATGCCGTTGCATGCGCCGGCGCGGTATTGACCCGGCACGGTCAGCAATGCCGCGTTTGTTTCGTCGATCCGTTCGAGCGACTTCAGGATCTTGAGTTTCTCGTCGCGCACGGCGTCGGCTTCGCGCGAATGTGGCGGCTCCATCGCCACCAGACATAGCAGTTGCAGAAGATGGTTCTGCACCATGTCGCGCAGGGCGCCGGAATTGTCGTAGTAGGGGCCACGCTCCCCCACGCCGATAGATTCGGCGACCGTAATCTGTACATGGTCGATGTGAGCGGCATTCCACAGCGGCTCGAACAACGCATTGGCGAACCGCAACGCCATTAAATTCTGCACCGTCTCCTTGCCGAGATAGTGATCGATCCGGTAGACACGTTCCTCCGGAAAAATCATGCCCACGGTTCGATTGAGGCGGATTGCGGACTCAAGATCCTTGCCGATCGGCTTCTCGATAACGATGCGGGAATCGCCTTTTGAAAGACCATAGTGACCTAGCTTTTCGCAGATAGGTCCGAACAGATGCGGTGCCGTAGCCAGATAATGGACCTGAATGCGTTCGGCGTACGCCGAAAGGGCGGCTGCAAGTTCGGCCCACCCGTTCTCACTTTCCGCATCGGTCGCGATGTAGGAGATGCGGGCCAGGAAGCGATCGAGTTCGGGCCCCGTGGTTTCCGATGCCGGTACATATTTCGTGATCGCCGCGCGCACGATGGCGAGGAAATCATCCCGTGACATCGCGGCGCGCGCGACGCCGAGAATAGTCGCTTCATCTGGTAGCTGGCCCGCAAAATCGCGACGAAACAGCGCCGGCAACAGCTTGCGGCACGCCAGATCACCCGTTGCTCCGAAGACGGTCAGGACGAAGGGAGACACAGGAATCACGCGGCTGGTCATACGCGAGCCTTTCTCAATTCGATCCCGTTCGATGGGCCGCACTGCGTCCGTCACCCTATCAAGCATGGCATGGGTCCGTACTCGCATCGATGTCGGCGGCGGTCGGCAGGTCGGCACCATCGCGGGAGACTGTGATGGCGGCGGCGGCCGTCCCGTAAGCGAGCAACTCGCGGATTGCCGATGGGTCGAGCGCCGCGACGGCGTCGGGATGGAGCCTGTCGGTCTTGGCAAGCTGCGCAAGCAGGGCGGCGTGGAATGTGTCGCCGGCGCCCACAGTGTCGCGCACGACCACGGAACGACCGGGCACGGAGACGCTTCCGGCGGCGGAAAATGCGGTTGCTCCCTTCGCTCCCTCGGTCACCACCACCAGGCGCGCGCCGCACTCCAGCCAGTAGGAAGCCGCATCGGCAATTGAGACACGACCGCCCCACGCAACACGAACATCCTCGTCACTCGCCTTGATCATTGTGGCCGTCCGGTAGAAGCGTTCCGCGGCGACGGTCCAGCTTTGCATATCGCTGACAACGGTTGGACGGACGTTCGCATCGACGCTGATGACACGGCGACCATGCTCGCGTCGGGCGAGCGCGGCAAACGTGGTGCCGACCGGCTCGACTGCCATCGAATAAGAGCCAAAGGTTAGAGCCTGAATATCGTCCGGCAGCGTGCTGGGAAGGTGGGTAAGCTGAAGCGAACGATCTGCCGCACTGTCGCCGTGGAAGGCGTAGTTCGGTTGACCATCGTCGGCAGTCGCTACGATCGAAATCGTGGACGGCCGGTCGGTGCGCACGAGAAAGCCACCGTCCACGCCTTCGCGAGCTAGCCTGTCCACGAGGAACGCGCCGAAGGGATCACGCGAGATGCCACTCAGGAAGGCTGTTCGAACGCCAAGCCGGGCGAGACCAACGGCGACATTGAATGGAGAGCCACCGGCAACGGCCCGGACCGACATTTCCGACCGACCGGGCCTCGTCACGAATAGATCGATAAGGGCTTCGCCACAGACAAGAATCACAATGCGTCATCCCTGTTTGGCGCGACAAGTCTCGAAGCCCTCAGGCACTCGCGGGGAGAAGGATCCGCGCCAGGCATGGTGACTCGCTCGGAGCGGACAATCCTGTCGTCGACCATGCTTAATCCTTGAAGAGCACGTCGTGATCGCGAGCGAACGCAGCGAGCAACGGCAAGGCCGCACCACCGATCGCGCGTGCATCACGCCCGATCGAGCCTTCGACCACCACGGCGTCGGTGAGGCCCTGCCGATCCATACGGGCCCAATGTTCGTTTGTGCGCTCGACGAGACGACGGCGCACATCAAGCGGAAGAGCTCCGTCGATAACGACGGCTTCGAAGTCGATCACGGCCAGCAATGCGGCGATGGCCTGCGCCAGGGCCTCGGCTGCCGCCGCAATCCACGCGTCGAGTGGGTCCTCGAAGCTCGACCAGTCGTCGGGCGAGAGCCAGATATCAGTGCCAGGTCGACCCGCTGCAATCAGTCGTCGCTCCAACTGATAGATGGAGGCGGTGCGGATCAACTGCTGAAGGCTTGTCTCTCCGTTGCTCTCTCGTCGCATGATAGGCATGGAGCCGAACGCGCCGGCATTTCCGCTACGACCCGGGAAGAGGCTGCCGTTCAGAACGATGCCGCCGCCGATGAAGGCGCCGATGTAGAAGTAAGCGAAATCCCGGTACGCTGCGCCGGCGCCAAAGGTGAGTTCGGCCGCGCATGCCGAAGTCGCGTCGTTGCAGACACGCACCGGCCAAGGGCTGAAGCGGCGCGAGAGTTCAGCGGCGACGTTGAAGTCACGCCACTTGCCGAGCACGCCGGGCGGCGTTTGCAGATCAGCTTCCCAACTCCACAACTCAAATGGCATCGCGACGCCAAGGCCGCTGATCCTGCCATGCTGAGCTTCTGGCAGTTCGGCGAGAAGACCCGGCATCTCGTGTTCCGCAAATGCCACGATGTCTTCGGGCAGGGGGTAGGAATAGATTGCCCGGCGTCTGGCGCGGATGCCAGCGGTGAAGTCCATCAACACCAGATCTGAACTGCGCCGACCGATCATGAGACCGAGACCGAAAGCGCCAGACGGGTTGAGCGAATAGGGGACGGAGGGTTGGCCGATGCGGCCTCGCTGCGGTTCGCCTGCGAGCACCAGGCCATCAGCCTCCAACCGATTGATGATCACCGTTGTCGTTTGGGTCGAAAGACCGGTCAGGCGCGCGATTTCGACTTTGGCGAGACTGCGGTGGCGCCGGATGAGGGAAAGGATTAGGCGCTCGTTGTAGAGCCTCACGCCGGTCTGAGTGGTACCGCGGCTGTCGCCAGGCAAAGCCACCGTGAACCCCGAGACCGGTGCTGTTTCTTCCATCCTTGGCTCCGCAGGCTTGAGGGATCTGTCAATCGCGACAGTCCTACTGGCCCCTCTCCGGCTGTCAGATGCAACAATGGAGGCAATCGGCGGCTGGTGTCAATTAATAACTCGGGATGATTTATTTATTGACAGGGTCCTTTGCAGCTCTCTAGGATCAGAAACACGCGGTCGAAACCGCGAGGCGAACAAAACGATCTTACGGGAGGGAACAGATGCGTCAGTCACTCGGACTATTCACAGCGTTCGCGCTGGTTTTGGGCACCACCAGCAGCTTCGCGGCCGATAAGCCGATCGTCGGGCTCATCACCAAGACCAACACCAATCCGTTTTTCGTGAAGATGAAGGCTGGCGCCGAGGAGGCGGCCAAGGCCAATGATGTCGAGCTGCGATCCTTCGCCGGAAAGGTCGACGGTGACAATGAGAGCCAGGTAGCGGCCATCGAGAACCTGATCGCCGCCGGTGCGAAAGGCATTCTGATCACACCGAACGACTCCCGCGCCATCGTTCCTGCCGTTGAGAAGGCACGGGCCGCTGGCATGCTGGTCATTGCCCTCGACACCCCGCTCGATCCGGCGAATGCGGCGGATGCGACGTTTGCCACTGATAATTTCCTGGCGGGTCAATTGATCGGCCAGTGGGCCGCCAAAACCCTGGGCGCCAAGGCGGCAACTGCAAAGGTCGCCCTGCTGGACCTCAACGTGAACCAGATCTCGGTCGATGTCGCCCGCGATCAGGGCTTTCTGAAAGGCTTTGGCATTGATCTCGGCAACCCCGCCAAGATCGGCGACGAGAAGGATGCGCGCATCGTTGGCCACGATGTGACGCTCGGCAGCGAAGAGGGCGGCCGCAAGGCGATGGAGAATTTGCTGCAGAAGGATCCCGGCATCTCGCTCGTCTATACCATCAACGAGCCGGCGGCAGCGGGAGCCTACGAGGCTTTGCGCTCGGTCGGCCGCGACAAGGACGTGCTCATCGTTTCGGTCGACGGCGGTTGCCCCGGCGTGCGCAACGTGAAGGACGGCGTCATTGGGGCCACTTCCATGCAGTTTCCGTTGCTCATGGCGGCGAAAGGCGTCGAAGCGGTGAAGGCGTTCGCTTCGGGCGGCGGCAAGCCGAAGGCGTCGCCGGGCCTGGACTTCGTCAACACCGGTGTCGAACTCGTCACCGACAAGGCGGTCGGCGAGATGCCGTCGATCGACAGCGCCGCCGCGTTGAAGAAGTGCTGGGGCTGATCACCTCTCGACTTGTAGCTCATGACAAGGACTGGCGCCCGCGATCCGGGCGCCAGATAGCGCCGGAGAACTCGCCCGAGATTGGGTGGACGGGTCTCTGCATGGAACGAGGAAAGCGGCCATGACCGATATCGGCAGTAATCGTCCGGCTGCCCAGGCTTTCGAGCTCGTGCTCGACAAGGGCGAGAGCCGCGTGGCCGAATTCGAAGTCCGCGCAAGATCGCCGCTGCAAAAGCTTCAGCACTTCCTGCACGCCAATCCGACGGCGGTGCCGGCGATCGTGCTCTTGCTTGCTGTGGCGGCATTTGGTCTCATCGTCGGCTCGCGCTTTCTCTCGATGTTCAACCTGTCGCTGATTATCCAGCAGGTCAAGATCATCGGTGTGATCGGGGTGGCTCAGACGCTGATTGTGATCACAGCCGGCATTGATCTGTCGGTTGGCGCCATCATGGTGCTGTGTTCCGTCATCATGGGCAAGCTCGCGGTCACCATAGGGTTGCCCGCTCCAGCCGCGCTCTTTGTTGGCGTCGCCGCAGGTGCCGGTTGCGGCGTGCTCAACGGTACGCTCGTGACACGGCTCAAGCTGCCGCCCTTCATCGTAACACTTGGGACTTGGTCGATCTTCTTTGCGCTCAATCTCTGGTATTCGGCATCCGAGACCATTCGTTCGCAGGAGGTCGCGAAAATCGCTCCGCTGCTGCAGGCATTGGGAACGCCGGTGAATATCCTTGGTGCCCGCTTCACCTACGGCTCCTTCTTCATGCTCGGTCTCGTGGCATTGATCTGGTTCGTGCTGAATCGCACAGCCTTCGGGCGCCATCTCTACGCGGTGGGCGACGATCCCGATGCGGCGCGGCTTTCCGGGATCCGAACCGACCGCATCCTTTTCAGCGTCTACGTGATTGCTGGCGTGATTTGCGCGCTCGGTGCGTGGACATTGATCGGGCGCATTGGTTCGATCAGCCCGCAGGCCGGCCAGACGTCCAATCTGGATAGCATTACGGCGGTGGTCGTCGGTGGTGCCAGCCTCTTCGGCGGGCGTGGTTCTATTGTCGGCACGCTGATCGGCGCCCTCATTGTCGGCGTGTTTCGCAACGGGCTCGCCTTGTCCGATGTCGATGTGCTCTGGCAGGAGTTCGCCGTCGGCTGGCTGATCATCATCGCAGTGGCGCTCGATCAATGGATTCGCAAGGTGTCGGCATGAGCGCAGGACCGCACGTCCCAGGAGCGACACCGCTGCTACAGGCGCGCAGCTTGAACAAACGCTATGGCCGCGTGACGGCGCTCGATCGCGCCGACTTCGATCTCTATCCGGGCGAAATCCTGGCTGTGATTGGAGACAATGGCGCCGGAAAATCATCGCTGATCCGTGCGCTCTCGGGCGCACTGATTCCAGACGCCGGCGAGATCCGACTGGCTGGTGGGCCGGTCGCGTTCCGCTCGCCGCTCGACGCTCAGGCGGCCGGCATCGAGACGGTCTATCAGACGCTCGCGCTGTCTCCGAGCCTGTCGATCGCCGACAACATGTTTCTTGGCCGCGAATTGCGTCGGGCGGGTCCGCTCGGCACGATCTGCCGCATGCTCGACCGCAAGACCATGCAGCGCATCGCTCGCGAGAAGCTCACCGAGCTTGGCCTCATGACAGTGCAGAGTATCAACCAGCGCGTCGAGACCTTGTCGGGCGGTCAACGCCAGGGCGTGGCGGTGGCAAGGGCTGCAGCCTTCGGGTCGCGTGTCGTGATCATGGACGAACCGACCGCAGCGCTCGGGGTCAAGGAATCGCGTCGCGTGCTGGACCTGATCCTCGACGTGCGAAGCCGAGGCATTTCGGTGGTCTTGGTCAGCCACAATATGCCGCACGTATTCGAGATCGCCGACCGCATCCATATCCACCGGCTCGGTCGTCGGCTCACCGTGATCGACCCCAAGGCCTATACGATGTCGGACGCTGTCGCGTTCATGACCGGCGCGCGGGCACCGCTAGAAGTCGCGTGACCGAGCGTGACCCCTGCGGGAGGCGGAAATGAACACGGGTTCTCAGATCCCGCTGCTCGGAATGCGTGGCATCGTCAAGAGCTTTGGCGGTGCACAGGCGCTGCGCGGCGTCGATTTCGATCTCAAGAGCGGAGAAATTCACGCGCTGCTTGGCGAGAACGGCGCAGGCAAATCGACCCTGATGAATGTTCTTTCCGGCGTGATCGCGCCTGACCACGGCGAGATCCGCGTCGACGGGGCCGCCGTCCGCTTCACCGATCCACGCGCGGCGCAGGCCGCGGGCGTTGCGACGATTTTTCAGGAGCTCGATCTCGTTCCGAGCCTCGATGTGACCGCCAACCTGTTCCTCGGCCGCGAGTTGACGCGGGCAGGCGTGCTCGATGGTGGCGCGATGCGCCGCGCGGCGCGGGCGCGTCTTGATGAGATCGGTTTCGATGTGGATGTCGATCAGCCGGTCGGTGAATTGTCGGTCGGCCGGCGGCAGATCGTTGCGATTGCCAAGGCCATGACCTATGCGTCGCGCATTCTCGTGATGGACGAGCCGACGGCCGCGTTGACCGCGGTGGAGGTGCAGCGGCTGTTCCATGTGATGCGCGACATCGCTCGGCGCGGTGTCGGCATCGTCTACATCTCGCATCGGCTCGAAGAGGTCCCGCGCGTCGCCGACCGGGTGACGGTCTTGCGCGACGGCAGGATCGCAGGGACGGCGCCGCCGACTGCGCCGCAATCCGATCTCGTGGCGCTACTCGTCGGTCGGCCACTCGCTGAGCTCTACCCGCGCCGCAGCGGAGCTTTCGGCGGTCGCGTGCTGCATCTCGATCGGGCCGCCTGGCGCCCGCGCCGGCACCGGCCCGGCTGGCGTGCGCCGTGCGAGGTCTCGCTGGATGTGCGAGCCGGCGAGGTCGTCGGCCTTGCCGGCATCATGGGAGCGGGACGGACCGAGCTGCTCTCGACGCTCTATGGCGCGGGCGGTCCCGGCGCATGGTCGGGCCGCGTCGAGGTTGGGGAACGGCCGGTCAGGTTGACCTCTATTCCGGAGGCGCGCCGCGCCGGCGTCGCCTTTGTCAGCGACGACCGCCGGGGCGCTGGTTTGATGCTGCGCGACAGCGTCGAACGAAATCTCGTCGCCTCGGTGCTACGGCGCGTGTCGCCATTCTTTCTGATGTCGCCAGCGCGGCAGGCGAGGCTTGCGAGTCAGGCGATCAAGGCGTTCGACGTGCGGCCGCCGCGGCCGGAGCTGGCGGTCGGCGCGCTCTCCGGAGGCAATCAGCAGAAAATCGCGCTTGCCAAAGAGGTGCTCGGCCAGCCCCGCCTGCTTCTGCTCGACGAGCCGACGCGCGGCGTGGATGTCGGCGCAAAGGGCGAAATCTATGCCCGCATTCGCGAGCTCGCCGCGCAGGGCGTCGGCATTCTCGTCGCTTCCAGCGAAATGCCCGAGTTGATCGGCCTGTGCGATCGCATCGTCGTGCTGAAGGCCGGACGTACGGTTGCCGAGTTTCCAGCCGGTGCCGCAGAGGACGACATCCTCGCGGTGGCCGAATCCAATCAGGATGACAGCGATGAATGACGCAGCAACGCTTGTAAAATCCGTGCCAGCGCAGTCCACGCCGAAGCGCCGTCTCGATTTCTTCGCTATCGCGGTCCGCTTTCAGAGCGTCATAGGACTCATCCTCGTTGCGATTGGCGGCGTCATCTTCTCGCCGCGGCGGCACGGCTCCATCCTGTTCCTGGCGCCGGACAACATCGCGAACATCGTGCGGGCGATTTCCGAGACGGGCATTATCGCCGTCGGTATGACTTTCGTCATCATCACGGCGGGCATTGATCTGTCGGTCGGCGCGCTGCTCAGCCTGTGCAGCGTGCTCACCGCTACGATCATGACGACATGGGGCTGGGGACTCCTTCCGACCCTGTTGTTCGTGATGACCTGCGGCGCGCTGTTTGGTTGCGCGCAAGGCGCGATCTCGACCCGCTTTCGCCTGGAGGCTTTCATCGTTACGCTGGCGGGCCTGCAGGTCGCGCGTGGCCTGGCGCTGGTGATCTCCAACAATCAATACATCAACATCTCCTACGGCAATGGTCCGGGCCTTGCGCCGCCGATTTTCTCGGTGCTGGGGGATCGGCTCTTCGATAACACGGTTCCGGTCGCGACATTGGTGTTTCTCGTCGTCGCGATCGTTGCCATTTTCGTGCTGAACTTCACGCGGTTTGGGCGCTATGTCTTCGCGGTCGGCGGCAACGAGCGGGCGGCACGGCTCTCCGGCGTGCCTGTCACGCTGGTCAAGATTTCGGTCTACGCGATCACGGGCCTGGTGTCGGCCATCGCCGGCATCGTCCATGCCGGCCAGTTCAATTTCGGCAGCGCCAACGACGGTACGGGCTATGAACTGACCGCGATTGCGGCGGTGGTGATCGGGGGAACCAGCCTGTTCGGTGGCGCCGGCTCGATGATCGGCACGATCGCAGGTGCGATCATGCTTGGCGCGTTGGCCAACATCCTTCAGCTCAACAATATCAATGCAGCCCTGCAACTGCTCGCGACCGGCGCGATCATCGTTGTGGCCGCGGTTCTTCAATCCCTCGTTCGTCGCCGCGAGGGATTGGGTCGGTGATCGCAATGGTGACGTAAAGGCCTGGCGACGACCAGCAGCTGCCGGGAAGCACCGCACGTTCGTGACGGAAATGTTCGAGACAAACACACAAGCAGGCAAACAGGGAGTGAAATCATGCGACGCGTATCTAGGAAGGCAAGGTTCTGGTCCAATCTGGTGCTGGGCGCCGGCGCGGCGACGCTCGTCACGGGAGCCGCGCAGGCGGCACCACTGGTCAAGGAGTGCAGCAAGAATGGGGAGTTCGTAATCGGCTTTTCGCAGGCCAACAATGCCGAGCCCTACCGCCAGCATGTCAACGACCAGCTCACCGCTGCGGCGAAGAAGGTGCCGCAATTCAAGCTACAAATCGCCGATGGTGCGGGCAACGTGAATACGCAGACCTCGCAGATGGACAATTTCATCACCCAGAAGGTCGACCTGATCCTGATTTCGCCGTTCGAGGCCGCGCCTCTGACGCCGGTCGTCGCGCGGGCCATGAAGGCCGGCATTCCCGTCATCGAGCTGGACCGCAAGACGGTCGGCGAGCCTGGGAAGGACTACACCGGCTTCATCGGCGGCGATAATTTCAAAATCGCTGAGGAGGCTGGCAAATACGTCGCCGACAAGCTCCTGCCGCAGGGCGGCGAGGTGGCGGTGCTCCAGGGCCTGCCGAGCTCGACGCCCGCCGTCGAACGACTCAACGGCTTCAAGTCCGGCGTGAAGGATAATCCAAAGGTCCAGGTCGTCGCCGAGCAGGCTGCCGACTGGCTGCCGGATAAGGCGCAGACCGCGTTCGCCGCAATGCTCCAGGCCCATCCGAACATCAAGGCGGTTTATGCGAGCAACGACATGATGGCCGCCGGTGCGCGCCTCGCGGCGAAGGGTGCCGGCAAGCTCGATCAAGTGAAGATCCTTGGCACCGATGGCTTGCCCGGGCCCGCCGGCGGTATCCGCGCAGTTGCGGAAGGTGAGTGGGCGGCGACCTTCACCTATCCGACCGGAGGTCCGGAGGCGATCGAGATGGCGAAGTCTATCCTGCTCGATTGCGTCGAGAAGGTGCCGACCGTGGTGACCGTGCCGACCACCGCGATCACGCCCGATAACGCGAAGCAGTTAATGCAGAACTGAACGGGTTCTTCGCACATTGCTCGGTGGGCGCGGCCTGGGGTGGCCGTTCGCCCACCGCGCCCCAGCTCCTATGTTCCAGGTGCGACTGCTCCACCGCTTCGTTTGCCGAACCCAGTCCTCTTTGGGACAGAGAACTGCCTCGAGTAGGCAGAGACATCTCCAGTGGCTCCGATCGCAAGCTCTGATAGATCCCGAACATCAGCCTGACGATAGCTCTCCTTTAGGAGCCCGCGCTTTGTCCGCCATCGACGTGCAGGATTTCGCCGGTTACGAAGCCGGCACCTTCAAGGAAGAGCACGGCCTCGACGATCTCGTGGACCTCACCCATCCGCCCGATCGGGTGTTGCATCGCGAGATAGTCGTACATTTCGGGCCTGTGCATCGACGTCTTGGTCGCTCCGGGTGCTACCGCGTTGACGCGGATTCCTCGGCTTGCAAGTTCAACGGCAAGCGACTTCGTCGCCGCGTTTAGACCACCCTTGGTCAGGGCTGCCAACGCTGACGGCGCCTGGCTGCTGACGTTCTCGTCAAGGCTGCTCGTGATCTGCACGATGTGCCCGGACCCGCGCCTCAGCATAGCCACCGTGGCGCGTCGCGTAATGTGGAAAAAGCCGTTGAGGTTGATCGCCAGCATCCTGGCATAGTCATCGTCCGTATATTCGACAAACGGCTTTCCGATGAAGATGCCGGCGTTGTTGATAAGCGTGTCGACGCGGCCAAATCGGTCGAGCGCCTGCTGAACAATCTGTTCTGCGGTTCTTGGGTCGCCGATGTCGCCGGCGATGGCAAGAATGTCCGGATCGGATGACGGGTCGATCGAACGGGCGTTCGCGACCACGCTGTAGTGTCTGCCGCGATACGCTCTAACCAGGGCTTCGCCGATGCCTCGCGAAGCGCCAGTTATGATTGCAACTTTGCGTCCTTCGTCCATGGGATGCTCCATACTCGCTCGTCGAGCGATTCCGCTGCTGTTTGTGCTACTGCGCCGTCCATCCGCCATCGACCGAGATGGCCGCGCCCGTGATCTGATCTGCCGCAGGTGAACAGAGGAACGCCACTGTGCCTCCAAGCTGCTCCGGAGAGACGAATTCGCAAGACGGCTGCTTCTCACCCAAGAGCGCCTTGGCAGCGTCCTGTTGGCTGATGTTCTTTTGCGCGGCCATGTCGCTGATCTGCTTTTCGACCAGAGGTGTCCGCACCCAGCCGGGACAGACCGCGTTGCAGGTCACGCCGCTACCGGCGGTCTCCAGGCCGACCACCTTGGTCAGGCCGATCAAGCCATGCTTGGCCGCGACGTAGGCGGCCTTGTGTGTCGACGCAACGAGGCCGTGGGTCGAGGCGATGTTGATGATCCGGCCCCAGCGCTGCTTCTTCATCTGGGGTACCGCGGCGGCGATGCCGTGGAATGCGGCCGACAGATTGATGTCCAGGATCGCCTGCCACTTGGCGGGCGGAAATTCGTCCACCGGTGCGGTGAACTGGATACCGGCATTGTTCACGAGAATGTCGACACGCGCGAAAGTCTCGATCGTGGTTGCAATCAGTCGGCGCACGGAATCGCCTTTCGACATATCAGCGCCGTCGTACACGACACGCACGTCGTGCTCGCGTTCGATCCCGCTGCGGATAGCTTCGATCTCGCCGAGGTCGCCGAAGCCGTTCAACACGATGTTGGCGCGGAGCCTGGCCAACTCCTTGGCGATTCCGAGCCCGATGCCGCTGGTTGAACCGGTGACGATCGCTACTTTATTCCTCAACATGGGAGTTCCTTTCATGCTTCGTGGTGGTCTTGTTGCGGATTAGTGAAATCAGTGCCCGCTGCCGACTTCGATGCGCTCGGGCCTTGTGAGCATGAGCGCAGCGAGAAGCGCGACGATCTGCGAGATGCCGAGCAGATAGAAGGTGTCGCTGAATGCGAGGATGAAGGCCTGCTTCTGGATGATCTTGCCGATCGCGACGTAGGCGTGATGGACGGCATCGATCCGATCGATCACGCCATGGCTCATGAAATACTGGGTAAGTTGATCGAGCCGGGTGCGGGTAGCCTGCTCGAACATCGTCACCTGCTGCGAGAGCACGTTGGAATGATACTGCTCGCGTTTGGTCAGCAAGGTCTGGAGCGCGGCAATACCGATCGCGCCGCCGAGGTTGCGCATCATGTTGAACAGCGCAGATGCGGACCCGGCATTCTCCGCCTCGATTCCTGCTGTTGCGACTGCCGACAGCGGCGCAAAGACGAGGGCTTGACCAAGTGCGCGGATGACGTTCGGCCAAAAAAGCTGATCGGCCGCACAGTCGTTTGTCATATAGATGTTCAGGAAGTTGGAACCACCAAAGAGGACAAAGCCGACGCCGATGACAAGGCGCGGATCGAGGCGCTGCATCAGGCGCGGTACCAGCGGGATCAGCACGAGCTGCGGCAAGCCGGTCCACGCCAGCACCATGCCGATCTGCTCGGAATTGTAACCCTGGATGCGCGACAGGTAGACCGGCAGGACATAGACCGAGCCGTACAGCGACACGCCAAGCAAGAAGTTGGCCAGCACGCCGAAGCCGAAATTGCGCCGGAACAGGATGCGCAGGTTCAGCAGCGGCTTCTTCGCGATGAGTTCGATGGCGAGGAACAGCGTCAACGCGACCGCGGCGACGATGGCCAAGCGGACGATGAAGGGTGAGCCGAACCAGTCATCCTTGTTGCCTTCCTCCAGCACAGTCTGAAGCGCAGCGAGTCCGGTTGCCATCGTGGCGATGCCGGCCCAATCGCCTTCACGCAGCAGGTGCAGCCGCATAGGCGTCCCTTCCAGCGAGACGTAGAGCATGCTGATCATGATCGCGCCCGGGACGACGTTGACGTAGAAGACGTATTCCCAGCCGAGATTTTCCGTGAGGTAACCCCCGATGGTCGGACCAATGGCCGGCGCGAAGGTGGCGGAGATCGCGAACATCGCCAGTCCGATCGGCTGCTTTGCCTTGGGCAGCAGCGTAATGATGAGGGTAAATGCCATGGGAATCAGCACGCCGCCGGTAAAGCCCTGTACGGCGCGGAGCACGATCATCTGCGGCAGGTTCTGGGCGAGCGCGCAGGCCGCCGAAAATGCCAGGAACAGAGCGGCGTTGGTGAGGAGATAGATGCGGACCGAGAAGACTTGAGCAAGCCACCCGCTCAAGGGGATCACGACGATCTCGGCGATCAGATAGGAGGTTGAGATCCAGCCTCCGTCATCGATGCCCGCGCCGATCCCGCCCTGAATGTTGGCAAGGGACGCATTGACGATCTGGATGTTGAGCACCGCCATGAAGGCGCCGAGCGTGGCTCCACTGACTGCGAGCCAGGTTTTTGCCGAGACGGCGGGTGCCGTGGCCGGTAATTGACGTTCGCCGCCGGTGCCGGCGTCAATCGCGGTTTGAAGTGTCGTCATGGCGATCTCACGTGTAAGGGAAGACGGCTTGTCAACCGCGAGGCTTGCCGCTGCGCGAAGCGAGCCGCCTCTCGGCGTCGCGCTCGGCGACAACAGCTGACTTGGTATTGACGGTGGGCTCGGCCGACATTCCGGGACGCAATAGGCCGCTTAGGCTCTGGTCGTCGAGCACGATCTTCACCGGCACGCGCTGTACGATCTTGGTGAAGTTGCCGGTCGCGTTGTCGGGCGGCAGCAGGGCAAACTCCAGGCCGCTCGCCGGCGAGAGACTGTCGACATGGCCCTTTAGCTTCGTCGCATGGAAACTGTCGACGCGCAGATCGACCGGCTGTCCATTGCGTAAGTGAGTGAGTTGGGTCTCTTTGAAATTTGCGACCACATAGACCGCATTGAGCGGAACCACTGCCATCAGCTGCGTACCCGCCTGGACATACTGGCCGACCCGCAATGTGCGCGCGCCGACGGTGCCGTCGACCGGCGCGGTGATCTTCGTATAGGAGACGTTCAGCGCCGCCTGCTGCTCCAGCGCGCGCGCGCGATCGAGCTGCGCGAGAGCCTGGGCGCGCTGGGTCGAGAGCACCTCGATCCTCTTGTTGGCGGCGATCAATCCCGCCTTGCCCTGCTGCAATTGTGCGGTCTGCGAGCGCAACGCTGCGTCGGTCTGCTGGGCCCGTTGAATGGTGCCCGCACCCGACTTCATGAGATCGTCGTATCGGGCGCGCTCTTGCTGGGCGAATTTCAGGTTGGCCTCGGTCGCCCCGACCTCGGCTGCCTGTTGTTGAATGAGCGGCTCCTGCAATTCGATCTGCGCGTTCAGATTCTTGACCGCAGCCTCGGATGCTGCGACATCCGCCTGGGCTTGCTTCAACGCGGTCCTGAAATCGCGGTCGTCGATCCGCGCCAACACCTGGCCGGACTGCACCGGCTCGTTGTCGGCGACGAGAACCTCCGCAATGTAGCCGGAGACTTTGGGCGCGATGATCGTGGAGTCCGCCTTCACATACGCGTCGTCGGTGGTCTCCAAATAGCGGCCGGCCGTGACATAGTAGTGGCCGTAGACCGTAGCCCCGGCTACGCCGAGCGCGGCGGCGAACGCGAGTGCCGCGCGCCGGACCGCCTGACGCGATGGCAAATGTCGGGCTTTGGCCTTCGGTTCGGAAGCGTAAGAAAGGGTCGACATGGCTCTCTCCGGAAGCTGCGGGGGACGCATGATCTCAATCACGGCGATGGACGTCATGGGTGACGATGCCGAGCTCGGGAGACGGAGGATCCAGGCGGCGCGGATCGGCCAGCGTGCGGCGGATGTCGTCGAGCCCGCTCTGCCAATGAGCGCGCATCGCGCTCAGCCCGAACTCGTAATCCCTCGAATGGCCTTCATGGATCTTGGTCTGATAAATGAGGTGCACGATGTTGTAGGCGCGTTCGCGCGCCATCTCGGCGATGTCGCGGATCTCGGGATCGTGCCTTTGGGCTTCCGGTAGCTTGTCGATCGTGCGCTGCAAGGCCCGACGCATCTTCTGCATGCGCAGCACCTGATCGGTCACGGTACGGGTGCGGCTCGAATACTGGATGTCCTTCTGCCGGCTCGAAACCTCCATCAAGTCGTAGGGAACGCGGCCCCTGGCCGACCACAGATCGATCTGGAACGTCAGCGTGTCACGTGGCTCACCCGACAGGACGCGGGAGAGGGGCGTGTTCGACACCACGCCGCCGTCCCAATAGTGCTCGCCTTCGATTTCGACAGCGGGGAATCCCGGCGGCAGCGCGCCGGACGCCATGAAATGCTTCGGTCCCAGCCGGCGTTCGGCAGTGTCGAAATAGATGAGATTGCCGGTGCGGACGTTGACTGCGCCGACGCTGACGCGCACCTCGCCGGAGTTCAGCCGGTCGAAGTCGACGAACCGCTCCAGCGTCTGGTGCAGAGGTGCCGTATCGTAAAAGCTGGTCGCGGCATTGCCCGAGAAAGGCGACCACAGCGGCGAGGGGAAGCGCGGCTTGAAGAAGCCGGGCTGGCCCTGAACCAACGCCCTCGCTGCCGCCAGCGCATTGCGGATCGAGGTGATGTCGAACGCAAAGGGCAGGGCGTTGGCCAGCCCTTCGCCTGCGGGCCATTCGATCGAAAATGCGCAGATTGTCTCCCAGAACGCGCGCAGCCGCTGCACGCGTTCGCCTTCGGGCGAGCCGGCGATGATGGCGGCGTTGAGAGCCCCGATCGAAATGCCGGCCAACCAGTTTGGCCGGATGCCGGCCTCGTGCAGGCCTTCATAGACTCCGGCCTGATAGGCGCCGAGGGCGCCGCCACCCTGAAGCACCAGAGCAACCACGTCATATGGCAGCGGCCTGGATTGCTGCGGCACAGGAATAACTTGTTCACGCATGACTTTAAGCATTTCGAATCTCCCGATGTTGCAGCTGTTCCGATCAGCCGGCGTTTGCGTCGATGAGGATTTCGGATCTGGATCCGCGTTGCCGTGTGGCCACCACGGGAGACAGGTAGTCGTGAACGACGGTGCCAAGGCCGAGCGTCAAGTCGGCGACGAGATGTTTGGCGGACAACACTTGCAGGACCGGAAGTTCCGCGACCGGCGCCAGGGCATGTGAATACAGGTCCAGCGCCGCCGGCCCGGTCCAGGCGCCCTTCACAGAGATGTCCTCGAGGTGGTAGCGGACCAGCTCGCAGATGCGTGGCGAGCCGTCGACATGGGGAATGATCTTGAGCAGGAAATTGGGCGCGGTTAGCTTCCCGGCCTCGGCTTCGATGTCGAGAGCGCGGTGCTTGTAACCCATGGTGCCGGTCGCGATGCGAACCGAGCCGTAGTTCAAGGTGCCGACCAGCGTATCGATCTCGACCGCGAGCTTCGGCTGGGCCAGCTTCTTGGGAAATCCCCACAGCTCCCGTCCACCGGCGATGGGCGGATGATCATTGAGGAACATCTGATGGGTGAAGCTGCCGGACTGGCCTTGATAGGACACCGGGATGACCTGGCCGCTTTCGGTGTAGTCGCCGAACCCCGTTGAGTCGGGCATCCGGATGAATTCGTAGTTCACCACCGGCTCGGTGATCTCGAGCGGCGCCGGCACGATCCGGCGCAGCGCTTCGAGATCCGTCCGATACTGAATGATGAAATATTCGCGGTTGACGAAGCGGTAGGGGCCCGGTGGAAAAGCCGGGTTGGTCAGCGGCATGGCGAACGCAGTCTTGCGCACGGTCTCGTGTTTCATCGGAGCAGCTCCAGTTTGGTCGGTGGCGAGGAGCCGCGCTTCTGCGTCGGAAGCGCGGCTGTATCTCTTGGCGGTCTCAGACCTCGGTGACGTGCTCCGGATCGGCGGACGCGAGCGCGGCGGCACGTTCGGCTCGCGGCGGGTAGATCCACACGGTGTTGATCTCGTGCTTGGTCTTCTTGGCGACGTCGCCAACCATCTCGACCTTCCGTTCCCAGCCGCGGGTGAAGACCGCGCCGGCCTCGCCCAGGTCGAGACAGGTGACGTAGGCTTTCTGGTGGTACGGCTTGGTCGGGACGCTCAGGAGCTCGGCGGCCGCATTGTTGCCGGCGAACGCGCCCATTCGGGTGGCGTGCTGACAGGACATCAGCGCAAAGTTGCCCGCATCGTCGCACGCTGCCTTCGCGGCATCGCCGGTTGCAAAGACGCCGGGCACCGACGCCACACGCAGATCCCGATCGACGAGGAGACGGCCGGAGTTGTCGCGTTCGGCCGGGATCTGCTGGGTCAAGGGAGCTGCGCGAATGCCCGCCGCCCAGATCACGGTCTCCGTTTCAATGCGCTCGCCGTTTGAAAGCGTGACGCCGGTTTCGTCGAGCGAACTGACGCCGGCGCCGACCCGGGTCTCCACGCCGAGCTTGCGGAGTGCATCCTCGATGATGGGGCGGGGGCCGGCGCCCATGTCGGGCGCGATCGCACCGTTGCGCTCGACGATGATCACGCGCGGTTTTGTCTCCTTGCCGAGGATCGCACGAAGTCGCGCGGGCATCTCTGTGGCGGCTTCGATGCCGGTGAAGCCGCCGCCGGCAACGACGATGGTGTCGCGTCCGTTTCTCGCCGGCCGGTCGGCGAGGCTGTGCAGATGCTTGTCGAGGGCAACCGCATCATCCAGCGAGTCGACACTGAAGCCGTGCTCGGCGAGGCCTGGGATGTTCGGGCGAAAGAGCCGGCTGCCGGTGGCGACGACCAGTCGGTCATAAGAGAGAGTCTTTCGCGTCCCCCCTGCGGTCGAGACCTTCACCATGCGGGCATTGGTATCGATGGTTTCCGCACTGCCCTGCACGTAGACGACGTCGATGGACTTGAGCACCTCGAGCAGAGGCGCGGTCAGCGTTTCCGGCTTCGCTTCGTAAAGCCGCGGGCGAACCACCAGCGTCGGCTCCGGTGCAATCAGCGCGATCTCGAGTTCGTCGGGCGAAACGCCCTGGACGTCGCGCAGGCGGGCAGCTGAAAGTGCGGCGTACATGCCGGCAAAGCCGGCGCCGATGATGAGTAGTCGCATGTGACGTTCTCCTGTGGTTGATCTTCGGGCATAGGCGCGCCGCCGCCGCCGCAGTGCTCGCGGTTTCGTGTGGTCGTCGACGCGAAGACGTGAAACGAAGTGGTCAGGATTTAAGGGGAGGGGCAGCTCGACATCGAGGCGGCCCAGCGCCTTCGAAAGAAGACCGGCTCGATGGCATTCGGGCCGCCCCAGCCGGCGTAGGGAAGGTGCGCGTCATCGTTGGCCATGATGGACAGCGCCGGGGTCGTTCTTTGCAGGGACTGCAGTGGAATTTCCACTTCCTCGCCGGTTGCAGACGCGAAGCGAATCGCCAGGGAGAGCCCATACATGATTGTCGTTGCGGCGATTCTCCGCCGCGGCGGGATTAGAAAGTAGCTGACGAAGGTCTTCGAGGTCATCGTTTGTCTCCGTCTGTTGGGAGCGTTGGGGACCTTGACTGTCTAACGGATCGACGCTTCAGCTGCGCCAGCGCGATTGCGGTGCCTGTAGAGCAATTGCTGCTACCGCATGCGCCGTCGCCAATCGCTCGGAGTTTCTCCGGTCAGTTTCTTGAACGCTGCGGCGAACGCAGTTTGCGAAGCGTAGCCAAGCTGTGCGGCGATCGCCGCAATTGAGGCATCGCTGTCGCGCAGCATGTTCATGGCTTGATCGAGCCGCTGTTGGCGTAGCCAGGCATGAGGAGAAAGCCCGGTGCTTTCCTTAAACGCACGACAGAAGTGGAAGCGGGAGAGCCCGGCATCCGACGCGAGCACCGCGAGAGATACGTCAGTATCGCAGTCCGAGCGCAGGCGTTCGATCGCGCGTCGCAGAGCATGTGGCGACAGCCCACCGACGACCAAATCGAAGGTGGATGATTCGCCGGTGTGCTCGGACAGAATGCGCGTGGCCAGTACATCCGTCAGTTGCTGCCTGAACAGGTTATCCAGGGCTGCGTTGCCCTCCAGCACGTCCGCCGCACTCATCAGCAACCCTGAGACGACAGGGTCTGGGTGTCCTGTCCGTTCGATGAGGTCACCGGGAGCGGGCATCCTGGCCTCATGGGCGATGCGTGCGAGCGCAGCCTGCGGAAGATAGAGTTGGATCACATCGACAAAGCCGGGAATATCCCATCTGGAGCTTGAACCAGCCGGAATGATCGTCACAACTCCGGACCGCGCCGTCCCGATCGCGACCGATTTCCCGTTGCGCCTTTCGAGGCGCTGGACACCCGTGGGGTAGGTCATGATGACGTGGTCGGTCATGGGTTCGACGACGTCGTGTAGTGCCCCATGCTTCCAGTGCGCGATGGCGCCGTTGGAAGGGTCCGAGGCCATTTGCAGCGGTGCGGTCTTGAGGACGCGCGCCATCTCCACGTCGGCGCGGCGACGCTCGACGCCCGGAGAGCCGTCGTGGTCCGCACCAGGCGCGACGAGGAGAGCTTCCAAAGGATCCCGTGGGACTGGTCTGGTCATGGGGCTGTTCTCGCCTTCCGAGGCCTGTCATCAACAGCAGGATGGTTGTCGCTAACGCACGCGTCGCCGCCAATCGCTCGGCGTCTCCCCGGTCATTCGCCTGAACGCTGCCGCGAAGGCCGTCTGGGAGGCATAGCCAAGCTCCATCGCCACCGACACGACGGATGCGTCGGTGTCGCGCAGCATGTTCATGGCCTGCTCGAGCCGGTGCTGCCGCAACCAGGCAAGTGGCGAAAGGCCGGTGCTCTCCTTGAACGCGCGGCAGAAGTGAAAACGCGACAGCCCGGCGTCGGACGCAAGGGCATCGAGGGAGACATCCGTCTCGCTGTCCGAGCGCAAACGTTCGATGGCACGCAGCAGGACTTTCGGTGAGAGTCCACCAGCTGCCGGCTGGAATGTCGTTGGTGAACTGGTGTGCGCCGCCAACAGGCGCGTCGCCAGCAGGTCGGTCAGCTGATGCCGGAATAGCGCGTCCAGGGTTCGATTGCCCTCCAGCACGCTGGCCGCGCTCAGCAGCAATCGGGACGTAATGGGGTCGGGATGCGCCGTTCGCTCCAGGAGGTCGGTGGATGTCCCAGCCGCGGCTTCGTCGGCAACGCGCTTCAGCGTTGCGTGGGGTAGGTAGAGCTGGACGACGTCGACGGGTTTCGGAATGTCCCAGCGGGAGCTCGATCCCTCCGGAATGATGATCAGCACTCCGGGACGAAACGTCCCACTCGCAACCGATCTTCCGTTTCGCCGCTCCATGTGCTGGGTCACGCCGTTGTAAGCCATGATGACGTGGTGGCTCATGGGTTCGACGACGTCGTGCAAGGGGTCATGCTTCCAGTGGGCGATCCCGGCGCCGGTGGCGTCCAATGCCATGCGAAACGGCGTCGTCCCGAGAACGCGCGCCATCTCTGCTTCGGCGTGACGTCGGTCAGAGGCCGGCAGGTCCGGGCCGGGTGTCACGGGTACGACTGGCAGGGTCTCGTGGGGATCGACGCTCGGATGGCTCATGAATTGTGCTCGTATTGGGGAAGTCTTGCGCTCACCTCTTACCGAACGACTCGTCGGTCGTTGGGCAGAGCAGTTGCCTCGGCCACGGTTGTGATCATGGTGGAAAGCGACGGGCGGCAGTATCGTGCAGTGGGTCTGGTCTTGCAGGTTTGGCGGCTAGATTCACCTGTACCTTGGGATAGGATGGACCTACCCCGGATCGGAGCCGCTAACCCCGGGCACCGGAACCGTGAAGTGGAAGTGCGCGCCGCCTTTCGGACGGTTCGTGCCGACGATGCGGCCGCCATGCGCGGTGATGATCGACTGGCAGATGGCGAGGCCGATACCGAGGCCCGCATCCTTGGTGCTGAAGAAGCTGTCGAAGACGCGCGACAGATCCGCCGCGGGCACTCCCGGCCCGTTGTCGATCACGGAGAGGGCGACCGATCCGTCGTCGTCGATCGACGTCTTGATATCGATCCTCCGTATCGGCTGGCCCGACTGCATGATCGCCTGGATGCTGTTGACCAGGAGATTGATGATCACCTGCTGCAATTGAATCCGGTCACCAAGGACTCTGGGAAGATCGGCGTCAAACTTCGCGGACAGGATGATCGACTTCGAGTCGATGTCGTGGCGGATGAACAAGAGTGCCTCTTCGACCACCTCGTTCAAATCGATGAGGCACTTCTCCGGTTCGTGCTTCGCGGCCATGCCGCGGATGCGATGAATGATGTCGCTGGCGCGACGCGCGTTCGATATGATTCGTGATGTGAGCTGTGTGACCTTTTCCGTGTCTTGATCGGCGCGTGCCAGCCACCTCAGGCTGGTCTCGCCGTTGGTCACAATGGCCGCGAGTGGCTGGTTGATCTCATGCGCGATCGAGGTCGCGAGTTCTCCGAGCGTCGCGATCCGCCCGGCATGCGAGAAGTCGGCTTGCAGCTTCCGAAGCTGCTGTTCGGCATTCAAGCGCTCGCTGATGTCCTGCATGGTGATGAAGGTGTTGTCGAGCTGCTCGGGAGGTACCGGATAGGTCACCGTGAACAGGACGTCGATGATCGAGCCATCGAAAGCGCGGATCTTGGTCTCCGTAATAAAATTCCGGTGACCTTCGAAATGCGCGACCATGACCCGTTCGGCAAGCCCTGGAGATGCGGCAAAGATGTACCTGACAGGCTTTATAAGATCTGCAGGGTTGTGAGCGCGGAACAGCGATACGGCGTCCCGATTGACATCGGTGACGCGAACGACGTCCTTGGCGTGTTCGACGAGGTCCGGATTGCGCTCGAGATGACCTGCGATGTCGCGCACCCCATTCGCCTTCAGTTGATCGAAGGCCTCGCCGGCGCGACGGGAATCGACCTGCCAGAGCGCGGTCGGCAGATACTGAACGAGCTGGCGGTATCTCTCCTCGCTGGCCTGCAATTCCCAGGTCGTCCGGTCATCATTCGACACGCCATTGATCGTCACGAACACGGTACCGGGGGGCTTTGGTTCTGCGGAATGCCAGGCCTTGACGATGGGATTGCGCAAGCTTCCGCTCAGGATCATCTTGCGCGTCTCAAGGCGTGTGCGGTCACTCGCGACGCGCTCGAGCAGCGAGGCCAGCAGTGAGCGGCTCTCGGCCGGCCAGAAGTCGCCGATGGGCTTGCCAATCATTTGCTCATAGCCTGCATGAGCGCCGAACATGCGGACCGCGCGATCGTTGACGGCCAGGATGCGGGTTGCGGTCAGCATCCTGTCGACCCAATCCGGGTGCTGATCGAGGTCGACTATGGCGCCGCTACGCCGATGTTCGGCGATCGCATCGAGCAAAGGGCGCGCAGGCGCCGTATCGAGTTCCCAGGACGCGGCGAGAGAGGATTGCAGCTCGGCATCCATGCGCAGATATGCCGCCTCGGTGAGCGAGCTTGCATTGCGGCCGAACTCGACCACATCGAGAAGCGCGCCGGTCGTGTCCCGGCGGACGATTTGTCTCACCGCCGCCACAATTTCCGTTCCGGTCAGACTACGGCGATGGACGACTCCCTCCCACCGCCCCTCGCGCAGCAACGCGCTGAAATGGTCGGTGCCGCCGTGGGCCAGGGAGCCGATCGCCTGGACGCGCTGCCCCACCATCGCCATGGCAGGCCATCCGTAGAGACCCTCGGAGGCCATATTCCAGTAGCGGATGACGCCAGATGCGTCACTGACGATGATGCTTTCGGACGCGAGATCGGCCAGTTCCATCGCGTGAGGATAAGTGTGACCAGCCGCGCCAGCCCGTTGGAATAGACTAGTCATCTGACGGTGTGTCCCGTCGGTCGCAGCGTGAGCCGCCTGCGCGGTTCAGCGCTGACTGCAGATAGTGAAAGAGGACGTCGTCGTTGACCGGCTTTGTCAAACAGGCGACGGCGCCACCGCTGAGCGCGCGTGCGTGCGTGGCCGGACTTATGTCCGCGGTAATGACAATGACCGGCATTGACGAGCCCAATTCCCGCAATCTTTCCTGGAGTTCGAGGCCACTTCGGCCTGGCATGCTCACATCGGTAATCAGGCAGTCGAAACGGTCCGGAACGTATTGGGCCATGAAAGCTTCCGCTCGATCGAAGGTCTGGCACGCAAGTTCCAGCACCAGGAGGAGATCGGAAAGCGCTTCTCGCACGGCTTCGTCGTCATCTACGACCGCAACGATGGGCTTTTCTGACGAACGGAGTATTTTCGCTGGCATGGCCCGACGACCATCCGCCCATTGCCGACCGCGTTGTACCTATCCTTTGGTGTAGGTCGATTGCTGCCCTTGAAGGGCGGCAGGCAGAGATTCCCATATCCGGATCAACTGGCCGATAGATCCGGCCTGTAATTTCCGCATCGCGTTGCCGCGGTGAAGCTTGACCGTGATCTCGGTGATACCCAGATCGAATGCGATCTGCTTGTTGAGCCGGCCCTTGACCACTTCGCGCAGTACCTCGCGCTCGCGCGGCGTCAGTCTCGCGTAGCGGTCGGCGTGTTGCCTGACCTGATGGGCCGCAGCCCGTTGAGCGACGTCTTTCTCGATCGCGGCGGTAACTGCATCGAGCAGCGCTTGATCCCTGACGGGCTTGGTCAGGAAATCGATGGCTCCGGCTTTCATGGCCTGCACGGTCATTGCGATGTCGCCGTGACCTGTCAGAAAAATGATCGGCCGCGTGTTCCCGTTCGCGACAAGACGTTGCTGGAGATCGAGGCCGCTTGTTCCGGGCATACGAACGTCGAGGATCAGGCAGCCCGGCCGCTCCGGCAGATCGGCGTGCAACAACTCCTGCGTTGAACCGAAGCAGCGCGCATCGAGTCCAACCGACAGGAGCAGTTCACGAAGCGCAAAGCGGATCTCTTCGTCATCGTCCACGATCAGGACAAGCGGACGGTCTGTGGAATCGGTCTCCACGTTCATGGGATAACGGGGTAAAACATGAGCACCGGCGGTCGTTTCAAGCATGAATGGCCTCTTGATCGCTTCCAGCTCCGCGTTTTTACCGGTCTTACTGATGTACCGTCCGGCCGTCTTTCCCAAACCGAGCGTGTTTTGTCTAATCGTGCCCGACGCCAGATGGGCCCACGCGGATGTGACTGAACTGATGGCGACTGGCTGGTCCTGCCGACCGGCTAATTCCCCCTAGACCAGCGAACTAGGAACACGAGCCCTGCGTAGAGTAGTCCACGCGGCCTCAAGCGGCCCATCTTCATCGTCGTTTCGTCAAAAGACGGAGAGAGCGATGTCCATGACCGAGGGGCGGCAACAAGCAGACACTGCAAAGTCGCATCGATCCCGACTGAAGACACCCTCATCAGGCCGTGCGCCGATCGGACCAGCCGTCAATCTTCCCAACGTGGGCGGCAGGTCGAAGCCACTTCTAGGCCCCTCCGGCATATTGGACGATGACATGCCGGTTTATGCCGTTTGTCGGACGGCGGAGTCAGGACCGATTCACCCATGCGCCTCGTGCGATCGGAAAATGGATCGCCGCTTGGTGCAGGAAGATGTCAGCGACGAGATGCTGCTCAAGAACGTTGCTGAAGGTGACAAGGCCGCCATGCACATCATCTTCGCCCGTTACCGCGAAAGAGTGTTCCGATTCATCAAGCGTCTGGCGCGTAACCCGGCGGTCGTCGACGATCTCGTCAATCAGGTCTTTCTTGATGTGTGGCGTTCTGCAAACAGGTTCGAGAATCGTGCGCGCGTGGCGACATGGTTGTTCTCGATCGCCCGATTCAAGGCCATCAGTTCGTGGCGAGAGCGAACGCACGAGGATATCAATCAGGACGATGCGCTTGGAATTGTCGACGCTCTGGATACGCCCGACATAGCTCTGGACCAGAAAGAAACGAAGGGAATCCTGCGCACATGCATCGATAAGCTCTCGCCGGCGCACCGGGAAATCATCGACATGTTCTATTATCATGAAAAATCTGTCGCAGAGGTCAGCGGAATGATCGGCATTCCCGAAGCCACCGTGAAGAGCAGGATCTTTTACGCGCGCAAGCGGCTTGCCAGATTGCTCGTCGATGCGGGCTTCGATGCAGCTGCTGCGCGAACGAGTCTTGGACTCTCGCTCGTTCACGCTACGGACGAACCGCCCGCGGCAAAGTAAGACTTTGACCGTGTGCGCCGCCTGATTCTTTTCAACGTCGCCATGGCAGCGGAAATCGTGGCGAACGCCAGGAGCCGGCTATCGCGTTTTCACAAACGCACGATGGAACCAAGTTCGGGCGTTTGTTCCTGGGCGAGGCATCAGGGCTCAATCACCTTGGAATTGCTCCGAAAATCCTCTGATCCAGACCTGATCCGGCGCGCTCGCCGCAATTGCCTGGGCCATTGCAGGTCTGGACGGTGGTCTGCCGATTTCCGATAATGGAGTTGGATTCACGGGCGGATGACCTGCCTGGTCCAACTCCAGGAATAGGCCGACTGATATGTTGCGCGCGGACGCCTTTGCAGAGATGGTCAGGCGGCAGTTGCGCCTGCGGGATGCGCCGCCCTCGCTGGTCACGCGTTCATTGCGCGGCATCGACCTCGCGATCACCGAAACCCAGGACGCGAATCCTGTACCGGGCCGTTCCGGCTCGATGGCAGATGAAGCCTATCTCGTCAGCCTGAAACTTCACGACTACCCGGACTGCGAACTCTGGAATCATGGCAAGTGTGTCACGAAGGCGGACGTCAGAGCCGGTACGACGTATCTTTACGACCTCAGGAGCGATCCAGGCTATATCATCGACAAGCCGTTTCATTCGCTCCAGTTTTATCTTCCGCGTTCGGCCCTTGACGGTCTCGCCAAGGAATCTCGTACGCTCCCTGTGCGTGACCTCGCTTGTCAGTTTGGTTTCGGCCATGACGACAAGGTCATGCGTCATATCGGGGCGTGTTTGTTGGAAGCCCTCAGTCGTCCGGACGAGGCCAATCAGCTTTTCATCGATCACATGATGCTCGCATTCGCCGCCCACGTCGCCCAGGCTTATGGCGGATTCCAAAACGCTGCCGGATCGGTTCGCGGTGGTCTCGCCCCATGGCAGGTGAAACGAGCCTGCGAAAGGCTCGATGCGAATCTCGGTGGCACTCTGGCGCTGCAACAGATCGCGGCGGAGTTTGATCTTTCGGTCAGCCATTTTTCGCGCGCGTTTCGCATTTCCACGGGTCTGCCGCCGCACCAATGGCTGCTGCGCCAGCGCGTCAAGGCGGCCCAGCAGTTGATGACCGTCCGCGACTTGCCGTTGTCCGAGATCGCGATCTCGGTCGGGTTCGCCAATCAGAGTCACTTTACGAAGGTGTTTTCGGCCCAGGTCGGCGTTAGTCCGGCAATATGGCGACGCGAATCGCTCGATATCAGGGAAAACGAGTTGTAGTTTTGAAGACGCCAGGCGTCCTCTGATCAACGACGTTTTGCCAGCGAAAGAGCATAGGCGGCGCTGCGGGCCGCGAAGATCTCGTCGGGCGGATGGGCAATGCCTTCGGCGAGATTTGCGGGGTCGAAGACGGAAACGTCGCACGTTCCGTCCGGCTCGAAGCCAGTGATCACGATCGTTCCCAGCCGAACCTCTTCGCGATTGTCTTCGTCGGGCCAGCGGATGGTCACATCCGTGGTGGGATCGCCGGGACGATCGAGCAACGCCATCACGCTGAAGCGGACGTCGCCGCTGGTGACCCGATGTTCGAGGTCGTCGTGCGGGACGTTGGTCGTAACGTCGCTCTTCGTTAGAGCGATGTCTGCGCCGACGGGAACGACCTTGAACTTGATGAACCGTATTTCGCCGGCCGAATTCGTGGCCGGAAATGAATGCACGCCCCAATAGGTGGTGCCGGCAAAGTTCCGGGGCAGTGGATGCGCGGCAATGTAACTGGCCTGATGCAGCGTTTCGGGATTGGCTGCGGAAAATGCCCTGATCCTCTCGAGATCTGGACTGCCATCCGGTCCTGGACTGCGTACCTTGAGGAAAGCGAGCATTTGGTCCGGAGTCTTCGCAAAATGCACCGGAGCGCTCTGCGCGAGAATGTCGGACCGGTGCCGAATGTCTCCAAGCCTGAAGCTAAAGCCCCTTAGCACGAGGTTGTCGGTATCCGTGCCGCTGGAATTGCTGCCGCCGACCGAGAAGCGCGCCAGCACGCGCGATGGTCTAGTGAAGCTCCGGGATCTCGTAATTTCCTCCGCCCGATCCGACGGGACGTAGGTTCCGCGGACGCATCTGCCTTGAGCAAAGCTCGCGCGTAGCTTTGGCGGATCGCCGACGACCGCTTTCAGGGCATCTACGATCGCCGCGATCGTGGCGGTGGCAAACGGGGGTGTTGGGAACTCTGGGATTGACACCGCCATGATCTAGCGGGTCTGCCAGCTCGTGACTCCAGAGCGATTGCTGCGATTATAGCGCGATTGCTGGTAACGCGGACTCCGCAGTCGGTCGGCGTAGCAGCGGGCGTATCTCTGATTGCAGCTGGATTGTCAGAACCTGGAACGTATCGTCCCTTCACTGAGCATCAAGCAACCCCGATAATCCGAGTGAGAATTAATGCAGCGCAGGATTGAAGGCGCTCCACCGGCTCCTACCCATGAACGAAGTTAAAGCTCGTATTCGACATGAGCTCGGATTGCATTCGTCCTCGTCTCGATCCAACCATGCTCACGAGCCTTCGCTACCATGTCGGCGTAAGCCGCGTCCCACGTTCTGTGGTCGGGGCGTCCGGGCAGTGTTGGGGCAAGATTGATGGGGACGAGCACGTTGTTGTCATCGACGAAGGTGATTCCTCTCATCGCGGCAGATCGCGCGGCGGCTTGGCCTTTCAGCAACAGCTTGAAGTTGCCGAAGTCGGACGGCTCTGCCAGCCGGACTTCGTCAGACGTGCACGTGATGATCATCGTGCGCCCTTCGTGCCGTATGCATCACGAATGCAGCAAGGTGCGCAGGGCCCCTTGGAAATTGACCAGCGGGCCGCCGTCGCCGCCGCGCGTGGCCACGATCCGGCCGATAAAGATGCCGTGGGTGCCGACCGACTGATGCTGAAAGAGCTCGCATTCGGCCACGCCGATCGCTTCCCGCAGCACGGGCACGTCGAGCAGGCCCTGCCCCCATGGCGCCGTCGCAAAGCGCTGTGCGCCCTTGACACCATCGCGGCCAGCGAACCGCAGCGCCAGATCTTCCTGGCCGCTCGCGAGCAGGCTGATTGCAAAATTGCCTTGGGCGAGGATCGCGTCATGGGTCTCTGAGCTCGCATTGATCCCGACCAGCAGGCAGGGTGGATCCATGCAGAGCGATGTGACCGAGCTGACCGTCAGCCCGCGCCGGCCGTCATCGGCGCCGGTTGCCACGATGGCGACGCCGCCGGCCAGATTGCGCATGGCGCGTCGAAACTCCGCCGCGTCGACCGAGCGGCGACCGGCTCCTTGCGGAAACGTCTGGCAAGCCATGGCCAGCACCTCCGGGCTTGACGCCGTCAAGCCGACACCGCTTCACCTGCGACCCTGGCTTCGCTGCCGCCGCTGCGCAGTTCCTTCCGGATCGCCGGGATGATCTTGCTGCCCCACAGCTCGATTTGCTTGAGCATCGTGCGCTGGTCGAAGTCGCCGAGCTGGGTCTGGAGCGCGATGTGGGAAGGCTTGAGAATGCTGATCTCCTCGAGCATGCGATCGATCACCTGATTGACGCTGCCGACCGGAAGGTTCTTGCGCATCGTCTCCAGCGACATGTCGTTCGGTCCGGCTTCCTCCTTGATCAGATAGCCGTCGTCACTCTGGGCGCGACGGAACTTGAGGCTCTCCGACAGCCGGCGCTGGAAGCGTGCGTTGTCGAGGTAGGACGTGATCTCGTTCTCGTTGTCGCTGGCATAGCCGCAGCGCAGGAAACCAAACCTGACGTCATCGATCGAGCGGCCTTCCTTGGCGGCGATGCCTTCGAGGCGCTCACGCAGCGCCTTGATCGCGTCGGTGCCGTTGAGCAGGGCGGTGACGAACAGATTGTGGTTGTCGCGGATGGCGCGGCCGAGTGTCTCGGGATGTCCGGATGTCACCCAGATCGGCGGCATCGGCTTCTGCACGGTGCGCACCGCGATGGCCGTTGGCGGGATCTGCAGATGTTGGCCTGCATAGGCGAAAACATGTTCCTTCATGCCGGCCTCCAGGACATCGTAGTATTCCGCAAACAGCGAATGCGAGTCCTTGAGGTCGACGCCGAAGCGGTCGAACTCGAACTGCTGATAGCCGGAGCCGATACCGAGATCGAGGCGGCCGTTCGAGACCGTATCCGCAAAGCCGATCTCTCCGAGCAGGCGCGCGGGGTGATAGAGCGGCAGTACGCAGACTGCGGTGCCGAGCCGGATCCGCTTGGTGAGGCCGGCGCAATGCGCCACCATCATCAGCGGCGAGGGGCACAGGCTGTAATTGTTGAAATGGTGCTCGGCGTACCAGGCGGTATCGAACCCGGCGGCCTCCGCGGCAACCGTCTGCTCGACCGCGTTGTTGATGACGTGCTGGGAGGTCTGATGATAGCCGCGCTGCTGCGCCAGAATGAAGACGCCGAATTCCATGGATGTAATTCTCCCTCGTTTCACGGCGGCCGTTGATGGCCAATGTTGAGCCAAAGTTACGGCCTTGAGGTTTTTCGAACAATTGGCGTAATCTGAGCATCTCTTTTGCAAAATATGAAAAGATCGATGAATCGCCTCCAGGCCATGGAATTGTTCGTCTCAACCGTCCGCGAGGGCAGTTTCTCCGCGGCCGGCCGCCGCGCCGGGCTCTCGCCGGCCTCGGTATCGCGCTACATCGGCGAGCTCGAGACGCAGCTGGGCGTGCAGCTGTTCAACCGCAGCACCCGGCATCTCGGGCTGACCGAGGCTGGAAAAATCTTCTTCCAGCGCACCGAGCAGGTGCTGCATGGCATCGAAGATGCCGAGGCAGCGGCGCTCGCACTGCAGAGCACGCCGCGCGGAACGCTTCGGGTCCATTCGCGCACGCTATTCGGCATCAAGGTGCTGTCCCCGCTGATCCCGGAGTTCCAGAAGCTTTATCCGGAGCTGAAGGTGGAGCTGCGGCTTTCCGAGCGGCGGGTCCAACTGCGCGAGGAGGAGTTCGACATCGATTTCCAGATCGCAGCACCCCGGGATCCCGGCCTGATGCAGCGCCGGCTGGTGCGGAGCGAACGCATCTTGGTGGCGTCGCGGGACTACGTCGCACGGATGCCGAAGCTGCGCGGGCCCGACGATCTCGCGGGCCACAATTGCCTGACCTATTGGATGGGACCGGAGGACGTGGTCTGGAAGTTCATGCGCAACAGCCGGCTGCGCGAGATCGTCGTGCCGTCCTCGTTCAGCAGCAACAATGGCATCATCCTGTGCGACCTTGCGGTGCGCGGCCACGGCATCGCGCTGCTCGACGATTACACGGTGGCGGACGAGGTGAAGAGCGGCCGGCTGGCGCGTCTCTTGCCGGGTTTCCGGGTCACCAACTCGACCTTCGACGAGGGCATCTATGCGACGTTCCAGCAGAGCAGCTATCTGCCGGAAAAGATCCGGGTGTTCGTCGATTACATGGCCGAGAGCGTGCCGCGGCTGATCAAACGATCCGCCTAGGTTCAGTTTGCGCCAAACCTGTAGGCCGGCAGCCCCTTTACGCCGAGCCCCTCGATCGCAAACAATCCGCCGGCGCCCGGGCTCTCGTCGAACAGATGCGTGCTGAGTGAGATCGACGTCACGTAGAGCACGTCGAGGTCGGGTCCGCCGAAGGTCACGCTGGTCGGATGCTGGACCGGCATTTCGATCTTGCGCACCATTGTTCCGTCGGGCGCGAACCGCGCGATGGCACCGATCCGCACCAGCACGGTCCAGAGATAACCTTCAGCATCGACCGTCGCACCATCGCCGCCCGAGCCGAGCGCGTCCATCTCGGCGAAGACGCGTTTGTTCCTCAGCGGTCCGTCGCGGTGATAGTCGTAGGCCCAGATCACACGCCGCGCCGTATCGGCGAGATAGAAGGTGCGGCCATCGGGACTGAAGCAGGGGCCGTTGGTCACGATGAGATCGGATTCGAGCTGCTCGATCGCGCCTGCTGCATCGATGCGATAGAGGCCGCCGAGCGGCTTTTCATCCTTGGCCAGCCCGCCCTGCATGGTGCCGGCGATGAAGCGCCCGAACGGATCGGCCTTGCCGTCGTTCAAGCGGAGCACGGCATGATCGAGCCCGATCGAGGGACCTGCGGTGAGTTCCCGTGTGCTGAAATCGTAATGCGCAAAGCCGTGGCGCAACGCCAGCACAGCGCCGTCATTGTGCGTGATTGCAAGCGACCCGATCGGGGCGGGCACGGAAAATTCCTCGATTGCACCGGTCGAAGGCGACAGCGTTCGGATCAGTCCGGCAAGTGAGTCGATCCAGTAGAGCGACTGTGTTTGGTTATCCCAGACCGGGCTCTCGCCGAGTTGGTCCGTGGTCGAGCCGATCCGGCTGATGCGCGGCTGTGTGTTCATTGGGGGCCTTATCGATTCCTTGGGCAGGGCGGGCTTGACCGATTGGTCGGCGAAAACCTACGTTCATTTTGACATGATGCTCAGTATTCGGCCGGCGCGGGCATCCGGCCAGATTTGCGGGTTCGATGGTTGAATTGTCGACGACAAGAGACGGGGTCGCCAACCAGGCGGAGGCGTCCGATCGCGTCCTGCAGATACTGGCCGAGGCGGGGCGGCTGTTCGCCACCAAGGGCTTTGACGGCACCTCGATGCGCGACATTGCGCTGGCCTGCGGCATCTCGAAATCGCTGCTCTACCATCACTTCTCCAACAAGGACGAGATCTACGCGCGCGTTGCGGTCGGCTCGACCCTGGAACTATATCTGTTCGTGCGCGATCGGATTCCCGACGGCCCGCCGTCCGAGAGGATTCGCGCTTTCATGGTTGCCACCGCCGAATATTTCCGGCGCTACCGTTGGGCCTGGATCGCATCCACGACCGCGTTCTGGAACGATCCCGATCGTCACCGGCAGAAGGAGCGGATGACGCGCCGCGACCGGTTCGAGCATTTTCTGCGCGGGCTGATCCAGGACGCGGTCGATGCGGGCGAGATTCGGAAAGTGGACGTTCCCATGACCGGGCGGCTGATCCTGTCGTCGCTGAACTGGATGCATCGCTGGTACAATCCCAACAAATCAGCGACGCCTGAGCAGATCGCCGACATCTTCTTCGACATGGTGTTCAACGGTCTGCGGAACGACGGTTCTGCGAGCCCACCGACCGAGCCGCCGAAACCGTCCCGGCGGAAGGCGCGCTAGACGCTTTGCGCTAGTCGAGCGCGATGTGCTGCGCCGTGATTACCGGCCCCCACAGCGCCGCGTCCTTGGTGAGCTGCGTATCCAGCAGTCGTGGCGGCCCAAGGTCGGCCTGCAGGCCGTCGATTTCGAGCTGTTTGGCGATCTCTGGCTTTTGCATCGCAGCGTTGGCGGCCGCATTCAGCCGTTCAATCGCCTCGCGCGGGGTGCCGGCGGGCGCGTGCAGCGCGGTCCAGAACGACGCAGAGAGCTCCGGATAACCTGACTCGGCGAGAGTCGGGACATCGGGCAGATTCGGCATGCGCTTGTCGGAGGAGATGGCGAGAAGGCGCAACTGGCCGGCCCTGACGTGCTCGATGATAGCGGCGGGCGTCGCGAAATTGAGGTCGCACTCGCCCGAGAGCAATTCCATGACCGATGCTGGATTGTTGCGATAAGCGACGTCGGTGACCGCAAAGCCCATCGATTTTCCCATCATGATCCCGAACAGGTGGGTCACGCTGCCGGGGCCGAGGGTAGCGTAGAACAACGGTTTGTCGCGGCCCTTGGCGTAAGCGACGAAGCTCTTCATGTCCGTGGCCGGCATTTTCGCATTCACGGTCAGCGACAGCGGGCCGTTGCAAAGCATGGCGACGGAAGCGAAATCCGCCAGCTTGTAGGGCAGGTTCTTGCGCAGCAGCACGTTGAGCGAGATCGGGCCGGTGCCGCCGGCGAGCAGCACCGAGCCGTCCTTGGCTGCGCGCGCCACATATTGCGCTCCGACGATGCCGTTGGCACCCGGCTTGTTGTCGACCAGCACGGGCTGGTCGAGCACCTCTGACATTCCCTTGGCGATCGAACGCGTCAGGCTGTCGATCGAGCCGCCGCTCCCATAGGGCACAATGATGAAAATGGTTTGTGACGAGCGCGCGCGCACGATCGCAGGTGCAGCAAAGGGCGCGACGATGGCGCTGGCCATGATCGTAGCGGCCTGGCGTCGGCTGATCCTGGTCATGGCGGTTCCTCCCCGGGAATTTGTTGTCGTGCTGGCGCAAATCTATGTCCCGACCGATCGGTCAGTCAACAGGACAAAATCAGCAACTATTGCCAGATATGGAGCTTGGTGTTATCAGCACAACGACTGACCGATCGGTCAGGTAGTGATAGCGCTGCCGTCCGGACGTCGAAGTACCAAGATCAAGCAAGAGCCAGGAGGAAATCATGTCCGACGATATCGTGACGCTCGAAGTATCCGACCACATCGCAATCGTGACGCTGAACCGTCCTCCGGTGAATGCGCTCAATCGTGCAATGCGCGATCGTATCGTCGCGGTGTTCGACGAGATTTCCGAGCGCAGCGACGTCCGCGTCGCGATCCTCACCGCTAACGGCAAGGTGTTTTGCAGCGGCGCCGATCTGAAGGACCGTCCGGATCCGTCGAAGGTCGGCGCGTTCCACGATCACAACCGCATCACCCGCGAGACCGGGAACTGCATCCGCGAGTGCTCCAAGCCGGTGATCGCCGCGATCAACGGCGTTGCGCTCGGTGCGGGCCTCGGCCTGATGGCGTCCTGCGACATCTTCTACGCGTCGGAGGAAGCCGTGTTTGGCATGCCGGAGATCAATGTCGGCCTCGCCGGCGGTGCGGCGATGCTCAACACGCTGTTCGGCAAGTCGCTGATGCGGCGGATGTTCTTCACTGGCGTCCGGATCCCCGCGGCCGAGCTCTATCGCCTCGGCATCATCGAGGCCTGCACCAGCAAGGACGATCTCATTCCTGAGGCGATGAAGATCGCGCGCGAGATCGCGGCCAAGAGCCCGATTGCGATGGAGTACGCCAAGAATGCGGCCAACATGGTCGAGCTGATGCCGCCGCGCGACGCCTATCGCTTCGAGCAAAACATCACCATGGCGCTGTCGAAGACCGAGGACGCCAAGGAAGCTCGAATGGCGTTCCTGGAGAAGCGCGCGCCGGTGTTCAAGGGGCGCTGACGATGCGGCCGGGAGAGGGGCTCGACGCGTTGATGATGCCGCGCTCGATCGCGATCATCGGCGCATCGCAGGATGCGACCAAGATCGGCGGGCGGCCGGTGGATTTGCTGCGGCGCTACGGCTATGCGGGCAAGATCTATCCGGTCAACCCGAAGGCCGAAATGGTTCAGGGCCTCCAGGCTTACGCGTCGGTGGGCGCGCTGCCTGAGGCGCCCGATCTTGCGATCGTCGCGGTCGATGCCGAGCGGGCGCCAGAGGCGATCGAGCAGTGTGCCGATCGCGGCGTGCGCAGCGTCGTCGTGTTTTCCTCCGGCTTTGCCGAGCTCGGTGAGCAGGGCCGCGCGATGCAGGATCGGCTGCTAGCCGCCGCGCGTAGGACCGGCATGCGGTTGCTCGGTCCGAATTGCCTTGGTGCGGTCAGCATCCCCGAAAAGGCGATCGCGACCTTCTCGATCGTACTCGAGCACAGCATGCCGAAGGCAGGATCGCTCGGCATCGTGTCGCAAAGCGGCAATCTCGGCAGCTACACCATGCGCATGGCGAGCGACCGTGGCGCCGGCATCAGCCGTTTCATGACAACCGGTAATGAATGTGACATCGACATCGCCGACGGTATCGCCTGGCTGGCCAGGGATCCCGCGACCAGGGTTATCCTGTGCTGCTTCGAGGCTTGCCGTGATGCCGAGCGGCTGATCGCTGCGCTGACCGAGGCGCGCGATGCCGGCAAGCCGGTCATCGCATTGAAGGTCGGCACGTCGGAGGCAGGGCAGGCCGCGGCGGCGTCCCATACCGGTGCCATGGCGGGATCGGACGCGGTGTTCGACGCGCTTCTGGCGCGCTACGGCGCGGTTCGGGTGCGCAGCATCGAGGAATTGATCGATCTCGGGCACGCCGCCTCCATCCTGTTACCGGATCGGCTGCCGAAGGGGCGGCGCCTCGCGGTCGTGACTGCGTCAGGCGGCTTTGGCGTGTTGCTTGCCGATGCTGCACAGGCTGTTGGCCTATCGTTGCCGGAGCTGAGTGAAGCGACGCAGCGTGCGATCCTCGAGCTGGTGCCGTTTGCGTCGGCGCGCAATCCGGTCGATGCGACCGCGCAGATGTCGAGCCGGCCCGACATGCTGCAGAAGATCCTGTCGGCGGTGGTGGCTGACGACCGCACGGACGTGATCGTGCTGCCGCTGCCGTTCTCGCTCCACATGCCGCGATTGCGCTCCGTCTATATGGAGACGTTGCGGTATATTCGCGCGCAGTATCCCGATCGTCCCGTTATCCTTTGCGTCGAAGGCCCACCGGACGCGCTCGCCGAATTGCACGCGATCGGCTATCCGACCATTCCGAGCTTTGACGGCTGCTGCGCCATCGTCGCTTCCTTGGCGCGCTTGCAGGCGCTGGCGTCGGCACCAAAGGAGGCAAGCCAGATTGCCGTTGCGAAAGCCACGCCGCTTGCGGCTGATGCCTTCCGCCATGAGCTTGGCGCCAAGCATGCGCTTGCGGAAGCCGGCATTCCCGTGCTGGCCGAGCGACTGGTGTCTGATGCCGATGCTGCCGCGCGTGCCGCGCGTGAGATCGGCTTCCCCGTGGTGTTGAAGATCGCATCGCCCGATCTACCGCACAAGACGGAGGTCGGTGGTGTCGCTGTCGGTCTTCGCTCCGAGGAGGAGGTGCGGCAGGCTCATGCCCGGATGCTGACGCGGGTCGCCGACAAGGCGCCGCACGCCGCGATCGATGGTGTGATCGTTGCACCCATGGCGAATGGCCTTTCCGAGCTGATCCTCGGCGGCCGGATCGATCCGGTGTTCGGGCCGGTCGTGATGGTCGGCCTCGGCGGCATCTTTGCCGAGATCATGCAGGACACCGCGGTGCAGATGGCGCCGGTCAGCGAGACTCAGGCGATGGCGATGCTGAAATCGCTCAAGGCGTTCGCGGTCCTCGACGGGGCGCGCGGACGGCGCCGCACGGACCTGAAGGCCGCTGCGCAGGCGATCGCCGCGCTGTCGCGATTTGCCGTCGCGCATGCCGACACAGTTTCGGAAATCGACATCAATCCGCTGCTGCTGAAGGCTGACGGCGAGGGGGCCGTGGCGCTCGACGCGCTGCTGATCCCGCATGCGGGCAAGGCAACGCAGCACCACTGAAGACATTGAACCAACAAGAACCGCGAAGCTGGCTCAATGATTGCAGGGAGGACTTTGTGATGAGACTCGATACCCGTTTTCTCAACATCGCGGTGATGCTGGGAGCTCTGTTGATGCTGGTAACGCCGCTGCGCGCACAAGGCGTGTCGGGCGACGTGATCAAGATCGGCATCATGAACGATCAGAATGGTCCCTATGCCGACAATTGCGGCCCGGGCTCGGTCGCCTCGGCGAAACTTGCGATTGCCGATTTCGGGGGCGCCGTCAACGGCAAGAAGATCGAGCTCGTTGTCGCCGACGACCAGAACAAGCCCGATGTCGGCGTCGCCATTGCGCTGCGCTGGCTCGACAATGAGGGCGTCGACGCCATCGTCGGCTGCTCGGCCTCGTCGATCGCGCTCGGCGTCGCGGACATTATGAAGGCGCGGAAGAAGCCTTACATGCTGGCGGGCACGGCAGGTTCGTTCTTTACCAACGACAAATGCTCGCCGATGACCACGCAGTGGATGGTGGATACCTATGCGCAGCCGAAGGCCACGGTGAAGGCACTGTTGTCGCAAGGCGTCGACACCTGGTTCTTCCTGACCGTCGACTACGCCTTCGGCAAGGGCTGGCAGGCTGATGCGACGAACTTCATCAAGGCCGGCGGCGGCAAGGTGGTGGGATCGGTGCTGCATCCGCTCAATACGTCGGACTTCTCCTCGTTCCTGCTGACCGCGCAGGCGAGCGGCGCCAAGGCGATCGCGCTCGCCAATTCCGGATCGGACTTCGGCAACGCCATCAAACAGGCGCAGGAGTTCGGCCTATCGCAGAAGCAGCAGCTGGTGCCGCTGGGGCTCATGATCAACCAGGCGCAAGGGATCGGGCTCCGCGACCTGCAGAACGTGCGCCTGACCACGCCCTTCTATTGGGACATGACGCCGGAGACGCGTGCTTTCGCCAAGCGCTTTAGCGAGGCGTCCAACGGCCAGATCCTCAACGAAGCCAAGTCCGCCACCTACAGCGCCATCACGCATTATCTAAAGGCGATCACCGCGACCGGAACGGATGATGGCGAGGCCGTGATGATGCAGATGAAGAAGACTCCGATCAACGATTTCGAGATGAAGGATGTCAGCATCCGCGCCGACGGGCAGGTGATGCGGCCGCTCTATGTGGCCCGCATCAAGACGCCGGCCGAGTCCAAATACGCCTTCGACTATTACGAGATCACGGGAACCATCGCCGCCGAGGACGCGTGGCGTCCCGCGTCGGAGAGCGCCTGCGAGTTGCTCAAGACGCAGTGATCGGAAGAGGAGGGGGTCGGCCGACGCACGGCCGGCGCCCTACGGTTCAGAAAAAGCGAGACATCGACGATGACAGTCATTGAAACAGAAGCGCCCGCTACAGCCGCAGCCGGCGAATTGTCCGGCGAGGCCTATCGGGTGGCGATGCGTCGCTGGCTGCGCGGCAATCTGCCAGCGAGTTTCCGCAGCGATAGCGTGGCCTTCTCGTCGCCAGGCCTGAATGAACAGATTGGCTGGGAAGCTGCGATGTATCGCGCCGGGCTTGCCGGCATCATCTGGCCGAAAGCCTATGGCGGCCACGGCCGCACCCTGCGCGAGCACCTGATCGCCAACCAGGAGATCGGTGCGCTCGCGATGCCCGAGAGCGTCAATTCTATCGGCAAGGAGCTGGCCGGTCCGATCATCCTCGCTGTCGGCACGGAGGAGCAGAAGCACCGCTTCCTGCCGGCGATCCTGGAGATGCGCGATATCTGGTGCCAGGGCTTTTCCGAGCCGGAAGCAGGTTCCGACCTCGCCGGCCTGCGGACCCGCGCCACGCGCGATGGCGACGTCTGGCGAATCAACGGCCAGAAGATCTGGACCAGCGGGGCCTACCGTGCCCAGCGCTGCCTGGTGCTGGCGCGAACCGGACCGCTGGAGGATCGGCATCGCGGGCTTGCCATGTTCGCGGTGCGGCTCGACGCCAAGGGCATCCGCGTGCGGCCGATCAAGTCGATCGATGGACGCGAGAGTTTTTGCGAGGTGTTCTTCGACGACGTCGAAGTGCTGCAATCCGACGCACTGGGCGCACCAGATGAAGGCTGGAACGCGGCGATCCGCGTGCTCGAGATCGAGCGGGCGACCAACCGCATGTACCGGTCGTGGCGCTTCGAGAACGAGCTTCGTCATCTGATCGCGGCCTGCAAGAGCGATCCCGCGCTGGCGCAGCTGGTCGCCAACCCGCGTTACGAGGCCAAAATCGGTGAGGTCGTGGTCGACATCGAGGTGCTGAAGGCGCATGTCGAGACGGCGGTCGACGCGCTGGCCAACGGCGACAAGATCGGTGCGCGCGGCAGTCTCGCGAAACTGCATTGGAGCGAGGCGCATCAGCGCTTTGCCTCGCTGGCGCTCGAATTGCTCGCGCAGGCGTCGTTGCCGCAGCTTCCTGCCATTCAGGTCGCGCGGCGCCGCTTTGAGGCGATCTACCTGCAGGCGCGCGCCGAGACCATCTATGCCGGCACCACCGAAATTCAGCTCGGCATCATCGCCGACAGGATCCTGCAGCTTTCGAAAGGCAAGTGATGACGACGTTGATCGGCGACGGATTGCAGCCGGACGAGTTCGCAGTCACCGCGGCGCGGGCGGTGGCGGATTGCGCGGCGCTTGGTCCGCGCGAGCAGGCGAAGCACCTCGCCAATGACGGACTGCTGGGCGTGATTGCCTCGCAGGAGGTTGGAGGGCTCGACTTGCCGCTGGCCTTTGCGGTTCCGGTGGTCGCCGCCGCCGGCTCCGGCCTGCTCGGCTTTCCCATGATGGAGGCGCTGCTGCTTGGCCGCGCGCTGCAAGACGCGCTGCCACGGGCGGCGGGGGCCATCGTGTCCGGCGAGATGCTGGCAACGATCGCCTGGCAGGGCAGCGTGAGTGCCGAACGTGAAGGGGACTCCCTCGTGCTCAACGGCTGCGTCGCGCGCGCGGCCTGTGCCCGTGATGCGGATACTTTGTTGGTGCAGCTCGGTACCGGCGGCGCGGTGCTGGTTCCGACCGACAATGAGGGGATCGCCATCGAGGATGCCGCGGGCCTCGATCTGACAGCGCCTGAGCATGCGATCCGTATGCAGGGCGTCACCGTACCAGTGGCGAGCGTGTTGCCAGAGAGCGCTTGGGCCGTTCTCTGCTCTGACGCAAATGTGCTACGCGCCGCCGCCATTCTCGGTTCGGCGGAGACCTGTCTCGCCATGGCACAGGAGCACGCCACGACCCGCCGCCAGTTCGGCCACGCGCTGTCCTACAACCAGGCTCTGCGGCATTCGCTGGCGCGGCAGAAGCTCGCGCTCGAAGGTATCAGGCATGCGATCACGCGTAGCGTGGGCGACCATGCTGGGCCGCTCGAGCGCGATGCCGTGTTTCTCGCCGCGGCGACCTATGGCTGCGCGATCAGCGAGGGCGCATTGCAGGTTCACGGTGGTATGGGATTCACCTGGGACGTCCCGGTGCATCGGCATCTGCGCCGTGTCCGCGCCTTGCAAGCGCAAGGCAAGGCCAGCGAAGTCTTGGCTGCGCTCGGCCGCCGCACCGTGGCCGCAATCGCTCCAGTGGCTGATATCGCCGCGTCGGTATAAGAAAGGGGAACGATAATGACTGACAAGCTTCTCGCTGGCCGTGTTGCGCTGGTCACCGGCGCCGGAAATGGAATTGGACGCGCGACGGCGATGCTGCTGGCCTCGCGCGGCGCCATCGTCGGCGTCAATGATTTGAAGCCCGAGTTCGTTGCCGGCACCGTCGATGCGATCAAGGCGGCCGGCGGTGAAGCCGTCGCGATCACCCAGAATGTCGCAAGCCGAGACGGCATGCGGACGGCGGTGCTCGGTTTTGCGGAGCGGCAGGGCCGCCTGGATATCCTCGTCAACAATGCGGCTTGGGTTCGCTACCAGTCGGTCCCCGACATCGCCCCCGAGACCGTGGATCGCATGCTCGATATCGGCTTCAAGGCGATCATCTGGGGGATTCAGGCTGCAGCCGAAGCGATGGATGCCGAGCGCGGCGGCGCCATCGTCAACGTCGCGTCGGTCGCCGGACTGATCTCGGCCAAGAACAGCATCGTCTACAGCGGCATCAAGGCCGGCGTGATGGGCATTACGCGCGCCGCGGCGGCCGAACTCGGTGAACGCAAGATCCGCGTCAATGCCGTGGCTCCGTCGGCGATTCCGACCGAAGGAACAATGCGCAACCGCAACGCCGAACTCGATGCGCGCCGCGTTGCGCGCACACCGCTCGGGCGGCTCGGCACGGTGGACGATATCGCAAGAGCCATCGCCTTCCTTGTCGGAGACGACAGCGGCTTCATCTCGGCACAGGTGCTGACGCTGGACGGCGGGATGGTGCTGACCAACATTGCTTAAGCGGCATCGCGGGGATCGGTTGTGACGCGCACGGGACGGACAGCTGAACTGAGCGGACGTGTCGTCCTCATCACCGGGGCCGCCGCGGGGATCGGCTGGGCGGCTGCGCGGCGCTTTGCAGCGGAAGGCGCCCGGGTGCTGATCGCCGACGTCGACGCCGACAAGGCGGCAAGCCGAGCGCGCGAGCTTGGTGCTGAGCATGATTCCTTCGGCGTCGATATGGCGCAGCCCGAGCAGGTGGCCGGGATGGTGCGGACGTGTGTCAGCCGCTTCGGCGGCCTCGACGTGCTCGTCAACAATGCCGGCCGGACCGACACGGATGGGCTTGGCGTGGTGGATCAGCCGGTTTCCACTTTCGAGAACCTCGTGGCGGTCAATCTGCGCGGCAGCCTCGTTGCGGCTGAGCAGGCGGCTGCGGTGATGCGGCGCTCCGGCGGCGGCACCATCGTCAACGTCGCATCCGGGGCGGCATTGCGGCCAGTCCCGTTTCGCAACGGCTACAGCGCCTCCAAGGCGGGTGTGCTGGCGATGACGCGGCATCACGCCTGCGCCTGGGCGCGGGACGGCATCAAAGTCAACGCGGTTGCGCCGGGCTATACGCGCACCGAGCTCGTCGAAGCGCTGATCGCGCGTGGCCGCATCGATCCGGCTGCCGTCGCCCAACGCATTCCGCTCGGTCGCATGGCGGCACCCGAGGAAATCGCGGCAGCCATCGTCTTTCTCGCGTCGCCTCGTATATCGTCGATCACCGGTTCGACGTTTCTGGTCGATGGTGGCTCGTTGCTCGGTAGCTTCGGGCCCACCGGAGAAATCAGCGACCGCGCTGCACCAACCGGCAGGCCGACATACGTCGCGATTGGCGCCTGCGGTGCGATCGGCCGCGCAGTGGCCGAAAGGCTGTCCAAAGACGCGACGGTCGTGGCGCTTGATGCTGATAGCGGACAATTAGCTGTGCTTGCAGCCGAGGTGGCGGAATGCCATGCGCTGCCGGTCGACATCTCGGATGAGCATGCCTTCGCCGAGGCGATCGCCAGTATCGCGCACCGCTTCGGGCGCATTGATGGTGTTGTGAATGCGGTGGGCGCTGATGCGCTGATCGCGGGCAACTCCGGTGAAACGTTGTCGGTTCATCTGACTGGCGCAGTCCGTGTTGCAAAGGCGGTCGGACCCATCCTGCGGCAGCAAGGCTTTGGCACGCTCGTCAATCTGACGTCGATTGGCGGGGATATCGCATTAGGCGGTGAGGTCGAGGCCGCAGCCAGTGCGGGGGCGGTCGCGATGCTCACGCGCACGCTCGCGTGTGAATGGAGCGGCCACGGTATTCGCGTCAATGCCATCGCCGCGGGACCGACCGAAGGAGCGGTGTTGCGCGCCGTTGAACGAATGCCGCTGGGGAACGCCGTATCGGTGCAGGATATCGCCGAGACCGCTGCGTTTCTGCTCAGCCAAGATGCCGGATATGTCACGGGCAGCGTGATCACAGTCGATGGTGGACTGAGCGTCCACGCAGGTCCCGATCGCGCCGTTGCAGGATGCGTCGAATGAACCTCACTCCCGAAGAACAGGTCCTGAAGGACGCTTTCATTCGCGCCCGCGGTTACTGGCGGTCGTGGACGGAGGGGCTGTTGCGACTCGATCCGGAGTTTCTTGCGACCTATGCCCGCTATGGCGGCTATCCCGCCGAGACCGGCCCATTGTCGCGCAAGATGTGCGAATTGATCTATGTGGCGCTGGATGGATCGGCAACGCATCTGTTCCGCTCCGGGCTCGCGCTGCACTTGCAACTGGCCCTCAAGGAAGGAGCGACCGCGCAGGAGATCGTGGACGTGCTGCGGCTCGCGACGGCGCAAGGGCTGGACGGCAGCCATCTCGGCGTCGGCATCCTCGTCGAGGAGCTGGCGCGCGCCGGCTTGGATACGGATCAGGCACCGCTCTCGCGCGAGCAGGCGGTGTTGCGCGACGTCTATGTCGCACAATTCGGCGATTGGCCGGACTTCTGCGATCTGTGGCTCCGCGCCGATCCCGGCTATTTCGCCGTAATGCTCGACCTGCTGACGGTTGGCGAGAAGTCCGGCGGTCTCGACAAGCGCTCGCGCTGCCTGATCTCGCTCGCGCTGAACGCATGTTTCACCGCGCTCAATCGACACGGCCTTCGCCTACAGATCAGACGCGCTTTGGCACTCGGCATCGACAAGCGGGAGATTCTTCAGGTTTTGCAGATGACGGCGCATCTTGGCGTGCATGCCTGCTCCATCGGCGTGCCCGTTCTGATGGACGCGATCGATCCGGCGAGCAAATCGCCTGCTGTCGACGAGCCGAGATAGCCGGGAGGCTTGACGATGACGAAACCCACCATCCGGGATCAACGGGCCTTTGCCGCGGGGGCATTGTTCCTCGCCTTTGCGATCTTCTTCTTCGTGACTGCCTTGAATTATCAGGCGGGCACTGCGGCGCGGATGGGACCGGGCTATTTTCCGCGGCTGCTGGCCATCGTGTTGGCCGCCATTGGTCTCTTCGCGATGCTGGGGGCGGTTCGGCGCACGGCGGAGCGACAAGGACTGCCCCGGTGGGACATGAAAGGCCTCGCCTGGGTCACCGGCTCGGTGGCCCTGTTTGCGCTTCTGCTGTTTCCGCTTGGCCTGATCGGCGCGCTGTTTGTGCTCGTCGTGGTGTCGAGCAAGGCCAGTCCCGAATTCACCTGGACAGGCGCGCTGGCCAACGCGGCCATTCTGATCGCGCTGTGCCTGCTCGTGTTCGTTTACGGCCTCGGACTGCAACTGCCGGTGTGGCCGGCGCTGTTGAATTGAAGGCATGGTCCGATGGATCTCTTCCACAATCTGGCGATTGGATTCTCCACTGCAGCCCAGCCGGCCAATCTGCTCTATGCCTTCTTCGGCTGCCTGCTGGGGACGTTGATCGGTGTGCTCCCGGGCCTCGGCCCGCTCGCAACCATCGCGATGCTGCTTCCGATCACCTACGCGCTGCAGCCGGACTCGGCGCTGATCATGCTCGCCGGCATCTACTACGGCGCGCAATATGGCGGCTCGACGACGGCCATCGTGGTTAATCTGCCCGGTGAATCCTCCTCCGTCGTCACCACGATCGACGGCTATCAGATGGCCAAGCAGGGCCGGGCCGGTGTCGCGCTCTCGACGGCGGCGATCGGTTCGTTCTTCGCCGGCTGCGTGGCGACGCTGGCGCTGGCGGCGCTGGCCGGGCCGTTGACGGCGGCGGCACTGCTGTTCGGGCCGAAGGAATTCTTTGCCCTGATGATCCTGGGCCTGATTCTCGCCTCGGTGCTGTCCAGCGGGCCCTTTATCGAAGGCATCGGCATGGTCGTGCTTGGCATGCTGCTGAGCCTCGTCGGCACTGACCTCAGCACGGGCACGCAGCGTTTCGCTTTCGGTATTCCGCAGCTGTTCGACGGGCTCGATTTCGTGCCGCTGGCGATGGGCATCTTCGGCTTCGCCGAGATCGTCAAGAACCTCGAGCAGGACGACAAGCTGTCGCTGGTGACGCAGAAGATCGCCAACCTGTTTCCGACCCGTGACGATTTCCGGCGCATGATCCCGGCGATTCTGCGCGGCACCGCGCTCGGCACGCTGCTCGGTGTGTTGCCAGGCGGCGGCGCCGTGCTGTCGTCGTTCGCCTCCTACACGCTGGAGAAGAAGCTCTCGAAACATCCCGAACAGTTCGGCAAGGGCGCGATCGAAGGCGTTGCCGGTCCGGAGTCCGCCAACAATGCGGGTGCACAGACCTCGTTCATTCCACTGCTGACGCTTGGCGTGCCCTCGAATGTCGTGATGGCGCTGATGGTCGGCGCGATGAACATCCACAACATCCAGCCGGGTCCGGAAGTCATGACCAAGAACCCGACGCTGTTCTGGGGCTTGATCGTCTCGATGTGGGTCGGCAATCTGATGCTGCTGATCCTCAACCTGCCGCTGGTCGGTTTGTGGGTGAAGCTGCTCACCATTCCCTATCGCTATCTGTTCCCGGCGATCATGGTGTTCTGCTCGATCGGTGTCTATTCGATCAACAGCGGGACGTTCGAGGTCTACGAGGCGGCGATCTTCTGTGTGTTCGGCTACGTCCTGATCAAGTTGCAACTGCCGGCTGCGCCGCTGCTGCTCGGCCTGGTGCTTGGGCCCGCGATCGAGGAGAATTTCCGCCGCGCGATGGTGCTGTCGCGCGGTGATGTCAGCGTATTCCTGACCTCGCCCTTGTCGGCGGCGTTGCTGGCCGCAGCTGCGATCGCGATCGTCCTGATCATGCTGCCCACGATCCGGTCGCGGCGAGAGGAGGCCCTGCAGGAATAGTTGGCGCCCGGCCGGCGTCAGGCCTCTGTGCCGTCCGGTTGATCGGCAGTGCCCCCGGCTTTGACGGTCTTGGCGGCCTGCCGCAGAACACTCAGGTAGCGGCCGGCGTTTTGCTTGATCCGCTCGGCGACGCCGCCGAGGCCGAGAGCGACGGGTTGATTCTGAATTGTGATGGGGAGCAGGACACAGATCGTCGCCCCGCCGAGCATCGGCACGTTCTCCGCCGAGCAATGACCTTTGCCCCTGATATCCCTGATGCGCCGGATCATGTCCGCAGGCTTGACCCTGTCCGCTGCGTTCGGCGTCGCGATGTTGGCGCGGCGCACGATGGTATCGAGCTTCTCATCGGACATCGTCGACATCAACAACCAGCCAAGGGCCGATTGCGTCAGCGGCCGCAGGGTTCCTTCGTCGACATGGAAGCGCAGCGGGTGGGTCGACTGGATGATTTTGACGTATTGCAGATACACATCGTTGGTCGTGCAGATTGAAACGGCTTCGCCCGTCGCGGCGTGCACATCCTGCATCGCCTCCAGGACGCGGCTGTTGCCGAATAGGGATTTTGGAATCCAGTCGCCGAGCGACGTCACCTTCGGCGTTGGGAAATAGACCTTCGTCCTGCGATCGAAGTTCAGGTAGCCGAGGCCGACCAGCGTCTTGAGTAGAACCGTCGCGCTGGAGGGTGGATAACCCAGCGCCTCGCCGATCTCCGACATCGCGCGCGGCTGCCGTTCGCGCATGAAGAATTCGAGGATCTCGATCGCGCGCAGTGCGGATTTCACGGTCGATCCGGCCGCGGAAATCGAGGCTGACGTCGTCAGCTGCGATGGCAATCGATCCTCCCTCGAGCGCCACAAATTCACGGATGTGAAATTCGGCTTCACATATGAAGATTTGTTGGTTGCCCGCCACTGCACATGAGATGGTCGCCGCCGTCAAGGGAGGGCCGGCGCGCCAAGTGCGTGTCGAGCCGGAGCTGCAAAGGGCTCTGAAATGGCCGTACCGCACGAGAAGATCGCCGAGCTGCTCGACAGGGAGGCGATCCGCGATTGCATCTACCGATATTGCCGCGGCGTTGATCGCGCCGACGAGGCCGCGCTCCGCAGCGCGTACTGGCCGGATGCGACGGACCGGCACGGCCCGTATTCGGGGCCGGTCGAAGGCTTCTTCGAATGGGCCAAGGACATCTTCAAGACCGATGCGCGCAACGTCCACACCGTCGGCAATATCCTGATCGAATTCAGCGCGCCCGCGGAAGCCGTCGTCGAAACCTATTTTCTCGCCTTGCAGCGTGGGCCCGGAAAGGACGGCGCCGTTCGGCAGTTCCTGATCGCCGGCCGCTACTGCGATGTCTTCGAGCAGCGCGGCGGCGAGTGGCGCGTGGCGCACCGCATCGTCGCCTATGACTGGGTGGACGAGCAGGTTGCTGCGACCGAGCCCGAGCCGAGCCGCTTCGGTCCTCGATTGCCGCTGGGCGCGCGTTTTCCCGACGATCCCATCTACGATCTTCTCCGCCGGACATAGCGGACGCCGCCTGCAACGATCAATCATCAGACCGAGGAAATGCCGACATGAAGAGTTCTGATGCGAAGAGGCCGCACCTGGACGTCATCATCGTCGGCGCCGGATTCGGCGGTCTGTACGCCGTCTACAAGTTCCGCGAGATGGGACTCAAGATTGCGGCCTTCGAGGCTGGCGGTGACGTCGGCGGCGTATGGTACTGGAACCGCTATCCCGGCGCGCGCGTCGACCTTCCGAGCATCGACTACAGCTATTCGTTCTCACGGGAGGTCGAACAGGAATGGATCTGGTCGGAGGAATTCGCCTCGCAGCCGGAGCTGCTGGCCTATTTCAACTTCGTGGCCGACCGCTTGGACCTGCGCAAGCACTACCAGTTCAACACGCGCATCGTGAGCGCCGTCTGGGACGCGGCGCGTAAGCTCTGGAGCGTGACGACGGACCGCGGCGAAACGGTCGAGGCCACGTATTGCGTGATGGCGACCGGCCCACTCTCGGTGCCCAGGGATCCGGATATCCCCGGCATCGAACGCTACACGGGCGAGCTGCTGCGCGCCGGCCGATGGCCGCATCATCCCGTCAGCTATGACGGTAAGCGCGTCGGCGTGATCGGCACCGGATCGACGGGCATCCAGGTCGTGCAGGAGGTGGGCCGGCAGGCCGGCGAACTCCACGTGTTTCAACGCACGCCGAGCTTCACCATGCCGATGCGCAACCAGAAGCTCGACCCCGACTACGTGACGGAGGTCAAGCGCAACTATGTCGGCATTCGCGAGGTGGCGCGCAACAGCCCGAATGGCGGCGTGCGTCCGTGGACGACGCGTGCGTTCTTCAGCGTGACCCCGTCGCGCCGCCGTGAATTGCTCGAGGACGCCTGGAAGGCCGGCGGGCTGGCCATGCTCGGCACCTTCACGGACCTCCTGAGCAACGAGGAGGCCAACGAACACGTGGCCGAGTTCGTGCGCGACAAGATCAACGGCGTCGTTGCCGATCCCGTCACTGCGGAACAGCTGAAGCCGCGTGGTTATCCGATCTTCGCCCGCCGCCCGTGCCTGGACACAGGTTACTATGAGACGTTCAACCGGCCGAACGTCCACCTGATCGATTGCACCACTGACCCAATCGTGGAGATCACGGCGCAGGGCGTGCGTACGCAGGGCTGCGAGACCGCGCTCGACATGCTGATCTTCGCCACCGGCTATGACGGATTGACGGGCGCATTGACGGCCTTCGACGTCGTCGGCCGCAACGGCCGCAGCGTCAACGAGAAGTGGAAGGGAGGCGCCAGGTCGCATCTCGGCCTCATGATGGAGGGATTTCCGAACCTCTTCATGACCACCGGGCCGAACGGTCCGGCAGCGTTGGCCAACATCGTCCGGATCAGCGAGAACGATGTTGACTGGATCGCAAGCGCGATCACGCATATGGCCGATCATGGCCTCGACACCATCGAGCCGACCAGAAGGGCGGAGGACGACTGGATGGACCTGGTGTTCAGGCTTGCCGAGCGCTCGCTGCTGACCAAGGCGAAGACCTGGTACGTCGGCACTAACGTCAAGGACAAGGCTCAGGGGCTCTCGCTGTTCACGGGCGGCTTCCCGAAATACCGGGAATACTGTGCCGCGGCGATCCAGAACGGCTACCGCGACTTCGTGTTTGAGCGCGGGTGAACGTCGGTCGCACCTGATGGTTGCGACGAGCGAGACTGCATGCGGGCCAGATTCAAGTTGTTCCAATGGCGGATGGTCTTTCCGGCGGATACCGCCTGGTCCATGCCGCTCTTTCCAAGCCCAAAGTTTAAGTTTGTACGGACGATGGCGGATTCAATTCCTGACGTGTTGAAGGCTTTTTGCTGCGGGCGAACTCGTGGTCGTGACCGACGATGACGATCGCGAAGGTGAGGGCGATTTGATCGTCGCTGCTTCCCTTTGCACGCCCGAAAAGATGGCCTTCATCGTCCGGCATACGTCGGGAATCGTCTGCGCACCGGTCACCAGCGAGGACGCTCGGCGGCTTCGTCTTGATCCGATGGTCGCGCACAACGACTCGAACTATTCGACGGCTTTCACGGTTTCGATCGACTACAAGCCGGGCATGACCACCGGCATCTCCGCGGATGAACGAACGGCCACGTGTCGCGCGCTGGTCAATTCCAATGTAGGTCCCAACGACCTTTGCGCGACCGGGTCATATTTTCCCGCTGATCGCGCCCGATGGAGGCGTACTCCTCCGTTCGGGGCACACTGAAGCGGCAATCGATCTTTGCAGGTTGGCCGGCTTGCCACTGGTCGGTGTTCTCAGCGAGATGATGAACGATGACGGCACCGTGATGAAGGGTGCGCAGGTCAGCGCCTTTGCTGCCAAGCACAATCTCAAGCAAGTCACTATTGCCGATTTGATCGCCTACCGTCAGGCGCGTGAGAAGCTCATCGAGAGAGTGTCGACCTTCACGGTAGATAGTCCCATCGGCCCGCTCGAGGGGCATGCCTATCGTTCACCGTTCGATTCGATCTATCACATTGCATTGGTCTACGGAAACGTCGGTGACGGCAAGAACGTACTGACCCGGTTTCACAAGCCCAACCTCGTGAAGGACTTGTTTGGCGGTCCGCAGAAGGTTCTGAAAGCTCTTGAACATTTCAAGAAGCGCAAGTCGGGCGTGCTGGTGTATCTTCGCGATGGCGCCGCTGGTGTCCCGGTCGAACCTTTGGCGGACAAGAACTCAGTGGATGCTGAGCGGAACAAGCAATGGCGCGAAGTGGGCGTCGGTGCTCAGATCCTGCGCGATCTCGGTGTTTCCTCGATCAGCAATCTCTCATCGTCCGAGCACGATTATAAGGGCCTTTCGGGGTTTGGTATTGAGATCGTAGGGAGCGAGCCTTTTGACGGTTACTGGGTGTAGGTAAGCTCTTAGCAGCACCCTGTCATCCAATGGCGATGTTGAGCGTTTCGAGCGAAGTGTGCGGCGACTTCGCACGAAGCAAGCGTCTAAAAACGAGAATCGTGAGCCCCGTTTCGGTCAATCGGAACGGAAATGGCTCTCTTGGACCCGCGTTGTTGGGCTTAGTCCTGGCCTACAAAAGCGTTGCTAAGCCGCGAGGCATCCGGGCATCCGACCAGAGCAAGCGTGCGGTCAATTTCCTCAACGAGGATGCTGAGGGCCTTCGAAGCTCCAGTTTCGCCACGTGCGGCAAGTCCGTAGAGAATTGATCGGCCGACCAGAACTCCGTGCGCACCAAGCGCGAGCGCCTTCACAATATCTGAACCTCGTCGTATGCCACCGTCGATAAGAACTGGACCGAGACCCTGAAAGCTCTCAAAAATCGAGATGGGCGCGGGAGCATCGTCCAACTGACGGCCGCCGTGATTCGACACCACGACGGCATCCGCACCGATCTCAAAGCAACGCGCAGCATCTTCCGGCGTACAGATTCCCTTGACGATAAGCCGGCGCGGCCAGATATCGCGCAAGCGCGCGAGATCGTCCCAGCAGAAGCTGGCGTCCATTTCGCGCCTGAGCAGCGCGGTCTGTGCGTCCAAACTTGAAGCCGTGGTCGTCGCGAGATTGGCGAGCGTCAACGTGCCGGACGCCAAAATGCCCGACGCCCATCGCGGGTGCGTCAGGATGTCGAAAATGGTGCGGGGCGAGTAACGAAGCGGCATTTGAAAGCCGTTCCTAAGGTCGCGTTCACGCTTCCCGTTAACGGGAACGTCGACGGTCAGAATCAACGCCTCACAACCTGCCTCCGATGCGCGTCGGACCAAGTTCGCTGCGAGCTCTCGATGTACGACATAAAGCTGAAACCACAATCGCCCCCCGACTGCGGCAACATCTTCAATGGTTGCGTTGGATGCGGTCGAGAGCGCGAAGGGCACTCCGGCCTTTGTTGCCGCCCGGGCAAGCGCGATGTCGCCGTTGGGCCAGAACGCTCCGTTGAGGCCGGTCGGACCGACGACAATTGGCGCCGCGGACTTTTTGCCAAGCAACTCGACGGCAGTCGATCGCTCGCTGACATCCACCAGGCGGTGTGGCATGAGCCTGATTTTCCGGAACGCCTCAATGTTCCTGACGATTCCGTTCTCGTCCTCCGCACCGCCTTCCAAATAATCAAAGACCATCCTTGGGAGGCGGCGCCGGGCGAGCAGCCGCAGGTCAGCAATCGAGATTGGCTCGGCCATGGTCACGGCCGCGTTTCCGCAGAGGCGGGACTTGCGATGGTCGACGTCATGCGAAATCGTAGCCGGAGATCGATGGCGACGTCCCGAACCGTTGGTAAGGCCTCGCGGGACTGAAAGTTGACAATGATTGCTGGTCCTCCAAAAGCGGACGGTGGCTCTTGCTTGGGAACTGATCGTAGTATGTCCCGACATGATCAAAAATTGCCAATTTCGTTCGAAGTCATTACCATCAGGTATGACCTTCGGAGAGTGCTCGACTCTCGGTTTTGAGCAAGTGCCGACCCCGCCGGGATCGGCGAGCCGGACGTCGCGTAGCCGACGCGTCGATCATGCCACGTCTCGTCTCAGGCAACACCGACGCTCCGACGATGATGATCGGCGAGCGGGCCGCGCGTTTCATTTTGGGCAAGGAACTGCCGCTTAGCCCAATGCGGCAGGTTGGCGGCTCAAGAGGAACGCCTTGCAACACGCGACAGCATCTCAACGAATGCTGTAACTTTCGGTGGACGAAAACGAGCGGCGGGATAGACGACATGAATGCCGCCTGACGGCAGCGTCCAGGACGGCAAGACATGGGCGAGCCGTCCGGCTTTCAGATGCTCGGCAACCAGGAAATCCGGCAACACGGACAGGCCTCCGCCAGCGAGCGTCGCCGCAAGCACCGCGGGCGTCGTGTTGATCGCAATGGTTTGCTGCATCCGAACGGAGCGGGCTTCGAAATCGTTTCTGGTGAAGCGCCAGACCAGTGGCTCGCTGAGCGCTCCATTGGCGATGAACGGCGAGGCCGTGAGTTCGTCGGGCTGGTCCGCGCGGACCGCTACCGCGATCTCCGGCGGAGCCACCAACAATTGGCGGAACGCCCCCAGCCGTTTGGCTTGCAGACTCGAGTCGTTCAACCAACCGACGCGAATCGACAGATCGATCTGGTTGGCGACGAGATCTGTCCTGACATCCGACAGCACCAGTTCGACACTGCATTCCGGATACTTCCGAGCAAACTTGGCTGCGAGCGGCGCAATGGTCGATGCACCGTAGTCGTTCGGTGCTGCGATCCGCAGCACACCCATAGGCTGAGCATTCGTCTGGGCGAGTTCGTCCACGGCATCTTCTGCCTCGCGCAGGATCATGACGCAGCGGGCATGCAGCAGACGGCCGGCCTCGGTCGGTTCCACTCTCCGGGTTGTCCGGAGCAGCAGCGCTGTTTTCAGCTCCGCCTCGAGCCGCGCGACTTGCTGGCTGACGACGGTCTTCGTGATGCCGAGCCGCTCCGCAGCACGTGTAAAGGACCCGGCGTCGACCACTGCTGCGAAATAGGCGAGGCGATTGAGGTTGATCGCTGCCATCCAGTCCCCGATTGTAAGTCAATGACAAACAATATGTCTTATTGTTCGATATTTATCAATCAATATGCCGGCGCTAGATCTGGTGCCACACGGATATCGGCAGCCTGAAATCATGCGGATCAGCTATCTCTTCGACCCTCTTTGCGGCTGGTGCTACGGCGCCGGGCCCGTGCTGGAGCAAATCGCTCGGCTCGATGACACGACCCTCGAGCTCGCACCGACTGGCCTGTTTGCGGGGCCGGCCGCGCGCCGGATGGACGATCATTTTGCGGCCTACGCCTGGCAGAACGATCAGCGAATTGCGCGGCTCACGGGCCAGTCGTTCACCGAGGCCTATCGCAACCGCATTCTCGGTAACGTCGGCGGCATGTTCGACTCGGCGCCTGCGACCCTCGGGCTCGTTGCTGTCGGCCTCACCGAGCCTGCGCGGGAGTTGGAGGCGCTGAAGCTGTTGCAGCGCGCCCGTTACGTCGACGGGCGAGACAATTCCAACCTTCAGGTCATCGCCAACGTGCTCGACGAAGCGCAATTCGCAGATGCTGCCAGCCGTGTCCGGGTTCCCGACGATGCGCTGATGACGGCTTACCGGAACCGGATCGACGTGGCTCGCGCCGACATGTCCCGATTTGCGGTCGATGGCGTGCCGGCGTTGGTGGTCGGCGATGGTGCCGCGCGCCGACTGTTGAACAGCAGCCTGTTGTTCGGGCGGTTCGAACTGCTGGCCGCACAATTGCGCGTGGCCTGATCGGCAAACCCGACTTCCCTCACTGATGAAATTCGAAGGAGAGACCAATGTTCACGAGGAGACAACTCATGAAGACAAGCTTCGCTGCCGGTGCCACCGCCGTCTTTGCTCCCGCCGATACGGGACATGCCGCTGAATCCAAGCTGAGTTGGAAGCATTTTCCGGCCGGACCCAACGGATTTTTTCGTGCACCCGTGCTGCTCTCCGGTCCGGCCGAAGCGGTCCTGATCGACGGCGGATTCTCTTATCCCGACGGGCGTGCGCTGGCCGAGGCGATCAAGGCGACCGGCAAGAAGCTGACGACCATCTACATCAGCCAATCCGATCCGGACTATTATTTTAGCCTTAAGCCCGTGCGCGAGGCCTTTCCGAATGCCAAGGTGCTGGCGGCTTCCGCGACCCTCGCGGCCATCAAGGGGAACGTGGAGAAGAAGCTCGCGGTTTGGGGCCCGCAGTTGAAGGACAACGGTCCGCAGACGCTGGCCGACGTCGTGCTGCCGGAAGCATTCGACGGAGCCTCGCTCACGGTTGATGGCGAAGCGATCGAGATCGTCAACGCCGAAGGCCTTGCCAACCGCCGCTATCTCTTCGTTCCCGCCTTGAACGCCGTGTTCGGTGGCGTGATGATCTTCTCCGGCGTCCACGTCTGGACCGCCGACACGCCGACCAAGGAGCAGCGCGCGGCCTGGATTGCGAACCTCGACAAGATCGCAGCGCGCAAGCCGTCCGTTGTTGTTCCGGGTCACATGGCTCCCGGCGTTGCCGTTGATCTCTCTGCCGTCGAGCACACCAAGAAGTACCTGCTCGCGTTCGACGAAGAGCTCGCCAAGGCCACGGATGCCGCCGCTCTGAAGGCCGCCATGGAGGCGCGCTTCCCGAACCTGGGCATGGGCGTGGCGCTCGATATCGGCTCCAAGGTCGCCAAGGGCGAGATGAAGTGGGGCTGAAACGAAGCGCGGATCCGGGTTGATCCGCCTTCGTCAGCGACGCGTCAGACCAACTCGATGTCAGCGGGATAATCTGCCGCATTGAGCTTTTCGAAAGCTGCTCCGGTCAGGATATGCCGGGGTTCTGGTAGCCCACCTGGTGTTCCCCAGGCGCAGCCAGTGCTCCGGCAAGCCTTCATGTCGTAGACGAAGGCGGCAGCGAGATCGATCAGGATCTCCCGCCAGGTGACGACATAGACGTCGTCGCGAATCTTCCAATAGCTCGTTTCGTCCGTGCCGCAGTCGCCTCGTCGCACGCCCTTCAGGCATTGATACGAGTACCAGTGCGTGTTCAGGTAGATGTGCTCGTAGACAGTGTCTTCGCTGTAGCGGTAGATGGCTCGCGTTCCGACGAGATCGCGTGTCGGCGCGGGGGCAGGAGATTGCAGCGGTGGTCGTGAGCCGCGGAGCCGACCTGTCGTGAATCGCTGGGCTACGCGGGTCTTTCTTTCGAACGGCCGTTCATCGCCGGCAAGCTGCGATGCGATGAGCAGGACATGATGGGTGCTGCGGTCGAGGACGATCGCCATTGTCTCGCGTCCCTGCGCAGGCAGCATCGCGACGATGAGAAAAACGTCGGGCGCGGCTTCAACCACATCGACCGAACAAGTGCCGCTCTCGTCTAGAGCGAAGCCAGGGAGGCCACGCCATCGCAAGACGCGATCGGGCAGGAATTCGAGCGTGACCTCGTTGCGTTCAAGCGCGATCTGCAATGTCAGGCCCTGCAGCCGGTCCGTGCTGGCCTGCCGATTGACCGACAGTCCGCTTGCGACCGCAGCCGAGGAGGGGGGAGCCGTGGATGACGTCGGACCATTCGGCTTTGCAGCGCTTGCAAATCTTTCGCCGACGAGTCGTTCCGACAAGGACCAGACCGCCTCCGCATGCTCCTGATCCAGCGCCCAGGGCATCACGCCGTTGGGCAGGCGCGGATCCGGGTTCACCTGCGAGAAGCCGCAGTCCTCGAGGAAGCGGCCGCCTTGTCCCTCGAGTCCTGGATGGACCAAGGCCCAAGCGATTGTCGCGGCACCGGCCGCGAGACGCTTGCGCGGAAGATTGACGACCTCGGGCTGGCGGCTGCGCAATGGCGCGAAATCCTCCTGGGTCAGGTGGTGGTGAAGGTTCGTGTCGGTGATGACTCCCGGTGCGACGGTAAACGCGCGGACCCCCTCGGTGCGATGGCGCGCGTCGAATGTCAGGGCGAACTGGGCGTTCGCTGTCTTTGACTGGCCATAGGCGTCCCAGCGATCGTAGGGCTTGTGACGAAAGTTGGGGTCGTCGATGTCGACGTTGCGGAGCCGATGGGCGCCGGAGCTCATCACCACAAGTCGCGACGGTGCGTGCGCCCTGAGCAGCGGTGCGAGCCGATTGACGAGCAGGAAGTGCCCGAGGTGATTGGCGCCGAACTGCATCTCGAAGCCGTCGGTGGTAAGGGCATGGTCGATCGCCATCACGCCGGCATTGGCCACGATGCCGTCGAGGCCTCCATACGAACCTGTGACGGCCGTGGTGAACGCGCGCACGCTGGCAAGCGAGGCGAGGTCGACCAGGCGGATGTCCAGCGCAGCACCCGCCACGACCGACCTGATCGCGGTGGCGGCTGCTTCGCCCTTGTCGCGCGAGCGGACGGCCATGATGACCTTTGCGTCGCGCGAGGCGAGCACGCGCGCCGTTTCCTGTCCGAGGCCGGACGATGCGCCCGTGACGAGGTAGATCTTGCCGGACAGGTCGATGCCGGCGAGCACCTCGTCTGCGGTCGTGTCGCGATTGAACCCAGTCGTCTCATTCATCGGTCGAGTCCTTCAAGGAGAGGTTTGCAAAGTCACGCCTGAGCCATGCGCCATGGTGTGAGCGCGCGTTCGATGAGCCCAAGCAGCGCATTGTTGACCGCGCCCACCATCCCGAGCAGGACGATCCCGCCATAGAGATCGATGCTGCGGAACGAGCGCGCCGCCATGATGATCGTGGAGCCGAGGCCCTGCTGCGCCGTGATCATTTCGCCGACGACCGTGATGATCAGGCAGGCGGTCAGTGACAGCCGCATTCCCGCGATCACGTCCGGCAGAGCGTTGGGCAGTCCGAACTTGACGGCAAAGGCGAGGGGGCCGATGCCGAGATTTTTTGCGACTTCGCGCAGTCGTGGATCGATCGCACTGAAGCCCTGGACGGTCGGCAGAAGCACGGGCCAGATCGCGCCAAAGGCAATGATGCCCAGCAGCATGCTCGGATGAAGCCCGAACAGCGCGATGCCCACGGGCAGAAGCGTCGATGCCGGGAGTGGACGCAGCAGTTCCAGCGTTGGCGTCAGCCAATAGCGCGCGCGCGGCGACAAGCCGATCAGGGCACCGAGCAGGATGCCGCCGAGTGATGCCAGCATCCAGCCATAGATCATCCGCTCCATGGTCGACATGGTGAGAGCGAGCAGGTTGCCTCTGATGAGGCCGCGCCAGAGCTCGGCGAAGGTAGACGAGGGCGAAGGCAGGAAGATCGGCTGAACCAGGCCGATTGTCGTCACCAACTGCCAGAGCAGAAGGATGGATATGGTGACGAGGACGGAGCCTGCCCGCAAGGAGACGTTGCTCATGTCGCCACGTCCCCGTAAGCCGCGCCGAACAGGCGCCGATGCACGGCGATCAGGCCGGCGTTGAGTAACCATCCAAGGATCGCGAGCCAGACCAGGAAGGCATACATGACTTCCGGACGGAGGCTGAGTCCGGCCGAGATGATCGCGTAGCCGATGCCGATCGGGTTGGCCGCAATTTCGGTCGTCACCGCGACGATCAGTGCGATGCCCAGCGTCAGTCGCAGAGCGGTGAAGATTCGTGGAACCGCCGCTGGGAGCGCGATCTTCGTGATCTGCTTGCGGCGCGGCAGGCCGAGCATCCGAGCGACTTCGATCAATCGCGGCTCGACGCCAAGCACGGCGTCGCGGGTCAGGAGCAGCATCGGCCAGAAGCACGCAAAAGCAATGACCGCTGCTTCCATCCTGATGCCGAGACCGTAGATTAGCATCACCAAGGGAATAACCGCGACCGGCGGGATCGGACGAAACAACTCGATCGAAAGCGAGGCGAGCCGTGCCGCTCTGGGCGACAGGCCGAGCCACACGCCAAGCAGCAGGCCGAGCACGCCGCCAATGGGAACACCGACGGTGATCGCGCCGATCGTCTCCGCCGTTCGCAGGAAGATCTCACCATCGGTGATCAGCGTCAGGAGAGCGACAGCGGTCTGGCTCGGCAGTGCGAGCCCGTCGCTTTGGATTCCGGAAACGCGCATGGCGATTTCGACGACGGCGAGGACGGCGAACGGGACCAGCCAGGCCGGCAGGGCATGTAGCAGGAGATCAATGCGTCTTCTGGACATGGTCGAACAGCACGTGGCGAAGCCGAAGGAATTCCGGGTGCTCTCGCGTCCGGAGTTGGTCGCGGGGCCTCGCGAGCCCCACACCGATCACCTGGGCCAATCGACCGGGATTGGCTTGAAGTGCGAACACGCGATCGCCGAGATAGATGGCTTCATCGAGGTCATGGGTGACAAACAGGGCGGTCGCGCCGCTGTCCCGCACCAACCCTGCAATCTCGTCCTGGAGGGCCTGGCGGGTGAGTGCGTCGAGTGCACCAAACGGCTCATCCATGAGGAGGACACGGGGCCCTTGGGCCAGGCAGCGCGCGATCTGCACACGTTGCTGCATGCCACCGGACAGTTGCGAAGGATATTTGTCGCCATGTCCGGTGAGACCGACCTTGTCGAGCAGCGCAGCAACACGATCGGCTCGCTCTTGGCGCGGCGTACCGATCGCCTCCAGCGCCAGGGCAATGTTCCCTGCGGCCGTCCGCCAGGGCAGCAGGGCGCGGCCGTAGTCTTGAAACACGATCGCAACGTCGCGCGACGGACCATCGACCGCCGCGCCGAAGCGCCGAACCTCGCCCCGCGTCGGCGACAGCAAACCGGTCACGAGCCGCAGCAAGGTTGTCTTGCCGCAGCCGGAGGGACCGACGACGCATGCGAATTCACCGGGAGCGACGGCAAATGAGAGGCCGTCGACGACGCATTTTCCGCCAAGATCGAGACGAACACCTTCGAACGCAATGGCAGGGGCCTCGCGCGCCTCGGTGGTGGGCGCGAGCAGGGGGCTGATGTGGTTCATTTCAGAAAGAGCGTTTCGGGCGACTTGAAGTTCCGAAGCATGTCCTGCTTGTCCATCATGTCGACCCAGAGCTGGACCTGCTGCGGCGTCACGTTGGTGTCCAGCTTGTTGATGGTGAGCGTCTTGAGCACCTCGGGCGGCATCTTCACGTATTTGCCGAAGATTTCGAGCGTCGCCGGCAAGTCGCTCTGCTCAAAGGCGATCGCCTTGTCCATGGCGAGCTTGAAGCCGGCGGCCGCATCGCGATGGCTGTCGGCCCATGCCCTGCTGCTCGCATAGACGAACGGTGGCAGCCGGTCGGGCAAGTCGGTCGCGATGTAAAAGACCTTGGCGCCGACCCCGGGGGCGGCGGCGCGCTGCAGAAACGGATTCGTCGAGAGCACGGCATCCACCGTGCGGGCTTTCAGGAGATCGGCGAGTTGCGGAAAGGTGCTTTCGACGAAGGTGATCTTCTGCCAATCGACACCCTTTCGTCGAAACCACTCGCGCGCCATGATGTGGAAGAAGTTACCCAATCCGGGAGTTCCGATCGTCTTGCCGATGAAGTCCTCCGGCTTATCGATGCCGGAATTCGTGCCGGCCACGATCCCGTAGTTGGTGTCGTCGACCGAGGCGATCGCGCCTCCCGACACAATGACGAGGTCGAGGCCGCTGTCCGTCACCTGGATCAGGGACGCCGTGCTCAGCGCCGCGATCTGGAGCGAGTCCGATTGCAGGGCCGCGGGCATCGATTGTCCGCCGGGGATGATCTTGACGGTTGCCTCGATGCCGTGGTCTCGGAAAAAACCCTTCTCGACCGCAATCATCGGCAGCACGAACTCGGGCACCGGAGGTACGCCAATCGTGATCTTGGTTTGTGCTGTCGCGGAGCAGGCCAGTGAAAGCTGGATTGCGAGGGCCGCTGTTGCGGTCCTGAGAATGTTCGTAAGGGCGTTTCGCATGATTGGCGTCTGTTCATCCTGGAATTCCAATCAGGATAACAGCGCGCGCGAAACCGGCCATCTCCCCAAGATTGGGGAGGTGGCTGTACTTCGGAGGCGACCAGCTTAGTGCGTCTTGCGACGATCCATACCGCGCATCAGATCCGCATCGAGGAGGAAAGACGCAAGCTGAGTGCGATTACGAACCCCGAGCTTCGCGAACGCGTTGTCCAGATGGGCCCTGACGGTAGCAAAGGTGACGTTGAGACGTCGGGCAATCTCCTTGTCGGCAAACCCCCTCGCTGCAAGGCCGGCAACGGAAGCCTCGCGCGGTGACAGTTTGGACAGTGCGCCGGCCCGCACGGGAGGCTCACTGCGCTTCAGGGCTTGGACAAATCCGGGTTCGATCAGGCCGAGAAGTTCGACCTCAGTGCTGTCGAAGTCGGGCCGTCCCTTTCGTCGCCAGATTCTGATGTCACCGATGCTTTCAGCTCCATCAAACGCAAACAGATTGATGCCGTAATGGTGCCTGAAGGGACGCAGGAATTCGTTGTAGACATCCGTTCGTATCAGATCGCGGTGAGCAATCAGCGCGCTCACGGGATGGACGCCCGGGAGGACCCAGTGCGGCAGTCGCTCCTTGTGGCGGTGCTGGAAATGGCGCTCGTAGTTCTGGACACAGGCGTCCTCCAGATTGACGGAGACCCCGAGCTCGAATGCCTGCTTGTGCGGGCTCCACGTGTAAGAGGCATAGAAGTCGGCGTCGAGCAGATCGAGTAGCGGCGCTCCGATAGCAGTCCTGAGATCCCGATTGCTGCCATGCTCCGCAGAGAGAAGCCCGATTACGTTTGACAGAATGCGTTGCTTTCTTGTGCTTATCTGCATCGGCCGTCCTCCCTCGCCCAGAATAAGTTAGGCGGCGTTCGGCGTCTAGCATAGGCCGCGGGCCCCGCGGCTTTCCAGAGCTGTCATCGTATGGAGACGCGGCTTTGGACTGCGCTTGGAAATCGCTGCGCCAGCCTCTCGACCTGGGCGAACCGGCGTTCGGTTACTTTTGTGGGCTGAACTGGATCGCCGCTGGCCCATTGCGATGGGACTCTCGCCGCCCTCGCGCGGTACTGTTCGTCCGCGACGCATCAACCAGAACCGCCGCTCTGGGTGTTATGCCGCAGGCGTCAGGCATCGAGCAGATCTCGAACATAATGGTGGGTACGCACGATTCGTCTTGGGTAGACAAGGCACGTGTCCGCGCCTTGCTTTCGTCTGCATGGCGTGTGCGCTGAGAATCCGAAGACGCGATTTCTGCTTCCAATTCCCGCTTATATGGGCCTAGAACAGCTCACGCTGCAGGAGCCTCGTAAAACCAAATTTCTCAGTCGGTCCAAGGTGACGGTTGCGTGCGGGTGCGGCCTTGGCTGCACGGCTGTTCCCGTCACGCATAGGCCGTCGATCCGTCCGGACGGCGCGGCACCTTGCGTTGCCAATGAACGTAATCCTCCTTGCCGAGCACCTCCATGTCCATCTCGACGCCCCAGCCCGGCCTGTCGGGCCTCAACTCGAGATAGCCGTTCTTCGGCAAATAGGGGTCCTTGACGTACCAAGCCCCTTGCGAGCGGTCCGGCGTGATGTTGGGATCGATGCTGCCGTCGCCGAAGGCGTAGGCCGCGCCGTGCGGCAGCCGGTATTCGAGGATCCGGAAGTTCGGCTGCGCAGCGGAGAAATGCAGATTCACGGCCGTTGCGAGCGGTCCCATCGGATTGTGCGGGGCGATCGTCACGTAGTGCGCCTCGGCGAGGGCGGCGATCCGGCGCATTTCCGTGATACCGCCGACCACACAGATGTCGGGCTGGATGATGTCGCAGCCCTTGACTGACAGCAGCCGCAGGAATTCGAAGCGGTTGTAGAGGGACTCGCCGGTCGCGAGCGTGCAGGTGAGCCCCCGCTTCAACTCGCCCCAGGCCTCGATGTTCTCGGGCCGGATCGGCTCTTCGAAGAACAGGGGGTCGTATGGCGCGAGCGCATTGCCGAGCTGGATCGCCTGCCCGACCTCGAAGATCTTGGCGTGGGCATCGAAGGCGATCTCGTAGTCCGAACGCACCGTTTCGCGCAGCTTGCGGAAATATTCCGCGCTGGTACGCACGACCTCACCCCAGCGTTGCGCATGCATGTCGATCCGGTAGGGGCTGAGCTTGAATGCCGTCAGGCCCCAGTCCGCGTTGAGCCTGTCGAATTCATCGCGGGCAATCGCCGCATCTGGTGCGGTATAGACGCCGGCATAAACGCGGACTCGGTCGCGCACGTGACCGCCCAGCAGCCGGTAGACCGGGACGTTGAGCGCCTTGGCCGAGATGTCCCAGAGGCAATGATCGATCGCAGAGATGGCTGCAAGGCCCAGCGCCCCGGGCGGGAAGCGGCATTGCTGCAACAGATACTGGATCAGATATTCGATCCGCCGCGGATCCTCGCCGCGGATGAAGGTGAAGAGATAGTCCAGCAGCGGCTCAAGCGCCTTGTCGGGGCCGTGATTGTAGCACTCGCCCCATCCGGTCAGCCCGTCATCGGTATCGATGGCAATGACCAGGCGAGGACGATCCTTGTCGCGTGACATGAAGGCCCGCAGGCGGTCGATCTTCACGGGATATCTCCATCTATTCGATTGTTGTCGCGCCGGAACGGACGCGGGGATTGCCTCAGGCCGCCGTGTAGCGGTGCCGCTGGTGAATGCTGCGCGCCCGCGGGTCCGGTCGCGGAATGGCCGACAGCAGCGCTTGTGTGTAGGCGTGGGTCGGCGAATTGCAGACCTGCTCGGCGGAGCCCGTTTCGACGACCCGACCGCGGTACATCACCGCCACGCGATCGCACATATAGCGGATCACGCCGATGTCGTGACTGATGAAGACGTAGGACAGTCCGAGCTTGTCCTGCAGGCCCATCATCAGGTCGAGCATCTGCGAACGCAGTGAGACGTCGAGCGCGGACGTCGCCTCGTCGGCGACGATAATGCGAGGATTGAGCGCGATCGCGCGCGCAATGCCGATGCGCTGGCGCTGGCCGCCGGAAAAGGCGTGCGGGTAACGCTCGCGCCAGGACGGCTCCAGACCGACCTGCTGCAGCAGATCGGCCACACGGTCGTCGAGCGCCTTGCCGGCCGCGATCTTGTTGACGAGCAGTGGCTCGCCGACGATCTGGGCCACGGTCATGCGCGGATTGAGCGAGCCGACAGGATCCTGGAAGATCATGCGTATCTCGCGCCGGCAGGCCTTCAGCGTCTCCTTGTCCGCTTTGACGAGATCGAGGGTGCTGCCGTCCAGCCGGCGATAATCGATCGCGCCGGCACTGGGATCGTAGATCCGCAGCAGGCAGCGTCCCATGGTGGTTTTTCCAGATCCGGACTCGCCGACAATACCCAGCGTCTCGCCCGGCTTAACGGTCAGCGAGACATCGTCGACGGCCTTCAGCGCGTTCTTTCCCGAGCCAAAGTGCATGGTGAGATTGCGGACCTGCAGCACCGGCAGCGTCTCGTCCGCGATCGGGGCGCGCCGCAACCGGATCTCCGCCTTCTGCTCCAGCTTCAGCACGGAGCCGATCAGCATCCGCGTATAGTCGTTCTGCGGCGAATGGAAGATGGCGTCCACCGTGCCACTCTCCATGACCTTGCCGCGATGCATCACCAGCACGTCATCGGCGATCTCGGCAACGACCCCCATGTCGTGGGTGATGAACATCACGGCCATGCCGTGCTGCTGCTGCAGCCGGCGGATCAGATCAAGGATCTCCGCTTGAGTGGTCACGTCAAGCGCGGTCGTCGGCTCGTCGGCGATCAGGAGGGATGGATTGCAGGCGAGCGCCATCGCGATCATCACGCGCTGACGCATGCCACCGGAGAATTCAAAGGTGTAGCGGTCGACGGCACGCTCGGCATTGGGAATCTCGACCTGCTTGAGAAGCTCGATGCAGCGCGCGCGGGCCTGCTTTTTGCCCATGGCGAGCTGCAGCCGCAGCACCTCCATGATCTGGTCGCCGACGGTGTGGACCGGTGACAGCGACGACATCGGCTCCTGGAAGATCATCGCGATCTCGCGGCCACGCACCGCGCGGATCTCGCGTCCGCGCGGATTGAGTTTGGCGAGATCGACCGAGGTTCCGTCGGCCCGGTGCAGCATCATCGCGCCGGACACGATGCGCCCGGGCGCGTCCACGATCTGCAGGATCGAACGGGCGGTCACGCTTTTGCCCGAGCCGCTTTCGCCGACGACGCAGAGTGTCTTGCCGCGCTCGAGCGTGAACGACACGCCGTCGACGGCCTTGACGACGCCGCTGCGCACCGGGAAATGCGTCACGAGATCCCTGACTTCGAGAATGAGCGAAGGGGACGTTGGTGTGCGCGCGCCTGTATGGGTTGCGAGATCGATCAGGCTCATTTGTTGTACGGATCTGCGGCGTCGCGCAGCCCGTCTCCCAGGAAATTGAGGGCAATCACGGCGATCACCACCGCGACGCCGGGCGCAAATAGCCACGGCGCGGTCGCGATTGAGCGGATGTTCTGGGCTTCGCGCAGCAATACGCCCCACGAAATAGTCGGTGGCTGCAGGCCGAGGCCGAGGAAGCTGAGCGATGTTTCCGCCAGGATCATGGCCGGGATCGCCAGCGAGATCGACGCGATGATGTGGCTGGTGAAGCTCGGCAGCATGTGACGAAAGATCACCCGCCATTCGGAGGCGCCGTCGAGCCGCGCCGCGGTGACGAATTCCTCGGTGCGCAGGCTGAGGAAGCGCCCGCGCACGACTCGCGCGAGCTGGGCCCAGGCGGTGAGGGAGAGGATCAGCGTGATCATGAAGTAGTTGAGCGTCGCCGGCCAATCGTGCGGCAGTGCTGCCGACAGCGCGAGCCAGATCGGAATGCTGGGCAGCGACAGCACGAATTCGATCAGTCGCTGGACCGCAAAATCGATCCGTCCGCCGTAATAGCCGGAAACGCCGCCGAGCAGGATGCCGATGGTCAGCGACAGCAGCACGCCAGCGAGACCGACCGACAGCGAGATCTGGGCGCCCTGCATGATGCGGCTGTAGACGCAGCGGCCGAGCCGGTCGGCGCCGAGCAGGAACACCGGCTGATTCTTGTTGTCGGTGGCGATCAGATGGGTCGTGGTGTCGAACAGGCCGAACAGCTGGTAGGCGTAGCCGGTGCCGAAGAACCGGATGTAGCTCTTGCGCGTCTCGTCCTCGCGGTAGACCGACTGCAGCGTCTGCGGATCGCGCTTGAGCACAGAGGGATGGATGTAGGGCCGGATCGACCAGCTGCCATCGGCCGCGGTATCGATGAAATGGACGGCCTGAGGCGGGTGGTAGGCGGCGCGCGCATTCTGCTGTGACGGATCATTGATGGCGAAGAAGCCGGGCATCGCGGCGATGATGTAGAGGACTACGGTGACGACGAGCCCGGCCATGGCGAGGCGGTGGCGCTTGAAAGCCCACCACACCAATTGCCACTGCGATGCGACCGCGATTTGGCGGCTGTCGACGTGTGAAATGGCGATATCGGTCATGATTCTGATCCCGGCCTATTCGAGCCTGATGCGCGGATCGACGAGGGCGAGCAGGATGTCGCTGATGAGCGAACCGACCAGCGTCAGTGCGCAGATCAGGAGGACGAAGGCGCCGGCCAGGTACATGTCCTGGCTCATCAGCGATTGCAGCAGAAGCGGGCCCGCAGTCGGCAAGCTGAGCACGATGGCAACGATGATCGAGCCGGAGACGAGGTTCGGAAGCAACCACGAGATCGTCGATATGAAGGGATTGAGCGCCAGCCGCAGCGGGTATTTCACCAGGAGATGGAATTCCGACAGGCCTTTTGCGCGCGCGGTGGTGACGTAGGGCTTGTTGAGCTCGTCCAGCATGTTCGCCCGCATGACCCGGATCAGGCTGGCGGTGCCGGAGGCCGCAAGGATGATGACTGGAATCCAGAGATGGTGCAGCAGGTCGAGGGTCTTGCCGAAGCTCCAGGGCGCGTTGACATAGGCCTCGGAAAACAGCCCGCCGACCTCCTGGCCGAATTCGACGGCAGCGACGTACATCAGCACCAGCGCCAGCAGGAAGCTTGGGATCGCGAGGCCGAGGAAACTCAAGAAGGTGACGACGTAGTCGCCGATCGAATATTTCTTGACCGCCGAGAAGACGCCGACCGGCAGCGCAATCGCCCAAGTGGCGAGCAGGGTCGAAAACGTCAGCACCAGCGTGAGCGCCATCCGTTCCCAGATCAAATTGCTGACCGGCTGCTGCCATTCGAAGCTGAGGCCGAAATCGCCGCGCAGCAGAATTCCGCTGATCCATTTCAGATATTGGATGATCATCGGCTGATCGAGCCCGAAGCGGGCGCGCAGGTCAGCCGCGGTGCTCTGGTCGACCACCTCGTTGGATGCGGCCAGCGTCGCGATATAGGTCGTGACGTAGTCGCCAGGCGGCAGCTGGATGAGAACGAACGCCAGGAAACTCACGACAATGAGCGAGGGGATCATCCAGAGAAGGCGCTTGGCGATGAAGCGGAGCATGGTCCTGCCTGTTCAGGGAATGAGAGCCCGGCCACACCGCACGGCGTGGCCGGGATCAAAGCCGATTACGTCGAGAAGAAGAACTGCTGCGGCAGGGCCGGGCCTGGATTGGGCCACGACCACGAGTTCGGATATTTCGCCGGCACGTTCGCCAGGTTGGTCTTGCAGATGCCGAAGGCGTTCACCGCCAGGCAAATGCCGATGGTCTCGAATGCGTCGGCCGTAAGATCGAACAGCTGCTTCATGATTTCACCGCGCCTCTGCATGTCGGCGGTGGCACGCGCCTGATCGAACAGCTTCATGCGCTGCTTCTGGCTCTCGGGTGGCTCCTGGCCGTCCTTGCCGCCGGACACGTACCATTGCGCCCACGGCACGGCATAGCGCGAGCCCTGAGTGTGCTGCGCGAAGAAGTCGCGTGGGTCGAGCATCGGATCGAGGCCGCCCGGGCCGGGCCACACTGCTGCATCGTGGTCGTTATTGTCGCCGCGCGTGTAGTAGAGCGCGCGCTCGATCGTATTGACCTTGATGTCGATGCCGATATCCGCCCAGTGCCGCTTCACCAGCTCGAGCGCATCGACTTCGTCCGGATAGAGCGTCGGGATCACGTCGATGGCGAAGAAGATCTTCTGTCCGTCCGGGCGCAGCCGGAAGCCGCTGGCATCCTTCTTGGCATAGCCGAGCTTGTCGAGGATGGCATTGGCCTGGGCCTGATCGAATTCGCTGAACTGCGTCGCCAGCGCGGCATGATACCAGGGATGTCCCGGCCGCGGCCCGGCCTGATAGGGCTGCGATTGTCCGAGATAGACCAGCTCGATGATCTCGCTGCGGTTCATGCCGAGCGACAAAGCCTTGCGAAAATCCTTGTTGGCGAACATCTCCCGCATCTTGGGATCCTTGTGCGTGAGGTTCAGGTAGATCTGAACTTGCTGGGATCCGGAATTGATCAGTTCGATCAGGCGATAGCCGCCCTTCTTCATGTTCTGCGACAGTGTCGGCTTGTTTTGCAGCGTGTCGATATGGCGCTCCTGGATATCGAGGCGGCCGGAGATCACATCGAGCATGAGCGACTCGACGTCCTGCGAAATGTTGAAGTTGATCCTGTCGACATAGGGAAGCTGGTTGCCGACGGAGTCGACTTGCCAGAAGTAGGAGTTTCGCTCCATCACCACGCGCGTCGCGCCGCCGGTGTAAGGCTCCTTGATGACCCAGGGATCGAGCGTCGGCTTGTCGGGGTTACCCCAACGCGTGGGAATTTCGATGTCGCCGCACTTGTTGCGGAACAGCGTCCCCCAGTCGGAGAGGTTCGCGGCCTTGACGAGATCGGCCACCGCCGGATTGTATTTCGGGTGGAATTGGCTGCAATAATGCTTCGCGAACAGGGTCGGATGTTGTCCGAGCGGTGTCGCCATTTGCTCCAGAAACAGCGCGTAGGGACCGGCGAAGGTGAACTTCACGATGGCGTCGTCGATCTTGGTGACGGTACCGGCCTTGCCACCGATCACGATCGGGGTCGGCGGCGATTTGTAAAGCTCGGTATTCTTGGCGCAGTCCTCGATGGCGAAGACGATATCGTCCGCGGTGAACGGATGGCCATCCGACCACTTCATGCCCTTGCGAAGATGGAAGGTGAATTCGGTGGAATCGGCGTTGACCTCCCACTTCTCGGCAACGTTCGGCAGCACCTCGGTGAAGGCGAGATTCCAGCGCACCAGGCCCTGATTTCCGACCATGCGCAGGATGCCGTTGTGGTCGGCCGAGCCGCGCAGGCCGCGCCGCAGCGCACCGCCGTAGCGGCCGACCTTCTCGACGTTGACCACCATCGGGTTTGCCGAGATGCGATCCGCCAGCGGCGCCAGCTTGCCGTCCGCCACGAGTTTGGCGAGCGCCGGCGCTTCCTTGGCGTCCTCGGCGCGCGCCGCATAAGGCAGCGCGGAAAGCGCGGTTGCGCCGGCAAATCCCTTCAGCACGGCGCGGCGGTCTAGTTGGCGGCGGTGAGGCGTCCTCTGCTGGATGTCCTCGCTCATGGTTCCTCCCGGTTGAGATGTGTGTTGCGGCCATTCGGCCTTGTGGTTCTTGATGGCGACGTCGCGTGGTTGGCCACGTTCATGGGGACGGTCGTGATGTCATCATGTCACCGTGATCCGCACGCTGGCCCAAAGCGCTTCGCCGGGATGCAGCACGCGCATCCCGGTCTCGGGCAGTCCGGCCGCCGCGAGGTTGAAGGCGTCCGCCACGTGACTAACCGGTTCGAGGCACAGGTAAGCTCCGCCGGATGGCACATGGACAACAAGATGGTCGAGCGGAGCGGCAGTCTCAATCATGATGGTCGTGCCATCTTGTCGCTGCAGCGATGCCGTGCCGTTCCAGCCTGCATAGTAGATCGTGGTGTCCATCATGCCGTGGCAGAAGTCGTGCAGACGCTCATTGTCGGCGAGCGCGCGCAGATGATGGCCGCATCCTTCGGCATCTGCCTCCCAGATCGCATCGGCCTTGAATTGAACGCGATCGCCGATCGACACCGCGAAGTAGGGATGGATCCCCAATCCCATCGGCATCGGCACCTCAGTGCGGCTCTCCACGCCGATCTCATGGATTAGGCCGGCTGGATCGAGCGTGATCCGCTGGATCGCCTCGAACGCCCAGGGCCAGGCATCCGGCGCGTGCGCGGAGTCATGGCGATAACGCATCTCGACCTGTGTCGCCGTCTGCGCGGTCACGCGCCAGGGGCGTTGTTGGCAGAAGCCGTGCAGCGAATGGGGGGCCGTCGCCGGGTGCGACGCGAGCTCGACGCGGGTTTCGTCGAACTGGAAAGCCGCGTTGCGGATGCGGTTCGAATAGGGGACCAGCGGATAGGTGCCGGCTTTGGGCCAGGCCAGCGGATCAAATCTGCCGGCGGCCATCGGCACCAAGACGTCGTTGCGACGACTACCAGGCGCCTCGCGCCAAAGCGACGCCAACCGTCCGCCGTCATGCGGTCGCACCACCGCCCGCATCGCCCCCGCGGCCAGATTGCAAACGGATGCATGCAGATCCGACTCATCGAACGATGAGGCCCGCGCAATTTGCGCTGACTCTTGGCGCATACGTTCCATCCCAGTGGCCGGGCTTTTGCCGGCTTATTGACATCGGGTGGATCTGATATATCAAATTTCACGACTGTCCAATCATGCGTTTGGCCAATATCCAAAAAAGTTGGGCGCGTGACTGGCGTCCAGGGAGAACAGCGTGCCGCCGAGGCTTCAGCCGGTCGATCCGGTTTATCTGAAAGGGCTGCGCGCGCATGTCCGCGAGGAGTTGCGTCGAGCCATCATCGCCGGCGAGCTCCCGTCCGGCGCGGTGCTCAACGAACGGCAGATGGCGGAGCAGCTCGGTGTCAGCACCACGCCGCTGAAGGAGGCACTGCGCCAGCTCGAAGCAGAGGGCCTGGTCGTGGCGGAGCCGCGCCGCGGCATCCGCGTGACCTTTGACGCCGAGCAGGCCGAAGAGATGGCGCTGGCCCGTGCCGCGCTCGAGAGCATGATCGCCCGCATGGCGGCGTCACGCATCGACGATGAAGGCATCGCGCGGCTGGCTGCCATCATTGACAAGATGGCCGAGGCGACCGCGGCGAGCGCGACCGAAGACCTGATCAAGCTCAACGAGTTGTTCCACGATGCCATCCACGAGATCTCGCGTTGCAGCTATCTGCAGCGCATCCTGGTCGGGCAGCGCGTCTACGTGCATACCGCGCGTCAATTCATCCTGAGCGATGCGGAGGAACGGGGCCGTGCCCTGCGCGAGCATCGTACCATCTACGAGGCGCTGGCGCGTCGCGACAGCGACGTCGCCGAGCGGGAAATGCGCGATCACGTGGTCCGTTCGGCACGGCAGCACGTCAAGGCCGCGTTCGAAAACCGCGGGCAACCGCAAACTGCTCCCCAGGCGGTCCGTGCTGCGAAGGAGCACAACCCATGAGCCTAAAAAAAGTGAGAGCGGCGCTCGAGGGAATTTCGGGCGTACATGTCACGCCCTACGCTCCGAGCGGTGACATCGACAGCCAATTGCTCGGCCGCATCGTCGACAGGATCGCGGGCGCAGGAGTCCATAACATCGTATCCGCCGGCAACACCGGTGAGTTCTATGCGTTGACGGCCGACGAAGTCCGCGCCGTGCATGATGGCGCCATCGAGGCCAATGCGGGCCGCTCGCTGCTGACCGCCGGTGTCGGGCGCTCGCTGACGGAGGCAATCGCGCTCGGCCGGCGGGCAAGAGACAAGGGTGCCGACGCCCTGATGGCGCATCAGCCGCTCGATCCGTTCACTGCACCGCAGGCGCAGGCAGCCTACTTCAGGGCAATCGCGGATGCGGTTGATATTCCGCTCATTGCCTATGTCCGCTCGGACGCTATGAGCCTCAATGACATCTTGAACGTCGCCAACCACCCGAACGTCGTCGGCGTGAAATTCGCCACCACGAACCTGATGCTGCTGTCTGAGTGCATCCGCTCCAGTACGGAGGCGACCGCATTGTGGGTGTGCGGCCTTGCCGAGGGCTGGGCGCCCGCCTTCTACGCGGTTGGGGCGAGGGGGTTCACGTCGGGGCTCGTCAATGTGGATCCCGCCCGTTCGCTGGCCATTCACGCCGCACTTGAGGCCGGGCGATTTGACCGGGTTCGCCAACTCGTCGCCACGATCGCGGGGTTCGAGACGATGCGGACGCGTTTCGGCAACGGCGCCAACGTCACGGTGGTCAAGGAGGCACTGAAGCTGATCGGATTCCCGGTCGGTCCGGTGCGGCTGCCGGGCCTGCCGCAACTCGACGACGGCGACCGCGCGACCCTCGTCGAGGTGTTGCGAGCGTGGGGTGTGCTAGTCCCCCGCGCCGCGGCATCACGTCAGTGATCGATCCGCCGAGGTTGCAATTATCACCGTCTATTGAAGTGTTGGACCATCAGCGCCGAAATTAGATCCAGATGCTTTCCGTTGTGCTACGGGTGATCGGCGTTGCTCTTCCGTACTTGCCGTGATGTCTATTCCACTTGCATGGGACCTACGTTCAGGCGAAGGAATAGCGCACGTAGTTTTCAACTGTTCAGCCTAGAATAAACACCTTGATGCTAATCCAGCAGGATTGAAACGAGCTAATTTATTGAACCCGCAACACTATCGCTTTTCCGTCGCTCCCATGATGGATTGGAACGAGAGTTGAAAGCTCTCAATTGGCTAGTGGGTGGCGTGTGCATGATATGGGCACCGGGAGATCAAGAAAAATCTCTTCACAGCTAACGTGATCAGGCCTTCCGTTGTCGACGGCGCTGCATCGGTGCGCCGACTGCTCGTCCGCCTGCACTGTTCGACGATTTGGGTTGAGGTCCGGGGGGAGCGGATACGCCGCCCTCGCGCACGTAGCGCTAGCTCCATCGAGCGACAATCGACAGAATTCAGGGGCGCCATAAGAATTCGCTATGGCGGCAGACCGCAGTCGTGCTTCCCCTGTCATCGAACGTAAATCTATTTTTTGTCGTCGGCCGCAGCAGAAATTCCAAGGGCAAGACCACTGAAGTGGCGAGTTCGCGGACGTATCATTTGGTAGCAGCGAAGGAGCGCGGAAATGACCATCGATTTAAGCCGGCGGAGATTTTGCATCGGAACCGCGCTGATCGGACTTCAGGCCACTTCCTCCAGCGCCTTCGCCCGAAGCGAGGACGGTACGGTCAAGCTCGGCCTCGTCGCGCCGATGAGCGGCCCGAATGCCCGTTACGGCGCGTTTTCGCTGCGCGGCGCCGAGATGGCGGCAAAAGAGATCAACGCGGCTGGAGGCATTGGCGGACGCAAGATCAACGTCCTGCCCGCGGACAGCCAGGGAACGCCGGTTGAAGGTGTTTCGGCGACCCGGCGCCTGATCGACCAAAGCCAAGTCGACTACATCATCGGCGACGTGTCGAGCTCGGTCACGCTGGCCATGCAGCCGGTCGTGGAGGATGCGGGCGTACTGCTCCTTAATGCCGCGTCGTCCAACCCGATGATCACCTACAAGGCGGGCGTCGGTGGCTTCAAATGGACCTTCCGCAATTATCCGACGGACGAGAACCGCGCACTGATCGTGCTGCAGTATGCCGTCGAGAAAAAGGGCTTCACGAAATACGCCGTTCTCTCGGTCGACACCGATTACGGGCGCGCCGCCATCCAGTTCACCAAGAAATATCTACCGCGCTTCAAGAGCCAGATCCTGACCGAGGACTATTACAAGGAGGGCGAGGTGGACTTCCGCAGCGTGCTCTCCAAGATCCGCGACTCCGGCGCCCAGGCCATCATCATGTACGGCAACGCGGATACCTCGCCCATCGTCGGACGCCAGATGATCGAAGCCGGCATTGCGGGCAAGATCCCGCTGATCGGCAACGCCGAGTTCAATACGGCCAGTACCATTAAGGCAGCGCCGAAGGCTTTCGAAGGCGCCATCGAGGCGGCCGCCTGGCTTCCGGCGTTCGATTCGGCGAAGAGCAAGGCCTTCGTCGAGAAGTTCATCGCCGAGTATGGCGAAGCGCCGAACAATCACGCCTACGTGCACTGGGAGACCACCCGCCTTCTCGCCAAGGCAATCGAGGCGGCGCAGAGCATCGACCGCGAGAAGGTCCGCGCGGCGCTCTCCGCCATTCATTATGAAAGTGCGGTTGGCGAAGTGACGTTCGACGATCACAATCAGGCACGCTTGCCGATGATCCTTCTCGAGATCGAGCACGGCAAGCCGGCGATCAAGGGGACCTATACGGCCGAGATCGACTATCCCAAATAGGGTAACGCACGGCGGGCCACATGTTCTACACGGTTATCGAGCAGGTCGTTAACGGCATCGTCTCCGGATCGGTCTACGCGATCGTCGCTGTCGGTATGACCATGATCTTCGGTGTCTTGCGAGCCATCAATTTCGCCCATGGCGAATATTATATGCTCGGGACGTTCGGGGCGTGGTTCGCGATCGATTATTTCGACCTGCCTTATCCGGTCGCGGTCGTGATCGGCGTGGTGGCGACGGCTGTCATCGCGGTCGTGGTTGGCAATATTGTGATGCAGCGGATCGTGGGCGCACCGGCCGAAGCCGGTGTGCTCGCGACCCTCGGCGTCGCGCTGATCCTCCAGAACACCACCATCCTGGTGTTCGGCGGCAGCTACAAGTTCTTCTCCGGCGGCTATATCGAGCCGGTGACGCTGTTCGGCTTCACGCTGGCCGAGCAGCGCATCCTGATCATCATCGTCGGCCTTATCGTGTTCGTCGGCCTCGAGCTGATGGTCACCTACAGCCGGATCGGCAAGGCGATGCGCGCGGTGTCGCAGAACATCGAGTGCTGCGCAGTGGTCGGCATCGACGTCCGTCATGTCGCGCTTTGGACCTTCATCCTCGGCGCCGCTCTGGCGGGGCTCTCGGGTGTGCTGACGGCGCCGGTGAATGTCAGCGTCTACGGCGGCATGGGCGAGCTCATCACGTTCAAGACGCTTCCGATCATCATCATGGGCGGCCTAGGTAACGTCCGCGGCACGTTCGTTGCGGCCATGATCCTCGGTATCGCCGAGAGCCTCGTCGCCACCTATGTCGGCTTGCAGTTCCGCGATACCGTCGGCTTTGCCACCCTGATGCTGGTGCTGATGTGGCGTCCGCACGGGCTGTTCTCCGCGCAGGCGCGCTTCTGATCGCATGGATGTGACACTGTGACCGAGATCGTTCGAGAGCAGACCATGACAACAGCCGAGAGTTCAGCTGCGACGGGCAGGGACCTTCGTATTCCCTTCGGCCTCGCGCTGATGCTGCTGGCCTGCCTCGCGCCGCTGTTCCTCGGCAATTATCCGCTGCATGCGATCATCATTGCGCTGATCTTCTTGCTGCCGGCGCATGGCCTGAACCTGCTGCTTGGCTACACTGGGCTGCTCTCGTTGGCGCAGGCGGCGTTTTTTGGCATCGGCGCCTATGTCTCGGCGTTGCTGGCAGTGCATTTCGGCACGCCGTTCTATCTGAACTTCCTCGCCGCGGGCCTCGTGACCGGCGCCGTCGCGCTGCCGCTCGGGATTCCCGCGTTGCGGCTGCGTTCGACCTCCTTCGTGATGTGCACGCTCGGCTTCGTCATCATCGGACAGGCGATTGCCAAGAACTGGATCAGCCTGACGCGCGGCGACATGGGGCTGGCGGCGATCCCGAAACCTTATTTCGCGCTGGGGCCGGCCTCGTTCACGGTCTCCGGAACCGTCGGTTTCTATTATCTCGTGCTCGTCATCGCCATACTCGCGACCTTCGCGGTCTATCTGATCGTGCGCTCGCCCGCGGGGCGCAACATGGTCGCTATCCGAGAGAACGAGACGCTGGCGGAATCCGTGGGGATTCCCACCTGGCACTACAAGCTGGCGGTCTTCATGATCAGTGCCGCTCTCGCCGGCCTCGGCGGCAGCCTCTATGCGCATTATTTGACCGTCGTCAGCCCGCTGACCTTCCAGATGTATTATTCGACGACGATGCTGATCATCGTGCTCGGCGGTGGCGCTGGGACGATCTCCGGCGTGATCTTCGGTAGCCTGCTGTTCGTTGGCCTTACCGAAGCGCTGCGCGTTGCGCCCGAGTTGCGCATGATCGCCTACGGTTTCTTCCTGCTCGGGCTGGTGTTCTGGTTCCCGAATGGGTTCGCGCCGCTGATTGGGCGCTTCTCGTCCTTCCTGGAGAAGCGCAAATGAGCGGATTGCCGATCCTCGACATTTCCGGCCTCTGCAAATCCTACGGCGCCGTGCGCGCGGTCGATGGTGTCGACCTGCATGTCGGTCGCGGCGAGATCTGCGGGTTGATTGGCCCCAACGGCTCGGGGAAGTCGACCTTCTTCGACTGCGTGACCGGGCTTGCCCGTCCGAGCGCGGGCGCCGTGAAGCTCGACGGCCAGGACATCACCGGCTGGTCGCTGAACGACATCGCGCGGGAAGGCCGCATGCTGCGCTCGTTCCAGAAGACGGTGGTTTTCTCCACGCTCGACATCGAGGAGAACCTCGTGATCGCCGGCCAGATGTTCACCTTTCCCGGCATCCTGTCGACCTTCGGCATCGGAGCCGCCGCGCGCAATCGCGTCGCGGCATTGCGGGAGCGGGCACGGGAGCTGATCCAGATCGCGGGCCTCTGGGATGTGCGCTTCCAGCCGGCCGGCAAGCTTTCGGGCGGCCAGCAAAAGCTGATCCAGTTCGCCTCGATGATGATGCCGGAGCCAAAACTGATCCTGCTCGACGAGCCTATGGCTGGTATCAATCCAAAACTGATCGAGCGTGTGGTCGATAGCATCCGTCTTGCCAACACCTCCTTCGGCGTCAGCTTCCTGATCATCGAGCACAACATCGACGTGGTCACGAGCCTGTGCAAGCGCGTGGTCGTGCTCGACCAGGGGCGCAAGCTCGCGGAAGGAACACCCGGCGAGATCGTCCAGAACCAGGCGGTGCGGGAGGCCTATCTCGGTGGTTGACCCCTCTCTCTCGATCAAGGGCCTGCGCGCCGGCTATGGCTCGCTCGACATCCTCAACGGCGTCGATCTCGATGTGCCGCAGGGGCAGTTCGTCGCGTTGATGGGCCCGAACGGTGCCGGCAAGTCGACGCTGCTCAAGACGCTCTATGGCATGACCACCGTCAAGGGCGGCAGCATCAATTGGCAGGGCAAGAACATCAGCGCGCTGAAGTCGCGCGCGATCCTCGCCGAGGGCATCTCCTGGGTGCCGCAGGGCCGCTGCAACTTTCCGGTCATGACGGTCGACGAAAATCTGCAGATGGCTGCCTACACGCTGCGCGACAGCAAGGTGAAGGCCGAGCGCGATTACGTCTACGATCTCTTCCCCATTCTGAAGACGCGTCGCAACACGCTGGCCGGCAACATGTCCGGCGGCGAGCAGCAATTGCTCGAGGTTGCGATGGCGGTGCTGCAGCGGCCAAAAATCCTGCTGGTCGACGAACCTTCGGTCGGGCTGTCGCCGACCGCGATCGGAATCGTCTTCGATGAACTTCTGCGCATCAGCGCAGCCGGCCAGACCATCTTGTTGGTCGAGCAAAACACCAAAAAGGCCATGCAGGTCGCGCAGCGCGCCGTGATCCTGCGGCTCGGCAAGGTGATCTGGGATGGCCGTCCCGCCGATATCACCCATGACGAGCTCGGCGAGCTCTTCCTTACCGGCCGCATGCGCGGTGAGACCGACGTCGAACATTGACCGCGCTTGCTAGGCGGGCGCCGAGACATTCGCAACCAAAGGACGATCCCAGTGACGATCTTCGTGCCGGCCGCGCGCGTCTCGCGCATCAAGATATCTCCGACCACGGCGGCGTCCGCCCGCGTGCGCGAGCTGAAGGCCGCCGGCCGCGACATCGTCGACATGGCGATCGGCGAGCCTGATTTTGACACGCCTGACGAAGTGAAGGCGGCGGCGCATGAGGCGATCGACCGCGGCGAGACCAAATATACCGCCGTCAACGGCACCGTCGCGCTGCGCAAGGCCATCATCGCTGACTACAAGCGGCGACTTGGGCTCGAATATTCCGACAACGAGATCTGTGTCGGCGGTGGCGCAAAGCAGATACTGTTCCTTGCGCTGATGGCGAGCGTGGAGGAGGGGGCGGAAGTTATCATTCCCGCGCCCTATTGGGTCTCCTATCCCGACATGGTCATCGCCAATGACGGCAAGCCTGTCATCGTCCGCTGCTCCGAGAACCAGGGGTTCAAGCTGACGGCCGAGGCGCTGGAGGCGGCGATCACGCCGAAGACGCGCTGGCTGATCCTGAATGCGCCGTCGAACCCGACCGGGGCGGCCTATTCCCGCGCGGACCTCAAGGCGATGGGCGACGTGCTGCTGCGCCATCCCGACGTCCTCGTGCTGTCCGACGATATCTATGACCAGATCTGGTACCGCGATGAGCCTGCGACGACTCTCGCCGCCGCCGTGCCCACCTTGAAGGATCGCATCCTGCTGACCAACGGCGTCTCCAAGACCTATGCCATGACCGGATGGCGGATCGGTTACGCTGCGGGACCAGCGCCGCTGGTCGCGGCCATCAACAAGCTGCAATCGCAGATGTCATCCTGTCCGTCGTCGATCAGTCAGGCCGCTGCGGCGCATGCACTGGCCGGCGACCAATCGTTCGTGCACGACAGCGTCAAGCTCTACAAGGAGCGTCGCGACTATGCTTGTGCACGGCTCAATGCGATCCCCGGCCTATCCTGTCTGGTGCCTGATGGGGCCTTCTACCTTTACCCGGGCTGCGCCGGCGTGATCGGTAAGACCACGCCTGCGGGCAAGGTCATCGAGAACGATCTCGATTTCGTGCTCTATCTGCTCGACGATGTCGGTGTCGCCGCCGTGCAAGGCGCAGCCTACGGGCTCTCACCCTATTTCCGCCTCTCGATCGCGACCTCGATGGAGGCGATCAAGGAGGCCTGCGACCGCATTGAGAAGGCCTGCCGGGCGCTTGGTTGAACGCAGTCCGAATCGGGGACGGGAAAGCTTGGTCGTCTGAGAAGAATCTCATTGAAATCAATGGGCTAGATAAAGGATAGTGCTGCTCAAGATCATTGTCTCAGAGCTGGTATGCGACACAGATGAGCGTCGATTTCAGGAAGCTGAAAAGCTTCGTCAAGGTCGTCGATGCCGGCAGCGTCTCGCGCGCCGCGGGCCTGTTGCGCACGGCGCAGCCGGCGCTCTCGCAGCAGATCGCGGCGCTCGAGAGCCACTTCAAGCACAAGCTGCTGCTGCGCAGCAACCACGGCATCGTCCCGACTGAAGCGGGCCTCATCCTCTATCGCCACGCGCAATTGCTGCTGAAGCAGATCGAGCAGGCGCAGATCGATATCGATCAGTCGACCAAGGCGCTGGCCGGGCGGGTGTCGATCGGGCTCGCGACCTATTCCGCGTCGAGTACGCTGTCGCTGCCGTTACTAAAGGAGATGTCGGCGCTGCACCCGCAGATCATCGTCCATATCAACGACAGTTTCGGCCATGTGCTGAGCGAGTTGATCATGACCGGCCGGATGGACATGGCCATGATCTACGGCTCCGGTCCGATCAAAGGCGTCAAGCTGCAGCCGCTGTTTCGCGAGGAGCTCTATCTGGTCTCGCGCGCAGACGCGCTGGCGAAGAAGCCGACGGACGAGGCGCTGCCGCTCTCGGCGCTCGCCGACGTCAAGCTGCTGTTGCCGAGCCAGGGGCATTTCCTGCGCCGCCTGATCGATGAATCGCTGGCGCGGGCGCGGGTGACGCCTAACGTCGTCTCGGAGATCGAATCCGTCTCCGCACTCGGTGCCGCCGTCACGGAAGGGCTCGGCTCGACCATCCTGCCGGCCTCGGTCGCCGCGACCGCGTCGAGCTTTGGCGGTGTCGAGGTGCGGCGCCTGGTGCGTCCTGCGATCGAGGCGACGGTCTCGCTGTGCGTCTCCGACCATCTGCCGCTATCGGAGCCTGCGCTTGCTACGCGCTCGGTGCTTCTGACCGTGGTCGAGAAGCTGATGCGGAGCCATCCGCAAGGCATCAAAGCGGTTTAACCAACACGGCCGGACGTGAACGCCCACGCATTCGCGTGCGCGGCGGCTGCAGCGCGCCGGTTTGGCGAGGCCATAAACAAAACCTATGGCGGCAGACGGGAGTTGTGGTGGTCGCGTGCGACCGCTTTTTCTACCCTCGAAGGCAATCGCTCCGAGGACAAAGATGGCCAAGCTCGCATTCGATACCGGGGGAACCTTCACCGATTTCGCGCTGCTCGACGACAAGGGCGAGCTGCATCTGCACAAGGTGCTGAGCACGCCGGCCAACCCGGCCGAGGCCGTGGTTCGCGGCGTCTCTGAGCTGCTCGGGCAATTCGGTGACGACGTCGATCTCGGTGGGCTTCAGGTGCTCGGTGCGACCACCGTCGTCACTAATGCCGTGCTGGAGCGCAAGGGTGTCAAGACCGGCTTCATCTCGACTGCCGGCTTCCAGGACATGCTACGCATCCGTAACGAGGGACGTTACGATCTCTACGATCTGAATTTGAAATATCCGGACCCGCTGGTGACGCGCGCCAACAGCTTTGGCGCTGTCGAGCGCATCTCCGCCGATGGCGAGGTCGTCACCGCGTTGGAGGAGGAGACGGTCCGCGAGATCTCTGGCCGGTTGCGCGAGGAGGGCATCAAGTCCGTCGCCGTCTGCCTGCTGCACGCTTACAAATACCCTGACCATGAGCAGCGCATCGCGGCGCTGCTGCGCGAGGAAGATCCCGACATCTTCGTGTCGCTGTCGTCAGAGGTCTGCCCGGAGGTCCGCGAGTTTGACCGCGCCTCGACCACCGTCGTCAATGCCTATACGCGGCCGCAAATGTCCGGCCATGTCGCCCATCTCGAGCGCGAGTTCGCCGCCAAGGGCATCAACCGCCAGGTGCTCTGGATGACATCGTCGGGCGGCCTCGTGCCGAGCAGCCGCGCCGCCGAGCTGCCGGTGCGCCTGATTGAATCGGGGCCGGCCGCAGGTGCGGTCGCCGCCGCCGAGTTCGGTCGCATCGCCGGCGAAGGCAGCGTGCTGTCCTTTGACATGGGCGGCACCACTGCAAAGCTGTGCCTCATCCCGAACGGCGAGCCGACCGTGGGCACCGATCTCGAAGTTGCGCACTATCATCGCTTCCGCAAGGGCTCGGGCTTCCCGCTGAAGATTCAGTCGATCCGCATGATCGAGATCGGCGCGGGTGGCGGCTCGATCGCGGCGAAGAATCCGCTCGGCCTGCTCGATGTGGGGCCGCGGTCGGCGGGCGCGATGCCGGGGCCGGCTGCGTATCAACGCGGCGGCACCGAGCCGACCGTCACCGATGCCGACATCCTGCTCGGCTACATGGGTACCGAATCCTTCGTCGGTGGTTCGTTCAAGGTCTCCAAGGAGGCCGCGCTCGCCGCGATGACGAAGCTTGCCGCCTCGCTCGATGTCAGCGTTCCCCGCTGCGCCTTCGGCATCCACGATCTCGTCAACGAATCCATGAGCAAGGCAGCCGCGGTGCATGCCACCGATCTCGGCGTCGATCCGCGCAGCCTGCCGATGGTCGCCTTCGGCGGCGCCGGTCCGGTGCATGCCTATGGCATCGCACGCAAGCTCGGCATCAAGCGCATTATCTGTCCGACCGGTGCCGGCGTGACTTCGGCGATCGGCCTCTTGATCGCGCCGGTCGCGGTTGATCTCTCTGCAAGCTTCCCGATGCAGGTCGACAATTGGAATTTTGAGGTGATGGATCGGTTGCTCGGCGATCTCTCCGCGCAGGGTGCGGAAGTCGTCCGTGCCGCCGGCGTTGCGCCAGAGACGATCGCCAATACCTACACCGTCGACATGCGTCACGTCGGCCAGGGCCACGAGATCACGGTCGCGCTGCCGGATCGCAAGCTTCCGCCGAAGCGGTTCCACGAAGAGTTGCTCGCCAACTTCTACAAGCTCTATCGCGAGCTGTTCGGCCGCACTGTCGCGGGCTCGTCCGTCGAGGTGATTACCTGGCGTCTGCGCTCCAGCGGGCAGAAGGATCGGGTCACCCGCCCGCACACGCGGCATGCCGCCGAGGCCAGGAAGGGCACGCGCTCGGTCTATTTCAGCGAGCTCAATGGCTTCGTCGAAACGCCGGTCTACGATCACTACAAGCTGCCTGTTGGTGAAGCGATGCGGGGCCCGGCGATCGTCGAGCAGCGGGAGTCCACCGCGGTCGTCGGACCGAGCGGCACGGCTCACGTCGACATCAACGGCAATCTCGTGATCAACATCGCCTGAGGACGACGCATCCATGTCCGCGAACGCCGCCGACTTCAACGATCCCATCAATCTCCAGGTGATGTGGAATCGCCTGATCTTCATCGCCGACCAGGCCGATATCGTGCTCGGCCGCACCGCGTTTTCGCCGATCGTCCGCGAGAACCATGATTATGTCACTGTGCTGCTCGACAGCCGCGGCCGCGCGCTCGCGCAATGCACCTGGTCGATCCCGGTGTTCATCACCTCGCTGCCGGTCGCCGCGCAGAAATACTTCCTGCCGAAGTTTCCGGCCGGGACCCTACATGAAGGCGATGTGCTGGCCACCAATGACCCCGAGATCGGCACCGGACACTTGCCCGACGTCACGATGATCACGCCGATCTTCAAGAATGGCAAGGTCGTGGCCTATGCCGGCTCGATCGCGCATCTGCCCGATATCGGCGGCGCTCCCCTGCATTCCGAAGCCAGTGATATCTTCGAGGAGGGCATCCGCTTCCCGATCGTGAAGCTGCACAAGGCCGGCGTTCCCAATCAGGACGTGCTCGACATCATCGCCGCCTCGGTTCGCCTGCCGACCGAGGTGATGGGTGATCTCGAATCCATGGTGGCGGCCAACAATGTCATGGGCCGCGAGCTAGTCAAATTCCTCGACGAGTACGATCTCGACGGTATCGATGAACTGGCCGACGCCATCCACACCCGTTCCGAAGCGCAGACCCGACGCGCGATTCGGCAATGGCCGAACGGCACCTACAGCGCCGAGGTTCTGCTCGACGGTTACGACACCGACGTAACGCTGAAGGCGGCCGTGATCGTTCGCGATGAGTCCATTCACGTCGACTACGCCGGAACATCAGAGCAAATTCTTCACTCGATCAACTGCCGCACCAACTACCGCTACGCCCATTCGGTCTACGCGCTGAAATGCTTGCTGGACCCGGATACGCCGAACAACGAAGGTTGCATCACACCGATCACCGATGAGGCCCCACTGGGCTCCATCCTCAATCCAGAGCAATGGACGGCGGGCAATTCGCGCAATCTGATCGGGCATGTGATTCCCTCGCTGATCTTTAGGGCGTTGGAAGGTGTGGTGCCCGACAAGGTGATGGGTGACAGCGGTGGCGCGCCGATCTGGGCCGCCAATTGCGTCGGCCGGCGCGACGATGGCACGCAGTACGGCTCAGTCCAGAACTTTCACGGCGGGCTGGGCGCCCGTTCGGAGTTCGACGGGTTGGACACGCTGAGCTTCCCGTCCAACTGCAAGGTCACCGCGATCGAGATGTTTGAGATTGCCGTGCCTGTTCTCACCGAGTGCAAGGAGCTGATTGCGGACTCCGGGGGGGCCGGCAAGAGCCGTGGTGGCCTCGGCCAACGCGTCGTGTTGCGCAATCTCGGCCGCAACCCGATGAACATCTATCTGGCATCCGAGCGCGTGAGGCATCCCTGCTTCGGTGTCGTCGGCGGCAAGTCCGGCAGCGCCGGCAAGGTTTTCAGGAACGGCGAGCCGCAATTTCCCAAGGGTAAGGTCGTCCTGAAGACCGGCGACCGTCTGGAGGTCGAGACGCCCGGTGGCGGCGGATGGGGGCGTACCTCCGAGCGCATCGCGGCCGCAATCGAGCTCGATCTTGCTGAGGGGTTGATTACGCAGGCAGCAGCGATGCAGATTTACGGCTATCAGCGCTCAAGCGTGGCGGCGACGGCCGCCGAATAGGAGCATCATGGGTCTGCTCGATGGAAAGATCGCGCTCGTCACGGGCGCCGGAACCGGGATCGGGCGCGAGACCGCGGTCCTGTTGGCCAGTGAAGGTGCAACAGTCGTCCTGACCGGGCGCCGGATCGATCCGCTGCGGGACGTCGTGACTTTGATCGAGAAGGCCGGCGGCAAGGCTGTTGCCCGCGCGCTCGACGTCGCGTCGCGCGATGCGATCGTGGAGACCGTCGTCTGGGCCAAACGCAATGTCGGGCCGATCGATATCCTCGTCAACAATGCCGGCAGCGCCAGCAAGGTGCTGAACGCGCGCTTCATCAGCGAAGCCGAGTGGAATGCCACGGTGAACGTCAATCTCACCGCAGTGTTCAACCTGACCCAGGCCGTCCTCGAGGACATGATCGCCAGGAAGGAGGGCACGGTGATCACCGTGTCGTCGCTGGCCGTGGTCAATCCCAACCTGCTCGGCGGCGCCGCCTATGGTGCAGCCAAGGCCGGCGTGAAGAATTTCATGAGTTTCCTGCACAACACTTATCGCAACCAGGGCATTCGTGCGACGACCATCCTGCCCGGCGAGACCGATACGCCGATCATGAACAGTCGCGCCCGGCCACCGCTTGAAGGCGAGCGCGCCGTGATGCTCCATCCGCGCGACGTTGCGCGCGCGGTTCTGCTCTGCGCCAGCCTTCAGAAGGGCGCGGTGATTCCCGAACTGCATATCTGCCCGACCTTCATGCGCGACACCTCGGCCGATATCGAGGTGGCCCGCTGGATCGGTGCGCCCGAAGGGCTGAGCGACAAGCCGAAGACCTGAGAGAAGGATCTCCCATGAACGGAGCCAAACTGCGCGAACGTCTTGCCAAGGGCGAGGCGGTCACCATGCTCACGCCGCATCACGCCTCGTCGGGGCTGGCGGTTCGCCTGGTGGAGCTCGGGGCCGATGCGATCTTCGTTGATTGTGAGCACGGCACCTGGAGCTTTGAGGATGTCCGCGTCACCGCCCAGGCCATTCGTGGCGCCGGCGGCGCGGCGATCGTCCGGCCGCATTCGCATGAACGGCCGGTTCTGATCCGCTATCTCAACGCGGGTGCCGACGGGCTGATGGTGCCGATGGTCGATACCGCCGATCAAGCACGTGCCGTCGTCGATGCCGTCCGCTATGCCTGTCCCGCCGACTACGACAAGCGGCTCGTCATCGCCATGATCGAGACGCCCCAGGCGATCGACAATATCGAAGAACTGACCGCGGTGGAGGGAATTGATGTCTTCTTCATCGGACCAGGCGACCTCTCGCAGAACATGGGTTATCCACCCGCGCCGGCGTTCGGTCAGCCGCGGCCGCAGGCCGTGATGGAGCGCGTCGCGTTTGCTGTGACGAAGATCCGTGCCGCCGGCAAGGTCGCCGGTACGCTCGTGACCTCGGACGAACTGCCGTCGTGGCTCGAACGGGGCGTCAAGTATTTCTACATCCACTCCGACCCATTTCTGAGGATCGGTTTGGCCGGCGTCAAAAAATGCTTGGCCGGGTGATTTCAGCAGATATCCATAAGCTGAATATCGGTATCCGAGTTATATTCACTTCGCAGATTGAGTATAAACCAGCGGCAATTTCCCCGACCGACACTCACGGTAGTCTCTGACACGTGGCCTGTACACTCCGGCTCGCGTGTGCGTGACGTGTGCACTGATAATCCGAAGACGCGATTTCCGCTTCCAATTCATGCAAATATGGTCCTAGAAGAGACAGAAAGCGGAAGTGTGCTCAAACCTGATTTCTCAATCGGTCCAATTACGTAAAGGATCGATTTGAGCCGAACTCGCGAATTGGACGTTTCTTCGATTGCCGCAATTCGGAACCTTAGCTTCCTATGGTTGATCGACGCCGCAAAGCGTCCGCCAGAACGGCGAAGGCTGGTGAGAGTTGCCGGCGACTTGGATAATAGAGATGATAACCGGAAAACGGCGGACACCAATCGGACAGGACGCGTATCAGCCTCCCGTGGGTGATGTCCTCCCGGACATGGTCTTCAAAGAGGTAGGCCAATCCTGCGCCGCTGCGCGCCGCAGCCAACGCCAATCGGGATCCGTTGAATGCAAGAGGTCCGTCCACACGCACCCGCAGCTCGCGCCCGTCTTTCTCGAATTCCCAGGCATGAAAGCCGCCGAAAGTTGGCAGGCGAATGTTAATGCAGCGGTGAGCGGTGAGATCCTGCGGGGTCAGTGGTTTTGGATGTCGGTTAAAATAGGATGGTGTGCCGATCACAGCCATCCGCATCTCGGGACCGATGGGCACCGCGATCATGTCCTTGTCGACCTCCTCGCCGAGCCTCACGCCGGCGTCGAAGCGTTCAGCAACGATGTCCGTGAAGCCGTGATCGATGACGATCTCCACCTTGATGTCGGGATAATCCGGCAGGAGCGTTTCGACGGCAGGCCAGATGACCGCTACGGCAGCGTGTTCACCAGCCGTGATGCGGACGCTGCCAGCAGGTTTATCCCTCAGTTCGGTCAGCGCCGACAGCGCGGCATCGATTTCTTCGAAATGGGGGCCCACTGTCTGGAGCAGGCGCTCGCCGGCGTCGGTCAGTGAGACGCTCCTTGTCGTCCGCGTCAAAAGCCGAACACCGAGTCGTTCTTCCATGCCGCGGATCGTATGGCTGAGGGACGACGGCGACAGGCGGAGTTGGGCAGCCGCTTTCGTGAAACTGCGCTCCCGGGCGACAACGAGAAATGTGGTCAAGTCGCTCATATTGTCTCGCGCCATTCTTGAATCCCATTCAGCACTGCCCGCTAATTATGCAATCTAGTGCGACCAATCCAATCGCGCTAGATGGGCCACTAGTTAGAGAACTGGCGTCGTAAAGATCGATTCCCACATGTCTGCCTGAGGGATTGCGTGAAAGCCGGGTTCGGCAGCCACTTTTGCGCAGCTGCGCGCCCGAGCGACCGCAAGAAGCCCCGTTATGTCGCAGGCGCCCCACACTCATGAATCCTGTTCAAGACTGCATGCCAATCTTGCAGGCTAATCGCGGTGTCCAAGTTGCACTAGATTTGGACTGAGACGTCGCTGGATCGTGGCAAGGCCTTGAACATCCGCAGATGCATGGAAGTGCATTTCGTCGATGCGTCTTGGGCTGGTGACACGCCGCCGTTCGAACTTCTTCAAACAAGGGAATATGCGATGGCTGATAGAACCTTCGATGCGAAGAGACGCCAGTTCCTCGGAACCACTGCGTTTGCTCTGTCTGGTGCTGTCGTGGCCAGCTCGGCGCTGGTTGGCGCCACTTCGGCATCGGCTCAATCCACCGCTGCGAAGGGGCCGGCAGTGGTCAACTATCCCAATGAGAAAGGCGTGACGATCGAACGCGTCATTTACCCCGCGAGGAACATGGGAACGAACATCGTCGCCAACCTGTTCAAGCCCGCGAACTTCGACAGCAGCAGGAAGTATGCTGCGATCGTTGTGACCCATCCGTTCGGCGCCGTCAAAGAACAGTCCTCCGGCCTCTATGCCCAGCGTCTCGCCGAGGCGGGCTTTATTGGTCTGGCCTATGATGCGTCCTATCAAGGTGAAAGCGGCGGCGAACCGCGCCTCATGGAGGTGCCAGGGCAACGCGTGGACGACATCAGTTGCGCGATCGACTTCCTCGTTCAGCACGCCCAGGTCGATCCGGCCCGTATCGGTTCGCTGGGCATTTGTATCGGCGGCAGTTACGCGCTGAACCACGCCCAGCACGAACATCGTGTGAGGGCGGTTGCGGCCGTCAGCACATTCGATATCGGCGAAGGCCGCCGAGAAGGTCTTTCGGGTTCGATTTCTTATGAGGAACGGATCAAGCGGCTCAAGGATGCCGGCGAACAGCGCAGCCGCGAGGCGCGTGGCGAGCCCGTACGCCTCGTGCCCGTCGTAGCTAACTCGCCGGCTGATTTCACGGCGGCGACTCCAGTCATGTACAGGGAAGGCTATGAGTATTACCGCACGGTACGAGGGCAGCATCCCAACTCGGTGAACCGCTATGTGTTCTCGAGTCTTCCCCAGCAAATGGCGTTCTACCCGTTTGAGATGATCGAGACGATTTCACCTCGGCCCTTGCTGGTTATCGCAGGTTCCAAGGCCGAGACGAAGTTCTGGAGCGATCGGGTCTACGAGAAGGCCAAGGAGCCGAAGCAACTGTTCGTGGTCGACGGTGCGACACATGTCGATCTCTACGACAAACCACAGTTCGTTGGACCGGCCGTCTCGAAGCTGGCCGAGTTCTTCGGCCAGCATCTAGCGTCGGCCTGACAGGCGTCCTTCGTGGCGGTATCCAGGCAGGGAAGGGGCGTCATAAAACCCTTTCCCGCGCCGGGTGTCCTTTCAGCCGCGGGCTTCCCCACTCCATACCCTTGGCCGTCAGTTAGCTCGTCCCAGCCGCAACTTCGGCAAGTCGAATCTACTTGTGAATTTCAAGCATCACGGCATGCAGAATTGAATGTCTAATCAACGTACGTTTGTCGGTGCATATCTGGGGCATGCAATCAGCGAGCTAAGCGCCGTTCTGAAGCGATGAATGCGAAGGAGATTCCAATGAAGAAACGTCAATTGGGCAGCCTTGAGGTGTCCGCTCTCGGCTACGGCTGCATGGGGCTTGATTCGACCTACGGCAAACCGCTGGAGCGCGCCGAAGCCATCAAGATGATTCACGCAGCGGTTGACCGTGGCGTCACCTTCTTCGATACGGCCGAGGTCTACGGTCCATTCACGAACGAAGAGCTCGTGGGTGACGGTCTCGCCCCCTTCCGCGATAAAGTGGTCATCGCAACCAAGTTCGGCTTCGGCATCAATCCCGACGGCACCCGCTATGGCCTCACCAGTCGTCCGGAACACATCCTGGGCGCAGTCGAGCAGTCGCTCAAGCGGCTCAAGACGGATGTTATTGATCTGTACTATCAGCACCGTGTCGATCCCGCGGTGCCGATCGAGGATGTGGCTGGGGTTCTCGGTCAGCTTATCGAGCAAGGCAAGGTGAAGCACTACGGCCTCTCCGAAGCGAGCGCAGGAACCATTCGCCGCGCTCACGCCGTTCAACCGGTCACCGCCGTCCAGAGTGAGTATTCGTTATGGACGAGAAATGTTGAACATAACGGTGTTCTCGCGGCCTGCGATGAGCTGGGAATCGGCTTCGTTCCCTGGAGCCCTCTGGGCGCAGGGTTTCTTGCGGGTGCAATCACCGCGGACACCAAGCTCGATTCTTCCGATTTCCGCAGCAACGTTCCGCGCTTTGCGCCGGAAGCGCGCGAAGCGAACTTGGTCCTGGTCGGCGCATTGAAACAGGTCGCGGAACGGAAGGGTGTAACGCTGGCGCAAGTTGCGCTCGCCTGGCTTCTGACGCGGAAGCCCTGGATCGTTCCGATCCCGGGCACCACCAAGTTGCACCGGCTCGAAGAGAACCTCGGCGCCGTCGATGTCCAACTGACCATGTCCGACTTCACGGCGATCGAGGGAGCCGTTTCAAGCACTCCCATTCAGGGCGAACGCCTCCATAAGGCGGCCTTGGGACTGGTCGATCACTGAGGGCTTCGATCGCGATGACCGAAGCGCTGTCCTCGAAGGCATAGGCCGCCGTGTTCAGTGCTTCGGCTTCGTGCTCGAGAAGCGACTGACGCCAGCTCTGCTTGAGCCTGTCTGGTTCGACGCTATCGCAGCGCCAAATCGGAGGGGTCGGTCACTCATTCGATGGATGAATGGGGCATAACTCTTTGTGTTAAATTAACAATCGTCCAAGAATATTTTTGTTTGTGTAGCAAACAAAAATATGATCATGATCTCGTCATGAAAGTCATGGAACGAGCCGTCAGGACAGGATCCCAGAATACAAGAAGGGTAATTCTGCTTACTGCGTCACGCCTGTTCGCAGACCGCGGCTTTGCCGACGTTTCGGTCAACGAGGTCGCTGCGTCCGCCGGCGTCTTCCCCAACCAGGTCACCTACTACTTCGGGGGAAAGGATGGCCTCTTCGTCGAGGTCGCCGGACGAATGATCCTCGAAGCGGGCCTCAATGCGGAAACGGAAGCGCGCGAAGCGGCATCGGTGCGGGAGTACAATCGGACGCTTGCCACTTCGGTCCTCGGCGCGGGCCTGCCCGCCGTTCTTGCGTTCATCGAGGCGATGTTGATCGCAAGAAGGCGTCCTGATCTGGGAGCCCAGATCAAAGGTACGCTCGATCGCCTGCATCAAGAAGGCGCGAGAGCGTCCGCAGAAATCACTTCCCGGAAAGGCTGGTCGATGAAGACCAGCCCTGAAGTGGCCGCCCGAAACTTCTGGGCGACGATTACGGGCATCGCTCTGCAGATGGTGGCGAGTGGCGACACGAACATCGCTGGAGAAATCGACGCGCTGTCGCTCGTCGAACTGAATCTCAACGACCATGACATCAACAAAAACAGTTAGCAAACGAGGAGACGTCACGATGGCTGAATTGGCTCTTAAGGCAGGACCCACTCACGAAGTCACGAACCAGGCTGTTCCGCTCCCGTCGGTTAATTTTTTCGACGGCGATGCTGCGTTAAGGGATGTGGTCCAGTGGTCCGGAGCCGCCGCATTCGAAAAGTCATTTAGGAGTTCCGGCAAACAAGCGGGTAATGTGCACGTTCAGGATCTTTCCCGCTTGGCCAACCGATATTCTCCGGAGTTGCGTGCGTTCGATCGCTTCGGTAACCGGACCGACCTGGTGGAATTCCATCCCGCCTATCACGAACTGATGGGCTTGGCTTTCGGAAGTGGCGTTCACTCGCTTGCCTGGACAGCAAAGGAGGGTGGGCACGCGGCACGCGCGGCGCTGAGCTACATCTGGAATCAGGCGGATGCAGGTGTGAATTGTCCGACATCCATGACGTATGCCTCCGTCAAGGCCATCCGCAATGCTCCCGCCTTGGCGGCGGCGCTCGAACCCAAGATATTCTCCACCAGCTATGACCCGCGACCGATCCACTTCAGCCAAAAGAAGGGCATCACGGTCGGCATGGCGATGACCGAAAAGCACGCCGGCTCCGACCTGCGAGCAATGGCTACGGTCGCGATACCGGTCGGCGATGGTGAGTTCGGTCCGGAATTCGAACTAACCGGTCACAAGTGGTTCTGCTCCGCTCCGATGTGCGATGGATTTCTTACTCTGGCGAGGACCGACAAGGGAGTGACGTGTTTCTTTGTTCTGCGCTCGCTGGCCAATGGCGAGAGAAACACTTTTCTGATCCAGCGCTTGAAAGAGAAGCTTGGAAACCGCTCCAGTGCCAGCAGCGAAATCGAGTATTCGGGTACGCGCGCCATCCTCGTCGGCGAGGAAGGTCGCGGCATTCCCACGCTGATCGAAATGGCCCATTTGACGCGGCTTGAGACCGCAATAAGCTCCGCAGCTATCATCCGCCGCGGATTGACCGAAGCAATCCAGCACACGCGGACGCGTTATGCCTTTCAGCGGGCTTTGATCGATCAGCCGATCATGGAGGCCGTCATTGCTGACGTCGCCGTTGAGAGCGAGGCGCACCTCTCGTTGGCTTTGCGTGCCGCGCAAGCGGTCGACCTGAGCGAGACGAATCAAACCGAAAGGCTTCTGTCCCGCTTCCTCGTGCCGCTGGCCAAATTTTGGATTTGCAAGCGGGCACCGGTCGCGATCGTCGAACTCCTCGAGTGCATGGGAGGCAACGGATACGTCGAGGAGGGAGTGCTGGCACGACTGTATCGCGAGGCACCTTTGAACGGAATCTGGGAGGGGTCAGGCAATGTCATCTGTCTGGATCTGCTGCGTGTGCTTCGTCGCGAGCCCGAGATCCGCGAGGCACTTCGGAACGAAATCAGAGTGGAGGGTTCTGCGGTTCTCGACCGGCTCTGGGCCGAGATCGACGATCTCATCGACGAAGCCGCATCGCACGAAAGGGCCGCACGGCGTCTCGCGGAACAGATCGCGATAGCGGTGCAGTATTCGCTGTTGCTGAGGCACGCACCGGAGATCGTCTCAGACACGTTTCGGGTGAGCAGGATCGAAGCTCCGCATCTGACATTCGGCTCGTTTAAATCCGCGTCATCGCTGCGTGCCATCATCGAACGGGCGACCGTCACCTGATGTGGTGCTGCGCAGGAGCCCAATATGGGTCGAAGCCTTCGCAAGCCTGCCGGTTCTGATCGCGCAAACGCTAACCTCGGGATCGCCGCCCACAGGTTTCCTTGCTCTATCGCCGCCAAATCTACGATGGTGCTTGTTCTATCCTAGGCCTGGCTTGAGCGGCCCGTTACTTTGCACGGGATTGGTGAGGAGGGTCGGAACCAGCGCGGTACTGCATGAATTCATTCGGTACTGCAATGCTGTACCGGAGCAGGTGCGGCGTCACAGAGGGACGAACAAGCGATCGACTTAAGAACTTGAAATGAAAGGAAAATGCCCCAATAGTCAGCTTTGAATTTCTGTCGGCCCAAAAATCAGCTATTCCGGACGAGATGATAAAGCGCAATAACATCAACATGTTATCGCATCGATTTTGCGTTGCGCCGATGATGGATTGGACCGACCGGCATTGCCGGGTGTTCCATCGTCACCTGACGAGGCGGGCGCTGCTCTACACGGAAATGCTCACCACCGGCGCCATCATTCATGGCGATCGGGAGCGTTTGCTCGGCTTCGACGCGTTTGAGCATCCGGTGGCACTTCAGCTTGGCGGCTCGGATCCGCGCGATCTCGCCGAGGCTGCGCGGATCGGCGAGGGCTTTGGCTATGACGAGATCAATCTCAATGTCGGCTGTCCCTCCGATCGGGTGAAGGATGGTCGCTTCGGTGCCTGTCTGATGGCGGAGCCGGAACTCGTGGCGTCTTGCGTCGCGGCGATGAAGCGCGCGGTCGCTGTGCCCGTCACGGTAAAATGCCGCATCGGTATCGATGACCAGGATCCCGAGATCGCGCTTGATACGCTCGCGCGGGCCGTGGTCGCCGCCGGCTGCGATGCATTGATCGTGCATGCCCGAAAGGCCTGGCTCAACGGTCTGTCGCCGAAGGAGAACCGCGACATTCCGCCGCTCGACTATGATCGTGTCTATCGACTCAAACGCGCGATGCCTGATGTGCCTGTCATCATCAATGGCGGCGTTCTGACGATCGAGGAAGCGAAATCGCATCTGGCGCATGTCGATGGGGTGATGCTCGGCCGCGCCGCCTATCAGGAGCCTTGGCGGTTGCTCTCGGTCGATAGCGACATATTCGGCGAGCCGGCACCGCATGCGACCATGCAGGACGCGTTCGAGGCGATGATGCCCTATATCGAGGCGCAGCTCAGGCGTGGCGCGCGGCTGCACGCGATCACGCGGCATTTCGTCGGTGCCTTCCACGCCGTGCCTGGTGCGCGTGCTTTCCGCCGCCATCTGGCCGAGCAGGGCGTGAAGCCAGGCGCCGGCGTCGATGTGTTGCGCGACGCGATCGCGCGTGTCGGTGCGCGCGCACCGGCAGAGGCTGCTTAGCCAGGAAGAAGAGCCGGATCGCGGCCCGGCCTGTTTCGTCGCCTGTCAATGCCTTGCAGCGAAAATATTCTACTTTACCGAAATTCGGAAATGGCGTATGTGTTGCCCATCCCGGCTCATCCTTGAGGGGCGATCGTACGTCGTCACGAATTGCGAGCCGGGCTTGCGGTGGACGCGGCGGCGTCAGGCGCGAGAGGTGCGGGCAGGGCGGGTAGTCCCTGTGAGCCCGAAACCACGCGCGGATGAACGGCGCTGTGAGGTTCGTCTCGCCAACATGCTTTCGGCGCGTGTGCACACTGCCGGAAGCCGCTGTGGCATCAGGCGATGCGCGTACGGCAAAACCGTGTGGTCCCGACCGTCGTCGCTACGGTCAAGTCTCGCGGAGGTGCAGGGAGCCCAACCGGGTGAACTGCATCAGCCAATCTGCGAGACGAGGGAGGCCAGAAGGAATTCGGCTCCCGGGAGAGCACGGCATAAGCCGTCAAACCATCGCGCAGGGAAGGCCGAGTGTTTGGCCACACCTGTATGCTGCTGTGCGGTTTTCCTGCGCTACATTTTCGCGCAGCGGACCGCGGGTGCGAGGTCAGCACCCGGTCTTCCCTGCGCCCTCTTGGCCAAGAGGGCGGAATGACCAGGCAAAGCTCGGGCGATCTGCGCCGCGAGGCTGCGGAAGCATGTCTATCATTGAAGTGCGTGCTGGAGATGGCGATGTCGCCGCTTGCTCGGTCATTGCGAGGAGCCCTCGTTTGCTGCGAAAATGGGGTGAGCTCGCGCCGGGCTCCCCGGAAGAGGCGGCTGCGTAGTCGCTTAATCCACCGCCGTGCGTGCGCGACGGTGGCTGCTCTGAAGCTCTGGATAACCGGTGAGCATCAGCGTGTCGGAGCGCACGCCCCAGCTCTCCAGGCGGTCGAGGAAGCTCATGCCGAGCAGGTTGGTCTTCATCTGCCCGCGCTGAACGATGAGGGCGGGCACGGACTTCTCGACGAGATGACCGACGGCGAGGCGATCGATGGTGAGCCGCGCAGCCTTGGTGTGGCCGCCTGCGGTTTCGAGATCGACATCGTATTCGAGCATTTCGAGCGGAAGGCCGATCGCCCTTGCGGTCTCCCAGGTCAGCACCACGGAGGTGGCGCCGGTATCGATCACCATGGGCGTGGCGACGCCGTTGATCTTGGCGCGCAGTGCGAATTCGCCGCCCTGGCCGCGTTGGATCTGCACGGCGGGCGCTGGAGCGGCAGCCTGGCCGCGAAACATGTGCGTGACCTTGTGACTCGCGCGCGCAATCTGATCGGGATCGCCATAGGCAACCACTGCGCCAGCCGTGCCGGCGAGGATGACGAGAACGAGCAGGAAGCGGGTCATCGCGCGCCTCCGAGGGCACGCAAGCCCGTCAAGCGCGCTTGGGCGATCCCACGATGTGTTGCAAACCGGCGTCCGCCATGCGCGCCGGCAACAGCGCCATCACCGCAAGTCGTTCCGCACTTTCCATGGCGTGCCAGCGTGCGATCTCCGGCAAAGTCCGGCCGCAGCCGAAGCACAGCCTGGTTTTGGGATCGATCATGCAGACGGCGACGCACGGCGTTTCTTTGTTCATCGGGACATAATGTGGGATCGACAGGCATCTGTGCAAGCATCGCTTAAGAGCCCGTGCCCGCGCTCATGATCGGCTTGTGGCGCGGCCGACGCTTCTCGTCGGGCATCACGGAACCCTCCGGCTGCAGCGGCGGCGCATCCTCAGACAGCGGCGCCAGCGCGCTCATCACGCGCTCCGGCGGGAAGGTGACGATCACCTCGGTGCCGATGCGCAGCTTCGATTTCAGCGTGAAAGTGCCGCCATGCAGGTCGATCAGATTTTTCGCGATGGGCAGGCCCAGGCCCGCGCCCTGTTCCGCCGATTTGATCGAGTTCGAGCCCTGGCCGAACGACGCCAGCACGATCGGGATCTCGTCCTCGGGGATGCCGGGGCCGGAATCCTTCACCGACAGATACTGCCCGCCTGACGCGGTCCAGCCGACCTTGAGCCAGATCTCGCCGCCTTGCGGGGTGAACTTGATCGAGTTGGAGAGCAGATTGAGCACGACTTGACGGATCGCGCGCTCGTCGGCCCAGAGCCGCGGCATGGCCTGCTCGAACACCTCGTGGATGGTGATGCCGCGGCTGGACGCGCGCAGCTTCATCAAATGGTGGCAGTCGGCGACGATGCCGACCAGCGACACCGCTTCCTCGTTCAATTCGTAGCGGCCGGCCTCGATCCGCGACAGATCAAGGATCTCGTTGATGAGGTTGAGCAGATGCACGCCGGAATTATGGATGTCGCCGGAATATTCCTTGTAGACCGGCACCGCATGCGCGCCAAAGATCTCGCTCTTCATCACCTCGGAGAAACCGAGAATGGCGTTGAGCGGGGTGCGCAGTTCATGGCTCATCTGCGCGAGGAAGCGCGACTTGGCGACGTTGGCGGATTCGGCACGGTGGCGCGCTTCGTCCGAGATTGCCTTGGCCTGCTCGAGCTCGCCGATCAGCGCGTCCTTTTCGGCACGCGCCTCGAGCGTGGCGAAGGTCGAGGAGTGCAGGCGATGCGCCAGCAGCACGAAATAGCCTTCGGCTGCGAGCGCGAGCGCGGCCAGGATATAATTGTCGAGCGAACCGCTCATCGCAAAGCTCAGCGCCATCGCGACGGCAACCGGCGCGGTCGCGGCGAGCGCTGCGATCGGCAGGTTGGCGGCGAGCATGCTCGATACTGCGATCACCAGCAGCATCAGGAACATCATCAACGTTTCCGTGACGGTGTCGAGCACGGGATGGATCAGGATCGCCATCCAGCACAGGCCGTAGAGCAGGTCGAGCACGACGAAGCGCGTTCGCCAGGCGCGCGTCGCGGTGGGCGAGGCGGGTTCCGCCAGGAAACGGCTGCAACTGCGGATCATCGCGGCATGGATGCAGATCATGCCAGCGGTCCAGGCCGCGGCCGGGATCGGCTGCATCCACAGCCCGAACAGCACGCCGGTGGCGACCACCAGCAGCATCACGACATAGGAGGCCGAGAGCCGCGTCTGGGCATATTGACGCAGCATCTCGGCGTCGAAAGCCGGCCGGGTTCCGCTGGTCGACGTTAACTTATCGCGAGCCTCGCGCACCCGCTGCGACGCAGCCCGTCGGCTGCTCGCCGATGGAGCGCTGACCGGCTCGGCCGGAAGCTGCACTACCTCAGGCTTTTCAGCGGGGTTACTCATCAAGCAACAACGATTCCTGCCCGCGTCGGACGCGGGACTTCTGCATTGTCTATCTCTGGCAAGAAATCCTTAAGAGGTGACTTAAGGAGCTAAAGAATTACGTTAACCGCGCGTTAATTTTCGTTCCGGCAGCCGCCGCTCAGTGCAGCCACGCATGCTGCGCGACATAGACCACGGCGCCGGCCAGATAGCCCGCAAGAGCGGGGACGGCGATGCGGCGGGCGTACCAGAGGAACTCGATCCGCTCGAGCCCCATGGCGGCGACGCCTGCGGCCGAGCCGATGATCAGGATCGAGCCGCCGGTGCCGGCGCAATAGGCGATGAATTCCCAGAGGAAGCTGTCCGGCGGGTAGTGGCCGAGGTCGTACATGCCCATGGTCGCGGCCACGAGCGGCACGTTGTCGACGACGGCGCTGAGCAGGCCGAGCACGACGACGATGATGTCCTGGCGGCCGATGGTCGCCTCCAGCCATCTGGCCAGCATCGTCAGCAGGCCAGCATGTTCAAGGCAGGCGACCGCCAAGAGAATGCCGACGAAGAACACGATCGAGCCCATGTCGATTCGGGTCAGCGCATGCGCGAGCGAAAGGGGGCGGCGCACGTGCTCGTCCTTGTTGCGATGAAGGACCTCGCCAACCAGCCAGACGATACCGAGGCCGAGCAGCACGCCCATGAAGGGCGGCAGATGCGTGAGCGTCTTGAAAGCCGGCACCGCGATCAGCACGCCGAGGCCGAGATAGAACATCAGATTGCGCTCGAACCTGATGACCGTGAGCAATCCGCTGTCTCTTTGCGGTGCGGCGATGGTTTTGCCCCTCAGCGACAGGCTGATGAACGCCAGTGGCACGAGCAGATTGACAAGCGAGGGCAGGAACACCGCGCGCATGATGTTCAAAGGCGTGATCTGCCCACCGATCCACAGCATGGTGGTGGTGACATCGCCAATCACTGTCCACGCGCCGCCAGCGTTCGCGGCGATGACGATCAGGGAGGCAAACAGCAGGCGATCGTCGCGCCGGGCAATCAGTCGCTGGATCAGCGAGACCATGACGATGGTCGTCGTCAGATTGTCAAGGATCGCACTCAGGACGAACGAGACGAAGCCGACCAGCCAGATGAGTGTGACCTGGCTCGTGGTGTTGATGCGTGAAGTGATGACCTCGAAGCCGTCATGGGCGTCGATCACCTCGACGATCGTCATCGCCCCGATCAGGAAGAACACGATCTGCGCGGTAGCGGCGACAGATTCCTCGAGCTGATGACTGATCAGCGCGTGATCGCTGACGGTGACCGCATAGATCGTCCACAGCAGCACCGCGCCGATGAGCGCGGTTGCGGTCTTGCTGATCCCGATAGGATGCTCGAGCGCGATCGCCGCATAGATCAGGACGAAGATTGCGGCGATCGCGGTCAGCAAGGCAGTATCAGCTCAGCGATTGAGGCGTGCGAGCAGGCTCGACGTATCCCAGCGCTTGCCGCCCATCTTCTCGACCTCGGCATAGAACTGGTCGACCAGCGCGGTGACAGGCAGATTGGCGCCGTTGCGGCGGGCTTCCGCCAGCGAGATCGAGAGATCCTTGCGCATCCATTCGACCGCGAAGCCGAAGTCGTACTTGTCGTCGTTCATGGTCTTGTAGCGGTTTTCCATCTGCCAGGACTGTGCCGCGCCCTTGGAGATGGTTTCGATCACGGCCGCGACGTCGAGGCCGCTCTTCTTGGCGAAGTGGATACCCTCGGAGAGGCCCTGCACGAGGCCGGCGATGCAGATCTGGTTGACCATCTTGGTCAGCTGGCCCGACCCGGCGGGTCCGAGCAGTTTGCACATTCGCGCATAGGCGCCTGTGATGATCGGCTCAGCGCCGGAATAAGCGTCTTGCGCACCACCGCACATCACCGTCAGCACGCCGTTCTCCGCGCCGGCCTGACCGCCGGAGACGGGGGCATCGATGAATTTGAAGCCGGCCTTGGTCGCGGCGGCATCGAGCTCGCGGGCGACTTCCGCAGAGGCGGTGGTGTGATCGACGAAGGTCGCGCTCTTCTTCATGCCGGCAAAGGCACCGTCGGCGCCGATCGCGACCGCGCGCAGATCGTTGTCGTTGCCGACGCAGCACATCACGAAGTCCTGTCCTTCGGCTGCGGCCTTCGGGGTCGCTGCGGTCTTGCCGCCGAACTTGTCCGCCCACTCCTTCGACTTGGCCGCGGTGCGGTTGTAGACGGTGACCTCATGGCCCCCTTTTTTCACGAGGTGTCCGGCCATGGGGAAACCCATCACGCCGAGACCGAGGAAAGCGACTTTAGCCATGTGTGTGTCCGTAGCTTGAGTTTTACGGTTGCAGCCGGGCGAGGGGCGCCAGCCGGGGGTCCTGAAGGTTCCGCCTGGAGGGGAACGGGCGCACCATAAACCCTTAAGGGCGGAGGGCAACGGCTTCGTTTGGCGGCCTCCTGTGCTAGGATGGCGGACCTCTAAGGACTTCAAAACAAGGGAGCGAAGGCATGGGCGGCGTGAGCGTTGGCGTGCTCGATCATTTCAACATCCGGACCCGGAATCTGGCCGAGACGGTCCGCTTCTACGAGGACGTGCTGGGCCTGGAAAAAGGCGCCCGGCCTGACTTCGCCTTCCCAGGGGCCTGGATGTACAGCGAGGGCAAGCCGGTGGTGCACCTCGTCGACATTTCCCCGACCTCGGAGCCGCAAAAGCCCGATTCCGGCGTGGTCCACCACGTCGCCTTCGTCAGCCGGGGCTTTGACGGCATGAAGCAGCGCCTTGCCTCCAAGGGCATGACATTCGACGCCCGCCAGGTCCCCGGCGGCGACCTCTGGCAGATCTTCGTCCACGACCCCAACGGGGTCATGATCGAGCTCAATTACGAGGCGTCCCTGGAGCAGGGGACCGCGCCAATGGAGATGGCAGACGATATCGGCAAGCAGTAGCCTTTTGGCCGTTTCCGCTCTATTGGGGCATCTTGAATTTCCAGGAGATGCGCTTTGAGCGTGACGCAGCAACAGGTCCTCGACAGCCTCGCCAAGATCAAGTCGCCCCGCGGGGTCGCGCTCACCAATGCCAATGTGCTGAGCGCGATCAGTGCGTCCGACGGCAAGGTGTTCTTCTCGATCAATGTCGATGCTGCCGAGGCGCGGGCCTGGGAATCCGTCCGCGCGGAGGCCGAGGCCGCCGTGCGCGGCATTCCCGGCGTCACCACCGTGATGGTCGCGCTGACCGCCGAGCGCAAGGCAGGCGCTGCACCTCCGCCACCCCCGCAGCCGAGTCGCGGCACGCCCGGCGTGCAGCCGGTCCATGCCCACAAGCCGCCGCCACAGGGCGGCGCCCAATCGCCGATGGCGCGGCAGTCCGAGATTCCGGGTGTTGCGGCGGTGATCGCGGTGGCCTCCGGCAAGGGCGGCGTCGGCAAGTCGACCACCGCGCTCAATCTGGCATTGGGTCTGCGCGACCTCGGCCTCAAGGTCGGGCTGCTCGATGCCGACATCTACGGCCCCTCGGTGCCGCGGCTGACGGGACTGCACGAGAAGCCGGAGCTCGACGGCGAGCGCAAGATGATTCCGCTCCGACGCTTTGGCCTTGCCATCATGTCGATCGGCTTCCTGGTCGAGGAAGAGACCGCGATGATCTGGCGTGGCCCGATGGTGATGTCGGCGGTGACGCAGATGCTGCGCGACGTCGCATGGGGCACGCTCGACGTGCTCGTCGTCGACATGCCGCCGGGCACCGGCGATGCCCAGCTCACGCTGGCGCAGAACGTGCCGCTGAAGGGCGCCGTGATCGTCTCGACCCCGCAGGATCTGTCCCTGATCGACGCGCGGCGGGGCCTTGCGATGTTCAAGAAGGTCAACGTGCCCGTGCTCGGCATCGTCGAGAACATGAGCTATTTCCAGTGCCCCCATTGCGGCACGAAATCCGACATCTTCGGCCATGGCGGCGCGCGCCACGAGGCCGAGAAGCTCCAGATACCGTTCCTGGGCGAGATCCCCTTGCACATGGCGATTCGCGCCACATCCGACGCCGGCAATCCCGTCGTGGACAGCGAGCCTGACGGCCCCCATGCGGCGATCTACCGCGCCATTGCGGGGCAGGTTCGGGACCAGCTCAAAGGCGTCATCGCAGCCACTTAAGCCTGACGTCAGGAGACATGCGACTTTCGTCGCCCCCCGTCATGCCATTGTCGCGTTCCGCGCGAGGGGCTTCCGTGTTAAACGCCACGGCAGCAAAGCCCCTTCGGTTTGACGCGGTCGGGCCCGCCTCGCCGGAACGAGTGGCAGCCAAGAGGAAGTTAGGGGAAACGCCCCAGCAAGGAGAGACCTGAAGATGAAGCGTCGTGATTTTCTGAAAGTGTCGGCAGCAGGCGCGGCCGCGTCAGCCGCGGTAGCCTCGCCGGCGATTGCGCAGTCCTCGCCCGAGATCAAGTGGCGCATGACGTCGAGCTTCCCGAAGTCGCTCGACACCATCTATGGCGGCGGCGAGCAGGTGGCGAAGTACGTCGCCGAGATGACCGACAACAAGTTCCAGATCCAGGTGTTCGCCGCGGGCGAAATCGTCCCCGGCCTGCAGGCGCTCGATGCGACCTCGAACGGCACGGTCGAGATGTGCCACACCGTCTCCTACTATTATGTCGGCAAGGACCCGACATGGGCGATCTACGCCTCGGTGCCGTTCGGCCTCAACGCGCGCCAGCAGAATTCCTGGTGGTACCAGGGCGGCGGCGAGCAGCTCGGCAATGAGTTCTTCAAGAAGTCGAACGTGATCGGTTTTGCCTGCGGCAACACCGGCACCCAGATGGGCGGTTGGTTCCGCAAGGAGATCAAGACCGTTGCGGATCTCTCCGGCCTGAAATTCCGCATCGGCGGCATTGCCGGCCAGGTGCTGCAGAAAGTCGGCGTGGTGCCGCAGCAGCTCGCGGGCGGCGACATCTATCCGGCGCTGGAAAAGGGCACCATCGACGCGGCCGAGTGGGTCGGCCCGTATGATGACGAGAAGCTCGGCTTCGCCAAGGTCGCGAAGTACTACTACTACCCGGGTTTCTGGGAAGGCGGTCCGATGGTCCATGCCTTCACCAACCTCGACAAGTGGAATTCGCTGCCGAAGAACTACCAGGCGATCCTCACCAACGCGACGGCCAACGCCAACAGCTGGATGGCCGCGCGCTACGACATGCAGAACCCGTCGGCGCTGAAGCGTCTGGTCGCCGGCGGCACGCAGCTTCGTCCCTTCACTAACGAAGTGCTGGAAGCCTGCCTCAAGGCGACCAACGAGCTGTGGGCCGAACTCTCGGCCAAGAACGCCGACTTCAAAAAGTCGATCGATGCCATGCAGGCCTACCGCTCCGACGAATATCTGTGGTGGCAGGTCGCCGAGTACACCTACGACAGCTTCATGATCCGCTCGCGCACCCGCGGCTGATCTGGAAGCAAGTCGCAAGACGACGGAGCCCGGCCTCGTTCGCGAGGCCGGGCTTTTTCGTGGGTGAGGCGGCAGGCCTACTCAAAAATCCGCAAAACAACCCCATGCACAGTAGAGATGGAATGAGGGCGTGTTGCCATGTGGATGCCGCCAACTATTGGGCGCGTCGGGACAAATCAGCCGAATGCAGCAAATGTTGGCACCCGCTCCCCCACCGTCATTGCGAGCCACCGGGTCCGCGCGAAGCGCGGCCCGATGACAGGCTCCGCGAAGCAATCCAGACTCTTTCTGCGGAGGGACTCTGGATTGCTTCGCTGGGCTCGCAATGACGGGTGGATAGGGGTGCGCTCATCCAGCCGCTTCGTATTCGCCGAAGTCGTTTGACACGTCGGGCAAAACAGTGGCAAATTGCGATCATCGCTTAATCCGAAATTGTGCGCTCTTGCTGGCGAGACGCTTCCGCCCCGGTCAAAACTCCTGGCAACGCAGCCCCGCAGCTCATCTAACGCTTTAGTCGTAGGACCACATGGTGCGGGTCCGCGCGAAGGCTGGCTTTTTCCATGCCGCAGTGCGATCACGATGGCGTTCGATCCGGTGCTGCGCCATGCTGCCCCCAAGCCTCGACAAGAAGGCTCACAATCACTGAGACATCAGGGGAGGGAAACTATGAAGAGAAGAGATTTCATCAAGGTGACTGGGCTTGGCGCGGCCGGTGCAGCGACGTTTGCTGCTCCCGCGATTGCGCAATCGATGCCTGAAATCAAATGGCGCATGCCGACGAGCTGGCCGAAATCGCTCGACACGCTCTATGGCGGCGCCGAGATGATGAGCAAGATGGTTGCGGAGGCGACCGACAACAAATTCCAGATCCAGACCTTTGCCGCAGGTGAGATCGTACCGGGTCTGCAGGTGCTCGACGCGGTGCAGAACGCCACCTGCGAGATCGGCCACACCGCCTCGTATTATTATTTCGGCAAGGACCCGACCTTCACCTTCGGCTCGTCAGTGCCGTTCGGCCCGAACATGCGCATCAACCAGGCCTGGTACATGCAGGGCGGCGGGCGCGATGTGCTCAACGAGTTCTACAAGAGCTACAATGTCATCTCGCTGCTCGCCGGCAACACCGGTTGTCAGATGGGTGGCTGGTTCAGGAAAGAGATCAACACGCCTGAAGATCTCAAGAACTTGAAATTCCGCATCGGCGGTTTCGCCGGCCGCGTGCTGCAGAAGCTCGGCGTGGTGCCGCAGCAGCTCGCCGGCGGCGACATCTATCCGGCGCTGGAGAAGGGCACCATCGATGCCGCCGAATGGGTCGGCCCTTATGACGACGAGAAGCTCGGCTTCTACAAGATCGCGCCGCACTATTATTATCCCGGCTGGTGGGAGGGCGGGCCGATGCTGCTCGCTTTCGTCAACCTCGACAAATGGAATGCGCTGCCGAAATATTACCAGAGCGTGCTGGAGCAGGCCGGCCATTACGCCAACAACTACATGATGGCCCGCTACGACCAGGCCAATCCGATGGCGCTGAAGAAGCTGCTCGCGAGCGGCACCAAGCTGCACGCCTTCTCGCCGCCCATCATGGAAGCCTGTTACAAGGCCGCCAAGGAACTGCACGCCGAAGTCAGCGCGACCAACGCCAACTTCAAGAAGGTCCACGACTCTCTGGCAAAGTTCTCCAGCGACGGCTACGCCTGGTTCCAGGTCGCCGAGGTCGGCTTCGACGTCTTCATGGCGCGGCACGCGCAGGGCTGAGCGCGGCATCGTGCGAGTGCAGGCCCCGGAGTGTAAGCTCCGGGGCCTTTGCTTGAGCGACTCCGCGAGATAGGACGTGACGATGAGCTTCGATCCAGACGCGGTTCAAAGCGCGCTGCGCACGGCATGGTCGTTGTCGACCGCCAGCCAATGGACGGCGGACAATCCCGCGGCCGGGCAATGCAACGTCACGGCGCTGCTGGTTCACGAACTCTTCGGTGGCGAGTTGCTGAAGACGCCTCTGCAGGCCGGCGATCACTTCTACAACCGGATCGGAGGGCTGCGATATGACTTCACGGCAAGTCAGTTCGGTCAGCCGATCGCTTACGCGGATTTGCCGACAGACTGGACCGATGCAGGGCAGGGGGCAACGCGGGAGCAACTGGCTGAGCTCAGAACTGCTTTCCAAAACAGCCAAAAGTTCATGTGATGGATCCTCGGCGAGCAGACGGACTTGTCGGGCAGGAGCTCGATTCGGTTCTTGCATGAGACAGGAGCCAATTCGCGTTCGCGAGATGACGGCCATTGAAAGATCCTGCGTACTCCTAACCATCTTGAGCTTTGTAGTTGCCTTATGGCGGAGGCATGTGCAGAATTCGAAGCATTATCTGCAGTCTATCAATAACGTCGCGATCACTTTCAACCAGGAGAATTCCACTCACTGGCTGATATATTGGAGATGGGGTTTGAGAATGATGCTTCGCCAATCGGTTCTGCAAAGACTGTTTCGAGTTTACCCAGATTACGCCAGGAGCTGGCCAGTCGCTGTTCGAATGACACTGTTCGTCGCTTTGTTTGCAATGTCGGCCGTCTTCGGCACAGCGGCGCAGGCGCAGGACACATCGACGCGCTTCGGAATGGGCGGGAAGACCGGACAATTTGGCCAGGTGCGCCAACAAATCGGGGCTTCGGGACAGGAATTCCGAATTGAAGGTCATTGTCAGTCTGCGTGCACGATGTTCCTCAAGCTTAAAAATGCATGCGTCGAGCCAAGTGCTGAGCTTTTGTTTCACGCTGGGTCGAACGCCAAGGCTACACAACAGATGATGAACTCGTACAACGGGTCATTGCGAGCCTACCTAGTTGCAAACCATTACATGGAAACCACAACGTTCCACACGATCTCGGGGCAGGACATCATCCACAAGTTCGGCTATCGGGCTTGTAAGCCAAAGTGACGCTCCGTGTGGATCGTTCCTGGATCTTGTGCCCCCATCACGAGGAGGGCACATCCACGCTCCTTCACTTGAGGTTAGGCATCTAGGCGTCTCGCGACCGCAATGTCTGCGGCGAATCCGTAAGCTTGTCCTTGTGCCAAGAGGATGTTGCATGCGCTCATGGGTATTGAAATTCGTGCTCTGCCTCATGGCAGCAGTTGGCGCCGCCTCGGCGCTCTGCCAGGACGTTGACGAATGCCATGGGCAGCGGGAGAACTGTGGTGCGGCTGGTTCAATTCGCCGCACTGACGCGCAAGAAGCGCGGCCCGCGGACTTGTCTCCACCGCCATCAATCGCGGACATCACTGCTATTCTCGACAGCGAGAAACCGGATCTGGCAACGCTGGCGCATTGGAGAACTGCGGCCAGCCTGGAACCAGCAGATAATCTTACGCAAGAGGAGCTGGCGAAATTTTACTACGCTCGGTCAGAGGCAAAAGGCATGTTGGGCCGCGCGTCGGAAGCCCTCTCCGACGGGCAAAAGGCTTTCGGGGCCGCGGAGCGGGCCGGCAACGCTCGTCTATGGATGCGGATCGGGATGCTCAATACGGGCTGGGTCCGGTCGGCCGGTGATCTGAAGGCGGGTCTGGCTACGTTAGAACGTATGATGGCCGAGGCGGACAAACCGGAGACAAGGGGTAACTTGTTCCCGTTGCATCATACCGCGACCAAATTCGCGACTGAACTCGGCGATATGCAAAAGGCCGAAGTGTACTTGAGGGAAGGCCGCGCTCTCATCGAGGAGGCTCGCCGCGCGGGCCCCCGCTGGCGCTCGTATCCAATCCGCGGAGCGTCTTGGGAAACCTCCGTAGCGTTTATGGAAGCCATAGTTTTCGCCGCGAGCGGCCACTTTCAGCAAGCCGAAGTCGCATATATTCGCGCCCGCGATCTTAGAATTAAATCGATAGAAATCTTCAAGAACCCAAAAATGGCTTACGATAGGCCATTGATTCCGGAACAAGAAAGACAGGCCGACCTCTATCTGTTGTATGCGGCCGATATGAAAGCGCGCCAGGGGCGGCTGGCGGAAGCTGAGCTGGATGCTAGGACCACGCTGCTTTCGCGGCTCAAGGCCGATGGCAAATATAATCCAACGACCATTCAATATGTGACAGGTCTTGCAGATATCTTGAACCGGGAGGGTCGCTTTTCTGACGCAGAAAAACTCGCCCGTGCGGCCGTCGACATTCAACACACGGTGGGCATGAGCGACGATCAGGTTTACAGCGCCGCCGCTATTTCTTCACTGGCATTGGTCCTGGTCAACGAAGGCAAGTCCGAAGAGGCCAACGAGCTGTTCGATCAGCTCGACCATGCGACAGCGAAATGGGAGACCCCGCAACGGGACAAGTTCCTGTCGAATGTCCCGCGCATCCAGGCGTTATTGGCTTCGAACCGGAACGAAGAGGCGCTTGTCGTGGCACGATCGCTCGTGCAGCGTGAGATCGCGAGAGTCGGCGAGGATCATTACGATAGTGCTTCGGCGCGGGGATTCTTGGCTATTGCCCTGATGCGCAGCGGGAGAACTGAAGAAGCCATCCATGAGTTTGAGGCTGCATTGCCAATCCTGCGGATTGAAACGCAACAGATTGCGGACGACGGCGCGGGAGTGATTGCGGCGCCCGAAATTCGTTTGAGGTTCATCGCCGAGAATTACATAAAGTTGCTGGCAGCAACGCCAACAGGAACCGATGAGGCTGCCGAGCACGCTTTTGCGGCGGCCGAATCCGCGCGTGGACGGGCGGTGCAGAAGGCTCTGGCAGAGTATGGCGCACGTGTGGCCGCAAATGACCCCGACCTTGCGGGACTGGCGCGCCGAGGACAGGACCTCGGTAAACAGATTCGAACTCAATTCGGACTGCTCAACAATTTCTTGAGTGTGCCGTCCGATCAACGCGACAAGAAGATACTTCATGATACTGAGGATTCGATCACGCGGTTGCGCGCCGATCTCGAGGCAGCTTCAACCGAGTTGAACGAGCGCTTCCCGACTTATGCCGACCTCGTCAATCCCAAGCCTCCGACTCTCGACCAGGTGAGAGGTGATCTTCGCGAAGGCGAGTCGGCTTTGTCTTTCTATTTCGGAGACGACGTCAGCTTTGTTTGGGCCATACCGAAACGTGGCAAGGTGGCCTTCGCTCGCATTGACGCCACACCCGCGGACATCAAAGCCAGAATACGGAAATTGCGGGAGGCGCTAGACCCAGAGGTCGCGCTGATATCGGACCTGCCGCCTTTCGATGTGGGCCTGGCTTATCAACTTTACGCCTTGTTGCTAAAGCCGGTTGAAAGCGGCTGGAAGCAGTCAAGAAGCTTGATCGTCGTTACAAACGGCCCGCTAGGGCTGTTGCCGCTGTCCCTGTTGCCGACCCAACCCTCGATCTTGCCCGAAGACGATGGAGAGCTTTTTGCGAGCTACCGGAAAGTACCCTGGCTCGCTCGTACCCATAATGTGACCACCTTACCCTCCTTGTCTGCACTTCGAACCGTGCGATCGCTCCCCATGGGAGCTTCGGACCGCAGTCAGTTGATCGCGTTCGGCGATCCACTCTTCAGCGAACAGGAGGCCGCCGAGGCGGCAGAGGAAAGCACATCCACTTCTAAAATCGTCGCAACGACTCGTGGCGTGCCATTGAAGCGAAGATCAAGTCCCAACCTCAATGGCGCTGATAGTGCCGAACTCGCAATGTTGCCTCGGCTTGCCGACACCGCTGACGAATTACAGGCGATCGCGCTTGCGCTGCGAGTGAACCCGGCCACTACTCTGCGGCTAGGGAAAGACGCCAACGAAACGGTCGTAAAGACGACGGATCTGTCCAGATTCAAAATAGTCGCATTTGCGACGCACGGTCTTGCATCGGGTGAACTGAAGGGGCTGACACAACCCGCGCTGGCACTCACGGCCCCGATCGTTGCCGGTGTTGACGGCGATGGGTTGCTCACGATGGGTGAGATTCTTCAATTGAAGCTGGATGCGGACTGGGTGATCCTTTCCGCCTGCAACACCGGCGCCGGGCAGGGAATTGGTTCTGAAGCGGCATCTGGACTTGGTCGAGCGTTCTTTTATGCCGGAACGCGGGCAATTCTACTGACAAATTGGTCGGTTCATTCGCAGTCTGCAAAAGAGCTCGTGACCGGCTTATTCCAACGATACGCTGATGATCCGGCTCTCACGCGCGCCGAGGCACTGCGGCAATCGATGATGGCCCTGATGGACGGGCCTGGATATCTCGGTGAAAACGGCAAGACAGAGTTTGCCTACGCCCATCCGTTCTTCTGGGCACCATACACAATCATCGGCGATGGAGGTTCGCACTAGGTGAATGCAGCAGGAGTCAGCTGTCAGAGACTGACCGAGCTTGGATCTGCATTTCAGAGGCAGTGCGTCACCGGCGAGTGAGAGGGCTCGCGTACACGTCATGATTGATGTAGGATTGCGATGCACGTTTGTCGGATTCCTCATGGCCACAGCTCACTTGATCCACGGATATATTGGTGCGGGCAAGACGACATTCGCTCGCCGCCTGGAGAAAGAGCTTCCAGCTATCAGGTTCACCCACGACGAATGGATGGCGCGTTTCTTCGGGATAGATCCGCCGGTGGATCTATTCCCGATATTCTATCAACGCGTTTCCGAGCAGATCGAGAAGGTGTGGACCAGATGTCTTGAACTCGGCATCGATGTCGTTCTTGATCTGAATTTCTGGCTGCGAAGAGATCGCGATCATGCGAGAGCGTCTGCCCTGGCTGTGGGAGGCAGTGCGCGGCTTTACAATTTAGCATGCCCGGAAGACGAAGCCTGGAGGCGCGTCGAGAAGCGCAACGCGAATCTCGATGGCTCGAGTTTGCTCATCATCCGTCACACATTCGACCTGCTCAAGAGCCGGTTTGAGCCTCTTGGAGAGGATGAAGAGAGAATCGAACTCGATTGGCGCTAAGCGCGAAGACATAACCCGAGAGGCGCATATGACTGACCAGAAGGACGTCGAACGCGATTGCCCTGAGTGTGACGGGACCGGTCAGGAACGGGGCATGCATCCGGTTCGTTTGGGGTCAAAGAACGAGTTTCGTCCCTGTACGAAATGCGGCGGCTCGGGGAAGATCAAGGAGGTCTCCGACTGAGTTCTCACCATCAGGGAGGCAGTCGTAGAGAACCGCGGGGTTTAGAAACAATGCAAGGCAAGTGCTTCACGGTCCATAAGCATTTGCTCTTGCATCATTGGCGCGTACCCACAGTCCATCAATGATCGTTAAGCATGAATGAACTGGAATCGCTGCGGGATAAGCGGGTGGTGTTTGAACGCTCGTTTCCCGTCCGCATCATGGCCGTCGATGGTACCTGGCAGCGCTCGTGTCAATTGCATGATATCGCGGACACGAATGCGACTCTCGTGATCGAAGGATCGGTGACCGACCTCAGCAAGTCGGAGTTCTTCTTGCTGTTCTCGTCGATCGGGCTCGTCTATCGGCGATGCCAGCTGGAACGAGTGCACGGCGAATATGTCGGCGTACGATTTCTCAACCGCGGCCCGGCAAGCAACAAATACGCAAGAGCCAGTGAGCCTCTGCTCGCATGAACGCAAGCTGCGAGGGGGCAGTCCCGTGAGCGTAGCGCGTCGGCAAGCCGGAGAGGTAAGCGCCGTCCCGAGGTCTTTGCAACAAACTGTGAGGGCGTCGGGCTCCATTGGCGCCACCTTGGTTTCTCCTTCGCGCCAGCTTGGCTCATCTCAAGTTTTCGGCTCATCGTTCACACGTCATAAATACTATCAAACGTACAGACCCGCTCCAGATACAACTTTATCGTACATTTACTGACCGACGCTCATGGTCGGCTCATGATTATCATCGGTCGCCGCGAATACGTCATTTCGCCTCGGGTTGCACTTGTTGCCCCGCTGGCATGCGGACTGTATTCGGCTTTGCGTTTGGCAATGTCTCCCTATTTCGGGATGACGGCTTCGGACTTCAACGTCGTTGGTGACGTGACTCAAATCGCGGGCGGAATCATCGCCGGCTTCCTCTTCGTCGATCTCGCGCGACGCTCGGTAGTCACTTGGTACGCATTGCCCGTGCTGGCCATCTTGTGCTGGTCGGTCTCCACGCTTGCGATGGATTTGTTCCGATACTTGTCGAGCTTCTCGACCTTGGCCTGGCTCAAGTTCATCATCGGCGCTGCGCTGATCCCGCATGTTTCGTCGATCGCCTTCCTGCCGGTGCTCCTGTTTGGCGGGCCGATCATATTCCTTTTCCCGGTGGCCCTTGGTATCGCTCTCGTCCTGACCTTGGGCAGTCGCATGGTTGCCGGATTGCCCTTGTTGCGACTCGATACGTTGCGTGATTGCGGAGCGAACCTGGCGGGGGCGCTGATCTGGGTGATACTCGGCCTCATTGCATTCTTCTCGGTCCATCTGATCGTTGCGATGTTCCCGCCCGATTTCGCGAACTCGATTTCGCTTGCGGTCGCTCTGACCCTGGCGATCGCGGCGGCACTGGCGCATCTCCTCATCGTTCACTGCGTTCGGCCGAAAGCCGGTGCCGTTCGCTCTTCGATGCGATCATGGCTTGCGGTTCTCATCTGCCTGGGCATCCTGTTTTGCAGCCCCTTCACATATGGAGTTGCGGGAGCGCGTTTGCTCTATGACCATGTGCGTCCGGCGCTGCGTGCGGCGCATGTGCTGCCGACGCCGCTCCTCGGTGTTGCCGGCTATACGGTTGATGTCCCGTTTCACGATATGAGGACTTACGTGAAGCGCGAGATGCCCGACGGTTCACCGTCGCAAGTGACCGTTCCTTTGCCGAGCCGGTACGGTCTCGTCGAACCGGATTTCATCAGAGTGGAGATCAGGCGGATTGATGCCCCGCCCGGAGAGCTCGTGAGATTTGGTGCGGTCGATCTGAGCAAGAAGCTGAAGGAAGCGCAGGACGGGGCACCGGATCGCGATGTTGTGCTGGTCATGTCGACGGCGCAATACACCAAGCTCGCCCTGCGTTTGATCGACTATCCCGATGTCGACATCAGCCTCATCGGCTTCGATCGCTCAACGACGCCAGAGATTGCCGAGCAGGCGCTGCGCCGCTTCCTGCACGACTGCGTGCACCGGACACAATGATGGCTGCACCCGCAGCTCTGTTTGATTGCGATGGGACGTCGCTTCGGGGCAGGCGCAGGTATCCGGGGCGGGCGAGCACAATTGCTCCGAGATCAATGTTAATATTGTACTGATGCGCGTGTCGGAGCATATTGCGGGCAATCACCAATTGCACCGGCTTCGCCCGCAAACCACAGAGCCACGACCATGCACCCCAGCTATTTCGACCTGTTTCTCGCCTTCATCGGATTGTCGTTCGGCGTGCCGTCAGCGCTGCCGCGGGTGTTTTTCCGAAGCGAGGACGCCTCGCGCCGCCGGAAGTCGTAGGATGCGCGGATCATGTGTGAACGCCAGCGCCGGGATCTCGTTGCGCCGCAGCTGTGCACAATTGGGGGTTGGAGAATTTTCCGGCACAAGGCCGTCAACTTTCGCAGATCGGGATTGCCGCCGGCGACGACGAGGCCGGTGTAGCCGCCGCGTGAAAAGCCGAAGAAGCCGATATGTTCGGGGTTGAGAGTGGAGGCGAGAGCGAATCCAGAGATGTGCATGCGTTCAAGTCTTCGCTGACGCTCACCTTACGGGGGCGGAGCCTCGTTTTAGCGTCTCAATGACCGTTTTTTGCTGGCCGAAGCCCGCGAATGGTGGGAGAGATCGTCAATCGCGGGGATCGCTGCGTCATTGGGAAAAGCCGGAAATTGGGTCGGGTGAATGCGTCTTCTGATCGTCGAGGACAATGTCGAGCTGTCGCAGCTCGTTGCGAACGGGCTGGCGGCAGCCGGCTATGAGAGCGATATCGTTGCCAGCACCGAGGAGGCGCGCGAGGCGGTGAACAATGTCAGCTATGCCGCGATGATCCTCGACCTCGGCCTGCCCGACGGCGACGGCTTGTCGGTGCTGCGCGAGTTGCGCCGGCAGATGGAGCCGCTGCCGGTGCTGGTGCTGACCGCGCGTGGCGGCGTGCAGGATCGCGTCAACGGACTGCGCAGCGGTGCCGACGATTATCTGGCCAAGCCGTTTGCGATGGAGGAACTGGTGGCGCGGCTGGAGGCCATCCTGCGTCGTCCCGGCCAGTTGCTCGGTCGTTCCTTGCGGCTTGCCAATCTCGTCTACGACACCGAGAGCCGGCAGATTTTCGTCGACGACAAGCCGCGGATCATCTCGTCGCGCGAGACCTCGGTGCTGGAGATCCTGCTGCGCCGTCAGGGGCGGGTGGTGCCGAAGAAGAACGTCGAGGATCACATCTTCGGGCTCGAGGGCGAGGTCGCCTCCAATGCGGTCGAGGTGTACGTCTCCCGGCTCCGCAAGCAACTCGCCGAACACGGCGCCAGGGTCGTGATTCATACGGTCCGTGGCGTGGGCTACATGATGGCCGAGGAGAAATAGCGTGGCCCGGGCCGGATCCAGGGTCCAGGCACCGTCGTTTAAATCGCTGATCTCGCGCATCGTGTTCCTGCACATCATCGCAGTCGCGGTGGTCGCGATCTTCCTGCCGCTGGTCCTGTTCTGGCTGCTCAACTCCGAGATCGACCAGTTGCATCGGGCCGCGATGCGGGCCCAGGCCGAGACACTGGCCGAGCGCATTACCGTCCAGCCCGACGGCAAGGTGACGTTCAATCTGCCGGAGAGTCTGCGCGGTCTCTATTCGGAGGCCTACGGCCGCTACCAATACGACATCCGCGATGACGACGGCCATCTGCTGTTCTCCTCGCACCGGAAGACGGGTGATGCGGCGTCGGACACGATTTCGGGCGCCGATGTGACGCAGACCATCGACGGCACGACGATGCACATCAGGGTGGGAGAAGACCTCGCCCATCGCGACGTCATCACCGACGATATCGTGTCGAACTTCTTCCGCCGCGTCGGCTGGATCACCATTCCGATTCTGCTGATCCTGCTCGCCATCGATATCTTCATCTTCCGCCGCGCGATCGCGCCGCTGTGGAGAGCCTCGGAACAGGCCAGTAATATCGGCCCGTCACGTACTGACATCCGTCTGCCGACGGAGCAGATTCCGCGAGAGATCGTGCCACTCGTCACCGCCGTGAACCTGGCCCTCGATCGCCTCGAGGATGGCTTTCGCGTGCAACGCCAGTTCACGGCCGATGCCGCCCATCAGCTACGCACGCCGCTGGCGATCCTGCGCACGCGGATCGAGACGCTTGGCGACGGTACGGTCAGGCAGCTCCTGCATGACGATATCGAGAGCATGAGCCGGATCGTCGTCCAGTTGCTGGAGATCGCCGAGCTCGACACGCTGGTGCTCGATCCCGGCGAGACCGCCGATTTGCGCGCCGTCTGCGCCGAGGTGGTCGGCGCGATCGCTCCCTTCGCAATTGCTCAGCACAAGGATATCGCGCTCAAGGGCGCGGAGGCGCCCGTGCTGATCCACGGCAATTCCGAGATGCTCCAGCGTGCGGTCTTCAACCTCGCCGAAAACGCCATCAAGTTCACCGCGAAGGAGACGTCCGTCGACGTCGAGGTTGGCGACGACGGTTCGGTGCGCGTACGCGATTGCGGCCCCGGTGTCGCGGAAGAAGAGCGCGAGCTAATCTTCCAGCGCTTCTGGCGCAGGGATCGCCAGCGCAGCGACGGCGCGGGCCTCGGGCTTTCGATCGTGCGCGGCGTCGCCGACGATCATGCCGCGACGGTTGCGGTGGACAATCTCCCCGGCGGCGGCGCCGAGTTCACGCTGCGCTTCAGGCTGGCGGACAAGGCCGTCGGTGTGTCCGCCTAGGGCGGGACGCACATGCCGGTTGCCAATAGAGTCTATCGCGACGCGCTCGTCGCCGCCGGCTCCAACACCGGCTCCGTCGAGGATTCGCGCACCACGAGTTCGCACTGAAAAAGACTGGGCTTGCCGGCCTGCGGCATCTCGCCCAATCCGAGCAGCGAAGAGACCGCCGCCTTCGCAATCTGCGCCATCGGCTGGACGATCGTCGTGAGACGTGGCGTGATGAGGTTCGACAGTGGAATGCCGTCAAAGCCCACGACAGACAGGCCCGCCGGGATCGGAATCCCGAGATCGTTGGCTGCGCGCAGGCAGCCGATGGCCTGCTGATCGGAGCTGGCAAAGATTGCGGTCGGACGCTCGGCTCTCGGCCTCGCGAGCAGGAAGGTGCCGGCGGTACGGCCGCTCTCATAGTCGAAGGCCGCGTTGACGAAGAGTGGTTCGATCTTCACGCCCTTGGACGCACGAAGCTTGCGCATGACGTCGAGATATCCCTGGAGGCGATCGTCGGCGGGGCGCGAGCCGGACGGGCCGGCGATGCAGGCAATGCGGCGGTGCCCGAGCCTGGCGAGGTAGTCGACTGCGGTGCGCGCGCCGTCGCGGTGATCCGCTGCGACGCCCGGGTGATCGGGGAGGAGGCGGTCTACCGTGATCAGCGGCAGCCCCTTTGGCGCCTTGATGGCGTGAGGGCCGTTGCAGGGCACGATAATGATGCCGTCGACCTTGCGGCCGGCGAGTTGCGCCAGCCGATCCGCTTCCTTGGCGGCATCTTCGAACGAACTCATGAAGATGACGTTGTGACCGCGATCGGCCGCGGCGCGCTCGGCGCATTGCACGAGCTCGGCGAAGAACGGATTGGTCAGATCCGGAATGACGATGCCGATCAGCCGGCTGATCTTGCTGCGCATGCTGCGGGCAAAGGGGTCGGGCCGGTAGCCGAGCTCGTGGATCACGGCCTTGACGCGCGCGCGCACCTCGGGGGTCACCGATGGATGCTCGTTGAGCACGCGCGAGACCGTGCCCACGGCGACACCGGCGCGCTCGGCAACGTCCTTGATTCCACGCTTTGCCATCAGGCCTCAGTGATTAGCGTGCCGGACAGACGACCAGCAACAGGCGCTTTGACGAACGCGCGGCTCTGCAAGCGTTAAGGGTGTCCGGGCCAGCGGTGGGTCAGCCTTCCTGTCCATTTGGAAACGGTTCATTACTATATCGATGAACTGCTTCCGGTCAAAGGGGCGGAAGAACACGCCGGACGCGATCCGGTCGTTTGATTTATTCGCAATTTGCAGTGCGAAACGGTTCGCGCTCGGATGCGCAAGGGCTAGCGGCTTGAAACCCGCTTCCAGTTCTGATACGCAAAATTTGGAAACGTTTCATCGTGCCGCCACAATGGCTGGCACAAGAAAACGTTCAATAGGGAGGTGGAAATGGCGAACTCGACGCGCAAGTCCGGAATCAACCGCCGTCAGATCGTTCTGGCCGGCGCAGCAGGTACGATCACGATCATGTCCGGCATTCGCCCGACATTCGCCGACGGCAAGCCGAAGGTCGGCCTGGTCATGAAGTCGCTCTCCAACGAATTCTTCAAGCAGATGCAGGCCGGGGCGGATAAATTCGCCGCCGAGAACAAGGACAAGTTCGACTTCAAGGCCGTCGGCATGAAGGACGAGCGCGACTTTGCCGCCCAGGTCGACGCGGTCGAGAACTTCGTCACCCAGAAGTACGACATCATCGTCGTTGCTCCCGCCGACTCCAAGGCGATGGCGACGCCGCTTGCCAAGGCTGTCAAGGCCGGTATCACCGTCGTCAATATCGACGTGCCGCTCGATGACGGTGCCAAGAAAGCAGCTGGGCTCGATCTCGCCTTCTTCGGTCCCGACAACCAGGCCGGCGCCAAGCTGGCCGGCGATGCGCTCGCCAAGGCTCTCGGCGCGGGTGGCAAGGTCGTCATCCTCGAGGGCAACCCCGAGGCCGACAATGGCAAGCAGCGCAAGCAGGGCTTCATGGAGTCGATCACCGAGGGCAAGCTCCAGCTCCTCGACAGCAAGACGGCGCATTGGGAGACCGAGGAGGCCAACACGCTGATGACGAACTTCCTGACCAAATATCAGGACATCCAGGGGGTGATGGCCGCCAACGACTCGATGGCTCTCGGCGTGGTCAAGGCGCTGGATGCGACCGGCAAGAGCGGCAAGATCAAGGTCGTCGGCTTCGACAACATTCCGCCGGTGCAGCCGCTGATCAAGAGCGGCAAGATGCTTGCGACGGTCGAGCAATTCGGGGCCCAGATGGCCGTCAATGGCATCAAATACGGCTTGCGCCAGCGCGCCGGCGAGAAGTTCTCCGGCTGGATCAAGACCGACGTCAAGCTGGTTGAGGCCAAAGATCTTTCGTAAGAAGGATCGTTCTCGTTCGCATCTGCGATCATGAATTGTCGGGACGCCTGCATCTTGCCGGCGTCCCGATTCTGGCGAAGATCGTCTTCGCAAATCCATCCTTGGTCACGAATGGGGAGCGCGCCCTCGCATGCATGGCGATGAGTTGAGCGGTCCTCGCGCCGAGACGATTGCGTACGCCGAAAGCCCGATCCTCAAGCTGCAATCGGTCGGCAAGCGCTTTCCCGGCGTCGTCGCGCTGCGCGACGTCTCCTTCGAGATCCCGCGCGGCTCGGGACACGTGCTGCTCGGCGAGAATGGCGCCGGCAAGTCGACTCTCATCAACCTGCTCGGTGGTGTGCTGCGTCAGGATGACGGATCGATCTGGTTCGACGGCGCGCCTTATCGCCCGGCTTCGCCACTCGAGGCGATCAAGGCCGGGATCCGCGTCGTGCACCAGGAGCTGCATCTTCTGTCCAATCTTTCGGTGGCGGAGAATTTGCTGTTCGAGCAATTGCCGAGCCGGCGGGGCCTCGTCAATTTCCGCGACATGAACCGGCGCGCAGCCGAGCTCCTTGCGGAAGTCGGCCTCGACGTTTCGCCGACGTTGGAGGTCGGCCGTCTCGGCGTCGCGCAGATGCAATTGGTCGAGATCGCGAAGGCGCTTTGCCACGAGAGCAAGCTGCTCGTTCTCGACGAGCCCACGGCGACGCTCACTGTCCGCGAGGTCGATCGTCTGTTCGAGATCCTGCATCGCCTGAAAGCCAAGGGCGTGACCACGCTCTACATTTCGCATCGGCTCGAGGAGATCTACGAGGTCGGCGATCAGGTGACCGTGCTGCGCGACGGCGCGCACGTGACCACGTGCCCGCTTGCGGGCCTCGATATCCCCGACATCGTGAAGCTCATGGTCGGACGAACCCTCACCGGTCAGGCTCCGATCGACATGGATGCCCCCGTCGGCGATGAAGCGTTGGGAGTGAGCGACCTGAAGCTGACCGACGACAGCCCCGCGATTTCGTTTTCGCTTCGCAAGGGCGAGATCGTCGGCATCGCCGGGCTCGTGGGATCGGGTCGCACGGAAATGGTTCGCGCACTGTTCGGCGCCGACCCGAAGGCCGCCGGCACGATCCGGATCGACGGTGAGGTGGTCGACATCGCCTCGCCGCGAGACGCGGTTGCGCACGGGCTGTGCCTTGCCACCGAAGATCGCAAGGGGCAGGGACTGCTGCTCGAGATGAGCTGTGCCGAGAACATGACCATCACCGACCTCCTGCGGGTGTCGTGGCGCGGGCTGCTCCGGCGCAGCCAAGAGAACGACGTCGCGCAGCGGCTCGTGAGGGATCTTCGGGTCAAGACGCCGTCGATCCACCAGGCCGTCAGGACTTTCTCGGGTGGCAACCAGCAGAAGGTCGTGATCGCGAAGTGGCTGTTTCGCGGGCCGAAGACGCTGATCTTCGACGAGCCGACGCGCGGCATCGATGTCGGCGCCAAGGCCGAGATCTATGAGCTGCTCGGAAAGCTCGCGCTCGAGGGCAAGAGCATCCTGGTGGTCTCGTCCGATCTGCCCGAGCTGATGGCGATCTGCCACCGGATCCTGGTGTTCTCGAAGGGGCAGATCACCGGCGAGGTGCCGCGCGCCGAATTCGACGAGCACCGCATTCTTTCTCTCGCCTACCAGGAGTACAGCCGTGTCCGAGCAAGTTGAACGCGCCACCGAGCGGAGCGCGCGCGTCAAGTGGGACAATCTGCTGCGCATCTCGATGCGCGAAGCGGGCGTCACGGTCGCGCTCGTGCTCATCGTTCTGTTCTTCTGCGCGACCGCGCCTTACTTCGCAACGAGCGGCAACTTTCTCAAGATATTCGTTCAGATCGCGATCAATACCGTGCTCGCCGCCGGCATGACCTTCGTGATCCTGACCGGCGGCATCGATTTGTCGGTCGGCTCGGTGCTGGCGCTATGTACGGTCGTCGGCGCCACGATCATGACGGACGAGCGCCTTGCAGCTGGCACCTCGATCGCGCTCGCCTTCGTTGCGTGCCTCGGCACGGGTGCCATCTGCGGCGCCATCAATGGCTGGGTGTGCGAACGATGGAAACTGCCATCCTTCATCGTCACGCTCGGCATGCTCAATATCGCCAGCGGCCTTGCGCGCGTCGTCTCGAACAATTCCACCATCACGGGGTTGCCGCAGCCCTTTGTCGAGTTCGGCAACATGATCTTCTTCGGGGTGTTCCCGTCGATCTTCGTGATCGCGCTCGCCGTCGTGCTGATCGGCTGGTTCGTCCTGCGCTTCACGGTGTTCGGCCGTTTCATCTTCGCCATCGGGACCAACGAGGAGGCGGTGCGCCTTTCCGGCCACAATCCGAGCGCGATCAAGATCGCCGCCTTCACGATCTCGGGCCTCACCGCGGGCACGGCGGCGATGGTCTACCTGCTCCGGCTCAACGTCGGCAGCCCGATTGCCGGCATCGGCTACGAGCTGAACGCGATCGCGGCCGTCATCATCGGCGGCACGAGTCTCTCGGGGGGCAAAGGCTCGATCATCGGTACGCTGGTTGGGGCCTGCATTCTCCAGGTGCTGTCGACTGGTCTTCAGCTTCTCGGCGCCGAAGACAACGTCAAGCCCATCGTGATCGGCGCCGTCATCGTGCTCGCCGTGATCCTCGACACCTATCGCAACAAATTCCTGCGCGCGATGGAGAGCCGCAGGTCGGACGGGTAGGGAAGCGCGCTACTTCACCTTGCCGGTCGACAAATCCATGATCATGCGCGTGGTCAGGTAAAGGCGCGGCACGATGGTGTTGAGATTCACATATTCGGCGTCGTTGGAGTGTGCGCCGAAGCCTGAAAGGCCCATGCCTTCGACCACGGCGCCCTTGGTCTTGAGCGCGGCAAACGCGGCGTCGGTACCGCCGCCCGTCGCCTTCTCGGCAACATTCATCGATAGTCCGATTTCGCCGTAGATGGTCTTGCCGTACGTCGCCACGCGGCGCGAGGCGTCGTTGGCCTCGAGCGGCGGGCGCCGGACCTCGAACTTCAGCTCGACCTTGGAATCCGGCAGCAGGCGATTCTTGATCTTCTCCTGGAGTACTTTTTCCAGATCGTCGAAGTCGGATACCTTGAGCGCGCGCGCGTCAGCCTGCGCAGTGGCTTCGGCCGGGATCACGTTGCGGTTGGTGCCGGCCTTGGCGACGGTCCAGTTCAGCTTGAGGCCCTGCTCGGGCTTGGACAGGTCCTTCATCTGCAGCACCTGGTGCGAAAGCTCGTAGAGCGCATTGATGCCGCCCTCCGGCCTTGCGCCGGCATGGGACGACTTGCCCGTCACCGTGAGATAGGCCGAACCGATGCCGCTGGTGGCGAGCCGTACCGAGCCGTCGGTGCCGCCGCCTTCGAACGAGAACACCACGTCCTGATCGGACGCGAACTTGGTGATGGTGCTGCGCCACCCGGGCGAGGAGATTTCCTCGTCGCCATTGGTGAGCACGGTGAGCGTGCCGTAATTCCTAAAGTTCAGCTTCTGCAGCATCGCCACGGTGTGGAGAATGAGCGCGACGCCCTGCTTGTCGTCGGCAATGCCGAGACCGTAGGCCTTGTCGCCGTCGATGCGGAACGGCTGATCCTTCAGCATGCCCTTCAGGTACACGGTGTCCATGTGGGCGATCAGCATGATCTTCGCGGTGCCGGTGCCCTTGAAGGTGGCGTGCACGGCCGGGCCGATCTTGTCGGGCGTGTCATCGAGGCGATAGATGTCGGTGGGCTGCAGGATCTCCACCGTGCCGCCGAGCTGTCTGAGCTGATCGGCGACGCGGCCTGCGATTACGTTCAGGCCCTCGACGTCCCGGCTGCCGGTTTCGATGTTGACGAGATCGCGCAGCGTGTCGAGCAGCGGCTGCTGCTCCTTCTGCGCCAGCGCCTGAACGTCAGCCACAGGCTCGGCATGCGCTGCGGCACAGGCGAGCCAGAGCGAGGCGAGCAACGAACCGGCGAGCGAGTGAGCAAGGGGCAATCGGATCATGCGCGGCGTTCCCGGAATTCGAGGATGCTAGACCCTCTCCCCTTGTGGGAGAGGGTGGCTCGCCGCGTTAGCGGCGAGGCGGGTGAGGGGTTGTCTCCGCGAGTCCATCTCTCAGATGAGCGCGCGGAAAAAACCCCTCATCCGGCGCTTCGCGCCACCTTCTCCCACAAGGGGAGAAGGAAGAGCTATTTCTGCGGCGGGCCGAGATCGAGCGGCGGCAGGTCGATCTGCGGCACCTCGATCTTGACCTTGTCGAGGTCGACATTGACAGGCTTGTCGAGGAGCCCCGTCACCGTGATCGGGAAGGCGATCACGATCAGCACCATGATCATCTGCAGGCCGATCCAGGGCATCGCGCCCCAATAGATGTCCGAGCTCTTCACTTCCTTCGGCGCGACGCCGCGCAGGTAGAACAGCGCGAAGCCGAACGGCGGATGCAGGAACGAGGTCTGCATGTTGACGCAGAGCATGACGCCGAACCAGATCAGCGCCGGCCCGTCGCCGACGACGGGCCCCAGGATCTTCTGCGCGATCGGCGCGATCATCGGCAGGATGATGAACGCGATCTCGAAGAAGTCGAGGAAGAACGCCAGGAAGAAGATGAAGAGGTTGATGAAGATCAGGAAGCCCCAGACGCCGCCGGGCAGCGAGGTCAGGAGGTGCTCGAGCCAGACGCCGCCGGAGACGCCGAGGAACACCACCGAGAAGCAGGTCGAGCCGATCAGGATGAAGGTGACCATGCAGGTGAGGCGCATGGTGGATTCGTAGCCCTGCTTGATGAGGTCGCGCAGGTCGGGGATGCGTGCGGCCTGGATGCAGATCCAGGCCACCGCCAGATAGGTCACCGCGAAGGCGAGCTTGAAGATCAGGTTCTCGGTGAACAGCATCGCGACGATGGTGCCGATGCCGGCGGCGATCACGCCTGTTATCAGGATCTTGCGGTCGGTCGACGAGAAGTCCTTGTGATGGATCGCGGCGAGGACGATGGCACCGACCGCGCCCATCGCGCCGGCTTCCGTCGGCGTTGCAAGACCCATCATCATGGTGCCGAGCACGACGAAGATCAGCACGGCCGAGGGGATGATGCCCATCAGGCACTTCTTCCACAGCGCCCAGCCGGTCAGCGTGCGCGCTTCCAGCGGCACGGGGGGCACGTGCTCCGGCTTGATCAGGCCGAGGACGAAGGTGTAGCCGGCGAAAAGCATGATCTGGAACACCGAAGGACCCCAGGCGCCGAGATACATGTCGCCGACCGACTTGCCGAGCTGGTCGGCGAGCACGATCAGCACCAGCGAGGGCGGCACCAGCTGCGTGATCGTACCGGAGGCAGCGAGCACACCGGTGATGTAGCGCATGTTGTAGCCGTAGCGGATCATGACCGGCATCGAGATCAGCGCCATGGCGATGACCTGCGCCGCGACCGTGCCGGTGATGGCGCCGAGGATGAAGCCGACGATGATGACGGAATAGCCGAGACCGCCGCGGACCGGGCCGAACAACTGGCCCATCGAATCCAGCATGTCCTCGGCCAGTCCACATCTCTCTAATATGGCGCCCATGAAGGTGAAGAACGGGATCGCGAGCAGCAGCTCGTTGGAGAGCACGCTGCCGAACACGCGGCCGGGGATCGCCTGCAGGAAGTTGAGGTCGAAGAAGCCGAGATAAATGGACAGGAAGCCGAAGGAGAGGCCGACGGCCGCGAGCGTGAACGCGACGGGGAAGCCGAGCAACATCACCAGAACCAGGCCGCCGAACATCAGCGGCGGCATCATCTCCAGCGTGATCATTGAGTCGGCCTCTCGTACTTGGCGTCGATCGTCACATAGCCCTGGAGAGCCGCGATACGCTTGATGACTTCGGAAACTCCCTGCAATGCCAGCATCACGAAGCCGGCGGGGATCACGAACTTGATGGGCCAGCGGATCAGGCCGCCGGCATTGCCCGACATCTCGCCGACGTTATAGGCCTGCATGAAGAACGGCCATGACAGGTAGGCGAGCAGGAGACAGGAGGGGATCAGGAAGAACAGCGTGCCGATCATGTCGAGCCAGAGCTGGCCGCGCTCGGACAGCATCAAATACATGATCTCCACGCGCACATGCTCGTTGCGCTTGAAGGTATAGGACGCGCCGAACATCACCAGGATCGCGAACATGTACCATTGCAGCTCGAGCCACCCGTTCGACGAGTAGCTGAAGGCGTAGCGGATCATGGCGTTGGCCGCGCTGACCAGGCAGGCGAGAAGCACGAGCAGGTTACAGACGTACCCAATCTTTTCATTGAGGGCGTCGATGGCGTTGCTCACCGCCAGCAATGGACGCATTTTACCTTCTCTCCGTCGCGGCCTAACACTGTACGGGAGGCTTCAGCACACAACGTCCGGCCGGCGTGCGAAAAGCACGCGACCGCTCGGATCTCAGTCCGAAAGCGATTGCGGCGTCAGTCCTCCCCTCGTGCCTTGCCGTCTTGACCGCGACCGCCAACGGGCGGGCCGGCTTATGTTGCCGGAGCAAGCAAAGGCGGTCGCACCAAACCAGCGGGCTTGTGCGCCGTCAATCGGAAAATGGGCAAATTGACGTCGCGTCAAAAGCTTAAGGCAGCGACGCGGACGCGAATCCTCAGCCGCCGGTGACGCTCATATGCCTGGAGACGCTGGGGCGGTCGTGGCGGCGGTCGATGATGAAATCGTGCCCCTTGGGCTTCAGCCCGATGGCGCGGTCGATCGCAGCTGCAAGCAGCGTGTCGTCACTGGATGCACGCAGAGGTTTGCGCAAATCGGAGGCATCCTCGTGGCCGAGGCAGGTGTGCAGCGTGCCCGTGCAGGTGATGCGCACCCGGTTGCAGGATTCGCAGAAATTGTGGGTCATCGGCGTGATGAAGCCGAGCTTGCCGCCGGTCTCGGCGACACTGACATAGCGCGCTGGCCCGCCGGTGCTCTCGGCCAGGTCCGTCAGCGTGAATTGCTGGGCGAGCCGCGCGCGCACCAGCGAGAGCGGCAGATATTGGTCGATCCGGCCCGAGCCGATCTCGCCCATCGGCATCACCTCGATCAGGGTCAGCCCCATGTTCTTGCCGTGGGCCCAGCGCATCAGATCCGGGAGCTCTTCCTCGTTGAGATTCTTCAACGCCACCGCGTTGATCTTCACGGCAAGCCCCGCAGCGCGCGCCGCCTCGATGCCTTCCAGCACCTTGTCGATCTCGCCCCAGCGGGTGATCTCGCGAAACTTCTTGGGGTCGAGCGTATCGAGCGAGACGTTGATGCGGCGGACGCCGCAATCGGCAAGCTCCTGCGCATGTTTTGCGAGCTGCGTTCCGTTGGTGGTCAGCGTCAGCTCGCCTAGAGCGCCGCTGGTGAGATGGCGCGACAGTGAGCGTACCAGCGTCATGACGTTGCGACGGACCAGCGGCTCGCCGCCGGTGAGCCGCAGCTTCTTCACGCCCTTGGCGATGAAGGCCGAGCAGAGCCGGTCGAGTTCCTCCAACGTCAGCAGGTCGGCCTTCGGCAGGAACGTCATGTCTTCCGACATGCAATAGAAGCAGCGCAAATCGCAGCGATCGGTGACGGAGACGCGCAGATAAGAGATGGTCCGACCGAACGGATCGGTCATGGCGCTCGACAACGCGGCGAGGGGGCTCGCAGTGGATCCGTTCATACCAAATGCCTTGTCACTTACGGCGACGGGCGCACCTTTGCTTCGGCGGTGCTTGGAAGCAATCTAAGCATCAGACGCGGCTGAGACAATCGGGTGGTATACTTAGTTCAGCGCTTGCCCGTGTTCGGATCGGGGAACGGCGTACCGGGTGCGGGTGCTGCAGCATCGGCTGGCGCTGCGGACGGCGCGGCTGCGGCCGGTTTGGGCTTCTTCGGCCGGTGCGGCTTCTTCTTCACGGGCTTGAGCGGCACCGCCGGCTGGAGCTCCGCAAACACGGGGTTCGGATCTGTGGTCACCGAGGCTGGCGTGCTGAAATCGCCGGGATTCTTGATGAGGTTCACCGGCACCGTGGCCGGCTGGTACCTGGGCAGCGCAAATGTGACCGTGAACGGCGCTTCGGGGGCGGGAACCGAGACGGAGCAGGGGGTCTTGCAGCCCGGTCCGAGCGAGGTCGTGGCGTCAGCACCTGGCGGGTTGGATTCGAGCCGCACCTGCGCGGTCGGCGGCGTCGATTTGAACATGTCCCAGGACATCGAGGAGCAGCCACCAAGGCTCACTCCGGCTAACGCAATCGCGATGACACGACGCATGACCATCCACTCTGCTGCGACGAACCGCCACATAACCCCGAGGCGACCTTAGAAGCGTCGTTTCGGGCAAGCAACCGGCGGGCGGTGCATAGTTAATAGATGGTTAACGCGGAGTTCCGCGGGGATGTTTGAGCTATCTCAAGGTCTTGCCTGACGCCTAAGGGGTCATCAGGCTGGTGGCGGCAGCCGGGAGGTCGCGCATGTGATGGATCAGCCGGTCCGGCTTCAGATCGGCGATGGGCACGTCCGTATAGCCGAAGCTGACCCCGATCACGGGCACCCCGGCGCGCCGGGCCACTCCGACGTCGGTTCCGGCATCGCCGACCATGATACTGGCTTTGACCTCACCGCCCGCCCGCGCCACGGTCTCGCGGAAAATGGTCGGGTCGGGCTTCTGGACCCCGAACGTATCCGCGCCGCAGATCGCCGCGAACCGGTGGCTCAGGTCGAGCTGATCCAAAAGCCGCTTCGACAGCCATTCCAGCTTGTTGGTGCAGACCGCGAGCCGATGCCCCTGCGCCGCGAACAGGTCGAGCGCGTCCAGCAGCCCTTCGAAGGGGCGGGATTCGACCGCGATATGGTCGGCGTAATAGGCGATGAAATCGGCCGTCAACCGGTCCATATCGGCCGGCGTGACCATCCGCCCCTCGGCCTCCAGCCCCCGCTCGATCAGCTTGCGGGCGCCGGCGCCGATCATGTTGCGAGCCGAGGCCATCGGCACCGGCGGCAGGCCTTCGCGGTCGAGCACGTAATTCAACGCGGTGATCAGGTCGGGCGCCGTATCCACAAGCGTGCCGTCGAGATCGAAGACGAGGGTGTAGGGGCAGGTCTTGTCTGGGGAGGTCATGCAAAAGCGCTATCGGTCCGGCCGGGCCGGCGCAAGGGGCGGGGCCATAAGTTCACCTTATAGGCTGGTTCCCAGACCCTATTCGCGGGGGGAAAACGAGGCTAAATAGGCCGCCGCAAGCGACTCTACCGAACGGCACTCCTGAGTTTAAGAGGCGAGCGCAACGTGAACATGGACCGGTTGAAGCGGCAGGCTGCGGCGCGCGCGCTGGAAGAGGTGCGCGACGGGATGCAGCTCGGCCTCGGCACCGGCTCGACCGCCAAGCATTTCGTCGAGCTGCTGGGCGAGCGCGTCGCTGCCGGGCTCAAGGTCATCGGCGTGCCGACCTCCGAGACGACCCGCGCGGATGCGGAGCGCTGCGGCGTGAAGCTGACCACGCTCGACGAGATCGACCATCTCGATATCACCGTGGACGGCGCCGACGAGATCGACCCCCAGCTCAACCTGATCAAGGGCGGCGGCGGCGCCCTGCTGCGCGAGAAGATCGTGGCGGCTGCCTCGGATCGCATGATCGTCATTGCCGACGACACCAAATGGGTGCCGACGCTCGGCCGCTTTCCGTTGCCGGTCGAGGTGATCCCGTTCGGGCTCGGGGCGACCCGCCGTGCCATCGAAAAGGCATTTGCGGAATGCGGCGTTTCCGGGCAAATGGCGGTCCGCAAGGCCAAAGACGGCCACGTTTTCGTCACCGATGGCGGCCACTGGATCATCGATGCCCAGCTCGGACGTATCGCGGATCCCGCAAGCCTCGCCAAGGCGTTGAGCGCGATCCCCGGCGTGGTCGAACATGGGTTATTTATCGGCTTGGCCAGCTCGGCTGTTTTGGCGGGTGGCGAGGGAATTCGCGTGATTGAACGGCGATAAGCCGCCAAAAGGAGACCAGGAATGAAGAGCGTTTTGAAGATCGTGCCCGCTGCCTGTCTTGCCATCGCATTGGCACTGGGGGCAGCGCCTGCGACCGCGCAGCAGGCAGCAGCTCCGGCGGCGCCCTCTCCCGCGGCGATTGCCTCGGCGAAGGAGATTTTGACGCTGAAGAATGCCAGCGCGATGTATGCCGGCGCCGTCCCCGGCATGGTGGAGAAGGTCAAGGGCACGCTGATCGGGCAGAACCTCAACTACCAGAAGGACCTCAACGAACTCGCCCCTATCGTCGCCAAGCAGCTGGCCGGCCGCGAGCAGGAGATCGGCGATGGCATGGTGGGTGTCTACGCCGGCGAGTTCACCGAGCAGGAGCTGAAGGATCTGGTCACGTTCTACAAGTCGCCGCTCGGCCAGAAGCTGCTTGCCAACGAGCCGAAAGCCGTCAGCCTCAGCATGCAGGTCATGAACGACTGGGCGCGGAATTTCTCCGAGGTCGTCGCGAGCACCTTCCGTGCCGAGATGAAGAAGCGTGGCAAGGAAATGTGACGGTACCTATCTGATCAGGATCCGGATCACGCTTTAGTCCTTCGGGGTCAGGATCATGCTGGAGAGGTCGGAGTGGACAATGGCTGAATTCGACGTCGACCTCTTTGTCATCGGTGGCGGTTCGGGCGGCGTGCGTGCCGCCCGCATCGCGGCCGGCTACGGCGCCCGCGTGATGATCGCGGAAGAGTACCGCATGGGCGGCACCTGCGTGATCCGCGGCTGCGTGCCGAAGAAGCTGTTCGTGATCGGCTCGCATTTCCGTCACGAGCTCGAGGATGCCGCCGGCTTCGGCTGGACCGTTCCGCCCGCAACCTTCGATTGGCCGACCTTGATCGCCAACAAGGACAAGGAAATCGCGCGGCTGGAAGCGGCCTACACGACCAATGTCGAAAAGTCCGGCGCGCAAATCGTCAAGAGCCGCGCGGTGATCGAGGACAAGCACACCGTCCGTCTGCTCGCGGACGACAGGAAGATCACTGCGAAATACATTCTCATTGCGACCGGCGGGGCGCCCAACCATGGCGCCGCGATTCCGGGCATCGAGCACGTGATCTCGTCCAACGAGGCGTTTCACCTGAAGAAGCTGCCGAGGCGGATCGTGATCCAGGGCGGCGGCTATATCGCGCTGGAGTTCGCCGGCATCTTCGCCGGCTTCGGCTCCGACGTCACCGTGATCTATCGTGGCGACAACATCCTTCGCGGTTTCGACGAGGATGTTCGCGCTCACGTCCGAGCCGAGATGGAGAAGCAGGGCATCACCATTCTCACCGGCTGCACGGTGAACAAGGTCGATCGCCAAGTCGATCGCAATGGCGAGGAATTCACCACGCATCTGTCGAACGGTTCGAGCATCGCGTCCGACCAGGTGATGTTCGCGATCGGCCGGCATCCGGCGGTTGCCAATCTCGGCCTGGAAAAGGCCGGCGTCGCCATCAACCCCAAGAACGGCGGCATTGCGGTCGATCATTTCTCGAAGAGTTCGGTCGACAGCATCTATGCGATCGGTGACGTCACCCATCGCTTCAACCTGACGCCGGTCGCGATCCGCGAGGGCCACGCCTTCGCCGACACCGTATTCGGCAAGCGCACGGTGCAGGTCGATCATTCCAGCATTCCGACTGCGGTGTTCTCGCAGCCGGAAGTCGGCACGGTCGGTTTGACGGAGACCGAAGCGCGCGCGCAGTTCAGCCACGTCGACATCTACAAGACGACGTTCCGCCCGATCAAGGCGACGATGTCGGGCCGCGACACGCGCGTGCTGATGAAGCTCATCGTCGACGGTTCGACCGATCGCGTGCTCGGCTGCCACATCGTCGGCGATGCTGCCGCCGAGGTGACGCAAGTGGTCGCGATCGCCGTGAAGATGAAGGCGACGAAAGCCGATTTCGACGCGACCATCGCGCTGCATCCGACCGCGGCCGAAGAGCTGGTGACGATGCGCACGCCGACCGCGCGCCACGTGCGCCAGGCGGCGGAGTAGGGCGTCAAATCACGGAGAGCCCACGGATCGACCTCGGCGCCGCACGGGCGAGGGCAGGACGCACCGCCTCTACGCCACCCAGCGCAACAGCACCAGCACGCCGGTGACCGTGATCGCGCCTCCGATACGTGTCGCGATCTGAGCGAATGGCATCAGTTCCATGCGGTCCGCGGCGGTCAAGATTGCGACGTCGCCGGTGCCTCCCTGGCCGGAGTGACAGGCGTTCACGATTGCGGTCTCGATCGGATACATGTTCAGCAAGCGGCCGATGACGGCACCCGTAGCCATCAACGTGAAGACGGTGGCGATGATGGTCACGAGATTGGCGACCGTGAAGGCGGACATCAGCTTGTCCCAAGGCGTCAGCGACACGCCGATTGCGAACAACAACGGATAGGTCATGCCGATGCGGACAAATCGGTACACGATGAGCCCGCCCGACTGCAGTCGTGGCGACACCGCGCTGGACAGCTTGGCGATGACGGCGAGGAACAGCATCGCGACCGGCGCCGGCAAGCCGATCAGATGAAACAGCATGACACCCATCAAATAGAGCACGATCGCGGTGAGGCCGGCGGCGGCAATCGCCGTAATGTCGAAAGGCGATGAGATCTCGTCCTGCTGCTCCGAGGCGGCGAGATCGAGGGCATCATCGCCAGCCGGCTGGAGACGCCCGTTGCCCGTGAACTTCGGGTACTTCTTGCCGACATAGTTGAGCATGCCGGAGAACAGGATCGCCGTGAGACTGCCGAGCATCACCGGTGGCAGCACCTGGGCGAAGAAATCGCCCTGCGGTTGGCCAAGGATTGCAGCATATCCTATCGAGAGTGGAATGGCGCCTTCGCCGACGCCGCCCGCCATGATCGGCACGACGATGAAGAAGAATGTCTTGTAGGCGCCGAGACCAAGCGCCATGCCGACAAGCGTTCCGACCGCCGCTGCCACAATCGAGCCTACGCTGAGCGGCACGAAGATCTTGAGAAATCCCTTGACGAGAACGTTGCGGTCCATCCCGAGGATGCTGCCGACGATGATGGCTGCGATATAGACATAGAGGAAATTCGTGGACTTGGTGAAATCGATGATCGACTTCTCGATCGGAGCAGGGATGAGCTTGTAATAGACGAGCGCCGACGGAATGAAAGTCGCGAAGATCGCTGCCGCTCCGATGTTGCGCAGGACCGGTAGGCGCCTGCCCAACTCCGCACAGGTGAAGCCGCCGAGAACGAGCACTGCAATCATGGTCGGCGCGTCCGGCTTGATCTGACCCTGCTGCGTCAGGATCGCGAGCAGGCCCACGAGGATGACGTAGATCGGCAGCGAGATGATGCCGATCTTGTAATCCATCAGACGCCACCAGCCGGTCGGCCAGAAAGATGCAGAGCGAGACATCGTCGCGGGCTCGCGATAAGTCCCGATGTTGGCCTCAACGGTGTCCGACATGGCGTTCTCCTGTTCCATCAACTCTGTTTTTTCTTGTGTTCGGCGACCCGTGCCGCGAGCCGAAAGCGCGATTGATACGGCTCGATGCGACCAGCTGAGGGGCATCTCGCTGGTCTCTTCTGCGGCACGGTGCTCGCGTGAATCGGCAATCCCTATTGGATTGCCGCGCGCGGACGGTCGGAGACTTCGACCGTCCGCTGTTTGCAGGTAGCGCCGCTTACCACTTGTAGCGAACGCCGGTGACGAGCTCGTCGGCCGTGTCGTGGAGGTGCGCCTGGCTCGCGCTGTAGCCACCGGTCGTCTTCAAGTGATCGCCAGCGACATAGACATCGACGTTCGGGATCGGGTGGTACATGAACGAAGCATAGGTCGTCATGCGCGTCCCGCTCCCGGTGGCCACGGCGGCCGTGGCGTCCTTGAAGGGCACCAACGTGTAACCGGCGGCGCTGATGGCGGCGTTGTGGGCGAAAAAGTCCTGCCAGCCGACCTCGACGTCGTAGAGCTTCGAGGGCGTGAGCTTGGCCGACACCGTTACAACATCGTCGTTGCGGATGCCGAGAATGGCGCCCTGATCGGCGTTGTAGTGAATGTAGCCGGCGTTCAAGCGAAGCAGGCCGCCGTCCCAGTTGCCACCGCCGCCCCAGGACTGGTGGATGTGACCGATATTGGTCGTCCCGATGGTCGGGATCTCCAGCACGTTCGAGCGCGTGTAGAAGCCCGACACGTGGAACTGGCCGCCATTCCAGCCCGCAGCCACGGCCTCCGAACTGCCCTTGTCGAAGCCTGCGCCCGGGATTGGTCCGCTGCCATTCGGTCCGCCGGGACCGTTGCCGTCGCCGAAATTGTAGGCTGCACCCAAATAGAATCCGTTCTCGAATATCTTCTTCCAGACGAAGCCCTGATCGTAGCGGGTATCACCCTGTCCGCCCGCGCCGTTGCCGCCGCTGGTGTAGAAGATGAGCTGTTTGAAGTTGTTGACGTTTGTGAAGCCGACCTCGCCGGTGCTGAGCGCAGAAGCGCCGTAGGGATCGCCCCAGATGTTGGCGACGTCGCGCGGCAAGGTATTCTGGCGGCCGATGCTGAACTTGCCGAGGTCCGGACTCTCGAAACCGACCCAAGCGTCGCGATTGAAGAGCACGCCGGGCGTGTCCATGTTGCCGCTCGGCAACTCGAACTCGCTTTCCATGCGCGCCAGCAGGTTGAAATTGTATTCAGGGAAGACCTTCTGGGTGATGAAGATTCCCCAGCGGTTGCCGCTGAACCACGAGGTGTTCAAGCCGACGGTCGAGCGTCCGGCCTTGTCGACATTGCTCATGTAGCCGAACGAGGGCTCGATCACGCCGTAGAGCAACACATCGGTATTCTCGGTTTCGACGATGTGCACGGGCTTGCCGGTCTTGAGAGCCTCCCAGGCGCCGACCTTGGTCGGCATGGGCGGCGGCGGCATTTGCGCGTGTGCCTCTTCCTTCTTCTCGACCTGCTTCAGGCGATCATTCATCGCCTTGACCTTGGTCTTCTGCTCCTCCATGTCGGAGAGGCGCTTGTTCAGCGCCTTGATCTCGGCCTTGAGCTCGGCAAGGTCGTCTGCCTTGACCGGTGTCGTTGAAACAAGGCCAGCCAAGAGGGCCGTGCCGATAATCGCATAGCGTGCAACCGATCCGAGCGTTGCATTGCGCTGATGGAACCTTGCCGCGCCGGTTAGCCAGAGATGCCGAAGTTGCGCCGTCAATTTCATGTCGCCCCCCAAAAGAGATTTGTTAGCGAGGCAAAACTGGCGGCGAGTGCTGTCAAAACCCTGTCATGCCGGACAGCCCTGCAAGCGCGGCGCCGGACGTTGCAGGTTCGACACAGAATGAGAACGTTTCGCACACGCACAATTCGCGTGAAGCGACGAACGCGAACTCCGTAGGCTTACGGGCTTGGTGCTTGCCACTTGACCGCATCGTTCGTCCTGTTACTTGTCGAACCAATGACGAGCGCCAAAACACAATGGCGCCTCCGGGCCAATGACAAGCTCGGCACCCAAGCCGACCGAAATTGAAGCAACGGTACTCTTTTGCTTGGGGAAACGAGCTATGCGCGCACTCTTGATAGAGGACACTGCCGATCTCGGTGCGGCGATTGCCGCCCGGCTTCGCAATCAAGGTCATGCGGTGGAATGGCTTACGGACGGCGGTCTCGCTTCGCAGCGCGTTCAGGAGGATCCTTTCGATCTTATCATTCTCGACTTGATGCTGCCCGGCATGAACGGCGTCGACGTCTTGAAGCTGGCGCGTAGCCGGCGGATCAACACGCCGGTGCTCGTCATCACCGCGCGTGGCGACATTGGTGACAAGATCGATCTCCTCGACATCGGAGCCGACGACTATCTTGTCAAACCGTTCGATTTGCGCGAGCTCGAGGCCAGGATGCGCGCAGTCGTGCGCCGGCACAGCGGCACGCCGACCAGCCGGATCGAAATCGGCAACGTCACTGTCGACATCGCAGCTCAATCGATCGTCGTCGCAGGCCATCCGGTCGAGCTGACACGCCGAGAATTTCGTCTGCTCGAGCTGCTGATCCTCAATCTCGGTCAGGTAGTGGCGCGCGAGCGCCTGATGGATCAGCTCTTTGGTTATGAGAATGCCGTCAACCCGAATGCGCTGGAACTCTATGTCTCGCGCATCCGACGACGCCTGAAATCCTCGTCGCTGCGCATCGAGACGGTATGGGGGACGGGATACGTCGCGAAGATCGATCATGAGCGGCCGTCAGAAATCAATTAAGCGCGACATCCTGTTCGGCGCCATCGTCTTGCTCGCCGTTCTCGGGCTTGGGTTGTTTGCCTACATCCGCAATTATTCGCTCGATGCCGCCGACACGGCGTTCGATCGCGTGCTCGCCGCTGCCGCGCTCTCGATTGCCGATAATGTCAGGGTCGAGGATGGACATCTCACGGTCGAGTTGCCGATCGCATCGCTTGAGATATTGGGGGCGTCGCGTGAGACGCGGGCATTCTACGTCGTACGCGCGCCAGATGGTTCGCTCATCACCGGCTATCCCGATTTGCCCGATGCCCAGCCGGCGCATGATCGCAGGCCGCGCTTTTTCGACGCAACCTATTCCAACGATCCAGTAAGGATAGGCAGCGTCCAGCGCTACATCGATTTCGGCGAGAGGTCCGGCTGGGTCAACGTCACGGTCGCGGAGACGCGGGAAGCAAGAACACAGCTCGCTTCGGTCATCCTCAGAAACTCACTTGCCCCGATGGCGGTAGCCGGATTGATCATGTGCTTCTTGATATCGACCGGTCTGAACCGCGCTTGGGCACCGCTGGTTGCCTTGGAAAACGAACTCGTCCATCGAGCGCCGACCAACCTCAATCCGATTCAGACGTCGGTGCCCAAGGAGGTGAATTCCCTGGTTTCCAGCCTCAACCTCTTCATGCAGCGGTTCGAGGGCGTGCTCAGTTCGCTTCGCCGGATTTCCGTGGACACCACCCATGAGATGCGCACGCCGCTAGCCTCCATCCGGGCGCTCGCCGAGGTCGCCGCTGCCGAGTCCGATCCGGGCGTGCTTCGCGGCTACCTTCAGCGGATTCATTCGAATGCGATCGTAGCGACGCGCATCGTCAACCAGCTTCTCGCGGAAGCGGCGGTGGCCCACCATATCGAGACAACCGCCAAACCGAGTTGCGATCTTCTCGAGCTTTATCTTCAGGCGGTCGAGAGACTGCCCGAGAGCCGTATGCAGCGTTGCAGGCTCGCGCATTTGTCAGCAGCGGATGATCTTCTGGTCAGGGGATCTCCGCTGGCGTTCCGCGAACTGATCGACAACCTGCTGGACAACGCGCTCAATTATGCGCCGGAAGGCTTCGTCGATGTCGGTCTACGAATAGCCGGCGAGACAATGATCGAACTCGACGTGGCGGATCGCGGCCCTGGCATTCCCGACAGCGAAAAAGGTCGGGTACTCGAGCGCTTCCGGCGTGGGTCTACGAGCGAAAACGTCGCCGGCACGGGCCTTGGACTCAACATCGTCAGGAGTGCAGCCAACGCGGCGGGCGGTCATCTCGCATTGCTGGATCGGCCCGGCGGCGGCCTGATCGCGCGAGTCATTCTGCCGAGGGCGACGTCATGAAGCATGCGATGGGATGGATGGCTGGCGGTCGTGCTCTTTTGGCAGCGCTCCTGTTCGTCCTGGGCGCGTGGTCGTCGCAAGGCCGTGCCGAACAATCCAAGTCGACGCACGAGCTCAAGGTCTTCAAGACTCCGGCGCCGCCGACGGGAAGGCTGTTGATCAACGGGACCGCCGATATCGCCAGCATGGGCCCCGTCATCGAGGGCTTTCAAAAGCATCATCCAGACATCGAGATCGACTACCGGCTTTACGAAACGGTGCCTCTCTACGAAAACGGAACCAGCCAGGAGCAGAGCGCGGATCTCCTCATCAGCTCCGCGATGGATCTTCAGGTCAAGCTTGCCAACGACGGACATGTCCAGCCGGCCTCCATCATTGCCGCGCGAGGACTTCCGGACTGGGCGGCCTGGCGGGACCGGGTGTTCGGCTTCACGCTCGAACCCGCTGTGATCGTCTACAATGCGGACGCGGTGTCGCCTGATGATGTTCCCCGGTCGCATCGTGATCTGATCCGCCTCCTGGAGCAGGCGCCGGAGAAGTTCCGCGGCAGGATCGCGACCTACGATATCAGCGTCAGCGGCGTCGGCTATCTGTTCGCAACCACCGAGTCGATGCTGTCGGCCAATTTCTGGCGACTTGCGCATGCACTCGGGACCGTCAAAGCACAATTGTTTTGCTGTACCCAGGACATGATCGATTCCGTTGTCCGTGGCGACAGCCTGATCGCCTATGACGTGCTGGGCTCCTACGCTTTGCGGCGCGCAGAGGAGCAACCCCGGCTGAAGGTGATCGTGCCCGAGGACTACGTGATCGTCGTGGCGCGCACAATCGTCATTCCGCGCAAGGCGCAGCATCCAGATCTCGCACAGATATTCATCGAATACGTGCTCTCGGAGGCCGGCCAGGCGATCGTCGCGGACTCGTTCGGGCTGTCGGTCGGCGGCCTCGGAATCGATCGGGAGCAAATGAAAGCGCGATATCTCACCGAGAAGCCGGGCCTGATCAATGCCCCACCGCTCGGTCTGTCCGTCCTCACCTACCTGGATTCGATCAAGCGCGAACAGTTCGTCCGGACCTGGCGGCAGATCGTGTCACCCTAGTTGCGCAGCAAACAGGGGAGCCGAGGCTCCCCTGTCGTCATCTGAGCTCGATTCTAGAAATCGAACGTCATGCCTGTCGTGACCGCTTCGGCCTTGTTGCCGGCGATGACGTTGTTGTTGGCGTCGCGTCCGCAGACGGCGTAGCCGTGTCCACTGGCGCCGAGGCAGTAGTGCGCGCCCGGTCCATTGCGCAGATAGCTGCCGACCATGTACCAGCTCACGAACGGGCTGAAGTGGTACTTCACGCCGATCGCGTACTGGTCTGCGCTGGAGTCCACCGTGTTCAGCGCGAAGTCCGCGGCACCCGCAGGAGCGGAGGCCGCAACACCGGCGACTGGATAGGCGTTCAGGACGCCCGTGCCCGGTGAGCCCGGCGAGGCGTTGGCGTGGGCCCAGGATGCACTGATGTCCCATTTGTCGACGGACTGGGTCGCACTCACGAAGTAGCCGTCGCGCGAACGCTCGTTGAAGGCGGCGACCGTATTCTGGCGGCGCATGACCTCGTAGATGCCATAGAGCTGGAGGGTACCGATCATGTCGTTGAACTTGTAGCCCGCACCGACCTTTGCGGCCCATTCATTCGCGATGCCGACCGCACCTGCCGGTACGGTGAGAACGGCGCCGGTGCTCAGCGCCGTCACCGCTTCGTCGCCAGTGCGATTGGTGCCCTCGTGCAGTTCGTAGGCGGCGATGCCCGTGAACCCGCCCTGATTGAAAGTCAGCGAGGCGCTGTAGAGATTGCCGTACGAGCCGTCGGTGCAGCCTTCCGGTGCCGACGTCAGCGGGAAGCCGGAGCCGCTGCCGCGCGATGACGTCGCCGGGCAGTTGAAGTCGCCGAGCGCATAGTCGCTGTTGTCCTTTGCAGTGTTCTGGCCCGGCGAGATCATGAATGTCGCCTGGAAGCCGTTCCACACCGGCGATTCGTACCAGATCGCATGCGATGCGCGCCAATCGAACTCGGCGCGGAGATCGCCCCCGGTGTTGCCCATGATCGAGTTGTAGTCACCGAGCGTCGCCGAGAACGGATCGAACTTCGCCGTCGCTTTCTTGTAGGGCGTATCCGCCTTGCCGGCCTTGATCGTGCCCCAGGGGCTCTCCATGCCGAGGAAGCTGTCGCGCGTACCGAACGCGGCGCGCTCGGTCGGAACAGCCGCGACCTCGACGAGCGACTCGAATTGCGCGATGGCGGCCCAGCCGGGATAACCATAGGGATCGAGGTTATGCCGCGCGCGAACGCCGAAATAGGTGAGGTTGCTGGAGACGCCGAACTTCGTGCCCTGGTCGTAGACGCCGGGATTGAAGATGTCGCCGGAGACGTCGACGTGGCCGTAGAGCGTCACGGTCGTGTTGTCGATGAAGGGGTTGGCTCCCGGCGCCTTGCTGTAGAGCGGAGCGCCGCCGATGCTGACGACCGTGTGTTCGGGGGCCGGAGCCGGTGCGGGCGAGGGCGCGACCGCCGCGTGCAGGACGGGGTTGCCCTTGGGCGAGGTTGGCGCGACTGCGGTAACCGCGGCCTTCGGGTCGCCAATGTGATTGACGCGTTCGCGAAGCTGCGCGTTCTCTTTTGCAAGCTTGGCGTTGCTGCGCTCGAGCGCATCGAGGCGGGCAACGACATCATCTATAGTTGCCGCTTTCAACGGATGGCTGATTGTAGTTGCACAAAGGGCCGCGAAGCCTGTGCCGAGCAGAAAGGCCTTCTTCATTGGTTTCCCCTCAATCACCGCGAACTCTCGATCGGTCCGGGATAAAGTGGAACGTAATGTATGCCAGATACCGTATACAATTAGATTGATGTGATGCTACTCACTTTCCGGACCGAGTGTGTCTGGTGAGCAACTATTCCTGACAAAGCGTGTCGCGCGGCGATCCGCCGCATTGCGGTGTGTCCAACAGGTTTCGCGTCAAAAGAGGAATAGAATCCGTCGCTTGCTTCAATCGCCCCAAGGCGTTTCGCCGCGACCGAGACGGTCGGCGATATCGGTCTGGAACACGGGCGGTCCGAACGCGAACCACTCCTCGCCGATCTGGTAGACGAGCAGCCGTCTGTTTTCGGCGCAAAATCGCGTCAGCCAATCCAGCGATTTCTTCTTTGGCTGCTCACCGACGGGCACCACGACGTCAACCGGCAGACCGCGCCAGAAGAAATTGGCGGCGAGCATGATCATGTTCGACTGATCCGGCCGCATCCAATCGGGCAATGGACTCGATGCGACCAGCCAGCCGCAGACGAATTCGCGGCAGGGATGCTGCGGCCGTTCCGGATAGATCGCGCATTGGTGCGCGACGCTGAACGGGCACGGTTGCCCTTTGCGCACTTTGTGCCCGCGCACCTCGATCTTCAGCCAGCCATCGCAGCAGGCGGTGCAGCTTCCGCAGGTTCTGGTGACGTCGGGGCTCACGGGCGAAGCTGGTGCTCCAGGCGCATCTCGATCGCCTATGAACTACCAGCACCATTCGCAAACGGGCAAGAGCTGCAGCGGAGGAGAAGCTGCAGCACTGCGCCTAGGCGTAGAGATATCCGACCGGCTTGCCTTCGGTGCGCAACGGACGGATGTCCTTATGCGTGATGATCTGGCCAGCCAGGCCGTCGATCTCGTCGCGCTGTGTCGGTGTCCAGCTGCGCAGATCATTCATGCCCTTGAGAAGACCGAGGCGCAGGACCTGGGTGTTCTCGCCGACGCCGATGAGGCTGATCGAATCCTTGCCCGCCGTGACCACATCGCCGGCGGAGAGTTCGAAGCTCTCGCCGGACCTCTTCTTGAACTCGGCCGTGCCGCGAATGACGCGATGGATCGCGACCTCGCCCTTGGCGAATGACGCCGCATCCGCCGAGGCCGATGTGCTCTTCGGCAGCAGTGACTGGCCGCGCGGGTCGGTTGCAATGATGTGGCCGGTGACGAGCTGGCCGCTCGGCACCTCGATGCCGATATCGCGCACATAAACCGGCAGCGCGGATTTGACGGAGCCGTCGCTGAGCCGCTTGAACAGTGCATCGAGCGTCAGAGGATCCTGCAGCCAGAAGCCGGCATTGGCCGGACGGTCGTGCAGGGGATGGCTCCAGGCCACGCGCGGCGTCTCGGCTTCGTTGATCTGGTCCGGGCCGACGATGGTCGGATTCGGAAAGGTGGTGGGATCGGTGATGAAGGCTTCGAGGAATTTGCCGGAATAACCCATCGAGATCGGATCCGGCACCACCGTCTGCGGTGTCTTCAAATTCTCTTCGGTCGACAGGCCTGACCATGTGTAGAACAGCTGGCGATGCACGATCGCGCTTTGCAGCATCACCGCGCCGGGGCCGACATTGTAGAAGCGCCCGTCGTAATCGAAGGTGAAGGCGCCCGAGGTGACCAGCACCAGCTGAAAGCCGCCCGGCGGAAGGTGGAGATGAAAATCGGTGGGGCCGGTGTCGGGACGATAGATCGGCAAGTTGGTCGCGACTTCGTGGAGCAGGAAGGTTTCGTTGTTGGCGTGAAAGCCTTCGTTGGCGCGATTGTAGAGCGCTTGCGGACGATACGTTGCCTCGAAGTTTGCATTCCTATCGCGATCGATCGCGACAAAATCCTGCGTGTTGAGGCGGAGCGGCGCGCCGTTCGGATGGGTGAGGCCAGTCGTCTCGAGATCGCCCGCAGCATGCACGTTCATGACGTTCTCCGCTCTGCGCCATTGCCAGCTTGCAAACTCATTGCGAATTCTGGGCCAGTTCGCTTGCGGAGCAGCGAGCCGGGCCGGCGGTACCGGGCAGTGCGCCCGTTCAGGAAAAAATCCGGTGATTGCGCGGGAGGTTAGATCGTTCGTCGGCTTTGATCGTCCGGTATTTCCCTAGCGGCGCGCGCTTCCCGGCAGCGCGGCCGACTTGTCTATTTTGTCAGCAAGAATCATCCGTGTGCGTGCAATCGCGGCGCTGGCGGATCGGTGGTGAGGCCGCAATTCGTCGCAGTCCCGATTGACAATATGTTCATGTTTTGTTCTTATGCTGCAACCGAGATGGAGGCAGCCATGGACAACCGCATCAACGACATTCGCAGAACCATCCGAGCGCTTCGCGTCAGCATGCGCGAGGCTGAGGCGATCATGCACGAACAGATCAACCGCGATGAGGACTGCGGCTTCGTGGCGCAGGAAGTCATGAAGATGCGCTCGGTCATGAGCCTGCTGGTGAAGGAGCGAACCGCGCTCGGCGATTTCGAGGCGATCGTCGTGAGCAGCTTCTTCATCCCGCGACGCCGGTCGACGCGAAAGCTGGCTGCCGCGCCGGTGCCGACCATCGCATCCGTGTTCCGCCCACGCCGTGTCGCAACAGTATGAGGCGCAGAGCGGCGTAATCACAAGCGGATCGAGCGCCTGACGCAGGAAGCCAACGCTCAGGGTTTCCTTGCACCCTCGGATTTTGACGGCCTCGCGCGCAAACCGATCGAATCTGTCGTCAGCAGCGAACGCGTGACCGTGCATTCCTGCGCAAGCTGATTCAGGTCGGTAGCGGGATCAGCGGCGCGACCTCGCGATCAGCGCGATTCTCGCTCGCCGCAAGACCTGCCGCGACGCCGATCCGATCGGCCTCGGGCCGGTTCTGGCTCATCTTGCGCTTGCCTTCGAAGCGCACCACGGGAATGCGCACGCCGACGATCCCGCGCAGCTGCGCGGCGATGAAGTCTGCGGGCGCGTCGCTGACGGCCCAGGGCTTTGCGCGCGACCCTTCATGCTTTCTGGTCAGCCGCGTCACGACGTCAAGCAGGCGCTCCGGATCCTGGAAGAATTCCACGGGTCCGTAAACGTGCACGGCGATGTAGTTCCAGGTCGGCACCACCTTTTCAGTCTCCAGCTTGGTCGCGTACCAGGACGGCGTCACATAGGCGTCGGGTCCGCTGAAGATCGCCAGCGCATCGCCGATCGGCGGCAGCTTCCATTGCGGGTTGGCCTTGGCCACATGTCCATACAGCACGCCATGCTCGCCTTCGCTGTCGTCGAGGAACAGCGGCAACGGCGTTGCGACCGGCCCTTCGTTGGTGGCCGTGACGAGGCTCGCCAGGCGGGCACCGCGGATGGTCGCGCGGATGCTCTCGATGTCGTCGTCTTTGAAGGCCGGCGGGATATACATGGCGTGTCTCCGTTCTGCTGACGGAGATAGCCGCAATCTGGTCCGCGAGAAACTGCCAGTTTCGAATATTTTAATCAGTCCAGTTCGGCGACCGCCCGTGCGAGAAGCTTGCAGCCCCGTTCGATCTGCGCGCTCTCCAGCGCCGAAAAGCCCATGACGAGGCCGACCGACATTCGTGCACCGCGCGGGCTGGCGAACAGCGCGGAGACAGGATAGATGCCAACGCCGTTGGCGCGGGCCGCCCTGATCAATTCGCCCTCACGCTTTTGCGGCAGGTCGTCGAACCATGCCACCAGATGCAGGCCTGCGGCAGCGCCTTCGATCCTGACACGATCGCCGAAGCGGCGGTGCAGGGTGGTGATCAGCGCCTGCTGGCGCTCGGCATTGCGCCGGCGCACGCGCCTGACATGGCTGTCATACGCGCCGCTCTCCAGCATCGTCGCAAGCGCGTCCTGCTCGATCAGTGGCGTGTGCCGGTCCATGATCTGCTTGGCGGCGGCGAACAGCGGTCGCAGCGCTGGCGGCACCACGAGATAGCCGATCCGTAAAGTCGGGGAGAGCGTCTTGGAGACGGTGCCGAGATAGATCACGTGGTCGCTGCCTTCGAGCGCATGCAGCGGCGGGATTGGTTTCGTGTCGTAGCGGTACTCGCTGTCGTAATCGTCCTCGATCACGTAAGCGTCGTTCTTGCGCGCCCATGCCAGCAGATGGTGCCGGCGTCCGATCGGCATGACGCCGCCGAGCGGATATTGGTGCGACGGCGTCACGTAGGCGAGGCGGGCTGTGATGCCGTCGAGCCGCTCGGTCTGAAGGCCGTCGCTATCAACCGTGACGGGCAGCGGTACGGCGCCCGTCGCTGCAAACGTGTGCCGCGCCATCTGGTAGCCGGGATCCTCCATCACGAAGCGGTCGCCGGCATCGAGCAGCAGGCGTGCGCAGATGTCGAGGCCCTGCTGCGAACCATTGACGACGACGATCTGGTCGACGTCGCAGCGCACGCTGCGCGATCGCCACAGATAGCCCTGCAGCGCCGTCCGTAGCCGCAGCGATCCGCACGGGTCGTCATAGGCGAGCCGCTCGGGCTTGCGTGTCATCGCTGATGTCACGGCCTTCTTCCAGGCCAGCACCGGGAAGTCGGAGGGCGACAGCTCGCCATAGCGGAAGTTCGCGACGAGCCCGCGCGGCGGCTCAGTCCAGCGCGGCGGGTCTTGCCGCAGCCGCTCGCCGAAGGACGACAGCCGAACCTTGCGCGCCGATGGCCTTGATGTCGCGCGTGTGCGTCCGCGCTCGACGACGGCACGGGCCACGCATGGCCTTGCGCCATGGCGCGTTTCGATGAAGCCTTCGGCGGCGAGTTGCTCATAAGCGATTGTGACGGTCGAGCGGGCCACGCCCATTTCATCGGCCAGCGCGCGGGACGACGGCAGCAGGCCGTCTGTGCCGTAGACCAGCGACATGATTTGATCGCGCAGCGCCTCGTAGATCTGGCGCGCGCCCATACGGCCGGCACTGGTCTTCATCTGGGGCATCGACAATCTCGGGACGGAGCAATCTCTCGTGCTCGTGATCAGTACGATGTGAGGGGCACGTTGTATATCTTCATTCCCCGGGGCGCCGGCTTCAGGAGTAGAGATCGAGATGGACGACCAAGCCAAACTCGCGGCGCTTCAGCGCCATTGGGATGCTTCAGACGCAAACGATTTCGAGGCCGAGCATGACATCTATCGTGAGGATGCCGTACTGGACTATCCGCAATCCGGCGAGCGCATCCGTGGCCGCCGCAACATTCAGCAGAGCCGCTTCGTGCAACCGAACAACAAGCGCTTCACGGTGCGGCGGCTTATCGGTGGGGGCGATCTCTGGGTCAGCGAATTCGTGCTGACCTATGACGGCGTACCGTCCTACGTCGTGAGCATCATGGAATTCCGCGACGGGTTGGTGGCGCACGAAACACAATATTTCGGCGATCGGTTCGAGCCGGCACCGTCGCGCGCGCATCTGGTGGAGCGGGCGGAGTGAGAGCGTGAGCGGTCTCGTGCCCCGGACGCAGCGCAGCGCTTCTTCAGCGGTGCGCTGCAGAGCCGGGACACGCGCACACTTTGCTTAGCCAAGTCACACCAGCGCGGAACCGTTCTGCGGCGGCTGGTCGCACGGCCTTCGCCTTGATTCCGACCCACCCATCCTTATGTCTGGAGAGAACAAGAATCCGGGCCCCTCTGGCGAGGACGCTGAGCATCTCAGCAAGTCCTCGCGATGTCGGATGACCTGTCCCGCGCGAATGCGATGGATCGGCCGATCGTCGGGCCTTCTTGAGTTCCCTCCGACCCAATCGTCCCCATCGCAGCTCCGTGCGGCCATTTCGCAAGATAAGGGAGCGACGATGTCTGACGCTAAATATTCCAGTCCAATCGAACTCGAGATCACCGAGCCGCACGTCTTCAACGAGCAGGCCGCGGTGGCGCTGGTAATCGCCGGCGCGCTGGTAGCCGTCGCCGACCGCCGCGTGTCGCCGGTCGAGCGCGACGAGGTGATCCGCTTCATCAGGGAACGCGGACTGGCGCCGCACATCGGCGACGATCGCTTGTTCGCAATGTTCGACGAACTCACTGAACGGCTCGAGGAGCCTGATTTCGCCAATGTGGTGATCGAGACGCTGCGACCGGTGTCGGACCTGCCGCTGTCGTCCCATCTCATCGAGCTGTCGGAGCGCGTCGCGGCTGCGGACGAGGACGTGCATCCGCACGAAGTGCAGGCGATCAAGTTGTTGCGCCTGCTGACGCTGGTGCTGCCGCGCGCAAAGCCGGTGGGACCCGCCGCGGTTGGCGCCGCGGCGAAGGCGTGAACATGAGCGCAGCTTCGGACGAGCAGAGGACGAGACCCGAGGGTGCCAATGGCAGGCCTGCCGGCGGCGACCCGCGGCTCGACGCGCTCGTCCATCGGCTGCCGCCGCGCCTTGCCGGCACCGTCGATTATCTCCTGCAACCGTCCAGCCGCTGGATCCGGATTCCCTCGGGCGCATTGTTCGTGGTCGGTGGCGTGTTGTCCTTTCTGCCGGTGCTCGGCATCTGGATGCTGCCGCTCGGCCTTGCACTGCTCGCCGAGGACGTGCCGGCGCTGCGTGCGTCGCGCTCGAAAGTCTTTGACTGGATCGAGCGCCGCAAACCGCACTGGCTGGATCCGTCCGCTCCGAAAAAAGATAAGACATGATTGAATTCGTCACGGCCGATGCGCTGACCGCGCTGCTCCAGGTCGTCCTGATCGACCTCGTGCTCGCGGGCGACAACGCCGTCGTCATTGGTCTCGCCGCAGCCGGCCTTCCAGCCGATCAGCGTCGCCGCGCCATTGTCGTTGGCATCGTGGCCGCCACGGCGCTCCGCATCGTCTTCGCCGGCGTTGCAACCCAGCTCCTCCAGGTGATCGGCCTGCTGTTTGCGGGCGGCGTGTTGCTGCTGTGGGTGTGCTGGAAGATGTGGCGTGAGCTGCGCGAGCAGGCCGCGCATTCCGGCCAGCTGGCATTCAGCCATGGCGGAGGTGCGACCAACACGCCGGCGCCGCGCAAGACGTTCAGCCAGGCCGCCTTGCAGATCGTGGCCGCCGACGTCTCGATGTCGCTCGATAATGTGCTCGCGGTTGCCGGGGCGGCGCGCGAACATCCCTACATCCTGGCGTTTGGGCTGGTTCTGTCAGTCGCGCTGATGGGCGTCGCTGCGGATCTGCTCGGCCGCGTGCTGCAGAAGCAGCGCTGGATCGCCTATGTTGGCCTCGCCATCATCGTTTACGTCGCCTTCGAGATGATCTATCGCGGCTCGCTCGAGCTCGCGCCTGTCATCGCAAGTCTCTAGGCGCTGTCTTCGTTTCCTGCCTTCTCTGTCCTGGAGTGATCGATGTCGTCTGAACCCAAAGCACCTTTGGCGAACCCGCCGATCGGCCTGTTTCCGCGGATGATCTTCGGTTCGCGCTGGCTGCAATTGCCGCTTTACGTCGGCCTCATTGTCGCGCAGGCGGTCTACGTGCTGTTGTTCCTGAAAGAGCTCTGGCACCTCGTCGCGCACTCATTCGAGGCCAGCGAGCAGCAGATCATGCTGGTCGTACTCGGCCTGATCGATGTCGTCATGATCTCGAACCTGCTGGTGATGGTGATCGTCGGCGGCTATGAGACCTTCGTTTCGCGCCTGAACCTGCGCGGTCATCCCGACGAGCCGGAATGGCTCAGCCACGTCAATGCGAGCGTGCTCAAGATCAAGCTCGCGATGGCCATCGTCGGCATCTCCTCGATCTCGCTGCTCAGGACCTTCATCGAGGCCGGCAATCTCGGCACGACCCGCAGCAATTTCACCGAGACCGGTGTGATGTGGCAGGTGCTGATCCACCTGACCTTCATCATCTCGGCGATCGGCATTGCCTGGGTCGATCGCCTTTCCGAGAGTGCGCACCGCAAGGAGAACGGTCACGCCTGAGCGAGGGCGCTATCCGGCGAGATTGAACTCAGCGAGCGGAGGCGAGGCGATCTCTGCGCTGCGCAGTGACGTGCTCGCGACCGCACGATCCCGGCCGATATCCTTGGCGTGGTAGAGCGCAATGTCGGCCTGGCGCAGCAGCGCAATGTCGTTGCTGCCGATCTCGTGCTTGTCGGCCACGCCGATGCTGACGGTCACGGTGCCGCCCGGCGCTGCCGGATGGCGGATGTCGAGTGTCTTGACCGATTGCCGCAATTGTTCGGCGACTTCCATCGCGCGATCTTCCGTCAAGCCGGGCAGCACGACGGCGAATTCCTCGCCGCCATAGCGCGCGGCCTGGCCGCCGGAACGCGTGGCGACGCTGTCGATCGTGCTCGCAATCTGACGCAGGCAATCGTCGCCGGCCTGGTGGCCAAGCGTGTCGTTGAATCCCTTGAAATGGTCGATGTCGATCATCAGCACCGAGAGGACCGAATTGTGGGCATAGGCCTCGCGCAGGAATCCGTCGAAGCTGCGGCGGTTGGCGAGCCGTGTCAGGCCGTCGGTGGTCGCAAGCTGTGCGAGGCGCCGGTTCGCGGTCGAGAGTTCGTCTTCGAGCAGCTTGCGCTGCGTTACGTCGCGCAGCACGGCGACGGTCGAGCGTCCGTCAGGGCCGAGCCCCTCGGCCGGCCTGAAATTCGATTCAAGCCACACAATGGAGCCGTCCGATCGTCTGGCGCGGAAGGTGATCGACCGCGGATGGCCGCCCTCGTCAAGAAGCTTGCCGCTGTGGGCGACCATTTCGTGGTCGTCGGGGTGGACGAAATCGAGGCAGGAATGGCCGACCACCATATCTTCGGTCATGCCAAGCGCCGTGTGAACCGATTGCGACACGTAGCGGCACACGCCCTTCGCATCCAGCACGAGCACGATGTCGGCGATGTTGTGGGCGAGCAGGCGATAGCGTGCCTCGCGTTCGGACAACGACTGTTCAAGGCGAGTTCGGTAGTGGAATTGACGCGCGAGCAGCGTAGCGATGCCGGCAACGACGAGCAGGAGGACGAAGGCAACGAGCGCGTCCCGGCGAAGTGCTTGCTGCCATCCGGTGAGGATCTGCGCCTCTGATCGGGCAACGGTCACGACGATCGGATAGCGCGTCGCCTGCTCGTAGCCGAAATATTTCTCAAGCCCGTCGAATGGTGAGGTGATCTTGTAATAGCCGACCGGATCTTGCTTCAGCCGGGTCTGGAATAGAAAGATCCCGGCCGCTGGAGCCCGATGGCCAGCGGGCCAACATTCTGCCGTCACCGTTGATCAGGCTGACGGCACCGTGCTCGCCGATCCGGAACGACTGATAGAAACCGGTGAAATAATCGCAAGGAATCGTCGCCATGACGATTCCGGCAAATGCGCCGCTCGCCGCATTGCTGATGCGCTTCGAGAGCACAATGGTGGGCTGGCCGGTGGTTCGGGACTCGAACGGTCCGCTGATGCGCAGGTCGCTGCCGGGATTATCCCGGTGGAGGTTGAAATAGTCGCGATCTGCGTTGTTGTGCGCTTGCAACTCGCCGCTCGAATAGATCGCATCGCCGTTGACGTCGAGCACCTTGATCTCGCGCAGTTGTGGCAGCGAGCGCACCGTGCTTGCCAGATAGGCGTTAAATCGCTCCGCACTCTCAGGCCTGTGGTATTTGAGCAGATCGACGAGGCCGCTCATTGCGACGTCGGGAGCCTGGAACGAATGGACGGCGTGCTGGGCCAGCGAATGCACGAGGTTCCGAACGTCGTCCTCGTTGCGCGACAGCGCCATCTCGCGGCCGAGCGCGGCCTTCCACGCCACGAGGCCGAGCACGCATGCGCTCATGAGCACGACGAAGGCCCACACGACCATGGTCGGATGGTGCTGAATCTTGGCGTGAAGGTGTCGTGACGGCATTCGGCTAGACCTGCTTGCGTCCGGCCATGATCGCCGTCCGGCGTTGCCGACCGGCTAATTGCGTCGCCGCGCAGACATGGAACTCGCGGCGTCGTTAACAGGGTCTGGAGGTGAATGTCGAAAAGCAGCAGAAGCCCGTATTCGACCGGGTTTTCACTGATGCGCGAGCGCGCCTGTAAAACAGCGACCGCGTGCCAGCGTCTCGGAGGGCGCTTCACCGAAGGCCCGCTTGTAACCCATCGCGAAGTCGCCAAGGTGCCAGAAGCCGTTGCCGAGGGCAGCCGCCTTCACGGTCAATCCGCTGCCTCCGGTCATGAGCTGGACGCGAACGGCCCACATTCGCTTGAGCCGCAGATAGTGATGCAGGCTCACGCCATGCACGGCTTGCGTCGCAATCTGCAACGTGCGCGCGGACACGCCGAGCGCGCTGGCGAGGTCGTCGCTATAGAGTGGCTTGCTGCCAAAAAGCTCCACGGTCTCGTCGAGCTGTTCAATCAGCTTGCGGTATTTGTCGAACGAGCCGGGGCGACTGGCGCGGGCCTCTGCGGGCACGAGAACATCGTCGAGGGCCGCGAGCAGCGTCTCCTGGAAGGGACGGTTAAGAGCGGCAAACTGCCGTGCATCCTGACAAGCCGATGCGAGCGCGAACATCTCCAGAAAAATGGCGCGCAGGCGCGCCATTGGGTCATCCTGGGTGCGGATATAGGCGAAGCCGGTATCAAAGTCCGCCCATCCGCGATGCCGCATGTCGGAGTTGAAACGCACCATGAGATAGGAATTAGGACGATGCTCGATCGACTCGACGGGCGCCTTGCCGCGCACCACGGCGATGGTCGAACTGTCGACCTCACGGCCGTTGGCGATGGAATGAAAGGCAATGGGAATAACGAGGCCGACGCCATTGTCCGTCCCAAACTCGGCCTCGAATCGCCGTGCAAAGGCGCGCTGAAGCACAAAGAGCCCGCTCTGGAGCGGCAGGATCGCGCGCGACAGCGAGAACTCGCGCGGCCGAAGCGGCGTGGAGATCCCGAGACCCAGCACCTCGTTGGCGCGAAACTCGCTGAAATCCGAGAAGCGCTCGATGTGCAGGACTCGCGATGGCTTCAGCCGATCGATCGGCATGTCGGGATTCCAGGTGCAACAGATGTCAGGGTGCGACCGAACAATTACCAGACGGCCAGCCGCTGCTGATATCCCGGAAACTACGGTCAGTTCCGCGGCGATTCGTGATGCGCGCGATTGTTGCGGCAGGCCTGCAGATCCCGCGATGTGCGGAACCTTCGCGTTCTTCGACGAGTTGCGGGGAGCGTCTATCTGAGATTGCGTAAGTCAGACGCGTTCGATCGTCAGGTCGAGCCCGAGACGTGTGAGCATGCGCTGGAAATCGGCAAGATCGTAGCCTTCGCGTTCGGACACAAGCGTCCGGAAGGCACCGGTACCCTTTGTCGCGTGCGGGGCGAGCGCCGCGACGACGTCGTCTGCGGGATCGAGAAATCGCAAGCGCGGGCCGGCCTGTTCGAAGTAGCGCAACAGCCAGGGTAGGTGCGTTGACGACAGCGTTGCGACGTCCGTGTCTGGGTGGAGCGCCTCGAGCTTGGCTTTCACCCTTGCGAGAGTTGCGCCGGCATCGGTCAGGAACGCACCGTTCTCGACCAGCTCGACGAGATCCGACGCGCTCACGAGGTCGACGTCGCCAGGTCCTGCGGATTCGCGCGCGACGTAGGCGCGGATTTCAGAGCTTGCGATCAAGGAGGCGACACCGAGCACGGCGACCCGTTTCGTGACGGACGTCTCGAGCGCGCGCCGCACGGGTGGAAAGACGCCCATGATCGGCGTCCGGCTCCAGCCCTTGAGGTCGTCGAGGACCATGACCGAAGGCGCATTGGAGGCGATCACGATCGCCGCCGGGCCAAACGCCTCTAGGCGTTCGATCGTGCTCCGCATCACACCGAGCAGCTCGGTTCTGCCCTTGCCGCCATAGGGGAAGTTGGCCCGGTCGGCGAAGTAGAGCACATCCTGGCCCGGAAAACGGTCTGCGATCTTGCGCGCGATCGCGTAGCTGCCGATCCCGGCATCGAAGACCGCGATGGGCTGGTTCAGGGTTACATTGCTCACGATGCTGCGCGCCAGACTGATGAAGGACGCACCGTCTCTGCATCAGCCAAGCGCCGATGTAAACTCAAACCAGGTTGCGGATTATGTCACTTCAAAATTTCACAGACCGTCGGATGCTCATCGAGCGTCAGGGTTGCATCGTGCGCCGAAACGGCCTGTCACCAAGCGTTCAGCGCGCCGCGGTCGCAACCAAGCTTGACGCTCATGCCGCCAGAGGCGATCCGGCCATGGCGGCCGGTTCGATCAATTCCAGAAAAGCGGACTGGACGCGGGTGGATTTGTCGATATATCGTGATGGATATAGCGACGTGCGTTCCGGGACTGGCGATGGAAATCAAGGTGAGGCAGCTCACGAGCTGCGAGGTGGCGGCCGACGGCGGTGCGATCTCGCTGGGCTTCGAGGATGTGGCCGGAAATCCCGCGGCCGTCAGCGTTTCGCTCAACCAGGTCGGCGCGCTGATCATGACGCTCCCCGGCCTGCTCGAGGCGGCGCTGAAGGCCCGTTACGGCGACCAGAGCCTGCGCTACGCCTATCCGCTGGCATCCTGGGTGTTGGAACAATCCACCGACATGACACAGCGGATCATCACGCTGGAAACCGAGGATGGCTTCAAGGTCCGCTTCTCGATCCCGAAGGCCGAACAGAGCCTGCTCGGTGAAGCGCTGACGCAGCCGATTTCCGAAATGACGGTGCGGCCGAACTAGGGCTCGCTCACCTGAAAGAAAGGCTGTTCTGCGAGCCTGCGCGTCAGCGCGCGAAGCTTGGGCATGCGCGCATCGGTGTCGATGCCGCGGGCACGTGCGAGGCGTTCGGCGACGACGGCGGACACGTCGGCCTGGGTTAGGCGCTCGAGCAGCAGATATTGCTGCTTCGGATCGATCGTCGCTTCGATCGCGCTGAGGGCATTCGCCGCCTGAGCCATGCAATCGTCAATCCAGGGCTGGTGCACCTTCTCCGGCGGGCGGTGATTTCCTTCATAAGCAGCATGGAGGCATTTTTCGCACGCGCCCATCATCATGGCGGCGACCTTCAATACGGTGCGACGATCTGCGCCATCGCGCGGCGTCAGCGGCAGGTCGCCGCCGTAAACTTCATCAAGATGATCGATGATCGCGTCGCTGTCGATCAACGTCTCGCCGCTATCCAGCACGAGCGCGGGAATGCGGCCAAGCGGGTTGCTGGCCCTGACCTCTGCGCGGTTGTCGAAGCCGGAGAGCGGACGCTGCTCGAATGGCACCCCATAAATGTTGAGCGTGATCGCAACACGTCGCGTAAACGGTGAGCGGTTGACCCCGATCAACAGCATTGTGCGATTCCGGGCATCAGGTCACGATTTGCGCGAACGCGTGATGTCGCTCTTGAGCGCTTCCAGGTCCTTGTGCACGGCGCGGGCGGCGTCGCGCTCGATCTTCCGATAGCGCGCGACCAGCTTTTCGCCGAACGGCGTCAGCATGGCGCCGCCCCCGTTCTTGCCGCCGGCCTGCGGTTCGACCACGGGATGCCCGCAGATGCGGTTGATCTCGTCCACGAGATCCCAGGCGCGCTTGTAGGACATGTCCATGGCGCGGCCGGCGCCCGAGATCGAGCCTTGCTCGCGAATCTGCTCCAGAAGCTCGATCTTGCCGGGCCCGATCCGGTCCTCACCATCGAGGTCGATGCGAAGGCTCAGCTGGGGCAGCGATTTGGCGCTCGCGCGCGACATGACGGGCTCTCTTGAATGACTCCAAGGCGAGATTGCCATTCTTGCCCATCGCGAACAAGGGCATGCAGCCCGCCGCATCACCGCACGGCGTGCTTCTCCAGAAAGGCCTTCACGCCCGTCACTTCACCGGTGTCAGACGCCGTGTAGCCGGGCAGAGTGGCGATCGCCGCGCGAAAATCGTGGCTTCGGATGATGTCGAGGATGCGCCGCATCGGCTCCGTCTCGAGGAAGGCGCGCTTGCAGACGAAGAAATAGTCCTCGGTGAGGATGCGGATGAAATCGAGGCCGAACTGGCGCGCGGCCGCCTCAACGCCGAAGCAGGCATCGGCCATGCCGCTTGCAACATAGGCTGCGACGGCCGCGTGAGTGAACTCGATCTGCTGGGCGCCGTTGATCTTGCTCTCGTCGATGCCGTTTACCGCCAGCAACTGATCGAACAAGAGCCGCGTGCCGGAATCATGGTCACGATTGACGAAGCGGACGTTGGTCTTGGTGAGGTCATCGAGCGAAGCAATACGCAGCGGATTGCCGCGCGCGACCATCAGGCCCATTTCGCGTGTCACAAAACTGATGATGCGATCTTCGCGCGGATCCAGCCATTCGCGTGCCGCCTTGATGCCCTGCGCCCGCAGCGCGCCGTGCGGCAGATGCAGGCCGGAGAGGTCGCAGGCGCCCTGCGCCAGCGAGACCAGCGAATGTTGGTTGCTGACATAGCGCAGATCGACGCCGATGCCGGGCTCGCGATCGAGGAATTCGCGCAGCTTGGCTACCGCAAAGCCGTGGCTTGCGTGGACGCGGATCACGGACGGCCGCTGTTCGAGGAACGGCTTGATCTCGCTGGCGAGCTCCTGCGCGAGGTTTTCGAGCTGCGGCCCAAGCCGTGCCTGCATGCGTTCGCCCGCCCACACCAGTCGCTCGCCAAACGGCGTGAGTTTTGAGCCCTTGCCACGCTGGGTTTCGACCAGCGGCGTGCCGAAGAACTCCGACCATTGTTCGATCAGGTTCCAGACGTGCCGGTAAGACAAATGCGCGTCGCTGGCTGCGCTCGTGATCTTCCCGGTCTTTCTGATTTCGTTGAGCACGCCCAGCATGACCACGACGTTGCGCGGGCTGCCCTCCTTCCGAAACCGCCAGACGGCCTCGATCTCGATCTGAAGCATCCGATATCCTTATGAACTGTACTTCATATGTGGGGCGCCCAATTGCAAACCATATCATATTTACTCCGCTGAATAGACGCTTAGTCTGGCATACCAGAACAGGAGAATATATGATGTCTGTTGCATATGACTTTGCTCATTCGCCGGCGACCGAATTCATGGCCCGGCCGCAGCATCTGCTCATCGACGGCCGCCGCGTCCCCGCAAGCTCCGGCCGGACGTTCAAATCACTCAACCCCGCCACCGGACAGGTCATCGCCATCGTCGCCGAAGGCGGCGAGGCCGATGTCGAGATTGCCGTGGCCGCCGCGCGCCGCGCCTTCGAAGGCCCGTGGCGAACGATGCGGGCGTCGGAGCGGGGCCAGATCCTGATGCGCTGGGCGGATCTGCTGCGGGCGCACGCAGACGAGATCATCGAGCTCGAGTCGATCGATGCCGGCAAGCCGATCTCCGCGACAGCGCGCCAGGATTTTCCGGCGGCTGTCGACACGTTGACCTACTACGCCGGCTGGGCCGACAAGATCAGCGGCGACGTGGTGCCGGTTCGCGACGACGCCTTGACCTACACCATGCGCGAGCCGGTCGGCGTGGTCGCGGCGATCGTGCCCTGGAATTTCCCGCTGATGATCGGCATGTGGAAGCTTGCGCCGGCGCTCGCCTGCGGCTGCACCATCGTGATGAAGCCGGCCGAGCTGACCTCGCTGTCGGCGCTGCGCATCGCCGAACTCGCGCTCGAAGCCGGCCTGCCGAAGGGCGTCTTCAACGTCGTGACCGGGCCGGGCCGCGTCGTTGGCGACGCGCTGGTCAATCACCCCGACGTCGACAAGGTCACCTTCACCGGTTCGCCGGGTGTTGGGCGTGGAATCATGAAAGGCGCGGCCAGCAATTTCAAGCGCGTCTCGCTCGAGCTCGGCGGCAAATCGGCCAATGTGATTTTCGACGACGCCGATCTGGAAGCCGCGAGCAAGGCGGCGGCCTCCGGCATTTTCTTCAACGCGGGCCAGGTCTGCTCGGCCGGCTCGCGCGTGCTGGTGCAAGAGAAGGCCTATGATGAGGTCGTCGAGCGCCTCGCCGCACGCGCCAAGTCGATCAGGATTGGCGATCCCCTCGATCGCAAGACGGCGCTTGGCCCTGTCATCTCCGAGAAGCAGATGAAGTCGATCCTGGACTATGTCGAGATCGGCCAGAAGGAAGGGGCGAGGCTCGTCACCGGCGGCGAGCGGGTTGGCGAGCGCGGCTATTTCATCAGCCCGACGGTGTTCGCCGGTGTCGCGCACGAGATGCGGATCTCGCAGGAGGAAATCTTCGGGCCTGTCGTCAGCGTCATCAAGTTCAAGGATGAGGCGGATGCTTTACGGATCGCTAACGGCACGGCCTACAGCCTCGCCGCCGGCGTCTGGAGCCGTGACATCGGCAAGCTGCAGCGTTTCGCCAAGCGGGCGCGCGCAGGCACGGTCTGGATGAACACCTATGGCTATACCGATGTCCGGCTGCCCTGGGGCGGCGAGCGTGACTCCGGTCTCGGCCGCGAGCACGGCACCGCCGCGCTCGACAATTTCACCGAGCCCAAGGCGATCTGGATGAATTTGGCCGTCTGATACCTCCCGAGCGGCCAAACCCTGGAGCCCGCCAGACCCGCCCGGTCAGGCGGGCTCTCCTTTTTGAGATCGATAAAATTGTCTGCGATCCGCTCAGCGGCGGCAAACCTTGCGGACAAGAAGGCCAGAGCCTTAAACCTCGGTTTTGGAACCGGCGTGCATCCTCACGACAAAAGGGTGGGGCATCAACATGTCAGTTCTCAAGGAGGTCGTTGTCGCGGTCGTGGGGGTCTACGCGCTCCTGTTCGCCTGCGACACATTGTTCGGGGTCGGCGAGGCGCGCTTCGACGATTCCTATTACAGCGCCAGCTTCTACGCGCCGAAGCCGCAAGAATTCCGCTTCGCCGGTGACACGCCGCCCGCGACCCGCGTCAGCGACGCCTTTGCACAGTTCTCGGCAGCCGAAGCCAAGCCGAACAAGCGCTATTCGTCGCTGACGACGATCATTCGCTAATTCTAGCCGCCTGGGCCGGCGGACGGCATGGACGCGCGCACCGCGATTTCGGCGCTGCGCACTCGCGTGTCACTGCGGCAGTGCGATTGGCTTCAGTGTGAACGGGCCGGCGTGGTCTGAGCGTGGGCGAGGCCAGCGCTCGATGCGCAGAACTGCGGTTGGCGGTTTGTTGCCCCTCCCGGATCCGCCTTGCCGCCTTCGATATATATAACTAAATATAGCGATACGAAGGCCGACGGCCGGAAATCGACCAAGGTGAATCATGAGGGCGTCACGCGCCATTGTCTCCGCGTTATGTCTTGCGATCGGTGTATCGACCGCTGGTGCCGAGCCGGCCTACGTCTTTGCCGCCGGAAGCCTGACGATGCCGCTGAAGCAGGCGATCAAGGCCGCCGGCCTCGACGCTGCGCAGGTCGCCGATCCCGTCTTCGGCCCGTCAGGCGGTTTGCGCGAGCGGATCGAGAAGGGCGAGGCAGCCGATCTCTTTCTGTCGGCCGATACGGGGCATCCGCGCGCGCTTGCGGCGGAGCGGCCTCAGACGCTGATGATCCCGTTTGCGCGCAATACACTCTGTCTGTTCAGCCGTGAGTCTGTCGGGCTTACCGAGGTCAACGCGCTGGAGACGATGCTCGATCCCAAGATCAGGCTCGCGACCTCGACGCCGCTCGTCGATCCCGGTGGCGACTATGCTTTCGCTGTGTTCAAGCGTGCGGAGAAGGTCCGCCCCGGCACCGAAGCGGTGCTTAGCGAAAAGGCCCTGAAGCTCGTCGGCGGTCCGGCGGCGATCACGCCGGTACCGGGACATTCGCTCGTCGCCAGCATCTTCCTCGCCGACAAGGCGGATGTGCTGCTCGTCTATTGCAGCGGCCAGCAGCAGATGATGCGCGAGGTTCCCGGATTGAAGGTGTCGCGACTGCCGCCTGAGATCGACGTCGTCGCGACTTACGGGATGGTGCTGCTTACCGGCAATCCGTCTGCCGCGCGCCTTGCGCTGTTCTTGCTGTCTGACCGGGGACAGGACATCCTTGCCGAAAACGGCCTTGTGAGGATTGCCCCCGGCGAGCGGTGATCGGCCGTACGTCGAGCTAAGCCCGCTCGGCTGAGGGACTATCGCCCGGATGCTGTCCCGCGCGTTGCGGGATCAGCAGCAGGCAGACCACGATGAAGGCCCCGATCACCGCCGAGGCCAATGGTCGGCTCAGGGCAAGTCCGCCGTGATCGAGCGGCTTGTCGAGGAAGTCGCCGACAGTCGCACCCAGCGGACGCGTCAGAATGAACGCGGCCCAGAACAGCGTGACGCGTGAGACGCGTGTCCAGAGATACAGCGCTACGATGACAGCGAGCCCCGCAGTGAAGATCAACGCGCCGCCGCGATAGCCCATGTCGCCGGTGTCGGCGATCCAGTCGCCGAGCGCGGTGCCCAGCGTCTGCGAGAAGGTGATCGCGCCCCAATAGAAGGCCTCGACCCGCGGCGTGCTGACGCTGTTGACCGAGATCGTGCCTTCGCTGCGATACCAGAGGCCGAGCACCAGCACGAGGCAGGCGAGCAGCAGCGTCGAACCGCCGGTGTAGCCGATACCGAGCGACCGGTCCGCGAGGTCAGCCATCGTCGTGCCGAAGGTGGTCGAGGCCACGATGGTCGCCCAATACAACGCCGGATGGAATTTTTGCGCGCGGATTTGTGCTGCGACGAGGACGATCATCGCCGCCAGGAACAGGCATGTGCCCGCGAGGTAACCCCAGTTCAGGGTCATCGTGACGGTGTCGCCGCCGGTCTCGCCCAGCGTCGTGGCGGCGATCTTGATGATCCAGAAGCCGAGTGTGACTTCGGGGACCTTGCTTTCGCTGACGAGGCTGCGCTTTGTATGATCGTCCATGATGTCCTCTTTGCTGCGCCGGCCGCGAACCGTCGTTAGCGACCGCCGGGAAGCGATGTTTGGAAGGCTCACGCCTTGGCGACGCTATCCATGATCGCCAGCAGGTCGGTGATCGCCTGCTTGCACTTTGCGGCGTCCGGCGTGCCCGCGCGCAGCGCTTCCAGCGCGCGGTCGATCGCCTTGTCGACCGTGTGCCAGTCCGCGGCCGCACGTGGCTTCAGCCCGGCTTCGGCCTCGTCCCATCTTGTTTCGAGGTCCTTGATCCTCGTCTTGGCGGCCGGAAGGTCGCCCTTGTCGATCATTCCCGCGACATCGACGGCGATGCTGCGGAACGGCGTGAGGTCGCCAAGCCTGGCGGTCGCGGCCTCGGCGAGCGGCACGAATGTGAAGTGTTGGCTTGCATGCATGTTGGGTTCGCCGGCGAAAGTCGTCGCGAGGCAAACGGCCATGGCGGGAATGAGTTTCATCATTTGGTTTCTCCTGGTGAGATGAGTTGCAGTCTGAGATCGGTGTTATTGTGCCGGATCGGCGCGGCGCGCACCGTCGCCTTCGAACGTCACCCAGGCGACGAGGCCGACGATGACGGTCAGGAAGACGATGCTGGTCTGGATCGTGCCGAGACCGATGCCGCCATACTCGCGCGACTGCGACAGCAGATCGCCGAGCGAGGCACCGAGCGGTCGGGTAAGGATGTAGGCGAGCCAGAAGGTGAGGACCGGATTGCCGCCGACATAGGATGAGACGGCGACAGCCGCGATCAGCGCGCCGAAGGCGACGACGCCGAGTTGGAAACCGAGGCCGAGCGCTTCCGTGGCGAGATCGCCGGCAGCGGTACCGAGCGCGAAGGTGAACAAGACCGCCGTCCAGTAGAACAGCTCGCGCCGCATCGTGACGATGCTGTGGATCGACAGCGTCCGCTCGACGCCGTACCAGATCGCGAAGGTCGCAGCGAGCGCGCAGGCGAAGGCCGCGGTGCTGACATAGAGGCTGATCTCGAGCTTGTCGGTCAGAAGGTCCGTGAGTTGCGTGCCGACAATGCTAACGAGAACGACGGTGAGCCAGTAGATCCACGGCACATAGGCGCGGCGGCTCAATTGCATGAGGAGGGCGGTAACCAGCAAGCCGGTCATGCAGATTGCAGTCCTGCCGGCGCCAAGCCCAACATGCACCGCGAGATAGTCGGCGCCGGTCTCTCCGACTGTCGTGGAGAGAATCTTGATGGCCCAGAAGATCGCGGTGACCTCCGGAACCTTGTTCAACATCTGGCTTGCGCCAAAGCCTGAATATTGCGACACGCCCAATTCTCCCGAAGCCGAAACGATGTTGGACCGTCGCGCCGTGGACTTAGGTCCGACTTAGGAAAGAGAAATTTCCTCAATGTGCGGCCTTCGCCGCAATTTGGGCCCGCCGGTGCTTCCTAACTCTGCGCTAAGTCGTCGTGGACAGGATGCGACGGCCGGATGGTCCGGCGGAGCCTGGGGACCGATTTTTTGCGCGTGCTGCTGATCGAGGACGACAGGATGGTGGGCGCGGCCGTCGAGCAGGCGCTGAAGGATGCTGCCTATGCCGTTGACTGGGTCAGGGATGGCGAGACAGCGCTGCTCGCCGCGGAAAACGAATCCTACGAGGTGCTGCTGCTCGATCTCGGTCTGCCGAATGCGGACGGTCGCGACATCCTGCGGCGACTGCGCGCGGACGGCCGCAAGCTTCCCATCATCATCGTGACGGCACGCGATGCCATCGACGACAGGATCGACGGGCTCGATCTCGGCGCCGACGATTACCTCGTCAAGCCGTTCGAGATCCGCGAATTGCTGGCGCGGATGCGCGCGGTCACGCGCCGCGAAGCCAGCGGCGCGCCTGCAATGCTCGGCAATGGAGTGCTGCGGCTGGATCCGGCGAGCCGAGAGGCCTCGTACCTGACGAAATCGGCGGTGCTGACTGCCCGCGAATTCTCACTGCTTCAGGCGCTGCTGGCACGCCCGGGCACGATCCTGTCGCGCGGCGAGCTGGAGCGACAACTCTACGGCTGGAACGAGGAGGTCGCGAGCAATGCGATCGAGTTCCTGATCCATGCGGTGCGCAAGAAATTGGGTGCGGATGCGATTCGCAACGTGCGCGGCGTCGGCTGGATGGTGGATCGTTCATGATCAGGTCCTTGCGGGGCCGTCTTTTCGCCGGTCTCACCGTGATCATCCTGCTGACGGGACTGGTCGGTGGCCTGTTCGCCCATCGCTGGGCGTTCAACGAGGCGATCGAGATGCAGGACTCCATCCTGATCCAGATTGCGGGCCTCGCGCAGTCGGGCAATCTCACCGGCGGCCGTGAACTGCACGGCGTCGATGAAGATGCCGAGGTGTGGCTGATCGACCAGGCATCCGAGGACGACGCCAATCTCTGGACTCTCAAGGACGGTCTTGCGCTGGCGACACGAAAGGGCCAGCCGATCCGCGTGCTGCTGCGGACGCGGCCGGACGGCACAAGGTTAGCGGTGGCGCAACGCACGTCAGTGCGCGACGAGATCGCGAGCGACATGGCCTTCCGCACATTGTTGCCCATTGCGGCGCTGATTCCCTGCCTGCTGCTGGTGACTGCGATCGTCATTGCGCGTTCGCTGCGGCCGATGGTGCGTCTTGCCGATGATCTCGATGCGCGTCGTGCCGACGACATGACGCCGCTGCCGGCAGAGCAAATGCCGAGCGAGCTACATCCCTTCATTGCCTCGATCAATGGATTGTTGCAGCGGATGCGCGTCCTGATGGACCAGCAGCGCCGCTTCGTGGCCGATGCTGCGCATGAGCTGCGCACGCCGATCACGGCGCTGAGCCTGCAGGCGGAGAATCTCGGATCCGTCGATCTGCCCGTCGACGCGCGCGACCGCGTCGCGGCGCTCCGGCAGGGTATCGGCCGGACCAGGCACCTTCTGGAGCAATTGCTGGCGCTGGCAAGGCAGGACGCGGCATTGCCCGATGCGGTGGCGATCCCGGTTATCGCGCTGGATGCTACAGTGAAAGAGGTCGTTGCCGAGGCGATGCCCGAGGCCGGTTATCTTGGCGTTGATCTTGGTTTTGTGCGCGTCGAGCCGGCTACGGTCCGCGGTGAAGCCGTGATGCTTATCGCGCTGTTTCGCAATCTCCTGGACAACGCGCTCCGCTTTACCCCGGCGGGCGGCCGTATCGATGTCCAGGTCTACTGCGATAGCGATATGGCGATCCTTCAGATCGAGGACAGCGGGCCCGGTGTTGCGCCCGAGGAGATCGGCCGGATCTTTGAGCCGTTCTTTCGCGGCCAGCGTCCGGAAGGCGATGGCGTTGGTCTCGGCTTGTCGATCGTCAAGCGGATCGTCGATCGGCTCGGTGGATCGATCGAGGCGGCCAACGTCGCCGAGGGCGCGCGAACCGGACTGCGCGTCCTGGTCAAACTGCCGGCGGCCGTCTGACCGTCATTCCCCCTGGATCCATTCCGCCACGCCGCGCCACAGCGTGTCGCGGTGTTCGGGGCGGAAGAAGCCGAAATGGCCGATCGCCTTCGCACCGACATCGGAGGGCTTCACTGTCAAGACCTGCGGCTTGATCGCGGTGAAACCGCTCGTCAACAGTTCGACTGCGGGTCGCGTTGCCCAGGGATCGTCGGAGAAGCAGAGCGCGCGCAGATCGCCCTTGAATTTTGCGAAATTCTCCAGCGCCGGCAGTTTTGAATCGAACAGATAGCGCGGGCTCGAGACCCAATCGGCCCATTGCAGGAAGACGCCCTTGGGCAGATCTTCGCCGATGCCGGCCCAGCCCGGCGCGTAGCCGAGCGCGTGGACGAGCGGCACGCCCACCAAATTCATGAAGGCGAAGACGCGGTATTTCTCCGGCGACGTCATCAGCCGCCATGTCGCGGCCTGCGAGGCCACGAACGCCGCGCGCGAAATCTCGCTGTTGTTTTCGATCAGCCCGAGCGCCTGGCCGCCGTAGGAGTGGCCGACGTAAGCGAGCGAAAGAGTGTTGTACCGCTCGCGCATCCAGCGCACCGCGGCGGTGACATCTTGCGCGGCCCAGTCCGACATCGAGGCCTTGAAGCCGACCAGCGATTTCGGCCGGTTGTAGCCGACCATCGCCGGCAGCCGGGAGTCGCCGATGCCGCGATAGTCGTAAGTCAGAACCGCGCAGCCGCGATGGGCGAGATAGGAGGCAAAGCCGCGATAGATTTTGCGCGGGACGGCGGTCGCCGAATTAATCAGGACGGCATGGCGCTTGGCGCCGCGCGGCAGGAACAGGGTGCCGGTCAGCGCATACCCGTCGGTCGCCGGGAAGCTGATCTCGTCGATGAAAACGTCGTCCAGTGGCGCGTCCATGGATGGAAAGTGTCTTGCCGGTTTCCTCTATGGTCCCTAGCAAATGCGAATTCGGCTTTGCCCGCAAGGGTTTGCATCGCGAAATGGATTTACAACTGGCGGTGTCGCGCCAGCCTGTGTATAAGGCGGCCCTCGCAACCCACAGATCAGGTTGCACTTTTTGCTTCACGGAGAGATTGCGATGTCCGAGCGATGGACGCCCGAGTCCTGGCGCAGCAAGCCGGTGCTACAGGTGCCCGAATATCCCGACGCCAAGGCCTTGGCCGACGTCGAGGCGCAGCTTGCAACCTTTCCGCCGCTGGTTTTCGCCGGCGAGGCGCGCAACCTGAAGAAGGCGCTGGCCCGCGTTGCAGCCGGCGAGGCCTTCCTGCTGCAGGGCGGCGACTGCGCCGAGAGCTTTGCCGAGCACGGCGCCAACAACATCCGCGACTTCTTCCGCGTGCTGCTGCAGATGGCGGTGGTGCTGACCTATGCCGGCGCGGTGCCGGTGGTGAAGGTCGGCCGCATCGCCGGCCAGTTTGCCAAGCCGCGCTCGTCGCCGACCGAGAAGATCAATGGTGTCGAGTTGCCGAGCTATCGCGGCGACATCGTCAACGACATCGCATTCACCAAGGACGCGCGCGTGCCGGATCCGCAGCGCCAGCTGATGGCCTATCGCCAGTCGGCCGCGACGCTGAACCTGCTCCGCGCCTTCGCCACCGGCGGCTTCGCCAACCTCGGCAGCGTGCACCAGTGGATGCTCGGTTTCCTCAAGGATTCACCGCAGTCACGTCGCTATAAGGAATTGGCCGATCGCATCTCGGAGGCGCTCAACTTCATGCGCGCCTGCGGACTCGATCTCGAGAGCCATCCGGAGCTGCGCGCCACCGATTTCTACACCAGCCATGAGGCGCTGCTGCTCGGCTACGAGCAGGCCATGACCCGCGTCGATTCCACGACCGGCGACTGGTACGCGACATCAGGCCACATGATCTGGATCGGCGACCGCACCCGCCAGCTCGATCACGGCCACATCGAATACTTCCGCGGGATCAAGAACCCGATCGGCCTGAAGTGCGGCCCGTCGCTCAAGCCCGACGAGCTGTTGAAGCTGATCGACGTGCTCAATCCCGACAACGAGCCGGGTCGGCTGACCCTGATCAACCGCTTCGGCTCCGACAAGGTCGCCGACCATCTGCCCGGTCTGATCCGTGCGGTGAAGCGCGAGGGCAGGGTGGTGGTCTGGTCGTGCGATCCGATGCACGGCAACACCATCACCTCGACCACGGGCTACAAGACGCGGCCGTTCGATCGCGTGCTGTCGGAGGTGAAGTCGTTCTTCACGATCCACGCCGCGGAAGGCACCCATGCCGGCGGCGTGCATCTGGAGATGACCGGCCAGGACGTCACCGAATGCATCGGCGGCGCCCGCGCCATTACGGACGAGGATCTCAACGACCGCTATCACACGGTCTGCGATCCCCGCCTCAATGCCGAGCAATCCATCGACATGGCCTTCCTGGTTGCGGAGCTCCTCAAGCAGGAGCGCGTCGGCAAAGCCAAGCCGATGCCGTTCGCAGCGGGGCTCTAGGACCTTGCTGCGGATCTGGAAGGCCACGATCAATTCCCGCAACGGGCTGGCCTTTGCGTTCCGCTCGGAACAGGCCGTCCGCGAGGAAGTCTTTGCGCTGATCCTGTCGGTGCCGGTGGCGTGGCTCGTCGCCGCGAGCGCGACGCGTGCGGTCGAGCTGGTCTGCTCGGTCGCCTTCGTGCTGGTGGTCGAGTTGCTCAACACCGCGATCGAGAAGCTCGCCGACCGTCTGACCATGGATCACGACAAGCAGATCGGTCGGGTCAAGGACATGGGCTCGGCCGCGGTCGGCGTTGCGCTGCTGATGGCCGGCGCATTCTGGATCATCGCCATCATCGAGCGATTGGGATTCCTCTAGCCCGAGGATGGCGGCCATGACCGAACGTCTCGACGCATTCGCGGTCACGCTCGCCCAGCTCAATCCGACAATGGGCGACATCGAGGGCAATGCCGCCAAGGTTCGCTCCGCACGTGCGCGCGCAATCGCTGACGGCGCCGATCTCGTGCTGTTTCCGGAATTGTTCATCGCCGGCTATCCGCCGGAGGATCTGGTGCAGAAGCCGGCCTTCCAGGCGGCCTGTCGCTCCGCTATCGAAGCGCTCGCACGCGAGACGGCCGACGGCGGTCCGGCCATGCTGGTCGGGACGCCCTGGGTCGAGGACGGCAAGCTCTACAATGCCTGTGCGCTGCTCGACGGCGGGCGCATCGCTGGCTTGCGCTTCAAGTGCAACCTGCCGAATTACGGTGTGTTCGACGAGAAGCGTCTGTTTGTGCGCGGTCCCGCCTCGGGCCCCGTCACCGTGCGCGGCGTGCGGATCGGCGTGCCGATCTGCGAGGACATCTGGCTGGAAGAGTCGGAGGACTACGAGAACGTGGTCGAGACGCTGGCCGAGACCGGCGCCGAGATCATCCTTGTGCCGAACGGCTCGCCCTATGCCCGCGACAAGAACGATGTGCGTTTGTCGGTGGCGGTGGCACGGGTCACTGAAAGCGGCCTGCCGCTGGTCTATCTCAACCAGGTTTGCGGCCAGGACGAGCTCGTGTTCGACGGCGCGTCATTCGCACTCAATGGCGACCTTTCGCTCGCGGCGCAATTGCCGGCGTTCCAGGAGAGTATCGTTACGTTGCGTTTCGCACGTAACGGTGACGACTGGCGATGCACGGGACCGATCGCCGAACTGCCCGAGGGCGACAAGGCGGACTACGCCGCCTGCGTGCTGGGCTTGCGCGACTATGTCGCCAAGAACGGCTTTCCCGGCGTGCTGCTCGGCATTTCCGGCGGCATCGACTCCGCGCTCTGCGCTGCGATCGCAGTGGACGCGCTCGGTGCTGATCAGGTGCACGGCGTGATGCTGCCTTATCGCTACACAGCGGCACACTCGATTGCCGATGCCGGCGAACTCGCCGGCCATCTCGGCGTCCGCTACGAAGTGTTGCCGATCGCGGAAGCCGTGGCCGGATTCGAGACCATCTTGTCCGGCCTCTTCAAGAATTTGCCGCCTGATGTCACAGAAGAAAATCTGCAGGCGCGCACCCGCGGCACGCTTTTGATGGCGATCTCCAACAAGACCGGCCTGATGGTGATGACGACAGGCAACAAGTCGGAAATGTCGGTCGGCTATGCCACGCTCTATGGCGACATGAATGGCGGCTTCAATCCGATTAAGGACATCTACAAGACGCAAGTGTTCCGGCTAGCGGCCTTGCGCAATGCCTGGAAGCCCGAGGGCGCGCTCGGGCCCGCGGGCGAGGTGATCCCGCCTGATATCATCACGCGGCCGCCGACGGCGGAGCTGCGCGAGAACCAGACCGATCAGGATTCATTGCCGCCTTACGAGGTGCTTGATGCGATCCTGGAGCGTCTGGTCGAACGCGAGGAGCCGCTCGACCAGATCATCGCGGCCGGCTTTGATCGCGAGACGGTGACCCGCATCGACCATCTCCTCAACGTCGCCGAATACAAGCGCCGCCAGGCCGCGCCGGGCGTGAAGGTCACGCGCAAAAACTTTGGCCGCGACCGCCGCTATCCCATCACCAACCGCTTTCGCGATCGGGGCGAGCCATTGCCTGCGCCCGATGAAACGCTGGTCTCGCGCGGCACCAAGGCCTCGATCGACGCGTTCGAAGGTTGAAGCCTACTTCTGCTGTTGCGGCAGGAAGGTCGGGCCGACTGAGCGGATCGGCTTGTTCTCTGACGTGGCCGTGGCGCTTGCGTCCGCGGGCGGCGCTGCGGCCGGTGCGGCAGCCGTTGCAGGCGCTGCGCCCTTCTTTGCTGGCGCGCTCTTGCCGAGGCGCTGCTGCTGCATCTTCTTGGCGCTCTCTTCGGTAACGATGATGTCACCCTGCTGCTCCACCGTCGCTTTGTCGTCGGCGGATTTCAGCGCGTCGGCCCAGCTCTGGCCGGCCGCCTTGCACGAGCAGGACGGATTGAACTCGCTGCGGAATTTGAACGCGGTCGGCAGCGACGTATAGGGCTGGCCGCTGATCGAGACTGCCGAGCTCATGTCCTCACCGGGATTGCGGTGTGCGTAGAGCACGGCTTCGGCCGCCGGGCAGAGCGCCTTGCAGGTCTTCTCGTCGTCGGGGAAGCGCGCCGGCACGGTCGCGAACGAGATCGGGAAATACGCGCCGTCGCAGGTGCGCACGCAGACGGTACGATAGGTGCCGGACTGCGGGCCGAGATCGGCCGGCGGAACGCCTTGCGGATTGTTCGGGTTGTTGCCGCCGCCGAACAGATTGCTCAGGAAATTGCCGCCGCCTTGTGACTGAGCGGCATTGGCGTATTGCGGGCCGCAATTGTTCTGCGCCAGTGCAACCAGCACGGAGCGACGTTGGCTGTCGCGCTCGGGGCCGCCGCCACCGGGACCGCTCCGCAGACGTTCGAGATTGCTGGTGATCTGATCCAGATTGGCGCGCATCTGCTGGATCTGGGTGTTGACCGGACCGCATTGCGCCGACTGGCCATTGAACAGCGAGAAGAATCCGGAGGATTCGCAGCCCATCCGCTTGGCCTGCATGGTGACGCGGTCGAGCTCCGCCTGCTGCTTGGCCTGGGAGTCCTGATAGCGGCGGATCTGGTCGTCGCGCGCGGGGTCACTGCTTCCGCCGCGGTCGAGCGCGGCCAGCTGTCCTTCCAGACGCACACACATCGGGTTCGACCCGGGGCCGCCCTGGGCGGGCGGTGGCGGCGCGCCGGGCGGGCCAACCTGTGCAAAGGCGTTGGTGGCGAGCACGACGCTGAGAAGCACGGTGCAGGCAAGCAAGAAGCGAGGACGGGACAGAGACAAAAATTCAGGCATATCCGCCATTCTAGCGAGGTCGCGGCCCCAACTGACTTCCCAATGGGATTTGGGGGGCCGAAGCGCGCCCTCCAATAGCCGCTTCCTGCGGCATCGTCACGTCGTTTCAGGGGCCGAAGACTGGTCCTAAGGTCCGCCAGTTCCGAGCGAATTCAGCGCTGGCAGGTGATTGCGACATATTCGTCGCAATGGCCATGGGAGCAGTTTGCGCCGGATTTGGGGACAGATCCGGTAATTTCATCCGGATCGACCCGGCGGTAGGCGGATGCCTGTGCAAAGTCTCGTGACTGGCAGTAGGTCCGGGCGATCTGCGCGCCGCATTTTTCGCCTTTGGCCAGGCACTGATCGACGCCGTAGCCGTCCGCCTGGTTGGCGATGATGAAAACGCGGGTCTCGGCGAGGGCGCTGGATGCCACAAGGATGGAGGCGCTGGAAATGAGCGCGAGCAATGATCGCATGAAAACACCTTGGGGCAAAAAGAAGGAGCTGCCGGTTCCAGAATGGGCTCAAATGGTTAAGGATGATGAACCATCGAGGCGGGCGGCCACGCTTTGCGGAGATAAAGCGGCATTTTCGCGGCTCTCTTGACGAAAGGCGCCTTCGTGGCCCATATGATCGGCATGAACGGTCTCCTCGCCATCTGCATTATTTGCCGCGAGATTACGAGCTAGCGATTCGCTGGCTGGAGCCGTCTTTTCTCAAAACACATTGAGAGCACTGGACGCCCGGCCAACAGCCGACGGGTGTCCATATGGAATTGCGTCTTTACGATACGCTGACGAAGGAGAAGCGGCCGTTCGTGCCGCTCGATGCGAACAACGTCCGCATGTATGTCTGCGGACCGACTGTCTATGACTTCGCCCATATCGGCAACGCGCGGCCCGTGATCGTGTTCGACGTGCTGTTCCGGCTGCTCCGCCACATCTACGGCGAGGCGCACGTCAAATATGTCCGCAACATCACCGACGTCGACGACAAGATCAACGACCGCGCCGCGCGGGATTTTCCCGGCCTGCCGCTGAACGAGGCGATCCGCAAGGTCACCGAGCTGACCGGCAGGCAGTTTCATGCCGACGTCGATGCGCTCGGCGCACTTCGACCGAGCGTCGAGCCGCGCGCGACCGAGCATATCGGTGAGATGCGTGAGATCATCGAGCGGCTCGTCAAGGGCGGCTTTGCCTATGTCGCCGAGGATCACGTGCTGTTCTCGCCGCAGGCCATGAACGCGGCCAATGACGGGTTGCCGCGCTATGGCGCGCTGTCGAAGCGCTCGCTCGACGAAATGATCGCGGGCGCCCGTGTCGACGTCGCGCCCTACAAGAAGGATTCGACCGACTTCGTGCTGTGGAAGCCATCCAAGCCCGGCGAGCCGTCCTGGTCGTCGCCGGCCGGCATCAAGGCCGAAGGACGACCCGGCTGGCACATCGAGTGCTCGGCCATGGCCTGGAAGCATCTCGGCGAGCAGTTCGACATCCATGGTGGCGGCATCGATCTCGTGTTTCCGCATCACGAGAACGAGGTGGCCCAGACCTGCTGCGCCTTCCATCAGCAGCGCATGGCGAACTACTGGATGCATAACGGCTTCCTGCAGGTCGAGAGCGAGAAGATGTCGAAGTCGCTCGGCAACTTCATCACCATCCACGAGTTGCTCGCGGATTGGCCGGGTGAGGTGCTGCGCCTCAACATGCTGAAGACGCATTACACCTCGCCGATCGACTGGACCATGAAGTCGCTGGAGGAGAGCGCCAAGACGCTGAACGACTGGTATCGCTTCGCGGCCGATGTCGCGCCGTCGAAACCGGCTGCGCCCGTGGTCGACGCTTTGCTCGACGACCTCAACACGCCGCAGACGATCGCGGCGTTGCATGGTCTGCGCAATGCGTCCGACGCGGCAGGCCTTTCGGCGTCGCTGCGTCTGCTCGGCTTCCTGTCGGAGACCGTCGCGCAATGGGACGGTCGCAAGCAGCAGGCGAGTGGCGTTGACGCCGGCGAGATCGACCGCCTGATCGCGGAACGCGCGGCTGCGCGTGCGCGAAAGGATTTTAAGGAGTCCGATCGCATCCGTGACGAACTCGCCGCCAAGGGCGTCGTGATCAAGGACGGCAAGGGTGCCGACGGCAAGCCGGTGACGACCTGGGAGCTGGCGTGATGGCGCAAGCGCATCCCAAGCCCGGCTTGCGGCCGTTTTTGCCCACCGACGTTGCGATTCTGGCCGCGATCTTCGCTGCCAGCATCCAGGAGCTGACCGGCGACGATTACAGCGAAGCGCAGCAGGCAGCATGGATGGCGGCGGGCGAGACCGAGGAATTCGGCACGCGACTCGCTGCCGACCTGACGCTGATTGCGACGCTCGATGGCTCGCCCGTCGGTTTCGCCTCGCTGCGCGGCGCCGATCACATCCGCATGCTTTATGTGCATCCGGCCGTCGGCCGGCAGGGCATCGCAACCATGCTGGTCGACGCGCTGGAGAAGCTAGCCGGCGGCCGTGGCGCTGCGGCGCTCACGGTCGATGCCAGCGACACCGCGCAAAATTTCTTCGCCAAGCGCGGCTACGTTGCCATGCAGCGCAACAGCGTCACCGTCAATGACGAGTGGCTCGCCAACACCACCATGAAAAAGACGCTCGGAGCGCCACAATGAGTAGAGAGCGCCTTTATCTGTTCGACACCACGCTGCGCGACGGCGCGCAGACCAATGGCGTCGACTTCACGCTCACCGACAAGCAGGTCATCGCCGGGATGCTCGACGAGCTCGGCATCGACTATGTCGAGGGCGGCTATCCCGGCGCTAATCCGCTCGACACCGAGTTCTTTGGCTCCAAGCCGAAGCTCAACCACGCGCGCTTCACCGCCTTCGGCATGACGCGGCGGGCAGGGCGCTCGGTCTCGAACGATCCGGGCGTTGCGGGCTTGCTGGAAGCGAAAGCGGACGCGATCTGTTTCGTTGCAAAATCCTCCGCCTATCAGGTGCGCGTCGCGCTGGAGACGACAAAAGAGGAAAACCTCGCCTCGATCCGCGACAGTGTCGCGGCGGCGAAGGCGGCGGGCCGGGAAGTCATGCTCGACTGCGAGCATTTCTTCGACGGCTACAAGGAAGACGCCGGCTTCGCGCTCGCCTGCGCCAAGGCTGCCTATGAGGCCGGCGCCCGCTGGGTGGTCTTGTGCGATACCAATGGCGGCACCATGCCTGATGAGGTCGAAGCCATCGTCACGGAAGTGACAAAACACATCCCTGGCGATCATGTCGGCATCCACGCTCATAATGATACCGAGCAGGCGGTGGCGAATTCACTCGCCGCGGTCCGCGCCGGTGCGCGGCAGATCCAGGGCACGCTAAATGGCCTCGGCGAGCGCTGCGGTAACGCCAATCTCTGCTCGCTGATCCCGACCCTGAAACTGAAGAAGGAGTTTGCGGACGCCTTCGAGATATCAGTCACGCCGGAGAAGCTGGCGACCCTCGTCAAGGTCTCGCGCACGCTCGACGACATGCTCAACCGCGTGCCGAACCGGCATGCAGCTTATGTCGGCGAGAGCGCGTTCGTCACCAAAACAGGCATTCACGCCTCCGCGGTAATGAAGGATCCGCAGACCTACGAGCATGTGTTGCCGGAGACCGTCGGCAATCACCGTAAGGTGCTGGTGTCAGACCAGGCCGGTCGCTCCAATGTCATGGCCGAACTCGACCGCGCCGGCATCGTTTACGAGAAGAGCGATCCGAAGCTGACCCGGCTGGTCGAGGAGTTGAAGGAGCGCGAGGCGCAAGGCTACGCCTACGAATCCGCCAACGCATCGTTCGATCTCCTGGCGCGTCGCACGCTCGGCAAGGTCCCGCATTATTTCGAGGTCGAGCAGTTCGACGTCAATGTCGAGCAGCGCTACAATTCGCATGGTGAGCGCGTCACCGTCGCCTTGGCCGTGGTGAAGGTCGACGTTGCCGGCGAACACCTGATCTCGGCCGCCGAAGGCAATGGTCCCGTCAATGCGCTCGACGTCGCGCTGCGCAAGGACCTCGGCAAGTATCAGAAGTATATCGAAGGCCTGACGCTGATCGACTACCGCGTCCGTATCCTCAACGGCGGCACCGGCGCGGTCACGCGCGTGCTGATCGAGAGCGAGGACGAGAACGGCGATCGCTGGACCACGGTCGGCGTGTCCCCGAACATCATCGACGCCTCATTCCAGGCACTGATGGATTCGGTGATCTACAAGCTCGTGAAGTCGGGCGCGCCGGCGTAAGCTACGGCGAAGCCACAAACGCCGTCATTGCGAGCGAAGCAATCCATTGCTTCGTCGCTTCGCTCCTCGCAATGACGGGGAGCAGGGAGCAGGGCATGATCGACCACATCTCCGTCGGTGTCAGCGAGCTCGAGCGCGCCGCAAGATTCTACGAGGCCACGCTCGCCGCGCTCGGCCTGACGCGCCTTGTCACACGCCCGCGCACGGTCGGGTTCGGCAAGAGCTACCCCGAATTCTGGATCAACTTGCGCGAGGCCATGCCGCGCGTGCCGCCGGAGAGCGGAGTGCACATTTGTCTGCGGGCGAAAACGACGGGCGAGGTCGACGCGTTTCATGCCGCTGCACTGGCGACCGGCGGCGCATCAGACGGCGCGCCCGGCATCCGTCCACATGACCGCGTGCGCTATTACGCTGCCTTCGTCACCGATCCCGATGGCAACCGGATCGAGGCGGTGACGTTTCCGAGCGAGTAGGGCGCGTTACAGCTTGCGCGCCACGTCCGGTGCGAGCTGTTTTTCTGCCTCGGCGATCTGGGCCACCGCCGATTTCAGCTTCGGCAAGATGTCCTCGACGCGGTCGGCCTTGAGGATGTCGACTGACAAGCCAGCGCGGATGAACTCGGTCTGGCGCATATGCGACAGCAGCGAGAACAGCGGTTCCCAGAAATTGTCGATGTTGGCGAGCAGCACCGGCTTGGCGTGACGGCCAAGCTGTTTCCAGGTCAATTGCTCGACCAGCTCCTCCAGCGTGCCGACGCCGCCCGGTAGCGCCACGAAGGCGTCGGAGCGCTCGAACATCAGCCGCTTGCGCTCGTGCATGTCGGGGGTGACGATCATCTCCTGCACCCGGGTCAGCGCGTTCTCGCGCTTGCGCAGGAATTCAGGAATGATCCCGGTCACGGTGCCGCCGTGATCCAGCACGGAGGTGGCGACCGAGCCCATCAGACCCAGCGAGCCGCCGCCGTAGACCAGACGGATGTTGTTCTCGGCAAGGGCCTTGCCGAACGCCTTGGCGCCTTCGGTGAAGTGGGGATTGGTTCCGGGACCGGAGCCGCAGTAGACGCAGACAGTTTTGATCGTGCTCATTGGTGCCATGATGCATTGCAGCGAAGGGGCGTCAAGCCCCTCAGGTGATTCGGACTACCCGGAAATCTACCGGTAAATGGCGACAAACAATCGAAGATTCGCCATCTGGCGGGGTGCGCTGCGGCCTGGAAGCCTCTATATGACGAGCGAAATCGTTAATCGCACCGCGCTCGCATCCGGCGGGCCTTTCAGGTTTCTGATGAGCCCACCTCATTCGCCCCAAGGACCCGACGTGCCCGAGCCTGCGGCTGGGCCGCTGGAGCGGGCCACCCTGATGGGGACGCTGGCGCATCTGTGGCCCTATATCTGGCCCGGCGATCGCGGCGACCTGAAGATGCGGGTGGTCTGGTCGATTGTGCTGCTGCTCGCGGCCAAGCTGATCACGCTGGCGGTGCCGTTCAGCTTCAAATGGGCGACGGACGCACTGACCGGCGCCAACACCGCGCCGGTGCAGGCTGGCAATTGGCACCTCTGGGTGGTTGCATCGCCGCTGCTCCTGACTGCGAGCTACGGCGTCATGCGCATCGTGATGGCGGTGCTGACGCAATGGCGCGACGGAATCTTTGCGCGCGTCGCCATGCACGCGGTGCGCAAGCTTGCCACCATCACCTTCATCCATATGCACGAGCTGTCGCTGCGCTTTCATCTGGAGCGCAAGACCGGCGGCTTGACGCGCGTGCTCGAGCGTGGCCGCTCGGGTATCGAGGTCATCGTGCGCATGGTGATCCTGCAGTTGATCCCGACCATCGTCGAGGTCACGCTGCTGATGGCCGTGCTGCTCTGGCAGTTCGACTGGCGCTATGTGGTGGCGACGCTGATCACCGTCACGGTCTATATGTATTACACCTACATCGCGACCGAGTGGCGGATCGGCATCCGCCGCAAGATGAACGATTCCGACACCGAGGCGAACACCAAGGCGATCGACTCGCTGCTCAACTACGAGACCGTCAAATATTTCAGCGCCGAGGCCCGCGAAGCCCAGCGCTACGACAAGTCGGTCGCGCGCTACGAGGAAGCGAGCATCCAGACCTACACCTCGCTCGCCGTGCTCAACACCGGTCAGGCCGTGATCTTCACACTGGGACTGTCCGCAACCATGCTGATGTGCGCAATCGGCGTGCGCAACGGCACCAACACGGTTGGCGATTTCGTGCTGGTCAACGCCATGATGATCCAGCTCTACCAACCCCTGAATTTCATGGGCATGGTCTATCGCGAGATCAAGCAGGCGATCATCGACATTGAGAAGATGTTCAATGTCATCGGCCGCGAGGCCGAGATCAAGGACGCGCCCGGCGCGCAGCCGCTCTCTGTCTCCGCCGGCACCTTGCGCTTCGAGGACGTGCGCTTTTCCTATGAGCCGACACGACCGATCCTCAAAGGCATCAGTTTCGAGGTGCCGGCCGGCAAGACGGTTGCGATCGTCGGTCCATCCGGCGCCGGCAAGTCGACGATCTCGCGACTCTTGTTCCGCCTCTATGACATCTCCGGCGGCAAGATCCTGATCGACGATCAGGACATCCGCGAGGTCACGCAGGCGAGCTTGCGCGCCTCGATCGGTATGGTCCCGCAGGATACGGTGCTGTTCAACGACACCATCCGCTACAACATTCGCTACGGCCGCTGGGACGCCAGCGACGCCGAAGTCGAGGAAGCTGCGAGCCTCGCACAAATCGACAATTTCATCCGCATGGCACCGATGGGCTACGAGACCCAGGTCGGCGAGCGCGGCCTGAAACTGTCGGGCGGCGAAAAGCAGCGCGTTGCGATCGCGCGCACGGTGCTGAAGGCGCCGCCGATCCTGGTGCTGGACGAGGCAACCTCGGCGCTCGACACCCATACCGAGCACGAGATCCAGGGCGCGCTCGACCGCGTGGCGAAAAACCGCACCTCGCTGGTGATCGCGCACCGGCTCTCGACCATTGTCGGCGCCGACGAGATCATCGTGCTGGACCAGGGCCGTATCGCCGAGCGCGGCACCCATTCCAGCCTGCTCGCGCAGGGGGGGCTCTACGCCAGCATGTGGAACAGGCAGCGCGAGGCCGAGGCCGCGCGCGAGAAACTGGCCCGGATGGCCGACAGCAGCGAGGCGCCCAACCGGGAGCCGCCGGCGGTCGAGGACGCCCTCACGGCGCAAGCGGCTGCGGAGTGACCTTGTCTCCGGTCCCAACTCTGGCCTAAACAGGCCCACCGCGCGAGACAACCCGCGCCATCAACCCCTGAGCGGCAGATAGCGATGTCCATTCTCGATTCGATCCAGCGTCAGATCCCGCCGATCCACAAGGAGGGCTATCCCTTCATCGGCGGCTTTGCACTGGCAAGCCTGGTCCTGTTCTGGCTGTGGTCGCCGCTGGGATGGATCGGGACCATCCTCACGGTGTGGTGCGCACTGTTTTTCCGCGATCCCGTGCGTGTGACGCCGCAGCGCGATGGGCTCGTGGTGTCGCCCGCCGACGGCCGCGTCTCGATGATCACCATGGCGCTGCCGCCAGCCGAGCTCGGGCTCGGTGACCGGCCGCTGCCGCGCATTTCGGTGTTCATGAGCGTGTTCAACTGCCACGTGAATCGTAGCCCTGTTGCGGGCAGGGTGGATCGCATTGCCTATCGGCCCGGCCTGTTCATCAATGCCGAGCTCGACAAGGCCAGCGAGGACAATGAGCGCAATTCGCTTGTCATCTCGACGCCGCAAGGCCGCATCGGCGTGATCCAGATCGCGGGCCTCGTGGCCAAGCGCATCGTCTGCTTCGTCAAAGAAGGCCAGGCGGTCGGCGCCGGCGAGCGGTTCGGCCTGATCCGCTTTGGCTCGCGGCTCGACGTCTATCTGCCTGTCGGCACCAAGGCGCTGGTCTCGGAAGGGCAGACCGCCATTGCCGGCGAGACGATCCTGGCTGACCTCACTGGCGACGACCCCAGCCGCACCTACCGCGCCAATTAACCAATAAGCCGGGCGTCGGGGGCCCTCCGCCGCAATGGCGGAGGGGAAGGCGGCTTGCTATATCTCGCCTGCAGGTGAGGACGAGCCAATGACGCCCTACGACTACAGAGATCCCGATATTCGTCGCCGGCGGTTCCGCCCGATCCCGGTGCGGATGCTGGTGCCCAACGTCATCACGCTGCTGGCGATATGCGCCGGGCTCACGGCGATCCGGCTGTCGATCGAGGGGCGGATGACGCTCGCGGTCTACGCCATCGTGTTCGCCGCCGCACTCGACGGCATCGATGGGCGTGTTGCCCGCCTGATCAAGGGCCAGTCCAAGTTCGGCGCCGAGCTCGACAGCCTCGCCGACTTCGTCAATTTCGGCGTCGCTCCTGGCCTGATGCTGTACTTCTGGCAGCTCCACGAGCTCGGTAACGCGGGCTGGATCGCGGCGATGGTGTTTGCGATCTCCATGTGCCTGCGGCTGGCGCGATTTAACGCCACACTGGACGATCCAAACAAGCCAGCCTTCGCGGCCAACTTCTTCACCGGCATGCCGGCGCCGGCTGGCGCCATTACCGTGATGCTGCCGATCTATGCGGCGTTTCTGGATTTGGGGCGCTGGCCTGCCGCGATCACGGCTGGCTACACGCTGCTGATTGCGTTCCTGATGGTGTCGCGGCTGCCGGTGTTCTCCGGCAAGAGCATGCGCATGCGGGTGCCACCGGAACTGGTGTTGCCGGCCATCGTCGGAGTGATCTTCTTCATCGCACTTCTGATCAGCTATCCCTGGTACGTACTGTCGGCCGGCACGGTGTTTTATCTGCTCTGTCTGCCGCTCGGCTACAAATCCTACCGTGATCAGGCGCGCGCGATGGAAGCGACCAAACCGTCGGAAGGCGAGGTTTCTTCGCCACCGTCGGCTCCGACACTGACGAGCCTGTCGGAGCCGCCGCAAGACGACCGGCGTCTGCACTGAGCGATTGCACGCGGATATCTGCCATGAGAGCGCCCGAGTTGGGTTGAGGCCCGATCTCGGCTATATCGCCCTGTGACGGCGGCATCGCGTCAATCAGCCGCCAATCTGGGAGAGAATGCCGTGACCAATTCCGCGACCGGGCCGCTGCCCGCTTCCGTCCTCGAAGCGCTGGGCCGCTACGACACGCCGACGATCTGCAACGCCATGGAGATCGTGGCGCCCGAGCGTCGCCTGATCGGCTACACCACCAAGCAGCTGGTCTGCCCGTTCCCGAATTTGCCACCGATCGTCGGCTACGCCCGTACCGTTGCGATCCGCTCGGTGTTGAAATCGTCGCTTCCGGCCGAAGAACAGTCAAAGCGCCGCATCGAATATTACGAATATGTCGGCACCGGCCATGGCCCGCGTATCTCGGTAATCCAGGACATCGATGGCGCCGACGTCGGCTACGGCGCGTTCTGGGGCGAGGTGCAGAGCAACGTGCACAAGGCGCTCGGCTGCCTCGGTGTCATCACCGATGGCTCGATCCGCGACATCCCGCAATGGGCCCCGGGCTTCCAGGCGCTGGCCGGTTCGATCGGGCCCTCGCATGCATGGGTACATGCGGAGAGCTTTGGTGGCGAAGTGCGCGTTGCCGGCATGACCGTGAAGTCGGACGATCTGATTCACGCCGACCAGCACGGCGCCATCGTGATCCCGCTCGATATCGCTGCGAAGCTCCCTGAAGCAGCCGAGCTGTGCGGTCGCCGCGAGACCCCGATCCTGGAGATCGCGCGCAGCCCCGACTTCTCGCTGGAGAAGCTCAAGGCCGCGCTCAAGCGCTCGGCGGAGATTCACTAACGTTGGACTGACGCCATGGACATGCGCGGCAAGACGGTTCTGATCACGGGCTCGACCGATGGTGTCGGGCGCTATGTCGCAAGCCGACTTGCCGCCGCAGGCGCGCATGTTCTGATCCATGGGCGCGACGCCGCGCGTGCGAAGGCGTTGATCGATGAAATCGTGAAGGCCGGTCATGCTGCGCCGACCTTTTATCAAGCCGATCTGTCCTCGATGGCCAGCACGCGCGAACTCGCAGCGGCGGTGATCCGCGATCACAAGCGGCTCGATGTCTTCGTCAGCAATGCCGGCATCGGCTCGCAGAACGATGGACCACAACGGCAGGAGAGCCGTGACGGTCATGAGCTACGCTTTGCCGTGAATTATCTCTCGGGCTTCCTGCTCGTCCATCTGCTGCTGCCGCTGTTGAAGGCTGCGGCGCCCTCGCGCATCGTTAATGTCGCGTCGCTCGGCCAGCATCCGGTCGATTTCGACGACGTCATGATCACCAAGGGCTACACCGGCTCGCGCGCCTATGCGCAGAGCAAGCTGTCGCAGATCATGTTCACGATTGATCTTGCGGAAGAATTGCAGGACGCCGGCATCACCGTGAATTCCCTGCATCCCGCGACCTACATGAACACCACGATGGTGCGCGCCGGCGGCATCACGCCAATCTCGACCGTCGAACAGGGCGGCGCGGCGATCCTGCATCTGGTCGAAGGCGACGATGTCGCCGCTAGAAGCGGTCTGTTCTTCAACGGAATGAACGAAGCGCGCGCCAATCCGCAAGCCTACGATGCCGAAGCGCGCAGGCGGCTACGTGCGCTCAGCCTCGATTTGACAGGACTGTCGTCCTGACCCGCCTCATTTATGGTTAGCAAAGCGTTGCGATTCATGTCGCAGGACGGCAAAACTGCCGTCCTTTCGGCGCGCTGCGCCGCTCCGTCGCATCGGCTGAACTTAACCTTTACGCGGCTTTAAGGGCGGCGCTCTAGGGTTTCCGATGCGGCTCAGGGTTGGACCGCACCATCGGCCAGGATGGCCGTTGTTGCTGACGTGTTGGAGTCTCCCATGGATATCATGACGGGCGCCGGGCTTGTGGCCGGCCTGATCGTCATCGCGACGATGGTGTTTCTGGGCGGCGATCTCCACATGTTCATCAGTGATCATGCGGCGATCATCATCTTCGGCGGATCGGCTGCAGCGACCATGATCCGCTTCCCGCTGTCGGTGCTGGCGCACGGCCTGCCGCTCGGCATGAAATTCGCTTTCACGATGAGCCGGCTGTCGGCGCACGACCTGGTCGACGAGCTCGCCCGCATCGCCGAGATCGCGCGCAAGCAGGGCCCGGTCGGCCTGGAAAAGGTCGAGACCGACGAGCCGTTCCTCGCCAAGGGCATCCGCTACGTCGCCGACGGCTACGACCTCGATTTTATCAGGGACAATCTGGAACGCGACCGCGACAATTTCCTGTTGCATCTCAACGAAGGCAGCAAGATCTATCGCGCCGTCGGCGATTGCGCGCCTGCGTTCGGCATGATCGGAACGCTGATCGGCATGGTGCAGATGTTCTCAAACATGTCGGACCCCTCGAAGCTCGGCCCGTTCATGGCGACCGCACTTCTGGCAACTCTGTACGGTGCGCTCGTCGCGAACCTGCTCTGTCTGCCGATCGCCGACAAGCTGCACGGCAAGCTGATCGACGAGGAAACCAATCGTACGCTGATCATTGACGGCATTCTGATGATCCGCGACTCCAAGAGCCCAACCCTGGTGCGCGAAATGCTGCTGGCCTATCTGCCCGAGAAGCATCGCCACGCCGAGGGCGAGCCGGTTCCGGCGTAACACCGGACGCCGGGATCTGAGCGATGGCAAAGAAGAAGCGCGAGGAGGCACACGGCGGCCACGGCTGGTTCGTGACGTTTGCCGACCTGATGGCCTTGCTGCTGGCGTTTTTCGTGATGCTGGTCGCGTTCTCGACCCAGGATGCCAACAAGCTGAAGATCGTTGCGGGCTCCATGCGCGACGCCTTCGGCGTCCAGAGCGAAGCCCGCTACGCAGGCATCATCGAATCCGACGGACTGCCGACCCGCGCGCGGCTGAAAAACGTCGACCACATCGAGCCTGAGGAAGCCTCCAACACGCCGACGCCGGATCAGGAGGACAAGGACAAGACGGCCGGCGCGAAGATCAAGGTCGACCGCAATTTTGCGTTGGCTGCAGCCTCGCTGCGCCAAGCTTTGCAGGACATGCCGGAACTGACCGAGATGTCCAAGCACATCATGTTCGAGGAGACCAAGCAGGGCCTCAACTTGGAGATCGTCGACCAGGACGGCCGCTCGATGTTCGCGGACGGTTCCAAGGTGCCTTACGACCGCACCCGTCGCCTGATCGAGAAGCTCGCGATTCCGCTCAAGGCGACGCCCCTGCGCGTCTCCATCGCCGGCCACACCGCGGCCGGCTTCGTACCGACCCGCAGCGACTATGGCGCCTTCGACCTGTCGGCCGACCGCGCCAACGCAGTGCGCCAGATCCTCGAGCGCGAGGGACTGCCGCCGTCGCATGTCTTTGCAGTCTCCGGCAAGGCGGATACCCAGCCGCTGTTTCCGGACGATCCGTCGCTTGCCGCGAACCGCCGTGTGACCATTACGCTGATGCGTGAAGATCCGCCGCTGCCGCCAAACTTGAAGCCCTAAAGCCCTTGCGCTACCATTTTACCTAAGGCTATCAGTCGCTGGGACAGCGATCGTGGCCGCGCCGTCACAGCATCTGCCGCGCCGCCTGCTATGATGGCGGGCCGATTGACAGGCGCACCGGAAGCGTCAAAAGGCGCCGGATCAATTCCAGGGACGAAGCGTTTTCCACCCTCATGACGGCGAGCATCACATCGACCGAGACCCAGGAAGGGCCGGTCACCTCCGGCTTTTGGTCCCTCACGCTCGGGAGCATCGGCGTCGTCTTCGGCGACATCGGCACCTCTCCGCTCTACGCGTTCCACGAGGCCGTCAGGGGCGCGGCCCATGGCGAGCCCGTGACGCGGCTGATGGTTCTCGGTGTGCTGTCGCTGATCCTGTGGGCGCTGTTCATTGTCGTCACCGCCAAATATGTCCTGCTGCTGCTGCGCGCCGACAATAACGGGGAGGGCGGCACGCTCTCCTTGATGGCGCTCGGCCAGCGCGCGCTCGGGCGGCGGAGCTGGTTCCTGCTCGCGCTCGGCGTGGTCGGCGCCTCCATGTTCATCGGCGATTCCATGATCACGCCGGCGATCTCGGTGCTGTCGGCGGTCGATGGCCTCAAGCTCGCGACGCCGGCATTCGAGCACTATGTCGTGCCGCTCACGGTGCTGATCCTGGTGCTGCTGTTCGCGGTCCAGAGCAAGGGGACTGCGCTGGTTGCTTCAGCCTTCGGGCCAGTGATGGTGATTTGGTTTGCTGTCCTGGCGGTGCTGGGCGTCATCCACATCGCCGACGACCCGTCAGTGCTGGCTGCGATCAATCCTTATTACGCACTGCAATTCCTGCTCTCGCACGGCACGATTGGCCTCGTGACGCTTGGCGCCGTGTTCCTCGCCGTGACCGGCGGCGAAGCGCTCTATGCTGATCTTGGCCATTTCGGCCGCAAGCCGATCCAGTCGGCCTGGATGTTCTTCGTGCTGCCGTCGCTTCTGATCAATTATTTCGGGCAGGGCGCATTGGTGTTGTCCGATCCTGCGGCGATCGAACATTCGTTCTACCGCATGGTGCCCGAGCATCTGGTGCTGCCGCTGGTCGGGCTTGCAACGGCTGCCACCGTCATTGCGAGTCAGGCGGTGATCACAGGCGCTTATTCGCTTGTTTACCAGGCAGTGCAGCTCGGCCTCTTGCCGCGCTTCGAGGTGCGCTACACCTCGGAGACGCACGCTGGCCAGATCTATCTGCCACGCGTCAACCGGCTCCTCCTGATCGGTGTGATGCTGCTGGTGCTGTTGTTCCACACGCCCAGCAACCTCGCGTCGGCTTACGGTATCGCCGTGTCCACCACCATGGTCGCCGACGGCATCATGGGTTTTGTGGTGATCTGGAAACTGTGGAACTGGAAGGCCGCGACCGCTGCGGTCGTGATCCTGCCCTTCGTCATGGTCGACATAACGTTCTTCAGCGCGAACCTGCTGAAGCTGCTCGAAGGCGCCTGGGTCCCGCTGCTGTTCGGTGCGGCGATGGCGGGGACGATCTGGACCTGGCGGCGCGGCTCAGGGATTCTGATCCAGAAGACGCGCCGGATCGAGGTGCCGCTGGACGACCTGATCCGCAGCCTGGAGAAGCGGCCGCCTCACATCGTCAAAGGCACCGCAGTGTTCCTGACCAGCGATCCCGCCTTTGTGCCGACCGCGCTCCTGCACAATCTCAAGCACAACAAGGTGCTGCACGAGCACAACGTGATCCTGACCATCGAGACCGCGCACACGCCGCGGGTCGATCTCTCCGAGCGATTCAAGATGGAGAAGATCAGCGAGAAGTTTTCCAAGGTCCGTCTGCGCTTCGGCTTCATGGAGCAACCGAACGTGCCCAAGGCACTCGCGATCGCGCGCAAGCAGGGCTGGCAGTTCGACATCATGTCGACGTCGTTCTTCGTGTCACGGCGCTCGCTGAAGGCGTCGGCGCAGTCGGGCATGCCGCTCTGGCAGGATCATCTGTTCATCGCGCTCAGCCGCTCGGCCAACGACGCCACCGACTATTTCCAGATTCCGACCGGCCGGGTGGTTGAAGTCGGAACCCAGGTCACCATTTGAGGGGCGATTGGGATCCAATGGCGGACCCATGCGAATTTTGCATGCCAAGGGCCCAGAATCGGGCTAGGCTATGCCGGCAGCGCAGGACTATAAGCCGCGCGCTCTCTTCCGCCGTTGTGCAGTGAAGCATTTTAGAGGCCACCAGGCTCTCCCATGACAAGTGACGTAGCAGTTCCCGCCCCGGAAACGGTGGCGGCCAATGGGCATGGCGATGCCCACACCACCGCGGGCTTCGGCGCGCTGACGCTCGGCAGCATCGGCGTCGTCTATGGCGATATCGGCACCAGCCCTCTCTACGCGTTCCGCGAGGCGGTGATGGCCGCGTCCGGCGCCGAAGGGACGCCGACGACGGCCGCCATTCTTGGCGTGGTCTCGCTCATCCTGTGGGTGCTGATCGTCGTGGTGACGCTCAAATACGTCGTGATCCTGCTGCGCGCCGACAACAACGGCGAGGGCGGCACGCTGGCCCTGATGGCGCTGGCCCAGCGCGCGGTCGGCACCGGCGGGTCGACCATCGTCCTGCTGGGCATCATCTCCGGTGCGCTGTTCTACGGCGATGCCGTGATCACGCCCGCCGTCTCGGTGCTGTCGGCCCTCGAAGGCATGAAGGACGTCACGCTGCGGTTCGAACCCTATATCGTGCCGCTGACGGTGGTGATCCTGGTCTTCCTGTTCGCCGTGCAATCGCGTGGCACTGCCCGTGTCGCTGCGTTCTTTGGACCGGTGATGTGTGTCTGGTTCGGCGTGATTGCGGCCGCTGCGATCGTTCCGATTATTCAGCAGCCGCAAGTGCTGCTTGCGCTGAACCCGTTCTATGCCGTGTCGTTCATGCTCCACCACGGCATCATCGGCTTCGTCACCCTGGGCGCCGTGTTCCTGGCCGTCACCGGCGCCGAGGCGCTCTATGCCGATCTCGGCCATTTCGGCAAGCGGCCGATCCAGACCGCCTGGCTGGCCATCGTGCTGCCGTCGCTGGCGCTGAACTATCTGGGGCAGGGTGCGCTCGTTCTCGGCGATCCCGCCGCGATCGAAAGCCCGTTCTTCCAGCTCTTCCCGCAAGGCATTATTCGCGGCAGCATGGTCGTGCTGGCCACGGCCGCTACCGTCATCGCGAGCCAGGCCGTCATCACCGGCGCCTATTCGCTGACGCGCCAGGCGATTCAGCTTGGGCTCCTGCCGCGCTTTGAAATTCGCCATACCTCGGAAGCCCATTCCGGCCAGATCTTCATCCCGCGTATCAACCAGCTGCTGCTGGTCGCGGTGATCATGATGGTGCTGCTGTTCCGCTCTTCCAGTGCACTGGCCTCGGCCTATGGCATCTCCGTCACGGGGACCATGGTCGTCACGGCGATGATGGGTTTTGTCGTGGTGTGGAAGGTGTGGCGTTGGTCGCCCATCGCGGCGGCCGCCCTGATCGCGCCGTTCCTGTTCCTCGACCTGACCTTCCTCGCCGCGAACCTGCTCAAGGTGTTCGAGGGTGGCTGGGTGCCGCTCGCGCTCGGCTCCCTCATGATCATCATGATGTACACGTGGCGGCGCGGCAGCCGGCTGTTGTTCGAGAAGTCGCGCAAGCTGGAGTTCCCGCTCGCCGACCTCGTGGCGATGCTGGAGAAGCGCCCGCCGCAGCGGGTACCGGGCACGGCCGTGTTCCTGACCAGCGATCCCCTGAGCGCGCCGACCGCGCTGATGCATAGTCTGAAACACTACAAAGTGCTTCACGAGAAGAATGTCATTCTCACCATCGAGACTGCGCAGACCCCGCGCATCGATCCGGCCGAGCGCGTGAAGCTGGAGGCGATCAGCCCGACCTTCTCCAAGGTGACGCTGAAGTTCGGCTTCATGGAATCGCCCAACGTACCGAAGGCGCTGGCGATCGCCCGCAAGCTCGGCTGGCAGTTCGACATCATGTCGACCTCGTTCTTCCTGTCGCGGAGGGCGCTCAAGCCCGCCGCCCATTCGGGGATGCCGCGCTGGCAGGACCGGCTGTTCATCTCGCTCAGCCGCTCCGCCAACGATGCCACCGACTATTTCCAGATCCCTTCCGGGCGCGTCGTCGAGGTCGGCACGCAAGTCACGATCTAGGGGCGGGATTCAAAGCCGCACTTCAAGTCGCTGCGATTTAGCTTTAACTTGCGCAAGGCAGCTCAAGCCTTTGTAGCGCTTGATTTTCGCATGCCGAGAGGCGAGGTTGCGCGCCGGCCGGGATCGCCCGGCAAGCGACCGCGACGTTGGAGGATGATGTGGCAAATCAAGTACAGGATCTGACCCCGGACGAGGTCTCCAAGGGTGTCGCGGAAGGGCGCTATCTGCTGGTCGACGTCCGTGAGCCAAACGAGGTCGAGGCCGAAGCCTATCCTTACGGCGTGGTCGTGCCGCTCTCGACCTTTGACCCCACGGCGATTCCTGATCCCCAGGGCAAACAGGTCGTGTTCGCGTGCCGCTCGGGCAAGCGCTCGGTGACCGCCTCGCTCGCTGCCCAGGCTGCGGGCCTGCCTTACGACAAGCATCTGGCCGGCGGCATGCTCGGCTGGAAGGCGGCGGGTCTCCCCAGCAAGGTTGGTGGCTGACGTCGCGATGACCAAGAGCTCCTCGCTGAACAAGGTCTTCGCCGACCTTCCTGTCACCATCTTCGAGGCGATGTCGCAGGCCGCGCGCGACAACAACGCTATCAATCTTGGCCAGGGCTTCCCCGACGATCCCGGCCCGGAGGACATCCGCCGCGCCGCGGCCGACGCCTCGCTCAACGGCTACAACCAGTATCCGTCGATGATGGGCATCCCGGAACTGCGCCAGGCGATCGCGACCCATTACGGCCATTGGCACGGGCTCAAGCTCGATCCGATGAGCGAGGTGATGGTCACGTCAGGTGGCACCGAGGCGCTGACCTCGGCGATCCTGTCGGTGGTGCAGCCCGGCGACGAGGTCGTCTGCTTCCAGCCGGTCTATGATTCCTACCTGCCGATCATCCGCCAGGCCGGCGGCATTCCGCGCCTGGTGCGGCTCGAGCCGCCGGGCTGGCGATTGAATGAGGACATGCTGAAAAGCGTCTTCAATTCAAAGACCAAGGCGGTGCTGTTCAACAACCCTCTGAATCCCTCCGCAGTGGTCTATCCGCGCGAGGACCTCGAGCTGTTGGCGCGCTACTGTCAGGAGTTCGACGTCATCGCGATCACCGACGAGGTCTGGGAGCACGTCACTTTCGACGAGCACAAGCACATCCCGCTGATCACCATCCCCGGCATGCGCGAGCGCACCATCAAGGTCGGCTCGGCCGGCAAGATCTTCTCGCTGACGGGCTGGAAGATCGGCTTCGTCTGCGCCGCGCCGCCGCTCTTGCGGGTCGCGGCCAAGGTGCACCAGTTCCTGACCTTCACGACCGCGCCGAACCTCCAGGCCGCCGTCGCCTATGGCCTCGGCAAGCCGGACGAGTACTTCGTGTCGATGCGAAAGGATCTGACACGGAGCAGGGACCGCCTGACCAGGGGGCTGGAGAGCCTCGGCTTCCCCGTGCTGAAGTCGCAGGGCACCTACTTCCTCACCGTCGACCTGTCGCCGCTCGGGCTGAACGAGAGCGATGCCGAGTTCTGCTGGCGGATCGTGAAGGACTACAAGGTCGCGGCAATCCCGGTCTCGGCATTCTACGAGCAGGACCCCGTGACCTCGGTGGTGCGCTTCTGCTTTGCCAAGAAGGACCAGACGCTCGACACTGCCCTGGAGCGGCTGTCGGACGCGATACGCGGCCGCAAGAGGTAGACCTGAGATGACAAATGTCAGCCGCTCCCGGTTTTGCCTGGGTCTTGCAATCACCGCCGCGCTGACGTTGCTCTCCGCCCCCGCCGGGGCCGAGGAGCGGGTCGTCAACTTCTACAACTGGTCGAACTACATGGCGCCCGACGTCCTTGAGGCCTTCACCAAGGAGACCGGCATCAAGGTGGTCTACGACACGTTCGATGCCAACGAGACGCTGGAGACCCGCCTGATGGCCGGCAAGTCCGGCTACGACGTCGTGGTGCCCACGGCGTATTTCCTGCAGCGCCAGATCAAGGCGAACATCTTCCAGAAGCTCGACAAGTCGAAGCTGCCGAACTTGGCCAACGCCTGGCCGATGGTGACGAAGAATCTCGCGATCTACGATCCCGGCAACGACTTTGCCGCGAACTACATGTGGGGCACGACGGGCATCGGCTACAACGTCGCGAAGGTGAAGCAGATCCTCGGGCCGGACGCGAAGGTCGACAGCTGGGACATCGTCTTCAAGCCGGAGAACCTCGCCAAGTTCAAAGACTGTGGCGTGCACATGCTCGACTCCGCCGACGACATCTTTCCGGCGGCGCTGAACTATCTCGGGCTCGATCCGAACTCGACCAAGCAGGCCGACCTCGAGAAGGCCGCCGATGCCGTCGCCAAGGTTCGCCCCTTCGTGCGCAAGTTCCACTCATCCGAATATCTCAGCGCCCTCGCGACCGGCGAGATCTGCTTCGTGGTCGGCTGGTCCGGCGACATCATGCAGGCCCGCGCGCGTGCGGCCGAAGCCAAGAGCGGCGTCGAGATTGGCTATGCCATTCCGAAGGAGGGCGCGCAGATGTTCTTCGACAATCTCGCGATCCCCGCGGATGCCAAGAACGTCAAGGAAGCCTACGAGCTGATCAACTATCTCTACCGTCCTGACGTGGCCGCCAAAAACTCGGACTTCCTGTCTTATGCCAACGGCAACCTCGCCAGCCAGAAGCTGGTCGATCCGAAAATCCTTGGTGACAAGAACATCTATCCGGACGAGGCGACACTCTCAAAGCTGTTCGTCATCACCGCCCGCGATCCCGCCACCCAGCGCATCATCAATCGGCTCTGGACCAAGGTGAAGACGGGGAGGTAGAGGGCCCGCGGTCGGTTGCAAGACCGATCGGCCAACTCAAATCCGCAAAACAACCCCATGCACAGTAGAACGGCGACGTGCGGCGCGGCGGCGGTCGCGGAGTCCAAGTCGTGACGCGAACTGGTGGAATCGACGCCCGTGCGCAAAGTCTCGTTGCGTGCTTTCGCCGGAGCCTTGCGCCTACCGCCACCGCCGGTGCAGCCACAACCACTGCTCGGGATATTCGCGCACCCAGCCTTCCACCACATCCGTGACCGCCTGTGTGGTGCCCTGGATGTCGATCTTGCCGTCGGCGTCGCGCACCGGCGGGATCTCTTCCGTCAGTTCGGCACGGAAACGGTAGCCGGGAAGGCGGATGATGCGCACGCCGTGGATCGGGCACTCGACCTGGCGCAACAGGCGCGCCAGCGTCGGGTTGGCGCGGGTCTTGCGGCCGAAGAAAGTGACTTCGACGCCGCCGGTCAGATACTGGTCGATCAGCATGGCGACGTGCTTGCCGTCTCTCAGCGCCTGACCAAGTCGCAGTGGCGCGTCGCGGCCGGCCGGGATCAGGGTCCCCATGTTCACCTGGCGCATCTCCTCGATGATGCGGTCGGCGGAGGCAATGTTTGGTCGGCGGTAGAGGATCGCAGTGTCGAGCCCGTGCGCGACGGCGGCGAGCGCCGGCAATTCCCAATTGGCCAGATGCGAGGTGAAGATCAGTGCCGGCTTGCCGTCGTCCCTGAGTTGGTCGTGCAATTCGATGGTGCGCGGCGGCAGCTCGATCCGGCTGCGCTCCGGATGAGCGCGGTCGTAGTCCCAGATATGATCGATATGGGCAAACTCGGCGCCGACGCGGCCGAGATTGTCCCACACGCCCATCAGGATCTGCTCGATCTCTTCCGGCGACTTCTCGGGAAATGCCGCGGTGAGGTTGGCGCGACCGATGCGGTGCTCGCGCAGGCGCGGACCGATCGTCTTGGTGACGCGCGCGAAAAAGTCCGAGGTCTTGACCGGATCGAAATAGCGCGTCGTCTTCAGCATGCCGACGGTGGCCGCACCGATCAGGCTGCCGCCGATCGACTTGGCGGCATTGCGCGCGCGAATCTTCGTGCTGATAGAAATCAGCGCCATGCGTCCGGTCAGGCCGGTTCGCGGGTCAGGATCAGCGAGGCGTTCTGGCCGCCGAAACCGAACGAGTTCGACATCACGGCGGTGACGCGGGCATCGCGTGCCTTGTTGCCGACGACGTTGAACAGGATCGTGGGATCCGGTGTCTCGTAATTGATCGTCGGCGGAATGCGCTGATGCTCGAGCGTGAGCAGCGAGAAGATCGCTTCGACCGCGCCCGCGGCCGAGATGGTGTGGCCGACCATCGACTTGTTGGAGGTGACCGGAATCTTCTGCGCGAGATCGCCGAACACGGCCGAGGTCGTGTTGAACTCCATCTTGTCGTTTTCGGGCGTCGCGGTGCCGTGCGCGTTGATGTGGTCGATCTGGTCAGGCGTCATGCCTGCATCGGCCAGCGTCTTGTTCATGCAGCCGATGATCGGCTTGCCATCGGGCGAGGAGCGGGTGCGATGGAAGGAGTCGGTGAGCTCGCCGCAGCCGGCGATCACGCCGAGGATCTTTGCGCCACGCGCGGTGGCAGCCTCATAGCTCTCGAGCACGAGGGCGCCTGCGCCTTCGGCCATGACAAAGCCGTCGCGGTTCTTGGAGAAGGGACGGGAGGCCGCCTGCGGCGGATCGTTTTGAGTCGACAGCGCCGAGAGCAGCGAGAAGCGCACCAGCGCTTCCGGATTCACGGTGCCGTCGGTCGCGACGCACAGCGCCGCATCGGTCTCGCCGCGGCGGATCGCCTCGACGCCGAGCTGGATCGAGGTTGCGCCCGATGCGCAGGCCGTCGACAGCGAGATCGGCGAGCCCTTGGTGCCAAAGGTTTCGGCGAGATGCGCGGCCACCGAGCCGAACATGAAGCGGTGATGAAAGGCGCTGTACTTGCCGCCACCGGAAATGCGCAGCAGGTCGTCGTAGGTGAAGTCGGGTGAGCCGACGGCGCGGCCGAGCTCGCGCCGCTGCGGCCACTCGACTTCAACAGGTGCGACCGCGAGGAAGAGCGGACCCGGAAAATCGCCCTTGGCGCCGATGCCAGCCTGCTCGAGGGCTTCCTGGGTGACCAGTTCGGCCATGCGCTCGGAGAGGCCGGTGGAGGAGAACGGATCGACGCTGACGAAATCGACCGTGCCGGCCATCGTGGTCTTCAGGCCGTCGACCGGAAAGCGCGTGATGGTGCGGATGCCGGATTCGCCGGCGACGAGCTTCGACCAATTGTCGGTCTTGCCGGCGCCGAGCGAGGTCGTGATGCCCATGCCGGTGACGACGACAACAGGACGCCCGAGTTTGTCGCGTGGTGCAGTCATGTCGATCGTCCCCCGATAGAGCTAGTCAATCGCCTCGACCAGCGCCATGCCTTCGCCGCGCCAGTGTCCGGCTCCCACCACGACAATCTGGGTGGGCGCCCCCTGCATTTCAATCTCGGTGCCGGTCGAATCGTTCGGCGGGAACAGCGCGCCGCGCGAGATCGAGAGGGCCGCGAGCGCAATCCCGAGCGGGAATTGCGTTTCCATGGTGTGGCCGAACATCGTACCGGTGGCGCGCACCGGAAAATCGGCGTGCTTCTTCAGGAAGCCGCGCTCTTCCGACGTTGCCGGCTCCGCGCCTGACGCGCCCGAAATGATCGCGCCCTTGCCCGCGCGCTTCGGCAGCTTGTCCCAAAGCTTCTCCAGCGTCGCTTCCATGTCGCCGCCCTGCTTGCGGCGGGCGAGGTCAGTCACGACGCTCGACAGTTTTGCGTAGGGCTTGGCGCCGCGTGCTTCCGCATGCGCCCGGGATTCCAGCACCAGGAACGCGCCGGCCGAGCCGAGCGCGAAGCCGGCGTGGTCCTTGCGTGCCCAGACGGGAGCGAACTTGTCCTTCAGATTGAAGTCGCCGAATTCGTAGAGCACCAGCAAGTCCTTGCGCTCGCCATTATGCGAACCGCCGACCAGCGCTATGTCGCTCTCGCCGGAGGCGATGCGCGACAGTGCGATGCGCAGCGCATCGGCGCCCGCAACCTCTTCGCCCATGAAGGTGCGCGAGGTGCCACCGAGACCGTTGACGATGGCAATGTTGCCGGCGAGCAGATTGGAGAGCTGGGCCAGAAACAGCGTCGGCCTGAGATCGCTCATCAGCCGTTCGTTGAGGAAGCCGGGCGCATTGGCGCCCTTGGCTTCGGCGTTCAGCACGCCGGTATCGACATTGAGATCGCGTTCGCCGCCGCCGGCGGCCACCACCATGTCGATCTTCGACAGGATGTCCTTGTTGCCCTTGACGCCGGCCGAGTCGAGCGCGAGGCCGGCAGCGTAGACGCCGATGCGCTGCCAGGCTTCCATCTGGCGCTGGTCGCCCTTCTTCGGGATCTGGCTGTCGAAAGACACAGGCAGCAGCGGGTGCACGATGAAAGGCGCAAAGCCCTTCTCGTCGACATTGACGCGCTTTTCCTGGAGCGCGGCCCAGGTGGCGTCGAGCCCTTCGCCGAGCGAGGTGGCAAGACCAATGCCGGTGATCCAGACTTCCGTCTGGCCGGGCTTCGAAGCAGTGTCAGTCATGGCGAGACAGCCTGTTGCGGAAACCCGACGCGTTTGGCAACCGCGTCCATGAAGGCACGCATATCCGCATTGGGGAAGGGAATCTGCGTGAAGGTGAGTGTCGAATTCGCACGCAGCTTACCGCCGACCTTGATCTTGGCTTCGGTCACGGCATAGCCCGAGCCCTGATGCGACAGGCTCGCCTCGATGCTCATGACATCGCCGGGGAATACCGAGCCGCGGACCTTGGCTTCCTTGACGGCAGCCAGGATCGGCATGCGCTCGAACTTGAGCACGCCGAGCTGAAGCCAGCCGGAGGCCTGCGCCATCGATTCGATCAGGAGCACGCCGGGCATCAGGGGATAGCCCGGGAAGTGTCCCTCGAAGATGGTGCTCTCCTTGGGGACCTGGGCCTCGACGACAATCGTCTGCGCGTCGACGTTGAGGTCGACGACGCGATCGATCATGTGGAAGTATTCGAGTTGCATGACCGCCCGATTAGGCGCTCGCGCCCTTGGCGGCAACCAGCTCGTCGATGCGCGCGCACAGGTTCTTCAGCACGAAATACTGCTCGGTGGTCGCCTTGCCGTCGTTGACTTCCTGGGTCCACTTTTCCAGCGGCAGCTTGATGCCGAACTGCTTGTCGATCGCAAACGCGATGTCCAGGAAATCGAGGCTGTCGATGCCGAGGTCATCGATGGCATGGCTATCCGGCGTGATCGTGTCGCGCGGGATGTCGCAGGTTTCAGCGATGATCGTAGCGACCTGATCGAATGTGGAGGACATCACTAAGCCTTTGATATATTGCTGATATTTGTTAGATATCCAGGAGTGGAACGGTGGGTGGGCATCGCGCCCCTGATGACGCCCTCTAACCCCCCTCTGGACGGGTCGAAAGCCCGTATATCGGAGCGCCGCCCTGAGTTCAATGGAGCCGGACAAGGCCGTGGACAGGGCTGGGGATGCCGGCCCGATCTCCGGTACTGGCGTTCTACGGTAGCGCCGTCATAGCCGGGCTTGTCCCGGCCATCCACGCCTTGTCAGCTGCCCTAGAGAACGTGGATGCCCGGGACAAGCCCGGGCATGACGACGTCCGGACGGGTCTAGATGTGCGGGGTCGTGATCTTGACGCAGTCCCGCCGGCCCATCAGCACGCAATCCTGGGTCCGGCGCAGATCGGCGATGCTGACGGCGAGCCAGATCCCGATGGCGGTCAGGGCGATGGTGAAGGCGAGCGCCGCGACGTTGGCGAGCATACGATGGCGGAAGTCGTCCGGCTCGTCCCGGGGCTGCTCGTAACGGGACAGGTCGAGCGGTTCGGGCGCTGCCGCATGCAGCTTCTGTACGATGCCGCTGCCCCGGTGGATCACCGGAGTGGGCGTCGTGCGCGGCCTGAACTGGAGCACCCGGTGCTCGTCGTCCGAGGTTATGGGCCGCTGGGATTTCATGGGGCGGGGATCACTCCGAAGCAGCGATTTTTAAATACCATAGGCGACACAAGGGGTGCAGAAAATCTTGTCAACGCGCACGTGCATTGCGCGTTCGCATTATCTTTCATCATCGCCGCAAACGATCCTCGGAGCGGTTGTCATCCCTCCGCGAGGGACGCCCGGGTTGCGCTGCAACAAGTGCCAAGATCAATAATCGCTAGGACAATGGCGCCGCCCGCCCCGAACGCATGTTGCCGCCACAAGGCCCATGGCATAATCGGGAACCCAGCCGTGGCAACCAATTGAAAGGCCCCTCGATCATGACCCCCAACGCGCGCGAGCCGAGAGTGCACCCGGTGCCGATCCTGTCGCTTCGGCCGACGCAGATGACGGTCGGCATGCGCGAGGTGAAGGAGAAGCGCAAGCGCTGGCGCGAGCACGACAAGAACAAGCAGGCCGATCTGCTTGGCACCCATATGATCCCTGTCGTCGCCGGACCTGACGGGCATTACTACGTGATCGACCATCATCATCTCGGTCGCGCACTGCACGACGAGGGCATCAAGAAGGTGCTGGTCACCGTCGTCGGCGATCTTCGCATGGTCGAGCGTGAGGCGTTCTGGGGCGTGATGGACAACAAGCGCTGGGTCTATCCTTACGACAGCAAGGGCGAGCGGCGTCCGTTCCGCGATCTGCCGAAATCGGTCGTCGATCTCAAGGACGATCCGTTCCGTAGCCTTGCCGGCGAACTTCGCCGCATGGGCGGCTTCGCCAAGGACACCACGCCGTTCTCCGAATTCCTGTGGGCTGACTTCCTGCGGCGAAAAATCTCACGCAAGGCGATCGATGCCAATTTCGATAAGGCGGTCGAAAAAGGTCTGGCCGCAGCCAAGAGCAAGGATGCAGTCTATCTGCCCGGCTGGTGCGGCCCTGCGTCGGACGATTGAGGCTGTCCCGCGTCTCTTGGAGGTCATCAGGCGGGAGTGGAGCGTCCGTGGACAGGCGTGCATTCCTGCTGGGGTCTTGTGCCGCAATGGCGTTGTCGAGGCGTGCTCACGCAGATGACCTTGACGACCTGTCGGCCCGGCTGGCGTCCGAGACAAAAATCTGTGCGGCGTCCGCGACCGTCCTGAGAAACGGACACGTGGTGCGGCAACTGTCAGTGTCCGGCTGCGGCACGGCTCCCGGCCCAGATGCCGTCTTTCAGGCCGCGTCATTGTCGAAGCCGGTTGTCGCCTACATCGTGCTTCAGATGGCGCGGCGTGGAAAATTGTCGCTGGACAGGCCGCTCAGCGAGATATTTCCCGACGGATACGCGCACCGGCAGAACATCTTCGCTCTGAAGGAAGCTCCTGTCGTCGACACGGTTCCGGTCGAAGTCCTGCGCGCCGTAACACCGCGGGCGCTGCTGTCTCATAGCGCCGGATTTCCGAACTGGGCTTCCAAGGGACCGTTGACGCCAAGTTTTGCCCCAGGTGCGCGCTGGCAGTACTCAGGCGAAGGATATTTGCTGCTCCAGCGCATGCTCGAAGCCGTGACCGAACGTCCTCTCCAGCAACTGGCCGAGCAGGAGGTGTTTGCTCCGATTGGATTGACCGACACCGCGTTCAAGCTCACGCCGGCGATACAGCCAAACCTCGTTTCAGGGGCGCCTCGCCAACTCCGCTTTCCCTATGAGATTGCACCCAGCTCGCTGTACACCTCGGCGAACGATTACGCGCGCTTCATGGCTGCGGTGCTCGGCGACGAACAATTGCTGGCGTTGATCACGACCGATCCGGTGAAACTCCCGGCGCCAAATCTTTCCTGGGGACTGGGATGGGCGATCGAGGAGAGAGGGCGCCCGGCTTCGATTTGGCATTGGGGCAGCAATCCCGGGTTTCGCTCGCTCGCCATGGCCGATCTCCGATCACGCGATGCGGTTGTCGTGCTGACGTCGTCCGAGGCCGGGATGCCGTTGGCCAAGGCGATCTTGAATTCGGTCTTGCCCGGAGATCATCCAGGGCTCGATTTGGACCTGGTGCGATAGAGCCGCAACCGGCTCTGCGCGACGCGTCGCATCGTCGCGACATCGGCGGGAGGCGCGTGCTGACATCAGTCGCGCTGGAAGATCTTGGCGCCGGGGTAGATGCGCCGAGCATAGGTGACGACCAGCGCGCGGTCCTGGGTTGCCTGGAACGGCGTACGGATCCGGCTCGACCCGACAATCAGGTGCCATAGACCATTGAGCTTCTGAATGATGACTTTCATCTAAGCGTTCCTCGAAGACACGGCATACAAGCCAAAGCTGCTTGTCGCTGATGTCTTGCGATTCCTCGATCTCGCTCGGGGTCGTGAAATTCCCCAGAGCGTTCGTGCTCGCTGCAAAACATCAGCGACACTTATGAGTTGGTGATGGCGTGCAGTCCGGCGAGGTGAATCCGATCACAGCCGCTTGAACGCAATCATTTTCCACGCCGGCGAAACCGTCCTGAAACAGAGCGGCCCCACTTATTGGTGGTAGTCGAGCTCATAGAGGAGGCTCACATGCGCCGTCTGGTTTTCGTCATTGCGTTACTTGCGGTCGCTTCAGTCGGTATCTCGGCGTCCTTCGCCGCAGTCCACCAGGCCAGGACTTTGACATTCGAGGAGCGCTTTGCGCCCGCGCTCCCGCTGATGGTCAAGCACTAGCTGCGTAGCGGCATCGCCCACGATCATTTCGGGGTGTGCTGGTCCGGCGAGGACAGCAGTCGCTCCATGTCCGCGGCAGCTTCGCCGTCGCGCACCTTCTGCATTAGGGCGTGACGCTCGGCGCCGGCCGGGAGATTCCTGGCGGCGGCGCGGGCGTCCTGCGTGAACTTGTTCAGGCGTTCCTGGAGGGACAGGGCCGGTCGCGTACGATTGCGCTTCTTGGTCATGGTTTGCCCTTTCGCGGGCCAAGCCAACCACGCGCCGCCAAGACGCGTCCTTAACTTTTGTTGGAACCGGGCAGGGCGATTGCGGGTTTTTATCCCGACGGCGCTGCGGCGCTATGAGTTCCATCTCCATGACCGGAGCCAGATCAAGTGCCCAGCGACGCGATCCGCGCGGCGCTCATCGAGCGCCTGCGCATTTCTTCAGGACTCAACGACGAGGACATCAGGGAAATCGAAGCCATTCCGATTTCGGTGCGGCACTTTCCCGCCGAAACGGCCGTGGTGCGCGACGGCGAGCGCGCGACCGATTGCTGCCTGATTGCCGACGGATTCTGCGCGCGGTCCAAGACGATCGCAAGCGGCAAGCGGCAGATCCTGTCGCTGCATATTCCGGGCGAAATCCCCGACCTGATGAGCCTGTTCCTGCACGTGATGGACCACGATCTGTCGACGCTGACATCAGCGACGCTCGGCTTCATCAGCCACGAGACGCTGCGAAAGCTGCATCGCCGCAGGCCGGTCGTCGCCGAGATGTTCTGGCGCGACACGCTGATCGATTCCGCGATGTTCCGCGAATGGATCGTCAATGTCGGCCAGCGTCCTGCGCCGGCGCGGCTCGCCCATGTCATGATCGAATTGCGCGAGCGGCTGAGGATCATCGGGCGGTTGGATGGCAACAGCTTCGAGATGCCGCTGACCCAGGAACAAATCGGCGAGGCCTTGGGAATAACATCGGTGCACGCCAATCGTGTGATCAAGCAGGTGCGGCAGGAGGGCATCGTCGAGTTTAGCCGCGGCCGCGTCACCGTGCTCGACGAGCGGAAATTTCAGGAACTAGCGGATTTCGACGGCCGTTACCTCCATCAATCGCCAACCCTTTGAGGCGCCCGATGCCGCGATTTCACTTCGACATCCATGAGGACAGCCGTCTCATCCCGGACGAGGACGGGCAAAATCTTGCGAATGTGGGCGTTGCCCGCAAGGAAGCGATGATGACCGGCGCGTCCATCGCTCGCGAGGCATTCGTCGCCGGCAGTGCCGGCCACGTCGTCGTGGACGTGCGCGAGGACGAACATGCGCCGTGCCTGAAGATCTCGATCAGGCTCGAGGTCGAGGAGTTGGCGGACCAGTAGTCCGACTTCTTTGCGCAATACGCGCAGAAGACGCAATTGTTCCTCGGACGTGGCAACTTATATGCCCGCTCGATATCATTTCAATCTGGTCGACACCGACCGTGTCACCGACGCCGGCGGCGCAATTCTTGATCATGATGATCAGGCGAGAAGGATTGTGCCCGATCAATTCCGGCCGCGTGTCCCGCACACCCTGCGCGAGGTCCTCCGGCGGTAGCAATGCGCGGATAGCCGGCGTGCCGAACGAGATCAACTGCTCAAGAGCGCGCGCAACGCCGACACGATGGCACATCTCGAGGATTGGGTGTCATCACCGGGACTGCAGCCTCAGGAACCGCGCTTGCTCCGGCGCAGGTTTGGAACGCCAGCGTTCGACCTTGATTGAATGCCAGGGAGGAGTTTCTGAGAAAGCTCAGCCTGGACCCGCGGCGACAATTCCCTATCGCTGCCGCTGGCTCCAATAGTCGTCCAGCGTCGGCGTCTCCATGTCGAAACGATCGCGAATGGTCGAGCAGGTGCTGCCGCCGAGCCTTGCGATGGCATCGAGCTTGGCTGGATCGATATGCAGGCGCTCGGCGTCGACGACGTCCTGATGGTAATGCGCGAACAAGATCTCGCCCAAGATGATCTGGCGCGACTTGCCAAGCTCCAGCGTGATGTGGCGGCGGCATTCGAATGCGGCCGGCGCCTCCTTGATCCAGGGTGAGGCCACGGTGTTGCCCGGCATCGCGGTCAGGCCTGCGGCTTTCAGCTCGTCGTGATCAGGCGCGAACGGCACTGCGCAGACATGCATCGCTTCCGCAATCGCGTGCGAGACGATGTTGACGGTGAAGACCTCGGTCAGGCGGATGTTGAGACCGGTGTCCTTGAACCGCATGTCCGGGTGGTTCTCGACGCCGAGTGCGAGGATCGGCGGATCGGCCGACAGGCAATTGAAGAAGCTGAACGGCGCCGCGTTGATCCGCCCGTGCGGATCGACCGTCGTCACCAGCGCGATCGGCCGCGGTACGACGGTGCCGATCATCAGCTTGTATTTGTCGCGCGCCGACAGTTCGCGAAAGTCGAACGTCACATCGCTGGGCTCGTGAGCGCTGGTGTCCATCTACCCTCTCAGGTCGGAACGGTCGTCGAAACCGCGACCGCCGCGCATGTTTCAGGGCAATTATCGGCGCTTCAGGTGAAAAATCGAGCGGAAGATTTGAGCAAGGGCCGCTAGGTTTGCCTGTTGTCCTTGTGCGGCTCGTCCTTGCCGCCGAGCATTCGGTGCACGTAATGCTCAAAGCGGCGGCCGATCGTGAGCACCACAAAGGCGAGCCCGAGCGAGACCGCAACGATCTTCCATTGGCCGGCGCCGCAGACCACGCCGAGGCCGGCGGCGAGGAAGGTGCAGGCGGCGCTTGTCAGGCCGCGGACGCGAAATTTATCACTCTCGTGGACGATCACGCCGGCGCCGAGAAAGCCGATGCCGGTGAGGATGCCCTGAATAACCCGGCTCGTGGCATCGGCGACTTTGCCGGGTTCGGCGAGTTGCAGCGCGAGCAGAATCACGGTTGCTGTGGCGAGCCCGACGATGCCGAGCGTCTTCAGCCCGATCGGATTGCCGTGCAGATCGCGGTTGAGACCGATTGCGCTGCCGGCGAGCGTCGCAATGCCGAGGCGCAGCAGGATTTCAGGCCAGTCGAGCTCTGTCATTTTTTCGGCAGGCGTCCCATCAGATAGAATTCGTCGTTCGGCCGCATGCTGGTGAAATTCGCCAGACGATTCGACAGGCCGAAGAACGCAGAGATCGCGGCGATGTCCCAGATATCGTCGTCGCTGAAGCCGTGCGGGGCAAGGGCTGCGAAATCCTCCTCAGAGCTCCGCTGCGCGTCCACCGAGATCTTCATCGCGAAATCGAGCATCGCCTTTTGCCGCGGCGTGATGTCGGCCTTGCGATAGTTGGTCGCGATCTGGTCCGCAATCAGCGGATTCTTGGCGCGGATGCGCAGGATCGCGCCATGGGCTATCACGCAATACTGGCACTGGTTGGCCGCCGAGGTCGCCACCACGATCATCTCGCGCTCGGCCTTGGTGAGGCCGCCGTCCTTTTCCATCAGCGCGTCGTGATAGGCGAAGAAGGCGCGGAACTCGTCGGGGCGGTAGGCCAGCGTCAGGAAGACGTTCGGTACGAAGCCGCTCTTTTCCTGCACGCCGAGAAGACGCGTGCGGATGTCGTCGGGGAGCGTGTCGAGGGCAGGTGCGGGGAAGCGTTGCGCAGGTTTGGTCATGGGCATGGATTCCGGCTTTCAGGCCGGCAACCATAGTCGATGCGGGAGGCTGCCTCAATGTGGTTGAGGCGCGAGCGCGGAGCTACCGCAGCGGCTTCTTCAGCAGCGAGAAGCGATCGGGGTCGAGGCCCATCGAGGGCTGCAGCATTGGCGTCTCGGCCGGCGCCAGCGTCTTGGCGGGCGGCGCGGAGAACACAGGATCATTCGGCACGTCGCGCTGCGAGGTCGCGCCGCGCCAGCGTTCCAGCACGGCGCCGACGAAATGCATGTCGTGGCCCGCGGAGACCGACGGCACGCTCGAAATGGTGGCTTCGCCGCGCGGCAATTGATGCGGCGGCACTTCCTTGAAGCGCAGGCGGGTCGGCAGTGCGACGCCTTCGCCGAACGCCAGCACCTCGCGAGTGCCGAGCGAGGGCACGAAGGACAGCAGGTTCGCGGCCGCATCCGACACCGCGGCGCGCAGCAGCGCCTGGTCGCGGTCGTTGGCAAGACGCATCGTGAACAGGGTGTTGCACTGGGAAATGATGGTGGCGTCGAGCTCGGCGGGACGCTGCGTGATGAGACCGAGATAGACGCCGTATTTGCGGCCTTCCTTGGCGATGCGCGACACCGCCTTGCGGGTCGGGCCGAAGCCGATATTGCGGTCGGCGGAGGCGTAGCGGTGCGCCTCTTCGCAGACGAACAGCATCGGCGAGACGCCGTCGCTCCACAGGCCGAAGTCGAAGGCCATGCGGCACAAGACCGAGACAACGGAATCGATGACCTCGGCCGGGAAGCCGGCGAGCTGCATCACCGTCATCGGCTTGCCGTTGGCGGGCAGGCGGAACAGATGGCTGATCACCTCTGCCATGGTGTCGCCGCCGACATTGGCGTTGTCGAACATGAAGGCGTAGCGCGGGTCGTTGCGCACGGCTTCGATGCGCGAGATCAGCTTGTGATAGATGATGCGCGAGGAGCGGTTTTCGAGCTTGCCCATGCGCTCGTCGATCAGCGAGATCAAATCGACAAGGCGGTACGGCACCGGCGTATCGACGGTGAAGCCGACCTGCTTGGGATCGATGCGCTTCAGGCCGAGGCGATCGGTGTTCTGGTATTGGGTATAGATGGCCTTGGCGATCGGGATGACTTCGGCGAGGACGTCGAGTTCCTCGGGCACACCGGCGCGACCGCCGAACAGCACGTCGACGATTTCCTCGAAATTGAACAGCCAGAACGGCAGCTTCAGGTTCCGCGGGTTGAGCACCAGTGCCCGGTCGCCGAAGCAGCGGCCATATTCGTTGTGCACGTCGAGCAGGAAGATGCGCAGGTTCGGGCGCGCCTTCAGGATCTCGTTGAGCAGCAGCGACACGCCGGTGGATTTACCGACGCCGGTCGATCCCAGCACCGCAAAATGCTTGGAGAGCATTTCCTCGATATCGACATAGGCGATGACCGAGCGGTCCTGCTGGAGAAAGCCGACATTGATCTGGTCCGAGCCGGTCGGCGCGTAGATCGTGCGCAGCTCCTGGCTGGTGATCAGGTCCACGGCATCGCCGATGGTCGGATAGTTGGTGACGCCGCGCTGGAATTTGGCCTTGTCGGCGGCGTTGAGGATTTCCCCGAGCAGATCGACCGAGGCGATCGCGATCAGATTGTCTGTGCTCGACAAATTCTCGCAGGACACCTCGGTGATCATCGCGACGATGACGGAGCTGGCGCAGCGGATGCTGACGAAGCGGCCGACGGTGGCCCGAACTTCCGAGATCGGCATCTGGGCTTCCGCCAGAAGCCCGACCCGAGCAAGGGATCCACGTACCGAAATCACGCGTCCAAAGGATGTCACGATGGGATGAACCTGAAAAGTCAGACTGTTTCTCCGACTATGCGCGGTCGTCGCTGCACAAACGGTTAAACGGCAGGCGCGGGGGCTTTGTTAAATCTGCGACAATTCGGGCAAGAGATTTGTTCTCAATGCATATTTGAGGGCTGAATCGGCCCGAAAATGCTGCTTTGTTGGGGTTTTGGGCCCAGATCCAGTTAATGAAGACTTTACCATTCGGGCAGTCCGTTAGCCGTTCGCGGGACTGCGGTCCTTGCCCCGGGCGTCGCCGTCGCCGCAGAGGCGGCCCGCGTTGATTTGTTGACGGGACCTAATCATTTGTACATTAGTACAAATGAGCCTGCGGCCCTGAATGCCGCCCTGGAGGCGCCCGTTACCGTTTGCGCCGCGCCCGATTGCGCTATTCCGCGAAGCGGATCGCGACCAATTTTGGAGGAACCCATGCAGCCCGAACCGATCCTCGATCTCGCCCATCTCGGCCACATGGAATTGCTGACGCCAAAGCCCGACGAGAGCCTGAAGTTTTTCGTCGACGTCATGGGCATGACCGTCAGCGGGCGGAAGGGCGAGTCGGTCTATCTGCGCGGCTGGGACGATTACGAGCGCTATTCGCTCAAGCTCACGGCGTCGAAAACCTCAGGCATGGAGCACATGGCGCTGCGCGCGCGCAGCCAGCAGGCGCTGGAGCGCCGCGTGGCTGCGCTGAAAGGCTCGGGCTTCGACATCGGCTGGATCGACGGCGACATGGGGCAGGGGCCGACCTTCCGCTGTCGTGACCCTGACGGCCACATCGTCGAACTGTACTACGAGACCGAGTGGTATCAGGCGCCGCCGGAGCTGAAGCCCGCGTTGAAGAACCAGGCGCAGCGCTTTCCGGCGCGCGGCGTCAATGTTCGGCGGCTCGATCATCTCAACTGCCTGGCCGTCGACATCAAGGCCAACCGCGAGTTCTTCGAGAATTACCTCGGCTGCCGCCTCACCGAGCAGATCGTGCTCAATGACGGCCGCGAAGCCGCGATGTGGCTGACGATGTCGAACAAGAGCTACGACTTCGCCTATTCGCTCGACCATTCCGGCACGCCCGGCCGTTTCCACCACGTCACCTACGCGCTCGACAGCCGCGAGGAGATTCTTCGCGCGGCAGACATCTTCCTGGAGAACGGGGTCCACATCGAGACCGGTCCGCACAAGCACGCGATCCAGCAGACCTTCTTCCTCTACGTCTACGAGCCCGGTGGCAACCGCGTCGAGGTCGCCAACGCCGGCGCGCGCCTCATCCTTGCACCGGACTGGAAGCCGATCGTCTGGACGGAGGAAGAGCGCAAGAAGGGCCAGGCGTGGGGGTTGAAGACAATCGAGTCCTTCCACACCCACGGCACGCCGCCGGTGGAGACGAAGGAGCACGGGTGAGCTTGGCTGGGTCTGAGCAAGCGCCTCGTCCTTCGAGACGACGCGCTTCGCGGTCTCCTCAGGATGAGGCTAAGCGGCATCACTGCTCGTCGAATAACTGCCACGCACTCCGCCCTCATCCTGAGGCCCCGCCGCAGGCGGGCGTCTCGAAGGATGCACTGCCGGCAAGGTCCTAGCCACTCTTTCTTCGTGTTGCTTAGTGCGCCGCCGCCCGCGCGCGCGCGATCGTCTCGCGCACACCCGTCCAGGCCGGCTTGTCCGGCGCGAACTGTCCGCGCAGGAAGGCGACGAGTTCCTCGACCTGCGCGTCGCTCATGCTATTTCCGAACGCGGGCATGTAGCCGAGATCGCTCGACGCGGGCTCCGTGATGCCGTGCAGGATCACCTGCACCAGATTGTCCGGCGCCGTGCTGTGCAGATTGCTGTTGAGCGCGAGCGAGGGCCGGCTGCCGAACAGCGGCAGGCCGCCGACCTCGTGACAGACCGCGCAGGCGCCCTGATAGAGCCGCGCGCCAGTGGACGAGGCGATCGTCACTTGCGTTGCGCTCTCCAGCTTCGTTGCCAGTGCGGGCACGTCGGCCGCGCCGTCATTGAACGAGCCGAGATAGACCGCCATTGCGCGGATATCCTGATCGGGCAGGGCTTTGAGATCCCGAACGATCGGCGCCATGGGGCCGGCCGCGACGCCGTGATAGCGCGAATGACCAGAGCGCAAATAAGCGAACAGCTCATCCTCGCTCCAGGGGATCGGCGCGTGCGAGAGCGAGGTCAGTGGCGGCGCTTCCCAACCTTCCGCAAAGCCGCCGGCGAGATAGGCCTGGCGCTGCTCGGCGCCGAGCGCATTGCGCGGCGAATGACAGGCGCTGCAATGGCCGAGGCTCTCGACGAGATAGGCACCGCGATTCCAGGCCTCGGATTTGGCAGGATCGGGTTTGAACTCTTTGGTCTGATGGAACAGCGCGTTCCAGCCCGCAAGCAGCGGGCGAAGGTTGAAGGGGAAGCTGAGCGTGTTCGCAGGTGTGCTCGCGCCCACCGCAGGCTGCGCCATCAGATAAGCGTAGAGCGCCTGCATGTCAGCGTCGCTGGTTTTGGAGAAGTGCGTGTAGGGGAAAGCGGGATAGAGCTGCCGCCCGTCGCGATGCAAGCCATCGCGCATGGCGCGCTCGAAGGCGGGATAGGACCAGGTGCCGATGCCGGTCTCGATGTCAGGCGTGATGTTGGTCGAGTAGATCGTGCCGAACGGCGTCTCCAGCGCGCGGCCGCCGGTGTTGAGCACGCCATTCAGGCTGGTGTGGCACTCCGCGCAATTGCCGAGCGCTGCAAGCTGCTGGCCGCGCGCGATGGTCGCGGCGGAATAGACCGATGCATCCGGCCGCGCGATCGGCGCGATAGCGCGCCCTGGTAGAAGCGCTGCGCCGATGCCGATCGCGGCGGTGCAGACCGCTGCAATGGTCGCGAATACACCGGCACGCTTCGCGAAAGGATTCTCCCAGATGCGCGATGGAGGCGCGGCGGGCGCGGGCAGGGCTTGCGGCACAGGCGATGTCTCACCGTGCAGGCCCTTCAGGATGCGTTCCGGCGTGAACGGTGGTTCGCGAAAGCGGACGCCGGTGGCATCGAAGATTGCATTCGCAATCGCCGCTGCGCTCGGGACCGAGGCGGACTCGCCGACGCCGAGCGGCGGCTGGTCCTGACGCGGCAGCATCAAGACGTCGATCTTGGGCACGTCGGGGAAGGGGATGATGGGATAGGCGCCCCATTCGCGCGCTGCCACCGCGCCGCGCTCGAACGAGACCTCCTCCATCAGCGCGCGGCTGGTGGACTGGATGACGTTGCCCTGGATCTGGTGGCGCACGCCGTCCGGATTGATCATCAATCCGGAATCCTGCCCCGCGACGACACGGGTCACGCTGACATCGCCCGTGGTCTTGTTGACAGCGACATCGGCGACCCAGGCCGACCACGCCGCGCCGTAGCCGGGGAACTTGCTGTGGACGTAAAGTGCATAGGCAAAGCCGCGCCCGTGCACGACTTCGCCGTCCTTCTCCTCGCGCACAGGTCGCGGCGTCCAGCCCGCGCGCTCGGCGACCGCATTGACGAGATCGACGGCGCGCTGGTCTTTGAGATAGCGCAGGCGATATTCGATGGGGTCGACGCCGGCCTCGGTCGCGGCTTCGTCGATATAGGATTCATGCGCAAAGGTGTTCGGCAGCGCCGAGACGCCACGGAACCAGGACGCGCGCACGATCGGCGCCATGTCGTGGGCGACGACGCGCATGTGGTCGTAGTCGTAAGGCGGGATCGCGGTGCGATCGCCCATCTGCAGCACTGCGGGTTCGGACGACATGCGGCCCGTGAGCAGCAGCGCCAGCGTCGGCGCGGCGTTCGAGGGATAGCGCGTGGCGAGATCGTAAGCAGCGATGCCGCCCTCGGCATCGAGACCGCCATTGACGTCGATGAGTTGCGCGGCGCCCTTCGGCTCCCAGGCGTGCTCCTGCTCGCGCGTCAGCTGCACGCGCACGGGCCGGCCGACGGCACGCGAGAGCAGCAGGGCGTCCGCGGTGACGTCGTCGGCGCAATTGCGGCCGTAGCAGCCGGCGGCCTCGAGCCTGATGACATCGATCTCGCTCTCGGGACGCTCGATCAGCAGCGCGAGGTCGCTGCGCAGCACGTGCGGATTTTGCGTGCCGGACCAGACGCGAATGTTGCCGTCCTGGAAATCCGCGACCGCGCAGGATGGGCCGATGGAGGCGTGCATCTGGTACGGCCAGACGTAGGTGCGCTGCATCGGCTTGGCCGCGCCCGCGATCGCCGCGGTAACGTCACCCCTGTCGATCAGCGTGCGCGGCGTCGAGGGATGAGCGCGGAGCGCGGTCTCGACATCGGCGAGATTGGTCAGCGCAGGTGTCGGCTTCCAGCTCACCGCCAGCTGTTCGGCCGCGCGAATCGCGTTCTCCTCGCGCTCGGCGACCACGCCGACGAAATCGCCGATGCGCACGACGGCTATGATGCCGGGGATATCGCGCACGGAGGCTTCGTCGACGGCGATCAGGCTGGTGCCGACGAAAGGACCGGCATCGACGCCGGAATAGGGCGGGCGCACCACGCGGCCGTGCAGCATGCCTGATAGCCGAACGTCGTGGACAAAGGTCAGCTCACCCGTCGCCTTTGCCGGAAGATCGATGCGCGGCATCGACTGGCCGACGATGGCGTAATCTCCGACGGCCTTGACCTCGACGTCATCGTCAAGTTCGAGGCGAATGGTCTCGCCGCCAATCAGTTCGCCATAGCTGACACTGCGATTGTGCCCACGTACGAGGCCGTCTTCGATTTTGAGATCCGAAGCTGGCAAGTCCAGCCGTTCGGCCGCGCGCGCGATCAGGAAGTGGCGCGCCTGGGCCGCGGCCTTGCGCAAGGGGACGGCCGTGATCTGGATGGTTTCGCTCGCAATCGTCGCGCCCTGGTTGGGCACCACAGCCGTGTCGCCGAGAACAACGACGACGCGTGCAAAGGACACGTCAAGTTCTTCGGCGACGATTTGCCCGAGCGCGGTGCGGATGCCCGTGCCGAGATCGACATGGCCATTATAGGCGCTCACAGATCCATCCGCAGTGATGCGGATAAAAGTTTCGGATGTCACCTCGTCCACCGTGCGGACGACCACGAGCGAGCCGCGCTCAACTCCGTTCGAAACAGGAGAGGCCATTAATCACCGGCCTCGGCGAGCTGGCCCGATGCGCGCATCACGGCGCGCAGGATTTCCACATGCGTGCCGCAGCGGCAGAGATTGTAGCGCAGTGCCGCGAGCGCTTCCTGCTCTGATGGTTGCGCGTTGATCGCAAGCAGCGCCTTGGTGGTCATGATCATGCCGTTGAGGCAATAGCCGCATTGTGCGGCCTGCTCATCGATGAAGGCCTGCTGCACCACATCAGGCCTGTCGCGCGTGCCGAGTCCCTCGAGCGTCACGATGTCACGCCCAGCGCAGCCACTGATCGGAATCACGCAGGAGCGCGCAGCTTGCCCGTCGATCAGGACAGTGCAGGTGCCGCATTCGCCCAAGCCGCAACCATATTTCGGGCCGTTGAGCCCGAGGTCATTGCGCAGCACATAGAGCAGCGGCGTCTGGCGTTCCGCCGTGACGTCGTGGATCCCGCCGTTCACGGTGAGGCGGATCGGTGCCTGCGTCATCCTCGTTCCCAAACCCTTGGTCTCTATGTGCGCGTGGCCGCGACATGTCCACGTCGCGACGATACCGTTTGTACACAAACGTGCAAGCGGCCATACTGCAGTGCAGCGTGAATGCCCGCTTTGTGGACAAGGCCGGCAGGCAAATGAGGTTTTATTCGGCAGGCGGATGTTTTCGCGCGCGGCGCCGCTTGACAGCTATCAGGACCGCGCGCAACATCGTTCGTATACGAATGATAACCGCGGTGTCCGCTGGCTTTGACATGGTGATGGAAACAACGAGCGCTGCCACCGACAAGATCCGCTGCGATGCCTGTCCGGTCATGTGCTACATCAAGCCGGGCGCGGCAGGTGCTTGCGACCGCTATGCCAACCAGGACGGCAAGCTGGTGCGCGTCGATCCGCATGTGATCCTGGAGCGCACCGTCGAACATGGCGGCAAGCTCGTTCCGTTCAGCCGCACCGAAGACTGGGACGGCAAAATCGTCCATGAGCCCTCGACCTTCGTGACCGCGATCGGTGCCGGCACGACCTATCCGGACTACAAGCCGGCGCCGTTCATCGTCTCCTCGGAGGTCGACGGCGTCGACATGGTGACCGTCGTCACCGAGGGCATCTTCTCCTATTGCGGCATCAAGGTGAAGATCGACACCGATCGCTACCTCGGGCCGGAAACCGCAACCGTGCGCGCCCAAGGCGAGGCGGTCGGCCACGTCACGACCAGCGAATACGGCTCGCAGATGTTGTCGCTCGGCGGCGTGCATCATCTGACCGGCGGCTCCAAGAAAGAGGGTCGTGTCACCTGCGATACGCTGATGGACCTCGCCAATTGCAAGCCGGTGGAGCTGACCATCGACGGCGGTGCCAGCGTCGTGGTGCAGGCCGGCCGGCCGCCGATCGTGAACGGCGTGAAGGAAGAGCGCATGCGCGTCGGCTGCGGCTCGGCGACAATAGGCATGTTCGCCAAGCAATGGCATGGCAAGGTCGATGAAGTCGTCGTGGTCGACGATCACATTACCGGCGTGCTCAGCGAGCACCAGGCCGGCAAACTGCTCGACATCGCCGACACCGGCATCAAGATGAAGGGGCGGCGCTCGACGCCCGGTCGCTATTTCCAGGTGGCCGATCCCGGCACGGGGTGGGGCGGCACCAACATTTCCGATCCGCTCGCGATTCTTGGGCCGTTCGATGCCAAGGAGGCCAAGGCTGGTCTTTCCATGCTGATGGTCTCCACCACCGGGGAGCATTCGTCCTACTACGTGCTCGACGAAGCCTTGAAGCCAGTCGAGACCGAAATGCCCGCCGACCTGAAATTCTCGGTCGAGCGCATCCAGGAGAATTGCGAGCCGGCCCTGTGCACGGTGCTGTTCATGGCCGGTGCCGGCGGTTCCTTGCGCGCCGGCGTTACCGACAATCCAGTGCGGCTGACGCGTTCGGTGAAGGACGCGCTGACGCGAGTCACCAGCGGTGGCGCGGCTGTCTATGTCTGGCCCGGCGGCGGCATTACCTACATGGTCGACGTGACGCAGATGCCGGCGGGCGCGTTCGGCTATGTGCCGACGCCGGCGCTGGTCGCGCCGATCGAGTTCACGATGAAGCTATCCGACTACGCTGCATTGGGCGGGCACATGGACTATGTGAAGCCGCTTTCCGAAATCAGCGGCGGCGACGATGTCCGACAGTTGCCCTGGCAGAACCCGGTCCCGGGGCCGCGGCAATGACGCGGCTTCCGCAAATCGCATTGCTGTCTGAGGGCCGGCGGCTGCATTTGCAGGATGGACCGATTGATCTGATCATTGAGGCGAGCGGCTCCGCGCACGAAGTGCGTGCGGCCTATGAGGCTGCCGCGCGCCGTTTCACCGGTCTGCTCGATGAACTCTGTGCGGAACTGCCGGAACTCCGGGCGGCTGCCAGCAGTCAGTCTTCGCTGAAGGGCGTTGTCGCGCGTCGTATGCACGCCGCTGTTGCGCCTTACGCTGGCGATTGTTTCATCACGCCGATGGCTGCGGTCGCCGGCAGTGTGGCTGAGGAAATCCTGGCTGCGATCCTGAATGCCGCGTCGCTCGACCGTGTTTACGTCAACAACGGCGGCGATATCGCGCTGCATCTTGGGCGGGGTGAGCATTTCTCCGTCGGCCTGATGGATCGGCCTGACCGCGACGGCGTAATGCGCGCCATGAAGGTTGACGCTGATGATCCCGTGCGCGGGGTCGCGACCAGCGGCCGCCATGGCCGCAGCTTTTCGCTCGGTATTGCCGATGCGGTGACGGTGCTTGCGGCGACGGCATCGCAAGCCGACGCCGCGGCGACTGTGATCGCGAACGCCGTCGATCTGCCCGGGCATCCTGGCATCGTCCGACAGCCTGCCAACGAGCTTCAGCCTGATAGCGATCTTGGTGCGCGCCTCGTCACCCGAGAGGTCGGTGGGATGTCGCAGAAGGACATCGCCGCCGCGCTCGAATCTGGCGCGGAATGTGCACGGCAATACTTCGATCGCGGATTGATTGAGGGTGCCGTGCTCAGGCTTTGTGGTGATATGCTTGTCATTGGAACAAAGGATATAAGAGAGCAACGATCGCGCCCGCTTATGCTGGAGAACGCGGTCGGTGCCTGAACAGGGACGTGAAGCATGAGCGCGGTCATTCGCAAGATCGTCACCGTCGTCGAAGAGACGCAGATGGAGATGGGCCGCCAGGTCTCGCCGCCGACCCGGCGCGCCGCAGCGATCGCCGTGATCGAAAATCCCTTTGCCGGACGATACGTCGACGACCTGTCGCCGTTGATCGCGATCGGTGAGGAACTGGGTGATTTGCTGGCCAAGCGCGCTGTTGCTGCCCTCGGCATCGATGGCGCGAAGGCGCACAGCTACGGCAAGGCCGCCGCCGTCGGCGAGAATGGCGAGCTCGAGCATGCCGCTGCAATCCTGCATCCCAAGATGGGCGCGCCGGTGCGGAAAGTTCTGACCAAGGGCGCGGCGCTGATTCCGTCATCGAAGAAGCGCAGCGGCCCGGGTACGACGCTGGACATTCCGCTCGGCCACAAGGACGCGGCCTTCGTGCGCAGCCATTTCGACGGCATGGAAGTGCAGATCAACGACGCGCCGCGCGCCAATGAGATCATGGTCGCGGTCGCCGTGACCGACAGCGGCCGCCCGCTGCCGCGCGTCGGTGGCCTGACGGTTGCCGAGATCAAGGGCGAAGACGGTTTGAATTAGAAGACGCTACAGAGTTCAAAACTGGAGGTTGGGATGCGAGCAAGAAACTATTTCGTCGGCGCGGCCTTTGCGCTTCTGGCTGCCGGCATGGGCCATTCGGCCCTGGCAGAGGACATCAAGATCGGCGAGATCAACAGCTACTCGCTGCTGCCGTCCTTTACCGAACCCTACCGCAAGGGCTGGCAGCTCGCGGTCGAAGAGATCAACGCATCAGGCGGCATCAACGGCAAGAAGCTCGTCGTCGTCTCCAAGGACGATGGCGGCAAGCCGGCCGATGCGCAGACCGCGGCCAATGAGCTCGTCTCCAGCGAAGGCGTGGCGATGCTGACGGGCACGTTCCTGTCGAACATCGGCCTCGCCGTCAGCGACTTTGCCAACCAGAAGAAGGTGTTCTTCCTCGCGGCCGAGCCGCTGACGGACGCCGTGACCTGGGCGAAGGGCAACAAATACACCTTCCGCCTGCGCCCCTCCAACTACATGCAGGCCGCGATGCTGGTGGAAGCAGCCTCCAAGCTGCCCGCAAAGCGCTGGGCGACGATCGCGCCGAACTATGAATACGGCCAGTCCGCGGTTGCAGTGTTCAAGAAGCTGATGTCGGAGAAGCGTCCTGACATCCAGTGGGTCGACGAGCAGTGGCCGCCGCAGGGCAAAATCGATGCGGGTCCGGTGGTGCAGGCGGTGGCGCAGGCCAATCCGGAAGCGATCCTCAACGTCACTTTCGGTCCTGATCTCGTCAAGCTCGTGCGTGAAGGCAACACCCGCGGCCTGTTCAAGGGGCGCGAGGTCGTGTCGTTCCTGACAGGCGAGCCCGAATATCTCGATCCGCTCAAGGACGAGACGCCCGAGGGCTGGATCGTCACCGGCTATCCCTGGTATTCGATCAAGACCCCCGAGCATGATGCGTTCCTGAAAGCGTATCAGACCAAGTACAACGACTATCCGCGCCTCGGCTCGATCGTCGGCTACCAGACCATCAAGGCGGCAGCGGCAATCCTGGCCAAGGCCGGCTCGACCGACACCGACAAGCTGATCGCAGCGGCAGAGGGCCTCTCGATGCCGTCGCCGTTCGGTGAGATCACCTTCCGCAAGATCGATCACCAGTCGACCCTCGGCGCCTTCGTCGGCAAGACCGCGCAGAAGGACGGCAAGGGCGTGATGGTGGACACGTCTTACAAGAAGGGCTCGGACTATCTCCCAAGCGACGCCGAAGTCGAGAAGCTGCGGCCGAAGGATTGATGCCTTCTTATCTCTCCCTCTCCCCGCTCTTCGCGGGGAGAGGTGAAGTTCAGATCTAACCCGGACCGCCGATGGCCTTTTACGTCGTACAGTTTCTGACAGGTCTTGCCAGCGCAGCGTCGCTGTTTCTGGTGGCCTCGGGCCTGTCGATCATCTTTGGCGTAACGCGGATCGTGAATTTCGCGCATGGCGCCTTCTACATGATCGGCGCCTATATCGCCTTCACGCTGACCGAGCGCTTCTCCGGCGCGTTCGGCTTCTGGGGCGGGGTGGTCGTCGCGGCGCTGGCCGTGGCGCTGATCGGCGTCCTCGTCGAGATGGTGCTGCTCCGCCGCATCTACCACGCGCCCGAGTTGTTCCAGCTGCTAGCCACCTTCGGCCTGACCCTGATGGTCGAGGATCTCGTGGTGCTGATCTGGGGGCCCGACGATCTCGTCGGCCGCCGCGCGCCCGGCTTCAAGGGCGCGGTCGATTTCTTCGGCCAGAACATCCCGAGCTACGACCTGTTCCTGATCGTGCTCAGCCCTGTCGTGCTCGGCATTCTCTGGCTGCTGTTCCAACGGACACGCTGGGGCGTGCTGGTGCGCGCGGCGACGCAGGATCGCGACATGGTCGCGGCGCTCGGCGTCAATCAGAAATGGCTGTTCACATCGGTATTCGCCGTCGGCGTTTTCCTCGCAGCCCTCGGCGGCGCGCTCCAGATTCCGCGCGATGCCGTACACCACGCGATGGATTTGCGCATCATCGTCGACGTCTTTGTCGTCGTCGTGATCGGCGGCCTCGGCAGCATCGTCGGCGCGTTCGTCGCAGCGGTGCTGGTGTCTGAATTGAACGCCTTCGGCATCCTGATCTTTCCAAAGATCTCAATCATCCTGGTCTTCCTGGTGATGGCGGTGGTGCTGATCGTGCGCCCCTGGGGTCTGTTCGGCAGACCGGAGGCGGCCGCGCGCAAGACGCCGGGGCTGTCAGTCAATCCCTGGCGGCCGCTGACGTCGAACGAGCGGCTGGCCGCACTCGCGGCACTCGTCATCGCGGCGATGCTGCCGCTGTTCGCCGGCAATTACGCGCTGACCGTCGGCTCGGAGATCGCGATCTTCGTGATCTTCGCCGTCAGCCTGCACTTCCTGATGTCGGTCGGAGGGCTCGCGTCGTTCGGCCATGCCGCCTATTTCGGCCTCGGTGCCTATGGTGTCGCGTTCCTCGCCAAGCTGGCGGGGCTGCCGATGATCGTCTGCCTGCTGCTCGGGCCGCTGCTTGGTTGCATGGGAGCGGCCGTGTTCGGCTTCTTTGCCGTGCAGCTCTCCGGCGTCTACTTTGCGATGCTGACACTGGCCTTCGCGCAAATCGTCTGGTCGATCGCGTTCCAGTGGGTCAGCGTGACGGGCGGCGACAACGGTATCCTTGGCGTCTGGCCTGCAAGCTGGGCGGCGAGCCCGTCGCATTTCTATTGGCTCGCGCTCGGCGTCGCGGCGCTTGTGACCATTGCGCTAAGGATCGCGGTGTTCTCGCCATTCGGCTATGCGCTGCGTGCCACGCGCGACTCGCTGCTGCGCAGTGAAGCAGTCGGCATCAACGCCAAGCGGATCCAGTGGACCGCCTTTGTGATCGCGGGCACCACCGCCGGCATCGGCGGTGCGCTGTTTGCGTATCTCAAGGGCAGTGTTTTCCCCGACAATCTCGGCATCTCGCTCTCGGTCGATGCGCTGGTCATGGTGCTGCTCGGCGGCGTCGAGACCGTGTCGGGCGGAGTGATCGGCGCGGTCGTCTACAAGGCGCTGAACATCTGGCTGGTGAGCCAGACCGATCTGTCAAAACTCGTGCTCGGCGGCTTCATCGTGCTGATCGTCGTCGTCTTCCCCAAGGGCATCGTCGGCATGCTCGAGATCCTGGCGCAGCGCCGCAGGAAGTCATCGCCGCCGGGGTCGTCCCTGCTTGCCAAGCCGATCGAGTCCGCCGAATGAGTGTTGCACCCCCACTTCTCGCGGTCGAAGGCCTGACCAAATCCTATGGCGGTATCCACGCCGTGCGCGGCGTCTCGTTCTCGCTGCGATCAGGCGAAATTCTTGCGCTGATCGGCCCGAACGGCGCCGGCAAGAGCACGTGCTTCGACATGCTCAACGGCCAGAACCGGCCGGATAGCGGCCACGTGCGCCTGCTTGGCGAGGAGACCACCGGCAAGAAACCGCGCGAGATCTGGCGCATGGGCGTCGGGCGCACGTTCCAGATCACCGCGACATTCGCCACCATGACCGTGCGCGAGAATGTGCAGGTCGCGCTGATCTCGCACGGCAGGCAGCTGTTCAATCTCTGGGGCTCGGCGCCGAATGTCGACCGCGGCGAGGCCGGCCGGCTGCTCGAGCTGGTCGGCATGGGCGGCTACGCCGATCGTCCGTGCGGCGAGCTTGCCTATGGCGACCTCAAGCGGCTCGAGCTTGCGGTGGCGCTCGCCAATGATCCCAAGTTGCTCTTGATGGACGAGCCGACCGCCGGCATGGCGCCGCGCGAGCGCGTCGAGCTGATGCGGCTCACGGCTCACATCGCCAAGGAAAAGTCGATCGGCGTGCTCTTCACCGAGCACGACATGGACGTGGTGTTCGAGCATGCCGACCGCATCATCGTGCTCAATCGCGGCACGCTGATTGCCGAGGGTTCGCCGGCCGAGGTCCGCGGCAATCCGCAGGTGCAGGCGATCTATCTCGGCGAGGGCCTGCTTTACGAGGGCGAGCATCGCGAGGGAGCGTCAGTATGAAGCTCACGGTGCAGGACCTGAACAGCCATTACGGCCCGGCGCATATCCTGTTCGACATCGGCTTCGAGGTCGGCGAGGGCGAGGTGGTGGCGCTGCTCGGGCGTAACGGCGCGGGCAAGTCGACAACGTTCCGCTCGATCGTCGGTCTTGTCGCGCAGCGTACCGGCCGCATCATGTTCGAGGGCAAGGATGTCTCGGCGAAGCCGACGCATGAGATCGTGCGCGAGGGGCTCGGCTATGTCCCGGAGGAGCGGCGCATCTTCACGGATCTGACCGTGGAGGAGAATCTCGAAGTCGGCCGCCAGCCGAAGCGTCCGAATGCACCACACTGGGATCGCGAAAAGCTGTTCACGCTGTTTCCGAACCTGGGCGAGATGAAGAATCGTCCGGGGGGCCGCATGAGCGGCGGCGAACAGCAGATGCTGACGATCGCGCGCACGCTGATGGGCAATCCGTCGCTGGTGCTGCTCGACGAGCCGTCGGAGGGCTTGTCGCCGAAGATCGTGGAGCAGATGGTCGACGCCATCCTGACCATGAAGAAGGAGGGCGTCAGCATCGTCGTCTCCGAGCAGAATTTGCACTTCGCGCGGTTGATTTCCGATCGCGCCTACATCATCGAGCGCGGCCGCATCTGCTTCGGCGGCACCATGGCTGAGCTCGACGCGCGTCCGGATATCCGCGATGCGCATCTATCGTTGTGAGAGCGGGGAGCGGATGGCGAGAAGCGTCGCGGCGAAGAAGAGCGTGAAGCAGGGCAAATCATTACACAAGTCGCCTTACGTGCTCGAAGAGCAGGTCGGCTTCATCCTGCGCCAGGTCTCGCAGCGCCACAGCTCGATCTTCTCGCGCGACATCGGCACCAATCTGACGCCGACGCAGTGGGCCGCGCTGTCGAAGCTCGCCGAGACCGGGCCGTGCTCGCAGAATCAGCTCGGGCGGTTGACGGCGATGGACGTCGCGACCATCAAGGGTGTGATCGACCGGCTCACCGCGCGCGGCCTGACGGAGACGAGTCAGGATCCCGAGGACGGACGGCGTTTGCTGGTGAGCCTGACGCGGGCCGGTCAGCAGCTCGCTGAGAAACTCGCGCCGAATGCGATTGCGATTACGCGTGAGACGCTGGCGCCGCTGGATGCGAAAGAGCGCGAGCTGCTGATGGCGCTGCTCAATAAGTTGAGATGATCTCGTAGGGTGGGCAAAGGCGCACTTGCGCCGTGCCCACGATCTCCATCAATGGAGAAAGGTGGTGGGCACCCTTCGCTTTGCCCACCCTACGGCACCGTTTCCCGGCTGCTATTTCGCCACCACTTCCGGCACTCTTCCTGCCGGCGGCGTGTTGCGGCTGCGCTGGGTGCGCACGATGCCGTCGATGATGGTCATGCCGATGCCGGGGAGGTCGCCGAGCTGGACGCTCTCCAGGATGTTCTTGCCGGGCGAATGCTGCGCCTTGTCCATGATGACGAAGTCGGCGGAGCGGCCGATCTCGATCAGGCCGCAATCCAATTCCCGCATCCGCGCGGTGTTGCCGGTAGCCAAACAAAACGCGATCTCCGCCGGCAGATCGCCGAGCGAGGACAGCATCGAGACCATGCGCAGAATGCCGAGCGGCTGCACGCCAGAGCCGGCGGGTGCGTCGGTGCCGAGGATGACGCGATGCAGATCGCCCATCTCGCGGGCGATGCGCAGCGTGAACAGCGCCGACCGCTCATTGCCGTTGTGCACGAGCTCGAGGCCGCGCTTGCAGCCCTCGCAGATACAGCGGATCTGATCGTCGGGCAGTGCGGTGTGGCCGCCATTGATGTGGCCGACCACGTCGGTGTCGGCTTCGAGCACGACGTCCTTGTCGATCAGGCCGGAACCGGGGATCGAGGGGCCGCCAGTGTGGATCGTGCTCTGGATGCCGTATTTGCGGGCCCAGCCGACCATCTTGCGTGCGGTGGGGCCGTCCTTGACGCCGCCGAGGCCGACTTCGCCGAGCAGCTTGACGCCGGCGGCGGCCAGTTCCTTGAAATCCTCCTCGACCATCTCGCATTCGATCACGGGCGCGCCGGCGTGAACCTTCACGCCGCCCGGCCGCAGATTCCAGAAGGCGCGCTGGGCGAAGATCGCCATGGCCTTCAGTCCGACGACATCACGCGGACGTCCGGGCATGTGAACTTCGCCCGCGGAAATCATGGTGGTGACGCCACCGTGCAGATTGCTGTCGATCCAGCCGATCTGGTTCTGCCGCGGCGTCCAGTCACCCGCGACGGGGTGGACGTGGCTGTCGATCAGGCCCGGCGCGACGGTGGTGCCGTTGGCTTCGACGATGGTGGTCGCATCGTCGGTGTTGAGGTCCTTGAAGCGGCCGATCGCGGTGATCTTGCCGTTCTCGGCGACGATGGTGTCGCCATCCAGGATCGGCTTTTCCATCGCGCCGGACAGGATCAGGCCGATATTTCGGATCACGAGCTTGGAGGGTCCGGTGGCCTGGGGTGCGTCATGCGCCATGGAATGGCTCCTTATTCCTAACTGCAACGCTTTCGATCTTGGGCAGCCTTGACCGCGGGATCAAGCAGGATTATTCATTAGTATACGAATGATTGTGTACAAACGACGCATAGCTGACCGCCTAGAACCGCATTGGAAGCGACACGGAGGGGTGAGATGAGCAATTTCAATCAGGAAAGCGTTTTGAGCGTCCATCACTGGACCGACACGCTGTTCTCCTTCAAGACCACCCGCAGCCCGACCTTCCGTTTCCGCAACGGCGAGTTCACCATGATCGGGCTCAAGGTCGGCGAGAAGCCGCTGCTGCGGGCCTATAGCGTCGCCAGCGCCAATTACGAGGACACCCTCGAATTCTTTTCCATCAAGGTGCCAGATGGTCCGCTGACCTCGCGGCTGCAGCACCTGAAACAGGGCGACGAGATCATCGTCAGCCGCAAGGCTACCGGCACGCTCGTAATCGACAATCTGGAGGCGGGCCGCAACCTCTATCTCATCGGCACCGGCACGGGCCTCGCGCCGTTCCTGAGCGTCATCAAGGACCCCGAGACCTACGAGCGGTTCGAGAAGGTCGTGCTGCTGCACGGCTGCCGTCACGTGAAGGAACTCGCTTATGGCGAGATGATCACCGAGCATTTGCCAAAGGACGAGATGCTGGGCGAGTACATCCAGAACCAGCTGATCTACTACCCGACCGTGACCCGCGATCCCTTCCGCAACCGCGGCCGCATCACCGACCTCATCACCTCGGGCAAGCTGTTTGACGATATCGGCCTGCCGGCGATCGAGGCGGCCCATGACCGCGTCATGATCTGCGGCAGCCCGGCGCTGGTCGCCGACACCCGCGTTCTGCTGGGCGAGCGCGGTTTCGTCGAAGGCAACCACGGCGAGCCGGCCCAGTTCGTGGTCGAGAAGGCCTTCGCCGAGCGGTAGGCGCAGAACTCCTACGCAAGAAGACCGTATTTTCGCCATCGCAGGGGCGTTGCGGCGCCGATTCGGCGCTTGATACACTGTGGGAGCGAATCAGCGGAGTTCCCACATGGTTGCGGACAGCGACAGCAACATTGCCTGGCACCGGGTTCAGTTGAAGAGGAACCGCGCCGAGTTGAAGGCGCTGGAGACCGCACGCTTCACGATGGGCGAGATCGCGTCCTCCAAGCGCAACGGCGAGACCCAGAAGTCCATTGCGGACCTCAAGCGCAAGATCGTGTTCTCCGAACGCGTGATCGCTGATCACGACAAGCGCACGCGCCGTCCGCTCGGCACCGACCTGCAAAGCCTGAGCTCTGGCAGCTGGAGCCATTGGGACGCCTATACGCAGCAGCAGCGTAAGGCCGGCCCGCGCACGCCCGGACGCGGATAGGGGGATCAGGATCCCGTCAGCTTCTTCGCGGCGACGAGATCGCGTTCCCAGCCGAATACGGAGCGACCGTCGAGGTCCGGTGATGCCGCGCGTTCGGTCGCGATGAACGTCTCCACTGAAGGGCCTCGCGCGTCGCGCTCCAGGCGTCGCGCCTGGTCGTCGAGCCGCTTGATCGCCTGTATCTCTTCCTCGCGTCCGAGCTTTGCGTTCTGGATAGCGCCCTTCAGCACGCGAATGGTCTCGTCATAGACCTTGATCGGAACGGGGTAGGGATGCCGGTCCTTGCCGCCATGGGCGAGCGAGAAGCGCGCGGGATCATTGAAGCGATAGGGCGCGCCGTGCACGACTTCGGCGACCATCGCCAGTGACCGCACGGTGCGTGCGCCGACGCCGGGTGTCAGCAACAGATCCGGAAAATCGACCGGGCCGCGCTCAGCGGCGGCCGCGAGCGTACCGTGCAGGCGGCGTGCGAACACGTCTTTCGGCCTGACGTCGTGATGGGCGGGCATGATCAGATGGGGCAGCATGCCTTGGGCCGGCTCGGGCGGCGTGCCGGTGAGGCGCTCGAATTCGCTGAGGATGCGATCAGGGCCGAGGTTGCTTAAGAGCTCAAGTTGCGCGCTGCGCGAGATGTCGGCGCGCTGGTCGGTAAGATTGACGATCTCGCCCTGCTGCGGGCCATCGATCGCGCTGTGCGGCGCCTCGACAAAACTCTTCATTGCCTCGGAATGCCAGTGATAGCGGCGGGCCTGCCGCTTGTCGCCATTCATGCCTTGCTGCACGACGGTCCACTTGCCGTCGGCGGTGACGAAGAAGCCGTGGAGATAGAGATCGAAGCCGTCCTGCACGGCGGCGCTGTCGACCTTTGCCACGAGCCGGCTCGCACGCGTAAGGCTTACGCCGTCAAAACCGACGCGATCGCCGAGCTGCATCAACTCGTCCGGCGTCTTGCGCGAATGCTGGCCGCGGCCGCCGCAGACATAGATGCCGAGCTCGTCCTGCAGCGGGCCGAGCCCGCGCTTCAGCGCGCCGATCACTGATGTCGTGATGCCCGAGGAGTGCCAGTCCATGCCCATCACGGCGCCGAACGACTGGAACCAGAATGGGTGCGACAGCCGCTGCATGAAGGCATCGCGGCCGTAATGATGCACGATCGCCTGCGTGACGATGGCACCCAACGACGCCATACGGCTCGCGAGCCACGGCGGAACTCGCCCGTTGTGGAGAGGAAGATCGGCGCTGCCGGTTCGTCGAGTCATGATTGCCCAGAAATAGCGCAGTTCGGCGACGGTTGCACCTATGGGATGCTGCGTTGCACTGAGCGTGGGAGCGAAGCTCCCGGGAGCGCGTTGAGACGCGGTCGCAATCGCGGGGACATGAATGAATCGCCAAGCCGTCATGGCCGACATCGAGAAGATGTTCGGATGGATACCGTCATGGATTATCGGTCTCGGCCTCGTCGCCGGGGCGATGCTGCTTGCGCTGGCTTTCTATCGGATCGCGGTCTGGCTGCTCAATCGCACCTTTGGAACCCGGATTCCGCTGCTGAGCGTGTTCATCGAGCGGACGTCTGGACCGACGCAGCTGGCGCTGTGTCTTGCCGCCGTCGCACTGGTGCTGCCACTTGCGCCGCTGGACGACGCCTTCCGCACGCCGCTGACGAGCCTGTTCGTCGTCGCCTTCATCGCGCTGATCGGCTGGATCTCGATCCGCATCGTCGACATGAGCGCGGCGCGCTACTTGCAGAATTTTCGCGACGTCACCGAGAATTTCGTCGCGCGCAAGCATGTCACGCAGGTGCGCGTATTCAAGCGTGTTACCGACATCATCATCGTCATCATCACAGTCTCGACCGCGCTGATGACGTTCGACTCTGTCCGGCAATACGGCGTCAGCCTGTTCGCATCTGCAGGTGCCGCCGGTATCATCGTCGGTCTCGCCGCGCGGCCGCTGCTCAGCAATCTGATTGCGGGCTTGCAGATTGCGATCACCCAGCCGATCCGCATCGAGGATGCCGTCATCATCGAGAATGAATGGGGCTGGGTCGAGGACATCGCAGCGACCTATGTGGTGATCCGGCTATGGGACTGGCGCCGCATGGTGGTGCCGCTGTCCTATTTCATCGAAAAGCCGTTCCAGAACTGGACCCGCGATACCGCGTCCCTGATCGGCGTCATCGCGCTCCACGTTGATTACCGCGCCGACGTGCCGCGCATCCGGCGTTGGCTCGAGGGCGCCGTGAAGGAGTCCAAGCTTTGGGATGGCGCGGTGGTCAATCTTCAGGTGATCGATGCGGATTCACGCACCATCGAGCTGCGCGCGCTGGTCAGCGCACGGAATGCGCCGCAATCATGGGATCTGCGCTGCGAGATGCGCGAGCGACTGATCGCCTTCATCCGCGACGAGATGCCGGAAGCCCTGCCGCGTGAACGCGCGATCCTGATTCCGCAAGGCGGGGGCGACGACACCGAATTCCTGCAGCGCCCCGCCGCGCCGGAGAAAACGCGGGCGCGCGCGCATAATTAGCCGCCGCGATGCTTCGTCGGCCCATCGCTGACGACTTCACTGCGCGCGAATGTCGGCGGCCTTCAGCACCGGCTCCCATTTGGTCGCCTCGGCGTGCATGTAGGCGTCAAACTCCCTGGCGGAGGAGCCGACCGGCGCCGCGCCGATCTTGCTGAGCGTCGACAGCACGTCCGGATCCTGCAGCGCCGCCTTCAGGTCAGTCTCGAGTTTTGCGACGATCTCCGGTGGCATTTTTGCAGGCCCCAGCATGCCCCACCAAACCGAGACGTCGTAGCCTTTGACACCTGATTCAGCGACGGTCGGCACATCAGGCAGCGCCTTGGAGCGCTCGGCCGAGGTCACCGCGAGCGCGCGCACCGGGCCGCCATCGAGCTGGCCGATGGCCTCCGCGAGCGGGTTGATGCTGAGCGGTATCTCGCCCGCGATGACCGCCGTCAGCGCCGGCGCGCCGCCCTTGTAGGGGATCGCGACGATCTTGGTGCTGGACATGTATTTGAGCAGCTCGCCGGCGAGATGCGCCGAGGTGCCGTTGCCGGACATGCCGTAGGAGAGCTTATCCGGCTCCTTCTTTGCTGCCGCCAGGAGATCGCCGAGCGTCTTGTACGGGCTATCCTTGGCCACGACGATCGCAAGCGGCGAGGAGGCGACTTCGGAGATCGCGGTGAAATCCTTGAAGGTGTCGTAGGGCACGCTCGGATAGATGAACTGGTTCAGCGGATGGCCGCTCGCCACTAGGATCAGCGTGTAGCCGTCGGGCGCGGCCTGCGTCAGCGCCTGTGAGGCAACGATGCCGCCGGCACCGGGGCGGTTATCGATCACGGGTTGCTGGCCCCAGGTTTTTGCGAGGGCTTGTCCCAGCGTGCGGGCAAGCACGTCGACCGCGCCGCCGGCCGCGTAGGGCACGAGGATGTGGACCGGCTTGCTCGGATAGGTGTCGGCGGCCTGCGCGACACGGCCCGCCAGCAGCAGGCCGGCGCCGAGCATCAAAGCGCCGATCTTCTTGTTTAGACCCAGCATTATCCGCACTCCCTGGGGGCATTCGCGTCCGCGCGGTGGTCTTCCAGACGTTACCCGTGGTTTTTGTTGACGAGACCTGATCTTTTGTACGATAGTACAAATCACATGGTTCGCAAGCCCACCAGCAAGGAAACGGCCCGCAAGCCCAACATGCGCGAGGCAATCCTCGCCGCGGCCGAGGAGCTGTTCGCCACCAACGGCTTCAACGCCGTTTCGGTGCGCGACATCGCGCAAGCCGCCGGGGCCAATCCCGGCAGCGTCACCTATCATTTCAAGACCAAGGACGGCCTGCTGCTGGAGATCTACCGGCGGCATTGTGGTCCGATGAATTTGCGCCGCTCCGAGTTGCTCGCGGCCGCCAAGCGCGTGCGCGATCTCCAGGACCGGCTGGAAGCGGTTGTCCGCGCCTATGTGATGCCGGCTTTCACCTCGGGCAGTGACCTCGCCGGCGGAGGCGCGCGTTTCACGCGGCTGCGTGCTGTGATGTCCGCTGAGGGTAATGAGGTCGCGCGGAAAATCATCGCGCAGACCTTTGACGATACCAGCCACGCCTTCATCGACGCAATCCACGACAGTCTGCCGCACATTCCGCGCACCGACATCGTCTGGCGCAGCCACTTCCTGCTCGGCGCACTCTATTATTCGCTGGTGACGCCGGACCGCGTCTCACGCCTGTCGCGCGGCGAGGCGGACGGCGGCGATCCCGCCAATGCGATCGAGCAATTGGTGCAGGCGACCGTTGCCGCATTCCAGGCGCCGGCTCTGGATCAGGCCGCGCCGGCCCGGCGACGGACGACTGCAAGCAGCAAGACTTGAAAGAAATCGCCCGAGGGGAGGCGCGCAACAGCGCTTCCGCTCGCAAGCGGACATGTAACGGGGTGTTTGAGGAAATGAACAGGCGAGAGTGCTTGCATCTCTTGAGCGGATTGGCAGGAGCTGCGCTCGCGGGCGAAGCGCGCGGGCAGGCTGAACCCAAGGCCGAACTCAAGTCGATCCCGACGATCGCACCGCCGGACCCCAGTCCAAAGACGCCGTCGTTCAGGCTGCCGCTGAAATCCTGTGACAGCCATACCCATATTTTCGGACCGGCGTCCCGCTATCCCTTCTCGGAAAAGCGGCCCTACAACACGGCAGATGCCCCGCTCGAGACATTCCGCAGCGTGCACGAAAAAATTGGCGTCGAGCGCTGCGTGATCGTCAATGCCACCGTGCACGGCACCGACAATCGCGTTGTCACCGATGCAATCGCGCAGAGCGAGGGCGCCTACAAGGGCATCGCCAATGTCAGCGACGAGATGACCGAGATGGAGCTTGCGGCGCTCGACAAGAGCGGCATCTGCGGCTGCCGCTTCGCCTTCCTCAAGCGCCTCGGCGGCGTCGGCGACATGAACAAGTTCCAGCGGATCGTGCATCGCGTGGCCGAGCTCGGCTGGCACATTGACGTCTATTTCGAGCCGGGCACGATTGCTGAATTCGCGCCTGTTCTCACCGCGTTGCCGACGCCTTACGTGATTGATCATATGGGGACGGTTCAGGCCGCGAAAGGTCTCGACGATCCCGGCTTCACCGCGCTGCTCGATCTTCAGAAGAGGGACGAGAAGTGCTGGGTCAAGATCACCGGCCTCGAACGCGCCTCTGCTGCCGGCAAGCCGTTCCACGATGCCGTGCCGTTCGCGAAGTCCCTGATCGACAATGCGCCCGAGCGCGTCATCTGGGGCACTGACTGGCCGCATCCCAACGTCAAGATCATGCCCAACGACGGTGACATCGTCGATCTGGTCCCCCTCTATGCGCCTGACAAGGCGACCCAGCAGAAGCTGCTGGTCGACAATCCCGCACGCCTGTTCAAGTTCAGTTGATGGCCAAGATGTACACACCGACCATTCCGCCGCCCGATCCGAACACACGCACGCCGAAATTCAAGCTGCCCAGGCTGTCCTGCGATGCGCATTGTCACATCTTCGGCCCCGGCGCGAAATATCCGTACTCCCCTGATCGATCCTACACGCCGCCGGATGCTCCGCTGGAGGACTTCAAAGCGTTGCACGCCAAGCTCGGAGTCGAACGCGCGGTCATCGTCAATGCCAGCGTTCACGGCGTCGACAACAGTGTGGCGCTCGATGCCATCGCGCAGAGCAACGGTGCCTATCGTGCGGTCGCCAATATCGACGACACCATTACCGAGCGTGGCCTTCGCCTGCTGCACGAAGGTGGATTCCGCGGCTGCCGGTTCAACTTCGTGCGCCATCTCGGCGGCGTTCCCGACAAGAGCATGTTCAACCGCATCATTGCCATGGCCGCACCGCTCGGCTGGCACATCGACCTGCATTTCGACGCGATCGATCTGCCGGAGTATGCCGACATGCTAACAAGGCTGCCGCTGAACTACACGATTGACCATATGGGACGGGTGAAGGCCTCGGAAGGGCTCGACCAGCTACCGTTCAAGATTCTGATCGAGCTGATGCAGCGCGACGAGAAATGCTGGGTCAAGATCTGCGGCTCGGAGCGGGTGTCTTCGGCCGGTCCACCGTTCACCGACGCCGTGCCGTTCGCGCGCAAGATCGTCGAGACCGCGCCCGACCGTGTCATCTGGGGTACCGACTGGCCGCATCCCAACGTCAAGGTGATGCCGAATGACGGCGACCTCGTGGATCTGATCCCGCTGTTTGCGCCGGAGGCGGAGCTCCAGCAGAAGATCCTGGTCGACAATTCCGCGCGCCTGTTCGGGTTCGATCAATGACCGCGATGGCGATAGACAAGCCCCGCGGGCGGGTCTGGTGGAAGGAGCTCTGGATCCAGGTGCTCATCGCCATGGCGGCCGGCATCGCGCTTGGAATCGCCAGTCCCGATGCGGGTGCCAAGATGCAGCCGCTTGGCGACGCCTTCATCAAGGCGATCCGGATGCTGATTGCGCCGATCATCTTCTGCACCGTCGTGCACGGCATCGCGCACATGGCCGACATGGCGCGGGTCGGGCGGGTCGCGGTCAAGGCGATCATCTATTTCGAGGTCATGACCACGATCGCGCTGATCATCGGCCTTGTCGCGGTGAATGTGCTCAAGCCTGGCGCCGGCATGAATATCGATCCCGCCAGCATCAACGCCAGCGCGGTCGAGCCTTACGTCAAGCAGACCGCCGTGATCGGCTTCGTGCCGTTCCTCATGAATATCGTGCCGGCGACCTTCATCGGCGCTTTTGCCGAGGGCAATATCCTGCAAGTGCTGTTCATCTCGGTACTATGTGGTTTTGCGCTGGTGCAGCTCGGCGAGCGGGCCGCGCCGTTGGTCAGCCTGATCGACATCGCCGCCAAGATGGTGTTCGCCGTGGTCGGTTTCGTGATGTGGGCAGCGCCGATCGGCGCGTTCGGCGCGATTGCTTTCACGGTTGGCAAGTTCGGCGTGGGGTCGCTGGCCTCGCTCGGCAAGCTGCTCGGCGGCTTTTATCTCACGTGCGTGATCTTCATCATCGTTGCGCTCGGTCCCGTTGCGCGGTTCTGCGGCTTCTCGCTGCTCAAGCTGATCCGCTACATCTGGGAAGAGCTGCTGATCTGCATCGCCACGACGTCGTCGGAGACAGTGCTGCCGCGGATGCTAACGAAGCTGGAAAAGGCGGGTTGCGAGAAGAGCGTAGTGGGACTTGTGATCCCGACCGGCTATTCCTTCAACCTCGATGGCACCTGTCTCTATCTCGCCGCGGCCTCGGTGTTTCTGGCGCAGGCGACCAATACGCCGTTGGGGCTCGCCGAGCAGATCGAGCTGCTCTTGATCCTGCTCGTGACCTCCAAGGGCGCGGCAGGCATCGCGGGCGCCGCCTTCGTCGTGCTGGCGGCGACGCTGTCGGCGACCGGCAGCATTCCGGTGACGAGCGTGGCGCTGGTGCTCGGCATCCATCGCCTGATGTCGCAGGGATTGACGCCAACCAATCTGATCGGGAACGCGGTCGCGACCATCGCGATTGCCAAATGGGAGGGTGCGCTCGATGGCGAGCGCCTGAAGCGCGTGCTTGACGGTGAGGAACCGGTAGCTGCCGCTTGATGAATTGGCTTCCTGCGCAAGGCAGGCGGTCTACGATGCTTACGAACGAAAGAGGGGAGTTTGTCCCATGAAAACAGGTCTCGTGGTCACCGCCCATCCCGGTGATTTCGTTTGGCGCGCCGGTGGCGCCATCGCGCTGCATGCGAAGAAGGGCTATCGCATGAAGATCGTCTGCATGTCCTTCGGCGAGCGCGGCGAGAGCCAGTTCGCCTGGAAGGAAAAGGGCGCGACGCTGGAATCGGTCAAGGCCGGCCGCAAGGACGAGGCGGAGCGGGCGGCAAAGCTGCTCGGCGCCGAGATCGAGTTCTTCGACTGCGGCGACTATCCGCTCAAGCTCACCGAGGCACATTTCGACCGCATGGTCGACATCTATCGCGAGCTCAACCCGAGCTTCGTGCTGACGCATGCGCTGGAAGACCCCTATAATTTCGACCATCCGAACGCGGCCCATTTCGCGCAGGAGACCCGCGTGGTCGCGCAGGCCATGGGGCACAAGCCCGGCGCGCAGTACAAATATTCGGCGCCGCCGGTGTTCCTGTTCGAGCCGCACCAGCCCGAGCAGTGCAACTACAAGCCGGACCTGCTGCTCAAGATCGACGAGGTCTGGCAACAGAAGTACGAAGCCTTCCAGATTCTCGCCGCGCAAAAGCATCTCTGGGGCTATTACGAGCGCGTCGCGCTCAACCGCGGCATCCAGGGCAGCCGCAACACCGGCGTACCCATGACTTATGGCGAAGCCTATCAGCGCCTGTTCCCGACGGTAGCGGAGGAATTGGCATGAAGCCGGTCGTCGTACGCAACATCAGGCGTGCCGATCCCGCCGGGATGGCAGAGTACGGCGTCTCTACCGTGCACGAGGCCTATGGCCGCCTCGGCCTGATGAAGCCCTATCTGCGGCCCGTCTGGGCCGGTGCATCGATTGCCGGTCCTGCGGTGACCGTGCTGGCGCAGCCCGGCGACAACTGGATGATCCATGTCGCGGTCGAGCAGTGCAGAAAGGGCGACATTCTCGTTGTCGGCTGCACCACCGACAATACCGACGGCATGTTCGGCGAACTGCTCGCGACCTCGCTGAGGGCGCGCGGCGTGCAGGGGTTGATCATCGATGCCGGTTGCCGCGACGTCAAAGCACTGCACGAGATGAACTTTCCGGTGTGGTCACGCGCGATCTCGGCCAAGGGCACGGTCAAGGCGACGCTCGGCTCGGTCAATGTTCCCGTGGTCTGCGCCGGCGTCAATGTCGACCCCGGCGACATCATCGTCGCCGATGACGACGGCGTCGTCGTGGTGCCGAAGCGCTATGCGCCTGAAGTCGCCGAGAAGGCGAAGAAGCGAAATGCGGACGAAGGCGGCAAACGTACCCGCCTTGCCTCGGGCGAGCTCGGCCTCGACATGTACAGCATGCGCGAAGCGCTGGCGAAAGCCGGGCTCGTCTATGTCGACAATCCCGAGGACGTTTAAAGCGTAGCGGAGTGGGCGGATGGATCGTCTCAAGCTGAAGGCCGTGCTCGGCAGTCACCCTCACGTCAAGGCGGTGAAGAGCGGCGAGCTCCGCTCCAATCTGTTCGAGCTCGACTTCATCGAGTACACGCCGACCAATACGGCATTCAAGCCCATGGTGCGCGAGCAGGCGTTCGACGTCTGCGAGATGGCAATCGTCACCTATCTGATGGCGAAGGCACACGGCAAGCCGCTGGTCCTGCTGCCGGCGACCATGCTCGGCCGCTTCCAGCATTCCTATGCGCTCTACAATCCGGCGCTTGGAACGCTCGGACCGTCCGATCTCGAAGGGAAGCGCGTCGGCATCCGCTCCTTCGCGACCACGACGGGCGCCTGGATCAGGGGCATTCTCGCCAACGATTACGGCGTCAATCTTGACAAGATCAAATGGGTGACCTTCGAGGATCCGCACGTCGCCGAATATGTCGACACCACCGAGCGTGCGCCAAAGGACAAGAAGGTTCTTCAGATGCTGGTCGATGGCGAAGTTGATGCCGTCCTCGGCGAGACCTCAAACGATCCCAAGCTGAAGCCGCTGTTCCCCGATCCGGCCGCGGAAGTGGCCAAATGGTACGCGCGCCGCGGCGTCGTGCCGGTCAATCATCTCGTGGTCGTGACCGAGCAGCTCGCGAAATCGCGCCCTGATGTGGTTGCCGGCGTTTATGATCTGCTCAAGCAGAACAAGGAACAGGCGGGGCCTGCGGCGACGCCTGACCTCTTGCCATTCGGGATCGAGGCGAACCGGAAGCCGTTGGAGCTGATCGTCGATTACGCATTCCAGCAGCAGCTGATTCCGCGCCGCTACGCGGTCGATGAGCTCTTCGATGCGACGACACGAGGACTGAACTGATGGCGGATCCGAAGCGATGGCAAATCGGCCTTGTCGGCTACGGCGAGGTCGGCAGGATTTTGGCTGAGGATCTGCGTCAGCAGGACATCAAGGTCGCGGCTTACGACATCAAGCTCGGGGACGAGCGCGGCGCTGCGCTCAGGGATCATGCAGCCAAGCACGGTGTAACACTCGCTGCGTCTCACGCCGAGCTGACGGCGAAATCCGATTTCATCATCTCTGCTGTGACCGCCAGCCAGGCCGTGCCGGTCGCAAAAGCCTGCGCTGAAACGATCAACCAGGGCACATGGTTTCTCGATTTCAACTCGGCCTCACCCGGCGCCAAGCAGCGTGCCGCAGCGCTGATCGACGGCGCTGCAGGCCGGTATGTCGAGGGCGCGGTGATGACCTCGGTGCCGCCCTATCGGATCAAGGTGCCGCTCCTGCTCGGCGGTCCCGGGGCGAAGGAGCTGGAGCCGCTGCTGAACGCGATCGGCTTTGCGGCGAAGGTTGCGAGCGACAAGCTCGGCGTGGCGTCGGCCGTGAAGATGTGCCGCAGCATCATGATCAAGGGGCTCGAGGCCATGGTCATCGAAAGTTTTACGACAGCACGTGCCTATGGCGTCGAGGACGCCGTTCTGGCTTCGCTCACGGAAACCTTTCCCGCGATCAATTGGGAGACGCAAGGCGCCTATTTCTTCCAGCGCGTGATCGAACACGGCCGCCGCCGTGCCGAAGAGGTGCGCGAGGTCGCCGAGACCGTGCGCGAGGCCGGGCTGACGCCGTGGTCGGCGCAGGGCACGGCCGAGCGTCAGGCCTGGGTTGCGGATTTGGCCGATGAGGAACTGTTCGGCACGAAGGGTACGAAGGAGTTCGCCCGCAGCGCCGATTGGCGCACCGAGGCAGATCGCATTCTGGCGAAGATCAGGCGCTGACGCTGAGCCCTCAGCTCAGGATCCTGCCGTTGTCGCGATAGGTGGAGATCTCGTCGCGCGCAGCATCGATCAAATCGATCAGGCCTTTGGCCTCGCGGACGACGTCCTTGGTGCGCTCGGTCCTGAACTCGGTCAGGATCATGCGAATGCACTTGTCGGCGGTATCGAGCGTCCAGAGGGCGCGAGACATGTCAACTTGCGAGTGAATTGCCGAGATATCGAGACCTGACAGCACTTCGCCAATGCCGTTCAATCGCTTGAGGGCCGTCTCGGCGGGCGTGCTGGCCCGAATTGAATGATAGTCGATACCGCTGAATGCGCCGAACATATCCATAACTTCCCTGAGAACGCAGATGGTCAGTGCGCACGTCCCAGTATGGTTAGTGCGACCTTTCTGACAACGCGGGGAGCTACGGTCCGGGATTCTACCGGATTCCTTTTTAGGGGAGAATTGGCGGCAAATGGGGCTGAAAAGCCCTGTGATCAGCGAGTTTTCCCGACGATTGCACCGTTACGCGCGACGAGCATACCTGCCTTGTAAACGCTGCGGCCCTGCGGCGCCGCGACCACGGCTTCCGGAACGTGTTCCGCGTTCAGCGTGACAAAATCGGCCTTCGCGCCGACACCCAGACCGTAGCCCTCAAGCCGCAGCGCCTTGGCCCCGGCCTCGGTGACGACATCGAATGCAACGCGCAATTCCTCATCGATGTTGAAGCCGGAGCGATAGCCGAGCGTCGTCGCCCGGCGCAGCATGTCGCCATCGCCATAGGGCCACCAGGAATCGCGGATGTTGTCGTTGCCGCTGAACACGGTGACGCCGGCGTTGCGGAGGACAAGGATCGGCGGGAAGGCGCGGGCGCCCGGCGCGTTGGTCATGATCGCGACGCCGGAGCGGGCGAGGATGTCGGCGACTGTCTTGAGATGATCCATCGTGATGTCGCCGAGCCCGTAGGCGTGACTGATGGCGACATGGCCCTCCATGCCAAGCGCACGGGTACGCGCCGCGATCTGTTCGATCTCGAAAGCGCCGAGCGAGCCCATGTCGTGGAGGTGAATGTCGATATCGACGCCGTGCTTGTTGGCTACGCCGAAGACGACATCGAGATGCTTCTCGACATCGCGGTCGAAACTCGCGGGATCGAGCCCGCCGACGAGGTTCGCGCCTAGGCCGATCGCTTCATCCAGCAATTGCGGGGTGCCCGGGCTCGCCAAGATGCCGCTTTGGGGGAAGGCGACGAGCTGGATGTCGATCAGGCCCTTGTACTCCTCGCGCACGCGCAAAATCGTCTCCAGCGACTTTAGCCCGACCGAGCCATCGACCATGACGTGGCTGCGCATCTGCGTGGAGCCGTGGCCGATACAGAGATCGAGCTGGTTGCGCGCCCGCACGTCCATCGGCGCCGCTGCGGCCATGTTCTCCGCCTGGAAGGCGACGCGCTCATGCACGTTGAATCCGTCCGTGCACGGCTTGTGCGGTTTCCAGGCGTCGCCATAGAAGCTGGTGTCGAGATGGATGTGGCCCTCGACGAAGCCGGGAACGACGAGGGCATTGCCGAGGTCAACAGTCTCGGCGCCGTTCGCGGGCGCGTCGGCCGGCAAGAGCGCGGCAATACGGCCGTCCTTGACCGCGATGTGATGTCGTGCCCCGCCGTCGAAGCGCGCGTTCAGGAAGATCTTGTCGAAGGCCATCCGGTTGCTCCGTTGGTCGATTTGATGCCGCACGTTTCAGTTTGGCGGAGACAGCAGCCTGGCCGGCGACCGCTCAAAAGTCTGCCGGCCGTTCTTGAATCCCATCAGGATATCCGGCAGCTCGGCAACGGCAAAACGGCTGTCCTTGATGTCGAGCACGACGAGATCGGCGGGCTTCCCGACCGCGATCCCATAGTCTTTGAGGTTCATCAGCCGCGCGGCCAACTCGGTGACGAGATCGAGGCAGGTGTCGAAATCGCCGACGGAAGCGTGTGCAACGTTGGCATAGAAGTTCGCCATGCGCAGCAGCGAGGCATCGCCGAATGGCGTGAAAGGATTGAGCAAATTGTTGGTCGCGACCGAGCACACGATGCCGTCGCCCGCGAGCTTGTGTGCGAGCGTCAGCCCGCGCGGCGTGTTGTGGGTGGCGTCACGCCCCATCAAATAGAGGTCGGTCGCTGGCAGCACGGTGACGGCGACACCGGCCTTCGCCAATTGCGCGGTGGCTGCCTTCATCCGCTCCGGCGGCAGCGCCGAGAGCTTTGTGACGTGGCCGATCGCCACGCGCCCCCCGTAATTGCGCTGCTCGGTCTGCCTGACGACTTCGTCCAGATGCGACCAGGATGGATCGAGATCGAAATCGAGATGGAGGTCGACGTCGAGGTCGAACTCCCGGGCGAGGTCGAAGATGCGCGCGAGATGTGCAATCGGGTCGGTGTCGGTATAAGGGCAGCCGCCGATCGCGTCGGCGCCGTCGCGCAAGGCTTGCACCAGCAGTTCGTCGGCTCCGGGATCGTTGGTCAGGCCTTCCTGGGGAAAGACGCAGAGTGCGAGATCGATCGCCCAGGCATAGTCGCGCTTGAGCGCCTTGACCGCCTCGAAGCTGCGTAGGCCGATGCGCGGGTCGATCTCGACATGGGTGCGCATCCGCGTCGTGCCGTGCACGATGGCACGTTCGAGCACTTTGGCGCCGCGCGCATAGACGTCGTCGGTGCTGAAATCCCGTTTCATCGCCGAGACCGCGCGGATGGCATCGCCGAGCGTACCGTGGATGTGGCCGCAGCGCTCGAGCAGGCAGGCCTTGTCGAGATGGATGTGGGTGTCGACGAAGCCTGGCAGGGCCAGCCGCCCAGCGACATTGACCTCGACAGCCTCGCAGGCAAGTCCAGGCCCGATCGCGGCGATGCGTCCGCCCTTCACGCCGATATCGACGGGTATGGCAGATGATCGCAAGAGAGCGTTGCGAAAGATCAGGTCGAGGGCAGGCTGGGCGGTCATGGGAGGGAATCTGGTTGGCGGGCTTATGGCGGTTGGCAATGTAGCGGAGACGGGCGGGCCGCCGCCATATCGAAAGCCGCGATAGCTGGTAGACGCAGGCTGGTCTGGCGGCCAGTGCGCCCCTGGGCTATCACCTCATCGATTGCGCCCGGCATGGCGGCGCAGCCCCTGTTTAGGAGCCTCCGATGCGTCTACCCGCCGTTCTCTTGGCCGTCACCTGTCTTGCTGGCGCAGCGTCAGCCGAAGATCTGTCGGGCACGCTCCAGAAGGTCAAGGAGACCAGGAAGATCGCGCTGGGCTACCAGGAAGCCTCCGTGCCGTTCAGCTATCTCGACGGCAACCAGAAGCCGGTCGGCTTTGCCATGGATATCTGCCTCAAGATCGTCGACGCCGTGAAGAAACAGCTCGCCATGCCCGAGATTGCGGTCGAGTATGTCGCGGTGACGTCGTCGAACCGCATCCCGCTGATGGTGAATGGCACGCTGGACCTGCACTGCTCGGCGACCACCAACAATGCCGACCGCCAGAAGCAGGTTGCCTTCACCAACACGCACTTCCTCAGCGCGACGCGGTTTGCCGCCAAGAAGGCTGCAAAGATCAACACGATCGACGATCTCAAGGGCAAATCGGTTACGGCGGTGGCAGGCTCGGTCAATTTGAACCAGCTCGCCAAGGTCAATACCGAGCGTAATCTCGGCATCAAGATCATGCCGGCGGTGGATCAGGCCGAAGCCTTCCTGCTGCTCGAGACCGACCGTGCGCAGGCCTACGCGCTCGACGACATCCAGCTTGCGGTCGCCATCGCGCGCTCGAAGGAGCCGGCGCTGTTCATGATCAGCGAGGAGACCTTCTCGAAGGCCGAGCCTTACGGGATCATGCTGCGCCGGGATGATGCTCCGTTCAAGGCGCTGGCCGACCGCGCCACGGCCGAGCTCTATGCAAGCCCGGAGATCGAGGTGCTCTACAGGAAGTGGCTGGAATCGCCGACCCCGCCGAACGGCCTCAATTACAACGTTCCGATGTCGGCCGCCCTGCGCAATGCGTTCAAGAGCCCGAGTTCGAGCGCCGATCCGGACGTCTATGTGGTGAAGTGAGGCGAGGGTGGCTTCCACCGCCCACCGCTGGGGAGAGTCCGCCGAAAAACGCGACATCTGACAAAGGCGGGCGAGGCCAAGGTCGCGGAGACCAACCGCGTGCTGCGGCGGGTGTGGGGGAAGCTTGCAGAAACATATCGGCGCGGACGAACTTGCGATAACCTTCGAGGCGCTCCAGCGCATCGAGCGGCGGGCTAGTCGCCTGCTTAAGGCAAGGACATTTCCGGAGGCGAAATAGTCATGCGCGCGGAAGAGCCATTCCTGGTCCGTCATGCGGACCTGATTTTCGCTTTGAAGACGTTCGCCGCGTCGATGCTGGCGCTCGTCATTGCGCTTGCCATGGACCTGCCGCGGCCCTATTGGGCGATGGCGACCGTCTACATCACGTCGCAGCCGCTCGCGGGCGCGACCAGCTCGAAAGCCTTCTTTCGCGTCATGGGCACCCTGGTCGGTGCGACCATGACGGTGGCGCTGGTGCCGAACCTGATCAATGCGCCCGAGCTGTTGTGTCTCGCTATCGCGCTTTGGGTCGGGCTGTGTCTTTATCTGTCGCTACTCGACGGTACGCCGCGCAGCTATGTCTTCATGCTCGCCGGATACACGGTCGCGCTGATCGGCTTTCCCTCGGTGTCGGAGCCCGGCGCGATCTTCGATACGGCTGTTGCGCGGCTGGAGGAGATCTCACTCGGCATCATCTGCGCGAGCCTGGTCTCCACTATCGTGTTTCCTCGCAGCGTCGCACCGGCCGTGGCTCATCGGGTGGACACCTGGCTGGCGGACGCGCGCCGCCTCAGCCAGGTCGTGCTGTTGCGGGACGGCACGAACGACACACGGCGCGGCAAGCGCCTCAAGCTCGCGACTGACATTGCCGAGATCGACACGCTCTCGACCCATCTGGCCTATGATCGCCTGACCGACCGCGACGCCGTGACCGGCCTCGGCGAAATCCGGCTCAGGATGCTGACATTGCTGCCGGTGATCGCCTCGATCGAGGACCGCCTGGCTGCGGTCGGCGAGGAGGCCCTGCGGCGGCAGCCGGAGCTGAAGCGATTGCTGGAGGATCTCGCGCAATGGATCGTCAGCGATGTCGGCGCACGGCAACCGGCCGACCGAATCCGTGAGGTGATAGCACAGCAGCAGGCGGGGCTGGACGACAGCGCTTCCTGGGAACGGATCATCACGACCAGCCTGCTGTCGCGATTGCGTGATCTGGTTGACCTCTCGAGCGATTGTCGCGCGCTGACCGAGGCGATCGGCGAAGGCCGCAGCATCTCCACTGTCGATCTCGCCTTCCATCCCGAAGCCGGCGCCGCGCCGGTGCGCCACAGGGATCGCGGCCTCGCGCTATGGTCGGCGGCGGGCGCTGCGATTGCCATCCTGATCTGCTGCGCGCTCTGGATCGGTACGGGCTGGCCGGACGGCGCGTCAGCGCCGATGATGGCGGCGGTGGCATGCTCGTTCTTCGCAGCCCAGGACGAGCCCGCGCGATTCATCCGCAAATTCGGCCTGGGGTCGCTGGTCGCCATCGTGGTCGTCGCGACCTATTTGTTCGCGATCATACCTGCAATCTCTCATATCGAGGTTCTGATCGTCGCGCTCGCGCCGACCTTTCTGCTTTACGGCTTCCTGATCGGCCGGCCCGCCACGTCGGGCACCGGCATGGCGCTCGCGGCCAACACCGCGACGCTGCTCGCGCTGCAATCGACCTACATCGCGGATTTCGCCTCTTTCGCCAATTCAGCGGTCGCCTTCTTCGTCGGCGTCATTATCGCCGAGCTGGTGACACGGATCGCGCGCGGGGTAGGTGCCGAGTGGATCGCCAATCGTCTGGTGCTGTCGAGCTGGATTACAATCGCGGTCGCCGCCGAGCGGCGGGGGAAACGCGACCGCGCGGAGTTCGCGGGGCTTATGCTCCATCGTCTCGGGCTACTCGTGCAGCGGATCGCGATCCTGTCGGAGAGCGATCGTCGCGATGCCGACAGCCTAGTCCAGCTCCGCATCGGCATCAACATCATCGATTTGCGCCGCGCGCGTTACGGGCTCGCGGCATCGACCATCTCCGTCATCGACGACATGCTGGACCAGCTTGCCATCGCCTGCCGCAACTATGCGGGCGACGGCATGCCGGGCGAACTCCTGACCAGCGTCGATCAGGCGCTGGCCCAGGCGGTGAAGGATCCCAATGATCGCGCGCGCGAAGATGCCCTGATCGGCCTCGTTGGCATCCGCCGCGGCCTGTTCCCGGATGCGCCGGCCTACAGGCCGCGCGCGGAGAGTGTGGCAGCATGAGATATGTGATCGACATCTACGGCGTGCTCGTGCCGGCGCTCTTGCTCTGGATTATCGTCGCTTATGTGCTGAGTGCGCTTTTGCGTCGGCTCATGCAGCACTTCGACCTCTATCGGCTGGTCTGGCACCGCGCGCTGTTCGATTTTTCGATTTTCATCTGCCTGCTTGGCGGCGTCGTCTATCTCTCGGAGTATCTCGCATGAAGGGGAATCTTGCCTGGCTCGGCCGGCTTGCAGTCACTATCATCGTGGTGATCGCCGCGATTGGCATCGGCCGTGAGCTGTGGGTCTACTACATGGAGTCGCCCTGGACCCGCGACGGCCGTGTACGCGCCGACGTCGTGCAGGTTGCGCCCGACGTTTCCGGCTTCGTGACTGACGTGCTCGTCAAGGACAACCAGAAGGTCCATCGCGGCGACGTGCTGTTCAAGATCGATCGCGAACGTTTTGCGCTGGCGCTGAGGCAGGCGGACGCGTCGGTTGCGGGGCATCAGGCGACGCTGGATCAGGCCAATGCCGATCTGAAGCGCTATAGCACGCTGACCACCGACGCGGTGTCGCAGCAGAAGCAGGAGCAGGTTCTGGCGACCCAGCTCCAGGCCAAGGCGTCTTTCGATGCGGCCGTTGCCGACCGGGCGGTTGCTCAGCTCAATCTCGACCGTAGCGAAGTCAAGGCGTCCGTCAACGGCGTGATCACCAATATGGATCTGCGCCCCGGCGCCTATGTCTCGGCCGGGAAGGGCGTGATGGCGCTGGTCGACAGCGACACGCTGCATGTCGAAGGCTATTTCGAAGAGACAAAACTCGCGCGCATCCGCACCGGCGACAAAGCGCAGGTCCGCCTGATGGGCGAGAAGGTAACGCTGTCAGGCCATGTCGAGAGCATCGCCGCCGGCATCGAGGACCGCGACCGTGCCGAGGGCGCGAGCCTGCTCGCGAACGTCAACCCGACCTTCAGCTGGGTGCGTCTCGCCCAGCGGGTGCCCGTGCGCATCGCGCTGGATCCGGTGCCGGAAGGAGTATCGCTGGTGGCCGGACGTTCGGCGACGGTCGAGGTGCTGGACTAGGGTCTCTAAGCGTTTGAGTATTTCTTCAGCTCGAACCGCGCGATCTGGTTTCTGTGAACCTCGTCCGGACCGTCGGCCAGACGCAACAGGCGTGCAGTGGCGTAGGCCTGCGTCAGACCGAAATCATTCGAGGTGCCGCCGCCACCGTGGGCCTGGATCGCCCAGTCGATGATCTGGCAGGCCATGTTGGGGACGGCGACCTTGATCATCGCGATCTCGGCCTTCGCCACTTTGTTGCCGACCGTATCCATCGCGTAGGCGGCGTTCAGGGTCAGCAGCCGGGCCTGCTCGATCATGATGCGGGCTTCGGCAATGCGCTCCTGGGTCACCGTCTGCTCGGAGACCGGCTTGCCGAAGGCGACGCGACTGCGGACACGCCGGCACATCTTTTCCAGGGTGCGTTCGGAGAGGCCAATCAGTCGCATGCAGTGGTGGATGCGGCCGGGGCCGAGGCGGCCTTGCGCGATCTCGAAGCCGCGGCCTTCGCCGAGCAGCATGTTCTCCTTCGGCACCCGCACATTGGTGAAGATGACCTCCGAGGCGCGGTCGGGCACGCCGTAGAAGCCGAACACGGGCAGGGGCCGTTTCACCTCGATGCCTGGCGTGTCCATCGGCACCAGGATCATGGATTGCTGCTTGTGGCGGTCCGCATGATCAGGATCGGTCTTGCCCATGAAGATGCAGATCTTGCAGCGCGGATCGGTCGCGTTGGTCGTGTACCATTTGCGACCGTTGACGACGTAATGATCGCCGTCGCGCACGATCGAGCTTTCGATATTGGTTGCATCGGATGACGCCACCGCAGGCTCGGTCATCGCGAAGCAGGAGCGGATTTCGCCTGCGAGCAGCGGCTTCAGCCAGCGCTCCTTGTCTTTCTCCGTGCCGTAGCGCTCCAGCACCTCCATGTTGCCGGTATCGGGCGCCGAGCAATTGAACACCTCCGGTGCCAGATGCGAGCGGCCCATCACCTCGCAGAGCGGGGCGTATTCGAGATTGGTGAGGCCCGCGCCATGGGTGGACTCCGGCAGGAACAGGTTCCAGAGACCCTCGGCGCGCGCGAAGGGTTTCAGCTCCTCGACCACGGGATAGACCTTCCACGGCCCGAGCTCCTCCGCCTCGCGATAGAACCGCTCCTCATTCGGGTAGATGTGGCGGTCCATGAAGCTCTCGAGCTTGCGCTTGAGCTCGACGACTTTGGGCGACATCGGGTAGAGCATTCTTGGTCTCCTTGATCGACAGGCGGCGTGAGCCGGCTCAGCCGACGCGATACGCCTTGAATTTCTCGCGCAGCGCTGATTTGAGCACCTTGCCGGTACCGGTCATCGGGAATTCGTCGAGGAATTCGACTGCATCCGGCATCCACCAGCTCGCGATCCTGGGGCGCATGTGGTCGAGCAGGGTCTTGCCGTCGACGGTCGCGCCCTTCTTGCGGACGACCAGAAGCAGGGGACGTTCCTGCCACTTCTCATGCGCAATGGCGACCACGGCGGCTTGCAGCACGTCGGGATGGGACAGCGCGATGTCCTCGAGCTGGATCGAGGAGATCCATTCGCCGCCCGATTTGATCACGTCCTTGGAGCGGTCGGTCAGTGTCACGTGGCCCTGCGGATCGATCACGGCCATGTCGCCCGTGATGAGCCATCCGTCGCTGTCGAGGCCTTCATTCAGCTTCATGTAGCCGGAGGCAACCCACGGCCCGCGGGCGCGCAGATGGCCGACGGCCTTGCCGTCACGCGGCAGCTCGATGCCGCCGTCGTCGACGATGCGCAAGGCCGTGCCGAAGCAGGCGCGGCCGGAGACCTGGCGTCGGTCGAATTTCTCGGTGTCGCTGAGATGCTCCGAACCGGGTCGTAAGCCTGGCATCGAACAACCCAAGGCCTCGGTCATGCCCCAAGCCTGGATATAGTCGACATTGTATTCGCGCTTCAGTTTCTCGACCATCGCGCGCGGCGGCGCCGAGCCCGACGACAGCGTTGCGCGCAGGGTCGAGAATTTGTTGCCGGTGCGGGCGAGCCAGTCGAGCAGGATCAGCCAGAAGCTTGGAACGCCCGCCGAGAGCGTCACCTTCTCACCCTCCAGCAGCTCATAGAGCTTGTCGGGCTCGTAATTGCGGCCGGGCAGCACCAGCTTCGAGCCGGTGTAGGGCGCCGTGAACGGCATATTCCAACCATTGCCGTGGAACAGCGGCGCCATCGGCATCATCACCTCGCGCACGCCTTCGACATGTCCGGGCAGGAAGTCGAAATTGCAGCACGTCATGGTCTGCAGGATCGCGGCGCGGTGCGAATAGATCACGCCCTTCGGATTGCCCGTCGTGCCCGACGTGTAGCAGATGGTGGATGCGGACTTTTCGTCGAACTCCGGCCAGACAAAGCCAGTTTCGCTTTCCTTGTCCAGAAGCTCTTCGTAGCAATGCACGTTGGCAAGCTTCGTTTCCGGCATCCGCTCGCGCGACGACATCACGACGAAGGCCTCGATCGTCCCTAGCTGCGGCGCGATCGCCTCGACGATTGGCAGCGAGGCGCGATCGATGAACAGCAGCCGGTCTTCGGCGTGGTTGATGATGTAGACGAGCTGTTCGGGAAACAGCCTGGGATTGACGGTGTGCAGCACATAGCCCATGCCCGGCGCTGCGTAGAACATTTCGAAATGGCGATGGGTATTCCAGGCCAGCGTTCCGACGCGGTCGCCTTGCTTCATACCAAGCCGTTTGAGCGCCAGCGCCATGCGCTTGATGCGCGGATGAGCGTCTGCATAGGTATAGCGGTGGATGTCGCCTTCGATCTCGCGTGCGACGATCTCGGCCTCGCCGTGATAGTCAGCGGCATACTGGATCAGGCCGCTGATCAGGAGCGGCATGTCCATCATCAATCCCTGCATCATTCCCTCCGTATCAGCCACGTCGTTGCGCGGCCTAGGCTTGTGATTTGCGCGGGAGGTTAGCGGAACGTCACGTGGCGTTCACGCAAAAAGCGAGGGATGTGATTGCATGCGTCACTTTTTCGGGGCTAACGTGCAACGAGTTGCCGGCGAAGCAGCGTTCGCCGTGGAGGAAGTGGATGTCAGCGGAAAGACACAAGACCGGCACATCAGGCGAATCTACGGTCGATATTGCCGCACTCCGTGTGCGCTATCGCGACGAGCGCGACCTGCGTCTGCGCAGTGAAGGCAAGGCGCAATATGTCGACGTGACAGGCGATTTCGGTCGTTACCTCGACGATCCCTGGGCCGATCCCGGATTCAAGCGCGCAGCCATCACCGAAGAGACCGAGGTCGTCATCGTTGGCGGCGGCTTCGGCGGCTTGCTCTGTGGCGCGCGCCTTCGCGCGGCCGGCATCACTGATTTCCGCATCGTGGAAAAGGCCGGCGATTTCGGCGGCACCTGGTACTGGAATCGTTATCCCGGCGCGGCGTGCGACACCGAGAGCTACATCTATCTGCCGCTGCTGGAAGAGACCGGCTACATGCCGGTGCGCAAATATGCGCGCGCGCCGGAGATCTACGAGCACTCCCGTCGCATCGGCCGTCACTTCGAGCTCTACGAGCGTGCGCTGTTTCAGACCGTTATTTCGCGCATGGCGTGGCAGGAGCGAGAGGGACGCTGGCTGATCGAGACTGATCGCGGCGATCGCATTCATGCGCGCTTCGTCATCCTCGCCGGAGGTCCGCTCAGCCGACCGAAGCTGCCGGGCATTCCCGGCATCGAGAGCTTCAAGGGCCATAGCTTCCACACCAGCCGCTGGGACTACGCCTACACCGGGGGCACTGCCGAGGGCGGTCTCGATGGTCTCGCCGACAAGCGCGTCGGTATCATCGGCACCGGCGCCACATCAGTGCAATGCGTGCCGCATCTCGGCCGTTCGGCGAAGGAGCTTTACGTATTCCAGCGTACACCGTCAGCGATCGGCGTGCGCGCCGACCGCCCGACGGATTCCGCGTGGGCTGAGAGCCTGAAGCCCGGCTGGCAGCGCGAGCGTATGGACAATTTCACGGCGGTGATCTCAGGCGAACCGTTCGAGCAGGATCTGGTGCAGGACGGCTGGACCGGCCTGCTTGGCGAAATCCTGCTCGCGCCGCGCCGTCAGCCACAACCGGTGACCTCGATGGAAGAGGCGCTGAAGGTCATCGAGCAGGCCGACTATCGCAAGATGGAGGAGATCCGCGCCCGCGTCGATGCGATCGTGAAGGACGAGGCGGCCGCCGCGGCCCTCAAGCCCTGGTACAAGGCGTTCTGCAAGCGGCCATGCTTTCACGACGAATATCTTGATACGTTCAATCGGCCGAACGTGCATCTCGTCGACACCAGAGGCAGGGGTGTCGAGCGCATCACCGAGAATGCGGTCGTCGTCGACGGCAAGGCCTATGAGCTCGACTGCCTGATCTATGCCAGCGGTTTTGAAGTCGGCACCGACTATGCGCGCCGTATGGGATTTGAGGTCTACGGCCGCGACGGCATGAGCCTGTCGGAGCGCTGGCGCGATGGCGTCAAGACGATGCACGGCTTCTATAGCCGCGGCTTCCCGAACTGCTTTCTGATCGTGACGGTGCAGGCCGGCCAGAGCGCCAACTTCCCGCACATCATCGACGAGCAGTCGCAGCACATCGCTTATGTGATTGCTGAGGCGCGCAAGCGCGGCGTCAGAACGCTGGAGCCGACGCTCGCCGCAGAGAATGCCTGGGTCGATGAGGTCGTGAAGGCTGCGGTCGGCCGCCAGACTTATCTGGCCGAATGCACCCCCGGTTACTACAACAATGAGGGCGTGTTCGATCCGATCGCGGCGCGCAACAGTCAGTATTGGCGTGGACCGATGGCGTTTCTCCGGCTGCTGGACAAGTGGCGCAAGGAGGGCAATCTGGATGGACTGGAATTGACTCCCGAGGTCTCGGCTTGAGCGGTATGATCCCGGCGCCCTCTGGCGCGACGCGGCTTTACGTCATCGTTGGCGATCCCATTGCGCAGGTGCGATCGCCGGCGGGTGTGTCGGCCGAGTTCGCGGCACGGGGGCACGACGGCATTCTCATGCCGGTTCAGGTCGCCCCAACGGATCTTCCTGACTTCCTCTCGGTGGCGACGCGGCTGAAGAATCTCGATGGCATCGTCGTGACGATCCCGCATAAATTCGCCTGCTATCAGGCTTGCGCCAGCGCGACCGAGCGGGCGCACTTTCTGCGCACGGTTAATTTGATGCGCCGTCGCGCGGATGGGTCGTGGCACGGTGACATGGTTGATGGCCTCGGCTTTGTCGGCGCCGCGCGGGCGAAGGGGATTGATCCCCAAGGCATGCGGGCGCTGCTCGTCGGTGCAGGCGGAGCGGGCTCGGCCATCGCGCTTGCGTTGGTCGAGGCAGGCGTCAGGGAGCTCGCGATTCACGACAGTGCGACTGAGCGCCGCGACGTGCTGGTCGACCGGCTCAACGCGCTCGGCAAAGCGCCGGTGCGGGCGGGGACCATGGAGCCCGCGGGATTTGACTTCGTCGCTAATGCCACCCCCGCCGGGATGAGGAATGGCGACCCGCTGCCGGTCGACGTCATCCGGCTGACGCCATCGGCCTATTGCGGCTGTGTCATCACCAAGCCGGAGATTTCGCCGTTCATCGCAGCCGCGAGGGCGGTCGGCTGCGTCACGGCGACCGGCACCGACATGTATAGGCAGCACCAGGGCATCATGGTGGATTTCCTGCTCGGGACGGACGGCGCTTGATACGCCCTTGATTCATGTCAAGCGCATTGCTTGCATTGATTGCATCGGTCAGGGCTTGAGCTGATACCACTGACGTAGGATCATGCCGGCGTGCGAGCCGGTCGCGCAGATTGAGAAGGATACGCAGAAATGACTGAGGGCAGGACCGTTGCGACGGCGATGATCGGCGCGGCCGCGCTACTGTTGTGCCTTGTGCCCTCGGCCAAGGCCGCGCAATGCGGCAACGGGCCCGGCGGTTTCGAGGCCTGGAAGCGGGAGTTCAGCGCGGAGGCGCAGGGCAAGGGCATCGGCCAGACCGCGATCTCGGCCCTGATGCAGACAAACTATGCCAGCGCCACGATCAACGCCGATCGCAGCCAGCACAGTTTCTCGTTGTCGCTGGACCAGTTCCTGGCCAAGCGCGGCGCCACCACCATCGTGGCGCGCGGCCGGTCGCTAAAACAGTCGCAGGCGGCGATGTTCGCCTCGATCGAGCAGCGCTACGGCGTGCCGCCGGGGCCGTTGATCGCGATCTGGGGCATGGAGACCGGTTTCGGCAGCCAGCGTGGCAACCAGAACATGCTCTCGTCGATCGCGACGCTCGCCTATGACTGCCGGCGCCCGGAATTCTTCACCGAGCAGCTCTATGCGGCGCTGAAGCTGGTCGATCGTGGCGTGCTGTCAGGATCAACCCGCGGCTCCATGCATGGCGAGGTCGGCCAGACCCAGTTCATGCCCAAGAACATCCTGGCCTATGGCACCGGCAATCTCGAGGTTTCCGCCAACGCGCTGAGCTCGACTGCGAACTTCCTGAAAGCCAATGGCTGGCGCGCGGGAGCCGGTTACCAGCCGGGCGAGCCGAATTTTGCCGCCATCCAGGCGTGGAATGCGGCCGGCGTCTACCAGAAGGCCATCGCGTTGATGGGCCGGCAGATCGACGGGGGCGGCGGAGCGGCAGCGGCACGCTGAGGTGCTCCGCAAGGCGTGACCTATTTGTCAGAGAAAGTTGTTGCTTTCAGGAACCGACAGCACGAGGTTTGCTTAGATCAAGTTCAGGGCTGGCATGAGGAGACTCGACATGGCTACCCAGATCGTGATGGATCAAACCGGCGATACACGCCACGAGTTTGATCCCGAAAATGCCGAAGCGTTGGCGCGAGCCGAACAACGCTTTCGGGAGTTGACCGGCGTGGGCTTTACCGCGGCGTTCCGGACAGGGCCAGGCGAAGTCACGCGTATCAAATCGTTCGACCCGACCGCGCAGGAAACGCTGTTCTATCCCCGCTTGGTCGGCGGTTGATCTGAACGGCACATGATTGCGGTCTTCAGGCTCCGCGCGCCCGCGCGAGCGCGCCTGCATGCGCTCCGCGAGCTCTACCGGCGCTTCTTCGGCGAGAACACGCCGGAGGCGCGGGGAAGGCGGCTGTTGTCCGAATGGCTGTCCGAAGAGCAGCGCGTCCAGTTCGAGCAGCACCGGCATTTTGACGTGATCGGCTGCGACAGCGGCAAGCGCTATCGCATTCACTACGGCACCGCCGCCAACGTTCACGAGGTCGACGCTTCTGGCAATGCAACGATGGGGTGGTGTTTCGTCCCGTCAGGTTTCCTCGTGCCGGGCGACGTCATGCTGGCGCAGAAGATCGCGCTCGAGACGGACGAGAAGGGGGCGCTGGCGCTCGCCAACCGGTTTCCGCCGGCAACGCACTCAGAACACTTTTACCGGCGTCCGTTCTAACGACGCCGGTGCCGGTTAGTAGTGCGTGGTGCGATAGGCGTCCAGCGCGTGCGCCGCGAAAACGCAGATGCTGCAAAGGACGAGAAGGGCTGAGATGAGCTCGATCATAGCTCGTCCTCCCCAAGCGGCTGGGCGACGAGATGCTGGCAGCAGGCATATTCGCTGATCAGGTCGAGGAAGAATTGCATGACGCACGTCCCTGTATGATTTTGACGATCAGATAACCAATCCTCTGTTTCAGGCGTGTTTCGTCGATTTGGGAAAGGGGTTTCGCGGGGAACCGGGGCTGGTCTGTGAGCGGCCAAACCGCTACATCCGGACCACTAACCCCCGCTTTGGCCGTGCGCATCGTGGCGCGGCGCGTCACATTTCGAGGCAAAATCATGGCACAGGTCGCCTGGTTCGATGATCTCACCGTGGGCATGCGGTTCAAATCCCCCGAGGTTGAGGTCAGCGAAGCCGACATCAAGCGGTTTGCCGCCGAGTTCGACCCGCAGCCGATGCATCTGGACCATGAGGCCGCCAAGGACACCCTGTTCAAGGGCCTGGCTGCCTCGGGTTGGCACACCGCGGCGATCGCCATGAACCTCGCGATCCAGACCCGTCCCTTCGGGCCGCATCCGCTGATCGGCGCAGGTGTCGACGGGCTGCGCTGGACCATTCCGGTGCGGCCAAACGACCGGCTGCATCTGGTTGGCGAGGTCATGAGCCTGACGCCGTCGAAGTCGAAGCCGCAGGGCGTCGCTCTGGTAAAATGGACCATGTTCAACCAGAACGGCGAGGAGGTTTACACCTTCACTCCGATCGCGATCGTACCGCGGCGCGCCTAGGACGGTTCGCCCCGTTCGGCCGACCTGAGCCGGCGGAAGCCCTTGCGGCTTGCGGAGAGAGATGGTCAGCTTCGTCAGGGGAAACGCTGGAGGCTGACATGAGACGATTCTGCCTTGCCGCTGCACTGCTCATCGGCACCTTGAGTGCCGGGCCTGCGGTCGCGCAACAATCCAAAGTCGGTGACTGGACCATCGAGAAGCGTAGCCAGGACACCCATTGCAACGCGAGCCGCGGCTACAAGGACAAGGACGACGAGAACCGCGACTACGTCATCGTCCTGACCTATTCCGACAAGGCCATCGTGATCGTGATGATCTATGACGGCTGGGAGTGGGACAAGGTCGGCGAGATCCTGAAGGCCGATGTCGGTACCGACGATGCCGACATCATGTCGAAGGCGAAGTGGGAGGTCATGGACAAGACCACCGTGCGCGGTATCTTCGAATACGATCAGTCGATCATGGACCGTCTGTCGAAAGCCAAGCGTCTCACGCTCGATTTCGAGGACGATGACGACGACAGCATCGAGATGCAGATCCCGCGCGCCGGCGAAGCGCTCGCGGCGCTGAAGTTTTGCGAGGAGAACCGGAAATAAATTCCTGATGCTGCCGATATTGGCAGACAGGACTGGGGCAAGAGACGCCGGCAAGCAGCGCGCGAGTGTGTGATACATGGCACACAACCTGCGCGCTGTTCGCATTTATCCTAGTCTTTGGCGAAAACGTCCAAGCCGCCCCCTGCGGTTGACGTTACGCAAGGACGATGTTCGAAATTCCAGTTTTTTCATCTGACGTTTCTTCCTCGTCCATGGCGTCGTCTGTCCGATGACGATCCCTTGGGCGGACAGGTTCTCATCGCTCGTCGGCCAGATCTACGATGCGGCGGTCGATCCGGCGCAGCGTAGTGCCGTTTTGGAACGGGTTGCAGCTTTCATCGGCGGCTCGGCCATAACCATCCTCTCGCGGGACACTGCTAGGCTCTCCATCGAGATCCACCAGCACTACGGAACGGACTCTCGCTTCCGTGCGCTATACCGCGACCGGTACGTCGAGCTCGATCCTCTGCTCGACCGCCACCTCGATTTGCCTATCGAACAAACCATTGGCGTGGCCGACGTTATGCCCTATTCGCATTTCGTGGCTACGAGCTTCTATCGCGAGTGGGTGGAACCGCAGGGCGCAATCGATCTGGCGACCATCACGCTGGAGCGATCGCCTGCGCGCACGACAATTCTGCAGGTCATGCGCGGCCGGGCGCGCGGAACCGTCGATGATTCGATGCGTGACCGCATGCGGTTGCTTGCGCCGCACATCCGGCGCTCGCGCAGCATGGGCCGCCGGATTAGGGCTCGCTCGCACACGGAGACTGACCTTGCGGAGGTCCTCGACGGTCTGAGCACGGCCATTTGCCTGTTCGATGCACAGGGGCGGGTCATTCACGCCAATGCGTGCTGCCGACAAATATTTGCCGATGGTGATCTGCTCGCAATCGTCGGCGATCGTGTCGTGGCACGCAACACCCAGGCCGACAGAATATTCCGCCGACTGTTCGATGTGATCGGCGATGACGGAACTTGTGGCCGAAAGGTCGAACTGCTCACGTCGGTCGACGGTCAGCACTACCTGGCGCACGCTTTTCCGCTGATGCGCGAGCGCAGCCTGCAATGCGATGGTGCGGCCACGGTGCTGTTCCTGCAAAAGGCCTCGATGGTGCCTCAGCTCGCAACGGACGCGATGGCATCGGCGTTCAGGCTGACACCCTCGGAACTGCGCGTATTGATGGCCATCGTCGAGCTGGGTGGAGTTCCTGATATCGCTGCGAAGCTCGGAATTGCCGAGACGACGGTGAAGACACATCTCGGCCGCCTGTTCGACAAGACCGGCGCCGGCAGGCAGGCCGATCTCGTCAAGATCGCGGCTGGCTTTGCCGTTCCGTTCGCGCCGCCGGCCAGCGTTGCCGACATCGTGTGATCCAATTCACATCGTTCGCCGTGAGATTGCGCGATCTTGATCCCTCGTGATGAACAGGCTGAATTCGTCCTAACGTAGGACGCTTGTCATCTGATATCGTCGCATAGGCGTTTCTGGAGGGATTGCAGTGGGCAGCAATGACGATGTTTCCATTCTCAGAGTGTCGTCCAACGACATTCCCGAACGCGAGCGAGCGAGCACGCTGCGCGACTTTTACTGCCGTGGTGAAGTGAAGGCTGAGCTCGAAATTCGTCATGGCGAGCCGATTGTCGCGAGCCTGACTGCGCATTCGCTGCCCAATGCGCACTTGCTTCTCGGCACGCTGTTCGGTGCCAAGCTCGTTCGTTCCCGGCAACTCATCATCGACGACGGCGACGACAGTCTTGCGTTTGTGTTCAATCGCTCAGGAACCATCGGGGTGACGGGGCGGGGACGGGATCTGTTGCTCGGTCCTGGCGACGCCGTGCTGGCCAGCGCCGAGGATGCCACGACCTTCGAACGTTTCGTGGCGGGGGACTGCTTCTCACTGCGCGTGCCACGGCGAGTGCTCGCGCCTGTTATCATGGACGTCGATGATGTCGTGATGCGGGTCATCAGCGACCGGCAGACGGAGATCAGGGTGCTTGTCGACTACGCCACGTCGCTGGTGCGGGAGCACGCGTTGGCGACGCCGGCACTGCGCGAGCTTGGCGCCGGGCATTTGCACGATCTCCTGGCCCTCGTGCTCGACCCGACTGACGATGTCAGGGAAAGCGTCGGCCGGCACGGCGCGAAGGCGGTTCGCCTGCGCAAGGCCAAGTTCCTGATCGTCAACAATTGCTGCCGGCAGGATCTTTCGGTCGCCGGCGTCGCACAGGAACTCGGCGTCACGCCGCGATATCTCCAGCGCCTGTTCGAGGCCGACGGCAGGACGTTTTCTTCTTTCCTGATTGAGCAACGCCTGAAGCGCGCCCATCGCATGCTGCGGGAACCGGAGTTTTCCGGTCGTCCAGTGGGCTCGATCGCTTACGACGTCGGCTTCGGCGATCTTTCTTATTTCAACCGCTGCTTCCGGCGCGCCTACAGGGCCACGCCGAGCGACGTCAGGAACGGCGGGGCAGAGTGATCGTAGCCCCGGCGCGCCTGCGCAAGTCATCGAGCGCGGTCGAACAAGGGAATATTGTCAGATGACCCTCGATCGTGGAGCTGTGACCGGAGTGCTGGATGCGCCGCTTCTTCTTCGATCTCTTGGTTGGCAATGTCGTTAAGATCGACTCGGGCGGCATGGTCTTCGCGCATGCCAAGGCAACTTTCGTCGTGGCCGACGAGATGGCGAGGCACCTGTTCATTTGGCGCGATGATCTGCGCGACAGCGAAGCCGCGATCCGTGTCAGGGACGACGGCGGACACGAGGTCTATCGCGCCGCGGTTTGGGCCGATACAGCCGAGAGGACGGGCTGGGAAACTTGACCACCATCCCGATCCGGCGCCAGCCCGGGTGGCTTGGCCACGGCATCGTCATCCGATCGGAGGATGATGCCGTAGTCAGGCTGTGGTAGGGTGCTTGGCATTTTTCATCCCAAGCCATTCATCGCCATGAACAGATCGCGGAAACTGTCCGACCTGGTCGATTCGATCTTCGATGCCGGCCTCGATCCTTCGTTGTGGAACGAGGTCGTCGTGGGCATCCGCGATTTCGTCGGTGGCCAGGCCTGCGGGCTGTTTTCAAAGGATTCCATCAGCAAGTTCGGAGTTACGCATTATTATTGCGGAGCCGACCCGCACTACATTCAGCTTTATTCGGAAACCCACTCAAAGTTCGATCCGCTGACGATTCTACCGCCACATGGCCAGATTGTAAGCATTCCTGATCTCGTCAATTTCGACGAATATCGCCGCGGGCGCTTTTATCAAGAATGGATGCGGCCACAGGGCAGCAGCGACGCGGCCAATGTCGTGCTCGAAAAGTCGAACGCGAACTGCCCGGTGATGATGACGGTGCTGTCGGGCCGGCGCATGGTTGACGCCGGGATGAAGCATCGGATGTCGTTGATCGTGCCTCACGCAAGCCGCGCGCTGCTCGTCAACCGCGCGATCAGCGCGAAGCTGACGCTGGCGACGGCGCTGGCGGACGTGCTGGACAATCTGTCGTCCGGTATCTTCCTGCTCGATTCCTCTTGCCGTGTGGTGCATGCCAATGCGAGCGGCTACGCGCTGGCCGAGGCCGACGACGTGGTTCGGATCGTCGCCGGCCAACTCGCGACCAGTGGCACCGGGGCCAATCAGGCGCTGCGCGAAGCCTTTGCCGCACGCGCGGAGTCCGCTTCGCGTGCCCCCGGCAACCAGGCGATCCCGTTGCTTTCGTCCAGGGGTGAACGATACGTCGCGCATATCCTGCCGCTGTCGTCTGTGCTGCGCAACGGCAGCGAGCGGACGCAAGATGCCGTCGGCGCGCTGCTGTTACGCAAGGTCTCGCTCGGTGCACAGTCCTATGGCGAGTTGATTGCGCGAACCTTCGATCTGACGCCGGCCGAACTACGCGTGTTCCTCTCGATCGTCGATGTCGGCGGCGTTCCGGAAACGGCGCTCGCGCTCGGAATAGCCGAGACGACGGTGAAGACCCATCTGCATCGCGTGTTCGCCAAGACGGGCGTCTCGCGTCAGGCGGACCTGGTCAAGCTCGCGGCAGGATTTTCCAATCCGCTTGTCCACTGACGCATCACGGCGCTGAAGAAAGCATCAACGCCGCCCGCAATCTCATCATCAGAATGTTATCGCGCGTCATTCGTTTGAGTGACGCGACTGTTCGCGTTCTCTCTTACGAGAGTGCACACGAATCCTTGTTCGTCGTGTTCGAGTCTTGTGTGAAGCGTCTCACAGCAGATGGGCGTGAATTCCATCATCGTCGCTCTCAGGTTGAGAGGAGATCGTCATGCGAACAAACTCACGGGGCCTGGCCGAGAAGTTCCATGACGTTGTCGATCGCATGCTCGCAGCGCTGCATCAGCAGCGCGCAATCGAGGCGCGGCGCGTATTGCGGCGCTATCGCCATCTCCTGGAAACGCAGCACGAAACCTTGCCTTTGAACAAAACAAATTTTGTCTGCAGTGAAGAGGAAGTTAGGGAAAATGCCCACCAATCTGATGCGCGCGAGCGTTCGGTCCATCGCCCCAGTCTCGAGCACGCGTAACCTCAACATCGTCGCGACAGCGCTCACCGTCGCGCTCGTCACCCTTCAACTTGCAGGCCTCGTCATGCTCGAGCGGTCTCACGCGCATGCGATGCAGGTGTCGTTCCCGCGCGAGCCCGCGGCGTGCGCGGAAGACGCCGCAGCGCCCGTATCGCAGATTCCCTACGACTGAGCGGGGCGGACCATGCCTGACGTTACAACCCTGTTGCTGCTCAGCGCTGCCGTATTCGCCGGAGCCTTTGTCTCGGGGCTCTCTGGCTTTGCATTCTCCGCGGTCGCAGGTGCGATCCTGCTGCGCGTCTTCCAGCCACTGGAAGCGGTGCCGCTGATGATGGCGTGCAGCATCGGCGTGCAGGCGACCAATCTGTGGGCGCTCCGGCGCAGCATTCGCTGGGAGGGAAGCTTGCTTCTCATTGTTGGCGGATTGGTCGGCGTACCCATTGCGGTCACGCTGTTGCAGAGCGCAGATACGCACCTGCTCCGGCGCGGCTTCGGCGCGGTCGTTGCGCTCTATGCGGCCTATATGTTGCTGCGGCCAACACTGGTGACAGCCGGTGAGGCCGTTGGCCGGCACTGGGTTGCGCTGATCGGGTTCGGAGGAGGGCTGGTCGGCGGTCTCACGGCGATGCCTGGCGCGATTCCGACGATCTGGTGCGACATGCGTGGTATGCCCAAGAGCGAGCAACGCGGCCTGGTGCAGCCATTCATCGCGGCGATGCAGCTGTTTGCGATCGCGCTGCTGGTCGGACACCAGGACCTGTCGTCAAAGGTCTTCGTCGATCTCGCGGTCAGCCTGCCGGCGTTGTTCGCGGGATCCGTGCTCGGTGTGATTGCGTTCCACCGGGTCAACGAGACGGTCTTCCGTAAGACCGTGCTCGTTCTGTTGCTGGTCTCAGGGATCTCCCTGATCTAGTGGCCGAGGGGTGGGATCAGCTGAAACTGCAAAATCGGACGTCGCGACCCAGGTGCGGGGCGCTTACGGCAAAATTGCAGCTATAAGAGCGGATCGAATCCGCGGCCCCGTAGTAAGAGTAGGCGATGTTCGCCCTGACATTTCTCGGCACCTCAGCCAGCGTTCCATCCGCTGAGCGCAACCATCCGGCGCTGCTCATCGAGGCGGCGGGCGAGCGGATGCTGGTCGATTGCGGCGAGGGGACGCAGCGCCAGCTGCTGCGGAGCGGTGCCGGCTTTCGGCGGTTGGATCGCATCCTGCTCACACACGGTCATCTCGATCACGTGCTCGGTATCCCCGGTCTCTTCTCGACCCTTGGGCTGCGGCAGACTTCCGAAATGATGACCATCCATGGCGGGCCAGATACGCTCGACATCGTCATCCGCATGCTCGCTGGCCTGTGGGGCGAGGGCCGGGCGCCGATTCCCGTCGAGTTCGCTCCGCTATCGGAAGGGCACGTTGTCGATATTGGCGATTTCACCATCGGTTGTTTTCCGACCCGTCATCGCGGCACCGACAGTTTTGGATTCGTTTTCAAAAGTCCCCCGCGCCGCCACCTGATGTCCGATCGCCTGTCCATGCTTGGCGTGCCTGATGGTCCCCTGCGCGGCGAGCTGGCCGCGGGTCGGCCCGTCACCATTGAAGGTGGCCGGACGATCGATCCGGAGGACGTTCTGGGGCCGCCAGGCGGCGGCAAGAAGCTGGTCGTAATCGGCGACACTGAGACCACCGAGGGTCTGTCAGAACACGTCGCAGATGCTGATCTGCTGGTGATCGAGGCGACGTTTTTGGATCGGGATGCGCCGACGGCGCGGGACTATGGCCATCTCACCGCGGCGGAGGCGGCCCGGTTTGCGGCGACCAACAATGTCCGGCAACTCGTGCTCACGCATCTATCGGGCCGCTATGAGGACGACGAGATTTTGGCGGAGGCGGCAGCGAGTTTTCCGAGCGTCCGGATCGCCTCCGACTTCGATCGTATCGTTGTTTAGACAGTCCGTTGCGCGGCCATTAATCTTACCTGTCAAGGTTGACGCGACTTCATTCCCGCAGCAGCGCACAGGCGGGATATTTTCGCATGATCAGAAATCAGTTTGTATTGTGAATATTATGTCTCGTTCCGTTGAGTTGATCGTCGAGGGCTATGTGAGGCTCAACGATCGCGACGCGCTGGAAGAAATTCTGGCGCACCGCCAGGACCTGCTTCGGCAACTGGTCGTCGTGACCGGCGTCGATCCCAGGCAGACCATTGCGCAGGTGAATGAGGAAATCACCATCATCGAATCAGGGCTTGCGACGCTCGTTCCGGAATAGAAGTCGTCAGGATCGCGTTTCGACCGGAGACGCGATCAGCTCAACAATCCTGATTTGATCGCGAGCTCCTGCACCTTGCGCGTCAGCTGCGTCAGCTTTGGCAGCGCCTGGTCGCGAAAGGTCGGCATGTCCATGCGCATTGCGTCCACGGTGACGCTCAACCCCGCGATGACAGAACCCTGCGCGTCGAGGATTGGCGTCGCCAGCGTGCGAAGGCCGTAGGCGTTCTCACCGTCGGAGAGGGCATGGCCCTTCTTCTTCACCTGATCGAGCCGGGTGAGCAGGGCGTCGAGATCGGTCAGCGTCCGTTCTGACAGCTTGACGCGCGGGCGTGATTCCAGCCGCTGGATCTGCTCCTCCCGCTGAAGATTCGCCAACATCGCGTGGCCAAGCGCGGCGCTGTAGGCGGGGATGCGTGTGCCGGGCCGACGATCCATCTTGTAGCGATCGAGGCCCGCGCTGACGCGCGCGAGATAGATGACATCACCGCCATCGAGAATGCCAAGCGAGGCTGCGTCGCCCGCAACAGGCACGAGGTCGCGCAGCAGCGGCTCGACGATGGTGCGCAGAGATCCGTGCGACAGTACGGTATAGCCGAGGTCCAGGCAGGCGAGGCCGAGACGGAACCGGCGGCTCTGCGGCACCGCCTGGAGGTAACCAAGCTCGATCAGGGTCTGGATCAGCCGGAAAGCCGTCCCACGATCGAGATCTGCGCGCGCGGCAACCTCGCTCAGCGTGAGCTCGAAGGCCTCGCTGGTGAAACTCTTGAGCACGGCAAAGGCCTTGCCGACCGAAGCGACGTAATTCTTGGGATTAGTCTTCGGACTATTCTCGGGATTTTTGCTCCCGGGAGCTTCCGCGGCAGCTTCAGATGCGCGTTTCGCTGTCTTCTTTTCGACCTTGGCCATGCCTGTATGCCCTGCCATGACAGCTACAGCCCTTGACGCGGCGGCAGCCTGATCTTACCAACAGGACAGATTATAACAAATGTTCGCATTCCGAACAACATCGATCTGACGATCGGAGGAAGCTTTGTCGACATCATCGCTCCACCCCCAGTCCTTGCACTCAGAGTCCTTGCACCCACATGGCGTGTTCTCCGCCGCGCTGACCCCGCTCGATGCCGAACTCGCGCCCGATCATGCGCGCTTTATCGCGCATTGCCATTACCTCCTGGACGAAGGCTGCGATGCCATCGCCATGCTCGGCACCACCGGGGAGGCGAACTCCTTCTCGATGTCCGAGCGCACCGCGCTGCTGGAGGCCGTGATTGCCGGCGGCATCAAGCCGAACCAGCTGCTGCCGGGCACCGGCGTCGTTGCGTTCACCGAGACCATCGCGTTGACGCGTCACGCCCTGTCGGTCGGCGTCGAGACCGTGGTGATGCTGCCGCCGTTCTACTACAAGAACGTCAGCGACGATGGCGTCTATGCCGCCTACAGCGAGATCATCCAGCGCATCGGCGATGCCAAGCTCAAGATCGTGCTCTATCACATCCCGCAAATGTCGATGCAGCCGATTTCGCATGCGCTGATCGAGCGGCTGCGCAAGGCCTATCCGTCGACCATCGTCGGCATCAAGGACTCCTCCGGCGATTTCGCCAACATGACCGCAATGGTCGAGCGCTTCCCTGGCTTCTCGGTGCTGACCGGCGCCGATCCGCTGCTGCTGCCGCTCTTGCGCAAGGGCGGTGCGGGCTGCATCACCGCGACGTCGAACCTCGTCGCGCGTGATCTTGCCTATGTCTTCAAGCATTTCCGCGACAGCGATGACGAAGTAAACCTCGCTTCCGCGCAAGCGCGTATCGTAAAAGCGCGTGAGCTGGTCTCGCGTTTTGCGCAGATGCCTTCGTTGAAGGCCTTGGTTGCCGAGCGCACCGGTCACGCCGGCTGGGAGCGCCTGCGGCCGCCGCTGGAGATATTGCCGGCAGCTCAACGGAAAGAGCTGCTGGCGACTGCTGCGGCACATGCAACGGCCACTTGAGGCTGGGGCGGGAGCGGCATGACGATGACCCGTGTCCGCATGCTTGCCGACGATCTCACCGGCGCGCTCGACACCGCGGCGGAGTTTGTCGGCCTGTGCGGACCGTTCGATGTGATCTGGTCGGCCCCCCCAGCGGCTTCAGGCTCTGCAAGCCTTGCGATCGACAGCGGTACGCGCGAGCGTTCGAAGGCTGAGAGCATGGAGATCGTCGGGCGGCTGGCGCCGATGCTTCGTGATGGAACGATCGCCTACAAAAAGGTCGACAGCCTGCTCCGCGGCGCCTGGGCGGCCGAGCTTGGGGCGTGCCTGAGCACCGGCCATTGGTCCTCCTGCGTCGTCGCGCCTGCCTTCGACTATCAGGGGCGCCGCACCGTCGGGGGGCAGCAATTCGCCCGGACGCAACAGGGCGATTGGCATCGGGTCGGTGACAATCTCGTCGATCAATTGAAGCAGGACGGCATCGAGGCGCGACTGGCCGGTGCCGATACGCTGACGCTGGGTGGCGTCCAGGTGTTCGATGCCGAAAGTGACTTCTGCCTTGATCGCGTCGTCGAGATGGGGCGGCGCATGCCAGGTCCCGTGCTCTGGTGCGGCAGTGGCGGTTTGGCTGGCGCGCTCGCCCGCAATCATCGGGCGGATAATTCGGCTGAGTTGAAACGGCCGGTGCTCGGGCTGTTCGGCTCCGATCAGCCGGCCACGGCGTCGCAGCTCGCAGCGTGCGGCGACGCAACGCTCGCGCTGGCTGAAGGCGAGGGAGGCGCGAGGGTTCAGCGCAAGCTGGCGGACGATAATGTGGCTTTGGTCAAATTTGCACTTTCCGGCGGCCTCTCACGGTCCGACGCAGCGCGGCGGATCGCGCATGAATTGACGACGCTGACTGTGGCGCTCGATCCGCCGGGAACGCTGATCGTTGCCGGCGGCGAGACGTTGAAGGCCGTATGCCTTGCACTCGGTGCGCACGCGCTTCAGGTCACGGGGCGTATCGTGCCGGGTCTGCCGCGATCGACGCTGCAAGGCGGCCGCTGGGCCGGCGTCGATGTCATCTCGAAATCCGGAGCGTTCGGCGCGCGCGAGTTGTGGCGCGATCTGCTTCGGGACAATCATTTACTCACTCAGGAGAGTCCAACATGACCTCTCGTCATCTCGCCGTCACCATGGGCGATCCCGCCGGGATCGGGCCGGAGATCATCGTCAAGGCCTGCCTGGGCCTGAAGGAGCGGATCGTATCAGGCGATCTGCGCCTGCTCATCATCGGCAGCGGCGCCGCGCTGGACGGCGCCAAGGCTGCACTTGGCGCTGACGTGGCGATCCCGCAAGTCACCGCTGACGATCGCGATTGGCCCAATCTCTGCTACCTGCAAGCCGACGCCGAGGGCGACCCGATCAAGCCGGGCGTGCTCAGCGCCGATGGCGGCCGGTTTGCCTATATGGCGATCGAGCACGGCGTGCGCCTGACACAGGCTGGCCGCACGGGGGCTATCGTCACCGCGCCGCTCAACAAGGAAGCGCTCAACAAGGCCGGTTATCATTTCCCTGGCCATACCGAGATGCTGGCGCATCTCACCGGCGTGCGCGGCTCGGTGATGCTGCTCGCCCATGGCAACATGCGCGTCAGCCATGTCTCGACGCATGTGGCCCTGGAGGACGTGCCGAAGCGCCTGACGCCGGAGCGGCTGCGCATGGTGATCGATCTCACCAACGATGCGCTTCTGCGGTTGGGTATTGCCAAGCCGAAGATCGCGATCGCTGCGCTCAACCCGCATGCCGGCGAGGGCGGCCTGTTCGGGCGGCAAGACATCGACGTTTCCGCGCCGACGATTGCCAAGGCCGTTGCCGACGGTCTCGACGTCGTGGGCCCGGTGCCTGGCGACACCATCTTCGTCAAGCTGCGTGCCGGCCAGTACGACGCGGCGGTCGCGATGTATCACGACCAGGGGCACATTCCCGTCAAGCTGCTCGGCTTCCAGGTCGATCCCGCCACCGGCCGCTGGCAGGAGCTTTCCGGCGTCAATATCACGCTGGGTCTGCCGATCATCCGTACGTCCGTCGATCACGGCACCGCCTTCGACATTGCCGGCAAGGGCATCGCCAACGAGCACAGCTTGATCGAGGCCATCGACTATGCCGAGCGGTTGTCCGCCGGCGCTTCCAAGTAACGAGATCGAGATGACCAACGCCTTCACGCCCATCGAAATCCTCCGTCCCACCATCCTCGAATTCGGCAACGGCACGATCACGTCAGCGGCGCGTTTCGCCGAGCGGATCGGGGCCAAGCGGCCGCTGGTGATTTCCGATCCCTTCAATGCGCGCCGCGTCGATACGCTGGCGCTGTCGGGTACGGTGAAGGTGTTTGGCGAGGTCAAGCCTGAGCCGGACCTGCCCAACCTCGAAAAAGCGGTCGCGATGGCGCGCGACGTCAAACCAGATCTGGTCATCGGCTTTGGCGGTGGCAGCGCGATGGATCTCGCCAAGCTGGTTGCGGTGATGTGCACCGGCGACGTCGCCTTTGCCGATATCGTCGGGCCGGAGAAGGTCGCTGGCCGCAGCGTCGCGCTGATGCAGATTCCGACCACGTCGGGCACCGGCAGCGAGGCCGGCACGCGCGCGCTGGTGACCGACCCCGTCAGCCAGAACAAGCAGGCGGTGCAGAGCCGCTTCATGCTGGCCGATATCGCCATCGTCGACCCCGACCTGACGATGACGGTGCCGAAGGAAATCACCGCTGCCACGGGCGTCGATGCGCTCGCGCATTGCGTCGAGGCCTATACCAGCCGCAAGGCGCACCCGACGATCGATCTCTATGCGATCGAGGGTGCGCGGCTGGTCGGGAAGTATCTCGAGCGCGCGGTGGCCGATGGCAGTGATCGCGAGGCGCGTGCCGGTCTTTCGCTTGCTTCGCTTTATGGTGGTTATTGTCTTGGGCCGGTGAACACCACCGCCGGTCACGCCGTGGCCTATCCGCTCGGCACGCGACATCACATCGCTCATGGACTTGCCTGCGCGATGATTTTTCCGCACACGCTGGCGTTCAACATGCCGGCAGTTGAGGCGAAGACCGTCGCGGTGCTCGACGCGCTCGGTCTGCCCCAGCAGAATGATCCGAAGCATGCGTTCGATGCGACCTACGCGTTCTGCAAAAATCTCGGCGTCGAGATGAAGCTCTCGGCGCTTGGCGTGCCCAAGAACGATCTCGGCGTGATGGCCGACGAGGCGCATGCTATCAGGCGCCTGCTCGACAATAACCCGCGCGATCTGAGCCGGGATGCGATCCTTGCGATGTACGAGGTCGCGTTCTAGCGCTCAGCCACGCGCGGCACTCAATCAATAAAAATCTGAAAACAGGGGAAACGTCGATGAGATCCATGTGGCTTGGTCTCGCGTCTGCAATCCTTCTTGCGATGTCGCCGGCGAGCGCGCAGGACGGCTATCCGTCCAAGCAGGTGACGGTGATCGTGCCGTTCGCCGCCGGCGGCACCGCTGATATCTTCGCACGCATGGTCTCCAACCATTTGCAGATGAGGCTCGGCAAGCCGTTCGTGGTCGAGGATGTCGGCGGCGCCGGCTCGATCCTCGGTGTGACGCGCCTCGCAAAGTCTGCGCCCGACGGCATCACGCTCGGTCTCGCCAGCACCTCGGCACTCGCGATCAACCCGTCGCTGTATGGGCCGAAGCTCAGCTATCAGCCGGATAGGGACCTCGCGCCGGTTGCGCAGATCAGCGTCGTGCCCAACGTGCTCGTGGTCAATCCTGACAAGATCAAGGCGCGGACTGTGCCGGAGCTTATCGCCTACCTCAAGGCGAACCCCGACAGGGTCTCGTTCGGCTCGGCCGGCGTTGGCACCTCGCAGCATCTTGCTGGCGAGCTGTTTCAGCAGATGACCGGCACCAAGATGGTGCATGTGCCCTACAAGGGCTCGAGCCAGATGCTGACGGATCTGCTCAGCGGCCAGATCGATCTCGCCTTCGACAATGTGCCGCTATTGCTGCCGCAGGTGAAGACCGGCCAGCTCGCGATGCTTGCAACCGCAACACCGAAGCGCGCCGGTTTCGATCCGGAAGTGCCGGCCGTGGCCGAATTCCTGCCGGGCTTCGAGGCTGTGGCCTGGCATGGCTTCTTCGTTCCCGCAGGGACACCAAAGCCGATCATCGAAAAGCTCTCTGCGGAAATCCGCGCCTACATGCAGCAGCCGGAGACAGTGCAGAAGGTGGCTGAGCTCGGTGCCACCGCGGTCGCGGTCGATTCCGAGCCGTTCGCGGCCTACATCGCCTCCGAGACGGAGCGGTGGAAGAAGGTGATCGAAGCCGCGAATATCAGGATGGAGTAACTCGTTTCGTGGCGGCGCCCCGCGTCCGGTTGAGATTGCAAAGTCAGCGCCACCGGGCGACGTCCCTGGAGCAGACAGCCGTGAAACGGCTCAAGTCCATTTCGAGGCGCTGTAAAGAAGATCCAGCAGCACCGTGCAGATCAGGACCACGACCACCGTGTGCGGTGCTGGAGCATCCGTTTTTCCAGAGTCGCAGCGTGTAAGCTTCAGCACGGCGAAAACGAGCAGCACCGCCGCGAGCGAATACAGGAGATAGATCACGAAGCTCGATCCAGCGAGCAGACTTGGATGATTGGGGCAGGCCATCGCCTTACAAACGGCGATCTGGATCAAGTCCAGATTTGAGCCGAAGCCAGCGGCGCTGAGATAAGAGGCGGTCAGCAACGTCACGGTAGCCGCCCACTGAGTCACGAGTGATACCGACCAGGCGCGCAGTCTCAGCTCGAAACTGGTGTCCATCTTCACGGACAGGAGTGCAAGCAGGAAGCTCACGAGCAGAACCAGCAACATGCAGGAGACGACCGCAACAACGACCGCGAGCCATTGGTTTCCGCGCATGCCCCCGGACAATGTTGTCAATATGTAGTACTGCGCCGGCACGGTCGCCCAGACCCAGTTGATGATCCAGCGCTCGAGTGACGGGTTTGCTACGATAGCGGCGTTTGGATAGCGCCGCGCTATGCTTCCCAACGAGACGATCGAGGGAGAGGTCGGGGGCACCGAAGGTGTCGGTACGGCCGTCGCGTTGGCCTCGCTCATCGGGAGTTTCCCTTTAGTTTTGCCAGAGGATGGTGAGCGGCATGCGCTCTCCCTTGGGAACGCGATAGATGACGATATCTGTCTGAACTGGTCGCCAGCTATGCGCTTGCTCGATGGCATAGTCGTCGCGCCACCAGTTGAAGACCTGGCCACGCAATGAGGAGACGGTCGGTCGCGGTGCGTTGAAGCTCAAACATGCGGGGCCTGGGCCACGGACATAAACGAGTTCGGAGGAGAGTCCGGCATATCGCCGCGACTGCGCTTTCGGCGCGGCCGTTGCACTTGGAACCGGATCGACGTTGCGGGCAATCAGCCCGGTGACAGGTGTAACGTCTGAAAAGCCATAAGCGCCATGGAGCGGGCCGACCACGCGCGCGTCGTCAGTGCGGAAGCACTTGCTGTTAACGTCGCTGATCTCGAAATGAAAGTAGGTACCTAGCCCGTGATCGGGCCGGCGTTCGGCCTCGTTCTCGGCATGATGATCGAAATAGCGCCCGAGCGATACGTAACGGCTGTTGCGGTCGAAGCTTTCGAACCCGTCACCCAAGAACGAGCCGACGAATTGCCCTGCACGGCAAGAGGTCCGTACGGGAGGTCGGTAAACCAGCGCCTCATCCGAGCGCAAATTGGACGCTGCCGTCGTCTGCGAGCGGACATGATACACCGCTTCCTGATTTTCGCTCAGAGTTCGTGGGCCGATAGTTGGAAGAAAATAAAACCGTGCATCGATATCGTAGCGCTGGCGAGCGGTCACCGGAATGGGCTTCTCGTTCGATGGTGCCTTGACATAGAGCCCCGGAGGCGCGCTGGCGCTCGTCAATTGCGCGCACCCTTCGTCGGTCTGCGCCAGCGATGCCGAGGGAATGCCGAGGACGGCAATCGCGGCGATGATGAAGTTCGGTCTCGATCTGGTCACGTTGCCTCCTTGTCGTATCATTGCGGGTATCTGTCGGCGAATGCGGCGAACAGATCGGAGATCTCCGTACCTCGACCGGTGCGGATGCCGTCGAGAAGATCGCTCACGATGAAGGCGCCGAGCGCGCGGTACGCTTCGAATTGGGTTTCACCGAACCACTGGTTCGTCGTGGATTCGTGCGGGAATTCCGGATGATCATTGAAATAGGCGAGCACCGAAGTCGGCTCGCTGCCGTACATTCCGGGCTTTACGTAGAGCAATACGCCGTGCAAGCGCTCTTCCAGGTCGCTTCTGATTTCGAGGTCGGGGGCATCATCTATCGCCTTCCTTTCGTCGTCGCTCGCCGGATAATAGACGTCGGCGAAGGCGCAGCACTCGCCCTTGTGCGGCGATGATTTCAGGTTCGGCTCGAGCGGCGGCCTGAACTTGATCCGGACGCCGAAATCGATCGACACCCGTCGCACAAGGTTGCCGAGATCTTCGTACCCGTACTTGGGATCGCAACCGGCGTCGCTAACCAGGATGAACTTGCACCTTCTGCGGATCATCTCATACACGCCGAGATTCTCGAAATGACCACCATCCGACAAGTAGACATAGCTGTCGTCTGCTGTCGTCAGGCCCATGGCCTCGCGATAGAGAGGAACGAAGGCCGGCCGAGGACCGGGCTGTGCAAAGGTGGCCTGGCCCTCCGGACCGGGATTGCCAGCCCACATACCGAGCCGGACGTTAAACATGGTCATCAGAACGCCGAGCGAGGGCGAGGAGTGATAGCCCATATTCGGGCTCGCAGCGGCGCCGGAAATTGTTACGGCAGTGCCGAGCGACATGCCGGCGTTGTAGGTCGCTGCGGAACGAAAGCAGCCCTGGTGCATCTGTGCCACGCCGGCGTGATCCTGTGTGGGAGGCTTTGACCACCACTTATCGCCTGTGCCGATAAACTTCGGGGTGGCGAAGAACGACATCGCCTTTCTCTCTTGGAGCTGAAGTTCGCCCGAAGCGAGGGTGTTGAGCGCCATGTTGATGACGTGAAGCTGCGGTGGCGGCTTCGGGATGTTCTGATCTCCCTGGGCCTGCGACGGGACATTCGGCCAGATTTCACAAAGGCGGATGTTGTCGCGATCATCGAGGTCAGTGAAGCTGTTTGCGGTCGCGCTTCGCGATTGATGCGATGCACCGAGAAAGGCTCGGACCAGGCGGTTGCGATAGACGTTGTGTAGTGAGAAGCGGTTGATGTTGATCAGTCTGGCCGCGACGAGCCCGACGAGGATGAAGAGGACTGCGATGCCGATCGAGCAGGCTGCTGCATAGCCAAGCGTCATGGGAGCAAGCGGCGGCAGCAGAGGGTCGGCAATGGGAGGCGGGGGCGCAATTATCTTGGCGAAATAGGCCCGGGTCAGACCCTCGCCAAACATGAGTTCGTCGAAACCCCACGAGATGAGGATGATGAGACTGCCCAAGAAGACCGGAGTCGCACAGGCCAGGATGATCCGGTAAGTCGTGGCAGTCCAGGAATTGGCTTTCTCTTCCACGAGCGCTGCAGTTGAAGGCGCCTTGCCAAGTACGGCTATCACGATACCCGAGACGCCACCGGCTGCTGCGATGATTTTGGGGCCGAACACGGGTGCAATGGTCGCCAGCCAGAAAACGAAATGTGATCCAAACAGAACGAGCCCGGTGATGATCAGATAGGCGCCGGCCACGAGTCCGTGGTAACCGGCGGCGCGCGCGAGCCACTCTCGTTCAGCGTCGGACCACGGCGTGCTGCTGGTCATTCCGGTGTAAACCAACTCGCCGCAGAATAGTGCGGTGATCGAGAGCGGGGGAGTGAAGACGATGATTGCGAGATCGAGGTCCACGGCGTCCGGCTTCATCCGCGGAAACGAATAGATGATCAACGCCGCAACGAGGCCTGCGGCAATGCCCATGATCGTGATGCCGGCCGCGGTGAGCGCCACATAGCGTGTCGAGGGTTCGGTCGCGACCTGGGATTGGGTGGATCCGCGCTTGGGAGTCTGGGTTTCCTCCTCGCGTCGTTTGGCGCCGCGCGCGAAGTAGAACGCGACCAGCCACACCGTGAGCCCGATGGCGCCGCCCGTGCCGATGACGCTCCAGAGCAGGGTCTTCCATTCAAGCTGGAATCCTTTTGTGAGGGTGGTTGCCGCGGCGAGCATGGCGACGACCGAACCCGCGGCCAATGGAATCATCTCGTGTCGCACGAACTGGAGACCCTTCGAGTCTTCCGTTTCCCAGCCGGGTCGTTGACGCAACGAGTCAACCAGCGACATGCCGATCAGTGCCAATGCAATGCTGGCGAGCAGCGCCGGCATGCGTGTGATCACGTCCCACGAATGCAGCAGCCAGACTCCCATGGCGGCAGCCTTCACGAGGATGATCGCGGCAATGATGAAGGGGAGTATGATCATCCAGTTCAACAGCAAATTGCGCGTGAACAGCGCCACCACGGCTAGCGTGTCGGCCGACAGCAGGCCGGAATGCGGCGTGAGGTAGCGGCTGTAGCGGCGCAGATATGATAGCGGCGAGAATGCCTTTGGCGGCGCCGCAAGATCCAGCTCCTGCTCCACGGTGAGATAATTTGTGCGCTGAACCCATGCAGTCAGGAAGCTTCCGGTGTATCCTCCGCCGGAGACGGTGGAGAGATAGTCGAAATTCTTGAGTAGCTGTTTCGTCGCCAGCGCCTGGATGACACCGAGTGCGAACGCCGCACTGCGGATTCCCCCGCCGGAGAGGCAAAGAGCCGATAGCTGCAAGTCGGGAGCGTCACCTTCGGTTGGCTTTGTGCCGATCTGCTTGCGGCGGTCGCGAATCCAGCTCAACTCGTCATTCCGGACGTACGTCCAGTCCTTCGGGTCGTCGTCAGCCTGATCCGTCGTGAACCATTGTTTGATTCCCTCTAGCCCGAACTTTCCAGCTTTCGGCTGATCCATTTTTTCCCCCGCCGTCGGCTCTGTGGTCCGGCGCACGAGATCGGGGCGGTGGCCTCGGCTCAGCCATTACGCTCCCGTACGACGTGCACCGCATCACTCGCCCGTTACATTGCGTTCCCGGAGTTGGTGCGTGCAAGGGAGAAAAAAACGCGCTGCGGTAGAATCCCGCATTGACATTCAGCGAGACAGATCCGCCCAAGGCCGCGAGTCATTGCGGTTCTGCCGACCTGGAAAAGCGATGTCTCAGGACGGGAAAGCAGCCTCTCAAGTCGCGCGGGGACGACCCGCAGCAACTGTCTGCAAAAAAACGCTTGACGAAGTTCGAATTGGCCCTTAGGAGCCCCGGCCGAACTGAAGAGATGACCATGCTGAAGATAGCTTTACATAGCGATATCACCGCCGCCGCACGGCGACTGCAAAGGCAGTCGTATCCGTGGGCGATGCCGTGCGTCGTGAACAGCCTCTTTAGCGATATCAGCTCCGAATCCGGAATCGGATCGGAAAAGTAAGTCGGCAGCAGGTCTAACCTCTGCCGAAAAGGCAGAGAGCGAAGACCCCGCGCACGCGGAAACCGACTCCAAATCTCCCTGCCTTACGCGCATTAGCTGACAGACCTCATGCATATGTCTGTCCTTTGTCTGGTGGTCATTGCGACCGGTCTCCAGCTGAGAAAAGCCAATCTGCTGGTTTCGTTCAGTGACAGGACGCGCCCCTCGTAAGGTCGAGACGGTTGTTTGATTCAGCCAACCAGCACCATGCTGCTTTAGGTCAGTGTTAGACCGCGATCCCGTAAGATCGATGCCGGAGGTTCGATTCCGCTCAAGCAGCGCCAGTTTTCTTGCCCGTTTAGTTCAATGCAGAATGCCTCCTTGGTAAGGAGGCGACGCAGGATCGTAGCCTGCATCGGGCACCATGCTCCAATAGTCCAATCGGCAGAGACGATGCGCTTAGAACGCATGCGATGCAGGTTCGAATCCTGCTTGGAGCACCAATTGCTTGGGTAGCCCAACGGCGGAGGCCGCTTGCTCAAAACCAGTCCAAGTGCGGGTTCAAATCCTGCCTCAGGCACCATGCTCCGTGAGCCAGATGGGAAGGCACCGGTTTTACACACCGGCAAGACGCGGCTCGATCCCGCGACGGAGTACCAATCACGCGTCTTTAGCTCAGTGGCAGAGCGCTTGCTCGACATGCAAGTTGCCCGGTGTTCGATTCACCGAAGACGCACCATCCATGGTCCCATAGCACAATGGAAGTGCATCCCCCTGATAAGGGGAAGACGTCGGATCGTAACCGGCTGGGACTACCAACGGGAGAAGGACGATGACCGAAAGATTGCCCGACGGCGTGTATCGTCTTTCCGACGAAAGCGCCGAGATCCTGCGCCGCGTCGCAGAGAAGAGCGCGGAGACAACTGCCAGACACCTCAAACGCGCGTCCTAGTGGACCGCGAGTAGGAAAGTAGAACGCTGGCCTTTTAACCCATGAGAACACGGGGCAGTACCGTGGCGGTCCACCAGTCAGACGAACTCAAGTTTATTTTGGATTCCGCAAAGGGCGGATCGACGAGGCGAAAGGTCAAGACGACCAAGCTTCCAACGTCTCTTGAAGAGCGGAACGAACTGGATCGGCAGCTTTCGACGAAAATGCCGATCAAGCACGTCGATCCGTCCAACAAGTAGAATACATCCTTAGCATAGTGGCAGTGCGCTGGCTTCTTAACCCATGAGGGCGGAGTTCGATTCTCCGAGGATGTACCAACAACGTGTCTGTAGCCCAACGGTAGAGGCGTTGCCCTGAGAAGGCATTCAGTCCGGGTTCGAATCTCGGCAGACACACGGCCGCTTATGCATCAGGTGAGGCAGCGTCACTGTCCATGACGTGAGGCGGGATCGTTCCCCGCAGCGGTCGCCATTTTCCAGGGTGAAGCTCGTGAGAAGAGTACCGGCCTTGGAAGCCGGATGACGGTGGGCGGATCACCGCACCCTGACCATCAAGCACGTCGAGCCAGATGGGACGGCCGGCTGCTCATAACAGCCAGAGGACCAGGTTCGATCCCTGGGACGTGCACCAGTGAAGATCATCGCGAAGTATGCCGAGAACATGCATCCGCCAATGCTGACCTTGGCGATCCACGATGCGCCACACCGGCGCATGCACATCCGGACGATCGTGCAATATCGCGAGTTCATCCGCGATGCATGTTCAAGAGCCGGCATCGCTACGCCGATGAACCATCCGATCGATCTGTCAGTCTTCTTCGTCAATCCGTCTACTCCCGACCTTGGCAACGCGTATTTGGCGCTGGAGCAGGCGCTTGATGGAGCAACCCTGAAATCTCCCGGCATCGTGACGGACGATGGGCTGATTCAGAAGGTGACGATGTCGAAATACTTCCCGCAAGGGAGAAAGAAGTAGCGGTCTCTTAGCTTAACTGGATAGAGCGCGGCCGTCCGAAGGCCGGGGTCGGGGTTTGAGTCCCTGAGAGATCACCAATGTGGTGAGTTAATCGGTCAGGGACCGACACCCGTTCGAAACGGGATGGACGCGACAGCGTTGGGGATCAGGACCTCAGCTCACCGCCAATTCTGTGCAGCTCGGACGTAAAGCGCGCACGCGAGAGAGTTGGAAGCCTCGCACCATTGATGCGGACGAGTGGAACGGATCACCATTCCAGTCTCATACACTGGCGATAGCGGGTTCGACTCCCGCGTTCCGCAACCAACATGCCTCGGTATGCTGCTAAGGACGCAGCGCGGTCTGTAAAACCGATGCCTATGCGCTGGCGGGGATCGTTACCCTGACGAGGCACCACGCGGACAAAAGATTATGGAAGTCGGGGAGTGTGCCACACTCCCAGCCCGGGTTCGACTCCCGGTGTCCGCACCATCTTGCTGGAATAGCTCAGTGGTAGAGCGGCACGTTGAAGCCGTGCGCGTCGGTGGTTCAAGCCCATCTTCCAGCACCAATTTCGGGGACTGCGCCGGAGCGCAGCGATGCCTTGCAAGCAACGCGGGGAGGGATCAACACCCTCAGTCTCCACCATGTTCCGGAAGGCGAGCAAGGTGCACGCAGGCGTCTGTTAAACGCAGTTCAGGCAGGTTCGATTCCTGCTCCGGGAGCCATAGGGAGCCGTCGTTGACTGGCCAGGATCTTCGGTTCTCGATCTCCGGTTCTCAACCGGAGGGAGCGGGATCGATACAGGCCGGCTCTACCATCATGCACACGTAGCCCTCCTGCCTACGAAGCAGGACAAAGGTAACTGGACGGAAGATGCGTGTTCGACTCACGCCGTGTGCTCCATCAGGGTGAAAGATTGCGGAAGTCGGCAAGCCTCGGATGCTTGCAGTGCAGGTTCAACTCCTGCCATCCTGACCATTTTGAAGTAAGCTATCGCAGGAGGCGAAGATGAGATCGGATCCCTATCAAGAGCGAGCCAGACAACTTTGTGTGGTTGCCGGCATCGATCCGGACTCCCGCGTTGGCGAGGGCCGTGGACAGCCTGCCTGGTGCGCGTATCGGGACGCTGCGAGAAGAGAGCATCTTGCCCGCGAGTCCATTGCGGCCGCAAACGACATCGCCAATCTGCGTCCGCAGGAAGATCGCTTCCAGGATGCGCCGCTGAAGATCTTTGGGCAGCACGAGGATGCGACCATCGCCCAGATGCGCAACTGCATGGCCGTCGGCAATGTTGTGTCCGGCGTGATCTGCGCCGATGGCCATCTCGGATACGCTCAGCCCGTCGGCGGGGTCATCGCTTACGAGAAACAGATCAGCATCTCGGGCGTCGGCTTCGATATCGGCTGCGGCAACATGGCGGTACGACTCGACACACACTTCGTCGACATCGCGGCGATCGCCCCCGCGATCATTCGCGACGTCGCCAAGGTGATCTCGTTCGGCGTCGGCCGTGCCAATGCCGAACGGGCCGAACACGGGTTGTTCGACGATGGCGATGCGTGGCGTGAGAGCGATATGGAATCCTACCGCCAGAAGGCGGCTAGCCAGCTAGGTACGGTTGGATCAGGTAATCATTATGTCGACCTCATGTGCGACGAGGAAGGCTTCGTCTGGATTGGCGTCCACTTCGGAAGCCGCGGCCTCGGGCACACTTCGGCAACGCGTTACCTCAAGGCCGCCGGCGGCAAAGACGGCATGAATGTCCCGCCCGCCGTGGTCGACGAGGATTCCGAACTCGGCCGCCGCTACATCGCCGCCATGGAACTGGCTGGCCGCTACTCCTACGCGGGCCGGGAATGGGTCGTGGAGCGTGTCCGGAAGATCATCGGCGGCAGCGTGACTGAGAGCGTCCATAACCACCACAACTACGCCTGGCGAGAGACTCACGACGGCAAGGATTTGTGGGTGGTTCGCAAGGGGGCGACCCCGGCGTTTCCAGGTCAGAAGGGTTTCGTCGGTGGTTCGATGGGTGATGACGCCGTCATTATCGAGGGCGTCGACAGTCCGCAGGCCAAGGCTTCTCTCTATTCGACCGTTCACGGTGCCGGCCGCATGTTCGGGCGAAAGGAGGCGAAGCGGCGCTTCTCGCGCTCCGAGATGGATCAGTGGCTCAACGAACGTGGCGTCACATTGATCGGTGGTGACCTCGACGAGAGCCCTATGGCCTATCGCCGCTTGCCCGACGTGTTGGCGCAGCACGCCGGCACTGTACGCGTCCTGCATACGCTGCGGCCTTTCGCTGTTGCAATGGCGGGCGAGGGCGAGTTTGACCCGTTCAAGGATTGATGGGGCGTAAGCGCCCCACCAACATCCATCATGTCCCGGTAGCCGGCGCGATCTTCTAAATCGCGAGACCGTAGCGGAGCTGAAAACGCGGGTTCAAATCCTGCCCGGGACTCCAACTCGACGTAGCTCAACAGGACAGAGCCATCGCCTCCTAAGCGATTGCGTGGGCGTTCGAACAGTCCCGTCGAGACCGATATGGAGGGCTAACCAGGCGGGGCCTGGAGACGCCTGCTAAGCGTTCTGCGGGTTCGCCCGTGCTGATCGTGCCAGCAGTCCTCCGCCATGCGGGTATGGGATAGATGGATGTCCACCAGTCTTCCAAACTGAGGAGGCGAGATCGTTGCTCGCTGCCCGCTCCAGTCGCGCTCCGTTAGTGCAATGGCTAGCATCTCGGTCCTTCAAACCGAAGAAGACGGATCGAAACCGTCACGGAGCACCAACTCAGCCGGTTCGTTCAACGGCAGGACGCGGGACTTTGAATCCCGGCACGAAGGTTCGACTCCTTCACCGGCTACCAATAGACGCTCTCCCTCCGGCGAGGATGCTGCTCTCATAAGGCAGCCAGGCGCGATCGACACGCGCGCGAGCGACCATGCTGGCTATGCTCGATGGCAATGGGCGGTCCGGCTGTGAACCGGGAGCATTCAGTTCGAATCTGAAGGCCAGTACCATCTACGAGAGTGGTGTAGCGGCAACATGCCGGTCTCCAAAACCGTGCGTCGAGGGTTCAAATCCTTCCTCTCGTGCCAAATATGCCGTCCTTTACGGGGCGTTTGGGTTAGAGCCATCGCACGATGATCCGTGCACAGCCGCGCTTGCCAGCCCAGGGCTGAGCGGGTAGAAGGCTGCACGCCTGAGCCGTGATTTGCGCTATCTGCGCTTCCGGCCACAGTCGGACAAGTCAATAAACCATTGAATTTGTTCGGCTATTCCGTTGGGGAATGGTGTAACGGTAGCACAACAGACTCTGACTCTGTTTGTCTAGGTTCGAATCCTAGTTCCCCAGCCACACTAATCCGGTCGCAATCTCGGCTCCTCAGACCGGACCAATTGAAGCTCGCGATCCGCATCTTCCCGAAGCTGCTCGGCGGACAGCTTGACTTCAGTTTGGGGCGCCGCAATTGCCGGTGAGCACGCGTCACCGGCATCGCTTCGCCTCGTCAGACGTTTCCCAGTTAGCGGCGTGTGGCCATTCTCATGCTGGCAACAGCAGACCACGCCTATTCTGGATTGCGATGTTCGAGGAATTCCTTCACCGGCCCGACGAAGGGGTGCACGAACTGGCCGAGCATGCCGCCGGGGATCGGCTTCACTGTACCGTAGTTGACCGGCCAGCGGTCTTTGGGCAGGTGCCAGGTTCCGCCCAGCATATCGAACAGCGGCGTGTGTGCCGCGTAGTTCTTGTCGATGGCCTCGGCGTCCGAGGCGTGGTGCCAGTGATGGAATTGCGGCGTGACGATTAGGTAGCGCAGCCAGCCGACATTCATCTTGATGTTTGAATGGATCAGCACCGATTGCACAGAGATGAAAATGAGATAGGCGAAGATCGTGTCCTGCGGGAAGCCGAGCAGGACGATCGGCACCAGCACCAGGGCGCGCGTTGCCAGCGGCTCGAAGAAATGGAGGCGCGATCCCGAGAGCCAGTCCATGTGTTCGGGCGAATGATGAACCGCATGGATTCGCCACAACCACGGCACCTCGTGATAGGCGCGGTGGGAGATGTATTCGACGGCATCGGCCGCCAGGATCATCAGCACGAAGCGGACGATCGCCGGCAGGGCCACGACATGCGCCTGCAGCCACGGGCTGATCGCCCAGGCGAAATAGTCATGGGCAAAATGTGTCGAGACCACCAGGAAGATGCCGATCAGCAGGTGGTTGACGCCGAAATAGGCGAGATCAAGCCTCCAGCCGGGGCTGAGCGGCCCTTGCTCCGGCCGCACCCGTGGGAAGACCCACTCGAGCAGCACGAAGGCCGCGCCGGTGAAGAAGAGATCGAGCACCAGCCAGTCGAGGCCGAGATAGAAGCGCGGCTGGAGAAAATCCGGCGTCGGCACATAGGGCCCGCCGAGCAGCGTGGCGAGGAAAAGCCCGCTGAGGCCGATCGCAGCGAGCAGCCGCGGGCCGCCGAGTATGATCCCGATGACGCCGAGCCAGGCACCGACGACCATGGCGATCGCGAGGGTGAGGCGGAGCAGCTCGACGTCGTAATGGACGCGCAGCTCAGGCGTCGTGAGAAAGGCGGGGTAGCGCAGGCACAGCACCGCAGCGACGCTGAGCACACCGATCGCGGCGCAGAGAGAACTGCCGATGCGCCCTTCGCCGATGCGCGGCCTCGAACTTTCCTGAGCCATCAATGGTCTCCCAACCAAGATTCTGGAGAGCGGCTGCATAGCCGAGAACGCCCGGCTGTCCGGCTTTATCACGATTCTCCCCGAATGGACTTGGGCTCGCCAAGCCGGACGGGAGTGAATTGGCGGGGAGTGAATGAGTTGCGACGGACTTTCTCGTAAATCTATTCAAAAACCTCGTTAACCTCCAGGTCGGGGGCGACGCACATGGTTCGATCAGGATGCGAGAATCTCCGGCCAATTTCAGGCGCTTCCCACAGGTCTGAATTCCTTCTGATCCGTCCACCCGCCGCGTCTCGGCTCGCGACGGTTTGCCCCACCTGAAAATGTGTAGTCGGATGTCGGATCGGCGCCCGCATCATCGTCCTTGGGAGACCCAACCCAAGGAGATCCGAGATGCCCTATGTCGATGGTTTCGTGCTCGCCCTGCCGAAGGACAAGATCGAGGCCTACAAGGCGCTGGCGCGAACGGCCTGCGCGGTGTGGATGGAGCATGGCGCGCTCGATTATGTCGAGTGCATCGGCGATGACGTGCCCTATGGCGAGCTCACGTCGTTTCCGCGCGCCGTGATGGCGAAGGAGGACGAACTCGTGGTGTTCTCCTGGATCGTCTATCCGGACCGGCAGACCCGCGATGCGGTCAACGCCAAGGTGATGGCCGACGAGCGGTTCAAGAGCTTTGGCATGCCGTTTGATGGCAAACGCCTGATCTATGGCGGCTTCACGACTCTGTTGCAGGCGAGTGACATGGCCGGCCCAGCGCACGCTTGATCCGTGATGATGCCTCTCCGAGCCGCTATATCTAACTCAATCGAGGAACGCTCAACCATGCTCACCGTCTATGGCGAAGGTCGTGGCTTCCGTGTTGTCTGGCTGCTCGAGGAATTGGGATTGGGCTACCGGCTGCGCCCGGTCGATCTGTTCGCGCTCGAGCATGATCGCGACTTCCTCGCGATCAATCCCGCCGGCTTCATTCCGGCGCTGCAGGACGGCGAGACGATCATGGTCGAGTCGATCGCAATTCTTCAGTACCTGCTCGCGCGCTACGGCTCAGCTTCGCTTGCGGTGGCCCCGGACGATCCTGCCTTCGCGTCCTATCTGCAATTTCTCCATTTGGGCGAGGCTGGGCTCGCCGGGCCGATGAATGCCGTCATCGTCGGCCGCCAATTTGCGCCCGAAGCCGAACGAAATGTCCGGGTGACCCGATGGGCACGCGAGACCTTCGAGAGCCGGTTGGGGGTCGTGATCCGCCGTCTCGCGGAGTGCTCCTATCTCGCCGGCGAGCGATTCACCGCTGCCGATATCTCGGTGAGTTATGCGCTCCTGCTTGGTCTGCGAACTGGCAATTACGTCCCTGGTTCTATCGAGCGGGACTATCTCACCCGCACAACGACACGCCCTGCCTACGCCCGGGCGATGGAGCGCTGCCAGGCCACCAAGGCTTGGGCGGCGAGATCGCCGGGATTGGAGTGAGCGACCAGCGCCTGGTTGAGAGAAAGTTCCTTATGGGGGCCGTCGGGCAAAACACACGGAGGGCCGTCAATCCCACCGCGCAAAAATATTCCACTTTACCGAATCGGCGGGGACTGACCGATCTCCGCCTGCAGCAAGAGCAGCAGGCAAGAGGCAAGCCGCGTCTCCATCTCCTTCGACCGAAGCGATAGCGGGCCGGGATCGTTGAGGATGGCGTTCACCAGCGTGCCGAGCACGACCTGCAAGCCAAACGCGATGGCGCGGGTCTTGGCGGCCGCGCGGCCTTTGCCCATCGTGGGCAGCAGGAGAGGGGTGGCACGACCAGTGGTGGCCTTGGCGAGCGCCTTGAACGGCGTCCATTTGTCCGGGCGGGTGTCGTCGTGCTGAAGTGCGGCGCGCAGCACGCCCTCGTGGTGGCGCATCCATGCAATGATGCCGCTGACGATGATGTGGCAGAGCTTGTCAAGCTCCGCTCCGGGTGATGGACGCCTGATCTCGGCCAGCCGCTGCTCGCCATCGCGCGCGGCCAGCGCCATCAACGCGTTGAAATAGGCCTCCTTGCTCTCGAACCGGCTGTAGAAGGCGCCGACGGTGACGCCGACTTCAGTACAGAGCGTCTCGATCGAGAGCTCGGCGAGGCTCCGCGTGCGCAGCATGTCGGCACCGGCGCGGAGCAGTGCCAGCGTCGTCTCCCGGCTTCGCTTCTGGCGGGACGGGGCCACGCCGGGAAGGTCGAAGTCGCGAGGCTCTAGCTCGTCCGAAGATGGTGGCGTTCGGGCTTGCATCCGTCCTAAATCATAATCATAATTCGGATTATAATTTAGAGTACGGCAAGCCACGGGTCAACCGTGACGCCGGATCAGGGAGGATCAGATGAGCGCAGGCAGCGGCACGCCGTTCCGCGGCACCGTCGGCAAGACGGTTGCGGAGTCAAAGCCCTGGTGGCCGGAGGCCGTGAAGCCGCCCGCGGGCGCGCCGAACGTTCTCGTTGTGCTGTTCGACGATGTCGGCTTCTCGGATTTCGGCTGCTACGGTTCGGCGATCAAAACGCCGACGATTGACAAGCTCGCGGCTGAGGGCTTGCGCTATTCCGGTTTCCACACCACGGCCATGTGCTCGACGACGCGCGCCGCGCTGCTCACCGGGCGCAACCACCATTCCGTCGGCGTCGGCTGCCTTGCCAATTTCGATTCCGGCTACCCTGGCTACCGCGGCAAGATCGCGCGCGAGGCGGGAACGCTCGCCGAGATGTTGCGCGTGCACGGCTATCGCAACTACATGATCGGCAAATGGCACGTCACGCCGCTGACCGAGAGCGGCGCCACCGGTCCATTCGACGGCTGGCCGCTGGGGCGCGGCTTCGACCGCTTCTACGGTTTTCTCGACGCCGAGACGGACCAATACGCGCCGGAGCTGGTCTCCGACAACACGCATATCGATCCTCCCGGCACCTATGCCGACGGCTATCATCTGACCGAGGATCTGATCGACCAGGCGATCCGGTTCATCGGCGATCACCAGGCCGACCGGCCCGACATTCCCTGGCTGACCTGGGTCGCGCTCGGCGCCTGCCATGCGCCGCATCAGGCGCCGATGGACATCATCCGCAGTTATGACGCCGAATTCGTGCACGGCTGGGATGTCGAGCGCGAACGGCGGCTGGCGCGCCAGAAGGCGATGGGGCTGGTGCCGCAGGAAACGCGGATGCCTGCTCGCAACGACGGTGTGAAGGCCTGGGAAGATCATTCCATCGACGAGCGCCGTGTGTTCACGCGGCTGCAGGCGGCCTTCGCCGGCATGCTCGACCATTCCGATCGGCATCTTGCGCGTCTGGTCGCGTTCCTGGAGACCGCTGATATCAGAGACAACACGGTCATCATCGTGATGTCCGATAATGGCGCGAGTCAGGAAGGCGGTCCGCTCGGCTTCGTCAATGCGATGGGGCCGTTCAATTTCAAGCCGGAGCCGATCGCCGAGAAGCTCGCCCGCATCGACGACATCGGTGGACCCGACACCCACAGCAATTTCCCGCACGGCTGGGCCATGGCCTCCAACACGCCGCTGCGCCGCTACAAACAAAATACCCATGGCGGCGGTATCCGCGATCCCTTCGTCATCAATTGGCCCAAACGCATTGCGGCCAAAGGCGAGCTGCGCCACCAGTTCGTCCACGCCAGCGACCTCACGCCGACCCTGCTGGATTTGATCGGGATCAGCGCGCCAAGCGAGATCGCAGGCTGCCGGCAGATGCCGCTCGAAGGCGAGAGCTTTGCGCGCTCGATCACGGATGCGTCGGCGCCGTCGAAAACGTCAGCGCAATATTTCGAGATGTTCGGCCATCGCGGTCTCTGGCAGGGCGGTTGGAAGGCGGTCGCCTACCATCCGCCGGGCACGCCGTTCGAGAACGATAAATGGGAGCTGTTCCATCTCGACAAGGATTTCTCCGAGACCGACGATCTCGCTGCGAAAGAGCCGGAGCGGCTGGCGCAAATGATCGTGACATGGTGGGGCGAGGCGGAGAAGCACAATGTGCTGCCGCTCGACGACCGTTTCGGTCCGCGCTTTGCCGAGAACGCCGCACGCTTCCACGGCGCGCGCCATCACTTCGTCTTCCACCATGGCATGGGCCATGTGCCGACCGACGTGGCGCCCGACGTGCGCAGCCGCAGCTACACGATCGAGGCGCATGTCGAGATCGAGGAGGCAGGTGCCAATGGCGTGCTGATCTCGCATGGCGATGCGACGTCGGGCTACAGCCTCTATGTCAAGGACGGTCACCTCGTGCACGATCTCAACATCGGCGGAAGCCATCAGATCGTGCGCTCTGACCGCAAGGTGCCGTCAGGCGCGCGTCGGCTCGGCGTCCATGTCGAGCGTCTCGTGCGCAAGGAGCCGCCGGCCAAGGGCTCGCGCACCGGCGTCACCGATTACACATTGCTGATCGACGGTGAGAAGGCCGGCTCGCTCCAGACCCAGCTCGGCTTCCACACGCTGATCTCGTGGTCCGGCCTCGATATCGGCCGCGACCGTGGCAGCCCGGTGTCGCACTACGAGGCGCCGTTCGAATTCGAGGGACGGCTGCTGCGCGTCACCGTCACCATGCACAATGACCAGAAGCTCGACGGCGAGGCCGTCGGCAACGCCCAGATGGCGCGGCAGTAGGCGTGATGGCGATAGTTACGGCTTGGCTGGCGGCGGCTGCAGCGGCGCGACCGCGGGAGGGGCTGATCCGTCCATGATGCGTTCGCGCGTCGTGCGAATGTGCTTCACGTCGGAACTGGAGGAAGACTTGCCGGCATAGGGCGGCTGCGCAAAATTGCCGTCGGTCTGATCGTTGCGTGGCCGCACCCTCGCATCATGGACCGTAGGCTCGGTCGTCGATGTGGGCGGCGACTGAAGTTGGGCCTGTGCGCTCGTCGCCGTGACAATCACTCCAAACACGGTGATCACGAAATCAAGACGATTGAGAGCCGACTTCTCGCGCGTCATATACCACCGCCGATGTCTGGCCCCCGCCGCTTTGCAGATTAGACCAGCCCGGGCGGCTCGCAAAGCCGCCCGGTGCAATCCATCAGCGCGTGCGGAACTACTTGATCTTGTCGTAGGCGGCCGCGAAATCGTTGAGCGGCATCGGGATCGCGATTGTTTCCTTCGCCATGTTCTGGAAGGAGACCTTCAACTGCTTGCCCGACTTCAGGCTCGCAAGCAGGTCCGGCGCGATCGGAGTAGAGGCGTAGCAACCGCGGTTCTCGCAGGTCTGGATCTGGAGATCGATCGCCTTGCCCTCATCGACCTGGAGTTTGGCGCCAACAGGCAGATTGAGGCCGAGCGGCAACTGCAGCAGCGCGATCGGCGTGCGGGTGTCGGGCGCGATGCGGATGTTGACGAGGACGATGACCTGGCCGGTCTTGGTCAGGATGGCGTTCTGCTCGATCGCGCATTCGAGCGGCGCATCGCGGCTCGCGCTGGTGCAGCGCGCGATCCAGCCAGGTTGCGGCGGCGTGCCCTCGGCCTGCGGCTGGGTCGGTGCGGGCGCGGGTTGTGCGACCGGGGCAGGGGGAGCTGCATTCTTCTTGGCGCCCTGCTGGGCATACGCAATGCCCGTCGACATCAGAGCAGCGGCGACGAGAGCGACAAGTCTGGATTGCATGAGCATGGCGAGACCGCGTTGGCGTGAACCGAGGGTCTCGCTGTAGCGTCGCGAAGGCCGAGGCGCAAGCTTACTCGGCTGCTTCCTTGACGGTGCCGTGCCCGGCTGAGCCGATCCCCTCGCCCTCGATCGAGTTGCCCTTGAAGAGGTTCGAGAACTTGTCGAGATAGAGATACACCACCGGGGTGGTGAACAGCGTCAGCGCTTGGCTAACGATCAGGCCACCGACCATGGCGTAGCCGAGCGGCTGGCGGATCTCGGCGCCAGTGCCGTGGCCGAGCATCAGAGGCACGCCGCCGAGCAGCGCCGCCATCGTCGTCATCATGATCGGACGGAAGCGCAACAGCGCAGCCTGCCGGATCGATTCCTCCGGCGTCTTTCCGTCGCGTTCGGCGGCGATGGCGAAGTCGACCATCATGATGCCGTTCTTCTTCACGATGCCGATCAGCAGGATGACGCCGATCAGCGCAATCAGGCTGAACTCGAAGCCGGCCGCCATCAGGATCGCGAGCGCGCCGACGCCGGCCGAGGGCAGGGTCGACAGAATCGTGATCGGATGGATGTAGCTCTCGTAGAGGATCCCGAGGATCAGGTAGACCACGACGAGCGCTGCGAGGATCAGCAGCGGCACGGTACCGAGCGATTGCTGGAACGCTTGCGCGGTACCCTGGAAGCTCGAGTTCAGCGTCGCCGGTGCGCCGAGATCGGCCATCGCCTTCTGCACGGCTTCGGTGGCCTGGCCGAGCGCGACGTCCTGGGCGAGGTTGAAGCTGATCGTGATCGCCGGGAACTGGCCCTGGTGACTGATCGAGAGCGGCCGCACCGGATCGGTGCTCCAGGTCGCAAAGGTCGACAGCGGCACCTGGTCGCCGGTCAGCGGCGACTTCAGATAGAGCTTGTTCAGCGATTCCAGATTGCCCTGCATCTCAGGCAGGATTTCCAGGATCACGTGGTAGCTGTTGAGCTGGGTGAAGTACTGCGCGACCTGACGCTGGCCGAACGCGTCGTACAGCGTGTCGTCGATCAGCTGCGGCTGGATGCCGTAGCGCGAGGCGGTGTCGCGGTTGATCTTGAGCTGGACCGTGGTGCCCTGGGTCTGCTGGTCGGTCGCAACGTCGCGAAGCTGCGGCAGCGTCTGCATCTTGGCCAGAATCTTCGGCGCCCACGAATTGAGTTCGCCGAGATCGGCATCCTGCAAGGTGAACTCGAACTGCGTGCGCGTCGGACGGCCGCCGAGGCGGACGTCCTGCGCCGCCTGCATATAGAGGCGGGCGCCGGCTACCTTCTCGAGCTTGGGACGCAACCGGGCGATGATTTGCTGCGCAGACGCGTCGCGCTGGTCACGCGGCTTCAGCGTGATGAACATGTTGCCGTTATTGCCGGCGCGGCCGCTACCGCCAATGTTCATCGCGATCGAGGCGATGGCTGGATCGGCGATTACGATCTGGCCAAGGTCGACCTGACGGCGCTGCATCTCGGCAAACGAGATGTCCTGCGACGCTTCAGATGTCGCGGTAATCAGGCCGACGTCCTGCTGCGGGAAGAAGCCCTTCGGGATCAGGATGAAGAGATAGACCGACAGACCAAGCGTGGCGAAAAAGATCACCAGCGTGGTGCGGCGCCAGGCCATGGCGTGGTCGAGCACATATTCGTAGCCGCGCAGCATCGCGTCGAAAGCGCTCTCGCTCCACTGGTAGAACTTGCCGTGGGTGACCTCGCCGTGGGAGCGCAGGAACCGCGAAGCCATCATGGGCGTCAGCGTCAGGGACACGAACATTGACACAAAAATGGTCATCGCCAGCACGACGGCGAACTCGCGGAACAGGCGTCCGATAATGCCACCCATCAAGAGCAGCGGGATCAGCACCGCGACCAGCGAGATCGAGATCGAGACGATGGTGAAGCCGATTTCCTTGGAGCCCTTGAAGGCGGCGACGAGCGGCTTTTCGCCTTCCTCGATGTAGCGCGTGATGTTCTCGAGCATCACGATGGCGTCGTCGACCACGAAGCCGACCGCGATCGTGAGCGCCATCAGCGACAGATTATCCAGCGAATAGCCGAACACCCACATCAGGGCGCAGGCACCCAGCAGCGCCAGCGGAACCGTGATGGTCGGAATGACGGTCGCCCAGAAGCTCCGCAGAAAGACGAAGATGACCATGACCACAAGGGCGATGGTCAAAAGCAGCGTGAATTGCACGTCCTCGACCGCCGCGCGGATGGTCGTGGTGCGGTCGCTGATGACCTCGATCTTGACCGCGGGCGGGATCGCCGCGACGAGGCGGGGCAGGGTCGCCTTGATCCGGTCGACGGTCTCGATGACGTTGGCGCCCGGCTGCTTGAAGACGACCAGGAACACGCCGCGCTTGCCGTTCGCCCAGGCCGCCTGCTTGGCGTCTTCAGGACCGGTCACCGCCTGGCCGATATCCTTGATCCGCAAGGGGCCGCCGTTGCGGTAGGCGATGATGACGTCGTTCCAGTCCTTGGACTGCAACAATTGGTCGTTGGCGTAGATCGTGTAGGCGCGCTTCTCGCCGTCGATATTGCCCTTGGGGCTGTCGACGGTGGTGATGCCGATTGCGCTGCGCACGTCTTCGAGCGACAGGCCCTTGGCGACGAGCTTCGCCGGATCGATCTGCACGCGGACCGACGGCTTCTGCTGACCGCCGATGAAGACCTGCGCGACGCCGGAGATCTGGCTGATCTGCTGGGCGAGCTGGGCGTCGATCGAATCGCTGACGGTGGTCAGGGGCAGCGTATCTGATGTCGCCGACAGCAGCAGAATCGGCGAGTCGGCCGGGTTCACCTTGCGATAGGTCGGCGGCGAGGGCAGGTTCTTCGGCAACTGGCCGCTGGCGGCGTTGATGGCGCCCTGCACGTCGTTGGCGGCGCCGTCGATGCTGCGGTTGAGGTCGAACTGGATGGTGATCGACGCCGTGCCCAGATAGCTCGTCGAGGTCATCTGCGCGATGCCGGGAATCTGGGCGAACTGGCGCTCCAGCGGCTGGGCGACCGACGAGGCCATCGTCTCCGGGCTGCCGCCCGGCAGATTGGCCGTGATCTGGATGGTCGGGAAGTCCACCTGCGGCAGCGGCGCCACCGGCAGCAGCGGGTAGGCGACGAGACCGACGAACAGAATGCCGGCCATCAGCAGCGACGTGCCGATGGGATAACGGATGAAAGGTGCCGAAATCCCGCCTTCGGTCATTCCTGCTGAACCTTGCTTTTCTGGACCGGATCCGAACTTGCTACGGCCGTCGAGACCAGGCTGCCCGGCTGAACCTTGTACTGACCGCCCGTGATCACCTGCTGACCGGGGCTCAATCCTTCATCGATCACCGAACGTCCGTCGATGGAGTAGGTGACCTTGATCTTGCGAACCTCGGCCTTGTTGTCCTGACTGACGGTATAAGCGTAGAGGCCATTGGTCGAATGCTGGACCGCGTCATCGGGAACGATGGTCGCATCCTTCAGGGTTCGCACCAGAAGACGTGTCGACACCGATTGCCCCGGCCACAGCGTGTGTTCCTTGTTGTCGAACACCGCCTTTAACCGAATAGTCCCGCTGGTCGTATCAACCTGATTGTTGATCACCGCGAGCTTGCCTTCAGCCAGCGTCTTCTTGCCGTCGGTGGTGAACGCGATCACCTTGAGCTCACCGGACTTCTGGCCCTCGCTGATATAGGGCAGCTGGTCTTCCGGCGCCGTGAAGATCACCGTGATCGGCTCGATCTGCGCGACCGTGACGATGCCGGTTTGGCTCGAGGCGTTGACAATGTTGCCGATATCGACCTGACGGAGCCCCGCGACGCCGGTGATCGGCGACTTGACCTGGGTGTAGTCGAGCTGGGTCTGGGCGTTGGCGATCGCGGCTTCGTCGGCGGCGATCTGGGCGGTGAGCTGGGCAACGGTCGAGCGTTGCGTGTCGGTTTGCTGCCGCGTCGCGAACTCACCGAGTTTGGTGTAGCGCTGAAGATCGAGATTGGCGTTGGCGAGATTGGCCTCGTCCTGGGACTTCTTGGCCTTGGCCTGATCGAGGGCGGCCTGGAATGGGCGCGGATCGATTTCGACCAGGAGATCGCCTTGTTTGATCATTTGGCCCTCGGTGAAGGCGATCTTGTCGATCTGGCCGTCCACCCGGGTCCGGACTAGTACGGTGTTGAAGCCCTGAACGGTGCCGAGGCCGGTCAGATAGACCGGGAAGTCGGCCTTTTGGACCGGCGTTACGCTGACGGGCACGGCGGCCGCCCGGGGCGGGCCCTTTTGCGCGGTCTGGGCTTTTCCGGCCTCAGCCGCCTGATATCGTTGCCAGCCGTAATAGCCGCCCCCGGCCACAGCTGCGATGATGACAATCCACAGGATCGGCCGTGACTTTTTCATATGTGAGCGTATCGGCTTTTATGCCCAAAACAACGAATTGTGGGGCTATCAAACGGTTCCAACTGGGCTTGTATAATACACGCCAAGTTCCAGTGTAAACAGCACTATCGGTTGAGAATCCTAAACAATTGGAAAGCTTTGCACCCCGTAGGCAAACGGGTGATGCGGCGGTGTGCAGTGCTGCATTTTCCCAGTGCGAACGAGGAGCGTGCAAGGGCGGAGAAATGCTCGCGGGCGGCGTGGGCGCAGCAGTGCAAGGGATGCGAGTGAACGCGCTTTGCGAGAGAGGTCGATTTACATTTGCAAGAACGGTTCTAAACCGCCTGTGCCGCGTTTCGGTTGTCAGCAAAATCTGCGTCGTCCATATCAGCGCCTCCACATCAGGAGTGCGGAATGGACGAGTTGAACGGCAAGCTGATCGCGTGCCAGATTCTGATCACGGGATTGATCGCGCGTGTCGCCAACGAGCAGCGCGATCCCTTGCGCTTCCTCACCGACTTCCGCGACGAGATCAAAGCCGTCGTCAACGGCGTCAACATCGCCGGCATGGAGAACTCCGATCGTGTGCGTGCGACTGCGCAGCGCACGGTCGATGAATTGTTCTCGCTGATGAAGCCGCCGAGCAGCGACTGACGGCTGCGCGAAGCGATGTGCAAAGACAAGCGATGCAATGTCCGACTGCATCAATGTGTCGCGCGGCATTTCAGCTATTTCGAAATCGAAATTTTAGAATCGCTTTGATCTAGACCTATTCAAGTGCTCGCGCGGGCCTCGTTGCATTGACCCGATTTTTTTCGGTCGATAGCACCGCCTCATCGTTCGTCGCGCATGTTGCGCATCGGCGAATTTGGAATGGGGTGTGTCGGAATGGGGCTCGCTGTGGCTCCGCGATCGTTGCGTGCGATCGTGGTAAGAAATTCAAACGAAGAAAAGCTCGACGGCAATTCCGGCAAGACGGTGTCAGCCGTTGCCGGCTTGATTGCGGTGGCGTCGGTGTCGGGCGGCGCGCAGGCGCAGCAATCGGCGTTGCCGCCGGTGAATGTCGATGCGCCGGTCGAGCGTCCGCGTCCTGCGGCTTCGAAGCCGTCGCCGGAGCAGGTTCGCGCGCGCAATGCGCTCCGCCGCGCCGCGCAGCGCCAGCAGGCGCAGCAGCAGGCCGCCGCAGCAGCCCCGGCCCCGGCGGGAGCGGTCGATCGCAATCCCTATGCCGATCCGGCCGCGCCCTACAAGGTTGATCACGTCCAGGCCTCCGGCAAGTTTCCCGAGCCGATGCTGAACACGCCGAAGACGATCACGGTGCTCAGCAAGGAAGTGCTCGAAGACAAGAACGCCACGACGCTGAAGGAAATCGGACGTTCCACAGCCGGCGTGACATTGGGCTCGGGCGAGGGCGGCAATGCCTTCGGTGACCGCTTCTTCATTCGCGGCTTCGATGCGCGCAACGACGTCTTCATTGACGGCATCCGCGATCCCGCCGTGTCGATCCGCGAGAACTTCTTCACCGAGCAGATCGAGATCTTGCGCGGGCCGGCATCGTCCTATGCTGGACGCGGTACCGCCGGCGGCGCCATCAACATCGTCACCAAGCAGGCTGGTGACGTCAATTTCAAGCGGATGGATACCGAGTTCGGCACCGACAGGACCAAGCGCGTCACGCTCGACGTCAACCAGGTCATCGATCCGACCTTCTCGGTGCGTACGGGCGGTCTGTTCCAGGACGCCAATGTCGCCGGCCGCAACTACGTCACCGATGATCGGTGGGGCACGTTCCTGTCGACCAAGTACACCCCGACCAACGACATCAAGATCACGACCAACTACGTCCATACTGATCTCAGCGGCCTGCCTGACTTCGGCGTGCCCTATTACAAGCAGGGCAATGTGCCGGTGACGTCGGCCGGCATTCCGCGCGGCAACTGGTACGGCTTCCTCAACCGCGACTTCCAGACCGCGCGGCAGGATTTCGGCACCGGCACGGCGGAGTACAAGGTCAACGATGCCATCACGCTGACCAGCAAGGTGCGCGGCGAGCATTCGCTACTCAATTATATCGGCACGCTGCCGCAAAATCCGGTGACGACCAACCCCAACCCGCTGCTCTGGACCACGACGGCGAGCGCGCAGAGCCGCTACCAGACTGTGGATGTCTGGGCCAACCAGAACGAGGCGACGGTCAAGCTCGACACGGGCGGGGTCAAGCACACCGCGGTGTTCGGCGTCGAATACACCAACGAGAACGTCTCGATCGACCGCTACTCGGGCCTCGCGTCGGAACTGGCGGGCAGCGGCTTCACGAGCAACGGCGCCGTCTCGGGGGTCAATCTCTATTCCCCGCAGTACACTTACCTTGGCGGCTTCAACTCGGCGTCACTAACGGGCAATCCGACCCGCTACGGCGTCAACACCAGCAGTGTCTATGCCATGGACACCGCGAACTGGCGGGATACCATCATCCTGAACGGCGGCGTTCGCTATGACGGCTACACGATGAGCTCGTCGACCAACGCGGCGTATCTGAAAATGAACTCCGATCTGGTCAACTACAATGTCGGCCTGGTCTACAAGCCGATGTCGATCGGCAGCATCTATGCGGCCTATGCGACCTCGGCCAATCCGTTCGGCTCGGAGCTCGACGCGACCGCCACCGATTACGGCGGCGTTCCCGCCAACACGGCCGTCCTGCTCGGCCCCGAGCGCAACAAGGCGGCCGAGCTCGGCACCAAATGGGAGCTCGCCGATCGCCACTTGCTGGTCTCCGCGGCGCTGTTCCAGACCACGAAGGACAACGCACGCGAGACCAATGCCGCCGGCGTGCTCACCTCGAACGCCGCCTACCGTATCCAGGGCGTCGACATCGAAGCCGAGGGCAAGATCACCGACCGCTGGAGCGTCTTCGGCGGCCTGGTGCTGATGCAGTCGAAGGTCACGCAGAGCAACATTGCCTCCAACATTGGCCTGCAGCTCGCCAACGTGGCGCACCAGTCGTTCAGCATGCTGACTAAGTACAAGTTCGACGGCGACTGGGAAGTTGGTGGCCAGGCGGTGTACCGCTCCAAGGTCTATGGCGGCACGTTCGCGGCCAACACCGGCAACGAGCTGCCGAGCTATTGGCGCTTCGACGCGTTCGTCGAGAAGAAGCTCGACAAGAACTGGACCATGAAGTTCTACGCGCAGAACCTCACCAACAAGCTCTACTACGACACGCTCTATCGGAGCGCCGTGCCGTTCGTCGCGGTCGCGCCGGGGCGGGCGTTCTACATCATCACGACGGCGAAGTTCTGATCGCATCTGTTACGTCAGGGATGCCTGCTACGGCAGGCATTCCATCGTTTCTGCCACCGATCGCGATGCGCGCGATCGGCGTATCGATGACAAAAATCGGCAACGATTTAGAACGCTTACAAACTAGGGATTAGAACGATTTTAAACTGAAGCGCTGTGCAAGTTTAGAATCGCTATGAAGTAGATGGTTTGTAACGAAGTGTGGCTGTGATCGCGTTGACCCCCAATACCTCGCCCGATAGCACCATTGCGTCGCGTTGTCGCAACGCGGCCAATGAAAGCATGAGCACTGCGGGGCGTGTGATGGGCGTTGCAAGAAAACCGAACTCGTTGCGTTCGGTCGCGGTTCGGAAATCGTTTGGCAGCAATCTCGATAGCGCGACCGGCAAGACCGTCTCTGCCGTTGCCAGTCTGATTGCGGTCGCGTCCGTCTCGAGTGGCGCGCAGGCACAGCAGACCAATCTGCCGCCCGTGAACGTCGATGCGCCGAAGGAACGACCGCGCTCCACCGCTGCGAAACCGACGCCGGATCAGGTCCGCGCGCGCAACGCGCTGCGTCGTGCGGCACAACAACGCCAGCAGGCAGCGCAAGCGCCGGTCGTCGACCCGAGCCCCGGCGCTCCGGACCGCAATCCCTATGCGGATCCTACAGCGCCCTACAAGGTCGATCACATGCAGGCCTCCGGAAAATTTCCGGAGAAGCTGGTCGATACGCCGCGATCCGTGACGGTGCTGTCCAAGGAGTTGCTGGAAGACAAGAGTGCCACGTCGTTGAAGCAGGCGATCCTGAGCACCGCCGGCGTCACGCTCGGCACGGGCGAGGGCGGTAATGCCTTCGGTGATCGCTTCTTCATTCGCGGCTTCGATGCGCGCAACGACATCTTCATTGACGGCATGCGGGACGCAGGCGTCAGCGTTCGTGAAAACTTCTTCACTGAGCAGGTCGAAATCCTGCGCGGTCCGGCTTCGTCTTTCGCTGGCCGTGGTACGGCAGGTGGCGCGATCAACATCGTGACCAAGCAGGCCACGACGGAGAAGAGCTTCTACAATATGGACACCACGTTTGGCACCGACCAGACCAAGCGTGTGACGTTGGACGTGAACCAGGTCGTCGACCCCACCTTCGCGATTCGTGCGGCGGGCCTGTTCCAGGATGCCAATGTTGCGGGGCGGGACCGGGTCAAGGATAATCGCGATGGCGCCTTCGTCGCGACGACCTGGAAGCCGACCGATACGATCAAGATCACGAGCAACTACATCCACACCGAACTGACGGGCATGCCCGATTTCGGCGTGCCATACTATCGGCCCAGCACGTCGTCGACCGCGGGAGGGCCGTTCCCGGACTTCGGCGTCAACCGCAATAATTTCTACGGCTTCGTCAACCGCGACTTCTACAGAACTGGTCAGGATATCGGCACGATCAACGCCGAGGTCCAGATCACACCCGACCTGATGCTCAGCAACAAGATTCGGGAATCGCACTCGTCGCAGAACTATATCGGCACATTGCCGGAGTCACCGACGCTGGCTGTGGGAGCTCCGTTCACGGCCTATACGCTCACCGCCAACCCGCAGAGCCGCTACCAGGCCACCGACGTATTCGCCAATCAGACCGAGGCGACCTACAAGTTCAACGATCTCGCCGGCTTCAAGCACACGCTGCTTGCGGGCATCGAGTATGACAGAGAACGATCGTCGATCGATAGCTACACCGGACTTGCCTCCGAGATTACGACGGGGACAACGCCTTTCACCGGCGGCGGATCGACGTCCGGAGTCAGCGTGTTTTTCCCGCAAGCGACGGACAATCCTTTCCCGATCCCGGGAGGCCTTACAGGCAAGCCAACCAAGATCGGCATCGATACCACGAGTGGATATGTCGTTGACTCCGCCAACTACCGCGACTTGCTGATCCTCAACGGCGGTTTTCGCTATGACGATTACAGCCTCAAGACATCAGGATACTCGACGGCCGGTGCCTTTGGTCAGCAGTCGGCGGAATTCCTGATCCCGAGCTTCAATCTCGGGCTCACCTTGAAGCCCTTGCCGAACGGCAGCGTCTACGTCGCCTATGCCACATCGTCGAATCCTGTCGGCGCCGAATTCGACGGCACCAGCACGGCCTATGGCGGCATCAACCCCACTTTGAATGGTGCCAACAACCAGATCTTTGGTCCGGAGAAAAACAAGGCGATCGAGCTCGGAACGAAGTGGGAGCTGTTCGATCGACATCTGTTGGTGACGGCGGCGCTGTTCCAGACCGAGAAGGAAAACGCGCGCGAGGCGCAGAACGTCGGCAGTGCGGCTGCCGCAGCGCCGCTTGGCTGCACCTATACTCCCCCAGCTGGTTCGACCACCGTGTCCTGCATCACAGCCGGTGCAGCCTACCGGATCCGCGGTGTCGACCTCGGCATGGGCGGCAATATCACCGACAGATGGAGCGTGTCGGCCGGTCTCGTGTTGATGCAATCGGAAGTGACCAAGTCGCTTGCGCCGCCGGCCAACGCGACGCTCTATGCGTCGAACGTCGGGCGCCCGCTCGCCAACATCGCGCATCAGTCGTTCAGCCTGCTCTCGAAGTACCAGATCAACGACATCTGGGAACTGGGCGGGCAGGCGGTGTATCGCTCGCAAATTTATGGCGGCACTTTGCTCGCGGCCAACCAGGGCACGTCGATCCCAGGCTATTGGCGATTTGACGCGTTCACGGAAGCGAAGATCAACAAGAACTGGCGGTTGAAGCTGGCCGTGAACAACATCTTCGACAAGCGTTACTACGACGCGCTGTACCAGAGCGCTGCGCCCTTCGTGCTGGAAGCACCTGGGCGTGCTGCGTATCTGACGATCTCGGCGCGCTACTGATGGAGAGATAACGAGGTGCCATGCTGACATGCATAGAAGGCGTCCTGAGCAAGGACGATGTGGCGGAGTTCCGCCGCATCATGGACGCCAACGAATGGGAAGACGGCCGTTCCACCGCGGGCGCGCAGTCGGCTATGGTCAAGCGCAACGAACAGTTGCCGCCGGACAGTGAGGTCGCGCGCAAGCTCGGACATCGCATCATCTCGGCGCTGACGTCGAACCCGCGATTTCTCGCAGCCGCGATCCCGCTTCAGATCTTTCCGCCGCTGTTCAATCGCTATGCGGCGGACAGCGGTCATCATTTCGGCCTGCATGTCGACAACGCGATCCGCGGCGACCGCCTGACCGGCCTTCGCATCCGCACGGATCTGTCGGTCACGCTGTTCCTCAGCGAGCCCGAGGATTATGACGGTGGCGAACTTGTGATCGAGGACACCTACGGTTCGCACGAAGTCAAGTTGCCAGCCGGGGACTGCGTGCTCTATCCCTCGACCAGCCTGCATCTGGTCACCCCGGTGACGAGGGGGGCGAGGGTTGCGTCTTTCTTCTGGCTCCAGAGCATGATACGGGACGATCAAGCCCGCAGCATGATCTTTGACCTCGACACCGCCATTCAGGCGTTGGTGGCACGGCTCGGGCGTGACGATCCCGAAACGGTCAAATTGACGGGTATCTATCACAACCTCATTCGCACCTGGGCCGAAGTATGAAGATCACATCTTTCCAAGCAAGCCTCGCCGCCGCCGTGCTGCTGACGGCCACCTGGCTCGCCGTCCAAGTTTCTGCCCAGACACAAACGCAAGCCCCAGTGCAGGCTCGTCCCTCGGCGCCAGCACCTGTGGCGGCCCAGCCGGTGCCGGTCGCTCCCGCTACCGCAGTGCAGCCAGGGGGTGTGGCTGCGCCTGCGCCATCGACCGCGGCCCCCGTGGCTGCCGCGCCCGTCGCCGCGCCGCCCGCGACCGAGGCTGCAATCGCCCCGGCATCCGAGGCGGGGCCGAAGGCCGGCATTGCGCCGGCCATGAAGGAATTGTCGCCCTGGGTGATGTTCATGTCGGCGGACATCATCGTGAAGGCGGTGATGATCGGGCTTGCCTTCGCCTCGCTCGTGACCTGGACGGTCTTCATCGCGAAATCGGTCGAGTTGTCGGTCGCCTCCACCAAGCTGCGCTCGGCATTGAGGAAGATCGCAGAGGCGCGTTCGCTCGCGGAAGCGCAGATGGCGCTTGGCTCCAAGCAGGGCATCCTCCCGTCCTTCCTGAGCGCGGCGCTGCGTGAAGCGCGGATGTCGGCCGGTCTTTCCAGCGACAGCGGCATCAAGGAACGCGCAGCGTCGAGCTTTGCCGAGATCGTGCGCGCCGAGCAGCGGCGCATCCGCATCGGCATGGGCTTCCTTGCGACCATCGGTTCGACGTCGCCTTTCGTCGGCCTGTTCGGCACCGTCTGGGGCATCATGAACAGCTTCATCGGCATCTCGAAATCGCAGACCACCAACCTCGCGGTGGTTGCGCCCGGTATCGCCGAGGCGCTGCTCGCCACCGCGATCGGCCTCGTCGCCGCTATTCCCGCGGTCATCATCTACAATCACTTCTCGCGCGTGACGAAGGGCTATCTCGAGCTCGTCAGCCGCGCCTCGGGTACTGCCGCCCGGCTGCTGTCGCGCGATCTCGACCGCAGCCATGGCAGCACGCATTCGCGCGCGGCGGAGTAGCCCATGGCTGTCTCGCTCACGGACAACGATGACGACGACGATTTCGCGGAAACGCATGACATCAACGTCACGCCGTTCATCGACGTCATCCTGGTCCTGCTGATCATCTTCATGGTCGCAGCCCCACTGTCGACGGTCGATCTGCCGATCGACCTGCCGACGTCGAGCGCGACCCCGCAGAAGAAGCCGGACAAGCCGACCTATGTCAGCATCAAACCCGATCTGACGCTGGCGATCGGCGAAAACGCGGTCAAGCGGACCGACCTGGTCAACTCGCTCGACGCCATCGCCGACATGAGCAAGGACAAATACGTGTTCCTGCGCGCCGACAAGGCCGTGCCTTACGGCGAGTTGATGGGCGTCATGGAAATCCTGCGGTCCGGCGGCTATTCTCGGATCAAGCTGGTGGCGCTCGAGGCACCTCCTGCGGCGGCTGGGCCGGCGCAAGGGGCCGCCCAACCCTGATGGCGGCGCGATGACCGATCCTGTGTTCGAGGCGAGACCCTCGCGGATGTTGTGGATCGTGGCCGCTGTCGTGGCGGTCGGCCTGCATCTAGGCGGGGCCGCGCTGGCGCTCGCCCACCTGCGGACCGACGACGGTGACGACGGCCTCGGCGCCAACGGCGCGGAATTTGCCGTCGAAATGACCTCGCCAAAGCTCCCCGAAACGGATCTGCCGCCCGGTCCGGACAGCGAAGCCTCGCAGTACCAGCCGCAGCAGATGCAGCAGCAGGCCGAGGTGAAACAGACCGACCTGCCGAAGGAAGTCCCTCAGGAAGCCGAAGACCCGGACCGTCTCGTGACCGAGAACGACTCCAAGAAACCGGTCGAGGAGACCACGAAGGTCGCCAAGGTCGAAACCCAGGCCGTCGAGGAGATGCCGAACGCCCAGGAATCGGCGAGGCAGGCGCTGAACGAAGACGCGCGCGAGGATGAGAAGGCGGCCGCCCCCCATCAGGGCATCGGCAAGGACATTCGCAAGCTGACGGCCGAATGGGGGAAGCGCATCAGCGCCTATTTCGAGCTGCACAAGCGCTATCCCAAGGACAAGAGCAAGACGACGACGGTCAAGCTCAGCCTGGTCCTCAATCGCCGCGGCAACGTCGTGTCCGTCAATGTGGCGGAATCCTCAGGCGATCCGGCGTTCGACAATGAGGCCATCTCGATGGTGCGCCGCTCGGATCCCGTGCCGATTCCGCCGGCCGAGCTGACGGACGACCAGTTCGCCTTCAGCCTGCCGGTGAATTTCAAGAAGCCGTCGAAATAGGCTGATTACGCTCAGCGCCAGTAGAACTTGATCGAGACGTAGACCAAGACCAGGCAGGCGAAGATCAGCGCCACCGGCAGCGGGCGTTTCTCGGTTCCACCGAACATCGTCGCCCCGAACATGGCAGCCTTCTTCGGCTTGGGCGCCGGGCGCCGGAAGGCGGTAACATTGTCCGTCGTCGGTTCGGCCGGCCGGGTTCGGACGTCGGGTGGGTTCCCACCGCCCCCCATCTCCAGATAATAGGACTTGTAGACCTCGGCGATGGCGACCTCGGTCGCCTCAGCCTCGTTCATCCGATCCAGCAACTTCCTGTAACCGTCGAGGAAGCCCTGTGCGTCCGGGGGCAACGCCGACAAGCCGTTGAGCTTGGCCATCATCTTCCAGGTGGCGAAATCGGCACGGGCACGGGTGTCGGCGCGTCGCGCGATCAGCATATCGGCAGCTTTGACCAAGTTGGCCTCTAGCCCTTCGGCTTTGTCATCAAATGTGTTGCCATCAACTACGCATTGCCGGTAGCGAAGAGAACAGCTTGAATCACATAACCGGTCAACGTTCGCAGTATTGCTGAAATAACATCAAGATTTAGACCGAACTGGGAACCCGCCAGCGGCAGCAGGATCAGGAGCGCGATCAGGATCAGCATGCCGAACGGCTCGAGCCGCGACAAGGGCAGGGCGAGCGGCCGGGGCAACAGCCCGACCGCGACCCGCCCGCCGTCGAGCGGCGGGATCGGCATCATGTTGAAGACCGCCAGCACGGCATTGATCAGCAGCGCATTCTTGAGGTTGTCGAAGATCCATTGCGCCGAGCGAGCCGGCACCCATGGCAGGGCGTGAAGGGCGAGGCCGGCCGCGAGCGCCAGCAGAATGTTTGTGATCGGACCGGCGATGGCGACCCAGACCATGTCCAGCCTCGGGTTGTTGAGCTTGCGAAAATTCACCGGCACGGGCTTCGCATAGCCGAACAGGAACGGCGAATGCGCGAACAGCAGCATCGCCGGCAAGATCAGGGTGCCGAACGGGTCGATATGCCTGATAGGGTTGAAGCTGACCCGCCCGAGCTGCCAGGCGGTGTCGTCGCCGAGCCGGTGCGCGACGAAGCCGTGCGCGGCTTCGTGGAAGGTAATGGCGAGCACCAGCGGCAGCGCCCACACCGAAAGATCATAGAAGGAAATGTTCACGTCACCTGTGTCCCGGTATTGCCTGTCGCCTTGCAGACGACCCGGCCAAACCGGCGGTGCAGCAATGCTTCAGCCCAACATAGGGTGGCCGGTTCCGAAATGCCACGCCGCTGAAGATCAGCGTCAGGCCGGGATCGTCCCCTGATATTGCGTCAGTCCGTCGTCGAGCTTCAGCCAGGCGAGCTTTTCCGAGACCCAGATGTGCTCGGTCGGCGCGAAGGCGTTGCGGTCGTCGAAGGTCGCGAGCGCCACGCCCGCCAGCGTGCCGTTGCGCCGCCACGAAAACAGCCGCGTGCCGCAGGTCTTGCAGAACACGCGATCGATCGCTTCGGACGACTGATAGCGGCCGGTGTCACCCTCGACGGTCAGCATTTTCTGGTCGAACTGGGCGCGGGCGAAATAGGGCGAGCCCATCGCCTTCTGGCACATGCGGCAATGACAGACGCGTACGTTCAGCGGCTCGCCTTCTGCCTTGAACCGCACCGCACCGCAGAGGCATCCACCTTCCCGGATCATGGCCGCCTCAATAGGTTGCGCGTCCGCCAGAGATATCGAACACGGCGCCGGTCGAGAACGCGCAGTCCTCGGATGCAAGCCACGCCGCCATCGCCGCGAGCTCTTCCACCAGCACGAAACGCGCTTTGGGGATTTTCGACAGCATGAAATCGATATGCTGCTGCGTCAGCTGGTCGAAGATCGCGGTCTTTGCCGCCGCCGGCGTCACCGCATTCACGAGAATGTCGTGCGCGGCGAGCTCCTTGCCGAGCGACTTCGTCAGCGCGATCAGGCCGGCCTTGGACGCCGAATAATGAGCGGCGTTCGGATTGCCTTCCTTGCCGGCGATCGAGGCGATGTTCACGATGCGCCCGTATTTTTGCTTGAGCATCACAGGCACGATGGCCTTGCAGACGATGAAGGGGCCGTCGAGGTTGATGCGCAGGACTTTGCGCCATTCCTCGAGATCGGTTTCCCAGACCGGCTTGTTGACGCCGGCGATGCCGGCATTGTTGACGAGGATGTCGATCTTGCCGAAGGCGGCAAGTGTCGCATCGCGTGCCTGCTCGACGCCTGAGGTGTCGGTGACGTCGACCTTGAAGACGCGGACACTGTCGCCGATCTCCTTCGCGGTCTTCTCAGCCAGCGCCGCATCGAAATCCCAGATTGCGACCTTGGCGCCCGAAGCGACGAAGCGCTCGGTGATGGCGCGGCCAAAGCCCTGTGCGCCGCCGGTGACGATGGCGACGCGGTCGTTGAGATCAATCTTGTTCATGAGATGTGATCCTGTCCGATCCCTTGGGGCGTCAGAGCATGTAGCCGCCGTCGACGACGAGGTCGACGCCAGTGGTGAAGGCGCTCTCGTCGCTGCCGAGGTAGATGGCCATGTTCGCGATCTCCTCGGCAGTGCCGAGCCGGCCCATCTTCTGGCGCGAGACGAACATCTCCTTGCCCTGCGGCCCTTGCGCGGCGGCGCGGTCGAGCATCGAGGGAGTCTCGACGGTGCCCGGGCAGATCGAGTTGCAGCGGATGCCCTTGGTGATGAAGTCGAGCGCGACCGCGCGCGTCAGCAGCGACACCGCGGCCTTCGACGAGCTGTAGACGTAGCGGTTCGCCGGCGGCCGCAGCGCCGCGCAGGACGAGATGTTGACGATGCTGCCGCCGCCGCCTGCGAGCATGTCGGGCAGGAACGCCCTGATGGTCCGGTGCATCGACTTGACGTTGAGATCGAACGAAAAATCAAAGTCCTCTTCCGAGCATTCCAGGATGGTGCCGTGATGCACGAAGCCGGCCGCGTTGAGCAGGATGTCGATCTTGCCGACACGTTTTGCAAAAGCATTGACGTCGGCGGTGTTGCGGACGTCGAGCTTGGCGACCTCGGCGATGCCTTCCTTGGTCAGGCCAGCGATGCCGGCCTCGTTGATGTCGGTCGCGATGACGGTCGCGCCTTCACGCGCAAATGCGAGCGCGCATGCACGCCCGATACCTGCCGCTGCAGCCGTGATGACGGCGCGCTTTCCCTTGAGGCGGTCTGCCATGTTCTTGTTCTCCTCACCTGAAATTGGTCTGTTGGTTCTTCGTCATCGCGAGGAGCCCTTGCGACGAAGCAATCCAGGACTGTCTCCGAGGAGAGATATCTGGATTGCTTCGCTTCGCTCGCAATGACGGTCTGCGATTAGTGATTATCCCGCGGCACGCCAAACGCGGAGGCGACGTTCTGGTAGCGCGTAGCGAGCTCCATGCAGGCGCCGGTCGCGTGGTGACCGACGGTGTTGCGATAGATCTCCTGCCACGGCGTCTGGTTCGGCGGATGCTTGAATCCGCCGGCGGCCTTGAGATCGGCGTGGCGCTTCTTCAGCTCCTCGTCGGAGATCAGGATGTTGGCGCTGCCCTTGTTGAGGTCGATGCGCACCTTGTCGCCGGTCTTGAGGATCGCGAGACCACCATTGGCGGCAGCTTCCGGCGAGGCATTGAGGATCGACGGCGAGCCTGACGTGCCAGACTGGCGGCCGTCGCCGATGCAAGGCAGGGCAAGGATGCCGCGTTTGATCAAGGCCGCCGGCGGTTGCATGTTCACGACCTCGGCGCCGCCGGGATAGCCGATCGGGCCGGTGCCCCGGATAAACAGCACGCAATGCTCGTCGATATTGAGCGAGGCATCGTCGATCCGCTCGTGATAATCCTCGGGTCCCTCGAACACGATAGCGCGGCCCTCGAAGGCGTTCGGCTCCTTCGGGTTGCTCAGATAGCGGTCGCGAAACTCCTTGGAGATCACGCTGGTCTTCATGATCGCGGAATCGAACAGATTGCCCTTGAGCACCAGGAAGCCGGCGTCCTTCACCAGGGGCTTGTCGTAGGCCCAGATCACGTCGTTGTCGGGCGCGGGCGCATTCTTGCAGTTCTCGCCGATGCCGCGGCCGTTGACGGTGACCGCGTCCTCATGGATGCGCTTGTGCTTCATCAATTCGCGGACCACGGCCGGCACGCCGCCGGCGCGATGGAATTCCTCGCCGAGATAGAAGCCGGCTGGCTGCATGTTGACGAGCAGCGGCACGTCGTGGCCGAATTTCTGCCAGTCCTCGATCGACAACTCCACGCCGATGTGGCGGGCGAGCGCGTTGATGTGGATCGGCGCGTTGGTCGAGCCGCCGATCGCCGAGTTGATCACAATGCAGTTCTCGAACGCCTTGCGGGTCAGGATGTCCGAGGGCTTCAGATCTTCCCAGACCATCTCGACGGCTCGCTTGCCGGTCTCGTAGGCGATCTGGCCGCGTTCGCGGTAGGGGGCAGGGATCGCCGAGCAGCCCGGCAGCGAGAAGCCCAGCGCTTCGGCGAGGCCGTTCATGGTCGAGGCCGTGCCCATGGTGTTGCAATGGCCGACCGAAGGCGCCGACGACGCCACGATTTCCATGAACTCTTCATAGTCGATCTCGCCCGCGGCAAGCCGCTCGCGCGACTTCCAGACGATGGTGCCGGAGCCCGTGCGCTCGCCATTGTGCCAGCCATTGAGCATCGGGCCACCCGACAGCACGATCGCCGGCAGGTTCACGGTCGCCGCCGCCATCATCAAGGCGGGCGTGGTCTTGTCGCAGCCGGTGGTCAGCACCACGCCGTCGAGCGGATAGCCGTAGAGGACCTCGACCAGCCCGAGATAAGCGAGGTTGCGGTCGAGCGCCGCGGTCGGGCGCTTGCCGGTCTCCTGGATCGGATGGGTCGGGAATTCCATGGCAATGCCGCCGGCCTCGCGGATGCCTTCGCGGACGCGGTGGGCCAGCTCGATATGGTGGCGGTTGCAGGGCGAGAGGTCGTTGCCGGTCTGGGCGATGCCGATGATCGGCTTGCCGGACTGCAGCTCGGCGCGGGTGAGGCCGAAATTCAGGTATCGCTCCAGATAGAGCGCGGTCATGCCCGGATTATGCGGGTTGTTGAACCAGTCCTGCGAGCGGAGGTGGCGACGGGCGCCGTTGCCGGCAGGCGCGTGCCCATTGGTTGGTTTTTTTGTCATTGGATTCTCCTTCAATGCAAACGCACGGACCGAGATCCAGGATGTCGGTCGATGCGCTGCCCGGCAGCGCGAGCATGGTATGACGGCCCGCCTGCTGGCGAACGTTTCCTCATGGTTGCGATCTTACTCACGGGTCGTTGGTAACGCTATCATTTTGTACGGCTGTCACCCATTCGCCCGCGCGCGGGCTTGCTGCCGGCCGCTGTGCCAGCGAACTCTGTCGTTCGATCACTGTAAAGCCGAGATCGAGCACGGGCTGTTCGGGGCGCTTTCCCTCGATCGCCTCGATCAGCATCGCGGCAGCAGTGCTGCCCATCTCGTAACGATTGGTCCGCACGCTCGTCAGCGTCGGCACCGAGGAGGCCATGAATTCGAGATCGTTGAAGCCGACGATCGCGATCTGATCCGGGACCGCGATCTCGCGGCGGCGGCATTCGAAGAGAACACCGAGGGCAAGGTCGTCATTGGCGCAGAACACCGCGTCGAGGTCGGGCTCGCGCGCGAGCATGTCGGCGAACAGCGCACCGCCAAGCGTGACCGAGGTTGGCGTCGCCGTCGTCACGATCAGCCGTTGGTCGTAGAGACCGGCATCCTTCATGGCGGCGACATAACCGTCGAGCCGGCGCTGCACCCTGGGGTCCATGCGTGCGCCGACGAATCCGACCCTGCGGTGGCCCTGCTCGAACAGATGCGCAATCGCCGCGCGCGCTGCATCATAATGGGAAAAGCCGATCATCATATCGACGGGATTCGGCCCGATCTCCATGATCTGTATGATCGGGCAGTCGGCCGCCTCCAGCATCGCGCGCGATTCCGTGGTCTGGTCGATGCCCGTGACGATCAGTCCCGCCGGCTTCTGGGCCAGAAACAGCCGTAGCAGCCTCTCCTCCTGGAGAATACTGTAGCGTGTGTTGGACAATTGGATCGAGTAACGGCTGCCTTCGGAGGCGTCATAGATGCCGCGCAGCACGTCGGAAAATACGTTGTTGGTCAGTGACGGAATCAAGACACCGATCACTTCGGTGCGCTGCGAAGCGAGCGCGCGTGCCGCAAGGTTAGGCACATAGCCGAGCTCCCGGGCCGCGCTCTCGACCCGCGTCCGCTTAGCGACCGACAGCGCCTCGGGATTGCGGAAGAAGCGGGACGCCGTAATCGGGCTGACGCCGGCGAGCTCGGCGACTTCCGCCAACCGAATCTTGCCGGACTTGGTGCGCTTTCGACCCATTTGTTGCTCTTAACACAGCCAATCCCGCAAACAAAGGATCGTTGACAGCGCTACCAGCAACGACTAACCAAAGACAAATTGCCAAAGCCGCACAAACTGCCGACAATGTCGCCTGTTACGAAGGGCTTCGGGTTGGCGAAGTCCAAAAAAACAAGACGGTGGCGGCGCCACAGTTGCGTCGTCCTAAGTCGGAGGAGGGAGCCTAGATGTCGTCTGTGCAAATCCGCGACGTGCGGAAATCGTTCGGCAATTTTGAAGTCCTGCACGGCGTGTCGATCCCGATCGAGGACGGCCAGTTCGTCGTTCTGGTCGGCCCCTCCGGCTGCGGCAAGTCGACGCTCCTGCGCATGCTCGCGGGCCTCGAGAACATCACCTCCGGCACGATCTCGATCGGCGACCGCGTCGTCAACAATGTCCAGCCCAAGGAGCGGGACATTGCGATGGTGTTCCAGAACTACGCGCTCTATCCGCACATGACCGTTGGCGAGAACATGGGCTTCTCGCTGAAGCTGCGGAACGCCGGCTCCGACGAAATCAACAAGCGCGTCAAGCGCGCCGCCGAAATTCTCGCGCTGACGCCATTGCTCGAGCGCTACCCGCGCCAGCTCTCCGGCGGTCAGCGCCAGCGCGTCGCCATGGGCCGCGCCATCGTGCGCGATCCCCAGGTCTTCCTGTTCGACGAGCCCCTGTCGAATCTCGACGCCAAGCTGCGCGTCGCCATGCGCACCGAGATCAAGGAGCTCCACCAGCGGCTCAAGACCACGACTGTCTACGTCACCCACGACCAGATCGAGGCCATGACCATGGCCGACAAGATCGTCGTCATGCACGACGGCATCGTCGAGCAGATGGGCACGCCGCTCGAGCTCTATGACAAGCCGGAAAACCAGTTCGTCGCCGGCTTCATCGGTTCACCGGCCATGAATTTCCTCAAGGGGCATATCCGCGTCAACGGTGTTGCGACCTTCGAGGGTCCGAACGGCGTCAAGCTGCCGCTCAAGAGTGCGCCTGCGGGCTCCGACGGCAAGCCGGTGGTTTTCGGTGTCCGTCCCGAGCATTTCACGATTGCCGACGACGGCGCCGACGCCGAGATCGTCGTGGTCGAGCCGACCGGTTCGGAAACCCAGGTGTTTGCGAAGGTCGGTGGCGAACAGGTCGTCGCGGTGTTCCGCGAGCGGCACACGTTCAAGCCGGGCGACAAGGTCAAGCTGAAGCCCGATCCGGACGTGGTTCACTTGTTTGACGAGGCGACAGGCAAGCGCCTCTAGCGACTTTAGAACGACCAAATACAATTAAAAAATCAGGGAGAGAACGATGAGCGATTTCGACAGGCGAAGTGTGCTTAAAGCCAGCCTGGGCGGCGCAGCGTTGCTGGCTGGCCCAGGTATCGTCCCCGTCCGGGCTGCGGAGTGGACCAACACGCCGGAGCCGAATGCCTCCATCCGCGTGCTGCGCTGGAAGCAATTCATCCAGGCCGAATTCGACAAGTTCGCCGAACAGACCAAGAAGTTCTCCGAGAAGACCGGCATCAAGGTCAAGCTCGAGGCCGAGAGCTGGGAGGACATCCGTCCCAAGGCTGCGGTCGCCGCCAATGTCGGCGCCGGTCCGGACCTCATCGTCGGTACGCTCGACGATCCCTTCAAATTCCCCGAGAAGCTGATCGACATGACCGATGTCGCCGACTATCTCGGCAAGCAATATGGCGGCTGGTACCCGGTTGCCGAGCGCTACGGCAAGAAGGGCAACAACTGGATCGCCATTCCGCAAGGCGCGACGGGTGGCTGCCTGAACTACCGCATCAGCCACGTGAAGGCCGCGGGTTTCGAGAAATTCCCCACGGACACCGACGGCTTCCTCAAGCTCTGCCAGGCGCTGAAGAAGAACAACACGCCGCCCGGCTTCGCACTCGGCCATGCCACGGGCGACGCCAATGGCTGGTGCCAGTGGGCGCTGTGGGCGTTCGGCGGCAAAGTCGTCAACGACAAGAACGAGGTCGTGATCGACTCGCCCGAGACGATCGCCGCGATCGAATACGTCAAGCAGCTCTATGCGACCTTCATTCCGGGCGTGCTGTCGTGGAACGACTCGAACAACAACAAGGCTTTCCTCAACGGCGAACTCAGCCTCACCCTGAACGGCATCTCGATCTGGACCGTCGGCAAGAACTCCACTGATCCCAAGCAGCAGGAGATCGCCAAGGACATGGACCATGCGCCGATGCCCATCGGGCCCGTGGGCGTGTCGACCGAGCAGCAGAACGTCCTCGTCTACTACGGCTACAAGCACTCGAAATATCCGAAGGCCGTCAAGGAATACATCAAGTTCATGATGGACAAGGAGAACTACGACGCCTGGGAGGTCGCCTCCAACGGCTACGTCTCGCCACCGCTGCCGGCCTACAACGACAACCCGGTCTGGACCTCCGATCCCAAGATCACGCCGTATCGTGACTGCCTGAAGCGTTGCCGCGACAACGGCTATGCCGGTGATCTCGGCTACGCCTCGGCCGCCGTCATGGGCGACTTCGTCGTGGTCGACATGTTCGCGGAGGCCGCTTCCGGACAGGCCACGCCGCAGGAAGCAGCGAAGCGCGCCGCCGAGCGCGCCAAGCGCTACTACCAGGTCTGATCAGCCACAGACGGCGGCGCCCAGTTCACTGGGCGCCGCCGTCGTTTCGTGAGGGGATTCCGACATGGCAGTTATGGCCGAGCCCGTCGCAGCGCACGTCAAGCGCAGCAGCCTGTGGTCCAGGGCGTTCGAAAGTCGAAATTGGCTCGGCGCGATGTTCATGGTGCCAGCGATCGCCATTCTGCTTCTGTTTCTCGCCTATCCGCTGGTCCTGGGCCTCTGGCTCGGCATGACAGACACCAAGATCGGCGGGGTCGGGCGCTACATCGGCTTCGGGAACTTCGTGTCGCTTGCGAAGGACTCCGTGTTCTGGCTGTCGGTATTCAACACCATCTTCTACACGTTCACCGCGAGCGTCGTGAAATTCGCCATCGGACTTTACCTGGCGCTGCTGCTCAACGAGCGGCTGCCGTTCAAGTCGATGGTCCGAGCGATCGTGCTGTTGCCCTTCGTGGTGCCGACCGTGCTGTCGGCGATCGCGTTCTGGTGGATCTATGACAGCCAGTTCTCGATCATCTCCTGGGTGCTGATCAAGGCGGGCATCCTGACCCACTACATCGATTTCCTCGGCGATCCCTGGAATGCGCGCTGGTCGGTGGTGCTTGCAAATATCTGGCGCGGCGTGCCGTTTGTCGCCATCACGCTGCTGGCGGGACTGCAGACGATCTCGCCCTCGCTCTATGAGGCCGCCAATCTCGATGGTGCCACCAATCTGCAACGCTTCCGCCACATCACGCTGCCGATGCTGTCACCGATCATCGCGGTCGTGATGACGTTCTCGGTGCTGATGACTTTCACCGACTTTCAGCTGATCTACACCATCACGCGCGGTGGCCCGATCAACGCGACCCATCTGATGGCGACGCTGTCGTTCCAGCGCGCCATCACCGGCGGCAATCTCGGCGAGGGCGCGGCGATCTCGAACGCGATGATCCCATTCCTGGTCGCGGCAATTCTGTTGAGCTTCTTCGGACTTCAGCGCTCCCGCTGGCAGCAGGGCGGGAGGGACTGACCATGAGCACCGCAGACGACCAAAGCGTCGGAATGGACTATCTGGAAAGCTTTCCGCGCAAGTTCCTGCGCGTCTACCTTCCGCTCGGCCTGATCATCGTCTTCCTGCTGTTTCCGTTCTACTGGATGGCAGTAACGACGTTCAAGCCTGATGCGGAGATGTACGATTATGAGAAGTACAATCCCTTCCTGATTGCGCATCCGACGCTCGAGCACATCAAGAAGCTGTTCTTCGACACCGATTATCCGCTGTGGATGTGGAACACCGTGATCGTGTCGGTGTCCTCCACCTTCATCTCGCTGTTTGCCAGTGTCTGCGCCGCCTATGCGATCGAACGTCTGCGCTACAAGGGTTCGCGCTATGTTGGGCTGGCGATCTTCCTTGGCTATCTCGTGCCGCCGTCGATCCTGTTCATTCCGCTGGCCGCGACCGTGTTCCAGCTCGGCCTGTTCGACGGCAATCTGGCGCTGATCCTGACCTATCCGACCTTCCTGATCCCGTTCTGCACCTGGCTGCTGATGGGCTATTTCCGCACCATCCCTTACGAGCTTGAGGAGTGCGCGCTGATCGACGGGGCGACGCGGCTCCAGATCCTGATCAAGATCACGCTGCCGTTGTCGCTTCCGGGGGTGATCTCGGCCGGCATCTTCGCCTTCACATTGTCCTGGAACGAGTTCATCTACGCGCTGACCTTCATCTCGTCCTCGGAGAACAAGACCATCCCGGTCGGTGCCATCACCGAACTCGTCAATGGCGACGTCTATCATTGGGGCGCCCTGATGGCGGCGGCCCTGACTGGCTCGGTCCCTGTAGTTATCCTTTATTCCTTCTTCGTAGAGTACTATGTGTCGGCAATGACCGGCGCCGTGAAGGAATGACCAGCGGGGCCTGCCTGAGAGCGCGCCAACATGTTTCAAGAGCGGCGCGTTCCGGCCAATAAGAAGGAGTAGGCTCTTGCACATTCTGGTTCTGGGCGCTGCCGGCATGGTCGGCCGCAAATTGTGTGAACGTCTCTTGCGCGACGGTCGGCTCGGCAAGAGCGACATCACCAAATTGACCATGCATGACGTGGTCGAGCCCAAGAAGCCGGAGAAGGCCGGTTTCCCCGTCGAGACGGTCTCGGGCGATTTCGCTGTCGCCGGCGCTGCCGAAAAGCTGATCGCCGGCCGTCCTGACGTGATCTTCCATCTCGCCGCCATCGTCTCCGGCGAAGCCGAGCTCGATTTCGACAAGGGCTACCGCATCAATCTCGACGGCACGCGGATGCTGCTCGACGCAATCAGGCTGGTCGGCGGCGGCTACAAGCCGCGCGTCGTGTTCACGTCCTCGATCGCGGTGTTCGGTGCCCCGTTCCCGGACGCGATTGGCGACGAGTTCTTCCACACGCCGCTGCTGAGCTACGGCACCCAGAAGGCGATCGGCGAGCTGCTGCTTGCGGATTACTCGCGCCGCGGCTTCCTCGACGGCATCGGCATCCGCCTGCCGACCATCTGCATCCGGCCCGGCCTGCCCAACAAGGCGGCATCGGGCTTCTTCTCCAACATCCTGCGCGAGCCGCTCGCCGGCAAGGAAGCGGTGCTCCCCGTGTCCGAGGACGTCCGCCACTGGCACGCCACGCCGCGCTCGGCCGTCGGCTTCCTGCTGCATGCGGGTACGATGGACCTCGCCAAGGTCGGCCCGCGCCGCAATCTCACCATGCCCGGTTTCTCCGCCACGGTCGGCGAGCAGATCGCTGCGCTCAGGCGCGTAGCCGGCGACAAGGTCGCCGCGCGCATCAAGCATGAGCTCGATCCGTTCATCGTCGGCATCGTCGGTGGCTGGCCGCGCAATTTCGAGGCGAAGCGGGCGCGTGAGCTCGGCTTCACCACTGAAGAGAAGACCTTCGACGATATCATCCGCATTCACATCGAGGACGAACTCGGCGGCGTCTTCGTCGCCTGATCGTTTGAGATGAACAGGGATATGACGATGGCGAGCGTGGCTTGCATCGGTGAATGCATGGTCGAGCTCCGGCAGGCTCAGGGCGGACAGTCCGCGGGGCAGGGCGGCGGCTTGTTTTCGCGCGGCTTCGGCGGCGACACCCTCAACACGGCGGTGTATCTGGCGCGGCTCGAGGTCAAGGTCGACTATTTCACCGCGCTCGGCGACGACGGCATGAGCGACGAGATGATCGCGGCTTGGAATGCCGAGGGCGTCGGCACACGGCGCGTCATGCGGCTGCCGGGCAAGCTGCCCGGCCTCTACATGATCCAGCTGGATGCCAATGGCGAGCGCCAGTTCTTCCACTGGCGCGACAGCGCGGCGGCACGGCAGCTGATGAGCCTGCCGGAGACAGATGAGCTGCTCAACTCGCTGATGAGCTACGACATCGTCTATCTCTCCGCGATCACGCTCTCGATCTACGACGCAGCAGGGCGCGATCGTCTGTTCGCGGCGATCAAGCGCGCGCGCCTGCTCGGCACCCGCTTCGTGTTCGACACGAATTTTCGCGCACGCAGCTGGCCCGATCGCGACGTCGCCCGTGAAGTGTTTGCCGCAGCCTTTGCGGCCGCCGACATCGTGCTGACCTCGACCGAGGATCTGCTCGCGCTCTATCCCGGGGAGAGCCGTGAACAGCTGATGGCGCGCATCCCGACATCAGAGCTGGTGTTCCGTCTTGCCGAGCCCGTCAGTATGCTGCGCTTTCCTGGGGCTACCTATGAGGTTCGCGCCGAACCCATGACCAAGCCGGTCGTTGATACCACTGCGGCCGGCGACAGCTTTGCCGCCGCCTATATCGCGGCCCGGCTCGGCGGTTCCGATCCGATCGAGGCCGCCCAGGCAGGGCATCGTCTCGCCAGCCTCGTGATTTGCTATCCCGGCGCCATCATTCCGGGCTATGCCATGCCACCGAAGAAGCGGCACCGGGCTGCGCCCACGCGTCAAGCGACCAAGTGAAACGAAAAGATCCCAGAGATGCCCACGACTGCCCAACAGAACCACCTCGTCGCGATGTTCAAGGCCGCGACCGTCATTCCCGTACTCACCATCGAGCGGATCCAGGACGCGGTACCGCTGGCGCAAGCGCTAGTGGCCGGCGGCGTCCGCACGCTGGAGGTGACCCTGCGCACCCCCATTGCGATCGAGGCGGCGCGGGCGATCATGTCCGAGGTGCCCGACGCGGTCGTCGGCATCGGCACCATCCTCAATCCGGCCGACTTCACTCGCGTCGAGAAGCTCGGCGTTGCGTTCGGCATCAGCCCCGGCCTGACCCCCGATCTGCTCAAGGCCGCCGCGCACAGCTCCTTGCCGTTCGCGCCGGGCATTGCCACGGCGTCCGAGCTGATGATGGCGCTGTCGCATGGCTTTGACGTCGCGAAGTTCTTCCCGGCCGAGCAGGCCGGCGGCATCAAGGGCTTGCGCTCGCTCGGTGGGCCGTTCCCGAGCGTGCGGTTCTGCCCCACGGGCGGCGTCGGTGAGGCCAATGCGGCGACATGGCTCGCCGAGCCCAACGTCGTCGCTGTCGGCGGTTCCTGGTTGTGCCCGTCAACCGAGATCAAGGCCGGGAACTGGGCTGGCATAACTGCCATCTGCCAGCGCACCCTCAAGGCCCTTAAACCTGCGTGAAGTCTTGCCGTCCCTGCGCTAAGACTTAGGTCAGCAAGAGACCGCCAGGGAGAAAAGACCATGACCGCCAGCATCGTCGGATGGGCGCATACGCCGTTCGGCAAGTTCGACACGGAAACCGTCGAAAGCCTCGTCACCCGCGTCGCCAATGAGGCGATGGCCGATGCTGGCATTTCGGCCTCCGATGTCGACGAGATCGTGCTCGGCCATTTCAACGCCGGCTTCTCGGCGCAGGATTTTACCGCCTCGCTGGTGCTGCAGGCCGACCCGAAGCTGCGCTTCAAGCCGGCGACCCGCGTCGAGAATGCCTGCGCGACCGGCTCCGCGGCCGTGCATCAGGGCCTGCGCGCGATCGCCGTGGGCGCAGCTAGAATCGTGCTCGTCGTCGGCGTCGAGCAGATGACCCGGACGCCGGGCCCGGAGATCGGCAAGAACCTGCTCAAGGCATCCTATCTGCCGGAGGACGGCGACACCGTCGGCGGCTTCGCCGGCGTGTTCGGCAAGATTGCCAGCTCCTACTTCCAGAAATACGGCGATCAGTCCGATGCGCTGGCGCTGATCGCGGCCAAGAACCACAAGAACGGCGTCGCCAATCCGTTCGCCCAGATGCGCAAGGATTTTGGCTTCGACTTCTGCCGCGCCGAAAGCGAGAAGAACCCTTACGTCGCGGGTCCGCTGAAGCGCACTGACTGCTCGCTGGTGTCTGACGGCGCGGCTGCGCTGGTGCTGGCCGATGCCGAGACCGCCAAGACCATGGGCAAGTCGATCGGCTTCCGCGCCACCGCGCACGCCCAGGACTTCCTGCCGATGTCCAAGCGCGACATCCTCCAGTTCGAAGGGTGCACGGTCGCCTGGCAGCGCGCGCTGGAGCAGGCGGGCGTGACGCTCTCCGATCTCTCCTTCGTCGAGACCCATGACTGCTTCACCGTCGCCGAGCTGATCGAGTACGAAGCGATGGGCCTGACGCCGAGGGGGCAGGGCGCCCGTGCGATCAAGGAAGGTTGGACGCTGAAGGACGGCAAGCTGCCGGTCAATCCGTCGGGCGGCCTGAAGTCCAAGGGCCATCCTATCGGCGCCACCGGCGTCTCCATGCATGTGATGACCGCGATGCAACTCGCCGGGCAAGCGCCCGAGGGCATGCAGCTCAAGAACGCAAGGCTCGGGGGCATCTTCAACATGGGCGGCGCCGCCGTCGCCAATTACGTCTCCGTCCTGGAGCCGCTGAAGTAAGTCTTGTACGGTGGGCAAAGGCGCTGCGCGCCATGCCCACCTTTTTTCTTGCGCTAGATCATGGTGGGCACGCTTCGCTTTGCCCACCCTACCGCTCCTGATTGATTTGCGAGAAAGATCTCATGAGCAATAGCTACGAAGACTCACTCTCCCTCGACGCACTCAACGATCGCATTGCGATCCTCGAGGACAATATCCGCCAGTTGATCGAGCAGGCCGCCGCCGCGTCCGGCGAGCAGAACGAGTCGCGTATCGCCGATCGCATCACCCAGCAGAATGACGAGCTCGATCGTCTCATGAAGATCCGCGAATCCCGCCAGAAGAAATAGCGAGCCGCGCGGCGCATGCGGCCATACCGGGGCCGGCCTTGCGCCCGCGGCCTTGCTGCCTTTAGCTGGACCGAAATCGCAGGACGCCTTGAGCCTGCGCAATCGGGAGCGAACGAATGGGGCCGCTGAAGGGCATCAAGGTCGTCGACATGACCACCGTGCTGATGGGGCCGTATGCGACCCAGATGCTCGGCGACTACGGTGCCGATGTGATCAAGGTGGAATCGATCGACGGCGACGTCACCCGCCTGATCGGTCCGATGCGGCACGCCGGCATGGGCCCGGTGTTTCTCAACACCAACCGCAGCAAGCGCTCGATCTGCCTCGATCTCAAGAAGCCAGCGGGCCGCGATGCCGTGCTGCGGCTGCTGAAGGACGCTGATGTCCTTGTCTACAACGTCCGCCCGCAGGCGATGGCGCGGCTCCAGCTCGGCTACGACGTCGTCTCCGCAATCAATCCGCGTCTCGTCTATGCCGGCGTGTTCGGCTTCGGCCAGGACGGGCCCTATGCCGCAAAACCTGCTTATGACGATCTGATCCAGGGCGCGACGGCGCTCCCCGCGCTGATGGCGCAGACCGGCGACGGCGTGCCCCGCTATGTCCCGAACGCGCTGGTTGACCGCATCGTCGGCCTCACGGCCGTCGGCGCGATCTGCGCCAGCCTCGTGCATCGCGACCGTACCGGTCGCGGCCAGCGCGTCGACATCCCGATGTTCGAGACCATGGCCGGCTTCGTCATGGGGGATCATATGGGCGGGCTCACCTATGAGCCGCCGCTCGACAAGGGCGGCTACGCCCGCCACCTCTCGCGCGATCGCAGGCCCTACAAGACCTCGGACGGCTATCTCAGCGTCATCGTCTACAACGACAAGCAATGGGAGAATTTCTTCAAGGCGACGGGGCGGGACGATCTCCGCGCCGACCCCAAATTCGCAACCTTCGCCGGCCGCGCCGCCAACATCGACGTCGTCTATGCCGAGCTCGCCCGCATATTCGAGACGCGCAGCACAGCCGAATGGATCGAGTTGCTCACCAAGGCCGACGTGCCTGTCATGCCGATGCATGATCTCGCCTCGATTCTCCACGATGAGCATCTCGAGGCGACCGGCTTCTTCCCGGTGGTCAATCATCCGACCGAAGGGCCGATCCGCAGCATGAGGGTGACCGCGACTTGGTCCGAGACCGAGGCCGAACCTGTGCGCCTGGCGCCGCGGCTCAACGAGCACGGCGCGCAGATCCTGCGCGAGGTCGGCTACTCCACCGACGAGATCGCCGCCATGGTCCGCGATGGCGTGACGCGCTCGGTGCCGGAGTAGGAAGGGCATCATGAGCTTCATCACCGGCGTCGGCCTCACGCCCTACGGCAAGCACGAAGGCTCATCCTCGCTCGACCTCATGAGCAAGGCCGCCGAACTCGCGCTCGACGATGCCGGGCTGAAGCGTGGCGAGATCGACGGTGTCCTCTGCGGCTACTCCACCGTCTCGCCGCACATCATGCTGGCGACCGTGTTCGCCGAGCATTTCGGCGTCCGCCCGTCCTACGCCCATGCCGTGCAGGTCGGCGGCGCCACGGGCCTTGCGATGACGATGCTCGCGCATCACCTGGTCACGTCGGGTGTCTGCCGCAACGTGCTCGTCGTCGCCGGTGAGAACCGCCTGACCGGACAGAGTCGCGATGCCTCGATCCAGGCCTTGGCGCAAGTCGGGCATCCCGACTACGAAGTGCCGCTGGGGCCGACCATTCCCGCCTATTACGGGCTGGTCGCCACCCGCTATATGCACGAACACGGCGTGACCGAAGAAGACCTCGCCGAGTTCGCCGTGCTGATGCGCGCTCACGCCTGCACCCATCCCGGCGCGCAATTCCATGAGCCCATCACGGTTGCCGACGTCATGGCGTCGAAGCCGGTGGCGATGCCGCTAAAACTGCTGGATTGCTGCCCGGTCTCCGACGGCGGCGCCGCCTTCGTCATCAGCCGCGAGCGGACCGGGGAGGTCGGCGTGCGCATCCGTGGCTGCGCCCAGGCGCATACGCATCAGCATGTCACCGCTGCGCCGGCGTTGAGCGAACTTGGCGCCGAAATCTCCATCGCGCGTGCCAAGGAGGCCACTGGCCTTGGGATCTCCGATGTGCGCTACGCCGCGATCTACGACAGTTTTACCATCACGCTCGCGATGCTGCTCGAAGACCTCGGGCTTGCCGGTCGCGGCGAAGCGGCCGCGCGCGTGCGATCAGGTCATTTCAGCCGCGACGGCGCAATGCCGCTCAACACCCATGGCGGCCTGCTCAGCTACGGTCATTGCGGCGTTGGCGGCGCCATGGCGCATCTGGTCGAGGCTCATTTGCAAATGACGGGGCGGGCGGCGACCCGCCAGGTGGGCGACGCATCCATTGCGCTGTTGCATGGCGACGGCGGCGTGCTGTCGTCTCATGTCAGCATGTTTCTGGAGCAGGTCCGATGAGCGAACGTCTGGCCGACTGGACCAAGGGCGAGCAGGCGATCATCTTTCAGACCTGCGTCTCATGCGGCCATGTGCAATATTTCCGACGTGCCTTTTGCGCCGCTTGCGGCGCGGCCGACCCGCGCGAGCAGCGCGCCAGCGGCAAGGGTAGGGTCTACGCCACCTCGCTGGTCTGCCGCGCGGCGACATCAGCGACGCGCGCGCACGTGCCCTACAACATCCTGCTGGTCGATTGTGCCGAGGGCTTTCGGATGATGGCGCATGGCGAGAATGATCTGGCCATTGGCGATTCGGTCACTGCGAGCTTCAGGCCGTTTGCCGGTAAGCTCGTGCCGTTCTTCACGAAGAAGGCTTAAGGGGATTCCGTCATTCGGGGGCGGTCAAAGACCGAGCCTGGAACGGGAATTCTGGGCCTGGCCTGTGCGAGGGCCACCCCGGAATGACGAAAACTGCAAAACTCTAACTCAACGCGCGTAGAACAATATGCTGGCGATGACGAGCATCGCCATCACCGCCAGCACATGCGCGAGCGATTCCGAGGCCGCCCCCTTGGTGGCTTCCTTCATGCCATTTTCTCCCTAGACTTGGGCGTGACTCATCGTTGCGCGCTACTCACGCACCCGACGGCCAATTGTTTTTTTACTCGGAACACCCCACTTCGAGTACTCACCGCAATTAAGTCCCCACGCGGCGAATATCGACTGTGCCAAGGTCGATCAGCAATGCGGCGGCATTTTGACTCGATGATGTTGCTCCTGCGTCTCTGCAAGAATAGAGTTTTTGGGAACTTATTCCGGCAACGACAATAAGCATCAAAAGCACCAGGAAAAACCCAAGGTAAATCATGGCCCGTATCGACTACAGCGATCCGTCCAAGGCATCCGACCGCACCCGCGAGATCCTCGACAAGAACCGCAATGCCAACATCTTCCGGATGATGTCGCATTCGCCGAGCTATTTCGAACAGTACTGCCGGCTCGGTGGCGCCATCAGGCACAAGGGCGAGCTCGATCCGATCGTGCGCGAGCTTGCGATCACGCGCACCGGCATTTTGTGCGAGGCGCCATACGAGATCATTGCGCACAAGCGCATCGGCAAGAATGTCGGCGTCAGCGAGGCACAGAACGAGGCGCTCGAGAATTGGCAGGCAGCTGATTGCTTCGACGAGACCCAGCGCGCCGCGCTCGCTTTCACCGACGAGGTCGTCAAGCTGAAGAAGCCGACGGATGCGACCTTCAAGGCGATTGCCGCGAAGCTGACGCCGGCAGCTCTCGTCGAGCTGCAACTCTCGGTCGGCTTCTACATCATGACGTCAAAGTTCCTGGAGACCTTCGAGATCGATCTCCAGCCTGTGACCGAAGTCGTGGGCTGAACCAAAGCCGCGCGAGGGATGCCATGACGATCGATGAATTTGCGGCCTGGGCAGCTACTGTTGCGAAAGTCGATGATCATCCCTCGCACGAGCGGCTGTCCTATCTCGGGCTCGGCCTTGCCGGTGAATCCGGCGAGGTCGCCGAGCACATCAAGAAGCTGCTCCGCGACGACTGGCTCGACAAGGCGGGTCTCGTCGAAGAGCTCGGCGACGTCATCTACTACTGGGCCTGTCTGTGCGCAGCGACTGGCCAGCAGCCCTCCGCGCTGCTCGAGGCGAGCGCCGCCAAGATCAAGCGGCGCATCAGCCAGGCGGCAGGCCGCTAGCGATCTCCCTGCGGCCATCCTTCGAGACGCCCGCCGTTGGCGGGCCCTCAGGATGACGACCGAATGCGCGGCGTCGAACACCGACGTCGCTTAGCCTCATCCTGAGGAGACCGCGAAGCGGTCGTCTCGAAGGACGAGGCGTGCGCTCACGTCGACGTCAGGATATCGACCTTGGTGTTGGCAACGATCAGGCGATCGGCCAAGAGCTGCGCCAGGTTGCGCATAATGCGCTCTGACGCTCGCGGGTGCTGCCTGCGAAAGCGCTCGAAATCCTTCAGCGGTACTTCGAACGCGGTCGCCGCCATGTCCGCGAACACGTCGGCGGAGCGGGCGGTCTCGATCAGCGCCATCTCGCCAAAGGCCATGCCGGCGGTCAGTGTCGCCAGCCTCACGCCGTCGGGCAGGGTGACATGCACAGCACCGCTGCGCAGGAAGAACAGAGCATCGGCGGGATCGCCTGAGGTGATGATCTTGGCGCCGGACTGATAGGTCCTGATCGTGCAGATCGAGGCGAGATCCGTTACCTCTTCCGTGCTGAGGCCGTCGAGCAATGGCTGCTCGGACAGTTCGGTTGTCTCGTGGAAATCGATCGAACCGCCATAGCGGTAGACGATCTGGTCTTCCGCCCATTCGATCGCGGTGTCGAGCAGGTAGAAGTCGCGGACGTTCTTCAGCTCCGCGGTCCACTCCCGCAGCATGTCCCATTCCTTTGACGCGCGACGGACGCCGGAGATCACCACGGTGACATCAAGCGCGGCGAGCTCCTCGAAGGCTTCAGCGAAGAGCCGCGCGCCGGCTCGTGTCGTCGAGGTGACCCGGTGCAGGTCGAACACGACGATCTGCGGCCGCGATTGCCCGGCGAGCCGTCGCGTCACGTAGTCGACCGCCGAGAGCGACAGCACGCCGACCAGCTCGATCACGCGCACTGCGTCGTCGTGTACTGCGAGGATGTCGCGCTCCTGCTGGCGGCGAACGCGGCGTGATGGGCTCTTGCCGATGTCGTAGTCGGCAATCACAGCGTTACGGGCGTCGTCGCTGCGGTTGAGCATGTGCAAATCGTAGTGCGAGGATAGGGCCTCGCACACCTTGATGCCGCGCACGCTGTTGCCATGACTGTCGAGCTTTGGCGAATAGCTGCCGAGCCCCAACCGCGCAGGGAGGGCCGCCAGAATGCCGCCGCCGACGCCGCTCTTGGCGGGGATGCCGATCCGGTAGATCCATTCTCCAGCATAGTCGTACATGCCCGATGACGTCATCACCGACAGCGTGCGCGAGATCGCATACGGCGTCAGCACTTGTTCGCTCGTCACAGGATTGACGCCGCGATTGGCGAGCGTCGCTGCCATCACTGCGATGTCGCGCGCGGTCACCAGCACCGCGCATTGCCGGAAGTAGACGTCGAGCACGCCGGCGACATTGTCGGAGATGACAGCGTTGGTCTTGAGCAGATAGCCGATAGCGCGGTTGCGATCGCCGGTCTGGCTCTCCGACGTGTAGACGGCTTCATCGACAACGAGGTCGCGCCCGGCAAAGCGGCTGAGCGCGAGACGGATCTGCTCGAACGCCTCGGCGCCCTTGCTCGCATGGATCAGCCCGGTGCAGGCGATCGCGCCGGCATTGACCATCGGGTTGAACGGATGGTTCTCGGAATTGAGACGGATCGAGTTGAAGGGATCGCCTGAGGGCTCGACGCCGATCGCGCTCTCGACCGTGCTCGCGCCGAGCAGATCCAACGCCAAGGCAAATACGAACGGCTTCGACATCGACTGGATGGTGAAGGGCACCCTGGAGTCGCCGACTTCATAGACATGGCCGTCGAGTGTCGCGAGGCTGATGCCAAAACGGGCAGGGTCGGCTTTGCTCAGTTCGGGAATATAGTCCGCAACATGGCCGGAGGTCTCCGCGGAGAATTCATTGAGGCATGTGTCGAGAAACCGCAGCAGCGGCGGTTTCGAGCGGGTCCAGGCGGGGGCGGACGACGGTTGCGCTATCATCGCTCACTTGTGCAACGCAATCCTGGCATGCGCAACCCGTCGATATCAGTATGCCCGCGCCGTCATAACGCCCGAACGCAAGATGCCCCGCGCGATCTCGCTATCGTCTGTTTCAGATTGTCGCGGATGTGAAGCCGGGTGCGCGCTCAGCTGGCGACGATCGCGATCGCTTCGCCTGCGGCGACGAGGTCATCGATCGCTAAGAGCGGTGATTTGAGCGTACCTGATGCGGCGAGGGTACCGGTATCTCCATTTTCGACCACAACGTCGTCGCCATCGGCGACAGTTCCTCCAACTTGCACGGGAGTTGCGCAGATGCGGCCCGCGACCTCGGTGACGATCTTAATTTCTGGCATGCCATCGGCTTTTTGTTGTCGTGGCAAAATGCCTGAGGTAGCGTCGCTCAGAATGTGGAATTTAATTCCGCAGAGCGGAACAAACGGTAGGGATCATGGGACGACGTTCGGAGCGGTTAAGCAGGCAAGGTGCACTCGCTGGCGATGCCGGTGAGGGTGATGTCATCCAGGTGGTGTCGCGCGCGTTCGACGTGTTGCGATGCTTTGAGGGCCACGAGGCGAGGCTCGGCAATCTCGAGATTTCAAATCGCTGCGGCTTGCCGCGCTCGACGGTGTCGCGGCTCACGCACACGCTGACGCGCATGGGCCAGCTGGTCTATCTGCCGCGCGATCAGAAATACCGGATAGGTCCGAGCGCGGTGGCGATGAGCGCTTCGATGATGAAGGGCGCGCAGCTGCGCAGCATGATCCGCCAGCGGCTTCAGGAAGTCGCCGAGCAGGTGCCGGGCACTGTCGGCTTCGTGGTGCCGGATCGCTTCCATCTCGTCTATCTCCAGTTCGCGCGCTCGGCTTCTGCGCTCGGCTTGCACGAGGGCACCGGCAGTCGCATCTCGATGGCCTCGACCGCTGCGGGCGCGGCCTACACGGCGGCCCTGGCGCCGGAAGTCGGCGATGCCTTCATCAACGACATGGAGCGCGAAGCGCCTGAGGCTGCAAAGATCCTGCGGCCCCGCATCGAAGCCAACAGGCAGTCGCTGCGCGAGCGCGGCTATGTCACGGCCTGCGGCCTGTGGAGCCCGCACATCAATGGCCTGGCGGTGCCGATCTGGTCGCCGCAGTACCAGACTTTCGTGGTGGTCACGATCGGTCTGCTCTCGGCGATGTATGACGAGCAGCGTCTGCATGCCGAGGTCGCGCCGCTGATGTTGACGCTCGGCCGTTCGCTCGGCAGCCTGATGGAAGGCGCCGAAGGCGACGTCTTCAATGCCCGCATCTCGCGCAAACCGGTCGCAATGGCCGTGCACAACAATAACAAGCCGATCAATTCGGAGGGAGTGAATGAACTGGAAGCCGGAACTCGACGAGCTCGCCCGGCGCGAAGCCTTCGCGCGGGAGATGGGCGGCGTTGACAAGGTCAAGCGACAGCATGACCAGGGCCGGCTGACTGTTCGGGAACGCATCGACAAACTGATCGATGAGAATAGCTTCCACGAGATAGGTGCCGTCTCCGGCATCGGTGAGTACGATCCGTTAGGAGAGCTGAAGGCTGTGACGCCGGCGAACTGCGTGTTCGGCCGCGCGCGCGTCGATGGCCGTACCGTGGTCGTCGTCGGTGACGATTTCACCGTGCGCGGCGGCTCGGCGGATGCGTCGATCTCGGCGAAGCCCCTGATGGCGGAGGAGATGGCGCACGACTTCCGTCTACCCATCGTTCGCATCATCGAAGGCTCCGGCGGCGGCGGCTCGGTCAAGACCATCGAGACCAAGGGCGCGGCGAATTTGCCGGGCGGTATTGGCGGCACTCGCTGGTATCGCTTCACGACGGAGAATCTCGCGCACGTGCCGGTGGTTGCGCTCGGCCTCGGCTCGGTTGCTGGTCTGGGTGCCGCGCGTCTTGCCGCAAGCCATTACTCCATCATGACGCGAAAGTCCGCGATGTTCGTCGCGGGGCCGCCGGTGGTGAAGGCGCTGGGCCAGAACCTTTCGAAGGAAGAGCTTGGCGGCGCGGATATCCAGACCCGCGCCGGCGCGGTCGATCACGCCGTCGACACCGAGGAGGAGGCGTTCGCTTGCGCGCGGCGCTTCCTGTCTTATCTGCCGTCATCGGTCTACGAGCTGCCGCCGACCTTGCCCTGCACCGACAATCCCGAGCGCAGCGAAGAGGCGCTGATGAATGCGGTCCCGCGCAACCGCAGGCAGGTCTACAAGATGCGGCCGATCATCGAGCAGGTGGTCGACAAGGGTTCGTTCTTCGAGATCGCAAGCCAATTCGGTAAGCCGATCATTGTGGGACTGGCGCGGCTCGAGGGCAGGGCCGTGATGGTCCTCGCCAGCGACAGTTTCCACTATGGCGGCTCGTGGACGGCGGACGCCTGCCAGAAGGTCGTGCGCTGGGTCGACTTCGCCGAGGCTTTCCATCTGCCGATCGTCTATCTCATGGATTGCCCCGGCTTCATGATCGGCCTCGATGCCGAGAAGGCGGCCACCATCCGTCACGGCGTTCGCGCGATGGCCGCGGTCAACCAGACCACCGTGCCCTGGTGCACCGTGATCCTGCGCAACGCGTTTGGTGTGGCGGGTGTCGTGCATCAGCCTGCCGACCGCTTCTCGATCCGCTACGCCTGGCCGTCGGCCTATTGGGGCTCGCTGCCGCTCGAAGGCGGCATCGAAGCCGCCTATCGCGCCGACATCGACGCGGCCGAGGACAAGGAAGCGAAGCTCAACGAGATCCAGGAGCGGCTCAACAAGCTGCGCTCACCGTTCCGCTCGGCCGAAAAATTCTGGGTCGAGGAGATCATCGATCCCCGCAAGACCCGCTCGCTGCTGTGCGAGTTCGCGCGTCTCGCCGAGCCACTGCGCAAAGCAGGGCCGCCGGAGAACATGACGATCAGGCCGTGAACTCTCCTCGTCATTGCGAGGAGCTCGCGACAAAATTGTGTAGCAATATTGCGCTGATGCGACGAAGCAATCCAGAATCCCTCCGCAGAGACAGTCTGGATTTCTTCGCTACGCTCGCAATGACGGTCACACCCGCAGCACCTTGCCCGGATTCATGATGTTCTGCGGATCGAGCGCGCGCTTGATGGTGCGCATGATGTCGAGCTCGGTCTTCGAGCGATACTCGCTGAGCTGATCGAGCTTTTCGATGCCGATGCCATGCTCCGCCGAGATCGAGCCGCCCATGGAGGTGACGAGGTCGTTCACGGCCCGCGTAAGCGCGCCGGTGTATTGGTTCAGCGTCGGCTGATCCATGCCGAGGGGCCCCATGAACGAGAAATGCAGATTGCCGTCGCCGATATGGCCGAGCGGATAGGGGCGAATGCTCGGGAGAATGTCGAGCGTGGCCTTGAGCCCCTTGTCGATGAACTCCGGAATCCTGGAGATTGCCACCGAGATATCGTAGCTGACCCCCGGACCCTCGGCGCGGGAGGCCTCGGCCATGGCTTCCCGGATGCGCCACATGTTGCGCGATTGACTGACGGTCTGTGCGATCGTGGCATCCAGCACGCGGCCGACCTCGAGCTGGTCGGCAAGAAACGCCTCCAGCTTTTCGGACATGCCATCGGCGCCATCCTGCCGTGGGCGTGAGGATGACCATTCAAGCAGCAAGTACCACGGCGTATCAGCCTTGAGCGGATCCTGGACGCCGGGAATGTGGCGCATCACGAGATCGACGGCCGCGCGGCTCAGCAGCTCGCAGGACCCGACATTGTCCTCGGAGGCCGCATGCGCTTCGGAGAGGATCTCCAGCGCCGCGCGAGGATCGCGCACAGCCAGCCACGCGGTGCTGACGTCCTTCGGCGCCGGCCATAGCTTGAGCACGGCCTTGGTGATGATGCCCAGTGTCCCCTCGGCGCCCATGAAGAGGTGCTTGAGGTCGTAGCCGGTATTGTCCTTCTTCAGCGCACGCAACCCATCCCAGACATCGCCATTGGGCAGCACGACCTCGAGCCCCAACACGAGATTGCGGGCATTGCCATAGCGCAGCACCTGTACGCCGCCCGCATTGGTCGAGAGATTGCCGCCGATCATGCAGGAGCCCTGCGCACCCAGGCTGAGCGGCAGGAACCTGTCGTGTTGGCTAGCTGTCTCCTGCAGCGTCTGCAACACGCAACCGGCCTCGACCGTCATCGCATAGCCGACGGGATCGATGTCCAGCACGCGGTTCATTCGGCCGAGCGACAGCACGATCCCGGTATGCGCAGGCCAGGGCGTGGCCCCGCCCATCAGCCCGGTGTTGCCGCCCTGCGGCACGATTGCGACGCCGTGCGCATTGCAAAGCTGGACCACCTTCGAGACTTCCGCGGTGCTGGCGGGCCGCACGACAGCGCCGGCGCTGCCAGACAGCACGCCGCGCCAGTCCGTGACGAACGGCTGCATGCCGTGCTCGTCCTCGATGAAACCTTTCTCACCCACGATCGTACGCAAGGCGTCACGGAGCTGGGCGGTCAGGGGAGCGGTCGGAATGGTGGGGATGGGCGACGGGAAGGCGGTCGGCATCTTGTTTCCTCTGGCGCATCTTGGTGTGCACTGCGCGCGCGAAGCGCTTGAGGGCCATTGTCCACGTTTGGAACGGGAAGTCTAACGGCAATATCGGGCAATACCGGGACCATGGCCGCAATGCTGGTGACGATCCAGACCAAGGCCAATCATCAGTCACTCCTGATGGAAGTGCCGGGATCGTGGATGTCGGAGGTCGCGATCGAATTGAACAAGGAAGTGCAGTAGCTCCGACACGTAATCTTACGGGCAAATTCGTTGCGCTGACGCAAGTCTGGTGTCGTAGACCCGTCCACGGATGAGATCCGCGTTGTTCCACGTCGGCCGAGCATATACTCGGCCGCAACGGCTCCCCAGATCGGCGATCCCCGACTTACTGCCCCTGATTCTACGTCAAGCCCGCGATGACGGCCGGCCCGGCCGCCAGACACCCGTTGACGACAGTTTTGCGATACCGGCGATACCTGAATTTCGGTGATCGCATTTAATCGACATTAATGATGCGGTCTCAATCTGACACAGCAAAATCCATTGCACGCCGTGTTTATGAATTTCCGCAAGTTTTGAGTAAGAAGCCCAAATCCATAGTCCCATCCGCTGACGGGCGAGAGTGATCGACGACGAAGTCGGGCAATCAATTTCGTCTGCACGAGTGCAGAAAATGTCTTTACCGCAGCGTCGGTAATCAGGATGAGGGTCATGCTCCGCCGCGTAGTGCATCGTTTCGCCAGTGATCGGCAGGCTAACGTCGCCATCATCTTCGCGCTCACGCTTGTCCCCATTGTCTTTCTGCTGGGCATGGCGCTCGACTACACGCTGGCTTTGCGAAAGCAGGAGCAGTTGAACGCGGCCGCCGATGCGGCGGCGATCGCGGCGGTCAGACCGGCGATGCTGACGCAATCCGACGACAGCGTCGTCCAGGCGACCGCGGCGGCCGTGTTTGCGGCAAAGGCGAACCTTCCCGGCCTGTCGACGGTTCCGACCCCGACAATCAATGTCACGGACTCCGGGCTCGCGCGGACCATCACCGTTGCGTACACTGCGCAGTCGATCAACAATTTCCCCGGCGTGCTCGGCAAGGGCACCTGGCAGATCTCCGGCTCGGCGACGGCGCGGGCCTCCAGCGCGCCCAACATGAATTTTTATCTGCTGATGGATGACTCGCCGTCCATGGGCATCGGCGCAACCACGACCGACATCAGCAATCTCATCAAGTACACCGCCTCCACGTACCAGTCAGCGGGAGGTTCGCAGAATTGCGGTTTCGCCTGTCATCAAACCAACATCGCTCATGACGGCGGTACCCAGGATAATCTCACGATCGCGCGAGCCAGAAACATCACCTTGCGGATCGATCTGGTGACGAGTGCCGTCAACCAGTTGCTCAATTCGTGGTCGAACTGTCCGCAGTCGGGCGTTTCGGGGGGCGTCATGCAGTGCATGGCGGCCCTCAACAACACCACCTACAAGGCGGGCCTCTATACGTTCGACCTGGGCTTGAACACGCTGGCGACGCTGACCACCCCGACCAGCGCCGGAACCCAGGTCTCCAACATTGCGCTGATGCCGGTCGCCTACCAGAATTGCGTCGTCCCGACGACCAACTGCAAGACCGACAATGGTACGGACATCGCCGGCGCGCTCACCAGCATCAACGGCATCATGCCGACCCCCGGCCTTGGCAGCAACGCGTCGGGAGATACGCCACAGGAGGTGGTCTTCCTTGTCACCGACGGCGTCGAAGACAAGATCTCCGCGATTTGCCCCAACGCGAGCCTCGCCTCCAACAGCCGATGCCAGCAACCGCTCGACACGACGATGTGCACGACCATCAAGAACCGCGGCATCAAGATCGCAATCCTCTACACAGAGTACCTGCAGCTCAAGACGCCCAACGTGCCGGTTACGAACAGCTGGTACATGAGCTGGATAGACCCTTACGACGAGCCTACTTCTTCAACCGGTACGATCGCGCAAAACCTCCAGTCGTGCGCTTCGCCTGGCTTCTACGCCAGCGTTCAAACCGGCGGCGACATTTCCACGGCGCTGACGAACCTCTTCATCAAGGTTGCGTCCAGCACGGCCAGTCTCGTTCAGTAGAGAAAGAGCACCATGTTCGGACTGAACGCCGCATCAAGGAAGAGACGCCGCAATCGCTGCGCCGCTTTCGCTGGGGATGACAAGGGGGCCACGGCCGTCGAATTCGCGCTCGTCGGCGCGCCGTTTCTCGCTCTGCTGATCGCGCTCATCCAGACCTTTCTGGTTTTCTTCGCCCAGGAGCTGCTCGAGTCCGTTGTGCTCCAATCGTCGCGCCTGGTCATGACCGGTCAAGTCCAGTCGCAGCAGATGACGGCGGCTACATTCAAGCAGGCGGTCTGCAATCAGGTCGTGATCCTGTTCAACTGCAGCGGCTTGATGGTCGACATGCAGGTCGCCAGTGCATGGTCGTCGACGAATACGGCGATGCCGACGTTGACCTTCGACAGCAACGGCAACGTCACCAATACCTGGCAATTCACCCCCGGAAATGCCGGCGATGTCGTCGTGCTCCGGGTGATGTATGTCTGGCCGGTGGTCCTCGGACCGCTCGGTTTCAATCTCTCGAATCTTTCCAACGGCAACCGGCTGATCATGTCGTCGGCCGCGTTCCAGAACGAGCCAGGAGCCAACTGATGATTGCCCGCCTGTCGTTTCGCGCACGGCGCCTGTGGACTGACGAACGCGGCGTCGCAGCGACGGAATTCGCCATCGTCGTTCCGTTCATGCTGGTGCTGCTGGTCGGGGGCGTCGAACTCGGCAACGGGCTGGCGACCAACGTCAAGGTCACCGCAACGGCGCACAGTGTTGCGGACATGATCTCACAGAACACGAAAGTGACGTCGTCCCAGATGACCGGCATCCTGCAGGCCTCGACGGCCATCATGGCTCCCTATCCCGTCACGGATACCAACGGAAACTCCCTGATCACGATCACGGTCTCGGAAGTCTCCACCGACAGCAGCGGCAAGGCGACGGTTCAGTGGAGCCAGTCGACCAGCACGACGGGCGCACGGCCCATCGGGCAGACGATGACCTTGTCGTCCTACACCGCTGGCTCGAGCTCCAGCAACGCCAACATTTCGCTGATCCTCAGCGAGGTCTCCTACACCTATACGCCGAACCTCGGTTACACGATCAGCGGACCCGTGACGCTGTCCGACAGCTATTACCTATTCCCACGCTGCTCGACCAACAGTCCCGCCAATTCGAGCTTTCCGTACTACGATGTAAAATATCCGGCAACGACGGCCTGCACCTGCATTCAGCATCTGCAGCAGAAGAGTTGCTAGATCCGCGCGGCGTTGCTCACGCCATCGCGGGCTTTGGTTGCGGCTTCGGCTGCCGCGACAGCGTCAGGACGATCAGCGAGGCGAATACGCAGAGCGCGCCGGCGATGAAGAAGGCGGGCAGGTAACTCTGCAACAGCGTCCGCGACAGGCCCGCGCCGAACGCCGCAGTGCCGGCGCCGAGCTGGTGGCCGGCGAAAATCCAGCCGAACACCAGATTGGCGCGCTCGGGCCCGAATTTTTGCGCGGTGAGGCGCACCGTCGGCGGCACGGTCGCGATCCAGTCGAGGCCGTAGAACATCGCGAAGATCGACAGGCCGTAGAACGAGAAATCGCTGAACGGCAGGAAGATCAGTGAGAGCCCGCGCAGGCCGTAATACCAGAACAGGAGATAGCGATTGTCATAGCGGTCTGACAGCCAGCCCGACATGATGGTGCCGAAGAAATCGAAGATGCCCATCGCCGCCAGCAGGCTCGCGGCCTGCACCTGCGGAATACCGAAGTCGAGGCACATCGGAATCAGATGTACCTGCACGAGGCCGTTGGTCGAGGCGCCGCAAACGAAGAAGGTCGCAAACAGAACCCAGAACGCACTCGACTTCGAGGCGTCGCGCAGCGTGCCCAGCGCAACTGATGTGATCGAGCCGTGGCTCACGGGCGGCGCGGGCAGGGGCTCAGTGCCTTCGTCGCCGAAGGGACGCAAGCCGAGATCGCTCGGGCGGTCGCGCATGACGAGCATGACCGCCGTCGCGGAAACGCCAAGCATGATGCAGACGAAGCCGAGTGCCAGACGCCAGCCGTAGCGTTCGGTGAGGCTTGCCAGCAGCGGCAGGAACACCAGTTGCCCGGTGGCGACGCTCGCTGTCATGACCCCGATGACGAGGCCGCGCCGCGCGGCAAACCAGCGCGTGGCGATGGTGGCGCCCAGCACCAGCGCGGTCATGCCGGTGCCGATGCCGATCACAACGCCCCACAGGGCCACGAGCTGCCAGACCTGGGTCATGCCGAGCGAGAGCACGAGCGCGGAGACGACGATCAGCTGCGCGGTCAGCGTGACATTGCGCAGGCCGTAGCGGTTGAGAAGCGCGGCCGCGAACGGCGCCATCAACCCGAACAGGATGAAGCGGATCGAGAGCGCCGAGGAGATCTCAGCCGTACTCCAGCCGAATTCCTTCTGGAGCGGAACGATGAAGACGCCGGGCGCGCCCACTGTGCCGGCGCTGATCAGCGCGGCGAAGAAGGTCACGCTGACCATCACCCAGCCGTAATGGATGTTGCGACGGCCGAGCGCGGCCGCGAGCGAATTCGAGATCATTGCCCTCATTCCAGTTTGGCGGGCTCCGGGAGACCCGCGTCATCGTTGCAGTCTGACACGAATGAGGAAAGTCTAAAATGACAGACTTCCCTCAATTTCGGACGTTTGCGATGGTTAGTGCGCGAGACGCTCCACGGCGATCGCGGTAGCTTCACCGCCGCCGATGCACAGTGCGGCAACACCGCGCTTGAGGTTGTTGGCCTCGAGCGCATGCAGCAGCGTCACGATCAGCCGTGCACCAGTCGCGCCGATGGGATGGCCGAGCGCGCAGGCGCCGCCGTTAATGTTGAGTTTGTCGCGGGGAATGCCGAGATCGCGCTGTGCTGCCATCGCCACCACGGCAAAGGCCTCGTTGATCTCGAACAGGTCGACGTCACCTGCGCTCCAGCCGACCTTGTCGAGCAGCTTGCGGATCGCCGGGATCGGCGCGGTGGTGAACCATTGTGGCTCCTGGCTATGCGTGGCGTGACCCTTGATCTCGGCGATGGCTGGCAGGCCGTTGCGGTCGGCGAGGGAACGTTTCGTCAGCACCAGCGCGGCGGCGCCGTCGGCGTTGGCGGAGGAGGCCGCCGGCGTGATCGTGCCGTTGGCGCGGAACGCCGGCTTCAGCCCGGGGATCTTTGCGGGATCGACTTTCAGGGGATGCTCGTCGTTGGCGATGACACGCGGGCCTGCCTTCTCGGTCAGGGTGATCGGTGCGATCTCGGCCTTGAACGCGCCGCCCTCGACCGCCTTGCGCGCACGGCTGAGCGTCTCCATCGCATAGGCGTCCTGGTCCTTGCGGGTGAACTGATAGGCTTCGGCCGTCGCCTCGCCGAAATCACCCATCGAGCGCCCGGTCTCGTAAGCGTCCTCCAGGCCGTCCATCATCATGTGGTCGATGATGCGGTCATGGCCCGCGCGATAGCCGCCGCGCGCCTTTTGCAAGAGATACGGCGCGTTGCTCATGCTCTCCATGCCGCCGGAGACGACGATTTCGGCCGAACCGGCGCGAATGATGTCGTGCGCCAGCATCGTTGCCTTCATGCCGGAACCGCAGACTTTGTTGACGGTCGTCGCGCCGGTCGCATCGGGCAGGCCCGCGCTACGCGCCGCCTGGCGCGCAGGCGCCTGGCCCTGACCGGCCGGCAGCACGCAGCCCATGAAGACTTCGTCGACCTTTTCGGGCGCGAGCTTGGCGCGCTCCAGCGCGGCGTTGATCACATGAGACCCGAGCTTGTGCGCGGCGAGCGGCGACATCTCGCCCATGAAGCGACCGAGCGGGGTGCGGGCGGCGGACACGATGACGACGGGATCGGCGGCTTCGGCCATGACTAGACTCCCTGCGATGATAGATGAGATTACGTGCATCATATAATGCGGCGCAAAAAATGCAACTGCGCCCGGCATGAGAAATTGTCGTGGTTCGGATGAGAATTATGGATGATAGCCGAAGTGTTTCTCCGAGTCGTCCCGGCGAAGGCCGGGACCCATAACCAAAGGAGGAGTTTGGCGAAGACTCGTAGTTGTCAGCTCGCGCCGCAACTTCTCCTGGAGCTATGGGTCCGGCCTTCGCCGGGACGACACCGAGAAAGCCTACCGCTTCCGGTTCACGAATGCGCCCATCAGCCGCGTCGGTTCGTCTGTGAGGAACGACTCGCCGAAGACTTTCACGCTGAGGTTCACCGACTCCGTCAATGGCAGTTCCTCCCATTGTCGCAGCAGCGCCTTCTGCGAGCGCAGCGCCTCGGGACCGCACTCGAGCAGTGCGCTAATGAGATGCTCGGTCTCGGCATCCAGTTCGCCCACCGGCGCGATCTTGTCGATCAGGCCCCAGGCCAGTGCCGTCGGCGCATCGATGTTCTCGGCCGTCATCACCAGCCAGCGCGCGCGGGCCCAGCCGATCAGGCGCGGCAGAAGCGCGGCGTGGATGACCGAGGGGATGCCGACGCGGACCTCGGGCATGCCGAAATGCGCATCATGCGCGGCGATCCGGAAGTCGCAGGCGGCCGCGACCTCGAGCCCGCCGCCGAGGCACCAGCCGGGCATGCGCGCGATGACAGGGGCAGGAAATTGGCGCACGGCTTCGCAGAGATCGCGCAGGCGGCTGATGAAGGCCTCGGCGGACTTCTGGTCGAGCTTCGCCATCTCCTTGATGTCGGCGCCGCCGATCATGCTCTTCTCGCTCTGGCCGCGCAGCACGACGACGCGAATGCTGCGGTCGGATGCGAGTTGCTGCAGGCCCTCGCGGACCGCATCGGTCACGGGCGAGCCGAGAATATTCAGCGAGCCGGCGTTGCAGATAGCGACGTTGACGACGCCGCGCGCATCGCGCGTTACGCCGCAGTAATTGTTGAGCATTTCCATCGGAGCATCTCAAAGGTTTCGTGGACAGGTGCGAGCGCGCCGGTCGACGCCACTTCCGAGCCGAAACGTCCCGTTTGTCAAGCGGGCGAGCCGGAGTTGCCAGCACGAAGTCCGCAACATAGTATGATATATATCATATAACGAGGCAGCCCATGACCGAACTCGCTCAACTCGACCTGTTTGCACCGACCCAGCGGCGCGAGCGCGTTGTGGACTGGCAGGTGCCTGCGCCGGTTGCGAGAGTAGCGATGGGGTTATCAGGCATGGACGCGATGTTGGGCATCCGCGACGGCCGACTGCCGCCGCCGCCCTTCGCAAAACTGATCGGCTTCACCGTCGGCGTGGTCGAGCCGGGCCGGATCGTGATGGAACTGGAGCCGCGCGAGGATCTTGAAAACACCATCGGCCTGCTGCACGGCGCGACAGCCGCCGCCCTGCTCGACACCGCCATGGGCTGCGCGATTTCGACGCGGCTCGAGGCCGGGCAGTCGTCGGTGACGCTCGACCTGAAGATGACCTTCCTGCGCCCACTCTCGGTCCGCTCGGGGCTGATCTCGGCCGAGGGCAAGGTCATCAAGCTCGGCCGCCAGACCAGCTATACCGAAGGCTTCGTCCGTGACGGTAAAGGGGCACTCGCGGTCCATGCAACTGCAACCTTTTCCATGGTCGGCAACGTCTTTACCGGGAATTAATGCGCCGTTTGGCCGGTATCCGTGTTATGAGATGACCTCCGACATCCAATGAGAGCCGCATGCGCTATTCTCGGGAACACAAGCAGGAAACCCACGACCGCATCGTGAAGAAAGCCTCCGTGCGGTTGCGCGAAAAGGGCGCCCACGGCATCGGCGTCGCCGACCTGATGAAGGAGGCGGGCCTGACCCATGGCGGGTTCTATGCGCATTTCGATTCGCGCGAGGCCCTGGTGATCGAGGCCTTCGACTACGCCATGAACCGCTCGATGGAGCATTGGCGCAAGCAATCCGATCAGGTCGCGCCCGAGAAGCAGCTCGCTCAGATTGTCGACACCTATCTCTCGGCGCTGCACCGCGACAATCCCGGCCACGGCTGCTCGATCCCCGCGCTCGGCGCCGAGATCGCCCGCGAAAGCCCGAAGACGCGAAAAGCCTTTGCCGGCAAGCTCGACGAGATGGTCGATATGATGACCAGTTTCATTCCGAATGTGCCGCGGAAGGCCGCGCGCAAGCAGGCGATCGCGACGCTGGCCACGATGGCGGGCACCCTGCTGCTGGCGCGCATTGCCGGGTCCAGCGAGTTGTCGGACGAGGTGCTGAAGGCGGGCAAGGATAGCGCGCTGGAGGGGACCAAGCGGGAGCCGAAGGTGGCAGCACTGGCCAAGAAGAAGCAGAACTAGGCGAGATACCGTAGGGTGGGCAAAGCGAAGCGTGCCCACGACTTCGTCGCTATCGGAGAGAGATGGTGGGCACGGCGCATTGCGCCTTTGCCCACCCTACGGCACCGGTGCTAGCGCCCGGCAAATAGCGCCCGATCTCTTTCCACGATTTCGCCGATGTAATCGGCCACCGCTCGGATCCGCGCCAGATCCTTGCTGTCGGCGTGCATCAGCATCCAGAACGTCCTGGTAATCGAGATCTCCTCCGGCAGCACCGCGACAAGCTTCGGATAATCGCTCGCCATGAAGTGCGGCAGCACGGCGATGCCGAAGCCCGACAGCGTGGCGTTGAGCTGCGCGATCAGATTGGCGCTGCGGAAGCGCGCGGAGATCCGCGGCGACACTTGCGGCAGGTAATCCAGCTCCGGCGTGAACAGCAGCTCCTCGATGTAACCGACGAAGCGGTGCTGGGGCAGGTCCTGCCGCGAGGCAATCTTCGGGAAGCGATCGAGATAAACGGGTGAGGCATAAAGGCCGAGGCGGTAGTCCAGCAGCTTGCGGCCGACAATGCGGCCTTCCTTCGGCATGGTCAGGCTGATTGCGATATCGGCCTCGCGCTTGGAGAGGCTGAACAGCCGTGCAGTCGCTACAAGTTGTAAGTCGAGGTCGGGATAGCGATCGGCGAAGGGCGCGAGCCGCGGCGCCAGGAAGGCCGTGCCGAACCCGTCCGGCGCACCGATCCGCACCGTGCCTGTCAGCCGGGCCACCGAGCCGCCGACCTGCTCCTGGTTGGCGACAATGGTGGATTCCATCGATTCTGCGCTGTCGGCGACGCGTTGGCCCGCTTCGGTGAGGAGATAGCCGGTCTTGCGCCGGTCAAACAGCTTTGCGGAGAGGTGCTTTTCCAGCCGATCCACGCGACGGATCACGGTCGCATGGTCGACGCCGAGCTGTTTTGCCGCAGCCGACACCGAGCCGCCCCGCACGATGGCCAGCACGAAGCGGAAGTCGTCCCAGTCGATGCTACCTTGATCCAGCATTTTCGCACATCTATGGTGCAATATCTCAGACTTGAATCCCAATAAATGCAGGTCGATAGGATTTGTCAAAGCGTTCAAGCTCGGCCTCAAGGAGATTATTCCATGCGTTCAGTCGGACATTTCATCGGTGGCAAGGAAGTGAAGGGCACGTCGGGCCGGACGGCAGACGTCTTCGAGCCGATGACCGGTGACGTCCAGGCCAAGGTCGCGCTGGCGTCCAAGGCCGAGGTTCGCGCCGCCGTGGAAAACGCCCGGGCCGCACAGCCGGAATGGGCCGCCACCAATCCGCAGCGCCGCGCCCGCGTCATGACGAAATTCGTCGAGCTGGTGCAGCGCGACTATGACAAGCTTGCCGAATTGCTCGCGCGCGAGCACGGCAAGACCGTGCCCGACGCCAAGGGCGACATCCAGCGCGGCCTCGAGGTCGCCGAGTTCGCCTGCGGCATCCCGCATTTGATGAAGGGCGAGTACACCGAAGGTGCCGGCCCCGGTATCGACATTTATTCGTTGCGCCAGCCGCTCGGTGTTGTTGCCGGCATCACGCCGTTCAACTTCCCGGCGATGATTCCGATGTGGAAATTTGCGCCCGCGATCGCCTGCGGCAATGCCTTCATCCTCAAGCCGTCGGAGCGCGATCCCGGCGTGCCGATGAAGCTTGCCGAGCTGATGATCGAGGCAGGCCTGCCGGCCGGCATCCTCAACGTCGTCAATGGTGACAAGGAGGCCGTCGACGCCATCCTCGACGATCCCGATATCAAGGCCGTCGGCTTCGTCGGCTCGACGCCGATTGCGCAGTACATCTATGAGCGCGCCGCTCAGACCGGCAAGCGCTGCCAGTGCTTTGGCGGCGCCAAGAACCACGCCATCATCATGCCGGATGCCGATATGGACCAGGCCGTCGACGCGCTGATTGGCGCGGGCTACGGCTCGGCCGGCGAGCGCTGCATGGCCGTCTCGGTTGCCGTTCCCGTCGGCAAGTCCACCGCTGACCGTCTCATGGACAAGCTGATCCCGCGCGTCGAATCCTTGAAGATCGGCACCTCGATCGATCCGTCGGCCGATTACGGTCCGCTTGTCACGCGCGAGGCGGTCGAGAAGGTCAAGAGCTACATCGACATCGGCATCAAGGAAGGCGCAACCCTCGCCGTCGACGGCCGCGGCTTCAAGATGCAGGGCTACGAGAAGGGCTTCTATCTCGGCGGTTCGCTGTTCGACAACGTCACCAAGGACATGCGGATCTACAAGGAAGAGATTTTTGGCCCGGTGCTCTCGGTCGTGCGCGCGCATGACTACAAGGAAGCGCTGGCGCTGCCGTCCGATCATGATTACGGCAACGGCGTTGCCATCTTCACTCGCGACGGCGACGCCGCGCGCGACTTCGCGGCCAAGGTGAACGTCGGCATGGTCGGCATCAACGTGCCGATCCCGGTGCCGATCGCCTATTACACCTTCGGCGGCTGGAAGAAGTCGGGCTTCGGCGATCTCAATCAGCACGGCCCGGACTCGATCCGCTTCTACACCAAGACCAAGACGGTGACCTCGCGCTGGCCGTCCGGCGTCAAGGAAGGTGCGGAGTTCTCGATCCCGACGATGAAGTAACTCAAACAGCGCGAGCTCGACATGCAGTTCGCCCTGAATGAGGATCAGCTCGCGGTTCGCGACATGGCGTTGGCGTTTGCGGCGGAAAAGATCGCGCCGCATGCGCTGCGCTGGGACGAGGAGAAGCATTTCCCGGTCGATGTCATGCGCGAAGCCGCTAAGCTCGGCATGGGCGGCATCTACATCCGCGAGGATGTCGGCGGCTCCGCCATGACGCGCTTCGACGCGGCGCTGATCTTCGAGGCGCTGGCGACGGGCTGCCCGACCACCTCGGCCTTCATCTCCATCCACAACATGGCCAGCTGGATGATCGATGCCTATGGCAGCGACACCCAGCGCCATCAGTGGTTGCCGAAGCTCTGTTCGATGGAGCTGATTGCGAGCTACTGCCTCACCGAGCCGGGTGCGGGCTCGGACGCGGCGGCGCTACGCACGCGCGCGGTCCGCGACGGCGATCACTACGTCCTCAACGGCCAGAAGCAGTTCATCTCCGGCGCCGGCGGCACTGATCTGCTTGTCGTGATGGTCAGGACCGGTGGCGATGGCCCCGGTGGCATCTCGACCCTCGTCATCGACGGCAAGACGCCGGGCGTTTCCTTCGGCGCCAATGAGCGCAAGATGGGCTGGAACGCGCAGCCGACCCGTGCCGTCATGTTCGAGAACGCCCGCGTGCCGGTCGCGAACCGGCTGAGCGAGGAGGGCATCGGTTTCAAGATCGCGATGGCCGGCCTCGATGGCGGCCGCCTCAACATCACGGCCTGTTCACTCGGTGGCGCGCAGACCGCGCTCGACAAGGCGCGCAGCTACATGAAGGAGCGCAAGGCCTTCGGAAAGCGCCTCGACGAATTCCAGGCGTTGCAATTCCGTCTTGCCGATATGGCGATCGAACTCGAGGCCGCGCGCACTTTCCTGTGGCGCGCCGCGGCGGCGCTCGACCGGAAGGATCCTGATGCCACCATGCTGTGCGCGATGGCAAAACGCTTCGGCACCGACGTCGGTTTCGAGGTCGCCAACCATGCGCTGCAGCTGCACGGCGGCTACGGCTACCTCAGCGAATACGGCATCGAGAAGATCGTGCGGGATCTGCGCGTGCACCAGATCCTAGAAGGCACCAACGAAATCATGCGGCTCATCGTGGCGCGCAAACTGATCGAGGGCGCGCGATGAGTTCAGTGGAAGAGGGCGACCTGATCGTTCGCCGCGAAGGTGCGGCGGGCGTGATCCGCCTCAACCGGCCCAAGGCGATCAACGCCATGACGCTGGAGATGTCCATCGGCATTGACGCGGCTCTCGATCGCTTCGAGAAAGATCCTGAAGTTGCGCTGATCATCCTGGAAGGCGCAGGCGAACGCGGGCTCTGCGCCGGCGGCGATATCCGCAGCCTCTGGGACAGCTCGCGCGAAGGCGGGGATCTCGGCGCCCGGTTCTGGCGCCAGGAATACGTCATGAATTCGCGGATCGCAAAGTATCCGAAGCCGTATGTCGCATTCATGGACGGCCTCGTGATGGGTGGCGGCGTTGGGCTGTCGGGACACGCCAGTCATCGCGTCGTGACCGATCGCACCAAGCTGGCAATGCCCGAGGTCGGGCTTGGCTTCTTCCCCGATGTGGGCGGCACCTGGCTGCTGTCGCGCTCGCCCGGCGAGATCGGCACGTACTTCGGTCTGACCGGCCAGACGATGAACGGACCCGATGCGATCCATGCCAAGTTTGCAGATGCCGTGGTACCTGCGGTCAAATGGCCTGAGCTGCGCGAGGCGCTGACCAAGGTTCGTCAGGGTGTGAGTGCATCCGACGTGAGTAAGCTGATCAACGCCTTTGCGACCGGCGATGCCGCAGGTCCGGTGGCGGCCAAAGCGTCTGTCATCGACGCATTGTGCGGTTTCGATCGCATGGAAGACATCTTCGCGGCGCTGAAGCGCGACGGCTCCGAGTTCGCGCTGGCGACGCTGAAGACGCTTAATGAAAAATCCCCGCGCGGCATGGTAGTGACGCTGAAGCTGCTGCGGCTGGCGCGCACCGCGTCGAGCCTGGAAGAATGCCTTGTGCGTGAATATCGCGCCGCCTGCGAAGTCTTCCGCAGCGATGATTTCCGCGAGGGTGTGCGCGCGGCCGTGATCGACAAGGATCGCAATCCGACCTGGTCGCCGCCGCGGATCGAGGATGTGACGCCGCAGATGCTGGCGCCGTATCTCGCCGAAATCGGCGCTGATGAGCTGAAGTTCAACTAATCAACGAAACGAGCGGAGGAAACGACAATGGCCACGATCGCATTCATCGGTCTCGGCAACATGGGCGGCCCGATGGCCGCCAATCTGGTCAAGGCCGGCCACAAGGTCGTGGCGTTCGATCTCGTCGAGGCCTCCCGCAATCAGGCCAAGGCCGATGGCGCGGGCATTGCTGACAGCGCTGTGGGTGCCGCGAAGGGCGCCGATGTCGTCGTCACCATGCTTCCGGCAGGCAAGCATGTGCTCAGCGTCTGGAACGAGGTCGTGCCCGCCATGGCCAAGGGCGCGCTGATCATCGATAGCTCCACCATCGACGTCGAGAGCGCGAGGGCAGCGCATGCGCTCGCTGCCAAGAACGGCGTGCTTTCGGTTGATGCGCCGGTGTCCGGCGGCACCGGCGGCGCCAAGGGCGCGACGCTCACCTTCATGTGTGGCGGCGAGGAGGGTGCGTTCGCGGCTGCAAAACCCGTTCTGGAGAAGATGGGCAAGAAGATCGTCCATTGCGGCGGCGCCGGCGCGGGCCAGGCGGCAAAAATCTGCAACAACATGATCCTCGGCATTTCCATGATCGCGGTGAGCGAGGCCTTCGCGTTGGCTGAGAAGCTCGGCCTCTCGCATCAGGCGCTGTTCGACGTCGCCTCGACCTCGTCGGGCCAGTGCTGGTCGCTGACGACCTATTGCCCGGTTCCAGGCCCAGTACCGACCTCGCCGGCCAACAACGACTACAAGCCGGGCTTTGCCTCGGCGCTGATGGTGAAGGACCTGACCCTGGCGCAGGACGCGGCGAAGGCTGCGGGCGCGGCGACGCCGCTCGGCAAGCATGCGCAGGAGATCTATCAGTCTTTCGACGCAGCCGGCCAAGGCGGGGTGGATTTTTCCGGAATTATCAAGCACGTTAGGGGGCTTGCTCGATCGACGTCATCCTGAGGCGCGAGCAACGCGAGCCTCGAAGGATGAGAAGACGGTATCGGTGGCCATCCTTCGAGACGCCGCTTGGCGGCTCCCCAGGATGACGGCAGTGAACGTGGTGAAGCCGGATGACGACATTTCAGGAAGCGCGCGCGTTTCTTCTTGCACACCGCACGGATTACGGGACTGCGGTGAGGGATTTCCGCTGGCCCGATCCTGCCCCCTTCAACTGGGCGCTCGACTGGTTCGACGAGCTCGCGAAGGATGCGGACGCGAAGGACCGGCCCGCGCTCTGGATTGTCGATGCTGCGCAGGACAAGCAGACGAAGCTGTCCTTTGCGGGGCTCTCGAAGCGCTCCAACCAGGTCGCCAACTTTCTCCGCGCGCAAGGCTTGAAGCGCGGCGATCATCTTCTGCTGCTGCTCGGCAATGTCGTTCCGTTGTGGGAGACGATGCTGGCGGCGATCAAGCTCGGCGTCGTCGTCATTCCCGCGACGACGTTGCTCACCGCCGAAGAACTGCGCGATCGGCTTGATCGCGGCAGAGCAAAAGCGGTGGTGGCCGCGCAGGACCAGGTCGCGAAGTTCGCGAGCCTTGGCGTCGACGGTGTCTCGCGTATCGTTGTCGGCGAGGCGTCCGCTGGCTGGCTTTCCTATGACGAGGCAGCGAAGGCATCGGAGAATTTTGCGGCCGACGGCCCGACCAACGCCGACGACCCGATGCTGCTCTATTTCACCTCGGGCACGACCGCAAAGCCAAAACTGGTCCTGCACAGCCAGCGCAGTTATCCCGTCGGCCATCTCTCCACCATGTACTGGATCGGGCTGAAGCCCGGCGACGTCCACCTGAACATCTCGTCGCCCGGCTGGGCCAAGCATGCCTGGAGCTGCTTCTTCGCACCCTGGAATGCGGGCGCGACCGTGTTTGTGGTCAACCAGCCGCGCTTCGATGCCAAAGGGCTGCTGGCCATCATCGGCCGCTGCGGCGTCACCACGCTGTGCGCGCCGCCGACGGTGTGGCGGCTGTTCATCCAGGAGAATCTTGCATCGTTCAAGATGAGCTTGCGCGAGGTCTGCGGTGCCGGTGAACCGCTCAATCCTGAGGTAATCGACCAGGTGCAGGCCGCCTGGGGCCTTACCATTCGCGACGGTTACGGCCAGACCGAAACGACCGCGCTTGCCGGCAACTCGCCGGGCCAAAAGATCAAGGTCGGTTCGATGGGCCGGCCGCTGCCGGGCTACCGTGTGCAGGTCAGCGATTCCGATGGCCATCCGGCCAAGGAGGGCGAGGTAGCTCTGCTGCTCGGCGCGAACAGGCCTGCTGGCCTGATGCAGGGCTATCAGGGCGACGACGGCAAGCTCTCCGGTGCCGAAGGCGAGCTCTATCGCAGCGGCGACGTGGTCTTCTCGGATGAGGACGGGTATCTCACCTTCGTCGGCCGCTCAGACGACGTCTTCAAATCCTCCGACTACCGTATCAGCCCGTTCGAGCTGGAGAGCGTGCTGCTCGAGCATGAGCTCGTCGCCGAGGCTGCCGTGGTGCCGAGCCCTGATCCCATCCGGCTCGCGATCCCCAAGGCCTTTGTATTGCTGACATCGGGTGCGGAGAGGACGCCGGAGACGGCACTGTCCATCTTCAAGCATCTGCACGCGCGGCTTGCGCCGTTCAAGCGCATCCGCCGGCTCGAAATCGTCACCGAACTGCCGAAGACGATCTCTGGCAAAATCCGCCGTGTGCAGCTACGACGGCTCGAACGCGACAATGATCGCGACGATCCGCTGCGCGGCCGGGAATTCCGCGAGGAGGATTTTCCGGAACTGCCGAAAACGAGAAGTGAGACCTGAAGCGACATGAACGAAATCTGGAAGAAGCCGCCGATCACGCTGGAGGCCTATCAGGCCATGGTCAGCAAGGAGATCGGCGTATCGTCCTGGCACCTGATCGACCAACCCCGCATCGACACTTATGCCGATGTCATCGAGGATCATCAGTTCATCCACGTCGATCCCGAGAGGGCAAAGAAGGAAACCGCGTACGGCACCACCATCGCGCACGGCTTTCTCACGATGTCGCTGCTGTCGATCATGTCCTATGAGGTCATGCCGGTCATCGCCGGCACCACGATGGGCGTGAACTACGGCTTCGACAAGCTGCGCTTCATTTCTCCGGTGCGCTCGGGCAAACGCGTCCGCGGCCGTTTTGTGCTGGCCGAAGCCAAGTTGCGCAAGCCCAACGAATTCCAGACGCGCACCAACGTGACAGTGGAGATCGAAGGTGAGGACAAGCCCGCGCTGGTCGCGGAATGGCTCGGCCTGACCTACTTCGCCTAAGTCGAGCCGGGCTTGACCCGGCCATGCATCGCTGCTCAAAAAGCCGTCGAATTTTCGCGCTCTCACCCTCTCCCCCTGTGGGAGAGGTTGGCTTCGCGAAAGCGAAGCCGGGTGAGGGGTCTCTCTCCGCAGGCTCGCTTGTAGAGACAACCCCTCATCCGGCGCTTCGCGCCACCTTCTCCCACAAGGGGAGAAGGAAGAAGACAGGAACTGCACAATGGCAATCAGGTTCGACGGACGCGTCGCCATCGTCACCGGCGCAGGCAATGGTCTCGGCAAGGCGCATGCGCTGGGCCTGGCAAGCCGCGGTGCCAAGGTCGTGGTCAACGATTTCGGTGGCGCGCGCGACGGCACCGGTGCCTCGTTGTCGCCGGCCGAAGCCGTGGTCGAGGAGATCCGCAAAGCCGGCGGCACCGCGATGGCCGACGGCGCTGACGTCTCGAATTTCGAGCAGGTCACCGCCATGGTCGAGCGCGCCACCAAGGAGTGGGGCAGCGTCGATATCATGTGCGCCAATGCCGGGATCCTGCGCGACAAGTCGTTCGGCAAGATGGAAGCCGCTGATTTCCAGAAGGTGCTCGACGTACACCTCGTCGGCACCTTCTATTGCTGCAAGGCTGTCTGGGCCGGCATGCGCGACCGCAACTACGGCCGCATCGTGTTGACGACCTCGTCCTCCGGCCTCTACGGCAATTTCGGCCAGGCGAACTACGGCGCAGCCAAATCAGGCATGGTTGGCCTGATGAACGTGCTCGCCGAGGAGGGCCGCAAGACCAACATCCGCGTCAACATCATCTCGCCGACGGCCGCGACCCGCATGACGGAAGAGCTGCTGCCGCCGCAGGCGCTGCAATTGATGAAGCCGAACGCGATCACGCCCGCGGTCGAGTACATGCTCAGCGAGGACGCGCCGACCCGCACCATCATGGGCGCCGGTGCAGGCTCCTTCGCCGTGATCAAGATTGTGGAGAGCGAAGGCATCAACCTGCCGGAGTCCGAATGGACACCTGATGCGATCGCCGCGCATTTCGCCGAGATCAGCGACATGTCGAAGGCGAGGGCACTCGCCGGTGCATTCGAGCAGACGCAGAAATATGTCGCGCAGGCCGCGGCACGGGCGGGGATCAAGCTCTGACCGACGTCGCCGTCATCGGTGCCGGTCCCGCCGGGCTGATGGCGGCGGAGGTGCTCGTGCAAGGCGGCGCCCGCGTCACTGTCTATGACGCGATGCCGTCTGCGGGCCGCAAATTGCTGATGGCCGGACGTGGTGGGCTCAATCTCACCCATAGCGAGCCGCTGGCGGATTTCCTCCCGCGTTACCGGGAGGCGCAGCCGCATCTGCGCGCCGCGGTCGAAGCTTTTCCGCCCGATGCGCTGCGCGACTGGAGTGCAGGCCTGGGACAGCTGACCTTCGTCGGCAGCAGCGGGCGGGTGTTTCCAAAAACCTTCAAAGCCTCGCCCTTGCTGCGCGCCTGGCTGCGTCGGCTCGATGTATCAGGCGTGCAATTCGCATTTCGGCATCGCTGGACTGGGTGGGACGGCGAGGGGCGGCTACAATTTCAAACGCCCGATGGTCCGCTTGCTATTGCTGCCGGCGCAACGGTGCTCGCTCTGGGTGGCGCGAGCTGGCCGCGTCTCGGCTCGGACGGCGTGTGGGTCGATTATCTTGCCGCGAGAGATGTTACTGTCTCAAAGCTCCGGCCCGCGAACTCCGGCTTCACCGTCGCATGGTCCGATGTCTTCCGCGATCGTTTCGAAGGCCAGCCGCTCAAGGGCGTGACTCTGACGGTTGGCGCCCACTCCGTGCGCGGCGAAGCCATGATCACCCGCAGCGGCATCGAAGGCGGCGCGATCTACACGCTCTCGGCGGAACTGCGCGAGGCGGTACTTGAGATCGGCCAGGCAACGCTGATGATCGCCTTGCGGCCTGATCTCGATGCCGCCGCGCTGACCACGCGCCTGTCGGGGACGCGCGGCAAGCAATCGCTGGCAAATTTCCTGCGCAAGGCGGCGCAGCTGCCGCCGGTCGGGATCGGGTTAATGCAGGAGGCGGCCATCGCATCGGGTCGGTCACTGGCAGCGTTCTCGCCGGCGGAACTCGCGCACCTGGTGAATTCAATTCCGGTTCACCTCACCGGTGTCGCCCCGATCGATCGCGCCATCTCGACCGCAGGTGGGATCGCCTTCGACGAGCTCGACGACCACCTCATGCTCCGCAAACTGCCTGGTGTGTTCGCCGCCGGCGAAATGCTGGATTGGGAGGCCCCGACCGGGGGGTACTTGCTGCAGGCGTCGTTTGCGACGGGGGCGGCTGCAGGCAGGGGTGTCTTGGCGTGGCTGAAGCGTTCTTAGAACGCCGCCGCCCTTCGAGGGCCGCTGAAGAAGCGGCCGCCTCAGGGCGACGGCTACGAGAGAGCGTCGGCATGACGACGTTCCCGAGAGAGCGTCGTCCTGAGGTGCGAGTGGCGCGATGCAAGGCATCGCGCCGGGAGCCTCGAAGGATGCGCGGGCGCTTCGCAGCGCCTACCGCAGCTTCCCGCGCGCCGCGACCGGCAGCGTGCCGATAATTTCTTCGCCGCGGACCATCACCACCTCGTCCATCATGTTGACGACGACGCAGACATGGTTCGGCACGATGCGCACGACGTCGCCGACATTCGGCCGCGTGTTGCTGCGGGAGAGGTCGAGGAAGCCGTGCTCCTCGGCGAATTTCGCGATCTTGGCTTCGGGGTGCTCCAGGATCAGGCCGTGACCCTCGAGCCCGCCGGTATCCGTCGTCAGTGTCTTCGAACCGGCGTCGAGAATGCCGCGCTCGGGTGCGGCGCGGCTGACCACGGTCGAATAGATGTGAAGCGCGCAATCGTCCCAGGTGGCGGAGCCGGCCGCGACCTGCATGCGGTCATTGTAGATATAGGTGCCGAAGCGATGCTCGGTGCCGCCCTTGAGCTTGCCGATATTGATGAGGTTCGGCGTGCCGCCGGTCGAGACGATTTTGGCATCGAGCCCGTGTGCGCGCACACCGGCCAGCGCTTCGTCGAAAAACTTCTGCGCATCGCCCCAGCCTGTTTCGGTCGGGTAGAGCATGAAGCCGGCAAACTCCAGTCCCTTGGACGCGGCGATCTCGCGCGCCAGCGCAATGGCTTCCGCCGGCGTCTCGACACCCGCGCGCTTGCGGCCCGTATCGCATTCGACCACGACGGACAGCGGACGGCCGGAAGCTGCGGCGGCCTTGGGCAGGCCGGCAACGACGGTCGAATTGTCGGCGGCAACCGTCATGTTGATCTTGGCATTCAGCGCGCCGAGCCGCGCCATCTTCTCTTCGCCGAGGAGGTTGTAGCTGATCAGGATGTCGTCGATGCCGGCATTGGCCATGATCTCGGCCTCGCCGATCTTCTGGCAGGTGATGCCCTTGGCACCGGCCGCGATCTGCATCTTCGCAATCGTCGGGTTCTTGTGCGTCTTGATATGCGGGCGATTGGCGACACCTGCGTCGTCGCAGGCCTTCTGGATCCGCGCAATGTTGCGCTCGACCTTGTCCATGTCGATGACGGCGCAGGGCGTGCCGTATTCGCGGGCGATCTTTGCAGCGAGGGGTGTGGTCATTGGTTATGCCTGTTCGATTTCTTCGCGAAGCATTTCAAGTTCGAGCCACCGCTCTTCGGCGGCGGATAGTTCTTCATGCGCCTTGGCGATGGCGGCAGACGTATCGTCGAATCTCTTGCGATCCTTGGCGTAGAGATTGGGATCGTCGAGCACGCGCTGCAGCTTGGCGATATCCGCGTGCAGCGTTTCCATCTTCTTCGGCAGCGTTTCCAGCGCGTGCTTCTCGTTGAAGCTGAGCTTGCGCTTGGACGCAGGCGAGGGAACGGCGACGCGCTCCTCTTTCTTCTCTGCGGGCGCCGGCGTCTTGCCGGTCTCGCGCTTGAGGTCGGCGCCGCGTTGCGTGAGCATGTCGCTGTAGCCGCCGGCATATTCGATCCACTTGCCGTTGCCTTCCGGCGCGATCACGGAGGTGACGACGCGGTCGAGGAAATCGCGGTCATGGCTGATCAGGATGACCGTGCCTTCGTAGTCGCCGAGCATGTCTTCGAGCACGTCGAGGGTTTCGAGATCCAGATCGTTGGTCGGTTCGTCCAGCACCAGCAGGTTGGAGGGCTTTGCCAGCGCGCGCGCCAGCATCAGACGGCCACGCTCACCGCCCGAGAGCACTTCCACCGGTGTGCCGCGTTGCTCCTGCGCGAACAGAAAGTCCTTCATGTAGCCGACGACATGCTTCGGCTTGCCGCCGACCATGATCTGGTCGCCGCGACCGCCGGTCAGCGCTTCGGCCAGTGTCGATTTGGGATCAAGGCTTTCGCGGTGCTGGTCGAGCGTGGCCGTCTCCAGATTGGCGCCAAGCCGCACGATGCCGGTGTCAGGCTGGCCGCTGCCGGTGAGCAGATTGACCAGCGTGGTCTTGCCGGCGCCGTTCGGGCCGATGATGCCGAGCCGGTCGCCGCGCTGGATGCGGGTGGCGAACGTGTCGACGATCATGCGGTCGCCAAAGGCCTTGCTGATGCCTTTGGCCTCGATCACCAGTTTGCCGGATTGCTCGGCTTCGGACGCGGCAAGGCTGGCGGTGCCGGCGGTACCGCGATAGTTGCGGCGCTGGTCGCGCAGCGCATGCAGATTGCCGAGCCGCTTGACGTTGCGCTTGCGTCGGCCGGAGACGCCGTGGCGCAGCCAGTGTTCCTCGTCGACGATCTTGCGGTCGAGCTTGTGCTGGTCGCGCTCTTCCTCCGCCAGCACCTCGTCGCGCCAGGTTTCGAACGAGGCAAAGCCGCGATCAATCTGCTTGATCTTGCCGCGGTCGAGCCAGGCGGTCGAGCGCGAGAGATTGGTGAGGAAGCGGCGATCGTGGCTGATAATGACAAGCGCGCTACGCCTGGAGTCGAGCTCCTTTTCCAGCCACTCGATGGTGGAGAGATCGAGATGGTTGGTCGGCTCGTCCAGCAGCAGAATGTCGGGCGAGGGCGCCAGCACACGTGCGAGCGCCGCACGGCGGGCCTCGCCGCCGGAGACGTTGGCCGGGTTCTCGTTGCCGGTGAGCCCAAGCTGCTCGACCAGATAGCGCGCCTGGTACGGATCGTCGCCCGGTGCAAGGCCGGCCTCGACGTAAGCGAGCGTCGTCTTGTGCTCGCCGAAATCAGGCTCCTGCGGCAGATAGCGCACGGTCGCGCCCGGCTGTACGAAGCGCGTGCCGCTGTCGGCCTCGACAAGGCCAGCCGCGATTCTGAGCAGCGTCGATTTGCCGGAGCCATTGCGGCCGATCAGGCAGACGCGCTCGGACGGCGCGACATTGAGCTCGACGCCCGATAGCAGCGGCGTGCCGCCGAAGGTCAGCTTGATGTCCTTCAGTTGGATCAGCGGCGGCGCCATGACTAACTCTGGCTCGTAGCGGTTTGGTCGGCGCGGCGGCGCTGGATCCGGCGCAGCGTCTGGTCGAGCGCCGAGAGGAAGGTGGAGCGGTCGCGCGGCGAATACGAGCGCGGGCCGCCGGTGACTTCGCCGGCCGAGCGCAGATCCGTCATCAGATTGCGCACGGCCAGCGTCATCCCGATCGATTCCTCCGTGAACGGTTTGCCGTTCGGCGCGATCACGTCGGCGCCGGCTTTCACGCAACGGCTCGCCAGCGGAATGTCCGAGGTGATGACGATGTCGCCTGGCTTGGCGCGCTCTGCGATCCAATCGTCGGCGGCATCCATGCCGGAGCCGGCAGCGATGCGCTCGATCAGGGGATCGTGTGGCACGCGGATAAAGTTGCCGGCGACCACGCTGACGGGCACGCCGTGCCGAAGTGCAACGCGATAAATCTCGTCCTTCACCGGACAGGCGTCGGCGTCGACATAGATGCGGGTGGGAGTATCAGTCATTCGCCGCGTGGTACCCCATTCGAGCCGCAAAGGCGAGGGGATTGACCGGTGTTCCCGGGGGCCTACGATCAGGTTCGAAACAACGAGAATACGGGGAAGATGACCGATGCCGAACCGGCTCGAAACCTGGCGCGTCGAGGCCTATAACACCGCAAAGCAGTCCGAAAACAAGATGCATGACGACACGGTGGCGCGCCGCTTCGGCTTTTCCGGCGGCCTGGTCCCAGGCGTCGATGTCTTCGCCTACATGATGCATGTGCCGCTGGCGCGCTGGGGCCGCGATTTCCTCGCGCGCGGGCTCGTCGAGGCGCGCTTCATCAAGCCTGTTTATGACGGCGAGACGGCCGATGTCGATGCGACCGAGCACAACGGCCTGCTGACGATCGAAGTGTTCAGCCGCACCGAGCTGTGTGCCACGGGCACGGCCATGCTGCCGGCCGCTGCGCCATCGGTCTCATTGAGTGACTATGTTGCGGTCCCGGCCGTGGCCGAACGCAAGCCCGTCAGGCCAGACATCTTCGAGGTCGGCAAATGGCTCGGCACGACACCGCGCCGCTGGGCCGGGCCGGACGCGACTGGCTATCTCGCCGACATCAGGGAGACCGATCCAATCTTCGCGCGCGAGGGCCTCGGCCATCCCGGCCTGATCCAGCGCGTGATGAACCGCGTGCTGGTCGACAACACCATCCTGGGCCCGTGGATCCACGTCGGCAGCTGCATGCAGCTCTTGTCTGCCGCACATGCCGGCGACGAGATCGTCGCGCGCGCAAAAGTCACCGCAAACTACGAGAAGAAGGGCCACCGCTTCGTCGAGCTCGACGCACTCGTCGTCGCCAACGGCAAGACGCCGCTGGCGCATTGCCAGCACACCGCGATCTACCAGCCGCGCGAGCAGGCGGCCGCGTAACCAACCACCACCGTCATTCCGGGGCGATGCGAAGCATCGAACTGGGGTGCGCCCTTGCGCACCCGAGAATCTCGAGATTCCGGGTTCGGTCCTGCGGACCGCCCCGGAATGACAAACAACTACACCGCGCCCTTCGCGTCCTGGATCGCGCGCCACACGCGCTCCGGGGTCAGCGGCATGTCGATGTGCTTGATGCCGTAGTCCGACAACGCATCGAGCACCGCGTTCACCACGGTCGACAGGCTGCCGGCGCAGCCGGCTTCGCCGCAGCCCTTGGTGCCCAGGGGATTGCTCTTGGCCGGCACCGGGTGATCGCCGACTTCCATGAAGGGCACGTCCTCGGCGCGGGGCAGGGCGTAGTCCATCAGCGAGCCCGTGATCGGCTGGCCGCTCTCGTCGTAGCGGACATGCTCCATCAGCGCTTGTCCGATGCCCTGGACGACGCCGCCATGGAGCTGGCCCGCGACCAGCATCGGGTTGATCACGGTGCCGAAGTCGTTCACCGCGCTGTAGCGCACGATCTGCACCACGCCGGTCTCAGGATCGACCTCGACCTCGGCGACATGGCATCCATTCGGGAACGCCGATGCAATCGGCTCGCTGGTGTGGTCGACGTCGAGACTGTCAGGCACACCATCCGGCACCTTGCCGTCATGCAGTTTCTTGGCGAGCTCCATGATGTCGATGCTGCGGTCGGTGCCGGCGATGGTGAAGGCGCCGTCGGCGAACTCGATGTCGGCTTCCGAGGCCTCCAGCATGTGCGCGGCCGCGCGCTTGCCCTTCTCGATGACGAGCTTCGATGATTCCACGATGGCCTGGCCGGTCGCGGTGATCGAACGTGAGCCACCGGTGCCGTTGCCGGCGTGGACGATGTCGCTGTCGCCTTGCACCAGCTTCACGCTCTCGAAGGGCACGCCGAGCTGCGCGCACAGCACTTGTGCGAACGGCGTCGCGTGGCCCTGGCCGTAGTCGAGCGTGCCGGTGATCAGCTGCACGCTGCCGTCTGGGTCGAACACGATCTTGCCGAGTTCGGGGCCTGGGGGCGCGGTGACCTCGAGATAGGAGCCGACGGCGATGCCGCGCAGCTTGCCGGCCTTCTTGCTCTCCTTCTTGCGCTTGGCGAAATTCTCGTGGTCGGAAATCTCGAGCGCCTTGGTGAACACCGCCTGGAAGTCGCCGCTGTCATAGGTGACGCCTGATGAGGCCGGGAAGGGCATCTGGTTCGACTTGATGAAATTGCGCTTGCGCATCGTCAGCCGGTTGATGCCCATCTCGTCGGCGGCGCGGTCGATCAGCCGCTCCATGTAGTAGTTGGCCTCGGGCCGGCCGGCGCCGCGATAGGCACCCATCAGCGTGGTGTTGGTCAGCACCGTCTTGATGTCGATCGCCATCAGCGGCGTGCGGTAGACGCTCGAAAAATTCTTGCCGGTGTTGAGCGAGAGCGGGCTTGGCGCGACGCCGGTGATGTAGGCGCCGAGATTGCCGTAGCCGGAGAGTTTTGCGGCGAGGAAGTGCCCCTCGGCATCGAGTGCCAGCTCGGCATGGATTTTCTGCGCGCGACCATGGCTGTCCGAGAGGAAGCTGGTGGAGCGCTCGTCGAGCCACTTCACCGGGCGTCCCAGCGCCTTCGCCGCGTACAGGATGCACATGTACTCGGGATAGTTGACGTTCTTCATGCCGAAGGAACCGCCGACATTGGCGGTGAGAATGCGCACCTTCTCGTTCGGCACCTTCAAATTCTTGGCTAGGTTCGCGCGGTTGCCGGCAACGCCCTGCGTCGGCATCTGGATGGTGTAGCGCTCGGTTGCCTTGTCGTAGGAGGCAAGTCCCACGCGCGGCTCCATCGAGACCACCGCAACGCGCGTATTCTCGATGTCGACCTTGGTGACATGGGCGGCGCTGGCGAAAGCGGCGTTCACCTTCTCCGTGTCGCCATAGTGATAGTCGAGCGCGACGTTACCGGGGATGTGGTCGTAAAGCTGGGGCGCGCCGGGCTTGGTGGCTTCCTCGGGGTCGGTCACAGCGGGCAGGGGCTCGATGTCGAGCTCGACGGCCTCGGCCGCATCGCGCGCCTGGGCGAGGGTATCGGCCACGACGAAGGCGACGGGATCGCCGACGAAGCGGACCTTGTCGGTCGCGAGCGGATAGCGGTTGGTCTGGAGCAGGGGCGAGCCGTCGCGGTTCTTCAGCGGCAGGCCGCAGGTGAAGGGGCCGTAGCCGGCGGCATTGAGATCGGTTCCGGTCCACACGCCCAGCACGCCCGGCATCGCCTTGGCGGCATCAAGGCCAATGCCGCGGATCACGCCATGGGCGTGGGTCGAGCGGACGACCACGGCATAGGCCTGGCCGGGCAGGTTGAAATCGTCGGTGTAGCGGCCCTTGCCGCGCACCAGCGTGTCGTCTTCCTTGCGGCGGACCGGCTGCCCGACACCGTATTTTTGCAGTGCAATAGCGTTTTCGAGCGTCGAGGATTTCGTGTGTTCTTGCATGGAAATGACCTGAAAAGCCGGCAATTGCGCGTTTTGTGGGCGCCTGAGGGGACCGGACCTCTGAGATAACCTGCCGCCGCGTTCACGACAACGCACGAATGGGCATGGTCCTATGTGATGCGTTGTTGCGCATGTCAGCTGCGCTGCTAATGTTTGAGGCGAAAAAGCAATTCCGCATCGGCCCTTAGGCCGTGGAAAGACAGTTTGTATGAATGACCACACGCGGCTCCGCGACGGCCATGTGCCGCACGGTGAGCTGGAGGGGTCGATGGCGGCGGTGGCATTGGCCACTGAGCCTGCCGTCCCCGCGCAAGCGGGAACCGGCGTCTATGCGGCGCTGGACCTCGGCACCAACAATTGCAGGCTCCTGATCGCCTGTCCGACCCACGATGGCTTTCGTGTGGTCGATTCCTTCTCGCGGATCATCAGGCTCGGCGAGGGTGTCTCGGCGACCGGCTGTATCAGCGAGGCCGCGATCGATCGCGCCATCGCCGCGCTCAGCATCTGCCGGGACAAGATTAACCTGCGCAAGGCCAAGCGGCTGCGGCTGATCGCCACCGAAGCCTGCCGGGCGGCCTCGAACGCGGAAGGTTTCCGCAGCCGCGTTGCGGCCGAGACCGGCATCGAGCTCGAGGTGATCGACCGCGAGACCGAGGCCTCGCTCGCCATGCTCGGCTGCTCGCCGCTGGTCGACCCGAAGGGCCGCGGCGCCATCCTGTTCGACATCGGCGGCGGCTCGACCGAGCTGGTGCGGATCGAGCGCGATCCGCAAAATCCGGAGCCGCGCATCAAGGCGTGGATGTCGATCCCGCTGGGCGTCGTGACGCTGGCCGAGCAGTTCGGCGGCCGCGACGTGACGCCGGAGATTTACGCGGCGATGGAGCAGGAGGTCGCCAACCACGTTGCTCCGTTCGCTGCGGAGCATGGCGGCGATCTCGCCGACATGCATCTGCTCGGCACGTCGGGCACTGTGACCACGCTCGCCGGCATCCATCTCAATCTGCTGCGCTACGACCGTCGCCGTATCGACAGCATCTGGATGAACGATGCCGACATCGCCGCGACCATCAGCAAGCTGCTCGGTATGAGCTATGAAGACCGTGCCAACAACAGCTGCATCAGCGTCGAGCGCGCCGATCTCGTGCTGGCCGGCTGCGCCATCCTCGATGCCATCAGGCGCGCTTTCCCGCTGCCGCGCCTGCGCGTCGCCGACCGGGGCCTGCGCGAGGGCATGCTGGTCGAGATGATGCGCGAGGACGGCGCGCTCAGGAGCTGGTGAGATGGCGAAAGACACCACCGGCCGCTTGCACGTCCAAGTCAAGACCAAGGTCAAGACCGGCGGCAAGCGCAAATTGTCGTCGAAGCTCTGGCTGGAGCGGCAGCTCAACGATCCCTATGTCGTCAAGGCGAAGGCGGCGGGCTATCGTTCGCGCGCGGCGTTCAAGCTGCTCGAGATCGACGACAAATATCGCCTGCTGAAAGCAGGCATGGCGGTAGTCGACCTTGGCGCGGCGCCCGGCGGTTGGAGCCAGATCGCCGCCAAGCGCGTCGGTTCGATCGACGGCAAGGGCAAGGTCGTCGCGATCGATCTGTTGGAGATGCCCGAGATTGCCGGCGTCGAGTTCGCGCAGCTCGACTTCATGGACAACGACGCCCCGGAAAAGCTCACCGCGATGCTCGGCGGCGGCGCCGACGTCGTGATGTCCGATATGGCAGCGAACACCACCGGCCACCGCAAGACCGACCAGCTCCGCATCGTCGGCCTGATCGAGACCGCGGCCGCGTTTGCCTGCGATGTGCTCAAGCCCGGCGGAACGTTTCTCGCAAAAGCGTTCCAGAGCGGGGCCGACGCCGATCTGCTCGCCCAGCTCAAGCGCGACTTCGCGACCGTGCGCCATGTGAAGCCGGCCGCGAGCCGGCAGGATTCCTCGGAGCGCTACGTGCTCGCGACGGGATTCCGCGGCGAGGCGAAGGCCTAACCACAAGCTCCGTTGTCGCCCCGACCAGTCGGAAAAACTGAACGGACACCCGATCCGGCTACTGCCGAAGGCTCAGGTCGTCCCCGCACACAATGAACTTGATCGGGAGATGCACGACTTATCGAGTGACCGGATCAACGGAGTTGCGACATGAAGGGCAGGGCAGCTTGAAGAACAAGGCATCTTGGCGCGAGGCGGTCCTCGTCGGCCTGCTGATGGCTTGCAGTATCGGCATCTGCGGTGCGGCATCCGCCGCGCAGCCTGCGGCTCCGCCTCCGGGATATGCGATCTCAGAGAAGTACACCAGGACGTCGCCTGACGGTGCGACCACGATCGAGCAATATTTGAACCAGGAGACCGACGAGTGGAAATGGCTGTTCTGGGCACGCCGGGCGGACACCTTCGCGCTGCTTGATCCGGAGCCTGCAGGCTACCCGGCAGCGTTCGTCTTCACCAACGACCAGAACTGGATCATTCGCCTGCAGAAAACAGGCTCTGGCGAGCAGTCGCTCTATCTGTATCGTTTCGCCCCGAAGGGCTTTGTGAGCGCAACCAACAAGCCGCTCGGTGACCTCGCTTGGGCGTACATGAAGGGCCGGCCCGACTGGCGAAAGATCATCAAGGCGCCGGAGTATCATGAGGCGGCGTATTTGTGGGAGGGTCTCGAAGACAACTACCGCAAGCTCGGCGTCGATTGGCCGGCGAACCGTTATCTTGTGATCGGCCTGTCCGGTGATGCTGACGTCAAGGGGCGCAAACACGAGCAGACGGGCGTGGTGAACGGCTGGCACTGTCGATACGATCTGCAGACCGGCAAGTTCGACGTGCCGCCAGCATTTTCATCCGACAATGCGAAGGCTGTGGTGCCGAAGTGAGCGACTGGTTTCGTGGCGGCAGCGAACACGTTTCCGCTACCCCAGCCGCTGATCCCGCATGTCCTGCGTGTCTTCCGTCGCCACCTTGACGGCGGCGGTGGCGGCGCTCTTGGCCGCACCCTTGCGGCTCGCGACCTCGATCGCCGTGCGGCCCGAGATCTCGTGGCCGGCATCGGCGGGCATCTGCCAGAAGAAATAGCTGGAGACCGCCGAGGTCAGCGCGACCACGACAAAGGCCGGCATGAACACGGTGGCGTTGAGCTCGCTGACGTGGTTGAGCCACATCGTGGTCTCCACAGAGGCGGCGCCGACCGCGACGCCGGCGGAGACGGCGAGTTGCTGGTTGACGCTGACGAGCGTCGTGGCGCGGCTCATCTGCGGGCTCTCGACCTCGGCATAGGCCACCGTGTTGATCGCGGTGAACTCGAGCGAGCGGAAGAAACCGCCGACCACCAGGATCACCATGATGATCAGCAGTGGGGTCGTCACCGTGAAGAGCGCGCAGACGCCGAGGAAGAACGCACTGACGAGCGCATTCACCATCATCAGATTGCGGAAGCCAAAGGCGCGGATGAGACGCGCCGCCAGCGTCTTCATGCCCATGGCACCCAGCGAGGAGGAGAAGGTGACGAGGCCGGAATGAAACGGCGAAAGCCCGAAGCCGATCTGCATCAACAGCGGCAGCAGGAAGGGCAGGGCTCCGACGCCAAGTCGGAACAGGAAGCCGCCGACCACGGCCGCGCGCAGCGTCGGGAGCTTCAGAAGCGAGAAATCCAGCACCGGCGATCCGGTTTTCCGGGCATGAATCACGTAGAGCGTCATCGAGATGGCGCCGCCCGCCACCAGCGCGGCAATCGTGCTCCAGGGCAGCAGGTTGAGCCCGGCCACCGAGAGACCGAACGCGATGCCCGCAAGCCCGAGCCCCGCGAGCACCATGCCGTAGAGATCGAACTTCTCCTGCGTCTCGCTCTTGATGGGATCGATGAACTTCAACGCCATGAAGATGCCGAGCAGCCCGATCGGGATGTTGATCAGGAAGATCCAGTGCCACGACGCGTAAGTGGTGATGAAGCCGCCGAGCGGCGGTCCGATCACCGGACCTATCAGGGCAGGGACCGTCACCCAGGCCATCGCGTTGACCAGCGCGCTCTTGTCGACGGAGCGCAGCAGCACGAGACGCCCGACCGGCGTCATCATTGCTCCGCCCATGCCCTGGAGAATGCGTGCGAACACGAAGTCGGTGATCGAGCCCGACAGCGCGCAGCCGATCGAGCCGACCATGAACACACCGACTGCAATCGCGAACACCAGACGTGCGCCGAACCTGTCGGCCGTCCAGCCGCTGGCCGGGATGAACACCGCGAGCGACAGCAGGTAGGAGGTGATCGCGAGTTTCAGCGCCAGTGGATTGGTACCGATGTCGGTCGCGATCGCCGGCAGCGAGGTGGCGATCACAGTCGAGTCCATGTTCTCCATGAAGAGAGCAGTGGCCACGATCAGCGGGATGATGCGTTGCTTGTCGACCATGAACGGATTGGTATTGGAAATCAGGAGGAACGGCGAGAATTCCGGCTTATCACCGCCATCCGGCCGGGGCCATTGCGGATCAACGCATAGCACCTAAATCCTGCGTTCGCTTGGTCGTCTCTCCGGGCTCGCGACGTCGCCGCGCCGGGGAATGGCGGGGCGCGGCCGGGCTAAATCAGCTGAATTTGCGTAAAAAAGCCTGTGCATGGCTGGCCAGCGGTCCGATTTGCTTTGATTCGTCACGCGGGCGTGCTATCGACCCGCGTCAACCCCACCGATGGGCTCCGATTCTTAAGGCGATGCCGCAAGGTACGCCGAGGGCGGCGCTCATCCATACTTATTTGCGGCAGGGCCGCGGAAGGAGTTGGCACATGGCCACGGTGCAACAAGGCATTCGCGAAGCCTTTACGTTCGACGACGTGCTGTTGAAGCCGGGCCTGTCGGACGTCATGCCGGGCGAGGTCGACATTCGCTCCCGCGTCACGCGCGCCATCCCGCTCAACATCCCGATCATGGCCTCCGCCATGGACACCGTCACCGAAGCCCGCATGGCCATCGCCATGGCGCAGGCCGGCGGCCTCGGCGTGATCCACCGCAATTTCGATCCCGAAGGGCAGGCTGCGCAGGTGCGCCAGGTCAAGCGCTACGAGTCGGGCATGGTGGTGAACCCGCTCACCATCAGCCCCGACGCGTCACTCGACGATGCGCTCAAGCTGATGAGCGATCACGGCATCTCCGGCATTCCCGTCGTCACCGGCGCGGGCAAGAACACGCCGGGCAAGCTGGTCGGCATCCTCACCAACCGCGACGTGCGCTTTGCCACCGATCGCCGGCAAAAAGTCTCCGAGCTGATGACGCATGAAGGTCTCGTCACGGTGCGCGAGAATGTCAGCCAGGACGAAGCCAGGCGGTTGCTGCATCATCACCGCATCGAGAAGCTGCTCGTGGTCGATGAACAATATCGTTGCGTCGGCCTTGTCACCGTGAAGGACATGGAGAAGGCGGTCGCCCATCCGCTCGCCTGCAAGGATGCGCAGGGGCGCCTGCGCGTTGCCGCCGCCACGACTGTCGGTGACACCGGCTTCGAGCGCACCGAGCGTCTCATCGATGCCGGCGTCGACCTCGTCGTCGTCGACACCGCGCACGGCCATTCCCGCCACGTGCTGCATGCGGTCAACCGCATCAAGCGTCTCTCCAACTCCGTGCAAGTCGTCGCCGGCAACGTCGCCACCGCGGAAGGTACGCAGGCGCTGATCGATGCGGGCGCGGATTGCATCAAGGTCGGCATCGGCCCGGGCTCGATCTGCACCACGCGCATTGTCGCCGGCGTCGGCGTGCCGCAGCTCACCGCGATCATGGATGCGGTGGAGGCTGCCAAGAAGTCCGATATTCCCGTCATCGCCGACGGCGGCATCAAGTTCTCCGGCGATCTCGCCAAGGCGCTTGCCGCCGGCGCCGACATCGCCATGGTCGGTTCGCTGCTTGCCGGCACCGACGAGACGCCGGGCGAAGTGTTCCTGTGGCAGGGCCGTTCCTACAAGGCCTATCGCGGCATGGGCTCGGTCGGCGCGATGGCGCGTGGCTCGGCTGACCGCTATTTCCAGCAGGACATCAAGGATACGCTCAAGCTCGTGCCTGAGGGCATCGAGGGCCAGGTGCCCTACAAGGGCCCGGTCGGCAACGTCATGCACCAGCTCGCCGGTGGCCTCCGTGCTGCGATGGGTTACGTCGGGGCAAAGGACATGAAGGAGCTGCACGACAAGGCGCAGTTCGTCCGCATCACCGGCGCGGGCCTGCGCGAAAGCCACGTCCACGACGTGACCATTACGCGCGAAGCGCCGAACTATCCGGGCGGCGGCTAACCCCGCGCGCGGCCTCAGGCCGCGCGTACGGCCTCGAGAAATTTCCCGACCTCGAGCTTGAGGCGGCTGGAATCCGAAGCCAGCAACTGGGCGGCGGTCAGCACCTGCGACGAGGCCGAGCCGGTCTCGCTGGCGCCCTGCTGCACGTCGTTGATATTGGCGGAAACCTGCTGGGTGCCTTGCGCCGCCTGCTGCACGTTTCGCGCAATCTCCTGCGTGGCTGCGCCCTGTTCCTCGACGGCCGCGGCAATCGTCGAAGAGATCTCCGACAGTCGCTCGATCGTCTCGCCGATCGCCTTGATGGCGCCGACGGATTCCTGCGTCGCCGTCTGGACGCTGCCGATCTGCTGATGGATTTCCTCGGTCGCCTTCGCGGTCTGCTGCGCCAGCGCCTTCACCTCCGAGGCGACCACCGCGAAGCCGCGGCCGGCATCGCCAGCGCGTGCGGCCTCGATGGTCGCGTTCAGCGCCAGCAGGTTGGTCTGGCCGGCGATCGAGTTGATGAGCTCGATGACGTCGCCGATCCGGTTTGCCGCCTGTGACAATTCGCCGACGCGATCATTGGTACGGCGGGCCTGCGCGACCGCATCGCCGGCCACCCGCGCGGATTCCTGGACCTGCCGGCTGATCTCGTTGACCGACGATGTGAGCTCTTCGGTCGCGGTGGCGACCGACTGCACATTGGCGGATGCCTCGTCGGACGCCGCCGCGACGGCCGTCGTCAGCGTCTGCGAGCGATCAGCTGTCGTGTTCAGGGTGCCGGCCGAACCTTCAAGCTTGGTCGCTGCCGACGACACCGTGCTGACGATCTCGCCGATCACGGCCTCGAAATCGCGCGTAATGACGTTGACGCGGCGACCGCGCTCGATTTGCGCGTCGGCGTTACGGGCGGCATCCTCGTCGGCAAGCTTTTTCGCGACCAGCGCGTCCTTGAAGATCTGCAGCGCGCCAGCCATGGTGCCGATCTCGTCCTTGCGATGTCCGTCGGGGATCGCAACGTCGAGTTCGCCGTCGGCAAGCCGCAGCGTCGCTCCCGTCAGCCGCACCAGCGGACCGATCACCTGGCGCATCACGGCGATGACGACGGCGACCGAGGCGATCAGCACGACCAGCAGCGCCGCGAGCGCCCAGATCAACCGCGTCTGCGCTTGTGCGATCGCGGTGTCGTTGGCGTCGTGGGCAAAGGTCAAGGCGGCGTCGCGCAGACTGAGCACGCTGTTCAGGATGGGACCGAGCCAGCCGGGCCACTCGGCCTCGCTGATCGAGCAGGGACGACCTTCGCGTGCGGCCGCGACCAGCTCTCGAAACTTTGGCTCCCCTTCGGTCATCAGCTTCGCGCGGACCTTGTCGGTGACAGCAGCGATCGCCGGCGCATCGCCGACATTGTGCACGCCTTGCTCGATCTGCGTCCAGATCAGTGCGACCTGACCGGTTAGTTCGGTCACCTCGACGCGCTGGGCTGCCGATAGCGGCTGATTGCGGGCGAACAGGCCGAGCACGGCGGCACGCGCGCCGTTGACGGTGCGCATGCTTTGCGCGCTCTGCGCCAGCGTCGCCGACGGCAGCAGGTTCTCGATGTCGCTGCCGGTGCGCGACAGGCTGATCAAGGCTTCGCTCGTCGCCGCTGTCAGGCCGTCGACGGAGCGCGCAAGGCCGTCCACGATCGCCGTCTGGCTGTCGGCGGGGCGTTGTGACTTAGGCAGGATCGCGGCCTGGCGCCCGGCGCTGCGGGTCGCTTGCAGCGTCTGCTCTGCGGCTTCGATCGACCGCGTTGGCAGATCGGCCGCGCGGATAGCCGCCTTGGCTGCACCGAGGGCAGCGTCCGTGTTGGCGATGGTCTTGTCGAGAGCCGACAGCTTCTCGGGCGTAGCCGGGTCGGCAGGAGTCGCGACCGCATACCAGGCGGTGCGTTCGACCGGAATGAGGCTGTTGGCCTTCATCACCAGCTCAAAGGCGGTCAGCGAGCGCGCCGCCGCTTCCCGCTTGCGCAGATCGCCCCATCCGCCCCAGGCGACCGCCCCGGCGAAAGCCACGGCCAGCAGGCTCGTGATCAGATTGCCCGCCAGCACACGCCAGCGCAGGCTAATAGCGCCTTTCGCGCCGCTCTCTCGGGGACGTTCAGACGGCGGGGAAAGCTCTGGCACCGGATAGACTCTTTGATCATGGAAGCGCTGTGTAATTTTAGTTCGCAATGGCGACCAAAGCCTTAATTGAGCGAGAGATTGCTTCGCTGCATGGCTTCTCCTAAATGACGAACAACAACGACTCAGGAGGAAGCCATGGCCCAAGCAAAACGCATCGTTCTCGCCGCACGCCCCGTCGGTGAACCCCAATCATCCGATTTTCGCCTGGAGGAATTCGCGGTGCCGACGCCCGGCGCCAACGAAGTGCTGCTGCGCACGATCTGGCTGTCGCTCGATCCCTATATGCGCGGACGCATGAATGACGGGCCGTCCTATGCTGCGCCGGTGCCGGTCGGCGGCGTGATGGAGGCGGGCACCGTGTGCGAGGTCGCTGCGTCCAACAATCCGAATTTTGCCAAGGGCGACATCGTGCTCGCGCGCGCCGGCTGGCAGACGCATTCAATTTCGGATGGCAAGGGGCTCGCGAAGGTGGATCCGAAGCTCGCTCCGATCTCGACTGCGGTCGGCGTGCTCGGCATGCCGGGCATGACCGCCTACACCGGTCTGCTCGACATCGGCAAGCCGCAGCCCGGCGAGACTGTCGTCGTCGCCGGCGCCTCCGGCGCAGTCGGCTCGGCCGTGGGCCAGATCGCGAAGGTCAAAGGCGCGCGCGTGGTCGGCATCGCCGGCGGCAAGGACAAGTGCGATTACGTCAAGAACGAACTCGGCTTCGACGAGTGTCTCGATCATCGCGATCCCGATCTCGCCGCGAAGCTGAAGGCCGCGTGCCCGAAGGGCATCGACGTCTATTTCGAGAATGTCGGCGGCGCGGTGTTGGAAGCGGTTTTTCCGCTGCTCAACGCGTTTGCGCGCGTGCCGGTCTGCGGCCTGATCGCCCACTACAATGATCGCGAAGCCAAGCCGCCGAAATGGGCCTCGTCGATGATGTTCGCGATCCTGACCAAGCGGCTGACTTTCCGCGGCTTCATCGTCTCCGACTTCGCCTCGCGTCATGGCGACTTCCTGCGCGACATGTCGGGGTGGGTCCGCGAGGGCAAGGTGAAGTACAAGGAGTTCGTGACCGAGGGCCTGGAGAGCGCACCGGGCGCCTTCATCGGCCTGCTGAAGGGGGCCAATTTCGGCAAGCAGCTGGTCCGGGTCGGGCCCGACAAGGTCTAGTTTCTACGGCCTGCAACGCCTCCTGACGGTTTGGCGCGTCCGATAGTGGCACCGGTGTCACACCTCCTGACACCGGTGGTTAACGAATAGTTACCGATCGGCAACACCTGCCCGCAAAACCCGCAGGTATGACCGAGGGTTCATTGACGTCCCGGCGAAGGCATTGAATCATCGCGCATATTTAGGGTGTTGCGATGTTAGAGATCGGGATTTTCTGCGTAATCCTGCTGGCTGCCGGCTATTGGGTGGCCATGTTCGTCATGGGCCGCCATGACGACGTCATCCACGGCAAATTCGTGCACAGCGAGGACGAAGGCACGTTCGTGCAGCCTCGGATGCCGACGCCACCGCCGCGTTTTCCCACGCGTGCTGTGAAGGCGGCTGAGCCTGCCAAACTTGGGCCCGCCCACAATCCGGCTGCCCCGCCGGTGACCAGCGAAGCGCTGCAATCATTGCTCGTCGCAATCCAGCAGGATCTCAAGAGCGTCGCCTGAGAGACGAAGCGCGCGCTGAGTGCTCGGCAACAAAGTTCAAAGCGGACAACGTTTCAACCAGGCGATGACGGATCTATCCGCCGTCAAAGCAAATCCGTCCTGCGGATTTGCCGTCGCGATCCTTGATCGCAAACGGACAACGCAAACGTTCCAGCGCCTTGCCGGCGTCTTCATTGCCGAGCGCGGCCGCGCGCCTGTAATAGGCGATCGCGGCCCTCGCGTCCTTCGCGCCCGCACGGCCGGCTTCGGCAAAGGCGCCAAGCCGCTCGAGCGCATCGGCATGATCGAGCGCGGCGGCCCTTTCGAACAGGGCCTTGGCTGCGAAATCGTCTTTCGCTCCGCCATCACCGTCCTGGATCATCAATCCCAGTTGGTACATGGCTTCGCCGGAATTCGCTTCGATCGCCCTGGCGTACCATTTGCGCGCCATCTCGAAATCGATCTTGCCGCCGAGCCCTGCGCCGTAGAGCGAGGCGAGGTTGGTCATGCCGTCGATATCGCCGGCGTCAGCCGCTCGCTCGATCAGCGTCCGTCCTTCGGCGATGTTCTTCTTGATGCCGTTGCCTCGGATCAGGAGCACGCCGAGCCCGGTCATCGCAGCCGTGCTGCCGGCATCGACCGCCCTGCGATAGGCGTTGGCTGCTTCCGCCATCTGCCGATTGAATTCATAGGCGCGGCCGAGCTCCATCCAGATCCGGCGCGGCGCGTCGGGCGCCGCTGCGGCCGCCTTGCAGGCCTTCAGCGCGACGGGGAGATCGGCATCGGCGATTTCGAGATTGCCCTTCACATCGGTGGGCTTGTCCGCGTCAGTCGGATGTGCGGCAAGCCGGTCGCAAACGGCGATGTCTGAGGGGGCGGCAATCGCCGGCACCCTCAGCGCGGCGCAAACCAGCGTGGCGAGGGCCAGCATGGCTGCTGCGCGAGATCCGGCGCGAGGCATGACGATCACAGCACGCGATATCTGATCGAGTAGGCATCCTGCTGGGCAACGCCGCCCGCGAGCGACGAGGCGATGCGGTCGGCGAGATGCCAGGGGCCGAACTGCTCGGTGCGATGCGGCTCCGCCGGCAGGCGCAGGCGGAACTCGAACGTGCCCTTGCCGGGCAGGTTCAGGACCAGCATGCGGTCGGCGGTGCGATAGTTGAGGGCGACCGCGCCGCGCAGCACCGCGCGTCCGTCGGTGAGGTCGCTGACGCCATCGACCAAAGCGAGGGTCTGGTTGCGGTCGGTATGCAACTCGATCTGGGTGTCGGAAGACGCCGTCGTCAGGGTCTCGCGCGGCATGCGGATCTCGAACTCGACCGCCGGCTTGGACGGGTTGAGGCCGAGATAGGCCGAGGCGGCGTGGCGCATGTCGTAGGCGACAAACGCGAACAGAGCGACGGCGGCGAGTGTCGCCAGACCATGCCTGACGACATCGCGCCAGGTCCGGTAGCTAAGGCGAAAATACACCGTCATGGCCAGCGCGACCGCGAGAGCCGCTGCGACGCCTGACAGCGCCGACATCCAGATACCGATCTGGCCATCGGCGGAATCGGTCCAAAGGCTGGATAGGGTGTTCATGGCACTCTCTCGACGTGTCTCGCAGGGCTCCAGGGGCCAAAATTGCTTTAACTATCGGCAGTTGGTCGCAAGATCGGGAACGCGGGTTCAACTCCTCGATTGTCAGCACGAGAAGTCGCGGCTAATGACGGTCCGCGGCACGCCGCCTGACGGGAAAGTTCCGATGTCTGTTCAAATGGTTTTGCTGCCGGTCTTCGCGCAGATTGGGCTGACCTTCGCGCTGCTGATCGGCATGGTGTTCGGGCGCCGCAATGCGCTGGTCTCGGGCGAGACCAAGATCCGCGACATTGCGCTGGGCGAGCCGAACTGGCCGAAGGGCGCCACGCAGATCGCCAATTGCTACCGCAACCAGTTCGAGCTGCCGGTGCTGTTCTACGTCCTGATCGCACTGGCGCTCCCCTTGCGCCATGCCGATCTCTTCATCGTGCTGATGTCATGGGTGTTTGTGGTGACGCGCTTTGCCCATGCCGGCGTGTTCGTCACCTCGAACGATCTCGGCTACCGCTCGTCGGTCTGGCTCGCCGGCGTCCTGGTGCTGCTTGCGATGTGGATCTACTTCGCGCTGAAAATCCTGTTGCTGATCTGACTCTTGCGAGCCCGATTTCATCTGAAAGATTCAAATGACTCCCGCTGCCCGGCTGTCCGCAGCCATCGAAGTGATCAACACCATCGAGAAGGACCGCGTGCCCGCGGCGAAAGCGCTGAAGGAGTGGGGCACCGCGCACCGCTTCGCCGGCTCCGGCGACCGCGCCGCGATTGCCGGCCTCGTCTGGGACGTGCTGCGCCGTTATGCATCGAGCGCGTTCCTGATGGATTCCGATACCGCACGCGCGCGCCTGATCGGCATGCTCCGCCTCGAGCGCAACATGGACATTGCGACCATGGCCGCGATGTTCGACGGCAGCCGCTTCGCACCGGAGCCGCTGACCGAGGCCGAGCAGGCCGCGCTCACCTCGCGCTCCCTCAAGGGCGCACCGGCCGCGATCGCCGGCGACTACCCGGAATGGCTCGATTCTCATCTGGCAAAAGTGTTCGGCGAGGACCGCGTGGCCGAGGCCGTGGCGATGGCGAGCCGGGCGCCGCTGGATCTGCGCGTCAACACGCTAAAGTCCAATCGCGACAAGGTGCTGAAGGCGCTTGCTCATCTTCATGCGAAACCGACGCATTGGTCGCCAAACGGCCTGCGCATTGAGCTTTCGGCCGATGCGCGCAACCCCGGCATTCAGGCGGAAGAGGATTTCATCAAGGGTGGCGTTGAAGTGCAGGATGAGGGATCGCAGCTGGCGGCCCTGTTGACCGCGGCAAAGCCCGGCGAGCAGGTGATCGATCTCTGCGCCGGGGCCGGAGGCAAGACGCTGGCGCTCGCAGCGATGATGCAGGGCAAGGGCCGGCTGATCGCGACCGACAGCGACAAGCGCCAGCTTGTGCCGATCCACGAACGCCTGTCGCGCGCTGGCGTCCACAACGCCGATGTCCGCACGCCCAAGGGCGAGGCCGATACGCTTTCCGAAATCAGCGCGACCGCCGACCTCGTCGTGATCGATGCGCCCTGCACGGGAACCGGAACCTGGCGCCGCAATCCCGATGCCAAATGGCGCATGCGTCCGGGCGCGCTCGAGATTCGTCTCAAGGATCAGGCCGAGGTGCTGGAGCGCGCGGTTCCGCTGGTGAAGGCCGGTGGCCGCATCGCCTACATCACCTGCTCGGTCCTCCCTGCGGAGAACGGCGAGCAGGTGAGGGCCTTCGTCGCCAGGCATCCGGACTTTGCGGTGGTGCCGCCGGAGCAGACCGCGAGCGTGCTCTGGGACAAGGCCGAGGATTTTGCGCAGGCCGCGCTGCAATCGCCCGAGGGCTGGCTGATGACCCCGCGCCGCACCGGGACGGATGGGTTCTTCGTCTCGGTTTTGAAGAAGGCGGGCTAATCCCGCAAACAAAAACCCCGCGAACCGGATCCCGGTCGCGGGGTTTCTGAACTCAACGATCTGCCGGTACGTCCGTGGTCAGATCGCGAATGGCGGTCAACTAGCCGGCGCGGAGGTTGTCGGCCGAGGACTTGCCACTGCGGCGGTCCGCAACGATGTCGAACGAAACCTTCTGGCCCTCGTTGAGGGTCGACAGACCAGCGCGCTCAACGGCGCTGATGTGAACGAAGACGTCCTTCTGGCCGTCATCCGGCTGGATGAAGCCAAAGCCCTTTTGGTTGTTGAACCACTTCACGGTGCCCATTGCCATAGTCATTTCCTTTCAATTGACGATGCACTCAGGGGGACAAATGCGCATCTCTGCACCCACGTCCCGATTGGTCGATTTTGGAGAAATACCTGAAACGTGCTCGCCCATTGGAAATGAGACGGAGCGGCCCAGTCGTTCGGCCAAGGATCGATGTTCACAATCTAGCGATTTTTTGGGGCAACTTCAAGGCGGCACGCGCTCGTGGCGAGCCAGGCAAACTTTGCTATTTTGCGCTGCAAAATTGTTTAAATGTTCCGTCAATCCACGATGAACAGCGTCGCGCCCACAGCGGTCGACGAGCGATGCGCGGCATCGCCGAAATCCGAAACCTGGTAGCTCATGCCCGGCGTAAGCTTGAATGTGCGCCCGTCACGCAACTCGCTGTCGAGCTCGCCCGCGAGCACGTAGAGCACGTGGCCCCGGTCGCACCAATGATCGGCGAGATAGCCCGGCGAATACTCCACCATCCGCACCCGGAGATCGCCAATGTTCAGTGTCCGCCATTTGGCTTCGCCGGTCTCACCGGGATGCGTGGTCGCTTCGACCTTGCTCCAGTCGGTGACGGTGAAGGGCGAGGTGGGGAGCTTCATGGCGAGGGTCCTGTCTCGGTGCCGGCGGCGTCTGTGTTAGCGCACACGCGTGCCACAGTCTCGCTGTCATCGCCCGACTTGATCGGGCGATCCAGTATTCCTGAGGTGGCGCCGTGATGCGGAGAAGCCGCGTCGTACTGGATTCCCC